>JAESFO010000015.1_pt1:0-925000 | contig 987156 bp, 962 predicted proteins | sample 9269421 | NCBI WGS metagenome assembly JAESFO01 (sample SAMN14502839, study PRJNA617101) | algae metagenome | isolation source: Nostoc desertorum CM1-VF14 and co-occurring heterotrophs from rocky... | place: USA: Clark Mountains, San Bernardino, California | collected 2000-06-05
TCTCGAAATCCTGGCTGGCGAGCAGCTCGCGCAAAAACACCGTCTCGCGCTTGGCATTGGGCAATTCGATGCCGATCGCGTTCTTGCCCTGCACCACCGCCACGCGCGCCGACACCGCGCTCATCGAACGGGCGATGTCGTCCGCCAGAGAAATCACCCGCGACGACTTCGTCCCAGGCGCAGGCTCAAGCTCGTAAAGCGTCACAACCGGGCCGGGGCAGGCCTGCACGACCTCGCCCCTGACGTTGAAGTCTTCCAGCACGCCTTCGAGCAGCCCGGAATTCTGCTGCAGCACCTCGGTCGGGATCGCGACCTGCGTCTGCGGCGGCTCGGCCAGGATCTCGATCGGCGGCAGCTGGAAGCCTTCCGGCAGCGGCCGCGACGCTTCGATCACCCGGCGCTTGAGCCGCGGCGGCTCGGCAATCCTGTCGACCTCGCGCGGCGCGGGCGGCGGCGGCTCCTCCACCGGCACGGCAGGCTCCGGCGCGGGCATGGACAGCTTCGGCGTGCCGAAGCTCAGATCGAGCCGGTAGCTCTGCGTCCAGCCCAGCACGGGCTTCGGTTCGGCCGGCGCGGGTTTGGGCGCGGCGGAGGCGATCACCGGCAGCGCCGCCGCGATCGGGCGCGGCGCCTCGGCGAGGATCGCCGGCGGCTCCTCATCCTCGTCGAGGCGCTCGGCCTCCGGCACGAACTCCCAGAATGCGTCATGCGAGAGGAAGGCGAACGGCGTCAGCGGCTCGCCCGGCGTCTCGCGGCTCTCCGCCGGCTCGGCGGCTTCGAACGCGATGTCCTCGAACAGCTCCTGGTCCAGCTGCTCCGCCTCGGCGGCGTCGACGAGCGCGACCGTCTCGTCCTGCGCGGGCTCGCCCCCGCCCCAGACCTCGCGCAGCAGGTGCCGCGGCGTGCGCCAATAGCGCACGCGGCTGGGATCGAGCGCCGGCTGCGGCGCCTGCACCAGCGGCTCCGGGCCGGCCTGCGGCTGGGCGACCACCACCGGCTCGGCAATCTCCAGCACCGGCGGCCTCGGCGCCGGGCTGCGCCAGAAACGGACCTCCGCCGGCATGTCCGCCGCCGCCATGGCTGCGGATTGCGCCCGATGGTCCTCGGGCGACAGAATGCCTTTCGGCTGGGGCTTCCAGTTCACGCGACGCATGGACATCAGGGGGCACGGCACATTGGTTAACTGCTGAAGCACGGGTAACCAGGCGCGGTTAAGAGCCGATGAACCGGCCGCCGATTTCCCTATCGTCAGGCGCCCGGCAACCGGTAATCCCTGAACTGCTCGCGCAGCGCCGTCTTCTGGATCTTGCCGGTGGCGGTATGGGGGATCGCCTCGACCAGCACGACATCGTCGGGCAGCCACCATTTGGCGACCTTGCCGGTCATGAAGGCCAGCATCGCGTCCTTGTCCGGTCGGCGGCCGGGCTTCGGCACGATGACGAGCAGCGGCCGCTCGTCCCATTTCGGATGGGCGACGCCGATCACCGCCGCCTCGGCCACGTCCGGATGGCCGATGGCGAGATTTTCCAGCTCGATCGAGGAGATCCACTCCCCACCCGACTTGATCACGTCCTTGGAGCGGTCGGTGACCTGCATATAGCCATGCGGATCGATCGTCGCGACATCGCCGGTGTCGAAGAAGCCGTGCTGGTCGAGGATCGGCTCGTCATGCCGGTAATAGGCCCCGGCGACGCAGGGACCGCGCACCTTGAGCCGGCCGAAGGTCTTGCCGTCCCAGGGAAGCTCGCGCCCGGCATCGTCGGTCAGCTTGAACTCGACGGTGAATTGCGGATGCCCCTGCTTCACCTTGAGATCGTAGAGCGCCTCGCCCTGAAGCTGCTCGTAGATCGGCTTGATCGAGCAGAAGGAGCCGATCGGGCTGGTCTCGGTCATGCCCCAGGCATGGTCGACGGTGACGCCGTATTTCTGCTCGAACGCCTCGGTCATCGCCCGCGGGCAGGCCGAGCCGCCGATCACCACCCGCTTCAGGCTGGTCAGCCGCGCCCCGGTTCCCTCCAGATGCTGCAGCAGGCCGAGCCAGACCGTGGGCACCGCCGCGGTCAGCGTCACGCCCTCGCCATTCAGCAGCTCCAGCAGCGAGGCGCCGTCGAGCTTCATGCCGGGCAGCACCAGCTTCGCGCCGGTCATCGGGGCGGAATAGGCCAGAGACCAGCTATTGGCGTGGAAGAGCGGCACCACCGGCATGACCACGCTGCGCGAGGACAGCCCCATATAGTCCGGCATCGCGCAGGCCATGGCGTGCAGCACATTCGAGCGATGCGAATAGAGCACGCCCTTGGGGCCGCCAGTCGTGCCGGAGGTGTAGCAGAGGCCGGCGGCGGTGTTCTCGTCGAGCTTCGCCCAGGCGAAATCGTCATCGACCTCGGCCAGCCAGTCCTCATAGGCGACGGCGCCGCGCAGCGAGGTCTGCGGCATGTGCGCGGCATCGCTGAGGATCACATAGCGCTCGATCGTCGGCAGCTTCTCCTGCAGCCCTTCGACCAGCGGGACGAAGGTGAGGTCGAGAAAGAGCAACCGGTCCTGCGCGTGGTTGATCAGCTGCGCGATCTGCTCGGGAAAGAGCCGCGGATTGACCGTATGCGTGATCGCGCCGATGCCGCTGATCCCGTACCACAGCGCCAGATGCCGCTCGGTGTTCCAAGCCAGCGTCGCGACTCGGTCGCCGAGAACGATGCCCTGTCGCTCGAGGCGCTTGGCGATCCTGAGCGCCGTCTGCCGCAGCTCGGCATAGGTCGTGCGGCGCAGCGGCCCCTCGACGCTGCGCGAGACCACCTCGCGCGTCCCATGCTGGATCGCCGCATGGTCGATGATCCGGTGGATCAGCAGCGGCCAGTCCTGCATCAAGCCGAGCATGCGTTCCTCCCTGGGCATCTCTGTTCGGCGCAGGATAGCCAGCTGGCGCGATGCGGCGAAAGCCCTCGCGTGCCGCGGAGAGATGAGCTAGTTCATAGCTGAACGATGTAGGGGACGAATGCCCTTGTCAGTGCCGAGCCCCGCTTCCGCCCCGGAGCCCGCCGAGCCGCACCGCGTCTGGTTCCGCTTCATGCGCCTGCATCAGCGCATGCTCGGCCAGATGACCGCGCGCATTCGCGAGCTCGGCTTGTCGATTCCCCAATTCGACCTGCTCTCGACGCTGACCGAACGCGAGGGCATCAGCCAGAGCGAGCTCGCCGAGCGGCTGTATGTCACCAAGGGCAATGTCTCGGGGCTGGTCGACCGGCTGGTCCAGGCGGGGCTGGTCGAGCGCCGCGCCATCGCGGGCGACCGGCGCTCCTATGCCATGCATCTCACGCCGGAAGGCCGGCGCCTGGCCGAAGCCGGGATGGCGGCGCAGCGCGACTATGTCGCGCAGACGCTCGGCCGCCTGCCGCCGCAGGACCTCGCCGAGCTCGACCGGCTGGTCCTGTCCTGGCGCGAGTTCGCCCGCGCCATGGACGGGCGCTAGAACTCCTCCCAGCCGGCGCCGTTCGCCGGCCGCCTGCCGACGACGGCGAGTCTCGGCTTGCCCCGCCCCTCGGCCGCCACCGCCTGCGCCAGGCGTTGCAGCGTGGCGCTCGGCTCGGGCGCCGGAGGCTCGTCCGCCGCCGGAACATGGAAGGCGGAGACTGCGTCCGAGAGCTGCTGGACCTGGCTGGCGAGCGCTTCGGCGGCGGTCGCGCTCCGATCGGCCAGGATGGCGTTCTGCTGGGTCGCATTGTCCATGCAGGCGACGGAGCGGCTCATATCCTCGATGCCGTTGGCCTGCTCGCTCGACGCGGAGGAGATCTCGACCACCGTCTGCGCCACCTTCCGCGATGCCGAGACGATGTCGGCCAGCACCTGCCCCGCCGCATTGGCCAGCTGCACCCCCTGCGCGACCTGCTGTGCCGAGGCCGAGATCAGCGTGTCGATATCCTTCGAGGCCTCGCTGGAGCGCTGCGCCAGCGTGCGCACCTCCGAGGCGACGACGGCAAATCCTTTCCCCGCCTCGCCTGCCCTGGCCGCCTCGACCGCGGCGTTAAGGGCCAGCAGATTGGTCTGGAAGGCGATGGAATCGATCACGGTGGTGATCTGCGAGATCTTCTCCGAGGTCTCGGCGATGCGCTTCATCGCCTCGACGGTGTTGCGGACGATGTCGCCGCCATCCTCGGCCACCTGGCGGGCCTGACTGGCGACCGCCTGTGCGCCGCGCGAGGCTTCGGCATTGCTCTTGACCGAGGCGGCGAGCTGCTCGGTCGTCGCCGCGGCGCCCTGCAGGGCGCTCGACTGTTCGTCGGTGCGCTGCGCCAGGTTGTGCGAGGTCTCGTTGACGTCGATCGTGGTGGCGCGGATCGCCGAGGTCGCGGCATGGACGATCCGCATCGTCTTCTCCATCGTCGCCATGGCGGCGTTGAAGTCCTCGCGCAGCTTCAGATACTCGCTCGGCATCTCCTCGCTGATCCGATAGGCGAGATTGCCCGCCGCGATCTGGGCGACGGCTTTCCCCAGGATCTCGACGATGCTGGCGCGCTCCTTCGACAGCGCCTCCGCCTCGGCCTGCAGTCGGGCTTTCTCGGCGGCGTCGAGATAGACGGCGATGGCGAAATCCATGTCGAGCATCGCGAGCTTGGTCAGCACGCCGAGCTGCGCGCAGAGCGCGTCGCGCTCCGCCAGCGTCGAGCGCGGCTTGTCGCGCCCGAGCAGGCTGCGCCGCGATGCGTCCACCGGCCAGCGCGCCTCGACCAGCTTGGCGATCAGCCCTTCGAGCAGCAGCGCGTAGCCGCCGATATACCAGCGCGGCTCCAGGCCAATTCGCGCGTGAACCTCGCCCACCGCCGTGACCGCGCGCACATAGTGATCGTCGAGATGGCCGCTCGACAGCCGGTCCCAATGGGCGATCTGGCGGCGCTTGGCGCCGGAGCGCTGGTCTTCAGAGGAAAACAGCGCGCGCGTCTCCGGAAAAGCCACCACCTGCCGGTAGAATCGATCGAGCGCCTCGGGTAATGCCGCCATGATGACGCTCTTGGCGGCCTGGACATCGGCGATCGATTCGGCACCGATCTTGAGAAATTCGAGCCGCGCACTGATCTGCTTGTCGATCGACATGACCTGTCCCTAACGTCATTCAATTATATTTTTAGTACAATCTGGTTAAAAATCGGATAACGTGGCGCAAAGACATGATATGACTTTACGTCATATAATCGCTTGGAACGATCGCGAAGCCGGCGTTTTCGGCTGGCGATAAATCGGGCTAGGAACGTCGTGGTTCCACCGGATCTCGCCATGGCCTCGATCGAGCTCACCGCCCCCGCCACGACGCTGCGCGCCGGTCTGCTGGCACGCAGCTTCTCCGCCCGCGAGCTGCTCGAGGCCAGCTTCGCCAGGATCGACGCGCTCAATCCGACCCTGAACGCCATCGTGGCGCAGGATCGCGACGCGGCCCGCCTGGCAGCTGCGGAATCGGACCGGCGCCTCGCCGCGGGGCAGGCGCGCCCGCTCGAAGGCCTGCCGATCACGATCAAGGACGCTTTCGACGTCGCCGGCCTGCCCTCCTCGGGCGGCCTGCCGGCCTACAAGGACAGGGTGCCGGACGAGGACGCGGCGGCCGTGGCGCGCCTGCGCGAGGCGGGCGCGGTCATTCTCGGAAAGACGATGGTTCCGGTCTTTTCCGGCGATTTCCAGAGCTACAATCCCGTCCATGGCATCACGCGCAATCCCTGGAACCTCGACTATTCGCCGGGCGGCTCCTCGGGCGGGGCGGCGGTGGCCGTCGCCACGGGCATGAGCGCCTTCGAGCTCGGCTCCGATCTCGGCTCCTCGATCCGCTGGCCGGCGCAGGCTTGCGGCGTGCTCGGCCTCAAGACGAGCTGGGGCGCGGTCTCGACCTGGGGCCTGGTGCCGCCGCCGCCGGAGCGGCGCACCCCGCGCAATGCCGATCTGGTCGTCGCCGGCCCGATCGCCCGCTTCGCGCAGGATCTCGACCTCGTGCTGCCGGTGCTGCTCGGCCCGCGGGATCGCGCCATCGCAGGCGCCGCCCTCCCTGCCCCGCGACGCAGCGCGCCGCAGGGCCTGCGCATCGCAGTCTGGGCGCAGGAGCCGCTCGCGCCGGTCACGCGCGAGGTCTCGGATGCGGTGCGCCAGGCCGGCCGCCGTCTCGCCGAGGCCGGCGCCAGCGTCGATGAGACCGCGCGGCCCGGCTTTCGCTTCGCCGAGGCCTATGAGGTCTATGCGCTCTTGAACCATGCCGTCGTCGCCTATGGGCTGCCGCCCAAGGTGCGCGCCCGCATCCAGGCGCAGGCGGCCCGCTTCAGCCCGAACGATCTCTCGCACCAGGCGCTGCAGGCCCGGGGCGCCCGCATGACACCCGGCCTCTACCAGCAGGTGCAGCAGCGCCGCCTCGCCTTGAAACGGCAATGGGCCCGCTTCTTCCAGAGCTATGATGTGCTGCTCTGCCCCTGCGCGCCGGTGGCCGCGCTGAAGCACGACCATCTGCCGGATTTCCACGCGCGCCGGCTCGATATCGACGGAGCCGAGCGGCCCTATCTCGATTTCCTGCTCTGGGCGAGCCTCGCCACCGGTGCCGATCTGCCGGCGCTCTCCGCCCCCATCGGGCTCTCGCCGGACGGGTTGCCGCTCGGCGTCCAGATCATCGCGCCCTTCGGCGAGGATCGCACGGCGATCGCGGTCGGCGCGATGCTGGAGCGCCTGGGCGGCGGCTATCGCCTGCCGCCGCTCGCCGCTGCCTGAGCCGCGAGCCAGTCGCCCAGCGATGGGCGCCAGTTGCCGTCGCGGCCATGGGTCTGCGGCGCCGCGATCATCGCGTTGAGCACCGCCTCCTGCGTCGCCTCGGCGGCGGCCCGGAACGGCAGGTCGATGCGGTTTTCATTGAGCGCGCGCAGCGGGACGAGATCGGCGTCCTCGTCATGCCGGATGCGGTCGGCGGTGCTGAAGGCAATGGCGATATCGCCGCTGCCATTGCCCCAGAAGGCCCCCAGCCGCGCGAGACCCGCGCCGCAGCGCCTGGCGATACGGGTGAGCTGGCGGCTTTCCAGCGGCAGATCCGTCGCCAGCAGGATGATGACCGAGCCGCGCTCCGGCGGCTGGCCCGGCTCGGGCGCGGGCGGCAGCGGCCGCCTGCCGTCCGGCAGCACGAGATCGCCGGCATTGCCGAAATTCGCCTGGACCAGCACGCCGAGCGTGAAGACGCGCCCGTCGAGCTCCAGCAGGCGCGAGGCGGTGCCGATCCCGCCCTTGAAGCCGAAGGCGCTCATCCCCGTGCCCGCGCCGACGGCCCCCTCCGCGATCGGCCCGCCGCTGGCGTCGTCGAGCGCCGCCTGCGCATCGGCGACCGTCAGGCGCCGCGCCCGAATATCGGAGAGGAAGCCGTCATTGCATTCCAGCACCAACGCGTTGACCGTGCCCGTGCCACGCCCGATCTCGGCATTGGCGGCGAGCGCGCGGCCGACCAGCGCCTCGATGCCGACGGCCACCGAGAGCGTATTGCCGAGCAGGATCGGCGTCTCGATCTGGCCGAGCTCGGCGAGCTGCATCAGCCCGGCGCTCTTGCCAAACCCGTTGATCACCTCGACGCCGGCCCGCAGCTTCTCGCGGAACATGTCGCCGCCATGCGGCAGCACCGCGGTGAAACCGGTCAGGATGTCCTGCTCGCGCAGCGTTCGATGGCCCAGCGCCACGCCCGGCACATCGGTGATCGCATTCAGCGGCCCGGGCGGCAGCGTGCCGCAGATCAGGCCGAAATCGCGGGCCCGTTTCGCCGAGGAAACCGTGCTCACGCCGCAGCCTTCACCTTGACCACGGTCATCCGCGTGCGCCCGCCGGCCAGCTCCTCGCGCAGTGCCAGGCGCTCATCCGCGGCGATCACGCCGATCGGTACGTCCCTGTCGGGCAGCACGGCAGTCGCCGATTTGTTGACATAGACGATCACCGGCCGGTTGCCGGCAGCGGACCAGCGCCGCAACTGCGAGTGATACGGCTCCTTGCGCCAGGCCTGCGGCGCTCCGGGATCGACCTGGGCCAGCAGCCATCGCGTCGTCGCGTCCATCGTCAGCACGAAGCGGGCCTTGTCGGGCTTCCAATCCGGGCCGAGAAAACCCTGCATCATCCACAGGCAGTAGAAGGCGCGGCATCGGTCGGGGCGGCTGGCATGGATGCTGCAGCCGCGGCCGGGCTGGCAATGCCGACACCAGTTTCCGGCGATGTTCCCGGTCTCGGGCACGTCATAGACCTTGCAGCAGAGGGCGCAGCTGCCGCATTCGCGGCCGGGCACGGTCTGGCTCGCCATGCTGGCGGAATCGATCATTCGCATCCTCTCCCGAGCCCGGCAGAATGCGCATCGGCACGGCGGCTGGCAAGCAGGATTGGAATGGTTTGAAGGAGGGAACGGCGTCACCAGGGATCCAAGGCGGAGCACCGCCCGTCCCGCGCCAGACACTGCCTCGATCTGCAGGAAAATCGCACAACGCTTGCGTGGTCGCGGCGCTATGCTCGCAGGAACCAAGCAAGAAAGCTGGAGCCGGACAATGCTGACCAACCTCGCCGTGCGCGATATCGAAACGCTCGTTCATCCCTACACCAATCTGGCGACGCATCGCGAGGTCGGCCCGCTGGTGCTGGAGCGCGGCAAGGGCGTCTTCGTTTACGACGTCGCCGGCAAGGACTATATCGAGGGCATGGCCGGGCTCTGGTGCACCTCGCTCGGCTATTCCAACCAGGAGCTGGCCGAGGTCGCCTATGAGCAGCTGAAGAAGCTGCCCTTCACCCACATCTTCTCCGGCCGCAGCCATGACCCGGCGATCGAGCTGGCCGAGAAGCTGAAGGAGATCGCCCCGGTCCCGATCTCCAAGGTGTTCTACGGCGCCTCCGGCTCCGATGCGAACGACACCCAGATCAAGCTGGTCTGGTACATGAACAACGCCCTCGGCCGCCCGCAAAAGAAGAAGATCATCTCGCGGCTCAAGGCCTATCACGGCGTCACGGTCGCCTCGGCCTCGCTGACCGGCCTGCCGGCCAACCACACCGATTTCGACCTGCCGATCCCGAATATCCTGCACACCTCCTGCCCGCATCACTACCGCTTCGCGCAACCCGGCGAGAGCGAGCGCGACTTCTCAGGCCGCCTCGCCGCCGAGCTGGAGGAGATGATCCAGCGCGAGGGGCCCGACACCGTCGCCGCCTTCATCGCCGAGCCGGTGATGGGCGCCGGCGGCGCGATCACCCCGCCCGAGGGCTATTTCGAGGCGATCAACGGCGTCCTCGCCAAATACGACATCCTTTTCATCTCCGACGAGGTGATCACCGGCTTCGGCCGCACCGGCGAGATGTTCGGCACCACCACCTACGGGATGAACGCCGACACGCTCTCCTGCGCCAAGGCGCTGACCTCGGCCTATTTCCCGCTCAGCGCCGTGCTGATCAACGAGCCGGTCTACGAGGTCCTGGTCGACCAGAGCCGCAAGATCGGCACCTTCGGCCATGGCAACACCTATGCCGGCCACCCGGTCGGCTGCGCGGTCGCGGTGAAGACCCTCGAGGTCTACCAGCGCGACCGGATCATCGAGCATGTCCGCAAGGTCTCGCCGAAATTCCTCGATCGCCTCACCCGCCTGACCGAGCACCCGCTGGTCGGCGAGGCGCGCGGCGTCGGCCTGATCGGCGGCATCGAGATCGTCAAGGACAAGGCCAGCAAGGCGCAGTTCGAGGTCAAGAAGGGCGTCGCCAACAAATCGGCGGCCTTTGCCCAGGAGGAAGGCGTGATCCTGCGCGCCCTCGGCGGCGACCGCGTCGCCTTCTGCCCGCCGCTGGTGATCAGCGAGGCCGAGATCGACGAGCTCTTCGACCGCTATGAGCGCGCCCTCGGCAAGACCCTCGACTGGGTCAAGGCGGAAGGATTGCTGGCGGCCTGAAGCGTCGCTCCCGTCGCAGGCATCCCGGAAGCGCGGCGTAAAGCTGGGATGCATCGCTACAAACCCACATATGTGGTAATGTGGCGGCGGTTATCGACGGAGTGTTGGATGAGCCGATTGACCATCGAGATCACCGATCAGCAGCATCAGAGCCTGAAGGCCCTGGCTGCTCTGCAGGGCAAGACGATCAAGCAATACGCTCTCGAGCGGCTATTCCCCGGCGAGGGCGACCAGGCATGGCAGGAACTGAAGTCCCTGCTCGGTGCGCGTATCGAGGAGGGGCTGGCCGGAAAGGTTTCCGCAAAGCCCCTCGGCGACATTCTCGATGAGGAGCTGGGTGAGGATGGCCCCGCTTGAGCCGAGGCTACGTACTGACGGATGCGGCGGAAGCCGACCTGCGCGGCATCATCCGCTACACGCGCAAGCGGTGGGGCGCCGTGCAAGTCCGCCGCTATATCGGCGATCTTGAAGCCGGCATCGTTCGCCTCGTCGCCGGCGAAGGCATTTTCAAGGACATGAGCGCGCTCTACCCGGCGCTGCGTATGGCACGCTGCGGCCATCACTACGTCTTCTGCCTGCCGCGCGAGGATGCCCCGGCGCTAATCGTCGCGATTCTTCACGAGCGCATGGATCTGATGACTCGGTTGGCCGACAGGCTGACCTGAGCAACCCCGGGGTCCCGGCCCCGAAACTGCCCCAGACCGGGACAAGGCCTCGGTGTGACGGCAAAAACGTCACGAGAATTTCAAGATGCCGCCGCCGGCTCGACCCGATCGGCAGCGACATTGCCGGTGCTGGCGGCCAGGAACCGCCGGCATCAGGAACCGGAACCGAGGATCATGTCTACGCATAAGCCGAGTCACACGGTGCAGCGCACCGCCAGCTTCCACGACGCCAGCGCGCGTGAGGCCTATGCATCGCGCTTCCGTCCGATTGCGATTCCTGCCATTCTGGCGGGAACCCGCTGGACCCGACCCGCGTTGATCGCTCAGCACAGGGACGCTCCGGCTTTCCTGCGCCATGGTTTTGACGATTGAGACGACCTCCGACTGAGACCCTCCATGCTTGACCGGCGCAGAGTCCTTCAGACTCTCGCCGGTCTTTTTCTGTCCGGCTTCGGGCTCGGCGGTTATGCCTATGCCTGGGAGCCGACGCGGCAGGGCGTCACCCGCTACAGGCTGAAACCGTCCGGCTGGCCGCAAGGCCGCAGCCTGCGGCTGGCCGTGCTGACCGATCTGCATGCCGGCGGCGGCCATATGCCCGTCTCCCGCATCGGCGAGATCGTTGCGCAGACCAATTCATTGAAGCCGGACCTGACGCTGCTGCTCGGCGATTTCGTCGCCAGCCGCGCCCGCCGCCCCGGCGACCCCGAACCCGCGCAATGGGCAGCCGAACTCGCCCGGCTGCGTGCGCCGGCGGGCTGCTTCGCCGTCCTCGGCAATCACGACTGGTGGCAGGACGAGCGCGCACAGGCCGAGCGCAGCGGGCCGACGCAGGCCGGCCTGGCCCTGGAGGCCGCCGGCATTCCCGTGCTGGAGAACCGTTCCGTCAGGTTGCAGACCCCGGCCGGCCCGCTCTGGGTCGCCGGGCTGGGCGACCAGCAGGCCTTCCTGCGGCCCCGGCGCGGGCAACGGCGCGGCATCGACGATCTCGCCGGCACGCTAGCGATGATCGACGACGATGCGCCGGTCATCCTGATGGCGCATGAGCCGGACGTCTTCGCGCGGACACCTGCGCGCGTTACGCTCACGCTGTCGGGCCATACCCATGGCGGCCAGGTGCGGCTGTTCGGCTGGTCGCCGGTGGTGCCCTCGCGCTATGGCAACCGCTATGCCTACGGCCATGTCCGCGAGAAGGGCCATGACCTTATCGTCTCGGCCGGTCTGGGCACGAGCAAGATCCCGTTCCGGCTGGGCGCCCCGCCGGAGATCGTGCTGATCGAGCTGGGCTGAACAGGCGCCGAAGCGCCCTCAGGTCACGATGACCTTGGCACCGAGCTTGACGCGATTATAGAGGTCGATCACGTCGATATTGCGCATCCGGATGCAACCCGAGGACGCGGCGCGGCCGATCGTCTCCGGCTCGTTGGTGCCGTGGATGCGGTAGAGCGTGTCCTTGCCGTTCTGGTAGAGATAGAGGGCGCGGGCGCCGAGCGGATTGTCCGGCCCGCCCTCCATGCCGCCGGCGCGCGGCGCCAGATGCGGCCAGCGCGCGATCATCTCGGCCGGCGGGGTCCAGCGCGGCCATTCGGCCTTGCGCTGCATCACCGCCTCGCCGGTCCAGCCGAAGGCCTCGTCGCCGGTGGCGACGCCATAACGGATGGCCTTCTTGTTCGGTAGCACGAAATAGAGGAACTTCTCGCGGGTATCGACGACGATCGTGCCGGGCGGTTGTCCGGTCGGGTCGTTGATCTCGTAAGGCAAATGGGTGATCTGCGTCTCGAAATTCGGCACCAGCGCCATATATTCGGCGTCGCGCGTCGACAGCGAGGGAGCCTGCACCGTCTTGTACTGGCAGGCGCCGAGAAGCGCCGAAAGACCGAGCACCGCAATCAGTGTCTGCTTCATGGTTCCACCGCCGACGCCGCAACGGCGCTCGTTATGATGAATCGATCGTAAAGAATTGATGACCCGACGAGGACCGGCCCGGGCCGAACATGGCCCGGTCTTACGGTGCAAACGATTCGGTGGCAATCGCGTTGGCCCCCGGCCTTGGCGCGTTGCTGCGTTGCAGTGACAATATGGTCACGCTTTGCGCCTACTGCATCGGGCCGGTGCGGACCTGCCCCGCTTCACCATTTGGGAGAGCCGCGTGACGACGCTGCTGATCAGCCATCCTTCCAGCCTGCGCCATGCGATGCCGCCGGGCCATCCAGAACGGGCCGACCGCATCCGCGCGGTCGAGCAGGCGCTCGAGCAGGAGCGCTTCGCGGGCTTGCAGCGGGTGGTGGCGCCGGAGGGCACCCTCGCCCAGGTCGCCCTCTGTCATCCGGCCGACTATGCCGCAATCCTCGTCGACGCGGCGCCGCAGGAGGGCCTGGTCCAGGTCGATGCCGATACGATCATGTCGCCCGGCACCCTGCCGGCCGCGCTGCATGGCGTCGGCGGCGCCGTGCACGGCGTCGACGAGGTCATGAGCGGCCGCGCCGCCAATGCCTTCAGCGCCATGCGGCCGCCCGGCCATCATGCCGAAACCAGCCGCGCGATGGGCTTCTGCTTCTTCAACAATGCCGCGATCGCCGCGCGGCATGCACAGACCGCCCATGGCGCCGAGCGCGTCGCGATCGTCGACTGGGACGTCCATCACGGCAACGGCACGCAGGAGATCTTCTGGTCGGATCCCAGCGTGCTCTATGCCTCGACCCATGAGATGCCGCTCTTTCCCGGCACGGGCGCGCCCTCCGAGCGCGGCGAGCATGGCACCATCGTCAACGCGGCGCTGCGTGCCGGCGACGGCGCCGACGCCTTCCGCGAGGCCTTCGAGAGCGCGGTCCTGCCGCGCCTCGCCGATTTCCGGCCCGATCTGGTGATCATCTCGGCCGGTTTCGACGCGCATTGGCGCGACCCGCTCGCCAACATCAATCTGAAGGAAAGCGATTTCGCCTGGGCGACGCAAAAGCTGATGGAGATCGCCGACCGGCATGCCGGCGGGCGCCTCGTCTCCATCCTCGAAGGCGGCTACGATCTGGAGGGGCTCTCGACCTCAGTCGCGGCTCACGTCACCGCGCTGATGCGCGGCTGAGCTATTCCAGCGGCGCGGTCTCGGCGATCTCGATGCCGAAGCCGGACAGGCCGACGAAGGCGCGCGTCGACGAGGCGAGGTTGACGATCGAGGCCACGCCGAGATCGCGCAGGATCTGGGCGCCGAGCCCGACCTCGCGCCATTGCTGCGAGCGGGCTGCGTCCGAGCCCTCCTCGACGCTCTTGATCGGCACGCCGGCCGAGCCGTCGCGCAGATAGACCAGCACGCCCCGGCCCTCCTGCTGGAAGCGGCGCAGCGCGCACTGGATCGAGGAGGCGCCGCCGAGCACATCGGCGACGACATTGGCCCGGTGCAGGCGCGCCGGCACCTTCTCGCCATCGCCGAGCTTGCCCATCACGAAGGCGAAATGCTGGGTGTCGTCGAAGGGCGTCACATAGACATGGCCGGTCATCTCGCCGAACTCGGTCTTGACCGGGAAGGAATGCACGCGCTCGACCAGCTTCTCCCGCGCCTGGCGATAGGCGATCAGGTCGGCGACGGTGATCTGCTTCAGCCCGTGCCTGGCCGCGAAGGCGCTGATCTGCGCGCCCTTCATCACCGTGCCGTCGTCATTGGCGAGCTCGCAGATCACCCCGACCGGCGGCAGATCGGCGAGCTTGCACAGATCGACCGCCGCCTCGGTATGGCCCGAGCGCATCAGAACGCCGCCATCCTTGGCGATCAGCGGGAAGATATGCCCTGGGCGCACGAAATCGGTCGCCCCCATATTGCCGTTGGCGAGCGCCCGCACCGTGTTGGTGCGCTGCTCGGCCGAGATGCCGGTGGTCAGCCCGTGCTTGACGTCGACGGTCACGGTGAAGGCCGTGCCGAGCGGGGCATCGTTGGAGGAAACCATCGGATCGAGCCGCAGCCGGCGCGCCTCGTCCGCGGTCAGCGGGGCGCAGACGATGCCGCAGGTGTTGCGGATGATGAACGCCATCTTCTCCGGCGTGCACAGCGATGCGGCGACGATCAGATCGCCTTCGTTCTCGCGGTCGTCGTCGTCCGTGACGATGACGATCTCGCCGCGCGCGAAGGCTTCGACGGCTTCGGAGACATGGCTCATGGTTGGTCCTCGCGTGCCCTGCAGGCCCAGGAAATCATTGGGGGTGACGGCGCCGGCCGTCGCGGCGGCGATGCGCTCGGCGCTCTCGCGCGAGATCCAGGCCGAGGGATCGTTGCACAGCGCGGTCACGCTGGCCGGCGACAGGCCGACCTGGCGGGCAAAGGCGCTGCGGCCGGTCTTGGTGTGCTGGAGCCAGGCGTCGAGCTTCATCAGGCGAAGCTAATACGGCTGCGCTTCATTCGCAATGAAACTTGGGATAAATTTCAGTCAAACTGAATTCTGCGTCCCCGTCATGGTCGGGCTTGACCCGACCATCTCGGAAACCAGCGCGCTGGTCACGAGATTCCCGGGACGAGCCCGAGAATGACGAGCGCCGTCAGCGCCCGAAAGGCCAGCGCGGCTCCACCACGCCGACCTGCGCGCGATGGCGCAGATACTGATCGGCCAGCACACAGGCGACCATCGCCTCGCCGACCGGCACGGCGCGGATGCCGACGCAGGGGTCGTGGCGCCCTTTGGTGAACATCTCCGCCTCGCCGCCGCCGCGGGTGACGGTGGCGCGCGGGGTCAGGATCGAGGAGGTCGGCTTCACCGCGAAGCGCGCGACGATCGGCTGCCCGGTGGCGATGCCGCCGAGGATGCCGCCGGCATGGTTGGAGAGGAACAGCGGCTTGCCGTCATTGCCGGCCCGCATCTCGTCGGCATTCTCTTCGCCCGATAGCGCGGCCGCGGCGAAGCCGTCGCCGATCTCGACGCCCTTCACCGCATTGATGCTCATCAGCGCGGCGGCGATCTCGGCATCGAGCTTGCCGTAGATCGGCGCGCCGAGGCCGGCCGGCACGCCCTCCGCCACCACCTCCAGCACGGCGCCGATCGAGGAGCCCGCCTTGCGGGTGCCGTCGAGATAATCGGCGAAGCGCGCGGCCGCCTTGGCATCCGGGCAGAAGAACGGGTTGCGGCCGATCTCCTCCCAATCCCAGTTGTCGCGATCGATCTTGTGCGGCCCCATCTGCACCAGCGCGCCGCGCACGCTCAAGCCCGGCACCACCTTGCGGGCGATCGCCCCGGCCGCCACCCGCATCGCCGTCTCGCGCGCCGAGGAGCGCCCGCCGCCGCGATAGTCGCGAATGCCGTATTTCACGTCATAGGTGAAATCGGCGTGGCCCGGCCGGTACTTGTCCTTGATCTCGGAATAGTCCTTCGAGCGCTGGTCGACATTGTCGATCATCAGCCCGATCGCGGTGCCGGTGGTAACCTGCTGCCCGCTCGCCTCCTCGGTGAACACGCCGGAGACGATGCGGACCTGATCGGGCTCCTGGCGCTGCGTCGTATAGCGCGACTGCCCCGGCCGGCGCCGGTCGAGCTCGGCCTGGATCTCCGCCTCGCTGATCGGGATCAGCGGCGGGCAGCCATCGACGATGCAGCCGATGGCCGGGCCATGGCTCTCGCCGAAGGTGGTGACGCGGAAGAGATGACCGAAGCTGTTGTGAGACATGGGGACGCGCCGGAGGAATTGTGCTCAGGCTCTTAAGCGCTTCGTACGGTCAGCGAAAGCGGCTATCGGCAGAGGTGGCTTTTCAAGGGACCCGCGCGTGATTATCCTGACGCAAGGTTCTCTCGGGAGGCGCCCTCATGAAGACAGTCAGCGTCGCTGAGGCCGAGGCGGATCTCAACGCGCTCATCGACGCCGCGGAAGCTGGTGAGAGGGTTGTGGTCACCCGCGACGGCAAACCCGCAGCGCAGCTTACGATGGTGGCGCGAGCACCGCACGACCTCGATATTGCTAAGCTTCGCGCCCATCTCAAGGCCATGACGATGCAAGAGGAAGATGGAGGGACGTTCATGCGCCGGCTGCGGGACGAGGCTCGCTATTGAGATTATATCTCGACACGTCGCTTGTCGTGACAGCTCTCGTCACAGAGCCCAGCTCCGACGCCATCGTGTCATGGCTAGAGCAAAATCGCTCGCATCGCTTCGTTATCAGTGATTGGGTTATGGCCGAGTTCTCCGCAGCGCTTGCGTCGAAGATGCGGGCGCATACGATTGTTCCTGAGGATCAATCGCGGGCTCTGGCAATGATCGGCGACCTGGTCACTTCAGAATTCGAGTGTCTCTGCGTCACCCGCCACCACTTTCGGGTGGCGGCGACCTTCTGCAACCGCAGCACCCTCGGCCTGCGCGCAGGCGACGCGCTGCACCTCGCGATCGCATCGGGCGAAGCAATCAAGCTTTGCACGCGTGATCGGTGTCAAGCCGAGGCAGGCGCTGGCCTCGGGGTTCAAACCGAGTTCGTCCCGTCGTTGCCCTGAGTCGGCACCGCCGGCGCGCCTTCCCAGCGCGTGTTCGCCGGCAGGCTCTCGCCCTTCATGATGACGGTCAGCAGGCCGATCTGTGCATAGTCGCCGACATGGGTGTCGTAGAGCACCGTCGCCCCCGCCCCGACGCAGACGCCCTTGCCGAGCGTGACCCGGCCGACCTTCATCACCCGGTCCTCGTAGAGATGCGTCTGCAGGGCCGAATGCGCGTTGACCGTGCAGAAATCGCCGAGCTTGACGCAGTCGAACTCGGTGATGTCGGTCGAGTCCAGCCAGACGCCCTGGCCGAACTTCGCCCCGAACAGGCGCAGGAACCAGGGCAGGAACGGCGTGCCGCGCAGATAGTCGAACAGCACCTTGCCGCCGAGCCCCCAATAGAGCACCGCCACCGCCTCGGTGCGCATCGCCCAGAACGACCACATCGGCTTCATCACCGGCTTGTAGACGCCCATCAGCAGCCATTTCATCAGCGCGCAGATCAGCGCCTGCATCACCGCGATCACCACCGCGCAGCCCATGAAGGCCAGCACCAGCCCGGCCCAGTCGCGATCGAAGATCTTCTGCTGCAGCACCAGGTCGACGGCGAGCGTGCCGAAGGTGATGAACAGCATCGCCGGGAAGGAGGTGTGCAGCGCCTCGAAGGCGCCGCGCGCCAGTTGCTTGCCGAGCGAGGGCTTGTAGGTCCAGTCCGCCCCGAGATCGACCTTCTGCCGGGTCGGCAGCTTGATCGGCGGCGAGCCGAACCAGGTGTCGCCGGGGCTCATCAGCGCGTTGGCCGGCGGCTTCGACTTGATGCCGATCAGCACCTTGTCGGGGATCACCGCGCCCGGCGGCACCACCGCGTCATTGCCGACGAAGACCTGCTCGCCGGTGCGGGTCATGTCGAGCCGCATATAGCCGCGGCGCAGATCCTCGTCGCCGAAGATCACCTCGTCGGCGATGAAGTTGCCCGCGCCGATGCCGGTGATGTCGTAACGCCCGGAGAGATTGGTCGAGATCTCGGCGCCGCGCCCGATGCTCGCCCCCATCATCCGGTACCAGAAGCGCATATAGATCGTCGCGAACAGCGAGGAGAGCGTCTCCAGCGTGACCTCGGTCGCCAGCGCCACCGTCCATTTGCGGGCATAGAAGCTCGAATGGATCGAATAGGAGCCGGTCGAGACCCGCGGCAGGATCGCCCAGCGCAGCGCCGCGATCAGGAAGACGGTGATCGAGATCAGCCCGATCGCCGTCGGCCAGGTCAGGATCGGCAGATACCAGAGATAGCTGACCTCGGACCAGGTCGCGATCCAGTTGTCGATCTCGTCGAACAGCCAGAACGCGGGAAAAATCGGCAGAAGACTGATCGGCGGCAGCACCACCAGCATCACCGCATAGAACAGCGTCATCGCCGCCCGGCGCGCCGTGCTGGCCTCCGCCTGCGGCGGCAGGCTGGCCAGGTCGACATGACCTTTCAGGCGCGCCGGCGAGCCGTCCCAGATCTCGGCCTGCCCGATCCGCGCATGCGGCGCGATCGCGGTGAGGTCGCCGATCTCGGCGTGGTCGGCGATCACGCAATCATGGCCGAACACCACCGAGGAGCCGGCATAGACGTCCTTGCCGAGGCTGATGCGGCCGATGACCAGCTCGCCGCCGATCGCCTCGGCATTGGCGAAAGTGGTCTTGGCGCCGAGCGTCGTTCCGTCGCCGAGTTCGATCAGGTCGATGGCGCCGGCCTCGTAATCGGAGATGATCACGTCCCGGCCGATCTTGGCGCCGAGCAGCCGCCAGTAGAAGCGCATCACCGGCGTGCCCTGCAGCCATTTGATATGCACCAGCCCGGCGATGCGCGAGGCGAACCACCAGCGGAAATAGTAGACGCCCCAGAGCGGGTAGGTTCCCGGCTTGGTGCGGCCCAGCACGAGCCATTTCAGCCCGATCGCGATGAAGCCGGTGACAATCGTGATCGCGACATAGATGCCGAGCAGCGCGAACACCTGCCCGGCCAGCGACAGCTCCTCGCCGGAGAGCAGCATGTAGCTGACGAAGATGCCGAGCCATTGCGCCGTCGACAGGCTGATGATCACCGGCAGCGCCAGCGCCTGCGCCAGCCCGCACAGGAAGCGGCGCAGCAAGGGCGGCGGCGTGAAGGAAAGGTCGAGCTCGGCCTGCGCGCCGCGCGCATCGAGCAGCTCCGCCATCGCCCGCAGCGTGCGCGCGCCGTAGACGTCCTGCAGGGTGATGCCGGCATAGGCCGGCGTCTCGCGCAGGATCGAGATGAAGCGGGCGGCGAGCAGCGAATGCCCGCCGAGATCGACGAAGAAATCCGCCTCCAGCGGCAGCGCCTGCGCGCCCAGCACGCGCTTGGCGGCGTCGAGGAGCGCCGCCTCGGTGGCGTTGCGCGGCGGCTCCTGCTCGCCCGCGGCGGCAGGCGCCGTGAGCGGCGCCGCCTTCAGCATCTTGCGGTCGACCTTGCCGGAGACCATGCGCGGCAGCGAGCCGATCGGCTCGAAATGCGCCGGGATCATATAGGGCGGCAGGCGCTCGCGCAGCGAGGCGCGCAGCACCGCGCCCTCGATGGCGACGCCCGGCTCGCCGACCAGAAAGGCGACCAGCCGCTCGATACCGTCATCGGTGCGCAGCACGACGGCCGCCTGGTTGATGCCGGCTTCGTCCGCCAGCGCGGTCTCGATCTCGCCGAGCTCGACGCGGAAGCCGCGGATCTTCACCTGATCGTCGATCCGGCCATGGAAGACGATGTTGCCCTCGCCGTCGAGGCTGACCGCGTCGCCGGAGCGATAGAGCACCGGATCGTCCGCTCCGCCGCCGAACGGGTTGGCGATGAACTTCTCGGCGGTCAGCTCCGGGCGCAGATGATAGCCCTTGGCGACGCCCGGCCCGCCGATCAGCAGCTCGCCCTGCTGGCCGGCGCCGACCAGCTTCGTCTCCTCGTCAACGATATAGGCCGTGTAGTTGGGGATCGGCCGGCCGATGGTGACGCTTTTGCCGGGGAGCACCTCGGCGGCGGTCGCGACCACCGTCGCTTCCGTCGGTCCATAGGTGTTGAGGATGCGCCGGCCGGGCCTCGACCATTTCTGCACCGTCGCCGGCGCCAGCGCCTCGCCACCGAGCAGGATCAGCCGCAGCGAGGGCACGTCGCCAGGCAGGATGCCCAGCAAGGTCGGCACCGTGTCGATCACGGTGACGCCGGCCTCGGCGAGGATCGCCGGCAGCGTCTCGGCATCGCCCATCATCTCGGGGGTGGCGACGAACAGGGTCGCGCCGACCAGATAAGGCGTCCAGATCTCCTCCATCGACAGATCGAAGGCGACCGATGCGCCCTGGAAGACGATATCCTGCGGGCCCATGCCGTAGATCGCGTTTCCGGAGCGCAGGAAATGGCAGATATTGCGATGGCTGATCACGATCGCCTTGGGCATGCCGGTCGAGCCCGAGGTGTAGATCAGATAGGCGGGGTGGTCCGGCGTCAGCCCGGGCGGACGCGCCGGCATCTCTTGGCCATCGCTCGCCTCCGCCAGCTGCTGCGGGCACCAGACGGTCCGGCCGGTTGCCGCGGCGCGGGGCTTCCATTCGGTCTGCGTCACCAGCCCCCTGGCGCTGGCATCCTCGAGACAGATGGCGATCCGCTCCACCGGCGCCTCGGCATCGAAGGGCAGCCAGGCCGCGCCCGACAAGGTGATGGCGATCTGGGCAATGAGCAGCGCGATGCCGCGCGGCATCCACAGGCCGACCATGTCGCCCGGGCCGACGCCGGCCAGCGCGAGCCCCCGCGCCTGCGCCTGCGCCTGCGCCCAGACCTGCGCATAGCTCAGCCGGTTCTCGCCGCAGATCATCGCGGGATGGTCGGGACGCGCGGCGACGGTCGCGGCGAAGATCTCCGCCAGCACCTCCTCGCGCAGCAGCTCGGACCGCTTCTCGCCCACCAGCATGGCGAGCACAGCCGCGCCGGACCCAGCATCACCGGCTGAAACTGGACTGATATCGTTCATCCTGCCCCGCTGCGGCTTGGATCGGCCCGAAGAGCAAGCGCGCCCGCATTCGCGATGCGCGGCCGCTCATTGGGCCGGCCGAGCCGCGTCCGTCCCGAGCGACCGCCTCCCCGTGGCGCCAGCCCGTCAGATTACCAGCCGAGCCTCCGCAGCCGCGCGGGTCCTCGCCTTTCGGCCGTCCTGCGCAGCTGTGGCTGAACCGATGCTGAACGGCAAGCGCCCAACCGGCTTTGGTCCGGCTAGAACCGGAATCGCCGGCCGGCTGTCACATCCAGATCGCCTTGCCGCCCTCGACCACCAGGATCTTGCCCTGCCAGATCTCGATGCGGGCGGCCTCGGTGGTCTCGACGGCGCCGATCAGGGCCAGCACCGCGCGCGCCACGCCGCCATGGCTGACCATCACCGTGTCCGGAGCGAGCGCCTCGATCGCCGGCCGGATCCGCTCGGCCAGCATGCGATAGCTCTCGCCGCCGGGCGGCACATAGCCCCATTTGTCGCGCTCGCGTGCCTGGGCGGCTTCGCGCTCGCTCTTGCGGATCTCGCGCCAGGTATGCCCTTCCCAATCGCCGAAGGTCAGCTCGCGCAGGCGCTCGTCGATGCGGAACCCGTCCGGCGGCAGGCCGAGCTCGCGGCGCAGGATCGTCATCGTGTCGCGGGCGCGCAGCATGGGTGAGCAGACATAGTCGATGGCGGCATAATCCGGCGTAAGCTCCTTGAGCCGGCGCGCCGCCTCCTCCGCCTGCATGCGCCCGAGCGCGTTGAGCGGGATGTCGCGCCCGCCCTGCAGGCGCCCCTCGCGATTCCAGTCGGTCTCGCCATGGCGGACGAGAAAGAGGCGGCCGGGAATCGTCAGGGCTTGCATGCGCTGCTCCTTGCACGCCGGCGGTCGGCGCGTCAAAAGACCCGGACGCATGACCACGACCCTCATTCTGCCGGACGGACGCCGCCTCGCCCTCGGGGCAAGGCCCCTGCTGATGGGCGTGGTGAACGTCACCCCCGATTCCTTCTCCGATGGCGGGCTTTTCGCCGATCCGGACGTCGCCGTGGCGCATGGCCTGCAGCTGGCGCGGCAGGGCGCCGACATCGTCGATATCGGCGGCGAATCGACGCGGCCCGGCCATGCCCCTCTCGACGCCGCCGGCGAGCTCGCCCGGGTGCTGCCCGTGGTCTCCGGGCTCGCCGCGGCCGGCACCGTCCCGATCTCGATCGACACCTACAAGGCGCAGATCGCCGAGGCCGCGCTGGCTGCCGGCGCCACCATCGTCAACGATGTCTGGGGCTGCCAGCGCGACCCGGCCATCGCCGCGGTCGCCGCCCGTCATGGCGCGCCGATGATCCTGATGCACAACCGCGACGGCATCGACGCGGAGCTGGACATCCTGAGCGATGTCCTACGCTTCCTCGAACGCTCGATCGCCATCGCGACGGCGGCCGGCCTTCCGCGATCGCAGCTGGTCGTCGATCCCGGCATCGGCTTCGGCAAGACCCCGCGGCAGAACCTGCTGCTGATCGAGAAGCTCGACCGGTTGCGGGATGAGCTGGGCTGCCCCGTGCTGCTCGGCGCCTCCCGCAAATCGACCCTCGGGCTCGTCACCGGCAAGACCGTGCCCGCCGAGCGCATCGCAGCCAGCATCGCCGCCCATCTCTATGGTGTCATGCGCGGCGCCGCGATCATCCGCGCCCATGATGTCGACGAGCATGCCGACGCCCTGAAGATCTGGGCCGCGATCGGAGAAACAGCATGAGCGCAACCGGCCAGATCCTGATCGAGGCTCTCGACCTTTACGCCTATCATGGCCATTTCGCCGAGGAGGAGCGGCTCGGCCAGCGCTTCTCGATCGATCTCGTGCTCGATTGCGACCTGCGCGCCTCGGCGCGCAGCGACGACCTCGCCGATACGGTCGATTACGGCGCGGTGGTCGCCCTCGTCACCCGCACCTTCTCGGCCAGGCGCTTCAAGCTGCTCGAAGCCGCCGCCCGGGCGCTGGCCGACGCGATCCTCGCCGAATACCGAGCGGTCAGCCGCGTTGCGGTCACCTTGCGCAAACCGGCGCCGCCGATCCCGGGCCGGATGGAGTCGGTCGGCATCAGGCTGGATTTCACGCGTGGCGATTGAGGCGACGCTCGGCCTCGGCGGCAATCTCGGCGACCCTGTCGCGGCCTTCGCCGCGGCGCTGGCGCGGCTGCGCGCCCATCCCCGCATCGTGCTGCGCGCGGTGTCGTCGGTCTGGCGCACGCCGCCCTGGGGCAAGCTCGACCAGCCCGATTTCCGCAATATGGCGGCGCTGGTCGAGACCGGGCTGACGGCCGAGGATCTGCTGGCGCTGTGCCTGGAGATCGAGCGCGAAGCCGGCCGCGAGCGGCGCGAGCGCTGGGGCCCGCGCACGCTCGATATCGACATTCTCACCTATGGCGATGAGCTGATCGACCGCGCCGGCCTGCAGATCCCCCATCCGCGCATCGCCGAGCGCGCCTTCGTGCTCGCACCCCTGGCCGAGATCGCGCCGGGGCTGACGATCGGCGGGCAAAGCGTGGCACAGTTGCTGGCAAAACTACCGAGCGAGGGGATCAGCCGCGACGACGAGGGCACCGCCAGGCTGAAGCCTTGACTGTAAGGCTCACTCGCCCTTTTCGAGCGAAATGTCCGGCGCGGTCGGCACCTTCATGCCGACGACGTGATAGCCGGCATCGACATGCATGATCTCGCCGGTGATCCCGCGCGACATGTCGGAGACCAGGAACACCGCTGTTTCGCCGACCTCCTCGATGGTGACGGTGCGGCGCAGCGGCGAATTATACTCGTTCCATTTCAGGATATAGCGGAAATCGCCGATCCCCGAGGCGGCCAGAGTCTTGATGGGGCCGGCCGAGATCGCGTTGACGCGGATCTTGGAGGGGCCGAGATCGGCGGCGAGATACTGCACGCTCGCCTCCAGCGCCGCCTTGGCGACGCCCATGACGTTGTAGTGCGGCATCCACTTCTCGGCGCCGTAATAGGTCAGCGTCAGCAGCGAGCCGCCATCGGGCATCAGCTTCTCGGCGCGCTGGGTGATCGCCGTGAAGGAGTAGCAGGAGATCAGCAGCGACTTCGAGAAATTGCCTTCGCTGGTCTCGACATAGCGCCCGGTCAGCTCGTCCTTGTCGGAGAAGGCGATGCAGTGCACGACGAAATCGAGCTTGCCCCACAGCCTTTCGATCTCGGCGAAGACCGCGTCGATCGTCGCGCCGTCGGTGACGTCGCAATGGCCGACGAGATGCCCGCCGAGCTGCTTGGCCAGTGGCTCGACGCGCTTCTTCAGCGCATCCCCCTGATAGGTGAAGGCGAGCTCGGCGCCGGCATCCGCCGCCGCCTTGGCGATGCCCCAGGCGATCGAGCGGTTGTTGGCGACGCCCATGACGAGGCCGCGCTTGCCCCGGAGCAGATTGGCGGTCGGGGCGGCGCTGCTGGATTCAGGCATCTGGGACCTTACGAACTGGCGGGCTGGCGAAAGCGGGCGGAAGGTCTCTTAGCCGAGGCGGCGAAGCGGTGGAAGCGCCTTTGCCGAATTCCTCCTCAGCCCGCCCGCGCTTTCATCAGGGCCGTCAGCTCGGCATCCTCCGCCGGCATCTCGATATCGATCGAGACGAACAGATCGCCCGCCTCGCCCTTTTCCGCCGGCAGGCCCTTGCCGCGCAGGCGGAACTGGCGCGTGGTCCCGGTCATCGGCGGCACCTTCATCTCGACGGCGCCGCCGAGCGTCGGCACATGGATCGGCCCGCCCAGCACGGCCGTCGCCAGGGGCACGGCGACGCGCGTACGCAGGTCGCGGCCGTCGATGGTGAAGCGCGGATCGGGCCTCACCTTGATCGTCATCAGGACATCCCCGGCCTCGCCGCTGAGCGGGTGAACCGGGCCGAGCCCGCGCAGGCGCATCACCTTGCCGTCGGCCACGCCCTGCGGAATCGTCACCTCGACCTCGCGCCCGCCCGGCAGCTTGACGCGCCGCGTCGCGCCGCGCGCCGCTTCGGCGAGGCTCACCTCGAGCGTGAAGCTCTGTTCCTGCGGCGGAGGCGGCGGGCTGGCGCGCCCGCGCCCGCCCCGGCGCGCCGCATCGCCGAACAGGGAGCCGAAGATGTCCGCAGGATCGAAGCCGGCATCGGCGCCGCCACGCCCGAAGGGTGAGCCGCCCTGCTCGAAATGGAATTCGAACCCGCCATGGCGCGCGCCGCCACGGCCGGCCCCCATGCCCTCGAAACCCGAGAAGCGCGGCTTGCCCTCGGCATCGATCTCGCCGCGGTCGAACTGCTTGCGCTTGGCCTCGTCGCCGAGAATCTCATAGGCCGAGTTCAGCTCCGAGAAGCGGTCCTGCGCTTTCGGATCGCTTTGATTGCGGTCGGGATGCAGATCCTTGGCGCGGCGGCGATAGGCCTTCTTGATCTCGGCCTCGCTGGCCGATTTCGCCACGCCCAGAACCTGATACGGATCACGCATTCACACTACCCCCGAGGAAGGACTATCCCGGCGAACCGGGGACCGTCACCTAGATGGGATCAGTGTGGCGCGATGGCAACAGGCCAATCGCGCTCAGGCCGCACCCTTCCACGGTTTGGCGTCCTTGACCGCCCATTCGCCGCCCGAGGGGCGGCAGGCGGTGCCCTGCAGCTTCAGCGGGCCGGTCTGCAGGCTAATCGAGGCGAGGAAGGCGCGGCAGATCTCGTCCGCCTTGAGGAAGGGCCCGCCGACCGGCGTGAACACGCCCTTCATGCCGCTCTGGGCATTGTCCCAGGACACCGGCGCGCCATTGCCCTGCGGGTCGAGCGCCAGCGCCATGGCGCCTTCCGCCCGGCGCCAATCCTCCGGTCCGAGATCGGGCGCCAGCTTGGCGAGCGGGCCGCTGGCGGTGGCGGTGCTGGCCGGCAGGGTGCTGGAGGTGGTCATCGCGACCTCGTCCTCGCCCTTGCCGGCGAGGCCCATGATCGGGAACGAGATCGAGCAGCCGCCCGAGGCCAGCGACAGCAAGAGGGCGCAGCCGAGCGCTGCCTGGCGTGCAGCCGCTGCGCGCCGCAGGGACTGGCCCGCTCGCCCACAGGATCTATATAAGACTGCCACTCGTGACCGCATCACGGATCGCGCTCGCCCGACGCTTCCTAAAACCGACGAGGATTAAGCAGGTGAATCCGTTAACACCCGGTGACCTCACGGAAGCCGAGGAGCCTTTCGCTCTGTTCGACAGCTGGTTCGAAGAGGCCAGGGCCTCCGAGCCGAATGACCCGAACGGCATGGCGCTCTCGACCGTCGATGCCGATGGCCTTCCCAATATCCGCATGGTCCTGCTGAAGGGCCATGGGCCCGATGGCTTCGTGTTCTACACCAACACGCAGAGCCAGAAGGGCCAGGAGCTGCTCGGCCAGCCCAAGGCGGCCCTGCTGTTTCACTGGAAGAGCCTGCGTCGCCAGGTCCGGATTCGCGGCCCCGTCAGCCAGGTCACCGAGGCCGAGGCGGACGCCTATTTCGAATCGCGCCCGCGCGACAGCCGGATCGGCGCCTGGGCTTCGCAGCAGTCGCGCCCGCTGGAGAGCCGCTTCGCCCTCGAGAAGGCGGTGGCGAGCTATGCCCTGAAATTCGGCGTCGGCGAGATCCCGCGCCCCCCGCATTGGACCGGCTTTCGCATCGCGCCGCTCTATATCGAGTTCTGGCGCGATGGCGCCTTCCGCCTGCACGACCGCATCGTCTTCCGCCGCCCCGCCCCCGGCGAGCCCTGGGCGAAGACGCGCCTCTATCCTTAAGGATCAAGCCCGCATGGCCATGCCCAAATTCGATTTCCCGAAGACCGAGGCCGGCAAGCGGCCGGTCATGCTGCTGACTGGCGCCAGCCGCGGCATCGGCCATGCGACGGTGATGCAGTTCGCCATGGCGGGCTGGCGCATCCTGTCCTGCTCCCGCCAGGCCTTTTCCGACAAATGCCCCTGGCCCTCCGGCGCCGATGACCATGTCCAGATCGATCTCGGCGATCCCGAGGACACGATGCGCGGCATCGCCGAGATCAAGCGGCGCCTCGCCGTCGAGGGCGGCCGGCTCGACGCCTTGGTCAACAATGCCGGCATCTCGCCCAAGGGCCCGAACGGAGCGCGCCTCGGCGCCGCGACGACCTCCTTCAACGATTGGCATCATGTCTTCCAGGTCAATTTCTTCGCGCCGATCATGCTGGCCCGCGGCCTGCTCGACGAACTGACCAAGGCCAAGGGCGCCATCGTCAACGTCACCTCGATCGCCGGCTCGCGCGTCCATCCCTTCGCCGGCGCCGCCTATGCGACCTCCAAGGCCGCGCTCGCCAGCCTCACCCGCGAGATGGCGGCCGATTTCGGCCCGCTCGGCATCCGCGTCAACGCGATCTCGCCGGGCGAGATCGACACCGCCATTCTCTCGCCCGGCACCGAGAAGATCGTCGAGAAGCTGCCGCTGCAGCGCCTCGGCCGCACCGAGGAGGTCGCCAAGGCGATCCATTTCCTCTGCACCGAGCAATCGAGCTATGTCACCGGCGCCGAGCTCCACATCAATGGCGGGCAGCACGTGTGAGCGGGGATCGGGACGGCAGCGCGCGTGACAGCGGGCGGGTGATTCGCTTTCCCAATCCCGCGCGGGCGGCCGCGCGTCCGGTCCTCGCCGCCTCGCTCGCCGTCTTTCGCGATGGCAAGGTCCTGCTGGCGACCCGCACGAAGCCGCCGGCCGACCAGCTCTGGTCCCTGCCGGGCGGCAAGGTCGAGGCCGGCGAGAGCCTGGAGGAAGCGGCCTTGCGCGAGCTCGAGGAGGAGGTCGGCGTCACCGCCCGCATCCTCGGCTTCAACCGCCATGTCGAGATCGTCGGGCGCGACCCCGCCGGGGCGGTCACGCATCATTTCGTCATCGCCTCCTTCGTCGGGGAATGGCTTTCGGGCGAGCCGCGCCCCGGCCCCGAGGCCGGGGCGGTGATGTGGGCCGATCCGCTGAAGCTCGGCGGGCTGCCGACGACGCGCGAGCTCGGCGACGTGCTGCGCCGCGCGGCCGCCATCTTCGCGCGCAACGCTTGAGCGATGACCAAGCGCGCCGTCGCGATCCTGCTGCTTGCCGCCCTCGCTCCCGGCCACGGCGCGGCTTTCGCGCAGGCGCAGCGCCCTGCCCCGGCACAGCGCCCGGCCGAGCCGCCGCAAGCCGAGCCGGAGCCGCCCCCCGCGCCTTACGAGCCGCAATTGCTCCAGCTCGCGGAGATCATCGGCTCGCTCGCCTATCTGCGCACGCTGTGCGAGGCGCGCGAGGCGCAAGGCTGGCGCGAGCGAATGGCGGCGCTGCTCGAATCGGAGGGGCGCTCGCCGCTGCGTCGCGAGCGGCTGACCGGCGCCTATAATCGCGGCTTTCGCGCCTATGCGGCCACCCATCGCGTCTGCAGCGAGGGCAGCCAGGAGGCTTCGGTCAGGCTGGCGGCCGAAGGCGAGAAGCTGGCCCGCGCGCTCGCTGGCCGATTCGGCGGCTAGATGCGCGGGGCTGGAACAGTCCTGGCCCGTTCTTGGGCAGAATTGTCCCCTACAAATTAACCTTTCTTAAAGACCAGGATGGCGCTGGCGGCGCCCGGCCCGTATGGTCGGCAGGCAAAGGGGAGGACGGACGCGCCGTTCTGCCGGATCAGGTTTACATTCGACGCCGGGTTAAAGCCGCCTTCATGTCAGCTCTCACCGACGACCTGCCGCTCGATCCGTCCCTCGCCGAGGACGTCAAGGACGCCCGCCGCGTCGCCTATTGCTATATCGAGGACGCCTTCGTCGAGGCGCAGCAGGACGGGCTCGATTCCGACGCCCTCGCCCATGCGGCGCTGTTCGCGGCGATGCGCACTCTGGTCGACACCTATGGCGAGGACGCGACCGCCACCTTCGCCGAATCGCTGGCCGAGAAGATTCGCACCGGCAGCTTCACCGTCGGCACGCGCCATTAGATCTCCAGCCGAGCGGGCGCTCGCTTACGCCTGCTGCGCGTCCCGTGCCGCCTGGGCCCGTCCGAGCAGCAGCTCGCGCTCCCGCCGGTTCTGCGTCATGGCCGCCGCCCGTACGAACTCGGCCTGCGCCTCGCCATGGCGCCCCAGCTTGACCAGCAGATCGGCCCGCACGCTCGGCAGCAGGTGGTAGCTCTTCAAGGCCGGCGCGCCCGCCAGCGCATCGACCAGCGCGAGACCGGCTGCCGGCCCCTGCGCCATCGAGACGGCGACGGCCCGGTTCAGCTCGATCACCGGCGAGGGCGTCAGCGCAGCGAGCGCGCCGTAGAGCGTCGCGATCCTGGCCCAGTCCGTCTGATCGGCGGTCCGGGCGCGGGCATGGCAGGCAGCGAGCTCGGCCTGCAGCAGATAAGGCCCGGGCGCCTGCGCCAGCCCCCGTGCCGTCTCCAGCGCCTGCAAGCCGTGGCCGATGAGCAGATGGTCCCAGCGGGCGCGATTCTGATCGAGCAGCAGCACCGGCGCGCCATCGGGACCGATCCGCGCCGGCAGGCGCGAGGCCTGCAGCTCCATCAGCGCCACGAGCCCGTGCACCTCCGGCTCCTGCGGCGCCAGCCCCGCCAGCATGCGCCCGAGCCGCATCGCCTCCTGGCACAGCGCCGGCCTGACCCAATCCTCGCCGGCCGTCGCCGCATAGCCCTCGTTGAAGATCAGATAGACCACCTCCAGCACCGAGCGCAGCCGCTCGCCGAGCTCGGGCCCATGCGGCACCTCATAGGGCACATTCGCGTCCGAGAGCGCCTTTTTCGCCCTGACCAGGCGCTGTGCCATGGTCGGCTCCGGCACCAGGAAGGCGCGGGCGATCTCCTGCGTGGTCAGCCCGCCGATCAGGCGCAGCGTCAGCGCCAGCCGCGCCTCGACCGCGAGCACCGGATGGGAGGCGGTGAAGATCAGCCGCAGCAGATCGTCGCCCAGCTCGTCGTCGAGCGCCTCCTCGATCGCGGCGGTAGGATCGGCCTCGTCATCGAGCTCGCGGCCGATCTGCTCATGCTTGCGCTTCAGCATCTTCTCGCGCCGCAGGCCGTCGAGCGCGCGATGCTTGGCACTCTGCATCAGCCAGGCGCCCGGATTGCGCGGCACGCCCTCGCCGGGCCATTGCTGGAGCGCGGCGAGGAGCGCGTCCTGCGCCAGCTCCTCCGCCCGCCCGACATCGCGCGTCAGGCGGACGAGGCCCGCGATCAGTTTCGGGGCCTCGATCCGCCAGACCGTCTCGATGGTGCGGTGTGCATCGCTCGCCGTCATCGGCGGCGATAGACATCACCGCCCCGCTCCGCTGGCAAGTTGCCGCAGCGGCATGTCTGGAGATCCTAGCGCGCCGGATCGCCGATCTCACCCTTCAGCCGCTCCCACTGCTCCGCCGTCTCCGGCGAGACGATCTCGCCGAAATCCTCCAGCTCGTAGAGCGGGCGAATCTCGATCTCGGACGGCCCCGGCATCGGGTTGGGGCAGCGCTTGACCCAGGCGATCGCCTCGTCGAGCGAGGCGCATTCCCAGAGCCAGTAGCCGGCGACCAGTTCCTTGGTCTCGGCGAAGGGCCCGTCGACCACGGCGCGCTTGTCGCCGTCGAACTGGACGCGCACGCCCTTCGCGCTCGGCTGCAGCCCGTCGCCGCCCTTCATGATACCGGCTTTCACCAGCTCCTCATTATAGGCCATCATCGCATCGAGCAGCTCCTTGGTCGGCGGCGCGCCGGCCTCGCTGTCCTTGGTCGCCTTGACCAGCACCATGAAACGCATCGGTCCTCTCCTTGTGTTGGATTGAATGAGTGGCTCAGGCCAGCTTCGCCGCTTGCGCGCGCAGGCGCTCTTCCTGCTCGCGCAGCTCCGGCGTCATCGCCTCGCCGAAATCCTCCATCTCGAAGATCGGGCGCAGCTCGATCTCGGTGCCGCCATCGAAGGGCGCGCGCTTCAGCCACTCGACCGCCTCGTCGAAGGAGCGCACCTGCCAGATCCAGAAGCCGGCCAGCAGCTCCTTGGTCTCGGCGAAGGGCCCGTCGGTGATGGTGCGCTCGGCGCCGGAAAAGCGCATGCGCAGCCCCTTCGAGCTCGGATGCAGGCCCTCGCCGGCCAGCATCACGCCGGCCTTCACCAGCTCCTCGTTATAGGCACCCATCTGGGTGAGGATGTCCTCGCTCGGCATCACGCCGGCTTCGCTGTCCTTGTCCGCCTTGACCAGAACCATCACACGCATCGGTCTTCTCCTGCTTGGGGTGGGTTGCTTGTTCCGGAGCGGGAGAATTCCCGCCCTCTGTGATCACGTCGAACGAGCTTCGCCTCGTTCGACAGGGTGCCGAAAAAATGTCAGCCCTGCGCCGCCAGGTTTTCCCGACGCGCGATCTCCTCGGCGCTCGGCTCCTCCAGCGCGAAGGAGCCGGTGGTCACCTCGCCCTCGCGGCGATAGGTGGCCATGATCACGCCGGTGCTGGAGACGCTGCTCTGCGTGAGCTTGAAGGCGGCCGGGATGGCGCCTTCGCCGAACAGGCGCTTGCCCTTGCCGAGCACGAGCGGGAAGATCAGCAGCGAGATCTCGTCGATCAGATCCTTGGCCAGCAGCGCCTGGATCAGCTGGCCCGAGCCCTGCAGCAGCAGCTTGGGCCCGTCCTGCCGCTTCAGCGCCGCGACCTCGGCGGCGACATCGCCGCGCAGGGCCACCGAATTCTGCCAGGCGAGCGTATCCGGCGCGGAGGTGGCGACATATTTCGTCGCGGCGTTGAACCTGGTCGCGATCGGGTCCTCCGCTCCGGCATGCGGCCAATGCGCGGCGAAGATGTCGTAGGTGGTCCGGCCGAGCAGCAGGTCGAACTCCTCGGCGAAGGCCTTGTCCATGACCTGGCCCATCGCCTCGTCCCAGTAATGGAAGGTCCAGCCGCCATGGCTGAAGCCTCCGCTGCGATCCTCGTCCGGTCCGCCCGGCGCCTGCATCACGCCGTCGAGCGACAGGAAGGTGGCGGCAACGACTTGTCTCATTGTTCGATCCTCCAAAGGGTCCTATGCCTTCACGTCGAACAAGCGGCCGCCGGATCGACAGCACCGCAGAATTTTTTTCAACCGATCGAGATTTCCATGGCGGCAACGAGACTGGTCGACCGTGGCGTCATCCGCGTCAGCGGCGAGGATGCCCGCGATTTCCTGCAGAACATCGTCACTTGCGAGATGGACGATGTCACCGCAGCGCGCGCCGGGTATGGCGCGCTGCTGACACCGCAAGGCAAGATCATCGGCGACTTTGTCGTCGTCGCCGTGCCCGAGGCGGAGGGCGGCGGCTTCCTGCTCGACTGCCCGCTCCTGCAGGCTCCGGACCTGATGAAGAAGCTGAAGCTCTATAAATTGCGCGCGAAGGTCGCGCTCGACGACATCACGCCGAGCGCCTCCGTCATCGCCGCGACCGATGGCGGGGCGCTGCCGGAGGATGCCGGGCTGGTCTATGCCGATCCGCGCCTGCCGGCGCTGGGCACCCGCGCCATCACCGATCGCGACGGAGCCGATGAGCTCGTCACCGCCGGCATGGACGATTACCACGCCCATCGCATCGCGCTCGCCATCCCCGATGGCGGCCGCGATTTCCTCTATGGCGACGCCTTTCCGCATGAGGCGCTGCTCGACCAGCTCGGCGGCGTTTCCTTCAAGAAGGGCTGCTATATCGGCCAGGAGGTCGTCTCGCGCATGCAGCATCGCGGCACCGCCCGCAGCCGCGTCGTGCCGATCACCTTCACCGATGGCCTCAATCCCGAGGACGGCGTCGAGGCGAGCGCCGGCGGCAAGCCGCTCGGACGCGTCGGCTCCTGCGCCGGCGGGCGCGGCCTGGCGCTGCTCAGGCTCGACCGGGTGGCGGATGCGCTCGCCGCCGGCCAGCCGCTCGAGGCCGGCGGCCTGCCCTTCACCCTGGCGCCGAAGCCGGACTTCATCCGTTTTCCCTTCCCCGGCGAGCCCGGCTTCGGAGCTGCCGCATGAACGCACCGGTCGACAGGGCAATCGGCGGGCGCGAGGCGATGGCGGGCCCCGATGGGAAATTCCGCTGCATCTGGCCGGGGAGCGATCCGCTCTATCTGGCCTATCACGACACCGAATGGGGCGTGCCGGAATACGATTCGCGTGCGCTCTGGGAGAAGCTGATCCTCGACGGCTTCCAGGCGGGCCTCTCCTGGATCACCATCCTGCGCAAGCGCGACGGTTTCCGCGCGGCCTTCGCCGGCTTCGAGCCGGAGGCGGTCGCCCGCTTCGGCGAGGCCGATATCCAAAGGCTGCTGACCGATCCCGGCATCGTGCGCCATCGCGGCAAGATCGAGGGCACGATCCGCAATGCGCAGGCTTATCTGCGCATCAGCGAGCGCGAGCCTTTCGCCGATTTCCTCTGGAAGCATCTTAACGGCCGCGTCCTGCAGAACGCCTTCCGCACCCATGAGCAGGTTCCGGCGCAGACGCCGGTCTCCGAGGCGATGTCGAAGGAGCTGAAAGGCGCCGGCTTCACCTTCTGCGGCCCGACCATCGTCTACGCCTTCATGCAGGCCTGCGGCCTGGTCAACGACCACCTGACCGGCTGCTTCCGCCACGCGGAATGCGCGGCGCTGGCTCGCGACAGCCGTCAAGCGTGAGCGTGGCCAAGCCCCCTGCCCCGCCGCGCGCCTGGCAGCGCATGCTCTCCGGCCGCCGGCTCGATCTGCTCGATCCCTCGCCGCTTGATGTCGAGATCGAGGACATCGCCCATGGCCTCGCCCGCGTCCCGCGCTGGAACGGCCAGACGCGCGGCGCCCATTCCTTCTCGGTTGCGCAGCACTGCCTGCTGGTCGAGGCGATTGCCGGCCATCTGAACCCCGACTTCCCGCGCGACTGGCGATTGATGGCGCTGCTGCACGACGCGCCTGAATATGTCATCGGCGACATGATCTCGCCGTTCAAGGCGGTGATGGGCGATGCTTATAAGGGGGTCGAGCTGAGGCTTCTCGCGGCCATCCATCTGCGCTTCGCCCTGCCGGCGGCGACGCCCGCCGTGCTGAAGCGCAAGATCAAGGAGGCCGACAAGATCTCCGCCTTCCTGGAGGCGACGGAGCTCGCCGGCTTCGAGCGCGGGGAGGCCCTGCGCTATTTCGGCCGCCCGCAGCCCCTCCCGCGCGAGGTGCTGGCTTTGCTCGCCCCGCAGCCGACCGAAGCTGCGCAGGCGGCGTTCCTGGCGCGATTTGGCGCGCTGGCCTGAGGGTTCAGTAGCAGGCCACGAATTCGCGGTAGACCCAGCCGGCGATATGGCTGCGCCCGCGCGGGCTGATCAGCGCCCAGGGCCGGCCGCGCTCGTCGAAGCCGGTGTTCATCAGCCTGATCCCGGCACCGTTGCTGACACGGCCGATGATCTCGCCATTCGGCGTCTCACGGATATTGAGCGGGGTGCCGGTCGGGTCGGCGACGGCGCAGCGGTTCTGGGCGAGGCCGGGCGCGATGCCGACGACGGATAGGAAGGCGGCGGCCAGCAAACCGAGGCGGGGAGCGGTCATGGCGAGGGTCTCCGGGCGTCAGCCGGCGCGCCTCGCGCCGCGACGCCAGCGGCTTGTCGGCATCAGAGCCGTTTTCGCGGGCCGCCGATTATCTTCATATCGGAAAAGGTTCTCTAACATTCATCGCCATTCCGGAGAAAATGAGCCTGGGCCATAATCAGCCGGATCAATCGCACGCGCCGAGGAGACGCCGATGTCCGCCGCCCCGACCAGCCTGTCCCTGCCCGCCGGTGTCGTGATCAAGGGCACGCTCGGCCCGCGTTATGACGAGGTGCTGTCGCAAGAGGCGCTGGCCTTCGTCGCCGATCTGCAGCGCCGCTTCAACGAGACCCGCAAGCGCCTGCTCGCTCTGCGCAAGGAGCGGCAGAAGCGCTTCGACGCCGGCGAGACCCCGGATTTCCTGGCCGAGACCCGGCATATCCGCGAGGGCGACTGGCGGGTGGCGCCGATCCCGGCCGATCTCCAGGATCGCCGCGTCGAGATCACCGGCCCGGTCGACCGCAAGATGATCGTCAACGCGCTGAACTCCGGCGCCAAGGTGTTCATGGCCGATTTCGAGGACGCCTCCTCGCCGGTCTGGGCCAATATGGTCGAGGGTCAGATCAACCTGAAGGACCGCTGGGCCGGCGCCATCGACTTCACCGACGCCACCACCGGCAAGGCCTACGCGCTCAAGGACAAGCCCGCCGTCCTGATCATCCGTCCGCGCGGCTGGCATCTGCCCGAGCGCCATATCGAGATCGACGGCGAGGCGGCGTCCGGCTCGCTGGTCGATTTCGGGCTCTATCTCTTCCACAACGCCAAGGCGGCGCTGGCGCAAGGCTCCGGCCCCTATTTCTACCTGCCCAAGCTCGAGAGCCATCTCGAGGCGCGGCTGTGGAACGATGTCTTCGTCGCGGCGCAGGCGGCGCTCGGCATGAAGCCCGGCACGATCAAGGCCACGGTGCTGATCGAGACCCTGCCCGCCGCCTTCGAGATGGACGAGATCCTCTATGAGCTGCGCGAGCACATTGCCGGCCTGAATTGCGGCCGCTGGGACTACATCTTCTCCTTCATCAAGAAGCTCGCCCGCAACGCGGCCTTCGTCCTGCCCGACCGCTCGCAGGTGGTGATGACCAAGGCCTTCCTGCGCGCCTATTCGCTGCTGCTGATCAAGACCTGCCATCGCCGGGGCGCCTTCGCCATGGGCGGCATGGCGGCGCAGATCCCGGTCAAGAACAATCCGGAGGCCAATGCCGCCGCCTTCGCCAAGGTCAAGGCCGACAAGGAGCGCGAGGCCGGCGACGGCCATGACGGCACCTGGGTCGCCCATCCCGACCTGGTGCCGGTGGCGATGGAGGTTTTCGACCGGCTGATGCCGCAGCCGAACCAGCTCGACAAGCTGCGCGAGCATGTCGCGGTCGGCGCCAAGGACCTGCTGGAGGTCCACCAGGGCACGCGCACCGAGGACGGCTTCCGCGAGAACATCCGGGTCGGCGTGCAATATCTCGAAGCCTGGCTGCGCGGCCGCGGCGCGGTGCCGATCTACAACATGATGGAGGATGCCGCGACGGCCGAGATCAGCCGCGCCCAGATCTGGCAGTTCGTTCAATATGGCGTGACGCTCGCGGACGGCACGAAGGTCGATGCCGATCTGTTCCGGCGCTGCCTGCCGGAGGAGATGGCGCGGGTGAAGAGCGAGCTGGGCGCGCAGGCCTATGACAAGGGCCGCTTCCCCGAGGCGATCGCGCTCTTCGAGACGCTCTCGCTGGCGCCGGAGTTCGAGGAGTTCCTGACCTTGCCGGCCTATAGCAAGCTGCACTAGCAAGGAGCCATGACGTCGGCCTTCGTCAGGCGACGCGCCGCTGCCGCAGGAAAGCCTGCTCGAACGCCTCGGCCGGCATCGGCCGGCCGAAATGATAGCCCTGCCCCTCCTGGCAGCCCATCGCGGCGAGGCGCTCGGCCGTCGCCGCATCCTCGATGCCTTCGGCGATGACGCAGAGGCCGAGCGAGCGCCCGAGCTCGACGGTCGCCCGGACGATCGCGGCGTCGCCGGCATCGCCGAGCAGATTGCGCACGAAAGCCTGGTCGACCTTGAGCGTGTCGAGCGGAAAGCGCTTGAGATAGCTGAGCCCGGCATAACCGGTGCCGAAATCGTCGAAGGCGATCTTGACGCCGCGCGCCCGGATCAGCCGGAACACGGCGAGCACCGTCTCCGCATCGTCGAGCAGGATGTCCTCGGTCACTTCGAGCTCGAGCAGGTCCGGCGCCAATCCGGTTTCGTCGAGCAGGCCCGCAACGGTCTGCGGCAACTCGCTGCCCTGCAATTGCGAGGGCGAGAGATTGACGCCGACCCGGATCGGCGTCCCCGCCTCCTGCCATTGCCTCGCCTGCAGGCAGGCCGTGCGCAGCACCCACTCGCCGATCGCGTCCGAATGCGAGGAATGGTTGGCGACGGGGATGAACTGCCCCGGCGGCACCAGGCCGCGCTCGGGATGACGCCAGCGGATCAGCGCCTCGGCCCCGATCACCGCCTGGTCGGCGAGGCGGATCTGCGGCTGGTAGAACAGCTCGAACTCGCCGCGATCCAGCGCCACCCGGATCTCGGCCTCCAGCGCCAGCCGCGACACGATCCGCTCGCGCATCTCGGCGACGAAAGCGACCGGCCGCTCGGCGCGTTCGGCCCTCGCAGCCTCGAGCGCCAGATGCGCATTGCCGATCAGCTGGTCGGCTGCCCCATCCTGCTCCGCGACGGCATAGCCGATCCGCGCCAGCACCCGCTGGCGCCATTCGCCGAAGACCAGCGGCGCCGCAAGGCAGCTGTCCTGGATTTGCCCCGCCAGGGTCACCACGGCACTTGCCGGGACGACGAGCGCGAACTCGTCGTCCGAGAGGCGGGCGATTCCCGTGGCCGGCACGGCGAGGGCCCGCAGCCGGTCGGCGAAGGCCCTCAGCACGCGGTCGCCGAAATCGCGGCCGTGGATATCGCTGAACTGATGGAAGCGGTCGATGCCGACCAGCAGCACCGCGCGCTCGCCTGCCTCCGCCTTGTCGAGCGCGGCCGCGAGCTGCTCGGTCAGGGCGTGCCGGTTGAGCAGCCCGGTCAGGTCGTCATGCTCGGCGAGATAGCGGATCTGCTCGCGCTCGCGCTGCTTCACGGTGATGTCGCGCACCACCAGCCCGAACTGCCGTCCGTCCGTGCCCTGCCATTGGGAGACGCTCGCCTCCAGGGCGAAACGCTCGCCGCCGCGCCGGCAGCCGATCAGCTCCAGCAGATGCGTTTCGGCCGGCCCGCCAGCTCCGCGCGCCCGGGCCAGGGCGGGCAGGTCGAGAGGCTCGCCGCCGGCAAGACAGGTCTCGAAGGCCATGCCGAGCGCCTCATTCTCGGCATAGCCGAAGATCCGCGCAGCGCCCGGATTCCAGAACTGGATCCGCCCCTCGCTGTCGAGGCAGACCAGCCCGTCGCCGAGCGACATGGCGATGCGATGGAAACGCCGTTCGGCAATGCCCTGCAGGAGCCCCCGCAGATCGATCTCGTCGAGCGCGATCACGACCAGATAGGCGCCGATCAGCAGCTGCCACAGGCTGGTGTCGACATCGATCGCCCAGCGCGCCTGGATCGCCAGCGCGCCGATCTCCAGCGCCAGCGCCGTCGCCAGCATCAGCACCGCCCGCATGGCGGCGCCGCTGCGCCGCCAGAGCAGGATCATCGCCCCGAGCATGGCCAGAACGCCCATCAGCGAGAGCGGCAGGCCGGTGCGCCGGATGGCGCGGTCCTGCAACAGCGATTCCGCCGCCAGCACTTGCAGGAGCGAGCCCGGAATCACCCGGCCGTTGGGCGTGCTGAAGCGATCCCCCAGCTCGACCGCCGTGCCCGCGATCAGGACCTTGCGCCCCTTGAGCTGCGCCAATGTCGCAGGATCGCCGTCGAGGACCGCGGCATAGGACACCGCCGGCACGGTCCGGCTGTCGATGCCGAAATCGATTCGGAAGCCCCCGCCACCCTGGTCATGCCGGCCGGCGAGCAATGCGCCGAGCGAGGGCACGAAGGCGCCGTCGAGCGCGGCGCCGAAGCCGTAGCGGCGCACCAGCCCGTCGCCATCCGGCTGGACATTGACCAGCGCCGGCCAGCTCTGCGCCGCGAATTCCGGCAGGGGCCGGTTGACGTGCAGGCTGCGCCCGCGCACCGCATCGCCCGCCGCCTGCTCGAACGAGGCGAGCACGACCGAGCCTCCCGCCTTGGCGAGCGCCTCGGCGAACGCGGCATCCTCGCTCGGCATGGAGCGCGCGCTGAAATCCACATCGAAGACGATATCGCTGACGCCGGCGGCTTCGAGCCGCGAGATCAGCCGGGCATGGTGGCCGCGCGGCCACGGCCAGACGCCGATCTCAGCCATCGAGGGCGCGTCGATCTCGACCAGCGCCACGCTGCCCGTCGCGGCCCGCGTCGACCAGAGGAAGCGCTTGTCGCCGATGAACTCGGCGAGCATGGCCGGCAGCCCCAGCAGCCAGGCGGCTGCGAGCAGGCCAAGGACGACGAAATGTGGCCGGTAATGCGTCACCCGCCTGCCCGCTGTGGTAGGCTCACCCGCGAGCCGATCTCAGAATTCCGGCAAAAGCTGAGGAAATCGTCAAAGCTCAGCGGCCGGGCCCCCTTCCTCCCGCGACGCCGTTGCCATTCCCGTTGCCATTGCCATTGCCGCCGGCGTTGCCATTGCCGTTCCCGCCGCCATTGCCGGGGTTCGGGATAGCGGGCCCTCCCGGCGCAGTGCCGTTACCCGGCTTGGCACCAGGGCCCAGGGCCAGCCCGCCGCCGATGCCGTTCCCATTGCCGTTACCGCCGGCGTTGATGTTGCCGCCGGGATTGCCGTTCCCGTTGCCGCCACCATTCCCGTTGCCATTGCCGCCGCCGTTGATGACGCTGCCCGGATTGCCGTTCCCGTTGCCGCCGACATTGCCGTTGTCTGAACCGCGTCCGACGGAGGCGGGGCGGCGCGGATCGCCGCGGCCGGTTACGTCATCGGCGCCCTGGCCGTTGCCGCGGGCATTAGCGTTGGCGACAGCCTTCGCGCTGTCCGCCTTGGCGTCATTGCCGCTCCCGCGCGAAGCCTGCGCCGAAGCGCCGTTGCCGGACGCCGAATTGCCGTTCGACCAGACGGTCGACTGTCCGCGCCCACCGGCGGCGGCCGCATTGACGCCGGTGCCGCGCGCCAGCCCCTTGGTGACGGCGCCGACATCGATCGTGACCTCGCCCAGCGCTCTGCCGATCCGCACATTGCCGCCGCGGACCGAGACCGCGCCGCCATCGCCCTGCCCGCCATCGCCCTGCCGCGCCTCGCGGGCCGCGGCGGCGGGCGCCTGGAAGCCGCCGCGCGGCACGGAGACCGGCCGCACCGTCGGCGCGCGCGGTGCGCCCTGCTGCACTGCATTGAGTCGCCCCGCGCCGGACAAGCGCAGGCCCGGCGTACCACTGCCCAGCACGTTGGCGGCCTGCCCCGGCTGAACCAGCGCGAATTGTCCCGAACGGAAATCCGCGACTTCGACCTGCCCGCGCTGCACCTCGACCTTGGCGCCGCGCGCCGTCACGGTGACCCGGAACTGCGTGCCCTTGACCACGGCCGCGAGAAACGGCGTCTCGACTTCGAAATGCTGGACATTGCGCTTCTCGACATCGAGCAGCACCGAGCCCGCCTGCTGCAGGATGGTGGTGCGTCCCGAGCCGTCGGAACGCGGCACCACGACCTGCGAATTCGCGTTGACCAGCATGCTCTCGGCGCCGCGCACCAGGAGCACGCGCCCGTTGCGTCCGGTCCGGACCGTTTCGCCGGGCTTGAGCTCGGCGCCGCCGCCGAGCGAGGCTTGCTGAACGCCCGCGCCCAGGATCCAGGCCTCGCCGGACACCTTGCCGACCCGCCAGGCATCCGCCTGGGCCATGGCGCTGCCGGCGCCGAACAGATGCAGGCCGGCCAGCAGCAGCGTCGCAGACAGCAGGCGAAGCGCGAACGTCATGGAAGTCTCCATTCTGGAGGCACGAGGTCGATCGAGCATCGCTACCATGCAGGTCTGAAGGCAGGATTATCGCAACCTCCTGTAACAGAAGGAGGAATTAAGGCGCCGTTAACCATGCTTGTTTACGCGTGGCACTGGGGGAAGGCCGGGTTCAACCCAAACGGAATGCACCGCTCGACATGACCAGCCGCCAGCTGTCCGGGCGCCCGACGGGATGTCGCGTCGCGCTCGCCGCGCTGCTCCTCTCCTGTCCGCCCGTCCTGATCGACAGCGCGCTGGCCCAGAGCGGCCGGCGCCCCCCGGCCATCCAGCCGGCCGAGCAAAGCTTCGAGAAGCGCCGCGCCGAGCGCCTCCAGGAGCAGCGCAGCGATATCCCCCTTCCGCGCGGACAGGACACGCAGGCGCCCTCTCCGGCCAAGGGCGAGGCGCTCCTGACCCTGCGCGCGCTGCGGATCGAAGGCACCAGCCCGCTGGACGAAACGGTGATCGCCGCGAGCTATTCGGACAAGCTCGGCCAGCCGCTCTCGCAGGCTGGGCTGGTCGCCATCGCCACCGCGATCAGCGAGCAGCACCGCGCCGCCGGCTATCATCTGACCCGCGCGATCATCCCGCCCCAGGACATCAAGGGCGGCGTCGTGACGATCCGGATCATTCCGGGATCGATCGCCGAGATCGCGGTCAAGGGCGACGACGCCGACCGCTTCGGCGTGCGCCGTACGCTGGCGCCCCTCGCCGAGGAAACGCCGGCCAGGCTGGCGACGCTCGAACGCGGCCTCCTCCTCGTCAACGACCTGCCCGGCATCCGCATCAAGGACACCACGCTGGAGGAGATCGGGACCGGCAGCGGCCGCTTTCGCCTCACCGTCATCCTCGACAGCTGGCGCCTGTTCCTCACCGCCGGCCTCGACAATGGCGCCTCCGAGGCGGTCGGCCCCTGGCAGGCCTATTTCGGGGCGGCGCTCAATTCGCTGATCGTGCCCGGCGACACGCTGGCGCTGAACCTCTCGTCGATCCCGGGATCGAGCCGCGAGCTGCGCTATGGCCGCGTCTCCTATGACGCGCCGCTCGGCAGCGACGGGCTGCGCATCGGCGTCGCAGCCTCGCGCAGCGTGGTCTGGCCGGGCGATCTGCGCCGGCTCGACCGCACCCGCTCCGACACCGAGACCGTGGAGGCGCGGGCGACCATCGTGCCCCTGCACACGCAGCGCCAGTCGCTCTGGCTGACCGCCGGCTTCGGCATCAGCAATGTCGTCGAGGAGAGCATCTTCGGCGTCAATTATCGCGACCGGCTGCGGATCGCCTCGCTGACCGCCGATTACCGCCTGCGCGACGATTGGCAGGGCACCACCTATGCCACGCTGGGGCTGCGGCGCGGGCTGCCGATCGGCGGAGCCTCGCGGCGCCATGACGGGCGGCTCTCCCGCTTCGACGGCTCGGGCGAGTTCTATCTGCTCCATGGCGCGTTCACCCGCTATCAGGGGCTCGGCGGCAACTGGTCGGCGAAGCTGGCGGCCTCGGGACAGGTCAGCTCGGAGGCGCTGCTGGTCTCGCAGCAATTCTATCTCGGCGGCGCCGCCTTCGGCCGCGCCTTCCAGAGCGGCTGGCTCGCCGGCGACAACGGCATCGCCGGCTCGGCCGAGCTGCGCTACGACTACAAGCCCGGCCATTCCTTCCTGCAGAACATCCAGCTCTTCGGCTTCGTCGAAGGCGGCGCGGTGCGCAGCTATGCCGCGCCCAGGGACATCGTGCAGTCGCTCTCGGCGGCGGGCGGCGGCGTGCGCGTGCAGCTGACCGATATGGTCGAGGCCGGCGTGACGCTGGCGGCGCCGCTCAGCTTCAACGGCCATGGTCGCGGTGGCCGCGGCGCGACCGTGCTGTTCTCGCTCTCCACCGTCCTGAAAGCCTGCCCGGAGCGATCCGGCTGGGATTGCCGCTCCTGACCAGCCCTCATGCCGCCGCGAAGGCGGCGGCGATGATGGCCTTGGCCTCGTCCTGGATCAGCGCCAGATGCGCCGCGTCGCGGAAGCTCTCGGCATAGATCTTGTAGACCTCTTCCGTGCCCGAGGGCCGGGCGCAGAACCAGCCGTCATCGGTCACCACCTTGACGCCGCCGATCGCCGCGCCGTTGCCGGGCGCTTCGCTCAGCACAGCGGTGATCGGCTGGCCGGCGAGCCGGTCGGTCCTGATCTGAGCTTTCGACAGGTTCTTGAGCACGGCCTTCTGCTCGCGCGTCGCGGCTGCGTCGACGCGGGCATAATGCGGCTCGCCCAACTCGGCGGTGAGGCCGTCATAGAGCACGCTCGGATCCGAGCCCGTCCCGGCGGTGATCTCGGCGGCGAGCAGGCCGAGGATGATCCCGTCCTTGTCGGTGCTCCAGCTCCCGCCGTCGCGGCGCAGGAAGGAGGCGCCGGCGCTCTCCTCCCCGCCGAAGCCGAAGCTGCCATCGGACAGGCCCTCGACGAACCATTTGAAGCCGACCGGCACCTCGACCAGCCGCCGGCCGAGCTTGCCGGCGACACGATCGATGATCGCGCTGCTGACCACCGTCTTGCCGACCGCCGCGTCGCCGCGCCAGTCCGGGCGGTTGCGGAACAGATAGGCGATGGCGCTCGCCAGGTAATGGTTCGGGTTCATCAGCCCCTTGCTGCGGGTGACGATGCCGTGCCTGTCCGCGTCCGTATCGTTGGCGAAGGCGACGTCGAAGCGCTCGCGCATGCCGATCAGGCTGGTCATCGCATAGGGCGAGGAGCAGTCCATCCGGATCTTGCCGTCCCAATCGCAGGTCATGAAGCTGAAGGTCGGATCGAGCCGCTGATCGACCAGCGTCGCATTGATGCGGTAGCGCTCGATGATCGGCCCGTAATAGTCGAGCCCGGCGCCGCCGAGCGGGTCGATGCCGATGCTGACGCCGGAGGAGCGGATCAGCTCCATGTCGATGACCGCGCCGAGATCGGCGACATAGGCGCCGATATAGTCGTGCCGGCGCACCAGCTCCGAAGCGAGCGCCCGCGCATAGGGCAGGCGCCTGACGCCCGCGAGCTTCTCCGTGATCAGGGCATTGGCGGTGCGCTCGATCCAGCCGGTCGCGTCGGTATCGGCCGGGCCGCCATGCGGCGGGTTGTATTTGAAGCCGCCATCCGCCGGCGGATTATGCGAGGGCGAGATCACGACGCCATCGGCGCGGCCGCTGCTGCGGCCTCGGTTATGGCGGATGATCGCATGCGAGATCACCGGCGTGGGCGTGAAGCGCAGCCGCTCGTCGACCATCACCGTCACACCATTGGCGACGAACACCTCGAGCGCGCTCTCGAAGGCCGGGCGCGACAGCGCATGGGTGTCGATGCCGAGAAAGAGCGGCCCGTCGATGCCCTGCTCCGCGCGGTACAGGCAGATCGCCTGGGCGATCGCCAGGATATGCGCTTCGTTGAAGGAGAGCTGGAAGGAGGAGCCGCGATGGCCGGAGGTGCCGAAGGCGACGCGCTGGCCGATCTGCGCCGGGTCGGGCCGGTCGAAATAAGCCTTGGTGAGGGCGTCGACATCGATCAGCTGGCTGGGATCGGGCAGCTTTCCGGCGAAGGGGCTGAGCGCGCTGGTCATCGATACTCCTCGAGCTGGCCTCGGCGTTTCGGCGAGACCGTCAGTTAGCAAACGGGATCGCCTGTTCATAGGCACAGCTAAGAAGGCTGCTTTGTGGTCGCGCCCTCAGCGTGAAATCGTGCACGATCGATATGGACGATTCCCCGAGAAGGACGCTCGATATGGCGAAGATCACATCCGTCGAGGTGCTGCAGGCCGATCTGAAGCCGAAGGTGAAGCGCACCGACGCCGTGCAGAGCTTCGAGCTGCAGGAGACGCCGATGGTGCGCATCACCGATGCGGACGGCGTCACCGGCACCGGCTACAGCTACACGATCGGCACCGGCGGCTCCTCCGTCTGCAAGCTGATCGACGATCATCTCGCCCCGGTCCTGATCGGCCGCGAGGCGGAGGAGATCGAGGGGCTCTGGCGCGCCCTGTTCTTCCGCGTCCACGCGACCACGGTCGGCGCGATCACCTCGATCGCCCTCGCCGCCATCGACACCGCGCTCTGGGACCTGCGCGCCCGCCGGGCCAGGCTGCCGCTGCACCGCGTCGCCGGCGGCGCCAAGGCCGCCATCGATCTCTATTACACCGAGGGCGGCTGGCTCCATATGGAGCAGTCCGAGCTGGTCGAGGAGGCGCTCAAGGCAAGAGAAAGCGGCTTCGGCGGCACCAAGGTCAAGGTCGGCCGGCCGCATGTCGCCGAGGACGTCGTCCGCCTCACCGCCGTGCGCGACAAGGTCGGCTTCGGCTGGGAGATCATGACCGACGCCAATCAGGGCTTCTCGCTCGACGAGGCGATCAGGCGCGCGCGCCATTACGAGGCGCTGGACGTCGCCTGGTTCGAGGAGCCGATCCATGCCGATGATGTCGGCGCCCATCGCCGCCTGTCCCGGTCGACGGCCGTGCCGATCGCGGTGGGCGAGTCGATGTATTCACTCTCGCAGTTCAAGGATTATCTCGAGGCTGGCGCTTGCTCGATCGTGCAGGTCGATGTCGGCCGCATCGGGGGCATCACGCCCTGGCTGAAGGTCGCGCATATGGCGGAGGCCTTCAACGTGCCGGTCTGCCCGCATTTCCTGATGGAGATCCATCTCGGCCTGTGCTGCGCCGTGCCCAACAGCCGCTGGCTCGAATACATCCCGCAGCTCGACCTGGTGACCTCCTCGCCGATCCGCATCGAGAACGGCAAGGCCATCCCTTCGGAGGCGCCCGGCCTCGGCATCGACTGGGACTGGCAGGCGCTGGAGAGGACCATCGTCCATCGCCGCAGCCACGGCACCGCACCGGCCCTGAAGGCGGGCGCCTGAGGCGGCCCAGCCCTCGTCACGCGCGCTGCTCGCCGACGATCTCGATGAAGCGCGCCGCCAGCCGCGACAACGGGCGGCTGCGCGGGGTCATCAGGCAGATCGTGGTCGGGATCTCCGGCGTGACGCTGAGCGGGGTCAGCCCGTCGAAGCGCTGCGCCTGTGTCAGCAGGCTGTCGATCAGCGTCACATCGCCCGGCTCGGCCATCAGATGCGCGGCCGAGATGCTGTAGGGCACGGTCATGAACGGGGCATAGTCGAGCCCTTCGCGCTCATGCGCCCGCGCGATCAGCCAGCCCAGCGGCGATTTCTCCCGGTCGAAGCAGATCATGCGGCGGCTCTGCAGCTCCTGCAGGCTGATGCTGCCCCGCCGCGCCAGCGGATCGTCCGAGCGCACCAGCGCGATGATCGCTCCGCTTTCCAAGGGCGTCAGCGCGATGTCGTCGGTGACGCGCGGCGAGAACATCAGGCCGATATCGGCAGTGCCGAGCGCGAGTTCGGTCGGCGCATCACCCATGATCAGCTCGGCGCGGGCCTGCGGATAATCGGCCATCAGCCGCCCGAGCGCGCGGGCGATGATGCCATGGCCGATGCTCGGCGTTGAGGCGATCCGCAGCGGCGTCTCCCGGCCCGCCCGCAGCCGGCCCGCCATGCCGCGCAGCCCCTGCCATTCCGCTTCGACCGAGCCGAGCGCCTCGATCAGCGCCCTCGCCTCCGGACGCAGGCCGAGCCGGCCCTCGCGTCGCGCGAAGATCGGGACGCCGAGGCTCGCCTCGCCGCGCGCGATGATCTTGCTGATCGCCGATTGCGTGAGATTGAGCTGCCGCGCCGCCTCGACGGTGGTGCCGCAGCGATGGACGGCGCGCAGCACGCGCGCATGCGCCGGCGTGAAACCGCTCATGGCGCCTCTCCGGGGCCGTCCTCGCCGAGATGGGCCAGCAGCAAGCCGGCCGGGCGGTCGAGCCCGCCGCCGCGCCGATGATGCGCATAGGCCGTGACCAGCGGGCTCGCCTCGAGCGGCCTGACCGCCAGCCCCTCGACCAGATTGCTGCTGATCACGAAGCCGTCGACCAGCGCGATGCCCACGCCCTCGCGGGCGAGATGGCAGGCGGTGTCGGTATGGCGGACGGTGATCGCGATGCGCTCGGCCAGGCCGACATCGCTCAGCGCCTCCTGGAAGCTGTCGCGGGCGCTGATCCCGTCCGGCCCATAGCTGATCAGCCGCTGGCCATCGAGGTCGCCGCGCGACAGCGCCGCCTTGCCGCTGAGCGGATGTGCGGGCCCCAGCACGCAGACCAGCGGGCTGCGCCGCAGCGGCACATCCTCGATCGCATCGACCGACATCGGCCCATAGGACAGGCCGAGATCCGCCTCGCCAGCCGCGAGATGCCCGCGGACATGGTCGAACATGATCTCGACGGCCGCCGTCTCGTCGAGGCTGCGGCGCGTGCGGGCGATGGCGGGCGGCAGGATGCTGTGCGCCAGGCCCGGCACCGTGACGACCCGCAGGCGGTCGGCCATCCCGACGCGGATCATGTCCGCCTCGTGCCGGGCACGCTTGAGCGCGCCGAACAGCGATTGCGCATGCCTGACAAGGGACAGCGCCTCGGGCGTCGGCACCAGCCGGCCCTGGATCGCCGCCGTCAGGCTGAGATCGAGCTCCTGCTCGGCCTGCTTCAGCGACTTGATCACCGCCGACTGGCTGATGCCCAGCCCCTGCGCCGCCTCGCCGGTGCCGCCGAGCCGCACGAAGGCATCCAGCACCAGCACTGAATTGAGCTTCACCGCTATTCCATTCAGTCGAGAGATCTGCCGAATCTTTCATTGGCAGGACTAGGGCCGGCCATGGAAGGATGCAAGCTGCCGCAGCACGCGGCCCAAAAGGCCGCCATGCGCGGACCAAGACATCAGGGGACCGGTATGACCAAGTTTCGCTCGATGATTTCGGCCGGCCTGCTGGCGCTCGCGATCGGCGCGCCGGCCCTGCTCGCAGCGCCGTCCGCCGCGCTCGCCAAGGGTACGCTGCGCCTGGCGCAGACGCAGGACCTCGTCTCGCTCGATCCGATCGCGACCAGCGACAACGCCTCCATCTACGCCCAGCTGCTGGTCTACGACACCCTGCTGCGGCCCAGCCGCGACGCGACCAAGCTTGAGCCCGGCCTCGCCGAGAGCTGGAAGATCAGCGATGACGGCATGACCTATACCTTCAAGCTGCGCGAGGCGAAGTTCTCGGACGGCGCGCCGGTCACCGCGGCGGATGTCGCCTTCTCGCTGAAGCGCGCCGCCAGCGACGCGTCGAACTGGAAGCGCTTCTTCGCCGGCATCGAGACCATCGAGACCCCGGACGAGCGCACCGTGGTGCTGAAGCTGAAGAAGGTCTTCACCCCGCTGCTCAACAATCTCGCGTTGTTCTCCTCGGCGATCCTGCCGCAGAAGGCCTTCGAGGCGGCCGGCGACAAATTCTTCGAGAAGCCGATCGGCTCCGGCCCCTTCACCGTCGCGGCCTGGAACAAGGGCCAGGGCCTGTCGCTGAAGAAGAACGCCAATTACTGGCAGGCCGGCAAGCCCGATCTCGACGGCGCCGAGCTGATGGTGATCCCCGAGGGCAACAGCCGCGTGCTGAAGCTGCAGGCCGGCGAGGTCGATGCCGCCATCGACATCCCGCTGAACCAGCTCCAGGGGCTGAGCCGCGACGGCAAGATCAAGACCGCCGTCGCCACCGTCTTCCGCACCGATTTCGTGCTGATGAACACCCGCAAGAAGCCCTTCGACGATCTGCGGGTCCGCCAGGCGCTGAACTATGCGATCGACAAGGAAGGCCTGCTGAAGGCCCTGCTCTACGGCACCGGCAAAATCTCGAACTCGCCGATGCCGCCGATGGCCTATGCCGACGCCAATCTGAAGCCCTACCCGCACGACATCGCCAAGGCCAAGGCGCTGCTGGCCGAAGCCGGCCTCAAGGACGGCTTCAAGACCACGTTGCTGGTCAACGCCGGCAACCCGCTGCACCGCCAGCTCGGCCAGGCCCTGCAGGCGACCTTGCGCCAGATCGGCATCACCGCCGATATCCGCCTGGCGGAGGGCGGCACCCATTGGACCACGACCAAGGCGGGCGATTACGAGATGGCCGTCGCCTATGCCAGCAGCGACACGATCGACCCGGATCAGCTCGTCGGCTTCCTGCTGGTCAACCCCGAGCGCGCCAACGCCTATCACACCGAATGGAAGAACGAGCGCATCAACGAGCTCTACGAGAAGGAGCGCGTGACGGCCGACGGCCCGGCCCGCGGCGAGATGTTCAAGGAGATCGTCAAGCTCGCCCATGAGGGCGCGCCGTCGATCTTCCTGTTCTATCCCGGCACCTCCTACGCCCATCGCGACAATGTCGAGGGCTTCGAGATTCTGCCGACCTCGAATTTCCGCCTCGAGGACGTGAAGCTGAAGTGACGAAAGGGCGCCCCGGCGCCCGCTTTCCCCATGCTGATCTACATCACCAAGCGTCTGGTCCAGCTGGTGCCGGTCCTCTTCGGCATCACGCTGGCCTGCTTCCTCCTGCTGCGCGCCCTGCCGGGCGATCCGGCGACGCTGCTGCTCGGCGCGCGCGGCGGGGCCGACGAGATCGCGCTGATGAAGCAGCGGCTCGGGCTCGATCTGCCGCTATGGCGGCAATACCTGCTCTTCCTGGCCGATATCGTCTCCGGCAGCCTTGGCCGCTCGGTGGTGCATGCCCGCCCGGTGATGCAGCTCGTGCTCGAGCGCCTGCCGGCGACGCTCTGGCTCGTCGGCTATTCGACGGTGCTGGCGGTGCTGATGACCGTGCCGCTGGCGCTCTGGTCGGCGATGCGGCGCGGCGGCCCGGTCGATCTGGCGATCAAGCTCGCCTTCACCGTCGTGATCGCGATGCCCTCCTTCTGGCTCGGCCTGATCTTCGTCATCCTGTTCGCGATCTGGCTGCCGCTGTTCCCGACCTCCGGCTATGGCAGCGATCTCCTCTCGCGCCTGCACCACACCACCCTGCCGGCCCTGGTCATCGCGCTCGCCACCGCCTCCCTGACCATCCGCACCCTGCGTAGCGCCATCCTCGCCGTGCTCGGCTCCGACTATGTCACCACGGCGCGCGCCAAGGGGGCCGGCGCTGGCCGCCTGATGCGGGTGCATGTCCTGCCCAATGCGCTGATCAGCTCGATCTCGGTGCTCGGCGCCCATACCAGCTGGGTGATCGGCGGCACCGTGGTGATCGAGACCGTCTTCGCCTTGCCGGGCCTCGGCTCGCTCTTCGTCGAATCGATCTTCGCCCGCGATTATCCCCTGATCCAGGGACTCACCATCGTCTTCGCCGTGCTCGTCGTGCTCATTAACCTGGCGACCGATCTCGCCTATGCGCTGGCCGACCCGCGCATCAGGCTGGAGTGAGCCGATGCAGCGTTTCCGTGCCAATCCGAGCCTCTATGTCGGGCTCGCAATGCTGGCCCTGCTCGTCGCCATGGTCGCGCTCGGCCAAGTCTGGACGCCGCATGATCCTTTCGGGATCGACTATGGCGCGACGCTCCAGCCGCCCTCCGCCAGCCATTGGTTCGGCACCGACGATCTCGGCCGCGACGTCGCCTCGCGGGTGCTCGCCGGCGGCTATGTCGATCTCAAGGTCGCGCTGATCTGCGTCGCGGCGCCGGCACTGCTGGGCGTGGTGATCGGGGCCGTCTCCGGCTTCATCGGCGGCTGGGTCGATACGGTGATCATGCGGATCACCGATATCTTCTGGGCCTTCCCCTTCTATGTGCTGGTCATCGCCATTGTCGGCGTGCTCGGCCCCGGCGAGACCAATCTCTATCTCGCCTTCATCCTGGTGAACTGGATCTCCTTCGCCCGGATCGTGCGCGGCGAGGTGCTGGTGCTGCGCGATCTCGAATTCGTCCAGGCCGCCCGCAGCCTCGGCTGCACGACGCCGCGGATCATCGCCGCCCATGTCCTGCCCAATGCGGTCAATCCCGCGATCGTCTTCGCGATGGCCGATGTGGTGCTGACCATCCTGGCGGTGACCTCGCTGAGCTTCCTCGGCCTCGGCATCCAGCCGCCGACCGCCGAATGGGGGCTGATGATCGCCGATGGCCGGCAATTCCTGTTCGACGCCTGGTGGATCGCGACCTTCCCCGGCCTCGCCATCATCTACACCGGCGTCACCTTCGCCCTGATCGGCGAGGGGCTCGACACCGCCTTGCGCCCCAAGGGCTGACCCTTTCCGTCCCTTCCCCATCTCGACAGGCCGCGCCATGAGCTTCTTCGACGAGGATCCGCATCTGCAGACAATCGCCGCGCAGGCGCAGGACAAGGCCGCGGCCTTGTATCGCGAGCGCGGCGTGCCGGCCGAGCAATTCGCGCTGGTACTGCTGCGGCCGGGCTCGCCGGGGAGCCGCCCGCGCGGCGCATCGCTGCGGGCCGATTGGCGCAGCTATCCCTGCTCGCTGGTCAAGGTCTTCTTTCTCGTCGCCGCGGCCGCCGAACTCGACGCCGGCCGGCTGCAGCCGCATGAGGAGCTCGATCGCGCCATGCGCGACATGATCCTCTGGTCGTCCAACACGGCGACGAACTACATCATCGACCTCGTCACCGGCACCACCGGCGATACCCTGCTCGCCGCGGAGGAGATGACCCGCTGGTGCGAGCGCCGCGAGGCGATCAACCGCTTCTTCGCGGGCTTCGGCTGGCCCGAGCTCGCCGGCATCAATCTCAACCAGAAGCTGATGGACGATCTGCGCTATGGCCGCGAGAAGATCGGCCTCGACCGCTCCGCCGGCGGCCACAACGCCCTGACGCCGCTCGCCATGGCCCGCCTGATGCACGCGCTCTTCCATGGCGAGATGCTCTCGCCGGGGCGCCGCGAGCAAGCCCGCGACCTGCTCGCGCGCGACCTCGCCAGCCCCTATCTCAAGCGCGGCGCCTACCAGGTCACCGGCTATCTCGCCGCCGGCCTGCCGGAAGGCTCGCGGATCTGGTCGAAGGCGGGACGCACCCGCTGGCTCGGCGACGAGCGCGCCGATTTCCGCCGCCACGATGCCCTGCGCGCCGTGCTGCCGAACGGCGACGAGTTCATCCTGACGGTCTTCACCCAGGGCGAAGCCATCGCGGAAGACGACGCCTTCCTGCCGATGATCGCGGAGACGGTGGCGCGGGGGCTGATGGCGGTCCGACCGCGGGCCGCCTGACCCCTCAGCCTTTGCGATTGGCCCGGGCGATCAGCGCCTGAAGGAGCACATTGGCACCGGCGACCGCATCCTCCTGGCGGCAATCCTCATACTCGCTGTGCGAGATGCCGTCCTTGCAGGGCACGAAGATCATCTGCGTCGGGCAATAGGGCGCCATCCTGATGGCGTCGTGCCCGGCGCGCGAGCGCAGCCGCAGCGTGCTCAGGCCCTGCTGCGCCGCGATCTCCTCGACCAGCGCCGCCAGCTCCGGATCGAAGTCGGCGGCCTCCCGGTCGGGCGCCGGCTCGAGATTGATCCGGATGCCGGTGCGCGCCGCGATCGCCGCCGCCGCCTCGCGGATCTCGGCCCGCATCGCCGCCATCGCCGCCCGCTCCGGATGCGTGCCCGAATAGGTGAACAGCACCCGGTGCGGGATGTTGATCCGGTTGTTGGGCCAGAGCCTGAGCGACGCCACGCCCATCGAGCCGACCGGCGCATTGGCCCGCCCGATCGCCTCGATCGCCGTGATCAGCTCGGCCGCCGCGGCCAGCGGGTTGCGCCGCTGGCCCATCGGCGTCGCCTGCGCATGGGCGTTCTCACCGAGGCATTCGACATCGGCGAAGCAGTTGAACTCGCTTCCCGTCACCACGCCGATCTGCCGCCCGGCTTCCTGCAGCCGGTCGCCCTGCTCGATATGCAGCTCGAAATAGCTGTCGACGGGGCGCCGCAGCGGCGCATCGCCGAGCTGGCGGATGCCCGCGAGCGCCTGCGCGACGCTGACGCCCGACACATCCGTCGAGGCATGCGCGGCTGCAAGGTCGAGTTGGCCGGTGAAGACGGCCGAGCCCATCAGCCCGGGCGCGAAGCGCGCGCCCTCTTCATTGGTCCAGTTGACGATCTCGATGGGATGGCGGGTTGAGACGCCCGCTTTGTCGAGCGCGCGGATGCATGCGAGCCCGGCCAGCACGCCCAGCACCCCGTCAAACTTTCCGCCGGGCGACTGGGTGTCGATATGGCTGCCGACGAAGACCGGCGGCAGGCCCGGCTGCGTGCCCTCGCGCCGCCCGAAGATATTCCCGATCGGATCGACGCAGACGGCGAGCCCCGCCTGCTCGAACCAGTAGCGCAGCAGACTCCTGGCTGCGCCGTCGGCCTCGGTCAGCGCCAGCCGGTCGCATCCGCCGGCGGGAAGGGCGCCGATCTGCGCCAACGTCATCAGATCGGACCAGAGACGCTCCCCGTCGATCGCGGGGCTGGACGAAGGCAGGTCGGTCACGAGCGGCTCCTTGAGGCTGCGGCCCCGCAACCTGCCCTGTCGAGACAGCCTCGCGCAACGCCGCCATCGCGCGCCCCACATGCCGATTTGGCGCAGCGCCTTGCCCGGGCGTGCCGAGACCGGCTCCCATAAATCGCGCATTGCCGAAGCGGCGGGGATCGGCTATCCAGCCTTCACGGTTAGCGCCCGTAGCTCAGCTGGATAGAGCGTTGCCCTCCGAAGGCAAAGGTCACACGTTCGAATCGTGTCGGGCGCGCCAGTCTCCATAATCCTGCCCGGAGCCATCGCTCCCCGTTTGTTCGCAAGCGGGTTGAAGCGCCGGTTTGGCTCAGCACGCTCCCCTCACACCTCGAAGGCCGCCAGGATCGGGCAGGTTTTCGACGAGCCCGCGGCGCATGCGCTCGCCAGCCGCCGCAGGCTTTGCCGCGCGCGCATGAGCTCGGCGATCTGCTCGTCGAGCTTGGCCATGCGCTTCTCGGCCATCTCATGCGCGCGGCGGTGATCATGGCCGGAATCGAGATCGAGCAGCTCCTTGATCTCGTCGAGGGTGAAGCCGGCCTGCTGCGCCTTGCGGATGAACCGGAGCCGGCGCAGGTCCTCATGCCCATAGCGGCGAATGCCGCCGCTGCGCACCGGCGTCCCGAGCAGCGCCTTGCGCTGATAGAAGCGGATGGTCTCGACGCCGACACCGCCCGCCTCCGCAAGCTTTCCGATCGTCAGCATTTTGCCTCTTGAACCCGTACCATGGTACGGGAGTTATATACGTGCCGACATGCTCCCCAGCAACAAGGACAAGGAGATCTGAAATGTCGGAAGGCTCCGCGAATTCCCCCGCCCGGACGGCGCAGCTCCACCGGATGGTGATGCCGGACCATATCTGCCCCTATGGGCTGAAGGCCCTCGATCTGCTCGAGCGCTCGGGCTATGCGGTCGAGGATCACCATCTCGCCACGCGCCAGCAGGTCGATGCCTTCAAGGCCGAGCATGATGTCGCGACCACGCCGCAAGTCTTCATCGGCGGCCGGCGCATCGGCGGCTATGACGACCTGCGCCGTTTCCTCGGCAAGCCGGTCGTCGATCCGAAGGCGACGAGCTATCGTCCGGTGATCGCCCTCTTCGCCATGACGCTCCTGATGGCGCTCGCCGCGAGCTACGCCGTCCACGGCACGCCCTTCACGATCCGGGCTGCCGAATGGTTCATCGCCTTCAGCATGGCGGTTTTGGCGCTGCTCAAGCTCCAGAATGTCGAGAGCTTCGCGACGATGTTCCTGAATTACGACCTGCTCGCGCGGCGCTGGGTGCCCTATTCCTACATCTATCCCTTCGCGGAAGGGCTTGCCGGCATCCTGATGATCGCCGGCGCGCTCACCTGGCTCTCAGTGCCGGTGGCGCTGTTCATCGGCACGGTCGGGGCGGTCTCGGTGTTCAAGGCGGTCTATGTCGACCGGCGCGAGCTCAAATGCGCCTGCGTCGGCGGATCGAGCAATGTGCCGCTCGGCTTCGTCTCGCTGACCGAAAATCTGATGATGATCGCCATGGCGGTCTGGATGGCGCTGGGCGCCTTCGGCCTGCTGCCGTCCTGGGCGCATGGGATGTAGGTCCCGGCGTCAGCGATCATCGCATCAGCAGCATCGGCAGCGCCACTCCGGCAGCGACCGCGACCACGATGATCACGCGCAATGCGACTCCGAAAACGCGATCGCTCAACAGCATTCCAGCCTCCCCGGCGCTGCTCAACGCGCCAAGGCGGGACTTGTTCCCTCAGAGCCGTCCCCGAACCCGGCCGACGAAATCGCCGACATAGCGATCGAGCTCGACCGCCTTCTGGCTGACGACGCGCGCCGCCTCGACCACCCGTCCGGCGGTGTCCCCGGTGGAGCGCGCCTCGCGCCCCGCCGCGGCGACATCGGCCGTGACGGTCGCGGCCGAGCCGGTGACGGCCTGCGCGTCGGTGGCGATGCCGGAGGCGATCGCGCCCTGGCTCTTCACCACCTCGGCGATGGCCTCGGAGGTCGTCTCGATCGTGCCCATGGTCGTTTCGATCTGGCCGACCGCATCGGCCGCCGCCGTCGCCGCGATCCTGATCTCGTGCAGCGTCGCGTCGATATCCTGCGTCGCCTTCTGCGTCTGCTCGGCGAGATTCTTGACCTCGCTGGCGACCACCGCGAAGCCCCGCCCGGCGGCACCGGCGCGGGCCGCCTCGATCGTCGCATTGAGGGCGAGCAGGTTGGTCCGTGCTGCGATCTCTTCGATCAGCCCCAGAACGGAGCCGACCTTGTCCGCCGCCGCCGCGAGGCCGCCGACATCGCGGCGCGTGGAGCGGACATGGCCCGCTGCGAGCTGCGCTGTCTGCGCCGCCAGCCCCGTCTGGCGGGTCAGCTCGCGGATCGAGGCGTCGATCTGCTCGGCCGCGCGCGCCACGCTGGCGATCCGCTGCGAGGCGAGCTCGGCCTGACGGTTGGCCTCGCCGGCCAGGCTGGTGGTGCGATCGGCATTGTCGGCCATGCCGCAGGCGGCGTCGAGCATGTCGCGCGCCGACTCGCCGACCTGCTCCAGGGCCTTGCCGACGGTGACCTCCAGATCGGCGGCCAGCTCCTCCAGCGCCGCCTTGCGGATCGCCTCGCTCTCGCCGCGCCGGAGCTCGAGCGCCTTTTCCGCGGTGACGTCGAGCAATATCCCGTCCCAGACATGCGTGCCGTCGGGCAGGCGGCGCATGGTCGCCTCGCTTCGCAGCCAGACGATTCCGCCGTCGAGGCCGCGATAGCGGGCCTCGAAGCGCCAGAGATCGCCGGAGGCCTGCTGCGCCAGGCGGGTCGTCTCGAAGCGCCTGCGGTCCTCCTCCAGCATCTTGCCGAGCCAGGCCTCCGGATTGCGCTCGACCTCCTCTCGGGTGACGCCGAGCAGCCGGTCGAGCCCGAAGGAGGCGAAATGATAGCTGAGCTCGCCGGACGGCGTGACCATGCGCTGATAGAGCGTGCCGGGCGCGCGCTGGATCAGCGTGCGCAGGCGATAGGCGGTTTCGCGGCGCTCGCGATCATTGCTGACGACGATGCCGACGAGAATCGTGCCGAGCGTGTTCACGGCCACCATGATCGGCACCGCCTCGCCGAGGAAGCGGCTGGCCGCCGCCCAGCTCGGCATGGCCAGCGTCGAGACGAGCAGGCAGGCGGCGCTGAGCCCGCTGAGCGCCAGCAGATCCGTGAAGCCGAGCGCGCGCCGGCGGCGATTGAGCCATGCCGCATAGGCCGCGCCGGCCAGCGCATTGAGCACGATCCCGGCGATGCCGGTCGGCATGCCGACCCCGCCAAGGCTGTAGCGATACACGGCCAGCGGAATGGCGGTCAGGGCAGCCGCCAGCGGCCCGCCGATCGGCCCGGCCAGGATGGCGAAGGTGTTTCGGGAATCGACCACCATCCCCTTCTCGACCACGAAGGGGTTCGCCATGCTGCACAGCGCCGCAGCGCCGAACAGCGCCCCGACGAGGACCTGGCGAAGCAGCGGGCGCTGCTCGATCCACGGCGCCGCCGCCGCCAGGATCAGCGCCGCCAGCAGAAGGAAGGACAGGCTTTCGATCAGATTGATGAACAAGGACATGGCGCTTCTTCGGCCGCAGCAGCCATGACCCTGGATTTAAATGTTAAAGGCCCTGCTAACGCGCCGCGGCCGGGCGCCGGCGTTGGCGCCTTGTCAGGCACCGTTCTTGATCAGCTCGCGCGCGATGATCGTGCGCTGGATCTGGTTGGCGCCTTCGTAGATCTGGGTGATCTTGGCGTCGCGATAGAGCCGCTCGACCTCGAAGCCGCGGATATAGCCCGAGCCGCCGAAGATCTGCACGGCGTTCGCGGTCTGCGCCACCGCCATGTCGCCGGCGAAGCACTTGGCCATCGAGGAGGCGGCCGTCGCCGGCTTGCCATGGTCGATCAGCAGCGCCGCCCGCTCGGTCAGCGCCCGGGCGGCGGCGATGTCCTTGGCCATGTCGGCCAGCATCCATTGCAGGCCCTGATTGTCGAGGATCGGCCGGCCGAACTGGCGCCGATCCCGCGCATAGTCCAGCGCCGCGTCCAGCCCGGCCTGCGCGATGCCGATCGCGAGCGCCGCGATGCCGACGCGTCCCTTCTCCAGCACGCTCATCATGATGTGGAAGCCGCGCCCCTCCGGGCCGAGCAGCGCCGTCGGCGGGACGAGGACATTCTCGAAGTTCAGCGCGCCGACCTGGCTGGCGCATTGGCCCATCTTGTGTTCCTTCGGGCCGCGGCTGACGCCGGGCGCGTCGAGATCGACCAGGAAGATGCTCATGCCGCGATGGCCGGCAGCGGGATCGGTCGAGGCCAGCACGAAGCCGAGATCGGCGACCGGCGCATTGTGGATCCAGAGCTTGCCGCCCTCGATGACGAAGCCCTCGGCGGTCCGGCGGGCGGTGGTGCGCACATTCGAGAGGTCCGAGCCGGCCTCGGCCTCGGTCAGGCAATAGGCGACGCGGGTCTCGGCCGCGAGGATCTTGGGCAGGCGCTGCAATTGCTCCGGCGTGCCATAGCGCGTCAGCAGGGTGCCGATCAGCTCGACCAGCCCGCATTGATCGGCGATCGAGGCATAGCCGCGCGAGAGCTCCTCCATCACGATCGCATAGGCGAGCGTATCGAGCCCGGTGCCGCCATGCTCCTCCGGAACGGTGATGCCGAACAGCCCCAGCGCGCCCATCTGCCGATAGATCTCGGCCGGGAACCGCTCCTCACGGTCGAGAGCGCCGGCGACGGGCCTGACGACCTCCTCGGCGAAGCGCCGCGCCGTCTCGCGGATCTGCTCGTAGATCTCGGCGTCGAAGCGGGGGATCTGCATCAAACGGTCTCCTCTGGCACGGCGCCTTCGGCGCGCCGTCGATCGGATTATTCGAGCATCGCCCCCGCCGCAGCAATGCGGAGCCCTGGGCTCAAGCCTCGATCGCGCAGCCCAGCCGCGCCAGCGAGGCGTCGATCCAGCTGCGGTCGTCGCGACCTTCGAGGATCGCCTGCATCTTCTTCTCTTCGGCCGCGTGCTTCTTCTGCGCGGCCTCGCAGATCGCCTCCGCCTGCGCGAAAGGCACGCAGAGCAGGCCGTCATCGTCGCCGATCATCAGGTCGCCCGGCTCGATCACCATGCCCTCGATGGCGATCGGCACGTTGATCTCGCCCGGCCCGTCCTTATAGGGACCGCGATGGCTGATGCCGGCGGCGAAGATCGGCATGTCGTTCTCGCGGATCCAGGCGGAATCGCGCACCGCGCCATAGAGCACGATGCCGGCGATTCCGCGCACCCGGGCGTGGCTGATCATCAGCTCGCCGATCAGCGAATTGGTCAGGTCGCCGCCGCCGTCGACCACGATCACGTCGCCCTTGCCGGCGAGGTCGAGCGCCTTGTGCAGCATCAGATTGTCGCCCGGCCGCGTCTTCACGGTGATCGCCGGCCCGGCCATGACGCCGCCGCGATGCAGCGGCCGCAGGCTCGCCCCGCCCGCCGTCATCCGCGACATGCAATCGCTGATATTGGCCACAGGCAGGCTCCGGAAGCGCTCGACCAGGGCAGCGTCGACCTGGCGGCGGCGCTTGAGGATACGAAAGCCGATCATGAAGGGTCCTTCTGGTTTCAGGATAGTCCGGGCGGCGCCGTCAGGCGCTCGCCCCTTGCGTCTCGGCGCTGCGCTTGCCGCGGCGCACGCTCGGCAGCACCATGCTGGCGAGCAGCAGCAGCGTCGCGATCAGGAAGACGAGGCTGATCGGGCTGGTCACGAAGACGCTGACATCGCCCTCCGAGAGCAGCAGCGCGCGCCGGACATTCTCTTCCATCAGCGGCCCGAGCACGTAGCCGAGGATCAGCGGCGCCGGCGGGCAGTCGAGCTTGGCCAGGACATAGCCGAGCACGCCGACGGCCGCGCAGAGATAGACGTCGGTGGCGCTGCCGTTGATGCTGTAATTGCCGAGCGCGCAGAACATGATGATCGAGGGAAACAGCCAGCGATAGGGCACGCTGAGCAGCCTGACCCAGAGCCCGACCAAAGGCAGGTTGAGCGCGACCAGCAGCGTGTTGCCGATCAGCATGCTGGCGATCACCCCCCAGAACAGCTCCGGATTGCGCGTCATCACCGACGGCCCCGGCTGGATGCCGTTGATCATCAGCGCCCCGAGGATCAGCGCCATGGTGGCGCTGCCGGGGATGCCGAGCGTCAGCGTCGGGATGAAGGCGGTTTGCGCGGCGGCGTTGTTGGCGGCCTCCGGCGCCGCGACGCCCTCGATCGCGCCCTGGCCGAAGCGCTCCGGATCGCGCGCCAGCCGCTTCTCCAGCGTATAGGCGCAGAAGGACGAGATCGACGGGCCGGTTCCGGGCAGGATGCCGAAGAAGGCGCCGATCCCGGTGCCGCGCAGGGTCGGCAGCGCGATCGCCTTGAGATCGGCGAGCTTCGGCAGCAGCCCCTCGATATTGGCCTTGAAGATGCCGCGGCTCTCGTTCTGCTCCAGGTTCAGCACCACCTCGGAGACCGCGAACAGGCCGACCGCCAGCACGGTGAAGCCGAGCCCGTCGGCCAGCTCCGGCAGGTCGAAGGTGAAGCGCTCGGCGCCGGAGTTCACATCGGTGCCGACCAGCCCGATCAGCAGGCCCAGCATCACCATGCCGAGCGCCTTCAGCATGTCGCCGCGCGCCAGCACCGCCGCCGAGACCAGCCCCATCACCATCAGCGAGAAATAGTCGGGCGCGCCGAACTCCAGGGCCCAGCTCGCCAGCGGCGTCCCGAGCAGCACGATCAGCAGCGTGCCGATGCAGCCGGCGACGAAGGAGGACACCGCCGCGGTGGCGAGCGCGGTGCCGGCCCGGCCGTTGCGGGCCATCTGGTAGCCGTCGAGGCAGGTCACCGCCGAGGAGGTCTCGCCCGGCAGGTTGACCAGGATGGCGGTGGTCGAGCCGCCATATTGCGCGCCGTAATAGATGCCCGACAGCATGATCAGCGCCGAGACCGGCGGCAGGCCGAAGGTGATCGGCAGCAGCATCGAGATCGTCACCAGCGGGCCGACGCCCGGCAGCACGCCGATCAGCGTGCCCAGCGCCACGCCCAGCAGGCAATAGCCGAGATTGGTCAGCGTCATCGCGACGCCGAAACCCAGCATGAAATTGTCGAGCAGCTCCATGGGTCACCAGTTCCAGGCGAGGAGCGGATAGGGCAGGCCCAGCCCCCAGATGAAGACGACCACCGCGAACAGGCTCATCGTCGCGGTCAGCACCAGCACCTCGCGCAGGCGGAACTCGCGCCCGGCATAGGCCGAGGTCACGAACAGCAGCGCCAGCGCCGGCAGCAGGCCGAGCCTCTCGATGGTCAGCCCGAACAGCACCATCGCCACGCTGAGCAGGCCGAGCGGCCGCCAGGACCACGGCCCGGAGATGTCGCTGCCGCGCCGCAGCCCCCTGATCGCGATGGCGGCGCCGAAGCCGATCAGCAGCAGGCTCAGCACCTTCGGGAAATAGCCCGGTCCCATCCGGATCGTGGTGCCGAAGCGGTAGTCGAGCGAGATATAGAACGCGATCGCGCCCAGCAGGGTGAACAGCAGCCCCGTCTGGACGTCCTTGTTGCTCGCCAGCGTCGTTTTCATGCGTCCCCCCTTTGCGCCCCCGCGCCCGTCGCGGCGGGCGCCTCCCCTTCGGAAGGCGCCCGCCAGCCGGCTCAGTCGGTCGCCTTGACCTTGGCGGCCTTGATCACCGCGGCCCATTTCGGCACGTCGGACTTGATCAGCGCCGCGAACTCCTCGGTGGTGCCGCCGATCGTCTCGGCGCCGGCGGTGCGTAGCCGCTGCTGCGTGTCGGGATCGGCGAGCACCTTGTTGATCGCCGCGTTGAGCTGCTTGACGATCGCTTCAGGGGTTCCGGCCGGCGCGGCGACGCCCCACCAGGTCACAGCCTCTGAATCCTTGATGCCGAGCTCCTCGAAGGTCGGCACGTCCGGCAGGTCGGGGCTACGGCGCTTGGCATAGATCGCCAGGGGGCGCATCGTGCCCTCCTTGATATGCGACATCGCCGAGGGCACCGAGGCGGTGTAGATGTCGACGCGCCCGCCGAGCAGGTCCGGCACCGCCTGGCCGGTGCCCTTGTAGGGCACGTGCAGGAACTTCACCCCGGCGCGCTGCTGCAGCAATTCGCCGGCCAGATGCGAGCTGGTCCCAACGCCCGGCGTCGCGAACTTGATCGCCCCCGGCTTCTCCTTGGCGGCGGCGAGCAGGTCCTTCACCGACATCAGCGGCGAGGCCTTGGCCACCACCAGCACCTGCGGCGCCGAGGCGGTCAGCACGATCGGCGCGAAATCCGCGACCGCGTCGTAATTGGCTTTGCCGAGCAGCGGGTTGATCACCATGTTGGCGTTCTGCGCCATCACGATGGTGTAGCCGTCCGGCTTGGCCTTGCTGGCGAGGTTGAGCCCGACGCTGCCGCCGCTGCCCGGCTTGTTCTCCGGCACCACGGTCCAGCCGGTCATCTCGCCGAGCTTGGTCGCGACCACCCGCGAGACGGTGTCGGTGCCGCCGCCGGGCGGGAACGGCACGATCATCCGGATCGCCTTCTCGGGATAGCCCTGGGCCTGCGCCGCGCCCGCCAGCACCGATGCGGCGGCGAGCCCCGCCAGAACTGCATAGCCAAATCTCATGGTCCGTTCTCCCTTGGTTATGATCCGGATTCCGGCGTCGCGCGCCGGTTCACACCGCCGCCAGCTCGGCCGGCAGGGCCAGGCTGCGCGGATCGGGCTCCTCCCCGCCGAGCACCGCGATGATGTGGCGCGCGGCGATCTCGGCCATCGCCTTGGCGGCGCCATGGGTGACGCCGGCGATATGCGGCGTGGCGATCAGGTTCGGCGCCGACCACAGCGGATTGTCGGCGGCCGGCGGCTCGTCGGCGAAGCTGTCGAGCCCGGCCCCGGCGATACGCTTGTCGCGCAGCGCGGCATCGAGCGCCGGCTCGCTGATCAGCCCGCCGCGGGCGGTGTTGACGATGAAGGAGGTGGTCTTCATCAGCCCGATCCGGCGCTCGTCGAGCAGATTGCGCGTCGCGCTGGTCAGCGGGCAGTGCAGGCTGACGATGTCGGCCTCGCCGAGCAGCGTCTCGAGATCGCGCTCGGCGTCCTTGCCGAAGCGGGCGATCGCCTCCCCGGCATGCGGATCGTGCACGATCACGCTCATGCCGAGCCCGGAGGCGAGTTGCGCGACGTGCTGGCCGATCGAGCCGAAGCCGACGAGGCCGATCACCGTCGCGCCGATATCGCGCCCGATGAAGCTGGGCTTCGGCCACTGCCCGCCTTTCACGGCCTGGTCAAGCCGGGGAATCTCCTTCAGCAGCGTCAGGGCGAGCGCGATCGTGTGCTCGGCGACGGCGCGCGAATTGGAGCCCATGCCGCGCAGCACCGGAATGTTGCGCGCCGCGGCCGCCTCGAGATCGATATTGTCGACGCCGACGCCATGCTTGGCGATGATCCGCAGCCGCGGCGAGGCGGCGATCACCGCCTCGTCCACCCGCCCCTGCCGGACGATCAGCGCATCGACCTGCAGCTCGGCCGCGCGCGCCGCCACCTGCGCCGGCGGCGCATAGGCGGGCGAGAAATAGACGTCGACATCATTGTCGTTGAGCAGCGTGATCGCGCTTTGCGCCAGGCGATCATGGGTGACGAGGACACGCCTGCTTCGCGTGCCTGGAATGCCGGTCATCGGTGCGTTTCCTCTGCGGCACCGTCGCGTGTAGAACCAAGGCAATACGCGGCGCCGTTCAGAAGAGTATTGACCGATCGTCAGCTCCGCGTATGCTGAAATAATAACATATATCGATGACTTCCTATCATGAAACATCCGATCGACGGCGTCGAGGCCTTCATCCAGATCGCCGAGCTCGGCAGCTTCAACAAGGCCGCCGAGAAGCTCCATCTGACGCAGACCGGACTGACGCGCCGGATCCAGCGGCTGGAGAGCCATGTCGGGCTGAAGCTGCTCGACCGCACCACGCGCACGGTCGCGCTGACCAGGATCGGCCGCGAGTTCCTGCCCGAGGCACGGCGCATGGTCGACGCGGTCGACCGCTCCTTCGACCGTCTGCGGACGATGTCGCGCTTCTCCTCCGGCGACATCGCCATCGCCTCGGTGCCCTCGCTGATGTATGGCCGGCTGCCGCGCATCCTGAAGCGATACTCGGCCAAGCATCCGGGCAACCGGGTCGAGATCCTCGACCGCACCAGCATCCTGGTGCTGGAGGCGGTGCGTAGCCGCCAGGCCGAGTTCGGCCTGCATGTGCAGCCGCCGAACCAGCCCGATCTCGACAATGAGGTGCTGGTCCGCGACCCTTTCGTCGCCTATTGCCGCAACGACCATCCGCTCGCCGGACGTGACAGCATCGCCTGGGCCGAGCTGGCCGATTTCGACCTGATCACCCTCGGCGGCAGCAGCGGCAATCGCTTGCTGATGGAGTCGCAGCTCGCCCGCTCCGGCATCGATATCCGGACGAAATTCGTGGTCGAGTATTTTTCGAGCGCGATCGGCCTGGCTTCCGAGGGGCTCGGCGTCGCGATCCTCGTCGCGGCATTGGTCGAGAACCTGCGTCCGGACCTGGCGCAGATCCCGCTGGTCGAGCCGGTGATCACCCGGCCGGTCTCGCTGGTGCGCCGCCGCGGCGAAACCCTGACGCCGGCGGCGCAGGCGCTGCACAAGCTGATCGTCAGGGATCTCGCCCCGCTGGGCTGAAAACCCGTCAGCTGCGGCGCTCGCCCCGCTGATGCTTTTCCGCCGCCAGCCCTTCCCTGTCGTCGGGCTCATAGGGCGCGTGCGGCCCGGTCGGATTGGGCGAGCGCGGATTGGGGCCGGCCCGCCGCTGGTCCTGCTCGCCGGGCTGTCCCGGCCGCGGCGCCGTGTCGAAGCCGGCGGGGGTGTCGGTGAGCTGGTCGCGCTTGCTGGTCATGGCGGTTCCTTTCCGCCTGAACAACCGGGGGCGCCGCCCGCCGGTTCCGAGGCTCAGCGTAAGAGCGACTGCCCCGTCATCTCCGCCGGCTGCGCCAGCCCGAGCAAGGCGAGCAGCGTCGGCGACACATCGGCGAGGCGCCCGTCCGCCAGCGCCTGCGCCTGCCCGCCGATCAGCATCACCGGCACCGGGAAGGTGGTGTGCGCGGTGTGCGGGTTGCCGGTAACCGGATCGACCATCAGCTCGCAATTGCCGTGATCGGCGGTGACCAGCAGGGCGCCGCCCTTGGCCAGCACCGCCTCGGCGATGCGGCCGAGCCCGGCATCGACCGTCTCGACCGCCGTGATCGCCGCGCTCAGCACGCCGGTATGGCCGACCATGTCCGGATTGGCGAAGTTCAGCACGATCAGGTCGTAATCGCCGCTCTCGATCGCGGCGACCACCTTGCCGGTCAGCTCCGGCGCCGACATCTCCGGCTGCAGATCATAGGTCGCGACCTTCGGCGAGGGCGTCATGCTGCGCTCCTCGCCCGGATAGGGCTCCTCGCGCCCGCCATTGAAGAAATAGGTGACGTGCGGGTATTTCTCCGTCTCGGCGAAGCGGATCTGCCGCAGCCCGGCCTTCGACACCGTCTCGCCGAGCCCGTTCGCCAGGCTCTGCGGCGCGAACAGCGCCGGCATCACCGGGTCGAGCTCGGCGCTATAGGAGGTCATCCCCACCGCCGCGACCAGCTTCGGCATGCGCGGGCGCGCGAAGCCGCTGAACGCCTCGAACAGCAGCGGCGCCAGGACCTCGCGGATGCGGTCGGCCCGGAAATTGAAGCTGAGCAGCCCGTCGCCGTCCTGCATTCCGGCATAGCCGGCGATCGCCGCCGGCCGGATGAACTCGTCGGTGACATCGGCGGCATAGGCGGCCTCGATGGCGGCCGCCGCGCTCGGCATCGCCGCGCCCTCGCCCAGCGCCAGCGCCCGCCAGGCGAGCTCGACCCGCTCCCAGCGATTGTCGCGGTCCATCGCGTAATAGCGGCCGCTCACCGTGGCGATGCGCGCCTGCGGCGGCAGCGCCGCCTCCAGCGCCGCGACATAGTCCTTCGCCGAGCGAGGCGGCGTGTCGCGCCCATCGGTGAAGACATGGACCAGCGCCGGCACCCCGGCCGCGACCACCAGCTTCGCCAGCGCCACCGCATGGTCCTGATGCGCATGCACGCCGCCGGGCGAGACCAGGCCGAGGATATGGCAGGTGCCGCCGCTCGCCTTCAGCCGCGCGATCAGCCCGCTCGCGGCGAGCGCCTGCTGCAGCGTGCCGTCGGCGATCGCCTGGTTGATCCGCGGCAGGTCCTGCATCACCACGCGGCCTGCGCCGAGATTGAGATGGCCGACCTCGGAATTGCCCATTTGGCCCTCCGGCAGCCCGACATCGAGCCCGCTGGTGCGCAGGAAGGCATGCGGCGAGGCCGCCCAGAACCGGTCGAAATGCGGGGTCCGCGCCAGCTTCACCGCATTGTTCGCCGCATCCTCGCGCCAGCCCCAGCCATCGAGGATCATCAGCATCACGGGGCGGCTCGGCATCTTTCGATCCTGTGCGTCGGGACAAATCGGCTTTGCGGATATCACGCCCGGCCGCTCCCGTCATTGCGAGCGTAGCGAAGCAAGCCAGGGGCCGCCGGGCTCCACCTTTCTGGATTGCTTCGCTACGCTCGCAATGACGAATCCGGACGGGAAGGAACAGCCATGCCGATCAAAGCCGTCGTCTTCGATGCGTATGGCACCCTGTTCGACGTCCAGTCGGTGGCCGGCGTCACCGATGCGGCCTTTCCCGGCCATGGCGAGACGATCACCCAGCTCTGGCGGCTGAAGCAGCTCGAATACACCTGGCTGCGCGGGCTGATGGGCCGCTATGAGGACTTCTGGAGCGTCACCCGGGCTTCGCTCGACTTCACCCTGAGGACGCTCGGCCTTGCCGCCTCGCCAGAGCTGATCGCCCGTATCGCCGAAGCCTATGACGCGCTCGCGCTCTATCCCGAGGCGCTCGCCGCTCTCGAAGGGCTGGCGCCGGTGCGCCTGGCGATCTTCTCCAATGGCAGCCCGGCCATGCTGCGCAACCTGACCCGCAATGCCGGCATCGACCGGCTGCTCGAGAGCGTGATCAGCGTCGACGAGATCGGCACCTACAAGCCCGATCCGCGCGGCTACCGGCTGGTCGAGCAGCGCCTCGGCCTCGGCCGCGACGAGATCCTCTTCGTCTCCTCGAACGGCTTCGACATCGCCGGCGCCAAGGCCTATGGGCTGACCGTCGCGCGCATCGAGCGGGTGACGCAGGAGGCGCTGCGCCAGGAGCTGGCGGGCGGCGCGGCGATCGGCCCGAAAGCCCTGTTCAAGGCGCTGCGCATGCAGCCGGAGCAGCTCGGCGCCGAGGCGGATCTCACCATCTCGGCGCTGACGGAGCTGCTGCCCTATGTCGCCGCGCGCCGCTAGACGGCGGCGGTGAGGCCGCCATCGACCATCAGCAGATGGCCGTTGACATAGTCGGAGGCGGCCGAGGACAGGAAGATCGCCGCGCCGGCCAGTTCCTCGGTTTGCGCCCAGCGGCCGACCGGTGCGCGGGCCTTCACCCAGTTCGAGAAGCTCTCATCCTCGATCAGCGGCTTGTTCAGCTCGGTGACGATATAGCCGGGGCCGATCGCGTTGACCTGGATGTTGTGCTTGCCGAGCTCGGCGGCGAGGCCCTGCGTCATCAGCGCGACCGCGCCTTTCGAGGCGGTGTAGGGCACGATGGTCGGCCGGCCGAGCTTGCTCATCACCGAGCCGATATTGACGATCTTGCCGCGGTTGCGGGGCACCATTCGCTTGGCCACCGCCTGCGTCACATAGAACACCGAGTGCAGATTGGTCGCCATCAGCGAATGCCAGTCCTCGGCCGGGAAGTCGACGAAGGCCCCGCGCTTCTGCGTGCCGGCATTGTTGATCAGGATGTCGATCGGCCCGGTCTCGGCCTCGATCCCCGCCACCGCCTTCTCCACCGCCTCGCGGTCCGTGACGTCGAAGGCGGCCACCGAGGCCTTGTGCCCGGCCGCCTCGATCTTGGCCCTGCCCTTCTCCAGCTTGGCGCCGTCGCGCCCGTTCAGCACCACATGGGCGCCGGCGGCGGCCAGCCCCTCGGCGATGGCGAGGCCGATACCCTGGCCGGCACCGGTGACGAGGGCGATGCGCCCATCGAGCTTGAACAGATTGAGCGACATCCTATCCTCCCTGCGGTATCCCGGCTTGGCAGCGCCTTCCAGCCTGGGGTAAGCGCTCTAAAACGATTAGACAATCGCCGGCGCCGCATGGCTGCCGGCCATCGGAGGGGCCGCCATGCGCGCCGTCGTGATTCACGCCGAGAAGGATCTGCGCGTCGAGGAGCGGCCCGTGCCCGAGCTCGGCCCGCTCGATGTCCGCGTGCGGGTCAAGGCCGGCGGCATCTGCGGCTCCGACCTGCACTATTACCTGCATGGCGGCTTCGGCACGATCCGGCTGCGCGAGCCGATGATCCTCGGCCACGAGATCTCCGGGGTGGTCGAGGCGATCGGCGCCGAGGTCTCGCGCGTTTCGCCGGGCGACCTCGTCGCGGTCAATCCGAGCCGCGCCTGCGGCCGCTGCCGCTACTGCCAGAACGGCGCCCAGCAGCACTGCCTCGACATGCTGTTCTATGGCAGCGCCATGCGCTTCCCCCATGTCCAGGGCGGCTTCCGCGAGCTGCTGGTGGTCGAGGAGCGCCAGGCGGTGAAGCTGCCGGCGCATGTCGGCGCCGCCCAGGCCGCCTTCGCCGAGCCGCTGGCGGTTTGCCTGCATGCGGTCAAGCGCGCCGGCCCGCTGCTCGGCCGGCGCGTGCTGGTCACCGGCTCGGGCCCGATCGGCGTGCTGACGGTGGTGGCGGCGCGGGCGGCCGGCGCCGCCGAGATCGTCGTCACCGACGTGGTCGAGACGCCGCTGCCGATCGCGCTGAAGATGGGCGCCAGCGCCGCGATCGACGTGATGGCCGAGCCGGAGCGGCTGAAGCGCGACTATGGCGCGCAGAAGGGCAGCTTCGACGTGATGTTCGAATGCTCCGGCAACCAGCATGCGCTGACCGGCGCCTTCGACGCGCTGCGCCCCGGCGCGGTGATCGTGCAGATCGGCGTGGGCGGCGATTTCACCATCCCGATGAACGTCGTCGTCGCCAAGGAATTCGACCTGCGCGGCTCCTTCCGCTTCCATGAGGAGTTCGACTGGGCGGCCGAGCTGATCGGCTCCGGCCGCATCGACCTGTCGCCGCTGCTGACCGCCTCGATCCCGATCGAGCGCGCGGTCGAGGCCTTCGACCTCGCCGCCGACAAGTCGCGGGCGATGAAGGTGCAATTGGCGTTCGGCTGAGCCGGGCCTAGAACAGCCCCTCGATCTGCCCGTTCGCATCGATATGGATGCGCTCGGCCGCCGGCTCGCGCGGCAGGCCGGGCATGGTCATGATGTCCCCGCAGATCGCCACCACGAAGCCGGCCCCGGCCGAGAGCCTGAGCTCGCGCACCGGCACGATATGGCCGGACGGCGCCCCGCGCAGGGTCGGATCGGCCGAGAAGGAGTATTGCGTCTTGGCGACGCAGATCGGCAGCTGCCCGTAGCCGCCCGCCTCCAGCTCGGCGAAGCGCGCCGAGACCTTGGCGTCGGTCGAGATGCCGGCGGCGCCGTAGATCTCGCGGGCGATCGTCTCCAGCTTGTCGCGCAGCGGCATCGCGTCCGGATAGAGCGGCGCGAAATCGGCCTCGCCGCTTTCGGTCAGCGCCGCGACCTTCTGCGCCAGCTCCTGCGTGCCCGCCCCGCCCTGCGCCCAGTGCCGGCAGATCACCGCCTCGACCCCGAGATGGTTGCGGCAATAATTCTGGATCAGCGCATGCTCGGCCGGCGTGTCGCTGACGAAATGGTTGATCGCGACGATCGGCGGCACGCCGAATTTGCGGATGTTCTCGACATGGCGGGTCAGGTTGGCGAGCCCGGCCTCCAGCGCCTTCAGGTTCTCGGTGCCGAGTGCCTCCTTGGCGAGCCCGCCATGCATCTTGAGCGCCCGCACGGTCGCCACCACCACGGCGACGTCGGGCCGCAACCCGGCCTTGCGGCACTTGATGTCGAAGAACTTCTCGGCCCCGAGATCGGCCCCGAAGCCGGCCTCCGTCACCACGTAATCGGCGAGCTTCAGCGCGGTGCGGGTGGCGATCACCGAGTTGCAGCCATGCGCGATGTTGGCGAAGGGCCCGCCATGGACGAGCGCCGGCGTCCCCTCCAGCGTCTGCACCAGGTTCGGCATCAGCGCATCGCGCAGCAGCACCGTCATCGCGCCCGGCGCCTTGAGCTCGGCGGCGGTGACCGGGCGTTTGCCGCGGCTGCGCCCGACGACGATCCGCCCGAGCCGCTCCTCGAGGTCGCGCAGGTCCTGCGCCAGGCAGAAGATCGCCATCACCTCGGAGGCCACGGTGATGTCGAACCCGTCCTCGCGCGGAAAACCGTTGCTCGCCCCGCCGAGCGAGGAGACGATCTGGCGCAGCGCCCGGTCGTTCATGTCGACCACCCGCCGCCAGGCGACATGGCGCGCGTCGAGGTCGAGGCCGTTGCCCCAATAGGCATGGTTGTCGAGCATCGCCGCCAGCAGATTATGGGCGCTGGTGATGGCGTGGAAATCGCCGGTGAAGTGCAGGTTGATCTGCTCCATCGGCACGACCTGCGCATAGCCGCCGCCGGCCGCCCCGCCCTTCATGCCGAAGCACGGGCCGAGCGAAGGCTCGCGCAGCGCGATCATCGTCCTCTTGCCGATCCGGCGCAGCCCGTCGCCGAGCCCGACCGTGGTGGTGGTCTTGCCTTCGCCCGCCGGCGTCGGGCTGATCGCCGTGACCAGGATCAGCTTGCCGTCGCCGCGCTCGGCGAAGTCGGGCATCGCCGCCGGCTCGATCTTGGCGATGTACTTGCCATAGGGGTGCAGCGCCGCCTCGGCGATGCCGGCCTCGGCGGCGATCTGGGCGATCGGCTGCAGGCTCGCCGCGCGGGCGATCTCGATATCGGTCGGCATGGTGGCGCTCAGTAGACCACGACCGAGCGGATCGACTTGCCCTCGTGCATCAGGTCGAAGCCGTGGTTGATCTCGTCGAGGCTGAGCTTGTGGGTGATCAGATCGTCGATATTGATCTTCCCCTCCATATACCAGTCGACGATCTTCGGCACATCGGTGCGCCCGCGCGCGCCGCCGAAGGCGGTGCCTTTCCAGACCCGGCCGGTGACCAGCTGGAAGGGCCGCGTCGCGATCTCCTTGCCGGCCTCGGCGACGCCGATGATGATCGATTCGCCCCAGCCGCGATGGCAGCATTCCAGCGCCTGGCGCATCACGTTGACATTACCGGTGGCGTCGAAGGAGAAGTCCGCCCCGCCGCCGGTCAGGTCGACGATCGCCTGCACCACCTTGTCGTTGCCGATCTCGCTCGGATTGATGAAGTCGGTCATGCCGAACTTCTCGGCCATGGCGCGCTTGCCCGGGTTGATGTCGACGCCGATGATCTTGTCGGCCCCGACCATGCGGGCGCCCTGGATCACGTTGAGGCCGATGCCGCCGAGGCCGAACACCACGACATTGGCGCCGGGCCAGACCTTGGCGGTGTAGATCACCGCCCCGATGCCGGTGGTGACGCCGCAGCCGATATAGCAGATCTTGTCGAAGGGCGCGTCTTCGCGGACCTTGGCTAGCGCGATCTCCGGCAGCACCGTGAAATTGGCGAAGGTCGAGCAGCCCATATAGTGGAAGACCTCGCCGCCGTCGCAGGAGAAGCGGGAGGTGCCATCCGGCATCAGCCCCTGTCCCTGCGTGGCGCGGATCGAGGTGCACAGATTGGTGCGCCGCGACAGGCACGACTTACAATTGCGGCATTCCGGCGTGTAGAGCGGGATCACATGGTCGCCGGGCTTCAGGCTGGTCACGCCCGCGCCGACCTCGCGCACGATGCCGGCGCCCTCATGGCCGAGGATCGCCGGGAACTTGCCCTCCGAATCCAGGCCCGAGAGCGTATAGGCGTCGGTATGGCAGATGCCGGTCGCCATCACCTCGACCAGCACCTCCCCAGCCTTGGGCCCGCCGATCTCGACGGTCTCGATGGTCAACGGCTTGCCCGCTTCCCAGGCGACGGCGGCGCGAGTCTTCATCTTGGATCTCCGGGAGGCAAGGCTGTTGCCGCACCTTCTGCGGGGCCTGCCGGAGTTGTCAACGCGTGATGACCCGCGCCCAAGCAAAAGCCGCGCGAACCTTGGGTTCGCGCGGCCGATGATGGAAGCGCCAGGCGCTCAGTATTTGCGGACCACCGGCGGCGGCGCGTAGATCGGCTGCTCCTTGACCGCGCAGCAATCGGGATCGCCGAAATTCCAGCGCATGCCGATCTTGAAGTCGTGGCTGTCGATGTCGCGGACCTTGAGCGGGCCCTGGACCTGGCCGGTGAAGGCGTTGACGATGCTGCCCGAATGGGCGTCGCCGAGATTGAGGTAGCGGTAGCCGACTTCCAGGGTGAGGTTCTTGTTCACCTCATAGCCGAGGCCGGCCATCAGCGCCCAGGCGAGACCGCTCTTGGTGCCCGAGCCCGCGGTGCCGAGCGTCGTCGCGCCGGTGAACTGCGCGCCCTGGTCGGTCAGGCCGTCGATGCGGTTGGAGGCATAACCGATACCGGCGCCGAGATAAGGCGTCAGGCAATTCCAGGTGCCGAGATCGACATAGGCGTTGAACAGGGCGACCATCGAGGACAGCTTGCCCTTGTAGGTGTTGGTCTGGTTGCCGCCGATGAAGGGGTTGAAGACCAGATCCGTCGCGCCGATCGTGCCGCCGCCGCGATATTCGAGGGTGCCGTCGACGCGGAACCAGTTGTTGAAGCGATAGCCGACGCCGACGCCGCCGAAGAAGGTCGTCGAGCGGTCTTCCTGGCTGATAAAGGTGCCGCCGAAGGCAGCGACATCGTCCTGTCGGTAATCACCGTAATTGGTGACGCCGACGCCGATATCGCCGCGCAGATAGATGCCCGAGCTGATCGTGCCGCGCAGCTCCACCACCGGCGGCGGCGGGGGCGGTGCATCGACCGGGAAATCCGCGCCTTTGGCAGCCGCGGAGACGCCCGCGGCCAAGGCTCCGGCGAGCGCGAGAGTTTTCAGGCTGCCCATTGGCAGGTTCCTTCGAGTTTGCGCACAGCTGAACGCGACGCCTGCGCGAGTTACCGACGAAGGAAGATTGCCAGAGATTTGTTAAACGACACTTAACCCTAACCGCTAACCCTATTTTTTCCGCGCCGACGCCATTACATTGACGTAACGGCATATATACGTCAATTCTGGTTAACGACTTCCGGACTGCTCAGGCGGCGGCCTTGCTGACCGCCTCGACCACCTCGTCCACCGCGCGCAGGACGAGGTCGCGGTCGTCTCCCTCGGCCATGACGCGGATCACCGGCTCGGTGCCGGATGGGCGGATGACCAGCCGCCCGCTCTCGCCGAGCAACTGCTTGGCCGCCGCGATGGCGCTGACCACCGGCTTCTCCTCCAGCGGCCTGCCCTGCTTGTAGCGGACATTCTTCAGGATCTGCGGCAGCGGCTCGAAGCAATGGCAGACCTCCGACACCGGCCGCTCCTGGCGCTTGACCACCGCCAGCAGCTGCAGCGCCGCCACCAGCCCGTCGCCGGTCGTGGCATAGTCGGAGAGGATGATGTGGCCGGACTGCTCGCCGCCGAGATTGAAGCCGTTGGCGCGCATATGCTCGAGCACATAGCGGTCGCCGACCGCGGTGCGTGCCATCGACAGGCCGAGGCCGCCGAGATAGCGCTCGAGGCCGAGATTGGACATCACGGTCGCGACGATGCCGGGAGCGGCCAGGCGTCCGTCCTCCTGCCAGCTGCGCGCGATCACGCCCATCAGCTGATCGCCATCGACGACCTGCCCCTGCTCGTCGACGATCAGCACGCGATCGGCATCGCCATCGAGCGCGATGCCGACATCGGCGCGCAGCTCGCGCACCTTGCCGGCCAGCGCCTCGGGCCTCGTCGAGCCAACATCCTTGTTGATGTTGAACCCGTCCGGTTCGACGCCGATCGAGATGACTTCGGCGCCCAGTTCCCAGAGCGCTTCCGGCGCGACCTTGTAGGCGGCACCATTGGCGCAGTCGACGACGATGCGCAGGCCCTCGAGGCTGAGATTGCGCGGCAGGGTACGCTTGGCGAATTCGATATAGCGGGCATCGGCGCTTTCGATGCGCTTGGCCCGCCCGAGCATCGGCGAGGACGAGAGCTGCTGGCGCAGATCGGAATCGATCAGCCGGGCGATATCCTCCTCGAGGCTGTCGTTCAGCTTGTAGCCATCCGGCCCGAACAGCTTGATGCCGTTGTCCTCGTAAGGGTTGTGCGAGGCCGAGATCATCACGCCGAGATCGGCGCGCATCGAGCGGGTCAGCATCGCCACCGCCGGCGTCGGCATCGGCCCGAGCAGCAGCACATCCATGCCGACCGAGGTGAAGCCGGCGACCAGCGCGTTCTCGATCATGTAGCCGGACAGCCGCGTATCCTTGCCGATCACCACCCGGTGGCGATGATCGCCGCGGCGGAAGGCGAGCCCGGTGGCCTGGCCGACGCGGAGCGCGAGGTCCGGCGTGATCACGCCATTGGCGCGCCCGCGAATCCCGTCGGTGCCGAAATATTTACGTGTCATGGAAAGGCCCCCGGCGCCTTTGGCAACATCTCGATCGAGCTGCTCATACAGGCTCTTTGCCCGCTCAGCTTCTCACAAATTGTATCGGATCCTATCCGACGCGAAAAAGGGCGCCGTCGGGCGCCCTCCTTCGACCGGTCCGTTCGGGGGCCTCAGGCCTGCGGCTGCGGCTCCAGCCCGGCATCCGGCTCGTCGCGCTTGCGGCCCTTGCCGGCGCTCGGCACGGCCGAGCCGCGCGGCGAGGACGGCGTCTCGCCGATATCGCGGGAGGGCGGCTTGCCGGCGATCAGGTCGCGGATCTCGTCACCCGTCAGCGTCTCGTATTCGAGCAGCGCCTCCGCGATATGGACGAACTCCTCGTGATGCTTGGTGATGATCTCCTTGGCGTCGACATAGCCCTGATGCACCAGCCGGCGCACCTCGCTGTCGATCTTCTGCGCCGTGGCCTCCGACAGGTTCTGCTGCCGGCCCATCGACATGCCGAGGAAGACCTCTTCCTGGTTGTCGCCATAGGCGACGAGGCCGAGCTCGTCCGAATAGCCCATCTGGGTGACCATGGCGCGGGCCATCTTGGTCGCCTGCTGGATGTCGCCGGTGGCGCCCGAGGTGATGTTCTCCTTGCCGAAGGTCAGCTCCTCGGCGACGCGCCCGCCCATCGCGACGGCCAGCTGCGAGGTGAACTCCTTGTACTTCATCGAGTAGCGGTCGCCCTCGGGCAGGAACTTGACCATGCCCAGCGCGCGGCCGCGCGGGATGATCGTCGCCTTGTGCACCGGGATGCCCGCCGGGACATAGAGCCCGACGATCGCATGGCCCGCCTCGTGATAGGCGGTAAGCTTCTTCTCCTCCTCGGACATCGCCATGGATTTGCGCTCGGCGCCCATCATGACCTTGTCCTTGGCGTCCTCGAATTCGAGATGCGTGACCATCCGCTTGCCGCGGCGGGCGGCGAGCAGGGCGGCCTCGTTGACGAGGTTCATCAGGTCAGCGCCGGAGAAACCGGGCGTCCCGCGGGCCAGCACCTTGAGGTCGACATCCGGGGCGAGCGGCACTTTGCGCACATGCACGCGCAGGATCTTCTCGCGGCCGGCGACATCCGGGTTCGGCACGACGATCTGGCGGTCGAAGCGGCCCGGGCGCAGCAGCGCCGGGTCGAGCACGTCCGGACGGTTGGTCGCGGCGATGATGATCACGCCCTCGTTCGGCTCGAAGCCGTCCATCTCGACCAGCAGCTGGTTGAGGGTCTGCTCGCGCTCGTCATTGCCGCCGCCGAGGCCGGCGCCGCGATGGCGGCCGACCGCGTCGATCTCGTCGATGAAGATGATGCAGGGCGCGTTCTTCTTGGCCTGCTCGAACATGTCGCGGACGCGGCTGGCGCCGACGCCGACGAACATCTCGACGAAGTCCGAGCCCGAGATGGTGAAGAACGGCACATTCGCCTCGCCGGCGACGGCGCGCGCCGTCAAGGTCTTGCCGGTGCCGGGCGGGCCGACCAGCAGCACGCCGCGCGGAATGCGCCCGCCGAGCCGCTGGAACTTCTGCGGATCGCGCAGGAATTCGACGATCTCCTGCAGATCCTCCTTGGCCTCGTCGATGCCGGCGACATCCTCGAAGGTGACGCGGCCATGGGCCTCGGTCAGCAGCTTCGCCTTGGACTTGCCGAAGCCCATCGCCCGGCCCGCGCCGTTCTGCATTTGGCGGGACATGAAGATCCACAGGCCGATGAAGATCACGAAGGGCAGCGAGTTGACCAGCAGCGCCATGAACCAGGGCGTGCCCTCCGAGGGAGCGCGGGCCGAGACCTGCACGCCCTTCTGCGCCAGCGTCTTCAGCAGCGCCGGGTCGCCATAGGGCGCATAGGTCACGAAGCTGCGACCATCGGAGAAGGCGCCGGAAATCTCCTGTCCGGCGACCACGACATTGGCGACGCGGCCCGCCTCCGATTCGTTGATTAGCTGGCTGTAGGGGATCTCGTTGGTGCTGGTGCGCTGGCTCGGGCTCTGGAACAAGGTGACCAGCGCCAGGACGAGCAGGAAGATCACCACCCAGAGGGCGAAATTGCGGAAGTTCGGATTCATCAGGGTTCCGATCCGCTCGACGGCGACAATGCCGGGCGAGCCTGTGGTTTTCGCTGTCTAATCTAAGAGTGCCGCGCCCCTTTGCCAAGGGAAGCCTGACCGGAAGCCTGAGCTCCACGCTTCTTATTCGACCGCAGGGTGAACACCTCGCCGTCGCTCGCCCTCGCGCAGCAGCGTCAGCATGCCGCCCCCGGACAAACCCAGCCGGAAGCCCGCCAGCGTCCGCCGCAGCGCCCGGCCCTCGCGCACCGCGCCAAGCAGGGCCGCGGCGCAATCCTCCAGCCGCGCGAGACGCAAGGCCGCACGGCCGGCTTCGCGCCCCTCGCCGGCGCGCTCCAGGGCGAGCCCGAGCACGCGGATCGCAATCTCCTCCGGCTCGCGCGCCAGCGCCGCCAGATCGAGCCGAACCTCGCCGCCCTCAGCCGGCGACGAGCATTCCGCCAGCACCTGCCGCGCCCGCGCCTCCAGCGCCCGGTCGGCCCGGGCGAAACGGCCGGCGAGCATTGCCAGCCGGCGCGGGTTCAGCCCCTCCCCAGCCAGCATCGGCATCAGCCCCCGCCAGCGCACGCGCGCAAAGCGCGGATCCTCGTTCGACGGATCCTGCACGAAGCCCAGCCCGCGTGCCCGGCAGGTCGCGACGAGACGCCGCTTCTCGACGCCGAGCAGCGGCCGGATCACGGCGGTGTCGCCGAGCTGCGCGCGCGCCGCCATGCCTGCGAGCCCCGTCAGGCCGGAGCCCGCCGCCATGCGCAGCAGCAGCGTTTCCGCCTGGTCGTCGAGCGTATGCGCGGTCACGATCGCCGCCTTGTGCCGGCGCGCCTCTTCCTGGAGCAGCCGGTAGCGCGCCGCGCGCGCCTGCTCCTGCAAGCCGGTCCGCGGCTTCTCGCCATCCCAGATCCGGATCGCATGCGGCACGCCGAGCTCGGCGCAGAGCCGGCCGACGCCCAGCGCCTCCTCGCTCGCCTGCGGCCGCAGACCATGGTCGACGGTCACGGCATGGAGCCCGGGCGAGCCGCCGATGGCCCATTCAGCCAGCAAGGCGAGCAAGGCGACGGAATCGGGCCCGCCGGAAACGGCAATCACCAGGCTGGTTTCGCTCGCCAGCGGCGCGAACAGCTCCGCCGCCTCGGCTGCCGAAACGGGGCCGCTCGCCAGCGTCTCTGGCAGCGCCGCGTTCAAGCGCAGCGGGCGCGCCGCTGCTCGCGCTGGACGCCTTGGCGCACCGCGTTCGAAGCGGTCGGATAATCGATGCCGACCTTGGCGAGCGTGGCGCAGGCCTGCTCGCGCGCGCCGAGCCCGTTCAGCGACATGCCCAGTTTCAGCAGGCTGTCGGGACCCTTGCCGGCTTTCGGGAAATCGCGCGAGATCTTCAGGAACTGCTCCGCCGCCTCGCGATAGCGCTGGCGCTGGAAATAGCTCTCGCCGAGCCAGAAGGTCGCGTCGGGCGCCAGCCGGTCGCGCGGGTAGCTTTGCAGGAACTCGCGAAAGCCCATCTCGGCCCGCTCATATTCCTTGCGCAGCACATGGGCATAAGCGAGGTCGTAGAGCTCGCGCGGGCTCGCCGCCTGGCCGGCGGCGGCGACGCTCGGCCCACGCGGCGCCGCCTGCGGCAAGGCGCCCTGCGGCAGCGGCCGGCCGACGCCGGAGATGTCGAGCGGCCCCTGCCCCGGATCGCCGGCGAATTCCTGCTCGATGATCTGGCCGATCTGCCTCGGCGCGCCGGGCGCGCCCGGCTGCTCGGCGGGATCGAAGGCGTCGCCGCGGCGCTGGCGCCCAGGCTGGGGCGGCGGGGTCGGGGGAGCCATGGGCGCCGGCTGCGCTGCGCCGCCGCCACGAGCGCCACCCTTCTCCTGGAGGCGAAAATCGACGTCCTCCTGGAATTTGCGCAGCTGCTCGGTGAGCCGCCGGTTCTCGAACTGCAACTGCTCGATCTGTCCGGAGAGCTGGCGCAGCTGGTTCTCCAGCCGGGTCGTGCGCACCAGCAGATCGGCCGCGTCCTGCGCAGCGGCGGGTTGCACCGCTATCGCTGCGAGCACCGACAGACCGGCGAACAGGGCGCGCCGCAGCAAGGGCCGGCACCGGCCGGCAAGCGAAAAATCAGACAGGATCATGGTTAGGCAAAACCGCATCGCCCCAGGGAGCCCTTCTACCACACCAATACCACGGCCAAAATATGAAAGCCGGCGCTTTCCTTGCGGTAAGCGCCGGCTGCTCATGCAATAAGGCTGGTCGATCAGACGCCGCCGGCGCCGTCGAGCACGGTCACCGCGCGCCGGTTCTGCGACCAGCAGGAGATGTCGTTGCAGACCGCGACCTGGCGCTCCTTGCCGTAGGAGATGGTGCGCATCCGGTTGCCGGCGACGCCGCGCGAGGCGAGGTAGTCGCGCACCGTCTGGGCGCGGCGGGCGCCGAGCGCGTAGTTGTACTCGCGGGTGCCGCGCTCGTCGGCATGGCCTTCGATCATGAAGGTGTAGCGCGGATAGCGCGCGAGCCACTGCGACTGCTTGTCGAGCGTGGCGACGGCGGTCGGGGTCAGGTCGGTCGAGTCGGTCTCGAAGAAGACGCGGTCGCCGACATTGACGACGAAGTCCTGCGCGCTGCCGGGCGTCGCGGCGCCGCCGGCGCCGAAGCCGGACGCGTCCTGGTTGGCGGTGTTGGCGCAGGCGCCGAGGGCGAGCGCGCCCAGCATGACGGCGGCGAAGCGCACGGTGCGGGCGCTGGCGGCGAGGGACGCGAGCATGTCAGTTCTCCGGGCTCTCGAGGACGGTGGCGAGCCTCGCGGCGTCGCTCTCGCGCCCATCAATGATGTGTCAACCTAAACGAGAGCTTGCCAAATCAAGGCGAAGTGGCGGCATTGCGGCGCATGGTTAACCAATTGTGGCGGCCGCCGGCATTTTGCCCGCTGTGGCACCAATGCATCAGCCGCCGCGCTCGCGCCGCTTCCTGAATTCCTCCACGAGCCGCGCCAGCACAGGCTCCGGCAGGTCGATCCCGCGCAGCCGCCAGCGCCAATCCGACAGGCCGAAGCGGAAGCGGTATTCGCCCGCTTTCGGCGGTGGGACGAGGACGAAGCTCGCAAGCCCGTCGAAGCCCGAATTCATGAAGACGTCGAGCAGGTCGACCAAGCGGCCCGAGGCCGGAAGCGAGACGCCCTCCCCCAGCAGAGTGCCCGGAACCGGCTGGCGCCGCAGCAGACCCGCCAGCGTCTCCGGCGTGACCTGCTCGGCAATGATCGCATCGAGATAGCTGGTCGCGACGCCGGCGACGACATTGCGCGCGAGTGGATCCAGCGAGCGCGTCTGCGGGTCGCGCGCGATATAGGCCCTGACCACCTGCCGGGCGATGGATGTGCGCAGCGCCGGGATATCGGTCCGGGCCAGCACCGCCTCGACAGAGCCGTCATTCGCCGCCTTGGCAAAACGTGCCGCAGCGGCATAGGGCGACAGCCAGTAGCCGAGCGCCCCGGCCAGAACCAGGCCGAGGACGAGCGAAATTTTCGAGCGGCGCCGCGGCGGCTCCGCATCGTCCTCGTCGAAACCCGGCTCTGTCAGCGCCATCCGCTCACCCTGCGATCGAGTCCCTGGTCAACGCGTAGGCGCGTGATGCGCGGCCCTCACGAAGCCGTGAGCGGAGGCCTATGGTCAGCCGGCGCTCAGCGCGCCGCCGTCAGCAGCGGCGACCAGCTCGGGTCCGAGGCGAAATTCGGAGTCGGCACAGGCACTTCCACCCGTCCGGTGATGTCCACCATGTAGAGCTTGCCGCCGGACTGCCCGCCCGGATCGCGGAAGAACATGATGTACTGCCCGTTGGGCGCCCAGTTCGGCGCCTCGTTGTGGAAGCCCTCGGTGAGGATGCGCTCGCCGGAGCCGTCGGGCCGCATCACGCCGATCGAGAAGGCGCCGCCGCCCTGCCGGGTGAAGGCGATGAGATCGCCGCGCGGCGACCAGGAGGGCTGCGAATAGCTGCCCTGGCCGAAGGAGATGCGCTGCCCCTCTCCGCCGCCAGCGCCGATCACGTAGAGCTGCTGCGAGCCGCCGCGATCGCTCTCGAAGACGATCTGCGATCCGTCAGGCGAATAGGAGGGCGAGGTGTCGATCGCCGCGGTCGAGGTCAGCCGCATGGTCGTGCGCGAGCCGATATCGATGGCGTAGAGATTGGCATTGCCGCCCTGCTGCAGGCTCAGCGCGATCCGTGCCCCGTTGGGGGCAAAGCGCGGGCTCGAGGTCATGTCGGGAAAATTGCCGACGACCTGGCGCTGCCCGGTCTCGATGTTCAGCACATGCACGCGCGGCTGCTCGCCGGTGCGCTGGGCCATATAGGTCACCTCCTGGGCGACCGGCGAATAGCGCGGCGTCACCACCGAGGTCTCGCCGCCGGTGAGATAGCGCACATTGGCGCCGTCCTGGTCCATGATGGCGAGGCGCTTGCGCCGGTTCTCCTTCGGGCCGGATTCGTCGACGAACACGACCCGCGTGTCGAAGAAGCCGCCGACCCCGGTGATCTTGGTGAAGACCGCGTCGGAGATGATGTGGCCGACGCGCCGCGAATTGTTGGGGTCGGTGAAATATTGCTGACCGTCGATCTGCTGGCCGGTGAGCACGTCCCAGAGCCGGAACTCGGCGCGCAGCCGGCCCGAGCCGTCGCGCGAGACGCGCCCGATCACCAGCGCCTGCACGCCGGCGGCCTTCCAGGCGTCGAATTGCGGCGCCGCGTCGAAGGGCGGGTTCTTCTCGGGATGGCGCGCCCGGTCCAGCGGCACGAAATAGCCGCAGCGCTTGAGATTGTTGCTGATGATCCCGGAGATCAGCCCGCCGCCCTCGCCGCCGAAATCGGCGATGGCGATCGGCATCGGCTGGAAAGTGCCCTTGCGCAGGTCGATCACCAGCTCGGCGCGGGCCGGCACGGCGAAGGCGGGGGCGAGCAGCGCCGAACCGGCGAGCGCCAGCAGGCGTCGCCGGCTCGGGCCGGCATGCGGGAAGGCAGGATGAAGAATGCGGTCCATAACGGTCACAATACGTCCCTGGCATCGAAATTGACGATGACGTCGCGCCAATCGTCGTAATAGGCGGCGAACTGCGCCGGAATGCGCAGCGGCGCGCAGCGGCGCGTCGCCGTCAGCGCCGAATCCGCGGCGACCCTGAACATCGGATCGGACGAGGAATTGGTCACGCTCGGCGCGCCGATCAGCGAGCCGTCGGTGGCGAGCTGGATGCGCACCGTCGGCACCACCGGGTTGCGGGCATTGCTGAGCCCGATCGGCACGTTCCAGCAGCGGATCAGCTGGTCCTGGATGATGCCGATCAGCTGCGCGCGCAGCGACGGGCTGAGCTTTTGCGACGTCCCGCGCTCGGTGCCGAGGGAAGCGGTGCGGTTGACCTGCGGGGCGCTCGAGCCGCGCGACTGCGCCTGCTCTTTGGACTGCAGCAGCTTCTCGATGTCGTTCGGGTTGAAATTCTTGGCGAGCTCCGCCTCGCGCTTGGCCTTGGCCTCCGCCTCGCGCTTCGCCTTGGCTTCCGCTGCGATCTTGGCCTTCTGCTCGGCCTCGGCCTTCGCCCTGGCTTCGGCGGCCGCCTTCTCCTTGGCGGCCTTGGCCGCTTCGGCGCGGGCCTGCGCCTCCGCCTCGGCCTTCGCCTTGGCGGCGGCCTTGGCCTCCTGCTCGGCCTGCCTGGCCTTGGTCTCGCGCTCGGCCTCCTCGGCGAGCTTGGCGAGCTCGTCGCGGCGCTGCTCCTCCTCGCGCGCGGCCGCCTGCTCGCTCTTCTGCGGCTGCGGCTTGGGCGGCTCGGCGGCAGGCGCCGGACGCGGCGTCGGGCGCGCCGGCGGCATCGGCGCCGCCGCATTCTCGTCCGCGACCTTCAGCTCGGGCGGCCGCGAGGGCGGTGCCGGCGCGTCCTGCGGCGCCTCGCCCGCCTCCTTGCGCTCGACGATCTCCGACTGGCGCTCGGCCCGCTGCAGCGGCTGCTCCTCGACCTTCTCGGCCTGGCGCTCGCCGCGGGTGATCTGGTTCAGCGCCGAGGGGTCGATCACCTCGACGGCGATCGCCTCCTGCTGCTCCGGCAGCGGCGCCGTTCCCGAAAACGCCAGCAGCCCCGCGACCAGCACGGTCGCGTGGCCCAGGGCGGAGAACGCCAAGCCCGGTTCGGAGCGCGAGACCATCAACGCGAAGCAGCCCCCTCGTTCAACGCGAATTCGGCTCGGTGACCAGGGCCACCCGCTTGAAGCCGGCGCTGGTGATCGTCGACATCACCGAGGCGACGCGGCCGTAATCGACCTGCTTATGGCCGCGCACATAGATGCGCTCATCGGCGCCCTGCTGCGCGATGCCCTGGAGCTTCTGCACGAGATCCGGCTCGAGCACCGGCTGGTCCTGCAGGAAAATCTGGCCCTTATCGTCGATGGCGATGGTGATCGGCTTCTGGTCGACATTGATCGGCTTGGCGCCGGTCTGCGGCAGGTCGATCGGCACGCCGGTCGCGATCAGCGGCGCCGCGACCATGAAGATGATCAGCAGCACCAGCATCACGTCGATGAACGGCGTCATGTTGATCTCGGCGATGGCGCCATGGCGCCGGCCCCGCCGGCGGCGTCCCCCGGCCTTGGCGCCGGCAGCGGCTGACATGCCCATGCTTCAGCCCCTCACGCCGCCAGCCGCTCGTCGATCTGCCGCGACAGGATCGCGGAGAACTCGTCGGCGAAGGCTTCCAGCCGGTTCTGCGCCTTGGCGACCTCGGCCTGCAGCTTGTTGTAGGCCATCAGCGCCGGGATCGCGGCGAACAGGCCGATCGCGGTGGCGAACAGCGCCTCGGCGATGCCGGGCGCGACCACGGCGAGCGAGGAGTTCTTCGAGACGGCGATGGCGGTGAAGGAATTCATGATGCCCCAGACCGTGCCGAACAGGCCGATGAAGGGCGCCGCCGAGGCGATGGTCGAAAGCACGAGCAGCTTCGATTCCAGCCGCTCGGCCTCGCGCTGGATGGTCACGTCGAGCACCTTGTCGATGCGCTGCGACAGGCTGGCGACCGAGCGTCCGCCATTCTCGAAGGAGCGCTTCCACTCGCGCATCGCCGCGACGAAGACCGCCGCCATGTCGTTCACCGGCCGGTTGGCGAGGTCGCGATAGAGCTCCTCCAGCGAGCGGCCGGACCAGAACACCTCCTCGAAGGCGTCCATGTCCTGGCGGGTACGCCGGTAGAGCAGCGTCTTGTCGATGATGATCGACCAGCACCAGATCGAGGCGCCGATCAGGCCGAGCATCACCAGCTTGACCACGATATGCGCGTGCCAGAACAGCGACCAGAACGACATGTCGATCTGCGGCGCGACCTGGGCGATCTCCGCGGCGGGGTTCATCCTGTCATCCTTCTGCCTGGCCGGCGGGCGGGGCGGGAGTCCCGGTTCCGCGCAGGCCGTTGACGCGCCGCGAAGCTCGCGCCGCCGCCCGATCTGCGCTCCGGGGATATGCCGTCGGTACCAATTGCCGCTGATTCCGGCGAAAGATGGGCCAAACGGGGGTGTTCCGATGCGCCAGAGCCCTTTGATCGGGTTGCCTTGGCAGAAAGCTTAAGGCCCGGCATGGTTAACATCGGGTTATGACGATGCGACGGCAGACGCCCCGGCCGCACGAAAAAACCCGCCCCGGTCTCCCGGGGCGGGCTGCGATCAGGCCGGAGCCTGCGAGGATCAGGCGCTCGCAGCGCTCTCCTCGCCGCCGCGGCGGCGCTCGTTCATGAACTGGTCGAACTCGGCCTTGTCCTTGGCCATGCGCAGCCGGCCGAGGAAGTCCTGGAACTCGCGCTGCTCGTCCTCGAGGCGCTTCAGCGTCTCCTCGCGATACTCGTCGAAGGCGCGGTTGCCGCTCGACGGGCCGCGGCCGAAGCCGCCGAAGCCGCCGCGATTCCAGCCCTGGCCGCCGCCCATGCGTTCGCGCAGGCGGTCCATCTTGTCCTGCAGGCGCGTCATGCGGTGCTCGTAGCGATCACGTCCGCATCCATGTCCCATACGTCCACTCCCGAACAGAAAGGCCAGGGTCGCAAGACCCAGCGGCCACCAGACGATGAAGCCGAGCACGGCGAAAGCGAGCCAGGCTCCTTTTCCGTATTCATCAAGCTTGGCGACGATCGGCATCGATCCCTCTCACAATCAGTGGCGATGGCGGATGCCATCGCCTGCCTACCTCCCCGATCGGCCAGCGCCGACCGTGTGAATGTAAATCACATTTACATATCTGGCCGCGACTGCCAAGGCTTTCAAGATCGACGGCGATAATTTTTCGAGAAGGAGGTCAGGGCATCGAGTCGGGCGGCAGGCCGAGACCCTTGAGATAGATCAGCATTCCCGCTTCCAGCAGGTCGGATGCCGACATCGGCAGGGGCCGGCGCCCGCCATCGGCGCGGCCGAACAGCGCCGCAACCCCATGCGACATCGCCCAGATATGCAGCGCCATCATCAGCGCCGGCGGGCGCTTGGCCTGAGGCAGGGCAGCGATCAGCGTCTCCGCGGCGTTGCGCAATTGCTGGAAGGAGCGGTCGGCGGCGGCGCGCAGCTCGGGGCTGGCATCGAGCGGCACGCCCGCTTCGAACATCGCGCTGTAAAAGGCCGGCTGGTCGTGGGCGAAGGCGAGATAGGCCCGCCCCAGCGCATGGAAGGCGCTCTCGGGATCCGGCTTTCCCTCGTTCCAGGCCCGGCTGAGCGCGATCTCGAAGGCGGCGAAACCGCGCGCCGCGACATCGGCGAGCAGCTCGTCGCGATCGCGGTAATGCCGATAGGGTGCGGCCGGGCTGACGCCGGCCATCCGCGCCGCCTCGGCGAAGGTGAAACCGTTCGGCCCCTTCTCGCCGATCAGCCCGAGCGCCGCGCGCACCAGCGCTTCCTTGAGGTTGCCGTGGTGATAGCCTCGCGGCTGCCCCGGCTCGTCGCGTTTCCAGCTCATGTGAAGCGGCCTAACATGGCGCCCGGCCAGCGTCGATGGTCGCTCAGGCGATCTCGAGCCCGAGCCGCAGCCGCAGCGCGTCGGGAATGCGCCGGGCCTTGCCGCCGCCGACGCAGGCGACCTTGACCTGCGCCGTCACCAGCACCTCCTCGCCGCGCAGGATGCGCTGGTCGAGCTCCATGGTGGCACCGCGCGCCAGCGTCGGGCGCGTCTCGACGGTCAGCAGATCGTCCATCACGGCAGGCCGGACGAAGTCGATCGTCATCCGCCGCACCGCGAAGCCGAGCGCCGCCTCCCCGTCGAAGAGCTCGCGCTGGGCGATGCCCAGGGCCCGGATCAACTCGGTGCGCCCGCGCTCCATGAAGCGCAGATAGGAGGCGTGGTAGACGACGCCGGAGAAATCGGTGTCCTCGTAATAGACGCGGACGGAGATGGCATGGGGGGCGGTCATGGGCGCGAGGTTTAAGGCGGCCGGCCGCAGCGATCAATCGCCAGCGGCCGCGTTCAGCTCCCGTAAGCTCACCATCACGGTCATTGGGTCGAGCGGCGAGGGTGAGAAGCCCAGCGCGAGATAGAAGGCTCTCGCCTCCTCGGAAATCGCATGAGCCAGCAGCGCCCGTATGCCGATGATCTCGGCGGCTTGCAGCAGCCTCAGCCCGGCGTCGCGAACCAGCGCCCGGCCGAATCCGCGCCCTTGGAAGGAGCGGTCGATCGCCAGCCGCGCGAGAATGGCGACGGGGATCGGCTCAGGCATGTTGCGCCTGATCCGCCCTGGAGCGTCCCGCTGGGAGACCGCGCCGGAAGCAAGTGCGTAATAGGCGATGACGCGATCGGCCTCGCACAGCACGAACGTCCTGGACGCGCCCGTGACCTGGTTGGATCTCGCGCGTCGCTTCAGCCAGTCGTCGAGTTCGGCGCTGCCGCTGGCGAAGCGTTCGAGATCGTGGTGCTCCGCCAGTGGAACCGGCGCGGACAGCCTCACGCCTCGTCCCATGGGACGGCGGCAGTCATCGTATGGCGCAGGCGCCCGTCCGGCCGGGTCGGTTCATCCAGCCGCGCCAGGAAGGCCGCATAGCTCTGCGCATCGACATGGATCATCGCCTGGTCGAGCAAAAGACGTTCGGCGCGGCGCTGCGACGCCTCGAGAATGAAGTCGGTGCGGTTCTGCCCGGCGAGGGCCGCGGCCCGGTCGATCAGATTGCGCGTCTCGGGCTTGATCCTGATGTTGAGCGGCACGCTGGCGCCGGCTCGCTCCGGCTGGCTCCTCCGCATGATCTCCATCCCGAATGGCCTGTAACGACGCCATCATTACAACCCTCGGGCCGACGGAACAAGCTCGGGATGGAGACGAGCCCGCCCTTCTCACCCCTCCCCCTCATCGCCGAACAGCCCGAACTGGCCGCCCTCGCGGCTCGGCTCCGGCAGGCCGAGATGCCGGAAGGCGTGCGGGGTCAGCAGGCGCCCGCGCGGCGTGCGCTGGATGAAGCCCTGCTGCAGCAGGAAGGGCTCGATGATCTCCTCGATCGCGTCGCGCGGCTCCGACAGCGAGGCGGCGATCGTCTCGATGCCGACCGGGCCGCCGCCGAAGTTCAGCGCCACCGTCGTCAGATAGCGCCGGTCCATCTGGTCGAGGCCGATCGCGTCTACATCGAGCAGGCCGAGCGCCTTGTCGGCGACCGCGCGCGTCACCACCGCATCCCCGTCGACGATGGCGAAATCGCGCACCCGGCGCAGCAGCCGCCCGGCGATCCGCGGCGTGCCGCGCGAGCGGCGCGCGATCTCGTTGGCGCCGTCCTCGGCCATCGGCACGCCGAGCACGCGCGCACCGCGCGCGACGATGCCCTGCAGCTCCTCGACCGTGTAGAACTGCAGCCGGATCGGGATGCCGAAACGGTCGCGCAGCGGCGTCGTCAGCAGGCCGGCGCGCGTGGTGGCCCCGACCAGGGTGAATTTCGGCAGGTCGATCTTCACCGAGCGCGCGGCGGGCCCCTCGCCGATGATCAGGTCGAGCTGGTAGTCCTCCATCGCCGGATAGAGGATCTCCTCGACGGCCGGGTTGAGCCGGTGGATCTCGTCGATGAAGAGCACGTCGCGCTCCTCGAGATTGGTCAGCTGCGCCGCCAGATCGCCGGCCTTGGCGATCACCGGCCCCGAGGTCGAGCGGAAATTGACGCCGAGCTCGCGCGCCACGATCTGCGCCAGCGTCGTCTTGCCGAGCCCGGGCGGGCCGACGAACAGCACATGGTCGAGCGCGTCGCCCCTGCTCTTGGCGGCGTTGATGAAGACCTGGAGATTGGCTCGCGCAGCCGCCTGGCCGGTGAAATCGGCGAGCGAGAGCGGACGCAGCGAAGCTTCGCCATCCTCCTCGCGCCGGTCCGCCGACAACAGCCCTGGCCGCCTGGGCTCGCTCACAGATCGATCTCCAGCTCCAGCGCATCGTGCACGGGAATGCCCTGATAGCCGGTCTTGATGATCGTCGGGATCACCGAGCGATAGGCGTCGATCGCCTCGAGATAGAGCCCGGAGAAGCGGAACCCCTGCAATTGATAGAACATCATGCCCGGCATGTTGTCATTGGTCAGCATGGCGCGCAGCTTCTCGGCGCCGAGCTCCTTGGCGCGCGCCTTGATCGCCTGGAGCAGCCGCGCCGCAGCGCCTTGGCGCGGCTGCATCGAGTGCAGCGCGCACAGGATCGCGCTCGAACCCTCCACCGTCCAGCTCGCGACCGCGAGCAGCTGCCCCTTCGCCGAGAACAGGCCCGTCAGCGGCAGCTCGGCGCAATCATAGAGCTCGAGGCCGATCAGCATGCGATGCGAGCCCCAATGCCGCATCATCAGCGCGAGGAAGAAGGTCTTGTCCTCGATCTCGCGCAGGGTCTCCGGCTCGGACTCGCTCATTTCGCCAGCTCCTTCAGGCCGAGCCTGATCAATTGCGCGGTGCCCGCGCCCTCGCCGGCCTGGCGCGCCGCCGCCGCCACCGCCGCCACCGCCTGCGCCTGCGGATAGCCGAGATTGCTCAGCGCCGAGACGGCATCAGCCACCGGCTGCGGCAGTCTCTTGTCCTCGAGCGCTCCGGAGAGCTGGGCGACGCCGGGATCGACATGGCCGAAAGCCGGCGCCTTGTCCTTGAGCTCGGCGCAGATGCGCTGCGCCAGCTTCGGCCCGACGCCGGGGGCGCGCGCCACCGCCGCCTTGTCGTTGCTGGCGATCGCCGTCGCGAGCGCGCCCGGCTCCAGCGTCGAGAGGATGGCGAGCGCGACCTTGGCCCCGACGCCCTGCACCATCTGCATCAGCCTGAACCAGTCGCGCTCCCCGTCGGAGAGGAAGCCGTAGAGCCGGATCGCATCCTCGCGCACATGCGTCTCGATCGAGAGCACCGCCGCCTCGCCGGGCGAGGGCAGCCGCTGCAGCGTGCGCGACGAGCATTGCACGACATAGCCGACGCCCTGCACGTCGAGGATCACATGATCCTCGCCATACGAATCGATTAGGCCTTTGAGCTTCCCGATCATGTCTCCTGTTAGCATGGCCTGCGCCCGCCGCCAGAGGCCGTTCGCCGGCGCGCTGATGGGCCGTTCAGCCGCCGAGCCGATGCTGCGCCAGCAATGCTCTGGCGCCGCGATGCTGGGCGTGGCAGATCGCCACCGCCAGCGCATCCGCGGCATCGGCGCTCTTCGCCTCGGCCTTGGGCAGCAGCACCCGGATCATCGCCTGGACCTGCTTCTTGTCGGCATGACCGACGCCGACCACCGTTTTCTTGACGAGGTTGGCCGCATATTCGGCCACGACGAGCCCGGCCTGCGCCGGCACCACCAGCGCAATGCCGCGCGCCTGGCCGAGCTTCAGCGCCGACTGCGGATCGCGGTTGACGAAGGTCTCCTCGACCGCGGCCTCCTGCGGGTCATAGTCGGCGATCACCGCGGCGATGCCGTCATGCAGCTGCCTCAGCCGCTCGGACAAGGCGCGCTTCTCGTCGCTTTCGACGACCCCGCAGGCGACGAAGGCGAGCTTGGTCCCCTCGCTGACGACGATGCCCCAGCCGGTCTTCCTGAGACCGGGATCGAGGCCGAGAATGCGAATCGGGACTGACATGGCGACAGCCTAACCGATCGGCCCCATTCATCGATGGCATCACTGCGAAAGGGGTTGATCGCCGCGCCTTTCCGGTGAACTTGGCCGATTGTCCTCGCCGGTCGCTCATGTCCGCTGTCCTCGCCTCCTTCTTCCCCGAGATCACGCCCGGCGGCATCGCCCTGCTCGCGCTGGCGACGGCTTTGGGCGGGCTGGTCCGCGGCTTCACCGGCTTCGGCTTCGCCATGGTGTTCATGCCGCTGGCTTCGATCGTTCTCGGCCCCGTCGCGGCGCTCGGCCTGATCTGGGTGATCGACGCGCCCTTCGCCCTGCCGCTGGCCGTGCGCGCCGCCAAGCGCACCGAATGGCGCGAGGTCGTCCCGCTGCTGGTCGCCGCCACGCTCACTTTGCCGCTCGGCATCGCGCTCCTGGTCTGGCTTGACCGGGAGACGATGCGCTGGGTGCTGGCGCTGCTGGTGCTCGCGGCGGTGGCGCTGATGGCCTCCGGCTGGCGCTATCACGGCCGCCCCGGCATCCCGCTCTCGCTGGGCGTGGGCGCATTGTCGGGGCTCTGCAACGGGCTCGCCAGCATCGGCGGCATGCCCCTCGCGGTCTTCTGGCTCGGTGCCCAGCGCAACGACCGTCACAAGACCCGCGCCAATCTGCAGAGCTATTTCGGGCTCGGCACCGTGATCAGCGGCACCATCCTGACGATCAAGGGCATCATCACCATGGCCTCGCTGGTGATGGCGCTGCCCCTCTTCGCCATCTACGGCGCCGGCCTCTGGCTCGGCACCCATGCCTTCGGCCTCGCCTCCGAGCAGACCTTCCGGCGCATCGCCTATCTGGTGATCCTGACGAGCGCGCTGACCAGCCTTCCGCTCTGGGACGGGCTGATCGCGCGGTGAGGTTGACGGAGACGGGCCGCGCCGCTGTGATATGACGCAAGGTCATTTTACAGCGGAGGGAAGCGATGGCAGCGCAGGCCGGGACGAAAGCCGAGGCATCCGCCGCCAGGACGAGGCCGAGCAAGAAGAATACGGCGCCCTACACGGCCGTCATCTATGTCCACGGCATCGGCAGCCAGCGGCGCTATGAGGAGACCAGCCAGCTCGTCGATCAGATCGACCGCCATCTCGGCAGCCGCGAGGCGGCCGGCAGCGCGCTCGGGCAGTTGCGCGAGATCGATGCCTGCGTCGAGCCGTTCGGCCAGCAGGACACCGTCGGCTATATCCGCGCGAAACTGACCAGGAAGGGTCCGCAGACCGACAACGACACGATCCGCTTCTATGAAGTCTATTGGGCTCCGGTCATGGCCGAGCAGCGCTCGCCCTGGGGCGTGCTGAAATGGATCTTCGGCCAGCCCTGGCGCCCGTTCACGACTTTGAACTCATCCTGGCGGGAGCGCCAGCGGCTGCGCCGCGCCGTGCTGGCCGCGATGTTCGAGCAGGAGCACCGGACGGCCTCGCCCGAGCGGCTCGCGGATTTCGAGGCCCTGCTGCGGCTCTACGGCGCCTTCGAAGGCCTGCCCCAGCAGCGTCGGTTCCCGGCCGGAAGCTTCGACGAGTTCCTGACAACGATCGGCGAGGACACGCCCGGGGACCCGGTCGTCAGCCTGCGCCGCCAGAAGCTCGCCCGCCTCTGGCGCTCGCGCTACCAGCGCGACGAATTGCGCAACGCGGCCCTGCTGGCGACCATGGCGCTGGCCGTGCTGCTGCTCGCCGGCGGCCTCCTCCTCAGCGTCCTGCTCGGCCTCAAGGCCCTGCTCGGCATGATCTCGCTGGCGGTGCTGCTGCAGCGCTGGGACATTTCGATTGCCGCGGACTGGAAGACGGCGGCGGTGATGACGGTCTTTCTCGCCGGCACGCTCGGCGTCACCCGCTTCCTGACCGACTATATGGGCGATGTCGAAGCCTGGGCGACCTATGAGGAGACCGACGCCAAGCACATGGCCCGCCGCAAGGTGCTCGACCGCAGCCTCGACCTCTTCACCCATGTCCTGTCCGACCAGGCCTGCACCCGGGTCGCGGTGGTGGCGCATAGCTTGGGGACCAGCGTCGCCCATGACTCGCTGCTCGCGCTCGCCCGGCGCAACCGCGCCCATAACCCGGCCGATCCGATGACCGGATTCGTCGATCTCGGCAAGATCGAGCATGTCGTGACCATGGGCAGCCCGATCGACAAGATCGAGTATTTCTTCGAGAGCTATGTCTCGAACTCGCATCGCTACAAGCGCGTGGTCGAGGATCTGCGCGGCGATATCGGCAGGGCGCCGTTCAGCCGCAACGGCAAGCCGCATATCCACTGGATCAATTTCTGGGACCAGGGCGATCCGATCAGCGGCCCGCTGCACTCGCCGGCGGGAGCGGCGGGCTTCGAGCAGCGCGTCGACAATGTCCATGTCGCGAGCTACCGCTTTCCGGCGCCCGGCCCGTCCCATGCCGGCTATATCCGGCATCGCAGCGTCGTCGACTGCCTGTTCCAGGTGATCGCCCGACGCTCCGCCTCCTTCCGGATGCTGGAACAGCCTGCCCCGGACCGTCCCTATGACTACGACAGCCTCTATCTCGGGCCGGGCGAGCCGACCGGCTCGCGCCTGGCGCCGATGCTGATGGCGCTGGCGGCGCCATGGCTGGCGCTCGCGGCGATCGTAGCGAAGCTCGCCGGCGCGCCTGCGCTCGCTCTGGCGCTCGGGCTCGGCGCCGGCTCGCTGGTCCTGCTGCTGGCGCTCGGCCTTCTGGCGAATCGCATGGCCGGCCACACGGACCCGGTCTGACGGACCGGGACAGGCCGGCGCCGCTCAGCCGAGCTTGGCCATCACCTCGTCGGAGATCTCGAAATTCGCGAAGACGTTCTGGACGTCGTCGTCATTGTCGAGCGCCTCCATCAGCTTCATCATCGAGGCGGCCTTGTCCTCGTCGAGCGGCGTCGTCGTGCTGGGGCGCCAGACGGGCTTGGCCGAGGCCGGCGCGCCGAGCGCGGCTTCCAGCGCCTTGGAGACCTCGTTCAGGCTGTCGAACGCGCACAGGATGACATGGCCGGTCTCGTCGCTGACGACATCGTCGGCCCCGGCCTCGATCGCCGCCTCCATCACCGTGTCGGCATCGCCGGCCTCCGGCGGATAGCTGATCTCGCCGACGCGGCTGAACATGAAGGAGACCGAATTGCTCTCGCCCAGCGCCCCGCCCGACTTGGTGAAATAGGAGCGCACGGCCGAGGCGGTGCGGTTGCGGTTGTCGGTCAGCGCCTCGACGATCACGGCCGCGCCGCCCGGGCCGTAACCCTCATAGCGGACCTCGTCATAGTTCTCGCCGTCGCCGCCCGAAGCCTTCTTGATGGCGCGCTCGATATTGTCCTTCGGCATGTTCTCGGCGCGCGCGGCGAGCACCGCCATGCGCAGCCGCGGATTCATGTTCGGATCGGGCATGCCCATCTTGGCGGCCACGGTGATTTCGCGAGCCAGTTTCGAGAACAGCTTGGAGCGCACCGCATCCTGCTTGCCCTTGCGGTGCATGATGTTCTTGAACTGTGAATGCCCGGCCATCCGCCTCTATCTCCGTTTATCTGGCGCCGCGCGGCTTATACTCAGCCGGCTCGCCGTGAGGCAAGCGCCGGGGCGGCGGCACGCGACGACGCGAATACGTCACGGGACTGTCAAGCGCCGTGCCTAAGCGTGGAGCTCTTCTAATCTGGACGACCGCAGTCCGCAGGGGCCCGCCATGAGCGACGACACCGGTTACGAACCCACTTTCGGCGCGAGCATGCTCGAGCATGACGATGCGCCGCCGCGCAACGAATCCGCCAACCCGACGATGGGCGAGCTGATCGGCCTGCGCTTCTCGCGCCGCGGCCTGCTCAAGGGCGCGCTCGCCGTCTCGGCGATCTCGGCGACGGTCGGGGCCGCCGCGCTCGCCACCGCCGAGGAGGCCAAGGCGCAGGCAAAGGGTTCGGCCTTCAGCTTCAAGGAGGTCGAGGCCGGCGTCGATGCCGACCACCATATCGCCGAGGGCTACGACGCCGATGTCCTGCTGCGCTGGGGCGACCCGCTCTTCCCCGATGCGCCCGCTTTCGACCCGGCCCGCCAGAGCCCGGAGTCGCAGGAGAAGCAGTTCGGCTACAACAACGACTTCGTCGGCTATCTGCCGATGCCGGGCGCGGCCGACCCGTCCGCGCATGGCGTGCTCTTCGTCAATCACGAATACACCAACCCGCACCTGATGTTCCCCGGCGTCGTCGAGATGAAGGACGGCAAGCCGGTGCTGAAGAACGCCACCAGGGAACGCTATGCCGTCGAGGCGATGGCGCATGGCGCGACGGTCGCCGAGATCCGCCGGACGAACGGCAAATGGGCGCTGGTCAAGGATTCCAGATACAATCGCCGGATCACGGTGGCGACGCCGATGCAGCTCTCCGGCCCCGTCGCCGGCAACGAGCGCGTCAAGACCAATGCCGATCCCGCCGGCCGCACCGTGCTGGGCACGCTGAACAACTGCTCCGGCGCCATGACCCCCTGGGGCACCTTCGTGTCCGGCGAGGAGAATTTCCACGGCTATTTCTCCGGCAAGCTGCCGGACGGCCATCGCGAGGAGGCCAATTACAAGCGCCTCGCCATCCCCTCCTCTCCCTATGCCTGGGGCCGCTTCGAGGAGCGGTTCGATCTCGCCAAGGAGCCGAACGAGGCCAACCGCTTCGGCTGGGTGATCGAGGTCGATCCCTTCGATCCGAACTCGGTGCCGAAGAAGCGCACCGCGCTCGGCCGCTTCAAGCATGAGGGCGCCGACAACATCGTCGCCAAGGACGGCCGCGTCGTCGTCTATCTCGGCGACGACGAGCGCTTCGACTATGTCTACAAGTTCGTCACCGCCGGCCGCTTCGACCCGAACAACCGCGCCGCCAATATGGACCTGCTCGATTCCGGCACCCTCTATGTCGCGAAATTCGCAGGCGACGGCTCGGTCGAATGGCTGCCGCTGGTGCAGGGCCAGGGCCCGCTGACCGCCGCCAACGGCTTCGAGAGCCAGGCCGACGTGCTGATCGAGACCCGCCGCGCCGGCGACCTGCTCGGCGCCACCAAGATGGACCGGCCGGAGGACATAACGCCGAACGGCGTCAACGGCCGCGTCTATGTGATGCTGACCAACAACACCAGCCGCAAGGACGAGCAGATCGACGCCGCCAATCCGCGCGCCAAGAACGCCTTCGGCCACATCATCGAGATCATCGAGGATGGCGGCGACTTCACCGCGACGAAGGGCAAATGGGAGGTTCTGCTGAAATGCGGCGATCCCTCCGTCGCCGCGGTGGGCGCGACCTTCTCGACCGAGACCAGCAAGAACGGCTGGTTCGGCATGCCCGACAACGCCGTGGTGGACTCGGCCGGCCGCCTCTGGGTCTCGACCGACGGCAACGGCTTCGCCGAGACCGGCCGCACCGACGGGCTCTGGGCGCTGGACACCGAGGGCGGCGCCCGCCGCACCTCGAAGCTGTTCTACCGCGTCCCGCACGGGGCCGAGCTCTGCGGCCCCTGCTTCACGCCCGACGACACCACCGCCTTCGTCGCCGTGCAGCACCCGGGCGATGACGGGCCGGACTGGCCGGAATTCGGCCGCCGCTCCTATTACGAGGACCTCTCGACCCGCTGGCCGGACTTCAAGCCCGACATGCCGGTGCGGCCCTCGGTGGTGGCGATCACCCGCAAGGGCGGCGGCAAGATCGGCGTCTGAGCCACGAAGCGGCGCCCCTCGGGGGGCGCCGCTTGGGTGGCCTCAGGCCGCCTTCTTCGCCTCGAAGGTCGGGTCGAGCTCGCCCTTGGCGTAGCGCTTGGCCATCTCGGCCAGGGTGATCACCCGCTTGATCTTCGAGGCCTGGCCGGCGGTGTTGAACTCCTCCAGCCGCTGCTTGCACAGCTTGGTCATCGCCTCCATGGCCGGCTTCAGATATTTGCGCGGATCGAACTCGCCCGGGTTTTCCGAGAGGATCTTGCGGATCTGGCCGGTCATCGCCATCCGGTTGTCGGTGTCGATGTTGATCTTGCGCACGCCGTGCTTGATGCCGCGCTGGATCTCCTCGACCGGCACGCCCCAGGTCTGGGGCATCTTGCCGCCATACTGGTTGATGATGTCCTGCAGGTCCTGCGGCACCGAGGACGAGCCGTGCATCACCAGATGCATGTTCGGCAGCTTCTTGTGAATCTCCTCGATGACGTGCATCGCGAGGATCGCGCCGTCGGGCTTGCGGGTGAACTTGTAGGCGCCATGCGAGGTGCCCATCGCGATCGCCAGCGCATCGACCTTGGTCTCGGCGACGAACTTGACCGCCTCGTCGGGATTGGTCAGCAGCTGGTCGTGGCTGAGCTTGCCCTCGAAGCCGTGACCGTCCTCCTTCTCGCCCTCGCCGCTCTCCAGCGAGCCGAGCACGCCGAGCTCGCCCTCGACCGAGATGCCGCCGAGATGGGCCATCTCGGTGACGGTGCGGGTCACCCCGACATTGTAGTCCCAATCGCCCGGTGTCTTGCCGTCGGCCTTGAGCGAACCGTCCATCATCACCGAGGTGAAGCCGGCCTGGATCGCGGTCATGCAGGTCGCCGGCTCGTTGCCGTGGTCGAGATGCACGCAGACCGGGATGTGCGGATAGATCTCGGTGACCGCGTCCATCATGTGCTTCAGCATGATGTCGTTGGCATAGCTGCGGGCGCCCCGCGAAGCCTGGATGATCACCGGCGCATCGGTCGCGTCCGCCGCGGCCATGATCGCCAGCGCCTGCTCCATATTGTTGATGTTGAAGGCGGGCACGCCGTAATCGTTCTCGGCGGCATGATCGAGCAGTTGGCGAAGCGTGATACGGGCCACGGTGATCCTCCGGATAGGGTCTGTCCTTATCCGAAGGATTTAGTGCCGAACTGTGGCGGACGCAAAGCCAAACGCCGCAGCGCTCGGGTGAAGTGGCTCACCCGAGCCAAAGGGCGAGTCTGAGCCGGGCGGCAGCGTGTTGATTTCGCTGGCTTTCGGTGCCGGCGCGCGTCAGCTGCAGCGTGCTTCCAGGGCCGCAACCCGGTCTTCGATCGCGGCGATCTGCTCGGCAAAATCGCCTGTGACGGACTTCGCCATCACCAGCAGTCCGGCCGTATCGCGCCGCTGCCTCCGCACCAGATCGGCGACTTCGCCTGATCGCGTTTCGAGCACATCGAAGCGCGCTTCGAGCGCATCGAACCGCCGGTCATGCGCAGCCAATTGCGCCTGAATGCTCTTCAGGATCTCGAACATCGCGGTCTGCACGGTCTCGCTCATGGCGAGATCATACCGCCGACACGCGCTGCCGCAAGGACAATCTGGAGTTGCGGACTCAGCTTTTCCGCAACGCCTCGACGCCCGGCAGGGGCTTGCCCTCCATCCACTCCAGGAAGGCGCCGCCCGCCGTCGAGACATAGCTCAGATCCTCGGCCACGCCGGCATGGTTCATCGCCGCGACAGTGTCGCCGCCGCCCGCCACCGCGACGAGCTTGCCCGCCCTGACGCGCTCGGCCACCGCCTGGGCCACCGCGACCGTCGCCGTGTCGAAAGGCGGCAGCTCGAAGGCACCGAACGGCCCGTTCCAGACCAGGGTCTTGACCGTGTCGAGCCGCAGCACCACCTCGGCGACGCTGAGCGGGCCGGCATCGAGGATCATCTCGTCGGCATCGATCTCGCCGACCGGCACGACGCGGTGGCCGGGATTGGCCCGGAACTCGCGCGCCGCCAGCGCATCGACCGGCAGCAGGATCTCGCAGCCGGCCGCCTTGGCCTTCTCTTCGATCTCGCGGGCCGTGCCGGCGAGGTCGTGCTCGCAGAGCGACTTGCCGACGGCGACGCCGCGCGCCGCCAGGAAGGTGTTGGCCATGCCGCCGCCGATGACCAGCACGTCGACCTTCTTCACCAGATTGCCGAGCAGCTCGAGCTTGGTCGAGACCTTGGCGCCGCCGACGATCGCCATCACCGGCCGCGCCGGGTTGTCGAGGCCGGCCGACAGCGCCTCGAGCTCGGCCTGCATGGTGCGCCCGGCATAGGCCGGCAGCACATGCGCCAGCCCTTCGGTCGAGGCATGGGCGCGATGGGCGGCCGAGAAGGCGTCGTTGACATAAAGATCGCCATTGGCGGCGAGCGCCTTGACGAATGCGGGATCGTTCTTTTCGTCGCCGGCATGGAAACGGGTGTTTTCCAGGAGCAGGACCTCGCCGTTCTTGGCCGCGGCGAGCGCCCTCGCAACCTCGTCCGACACGCAGTCGGAGACGAAGATCACCGGCTGGCCGAGCGCATGCGCCAGCGCCGGCACCACCTGCCGCAGGCTGTGCTTCTCCTCGCGCCCCTTTGGCCGGCCGAAATGCGCGAGCAGCACGACCTTGCCGCCCTTCTGCGAGATCTCCCGGATGGTCGGCAGGATACGCTCGATCCGCGTCGTGTCGGTCACCTTGCCCTCTTCCATCGGGACGTTGAGGTCGACACGGACGAGGACGCGCTTGCCGGCGAGATCGGCGTCGTCGAGGGTGCGGAAGGCGGGCATCGCAGGCTCTCTCAAAGGCGTTGGAACAAGTGGGGATAATCCATGACCAGCCCGTCCGCGTCGAGCCGGAGATCGGCGCTGAAGCTGCCATCCGCCGTCTCGAAGCGAAACAGCCTCGGGCCGAGGCAGGTATAGATCTGCTCCGTCGCGTAAGGCTGGAAGCTGTCGAACGGCACGAACAGCATCGGCAGGCGGCGCGCCTGCCCGTTTTGCCAGGTGCAGCGGCGGATCGGCAGCGTGTTGGTGAAGGGTGTCGCCGAAAGGTCGATATCGATGCAGGCATCGAACTGCGGCAGGCGCCCGCGCGCCTCGTCGCGCCAGCCATCGCCGTCGCGGCTCATCGCCAGCCTGCGGCCATCCGTGGTGGTGACTGAAAAGGATCGCGCCGTGAAATCCTGCGCGCAGGCGATCTCGTAGCGGGCGCCGTAACGCAGCCCGTCGCGCTCGCCGATCACCACCGCCTCGGCGAGGATCGCGTCTTGCGTCGCGCGCAAGCTCAGATGCTCGAGCCCGCCGCCTTCCAGCGCCTGCCAGCGCAGGCTGCGCCCGCCGGCGAGATCGGCGGCGGGCCGGAAGCTCATGGCGCCGGCGGCAGGGTCGGCGGCAGGATGCCGGGGAAGCCGTGCTTCAACACCAGCACGGTCAGGAGCACGGTCAGCAAGGCCGTGACGATGCCGGTCACGATCAGCGCGCCGAAGCGCGGCGTCGCCTTGACGCGCTGGCGCAGAGCCGAAAGCTCGTCGCGCAGCCCGGCGAAATCCATGGTGCCGACGGCGAGGTCGACCTTCTGCGCGCTGCGCTCCATCGCGGCCTCGGCGCGGGTCAGCACCGCCTCATAGCGCGCGAACTTCTCTTCGATCCGGGCCGCCTTCTCCTCGATGCGGGAGAGCTGGTCGAGCTTGCGCGGATCGGAAGCGGAGACCGGATCCGTCGGCTTGGTCTCGACGGGCTTGGCTTCGGCCGGCTTGGTCTCGGCGGCGCGGGTCGCCGCGATTTCCGCCATGCTCGGCGCCGTGGACACCACGGCCGGCTCGGTGGCCGGAGGCAGGCTGTTCGGCGCGGCGACGGTCGGCTCGATCTTGTTCATGACACGCTCCAATCCTGGGCGGTGAAGGTTGCGGCCGCCCCCCGCAGGGCGCGGCCGACAATGGCTGGCGGGCGCAGGCCCGCAGGGTCAGAGCAGCTTGCCCATCGCGACGGCGGTGTCGCTCATCCGGTTCGAGAAGCCCCACTCATTGTCGTACCAGGACAGCACGCGCACGAATTTGTCGTCCATGACCTTGGTCTGGTCGAGGGCGAAGGTCGACGAATGCGGATCGTGATTGAAGTCGATCGAGACGTTCGGCTGGTCGGTGACGCCGAGAATGCCCTTCAGCGCGCCGCGCCGGCTGGCCTTCAGGATCGCCTCGTTGATCTTCTCGACCGTGGTCTTGCGCTTCGAGATGAACTTGAAGTCGACCACCGAGACATTCGGCGTCGGCACGCGGATCGAGGTGCCGTCGAGCCGGCCCTTGAGCTCGGGAATGACCAGGCCGATCGCCTTGGCGGCGCCGGTCGAGGTCGGGATCATCGACATCGCCGCGGCGCGGGCGCGGTAGAGATCCTTGTGCATGGTATCGAGCGTCGGCTGGTCGCCGGTATAGGCATGGATCGTGGTCATGAAGCCCTTGTCGATGCCGACCGCGTCATGCAGCACCCGGACCACCGGCGCGAGGCAATTGGTGGTGCAGGAGGCGTTCGAGACGACCACATGGTCCTTGGTCAGGGCCTCGTGGTTGACGCCGAAGACCACGGTGAGATCCGCACCGTCGCAGGGCGCCGAGACCAGGACGCGCTTGGCTCCGGCGGCGAGATGGGCCGCAGCCTTCTCGCGGGTGGTGAAGATGCCGGTGCATTCCAGCGCGATGTCGACGCCGAGCGCCTTGTGCGGCAGCTCCTTGGGATCGCGGATCGCGGTCACCTTGATCGGGCCGCGGCCGACATCGATCGTGTCGCCGGAGACGGTCACCGTGCCGGGAAAGCGGCCATGCACCGAATCATAGCGGAAGAGATGGGCATTGGTCTCGACCGGGCCGAGATCGTTGATCGCCACAACCTCGATATCCTTGCGCTTCGACTCGATGATCGCGCGCAGCACATTGCGCCCGATGCGGCCGAACCCGTTGATCGCCACCTTGACCGTCATCTCAATCCTCTCTTCGCCGTCCGGAGTTGCCGTCATTCACGCGGGCAAATCGGCCAAACCAAGGCGGAGCTCTGGTTCGGCCGCAAAAACCTCAACCGTTATGGCGCTTCATCGCCGCTTCGGCCACTGCGTCCGGCGTAATGCCGAAATGCTTGTAGACGTCCTTGTAGGGGCCGCTCGCTCCGAAGGAGGACATGCCCACGAAGCTTCCGCCCTCGCCGATCACCGCGTCCCAGCCGAAGCGCACCGCCGCCTCGACCGCGATCCGGATCGGCGCCGTCCCGATCACCGCAGCCCTGGTCGCCTCGTCCTGCTCCAGCAGCAGTTCCAGCGACGGCACCGAGACGACGCGGGCCCGCACGCCCTTCTCGGCCAGCAGCTTGCGCGCCGCCACCGCGATCTCGACCTCCGAGCCGGAGGCGAACAGCGAGACCTGCGCCTTGCCACCCTGGGCCGGCAGCAGCTCGTAGCCGCCCTTGGCCGAGCGGTTGGTGGCCGTGCCGTCGCTGCGCAGCTGGGCGAGGTTCTGCCGCGAGAGCGCCAGCACCGTCGGCCCGTCGGTGCGCTCCAGCGCGATCTGCCAGGCTTCCGCGGTCTCTATCGCGTCGGCCGGGCGCAGCACCCGCATGTTCGGCATCGCGCGCAGCGAGGCCAGATGCTCGACCGGCTGATGCGTCGGCCCGTCCTCGCCGAGGCCGATCGAGTCGTGCGTCATCACATAGACCACCGGCAGACCCATCAGGGCCGCCAGCCGCATCGACGGGCGGGCATAATCGGCGAAGACCAGGAAGGTGCCGCCGGCGGTGCGGAAGCCGCCATGCAGGGTGATGCCGTTCATCGCCGCGGCCATGCCGTGCTCGCGGATGCCGTAGCGGACATAGCGCCCCTTCGGCGTCTTCGGCGAGAAGTCCTCGGCGGCCTTGGTCCGGGTGTTGTTGGAGGGCGTCAGATCGGCCGAGCCCATCACCAGCTCCGGCATGATCGGCGTCACCGCCTCCAGCGCCAGCTCCGAGGCCTTGCGGGTCGCCACCGTCACCGGGTTCGCCGCCAGCGCCTTCTTATGGGCGGCGATGGTCTTGGCGAGCTTCGCCGGCGGGGTCAGCGCGAGGCGCCGCTCGAACTCGCCGCGCTTGCGCTCGGAGAGCCCCGCGAAGCGCTCGGCCCAGGCCTTGCGCTCGGCGGCGCCGGCGGCACCGAAGCCGCGCCAGGCCTTCAGCACATCGGCGGCGATCTCGAACGCCCCGCCGCTGATGCCGAGCTTCTGCTTGGCGGCAGCGAGCTCCTCAGGCCCCAGCGGCTCGCCATGCGCCTTGGAGGTGCCGGCCTTCTTCGGCGCGCCGAAGCCGATCACCGTCTTGCAGGCGATCAGGGTCGGCTTGTTCGACTTCTGCGCACGGCGGATCGCCGCCTCGATCGCATCGGGATCATGCCCGTCGACGCGCTCGGCCTTCCAGCCGGCGGCCTTGAAGCGGGCGAGCTGGTCGACCGAATCCGAGATCGACAGCGGCCCGTCGATCGAGATCCCGTTGTCGTCCCAGAGCACGATCAGCTTGCCCAGCTTCTGGTGGCCGGCGAGCGCGATCGCCTCCTGGCTGATGCCCTCCATCAGGTCGCCGTCCGAGGCCAGCACATAGGTGCGGTGGTCGACCAGCTTCTTGCCGAACTCGGCGGCGAGCATGCGCTCGGCCATCGCCATGCCGACGGCGGTGGCGAGGCCCTGGCCGAGCGGGCCGGTGGTGGTCTCGACGCCGGCGGTCATGAAATTCTCGGGATGGCCCGGCGTGCGCGACTCCAGCTGCCGGAATTTCTTGAGGTCCTCCAGCTCCATCCCCGGCACGCCGGTGAGATAGAGCAGCGCATAGATCAGCATCGAGCCATGACCGGCCGAGAGCACGAAGCGGTCGCGATCGGGCCAGCGCGGCTCCGCCGCCTCGTATTTCAGGATGCGCGTGAACAGCACCGTCGCGACATCGGCGGCACCCATCGGCAGGCCGGGATGACCGGACTTCGCCTGCTCGACGCCATCCATGGCGAGCGAGCGAATGGCGTTGGCGAGCCGCTCGTGCAGGGCGCGGTCGATGGCGCGGTCGTTGGCGGACGTCGTCATGGGGTCACTCCGGCGGGGCGGGCCAAGCTCGCGCGCCGGTGCCGACCGGCAGGCGAGACGGTGTTGTAGGTCAGGACGCGCGTTCGATAGGCTGCCCGCTCAAGCGGAGTCAATTCGGGAGACCGGCGGGATATCCACCGCGACGAGGCTTGCGGCGGCATATTCAGCCGAAAAGCGCTTTTCAGCGGCGGCCTTGCTGAAATAGCCTGCCCGAATCGAGAGCCGGCCCGCCGGCCGGAGAAGGACAAAGCGTGACGTTTTCAGGACTGGATCAGGCCCTGTCGCGATTGGACAATGCGCTCGGCCAGCTCGAGGCGGCCGCCCGCCGGCGGCTCGAGGTCGAGCGCGGCCGCGCCAATCTCGAGGCCGAGCTGACCCTGATGCAGGACGACCGGGCGCGCCTGGCGGTCGAGCTGGACGGTACCATGGCCCGTCTCGGCCAGGTCCAGGGCGTGGCCGAGGAGGTCGACCGCCGGATCGATCGCGCGATGACCGCCCTGACCGGGCTGATTGAAACGGTCGAGGCGCGGCCGGACGCGGACGACGAAGTCGAGCAGGACGCCTGATGCCCCAGATCAACGTGACCATCGCCGGCAAGGCGTACCGCATGGCCTGCGGCGACGGCGAGGAGCCGCATCTGGAGGAGCTCGCGCGCCTCTATGACGGCAAGATCCAGGAGATGCGCGAGGCCTTCGGCGAGATCGGCGACATGCGCCTGCACGTCATGGCGGCGCTGATGGTGGCCGACGAGATGACCGAGCTGCGCCGCCGGATCGACATGCTGGAGAAACGGCTCGCGTCGCTGCAGGGCGACGCCGGCTCGGCCGATGCCCGCGCCGGCGAGATCGAGCAGAAGGCCGCAGCGGCCCTGGTCGCGGCGGCCGAGCGCATCGAGGGCGTGGCGAAGAGCCTGCTCCCGGCACCTGCGCAAGGCTGAAGGTAGGCTGTCCGTCCCGATGGGACGGACAGGCTCTGGCGCTTTGCCGGCGCGCATCCTACATTGGCCCGGCGGGGCTGCCTGGTGCGTGAGAGACATGTATCCCTGGGCCCATACGATCCCATCGGGAGCTGTCCCTGACCGGGTCCCTGGACCCGGACATATGGCGCCCACCTACTTCAGTAGGTGTCCCAGGATCGAAAACTCCACGGCCGAGGTGGCTCCGCAGCGATGACCATGACCGATCCCGCCGCGCTCTTTGCCCGCAAGGCCGCCCTGCGCAGCGAAGCGCTCGCCCGCCGCGATGCGCTCGAGCTCGACGACCGCCTGGTCTGGGACGAGGCCATCACCGAGCGGGCATTGTCCCTGCCCGTCTTCACGCAAGGGCCGGTCTCGGCCTATTGGCCGATGCGCTCCGAGGCCGATCCGCGCCCGATCCTTGAAGCGCTGCATGCGCGCGGGTTGCCGCTTTGCCTGCCCGCCATCGTCGGTGGCCGCATGATCTTCCGGCGCTGGGCGCCCTGGGAGCCGATCGTGCCCGGCGGCTTCGGCACATTGGTGCCGCATCCCGACGCGCTCGAGGTCAGGCCCACGATCCTGATCGTGCCGCTCGCCGCCTTCGACCGGCGCGGCTACCGCATCGGCTACGGCAAGGGCTATTACGACCGGGCGATCTCCGAGCTCGGCGAGGTCGCCACGGTGGGCATCGCCTATGCCGCGCAGGAGATCGAGGCCGTCCCCGCCGAGCCGCACGACCAGCCGCTGCGCTGGGTCGTCACCCAGGACGAGACCATTCGCTGCTGTTGATTCGCAGGCGCCGGCGGGCCATTACGCAGGGCAGCTCTTGCTCTGGAACCCACCATGCGTCTGCTTTTCCTCGGCGACATCGTCGGGCGCGCCGGCCGCCTCGCCGTGCAGGACCGGCTGCCGGCCTTGCGCGAGCGCTGGCAGCTCGATTGCGTCGTGATCAACGGCGAGAACGCCGCCGGTGGCTTCGGCATCACCGAGGCGATCTGCGACGAGATCCTCGCCGCCGGCGCCGATGTCATCACGCTCGGCAATCACTCCTGGGACCAGCGCGAGGCCCTCGTCTTCATCGAGCGTCAGCCCCGGCTGATCCGCCCGGCCAATTTCCCCCCCGGCACGCCGGGGCGCGGCGCGGCCGTGATCGAGGCGCGCAACGGCGCGCGCGTGCTCGTCGTCAACCTGATGGGCCGGCTGTTCATGGACCCGCTGGACGATCCCTTCGCGGCTGTCGAGCGTGAGCTCGCCGCCTGCCCGCTCGGCGAGGTCGCCGATGCGGTGGTGATCGACATGCATGCCGAGGCGACGAGCGAGAAGCTGGCCATGGCCTATTTCCTCGACGGGCGCGCCTCGCTCGTCGTCGGCACCCACACCCATGTCCCGACCTCGGACATCCGGGTCCTGCCGGCTGGCACCGCCTATCAGACCGATGCCGGCATGTGCGGCGACTACGATTCGGTGCTCGGCATGCAGAAGGAGGAGGCGATCCGCCGCTTTCTGCAGAAGACGCCCGGCTCGCGGCTGGAGCCCGCGCTCGGCGAAGGCACGCTGTCGGGCATCGCCGTCGAGACGGATGACCGAACCGGCCTCGCCAAGGGCGCCTGGCCCGTCCGCCTCGGCGCGACATTGGCTAAGACCTGGCCGGACAGCTGGGATCGCGCCTGATGTCGCAGCTCGTCTCGGCTCTCGTCGCCGCCTTCGTCGGTTTCGCGGCCTCGGTCGCTGTGGTGCTGGCCGCGGCGCAGGCGCTGGCGGCAACGCCGGCGCAGACCGTCTCCTGGATCGCCGGCCTCGCCATCGCCAAGGGGCTCGCGAGCCTTTACCTCTCCTGGCGCCATCGCATGCCGATCATCTGCGCTTGGTCGACACCGGGCGCCGCGCTGATCGCGGCGGCCGGCGGTGTCGACCTCGCGGCGGCGGTCGGCGCCTTCCTCGCCGCCGCGGCCCTGATGATGGCGACCGCCGCCTTCCGCCCGCTCGGCGCGCTGGTCGAGCGCATTCCGATGAGCATCGCCTCGGCCATGCTCGCCGGCGTCATCTTCCGCTTCGTCGTCGCCGTCTTCGACGAGATGCGCGTGCAGCCGGTGATGGTGCTGGTGCTGCTGGTGGTCTTCCTGCTGGCGCGGCTGTGGAACCCGTTCCTCGGCGTGATCGCGGCGCTGGCCGCCGGGCTGGCGCTGGCCTTCGCCACCGGCACCGCGACCTTGCCCTCCGGCTCGCTCGGATTCACCGAGCTCGTGCTGGTGATGCCGCGCCTCGACCTGACGACGATCGTCGGTATCGGCATCCCGCTCTATCTCGTCACGATGGCGGCGCAGAACCTGCCGGGTTTCGCGGTGCTGCGCGCCTCCGGCTATCAGCCGCCGACAGCCTCCTGCCTGTTCACGACCGGGCTGCTGTCCTTCGTCACGGCCCCCACCGGTGCCCATATGGTCAACATGGCGGCGATCAGCGCCTCGATCTGCACCGGTGCCGACACCCACCCCGACCCGGCCCAGCGCTGGAAGGCGGGGATCTGGTACGCGCTGTTCTGGCTCGCCATCGCCGCGACCGCCGGGCTGCTGCTCGCCCTGATCGTCGCCATGCCGAAAGCGCTGATCGTCGCCGTCGCCGGCCTCGGCCTCGTCGGCTCGCTCACAGGCGCGCTCGGACAGGCGATGACGTCCGATAAGGACCGGTTCGCCGCGGTCATCGCCTTCTGCGTCGCGGCCTCCAGCCTGTCGCTGTTCGGGGTCGGCTCGGCCTTCTGGAGCCTGGTCGCCGGGCTTAGCGTCTTGACATTGGACAAGCTCGCGGGCCGTTTGCGCGCAAGATCATGAGCACACCGACCCAACGCACCCGCCTGATGCTGGTCACGCCTCCGGTCCTCGACCCGGGCGCGATCTCCTTTTCGCTGATGCAGGGCTTCGCCGGCGGCGATGTCGCCGCCCTGCTGCTGCGCCTCGCGCCGGCCGACGAGCGTGGCCTGATCGATCGCGTCAAGGCGCTCGCCCCGCCCGTGCAGGCGCAGAATGTCGCGCTGGTGGTCGAGGCCTCGGCGCTGGTCGCCAGCCGCGGCGGCGCCGACGGCGTGCATCTGACCGAGGGGGCGGCCGCGATCGCGGAGGCGCGCTCCAGCCTGAAGCAGGACCGCATTATCGGCGCCGGCGGCCTGCGCTCGCGCCACGACGCGATGGATGTCGGCGAGGCCGGGGTCGATTATGTGATGTTCGGCGAGCCCCGCCCGGACGGATCGCTGCCGCCGCTCCCGGCGGTCATCGAGCGCGCCGCCTGGTGGGCCGAGATCTTCGAGACCCCGTGCATCGCCTATTGCCCCGACGCGGCCTCCGTTCCGGCGCTGGCCGAGACCGGAGCCGAGTTCCTGGCACTGGGCGACTGGATCTTCGCCGAGGGCGCCGATATCCGCGCCGAGGTCGCCGCGGCCGACGCGGCGATCACCGCGCGCCACGCCCGCAAGGCCGCGCGATGAGGCGCGCCCTCGCCGCGCTGGCGCTTCTCGTCGCCCTCCCGGCGCAGGCGGCGGAGCCGGACCTCGCCTATGGCGCCTACCAGGCCGGCCATTATCGCCGCGCCCAGTCGGAGGCCCTGAAGCGGCTGGAGGCGGATTCGAACGACGCCGCCGCGATGACGCTGCTCGGCGAGATCTATCGCCAGGGCCTCGGCGTGCGCGAGGACCCGCGCGCGGCGGCTGAGTGGTACAGGCTCGCGGCCGAGAAGGGCGACGTCAACGCGGTCTTCGCGCTCGGCATGGCGACGCTGGAAGGACGCGGCGTCGCGCGCGACCCGGCCAAGGCCGGCAAGCTGCTGGAGCAGGCCGCCAATGCCGGCCACCCGGCGGCGAACTACAATCTCGCCCTCGCCTTGCTCGCCACCGGCCGGCCGCAGGACGAGCAGCGCGCCGTCGGCTGCCTGCGGACCGCCGCCAATGCCGGCCTGCCCGATGCCCAGCACGCGCTGGCGGTACTCTACGATATCGGCCGCGGCGTCCCGCAGGACGACGCCATGGCGGCGGAGTGGATGGCCAGGGCCGCGGCGAACCGTCTCGTCGCGGGCGAGGTCGAATACGCGATCATGCTCTTCAACGGCGATGGCGTCGCCAAGGACGAGCGCGCCGCGGCGCGCCTCTTCATCCGCGCCGCCAACAAGGGCAACGCCATCGCCCAGAACCGGCTCGCGAAGCTCTATCAGCTCGGCCGCGCCGTGCCGCCGGACCTGTCGGAGGCGGCCGCCTGGCATCTGGCCGCCCGCGCCCAGGGCCTCGCGGACGCCACGCTCGACGACATGCTGGAGCGCCTCAGCGCGGAGCAGCGCGCCCGTGCCGCGCGCCTGGCGGCCGACCGGATCGAGGAGACGGCCTTGACGAGCCCGGTCTCGAACGAGCAAGTGACGGGCCGAACGATATCCGGCCGCGACGGGCGGTCCCCTGGCCTGGAGATGCCGCTGCGCGGCTCCTCCAATTGAGATCGGCGGCAGATGCCGCCCTGATGTGAAGCCGCGCGGGCGGCATGAGGTAACGATGATCCGCTCCCCCCTGATGACCGTGATGACCGACGCCGTGATGAAGGCGTCGCGCTCGCTCAAGCGCGATTTCGGCGAGGTCGAGAACCTTCAGGTGCTGGCCAAGGGGCCGGGCGATTTCGTCTCCAAGGCCGATCACAAGGCTGAGGAGATCCTGCGCGCCGCGCTGGAGAAGGCGCGGCCGGGCTACGGCTTCGTCATGGAGGAGAGCGGGATCGTCCAGGGCAGCGACGAGAGCAATCGCTGGCATGTCGACCCGCTCGACGGCACCCATAATTTCCTGCGCGGCATTCCCCATTGGAACATCTCGGTCGCCCTGGAGCGCGACAACCAGTTCATCGCCGGTGTGATCTACGACGCCGCCAAGGACGAGCTCTTCATCGCCGAGAAGGGCAAGGGCGCCTATGTCAACAACCGCCGCATGCGCGTCTCCGGCCGCCGGGAGCCCTCCGAGATGCTGATCGGCATGGGCGTGCCGCATATCGGCCGGGGCGGCCACCCGCTCTTCCTGAAGGAGCTCGGCGCGGTGATGCCCCGGTTTGCCAATGTCCGCCGCATGGGTTCGGCCGCCCTCGACATCGCCTATGTCGCCGCCGGCCGCATGGACGCCTATTGGGAGCGCGGCCTCAAGACCTGGGATTTCGGCGCCGGCGCGGTGATGGTGCGCGAGGCCGGCGGGACGTTCGGGACCCTCGACGGCAAGCAGCCGACCTCCGCCAGCGACGTGATCTGCGGCAACGAGGCGGGCGAGCCGGCGTTGCGCGCAGTCCTCAAGACCGTGATCTGAGGGTGGTGACGGCGTTTTCGGCTTGATCCCGACCTTGCGTGAGGCGACAGTCGCCCCGCGGCAAACGGAGCGGATGATTAGGCATGGCCATTGACGAGGCGGCCCAGGAGGTCCCCCCGCGGGAGAACCCGGCGCGGGACGCGGTGGTGATGGAGCCGCAGGGGCCACAGGCACCCCGTTTCTCGCGGCCCGTGCGCTATTTCGTCCGGGCCCTGGTCTTCCTCGCCCTGATCGGCTTCCTGATCTTCATCCTGCAGGCCGGGCTGCTGACGGCCTTCATGACCAATCCGGGCCTGAACGGCCTGATCTGCGGCGCGCTCGCCGTCGGCGTCATCCTGGCGCTGCGCGAGCTCTGGCGCGTCGACAGCGAGGCGCGGGCGGCGAGCGGGCTGGCGCAGGATCCCTCCGGAACGGTCATCCGGCGCAGCCAGGTCATCAGCCCGCTCGCCGCGGTGCTGCCGGCGCTGGAGCAGAAGACCCTCTCCCCCGGCCAGGCGACCAGCCTGCTGGAATCGATCGCCGTGCGGCTCGACGACGGCCGCGAGGTGCTGCGCTATCTCGCGGGGCTGCTCGTCTTCCTCGGCCTGCTCGGCACCTTCTGGGGCCTGCTGGAGACGGTCTCCTCGGTCGGCAACGTCATCAAGAGCCTGCGCACCGGGGCCGAGGCCGGCGTCCTCTTCGACGAGCTCAAGGCCGGCCTCGCCGCCCCGCTCGCCGGCATGGGCCTGTCCTTCTCGTCCTCGCTGTTCGGCATCGCCGGCTCGCTGATCCTCGGCTTCCTCGATCTGCAGGTCGGCCAGGCGCAGCGCCGCTTCCGCAACGAGGTCGAGAGCTATCTCGGCGGCACGACGGGCACGGTCCCCGCGGCGGCGTCGGTAGGCCCCGTGTCGCTCGGCGACGGGCTCGGCGAGCGGCTCGACAAGCTCCAGGCCTCCCTCCAGGACGGCGGCAACAACCGCGCGGCGACGCAGGCGCTCGCCAATCTCGCCGAGGGCATCCAGGGCCTGGTCCAGCATATGCGCTCCGAGCAGCAGCTGATCCGCGACTGGGTGGAGGCGCAGGCCGCCCGCGAGAAGGATCTGAAGCGGCTCATCGAGCGCCTCGCCGACGAGCGGGTGGGCGGGACGTGAGGAGGCTCTAGCCATGGCCCTGTCACGCGCGCATCGCCGGGACGACGTTAATTTCTGGCCGGGCTTCGTCGACGCGCTGTCGACGATGCTGATCGGCATCGTCTTCCTGCTCTCGGTCTTCGTCCTCGGCCAGTTCTTCCTGTCGCAGGAGCTGACCGGCAAGGACACGGTGCTCGACCGGCTGAACCGCCAGATCGCCGAGCTCAGCGATCTGCTCGCGCTCGAACGCGCCAGCGGCAAGGAGGCGAAGGATTCGCTTGCCCTGCTGCAATCCTCGCTGGCGGCCGAGCAGGCCGAGCGGGCCCGGGTGCAGGGCCTGCTCGATGGCGCCGCCGGCAGCGCCCCGGCCAGGCTCGCCGAGGCCGAGAAGGCGCTGGAGGCGCAAAAACAGCTTTCCGAGCGGGCGCAGGCCACGGTCGATCTGGTCAACCAGCAGATCCTCGCAATGCGCCGCCAGCTCGCCGCGCTCGAAGAGGCACTTGCCGCCGCCGAGGCCAAGGACAAGGAATCGCAGTCGCGCATCGCCGATCTCGGCTCGCGCCTCAACGTCGCCCTTGCGCAGCGCGTCCAGGAGCTGGCGCGCTATCGCTCCGACTTCTTCGGACGCCTGCGCCAGGTCCTCGGCACCCGTCCCGACATCCGCGTGGTCGGCGACCGCTTCGTCTTCCAGTCCGAGGTCTTCTTCGACGCCGGCCAGGCGGTCCTGAAGCCGGATGGGCGCGGCGAGCTCGACAAGCTCGGCGCCATCATCACCGATCTCGCCCGCGAGATGCCGCCGGACCTGCCCTGGATCCTGCGCGTCGACGGCCATACCGACAACCGCCCGATCCGCTCGGCGCAATTCCCGTCGAACTGGCATCTCTCGACCTCGCGCGCCGTCGCGGTCGTCGAATACCTGGTCAGCAAGGGCATCCCGGCCGACCGCATCGCCGCCACCGGCTTCGGCGAATACCAGCCCCTCGACGTCGCCAACAACGACGACGCCTGGCGCCGCAACCGCCGCATCGAGTTCAAGATCACCGAGCGCTGAGCAGGTCGCTGGGACAGTGCGTCCCCGTACAGTCATCCGGCGCCGAGGAACGGCGCCGGGAGCGCTTGGTTCAGCCGCAGCGGGCCGCGTCCTGACCCGCCTCCTGCGGAGAACCCCGACATGTTCATGCGCATCGACCGCCTTCAGGCTGAACTGCCTATGCCGAAGGCTCCCTCGCCCAACGCCGCCGCCGCACTCCAGGAGCTGCTCGGCGGCAAATATGGCGAGATGTCCACGCTCGGGAACTACATGTTCCAGAGCTTCAATTTCCGCGACAAGTCGAAGCTGCGGCCCTTCTACAGCCTGGTCTCATCGATCTTCGCCGAGGAGCTGGGGCATGTCGAGCTGGTCAGCACCGGTGTCGCGATGCTGAACAACGGCCCGGGCGATCCGACGCCGGATGTCGACGTCACCGAGGCCCCCTTCGGCAGCATGCAGGATATCCGGCTCGCCGGTTCCTTCCTCAGCAATGGCGGCGGAGCCATGCCGATGAACAGCAATGCCGCGTCCTGGAACATGGACATGGTCACCACCACCGGGAACCTGATCATCGACCTGCTCCACAATTTCCATCTCGAATGCGGCGCGCGCCTGCACAAGCTGCGCGTCTACGAGACCTTGAGCGAGCCGACCGGCCGCGAGGTCTGCGGCTATCTTTTGGTGCGCGGCTCGGTGCATGCGCATGCCTATGCGCTGGCGCTGAAGAAGCTCACCGGCGTCGAGATCGAGAAGATGCTGCCGACGCCGAATATCGATCTCAGCCGCATCCCGGAATCGCAGAAATACCTGCAGGAAGGCAGCCATCGCCGGCTCTACCGCTTCAGCCCCGACGATTATCGCGAGGCCGCCGGCGTCTGGTCCAATGACGAGGTGGCGCTGCCGGGCGATCCGCCGGGCCAGCTCGAAGTGGTCGACGGCCCGCCCGAGGGTGGCAAGATCCCCGAGCTCGACGGCAATTACGGCGCCTTCGCCCCGAACTATGCGCCGGAAGAGATGTTCGAGATCGCGAGCAAGCTCTACAAGGCCAGCCGCTGATCGGCGCTGCCGGCCTGCGCTATTGCCGCTGGCGCAGGCCGAGCGCGTTCATGATCTCGCCGTTCTGCTTGTGCTGCTTGGCGAGGAAGGCGCCGAATTCCGGCCCCTTGGCGAAGGCGTAGCCGAAGCCGCGCGAATTCAGGAAGCTCTTGTACTCCTCGGAATTCACCACCTTGGCGACCGTCTCGACCAGCCTGGCCTCGATCTCGGCCGGCAGGCCGAGCGGCGCCGCAAGCCCGCGCCAGGTGCCGCCTTCGTAATCCTTGCCGATCGCCTGCTTGATCGTCGGCACGCTCGGAAAGGCGCCGATCGGCTCCTTCGCCATCACCGCCAGCGCCTTGACCCGGCCGGCATCCATCATCGCCTTGCCCTCGGGCAACGAGGATGGCACGATCTGCACGCCGCCTGCCGCCAGCTCCTGGAAGCCGGGCGCCGCGCCCTGGCTCGGCACGACGGTGACCGCCTTGGGATCGATGCCTTCGAGCTGCAGCAGCCCGGCGAAGGCGAGATGATAGGCCGCCCCCGCGGCCATGCCTGAGAGCTTGAAGCTGCCGGCCGGCTGCTTGCGGATATCGTCGAGCGCTGCCTTGAGATCGCCCCAGGGCGAGCTGGCGGAGACGTTGAACGCGGCTGAATCGAAATTCACCAGCGCGATCGGTGTCAGCTTCTCATAGGTGAACGGCGCCGTTCCCGACCAGTAATAGGTCGTCACCTCGGCGGTCGCGAGACCGATCGTGTAGCCGTCGGGCTTGGCATTGACGATCTCGCTATGGCCGACGATGCCGCCAGCGCCCGTGCGGTTGACGACATTGACCGGCCGGCCGAGCTCCTTCTCCAGCCCCGTCGCGATCACGCGAGCCACCGCATCGGTGCCGCCGCCGGCGGCCCAGGGCACGATCAAGGTGATCGGGCGCTCCGGCCAGGCGGCCTGCGCCGTGCCGGCCGCCAAAGCGAGCGCGGCGGCGAGCCATGTGGATGCCAGTGTCTTCATCGATGTCCTCCCTCGGTGATGAGATGCTGTCGCGTGTAGCCGAGCAGGGTCGCCATCGCCTGGCGGGCCCCGTCCGGGTCGCGGGCGACGATCGCCGCCGCGACGGCCTTATGGTTCGGCAGGTTGCCGGCGAAGACGCCGACGGTGATGTCGAAGAGCGCGCTCAGAATCGTGTCGATCGCGTTGCTGAAGCCGCGCAGGATCGGGTTGTGGGTCGCCGCGATGATGGCAAGGTGAAACGCCTTGTCCGCGACGATCGCCGCGGCCGCATCGTCGCGGGCCCGCTCCATCGCGGCGAAGGCGGCGGTGATCCGCGCGCAATCCTCCGCCGTCGCCCGCTCGGCCGCCAGCGCCGCCGCCGCCGGCTCGATGATCGCCCGCGTCTCCTCCAGCGCCAGCAGCACCTGCTGGCCGAGGCCGTCGCCGCCGGCGAGCCAGCCGAGCACGTCGCGGTCCAGCATCGACCAGTCCTGCGCCGGCCGCACATGCGTGCCATGGCGCGGGCGGACGCTGAGCAGCCCCTTGGCGGCCAGAACCTTCACCGCCTCGCGCACCACCCCGCGGCCCGCCCCATAGCGCGCCTCCAGCTCCGGCTCGGGTGGTAGCGCCGCACCGGGCGCGACCTCGCCGCGCACGATCGCCGCGCCGAGATGGCTGACGATCGCGCCGATCTTGCCAGGCTTGGCACCGCGCCGCATGCCGCCTCCCATTTGCCGCGCATTCATCCGATGTTTAACATCCGACGATAGCCGGCGCTACGCTCTGGAGGCGGGAGGGTCATGACTTGCCGGCGCGGCGGCTTCCTGACAGCTTGACCGCGCCGCCGGCTCTGCCCCAAGGGAACCTCATGATCGACATTCGCATTCTCGCCGACAAGCAGGAGCTCGGCCGCCAGGCGGCAGCGCTCGGGGCCGACACCATCCGCAAGGCCATCGCCGAGCATGGCGAGGCGGTGATCGTCGTCGCGACCGGCGCCAGCCAGTTCGAGATGCTGGAGAACCTCGTCGCGGCGCCCGGCATCGACTGGAGCAAGGTCACCGCCTTCCATCTCGACGAATATGTCGGTCTTCCCGAAACGCACGGCGCCAGCTTCCGCCGCTATCTGAAGGAGCGCTTCACCGGCCCGCTGGGCGGCAAGGTGAAGTTCGTTCCTGTCGACGGGGACGCGGACCCGCGGGCCGAGACGAAGCGCCTCAACGGCCTGATCGCCGGCCGGCGGATCGATCTCTGCTTCGCCGGCATCGGCGAGAACTGCCATCTCGCCTTCAACGACCCGCCGGCCGATTTCGAGACCGAGGAACCCTATATCGTGGTCACGCTCGACGCGGCCTGCCGCAACCAGCAATTCGGGGAAGGCTGGTTCGAGAGCCTCGACGCCGTGCCCGAGCGCGCCATCTCGATGAGCATCCGTCAGATCATGAAGAGCGCGCTGATCATTCTTTCCGTCTCGGACGCGCGCAAGGCGAAGGCGGTGCGCGATGCGTTGGAAGGCGGGGTCACCCCGCTGCACCCGGCCTCGATCCTCCAGCGCCACCCCAGCACCGTGATGTTCATCGACCCGCCGGCCGCCTCGCTCCTCAAGAAGGGCTGAGCCGGCATGCCGACCTCACCGGGCCTGATCGACCTTCAGGTCAACGGCTTCGCCGGCGTCGACTTCAACGACCCGGCGATCACCCCGGCCGATCTCGACCGGGCGCTGGACGCGATGCTGGCGACCGGCGTCACCTGCTGCCTCCCAACCATCATCACTGCCCATCCGGAGGAGCTGGTCGCGCGCTTCCGCGCCCTCGATGCCGCCGTTGCCGGCAGCACGCTCGGGCCGCTGATGTGCCCGGGCTACCATCTGGAGGGCCCGTTCCTGAACCCGGGGCCGGGCTATCATGGCTGCCATCCGCCGCAAGCGATGACGGCGGCGCGGCCGGAGCTGATCGCGCAGGTCGAAGCCGGCCTCTCGCGCCCGATCCTGATGGTGACCCTCGCGCCCGAAATCGAGGGGGCCACCGCCCTGATCGAGAGCCTGACGCGCGCGGGCAAGATCACGGCGATGGGCCATTCGGCCGCCGGTTTCGATGAGGTCGCGGCCGCCGCCGATGCCGGCCTCTCGCTCTCGACCCATCTCGGCAACGGCCTGCCGCAGACCCTGCCCAAGCTCGCCAATCCGATCTTCGCGCAGCTCGCCGAGGACCGGCTGATGGCCGGCTTCATCGCCGACGGCATCCATCTTCCCGCCAAGGCGCTCGCGGCGCTGATCCGGGCCAAGGGCTTCGAGCGCTCGATCCTGGTGACCGACGCAGTGCTCGCCGCCGCCGCTCCGGCCGGCCGCTACCGCTTCGCCGGCATGACGATCGCGCGCGACGCGGATGGTGCGGTCCGGCAGGAGGAGGGTCTGCTGGCCGGCTCCGCGCTCTGCCTCGACGAGGCGGTCCGCAATGTCGTCGGCTGGGGCATCGCGACGCCGGAGCAGGCCTTTGCCATGGCCTCGAACCATGCGCATTCTGCAATCCGGCCGGCCCTGCGGGCTCATGCCATTGCCCTTGCGGAAGCCGAGGTGGAATGGTCCGATGCGCTGTTCGTCCGCCGTGTCCGATTGGGCGACATCGATCGCCGCTACCAGGCCTGAACATCAGCAAGCAGCGCCGGCACGGCGCAAAAGGGAGGGGAACGCAATGACCAATGGACATATCGACCGCCGCGGTGTTCTCGGCGGCCTCGGCGCATTGGCGGCCGCCGGGCCGGCCTTCGCGGCCGCGCCGCCGCTGCCGACCAGCCCGGTGGTGATCAGCGTCATCGATGTCGGCGGCGCCCTCGCCCTGATGCAGAAGGCCTTCGAGGACTACCGCGCCGCCAATCCCAAGCTGGTCTCACGCATCGCCTTCGTGAAGGCGCCCGCTCCCGAGCTCGCCAGCAAGATCAAGGCGCAGCAGGAGGCCGGCCGGAGCGACCTCGACCTGGTGCTGACCGGCAGCGACGGCCTCGCCGCCGGGCTGGAGCAGGGGCTCTGGCAGAAGATCCTGCCCGATTTCGCCGACAAGTTCCCGAAGATCGAGGAGAACTACGAGCCGGCCGCGCTCAACCTGCACAAGGTGCAGGGTGCCGGCTACGGCGTCGTCGTGAACTATTATCCCTCCGGGCCGCTGCTCGAATACATGCCGGACCGGGTCAAGACCGTCCCGACCACCGCCGAGGAGCTGCTCGCCTGGGCCAAGGCCAATCCCAACCGCTTCATGTATGCCCGCCCGACCAATTCCGGCCCGGGCCGCACGTTCATGATGGGCCTGCCCTATATCCTCGGCGACAAGGACCCGCAGGACCCGGTCAATGGCTGGGACAAGACCTGGGCCTATCTTCAGGAGCTCGGCGAGCACATCGAATATTATCCCGCCGGCACCGGCGCGACGATGAAGGAGTTCGGCGAAGGCTCGCGCGACATCATCATCTCGACCACCGGCTGGGACATCAACCCGCGCGCCCTCGGCATCGTGCCGAAGGAGGCGAAGATCCAGACGCTGAAGGGCTTCCACTGGGTCTCGGACGCCTTCTTCATGTGCGTGCCGAAGGGCATCCCCAACGATCGCCTGGCCGTCGTCCTCGACATCATGGCGCATCTGCTGACGCCGAAGGCGCAGGCCTATGCCTATGACGAGGGCTATCTCTACCCCGGCCCGGCGGTGAAGGACGTGCCGCTCTCGCTCGCCCCTGAATCGAGCCAGAAGGTCATCGCCGAGTTCGGCCGTCCGGAATATGCCGAGCTGATCGCCAAGAACCCGATCGAGCTGCCGCTGAAGCCCGACAAGATGGTCGTCGCCTTCCGCAAATGGGACGAGCTGGTCGGCGCCAAGCGCAAGCGCTGACGCATGAGGCTCAGGCGGCCTCCAGCCCGAACTGGAGCGCCGCCAGCCGCGCATAGAGCCCGCCCTTGGCGACGAGGGCGGCATGCGTGCCCTCCTCGACCACCCGCCCCTCCTCCATCACCAGGATCCGGTCGGCGGAGAGGATGGTGGCGAGGCGATGGGCGACGACCAGCGTGGTCCGCCCCTGCATCAGCCGGTCGAGCGCGTCCTGCACGGCGCGCTCGCTTTCCGAATCCAGCGCCGAGGTCGCCTCGTCCAGCAGCAGGATCGGCGCGTCCTTGAGCACGGCGCGGGCGATCGCCAGCCGCTGCCGCTGGCCGCCCGACAGGGTGACGCCGCGCTCGCCGATGATCGTCTCATAGCCCTGCGGAAGCGCCCGGATGAAGCCGTCGGCGGCGGCAAGGCGGGCCGCCTCCTCGATCTGCGCGCGGCTGGCGCCCGGGCTGCCATAGGCGATGTTCTCGGCGACCGTGACGCCGAACACCGTCGGCTCCTGCGGCACCAGCGCGAAGCGGCTGCGCCAGTCCTGCGGATCCGCCTCCGGCCCCGCGACGCCGTCGACGACCACGCGGCCGGCGAACGGATCGTAGAAGCGCAGCGCCAGCTGGAGCACCGTGCTCTTGCCCGCCCCCGAGGGCCCGACCAGCGCCACCCGCTCGCCCGGCCTGACGGTGAGGTCGAGATCGGCGAGGGCGAGTTGGCTGCGGCCCGGATAGCGGAAAGAGACGCCCTCGAAGGCGAGCGCGCCGACCGCCGGCTGCGGCAGCGCCTTCGGATGGGGCGGCGCCGTGATCGCCGGCCGCGTCGCCAGGATTTCGCCGAGCCGCCCGGCGGCGCCGGCCGCGGCCGAGATGTCGCCATAGACCTCCGAGAGCTGGCCGAGCGAGCTCGCCGCCAGCACCGCATAGAGCACGAATTGCGACAGCCGCCCGCCGCTCATCCGCCCGGCGAAGACCTCGGTCGCGCCGACCCAGAGCACCAGCACCACGCTGGCCGAGACCAGGAAGATCGCCACGCCGGACAGCCAGGCGCGCGAGCGCGTCGCATCGCGCGAGGCGGCATAGGCCTCCTCCGAGGCGGCCTGGAAGCGCTGCGTCGTCGCCGGCTCGGCGCCGAAGGATTGCATGGTCCGGATCGCGCCGATCGCCTCCGAGGCGAAGGCGGAGGCGTCGGCCAGCCGGTCTTGCGCCGCCCGCGCCCGCTTGCGCACGCTGCGGCCGGACAGCACCAGCGGCAGCACGACCAGAGGGATCGCGCCGATGACGATCGCCGACAGGTGCGGGCTGGTGATCACCATCAGCACCAGCGCGCCGAGACACATGATGGCGTTGCGCAGGGCGATCGAGGCGGTCGAGGCGAAGGTCGACTTGATCTGCGTGGTATCGGCGGTGAGCCGCGAGACCAGGTCGCCGGCGCGGCTGGCGTCGAAGAAGGCCGGCTCCAGCCTGGTCAGATGGCGAAAGACATCGGCCCGCAGCTGCGAGACGACGCGCTCGCCCACCGTCATCACGAGATAGAACCGCGCCGAGCTCGCCAGCGCCAGCACCGCGACGACGCCGATCAGCAGCGCGAAATAGGAATTCGCCAGTTGCTGCTCGCCGCCGGAGAAGCCGACATCGATCACGCGCCGCACCGCCATCGGCAGCACCAGTGTCGCGGCCGAGGCGACGATCAGCGCGACCAGCGCGAAGGCGATCCGCCGCTTCTGCGCCAGCGCATAGGGCCAGAACGACCGTAGCGCGCTGAAATCCGGCCGTGCTTTATCCGCTTCGGTTCGCTCTTTCGCCACGCTCAACTGTCCCGACATGCTTGCGTGCAGCCTGCTCCTGCGCTATGGGCAGCCGACTTCACGACAGGCTCGCACGAATTCTTCGAAGAGCCGGCGATGCGCGCCGCGCCGCGGCCGCCCGCTTTTCGACGATTGAGGATTTCGCCATGAAGACCGGCATTCATCCCGACTACCACACCATCAAGGTCGTCATGACCGATGGCACCGAATACTTCACCCGTTCGACGCTGGGCAAGGAGGGCGACACCCTCAACCTCGACATCGACCCGAACACCCATCCGGCCTGGACCGGCGGCAGCCAGCAGCTGATGGACCGTGGCGGCCGTGTCTCGCGCTTCAACTCGCGTTTCGGCGCGCTCGGCGCTCTCGGCAAGAAGTAATCGGTGCTTCGGGGCCGCTTCGGCCCCGCGCCACCAAGCAAAAAGCCCGGCCTCGCGGCCGGGCTTTTTGCGTTGCGGCGACGATAGGCCGCGGCCGCCTCTCAGACGAGCGCACCGAGGCGCGCCTGCAGGCTTTCGAGCTGGCCGAGCACTGGATTGCTCGGCGCGGGCGGGGCATTGCCCGACATCTGGTCCTCGAGATGACGGATGCGCGCCTGCAGCCTGATCGAATGGGCGATCAGCTCGCGCAGGCCCTGCGGCAGCTGCGCGGCCTCGGCGCTGGTCGGCTGCAGCATCGGCTCGGAAATCCGGACCTTGTTGTTCTCGGCGCGGGCCTGCTCGGCCGTCATCTCGCCCTCGGCGACGGCGCGCTGCACCAGCAGCCAGGAGGCGATCTGCATCAGCCGCGTCGTCAGGCGCATGCTCTCGGTCGCGTAGGTGAGCGAGACCTCCCGCGTCAGGCCGGCGGACTCGGCCCTGCCCGGCCCGTCGAGATAGCCCGCGGTGCCCTCGACCAGACCCATCCCCTCGCGGAACAGCAGCATGAAGGCGTCGGATTTGACGAAGCTGCGGGCGAAGGAGATCGCTCCGTCCTCGACTCCAGGCTTCAGCATCGACATGTCCGTCATCGCAGCGTCTCCAATCGGCACAGAGGCGTCGCGAATCAGGAACGCGCGCCGGCTCGGGCCGAAACGTCGCAAGGATAACGCCGAAGCCGCGCCGGCGCCGTGCTAACGCAATGTTAACCTTAACGCGCTCCAAAGGTCAGCTGAATGCGCCAGGTCGCCGCGGCGAACGCGCACAAAAAAAGAGCCGCCTGGAAGGCGGCTCGAAGGTCAACAGGGAGGCGTCAAACAGAGTGGGCAGGAGCCACTCGACATCCAGCGAAACTGGATGATGCTATTCATACTTTGGAATCGTTAAGACGCCGTTAACAAGCGCAAAAAAGCGGCAAATTCGACGAATATCCTTCACCGCCGCACCGTCAGCTGAAGGCCGAACCGGTCGCTATGGAGATGCTCCTCCTCGATCGTGTAGCGATAGGTCGCGCCGAGGCTGATATTGGGAGCGAGCTCGCGCTTCACCTCGATGCTGTGAGCGCCGACCACCGCGACCGGTGCCTGCACGATCACGGTGGTGCGCGGCAGCGTCAGCTTCAGCGCCGCCAGCGGCATGCCGCCATCCTCGCGCAGGCCGAAATTGGCGAGATCTTCCACCGCGGCAGCCGGCGCCGCGGCGAGCATGGCTGCGACCGCCATCAGAATGGTTCTGGCTGCGCGCATCTCTGTCTCCAGCACGCGGAAGATGGCTGTTGCCGGGGCCTATGGCCCGCGAGCACAAAGAATCTCCGCTTTGTCTTCGAAGCTGGATCCGCCGAATCACATCGCGCGGTGGACGGCTCCTGCCGCCTCGATCCATGGCGCGACTATAGCCGCTCCGCCCCTGGGAGCGAAGATGAATATCCGTTCATCTCCTGGCGCATCTTGTCGCGTGGCAGATTTGAATCAGCCACGGCTTGGTCGGCAGCGGACCGACGGCGCGGGTCAATCGCGCTTCTGGAAGAACGCGTCGGCGGCCGAGCGCGAGGCGGTCTTGCTGTGCCGCGCCTCCTTCAGCCGCTCGATCTCGCCCTCGAGCAAGCGAACCCGCTCGTCGATCTCGGCGACCGACAGTTCCGAGAGATCCTGCCCGATCTGGTGAGCCCGTTTCGGCGCCGGGCGGTCGTCATCGAGAAATCCAGCCATTGCAGCCTCGCCTCGTCTTGTCCGGCGCGGAACCTAGAGCATCTTGCCGTGGGCTGGAACCACTGCCGCAGCTCACAGCGCGAGGATGAAAGCCGCCTCCTCTTCATCCGCTTCGCTCGCCGCGACGGCGTCCATCCAATCGTCGACCTTGAACATCGAAAAGCCGAGCATCTCGCAATCGACGGCGAGATAGCCGTCGTCCCGCTCGATCACCGCCTCTGGCAGGATCTGGCGAACCTCCTGGGCGAGCACGCCGATGAAGTGGTCGACGCTCCACAGATAGCGGAAGCGGTAGAGCCGCAATCCGTTCTCCAGGAAGCCGACACAGCTGATGTCGCATATCAGCCGGACATCGCTGAGGCAGGTCGTTGCTGTTGGGCCGAGCATGGATCGTCCTTTTCGGCTCTCATCCTGCTGCCATCATGCTCCCGATGGGTCGCCTTGCTCTGCTATCCGGGAATCAGCTCTCGCCTTTCCCGGCACTTCGGTGCCAATTTCGATCTCCAGACCCGGAGCACAGCATGTCGACCTTGCCGCAGACCATGACCGCCATCGCCTTCGAGGCCCCCGGAGGCCCGCAGGTGCTGCAGCCGCAGCAGCGGCCGTTGCCGGCTCCCGCCGCGGGCGAGGTTCTGGTCCAGGTCGCCTTCGCCGGCGTGAACCGGCCGGACGTCCTGCAACGGCTCGGCGGCTACGCGCCGCCGCCCGGTGCCTCCGACATTCCCGGGCTCGAGCTCTCCGGCACGGTCGTCGCGCTCGGCGAGGGTGTCTCGCGCTGGCAGATCGGCGATCGCCTCTGCGCCCTCGTCGCCGGCGGCGGCTATGCCGAATATGCGGTGGTGCATGAGGACAACGCCCTGCCGGTGCCGGCCGGCCTGTCGCTCGAGGAGGCGGGCGCGATCCCCGAGACCTATTTCACCGTCTGGACCAATGTCTTCCAGCGCGGCGGGCTGAAGACGGGCGAGAGCTTCCTCGTCCATGGCGGCACCTCCGGCATCGGCACCACCGCGATCCAGCTCGCCAAGGCTTTCGGCGCGACGGTGCTGGCGACCGCGGGCTCGCAGGAGAAATGCGCCGCCTGCCGCGAGCTCGGCGCCGACCACGCCATCAATTACCGCGCCGAGGACTTCGTCGCCGCCGGCAAGGCTGCAACTGGTGGGCGCGGCGTTGACCTGATCCTCGATATGGTCGGCAGCGACTATATCAACCGCAATTACGACCTCGCCGCCGAGAGCGGCCGCATCGTCCAGATCGCCTTCCTCAACGGCCCGAAGGCGGAGGTCGATTTCCGCCGCCTGATGATGAAGCGCCTGACGCATACCGGCTCGACCCTGCGCCCGCGCACGATTGCCGAAAAGGCGCAGATCGCGCGCGAGCTGGAGGAGAAGGTCTGGCCGCTGCTGACCGCGGGCCGCTGCAAGCCGGTCATCCACGCCCGCTTTCCGCTGGCGCAGGCGGCGCAGGCGCATCAGCTGATGGAGAGCAACGCCCATATCGGCAAGATCGTGCTGAGCGTTGCCTGAGCGCTCCGTCAGGCGGCGTCGCGGGAGCGCTCGCCGAAGTCCAGGTTCTCCGGTCGTGGCAGCCTTACGCCCGCATCGGTCGTGGCGACATCGCGCTCGACGATGTCGACGCTGAAGCTGCGTGCCCAGCAGCGGCCGAAACCTTGCAGGAAAAAGCCGTAGCTGATGCTCGCCGCCTCGTCGGGCACGTCGAGGACGATGCTGCGCGGCGTCCAGTCGGCCGTGCCGCGCAGCGCCCCATCGCTCACGCGCTGCATCATATTGTCGAAGCGCAGGACCCTTCCGGCTGCACCATCGACGCGCAGCCAGAGCGTGCCGGCATCGGCATCCTCGGTCTTCAGGCTCGCGGTCAGCCGCAGGCGCGCCCCGCGATAGGCCTCGGCCGAGATGCTTTGCATCAGCGTTGCGAACTGGCCCCCGTCGGGACCGGTCGGGCTGCCGCGCCGCGATCTGCTTTCGATCAATGCCGCGCCGGGCGTCGCCGGATCGAGCCCGAGCCGATAGCGTTCCGCGTCGCCATTGCCCCAGACCGTCCAGCTGTGCGGCATCGCCAGGGAGCGCTCGCCGAGCCGGCCATCGATCGCCGCGGACAGCGTATTCCAATCGGGCAGCCCGAATTGCTGCGCGACCAGCTCGAGGCACTCGCCGTGAGACAGCTCGACCTTCCGCTCCGCCAAGGCGTGGCGGAGCGTTTTCGCCATAGCTTTCGCATCCATGAAACTGCGCATGTTTGAACCTCCGAGCTCAGGCGATCCCGCTGTCGCGTGTCAGTGCTCGCATTGCTGACGGATCGCCCTTGCGGGGGCCAAACCGGAGGATCGAGGGTGCATTCACCATATCCGAATCGGATGCGAGCGGCGGGCTGCACCGGCCTGGCGGCGAGAATAGCAGCGACCTTTGGTCAGTCAATCGCAGCACGGTTCCCGGATGCTTTCCGTGGACAGTCACCACGGCTTTGCCTATAAAGCGCTCCATCCTGCTCATCGCTGATGATTGGATGACCGGCCGGGGCGGCCGGTCGGCGCATGAGAGCTTTTGCCCCGCGACACCTAGGAGACGGGCCCGTGTCACAAACGCCGCTGATGCCGAAGGCCACTGCGGTCTGGCTGGTCGAGAACACCTCCCTGACCTTCGAGCAGATCGCCGAGTTCTGCAAACTTCATCCGCTCGAGGTGCGCGGCATTGCCGATGGCGAGGTCGCCGCCGGCATCAAGGGCCTCGATCCGATCACCTCCGGACAGCTCACCCGCGAGGAGCTGGAGCGCGCCGCCGCCAATCCGAACCATCAGCTCAGGCTCGCCGAGCGCAAGGTCAAGGTGCCGGAGATCAAGCGCACCAAGGGCCCGCGCTATACGCCGGTCTCCAAGCGCCAGGACCGGCCGAATGCCATTCTCTGGCTGCTGCGCAACCATCCGGAGCTGAAGGATTCGCAGATCATTCGGCTGATCGGCACCACCAAGACGACGATCGCGCAGATTCGCGACCGCACCCACTGGAACACCCAGCAGCTGCAGCCGATCGATCCGGTCAGCCTCGGCCTGACCTCGCAGATCGATCTCGACTTCGAGGTGGCCCGCGCCGCCAAGGAGCGCCCCTCGCTCGTCGTGCAGGACACCGGCTCGACCCTGCTGCCGGCCGAAGAGACCACCGCCCCCGAGCCCGCCCCCTCCTCCCAGCCCTTCGCCGATATGAGCCGGCCGAAGCGGCAGGAAGAGGAGAAGATCGACGTCGATTCGGTGTTCGCCAAGCTGAAGACGCTGAAGCGCTCCGACGACGGCGAGGACGACGACGAGGGCTGAGGCGCGGCGCCCCGACGCGCCGGCGGCGAGGGTCATTCCGACCTGGCCGCCGGGCGTCCTGACGGACGCGCGGGCGATCTACGCCACTCCGAGCTCCTCGCTCGCTGCGATGAGCCCGTCGCGGAATGTCACGGTCGCCTTGACGATGGCGCGGCGCTCGCGCACGCCGACGCCGCTATACGCCGCCCCGCCGGGCTCCTTGCCATAGACCGCCTCGACCGCCGCCGCGGCGGCATCGAACCCGCGCTCGAGCTCCTGCGCCAGCCCGGCCTTCTTCTTCGCCAGCAGCGCGGCGAAAGGCTTGTACTGGCTGCGGATGCCGACGAGATTGCTGCGGAAGATCAGCAGGCTGCGATCGGACCAGGTCTCCTCCTCGCCCGAGATCTTCTTGGCGCCGATCTCGTTGGCGAGCGCGATCATCCCTTCGAAGCTCTTCTCGGCGGAGAACCGCTTCGGTTCGCCCAGTGCCTTGTCGAGCGCCGCCACCGAGGCTTCGAGCTCGCGGGCCACCGGCAGAGCGCCGGCGAGATCGCCATCGCCGAACAGCAGCGCCTCGATCTTGTGGAAGCCGGTGAAGCCCGGATCGCTGTCGCCGAGGTCGTGCGCATAGGCGCGCGCATCGATCGCCTTGTCGATCTCCTCGAAGCTGCCGGCGAGAACCTCGATCTCCTCATAGGGCGGACGCGAGGCGATATAGGCCGCCTCGGCGGCGGCGCGGTCGCTCCCGGCCAGCGCCTTGGTCAGCGCCGCCACCAGCGGCTTCTGCTCGGCATTGCGTTTGCGGAAATAGGCGATCCCCGTCTCGACCGCCGCAGCGAGCGGCTCCGCCGCCCGCGCCTGGCCGACGCCGCCTGCGGCGGCCAGGGCGGCCGAAGCCAGGATCAGGTCTCTGCGGCTCGTGATCATCATCGCTCTCCCGTTCGCGGTCCCCGCGCATCGTAGCGTAGAGAACCGGAAAAGCGAGGATTTTCAACAATCTATACTTAGAGCAATTCGATTTATACGCTGCGTCAGCGACAGTGTCGACGCAGATCCTGAGCCACTTGCGGGCGCACGCGACCTTTGCGATCTTGCTGCGATGACGACGGATTCGAGCGGCCTCGCCTTCACCTTCCTCGGGACCGGGGCGCCGCCGGTCAGCCTGCGTCGGGCGGGTCCGTCGCATCTCGTGGAGGCCGGCGGACGCAAGCTGCTGATCGATTGCGGCGCGGGGGTGAGCCATAGGCTCGTCGCCGCCGGGCACAGCGGCGCGCAGATCGACGCGCTGATCGTCACCCATGAGCATTCCGACCATCTCGTCGAGTTCTACCAGCTCGTCGTCTCCTCCTGGCACCAGGGCCGCGATCGTCCCTGGCGGGTGATCGCGCCCGCCCCGGCGCTGGCCAATATGCGCGGACAATACGAGGCCTTCGCCCGCGAACGCGCCCTGCGCATCGCCTTCGAGAAGCGGCCGGACGCGACCGGTCTGGAGGTGGTCTTCGAGGAGCTGCGCGAGGGCCCGCTCGCCGGGCTTGACGGGCTCGGCGTCGAGGCCTTCCTCGTCGACCACCGCCCGGTCGAGCCGGCCTTCGGCCTGTCGCTGGCCGCCGGCGGCAGCCGCGTGGTGTTCTCGGGCGACACCCGGCTGACGCCTTCGCTGGAGCGCGCCGCCGAGGGCTGCGATCTGCTGGTCTGCGAGGTCTTCATCGACAGCCAGATGCCGGTGGTCGCGGGGCTGCGCTCGGCCCAGACCGTCGCCTCCGTCCAGAGCTATCACATGACTCCGGCGGTGGTCGCGGGGCTCGCCATCCGGGCCGAGGTCAAGGCGCTGGCGCTGACCCATCTCGTGCCGCCCGGCGCCGATACGGCCGCGCTCTTCGCCGAGATCCGGGCCGCCGGCTATGCCGGCGCGCTGCTGATCGGCGAGGACCTGATGCGGCTGGAACTGCCGCAGCGGCTGCTGCGCTGGAACGGCGCCGCGATCGGCTTCTGACGTTTCAGGCAGCCGCTCGCGCAGCAGGCCGGCCTGTCGCCGCATCCAGCGTGAACCCCTCGGCCAGCCGGGCGACCGCCTCGGCGGCCTCCGCCATGCCGCGCCCGGCCGCAGCCGTGCGCGCCGCCGCCTGGGCATTGTCCTGCGTCGCGCCGTCGATCTGCACCAGCGCCCGCTCGATCGCTCCGACGCCCTGCGACTGCTCCTCCGTCGCCTGGCTGATCTCGCCGAAGGCCTGCGCCACCTGCTCGACCTCGCTGGAGATCGCGTTCAGGCTGGCACCGGCCTCGCGCACCAGCTTGACGCCATCGTCGACATGGATCTTCGTCTCGTCGATCAGCGCCCGCACATCGCGGGCCGCATCCGCGGATTGCTGGGCGAGCCTGCGCACCTCGGTCGCGACCACGGCGAAGCCGCGGCCGCCTTCGCCGGCGCGCGCCGCCTCGACCGAGGCGTTCAGCGCCAAGAGATTGGTCTGGAAGGCGAGCCCATCCATGACCTCGACGATATCGACGATGCGGCGCGCCTGCGCGTCGATCTTGTCGATCGCCTCGACCGCCCGCCCGGCCACCGCGAGCCCGGCCCCGGCATCATCGGCGGTTGCCCGCGCCTTGCGCGCGGCGGCCTGCACGATGTCGGAGGTCTGGCGTACCGTCGCGGCGATCTCCTCGACCACGCTCGATGTGTCCTGGATGGCGCTGGCCTGGCTCTCGCCGCGCTGGGAGAGATCGAGCGTCGCCGAGAGGATCTCCTCGGAGACGGCGCGCGTCTGCGCGGCGTTGCGGGCCACCGCCGAGAGCGCCTGCGCCAGCGCCTGTGTCGAGCGGTTGAAATTCCCCGCCACGGCGGCGAGCCGGCCTTCGAAGCGGGTCGACATCCGCGCGGTCAGGTCGCCATCGGCCAGCGCTGCGAGCGCCCGGTCGGTCTCGTCGAGGAAGGCCTCGCAGGCGCCGGTCAGCTCGTCGATCCCCGAGACCAGCGGCGCCAGGCGGCCGAGATCGGCGGTCTTGGCCGTCCTCACCGAGAAGTCGCCGCGCTTTGCCGCATCGACCACGGCCGAGACCGCCTCGATCAGCCGCGCCTCGACGGCGAGGCGCCAGGCTTCCGCCGCGGTGCTGTCCTGGCGCAGTGCCTCGGCGCGCTCCTGATTGGCCTGGGCGGTCGCGGCGGCGGCATCCGCCTGCTCGAGCGCCGCCGCCAAGCGATGCGCGACCCAGATCAGCGCGCCGGCTTCGACCAGCAGGATCACGGCATGGACGACGACGCGGGCGAACTCCCCGCCATCGGGGAAGACCGCGGCGGGATAGGCGAAGTTGAGCACCAGGTGATGCAGCGCCACGACGGCGGTCGCGGCCAGGAGCGAGCGCCAGCAGCACCAGGCCGTCATCACCGCCAGCGCCGCGAAGAAGGCCATATGAAGGTCGATCTGGTAGCGCGTGCCCTCGCAGGCGAAGACCAGCAGCGCGACCTGGCCATTGACCGCGATGGTCGAGATCAGCCGCGTCGACAGCCCGATGCCGTCCGAGCGCCAGGCCAGCACCGTCGCGGCGGCGAGCAGCGTCGAGACCAGACCGATCGCCGGCAGCGCCGGATGGCCCGCGAGCCAGGCCAAGGCGCAGCTGGCAGGCACCAGCAGCCATTGCCCGATCATCAAGGGCTTGGCGAAGGCGCGACGGAAGGTTTCCAGGCTGGGGCTCATGAAGGCGGTCTCGCTGAAAGAGAGATGTCGCGGCGCAGGCCGGAGCAGCCGCCGCCGAGGCCGGCCAGCACGAGCACCGCGCCTGATGAATAGAGCCGGGCCGCGAAACCCGGCGTTTCGGAGCGGGCGAGCAGGCCGAAGGAGCCGAGCGAAGCGATGATCGCCCCGTCCGCTCTGCCGATCGCCGCGGCGGCCGCGGCCGCGTTTCCCGCCAGCACGACCACCGGCGCCCCGTCACGGGGCATCACCACGACGGCGACCGGCGCCAGCAGCGCGCCGGCCGCCAGGGCCAGGGCTCTAAGACGTGGCCGAGGCGCCATATGTTTAAAATCCAGCAGCTAACATACGGCGATCTTAGGCCAAACCCGTTTAAAACAAGGTAAAGTTGTATTCCTTGCCCCAACTCGCCGGCACCTTTGCGCCGCGTGAGCGGAAAATCGCGCCGGGCCAATGTTTTGGCGAAAAGGCGCCGGATTGTATCTGAGCATCGTTCGGCCTCGGGCCGACGCCGTCACCCCAAGCCCCTGCCCTTCAGCGCCGTGCCGATCTCCGCCAGCACCGCCGGATCCTCGATCGTCGCCGGCATCGCATAATCCTCGCCATCCGCGATCTTCTTCATCGTCGCCCGCAGGATCTTGCCGGAGCGGGTCTTGGGCAAGCGCGCCACGGTGATCGCCAGCTTGAAGGCGGCGACGGGGCCGATCTTCTCGCGCACCAGCCCGACCAGCTCCCGTTCGATCTCGGCTTGCGCCTGCGTCACGCCGGCCTTCAGGACGACGAAGCCGCAGGGCTGCTCGCCCTTAAGCGCGTCGCGGATGCCGACCACGGCGCATTCGGCCACGGCCGGGTGCGAAGCCAGCACCTCCTCCATGCCGCCGGTCGAGAGCCGGTGGCCGGCGACATTGATGATGTCGTCGGTGCGGCCCATGATGAAGACATAGCCGTCCTCGTCGATGAAGCCGGCATCCGAGGTGTTGTAATAGCCCGGATAGGTCTCTAGATAGGCGCTGCGGAAGCGGGCATCGTCCTGCCAGAGCGTCGGCAGCGCGCCCGGCGGCAGCGGCAGCTTGAGCGCGATCGCCCCCATGGTCCCGGGCGCCACCGGCTTGCCGGCCTCATCCAGGCACTGCACGTCATAGCCCGGAAGCGGCACGCTCGGCGAGCCGTGCTTGATCGGCAGCAGGCCAAGCCCCACCGGATTGCCGACGATGCAGGAGCCGGTCTCGGTCTGCCACCAATGATCGACCACCGGCACCTTCAGCACGGACTCGGCCCATTTCAGCGTATCGGGATCGGCCCGCTCGCCGGCGAGGAACAGCGTGCGGAACTGCGAGAGATCGTGCGGGGCCAAATGCCTGGCCTCCGGGTCCTCCTTGCGGATGGCGCGGAAGGCGGTCGGCGCGGTGAACATCGCCACCGCCTTGTGCTCGGCGATCACCCGCCAATAGGCGCCGGGATCGGGCGTGCCGACCGGCTTGCCCTCGTAGAGGATCGAGGTCGCGCCCTGCAGCAGCGGCCCATAGACGATATAGCTGTGGCCGACCACCCAGCCGACATCCGAGGCGGTGAACATCACCTCGCCCGGCCGCACATCGTAGAGCTGCGACATGGTCGCGAGCAGCGCGACCATGTGGCCGCCATTGTCGCGCACCACGCCCTTGGGCTTGCCGGTCGTGCCGGAGGTGTAGAGCACATAGAGCGGGTCGGTGGCGGCGACCTCGACGCAATCGGCCTTGCGGCCATTGGCGCGCGCGGCCGCCACCAGCGTGCGCCAGTTCCTGTCGCGCCCGGCCTGCATCGAGGCGTCTGCCTGCGGCCGCTGCAGCACCAGGCAGGCATCGGGCTTGTGAGCCGCCATCTCGATCGCCGCATCGAGCAGCGGCTTGTATTCGACGATCCGCGTCGGCTCGACCCCGCAGGTCGCCGTCAGGATCAGCTTCGGCAGGGCGTCGTCGATGCGCGTCGCCAGCTCCTTCGCCGCAAAACCGCCGAACACCACCGAATGCACCGCCCCGATCCGGGCACAGGCCAGCATGGCGAAGGCCGCCTCCGGGATCATCGGCATATAGATGATCACCCGGTCGCCCCTCTCGACGCCGAGCTCCTGCAGCACCGCCGCCAGCGTCGCCACCTCGTCGAGCATCTGCGCATAGGTGAAGCGCGCCTTGGTGCCGGTGACCGGGCTGTCATAGATGAGCGCCGCCTGCTCGCCGCGCCCGCTCTGCACATGCCGGTCGAGCGCGTTGAAGCAGGTGTTGCAGCTCGCATCGGGGAACCAGCGGCCATAGATCCCGGCCGTCTCGTCGAAGATCCGCTGCGGCGGCCTGATCCAGTCGATGCCCTTGGCGATCTCGCCCCAATAGGCCTGCGGATCGCGCTGCCAGGCGGCATAGGTCTCGCGATAGCGGCTTGCATGGCTGGCAGTCATCAAAAGCGTTCCTCTCGCGGCTGTTTTGAGCCTAGAGCGTCAAGGCGGCTCCGGTCTGATCGCCGTGAACTGTGCCCAGTGCGGCAGCCTGCATGCAAGCATTCGCCTCTCAGACTTTCAGCGCAGCCGCGGCTTCCCGATGACCTTCGACCTCACTTTCTTCGCCGTCATGGTGCCGGCCGTCATCCTGATGGGGCTCTCGAAGGGCGGCTTTTCCGGCCTCGGCCTGCTCTCGCTGCCGCTGATGGCGCTGATCGTCTCGCCGGTGCAGGCGGCGGCGATCATGCTGCCGATCCTGATCATCCAGGATGTCGTCACCGTCTGGTCCTATCGCCGCGAATTCGACCGCCGCAATCTCGCGACGCTGATGCCGGGGATGCTGCTCGGCGTGCTCGCCGGCTATCTGCTGGCGGCGAAGGTCTCCGATGCCGCCGTTGCCCTGGCGGTCGGGGTGATCTCGATCGGCTTCGCGCTGCGCCGGCTGTTCGGCGGCAAGGCGCAGGCGCAGCCGGTGCGCAAGGCGAATTACCCGGCCGGCACCGTCTGGGGCGCGATCTGCGGCTTCACCAGCATGATCGCCCATGCCGGCGGGCCGCCCTTCCAGATCTATGTCATGCCGCAGCGCCTGCCGCCGGCGGTCTTCGTCGGCACCGGCGCGCTGTTCTTCGCGCTGATGAACTGGATCAAGGTGCTGCCCTATTTCTTTCTCGGGCAGTTCACCGCGCAGAACCTTTCCGCCTCCGCGGCGCTCGCGCCCGTCGCGATCCTCTCGACCATCGCCGGTGTCTGGCTGGTCCGGCGCGTCCCGGCCGAGCGCTTCTACACGATCATCTACTGGCTGCTGGTCGCGGTCGGCGTGAAGCTCATGGCCGACGGCTTGCGCGCACTGCTCGCTTGAACCGATTGCCCCGCGCCGGCCCGCCTTCTACGCTCCGGCGCAATGATAACCGGGAACGCCGAGCCCCATGACGTCCGCCGCTTCGCCCTACGACACCGATCTCGACCGCAACCCCGCCAACCACCAGCCGCTCTCGCCCCTGCCCTTCCTGGAGCGCGCCGCCGCCGTCTTTCCGCAGCAGATCGCCGTCATCCATGGCCCGCTGCGGCGCGATTATGCCGAGCTCTATGCCCGCACCCGCCGGCTCGCCTCCGCGCTGGCGAAGCACGGCATCGGCAAGAACGACACGGTTGCGGTCATGCTGCCGAACACGCCGGCCATGCTGGAATGCCATTACGGCGTGCCGATGTGCGGGGCGGTGCTCAATGCGCTGAACATCCGCCTCGATGCGGCGGTCATCGCCTTCTCGCTCGACCATGGCGAGGCCAAGGTGCTGATCGCCGATCGGGAATTCTCGAAGACGATCCGCGAGGCGCTTGCGCTCTGCAAGACGAAGCCGCTGGTCATCGACTATGACGACCCGGTCTATGACGGGCCGGGCGAGCGCCTGGGCAGCGTCGAATACGAGGACTTCCTGGCGCAGGGCGATCCGGCGTTCGACTGGCTGATGCCGGGCGACGAGTGGGACGCGATCGCGCTGAACTACACCTCCGGCACCACCGGCGACCCCAAGGGCGTGGTCTATCACCACCGCGGCGCCAATCTCCTGGCGACCTCGAATGTGCTGACCGGCGGCATGGGGCGCCATCCGGTCTATCTCTGGACCCTGCCGATGTTCCACTGCAACGGCTGGTGCTTTCCCTGGACCATCACCCTGCTCGCCGGCACCCATGTCTGCCTGCGCCAGGTCAGGGCCACGGCGATGTATGACGCGCTCGCCGATCACGGCGTCACCCATATGTGCGGCGCCCCCATCGTGATGTCGACGCTGCTCAACGCGCCGGAGGCGGAGCGCCGCCCCTTCGCCCAGAAGGTCTCCTTCTTCACCGCCGCGGCGCCGCCCCCCGAGGCGGTGCTGGCGGCGATGGCCAAGGCGGGCTTCGAGGTGGTCCATCTCTATGGTCTCACCGAGGTCTACGGCCCCGCCGTCGTCAATGAATGGAACCGCGACTGGGACGCCCTGCCGATGCCGGAGCAGGCGGCGCTGAAGGCCCGCCAGGGCGTGCGCTACCCAGCTCTGGAAGGGCTCGACGTGCGCGACCCGCAGACGATGCAGCCGGTGCCGCGCGACGGCCAGACGCTCGGCGAGGTGATGTTCCGCGGCAATGTCGTGATGAAGGGCTATCTCAAGAACCCGAAGGCGACGCAGGCCGCCTTCGCCGGCGGCTGGTTCCGTTCCGGCGATCTCGGCGTGATCCACCCCGACGGCTATATCCAGCTCAAGGACCGCTCCAAGGACATCATCATCTCCGGCGGCGAGAACATCTCCTCGATCGAGGTCGAGGACGCGCTCTACAAGCACCCGGCGGTGCAGGCCGCCGCCGTCGTCGCCCGCCCGGATGATAAATGGGGCGAGACGCCCTGCGCCTTCGTCGAGCTGAAGCCGGGCGAGAGCGTGACCGAGGCCGAGATCATCGCCTGGTGCCGGACCAAGCTCGCGGCCTTCAAATGTCCCAGGACGGTGGTCTTCGCAGAGGTCCCCAAGACCTCGACCGGCAAGATCCAGAAATTCAGGCTGCGCGAGATGGCCCGCGCCCTCTGACGAAAAAGCCGGCCCCTTCGGAGGGCCGGCTGCGCAGGCTCTGCGCTGATTCCGTGCGGGCTGCCGCAGCCCGATGTCATCTCAATGTAATGTCGGCGAGGGCATAGTCTGGCGTACCCGCTCGATCTCGTCCTTCAGCAGCAGCTTCTTTCGCTTGAGCTCGGCCACATCGAGATCGTCGGACGAGGGCCTCGCCACCGCCTGGGCGATCGCTTCCTCGAGCTGACGATGCTTGCGTTCGAGTTCCGCGAGATGGGTCTGCAGCGACATCTGGATCCTCCTGATGAGCGTTCTGACAGTAGCGAGAGTGACATAGAGCCGGCTTCCCGTCTGCTGGGCAGGCGGGTTCCGCGCCATGAGTTTTCGTGATCCCTTCCGGAATCTTTCCCCTGGCGCGTGAATGCTTCGAAGCGGCACCATGCCGCCCGCGCGGCGCACTTGCCGCGCCGTGCGGGCCTGCGCATAGTCGCGCCCGATCGCGGCGATGATGAGACGGCTTCATGGGATTCGAGCTGAGCGCGGAAGAGATCGAAGTGCTTGAGGCCGAGCTGGCGCGTCTGCGCGAGGAGCACCGCGATCTCGACAGCGCCATCGACGCGCTGGAGCGGCTCGGCCCGGCCAACCAGATCCAGATCCAGCGCCTGAAGAAGCGCAAGCTCTATCTGCGCGACCGGATCTCCCATCTCGAGGACCAGCTGACGCCGGACATCATCGCCTGAGCGATTTCCCGCTGCGTATCGCGATTCCGCCCTTGCCTGCGGGGCCGGCGGCGGTCTAGATCGCGCGCTTCCCCCTCATGCCGGGACCAGAAGCTGTCATGGCCGCGCCGACCCCTCCCGTCGCCATCATCATGGGCAGTCAGTCGGACTGGGCGACCATGCGTCACGCCGCCGCGACGCTCGACGAGCTCGGCATCGCCCATGACGCCCGCATCATGTCGGCGCATCGCACCCCGGAGCGGATGGTCGCCTTCGCCAAGGGCGCCCGCGACCAAGGCTTCAAGGTGATCATCGCCGGCGCCGGCGGCGCCGCCCACCTTCCTGGCATGACCGCCTCGCTGACGCCGCTGCCGGTCTTCGGCGTCCCCGTGGAGTCCAAGGCCCTGTCGGGGCAGGACAGCCTGCTCTCGATCGTGCAGATGCCGGGCGGCATCCCCGTCGGCACGCTCGCCATCGGCAAGGCCGGCGCGATCAACGCCGCCCTGCTCGCCGCCGCCGTGCTGGCGCTGTCGGATGCCGGCGTCGCCGAGCGGCTCGACGCCTGGCGCGCCCGGTTGAGCGAAGCGGTCGCCGAACGCCCGAAGGACGAGGCATGATCCGGCCCGATCCGCGCGGCCTCGGCCCCGGCTCCGTCCTCGGCATCCTCGGCGGCGGCCAGCTCGCCCGCATGATCGCGCTGGCGGCGGCCGATCTCGGCGTGCGCGCCCATATCTTCGCCCCCGATGCCGACAGCCCCGCCTATGAGGTCGCCGCCCGTCACACCATCGGCGCCTATGAGGACGAGGCGGCCCTGGCCGGCTTCGCCGATGCGGTCGACGTCGTCACCTACGAGTTCGAGAATGTGCCGGCGGCGACCGCCGCCTTCCTCGCCGCGCGCACCCCGCTGCATCCCGGCGCGCGGGCGCTGGCGGTGACGCAGGACCGCCTGACCGAGAAGAGCTTCGTCGCCGAGCTCGGCCTCACGGTCGCGCCCTTCGCCCAGGTCGACTCGCTGGCCGATCTCGAACGCGCGGTCGCCGCGCTCGGGCGGCCGAGCGTGCTGAAGACCCGCCGCTTCGGCTATGACGGCAAGGGCCAGGTGAAGATCACCGATGGCCTCGATCTCGCCGCTGCCTGGCAGGAGATCGGCCATTTCCCGGCGATCCTGGAGGGTTTCGTCAGCTTCGCGCGCGAAGTCTCGGTGGTCGCGGCGCGGGGTGCCGACGGCGCTTTCGCAGCTTTCGATGTCTGCGAGAACGAGCATCGCGACCATATTCTGGCGTTGACGCAGGTTCCGGCCCGCATCGGCGCCCCGGCGGCCGCGGCGGCGATCGAGGCCGCCCGCCGCATCGGCGAGGCGCTCGGCTATGTCGGCGTCTTCGCGGTCGAGTTCTTCGTGGTCGAGGATGCGGCCGGCGAGCGCGTGGTCGTCAATGAGATTGCCCCGCGCGTCCACAATTCCGGCCACTGGACCAGCGAAGGCGCGCTGACCTCGCAGTTCCATCAGCATGTCCGCGCCGTCTGCGGCTTTCCGCTCGGCGCCACCGCCCGGCGCGGCCGCGTCACCATGCAGAACCTGATCGGAGATCAGGCCGGCGACTGGCGCGAGATCCTGGCCGAGCCGGGCGCGCATCTGCATCTCTACGGCAAGCGCGAGGCGAGGCCCGGCCGCAAGATGGGTCATGTCACCCGGGTCGTCAGCGAGGCCGGCTGATCGCGCGAAAAGCGCGGCCGGCACGGCGATATCGTCGCTTCGCGCCGCGCTCCGGCGTGGACAGCTTCCGCGATTTCTGGTATCGGCACGGGCCTTCGCGGCGGTCTTTCCCCGGAGGAAGGTCGTTGCCCGGCTTCAGGACAACCGACAACGACGGACATACACGTGCAGGTTCTCGTTCGCGACAACAACGTCGATCAGGCGCTGCGGGCGCTGAAGAAGAAGATGCAGCGCGAAGGCATCTTCCGGGAGATGAAGCTCCGCGGCCATTATGAGAAGCCGTCCGAGAAGAAGGCACGCGAGAAGGCGGAGGCCGTCCGCCGGGCCCGCAAGCTGATCCGCAAGAAGCTGCAGCGCGAGGGCCTGCTGCCGGCTCCTGCCAAGGCGAAGCGCCCCTGAACACGCAGCGCCACGGTTCGGGCGCCGCCGCTCCGTCATCTACCGACTATCGCGCCTGGAACGCGGCCGGGCGCGGCTGATTTTCGAGTGCCGTTAACCAAACTTTGTCAGGACCTGGGCGTTTTGGAGGACTGGCTGAAGCGGAAGGGCGATGGGTTAGGAACATGGTCGCAGGCAGGAACTGGCTGATCGCAACGGGCCTCGCGCTCGCGCTCGCGGGCTGCGATACCGTGAACATGGGCAGCGGCGCCGGCGTCGCCGAGCTGCAGACCGGCAATGCCGAGGCGGCCAGCGTCAACATCGCCTCGCTCAGCGAGGTGATCAAGCGCAACCCCAACGATCCGCAGGCCTACAACACGCGCGGCGCCGCCTATGCCCGCATCGGCCGCTATTCCGATGCGATCTCCGATTTCGGCAAGGCGATTCAGCTCGATGCGAATTTCGCCCCGGCCTACACCAATCGCGCTCTGGCGCTGCGCCAGACCGGCCGCGACGATTCGGCGCTGCAGGACTTCAACCGCGCCACCACCGCCAATCCGAACTATGCGCCGGCCTATATCGGCCGCGCCAATCTGCTGCGCGTGCAGGGCAACAGCCAGCAGGCGCTCGCCGATCTCAACACCGCCATCCGGCTGCATCCGGAATCGGCCGAGGCCTTCCATGCGCGCGGGCTGGTCTATCAGAAGGAAGGCCAGCATCAGCATGCGGTCACCGATTTCGACTCGGTGATCGACCGCAACCCCTACACCGCCCCGCCCTATATCGCGCGCGGGCAGAGTCTGAATGCGCTCGGCAAATACGATTCGGCGCTCGAGGATTTCACCGCCGCGCTGAATGTCGACAACCGCAATGCCGATGCCTGGGCCGGCCGCGGCTTCGCCTTCGAGAAGCTCGGCAAGAAGACCGAGGCGAGCGAGGCCTATCAGCGCGCCCTCGGCCTCGACGGCAGCAACCAGATCGCCCGCGCCGGCTCGTCCCGCCTCGGCGGCGGCGGCGGCATGTTCCGCTTCTAGGCCCGGCGCTCATCCCGATCCGTCATTGCGAGCGAAGCGAAGCAATCCAAGGGGCGGCAGAGCTCTACGTCCCCTGGCTTGCTTCGTCGCTTCGCTCCTCGCAATGACGGCAATCGCCCTGCGCGGCAGGATTAGGCCCGGCGCTCCCGCAGGAAATCGGCGGCCTGATAGCGCCAATAGGTCAGCTGCACCGCCGCCTTGCCGAAGGGGCCGCCGTTCCAGGCCAGGCCGAACGGGGCGAACAGCCGGTAACGGTCGCTGTCGCCGCGGATCGCCTCGGCGATGATCGTCCCGCCGATCGCCGTGGTGTTCATGCCGTGGCCGCCGAAGGCCGTGCAGTACCAGACGCCCGGACGATACTGCCCGATCTGCGGCATCAGATGCCGCGCATAGGACATCAGCCCCGACCAGGCGAGCTCGACCTTGAGCGACGACAGCTGCGGATAGGTCGTGACCATCTCGCGGCGCAGCAGCGCGGCGACATCGCGCGGCTCGGTCGTGCGCGTGGTGATCCGGCCGCCCCACAGGATCCGGGCGCCGCCTTCGACCAGCCGGTAGTAATCGCTCGCCCGCCGGTCGTCGCCCACCCCGGCACTGGTGCGGATCGCCTCGCCGATCAGCTCAGGCGCCGCCTCGGTCAAGAGCACATAGGTCGCGATCGGCAGATAGGCGCGCTTCAGAGGCGCGAGAAGATCGCCGGTATAGCCGCCGGTGGTGAACAGCACCTGCTCGGCCTCGATCACCGCCTGGCCCGTGCGCAGGCGCTTGACCGGCCCCTCCAACTCGCAGGACTCGACCGGCGTCCCTTCATGGATCGCGCCGCCGAGCCGCGTGATCTCGCGGGCGAGCCCTCTCGCATAATTCAGCGGATGGAAATGGAAGGCGTCATCATCCGCGAGAGCGGCATGATATTTCGGCGAGCGCAGCAGCGCGCGGGTCTCCTCGCGGCCGAGATAGCGCAGATTGCGGCCGAAGCGCCGCTCCTGCGCGTCACGCTCGGCCTGCAGCGCGGCCCCGCCATCATAACGCACCACCCGCATGATGCCCGGCGAGGGCACGGCATCGGCAATGCCGATACTGTCGATATTGCGCCGGACGATGCCGACGCCTTCCATGGTCAGGCGGTAGAGCTCCTCGGCCTGCCGGCGCCCTGCCTGCCGCTCGATCGACGACAGGCTGGTGGCATAGCCGGGGCTGACGAAGCCGCCATTGCGGCCGGAGGCTCCCCAGGCGACGCGCTGCGCCTCCAGCAGCACGACCGAGCGCCCTGCCCGCGCCAGCTCCAGCGCCGCCGTCAGCCCGGCCAGCCCGCCTCCGACGATGCAGATCTCGGCCTTGATGGGCCCCGCGGCCGGCGGGTAGCGTTCGTCGGAGCCCAGCGTCCGGCGATAATAGCTGTCGATATAGGACGGCGCGGACTGGCTCATGACCCGGCGGCGTTGGCGCTCAATGCGCCATCGCCTTGACGATCTCGTCGGTGACCTTCTTGGCGTCGCCGAACAGCATCATCGTGTTGGGCATGAAGAACAGTTCGTTCTCGACGCCGGCATAGCCCGAGCCCATGCCGCGCTTGATGAACAGCACGGTCTTGGCCTTCTCGACGTCGAGGATCGGCATCCCGTAGATCGGCGACTGCGGATCGGTCTTCGCCGCCGGGTTGGTGACGTCGTTGGCACCGATCACGAAGGCGACATCGGCCTGGCCGAACTCGGAGTTGATGTCCTCCAGCTCGAAGACCTCGTCATAGGGCACATTGGCCTCGGCGAGCAGCACGTTCATATGCCCGGGCATGCGGCCGGCCACCGGGTGGATGGCGTATTTGACCTCGACGCCCTCCTTCTTGAGCAGGTCGGCCATCTCCCGCAGCGCATGCTGCGCCTGCGCCACCGCCATGCCGTAGCCCGGCACGATGATGACCTTGCCGGCATTCTTCATGATGTAGGCGGCATCGTCCGGCGAGCCCTGCTTGACCGGGCGCGCCTCGCCGGCTGCGCCCGCCGGCCCAGCGGTCTCGCCGCCGAAGCCGCCGAGGATCACCGAGATGAAGGAGCGGTTCATGCCCTTGCACATGATGTAGGACAGGATCGCACCCGAGGAGCCGACCAGCGCGCCGGTGATGATCAGCGCCATGTTGCCGAGGGTGAAGCCGATGCCCGCCGCGGCCCAGCCCGAATAGGAATTCAGCATCGAGACCACGACCGGCATGTCCGCCCCGCCGATCGGCACGATCAGCAGCACGCCGAGCACGAAGGAGACGATCACGATCAGCCAGAAGACCAGATGGCTCTCGGTCTTCAGGAACACCGCCAGCAGCACCAGCAGCGCGATGCCGAGGCCGATATTGATGCCGTGGCGCTGCGGCAGCATGATCGGCTTGCCGCTCATCCGCCCGTCGAGCTTCAAGAAGGCGATGATCGAGCCGGTGAAGGTGATCGCGCCGATGGCGACGCCGAGCGCCATCTCGAACAGGCTGGCGCCCTTGATCTTGCCGACCTGGCCGATCCCGAAAGCCTCCGGCGCATAGAGCGCCGCCGCCGCCACCAGCACCGCCGCGAGGCCGACCAGCGAATGGAAGAAGGCGACGAGCTGCGGCATCTGCGTCATCTGCACGCGCTTGGCCATGGCGGCGCCGATGCCGCCGCCGATCGCGATGCCGAGGATGACGAGCAGCCAGCCCGAGAAGCCGGCCGGCGGATAGAAGATCACCGTGGTCAGCACGGCGATGCCCATGCCGATCATGCCGTAGCGATTGCCCTGGCGCGAGGTCGTCGGATGCGACAGCCCGCGCAGGGCCATGATGAACAGGACGCCGGCGACGACGTAGAGCAGGGCGGAGAGATTGGCGGCCATGCGCTCAGCCCTTCTTCTTGTACATCGAGAGCATGCGCTCGGTGACGAGGAAGCCGCCGAAGATGTTCACGGAAGCGAGGATCAGCGCGATGAAGCCGAAGACCTTGGCCCAGAGCGGCCCGTCGCCCAGCGCGGGCGCCGCCTCGACGCCGACCGCCAGCAGCGCGCCCACCACGATCACCGAGGAGATCGCGTTGGTGACCGACATCAGCGGGGTGTGCAGCGCCGGCGTCACCGACCAGACCACGTAATAGCCGACGAAGACGGCGAGCACGAAGATCGCGAGGCGATAGACCGTCGGATCGACCCCGGTCGCGGCGCCGGCGGCGGCCGCAGCCTGCTCGGCATATTTCTCGGCGAGCTCTGCCGCCTGCTTGGCGAGCGCCGCTGCGGAGCGGGCCTGCTCGAGCGCCTGTTCGGGTGCCGGATTAGCCATGACGTGACACTCCCCTCTGCTGCTCAGGCGCTCGCGGCGGCCGGGGCCGGCGCGAATTTCGGATGGACGACGGCGCCGTCCCTGGTCAGGCAGGTGGCCTTGACCAGCTCGTCCTCCCAGTTCACCGCCAGCGTCTTCTCGGCCTTGTCGATCAGCGTCTCGACGAAGGCGTAGAGGTTCTTGGCGTAGAGGCTGGACGCGGTCGCCGCCAGCCGGCCGGGAACGTTGAGATGCCCGACGATCTTGACGCCGTTGGCGGTGGTCACCGTCTCGCCGGGCCTGGCCAGCTCGCAATTGCCGCCGCGCTCGACCGCCAGGTCGACGATCACCGAGCCGGGCTTCATGCTCTCGACCATCGCCGCCGAGATCAGCTTCGGCGCCGGCCGGCCGGGGATCAGCGCGGTGGTGATGACGATGTCCTGCTTGGCGATATGGCTCGCGGTCAGCTCGGCCTGCTTGGCCTGGTACTCCTTGGACATCTCCTTGGCGTAGCCGCCGGCCGTCTGCGCCTGCTTGAACTCCTCGTCCTCGACGGCGAGGAACTTGGCGCCGAGCGACTCGACCTGCTCCTTGGTGGCCGGGCGCACATCCGTCGCGGTGACGATCGCGCCGAGGCGGCGGGCTGTCGCGATCGCCTGCAGGCCGGCGACGCCCACGCCCATCACGAAGATCTTCGCCGCCGGGACCGTGCCGGCCGCGGTCATCATCATCGGCAGCGCCCGGCCATAATCAGCGGCGCCGTCGATCACCGCCCGGTAGCCGGCGAGATTGGCCTGCGAGGACAGAACGTCCATCACCTGCGCGCGGGTGATGCGCGGCATGAGCTCCATCGCGAAAGCCGCGACATTGGCCTTCGCCAGGGCCTCCAGCGCCGGCTCGTTGCCATGCGGGTCCATGATGCCGAGCACCAGCGCCCCGGCCGGCAGCCCCGCGATCTCGCCCTCGGCGGGGCGCCGCACCTTGAGCACGATGGCGGCGCCGGCGAGCGCCTCGGCCGCGGTCTCGGCCAGCTTGGCGCCGGCGCCCTCATAATCGGCGTCGGTGATGCCGGAGGCGAGCCCGGCCCCCTTCTCCACCGCCACCTCGGCCCCGAGGCCAATGAACTTGCGGACGGTTTCCGGCGTCGCGGCGACGCGGGTTTCCGCTCCCTGGGTTTCGGCGAGGACGGCGATGCGCATGGAGGCCAGGCCTTTCGGGCTTGAGCATGGTCCGAAACAGCGGGAACCGCCCTTGCGATCGGAACATGCTCGACTATCGATCTTGCGCGAAATCCGATGGTCCAGCCGACCCGGCCGGACGGGCCGCGCGCTAGTAGAGCAGGAGCGCGAGCAGCATCAGGACGAAGGGAACCGCCGTCGCCCGCCAGCCGATCGACGGGGCCGCGATGCCGACGCCGGTGCCGATCAGCGTCAGCAGGGTTCCGATGATCGCCGTGCCCCAGGCATGCTTGGTGCCGCCCACCGCCAGCGCCGTCACGATGGACAGGCAAGCGAGCGTGCCGACCTCGGCGAAATGCACGAAGCCGGAATAGGTGCGCTCATGCTCCGGATAGTCCATCTGCGGAATGTCGGCGGCGTGTCCGTTGTCGGCCATGAAGAAAATCCCGTAATCGACGCTAGCTTCCTCGCCCTGTACCGCACCTGAGGCAGGTCGGCAACGGAGCCGCGGAGCAGCGCTGCCCGCATTTTGGGCACCACTGCCGATGACCTTAGGACAAACCCGAATTCCGCGTCAATTAAATCGATTGAAACGGGGTCGCGCTCCCCGTTGGCTGGTTTATGCCAGGCCCGCGGCCGCCAATGCCGCAGCCTGCTCGCGCGCGACCTGCTCGATCTGGAAATTCTCGATCTCCTGCTCGAAGAGCCGGTGGAAGTTCAGCTCCGCGTCGAGATGCAGGAAGACACCGCCGAGGCCGATCGCGGCGCGGTCCATGAAGACGAATTCACGCGGCACGGTCACCGGGCCGCGCTGCTTCAGCGCCTGATGCACCTGGAAGACCTGCTTGCGGCCGTATTCGGCCGGGCTGACATCCTCCGCGATGCGGCGCGTGCGGTCCTCCAGCAGCGGGCCGTAGATGAATCGCGCCCAGATGTTCAGCGTCTCGATCAGCTCCTTGCTGAGCGCCTTGAAGCCCCAGACCTCATAGGCATGGACGACGCGGGCTTCGTCGCCGTCGAGCAGGCCGCGATAGAGATCGACGACGCCGCCGACGAAGCTCGGCGGAAAGATCCGGATGCAGCCATAGTCCAGCAGGTTGATGCCCGCCGGCATGTCATCCTCGGAAAAGACCGTGTAATTGCCCAGATGCGGATCGCCATGGATGACGCCGTGATGGCTGAAGGGCCGCCACCAGGCCCTGAACATCGCGGTCGACAGCCGGTTGCGGATCTCCTGGCTGGCCTGCTTGTGGTTCAGGATCTTGTCGCCCTCGAGCCAGTCCATGGTCAGAAGGCGCCCGGTCGAGAGCTCCGGCAGCATCGAAGGCACGCGCACCTCGGCCGTCGCCGCCAGCATCTGCCGGTAGAGCGCGATATGCTTGGCCTCGCGCCGGTAATCGAGCTCCTCACGGACCCGGGCGCTGATTTCCTTGACGATCTCGCGTGTGTCGATCACCGCGCCCATGCGCCGATGCAGCGAGAACAGCACGTCGAGCTGCGCGATATCGGCCTCGACCGCCGATTCCATGTCCGGATATTGCAGCTTGCAGGCGAGCGGCCGGCCCTCAGGCGTGGTCGCCCGGTGCACCTGGCCGAGCGAGGCCGCAGCCGCCGGCCTCAGCTCGAATTCGCCGAACCGCTCGCGCCAGGCGGCGCCGAGCTCGGCCATCATCCGGCGCTTGACGAAGGCGGCGCCCATCGGGGGCGCCTCGGATTGCAGCTTCTGCAATTCGGCGGCGTATTCGGGCGGCACCACATCGGGAATGGTGGCGACGAGCTGCGCCACCTTCATCAGGGGCCCCTTCAGGCCGCCCAATGCCCGCGCCAATGCCTCGGCATTGCTGCCATTGCGGCCTTCGAGCCCGAACAGCCGCGTCCCGGCGATACGCGCCGCGACACCGCCGACATTGGCGCCGACGCGGGCATAGCGTGCCGCGCGGGCGGAGAATCGATTGGCTTCGCTATCGCTGTCGGGCATGCGGGCTCGCGGGGTTGTGGCGCCGTCTTCCGATGTAGGCGCTCCCCTGGGCCGGCTCAATCCTTCGGCCAGTTGTCGCGGATCCAGCGGGTGAGCCCGTCCTCGTCCACCTCGCCGGCGGCGAGCGCGAGAATGGCGGCCGTGGCGTCCGGCTCCGGCACCAGGAAATCGATGCCGTTGAGACCCAGAAAAACGATCAAGCAGGCGAATGCCGCCCGCTTGTTGCCGTCGACGAAGGGATGGTTACGAGCCACGCCGAAGGCATAGGCAGCCGCCAGTGCGGCGAGATCGTCCTCGCCATAGGCATGCTTGTTGGGCGCGCGGGCCAGGGCCGATTCGAGCATTCCGCGGTCACGGATGCCGGCGGGGCCACCAAACAGCGCAAGCTGCTCGGCATGGATATCGACGACGAGATCGACCTCGAGCCAGATCGGTTCTGTCATTTCGCCAGGGCGCGATAGGTGTTCGCATAGGTCTTGAAGGAGCGCCGGGCGATCGCCAGGCCCTTCGCATGCGTGTCGTCGTAAGGCGTCAGCTTCAGGCCGAGTTCCGGCTGCTCAACCACCGTGAGCTTGTCGCCTTCCGCCAGCTTCAGGCGCGCGAGGAGCTCCTTCGGCAGGATGATGCCGACCGAGTTGCCGATCTTGCGGACCTGCAGGACCATTGCCGGCTCGCCGGCAGGCTTTTCGGGCTTGTTCATCGGATCGCTCCTTCCGTTCTACATTCTGTATAACACGATAGCGCGCCCGCCGCACGGTTGACATCAATGAAACGTTATAATGTAACAAAAAACCGAAACCTGTCGCTGCGCCTGAGCCGCAGCAACTTTCCAAGGCGCTCCATGCATTCCCCTTGTCCGTCGCCCGATGCCGTGCTTCCTTTGCCGGGTCGGCTCCCGCAAGGGATCAAAAGGGAATCCGGTGAGCGCGTCCCGACGCGCAATGCCGGAGCTGCCCCCGCAACTGTAAGCGGCGAGCGCCGTCCGATCACGCCACTGGGCTTGCCCGGGAAGGCCGGACGGTGCCGCGACCCGCGAGCCAGGAGACCTGCCGACATCGCGAGGCAATGCAACCGGGCGGGGTGCCCCGGAAGGAGCTCAGATGACGGTCGCTCTCAGGCGCGCATTCGGCGCGCCCTCTCCCGAAATCGCCGCCGGAACAGGCGCTGCGGTCCCGTCCCGAACGGGTTCCGCGGATCGCGCCCAGCGTCCTTCGCGCTGACGGGCTCGGCCCTGCCGCGCCGCCATGGCGCGTCTTCCCGTTCCGGCCGAACGCCCGGATAGCCCAGCCTGCCGGCCGCGCCGCCTCACCTCGCTTCGGAGATTTGTCATGCCGCTCTCGCGCCGCACCTTCATCGCCTCCGGCATCGCCGCCGGCAGCCTGGCTCCGCATCTGGCTTTCGCCCAGGCGGGTGGGGAGCTGCGCCTGGCCCAGCCTTGGGAGATCCGCACGCTTCGCCCAACCGAGACCGGCAATATCTGCGCCCGCGCCGGCGTCACCGAGATGCTGCTCGCCACCGGCGTCGACGGGCGCATACAGCCGGGGCTCGCCGAATCCTGGACCACCAGCGACGATGGGCTCGTCTGGCGCCTGCGCCTGCGCCAGGCGCAATTCCACGACGGAACGCGGCTCACCGCCGCGATCGCCAAGGTCTCGTTGGAGCGGCTGCTGCCGCAATCGCTCTATCTCAGGCGCATCGGCCTGCGCGCCATCGAGGCCGAAGGCGCGGATCTGGTGCTGAGGCTGGAGAAGCCGTTCGGGCCGCTGCTCTCCTATCTCGTCGACAACTCCACCCCGATTCTCGCCCCGGCTTCCTTCGGCGCCGATGGCGAGGTCAAGACGGTGATCGGCACCGGCCCGTTCCGCATTGCCTCCCTCGATCTGCCGCGCGGCATGGTTCTCGCCCGGCATGACGGCTATTGGGGCGGCGCGGCCAAGGTCGCGACGGTCCGGTTCGACGCGGTCGTCAACGGCGACACCCGCGCCAATATCGCGCTCGCCAACGATGCCGACCTCGTCTTCAACACCCCCTCGCCGAGCGTCTCGCGCATCGCGGCCGGCGGCATGCGGATCGAGCGGGTGATCATCCCGCGCGTCCACAATCTGATGCTGAACTGCGCCAAGCCGCAATTCGCGCAGGCAGCCTTGCGCCAGGCGCTCAGCCTGGCGATCGACCGGCAGGCCATCGCCGCCGGCATCATGCGCAACCCGGCGCTCGCCGCGACACAATTGATGCCGCCGGCCCTGCCGGACTGGCAGATCGCCGGCCAGGAACCCTATGGGCGCGACCTGGCCCGTGCCAATGCCATGCTGGACGCCGCCGGCTGGCCGCGCGGCGCCGACGGCATCCGCGCCAGGGACGGCGTCCGCTTCGCCGGGCTGATGCGCACCTTCCCGAACCGCCCGGAGCTGCCGGTGATCGCCACCGCGCTGCAGGCGCAGTTCAAGGCGATCGGCTTCGATCTCTCGATCAGCATCGGCGAATGGCAGGCGATCTACGAGGGCCAGAAGGACGGCACGCTCGATCTCGGGCTGAGCTCGCGCAATCTCGTGATCGTGCCCGATGCCAGCGCCGCCATCGCGCTGGATTTCGCCCAGGACGAGCCGCCCCCCGGCGCCAGCGGCGTCACCAACTGGAGGCATGACGGGCTGCGCCGCGATCTCGCCGCCTATCTCGTCGAGGCGGACGAGAGCAGGCGCGTCGCCCTGCGCCGGGCGATCGCCGGCATCATCCATGAGGAGGCGCCGGTCATCCCGATCGTCTGGTACGATCAGATCGTCGCCGTGCATCCGCGCCTTACCGGCGTCGCGCTGGACCCGCTCGAGCTGCGCTACCGGCTCGAGCAGATCTCCGTCGCCGGATGAGCCCGCTGCTGCGCCTCCTGGCGACGCGCGCGACGCAAGCCGCCCTCACCGCCTGGCTCCTGGCGAGCCTGTGCTTCGCCTTCCTGCAGGCTTTGCCGGGCGATACAGCCCTGCGCATCGCCGGAGCCCGCCTCGGCGAGGATCGCGTCACGGCCGAGACCGCCGCGCGCATCCGCGCCGAGGAAGGGCTCGACCGGCCACTCGCCGCCCAATACGGCGCCTGGCTCGGGCGATTGGCGCGCGGCGATCTCGGCCGCTCGCTGATCTCGGGCAAGCCGGTCTGGCAGGAGCTGGCCGATCACGGCCGCTTCACGCTCGGGCTCGGCGCGCTCGGCTGGCTGCTCTCCTATCTGATCGCGCTGCCGCTCGGCATCGCCTGCGGTTTCAATCCCGGCGGCAGGCTCGACCGGGCCAGCAATGCCATCGCCGTCGCGCTGGCCTCGCTGCCGAGCTTCATGGTCGGGATCGGCCTGATCTTCGTCTTCTCGCTGGCCTTGCGCTGGCTGCCGCCCGCCGGCTTTCACAGCCCGGCGCATTTCGTCCTGCCGGCGCTGACTCTGGCGCTCGGCCTCGCCGCCTTCTCGGTCCGCATCATCCGCAATGCGGTGGTCGAGGTCCGCAGCGCCTTCTACATGACCTTCGCGCGCATCCGCGGCCGCTCGCCGGCCGAGGCCTTCCGCCATCATGGCGTGCGCAATGCCGCGATCCCGGTCGCGACCTTCGCCGCCTTGCAGTTCGCCTATATGGTCGACGGCTTCGTCGTGGTCGAAACCCTGTTCAACTTTCCGGGGCTGGGCGCGCTGCTGGTCAAGGCCCTGCTCGCGCGCGACATCCCGGTCGTCATGGGCGCAGGGCTCGTCATCGGCCTGATCTACGCGGCCGTGAACCTCGCCGCCGACCTGATCTGCCTGAAGCTCGATCCGCGCCGCGCCGCGGGAGCCGCGGCATGACGAGCTTCGCCTTGCGCCCGCAACGCCGCGTCGCGCCAGCCATCGTCCTCCCCGGCGCGATGCTCGGCCTGATCGGCCTCGTCGCGCTCGCCGGCCCCTGGCTGCTGCCGCAGGATCCGGTGGCGCAGGACCTCTTGCGCGCGCTGGAGGCGCCGAGCCTCGCCCACCCGCTCGGCACCGATCATCTCGGGCGCGACGTGCTGGCGCGGCTGGTCCATGGCGCCCCGCGCTCGCTCGGCATCGCGATGCTCTGCGTCGCGGTCGCGACCGGTCTTGGCCTGCTGCTCGGCTTGACCGCCGCCTATGCCGGAGGCTGGAGCGATGCCGCGATCATGCGCCTGGCCGATCTGATGCTCGCCTTTCCGGGCATCCTGCTCGCGCTGCTGATCGCCGGCTTTTTCGGCGGCGGCGTCCTGCCGATGCTGATCGGCATCAAGCTGGCCCTCTGGCCGCAATTCGCCCGCATGGCCCGCGCCATCGCGCTCGGCGAGCTGGCGCAGCCGCATGTCGAGGCGGCTCGCCTCGCCGGCTTTCCGGCCGCGGCCATCCTGGGCCGCCATGTTCTGCCGGCGGTTCTGCGCCAAACCGCGACCCTGGCGACGCTCGGCCTCGGCGCGGCGATCATGTCGATCTCGGCGCTCGGCTTCCTCGGCTTCGGCCTGCAGCCGCCGGTGCCCGAATGGGGCGCGATGATCAGCGAGCTGCTGCCCACCATGGCCGAGGCGCCGATCCAGATCGCGGCGCCTTGCATCGCGATCTTCCTCAGCGTCCTCGCCGCCACGCTCCTCGGCCAGGCGCTCACCGAACCGGCGCTCGACGGCGAGGCGACATGATGGGCAGTCCCGTTCTCTCCATCCGTGCGCTGACGATCCGCGACAAGGCCGGCCGGAAGCTGCTCGACGGGATCGATCTCGATCTGGCGGTGGGCGAGGCGCTCGTGCTGATCGGCGAGACCGGCAGCGGCAAGAGCCTGCTCGCCCAGGCGGTGATGGGCCTGCTGCCGGCCGGCTTCACGGCCGGCGGCACGATCGCGATCGGCGGCGGCGCTGCGGTCGATGCCGGCCAGGCCGGGCTGCTGCGGCTGTTCTGGAACCGTCACACCATGCTGCTGCCGCAGGAACCGCGCGCCGCGCTCGATCCGACCATGCCTGTCGGCCGCCAGCTCGCGGCTGCGGCGGCGGCCATGCCTGTCGCCGATGCGCTGGCAGCGGTCGACCTGCCCCCGGAGACGGCCGACGCCTATCCGTTCGCCCTCTCCGGCGGCATGGCGCAGCGCGCGCTGGTCGCGACCGCGATGATCAGCGGTGCGCCGCTGCTGATTGCCGACGAGCCCACCAAGGGACTCGATGCCGGCCGTATCGAGCAGACGCGGGCCCTGCTCGCCTCGCTGCAGGCGGCGGGCCGCAGCCTGCTCGTCATCACCCATGACATCGCCTTGGCCCGTGCGCTCGGCGGACGCCTGGCCGTGCTGCGCGCGGGTCGCATCGTCGAGCAGGGCGAGGGTGCGCGCATCTTCGCCGCGCCGGTTCACCCCTATACCCGCGCCTGGATCGCCGCCGATCCGGCGAGCTGGCGCTCCAATCTGCGCTGCTGTTGCGCCGACAGGCCGGTGCTCGCGGCCGAGGACCTGCGCCATGGCTTTGCCGGATCGCGCCCGCTTTTCGCCGGCGTCGCGCTGCATGTGCCGCATGGCGGCGTCCTGGCCGTCACCGGGCCGAGCGGCTGCGGCAAGACCACGCTCGGCAACATCCTGCTCGGGCTGCGCCGGCCGGATGCCGGCTCGGTCAGCTGGGGCGGCATCGATCCTTATCGCGACAGGAAGACCGCACGCCGCCTGCGCGCGCGCTATCAGAAGCTCCATCAGGATCCGGCCACGGTCTTCATCCCGCAGCGCCCGCTCGGGCGCCAATTCGCGGACCTCGCCGAGGTCACGCCGGACCTGGATCTCGGCCGGGACCTGCCGCCGCTGCTGGAGCGCTTGCGTCTGCCGCCCGCGCTGCTCTCGCGCCGCCCTGGCGAGGTGTCGGGCGGCGAGGCGCAGCGCCTGGCGCTGGCCCGCATCCTGCTGCTGCGCCCCCGTCTGATCGTCGCCGACGAGCCGACCTCGCGGCTCGACCCTCTGGTCCAGAAGGAGCTGATCGACCTGCTGCGCGAGATCGTCGACCGCGATGGAATCGGCCTTGTCCTCATCGGGCATGACCGCCGCCTGCTGGCGGCGACGGCCGACGAGGTGCTCGAACTTTAAGGCTCGATCTTGATCTGGGCCTCTCGCACGACCTTGGCCCAGATCTCGGCCTCCCGCCGCAGGAAGGCTGCGAAATCCTGGGCCGGCGCGGCCGGGATCGAGCCGCTCTTCTCGAGCTTGCCGCGCAGCTGGGCATCGCCGAGCGCCTTGTCCAGGGCCGCGCGCAATGTCCTCAGCACCTCCGCCGGAGTGCCTTGCGGCGCCATCAGCCCGACCCAGGCCGAGACGTCGAAATCGGCATAGCCCTGCTCGGCGATGGTCGGCACTTCGGGCAGCAGCGCGGCGCGCTCGGCCGTCGTGACGCCGAGCGCCTTCAGCGTGCCGCCCTGAACCTGGCCTGCGACCCCGGCCAGCGTCGCGAAGGTCACGTCGAGCGAGCCGCCGGCGACATCGGCCAGCGACGGCCCCTCGCCGCGATAGGCGACATGCTGCATCTTGGCGCCGATGCGGATGGCGAACAGCTCGCCCGCCAGATGGGCGACGGTGCCGGTGCCGCCGGAGGCGAAGAGGAGCGGCTTGTCCTGACGCTTCGCCAGCGCCTCCAGGTCCTTCATCGACTTGAGCGGCGAATCCGGGCGCGTCACCACCACGAAAGGCAGCTTCGCCATCAACCCGACCGGCGCGAGCTCGCTCGCCCAGTCGAACGGCATCGTGGCGCGCAGCGCCGGATTGATCACCATCGTGGTGGGCGCCGCCAGCAGCATGTAGCCGTCGGGGGCGGCCCGGGCCACCGCCTGCGTGCCGGTCACGGTGGCGCCGCCGCCACGGTTTTCGACCAGCACGCGCTGTCCGAGCACCTGGCCGAGCGTCTCCGCCACCAGCCGCGAGGTGACATCGACCCCGCCACCGGCGGCGAATGTGACGATCAGCGTCGGCGGTTTTGCCGGATAGGCCTGGGCGCTGGCCCGCCCGGGCATGCCTTGCGTCGCCGTCACGGCGGCCAAGCCGAGCAGGGCGGCGCGCCTGCTCGGGCAGTGATCGGCGGGCATTGGTCGTCCTCCCTCGGCTTTGGCGGCAGTGAACCGCGTCTTGCGAGGGCGATCAATGCCCGCCGCGACGGCGATGTGCCTCACTCGCCCTTGTTGACCGAGATCGGCTTCAGCGCATTGCTCGGCTGCACATATTTCGCGACCAGCTTGTCATAGGTGCCGTTCGCCTGCAGCCGCTCCAGCGCGCCCTTGACCGCGTCGCGCAGCTGGCCGCCCTCGGCCGTCTTCGGGAAGGGGATGCCGGTCAGCGAGCGGGTGAAGGGCTCGCCCAGCGGAATATAGGTGTTGGGCTCGAGCTTCTGGAAATGGCTCATCGTCTCGCTGCCCTGGACGCCGCCCTGCAGGCGCTGCGTCTTCAGCTGGGTGCGGGCGTCCACCGAGCCCTCGGTGCCGACCACGGTGATCGCCGGCTTGCCCTTGGCGACGCAGTTGGCGTTGCTCCACTCGCCGATCTGCTGCGGCCAGTTGGTCGAGCGGCTGGCGCCGACGCTCTTGCCGCAGAGATCCTCCGGCGACTTCACCTGGTCCTTGAAGGCGGTGACGGTATAGAACTGCGCGCCCGAGACCATGTAGTCGACGAAGTCGACGGTCTCGCGCCGGGCCGGCAGGTCGCTCATCCCGGCCATCACCATGTCGACGCGGCCGGTCGCCAGCGAGGGCAGCATCTGGGCGAAGGCGGTCTCCTGCCACTCGGCCTTGACGCCGAGCTCCTTGGCGATCGCCTCGCCAAGCTCGTAGTCGAAGCCCGCCATCGTGTTGGTGGCCGGGTCCTTGTAGACGATCGGCGCGTAGTTCGGCTGCGTCGCGATGACGATCTTGCCGGCGCTCTTGATGCGCTCGGGCAGGGCTTGCGCCTGGGCGGCGAGCGCGGTGCCGGCGAGCAGCGCGGCGGCGAGCGAAAGACGAAGCATGCTGGTTTTCCCCTTCAGGTCGTGGTTCGGGTGGTGAGAGTCAGGTCAGGACGGCGGCGATGAAATCGCGCGTGCGGGCGTGGCTGGGCGAGACCAGCACCTCTTGCGGCGTGCCGCGCTCGACGATCTCGCCCTTGTCCATGAAGACGACGTCGCCGGCGACCTCGCGGGCGAAGCCGAGCTCATGGGTGACGACGATCATGGTCATGCCGGTGGCCGCGAGGTCGCGCATCACAGTCAGCACCTCGCCGACCAGCTCCGGATCGAGCGCCGAGGTCGGCTCGTCGAACAGCATCAGCTCGGGCTTCATCGCCAGCGCCCGGGCGATGGCGATGCGCTGCTGCTGGCCGCCGGACAGCTCGATCGGATAGGCGTCGCGCTTGGCCGAGAGGCCGACCCGGGCGAGCAACGCCTCGGCCTCGGCGATGGCCTCGCGCCGCGGCCGCTTGAGCACCGTCACCGGCCCCTCGATGATGTTCTGCAGCGCCGTCATATGGTTGAACAGGTTGAAGCGCTGGAAGACCATGCCGGTCTTCAGGCGCTGGCGCGCGATCTCGGCATCGCTCAGCTCGCGCAATTCGTCGCCGGCGCGCCGATAGCCGATCAGCTCGCCGGCCACCATGATCGCGCCCTTGTCGATCTTCTCGAGCTGGTTGATGCAGCGCAGCAGCGTCGACTTGCCCGAGCCGGACGGGCCGATGATGCATTGCACCGTGCCCGGCATCACCTCCAGCGAGACAGTGTTCAGCGCCTTCAGCGGGCCGAACTGCTTGGTGACATTGGCGGCGACGACGATGGGAGAGGTGGCGCTCATGCCCCGGGCTCCTCTGCGGCCTGCGGCCTGGCGCGGCGCTCCCCCCGACCCTTCGAGAAGAAGCGCTCCAGGAAGAACTGGCCGATCTGCAGGATGGTGACGACGATCAGATACCAGCCGGCCGCGACGATCAGCAATTCGATGACCCGCGCATTGGCATAGTAGATCGTCTGCGCATTGCGCAGGATCTCGGAATACTGGATCACGCTGGCGATCGAGGTCAGCTTGACCATGCTGATTACCTCGTTGCCGACCGGCGGGATGATCACCCGCATCGCCTGCGGCAGCACGATCCGGCGCAGCGTGGTCAGGCGGGTCATGCCGATCGCCTTGGCGGCCTCGGTCTGCCCGACATCGACCGAGAGGATGCCCGAGCGCACCACCTCGGCCGTGTAGGCGCCCTGGTTCATCCCGAGCCCGAGCAGCGTCGCCATGAACGGTCCGATCACGTCGATGGTCCGCCATTCGACCAGGCCCGGAATGCCGATGGTCGGGAAGACCAGCGCCAGGTTGAACCAGAGCAGCAGTTGCAGCAGCAGCGGCGTGCCGCGGAAGAACCAGATATAGAACAGCGCCACCCCGCGCAGCACCGGGTTCGGCGACATGTACATGATGGCGAAGACCACGCCGAGCACGATGCCGAGCGCCATCGCGCAGGCGGTCATGATCACCGTGTTGACCAATCCGCCGAGGATCGCCGGCGCGGTGAAGAACTGCGCCACCACCGGCCAGGCGATCTGCCCCTGCGCGAAGGCCTTCACGATCCAGGCCAGCACCAGCAGGATCGCCGCAGCCGCGATCCAGCGCCCATAGAAGCGCTTGGGCACGATCCTGAGACCGGCGATCTCGGCAAGCCCCCTGCCCTGGACGGATTGCGTCGCTCCTCTCATGCCGCGCACTCCCTCGTCCAATCGGCGAAGCCGGCGAGCCAGAGGCGGAAGCGTGCGATCTGCTCGGCGACGCGCGCCGGCGCCGTGCCGCCATGGCCGCTGCGCGCCGCGACCGCCGCATCCAGCGTCAGCACCGCGAGCACGCCCTCGTCGAAGCGTGGATCGATCGCCCGCAGCTCCACCGGCTCCAGCTCCTCCAGCTCCCGGCCCACCTCCTCGCAATAGCGCACCAGGGCGCCGGTGATCTCATGCGCCTCGGCGAAGGGCACGCCCTTGCGCGCCAGATGATCGGCCACCTCGGTCGCCAAGGCAAAGCCCGCGCCGGCCTGGGCCCGCATGACCTCGGGCCTGGCCTCCATGGTCTCGATCAGCCCGGCAAAGGCCGGCAGCACCTCGCCGAGCACGTCGACTGCGTCGAAGGCGGCGCGCTTATCCTCGGCGAGGTCGCGATTATAGGCCAGCGGCAGCCCCTTCAGCGCCCCGAGCATGCTGACGAGATCGCCGGTCAGCCGGGCCGCCCGCCCGCGCGAGATCTCGGCGATGTCGGGATTCTTCTTCTGCGGCATGATCGAGGAGCCGGTCGCAAAGGCGTCGTCCAGCACCACCCAGCCGAACTGCCGCGACGTCCACAGCGTGATCTCCTCCGCCAGCCGCGACAGGTTCGTCGCGAGCATCGCCGCGACGAACAGGAACTCCGCGACATGATCGCGCGCCGCCACGGCGTCGACCGAGTTCTCGCAAGGCCCCTCATAGCCGAGCGTCCGGGCGCTCAGCTCGGGCGTCAGCGCGATCGCCGAGCCGGCCAGCGCCGCCGCGCCGAGCGGCGACAGGCGCGAGCGCCTCTCCCAATCCTGCAGCCGCGTCGCATCGCGCGCCAGCGCCTGGCCATGCGCCATCAGCCAATGGCCGAAGGTCACGGGCTGGGCGCTCTGCAGATGGGTGAAGCCGGGACAGATCGTGCCGGCATGGGCCTCGGCCTGCCCCGCCAGCGCCGTCAGCAGCTCGGCCAGCATGGCCCCGATCGCACGGGCCTCGCTGCGCAGATAGAGCTTGAGATTGTTCGCCGCCTGATCGTTGCGCGAGCGCCCGGCCCGCAGCTTCGCGCCGGTCGCGCCGATCCGGGCGATCAGCACCCGTTCGATGAAGCTGTGCACGTCCTCGTCGCCGGGCTCAGGCGCGAGCTGCCCGCCGGCGATGTCGCGGCCGATCTGCTCCAGCGTCGCGACGATCAGCTGCGCCTCGCCACGGTCGAGCAGACCGGCGCGCGCCAGCTCGGCGGCATGGGCCTTGCCGCCTGCGATATCCTGCGGCGCCAGCCTGGCATGGGCGCCGGCCGCACTGGACAGCGCCATCATGCGCGGGTCCGGCGGCTTACGGAAACGGCCGCCCCACAGGCGTGTGCTCTGATTCATCACGGTCTCCCCCGGGGCGGAGATTGACTCTTCGGCACGATGGCCGGCAAACGAAACGATCTCCACAGGGTAGTCGCCGAAGGAATATCTGCTTGGCAAGCCGCAACCTTCCGCCCTCGACCACGGCGCTGCGGGTTTTCCTCGCCGTTGCCCGTCTCGGCTCGACGGCGAGGGCGGCCGGCGAGGTGCATCTGACCCAGAGCGCCGTCTCCAAGCAGATCCAGGCGCTGGAGGATCATCTCGGCACGATCCTTTTCGAGCGCAGCCCGCTCGGCCTGAAGGCCACCGAGGCGGGCGCGATCTACCGGCCCTATGCGGAGGCGGCGATCGAGCAGATGGAGCGCGGCGCGCGCCGCCTCGCCGAGCGCGCCGCGCTCGCGAGGCCGATCCGTCTGCACATGATCGCGATTGCCGGCGAGCGCTGGCTGATGGAGCGGTTCCCGCTCTTTGCCCAGGCGCATCCGGAGGTCGATGTCCAGTTCACCAATTTCGTCAGCGAGAACGAGACCGAGGAGGCCGATCTCGACATTGTCCATGCGCTCGGTCCCCAATCCGATCTCGGCCCCGAGCGCGAGGCGCATTACCTGTTCGGCCGGCAGGTTGCGCTGGTCGCCGCCCCCTCGTTGCTGGAGCGGATGGGCGGCTTCAGCCGGCCGGCCGACATTCAGAAGATGACGCTGCTCCAGCATTTCCAGATGCCGGCCTTCTGGGCGGAGTTCACCGAGGCGCATGGGCTGCGCGGCGCGGTTCCCGCCCATACGGTGCGCTATGGCTATTACTCCGTCATCATCCGCGCCGCCGTCGCCGGCCTCGGCGTCGCGCTGGCGCCGCGCTGCTATGTCAGCGAGGAATTGGCTTCCGGCGCGCTGGTCAATCCGCTCGGTCTCGGCTTCGACAGCGCCACCGGCTGCTGGCTGACCGTCAACCCGCAAAGCGAGCGCAGCCCCGGTTTCGAGGCGCTGGTCGCCTGGCTGCGCGAGGAGGCGCGGCGCTTCGAGGCGGCGGCTTGAGCCACCCCTCGCCATGGTCTAAGGCCTGTTGAGGTTTGCGGCTGGGCGCGGCTCAGCTGCGATTCCCAACCGGCCGTAGACCGGCTGCCACGCTTCCAATGACCGGGGCCCGATGCGCATAGCCGTCACCGGACGAACCGGGCAGGTCGTCCAATCCCTTCTCGCCCGAGCCGCCGCGAGCGGCGTGTCCGTCATCGCGCGCGGCCGGCCGGAGCTCGATCTGGAGCAGCCGGACAGCATCCGGGCGGCCCTGGCTGGCGCGCGGCCCGACTGCATCGTCAACGCCGCCGCCTATACCGCCGTCGACAAGGCCGAGGCCGAGCCCGACCGAGCCATGCGCATCAATGGCCAGGGAGCAGGTGCCGTCGCCGCCGCGGCGGCCTCGCTGGGCGTCCCGCTGATCCAGATTTCGACGGATTATGTCTTCGACGGCATGGCCCCGCGACCCTGGCGCGAGAGCGACGCCACCGGCCCGCTCTCCGCCTATGGCCGCTCCAAGCTCGCCGGCGAGCAGGCGGTCGCGGCGGCGACGAAGGACCACGCGATCCTGCGCACCGCCTGGGTCTACAGCCCCTATGGCGCCAATTTCGTGAAAACCATGCTGCGCCTCGCCGAGAACCGCGACGAGGTCGCTGTCGTGGCCGACCAGCTGGGCTCGCCGACCAGCGCGGCCGACCTCGCCGAGGCGATCATCGCCGTTGCCAGGGCCCTGATCGGCCGCCCGAGCGACGGCGCGCTGCGCGGCACCTTCCATGCCGCCGGCAGCGGCGAGGCGAGCTGGGCGGATGTCGCCGAGGCGATCTTCGAAGCCTCCGCCGCGCAAGGCGGCCACAGCGCCCGGGTGAAGCGCATCACGACGGCCGACTATCCCACCCCGGCGCGCCGCCCCGCCAATTCGCGGCTCGATTGCAGCCTGCTGGCCGTGCGCTACGGCCTGCGCCTGCCGGACTGGCGGACCCCGCTGCGCGCTTGCGTGGCCGAACTCGTCGCCGCAGCGCGCGGCTGAAGGACGATCACCATGAAGGGCATCATTCTCGCCGGCGGCAGCGGCACCAGGCTTCATCCGATGACGCTGGTGACCTCGAAGCAGCTGCTGCCGGTCTACGACAAGCCGATGATCTACTACCCGTTGGCGACATTGATGCTCGCCGGCATCCGCGAGATCCTGATCATCAGCACGCCGGACGACGCTCCACGCTTCTCCGCCTTGTTCGGCGATGGCGCGCAATGGGGGCTCTCGCTCTCCTATGCGGCGCAGCCGCGGCCGGAGGGTCTGGCGCAGGCCTATCATATCGGTGCCGATTTCGTCGCCGGCGGCCCGTCCGCCCTGATCCTCGGCGACAATCTCTACCATGGCGGCGGGCTCGACCAGACGCTGCGCCAGGCGGCGGCGCGCCGGCAGGGGGCGAGCGTCTTCGCCTATCGCGTCAGCGATCCCGAGCGCTACGGCGTGGTCAGCTTCGATGCCACCGGCAAGGCGCTCTCGATCGAGGAGAAGCCGGCCCGGCCGCGCTCGAACTGGGCGGTGACCGGGCTCTATTTCTACGACGAGCAGGTCGTCGAGATTGCCCGCGCGCTAAAACCCTCCGCCCGCGGCGAGCTGGAGATCACCGACATCAACCGCGCCTATCTCGAGCGCGGCCAGCTCCATGTCGAGCGGCTCGGCCAGGGCTATGCCTGGCTCGACACCGGCACCCCGGACTCCCTCCTCGAAGCCTCTGAGTTCGTGCGCACGCTGGTCCGGCGCCAGGGCGTGCGGGTCTGCTGCCCCGAGGAGATCGCCTTCGACAATGGCTGGATCGACCGCGCGCAGCTGCGCAGCCTCGGCCAGGCATTGTCGAAGGGCGAGTATGGGCGCTATCTGCTGGCGGTGGCCGAGCGCGACGAGCTCGGCTGACGTAAGATCCGTTCCGCGCCGCCCGCGAGAGGACCCGCATGACCGCGCAAACCGCCTTGGCCACCCCTGCCCGGCACCCTGCCCTGGACGACCTCGCCGCCTCGCTGCGCGAGCTCCTCGGCCCGCGCTGCTCGAGCGCGCAGGCGGAGCGCGAGCATCACGGCCATGGCGAATCCTACCATCCGACGCAGATGCCCGACCTCGTCTGCTATGCGCAGACCACGCAGGAGGTCAGCCGCATCGTCTCGCTCTGCCGCGCCGCCAAGATCCCGGTGATCCCCTTCGGCGCCGGCACCTCGCTGGAAGGCCATGTCGTGGCGCTGCATGGCGGGGTCTGCCTCGATCTGTCGCGTATGAACCGGATCCTCGCGGTCAATGCCGAGGATCTCGACTGCACGGTGGAAGCCGGCGTCACCCGCAAGCAGCTCAACGAGCATCTGCGCGACACCGGCCTGTTCTTCCCGGTCGATCCCGGCGCCGATGCGACGCTCGGCGGCATGACGGCGACCCGCGCCTCCGGTACCAATGCGGTGCGCTACGGCACGATGAAGGACAATGTCCTGGCGCTGACCGTCGTGCTCGCCGACGGCACGATCGTCAGGACCGGCGGGCGCGCCCGCAAATCCTCCGCCGGCTACGACCTCACCCGGCTGTTCGTCGGCTCGGAAGGCACGCTCGGCGTGATCACCGAGATCGGCCTGCGCCTCTATGGCATCCCGGAGGCGAGCTCGGTCGCGATCTGCTCCTTCCCGGACGTCGCCAGCGCCGTCTCCTGCGCCATCGAGACGATCCAGTGCGGCATCCAGGTCGCCCGCGTCGAGCTGGTCGACGAGACCTGCATGCTGGCGATCAACCGCCATAGCGGGCTGAGCTATCCGCAGACCGCCGCCCTCTTCCTCGAATTCCACGGCACGGAGGCGGCGGTGCTGTCGCAGGCCGAGGCGGTGCGGGCGATCGCCGAGGGCCATGGCGGCACCGGCTGGCGCCATGCCGCCAGCGCCGAGGAGCGCAACCGGCTCTGGCAGGCCCGGCACAATCTCCATTACGCCATCCTGGCCCTGCGCCCCGGCGCCGCCAGCTGGGGCACCGACACCTGCGTGCCGATCTCGCAGCTCGCCACCTGCATCGAGGAGATCCGCGCGCACGCCAAGGATGCGCCCTTCCCGGTCACCGCGCTCGGCCATGTCGGCGACGGCAATTTCCATATGGGCTTCCTGATCAGGATGGATTCGCCCGAGGAGATCCGCGAGGCCGAGCGCCTCAACGGCCTGCTGGTCAACCGCGCCATCGCGCTCGGCGGCACCTGCACCGGCGAGCACGGCATCGGCTACGGCAAGGCGAAGTTCATGCGCCGCGAGCACGGCGATGCCGCCGTCGAGGTGATGAAGGTCCTCAAGCGCAGCCTCGACCCTGACAACATCATGAACCCGGGCAAGGTGCTGCCGGACTGACGCGCTCGGGGAGCTGCCGCGCGGTTCCCGGACGGCAAATTCCGCAACCATTCCTCTCGGCCAGCGTTCCTCCATGGCAGGGCGGCTCATGCCGCCATCCTCCGTCCGGGGGCCGGTCATGCTGGACACCAGGGATTTCGCCAGCGCCCGCAAGGCGATGGTCGAGCGCCAGCTCCTCGGCCGCGGCATTCGCGACGGGCGGGTGCTCGCGGCGATGGGAGAGGTGCCGCGCGAACGCTTCGTCGAGGACGGTTTCGCCGGCTTCGCCTATGACGACCGGCCTCTGCCTGCCGGCGACAGCCAGACGATCTCACAGCCCTATATCGTCGCGCTGATGCTGGAGGCCGCCGAGGTCGGCCCTTCCGACCGGGTCCTCGAGATCGGCGCCGGCTCCGGCTACGCCGCGGCGGTCATCGCGCGGCTGGCGAAGCACCTCGTCGCCATCGAGCGGCTGCCCGGCCTGGCCGAGCAGGCCGGACGGCGCCTGCAGCGGCTGGGCTGCGACAATGTCGAGGTCCACTGCGCCGATGGCACGCAAGGCTGGCCGAAGGCCGCGCCCTATGACGCGATCATCGTCTCGGCCGGAGCGCCGGACATTCCCCAGGCTCTGCAGCAGCAGCTCGTGATCGGCGGCAGGCTGGTGATCCCGGCCGGCGCCAGCGCGCATTACCAGCTCCTGCTGAAGCTGCGTCGCTCCGAGGAGGATCGCTTCGAGCGCGAGGATCTCGGCGCCGTCAGCTTCGTTCCCCTGATCGGCCGGCAAGGCTGGCCGTCGACGTCCCCGAGCCAGACAGAGGAGGCTTGAATGGCTGGCAACAAGACGCATGAGCAGCATCTGCGGACCCTGGAGCGCAAGCCGGACCTGCCCGGCTCCGGCGCGCCGGCAGAGCCGGCCGGGACGCCGCGGCAGGCCGATCGCGAGGCCCGCCAGTCCGAATTTCCGGTCAGCCGCGGCGGCATGAACCAGGAGAGCGACCACAACAAGCACAACGATCCCGGCCAGAGCGGACACAAGCGCGAGCCGCACAGCCCGGATCAGGAAAAGCGCTGAGGCCGGTCTGCCAGCGTACAATGCCGTGCCGGCCGGAACGCTGAGCTTGGCCGAACCGTTGCTGCGGGATCGAACGAACCCTGTGAAGGAGATCGTCATGGACCGGCGAAACCTGCTGATGCTGGCGCTCGCCGCCTCCGCGACGCCTGCCGGCGTCCTCGCGCAGCCGGCGGCAGGCGGCGACTCGCCGGAGGCAAGGCACGCCATGCGCACCCTGGAGGCCGGCGCCGTTGCGCTCGAAACCAGCCGCCTCGGCATGGAGAAGGCTTCCGAGGCGGAGCTGAAGCGCTTCGCCGGACTGGAGGTGGCCGAGCAGGAGACCGTGGCCGCGGTGGTGAAGACCGTGGCCAAGATCGAGGCCCCGCCGGCGCTGGCCGGCGAAGGCAAGCAATTGCTCGACAAGCTGGCCGGGCTCTCGGGCGCGGAGTTCGACAAGGCCTATCGCCAGGGACAGGTCGAGGGCCATCGCCGGCTGCTGGCGATCCAGGAGGACTATCTGGCCTCCGGAAAGGACGCCACGCATCGCGCCATCGCAATGCTCGCTCGCAGCCACATCAAGGAACATCTCGACGACCTGGCGATGATCGAGCGTATCATGGCGGGATGACCCGCGGCTTTCAGTCCAGCCGCACCAGCCGCGCCAACCGGCTCGGGCTGCTCTCGGCCAGCAGCAGATCGCCCTGCGGCGTCCCGAAGAGCCCATGGGCGCCGTTGAGCATCGGCCGGCAGCGGCCCAGCCTTTCACCATGCGGGCCGATCTTCTGCAGGCTGGGCACCATATCGGTGACATAGCTGTTGCCGTCTTCGTCGCCCCAGATCGCCATCGGCTGGTAGAACTGGGTCCAGCTCGCCAGATGCCCACCCTGATGGTCGAAGACCTGGACACGGTTATTGCTGCGGTCGACCACGACGACGCGGCCATCGGCATGGGTCCAGATCGCGTGCGGCCAGCCGAACTGCCCCTCCCCGCTGCCCTGCTCGCCCCAGCTCTGCAGGTGCACGCCGTGGGCCGAGAAGCGATGCACCCGGCTCGCCGCATAGCCGTCGGCGATATAGACATCTCCCCAGGCCGCCACATGGACGTCCGTCGGATGGTTGAACGGCGCCAGCGGCTCGCCGCGCTGGCCGAAGCCGCCGACGCGCTCGCCCGCAGCGGTGCAGACGATCACCTCATGCATGTCGCGGTCGACGCACAGGATGCGGCCCTGCGCATCGGCGGTGAGCATATGGGAATCGGCGATGAGGTCGCCGCCCCAGCCGGCGAGATAGCCGCCATCCGGGGCGAGCTCGACGACGCGCGGGTCCTCGGCCTGGGTCAGCGGATCATGCCGGAGCATCACGAAGATATGTCCGCGCGGATCGACGGTGACATCGGTGACGAAACCGCTGTTCTGCGGCCAGGAGCCGAAGGGACGCTCGATGCGGTAGCGTGTCGCGCCGAGCGCGACGATGAGATCATGGGACGGCAAAGGCAGATCCTCGCGGAGACGACCGCGGGAGAAGACCACGCGCATCGGCTGCCGCGCAACGCCGCGGCACCGATCGCCCCGGAATTCCGCTCTCGCTGCCTCAGCCGGTTCCGGACCGACGGCGCCCCGCCGGGACGGCCCCGCTTTCACGGGAATAGGCGGCGATAAAACGGGCGACGGCCTTCTCGGCCAGCTCGTCGCGGCTCGATCCTTCCGCCAGCAGGCCGGCGACGATGTAGCCGAGCCGGGCCCGCTCCTCCCCGGCCCCGCCCAGCCCGGGTAGATCGCGCACCTGCATCCAGGCGGCTTCCAGCGCGGCCTGGGCGCGGGCGATGTCGGAGGGATCTGTGAGCGAGGAGAGAGCCATGCCGCCAAGCTAGATCACCGACGGCGACAGGCCAATAACATAGGTCAATCGGGCGGCGCCTCGCCGTCCTCGATCCGGCTTTCCGCCAGGCTGAGCGTTGCCCGGTAGACGACGGCGCCGCCCTCCTCACGGACCGTGACGCTCAGCTGCTCGGTCGGCCCATGGTCGCGCGCGAGATCGCGCAGCCCGGCCAGGGCGAGTTCCCTGGCGGCCTCTCGCCCTGGGAGATCGCTCCCGACATCGTCCACGATGGTTTTCTTGTCCGCCGTCGTGTCGAAATAGTACCGGGGCATGGTTGTCTCCTCCCCCCGCAGATACGCGTCACCGCGGCCGTCGGGTGAGATTGAGATAGGTTTCGTCGAAACCGCACAGTTCGATGAGCCCATCCATGTCGTGGATCACCACCTCGCTGCGCTGCCAGGAGACGAGGTTCAGCTGCCTGAGGGCGCGCAGGGTTCGGTTCACATGGACCGAGGACATGCCGAGCACATCCGCGAGCACCGCCTGCGAGAGCGGCAGCTGCATGCGGTTGCCCTCCGTCAGGCCGACGACCCCGAGGCGCAGATGCAGTTCGCAGATGATGTGCGCGACATGCTTCACGGCGTCCCTGCGCCCCATGCACACCGTCCATTGGCGCTGGATGGCCCCGTCGATCAAGGTCATCAGCCAGAGCAGCCGCCCGAGATGCGGCGCCTCCTCGGTCAGCCGGTTGAGGGCGGCATGCGGGACCAGCGACATCCGGCAGTCGGTCAGCGCCACCACGCCATGATCCATCTGCTTGACCAGCTTGCTGTGCAGGTCGACGAAATCGCCGGGCACATGCAGGGCGCAGAGCTGCCGGCCGCCGTCTTCCAGCAGGATCTCGCGGCCGGCGAGCCCACTCTCCAGCAGGCTGCTCTCGACCGGTTCGGAATGGCTGACGACGATCGCCTCGCCCTTGGCGAAACGCTTCTCGCGCCGCGGCAAGGCGTGCAGCAGGGCAATCTCCGCCGGCGTGACCTCGTCCCGGCGTGACAGCGCGCGGATCAGCAGTTCTACAGCAGGCATCGCACGCCCCCTCCTTGTCGCGAGCATGGCCGAAAGACGACCGTGCTCGAATACGAACGCGCGCGCACCGGGAAAGCTCCCGGCGAGGGACGGCGCTGCGATGCCGAGGGACGACGACGAGCCGGCCTCAGTGCGAAGCCGGGGTGGCGGAGCGCAGGCTGTCATAGGTGAGGGGTTCCGCCTCATCGAGGATCTGGCCGGCGAGGTCGAGCCGGTCGGCATCGGCCCGGACCAGGACGACCGCACCGCCCTCTTTCAGCGTCTGGGCGTAGCGGTTGGCCTCCTCCGCCTCCGCCCCGGAGGCCGCCAGCGCTCCGACGATGCTGCCGGTCAAGGCTCCCGCGCTGCCGCCGACCAGGGTCGAGGCCAGCCAGCCGACGGCGACGAAAGGGCCCAGCCCCGGCACCGTGACGAGGCCGAGCCCGGCCAGCAGCCCGGCGCCGCCGCCGACCAGCCCGCCGACGCCGGCGCCGGTCGCGAGACTCTCGTCGGTATCGCCCGGGCGGCCGATCAGGCTGATCTCGTCCGCCGTGAAGCCGGCGCGTTCCAGCCGGCTTACGACACCACGCGCCGTCTCGAAGTCGCGATAGGCTCGGGAAATCGTCTTGTTCATCGCCTCACCTGTCCGTTCGAACCACCGCGCCGCGATAGTCCATGCCGACCTCGACGGTGCGCCCGCCATGCACCGCCTGGCCCCGCCAGATCCCGTTATCGTCCTTGCGCAGTTCGCTGACCCGCTCATAGCCGAGTTGCTCCAGCCGGCTGCGCGCCTGGCCCTCGGTGAAGCTGTTGGCGCCGGGCTTCAGATCGCTCGTCGCCGGCGGGCCGTCGGGCGGCGGGCCGGAGGGCGCGACCTGCGCCGCCGCCGAGCTGCCGAGCAGAACGAGGATCGACATGACGCGCAGCATGACCATGAGGATCTCCCCGAGGCGCCGATGACGGCCGTGCTGCATTAAGCTCCTGAAAGGACGGCAGTTCCTCCACTGTCCGCCTGCGCACGCTAGGGCCTGCGGAAGGGACACTGGGAACGTCGGCCGAGCTTTGCCGTTTCGCTGAGGAGCATGCGAGGGGGCCAGATCATGACCAGGCAAGAGAAGAAGCGGCAGGCCGAGCTTCGCGGCGCTCCGGCGCCGAAATCCGATGCGGCCGGCCAGTTCGGCGAGACCGAGGCGGATCCCAATGCGAACGGCGTCAGCAGCGCCAATCCAGTGGTTCTCTCCGGCGACGGCGATGCCACGCCCGGCGGCGGGCATGGCCGCGACAGGGCCGATGATGACGACAAAGGCTGACAGCCCCGCAACGCTCCCGACCGCCCAGGCGCTGCGCTTCGCCCGCGACGCGCTGCTCTCGGGGAGCGCGGTCAGTATCGCGACGACGCTCGTCCTGTCCGCGCTCGCCCGGGCGGAAGGGCGCCCCTGCGTGCAGACGATCAACGCACCGAGCCAATGGTATTGGGGTGAGCGGGCGGCTCGCTCGCAGCGCATCGACCTCGCCCACACCATCATCGGCTATGTGAACCATCACGGCGCCTCGGTGTTTTGGGCTTGCTTCTACCAGATGCTGCGCCGGCTCCGGCCGCGGCACGCGCCGATGAGCCATGCTTCTGCGATCGCAGCACTCGCCGCGGTCGTCGATTACGCCGTGGTGCCGAGCCGCCTGACGCCCGGCTGGGAGAAGACGCTGACCCCGCGCTCGATCGCCCTCGCCTATGTGGTGACGGCTTTCGCGCTGGCCGCCTCGTCGCGAACGCGGTGACGCATCGGCGGTGCGGCGCCCTAGTCCAACCAAGGGATCGGCGGCCTGGCGATCATCAGCCAGAGGATGATCAGGATCGCGCCGAAGGCGGGAAAGCCGAAGACGAACCAGGTCCAGAACAGCCGGTGATAGCGCGCCGGCAGCGGCGCACCCTCGGCATCCGCCGCCTCGGCGATGTCCCGCATGCGCATCTGGATGACCACGACCGGCAGCCAGAACCCGCCGATCACCAGGTAGAGGATGGTCGAGAGCACGATCCAGCCCTGCGTCAGCGGATAGCCGACCTCGCGCGCCAGCCACACCCCGGTGATCGGCTGCACCACCACGGCGGTTGCGGTGAAGACGAAATCGGCGGTGACGACGATGCGTGCCACGCCGGCGATCTTGGTGGTATTGCCGGTGAGATGCGCCATCAGCATGAAGAAGGCGATCCCGGCCCCGGTGCCGATGAGCACGATCGCGCCGAGCAGATGGGCGTATTTCAGCACGAAATAGGTCATCAGCGATCCTCCAGGATGGAGAGAGCGACGAGGTGCAGCGCGATGATCGGCGCGATCTTCAGCAGCGGCGCCAGCGGGTCCAGCCAAAGTGCCGGCGTCAGCACGGTGCCGGCCAGCGCATAGAGCAGCGAGACCGCGATGCCTGCGATCAGCGCCCAGGCGGCCGTGCGCCTGAAGGCGATGCCGAGGCCGGTGAGGAGGTCCGCCAGCCCTCCGCCGATCACCGTCAGCGCCGCCAGCGACGGGCCGAGCTTGCCGGCGACCATCGCCACGCCGCCGGCATAGCCGGGCCCGAGTGAGGCCAGGCCCGAGCCGATCCAGAACAGGGCGAGGCTGACGAAGACGATCGGCTTCACCAGATAGAGCCGCGCGAACCAGCCCTCCTGTACCGAAGCCGGCCGCGCCGCCAGCATCGCATCGATCGATTGCGGCTCGATCCCCGTCAGCCGACGCCAGTGCGAATTGTCGCCCACCGCGCCGCGCGCGATCTCGCGCCGCGCGGTCGAGCGCACCGGCGGGCGCCAGCCGAGCCAGGCCGCGGCATCGCCCAGCCGATAGGCCAGGGCGGCGAGCCAGCCCGGCAAGGCGATCTCTCGCGCCGGACCATGGCCGAGCCAGCGGCGATAGCGGCGGACCAGATCGTTGAACCCGAGCGGCTCGGGGCCGGCCAGCTCCAGCGCCACGCGGCTGGGTGCATCGGGCTCGAGGCAGCGGACGATCGTCGCCACCAGATCCCCGAGCGCCACCGGCTGGATCGGCGCCGTATCGGGCATGACCGGCAGCACCGGCAGCGCGGCCAGCCCCCTGATCAGCGCGCTGGCGCCATAGGCGGCCGGCCCGAGCACGACCGAGGGGCGCAGGATCACCCAGTCGAGATCGCTCGCCATCAGCGCCTCGTCGCCGGCGCGCTTCGTGCGTGAGAATTCGGTCGGGGTCGCCCGGTCGACTCCCATGGCGGAGAGATGGACGACCCGGCGCAGGCCCACGGCGCGGCAGGCGGCGAACAGGGCCTGCGGCCCTTGCGCATGCGTGCCCGCCAGGCGATCCGCCGGGCCGCTCTGCAGCGCGCCGGCGCAGTTCACCACCGCATCGACGCCGTCGAGCAGCCGCGCCCAGTCCTCCACCGAGGTCGCGGCAAGATCGGCGCGGCGCCAGGCGACCGACGGCATCCGTCGCCCCGCGCCCTCCACATCGCGGGCGACGCCCAGGACGGCGTGCCCGAGCCCGGCCAGACGCGCAGCGACATGGGAGCCGATCAGGCCCGTCGCCCCTATGACGAGGATTTTAGGCATGCAGCGGAGTTCCGCGAAGTGGTCGCGAAGGCAACACCTCCCGGCCGCTGCGGTTCCCGCCGCGTTCTCCTGCGGAGGCTCAGCCGGCCTTGCGCTTCGCCGGCTCGGCCTGCGGCGGTGCCGGCGCAGGCAGCCTCGTCTCGCAAGGCGTGCGGCTGAAGCGGATCGGCGGGCGCGGCGCGGTCAGACGCCCTTCGCTCGGATGCTCGATCGTCTCAAAGAAGCCGGTCGCTTTCAGATGCGGGTCCTCGAGCAGGTCGTCGAGCCGGTTGACCGGCGAGCAGGGAATCGCCAGCGGCTCGAGCAGCGCCAGCCAGTCCTGCGTGTTGCGCGCGAGCAGGCATTCCGCGAGGCGCCCGTAGAGAATATCGACCGCGGCCGCGCGCGCCGCATCGGAGCCGAGCGTTTCGTCGCCCGCCCAGTCATCCCGTCCGGCGGCGGTGAAGAAGGCGCGCCAATGGGAGCCGGTATAGGGCATCACCGCGATATGGCCGTCCGCCGTGCGATAGGGCCGGCGATGCGGCGACAGCGAGCGGTTATACCCGCATGGCCCGAGCGGCGGCTGGAAGCTCTGGCCGGCCAGATGCTCGACGGCGAGGAAGGAGATCATCGCCTCGAACATCGGCACCTCGATCGCCTGCCCGGCGCCCGAGACGGAGCGGTGATACAGCGCTGCATTGATCGCCGAGACGGCGAACAGCGCCGTCGTCTTGTCCGCGACGATGGTCGGCGCATAGGCCGGCTCGACGCCCGCCCGCTCCTGCATGCGCGTCCAGCCGGAGACCGCCTGGATGATGTCGTCATAGGCCGGCCGGTCGCGATAGGGGCCGTCCTGCCCGAAGCCGACGATCGCGCAATAGATCAGCCGGGGATTGCGCGCCAGCAGCGCCTCGGCATCCAGCCCCGCGCGCCGCGCCGCATCCATCCGCATATTGTGGATGAACACATCCGCCTGCGCGACCAGCTCGACCAGCCTGGCGCGGTCCTCCGGCGTCTTGAGGTCGAGCGCGATGCTCCGCTTGTTGCGGTTGCAGTTCAGGAAGATCGCGCCCATGCCGGGCGAACGGGCCGGGCCGGGCGCGCGCAACTTGTCGCCGCCGGGCGGCTCGACCTTGAGCACGTCGGCCCCCATCTCCCCGAGCGTCTGCGTCGCATAGGGGCCGGCGACGACGGTGGTGAGGTCGATGACCTTGATCCCCTGCAGCGGTCCTGCCATCGCGCCTCGTCCCTTTTTCTCAGCGTGCGGTGAAGCCGCCATCCACCGGCAGGGCGACACCCGTCACGAAGGAAGCATCGTCGGAGGCCAGCCACAAGACCGCATGCGCCGCTTCCTCCGCCCGGCACAGCCGGCCCATCGGCACCGCCGCCAGCATGCGCGCCTGATTGGCCTGCGCCTCCTCCGGATCGCCCGAGCGGCCGGTGAAGCCGAGCTTCATCGGCGTGTCGGCGAGGCCGGGGCAGACCACGTTGACGCGGACATTGTCGGCCGCGAAGCGCTGCGCCAGCGATTTCGTCAGGCCGACCACCGCGAATTTGGCGGCGGAATAGACCGGGCTGAACATCGAGCCGACCAGTCCCGACACCGAAGCGGTGAACACGATGGCGCCGCCGCCGCGCCGGCGCATATGGCCGATGACCTCGCCCGCCGCCAGGGTCGCCGAGGTGACGTTCAGCGCGATCGCCTGGTCATAGGCGGCGAGGTCGAGATTCTCGACGCCGCCCGGTCCGGGCGTGCCGGCATGCGCCCACAGGATGTCGACGCCGCCGAGCGCCGCCGCCGCCTCATGGATGGAGCTGCGCGCCTCGTCCGGTCGCGACAGATCGGCCCGTACCGTCGCGATCTCGTAGCCCTGCGCCTTCATCTGCGCGGCGAGCTCCGCGAGCGCCGCGCCGTTGACGTCGACGGCCGCGACCCTGGCGCCCTCGCGCAGGAAGAGCTCGACGCCGGCGCGGCCCATGCCCGAGGCGGCGGCGGTGACGATGGCGAGCTTGTCGGCAAGGCGCATGGCGGATCTCTTTCGGAACGGGGAAGGTCTGGCGAGCGCTGTGGGGCCGCGGCCGCGATCACTTGATCAGCGGGCATCCGCCATCCTTCAGCGGGCGGAAGGCCTGCTCGGCCGGGATGGTGGCGACGACCTTGTAGTAGTCGAACGGCTTCTTGGATTCGGAGGGCTTCTTGACCTCGACCAGCATCATGTCGTGCAGGACGCGGCCATCCGCGCGCAGCGATGTCTTGCCGAAGAGCGGATCCTCGAATGTGCCCGCCTCGCGCATCGCCCTGACCACGGCGGCGCCGTCCTTGGCCGATCCGAGCTTCGCCACCGCATGGAGAAAGGCCAGCGTCGCCGAATAGGCGCCGGCCTGGTTCATCGACGGGAAGCGGCCATTGCTGCGCGCGGCGAAGCGCTCGCCGAAGGCGCGGGTCCTGTCGTTGAGATCCCAGTAGAAGGCCGTGGTCAATTGCAGGCCCTGGGCGGTCGCCAGGCCGAGCGAATGGATGTCGGAGATGAACAGCAGCATGCCGGCGAGCTTCTGCCCGCTCTGCACGATCCCGAATTCCGACGCCTGCTTGATCGCGTTGATCGTGTCGCCGCCGGCATTGGCCAGCGCGATCACCTGCGCCTTGGAGGCCTGCGCCTGCAGCAGATAGGACGAGAAATCCTTCGAGTCGGTCGGATGGCGCACGCTGCCGACCACCTGGCCGCCATTGGCCTTCACGACCGCCCCGGCATCCCGCTCGAGCGAATGGCCGAGCGCGAAATCGACGGTGAGGAAGAACCAGCTCTTGCTGCCGCCCTTGGTGATCGCGTCGGCGGTCCCGTGCGAGAGCGCCCAGGTGTCGTAGGTCCAGTGCACGGAGTTGGGCGTGCAGGCCTTGCCGGTCAGATCGGAGGTGCCGGACGCCGTGAACAGCGCGACCTTGTTCTTCTCCTGCGCGATCGGCGCGACGGCCAGCGAGATCGCCGAGGTCGGCAGATCGACCAGCGCGTCGACGCCCTCGGTGTCGAACCATTTGCGCACGATCGCGCTGGAGATGTCCGGCTTGTTCTGCGCGTCGGCGGAGATCACCTCGATCTTGAAGCGCTCGGAGCCGGGCAGCTTCATGAAATCCTCGACCGCCATCTTGGTCGCCTCGGTGGCGCCGGGGCCGCCGATATCCGAGAAGATGCCGGACATATCGGCGAGCACGCCGAGCTTTACGGGGATCTGCTCTGCGCTGGCGCTCCCCGCGCCGGCGAGCGCCGACAGGGCGAAAATGCACGAGACGATGCTGTAGCGAGCCGACATTGGTTCCTCCCGAAAGGACACGGGCACTCCTGCATGGAAGCGCCTCTATTCTCATTTATGAATTTAGAAGACACATATGTGAATTATGAGTCAAGCGCCGGGCTTGCGGGTCGCGCCTGCTTGCGCTTGAGCTAGGCGAGGCGTCGGCATCGTGCGGGACGCGAGGACGGGTGCGGGATGCAGGTCAGGCAAGCGGCGAATGTTCTTGAGCTGATGGAGTATTTCGCCCGCCGCAGGCGCCCGGCGACGATGGCCGAGATCTCGGACGATCTCGGCTGGCCGCGCTCGAGCACCTTCAACCTGGTCGGGACGATCGCCGAGAAGGGCTGGCTCTACGAGCCGCGCCAGCGCGGCGGCTTCTATCCCAGCCCGCGCTGGCTCACGCTGGCCCGCATCGTCGCCGACTCCGAGCCCTTGCCTGAGGCGCTGCACGCGCTGACGGCGCGGATCGCGGACGAAACAGGCGAGACCACCGCCGTCGCCGCGCTGGCCGGAACATCGGCCATTTTCCTGGACGTGGTCGAGTCGGTCCAGCCGGTCCGTTATTTCGCCGAGGTCGGCGACCGCGTGCCGATCCATGCCAGCTCGGTCGGCCGGGCCTTGCTCGCGCAGCACTCGCCGGAGGAACGCCAGGCGATCTATCGCAGGATTCGCTTCGAGCGCTTCTCGGAGACCACGCCGATGTCGGCCGAGCGGATCGAGGCGGAGCTGAGGGAGGCGGCCGAGCGCGGCTATCACCAGAGTTCTTCGGAGTATATCGCCGATCTCGCGGGCGTCGCCCTGCCGCTGCCGCTCGGGCCGCGCCGCCTGTCGGTCGTCGTCGCCGGGCCGACCTCGCGCTGCCTCGCCCGGCGCGCCCAGACGGCCGCCATCATGGCCAAGGCCTTGGCGCAAATGCCGCCTTCCCCCGCAGCCGGCTGACTTTCAAAGCCCCGTCGTGATTCCGGGCGGCCTCTGGACGCCCCGGCAGCATCGTAGCTGCACATTGGTATCATTATATGACATCGCATGTCATTTGTTGACATATCCCTCGCGCCCCGGCTAATTGCTGGCAAGCACATGGGAGGATCGATGCGGATGAACGGTGCCGACGCGCTCGTTGGAACTCTTCTCGCGGGGGGTATCGACACCTGCTTCGCCAATCCGGGCACGTCCGAGATGCATCTCGTCGCGGCGCTCGACCGGACGAGCTCGGTGCGCTGCGTGCTCGGCCTGTTCGAAGGCGTGGTCACCGGCATGGCCGACGGCTATGCCCGCATGGCCGACAAGCCGGCGGCCACCCTGCTTCATCTGGGTCCGGGGCTCGGCAACGGCATCGCCAATCTCCACAACGCCCGCAAGGCGCGCACCCCGATGGTCAACATCGTCGGCGAGCACGCCGCCTATCACCGTGGCTTCGACGCGCCGCTGACCTCCGATATCGAGGGGCTGGCGCGGCCGGTCTCGCATTGGGTCGAGACCAGCCGCTCGGCGCAGGCGCTCGGCACCGACACCGCCCGCGCGATCCATGAGGCGCATGGCGTTCCCGGCAAGATCGCGACGCTGATCGTTCCGGCCGATGCGGCCTGGGGCGAAGGCGGCGCCATCGGCCAGCTCGCGCCCTCGCGCAAGCCGCCGGCCCCCGACATGGCCGCCATCGCGAAGGCTGCCGAGCTCCTGCGCAACGGGCGCGGCGTTGCGCTGATGATCGGCGGCGCCGCGCTGCGCGAGCCGGGGCTCGGCCTCGCTGCGCGGATCGCCGCGCAAACCGGCGCCCGCCTGCTCGGCCCGACCAGCGGCGCCCGCGCGCGCGTCGGCGCCGGCGTGCCGATGGTCGAGCGCGTACCCTATCCGATCCTGCGGGCCCGCGAGGTCCTGGCGGATATCCGCACCCTGGTGCTGGTCGGCGTCGACGAGCCGGTCGCCTTCTTCGCCTATCCCGGGCAACCCAGCAAACCCCTGCCGCAGGACAGCGCAGTGCACTGCGCCGCCTCGGTCGAGGAGGACGCGCTCGCGGCGCTCGCCATGCTCGCCGAGCTCCTGGGGGCCGACAAGGCGAGCCCGGTTCTGCAGCCGGCCGCCGAACCGGCTTCGCCCAGCGGCGAGCTAGACCTGGAAAAGCTCGCCGCCTCCGTGGCGACGCTGCTGCCGGAGGACACGATCCTCGTCGATGAATCGATCACTTCGAGCTTTGTCCTGCTGCCGCGGCTGCGCGCAGCCAAGGCGCACGATTTCCTGCAGCTGACCGGCGGTGCGATCGGCATCGGCCTGCCGCTCGCCACCGGCGCCGCTGTCGGCGCTCCCGGCCGCAAGGTGGTCTGCCTGCAGGCCGATGGCAGCGGCATGTACACGCCGCAGGCGCTATGGACGCAGGCGCGCGAGAAGCTCGATGTCGTCACCGTGGTGCTGGCGAACCGCGCCTACGCCACCCTGCGCGGCGAGTTCAAGAGCGTCGGCATCGACAATCCCGGCCCCAACGCGCTGACCATGCTCGACCTCGCCAATCCCGAGCTGCGCTGGGCCGACATGGCCCGCAGCATGGGCGTCGAGGCCTGCCGGGTGACCACGGCCGAAGCTTTTGCCGCCGCCTTCGAGGCAGCGGGCCGGCAGACGGGCCCGTTCCTGATCGAAGCGATGATCTGAGGAGGCTGACATGCCCGAACTCGACAGGTTCTATATCGACGGCGCCTGGCGCGCACCGCTCTCGAGCCGGACGGCAGCGCTGGTCGATCCCGCGACCGGGCGCGAGGACGGCAGCGTCGCGCTCGGCAACGGCGCCGATGTCGATGCCGCCGTCGCGGCGGCGAAGGCGGCCTTCCGCAGCTATTCCGGCAGCTCGCGCGAGGAGCGGCTCGCTTTGCTCGGCAAGGTGATCGCCGCCTATGAGCGCCATGCCGAGGAGATGGCGCAGGCGATCAGCCGCGAGATGGGCGCGCCGATCACCCTCGCCCGCCAGGCGCATGTGCCGTTCGGCCTCGGCCATCTCAAGACCATCGTCGACGTGCTCCGGGATTATCGCTTCGACGAGACCGTCAATGCCACGCTGGTGACGCGCGAGCCCTTCGGCGTCTGCGCCTTCATCACGCCCTGGAACTGGCCGATGAACCAGATCGCCTGCAAGGTCGCCCCGGCTTTGGCGGCGGGCTGCACCATGGTGCTGAAGCCCAGCGAGATCGCGCCGCGCTCGGCGGCGCTCTTCGCGCGGATCATGGACGAGGCGGGCGTGCCGGCCGGTGTCTTCAACCTGGTCCAGGGCGATGCCGAGGTCGGCCAGGCGCTGGCCAGCCACCGCGATGTCGACCTCGTCTCCTTCACCGGCTCCACGCCGGCGGGCATCATGGTCGCCAAGGCCGCCGCCGACACCGTCAAGCGCGTGCATCAGGAGCTCGGCGGCAAGTCGCCGAACATCATCCTCGACGATGCCGATCTGGAGAAGGCGGTGCGCCACGGCGCCCGGCTCTGCTTCAACAATGCCGGCCAGTCCTGCAACGCCCCGACGCGCCTGTTCGTGCCGGCCGAGCGCCTGGAGGAGGCGGCCCGGATCGCGGCCGAGGTGGCGCGCGGCCTGACGATCGGCCTGCCCGCCGAAGCCGAGACCGCGCTCGGCCCCGTGGTGAGCCGCCGCCAGTTCGAGAAGATCCGCGCCTTGATCGCCACGGGCGTCGCCGAGGGCGCGCGCCTGGTCGCCGGCGGCGCCGAGCCGGTCGCCGGCCTGGACGGCTTCTACATCGCCCCCACCGTCTTCGCCGATGTGCGCAACGACATGACGATCGCCCGCGAGGAGATCTTCGGCCCCGTGCTGTCGATCATCCCCTATCGCGACCTCGACCACGCGGTCGAGATGGCCAACGACACGGTCTACGGGCTTTGCGCCTATGTCAGCTCCGGCGACCCCGACAAGGCGGCTGCCGTCTCGCGCCGCCTGCGCGCCGGCATGGTCCATCTGAACGGTTCGCTGGCCGATTATGCCGGCGCCTTCGGTGGCTACAAGCAGTCCGGCAACGGCCGCGAATGGGGCCGGCACGGCTTCGAGGAATTCCTGGAGATCAAATCGGTCTTCGGACAGCCCGCGCCGCGCGCGGCCTGACCACAACACAGAAGGGGGTAAACGAAATGAGCAGCACAGACGCTTCCTACCTGGCCGCGCAGCCGGCCGAACCGAAACCGGACATGCGCCGGGTCGCGATCGCCAGCGTGATCGGCACCACGGTCGAGTGGTACGATCTCTTCATCTTCGCCACCGCCTCGGCGCTGGTCTTCAACAAGGTCTTCTTCCCGACCGTCGATCCGCTGATCGGCACGCTGCTCTCCTTCGGCACCTTCGCCTCCGCCTATCTCGCCCGCATCGTCGGCGCCGCGATCTTCGGCCATTTCGGCGACAAGCTCGGCCGCAAGTCGATGCTGCTGATCTCGCTGGTGATGATGGGCGTCGCCACCTTCGCGATCGGCCTGCTGCCCGATGCCAACCAGATCGGCGTCTGGGCGCCCATCCTGCTGCTCTCGCTGCGACTGCTGCAGGGCCTGGCGCTGGGCGGCGAATGGGGCGGCGCCGTGCTGATGGCGGTCGAGCATGCGCCGGCCAATCGTCGCGGCCTCTACGGCTCCTGGGTGCAGATCGGCGTTCCGGCCGGCACCCTGCTGGCGAATTTCGCCTTCTTCGCCGTCAGCGCCTCGGTCTCCAACGAGGCGCTGCTCTCCTGGGGCTGGCGCGTGCCCTTCCTGGCCAGCATCCTGCTGGTCGGCGTCGGCATGTATATCCGCCTGAACACCAGCGAGACGCCCTCCTTCAACAAGGTCAAGCAGGAGGCGGTCGCCGAGAAGCTGCCCTTCCTGGCGCTGATGCGCACCTCCTGGAAGACGGTGATCCTCGGCGCGGTCGCGACCATGTCGACCGGCGCCTCCTTCAACCTGCTCGTCGCCTTCGGTCTCAGCTACGGCACGCAGAAGCTCGGCTTCACCCGCGACGAGATGCTGTCGATGACGCTGATCTCCTGCGCGGTCTGCGTCGGCCTGCTGCCGCTGTTCGGCCGGCTCTCGGACGCCATCGGCCGGCGGCCGGTGATCATCGGCGGCATCATCGCCGAGGCGCTGTTCGCCTTCCCGATGTTCTGGCTGCTCGAGACCCAGTCCTACGCCTTCGGCCTGGCCGGCTATCTGCTGATGATGACCGCCTTCGCCGCCAATTACGGCCCGATCGCCACCTTCCTGGCCGAGCTCTTCGGCACCAAGGTGCGCTATTCCGGCCTGTCGGTCAGCTACATGCTGTCGGGCGTGCTCGGCAGCGCGGCGACGCCCTTCGTCACCACCTGGCTGCTCGCCGCGACCGGCCAGGGCTCGTCCGTGGCCTGGTACATGATCATCTGGGCCGTGCTCTCCGGCATCGCGCTGGTCCTGCTGACCGAGACGGTCCGGCGCGAGCTCCAGCACTGAAAGAGCGGGATGCGCGGGAAAGCTCTCCCGCGCATCCGGCGCATGACGAATGGCGGCTCAGATCAGCTTGCGCCTGATCTCCGCCGCGGCCTGGAGCAGGATATCGAGATGCCGCGCCCGCCCGTCCTCGACGATCTGCGTGGTCAGGCTGGTGATGCTGATCGAGCCGGCGAGCTCACCCGATCTGTCGAAGACCGGCACGCCCACGGCCGCCAGCCCGGGCACGAAATCGTCGATGGCGAGCTCGAAGCCCGCCGCGCGGATGCGCTCCGCCGCCTTGCGGAGCAGATCCGGGTCGGTTTCGCTGGCCGGCGTGCGTGCGGCAAGCGGTCGCCGCAGCGCGATCTCCCGCTCCTCCGGCGAAAGGAAAGCCAGCAGCACCCGCGGCCCGCCGCCGCAATTCAGCGGCGTGCGCGCCCCGACCGTGAACCAGGACGCGTCGATGCTGGGATGCCCCGCCCTGACGCGTTCGGTGCAGACCGCCATGCCGTCGTGATGCACCCACAGGAAGGTCGTCGCCCGGCAGGCTTCCGCGATGTCGCTGAGATAGGGGCCGGCGACCTCCTTCAGCTCGCGCCCGGTATCGACGGCGGATGCGATCTCCAGCACGCCGGCGCTGAGCGAATAGAGCGCCTTGCGATCGTCATGCTCGACCAGCCCGGCGAACATCAAGGTCTGCAGCAGCCGGCGCGTCGTGCCCTTGTCGAGCTCGGCGGCGCGGGTCAGCTCCGTCAGGGTCTGGCGCGGCTTCTCCGGGGTGAAGGCGCGCAGCAGCGCGATCCCCCTGTCCAGCGCGCGAACGAGAGGAACGCCCGGCTTGGTCTTGAGCTCGCTTTCGAGGACCGAAGGCCCGTCGCCCATGCTGGCATCTCCCATTTGCGCCTGCGGCATAGCCCAATCTCGGCGGATTGAAAATATCATTACATGATACGTATTGTCATCAATTGACACCCAGCTGAATGCTCCCCTAGGATTCACCCTCGCGCGGCTGCGTGCGACCATTCTGGAGACGACAATGACCCTCGACCCCGCTCTGCGCGACAGGATCCTGGCTTCGGTGGAAGCCGGATTTGCCGACCAGGTCGCCTTCACCCAGGCGCTGATCCGGTTCGCCTCCACGCGCGGTGCCGAGCATGCCTGCCAGGATTTCGTGTTCCGCGCCCTGAAGGAGCGCGGCTACACCATGGACCGCTTCGCCATGGACCGCGAGGCCATCGCCGCCCATCCCGGCGGCAGCCCCTGGACGGATGAGCATTCGGTGGCGCCGATCGTCGTCGGCATCCACCATCCGCGCCAGGAGAGCGGCCGCTCGGTGATCCTGCAGGCGCATGTCGACGTCGTCCCGCCTGGCCCGGCCGATATGTGGACGCACGGCCCCTTCGATCCGGTCGTCGAGGGCGACTGGCTCTATGGCCGCGGCGGCGCCGATATGAAGGCCGGCCACGCCGCCAACCTGTTCTGCCTCGATGCGCTGAAGCGCATCGGCCTGCAGCCGGCGGCGACCGTCTATGTGCAGTCGGTGGTCGAGGAGGAATCGACCGGCAACGGCGCGCTGATGACGCATCTGCGCGGTTACAAGGCCGATGCCGTGCTGATCCCCGAGCCGGAGGAGGAGATGCTGGTGCGCGCCAACACCGGCGTGCTCTGGTTCCAGGTCGAGGTGCGCGGCCTGCCGGTCCATGTCCGCGAGATGGGCAACGGCGCCAACGCCATCGACGCCGCCTACCGCGTCATCGCCGAGCTGCGCCGGCTCGAGGCCGACTGGAACGAGGCCAAGACCGGCCGCCCGCATTTCGAGGATGTCGAGCACCCGATCAACCTGAACATCGGCAAGATCGAGGGCGGCGACTGGGCCTCCTCGGTGCCCTGCTGGTGCCGGATCGACTGCCGGATCAGCATTTATCCGGGGACCGACGCCGCCACCGCCGCCAGGGAGATCACCGAGCGCGTCTCCGCCTTCGCCCGCGCCGACAGCTTCATGGCCAACAACCCGCCGAGCGTGACCTTCAACGGCTTCCACGCCGAGGGCTACGTCCAGGAGCCCGGCACCGAGGCCGAGGCGGTGCTCGGCCGCGCCCATCAGGCATCGACCGGCAAGGAGCTGAAGAGCTTCATGACCGCCGGCTATCTCGATACCCGCGTCTACGCGCTCTACGACAAGATTCCGTCGCTTTGCTACGGCCCGATCTCGCAGAACATCCATGGCTTCGACGAGCGCGTCAGCCTGGCCTCGCTCAAGCGCATCACCGGCACCATGGCCCTCTTCGTCGCGGAATGGTGCGGCGTCGAGCCGCTCGGTTCGGACAAGGCGCGCTGACCGCGGCCGATCGCCGATCGCCAAACTCCCGCAGACTGGAAAGCCAGCCATCATGTCCGCATCCAACAGCAATGCCGCGCTGCTCGCCCGGCGCAATGCCGCCGTTCCGCGCGGCGTCGGCCACGCCACCCCGATCTCCGCCGCCCGCGCCGAGAATGCCGAGCTCTGGGATGTCGAGGGCCGTCGCTATGTCGATTTCGCCGGCGGCATCGCCGTGCTCAACACCGGCCATCGTCATCCGCGGGTCGTCGAGGCGGTGAGCCGCCAGCTCGAGGCCTTCACCCACACCTCCTTCCAGGTGCTGCTCTACGAGAGCTATATCGCGCTCGCCGAGCGCCTGAACGCGCTGGCGCCGATCGCCGGCGGAGCCAAGACCGTGCTGTTCTCGACCGGCGCCGAGGCGACCGAGAACGCGGTCAAGATCGCCCGCGCCGCCACCGGCCGCTCCGGCGTGATCGCCTTCACCGGCGGCTTCCATGGCCGCACCGTGCTGGCCATGAACCTGACCGGCAAGGTCAAGCCCTACAAGAAGGGCTTCGGCTCGGTGCAGCCGGAGATCTGGCATGTGCCCTTCCCGGCGCAGAGCCTCGGCGTGACCGTCGAGGACGCGCTGCGCCATATCGAGTTCCTGTTCCGCGCCGATGTCGATCCGGAGCAGGTCGCGGCGATCATCATCGAGCCGGTCCAGGGCGAAGGCGGCTTCCACCAGGCGCCGGCCGAGCTGATGACGGCGCTGCGCGCGCTCTGCGATACGCACGGCATCCTGCTGATCGCCGACGAGGTCCAGACCGGCTTCGGCCGCACCGGCAAGATGTTCGCGATGGAGCATTACGAAGCCCGGCCGGACCTGATCTGCGTCGCCAAATCGCTCGCCGGCGGCTTCCCGCTCTCGGGCGTCATCGGCCGCGCCGAGATCATGGACATCGTTCCGCCGGGCGGGCTCGGCGGCACCTATGGCGGCAATCCGCTGGCCTGCGCCGCCGCCCTCGCCGTGCTCGACGTCTTCGAGCAGGAGCGCCTGCTCGACCGGGCCAACGCCATCGGCGCCCGCCTGCACGAGCGGCTCGCCGCCATCCAGCGCCGCAACGATCTCCTGCCGATCGCCGCCATCCGCGGCCCGGGCGCGATGATCGCCTTCGACATCGTGCGCGAGCGCGGCACCGCCGAGCCCGACGCCGAGAAGACGCAGGCCGTGACCCGGCGCGCCTATGAGAACGGGCTGATCCTGCTCTCCTGCGGCGTGCACGCCAACACGATCCGCCTGCTGATGCCGCTCACCGCCTCGGACGCGATCATCGACGAGGGCATGACCATCCTCGAGCAGGCGCTCGCCGCCTGACGGAGCCGACGATGACCGCCACCGACGACGCCATCGCCCTGCTGCGGGCGGTCGAGACCGCCACGCTCGGTCATATCCTGAGCGAGGGCTTCATGGCGCCTGCGGTGCAGCTGCTCCATGACGCCGGCCAGCGCATCTGCGGCCGGGCGCTGACGGTCGCGACGGCGGGCGACGACGGTTCGGCCATCGCGCGGGCGATCGCGGTGGCCCGACCGGGCGACATTCTGGTGATCGCGCGCGACGGCGACGACCGGCACGCCTGCTGGGGCGCGGTGCTGACCGCGGCGGCGCAGGGCGCCGGCATCGCCGGCGTGGTGGTCGACGGGCTCATCACCGATGCCGGCGCGATCCGCGCCTCCGGCCTGCCGGTCTGGTGCAGGGGCCGCTCGCCGCTGACCACCAAGCCCGGCCGCAGCGGCGGCAGCGTCAACGCCACGATCCGCTGCGCCGGCGCCGTCGTGCGCGCCGGCGATCTCATCCTCGCCGACGAGAACGGCGTCTGCGTCCTCGCTCCCGAGGACGCGCCGCGCCTGGCCCGGGAAGCGCTGCGCATGCAGGCGGCGGAGCCCGACATGATCGCCCGCCTGGCCGCCGGCGAACCCGTCAAGCAGGTGCTCGGCCTGCCCTGACAGGCTTGCCCTCGACCTGGACGGGGCAGCGGTCGTAGAAGCGCCTCATGACGACCGAAGACCAAGAGCCGGGCAAGAAGAGCTGCTGCGTTCCCTCGCGCCCGCGCGACGATGCCGTGCCGCGCGCTCCTGCCCCGCCGCAGCCTGCCGCGACGGGCTCGCTCGGTGACCGGCGCGATGCCGCGACCTTGCCGGGCGGAACCGCGATCATCGGTACCGACACGGCCGGGATCGCCGGCGACGGCGAGACCCCGGCCCGCAAGGTCACGCTGCGCCCCTTCGCCATCGATCGCCATGCGGTGAGCAACGCCCGCTTCAGCGCCTTCGTCGCCGCGACCGGCTATGTCACCGAGGCGCAGGCCTATGGCTGGAGCTATGTCTTCCATCTGCTGCTGGCCGAGCCGGGTCGCCATCAGGCGCCGGTCGAGACGCCCTGGTGGCGCAAGGTCGACGGTGCCTGCTGGCTGCGGCCTGAAGGGCCGGGCAGCGACCTTGCCGGCCGCGACGATCATCCGGCCGTGCACATCTCGCACAGCGACGCGGCCGCCTTCGCCGCCTGGGCACGCGGGCGCCTGCCGAGCGAGGCGGAATGGGAATATGCGGCGCTGGGCGGCCGGCGCGGCGCGCGCTTCCCCTGGGGCGAGGAGGAGCCGGACGACAGCCGCGTCTTCTGCAATATCTGGCAGGGGTCATTCCCGCGCCTCAACACCGTCGCGGACGGCTTTCTCGGCACGGCGCCTGTCGAGAGCTTCGCGCCGAACGGCTATGGGCTCTACAACATGGTCGGCAATGTCTGGGAATGGTGCGCTGAGCCCTTCCGCATCCGCTCGCTGTCGAAGGCGGCGAAGCTGCGCAACCAGGAGGCCGCCGCCCAGCGCGAGCATGTGATGAAGGGCGGCTCCTATCTCTGCCACCGCAGCTATTGCTATCGCTATCGCATCGCGGCGCGAACCGGCCGCCCCGCCGACACCTCCGCCGGCAATGCCGGGTTCAGGGTCGCGTATGATGTCGAGGGTGCCCGCCCCTGAGCGCGCCTCTCAGTTCTTGCCGATCTGATCCGCGAACTGCCGCATCGCTTCGATCAGCGCCTCTGCCGCCGGAGAGACGGCTGCCGAGGCGCGCAGCATGATTCCCGCCGAGCGCTCGCTGGACAGCTCGGGAATCGACAGGGGCACAATCCCGTCCAGCCCGCTGCCGACGAATTGCGAGGTCATGAAGGAGAGCATGTCGCTCTGGCGCAGCACACCGGCGATGAAGCTCACCGAATCCGCCTCGATGGTCGCCTCCGGCGGCTCCAGCCCACGCACGCGAAACAGCGCCTCCAGCCGCAGCCGGGAGAGCACCGCGCGGCCTGGAAGAACCCAGGCGTGATCGAGCGTGTCGATCGCCCGGAGGCCGGTGCGGGTCGTGAGCGGGTGGCCATCCCTCACCGCGACCGCGAGCGTGCCCTGCGTCAGGGTGATCGCGCGCAACCCCTCCGGGATGCGGCTGGGAATGGCCGCGATGACGAGGTCGAGATCGGCGCTGCGCAGCCGCTCGATCAGGTCGTTCAGAAAGCCGCCGGCGACGCGAAAGGACAGGCCGGGATAGTCGCTCGCCATGCGCGCGACGACGCCCGGAAGCGCGCTCGTCAGCCATGACGGCCCGGCGCCGATGCTGATGCGGCCGACGGCGCCGCCGCCCACGGCACGAACCTCCGCCCGCGCATCGAGCAGCTGGACGCTCAACTGCCGGGAATGCCTGAGCAGCGCCTGGCCCTGCTCGGTCAGCGCGACGCCGCGCGCGAGCCGGCGTAACAGCTTGCAATCCAGCGAGGCTTCCAGCCGCCGCACCGCCTTGGTCAGGCCGGGCTGGGTGATGCCCAGCGCAAGCGCGGCGGCGCTGAAACTGCCATGGCTGGCGACCGCCTCGAAATAGCGCAGCTCGGGGAGGTCCATCGGAGCTATTCCAGTTGGTTATGGAAAAAGGACGAGATGTGACCTTGTCGTAGACGGCTCGATCCGACAACCTCCTTCAAAAGCATAGTCAGGGAGGCGGGCTCGATGACGCCCAGCAATCTTCTGTTCATCCTCTCGGATGAGCATCAGCGCGACATCGCCGGCTGTTATGGCGACCCGCTGGCGATCACGCCCAATCTCGATCGTCTCGCGGCGCGCGGCACCAGGTTCACCAGCGCCTATACGCCGTGCCCGATCTGCGTTCCCGCCCGTTCGGCGCTCGCGACGGGCCGCTGGGTCCACCAGACCGGCGCCTGGGACAATGCCACGCCCTATCATGGCGAGCTCCCGAGCTGGCATCATCGCATCCGCGACAATGGCAGCGAGGTCATCTCGATCGGCAAGCTGCATTTCCGCTCCTCGACCGACGACAACGGCTTCAGCGAGGAAATCCTGCCGCTGCATGTGCTCGACGGCCAGGGCGACCTGATCGGCATGCTGCGCGAGCCGCCGGCGAAGCGCGGCAGCATGCCGGCGCTCGCGGCCGGCGCCGGCCCCGGACAGTCGAGCTACAATGATTACGACAGCGCCATTACCGGAGAGGCCTGCCGCTGGCTGCGCGAGAAGGCTGCACAGAGCCGGGGCAAGCCCTGGGCGCTCTTCGTCTCCCTGGTCCGTCCGCATTTCCCGCTGACGGCCCCGCCCGAATTCTACGATCTCTACGATCCGAGCCGCTTCCCCATGCCGCGGCTCTATGACGAGGCGGGCCGCAAGCTGCACCCGGCCGTGCAGGCGCTGCGCTCGATCATGGATTACGACGACCATTTCCCCGACGAGGCGGCGGTCAGGCGGGCGATCGCCTCCTATTACGCCCTCGTCAGCTTCCTCGACGACAATATCGGCAAGATCCTGAAGGCGCTCGACGAGGCCGGCCTCACCGAGACGACGCGCGTGATCTACACCTCCGACCATGGCGACAATGTCGGCTGCCGCGGGATGTGGGGCAAATCGGTGATGTTCGAGGAATCGGCGGCGATCCCGATGCTGATCGCCGGCCCCGGCGTCGGGGCGGGCGCGGTATGCGACACGCCGGTCTCGCTGATCGACTGCTATCGTTCGGCGATCGAGGCGGTCGGCTGCCCGGTTCCCGAGGCGGACCTCTCGCTGCCCTCGCGCTCGCTCTGGGCGATCGCGGGCGGCGAGCGGCCGGACCGGACCGTGCTGTCGGAATACCACGCCGCCGGCTCGGTCACCGGCAGCTTCATGATCCGGCACGAGCGCTGGAAATACGTCCATCATGTCGGCTACCGTCCGGAGCTTTACGACCTCGCTGCCGATCCCGGCGAGACCGCCGATCTCGCCGAGCGGCCGCAGATGGCGCCGGTCCTGGCCGCATGCGAGGCGGCGCTGCGCCGGATCTGCGATCCCGAGGCGGTCGACGCCCGCGCCTTCGCCGATCAGCGCCGGCGGATCGCCGAGCATGGCGGCGCGCAGGCGATCCTGGCGCGCGGCGACTATAGTTACACCCCGGCGCCGGGCGAGAAGCCGGTCCTGGTCGCTCGATAGCGGCAAGCACCTACCCGCGGCCAAGCAAACAAGAACGCCGCGGTGAATTTGGGAGGATGGCCATGCCTGAAGATCGCGCCACGCGAACCGCCGAGATGGCCTATGTCTGCCTGATCATTCTGGTCGCCGGGGTCGTTCTCCAGCAGGCCCTCCAGCTGCCGCCGGCGCCCTACGATCCGATGGGCCCGAAGGCGCTGCCGATCGGCGTCGCCCTGGCGCTCGGCGGGCTCGGGCTGCTGATGCTGCTCCGGCTCGTCTTCGGCCGCGGCCTCAGCCGCACCGTCCAGAGCATGGTGGTGGGCTTCGAGGACGAGGGGGCGGGCCATGTCCGGCGCCCGTTGACGGCGGTGCTGATCGTGCTGCTCGCCATCGCCTATGCGATCGCCTTCGGCGTCTCGCAGATCGGCTTCTTCCAGGCGACGGCGGTCTATCTCTTCCTCTCCGGGCTGGTGCTCAGCCGGCCGAGCTGGCGCGGCGTCGCGATCCTTGCCGCATTCGCCGTCGCGGCCGCCTATGCGCTCGACCTGCTCTTCAGGGTCCTGTTTCAGCTCGACCTGAACTGAGGAGGCGTTTCGCGCATGACCCTCGCCGACGCCTTCCTCAACCTCTTCGCCCTGAAGCCGCTGCTGATCACCCTCGGCGGCGTCGCGCTCGGCATCTCCGTCGGTGTCCTGCCCGGCATCACCGCCGGCGTGCTGATGGCGCTGACCCTGCCCTTCACCTATCACATGAGCAGCGTCGAGGCGGTCACGCTGCTGATCGCGATGTTCGTGGGCGGCGTCTCCGGCGGCCTGATCACCGCGACTCTGATGCGCATCCCCGGCGAGCCGAATGCGATCATGACCTGCCTGGACGGCTATCAGCTCGCCCGCCGCGGCCAGCCCGGCCGGGCGCTCGGCCTCGGCAACGCCTCCTCGCTGGTGGGCGGCCTCCTGTCCTGGCTGGCGCTCGTTCTGCTGGCGCCGCCGCTGGCGAGCGTCGCCGTCGCCTTCGGCCCGTTCGAGAACTTCGCCGTGATCGTGATGGCGCTGATCCTGATCTCCTCCCTCTCCGAGGGCTCCTTCCTGAAAGGGCTCTCGGCCGGGCTGCTGGGCATGCTGGTCTCCTATCCGGGGATCGACCAGAGCTCCGGCATGGTCAGGCTGACCTTCGGCTTCTCCCAGCTGGAGGGCGGCTTCAACCCACTGCCGGTCATCCTCGGCATGTTCGCGATCAGCCAGGTCGTCGCCGATTCGATCAACATCGAGGGCAGCTCCGAGGCGATCAGGGCCTCGATGCGGGGCATGTTCATCTCGCTGCGGGACTATGTCGTCCATGGCCGCAACATGCTGCGCTCCTCGCTGATCGGCATCTGCATGGGCATCCTGCCGGGCGTGGGCGCCACCATCGCCTCGATCGTCACCTATTCGATGGCCAAGAATCTCTCCGCCACGCCCGAAGCCTTCGGCAAGGGCAGCGAGGAGGCGATCGTCGCCTCCGAGAGCGCCAACAATGCCACCACGGGCGGAACGCTGATCCCGATCCTGACGCTCGGCATCTCCGGCGGGCTGACCGACTCGATCCTGCTCGGCGCGCTGACCATCCACAACATGCAGCCGGGGCCGCTGCTCTTCCAGAACCACCCGGAAATCGTGAACACCATCTTCGCGACGCATCTGACCGCGCATCTCGTGATGTTCGCGATGATGACCTTCGGCATCGCCCTATTCGCCCGGATGATGCTGGTGCCGCGCGCCTTCATCCTGCCGCTGGTCATCGTGTTCTCGGTCATCGGCGCCTTCGCGCTCGACAATCGCCCCTTCGATATCGGCGTGATGCTGGCATTCGGGCTGCTCGGCGTGCTGCTCGAGCTCGCCAAGGTGCCGCTCGCGCCCTTCGTCGTCGGGCTGGTGCTGGCGCCAATCGCCGAATCCGAGCTGAGATCGGGGCTGATGTCCTCGGCCGGCAGCTTCATGCCGCTGATCCAGCGCCCGATCGCGCTGACCATGCTGATCATCGCCGCCCTGCTCTTCGCCTGGCCCTTCGTCCGGGAATGGCGACGGCCTCCGGGCGCCGCGACCGCACCATGACGACAGCGACTTTCATAAGGGGAGAACCACCATGACGAACCCGACCAGGCGCAATCTGCTCGAGCTGGCCGCGGCGGCCGGCCTCATGCCGCTCGGCCTCGGTGCCGCCAAGGCCGCCACCTATCCCGAGAAGCCGGTCCGGCTGATCGTCCCGATCGCCGCCGGCGGCCAGACCGATGTGGTGGCGCGGCTGCTGCAATCGGCGATCGACCGGCAAAAGCTCCTCCCGCAGCCGCTCGTCGTGGTCAACAACGCGGCGGCGGGCGGCTCCATCGGGACCCGCATGGTCCGGGACGCCGCGCCGGACGGCTATACGATCGGCCTGTTCCATATGGGCCTGCTGACGGCGCCCGCGGTCGGCGTGGTCGACTACGATCACACCGCCTTCGAGATGATCGGCCAGGTCGGCCGCACGCAGGTCGGCATGGGCTGCCTGGACAGCAGCCGGTTCTCCTCGATGAAGGACGTGATCGCCGAGGCCAAGGCCAAGCCGGAGACGATCACCGTGGCGATGAATGTCGGCCTGCTGCCGCATTTCGTGCCGCTGATGTTCGCCGAGAAGGCGGGCATCTCCTTCCGTTTCGTCCAGGCCGGCGGCGGCGCGGTGCGCCTGAAGTCGATCCTGGGCAAGCATACGGATCTGGCGCTGTTCGCGAATTCCGAGTTCCATCTCTATAAATCGCAGGGCATCCGGCCGCTGGTGATGTTCTCCGAGGAGCGGGTCCCCGAGCTTCCGGACGTGCCGACGGCCAGGGAGATCGGCGTCGACACCGTCTTCGAGGAGCGGGTGATCGCCTTCGCGCCCAAGGGCACGCCGAAGCCCCAGCTGGAAACCCTCGGCAAGGCCCTCGAGGCTGCGACCAGGGACCCGGAGGTCCTCGAGCGCTTCAAGGGGCTGGGCGTCGACGGGGTCTATATCGACGGCCCGACGCTCGCCACCACGCTCGACAAGCTCGCCGGGCCGATCAGGAAGGTCGGAGCCCTGGTGACCAACGCCCGCAAGGACGAGACCAAGAACTGAGCGCCGGCCGCGATGCCTCTGCCACCGGCTGGCAGGGGGCACTCCGCCGACCGTGTAAAGCAATGTAACAAGGGAAGCATTCTAAGCTTTCGATACCTTAGAAAGCGTATAAAATACGAGATTTATTGACTTTCCCATGCTAGATGTCCCATAGGCAGCGGCATCGCCGCCCGGCGCGGCGCCGCGGAACACGATGTCGGACGAAGCACTCAGCGTGGCTGCTCTTTACGCGACCGAGCAAGACAGGCTCAGGCGGCGGCTGATCGGGCGCGGGCTCAGCGCCCAGCAGGCGGCCGACGCCGTGCAGGAGCTGTTCCTGCGGCTGCTGCGGACGCCGCGGACGGATGTGCGCAATGCCAGCGCCTATCTCAGCCGCGCGGCGGACAGCATCGCGATCGACCATTGGCGGCGCGAGCAGCGCGCCGAGCGCCTGTTCGAGGCCGCGCCGCCGGATGCGCTGACGGTCGCCGATCCCTCGCCCTCGGTCGAGGCGCGCCTGATGGACAAGGACCTGTCGCGCGATCTCGAGCAGGCGCTGGCGACGCTGCCGCCGCGCTGCCGCGAAGTGCTGCTGCTGCACAAATTCGAGGAGCTGAGCTATGCCGAGATTGCCCAGCGCCTCGGCATCTCCCGCAACACCGTGATGGTTCACCTCGCCAACGCCATGGCCCTGCTGCGCCGGCGCATGCGCGAGAAAAAGCAGCCGGGCGCTAATTAGCTTCCCGCTCAGGATCGTCTAATGAAAAGGACGAGCCGACCGACGGACACATGGAGCCATGGCGCGAGATGCGTCTGCGAAAACCGCCTTTGCAGTCCGGATCGGCATGGTGAGTGCTCCGATCGGCCCCGAGACGCCTGACGAAGCCGCTCTCGCCTGGTTCATCCGGCTGCGCGACGAGGACGCCTCGGCGGCGCAGGAAGCCGCCTTCGCCGCCTGGCTGAAGGCCGATCCCGCGCATGAGCGGGCCTGGCAGGAGCTCGACGGCATCTGGGGCGCGCTCGATCGGCTCGATCTGCCGAGGTCCGATCTGCCGAGGCCCCTGCCCGTCGCGGCGGCTTCCCCGCCGGCCCGCGCCCCCCGCTCGATGCGGCGGCCGCTGGCGCTGGCGGCGATGCTGCTCGTGGCGGTCGCGCTGGGCTGGCGCCTCACGCCGAGCGGCCTCTTCGCCGATCACCGCACCGGCATCGGCGAGCGCCGGATCGTCGCCTTGGCGGACGGCTCGCATGTCGAGCTCGGCCCGGCGAGCGCGATCGATGTCGATATCGGCGGCGCCCGGCGTGCCGTCAGTCTGCTCGCGGGCGAGGCCTTCTTCACCGTCGCGCGCGATCCTGCCCGCCCCTTCCTGGTCAGCGCCGGCGAAGGCGAGATCGCGGTGCTCGGCACCGCCTTCGACGTCAAGCTCGCCGAAGGCGAGGCGGTCGCGGTCGTGGTCACCGAGAGCAGGGTCGCCGTGCGTGCCCGCGGCGGCGCGGCGGTAGGCGTCGCAGCCGGACAGCAGGTCGCCTATGACCGCAACGGCATGTCTCCCGTCCGCCCCGCCGATCTCGATCTCGCCCAGGCCTGGCGGCAGGACCAGCTCGTCTTCCACGACGCGCCGCTGGACACCGTGCTGAGCGAGCTGGGGCGCTACCGGCGCGGCCATATCCAGCTGCTCGGCGGCGAATTGGGCAAGCGCCGCATCACCGCGGTCTTCGACGCCCGGCGTCCCGATGCCGCCCTCGAGACCATCGCCCGCAATCTCGATCTGCGGCTTCTGCGGGCCGGATATCTCGTCGCGCTCACCGCCTGGTGAAAAAAAATCCGCGCGGCCGACTAATGAGTCGCCGGCCGGCGAGCGTCTCTCCTGACGGGGAGTGCGCGTAGCGCTCCGCGGGACAGTTGCGGACGGGGGTTTTCGCTGACATGAACAAGACTATTCGGACCGGCCGGCAGATGCGTCGGACGGGGCTCGCCGCCGCCCTGCTCGCCGGCTGCGCGCTCGGATCTTTGGGCACCGCGCCGGCTCTGGCGCAGAGCGCTCCGGCCGCCAGCGCCGGCATCGCGATTCCGGCCCAGCCGCTGTCCTCGGCCCTGATCGCCTTCTCCCGGCAGACGCGGATCGAGATCTTCGTGCCGTCCTCGCTGGCGGCGGGCAAGCGCTCGGCGGCGGTCAGCGGCGTAACCTCCCCGGAAGCGGCGCTGCAGCGCCTGCTCGCCGGAACCGGCCTGACCTATCGCTTCACCGGCGCCCGCGCCGTCACGGTCGAGGCCGTGCCTGGCGCTGCCGCGGCGGGAGCCGTCCCGGCTGGCGCGATCGCGCTCGACACGATCGACGTGCGCGGCGCCAGCATGGCGCGCGGCGGCGTCGGCGAGATCGTCGTCGGGCCGCAGGAGATCGAGCGCAAGAACCCGGTCGATGCGCGCCAGCTCTTCGCCGGAGAGCCCGGCATTCGCGTCGGCGGCGCCGGCACCGCCACGCAGAAGATCTATGTCAACGGCATCGAGGAGAACAATCTCTCGGTCACCATCGACGGCGCCCGCCAGAACAACAAGGTCTTCCACCATAACGGCACGACGCTGATCGATCCGTCCTTCCTCAGGGCGGCCCGCGTCGACGCCGGCGTCGCCCCGGCCGATGCCGGACCGGGGGCGATGGCCGGCGCGATCGCCTACGAGACCAAGGATGCGCGCGACTTCCTGGCCGGCAACGGCGTGGGCGGCTTCGCCAAGACGATGTTCAACAGCAATGGCGCCGTCTTCACCAACAGCCTGTCCGGCTATGCCCGCCATGAGGGCTTCGACGCACTCGGCTATGTCACCTATGGCAAGGGCGGGAACTACGAGGCCGGCGACGGCCGCAAGGTCCAGGGCACCTCGACCGACATCCTGAGCGGCCTGGTCAAGCTCGGCTGGGAGGCGCCGACCGGCGACCGCTTCCAGATCAGCCATGAGCGCCTGCGCGACGACGCGCCTCGCCCTTTCCGGGCCAATATCGGCTTCATCTCGGGCCGCCCGCCCTGGGAGCCGCGCGTGCGCAACTACGAGATCGACCGGCAGAACACGGTGCTGAGCTATAGCCGCACCACGCCGCTCGGCTGGTGGGATCCCAAGGCCGTGCTGGCCTACAGCACCACCGATGTCACGACGACGATCTTCGAGCGCCCGCGCGGCGGCAACCCGCCGGTGACCTATCCCGGCACCGGCGAGACCGACAGCTTCAACGGCAAGTTCGAGAACCGCTTCGGGCTCGGAACGCTCGGCAGCATCACCGCCGGCCTCGACTTCTACAAGGACCGGGCGTTCTACAAGGACGTCAACGGGCGCGTCGGCGAGCGGGCCAGCAATCTCGGCCTCTATGCCCAGGCGCGGCTGACGCCGATCGAGCGCGTGCGGCTTTCCTTGGGCATGCGCGGCGACAAGCAATGGTTCACCGGGGTCGACCGCTCCGATTTCGACAGCTCCGGCGTCAGCCGCAACGCCTCGATCGAGGTCGATCTCATTCCCGAGATCCTCACGGCCAAGGCCGGCTACTCCCACGCTTTCGGCGGCGTCCAGCTCGCCGAGAACTTCATCCTGAACCCCGCCTGGCGCTATGGCAGCGCCGGCATCGAGCCGACCTCCTCGGACAACTATTTCGCCGGGCTGGTGGCGCGCTATGCCGGTTTCACCGTCGAGGGCAGCGTCTTCCGCACCGCGATCGACCATGCCCGCTCCGCCCGCTTCGCGCTGGCGGCGGCGACGCAGACGCGCCATGTCGAATCCCATGGCTACGAGGTCTCGGCCGCCTATAACTGGGCCGACGGTTTCGTGCGGGCGAAATATGCCGATATCGACGTGAAGATCGACAATCTGCCGGCCGATTCCGACACCGGAACCTATCTGGCGACGCCGATCGGGCGCGTGCTGACGCTGACGGCGGCGCATACCATCCAGCAATGGGGCGTCACCATCGGCGCCGATCTGGAGGTGGTCTTCGACTACAAGAAGGTCTCGCCCGGCAGCCTGCCGCTCAAGGGCTACGAGGTCGTCAACGCCTTCGTGGAGTACAAGCCGCCGACGCTGCCGAACCTGACCTTCCGGGTCGACGCGAAGAACATCCTCGACAAGACCTATGCCGAGCGCGCCACCTACGGCCAGGAATTCGGCACGGTGACGCCGCTCTACCAGCCCGGGCGGAGCATCGTCGTCAGCGCCGCCGCGCGCTTCTGAGAGAAGGCTCCCGATGCTGCGCGCGCTTCTGGCCGGCCTTGCCCTGCTCGCTCTGGCCGGCGCGGGGGCGGCCCGCGAGGTCACCGACCTCGCGGGCAGGACTGTAAACGTCCCCGACAGGGTCGAGCGCATCATCATCGGCGAGGGCCGCTATTTGCCGGCCCTCGCTATTCTGGACCGGGACGACCCGGCCGGTCGCCTCGTCGGGATGATGGGCGATTATGAAGCCGTCGATCCCGCCAATTATGCCCGCTATCGCGAGCGCTTCCCGAAGCTCGCCGGCATCGCCCGGATCGGCCGCGCCTCCAAGGAGAGCTTCAGCCTCGAGCAGGCCATCGCGCAAAAGCCGCAGCTCGCCATCTTCGGCCTCGGCGGCCACGGGCCCGATACCCGCTCCGGCGAGGTGATCCGCGCGCTGGAGGCCACCGGCACCGCGATCATCTTCATCGATTTCCGCAGCGATCCGCTGGTCAACACGCCCAGATCCATGGAGCTGCTCGGCCGCGTGCTCGGCCGCGAGCGCGAGGCTGCCGCTTTCATCGACGCCTGGCGTGCCGCCCTCGCCGAGGTCGAGGAGCGTCTGGCGCAGGCACGGCCGGCACCGGCCCGCGTGTTCGTCGAAAGCCGCGTCGGCCTGGACGACGGCTGCTGCGAGACGATGACCAGGGGCATGATGGGCCGTTTCGTCACCGCCGCCGGCGGGATCAACGTCGCCGAGCCGATGGTGCCGGGCGAGGCCGGCACGGTCAGCCTCGAATGGCTGCTGGCCAACCCGCCGCAGGTCTATATCGGCACCGCCATCGGCAATGCCGCCTCGGCCGGCAGCAAGCCCTGGCTGTCGCTCGGCGCCGGCGTGTCGGCGGAAGTCGCCCAGGCCACGCTCAAGCGCTCGATGGCCCGCAACGGCATCTCGCAGCTGGATGCCGTGCGCGCCGGCCGCGCCCATGCCGTCTGGCATCATTTCTACAACTCGCCCTTCAATGTCGCGGCGGTGCAGGCCTTCGCCAAATGGCTGCATCCCGATCTCTTCGCCGATCTCGATCCGGAGCGGCTGCTGCGCGAGCTGCATGCGCGCTTCCAGCCCTTCCCGCTCGAGGGCGTCTACTGGACCTCGCTGCCATGACCGATATGTCCACCCGGCCTGCCCGCTATGAATGGCAGCTCCGCGTCGTCGAATCCCATGACGTCGCGCCGCGCCTGCGCCGCGTCGTTTTCACCGCCGAGGCGCTTGACGAGCTGGACTATCGGCCCGGCCAGGCGCTCGTTCTGCAGATGCCGCTGCCGGAAGGCGGCACCGGGCGGCGCGATTACACGATCCGCTGGCTCGACATCGCCGCCGAGCGCCTCGCCATCGATTTCGTCCTGCATGGGGCGACGCCGGCGCCGAGCTGGGCGAAGGCCGCGCGTCCCGGCGACTCGCTGATCGCGCAAGGCCCGCGCGGGCGCTGCGTCGTCGCGACGGGAGCCGACTGGCACCTGTTCTGCGTCGACGAGACCGGCATGCCGGCGCTCCGGCACATGCTCGAGGCGATGCCGGCCGGCGCGAAGGTCCATGCGCTGATCGAGACCGCCGCGGCGGCCGACGAGACGAAAATGACGACCGCCGCGGATTTCGCCAGCCGCTGGCTCGCGCGTGGCGCGATGCCGCCCGGCCCGAATTCGCTCGTGCTCGAAGCGCTGCGCGCCTCGTCGCTGCCTCCGGGCCGCGGCCAGGCCTATCTGATGGGCGAGACCAGCAATGTCCGCTCCTGGCGCCATCACCTCGTCCAGGCAGGCCTGCCGAAATCGGCGATCGCCTCGGAGGGCTATTGGCGCCCCGGCCGCATCGGCGGCCATGACCATGTCGAGGATTGAGAGCGCGCGTGATTTGCCGTGCCCTTCGCAGGCGGTCGCGCTATAGCGGCTCATGCTCCTGCGCCCCGAGACTGCCGCCGATGTGCCGGCGATCCGCTCGCTGATCGACGAAGCCTTTTCCGATGCCCCCCATAGCAGCGGCACGGAAGCCGAGATCGTCGATCGCCTGCGGGCGGACGGAGCGCTGACGCTGTCGCTCCTGGCGGTCGAGGCCGAGATCCTGCTGGGCCATGTCGCCTTCTCGCCGGTCACGATCGGCGGACAGGCCGGCTGGCTCGGCCTCGGACCGCTGGCGGTCCGCAGCGACAGGCGCGGACGGGGCATCGGCGCGCGGCTGGTCCGGGCTGGGCTGGAGCAGCTCGAGCGGCAGGGTGCCGAAGGCTGCGTCCTCCTCGGCGATCCCGCCTATTACGGGCGCTTCGGCTTCGCGGCCGATCCCGCGATCATGCTCGCCGGCGTGCCGCAGCAATACGTCCAGCTGCTACGCTTCACCGGCAGGCAGCCGCGGGGCGAGATTCTCTATCACCCCGCCTTCGGCGCGGCGTAAGCGCGACGCCTCATGGCAAGCTGTAGGCGATGACATGGTCGCCCGGCTTGGTGCCGATCGAGCCGTGCCCGCCGGCGACGATGACCACATATTGCTTGCCGTCGGCGGTGGCATAGGTCATCGGCGTCGCCTGGCCGCCGGCCGGCAACCGCGCTTCCCAGATCTGCCTGCCGGTGGTCACGTCATAGCCGCGCAGATAATTGTCGACCGAGGCCGCCAGGAAGGCGACGCCGCCGCGCGTCAGCAGCGGGCCGCCGATGCCGGGCACGCCGAGCTTGAACGGCAGGGGCAGCGGCGTCATGTCGGAGACCGTCCCGTTCTTGTGGCGATAGGCGATCTTGCCGGTCCTGAGATCGACGCCCGCGACATAGCCCCAGGGCGGGGCCTGGCATGGGATGCCGAGCGGCCCCAGGAACGGCCCCATATAGACGCCGTAAGGCGCGCCCTCATTGCGGTTGAGCCCCTGCTCGCTGCCCTTCTCGTCCTTGCCCTTGGGCGGGATCTCCGCGCGCGGCACCAGGCGCGAGGTGAAGGCCAGATAGGTCGGCATGCCGAACATGATCTGACGTTCCGGATCGACGGCGACACTGCCCCAGTTGAAGACGCCGAAATTGCCGGGATAGACGATCGTCCCCTGCAGCGAGGGCGGCGTATAGCGCCCTTCATATCGCAGCCGGTGCAGCTGGATACGGCAGGCGAGCTGATCGAACAGGGTGATGCCCCACATATCCGCCTCGCGCAGCGGCGGCGGCGAGAAGGTCAGCGCCGAGACCGGCTGGGTCGGAGCGGTGAAATCCTCGGGAATGGCCCCGCCGGGCGCCGGTTCCTCGCGCACCGGAATGATCGGCTCGCCATTGCGCCGATCGAGCACATAGATGTCGCCCTGCTTGGTGGGGCCGACCAGCGCGGGCACCACCGTGCCGTCCGCCCGCCTGAGATCGAACAGCACCGGCTGCGCCGGCACATCCATGTCCCAGAGATCGTGGTGCACGGTCTGGCGCACCCAGCGCAGCTGGCCGGTCCTGACGTCGAGCGCGACGATCGATGACGAGAAGCGCTCGACATGCGCGCTGCGGCCCATGCCGAGCTGGTCGGGAACCTGGTTGCCGAGCGGGATATAGACCAGCCCGAGCCCTTCATCGACGCTGAAGATCGACCAGCTGTTGGGAGAGTTGGTGGTATAGGTTTCGCCCGGCCCGATCGGGGCCGTCGCGTCGGGATTGCCCGAATCCCAGTTCCAGACCAGCGCTCCCGTGCGGATGTCGAAGGCGCGGATCACGCCCGATTGCGACTGAGTCGAGTAGTTGTCGTTGACCGCGCCGCCGATGATCAGCAGGTCGCCCACCGCGACCGGGGGCGAGGTCGAATAGTAGTAGCCGGCGGGATTGTATTTCATCCCGGCCTCGAGGCGCAGCACGCCCGCCTCGGCGAAGCTCGGGCAGAGCTCGCCCTTGGCCGCGTCGAGCGCGATCAGCCGCGCATCGGAGGTCGGCAGATAGACCCGCGCGGCACAGGGCTGCGACGGGTCGGCATTGGGATCGGCCCAATAGGTCACGCCCCGGCAGGTCTGGTGCTGACGGTCGGGATTGAGCCCGGAATTGGAATCGTATTTCCACCTCTCGCGCCCGGTCGCTGCATCGAGCGCGATCGCCCAGTTATGCGGCGTGCACAGATAGAGCGTGTCTCCGATCTTTAGCGGCGTCACCTGATAGGTGGTCTCGCTGACGTCCTGCGGGAGCTTCACATCGCCGGTGCGATACTCCCAGGCGAGTTTGAGATTGCCGACATTGCTCGGGGTGATCTGGTCGAGCGGCGAATAGCGCTGACCGAACGGCGTGCGCCCGTACTGGTGCCATTCGCCGGGGGGAACCGCGCCGCCCAGCGGCGCCGATGCCACCTTCTCCGTCGGCAGGCTGCCGGCCAGATCGTGCGGATCGCGCGTCATCGCGTAGAGCGCGACGGCGATCGCCAGCACCACCGGCAGGGCGAGCGGCCATGAGCCGGAAAGACCCGTTCGCGGCGGCCCCAGCCGCCGGGTCACCCAGGGCGTCAGCAGCCACAGGCCGAGCACGATGATCAGGCCGCCGCGCGGCCCGAGCTGCCACCAGTCGAACCCGACCTCCCAGACAGCCCAGCCGAGCGCGATGAGCACCAGGGCGCCATAGACCCAAAGTGCGGTCCGCCGCCGCCTATGGAGCAGCACCGCCGTCACCACGAACAGGACGCCGGCCAGCAGATAGAACGGGCTGCCGCCGAGGCCGACGAGCCAGGCACCTCCCAGGCCGAGACAAAGACCGATCACGGCCAGGAGGAGCGAGGTCGCGGTGATGGTCATGGGCCTGTCCTTCCGCCCGGCTGTGCGCGTCTACTGCTTCTGCGACTGATCGATGACGTGAGGGGGCGGCTGGCCCGGCCGGGACGCGTCGCCGCGCGTCGCGAGATAGATCCCGACGATCGCGATCACCGCCGCTAGGACGATCCAGAGCGCGTTGCGTGACGTCATGCGGGCTGTCCTCCGGGGACCTGCACTGCCGGGTCCTCGGCGGAACAACCCAGCCGGAGGATTGTTCCGCCTCTTCGCGGGATCAATCCGCCCGCCGCGGCGTTCCTGTCGAACACAGCAGAGGAGCGAGCCATGATCTGGGAGACCCCCACCGTCGAAGACATCGCCTGCGGCATGGAGGTCACCTCCTACGCGCCCGCCATCGAGGCCGTGGCCGAACAGCCGGCCCCGGAGCAGCCGAGCGAGACCGACGCAGACTGAGGACATGAAGGTCGTCGTTCTCGGCTCCGCCGCGGGCGGCGGCTTTCCGCAGTGGAATTGCCGCTGTGCCAATTGTACCCTCGCCTGGGAGGGCGATCCGCGTGCGCGCTGGCGAACGCAGTCCTCCTTGGCCATTCAGGCCGGCGACGGCGTCGTCCTCGTCGACGCCTCGCCCGATCTCGGCCAGCAGCTGGCCGCGACGCCGTTGCTCTGGCCGCGAGCCAGGCGCCATTCGCCGATCGACACGGTGATTTTGACGAGCGCCGAGATCGACCATGTCGCGGGATTGGCCAAGCTGCGCGAGCGCCACCCCTTCGAGGTGGTCGCCTTCGCGCCGGTCCTGGGCGCGATCAGGGAGAACCCGTTGTTCCGTCCGCTTCAGGCGCAGTGGCGAACCGCCGAAGCCGGCCAGGAGATCACCCGCGCGGAGCTGACGATCTCGCTGTTTCCGGTTCCCGGCAAGGTGCCGCTCTATCTGGAGGATGGCGACGCTACGGTCGGCGGCGAAGATGGCGAGGCGGCCGGGCTCGTCCTGCGCGAAGGCGAAGCGAGCCTGCTCTATGTGCCGGGCTGTGCCGCCCTTTCGCAGAAGCTGCGCGCCGAGGCCGAGCGTGCGGACATCGTGCTATTCGACGGAACCCTGTTCGAGAATGATGAAATGCGGCGCGCGGGGCTCGGCGAGAAGACCGGCCGGCGGATGGGCCATCTGCCGATCGCTGGCGAAGGCGGCTCGCTCGATTGGCTGGCGGGCCTTCCGGCGCGGCGCAAGATCTACACCCATCTCAACAATTCCAACCCGGTGCTGATCGACGGCTCGCCCGAGCGCCGCCTCGTCGAAAGCGCCGGGGTCGAGATCGCCTTCGACGGCATGGAGATCGTGCTGTGAGCCCGCTTTCTCCCGAGGGCTTCGTCGCAGCGCTGCGCGCGGTCGGAGCGCAGCGCTATCACGACAAGCACCCGTTCCATCGCCGGCTCCATGACGGGCTCTGCCGCAAGGGCGAGGTGCAGGCCTGGGCCCTGAACCGCTACGCCTATCAGGCGGTCATCCCGCGCAAGGACGCCAGCATCATCGCCCGGATCGAGGATCCGGCGCTGCGGCGCGCCTGGCGCCAGCGGCTCATGGACCATGACGGCGAGGCTGACGGAGAGGGCGGCATCGAGCGCTGGCTCAAGCTCTGCGAGAGCCTCGGCTTCGACCGGCGGGACGTCGTCGCTTATAAGGGCGTCCTGCCGGCGACACGCTTCGCGGTCGGCGCCTATCTCGATTTCGTGCGCGAGCGGCCGCTGCTCGAGGCGATCGCCTCCTCGCTCACCGAGCTGTTCTCTCCCCAGATCATCCGCACCCGGGTCAGCGGCATGCTCGCCCATTACGATTTCGTCAGCGCCGAGAGCCTGAGCTACTTCACCGCACGGCCGGAGCAGGCTTCGCGGGACGTGGAGATCGCGCTCGCCTATGTCGTCGCCAACGCGGTGACGGCCGAGCAGCAACAGGCCGTGATCGCGGCGCTGACCTTCAAATGCGACCTGCTCTGGGCGATGCTCGACGCCCTGCACCATGCCTATGTCGAGCCGGGGCATATCCCGCCCGGCGCCTTCGCACCGGTGCCGTCATGATCGACCGCCACGCCCGCCCGAGACTCGCCGGTGGCGTGCGGCTCCAGGCCGATCGCGTTCGCGGCGGCTACAATCTGCTCGCCCCGGAGCATGTCCTGCGCGTCAACGCCTCCTCGGCCGCGATCCTCACCCTCTGCGACGGCAGCCGCGAGCTCGGCGAGATCGTCGAGCTGCTGGCCGAGCGCTACCAGACCGAGCGCAGCCGCATCGCGAGCGACTGCCTGACGCTGATCGAGCAGCTCGCCGCGCGGCGCGTGGTCGAGACATGACGGCGCCGCCGCCCTATGCGCTGCTGGCCGAGCTGACGCATCGCTGCCCCCTCGCCTGTCCCTATTGCTCGAACCCGCTCGCGCTCGACGCCAGGCAGGACGAGCTCGATACCGCGGAGTGGAGCCGCGTCTTCGACCGGGCGGCGGAGCTCGGCGTGCTGCAGCTGCATCTCTCCGGAGGGGAGCCGGCGGCCCGCCACGATCTCGCCGAGCTCGTCGCGGCGGCGCGTGGCGCCGGGCTCTATGTCAACCTCATCACCTCCGGCATCGGGCTCGACCGCCGCCGCCTGGAAACACTTGCCGCGGCGGGGCTCGACCATGTCCAGCTTTCGGTCCAGGACACCGCGCCCGCCTCGGCCGATCGCATCGCCGGGCTGGCGGGCGCCCATGCCCGCAAACAGGCCTTCGCCCGTGAGGTCACCGCTCTCGGGCTGCCCCTGACCCTCAATGTCGTGCTTCATCGCGCCAATCTCGGGCATATGGGCGCGCTGGTCGCCGAGGCGGCGGCGCTGGGCGCGCGCCGCGTCGAGCTCGCCCATGCCCAGTATTACGGCTGGGGCGCCCTCAACCGGGCCGCCCTCCTGCCCGATCGCGCCGCTGTGCTGGCGGCGCGCGACGCGCTGCCCGGTCTGAAGCGCGAGATGGCGGGAAGGATCGCGATAGATTACGTGCCGCCGGACCATTTCGCGCTCTATCCCAAGCCCTGCATGAACGGCTGGGGCCGCCAGTCGCTGAACGTGACGCCGCGCGGTCTGGTCCTGCCCTGCCACGCCGCGCAGAGCATTCCCGGGCTCGAATTCTGGACTGTGCGGGAGCATGCGCTGCGCGAGATCTGGGAGCAGTCGCCGGCTTTCGCCGCTTTCCGCGGCACGGACTGGATGCGCGAGCCATGCCGCAGCTGCGCCAGGCGCGAGGTCGATTTCGGCGGCTGCCGCTGCCAGGCGATGGCCCTGACCGGCGATCCGCGCAACGCCGACCCGGCCTGCACCCTCTCGCCGCATCACGACGCCGTCGAGAGGCTGACGGCCGGCGCGCGCAAGGACGATTACGTCATGCGGGAGAGGCCGCCCAAGGCGCAGCGCTGAGCGATGCCGGCCAGAGCAGATTTCGAGATTGCCTGCATATACTCCGGATATTGTAGCCGAATGACAGGTTTCGCAGTAGATCGCTAAAATCTGATCGGTGCTGCCGCCGGCAATGCCGATTTGAATTTTTTGCTCTTTTGAAACTGCTTCTCGTGGTCTAGCCTTCCTGCAGATCCAGGGGGGCACATGTCATGACTGAGGATCGCGCCGTCCGTGGCGAAAGCCATCGGCTCGCTATCGCCGGCTTGAGTTTATGCGCAGCGCTGATTGCCGGCTGCGCCTCGGGACCGGGCGAAGAGGCTCGGAGTCCGGCCGGCCCTGCCGCCTCCGCATCGCTGCCGCGCGAGCGCCTGGTGGGCAATTGGGGAACGGCCTCCTTCCACGACGCCAAGGACCGCAAGCGCACCGAAGCCGAGGCGCGGGCGCAGTGCAGGCAGCCCTATGCCATCACCAAGGGGCCGAGCGACGGCGTGATGATGCATGTGGCGGACGATCCCAAGCGCTATGAGCTGAAGCTCAAGGACGGCGCGGGCGGAAAGACCTATCTCGGCTTCGACGCCCCGGCCGGCGACCCGCAGGATCGCGAGGTCCTGTCCGCCACCGAGACGCAGCTGACCATGAAGTTCGTCGATCCCGACGTGCACAAGCGCTACGGCACATTCGTCTATGTCCGCTGCGGCCGCCAGGCGTGAGCCGCGCTTCGTCCTGTGGAGTTGACCATGCCGATCGTCGCAAGATTTTCCGCCTCGTGCCTCGTCTGTGCCGCCTTCCTCGCCGGAGCGCTGCTCGCATCGGCCGGCAGTGGTCCCGCCGCGGCGCAAGGCGGCAAGCCATATGAGACGATGGATATCGGCGACGAGCCGGGCCGCATCTCCTCCGAAGAGGCGGTGGTGAGCGAAGGCCCCTTCGCGCGGCAGACCGTCTTCTTCCGCTCGAACGAAGCGCCGGGCACGCTGGTGATCCATACCGCTGAGCGCTTCGTCTATCTCGTCCAGCCCAACAACCGGGCGCTGCGCTACGGCATCGGCGTCGGGCGCGAGGGCTTCCAATGGTCGGGCCTCGTCAAGGTCAGCCGCAAGGCGGAATGGCCGGACTGGCGTCCGCCGCCGGAGATGCTGGAGCGCCAGCCTTATCTGCCGCGCTTCATGGCCGGCGGCCCGGGCAACCCGATGGGCGCGCGGGCGATGTATCTCGGATCGACCGTGTTCCGCATCCATGGCACCAACCAGCCGGAGACGATCGGTCAGGCGATCTCCTCGGGCTGCTTCCGGCTCGCCAATGGCGACATCATCGATCTCTATGATCGCGTCCCGCTGAACACCAAGGTCGTGGTCCGCCACGGCGCCAGCCTCTGATCGATTTCGCCTCGCCCGCCCAGCGGCATCATCCATCCGGAGCCAGACGATCATGCGGATCAAACTCACCGAGCCCTTGCGCCGCGCTGCCGCCGGCCTCGGCGCCGCCGCTTTCTGCGCCTTCTCCCTTCCGGCGGCCGCCGGCACGCTCGATACGGTCAAGCAGCGCGGGGTCCTGCAATGCGGCGTCAGCGAGGGCCTTGCCGGCTTCTCCGACAAGGACGCCGCGGGGAAATGGTCGGGCTTCGACGTCGATTTCTGCCGCGCGGTGGCCGGAGCGATCTTCAACGATCCGGCCAAGGTCAGCTTCGTCCCGCTCTCGGCGAGCGAGCGCTTCGATGCCCTGCGTGACGGCAAGGTCGATCTGCTCTCGCGCAACACGACCTGGACGCTCGAGCGCGAGGCGGGGCTGGGTCTCTCCTTCGCCGGCATCAATTATCATGACGGCCAGGGTTTCATGGTGATGCGCGCCATGAACGTGACCTCGGCGCTCGAGCTCGACGGCGCCAAGGTCTGCGTCGAGGCCGGCACGACGACGCAGGCCAATCTCGGCGATTTCTTCCGCGCCAACATGATGAAATACGAAGAGCGGGCTCATCCCAAGAGCGCGGACGCGCTCGCCGCCTTCCAGGCGGGCGACTGCAATGTCCTCACCCGCGACCACTCGGCGCTTTATGCCGAGCGGCTGAAGCTGGCCAAGCCGGGCGATGCGATCATCCTGCCCGACGTGATCTCGAAGGAGCCGCTCGGACCGGTGACCCGCGCCGACGATTTCGCCTGGTTCAATATCGTGAAATGGGTGAACTTCGCGCTGGTCAATGGCGAGGAGCTCGGCGTGACCTCCAAGAACGCCAAGGAGGCGACGACATCGGCCAAGCCGGATGTGCGCCGCTTCACCGGCGCGGAAGCGGGTCTCGGCAAGCTGCTCGGCCTCGACGACGGCTGGGCCCTGCGCGCCGTCCAGGCATCCGGCAATTACGCCGAGATCTATGAGCGCAATCTCGGCGTGAGCTCCCGCCTCGGCATCCCGCGCGGCCTCAACCAGCTCTGGAACATGGGCGGCATCCTCTACGCCCCGCCGCTGCGATAAGGCCCCTCAGCGCCAGCTGCGCCGCCACAGGCAGACGATGCCGCAGGCGGCGAGCTGTGCCGCGATCAGCAGATAGGGCCAGTCGAAGCTCTCCGTCCGGCTGGCGATGATCGCGAAGATCAGCGGGCCGCAAAACGACCCGGCGAAGCCGAAGAGATTGGCGGCCGAGGTGACGTCCCCGATCAGACCGGGCGGCGCGAGCCGCGCCAGCTCGGCCATATAGACCCCGTTCCAGCCCAGCGAGGTCGCGCCGACCAGGGCGACGCAGATATAGACGGCCCATGACGATGCGGCCGCCGCCCAGACGAAGAGCACGATCGCCCCGCTCGCCCCGAGCAGGAGCAGGCAGAGCAGCAGCAGCCCGCGGCGCCAGCGATCCGCCAGCCAGCCGAGGACGATCCGCGACAGCGTGCTGGCCGCAAGCAGCACCGCCACGAAATACCCCGCCTCGGACAGGTTCTTGCCGTGCTGGGTGACGAGATAGGTCGCGGTGAAGGCCTGCACGCTCGCCTGGGCGAGGGAGAACGAGATTCCCATGCCGGTGAGCAGCGGCAGCGCCGGGTGGGCGCGAATGACCTCCGCCGCCCGCCGCAGCGCCGAGGGCGACAGGAACATCCGCGCCCAGCGCGGATTCCCTTGCCCCTTCTCCTCATGCAACTGCTTCTCGAAGGGCTGCACGGCGATCAGGCTGAGCAGCACGACGGCGGCGATCAGCCAGGCGGTCGGCGTGAAGCCGAGCGCGCCCACGACCGGGGGCACCGCGACGCCGGCGACCGCCCCGCCGAGCGGCACGCCGGCCTGGCGGATCGAGAAGATCAGGTTGCGATGCCGCGGCGGTGCCGTGCGCATCAGCAAAGTGCTGCCTGCCGGGTTGTTCGGTGCCAGGCCGAGCCCGACCAGCAGCGCCCCCAGGAAGCCGAGCGCCGCGAGTGGCTGGGACAGGAACAGGATGCCGACGCAGATCGAGGCGAGGCCGAGCTGCAAGGTGCGGATCGGGCCGTAATGCTCGAGCATCGGGCCGCCGCAGGCCAGGCACCAGCAGATGCCGATCGAGACCGTCGCCGAGACATAGCCGATGCTCTCAGGCGGCAGGTTCCAGCGCTGCGTGAGGATCGGGCCCAGCAGCGGCACGGCGGCCGCGGCGAAGGAGCTGACGACCTGCACGAGCAGCGTCGCGCTCAAGGCGCTCCCCCATAGCGGCAGTCTCAAGCCATCGCCTCCCGCGCCTCGCCCCATGGCCAGCGGCGGGCCATCGCTGAGCTTGGTTCTGCGCGAAAGGGCAGGCCCGGTCGAGCCCACACGCCGGCTGCCCGTGCTGCAGGATTTGCATGCGGGCCGGGCGCATGCGGTCAGAGGAGCGCTTCTTGTGCGGTGGCGTAGCCGATGGCGCTCCCTAGGGGACTCGAACCCCTGTTTTCGCCGTGAGAGGGCGACGTCCTAGACCGCTAGACGAAGGGAGCAGCGCGGCAAGGCGGTTCCTATAGTCGGGCCCGCGGCGCGCCGCAAGCCTTTCGATGACCTCTTCGCGAAAAACCTTGGACCTAGCCCAGCGCCGGATAATCCGTGTAGCCGCGCGCGTCGCCGCCATAGAAGGTCGTGGTGTCCGGCGTGTTCAGCGGCGCATTCTTCTCCAGCCGCTCCGGCAGGTCGGGATTGGCGATATAAAGCCGGCCGAACGCGACGAGGTCCGCCTCGCCCCGCTCCACCGTCTCGATCGCCAGCTCCCGGGTGAAGCCGTTATTGGCGATATAGGCGCCGCGGAAGGCCCTGCGCAGCGCCTGGTAATCGAAGGGCAGATAGTCGCGCGCCTCGCGCGTCGCCCCCTCGACGACATGGATGAAGCCGATGCCGCGCCGATCCAGCTCGCGCACCAGATAGTCGAACACCGGCTGCGGATCGCTGTCGCGGGCATCGTTGGCCGGGCTCACCGGCGAGATCCGGATGCCGACACGCTCCTTCGGGAACACCTTGCTGACCGCGTCCACCACCTCGAGCGTCAGCCGCGCCCGGTTCTCGATCGAGCCGCCATAGGCGTCCTGGCGCTTGTTCGAGCCGTCGCGCAGGAACTGGTCGAGCAGATAGCCATGGGCGCCGTGCAGCTCGATGCCGTCGAAGCCGGCCGCCTTGGCGTTCTCAGCGGCGCGGACGAAATCGGCGACGATGCCCGGAATCTCCTCCAGCGCCAGCGCCCGCGGCTCCGACACCTCGGTGAACCCCGTCTCGATATAGGTCTTGGTGGCGGCGCGCAGCGCCGAGGGCGCCACCGGCTTCTGGTTGTCCGGCTGCAGCGAGACATGGCTGACGCGGCCGACATGCCAGAGCTGCATGAAGATCGTGCCGCCGGCCTCGTGCACCGCGTCGGTCACCGCCTTCCAGCCGGCGATATGCACATCGCGATAGATGCCAGGCGTCCAGATATAGCCCTGCCCCTGCCGCGAGATCTGCGTCGCTTCGGTGATGATCAGCCCGGCCGAGGCACGCTGGCGATAATACTCGACATTCAGCGCATTGGGGGCATCATCGTGCCGGTTGGCGCGGTTGCGCGTCAAAGGCGCCATCACCACCCGATTGCGGAGCGTGAGGTCGCCGAGCCGGTAGGGCGAGAACAGGCTGGGCCGCTGGGCATCGGCAGCGGGATTGGCGGCGGAACTGGGATGGCTCATCGTGTCGATCCTCGCAAGGCGGCGGCCGCAGGCTCGGCCGAGACGGTCATGACGCCGGGCCAGCCTGGCTGCACCCGCGCCCTCGCCGAAACCATAGGCCCTTCGCCGGGATTTGGCAGAGGCCGCGACGCGGCGCCCGCGCGAAAGAATGGCTTGTCCGCGCTCGGAGGCCTGGCCGCATGAGCCGTGCCGGAAACGCGGGCTCAGCCGAAAAAACCATCCCGCGGCGCTGGCTGGACGGGGGCCGGAGCTGGATTCGGGCGGGCGTCTCGCAAGCCGTCGGCCTGGTCTATCCGCCGTCATGCGTCGCCTGCCGGGCTGCCACGAGCGAGGCGCAGGGGCTCTGCGCCGCCTGCTGGAGCGGTCTCGGCTTTATCGAGCGTCCCTGTTGCGAGCGCCTGGGCACGCCGTTCGAGATCGATCTCGGCCCCGGTTTGATCTCGCCGGCGGCCATCGCCGATCCGCCGGTCTTCGCCCGGGCACGCGCCGTCTGCCGCTTCGACGGCACGGCGCGCGAGCTGGTGCACCGGCTGAAATATGGCGACCGCGTCGAGCTGTCGCTGATGCTCGGGCGGATGATGGCGCAGGCCGGCCGCGAGCTGATCGCCGATGCCGATCTCGTCGTGCCGGTGCCGCTCCATCGCCTGCGGCTATGGACGCGCCGGTTCAACCAGGCCGCGGCGCTGGCGCGGGTCGTTGCCCGGCGCAGCGGCCGCGCTTGCGAGCCGCAGGCGCTGACGCGGGTGAAGCGCACGCGCCAGCAGGTCGGGCTGACGCGGGCCCAGCGCGCCGACAATCTGCAGAGCGCCTTCACGGTGTTGCCCGCGATGCGCCCGCTGCTGGAGGCCCGGCGCATCCTCCTGATCGACGATGTGCTCACCACCGGCGCGACCGCCAATGCCGCCTCGCGCGCCTTGCTGCGGGCGGGGGCGGCCTCGGTCGACGTGCTGACTTTCGCGCGGGTCGTGACGCAGACGTGACGGCTCCCTATATAGCGCTGACGAGGTTGAGCGATCAGGATTGGCCGATGCCGAAAGTCACGATCTATACGACGAGCTGGTGCCCGTATTGCCATGCCGCCAAGGCCTTGCTGACCAAGAAGGGCGTCGCCTTCGAGGAGATCGGCGTGGATGGCAACCCGACGCTGCGACAGGCGATGACGGCCAAGGCCGGCGGGCGCACCTCGGTGCCGCAGATCTTCATCGGCGAGCGTCATATCGGCGGCTCGGACGATCTGCATGCGCTCGATGCGCGCGGCGAGCTCGATCCGTTGCTGGCCGCCTGAACCGGGCGACAGCCCTGACGCGTGAGCGCGGCTTTCGAGACGACATGATCCGTTACACCCTGATCTGCGACGACTCGCACCAGTTCGAGAGCTGGTTCTCGAACTCCGACGGCTTCGAGGAGCAGGCCGAGCGCGGCCTCGTCGCCTGCCCCATCTGCGGCAGCGCCAGGGTCGAGCGCGCCGTGATGGCCCCGGCCGTCGCGCGCACCGATCGCGGCCCGCGCCCGGCCGAGCCGGCGCAGGCACCCGCGGCGGCGGCTCCCGCGACGGCTCCAGCGACGGCTCCCGCGCCGGCCCCGGCCCCGGTCGCGCTGATGGGCGAGAAGGAGATGGCGCTACGCGCCATGCTCACCGCCCTGCACGAGCATGTCGCCGAGCATGCCGAGCATGTCGGGCCGCGCTTCGCGCAGGAGGCGCTGAAGATCCATCACGGCGAGAGCGAGACCCGCGCCATCTATGGCGAGGCGACGCCGGACGATGCGCGCATGCTGGAGGACGAGGGCGTCGCCTTCCTGCCGCTGCCGCGCCTGCCCGAAGGGCGAAACTGACGGTCGCGAACGCCTCTGGCGCTCCCTTCGCTGCAGTGCAACAATAACGTGCACGAGCGAGAAGGGCGGCACGGCAGGGAGCGACCATGAACGCGATCGATCCTCAGGGCATGCAGGCCAAGCGCGACAAGCCCTGGATTTTCAGGACCTATGCCGGCCACTCCGACGCGGCCGAGTCCAACCGTCTCTATCGCGGCAATCTCGCCAAGGGGCAGACCGGGCTTTCCGTGGCCTTCGATCTGCCGACCCAGACCGGCTATGATCCCGATCATGTCCTGGCGCGCGGCGAGGTCGGCAAGGTCGGGGTGCCGGTGACGCATCTCGGCGACATGCGGACCCTGTTCGACCAGATCCCGCTGGCCCAGATGAACACCTCGATGACGATCAATGCGACGGCGGCCTGGCTGCTCTCGCTCTATATCGCTGTCGCCGACGAGCAGGGCGCGCCGCGCGAGCTCCTGCAGGGCACCACGCAGAACGACCTCGTCAAGGAATACCTGTCGCGCGGCACCTATGTCTTCCCGCCGCGCCCCTCGATGCGGCTGACCACCGATATCGTGGTGTTCACGGCGCGCGAGCTGCCGAAATGGAACCCGACCAATGTCTGCTCCTATCATCTCCAGGAGGCCGGCGCCTCGCCGGTCCAGGAGCTGTCCTTCGCGCTCGCCACGGCGATCGCCCTGCTCGAGTCGATCAGGGCGCGGCCGGAGGTCTCGGAGCAGGAGTTCGGCGGCGTCGTCGGCCGCATCTCCTTCTTCGTCAATGCCGGGCTGCGCTTCGTCACCGAGCTTTGCAAGATGCGGGCTTTCGTCGAACTCTGGGACGAGATCACCCTCCGGCGCTTCGGCGTCACCGAGGAGCAGCATCGCCGCTTCCGCTATGGCGTGCAGGTCAATTCGCTGGGGCTGACCGAGCCGCAGGCGGAGAACAATGTCTACCGCATCCTGATCGAGATGCTGGCGGTGACGCTGTCGAAGAAGGCGCGCGCCCGCGCCGTCCAGCTGCCGGCCTGGAACGAGGCTCTCGGCCTGCCGCGCCCCTTCGACCAGCAATGGTCGCTGCGCATGCAGCAGGTGCTCGCCTATGAGACCGATCTCCTCGAATTCGGCGACATCTTCGATGGCTCGAAGGAGATCGACGCCAAGGTCTCAGAGCTCAAGGCCGCGGCGCTCGAGGAGCTCGCCCGCATCGACGCGATGGGCGGCGCGCTCGCCGCGGTCGAGAGCGGCTATATGAAACGGGCGCTGGTCGAGAACGGCGCGCGGCGGATCGAGGCGATCGAACGCGGCGAGCAGATCGTCGTCGGGGTCAACAAGTTCACCAGCAGCGAGCCCTCGCCGCTCTCGGCGGGCGACGGTTCCGTGGTCACCGTGCCGGACTCGGTGGAAATCGAGGCGGTCGGCCGGCTCAAGGCCTGGCGCGCCGCCCGCGATGCCGCGGCGGTCGAGGCGGCGCTGACCGAGCTCGCGGCCGCCGCCAAGGAGGCGCGCAACGTCATGCCGGCGTCGATCGCCTGTGCCAAGGCGGGCGTCACCACCGGCGAATGGGCGCAGGTGCTGCGCGAGATCTTCGGCGAATACCGCGCGCCGACCGGCGTCGACACCGAGCGGCCGGGCGAGGATGCCGGCCTCGCCACCGTCAAGGCGGCGGTGGCCCGGGCGACCGAGCGGCTCGGCCGCCCGCCCCGCTTCCTCGTCGGCAAGCCGGGTCTCGACGGCCATTCCAACGGTGCCGAGCAGATCGCCGTGCGGGCCCGCGACGCCGGCATGCAGGTCAGCTATGGCGGCATCCGCCAGACCCCGGACGAGATCGTGGCGCAGGCCAAGCAGGTCGAAGCCGACATCATCGGGCTCTCGATCCTCTCCGGCTCGCATCTGCCGCTGGTGCGCGACGTCACGGCCCGGCTGCGGGTGGCCGGCATGGATGTTCCGGTGGTGGTGGGCGGCATCATTCCGCCCGATGACGAGAACGCGCTGCGCAATATGGGCGTCGCCGCCGTCTACACCCCGAAGGATTTCGCGCTCGACGCCATCATCGGCGATGTCGCGGCGCTGGCGGCGAAAGGAAAAGGCCCAGCCTGACGTCATGCTCGGGCTTGACCCGAGCATCTCGGGCCGCGTGAAGCGCCGCCCCTAGTCCTGCGATTCTCGGGTCAAGCCCGAGAATGACGCTCGGGAGGTCAAACCAGCCCGCCGCTCTTCAGCGTCTGATAGGCCTTCAGGATTTCCTGGAGCGTCCCTTCCCGCGAGCGGTCGCCGCCATTGGCGTCGGGATGGAAGCGCTTCACCAGCTCCTTGTAGCGGGCCTTGATCGCGACGCGATCGGCGGTGTCGTCGAGCCCGAGCGTCTCCAGCGCCTTGCGGGCGACGATGCCGACGCGCGGCTCCGGCCGGGCCGTCTCCTGGCCGCGTGCCCCGAAGATGTTGAACGCGTCCTGCACCTCCGGCCCGCCCTGGCCGCCGGCGACGCGGCCCCGCTGCGCCATCCGCGCGGCGCTGGCGTTGACGCCGAGCTTCCAGGTCGGCCGGTGGCCGATCTCTTCCTGCTTCTGATAGGCGGCCAGCGCCTCGTCGTTCATGCCGGCGAAATAATTATAGGTGGCGTTGTAGGCCTTCACATGGTCGAGGCAGAATTTGAAGAAGCGGCCTTCCTTGCCGCGCCCCATCGGCGCCCGGTACTCGCCCGGCCTGGCGCAGCCCGGATGGTCGCAGCGGCGGCGCGCATCGGCCTCGACCACCTCCTCCGCTTCGGAAGCGCCGATCCTGATCCGGTCGAACAAGGGCGAATTGAAGTTCATGCTGGACGGGTTATGAGACCGGAACTGGAAACCGACAAGTGCGCTGCAGCATCACTCCTGCCGCGCGGTGAAGGCACCATCATGGCAGGCATGGCTGAACGGATTACGACCAGGCTGGAAACGGCGCTGAGCCCCTCGCGGCTCGACGTCATCGACGAGTCGCATCAGCATCACGGCCATGCCGGCTGGCGCGAGGGTGGCGAAACCCATTTCAGGGTGAATATCGTATCGCAGGCCTTCGTCGGCAAGAGCCGGCTCGAGCGGCATCGCCTGGTCAACGCCGCGTTGTCGCAGGAGCTCGCCGGCGGCGTCCATGCGCTGGCGATCATCGCCCGGGCGCCGGGCGAGGCGTGAGCCGCACTCAACGGTCAGGAGCGACCAGCGTGACGTCGGGAAAATAGCTGCGGTAGGAGCGTGTGTCCCGCGTCAAGAGCGGCAGACGCTGGACCGAGGCGTGGGCGCCGATGAAAAAATCGGAGAGGACACCTCCCTTCAGGCCTCCCGCCTTGCGATAGCGCTGGAATGCCCGCCCTGCCAGGAACAGAGCCTGCCTCGGGATGGGCTGCAGGTCGAGCCGCAGCTGGGCCAGCGCCAGGTCGAGTCGCTCCCTGCTGCTGAAGGCTGGCGACAATTCAGCGTAGATCACATCGTTGATGATGAGCGACCCTCTGGTCGCCGCGCGGTCCAGTGTGATCGTCGACCATTCGCTCCAGTCCGGATCACCGGTGAAGACGTCGAGCAGGACATTGGTGTCGACGATCGTCACTCAGTCGTCGCCACGCATCAATGCCATAATCTCGTCGGTGCTCATCCCGGTGTCCGAGATCCCGAGAAATTTCTCGAACCGGCTCGCCGGCCTCGCCCCATCCGCGCGGACAAGGAAGAAGCGCCCGTCATCCGCCAGCTCGAACTCGACCGCGCTGCCCGGCTCCAGGCCGAGATGGTCCCGCACCGACTTCGGGATCGTCACCTGCCCTTTGCTGGTCACCGTCGTCGCCATGGCCGCCCCGGTATTACCGATCGAAAGACCGGTAATACCTAGTCCCGGCCACCCTCGGCTTCAAGCCGCTCCGGCGTGAACAGGTAGATCGCGGCGGACAAAAGCAGCAGCACCGCGAAGCTCCAGTGCAGATTGGCGAAGGCACCGGCGGCGTCGCGCCCGCCCGCGCGCTGCGCCTCGATGAACCAGCCCGAGCCCCATTGGATCAGCCCGGCCCCGGCGATGAACAGGAAGTTGACGAAGGTCATGCCGCGCCCGACCAGATGCTCGGGGAAGAAGATGCGGGCATGGGCCATCAGGATCGCATAGGTGAAGCCGGTTGCGCCCACGACCGCGAACAGCACGGCCGAGACCACAGGCGAGCGCGCCCCCAGCAGCGCGAGCAGGGCGAAGCCGATGCCCGTCGCGATGGTGCCCGCCGCGACCAGGGCCTTGCTGCGACCGAGCCGCTTCTGCAGCGCGCCATAGGCGAAGGCGCCGAGGATCATGGTCGTCGCCATGCCGAGCGTCGCATTGCCTGCGGCGACCGGATCGAGCCCGTTGACCTGGATCAGATAGGGCGCGATCCACAGGCCGCGCGCGGTGGCGATGATCGCATAGCCGACGAGCGTGATCGGGATCAGCAGCCAGAGCGGCCGGATGCGCGCGATGCTGGCCAGCCCTTGCAGCAGCCCCTGATGCTTGCCCGATTCATCGGTCACCAGCGGCGGATCGCGCACCAGCACCACCGCCAGCAGCGTCGCGGCCAGGAAGGACACGGCGAAAGCGAGCATGGTCGGGCGCCAGCCATAGGCTTGCGCCGCCAGGGCGAGCGGCGCGGCGCCGACCAGATTGCCGAGCGAGCCGAGGCCGATGAAAATCGAGGTCAGCAGGCCGAAGCGGGCCGGCGCCTCGGTGCGGGCGAACAGATAGAGCGTCGCCATGAAGATCGGCGAGCAGCCGACCCCGATCAGCGCCATGCCGACGACCGCGAGGCGCGCATCGCCCGCCAGCGCGAACAGGAACGCCCCGGCGCAGCCGATCGCCATCGCCGCGGCGACCGTGCGGCGCGGGCCGAGCCGGTCGAGCGCCCAACCGACCGGGAACTGCGCCAGCGCGAAGGCGATGAACCAGGCGGCGCCGAGCAGGCCGAACTCGGCCGGCCCGATCCGCAGATCGCCCATCACCGGGCCGGCGATCACGCTCAGGAAGGAGCGGTAGAAGATCGACAGGACATAGGCCGGCAGCAGCGCGAAGAAGATGGTCACGCCCTGCCTCCACGCAGCCGCCCAGGCGCACGCGGTGCGCCGGCCCTCACTTCACGCGCTCGAGCACCGAAACATAGTTCGCCACCGCCGCGCCACCCATGTTGAAGATGCCGCCGAGCCGGGCGTCCTTGACCTGCATGCCCTCCGGCGCCTCGCCGGTGAGCTGCATGGCCGAAAGAACATGCATGGAGACGCCGGTCGCGCCGATCGGATGGCCCTTGGCCTTGAGGCCGCCGGAGACATTGACCGGCAGCTTGCCGTCCTTCTGCGTCCAGCCCTCCTTGATGGCGCGGGCGCCATCGCCTTCCCTGGTCAGCCCCATCGCCTCGTATTCGATCAGCTCGGCGATGGTGAAGCAGTCATGCGTCTCGACGAAGGAGAGATCCTCCAGCGCGACGCCGGCCGCGACCAGAGCCTTCTGCCAGGCGAGCGCGCCGCCCTCGAATTTCAGGATGTCGCGCTTCGACAACGGCAGGAAATCCTGCACATGCGCCATGCCGCGGAAGCCGACGGCGCGGCGCATGGTCCTGGCGGTCTCCTCGTCCGCCAGGACGAGCGCGGCGGCGCCGTCCGAGACGAGCGAGCAATCGGTGCGCTTCAGCGGCCCCGCGACAAACGGGTTCTTCTCGCTCTCCTCGCGGCAGAAGGCATAGCCAAGATCCTTGCGCATCTGGGCATAGGGATTGTCGACGCCGTTCTTGTGGTTCTTCGCCGCGATCATGGCGAGCGCGTCCGACTGGTCGCCATGGCGCTGGAAATAAGCATTGGCGATCTTGCCGAAGACACCGGCGAACCCGCCCTGAGTATCGCCCTCCTGCGGCAGATAGGAGGCCTTCAGCAGGTTCTTGCCGATTTCCGGCCCCGGCGTCGTCGTCATCTGCTCGACGCCTACGACGAGCACGACCTTCGCACCGGTGCGGATCGCGCGCACGCCCTGATGGACCGCTGCCGACCCGGTGGCGCAGGCGTTCTCCACCCGCGTCGCCGGCTTGAAGCGCAGCGCCGGATCGGCCTGCAGCACCAGCGAGGCGGTGAATTCCTGCGGCGAGAAGCCCGCATTGAAATGGCCGAGCACGATCTCGTCGACCTGGTCCGCGGTGATGCCGGCATCGACCAGCGCATCGGTGGCGACGCGCACGATCAGGCTTTCGATCGTCTCGGCATCTTGCTTGCCGAAGGGCGTATGGGCCCAGCCGACGATTGCAGCGCTCATGGCCTACTCCCGATTGCTGTGCAGATACACAGTATGTGACGCCGCGCGTGCCGGCGCGCAACCGGCACCGACGCATTCCTCTCGTGCACAAAATGGCATCATATCGCCAGCAGCAGCAATGCCCCCACGCCGATGACGATCATCGCCATCCCGGCGAGCTCTCGCCGGGTCGTGCCTTCCGAAAAGATCCGGCGCGAGGCGATCTGGGCCAGCGGCACCTCGATCAGCCCGAGCGTCCGGACATTGGCGGCGCTGGTCAGCGAGAAGCCGATGAACCAGAACTGCGACGCCGCCGCCCCCAGGAAGCCCGCCGCCAGCGAGGGGCGCCAATTGCGCAGGCTGGCGACGAGCGCCGAGCGATTGGCGACGAGCAGATAGAGCGCCAGCACCGCCGTCTGCAGGGCGAGCCCGAGCGCCAGCGTCGTCGTCGCCCGCAGCAGGAAATTCCCGTCCGGCAGCGCCTGGATCGCACCGCGAAAGCCGATCGCCGACAGCGCGAAGGCGGCGCCGGCCGCGATGCCGAGAACGGTCGGCCGCAGGCCGGCCGCGCTGAGCTTCTGTCCGGGCTTCCACGACATCAGCACGACGCCGGCCGTGGCCAGGATGATCGCCAGCAGCTTCGGCCAGCCCAGCGCGTCGCCGAGCAGCAGCCAGCCGAACAGCGCGACCTGCACCGGCTCGGTCTTGGTATAGGCGGTCGTCACCGCGAAGGAGCGTTCGCGCATCGCTGCGAGCATCAGCGCGGTGGCGAGAATCTGCGTCAGCGCGCCCCAGAGCGTGAAGCCGAGATAGCGGGCATCGAGCATCGGCGGCAGCCGGCCGCTGCCGAGGCAGACCAGCACCAGGAACAGGACCGCGAAGGGCAGCCCGAACAGGAACCGCACCTGCGTCGCCCCGACCACGCCGATCAACTCCGTCAGCGAGCGTTGGGTCAGATTGCGGGCGGTCTGGAGGAAGGAGGCGGCGAGCGTCGCCGGTATCCACAGCAGGGCAAAGCTCACGCGCGGTCCTCGAAAACGGTGCCGGTCTGCTTTGGACCGCCGCGCGCCGCTAGGCAAATCGCCCGATGAAGGGTAGGTATGCATGGCTAGCGAAGCGGAAAATCGACCCGCCGTCTCGAAAATGCCCCAAGCCTCGCGTTGAAGCCAAGCTCACCGTCAAGACCGCCCACCTTCAAGACAGGTTCAGCCCCAGCCGATGCACTCACTTCGTCTCGTCGCCGGCGCCGTGCTCGCCACGCTCCTCGCTGCCGCCGCGCCGGCTCTCGCCGGCACGAGCCTGGTCATCGACGCCAGCAGCGGCGATGTGCTCTCGAGCGAGAACCCGAGCCAGGCCTGGCACCCGGCCTCGACCACGAAGATGATGACGCTCTATGTTGCGCTGAAGGCGGTGCGCGAGGGCAGGATCGGCCTGGAGACGGCGATCCCCGCCTCGAAGCGGGCCGCGAGCCAGCCGCGCGTCAAGGTCTATATCCGCGCCGGCCAGGAGGTCACGCTCGACGACGCCATCCGCATCATGATGGTGAAATCGGCCAATGACATCGCCTATGTCATCGCCGAGGGCGTCGGCGGCGATATCGAGACCTTCGTGGCGATGATGAATGCCGAGGCGCAGCGGCTCGGCATGCGCGACACCCATTTCACCAATCCCAATGGCTGGCACGATCCCGACCAGCAGACCAGCGCCCGCGACCTCGCCATTCTCGCGATGGCGCTGATGCACGAATTCGGACAGTACTCCGAATATTGGGGCACCGGCGCCGTGCAGCTCGGCAAGCAGAAGCTGATGAACACCAACGGCCTCGTCGGCCGCTATCACGGCATCAACGGCATGAAGACCGGCTTCGTCTGCGCCTCCGGCTTCAATGTCGTCGCCACCGCGACGCGCGGCGGCCGCACCCTGATCGCCGTCGTGCTGGGAGCGCATTCCGGCTCCGAGCGCACCGTCAAGGCGGCCCAGCTGCTCGATGACGGCTTCGGCAAATGGGGCGGCTTCGGCAGCGGCAATGTCGCCAACCTGCCCTCCGGCTCGGGCGGGCGCGCCTACAGCATCTGCGACACGGTCCGCCGCGGCGGCAGCGCGCTCGGCGACGATGCCGAGAGCAGCGGCCCCATCTCCGTGTCGGCGGGCCAGAATGTCGGCGGCAATTCCGACGGAACCTCGGAGCGCTTCGCCATCAGCGCGGCGCCGGCCGGTGTCGGCGGCTCGCTGCTGACGCGTTCGCCGTCCGGCCGCATCACGCTGGGACCGCGCGCCCCGCTCGCCGCCGTGCCGGTTGCCTTCGGTCGGACGCCGGGCTCGGACAGGGCGCCGCTCGCCGCCAATGTCGTGGCGAAGCCGCAGACGCAGGTCGCACGCGAGACCGTCCAGCCCGGCGCTCCCGTCGCGGCGGGACTCCTCGCCGGCAGCCGCAGCTTCTCGTCCAATGGCGCGATCGCGCCGTCGACCTCGGCCTTCGCTCCGGCGCAGGACAGCGCGGGCGGCGGGCCGCTGCGCCTGCAAGGCGCGATCCGCCCGGGCGAAGCGACGCCGGCCAGCCTGCGGCCCGGCGCCGCCGCCGGCATCAAGAGCAAGGCCAAGTTCAAGCCTGCCCAGACCAAGCCCTCTCAGGCCAAGCCGAAGCCGAGCCAGGCCCTGGCCAAGCCGCCGGCCCGGCCCGCGCCGAGGCCGGCCGCCAAGCCCGGCGCCTGATTGCCGGCAGAGGGCGCCGGCAGGGAGCGCTGGACGATGCAGCCGCGCGGCGAACCTCTTGCGCAGCAGGGCATCACCCTCGCGCTCCTGTCCGCGGCGGCCTTCGGCACCAATATCGTCAGTGCCCAGCTCGCCGCCCAGGCCGGGCTGAGCGGCCCGCTTCTCGTCTTCTACCGCGTCGCGCTGATGCTGATGCTGGTCGGCGGCGCCGCGCTGATCTGGCGCAGCGGCCTTTCGGTGCCGCGCCGCCGCTGGCCGGCGCTGGCGCTGTTCGGCATCAGCACCGCTTTGGTCGGCTCGGCCTATCTCTCCTCGGTCGCCTTCCTGTCGGTCACCGTCGCGGCAGTGGTCTTCTACACCTTCCCCGTCCTGATCGTTCTCGCCGAGCCGCTGCTCACCCCCGCCCGCTTCAGCCTCGACCGCATGCTGATCGCGCTCGTCGCCTTCGCCGGCGTCGCCATGGTGGTGGGGCCGGACTGGCACGGGCTCGACCCGCGCGGCCTCGCCCTCGCTTTGGCCGCGAGCCTGCTGGCGGCGGCGCAATTCTTCGCGGCCGCCGCCTGCGGCGAGACCGGCACCATGCCGAAGCTGTTCTGGTCGCATATGCTGATCCTGCCGGTGACGCTGGCCATCCTGGCCGCGACCGGCCTGTTCCGCGGCCCGGACGCTCTCGCGCTGGCGCCGATCGCCGTGACGATCACCATCGGCGGCTATCTGGTCGGCTTCCTCTGCCAGGTCCTGGCGCTCGCCCGCGTCGCGCCTGGCCCTGCAGCGCTCGCCTTCTGCGCCGAGCCGGTGTTTTCGGTGGTGATCGCCGCCGCCTTCCTCGGCGAGCGGGTCGGAGGCCTGCAATATGCGGGCGGCGCCCTTGTGGTCGCGGCAATCATCGCCAATGTAACATTGGAACAAAAGCGGCTGCGCCGATGGGCGGCGCCCGCCGCGCCCGGATCCTGACCCGATGCCCGCCTCCAGCCCGCCCGAGCTCCTGCCGCCGAAGCCGATCCCGCTCACTTTGCTCACCGGCTTTCTCGGCGCCGGCAAGACGACGCTGCTCAACCGCCTGCTCAAGGACCCGGCCCTGGCCGAGACGGTGGTGCTGATCAACGAATTCGGCGAGATCGGGCTCGACCATCTCTTCGTCGAGGGCATCGAGGACGGCATGATCCTGCTCGCCTCGGGCTGCCTGTGCTGCACCATCCGCGACGATCTCATCGTGACGCTGGAGGATCTGCTGCGCCGGCTCGACAATGGCCGGGTCGCGCCGTTCAAGCGGCTGGTGATCGAGACGAACGGCCTCGCCGATCCTGCGCCGATCCTCAACGTCCTGATCAACCATCCCTATCTCGCACTGCGCTTCAAGCTCGACGGGGTGGTCACCCTGGTCGACGCCGTCAACGGCATGGCGACCCTGGACGCCCATCCCGAGGCGCTGAGGCAGGTGGTCGCGGCGGACAGGCTCGTCCTGACCAAGTCGGACATCGCCGAGGATGCGCAGGCGCTCGCCGCGCTCAGGCAGCGGCTCGCGCAGCTCAATCCCGGCGCCGGCATTCTCGCCCCCGCTGCGCCGGCGCAGGCGCTGATCGGCGCCGGTCTCTACGACCTCGCCGAGCGCCCGCAGGACCTGCGGCAGTGGCTGGCGGCCGAACGCATCGCGCCGGGCCACCATCATCATGAGCATCACGACCACGCGCATCACCACCACGACATCAACCGCCACGACGCCGGCATCCGTGCCTTCACGCTGACCGCCGAGAGCCCGATCCGCGAGGCGACCTTCGACCTGTTCTGGACATTGCTGCGCTCGACCCATGGTTCCAGGCTGTTGCGGCTGAAGGGGCTCGTCTCGCTGGAAGAGCATCCGGGCGGGCCGCTCCTCGTCCACGCCGTCCAGCAGATCCTGCATCCGCCGGTGCTGCTCCCGGCCTGGCCCGATGCCGACCGGCGTTCGCGCCTCGTCCTGATCGTCAAGGATCTGGAGGAGCAGGCGGTGGCGCGGCTCTGGTCGGCCTTCCTCGGCAGGCCGGCGCCGGCTCAGCCGGATGCGCAGACGCATCACCACGCCTGAGCCGCTGGCCCGCTTCTTGGTTCCCTGTCCGGCGAGCTTCCGCTCGCGGCGTGCACCCGTGCCGATCCGGCACGCAGGCGCGCCGAAGCGGGGCGCGAGCTTGAAAGGGCCGCCTCATGCCGGGACTGATCGCATTGCGGGCCTCACCCGCCGCGGCATCGCGCACCGGCCTGTCGGCATGGCGGGTCGTGCCGCGCGCCGAGCGCCTGTCGATCGAGCAGCGCAGCCTGCCGGCCTGCGCCGCCATCGAGGCCGAATGGCGCGACCTCGCCGCCCGCGCGATAGAGCCCAATCTCTTCTTCGCTCCGGACTTCGCGCTGCCGGCTGCCCAGCATCTCGTCGCCTTCCGGGACGCCTCGGTCCAGCTGGTCTGGGCGGGCGAACCCGGGCAAGGCCGCCTTCTCGGATTGCTGCCGGCCTCGTGGCGGCGCCCTCTCCTCGGTCCCCATGAGCTGGCCGGCTGGACCGATCCGCGCCTCGGCAATGCCGCGCCTCTGGTCGATGCAGAGCGTGCCGGCGAGGTGATCGCCAGCCTGCGCGCGGCGCCCGGCGCCCGGCGCAGGCAAACGGGGGGCAGGCTCCGCTTTGCTGGCCTCGATCTCGACGGCCCTTTCGCATCCGCCCTGCAGCGCGCGGCCGGGCCGCTCGGCTGGTCCGTCGCGCTGAAGGCGGCGCCTGTCCGCTCGCCAGCGGCGGGCGCACCCGCTCTGGCTGCCCTGCGCCGCGGCCTGAGCTGCCATGGACAGGTCGCGATCGCGCGATCGGGCTGCCGCGAGGAGCTGCGCGACATGGTCGAGCTCATCCTGGCGCTCGAAGCCTCGGGCCCTGCGGCGCGCCGGGGCGAGGCGGCCTTGCAGGATGTCCGCGAGGCCGCCTTTCTGCGCAGCATGACGCGCGGTCTGGCGCGCTCGCAACAATGCCGGGCCGCCCTGATGCTGCTCGATGGCGAGCCCATCGCCGGCGCGATCCTGCTCGGCAAGGCCCCGCGCCTCTGGCTCCAGGCCAGTGCGCAGGCCGAGCGCTATGCCAGCTTCGCGCCGCTGGCGCAGCTCCTTGCCAGCTTGGCGCGGCGTGGCCGCGGCTGCGAGATCATCGGACAGGTGCCGGGGCCCCATGAGGCGGCCCGCCCGCTCCGTATCGGCGAGATCCGCCTGGAGCCTCGCGCGCCGAGGCGTCCGCTCGCCGGACGGGCGAGGATCTTCGCCCCGGCCTGAATTCGTCAGCCCTCTTCGCGCAGCAGCCGCCGGATGATCTTGCCGGTCGTGGTCATCGGCAATTCGCTGCGGAAGGCGATCTCGCGCGGATATTCATGCGCCGCCAGCCGCTCGCGCACGAAGCTCTGGATCTCGGCGACCAGGCCGTCCGACGGCTCATGGCCCGGTTTGGGCACGATGAAGGCCTTGACGATCTCCGTCCGCAGCGGATCGGGCTTGCCGACCACCGCCGCCAGCGCCACCGCCGGATGGCGCAGCAGGCAATCCTCGATCTCGCCCGGCCCGATCCGGTAGCCCGAGGAGGTGATGACATCGTCGTCGCGCCCGACGAAGCGGATATAGCCTTGCGCATCGCAGGCGCCCTGGTCGCCAGTCAGCATCCAGTCGCCGATGAACTTGGCCTGCGTGGCCTCGGGCTTGCGCCAGTATTCGAGGAACATCACCGGGTCGGGCCGGCGGATCGCGATCTGGCCCTCTTCCTCCGGTTCGCAGAGGCTGCCATCGGCCCGCACCACCGCCACCTCATGTCCCGGAACGGGCTTGCCGATGAAGCCGGGCTTGACCACGCCGATCGCGGCGCAGGAGGCCAGGACCAGATTGCACTCCGTCTGTCCGTAGAACTCGTTGATGGTGAGGCCGAGCGTCTCGCGGCCCCAGGCCAGGGTCTCGGCGCCGAGCGACTCCCCGCCCGAGGCGACGGTGCGCAGCTTCAGCTCATAGCGCCCGCGCGGGTTGTCGACCGTCCGCAGCATGCGCAGCGCCGTGGGCGGGATGAAGCTGTTGCGCACGCCGAGATCGGCGATCAGCCGCAGCGCCTCCTCCGGATCGAATTTCGCCGCCGGCCGCGCGACGATCGGCACGCCATGATGCAGCGCCGGCAGCAGATTGTTCAAAAGCCCCCCGGCCCAGGCCCAATCGGCCGGGGTCCACATCAGATCGCCGGGCTGCGGCAGGAATTCATGCGGCATCTCCACCCCCGGCAGATGCCCGAGCATGACGCGATGGCCATGCAGCGCGCCCTTGGCGTTGCCGGTCGTGCCCGATGTGTAGATCATCAGCGCCGGATCGTCCGGCCCCCTCTCGACCGGCGTGAACGCCTCGCTCTCGCGCTCGAGCAGCTGCTCCAGCCCTTCGCAGCCACCACCCGGCCCATCGGTGGAGATCACCAACGCGAGCTCGGGCAGCGGCTCGGCGATTTGGGCGAGCTTGGCGATACCGGCGGCATTGGTCACTAGCGCCTTGGCGCCGCTGTCGCGCAGGCGATAAGAGAGCGCGTCGGCGCCGAACAGCGCCGCCAGCGGCACCGCAATCGCGCCGAGCTTATAGGCCGCGATATGCGCCACCGGCACGTCGCGCCCCTGCGGAAGCAGGATCGCGACCCGGTCGCCCTCGCCGACGCCGCGCCGGCGCAGCGCATTCGCCAGCCGGTTGGAGCGCGCCCGCAGCGTGCCATAGCTGACCGGCTCCACCGACCAGTCCGGTCTCAGCTCCAGGATCGCGACCTTGTCGGGTTCGCGCGCCGCCCAGCGATCGCAGCAGTCGACGCCGATATTGTAGCGGTCCGGAATCTGCCAGCGAAAGGCCGCGCGCAGGCGCTCGTAATTGCGGATATCGGGAAGCATCTCGGCCCTCGTCTTGAGGGCCGGCACGATAGGCGAAGCCGTCAGCTGCTGTCACTCGGTCAAATCCGGAGCGGCGCTGGAAGCTTCAGAAGATCCGTTCGGCCTCCGCCGGCAGGAAGCCCTCGGCGAAGGCATTGCCGGCCTTCAGCTTGTCCTTCAGCGGGACCGCCTGTGCGATCTGCTCCAGCGCCCGCTGCCAGCGGCCTTCATTGATGCCGCCGAAGCCGTTGGCCTTGACATAGGGCGTCATCACATAGTGCTCGACCGCCATTTTCAGGCGCTCCAGCTCGATCTCGGGGCGCGCGCCGTCAGCCCGCTCCAGCACGGAGGCCAATGCCGCATCCGGATTGGCGACGACCTCCCTGACGCTGCGGGTGATGGCGCGCAGCAGCCCACGCACCGCCTGCGGCTGCTCGACCAGGAATCTCGGCGAGATGATCACCGCATTGCCATAGAGATCGAGGCCGTGATCGGCCATCAGCAGCGTGACGATGTCGTCCGCCGGCACGCCGCGCGCCTTCAGGTTGATCACCGAGGAATGGGCGAAGCCGAAGACCGCATCGACCTCGCCGGCGGCGAGCATCGGCTCGCGCACCTGGAAGCCGATATTCTCGAAGCGCATCTTGGCATCGTCGATCCGGTTGATCTTCTTGAAGATCGGCCATTGCGCGAAGGAGCCGTCGGCAGCCGGCGCGCCGAGCTTCTTGCCCTCCAGGCTCTTGGGATCGCTGGTGATGCCGCGGCTCTTGCGGCCAACGATCGCGAAGGGCGGCCGGTCATAGACGATCATCACCGCCTTGAGATCGACGGTCGGATTCTCGTCGCGGAAGCGGATCAGCGAGTTCACATCGCCGAAGCAGGCCTCGTAGTTGCCAGCCGCGACGCGCGGGATCGCATCGCGCGAATTCGCGCCCGGCTCGATCGTGACATCCAGCCCCTCGGCCCGGAAATAGCCCTTGTCGATCGCCCGGAGGAACAGCGCCGCCGGCCCTTCGAAGCGCCAGTCCAGCACGAGCCGCAGCGGGATCGCGGCGGCCTTTGCCGCCCTGCTGCCCAGCCCGGCACAGGCACCGATGCCGGCCGCAGTCACCAGGCGTCCGAAACCGCGCCTGGACAGCGGCAGATCGAACGGGGACGGAACGGCGGACATGGCGAACTCCGGAAGACCACAGCCGATGCGAGCAGCGGCGACTTCTGCACGATCGGGCCAGCAAGCTTCGTGCCGAAGCGGTCGCGCCACAGAAGAACCCCTCTAAACGGCAGGTCAAGCCTCAACAGGGCGAGAACAGGGCGAAATCGCGGAAATGGTTACGTTTTTCCATGGCAGTGCCGGCAAGGTCACAGCGGCAGCGCGCCATCCGTCTTGACCTCCTCCATCACCGCATAGGTCCGCGTCTCGCGCACCGCCGGCAGAGCGAGCAGCACCTCGCCGAGGAAGCGGCGATAGGCGTTCATATCGGCGACCCGCGTCTTCACAAGATAGTCGAAACCGCCGGCGACCATATGGCATTCCAGCACCTCCGGCGCCCGCTTCACCGCCGCCGCGAAGCGCTCGAACGCGTCGGGCGTCGTCTTGTCGAGATAGACCTCGACGAAGACCAGCAGATGCAGGCCGAGCTTCACCGGATCCAGCGTCGCGCGATAGCCCGTGATGAAGCCCTCGCGGGTCAGCCGCTTCAGCCGCTCGCCGGTGGCGGTGGGCGACAGCCCGACCTTCTCGGCCAGCTCGACGCCTGCGGCGCGGCCATCGCTCTGCAGCAGCGCCAGCAGGCGCCGGTCGGTCTTGTCGAGCACGGGATTTTTCTCCACCGAAGGGCATCATCACCGAGATATCTCCCCCATTCTGCCGAAAATCTCCATTGATATCCAGCGGGCAAGGATCGATGCTTCAGATCATCCGCCATCGAGACCCGGAATCGCCGCCCATGCCCGCCTTCAGCGCCCCCTATGCCGAGGATGATGGCGAGATCGCCGGCCGCCTGCTGGCGCAGGCCCGTCGCGAGCCCGCCGCCAAGGCCCGCATCGATGCCCGCGCCACCGGGCTGATCGAGGCGATCCGCACCCGCAAGGTCGGGCTCGGCGGCATCGAGGAGCTGCTGCGCGAATACTCGCTCTCGACCAAGGAGGGGCTGGCGCTGATGGTGCTGGCCGAGGCGCTGCTGCGCGTGCCCGACGCCGCCACCGCCGACCGGCTGATCGAGGACAAGCTCGGCCAGGGCGATTTCGCCAATCACGAGTCGAAATCCGACGCCTTCCTGATCTCGGCCTCGTCCTGGGCGCTCGGCATCACCGCCCGCATCATCCAGCCGGGCGAGACCCCGACCAGCATCATCGGCAATCTCTCCAAGCGCCTGGGCCTGCCCGCCGTGCGCACCGCGACGCGCCAGGCGATGCGGGTGATGGGCAATCACTTCGTGCTCGGCCAGACCATCGAGGAGGCGCTGAAGCGCGCCCGCTCCGGCTCCGGCAAGCTCTACCGCTACTCCTTCGACATGCTCGGCGAAGGCGCCCGCACCCGGGAAGACGCCGATCGCTACTATGCCTCCTATGCCGACGCGATCGACGCCATCGGCCGCTCCGCCGGCAATGACCGCCTGCCCAACCGGCCGGGCATCTCGGTCAAGCTCTCGGCGCTGCACCCGCGCTACGAAGCGGTGAGCCGCGAGCGCGTCCTGTCGGAGCTGGTGCCCAAGGTGGTCGCCCTCGCCCGCAAGGCCAAGCAGCACGACCTCAACTTCACCGTCGACGCCGAGGAGGCCGACCGGCTCGAGCTTTCGCTGGAGGTGATCGCCGCGGTGATGGCCGAGCCCTCCCTCGCCGGCTGGGACGGCTTCGGCCTCGCCATCCAGGCCTATCAGAAGCGCGCCGGCGCGGTCATCGACCACATCGCCGCCCTCGCCGAGCAGCACGACCGGCGGCTGATGGTGCGCCTCGTCAAGGGCGCCTATTGGGACACCGAGCTGAAGCGCGCCCAGGAGCGGGGCCTCGCCGACTACCCGGTCTTCACCCGCAAGGCGATGACCGACCTCAACTACGAGGCCTGCGCCAGGCAGCTGCTGGCGCTGCGCCCGCGCATTATCCCGCAATTCGCTACCCACAACGCGCTGACGGTGGCGACCGTCGCCGAGATGGCTGGCAACTCGTGGGACTTCGAGTTCCAGCGCCTGCACGGCATGGGCGAGGCGCTCTACGAGAAGCTGCTGCAGGAGGATGCCGGCTTCGCCTGCCGCACCTATGCGCCGGTCGGCGACCATCAGGACCTGCTCGCCTATCTGGTGCGCCGCCTGCTCGAGAACGGCGCCAACTCCTCCTTCGTCTCGGTCTCCGGCGATCCGGACGTGCCGGTCGCGCAATTGCTGGTGCCGCCGGCCGATCTCGTCGGCTCGCCCGCCGCCGCCCGCCACCGCCGCATCCCGCTGCCGGCCGAGCTCTACGGGCCGAGCCGGCGCAACTCCGCCGGCGTCGAGTTCGGCGATGCCAGCAGCCTCGAAGCCCTGCTCGCCGAGATCGCGACGGCGGCCGCCCGCCCGGTGCCGGAGGCGGTGCCGCTGATCGACGGCCGGCCTGCGCCCGGCAAGGCCCGCGAGCTGCTGTCGCCGATCGACGGCAAGCCGGTCGGCCGCGTCACCGAGGCCGATGCGGCCAGCGCCGACAAGGCCGTCGCCGCCGCCAGGGCCGGCTTCCATGCCTGGAACGCGACGCCGGCGCGCAGCCGCGCCGCCGCCCTGCGCCAGGCCGCCGATCTGATGGAGGCGCGGCGCGGTCCGATCCTCGCCTTGCTTCAGTCGGAAGCCGGCAAGACCCTCGACGATGCACTCGCCGAGCTGCGCGAGGCGGTCGACTTCCTGCGCTATTACGCGGCGGAGGCGGAGGCCAAATTCGCCCTGCCGACCGTGCTTCCCGGCCCGACCGGCGAGGAGAACCGGCTGTTCCTGCGCGGGCGCGGCCCCTTCATCTGCATCGCGCCCTGGAATTTCCCGCTGGCCATCTTCGTCGGCCAGGTCGCGGCGGCGCTGGTCGCCGGCAACAGCGTCGTCGCCAAGCCGGCGCCGCAGACGCCGCTGATCGCCGCGCTGGCGGTGCGCCTGCTGCACGAGGCCGGCGTGCCGGCAACCGCGCTGCAGTTCATGCCCGGCGGCGGGGACATCGGCGCCGCGCTGGTGGCGCACAAGGACGTCGCCGGCGTCGCCTTCACAGGCTCGACCGCGACCGCCCGCGCCATCAACCGGACGCTCGCCGCCAAGGACGGGCCGATCGTGCCGCTGATCGCCGAGACCGGCGGGCTCAACGCGATGGTGGTCGACGCCACCGCCCTGGCCGAGCAGGTCGCCGACGATGTCGTGCTCTCCGCCTTCCGCTCGGCCGGCCAGCGCTGCTCGGCGCTGCGCCTGCTGGTGGTGCAGGAGGACGTCGCCGACAAGATGCTGGCGATGATCGAGGGCGCCGCCGCCGAGCTGAAGCTCGGCGACCCGCGCGCCGTCGACACCCATATCGGCCCGGTGATCGACGGGGCGGCCAAGCAGCGCCTCGACGCCCATATCGCGGCGATGCGCTCGGCCGGCCGCGTCACCTATGCCGGGGTCGAGCTGGGACTGCCCGGCACCTTCGTTGCCCCGCACATCATCAAGCTCGACCGCGTCGCCGATCTCGACGCCGAGCATTTCGGCCCGGTGCTGCATGTGGTGCGCTGGAAGGCGGGCCAGCTCGACGCGGTGCTCGGCGAGATCGAGGCGACCGGCTACGGCCTGACTTTCGGCCTGCATTCGCGGATCGAGGCGACCCTGGAGCGCGTCGCCGCCCGCCTCTCGACCGGCAACATCTATGTCAACCGCAACATGATCGGCGCGGTGGTGGGCGTGCAGCCCTTCGGCGGCCACGGCCTTTCCGGCACCGGCCCCAAGGCCGGCGGCCCGCACTATCTTGCCCGCTTCGCCACCGAGCAGACCCTGACCGTCAACACCGCCGCGGCCGGCGGCAATGCCAGCCTGATCGCGATGGGGGAGTGAGCCGCGCCCTCACTCCCGCGCGCGCTCCCTCAGCTTCTGCGCATAGACATTGATCACCAGCGCCGCGAGCAGGATCAGGCCGCGGATCAGGATCTTGAGGAAGCTGTCGATCTGGATGTGGTCGAGCCCGTTGTTGAGCACGCCGAGCACCAAGAGGCCGATGATGGTGTTGCCGATGCCGCCGCGGCCGCCGAACAGGCTGGTGCCGCCGACCACCACGGCGGCGATGGCGTCGAGCAGGAAGGCGTCGAACTGGTTCTGCTGGGCCGAGCCGAAATAGGCGACGCCGAGCATGCCGGCGATGCCCGAGCACAGCGCCGAGATGATCATCACCGCCGCGATGATCGCCTTGACGTTGACGCCGGAATACTCCGCCGCCTCGCGGTTGCCGCCGACCATGTACACATAGCGGCCGAAGCGCGTGTAGGTGAGCACCAGATGCGCCACCAGCAGGAACAGCACGCAGACGATGATCGACAGCTTGACCCCGAACAGCGTGCCCGAGCCCAGCAGCGTCACCACGCTGGGATAGTTGTAGGCGATCTGGCCGCGGATCAGCATCGCCGAGATGCCGTTGGCGATCTGCATCATGGCGAGCGTCATGATGAAGGACGGGATGCCGACCATCGTCACGCCGAGCGCCGTCACCGCCCCCAGCGCAAGACAGCTCGCCAGCGTCAGGATGATCGCCAGCACCCCGTGCATCGGCAGATTGGCGATGTTCACATAGTCCGGCTGTAGCGTGAAGAACGCCACCATGATGCCGATCGCATTGGCGATCGCCGCCACCGACAGATCGATCTCGGCGGTGAGGATGACGAAGGTGAGCCCCACCGCGATGATGCCGGTGATCGAGGCCTGGCTCAGGATGTTCATCATGTTGTCGAGCGTGCGGAAGCTCGGCGCCTGCGCGGAGAAGAAGATCAGCAGCACGATCAGCGTGAACACCGGCGCGATGTTGCGCATCTGCTCGGCGAGGAACCGCTTCAGCGCGAAGGGGCGCTTGGTCTCGGGCATGGTGGTCATGACATCCCGTCCGGCTGAACGACCATCTTAAGCGGCATCGAGAAGGTCCGCCTTCTCGATGCGGCCGCTGGAGAATTCCCGGACGACCACGCCGCGCTTCAGCACGGTGACGCGGTCGGCCAGGGTGAGGATGGTTTCCGGCTCGGACGACAGCACCAGCACGGCGACGCCCTTGTCGCGCAGGGCCTTGACGATGCGGATGACGTCTTCCTTGGCGCCGACATCCATGCCGCGGGTCGGCTCGGACAGGATCAGCACCTTGGGCAGAAAGGTCAGCCATTTCGCCAGGGCGACCTTCTGCTGGTTGCCGCCGGAGAGATGGCCGAGCGCGATATCGGCGCGCGGCGGCCGGATCTGCAGGTCCTCGATATGCGTCTGCGCGATGGCGCGCTCGCGGCGCGGCTTGAGCAGCAGCCGGTGGATGCGCCCGAGAATGGCGATCGAGACGTTCTTGTAGACCTGCTCGGTGCGGAACAGCATCATGCCGCGGCTTTCCGGCACGAAGGCGATGCCGGCGCGGCGGGCGGCGGCGGTCGAGCGGAAGCGGACCGGCCTGCCGTCGAGGCGGATCGTGCCGCCGGCAGGCCGGCCCTTGCCGAACAGGACCCGCGCCAGCTCGATCTGGCCGCAGCCCATGAAGCCGTAGATGCCGGTGATCTCGCCGGCCCGCAGCGTCAGCGAGACGTCGCGCACCATGTTGCCGTCGCTCAGCCTGTCCGCCTGCAGCACGACCGGCCGGGCGCCGTCGCCGGAAAGCTCGGCGCTCTCGCCCATATGCATCTGCGCCGAGCCGCGCCCGATCATATGCGCGATGACGCTGTCCTTGGTCAGCGCGGCGGTCGCCTCGGTGATCACCTTGCGGCCGTTGCGGAACACGGTGACCCGGTCGGAAATCTCCAGCACATCGTCGAGGAAATGCGAGATGAAGACGATGGTGCGGCCCTCCCCCTTGAGCCGCCGCAGGGCCGCGAACAGGCGCTCCACCTCGGGCGGGGAGAGGGCCGAGGTCGGCTCGTCCAGGATGATGATGCGGGCGCCCGAGAACAGGACGCGCGACAATTCGATGAGCTGCTGGATGCCGACCGGCAGGCTGCCCATCCGCGTCGAGGGGTCGATGTCGAGCCCGAGCGTGGCGAGCTGCCGCTTCGCCTCGCGCCTCATCCGCGCCCAGTCGACGATGCCGCCCGCGAAGACCGGCTGCGCGCCGAGGAAGACGTTCTCCGCCACCGTCAGATCGGCGACGACGGAGAGCTCCTGGTGGACCATGCCGATGCCGGCGGCGAGCGCATCGCGCGGCGAGCGCAGATGCACCGGCGCGCCGTTCACCCGCATTTCGCCCTCGAAGCCGTGATAGACCCCGGCGATCAGCTTCATCATCGTCGACTTGCCGGCGCCGTTCTCGCCGACCAGCCCGTGCACCTCGCCCTCGGCCAGCGCGAAGTCGACCTCCTGCAGGGCATGGACGCCGCCGAAGGTCTTCGTCACGCCGATCATCTCGAGGATCGGCCCGGCCGAGGGTCCGTCGAGACCCCCGGCCGGCTTGGAAACGCTGTCCGCCACGGATGCGACGATCAGATCAGGAAGTTCTTCTGCAGCCAGAGATGGCCCGGCGCCGTCTCCTTGGTGATGACCGGTCCGTCGGCGAGGATGTAGTTCGGGACGCCGCCCGGCCCGGCCTTCTCGCCGCCGACAGCCGCCGCGACGCCGGCCGCCACCGCCCAGCCATGGATGCGGCAGGACGGGTTGCGCACCGTGGCGAGCATGGTGCCGTCGAGCACCGCGTTCACCGCCGGCGGCATCGCGTCGACGCCGGCGATGACGATGCCCTTGCGGCCCTTCGCCTTCATCACATTGTTGGCGGCCAGCGCCATGTCGTCATTGTGGAAGAAGGCGCCGGCGATGTCCGGGAACTTGGTCAGCAGCGATTCCCAGATCCGCGCCACCTTGGTGACGTCCCAGTCGGCCGGCTGCTCGTCGAGCACCTTGACGTCGGGATGGCTGGCCAGGACCTGCTTGAAGCCCTTGGCGCGGCCCTGGGCGCCGGTGTGGCCGAGCGCGCCCTGCGTCATGATCACATTGCCCTTGCCGCCGATCGCCTTCATCAGCTGATCGGCGACCACCGAGCCCATCATGACATTGTCCGGCGCGATGAAGGTGTGCAGCGCGAGCTGCCCGGGCGGCGCCATCATCGTGTCCATGGCGATCACCGGCGTGCCGGCATCGATGACCTTCTTGATCGGGTCGTTGAGCGTGCCGATGCCGAAGGTCTGCAACGCGACGAAATCCCATTTCTGGGTGGCGAGATTGTCGACCGCGGAGCGCTGCTTGGTGGCCGAGAGCTCGCCGTCGAACCAGGTGATCTCGACATTCATCAGCTTGGCCCAGGCCTCCGCGGCCTGCTTGCCCTGGGCGCACCAGGTGGCCTGGAGGCCGGCATTGCCCATCGCCGCCTTGAGCGGCTTGCCGGAGGGTTTCAGCTCCTGCGCGATGGCCGGGTCGAAGCCGGCCGAGCCCAGCAGGGCCGCGGCGAGCGCGGTCGTGCCGACAGCCTTGAAGACGTCGCGGCGCGACCTGGATTCGTCGATGAGATCGTCAAGCACTTCGAACCTCCTCATATCGGCGCAAGGCGCCGCGACGCGTTTCCTCCGGGGCCAGCAACCCGCGTGAAGGCCGCGCTCCGCGCGCACCAGCCACAGGTTGTCCTGACCCCGCCGAACGGTGGCGCGGAAACGACTCCGGGTCAACATGAAGAGGGGCCGAGCTGACGCAAAGTCAGGCCGCGGGCCCCGGGCTCTACTGCGCTGCGCGCGCCGCCGCCTGGCGCAGGCGCGCCAGCGCCTCCTCGGCGCCCGCCTTGACCGCGGGATCGCTCACCTGGCCTTCCTGGGCGACGCGCTCGCCCAGCGCCTCGAGGGTGAACGCCCCGCCGCTCGCCGCCAGCTTCAGCACGGCGTTGGCGAGCACGTTCGGCCAATAGGCGGCGCCGCCCTTGGCCAGGCCCTTGGCCTTGCGCCCCTCGAATTCGCGGGCGAGCTGTTCGGGTGTCTTCCTGGGCATGGCGAGGTTCCGGTTGGAGGGTGCGCCCGTCAGGGGCCGATCAGCTGCCCGCCATCGACGACGATGCTCTGGCCGGTGACCCAGCTGGCCTTGTCGGAGGCGAGGAAGAGCACGACCTCGGCGACCTCCTCGGGCCGGCCCATCCGCCCGAACGGGATGGTGGCGAGCGTCGACTGGTAGAGCTCGGGATTGGAGGTGCGGCGATCCTCCCAGCTGCCGCCCGGGAACTCGATCGAGCCGGGGGCGACGCAGTTCACCCGGATGCCCTTGCGCGCCAGAATCTTCGCCTGGCTGGCGGTGTAGTGCATCACCGCCGCCTTGACCGCGCCATAGGGCGCCGAGCGCGCCGTGGCGCGCAGGGCCGAGATCGAGGAGATGTTCACGATCGACGAGCCCGGCTGCAGATGCGGGATCGCGGCATGGCTGCCGCGCACCACCGCCATCATGTCGACGCTGAGCGAGGCGGCCCAGCCCTCCTCGTCGTCGCTGGCGCCGAAGCCGGAGGCGTTGTTGACGAGCACGTCGAGTCCGCCGAGCGCCGCCACCGCCTCGGGCAGATAGGCGGCGATCGCCTGCGCGTCGGCGAGATCGACTCCGGCCGCATGGGCCGGCACGCCGAGCGCCTCGATCTCGCGGCGCGTCGCCTCGAGCGGCCCCGGCTTGCGCGCGCAGATCGACACCGACGCCCCGCCCGCCGCGAAGGCGAGCGCGATCGAGCGCCCGATCCCGCGGCTGCCGCCCATCACCACCACCCGCTTGCCCTGAAACGCCTTGTCCATTCCGGCATCCTCTCCCGCTCGGTCGAGGCCGCCTTATAGCGGGGTTGGCGGGAGATGGGCAGGTGTGGGGTGATCGCCTCCCCACCCTTGACTCCCCTCCCCGCCCATCCTACCCCCGCCGACGGGACACGCCTCCCCACCGAGGCGCGCCCATCTGGAAGGATGGAGACATCAATGGCGAACACCGTTCCGGCCGCGCGTCCGCGCGTGCCGCATTTCTCGTCCGGCCCCTGCGCCAAGCGCCCCGGCTGGACCCTCAAGGCCCTCTCCGACGCGGCGCTCGGCCGCTCCCACCGGGCCAAGATCGGCAAGGACAAGCTCAAGGCCGCGATCGACCTCACCCGCGAGGTGCTCGAGGTCCCGGCCGATTACCGGATCGGCATCGTGCCGGCCTCCGACACCGGCGCCGTCGAGATGGCGCTGTGGTCGCTGCTCGGCGCCCGCGGCGTCGACATGCTCTCCTGGGAGAGCTTCGGCGAGGGCTGGGTCACCGATGTCGTCAAGCAGCTGAAGCTCGCCGATGTGCGCACCTTCAACGCCCCCTATGGCGAGCTGCCGAACCTCAGGAAGGTCGACACCCGGACCCGCGACGTCGTCTTCACCTGGAACGGCACCACCTCGGGCGTGCGCGTCCCCGATGCCGGCTGGATCGCCGATGACCGCGAGGGGCTGACCATCTGCGACGCCACCTCCGCCGCCTTCGCCCAGCGCCTCGATTGGCAAAAGCTCGATGTCGTCACCTTCTCCTGGCAGAAGGTGCTCGGCGGCGAAGCGGCCCATGGCATGATCGTGCTCTCGCCGCGCGCCGTCGAGCGGCTGCTGACCTACAAGCCGGCCTGGCCGCTGCCGAAGATCTTCCGCATGGTCTCGGGCGGCAAGCTCAGCGAGGGCATCTTCGCCGGCGAGACGATCAACACCCCCTCGATGCTGGCGGTCGAGGATTATCTCGACGCGCTCGCCTGGGCGAAGAAGGTCGGCGGCCTGCCGGGGCTGGTGAAGCGCGCCGACGGCAATGCCCGCGTCATCGCCAAATTCGTGCGCGAGAACGATTGGATCGACTTCCTGGCGGTCAAGCCGAAGACTCGCTCCAACACCTCGGTCTGCCTGAGGTTCACCGATCCGGCGGTCACCGCCCTGCCGGCCGAGCAGCAGGCCGCCTTCGCCAAGCAGGTCGTCTCGATCATCGAGAAGGCCGGCGCCGGCTTCGATCTCGGCCATTATCGCGACGCGCCGCCCGGCCTGCGCATCTGGTGCGGCGCCACCGTCCAGAGCCGCGACCTGAAGGCGCTGCTGCCCTGGATCGCCTATGCGTTCGCAGAGGCGAAGGCCGGGCTCGGCAAGACCGCCGGCAAGACGGCGGGAGCGTGACGATGAGCGCTCCCAAGGTCCTGATCTCCGACGCCCTCTCGCCCGCCGCGGTGCAGATCTTCAAGGATCGCGGCATCGACGTGACCTTCGATCCGGCCCTCGGCAAGGACAAGGACAAGCTCGTCGCGATGATCGGCGACTATGACGGCCTCGCCATCCGCTCGGCCACCAAGGTCACCGCCAAGCTGCTCGAGCAGGCCTCCCGGCTGAAGGTGATCGGCCGGGCCGGCATCGGCGTCGACAATGTCGAGATCCCGGCGGCGACGGCGCGCGGCGTCATCGTCATGAACACCCCCTTCGGCAACTCGATCACCACCGCCGAGCACGCGATCGCGATGATGTTCGCGCTCGCCCGCCAGATCCCGGCGGCTGACCTGTCGACGCAGGCCGGCAAATGGGAGAAGAACCGTTTCATGGGCGTCGAGATCACCGCCAAGACGCTCGGCCTGATCGGCTGCGGCAATATCGGCTCGATCGTCGCCGAGCGGGCGATCGGCCTGCGCATGCGGGTGATCGCCTTCGACCCCTATCTCTCGGCCGAGCGCGCGGTGCAGCTGGGCGTCGAGAAGGTCGAGCTCGACGAGCTGCTGAAGCGGGCCGACATCATCACCCTGCACGTGCCGATGACCGACAAGACCCGCAACATCCTCTCCGCCGAGAATCTGGCGAAGACCAAGAAGGGCGTGCGCATCGTCAACTGCGCCCGCGGCGGGCTGGTCGACGAGGCGGCGCTGGCGGAGCTGATCCGGTCCGGCCATGTCGCCGGCGCGGCCTTCGACGTGTTCTCGGCCGAGCCGGCGGAATCGAACCCGCTGTTCGGCCTGGAAAACGTGGTCTGCACGCCGCATCTCGGCGCCTCGACCAACGAGGCGCAGGAGAATGTCGCCCTGCAGGTCGCCGAGCAGATGAGCGATTACCTGCTGAAGGGGGCGATCGCCAATGCGGTCAACTTTCCCTCGATCTCGGCCGAGGAGGCGCCGCGCATCAAGCCCTTCGTGGACCTCGCCGAGAAGCTCGGCTCCTTCCTCGGCCAGCTCACCGAGGCCAAGGTCAAGGGCATCCGCATCGAGTATGAGGGGGCGGTGGCGTCCCTCAACCTGAAGGCGATCTCGGCGGCGGCGATCACCGGTGTGCTGCGGCCCTTCCTGCCGGAGATCAACATGGTCAATGCGGCCATGGTGGCGAAGGAGAAGGGCATCGTCGTCGAGGAGCTGACCCGCGAGGCCGCCTCCAATCTGGAGAGCCGGATCAAGCTGATCGTCGACGCCGAGGACATGCCGCGCCATGCCGCCGGCACGGTCTTCCAGGACGGCAAGCCGCGCATCGTCGAGATCCGCGACATCGGCGTCGACGCCGAGTTCGCCCCGCACATGCTCTATGTCCGCAATGCCGACAAGCCGGGCTTCATCGGCCAGTTCGGCTCGCTGCTCGGCGAGGCGGGGGTCAATGTCGCGACTTTCAATCTCGGCCGCGACAAGCCCGGCGGCGACGCGATCTGCTATGTCGCGGTGGACGAGCCGGTCTCCGACGCGCTGCTCGACAAGATCCACGAGATCCCGATGGTGAAGCGCGCGCGGCGCCTGCGGTTCTGACGCTGCGCAAGCGCGATACGCGTGCTATCCTGGTCTCGAACGGAGACTTGGCATGCGTATCGTCACCTTCGATGTCCGCCGCGACGACGAGGCCGGCGTCTGGTATGCGAGCTCGACCAGCGACGCCGGCATCGTCACCGAAGCGGAGACGATCGAGGCCTTGCGAGAGCGGCTGAAGCTGCTCGTGCCGGATTTTCTGGAAACCGAGGAAGAGCTGAGGCTCGATCTCGATATCAGGGTCTCGGATATCGTCCAGGCCGCCTGATGGTCGAGATCGGGCCCCGACTGAAGCGGATCCTGCGCAAGGCCGGGTTCGAATACTACCGTTCGGCCAAGGGTGATCACGAGGTCTGGCGCCACCCCGATACGAAGCGTCAGGTCGTGCTCGATGCCGGAACCAAGTCCCGCCACACCGCCAACGAGGTCCTGAAACAAGCCGGCTTGCCGAAGGCGTTCTGAACTCGCCCTATCGGCGCCGCAATCGCCCTCCCCTCTGGCGCCCCCCGCCGGAGACCGCCGATGCCGACCCGCTTTGCCTTCGCTCTCGCCTTCGCCTGCCTCGCCGCGACGCCCGCTCTCGCCGATTGGGACAAGGCGAGGCTCGATGCCGGGATCAGGCGCATCGAACAGGAGACGAAGGGACGGCTCGGCGTCGCGCTGCTCGATCTGAAGGACCGCGCCCAATGGTCCCATCGCGGGGCCGAGAACTTCCCGCTGCAGAGCGTCTTCAAGCTGCCGCTGGCGGTGGGCGTGCTGCAGGCCGTCGAGGCCGGCAAGCTGAAGCTCGACCAGAGCATCACCGTCACCCGCAAGGACCTCTCGCTCTATCACAGCCCGCTCGCCAAGGGCTTCAAGGGCGAGCGCAACGCCTATCCCTTGCGTGAGCTGCTGGCCCTCTCGACCTCGCAGAGCGACAACACCGCCGCCGATCTGCTGCTGCGCCTGATCGGCGGGCCGCAGGCCCTGACCAAGGTGCTGCGCGATGGCGACATCGCCGGCATCTCGGTCGATCGCTATGAGCGGGTCTTCCAGCCGGAGATCCTCGGCTTGCCCGGCTATGGCTGGGACCAGGCGATCGACACCGCCGCCTTCTACAAGGCCATCCAGGCGATTCCCGCCGCCGAGCGCCGCAAGCGCCTGGAGGCGACGCTGGCCGACCGGCGGGACGCCGCGACGCCCGAGGCCTCCGTCGCCTTCCTCGAAGGGCTCGCCAAGGGCACCTGGCTGCGCGAGCCGGCCCATCATGCGCTGGTCGACAAGCTCGCCGCCGACTCCAGGACCGGGCCGCAGCGCATCAAGGCCGGGCTGCCCAAGGGCGCCCGCTTCGCCCACAAGACCGGGCTCGGCCCGAGCGCCGACGGGCTCAACCATGCCACCAACGATATCGGCCTCGTCACCTTGCCGGATGGCCGCCGCTTCGCGATCGCCGTCTATCTCGCCGGCTCGACCGCCGATGTGAAGGCGCGCGAGGCCGCCCATGCCGCCGTGGCGCGGCTCGCCGTCGAGAGCCTGCGCTGAGGGCGGCGCCGCTCAGATCTTGCGCTCGGCGATCCAGATCCCGCCGAGCACCAGCGCCAGCGCCAGCCCGTGATAGAGCGCCAGCTGCTCGCCCAGGATCATCACCGCCAGCAGCGGCGCGAACACCGGCACCAGGTTGACGAAGACGCCGGCCCGCCCGGGGCCGATCAGCTCGATCGCCCGCATGAAGAACAGCTGCGACAGGATCGAGGGGCCGATCACCACATAGGCGAGGATCGCCCAGCCCTGCAGCGTCGGCCAATAGGCGCGGCCGGCGGCGATCTCCAGCAGCAGCAGCGGCAGCGAGACGATGCAGGCGACGATCGCCATCGCGGTGAAGAACACCAGCCCCGGCATCGGCGGGCGCGTGCGGATCGCCACCGTGTAGCCGGCATAGAGCACGCAGGCGATGATCATCCACAGATCGCCCGGCACGAAGCTCAGCTGCGAGAGCACATCCCAGTCGCCGCGGCTCGCCGTGACCAGCACGCCGAGAATGGTGACCGCCACGCCGAGCGCCTGCAGCCCGCCGATCGGCGTGCGGAAGGCGAAGAAGGCGCCGATCAGCACGAAGACGGGGATCGAACCCTGCAGAATGCCGATATTGATCGCGGTGGTCGAATAGGCCGCGACATACATCAGCGCGTTGAACACGGTGAAGCCGAAGGTGCCGAGCAGCACGATCTTCAGCCAGCTCGCCTTAAGCACCGGCCAGTGCTGCCTGAGCTCGCGCCGCATCGCGAAGGGCAGCACGGCACAGACGAACACCCAGCGCAGGGAGGTCAACGCCATCGGCGAGATGTCGTCCACCGCCAGCCGGCTGGCGACGGCATTGCCACCCCAGAACAGAGTGGTGAGCGTCAGCAGCAGATAGGCGTTGGCCCAGGCTCGCTGCGGCAGGGAGGCGGGCGGCTGCAAGGCGATATCCTTCGTCACGGAATGCGCCTGCATAGCCTTGCCTGCGCCGCTTGTCCTGTGAGATGGGGCGCAATGCTGCCCGTCGCCGGGCGCATCATGCCGAGGTCATCGATGATCGCAACCAGCAGCAAGCCGCTCCGCCTCCTCGTCGTCGACGGCTACAAGCGCGAGCAGCGCGAGGAGTATCTGCGCGACTGGGGCGCCTCTCCCGGAGAGGCCTATGCCGCCGAGCTGCGCCGCATCGAGCCGGGCCTGATCACCGATATCTGCCTGCCGGCGGACGAGGGCGCCAATCTTCCCGACGGCGCGGGCCTGGCCTCCTATGACGGCATCGCCCTGACCGGCTCCTCCTTGCATATCGACCGGCCGGAGCCGGCGGTGACCCGCCAGATCGAGCTGATGCGGGCGATCTATCGCAGCGGCACGCCCTGCTTCGGCTCCTGCTGGGGCTTGCAGATCGGCGCGGTGGCGGCCGGGGGCAGCGTGGCGAAGAACCCGAACGGGCTGGAGATCGGTTTTGCCCGCCGCATCGGCGTGACGCAGGCCGGCGCCACGCACCCGCTGCTCGCCGGCCGCCCGCCGATCTATGACGCGCCGGCGATCCATTTCGACAGCGTCGTCGCCCCGCCGGCCGACGCGACCATCCTGGCCGCGAACGCGATGAGCCCGGTGCAGGCCGCCGAGTTCCGCCAGGACGGCGGCCGCTTCTGGGGCGTGCAATACCACCCCGAATTCTCGCTGCGGCTGATCTCCACCATCCTGCTGCGGCACGCCGCGGTCCTGGTCGAGCAGGGCCTGCGCCGGGACGCGGCCGATACCCGCGCCTGGCTGGCCGATCTCGACGCGCTCGACGCCGATCCCGCGCGCCGCGACCTCGCCTGGGCGCACGGCCTGGACGACGAGGTGCTCGATCCCGGCAAGCGCGTAACCGAGCTGCGGAATTTCCTGGAGCTGCGCGTCAAGCCCGCCGCCAGCGAGCGCGGCCGCGCCTGAGCCCGCCGCTCAGGCCGCCTCCGCCACCCGCGCCGCCTGGAACAACTTCGCCCCGATGGCGCGGGCGGTGTCGAGATGCTCCGACATCTGCGGCAGCGGAACCAGCAGTTCCGAGGTCAGGACCGGCGCGCCGCAATAGTCGAAGATGCCGTGGTCGATCTGCGTCCGCATCGCGCCGAAATAACCGTGCCGCGCATAGGTGCGCATATCGGCACCGCCGATGGCGATCAGATGGACGGGCAGCCGCTGCAGCTTCTTTCGCAGCTTGAGATCGGCGCCCTCGTCATAGGCCCAGCCATTGGCGAAGACACGCTCGATCCAGCCCTTCAGCAGCGCCGGCATCGACCACCAGTAAACGGGATAGACCAGGACGAGCGCATCGGCACGGTCGAGCCGCGCCTGCTCCGCCAGGATCTCGGGCGATTGCGCCACCTCGCGGCGATGGACCGCGAGGTCATGCTGCGTGAAGCGCGGGTCGAAGCCCTCGGCAGCCAGATCCGCCAGCTCCGCCGAATGCCCCGAGGAGATCACGCCGTCGAGGACCGTGCGGGCCACGGCATGGCTGAGCGAGGCGATATCCGGATGTGCGGTGACGACGAGTGCGTGCATGAGGGCTCTCCTTGGGCTGATTGCCGCGCGGCGGCGCATGCTATATACTTTCAGTAAGTTACTTTTGGTATATAGTCATGTCAAGCCGCCATCCCGATGCGCTCGGCGCGCCGAAGCCCCGCCAGCGCCTGACGCGCGAGGAGCGCTATCGCCAGCTGATCGAGGTGGCCTGGCGCGTGGTGCGTGAGGAGGGCACGCAAGCGCTCTCGCTCGGCCGGTTGGCCGAGCGCGCGGGGGTGACCAAGCCGCTGGTCTACGGCCATTTCATCACGCGCAGCGGGCTGCTGATTGCGCTCTATCGGGATTTCGACGCCCGGCAGGCGCAGGTCATGGACGCGGCGATCGCCGCCAGCGAGCCGACGCTCCCCGGCAAGGCGCGCGGCATCGCCTCCGCCTATGTCGATTGCGTTCTGACGCAGGGGCGCGAGATCCCGGGGGTCATCGCCGCGCTCGCCGGAACGCCCGAGCTGGAGCGGATCAAGCGCGAATACGAAACCGTCTTCATGGAGAAATGCCGAGCGCTGCTGGCGCCCTTCACCACCGGCGGGACCATCCCGGCATCGGGGCTGCGCGCCATGCTCGGAGCGGCCGAGGCGCTCTCGAACGCAGCCGCGACGGGCGAGATTGCGGCCGAAGAGGCGACGGCCGAGCTATACGAGACCATCCTCGCGATGGTCGAGCGCAGCCGCCGCACCCTCTCCTGAGCGGCCGCTCGCGACCGCCCTGGCGACGGCCAGGAAGCGGCGCAGCACCGGCGTCTCGCGGTCGAGCGGCCAGGCCGCTATCAGCTCTGCGACCGTGGCGTCCTCGCCTTCGAGCGGGCGATAGGCCACGCCCTCGAGATTGAGCCGCGAGACCGAGCGAGGCACCAGCGCCACGCCGATGCCGCCACCGACCAGCCCTATCATCGTGTGGACCTGGTGCACCTCCTGGGCGACCTGCGGCTCGAATCCGGCTCGGCGGAAGGCCGCACGGAACCGTCCCTCGACATAGCGCCGCTTGCGGGCCGGCGTCATGATGAAGCGCTCCTCGCGAAGCGCCGCCAGCGGAACCGCGCCGAGACGCGCCAGATCATGGCCGGCCGGCAGCGCCACCACATAGCTCTCGCGGAAGAGCGGCAATGTCCCGAATCCGGGCTCGTGGAACAAAGGCCGCATCAGCCCGACATCGATGCGCCCGGAACGCAGCGCCTCGACCTGCTCCTCGGTCACCATCTCCTGCAGGACCAGCGAGACCTCCGCCAGCTCGCGGCTGAGCCGCGACACCAGCGGCGGCAGGATATTGAAGGGCGAGGCCTCGACGAAGCCGATCGTCAACCGGCCGATCAGCCCCTTGGCGGCCCGCCTCGCCCCGGCCGCGGCCTGCTCGAACTGGCGCAGGATGACCAGCGCATCGCCGAGGAAGACGCGGCCCGCATCCGTCAGCGCCACGCGGCGCCTCGTTCGCTCGAACAGCTGCACCGCCAGCCTGTCCTCCAGCCGGGCGATCTGCTGGCTGAGCGCCGGCTGGGTCACGCCGAGGCGCGCCGCCGCCCGGATGAAATGCAATTCCTCCGCCAGCACCACGAAGGAAACGAGCTGCCTCTGGTCCATGCGATCTCCGGGGCCGGATCCTCTTATAAGTAAAACTAATTTCTCGATGCTTTTCCAATGGCAGAGCCTGCCGTCGACGGGCAGCCGACATGTCCGTGATCGGGGAGGTTTCCATGGTTGGCTCGAATGCGATGAACGGCCTGCGGCATGCGGCCTTGGCGGCGGCGCTCGCGGCGGGGTTCGCGGCTGCTCCGGCGGCGGCTCAGGCGCCCTGGCCGAGCAAGCCGATCCGTCTGGTGGTGCCTTATCCGGCCGGCGGCAATGTCGACCTGCTCGGCCGCCTGATCGGGCCCAAGCTCGCCGAGGCGCTCGCCCAGCCGGTGGTGATCGACAATAAGGCCGGCGCCGGCGGCGCCATCGGCACGGCGGACGCCGCCCATTCCGAGCCCGACGGCCATACCCTGCTGATCGGCGACATCGCCACCCATGCGATCAACCCGGCGGTTCAGGCCAAGCTCTCTTACGAGCCGATCAAGGATTTCACGCCGGTCGTCCGGCTGACCTCGGTCTCGCTGCTGCTCGTCGTCAACCCCAAGAACGAAGCCAAGGATCTCGCCGGGCTCGTGGCCTATGGCAAGGCGCATCCCGACCAGGCGACCTATGCCTCGGCCGGCGTCGGCACGCCGCAGCACCTCGCCTTCGAGCTGCTCAAGGCCAAGACCGGCATGCAGGCCACCCATGTGCCCTATCGCGGCTCGGCGCCCGCCATCAACGACCTGATCGCCGGCCATGTCACGGCGATGATCGACGGCACCGCCACGCCGATGGCACGCGAGGGCAGCCTGCGCGCGCTCGCGGTCACCGGCCCGCAGCGCTCCAAGGCTCTGCCCGACGTGCCGACGGTCGCGGAGGCCGGCCTGCCCGGCTACGCGTTCGCCTCCTGGCATGGTCTCTTCGTCCCCGCCGGGACGCCGGCAGCCGTGGTCGAGCGGCTGAATACGGAGGTGAACAAGATCATCGCCGACCCGGTGGTGCGCGCGCGCATGGCGGCGCTCAATATCGACCTGGTCGGCGGCACGCCGGCCGCGTTCGCCGATTTCATCAAGGCCGAGGCCGGCAAGATCGCGGAGCTCGTCCGCGCCGCCGGCGCCAAGGCGAACTGAGGCGCAGCCGATGCACGACGCCGCGCCGCAGCGCAGCCATGTGCTGTTCGTCACCGTCGATCAATGGCCGGCGCGCCTGCTCGGCATCGCCGGCCATCCGGTGGTCGAGACGCCGACGCTCGACCAGATCGCCCGCATCGGCACGCGCTTCACCCGCGCCTATGCCGAATGCCCGATCTGCATCCCGGCGCGCCGCTCGATGATGACCGGCACGAGCCCGCGCGGCCATGGCGACCGCGTCTTCCAGCCGGCCCTGCCGATGCCCGCGCATCTGCCGACGCTGGCGCGGAGTTTCCGCGACGCCGGCTACCAGACGGCGGCGATCGGCAAGCTGCATGTCTATCCGCAGCGCGACCGCATCGGCTTCGAGGAGGCGCTTCTGGCCGAGGAGGGGCGCGGCCATCTCGGCGGCGTCGACGATTACGAGATGTTCCTGGCCGATCGCGGCTATCCTGGCCAGCAGTTCATGCACGGCATGAGCAACAATGAATATGGCTGGCGCAGCTGGCATTTGCCCGAAGAGCTCCATGTCACCAATTGGATCACCTGGGCAGCCGCGCGCACCATCAAGCGACGCGATCCCACGCGGCCGGGTTTCTGGCACGTCTCCTATACGCATCCGCATCCGCCGATCGTGCCGCTGGCGAGCTATGTCGACCGCTATCGCGGCCGCGAGGTCGATGTCCCCCGCCGGGCGAGCTGGGCTGAAACTCCCGAGGCCCTGCCCTATGCGGTGCGCCTCGCCTACGACTACTGGGAGCAGCTGCCGCCGGCGCAGCTCGCCGATATGCGCCGCGCGGTCTATGCGCTGTGCACCCATATCGACCACCAGCTCCGCATCCTGATCGGCACGCTGCGCGAGGAAGGCCTGCTCGACGACACCGTGATCCTGATCTGCGGCGATCATGGCGACATGCTCGGCGACAACGGCCTCTACGCCAAGCGGCTGATGTATGAGGGCTCGGCCGCCGTGCCGATGCTCCTGGTGGGAGCGGCCGGCGATAGCCGCGTCGCCACCGGCGCCACCGACGGGCGCCTGGTCGGCCTTCAGGATGTGATGCCGACCTTGCTCGACCTCTGCGGCTTGCCGGTGCCCGCGAGCTGCGAAGGGCTCTCGATGGTCGGCGAGCGCCGCCGCGACATCCTCTACGGCGAATCGCTGACCGGCGCGAAGGCGACCCGCATGGTCCATGACGGCCGCTTCAAGCTGATCTGGTATCCCGCCGGCAACCGCTTCCAGCTTTTCGATCTGGAAACGGATCCGCATGAGCTGGCGGATCTGGCATCCGTCCCGGCCCATTCCCAGACCAGGGCCCGCTTGTCGGCCGAGCTGGCGCGCCGGCTCTATGGCGAGGACGAGCTCTGGCTGCGCGACGGCGAGCTCGTCGGCATGGCCGAGCCGGTGCCGGCCCCGGCCCCCAATCGCGGCCTCTCCGGCCAGCGCGGGCTGCATTATCCGCCGATCCCGCCGAGCGACCCGGCGAAGGCGGTCGGCTCGGCCTGAGCCCTTCCACCTTCCGGCCCAATTCCGCCCTCCGGGCGCCGAAATCCCCCGCGCAAATCACCGCCGCTTGATTTGCGACGGGGGATAGCATGATGAAAAATGGACTCGCCGCGGCTCTGGTCCTCGCGCCCGGCCTCGCCGGTGCGGCCGAGGTCGAGCTCGCCTCGAAGATCGATCGCGTCACCGTCTATCCCGATGGCGCCGTGGTGACGCGGCTCGGCAAGGCGGCCCTGATGCAGGGCGCCTCGCAGATCGTGCTGCGCGGCCTGCCGGCCACCATCGATCCGGCCTCGATCAGGGTCGAGGCGCAGGGCGACGGCGCCTTCGTCATCGGCGCCGTCGACATCCGCCAGGTCCCCGGCGATGCGCGGCCGGCGCTCGACCAGGCGCTGGAAGCCAAGATCAAGGCCTTGCAGGACGAGAAGGCGAAGCTTGCCGGCGAGGTCAGCGCCGTCGAGGCCAAGCGCGCCACCATCGAGAATTTCGGCCGCACCGGCCCGGACAAGCTCGGCCCCGACGGCAAGGCCCTGCCGGTCGGCGACTGGCCGGCCGTCTTCGAGGCGATCGGCACCGCCCTGGTCAAGGTCCAGGGCGAGCTGCTGGCACTGCGCAACCGGATCAGCGATGTCGAGGCGCAGATCGCCGCGCTCGAGACGGCGCGCCCGCAGGCCATCGCGCGCACCGGCCAGCCGAAGCGCGATCTCGCCATCGCGGTCGAGGCGCCGGCCCCGGTCGCCGCCGAGATCGCGGTCAGCTACCGCGTCTCCGGCGCGAGCTGGCTGCCGGTCTACGAGGCGCGGCTCGCGACCGCGGCCGAGCCGGAGATCGCCTTCACCCGCCGTGCCGAATTGCGCCAGCGCACCGGCGAGGACTGGAGCGAGGTCGCGCTCGAACTCTCGACGACCCGCTCGGCGCAGGGCAGCCGCGCGCCCGAGCTCAAGCCGCTGCGCATCGCCTTCTACGAGCCGCCGATCGTCTATCAGGAGCGCGCCCGCGCCGGCGCGCCGATGCCGGCCGCCCCTGCTCTCGCCCCCAGGCAGGCCGAGCCGGAGGCCGATCTCGCCGAGCGCACGCCCCAGCCGCAGCGGGCCGAGGTTCAGACCGCCAGCCTCAATGCCGGCGCCTATCAGGCGAGCTTCTCGGTTCCCGGCAGGGTCAGCGTGCCCTCGGACGGGTCGAGCAAGGCGGTGGTGCTGAGCCAGACGAGGGTGAAGCCCGAGCTCTCCGCCCGCGCCACGCCGGAGCTGGAGGAAAAGGCCTATCTCGAAGCGATGTTCGTCAACGAGGACGAGGCGCCGCTGCTGGCGGGCGAGGTCTATCTGCACCGCGACGGCGGCTATGTCGGCCGCGGCCGGCTCGGTCTCGTCGCTCCCGGCGACAAGGTCGAGCTCGGCTTCGGGGCCGATGACCGGATCAAGGTGACGCGCGCCCCCGTCCGCCGCCGCGAGAACGATCCCGGCTGGCTCGGCTCGACACGCTCCGACCAGCGCGAGTTCCGCACCCTGGTGAAGAGCCTGCACGCCATCCCGGTGAAGCTGACCGTGACCGAGCGCATCCCATTTTCAGAGAACAGCGCGATCACCGTGGAGCTGCTGCAGCAGACCACGCCCCCGACGGAGAAGCAGGTCGGCGACAAGCGCGGCGTCTCGGCCTGGAGCTTCGAGCTGGCGCCCGGCGCGCAGAAGGAGATCCGCCTGGCCTATCGCATCAAATATCCCGGCGACCGCGAGATCGTCTTCGATCAGCAGCGTCGCTGAGATCGACAGAAATCTCCCGGCCCGGCGCTGCCAGCCTTGACCTCGCCATGCTCTTGGCCGAAGAGGGCTTGCAAGGACCCCACCGAAACCCCGGCCTTGCGCCGGGGTTTTTGTTTGTGTGGCCGCTTGCGCCGGACAGCGAGAAGGAATCATCGCCATGGCGAATGTGGTCGTGGTCGGCGCCCAATGGGGCGACGAGGGCAAGGGCAAGATCGTCGACTGGCTGTCGAGCCAGGCCGATGTCGTGGTCCGCTTCCAAGGCGGGCACAATGCCGGCCACACGCTGGTCATCGACGGCACCGTCTACAAGCTCTCGCTGCTCCCCTCCGGGATCGTGCGACCCGGCAAGCTCTCGGTGATCGGCAACGGCGTCGTCGTCGATCCCTGGCATCTGGTCGAGGAGATCGCCCGGCTTCGCGGCCAGGGCGTCGAGATCAGCCCCGACAACCTGCGCATTGCCGACAACGCGACGCTGATCCTGCCGCTGCACCGCGAGCTCGACCATTTCCGCGAGACCTCCAATGTCGGCCTGAAGATCGGCACCACCAAGCGCGGCATCGGCCCGGCCTATGAGGACAAGGCCGGCCGGCGCGCCATCCGCGTCATCGACCTCAAGGATCCGGCGATCCTGAAGGCCAAGATCGAGCGCCTGCTCGCCCATCACAACGCCTTGCGCCGCGGCTTGGGCATCGAGCAGGTCGATGGCGACGAGCTGCTGCAGCAGCTGACCGCTGTCTCCGCCGAGGTGCTGCCCTATGCCGATACGGTCTGGGCCCTGCTGGACGCGGAGCGACGCGCCGGCAAGCGCATCCTGTTCGAGGGGGCGCAAGGGGCGCTCCTCGACGTCGACCACGGCACCTATCCCTTCGTGACCTCGTCCAACATCGTCGCCGGGCAGGCTGCGACCGGCTCCGGCCTCGGCCCCTCCGCCGTCGGCTATGTGCTGGGCATCGCCAAGGCCTATACCACGCGCGTCGGCGAAGGCCCGTTCCCGACCGAGCTCTTCGACGAGACCGGCGAGCTGATCGGCCGGAAGGGCAAGGAGTTCGGCGTCGTCACCGGCAGGAAGCGCCGCTGCGGCTGGTTCGACGCCTGCCTGGTCCGCCAGACGGTCAAGACCTCCGGGATCGACGGCATCGCCCTGACCAAGCTCGATATCCTGGACGGTTTCAAGGAGATCAAGGTCTGCACCGGCTATCGGCTCGATGGCGAGGTGCTCGAGCATCTGCCGGCCGGCCAGAGCGACCAGGCGCGGGTCGAGCCGATCTACGAGGTGATCGAGGGCTGGGAGGGCTCCACGGCCGGCGCCCGCTCCTGGGCCGATCTTCCGGCGCAGGCGATCAAATATGTACGGCGCATCGAGGAGCTGATCGGCGCCTCCGTCTCGGTGCTGTCCACCAGCCCGGAGCGCGACGATACGATCCTGGTTCACAACCCCTTCGAGGGTTGACGTAGCGGATCAACGCGGACATGTGACGGCAATGGCCGATTTCCACCCCATCCTGGCACGGGCAATCGCCGGGCTGACCGACAAGTCGCCGGACGCGCGCCGCGCGGTCTATGACCGTGCCCGCACGGCGCTGCTGGCGCAGTTGCGCAGCCTCGACCCGCCGCTCTCCGAAGCCGACATCACCCGCGAGCGGCTCTCGCTGGACGAAGCGGTTGCCCGGATCGAGGCCGAGATCACGCTGTCCGAGGCGATCGAGCCGAGCCTGCCGCCCGCCCCCGCCGAGCAGGCCGCCCCGCCGCGCCCGTCCTCCGAGCCGTCGTCCCCGCCGCATGCGCCGCTCACTGATGGCGGCGCCGACGCCCGCTTCGACGAGGACGAGCGCGAGGAGAGCCAGGCGCCCATCCGCCCGCGCGTCATGCCGCCGCAAAGGCGCAGCGTCGATCCGAGCCATGTGCGTACCGCGATCGTCGGCGGCGGCGTCGCCCTCGCAGTCGCGCTGATCGCGGGCGCCGCCTATTACGTCAACAAGATCGCCCCGCAGGAGGCGCCGGTCCGCGCCCGCGTCGAGCAGCCGGCGCCGCCGGCCCAGCAGGACCAGGCCGGCAAGATCAGCGAGCGCGCCGGTGAGCCGTCCGCGCCGGCGCAGAACCAGCCGACGCAGCGCCAGCAGGCCGGTGCCGCGCCTGGCAGCGAGGTGCCGGTCGCCCAGCGCGCCATCCTCTATATCGAGGTGCCGGAAGCGCCGCAGCAGCCGCGGGCGCTGCAAGGGCGCGTGTTCTGGCGGCTCGACAGCGACACGGTCGGCCAGGGCCGTCCGGTCGAGACGATCGTGCGCGCGACGATCGAGGTGCCGGAGGCGGGCCTGTCGCTCGACTTCACCATCCGCCGCAACACCGATCCGGCCTTCCCGGCCTCGCATATCATTGGGATGCGCTTCACGACCACCGGCGAGACGGCGACCGACTCGATCCGCGAGGTCGGCGTGCCGCAGTTCAAGACCGAGGAGGGCGAGCGCGGCGCACCGCTCTCGGCGATCTCCTCGGCGCTCGGCGAGAACCTGTTCGTGGCGGCGCTGTCGAATGTCCAGATCGAGGCCGACCGCAATCTCGACCTGATGCGCAACCGCCCCTGGATCGACCTGCCGGTGCGCTTCGCCTCGGGCCGGCGCGGCATCATCACCTTCGAGAAGGGCATCTCCGGCGCCCAGACCATCGGCGACGCCCTGAACCGCTGGCAGCAGGGCTGAGGCTCAGGCTTCGCCTGCGGACAGGGCGAGACGCTCGGCCGCTGCCCGCAGCCGCCGATCACGCGTCCACAGCCGCGCATCCGCTAGCCGTGCCGAGGCGAGCAGATGCGCATCGACATAGCCGATGCCGAGGCCGTGCAGCCGCTCGCCGGCGATCAGGAACAGGACTTCCTGCCAGGCCGCAACGGGCGCCTTGGGCTGCGCGTCGAGCAGCGAGAGCATCTCGGCGCGGCGCGCCAAGGACCCAAGCGCAATCTCGCCGATCACGAACGGATGCATCAGAAGTTCGTCATCGTCGAGCAGCGCACTCAAGCGAGCATCTGCCTTGCGGGTGTGGTCGATCCAGATCGAAGTGTCGACGATGATCACGTATTCGGATCGCGACGACGCGGTGCGGCCTCCGCATGCGGATCTGAGCCGCCCAGCTTCTTCAGCCGGCGGGCGGTCTCCCGCTGGACCAGCGCGGTCAGAGCCTCGCGCAGCAGGGCCGAGCGTTCGTTGATCCCCGTATAGAACTGGGCCTTTTCGACAAGCTCGTCGTCGAGCATGACGGTGGTGCGCATGGTTCGCCTCCTGGCAGCCTGCCGAATATGGCATCGCGCCGGGCGCAAATCCATGTCGGCGAGCCTCAGCCCCCCGCCCCCTTCTGATAGTCCTTGACGTCGGAGAAGCTGATCTCCGGCGCGCGCTCGGCGTCGTATTTCAGCGTGAACTGCGACGAGGCCATGAAGACCGGGTCGCCGTCGAGATCGTCCGCCATCGACGAGGGCTTGGCGGCGACGAATTTCTGCAAGGCCGCCTTGTCGCTCGACGAGACCCAGCGCGCGATCGCGAACTGGCAGGGCTCGAACTCGATCGGCAGCGCGTATTCCGCCGCCAGCCGCTCCTGCAGCACGTCGAGCTGCAGGGCGCCGACCACGCCGACGATCGCCGGCGCGCCGTCATGCGGCAGGAAGAGCTGGACCACGCCCTCCTCCGCCATCTGCTGCAGCGCCTCGCGCAGCTTCTTGGCCTTCATCGCGTCCTTGAGCTTGACCCGGCGAAGGATTTCCGGGGCGAAGCTCGGCACGCCGCGGAAGACCAGCTCCTCGCCCTCGGTCAGCGTGTCGCCGATGCGCAGCGTGCCATGGTTCGGCAGGCCGACGATATCGCCGGCAAAGGCCTCCTCGGCGATCGAGCGGTCGCGGGCGAAGAAGAATTGCGGCGCGTTGATCGGCATCGGCTTGCCGGTGCGCACCAGCTTCGCCTTCATCCCGCGCGACAGCTTGCCCGAGCAGATCCGCATGAAGGCGATGCGGTCGCGGTGGTTCGGGTCCATATTCGCCTGGATCTTGAACACGAAGCCGGTCATCTTCGGCTCGCCCGCCGCGATGGCGCGCTTGTCGGCCTGCTGGGCACGCGGGCTCGGCGCCAGCCGCCCCAGCGCGTCGATCAGGTCGCGCACGCCATAGTCGCGCAGCGCCGCGCCGAAATAGACCGGCGTCAGGTGCCCCTCCCGGAACGCCTCCAGGTCGAAGGGCTTGCAGCCCTCGCGGGCGAGGAACACCTCCTCGCGGAAGCTGTCGGCGGCGCCGTTCGGCAGCAGCGTGTCGAAGACCGGATCGTCCTCGCCGCCGACCGCCTGTCCGGCATCGCTCTCGTCGCCCTTCTGGTTGCGGCGCAGCGTGTTGGTGGCGAGGTCGAGCGTGCCGACGAACTCGCGCCCGCGCCCGACCGGCCAGGTCATCGGCGCCACGTCGAGCGCCAGCGTGGTCTCGATCTCGTTCAGGAGGTCGAACGGGTCCCGGGTTTCGCGGTCGACCTTGTTGATGAAGGTGACGATCGGGATGTCGCGCAGCCGGCAGACCTCGAACAGCTTCTTGGTGCGCGCCTCGATGCCCTTGGCCGCGTCGATCACCATCACCGCCGAATCCACCGCCGTCAGCGTGCGGTAGGTGTCCTCCGAGAAGTCCTCGTGGCCCGGCGTGTCGAGCAGGTTGAAGACGATGCCGTCATATTCGAAGGTCATCACCGAGGTGACCACCGAGATGCCGCGCTGGCGCTCGATCTTCATCCAGTCGGAGGAGGTCTGGCGCCGTCCGGCCTTGGCCCTGACCTCGCCGGCGAGCTGGATCGCGCCGCCGAAATACAGCAGCTTCTCGGTCAGCGTGGTCTTGCCGGCGTCCGGATGCGAGATGATCGCGAAGGTGCGCCGGCGCGCATGCGGCGCGCCCGCCTGCGCGCCGAGGGTCGTAAGGCTGTCGGTCATCGCCGCTTAAGGCAACAACCGGCCCGCCGAGTCAATGCCGCGCCGCTCGCACGACCGTGATGCGTCGCGAGCGATCTCTAGCGCATCGGCTCTTGCGGTGACGCAAGACCCCCGCGCTATCGCTTGCATACGCAAGATGCCAGCGGAGGCCCGATGTCAAAAGGTTCCGAGCCGCAACCCATCCTCTCCGTCCTCGACGCGATCACCATCATGGTCGGCATCGTCGTCGGCATCGGCATCTTCAAGACGCCGTCGCTGGTCGCCGGCAATGTCGGCAGCGAGTTCGCCTTCATCGCGCTCTGGCTGCTCGGCGGCTTCGTCACGCTGGTCGGGGCGCTCTGCTATGCCGAGCTCGCCGCCGCCCATCCCAGTGCCGGCGGCGAATACCATTTCCTCTCCCGCGCCTATGGCCGGCCGCTCGCGATGCTGTTCGGCTGGGCCCGCGGCTCGGTGATCCAGACCGGCGCCATCGCCGCGGTCGCCTTCGTGCTCGGCGACTATGCGACGCAGCTCCTGCCGCTCGGCCCGCATGGCACCGCGATCTATGCGGCGCTCGCCATCGCGCTGCTCACCGGGCTCAACATCGTCGGCACCCTGCAGAGCAAGACGCTGCAGATCGCCGTCACCCTGGTCGAGATCGCCGCCATCGCCGCGATCATCCTGTTCGGCCTGTTCGCCGGCCCCACCACCCCTGCCGCAGCCGCGCCCGCCGGCGCCGCCGGCGCCGGCGGCCCGACGGGTTCGCTCGGCCTGGCGATGATCTTCGTGCTGCTGACCTATGGCGGCTGGAACGAGGCGGCCTATCTCTCCGGCGAATTGCGCGACGCGCCGCGCAAGATCGCCAGGGTCCTGGTCATCGGCACGGCGGTGATCACCGGGCTCTATGTGCTCGCCAACCTCGCCTTGCTGGAGATCCTCGGGCTCGACGGCCTGCGCCGCTCCGGCGCCGTCGCCGCCGACATGATGCGGCTGGCGGCCGGCGAGGCCGGCGCGGCCCTGGTCAGCGGCGCCATCATCGCCGCCGCCTTCTCGACCCTCAACGCCACCATCTTCACCGGCGCGCGGGTCTATTACGCCATGGCCCGCGACCTCACCTTGCTGCCGCGCGTCGGCGAATGGGACCAGCGCGGCCGCACGCCGGCCAATGCCCTCCTGCTGCAGGCGGCGGTCGCGCTGCTGCTGGTGCTGCTGGGCTCGGCGACGCGGGACGGTTTCCAGGCCATGGTCGACTACACCGCGCCGGTGTTCTGGGGCTTCCTGCTGCTGGTCGGCCTGGCGCTGTTCGTGCTGCGCTGGCGCGAGCCGCAAAGGGTCCTGCCCTTCCGGGTGCCGCTCTATCCGCTGACGCCGATCCTGTTCTGTCTGACCTGCGCCTACATGCTGCATGCCAGCCTCGCCTATACCGGCGCCGGCGCGCTGGTCGGCCTTGCGGTCGTCCTCGCCGGGGCGCCGCTGCTCTTCTTCCAGCGCCGCACGCAACAGCCGCTCGGCCAGCCCCTGCCGGCCGCGGCGACAGCCGACTGATTGTTCCCGCAACGGAAAGGACCCGATGATGAGCCCGCTTCGCCCCCTCGCCGCGGCCTGCGCCGTATCGCTGCTGTCGCTCGGAATGGCGCTGGCCCAGCCGGCCACCGCCCCCTCGGCCGCCCCGGCGGCAACGGCGCCGGCCTACGAGCCTAAATCCGGGCAGGCCGGCAAGGATGTCGTCTGGGTGCCGACCCAGCAGGCGCTGGTCGACACCATGCTCAACATGGCTGGCGCCACCCCGGCCGATTACGTCATCGATCTCGGCTCCGGCGACGGGCGCACCGTGATCACCGCCGCGCAGCGCGGCATCCGGGCGCTCGGCATCGAGTACAATGCCGATCTCGTCGCGCTCTCGCAGCGCAATGCGCAGAAGGAGGGCGTCGCCGAGAAGGCGCTGTTCCGGCAGGGCGACATCTTCGAGACCGATTTCTCGGAGGCGACGGTGCTGACGCTGTTCCTGCTGCCGGACCTGAACCTCAAGCTGCGCCCGACCATCCTCGACATGAAGCCCGGCACGCGCGTGGTCTCGAACACCTTCACCATGGACGATTGGCAACCGGACGAGACCGTCTCGCTGGCCGAGAACTGCTCCTCCTTCTGCCGGGCCCATAAATGGATCGTGCCGGCCAAGGTCGGCGGCACCTGGCGCCTGCCCGATGGCGAGCTGCGGCTCGAGCAGAAATTCCAGATGCTGAGCGGGACGCTGACCAGCGGCGGCACGTCGGTGCCGATCACCGAGGGGCGGATGAACGGCAGCGAGATCGTCTTCACCGCCAATGGCCGCCGCTATGCCGGCAAGGTCGAGAACGACCGCATCACCGGCACCGGCGACAACTGGACCGCCACCCGCAGCGCCAGCTGAGCTAGTTCTTCAGCCGGTAACCGGTCTTGAAGATCCAGGCGATCACCGCGATGCAGGCCGCCAGGAAGACCAGGGTCATGCCGAGGCTGACGGCGATGCCGACATCGGCAACGCCGTTGAAGCTCCAGCGGAAGCCGCTGATCAGGTAGACCACCGGGTTGAACAGCGTCACCGTCCGCCAGAACGGCGGCAGCATGTCGATCGAGTAGAAGGAGCCGCCGAGAAAGGTCAGCGGCGTCACGATCAGGAGCGGCACCGCCTGCAGCTTCTCGAACCCGTCGGCCCAGACGCCGATGATGAAGCCGAACAGGCTGAAGGTCGCGGCCGTCAGGATCAGGAACAGCAGCATCCAGACCGGATGGGCGATCTTCAGCGGCACGAACAGGAAGGCCGTCGCCAGGATGATCAGCCCGAGGATCACCGATTTGGTCGCCGCCGCCGCGACATAGGCGAAGACGGCCTCCCACCAGGCCACCGGCGCGGACAGCAATTCGAAGATCGTCCCGGTGAATTTCGGGAAATAGATCGCGAAGGAGGCATTGGCGATGCTCTGCGTCAGCAGCGAGAGCATGATCAGCCCCGGCACGATGAAGGCGCCGTAGGGCACCCCGTCGATGGCGCGCATATGCGTGCCGATCGCCGCGCCGAACACGATGAAATAGAGCGAGGTCGAGATCACCGGCGAGAGGATGCTCTGCAGCGGCGTGCGCCAGGTGCGCGCCATCTCGAACCGGTAGATCGCCTTGACTGCGTGCAGGTTCATGCTTCTGCCCTCAGCAGGCCGACGAAAATGTCCTCGAGCGAGGACTGGCTGGTGCGCAGGTCGCTGAAGCGGATGCCGGCCTGGCCGAGATCGTGCAGCAGCGTGGTGATGCCGGTGCGCTCGGCCTTGGTGTCATAGGTATAGGTCAGTTCCTCGCCGCCCGGCTGCAGCACCAGCCCGTGCCGCGCGAGCGGCTCCGGCACCGCCTCGAGCGGCGTCTGCAGGTGCAGCGTCAGCTGCTTCTGGCCGAGCTTGCGCATCAGCTCGGCCTTGTCCTCGACCAGGATGATCTCGCCCTTGCGGATCACCCCGACCCGGTCGGCCATCTCCTCGGCCTCCTCGATGTAATGGGTCGTCAGGATGATGGTGACGCCGTTCTCGCGCAGCCGCCTGACCAGCTTCCACATGTCCTGGCGCAGCTCGACATCGACGCCGGCGGTCGGCTCGTCCAGGAACAGGATCTGCGGCTCGTGCGCCAGCGCCTTGGCGATCAGCACGCGCCGCTTCATCCCGCCCGACAGCGTCATGATCTTGCTGTCGCGCTTGTCCCAGAGCGAGAGGTCGCGCAGCACCTGCTCGACCACGGCCGGGTTCTTCGGCTTGCCGAACAGGCCGCGGCTGAACGAGACCGTCGCCCACACCGTCTCGAACGCGTCGGTGGTCAGCTCCTGCGGCACCAGCCCGATTTTGCTGCGGGCGGCGCGATAGTCGCGCAGGATGTCGTGGCCGTCGGCCAGCACCGTGCCGGTGCTCGGATTGACGATGCCGCAGATGATGCTGATCAGCGTCGTCTTGCCGGCCCCGTTGGGGCCGAGCAGCGCGAAGATCTCGCCGCGTCTGATGTCGAGCGTGACGCTTTTCAGCGCCTCGAAGCCCGACGCATAGGTCTTCGAGAGACCGGATATCTGGATGATCGGTTGCATGGCGGAACGCTGTCGTCGAAGCACGGGGATGGCGACCGGAAGGGGTCGCACCGCTCCGCCCGACCGGATGCGACTCCCTGCAAACGAGAATGGCCGGGCGGACCCGGCCATAGCAAGTGCTCGTGACGAATTATGTCAGCGCATGAAGAACCAAAGCAGGATGATCAGCGGAATCGGCACGCCAAGCAGCCACAATATGATCGATCTCATCGGCTCGAACCTCGTTGACGGAACAGTGCCGTGACAACGCCTGCGAAGCCGCCAGAGTTCCGCCGCGCCGGAACGACAGGCGAGGTCCGGTTCAGGATGCGGCCGCGCTCTCATGCCAGAGCGGCCGAAAACCGTGCGCCAGCGCGGCCAGGCTCGCAGGCGGTGTCAGCACATCGACGTGGCCGCTCGGACGCGGCCGCCGCGCCACATAGCCGGCCGGCGACCAGAGCAGCGCATCCTCGCCCCTCAAGGCCAGGAACGCCCCGTCTGCGGCCGCGATCATCGCGCCGTCCGGTAGCCCGGCCGCATCCAGCCTGTGCAGGCGCTTGGCGCGGCCCTGGCGCCGCTCGCCGTCGAGCCGCGCGTCGATCTCCGGAAAGCTCGGCGGCTTCGCCAGCCCCAGCCCCGCCACCAGCGCCGCGCGATAGGCGAGCGCATCGGCGCGCCGGCACTCCATGCAAGGCCGATGACCGGCAGCGAGCGCCGTCACCTCGTCGCAGAAGAACAGCTCGGTATAATAGCGTCCCCAGACATTGCGCCGCCGGTTCTTGAAGGAGAGCACGCAGCAGATCCAATGCGGCGTCGCATAGAGCCGCCGCGGCAGGGCTTGCGTCTGCGGGTCATGGAAGCGCCCGCCGCGATTGCCGAACAGCAGGCCGCGCGCCGGATCGGCGAAGAGCGAGCCATCGGGACGGATTCGGTTGGGCAGCGGCATGGATGACAGCCTAGCCCCGCCACCGCCGGAATCTGTCATCAGGGTTGGCTAGGCTCGCCGCAGGCCCGAAGGAGATCGCCATGCTGACCTTCTACCATTCGCCGAACTCGCGTGCTTTCTCGATCCTCTGGCTGCTGGAGGAGCTCGGGCAGCCTTACCGGCTGGAGCTCGTCGACATCCGCGCCGAGGACGGCCCGCCGGAGAGCTACCGGGCCATCCAGCCGCACAAGAAGGTCCCGGCCATCGTCGATGGCGACATCGTCGTGACCGAGCGGGCCGCGATCGCGCTCTACCTGACCGAGCGCTTCCCTCAGGCGGGGCTGGCGCCGGCCGCCGGCGATCCCGGCCGGGCCGGCTTCCTCACGGCGCTGGTCTACAGCGATGCGGTTCTCGATCCGATCATCGCCACCAGCATCCATGAAATGCAGTATCCGCCGCGCGGCTTTTCCTTCGGCTCCAAGGCCGACACCATCGCCAATCTCACCAGGAAACTCTCGGAGCACCCTTACGCGGCCGGCGAGCGCTTCACTGCCGCCGATACCCAGCTCGGCAGCGGCATCCATTTCGGCATGAACATCGCCGGCGTGCTGCCGCGCCTGCCGGCCTTCGAGGCCTATATGGCGCGGATGATCGCGCGCCCCGCCCTGCAGCGCACCATCGAGATCGATCGGAAACTGACGGAAGGCGACAGCGCCTGATCAGTGCGCGGCGCTGAAGCCGACGCGCTGGAGCGCCTCCAGATGCGGCGCGATCGGCGAGACCGATTGCGCCAGCGAGATGCCGTCGAACTGGCGCCGCCCCAGGAAACGCGCGCGCTCGAAGATCGAGGCGCCGCCGAAGACGGCATTGCCGAACCAGGCGCCGCGCTCGAAGCGTGAGCCGGCGAAGGTCACCATCTGCGCGAAACGGACCTCCTCGAAGCCGGCATTGCCCTCGAACTCGATCTCGGCGAAATCGGCCGCTCCGCCGAAGCGGCAGAGGCCGAAGCCGGCCTCGCCCGCATGCCGCACGCCCCGGAACTGCGCCACGCCCCCGAAGGACGAGCCCCTGAACCAGGCGTCTCCCGCGAACTGCGCCTCGACGTAGCAGGCCATGCCGCCGCAGCGCATCTCGCGGAACTCGGCGCAGCCATGGAAATCGGCGGCGCGGAAATCGGCATCGGCCTCGAACTGCGCCTTGTCGAAGAAGGCATCGGCCCGGAAGCTCGCATCCTGGAAATTGGCGAGCCCGAGAAAGCGTGCCTCCGAGAACCAGGCATCCCCGCAGAAGGCGCTGCCGGCGAAGCGCGCCGCCGCCGGAAAGACGATGCCGGCCACGTTGAAATCGCCGTCGAAGATCTCGTCGATCAACTCGACATCGGCGAGCAGGCGCCAGATCCCGAGCAGCGCCGAATCGCCGCCGATCTCCGCTTTGAGCCGGGTCATCTCGCGCGCCCAGCTGTTCCAGACGGAGGCGCCGGCGGCGAGGCGGGCGAGCGTCGCCTCGCGCCGCGCCGTCATGAAGGCACGCGCCTCCGGACCCGCGGCGCCATAGCGGACGGCGCGCTGCGCGGCGGCGAAGCCGGCCTGATGCGGCCGGGCCCAGGCATTGATCCGCATCAGTTCGGCGCGCGCATCGGGCGCGAGCCGGAACAGATTGACCATGTCGCAAGCGCCTCTCGTTAAGCCTTTGTTAGGCATAGTCGAGTGGCCGCCCGGGTTCAATCACCTTGCGTCGCTTTCCACCGCCGCCATGCGCCGGGGATCGGCGCGGTCCCGCTTGGCCTCCGGAGCCGCGACGGCCTGCCCGGATTTCTACGATCCCGGCAGCGAACCCTTAAGGTTACACGCGGATAACCTTCTGCCTCATAAGGTATTTGAAGTAATTTCCGCGCCATCCAACGGCATCAGCCACGCGGAAAATCCAGCGCCGATGAATGTCTATCTGCCTTTGATCCTGTTCACGGTGCTGACCAACGCCGCGGCGCAATTGATGCTGAAGCGCGGCATGACCGGCGTCGGCCATCTCGATGTCGCCGGCGACGGGCTGATCGCCACCGTCTTCCGCATCGTCTTCAACCCGTTCGTCTTCGCCGGGCTGTGCACCTTCGTGGTCAGCATGGCCTCGCACCTGATCGTGCTCTCGAAGGTGCAGATCAGCTACGCCTATCCTTTCCTGAGCCTCGCCTATGTGGTGGTGGCCGTCTACGCCTACTTCGTCTTCCAGGAGGATCTCAGCCCTGCCCGCATCGCCGGCATCGGCTTCATCGTCCTGGGCACCATCTTCATCGCCCAGAGCTGAGGAACGCCATGGACCTGTTCGCCCGTTTCATCCTCCGCCTCGGCGCCCTCTTCGCCCCACCCGCCGAGCTGCGGCCCGTCCCGGTCCCGGCCCGCCGGCCCCAGGCGCGGCGCTGATCCGTCTCCCAACCCGAAAGCGGCTATCGCGACATGAAGCACATCATCATCGGCGGCGACGGCTTCGTCGGCTCGCATCTGGCGGCGGACCTCTCGGCCATGGGCGAGGAGGTTCTGGTCTGCGACATCCAGAAGAGCCCGCACCCGCATTATGCGAGCGTGCCCTTCCAGCGCGTCGACGTCACCGATCCGGGCAGCGTCGCCACCATCGCGCTGGCGCCGGGCGATCTCGTCTACAATCTCTCGGCGAAGATGCTGTCGCCCATCGTCACCCGCAAGGAACGCCACGACTTCTTCTGGCCGGTCAACTATCACGGCACCAAGAACATCCTGGAATGGATGGAGAAGAACGGCGCCAACCGGCTCGTCCACTTCACCACCGACATGATCTACGGCCATTCGGTCACCGTCCCGCAGGACGAGACCCATCCGGCCAAGCCGCTCGGCGAGTATGGCGAGAGCAAGCTCGCCACCGAGACCCTGGCGCAGAGCTACCGCGACAAGGGCTTCAGGATCCCGATCTTCCGGCCGCGGCTGATCATCGGCCCGGGCCGCCTCGGCATCCTGGTCAAGCTCTTCCGGCTGATCGACCTCAACCTGCCGGTCCCGATGATCGGCGCCGGCACCAACCCCTACCAGTTCATCTCGGTGTTCGACTGCGCCAGCGCCTGCGTCGCCGCCTGGAAGGCCGATTTCCCGAACAGCGCCTATAATCTCGGCTCCGACGATCCGCCGCCGGTGAAAAAGCTGCTCGGCGACCTGATCAAGCATGCCGGCTCGAAGTCGATCCTGATCCCGACGCCCGCGCCCCTGGTCAAGCTCGCCCTCGACACGCTCGACGCGGTCAACCTGCCGCTCATGGACCCCGAGCAGTACAAGATCGCCGACGAGATCTGCATCCTCGACACCAGCCGCGCCAAGCGCGAGCTCGGCTGGTCGCCCAAGCACCGCGACGAGGACATGCTGATGGCGGCCTACACCGAATACCGCAAGGCCAGGGAAGACCAGAGGAGGACCGCCGCATGAGCATGCCAGCCTACAAGATCGAGGATGGCGCGCCCTCGCAGCCGTCCCGCCCGCAGCTGATCAGCGTCGAGGCTGCCAAGCAGCTCGATGCCCAGCAGGTCAAGGAGCTGTTCACCGCCCATATCAACCCGGGCCAGGTGCATTTCCTGAAGCTGCTCGGCTTCGACAGGATCCTCGTCGACCGCGCCGAGGGCATGCACTACATCACCAAGGACGGCCGCAGGATCCTCGATTTCTTCGGGGGCTTCTGCTCGGTCGCCTTCGGGCACAACCATCCCCGCATCGTCGCGGCGCGCAAGCGCTTCCAGGACGAGAACCGCCATGAGATCTGCATGGCGTTCATGTCGCAATACGCCTCGGCCCTGGCCAAGAACCTCGCCACCATCGCCCCCGGCGATCTCGACATGGTCTTCCTCGGCTCGACCGGCTCGGAGGCCATGGAGGCGGCGCTGAAGGTCGCCGAACAGGCGCAGGGCCCGGGCAAGTCGAAGATCCTGCACGCCGCCAACTCCTTCCACGGCAAGACCAAGGGCGTGCTCTCGGTCACCGACTCGACGCTCTACCAGTCGCAGTTCAAGCTGGTCGAGAACCGGGTCAAGGTGCCGTTCGGCGACATCGCAGCGGTGCGCCAGGCGCTCGAGAGCGATCCGGCCATCGGTATCGTGGTGATGGAGACCGTCCAGGGCGGCGGCGGCATCGTCGAGGCGCCCGAGGGCTTCTGGCGCGAGCTGCGGGCGCTCTGCGACAAGCATGGCGTGCTCTGGGTCGCGGACGAGGTCCAGTGCGGTCTCGGCCGCACCGGCCAGTTCTTCGCCTTCGAGCGCGACGGCGTCGTCCCCGACGTCACCGCTCTCGCCAAGGCGCTCGGCGGCTCCAAGGCGGCGGTCGGCGCGATGATCGCCCGCCGCGAGGTCTACATGAAGGCCTATGGCAAGCCGAAGACCGCGCTGATCCATGCGCAGGCAACCTTCGGCGGCATGGGCGAGGCCTGCGTCAGTGCCATCGAGGGGCTCAACGTCCTCTATGACGAGGACCTGATGGGCAATGCCCGGCGCCAGGGCGACTACCTGATCGAGCGTCTCAACGGCCTGCGCGTCAAGCATCCGAGCCTGCTCAAGGAGATCCGCGGGCGCGGCCTGATGATCGGCGTCGAGTTCCAGGACATCAGCGAGACCATGCCCTTCGGCGTCAAGCACATGGTCGCGCTGCTCGACGACAAGCTGAAGGGCTCGCTCTGCGGCTTCGTCGGCGCGCTGCTGCTGAAGGACTACGACGTGCTCGTCGCCTTCACCGAGTACAACCGCAACGTCATCCGGCTGGAGCCGCCGCTGATCGTCACCCGCGAGCAATGCGACCAGTTCGTCGATGCGCTCGACGATCTGCTCTCGCGCGGCATCACCCGCATCGTCACCGACTATCTGCGCAAGGTCGCGGTCGCCAAGGGCTGACCCACCAGCGACGGACCGAACGAAGGGGCTGGCTCGCGCCGGCCCCTTTGCCGTTGGCCCACGCCGATGCCTTGACAGGGCGGGGCGGAGTGCCGACCTTGAGGGGATGGCGCCGACGCACAGCCCCTTGATCCGGATCGCTCCGATCGCGGAATTCTAGCCCCGGACTTGGGACGAGCGCCTCAAGTCCTGGGGGGCCGTCTATGCTGCCGCGCTTTCCTTCGCAAATTCAGACAGTTGCCGCGACCGGCCGAGCTGGTCGCCGGATCGATTCAGGTTGACAGGATCATGACCCAGAAGACACCCCGCAAGCCCAAGATCATCGTCGGCGCGCTCGACCATGAGCGCCTGACCGGGCTGGCCAATGCCGCGCTCGAGCGCATGCCCGAGGTGGCGGAGGAGCTGCTCGGCGAGATGGAGCGGGCGCGGGTGATGCCGGCCGAGCGCGTCCCGGCCGATGTGGTGCGGATGGGGTCGGTGGTCGAGTTCGATTCCGACACCCAGCACCGCCGCGTCGAGCTGGTCTATCCTGGTGAGGCGGATATCGAGCAGGGCCGCATCTCGGTGCTGACCCCGATCGGCGCCGCCCTGATCGGCCTCGCCGCCGGCCAGTCGATCGCCTGGACCGCCCGCGACGGCAGGAAGCACGTCCTCACGGTGCTCAAGGTCGAGCAGCCGGCGCCTGCGGCGCTGGGTTAGGCGCCCTCCCCCGTCACCCGCCGCCAGAAGCTCGACGAGAAGCCGGGATCGACATGGCGGGCGAAATCCCGCCAGGCCGGAAAGGAGGCCGCGAAGGTCTGGGGCGACATCCGCGCATCCTTGTAGGGATTGACCCGCCCGCCCGCCTCGATGGCGATCCGGTCGAGCTCGGCCAGCAGCCGCAGCGTGCGCTCGCCGCGATGCGGGAAGTCCAGCGTCAGCGTCGCGCCGGCGATCGGGAACGACATCATCCCCGGGGACGGCACCTCGCCGAACAGCTTCAGCACCGTCAGGAAGGAGCTCTCGCCGGCGGCGAGCGTCCGCCGCAGCATCGCCTCGACCGCCCCGCGCGCCGCCGCCATCGGCACGGCGCACTGGAACTGCCGCAGCCCCTTGCGCCCATAGGCGCGGTTCCAGTCGCTGATCCGGTCGAGCGGATAGAAGAACGGCCGGTAGGCGATCCGTCGCGGCTCCGGCGTTCTCGGCTGCGCGGCGCGGTAGAGCATGTTGAAGGCCCGCAGCGTCAGCCCGTTGATCAGCGGCACCGGCGGCGTCAGCGGGAACGGCAGCGTGGCCGGCGCCTTGGCCGGAGGCTGGTCGCTGGCCGGGGCATGGTTGGCGCGGAAGAAGACGCCGCGGCCGAAATGCCGCCCGCTTGCCAGCGAATCGACCCAGGCGACGGTGTAGTCATGCGTCGCATCCGAGTCCGCGGCGATCTCGAAGAAACGGTCCAGCCCCTCGAAGCGGATCGCCTCCTGCAGCATCTCGGCGGAATCCACCTTCGCCAGCTGCAGCGTCACCTGCGTGACCAGCCCGGTCAGCCCCATGCCGCCGATCGTCGCCGCGAAGAGCTCGGCGTTCTGGATCGGCGAGCAGGTCAGCCGGCTGCCATCCGAGCGCGCCAGCTCGAAGGACAGCACATGCCGGCCGAAGGTGCCGGCGCGGTGATGGTTCTTGCCGTGGACGTCGTTGGCAAGCGCCCCGCCGATAGTGACGAAGCAGGTGCCCGGCGTCACCGGCGGGAACCAGCCGGCCGGCACGCAGAGCCGCAGCACCTCGTCGAGCAGCACCCCGGCCTCGCAGGTCAGGATGCCGCTCTGCGCATCGAAGGAGACGATCCGCGCCAGGCGCCGCGCCGTGATCAGCCCGCCGCCGTCGTTGAGGCAGGAATCGCCATAGGAGCGACCATTGCCATAGGCCAGCACCGGGGGCTCGCCGCTCGGCCGGGCGAGCCAGTCCTCCGGCGCGATCAGCGCGGTGTCCCGCGCCCGCAGCCCGCCCCAGGAACGCGGCGATGAGCCGCCAAATTCACGCGGCGATGAGCCGCCAAACTCACGCGGCGCCTCGCTCACGGCAGGAAGGTCGCGCCGATCATGATCACCACCACCAGCACGCCCATCAGCTGGCTGCGCCAATCGCGGATCATGAACACCAGCGGATCGTCGGGCATCTGCCCGCGCCGCGCCAGGAACCACATCCGCGCCATCTGGTAGAGGATGATCGGGCAGACCAGCCAGATCACCTGCGGGTAGCGGTAGAGCTCCTTGACCGCGGCGCTGTCGACATAGAGCGCCATGATCAGCGCGCAGGTGCAGCCCGAGGCCATGCCGAGCTGCGACAGCGCCTCGATATCCTCGGCATGGTAGCCGCGCCCCGCCTTCTTCAGCCCCGACTGGTCCTGCGTGATGCGCAGCTCCGCATAGCGCTTCATCAGCGCCAGGCTGAGGAACAGGAACATCGAGAAGGCCAGCAGCCAGGACGAGACCGGGATCGCCGCCGCCATGTTGCCGGCGATGATCCGCAGCGTGTGCAGCGCCGCCAGGCCGAGCACGTCGACCAGCAGCTTGCGCTTCAGGAAGAACAGATAGGCCAGCGCCAGCACCAGATAGGCGCCCCAGGCGAGGATGTAGAGATCGGGCCGCGGCAGCAGCAAGGTCAGCGCCAGCGAGACCAGCATCAGTCCCGGCACCATCGCATAGGCCTGGCCCTGCGTGATCTCGCCGGCGGCCAGCGGGCGCTTGCACTTGGTCGGGTGGCGCCGGTCGGCCTCGACATCGACGATGTCGTTGAGCAGGTAGATCGACGAGGCCATCAGCGAGAAGGAGAGGAAGGCGATCAGCCCGTCGAACAGCGCCTTCGGCTCGAAAACGTCGTGGTTGAGCAGGATGGGCACGAAGACGAGCCCGTTCTTCGCCCAATGATGCGGGCGCATCGCCCGGAGCATGGCCGGCAGTCTCATCGAACCCGTCTCTGTGGTCGCGCTCATGGCGTGCACTGATGCGGGTGGAATCCTAATGCGGCGTCGATTCCGGTCCGGCTTTTCAGATCATCCTTAACGTTTGAATGATGCCGTCGCGCGGTTCGGCCCAGGCCAGCTCGCCCCGCCGCAGCATCGCGTTGACATGCGCGAACACCTCGCTGAAGGCGAAGCTGAGCTGGTGCGGGTCGAGCGGCCGGTGGAACATCACCGGCACCAGCTCGGCGACCGAATGCGGCCTCTGCCGGCAGGCCTCGGCGATCAGCCGGCAGCGCTCGCCATGATGGTCGGCGAGCTCGGCGCAGCGCGCCTGCAAGCCCCGGAACGGCAACTGGTGGCCGGGCAGCACCAGCGTCTCAGGCGGGATCGCGGCGGAGAGCGCCCGCAGCGAGCGCAGATAGAGCCCGAGCGGGTCGCCCTGCGGATCGACCGCCCAGACGCTGATATTCGGCGTGATCTTGGCCAGCACCTGATCGGCGGCAAGGAAGATCTTTGCCTCGGGGCAATGCAGCATCAGCTGCTCCGGCGCATGCCCGTCGCCTGAGAGCACATGGAAGGCGCGCCCGCCGATGTCGAGCACGTCGCCGGCGACGACGCGGGTGAAGACCGGCGGCAGCGGCGTCACCATGCGCAGATAGCCGTGGCCGAGCGTCGAGACGACCTGCGTCACCTCGGCCGAGAGCCCGTGGCGCTGGTAGAAGTCGCGATAGACCGGCGCCTCGGCCGCGCCCGGGCTCAGCGAGATGTTGAGGCAGCCGAGATAGCTGGTCTGGCTGGTCAGGAGCGGGATGTCGAAGCGCTCGCAGAGCCAGCCGGCGAGCCCGATATGGTCGGGATGGTAATGCGTCACGACGAGCCGCGTCAGCCGCTTGCCGGCGAGCGGCCCGGCCGTCAGCGCCAGCCAGGCGGCCCTGGTCGCCTCGTCGCCGATGCCGGTGTCGATCACCGCATAGCCGTCGCCATCCTCGATCAGGTAGATGTTCACATGGTCGAGCCGGAAGGGCAGCGCGATCCGGGCCCAGAGCACGCCTGGCGCCACCGCGATCACCTGGCCGGGCGCCGGCGGCTCGGGAAAGGGAAACTGCAAAACGCTCACCCCTGAACAATCTCGTGTGCTGATAACAGCCTTGGCCGCCGGCGGCGAGCTTGTTAATCCCTTGCGGAGATGATCGCGCCATGAGCGATTTCGACGCCCTGATCAGCGACTGGCTCGGCCATCTGCGCCATGAGCGCCGGCTCTCCCCGAAGACGCTGGAGGCCTATGGCCGCGATGCCGGCCAGTTCGCCGCCTTCCTCGCCGAGCATCTCGGCGCCGCCCCGACGCTCCGCGCGGTCTCAGCGCTGAAGCCGGCGGATCTGCGCGCCTTCCTCGGCCACCGCCGGCGCGAGGGGGCCGGCAACCGCACCCTGATGCGCCAGCTCGCGGCGCTGCGGTCGCTGGCCCGTTTCGGCGAGCGCCGCGGCCGGCTGACCGCCGCCGCCTTCGCCGCGACGCGCGGCCCGCGCCTCGGCAAGGGCCTGCCGCGCCCGCTCGACGCCAAGGCCGCCGCTGCCGTTACCAAACCCGACAGCCGCGCCGGCGAGGAGCGTCCGGACTGGGTGCTGGCCCGCGACGCGGCCGTGCTCTCGCTGCTCTATGGCAGCGGCCTGCGCATCTCCGAGGCGCTCGGCCTCAAGCGCGCGGAGGCGCCGCGCGATGCCGGCGACGTGCTGACCGTGCTCGGCAAGGGTGGCAAGACCCGGATGGTGCCGGTGCTGCCGATGGTGGTCGCGGCGATCGACTCCTATCTCGCCCAGTGCCCCTGGCGCCTGGCGCCGGAGGGGCCGCTCTTCGTCGGGGTCAAGGGCGGCCCGCTCTCGCCGCGCATCATCCAGCTGGCGGTCGAGGGGCTGCGCGGCGCGCTCGGCCTTCCGGGCAGCGCCACCCCGCATGCGCTGCGCCATTCCTTCGCGACCCATCTGCTCGGCCGCGGCGGCGATCTGCGCGCCATCCAGGAGCTGCTCGGCCACGCCTCGCTTTCGACGACGCAGATCTACACCCGCATCGACTCGGCGCGGCTGCTCGCCGCCTATGACGCCGCTCATCCCCGCGCGCGCGGCTGAGGCGGCTTGACAGATTCATTCCTGCGTGGTTATGGATTAATCAATAACCAGTGAGTTATTGATCGATGCCGGACACCCATGATCTTCTGTTCCGCACCCTGGCGGACCCGACCCGCCGGGGCCTGTTCGAGCGGCTCTGCCGCGATGGCGAGCAGACGGTCGCGGTGCTGACGTCGGGCGCCGGCGTCTCGCAGCCGGCGGTCTCGAAACATCTCGGCGCGCTGAAGCGGGCCGGGCTGGTGCGCGACCGCCAGGACGGGCGCCAGACGCATTACAGCGCGCAGCCCGGCGCCTTGCGGCCGCTGCTCGACTGGACCGGCCAGATGGCCGGCTTCTGGGAGGCCCGCTTCGATGCCCTCGAAACTTTGTTGGACAGGATGGACCAATGACTGAGATCGCCCCCCTCGCCGCCGCGGAACAGCGCACCGTCATCGCCGAGCGCGAGATCGCGCATCCGCCGGAGAAGCTCTGGCGGGCGCTGACCCAGCCGCATCTGATCGAGGAATGGCTGATGAAAACCGATTTCGCACCGATCGTCCGCCATCGCTTCCAGCTGCGCGGCGACTGGGGCGGCGTGCTCGATTGCGAGGTTCTCAGCATCGAGCCCGAGCGCAGCCTGGCCTATCGCTGGGATTTTGCGCATGATGATCCCGCCTTCGCCCTGCGCAGCGTGGTGACCTTCACCCTGACGCCGACGGCGGTGGGCACGCATCTGCGCATGGAGCAGGCCGGCTTCCGTCCGGAGCAGAAGCAGGCCTATGGCGGCGCCAAGATGGGTTGGGAGCAGTTCTTCGGCAAGCTGGAACAGGTTCTGGCGCGGACAGCTTGAAAGGAGCGACGGGCATGGCCGCCAAGAGCAGCAAGGCACCGGCGAAACCGGCAGCGGCGGCCGAACCCGTGCTGCTCTCCGGCGGCAACCCGCAGATCCCCAAGGGCTATGGCGACGAGCCCGTCCAGGCCTATATCGCCGCCATGCCCGGCTGGAAGCGCCCGCTCGGGCAACGTCTCGACGCGCTGATCGTCGGGACGCTTCCGGGGGTCTGCAAGGCGGTGAAGTGGAACTCGCCCTTTTATGGGGTCGAGCAGGGCGTCTGGTTCCTCAGCCTCCACTGCTTCACGCGCTATGTGAAGGTCGCCTTCTTCAAGGGCGCCGCGCTGGAGCCGCCGCCGCCCGGCGCCTCCAAGCAGAAGGAGGTGCGCTATCTCGACATCCACGAGCACGATACGCTCGACGAGGCGCAATTCGTCGCCTGGGTGAAGCAGGCAAGCGCCCTGCCCGGCGAGAAGATGTAGCCGCCTCAGCCCGGCGCCCTCGGCCAGTCCGGCCCCGGCCCGCGCAGGCGCTCATAGGCGGCGGCCATCTGCAGCACGCCGAGATCGTCGAAGCGCTTGCCGGTGATTTGCAGGCCGATCGGCAGGCCCGCGCTCGTCATCCCGGCATGCACCGAGATCGCCGGCTGGTCGGACATGTTCGCCGCCACCGTGAAGACGATGTGCTCGAACGGCCGCTCCGGATCATGGATCGGCGAGGCGTGCTCGGCGGCGAAGCTCGGCACCGGCGACACCGGCGAGAGCACATAGTCGAAGGGCTCGCAGGCCGCGATCGCCGCATGGCGCATCGCCAGCATCTGGCTCATGCCGCGATAGACCTGGGCGCCCGTGAGCGAGCGGCCGCGCTCGGCCCAGGCCAGGATATAGGGCAGCACCTTGTCGCGGCGCTCCTGCGGCAGGGCGCCGATCTCGGCGAAGGCGCGCTGGCGCCAGAAATCGTCGAGCCCGTCGAGCATGTCGCGGGTTAGGAAGGGCGGCATCGTCTCCACGCTCGCCCCTGCCCGGCGAAACGCCTCGGCGGCCTGCAGCACCGCGGCGCGGACCTGCGGCTCCACCGGCAGCCCGATCCCGGCGTCCAGCTGCAGCCCGAGCCGCAGGCCGCGCGGCTCGCGCTCGAGCCTGTCCCAGGCGATCTCCTGCGGCGGCAGGCTCATCGGGTCGCGCGGATCGGGCTTGGAGAGCTCGGCCATCATCAGCGCCGCATCGGCGACGCTGCGCGTCATCGGCCCGGCGACGCGCCCGTAATAGGTCGGGTCGATCGGCACCCGCCCGAAGCTCGGCTTCAGCCCGACCAGCCCGCACCAGCCCGCCGGCAGGCGGATCGAGCCGCCGATATCGGTGCCCAGATGCAGCGGCCCATAGCCGGCGGCGCCGGCCGCCGCCGCGCCGGCGGAGGAGCCGCCGGGATTCTTGTCGAGGTCGAACGGGTTGCGCGCCAGCTTGTGGAAGCTCGACAGGCCGGAGGAGAGCATACCGTAATCCGGCATCGTCGTCTTGGCGAGGATGACGCAGCCGGCCTCGCGCAGGCGCTGCGCCGGCGGCGCATCGGCGGCTGCCGGCACGGTCTCGTTTGCGGCGGTGCCAAGCGGCACGGGCACGCCTTTCGTCGCGATGTTCTCCTTGATCGTGCAGGGCACGCCGTCGAGCGGCAGCGCCTCGCCCTTGCGCCAGCGCGCCTCGCTCGCCTTCGCGGCTTCCCGCGCGCCCTGCGGATCATAGGCGTACAGCGCGTTGAGCTGCGGCTCCCACAGCGCGATCCGCTCGATCACTGCCTCGGTGACCTCGACCGGCGACAAGGCGCGCGAGCGGAAGGCCTTCAGCATGTCGACGGCGCTGAGATCGGCGAATTCGATCATGAACGGCTCCTGGTCACCGGTAATCAGTCGCGCGAGCGGCGGGTGCGCGGGTCGACAGCATCGCGCAGCCCGTCGCCGAGCAGGTTGAAGGCCAGCACCGAGAGCGCGATCGCCACCCCCGGAAAAATCGCCAGCCAGGGCTGCGCGGCCATGAAGGTCTGCGCCTCGTTGAGCATGCGCCCCCAGGACGGCGCCGGCGGCTGGGTGCCGAGGCCGAGATAGGACAGGCCGGCCTCGGCCAGGATCGCCAGCGCGAACTGGATCGTCGCCTGAACCACCAGCACCCCGGCGATGTTCGGCAGGATGTGCAGCCGGGTGATCGAGGCCTCCGTCAGCCCCGCGGCGCGCGCCGCCAGCACATAGTCCAGCGTCCAGCACTGGATCGCCGCGCCGCGCGCCAGCCTGGCGAAATAGGGCAGGCTGAAGATCGCGATGGCGATGACGGCGTTGAGCTGGCCCGGCCCCCACACCGCGCTGATCATGATCGCCGAGAGCACGGCGGGGAAGGCGTGGCTGAAATCGGCCATGCGCATGATCAGGTGGTCGAGCCAGCCATCGCGCCGGATCGCCGCGATCAGCCCGAGCATGCTGCCGACGGTCAGCCCGAGCCCGACGGCGCCGAGCCCCACAGCCAGCGAATTGCGCGCCCCGACCATGATCATCGAGAACACGTCGCGGCCGAACTGGTCCGTCCCGAACCAGTGCTCGGCCGATGGCGGCTGCAGCCGCTTGAGGATCGCCATCTGGGTCGGCTGATAGGGCGTCCAGACATAGGACAGCAGCGCCATCGCCACGACGAGCCCGCCGAGCAGGAGCCCGGCGAGGAAGGAAGGCGAGGCCCACCAGCGCCGCGGCCCTGACCTGGAGAGGACGGGCGCTGTCATGGCGCCTGCCGCAAGCGCGGATCGATCAGCCCGTAGAGCAGCTCGATGGCGAAATTGATGAAGACCACCAGGGCAGAGAACAGCATCACCAGGTCCTTGACCACGATCAGGTCGTGCTGGGCGATCGACTGGAACACCAGCCGGCCGAGCCCGGGCAGCGAGAACACGTTCTCGATGATGATCGCCCCGGCCAGCAGCACCGAGAATTGCAGGCCGAGAATGGTGACCACCGGGATCAGCGCATTGCGCAGCACATGGCGCCGCATGGTGCGCCGTCGGCTCACCCCCTTGGCGCGGGCGGTGCGCACGAAATCCTCCTGCATCGTCTCCAGCATCGCCGAGCGCGTGACGCGGGCGAGGATCGCCGCCTGCGGCAGCGCCAGCGCCACCGCCGGCAGCAGCAACGCGGTCAGCGCCGGCCAGAACCCGGCCTGCCAGCCGGGAAAGCCGCCGGCCGGCAGCAGCCCGGCCCCCACGGCGAAGACCAGAACCAGCAGCAGGCCGAACCAGAAATTCGGGATGGCGAGCCCGAGCTGCGCGAAGACCATCACCGCCGCGTCTCCCGCCCGGTTGTGATTCGCCGCCGCGACCGCGCCGAGCGGAATGCCGATCGCCGAGGCCAGCAGGATCGCCATTCCCGCCAGAGGCAGCGTCACCAGCATGCGCTCGCCGATCAGCTGGCTGACCGGCACCCGATAGGTATAGGACAGGCCGAGATCGCCGGTGGCGAGCCCGCCGAGCCAGGCGAGGAAGCGGATGAAGGCCGGCCGGTCGAGCCCCATCTCGCTGCGCAGCGCCGCCAGCGCCTCCGGCGCCGCGTTGAGCCCGAGCGTCACCGCCGCCGGATCGCCCGGCAGCACCTCCAGCACGAGGAAAATCACCAGCCCGGCGCCGAGCAGCGTCGCGACGAAAGAAAGGAGCCGGCGCAGGATATAGGCGGTCATGCCCGCAGCTCTATCGCCAGTGCACCTCCGCCAGCGGCGTCAGCGGCAGCGGCCAGTCGGTCCACATGCCCTCCAGCTCGGCCTTGGTCACGGTGAGCTTGGGCAGGATGAACAGGAAGCCGTTGACCGCATCGCGCGCCACCATGCGCTGCGCCTCGCCATAGAGCCTGTTGCGCTCGGCCTCGTCGAGGGTCGCGTCGATCTTGCCGATCAGCGCCTTGAATTCCGGGTTCTTGTACTGGAAGTAGTAGTCGTCGCGGGCATAGCTGGCGATGTCGAGCGGCTCGGTATGGCCGATCACGGTCAGGTCGAAATCGCGGCCGCGGAAAACGCGCTCCAGCCATTGCGGGAACTCCAGCGGCTCGATCGAAGCCTGGATGCCGATCTGCGCCAGCAGCGCCGCGATGATCTCGCCGCCACGCCGCGCATAGGCCGGCGGCGGCAGCCGCAGGGTGCACTGGAAGCCGTTCGGGAAGCCGGCCGCCGCCAGCAGGCTCTTCGCCTTGGCGAGATCGAGCGGATAGGTCTGGGTCAGGTCGACATAGGCCGGGTGCAGCGGCGAGAAATGGCTGCCGATATAGTCGAGGTCGAAGCCGTAGACGCCGAGCGCGATCGTCTTGCGGTCGAGCACATGCGAGATCGCCTGGCGCACCCTGACATCGCTGAACGGCGCCTTGGCATTGTTCATGGCGAGGATGATCTCGCCCTCGGTCTTGCCGACGGTGACCTTGAGCTTCGGATCGCCCTTCAGCTGCGGGATCGCCTCGGGCGCCGACAGATTGGTGAAGGCGTCGATATCGCCGGCCCGCAGTGCCGCGACCTGCGCCTGCGGGTCGGAGATGAAGCGGAACACCGCCTTCGTCAGCGCCGGCTTCTTGCCCCAGTAGTCCTCGTTGCGGGCGAGCTCGAGCCGGTCGCCCCGGTTCCAGCGGGTGAACTTGAACGGGCCGGTGCCGACCGGATTGGTCTTGTTGTTCGCCGCGCTCGCCGGCGAGACGATGATCGCATCGCCCCAGGCCAGCCCGTAGAGGAAATTCGCGGTCGGCGCCTTCAGCCTGATCACCGCGGTGACCGGATCGGGCGTCTCGATCCCGATGATCGGATTGAAGATCCAGCGCTGCGCATTGGTCGAATCGGGCGCCACCGCCCGCTCGAACGAGAATTTGACATCGGCGGAGGAGAAGGGCGCCCCGTCATGGAAGCGCGCATTCGCCCTCAGCTTGAAGGTGTAGGCCAGCCCGTCCGGCGAGGCGCTCCAGCTCTCGGCCAGCGCCGGCCCGAGCTTGCCGGTCCGGTCCATGGCGACCAGCCCCTCGAAGACGTTCTGCAGCACGACCTCGCGAATCGCCTGCGCCGCGCCGGAGGTCGGATCGAGCGTCGGCGGCTCCAGCGTCATGCCGATGGTGACGCTGTCCTTCGCCTGCGCGAGCGCCCGCAGCGGCAGCTGGCTTGCCAGCGTGGCGAGGCCCGCCCCGGCCAGTAGATCGCGTCGCGTCGTCATCATCGCTCTCCTGCATCGGCCACGCAGGATGGCGCGGGAGATGACGGTAAGGCAAGAGACAGATACGGCCTGACGCCGATTGCCTAAACGAAATAATCCGGGTGGCGCGCCTTGAGATGGACGAGGTCCGGCAGCAGCGTGCCCAGGTGCTGGCGCATTGCAGCCTCGGCCGCCGGCGCGTCATGGCGACGGATCGCGTCGAGGATCGCCAGATGCTCGCGGATCACCATGTCCATCCGCCCCGGCACCGGCAGCGTCATCCTGCGGCAGCGGTCGATCTGGCTCTTGGCCGCCTGCGCCAGCTTCCAGACGCCGGGATAGCCGGCGCTCTCCGCCAGCACCTCGTGGAAATCCTCGTCGGCGAGGTGGAAGCTCTCCTGGTCGCTCCCCTCCAGCGCCTCGTGCAGCCGGGCGATGGTGGCGTCGAGCCGCGCGATCGCCTCGGCCTCCACCCTGTCGGCCAGCACCGCGACGGTGGCGCATTCCAGCGCCTGGCGGATGAACACCGCTTCCGGAATGGCGCCCGTTGGAATGCGCGCGACGAAGGTCCCGGCCTGCGGGAAGATCTCGACCAGCCCCTCTTCCTTCAGCCGGATCAGCGCCTCGCGCACCGGGGTGCGGCTCATGCCGAACCGGGCGGTCAGCTCCTTCTCCGAGAGGGGCGCGCCAGGCTTCAGCACCATGTCGAGAATCTCGCGGCGCAGCTCGTCCTGCACCATCGAGGCGCCGGTCGCCCGCGCCGCCGGCGGCAATGCCATGCGCTGCGGACGTCGCTCGCGCCGGCTCGCCTCGCCCCCATTCGCCGCCTCAGCCACGGCCCGCCCCGCTCATGACTTAACTCCCCCGCATCCAGGGCGACAGGGCTAACACAACCCTCCCGCCTAAACTAGTATATTAGTATATTGACCACGATCGCGGCCTGCGCCTATGGTCGCGCCCGCTGAGAGGACGCCTGACCGATGCTGCTTCACGATGATCGCCTGCTGCCGGCCGAGCCGGTGACCCGCGGGATCGCCCGCCGGCTCTATGCGACGATCCGCGACCTGCCGATCATCTCGCCGCATGGCCACACCGATCCGCGCTGGTATGCGGAAAACCTGCCCTTCCCCGATCCGGCGACGCTGTTCGTCAAGCCGGACCACTACATCTTCCGCATGCTCTATTCGCAGGGCATCCGGCTCGAGCAGCTCGGCATCGCGCCCAGCGACGGCAGCGGCAGCGAGGCGGTCGAGACCGATCCGCGCAAGATCTGGAAGCTGTTCGCCAGCCATTGGCACCTGTTCCGCGGCACCCCGACCCGGCTCTGGTTCGAGCATGCCGCGAGCAGTGTCTTCGGCATCACCGAGCGGCTCTCCGCCGACAATGCCGATCGGCTCTACGACCGCATCGCCGAGAAGCTCGAGCAGGACGAGATGCGGCCGCGGGCGCTGTTCGAGCGCTTCAACATCGAGGCGATCGCCACCACCGAAGGCGCGCTCGACCCGCTGAAATGGCACGACATGATCCGGGAATCGGGCTGGGGCGGCAAGGTCGTCACCGCCTATCGCCCGGACAGCGTCGTCGATCCCGATTTCGAGGGCTTCGCCGACAATCTCAAGCAGTTCGCCGAGCTGACCGGCGAGGACACCGCCAGCTGGAGCGGCTATCTCGAGGCCCACCGCAAGCGCCGCGCCCATTTCATCGCCCGCGGCGCCACCTCCTCCGACCATGGCCACGCCACCGCCCGCACCGCCAACCTCTCGGCGGCCGAGTGCGAGAAGCTGTTCGCCAAGATCCTCAAGGGCAAGTTCTCCGCCGAGGATGCCGACCTGTTCCGCGGCCAGATGCTGACCGAGATGGCCAAGATGAGCCTCGACGACGGGCTCGTCCTGCAGATCCATCCCGGCTCGCACCGCAACCACAACCCGCAGCTGTTCTCCCGCTTCGGCCGCGACATGGGCGCCGACATTCCGCGCGGCATGGATTACGTCGCGGCGCTGAAGCCGCTGCTCGACGCGGTCGGCAACGAGCCGGGCCTGACCGTCATCGCCTTCACCCTCGACGAGACCGTCTATTCGCGCGAGCTCGCCCCGCTCGCCGGCCATTACCCGGCGCTCAAGCTCGGGCCGGGCTGGTGGTTCCTCGATGCGCCCGAGGCGATGCTGCGCTTCCGCGAGCTGACCACCGAGACCGCCGGCTTCTACAACACCGTCGGCTTCAACGACGACACCCGCGCCTATCTCTCGATCCCGGCCCGCCACGACGTCGCCCGCCGCTGCGACTGCGCCTACCTCGCCAGGCTCGTCGCCGAGCACCGGCTCGACGAGGACGAGGCCGCCGAGGTCGCCCACGATCTCGCCTACCGCCTGGCCAAGGAGGCCTACCGTCTGTGACCAGCAAGCCGATCGACGAGCGCCAGGCCGCTCATCCCCGCGATGTGCGCAGCTACGACACCGACGCCCTGCGCGCCGATTTCCTGATCGAGCGCATCTTCGTCCCCGGCGAGGTCGCCCTCACCTATAGCCATTACGATCGCATGGTGGTCGGTGGCGCCATGCCAACCGGCGCGGCCCTCAAGCTGGAGCCCTACGCCCCGACCGGCACGCCCTTCTTCCTGGCGCGCCGCGAGCTCGGCGTCATCAATCTCGGCGGCCCCGGCTCGGTCACCGTCGACGGCGAGCGCTTCGCCCTGCCGCAGCTCGACGCGCTCTATGTCGGGCTCGGCGCCAAGGACGTCGCCTTCGCCAGCGACGATGCCGGCAATCCGGCCAAGTTCTACCTGACCAGCGCCCCCGCCCATCGCGAGGCGAAGCACCAGCTGATCCGCAAGGAGGAGGCCAACACCATCCATCTCGGCTCGCCCGAGACCTCCAACAAGCGCACCATCCGGCAATACATCATGCCGAACTCGACCGGCACCAACCAGCTGGTGATGGGGATGACGGCGCTCGAGCCCGGCTCGGTCTGGAACTCGATGCCCTGCCACACCCATACGCGGCGGATGGAGGCCTATCTCTACTTCAACCTCGACCCGGCCCACCGCGTCTTCCACTTCATGGGCGAGCCGCAGCAGACCCGCCATCTCCTCGTCGCCAACGAGCAGGCGGTGATCTCGCCGAACTGGTCGATCCATTGCGGCTGCGGCACCTCCAACTATGCCTTCGTCTGGGCGATGGCCGGCGACAATGTCGAGTTCACCGACATGGACCAGGCGCCGGTGGAGACGCTGCGCTGATGGCGGGCCCCTCGCCCTTCGCGCTCGACGGGCGCACCGCCCTCGTCACCGGCGCCAACACCGGCATCGGCCAGGGCATCGCGCTGGCCTTGGCCGAGGCCGGCGCCACTGTTGTCGCCGCCGGGCGCTCGAGCATGGACGAGACCGCCGCGTTGATAGCTGCCGCCGGCGGCACCTGCCTGCCGCTGCAGGTCGATCTCCAGCAGCCCGGCATCGCCCCGGCAGTGATCGCGCAGGCGCAGGTGCTGGCCGGCCCGCTCGACATCCTCGTCAACAATGCCGGCATCATCCGCCGCGCCGACGCCGTGGAGTTCTCCGAAGAGGATTGGGATGAGGTGATGAACCTCAACCTCAAGGCCAATTTCTTCCTCGCCCAGGCCTTCGCCAAGGCGGCGCTCGGCGCCGACCGCACCGGGCGCATCGTCAACATCGCCTCGCTGCTCTCCTTCCAGGGCGGCATCCGCGTCGCCTCCTACACGGCCAGCAAGAGCGGGCTGGCAGGGCTGACCCGGCTGCTCGCCTGCGAATGGGCCCAGCATGGCATCAATGTGAACGCCATCGCTCCCGGCTATGTCGAGAGCAACAACACCCAGGCCCTGCGCGCCGATCCCGAGCGCAACAGCGCCATCCTCGCCCGCATCCCGGCCGGCCGCTGGGGCCGTCCCTCGGATATCGGCGGCGCGGCGGTGTTCCTGGCGAGCGACGCCGCGGCCTATGTGCATGGCGCGATCCTTCCCGTCGACGGAGGCTGGCTGGCCCGATGAGCGATCGTCTGAACTCCTTCTTCCAGCACGAGGCCGACATCGCCTGGGAGGCGACCGAGCCCGGCGTCCGGCGCAAGATCATGGCCTATGGGCCCGATCTGATGGTGGTGCGCGTCGACTTCGAGAAGGGGGCGGTCGGCAAGCCGCATCGCCACCCGCACCGGCAGGCGGCCTATGTCGTCAGCGGCGTCTTCGACGTCACCATCGACGGGCAGACCAGCCGGCTCGTCGCGGGCGACACCTTCTTCGTGCCGGAGAACCTGCTGCACGGCGTCACCAACATCGAGGCCGGGCAGCTGATCGACGCCTTCACGCCGATGCGGCAGGACTTTCTGTAGAGCTTCGCCGCCGCCGGCCGTGCCGGCGGGGCTCCCATGACGGGACAAGAACGACCGGAATAAGCCGGCAAAACTTTTGGGGAGAGGAACTCATCATGTTCAACCGACGCAAATTCTCGACGCTGGCCGGCATCGCGCTCGCCGGGCTGCTGACCGCCGGCGCCGCCCAGGCGCAGAACGTCACCCTGCGCTCCACCGACATCCATCCGGACGGCTACCCGACCATCGAGGCGGTCAAGTATATGGGCCAGCTGCTCGAGCAGCGCAGCAATGGCCGCATCAAGATCAACGTCTTCCACTCGGCCCAGCTCGGCCAGGAGAAGGACACGATCGACCAGACGCGCTTCGGCGTGATCGACATGAACCGCATCAACATGGCGCCGTTCAACAACCTGATCCCGGCGACCAATGTCCCCTCGCTTCCTTTCATCTTCCGCTCGGTCGACCATATGCGGAAGGTCATGGACGGGCCGATCGGCGACAACCTGCTCAAGGAGTTCGACAAGCACGACCTGATCGGCCTCGCCTTCTACGATTCCGGCTCGCGCTCCTTCTATAACTCTAAGCGCCCGATCAAGACGCCGGCCGACATGAAGGGCCTGAAGATCCGCGTCCAGCAGTCGGACATGTTCGTCAGCCTCGTTTCGGCGCTCGGCGCCAACGCCACGCCGATGCCGTTCGGCGAGGTCTATTCGGCCCTGCAGACCGGCGTCATTGACGGCGCCGAGAACAACTGGCCCTCCTATGAGTCGACCCGGCATTTCGAGGTCTCGAAGTTCTATTCGCAGACCGAGCACTCGCTGTCGCCGGAGGTGCTGGTGATGTCGAAGCGCAGCTTCGACAAGTTCAACGCCGCCGACCAGGCGCTGATCCGCGCCGCCGCCAAGGAGTCCGTCGCCAAGATGCGCGAGCTCTGGGACGCCCGCGAGAAGGCCTCGGAGGAGAAGGTCAAGGCCGGCGGCGCCCAGGTCAACGCGGTCGAGAAGCAGCCTTTCATCGACGCGATGAAGCCGGTTTACGACAAGTTCGTCACCGACGCGAAGCTCAAGGAAATGGTCGCCGCCATCCAGGCGGTGAAGTAACCCCCGTCATTGCGAGGAGCATAGCGACGAAGCAATCCAGGGCCCGCCACGTCCCCTGGATTGCTTCGCTTCGCTCGCAATGACGACAGGCTGCCCTCGTCACCGCCGGAACACGATCGATGCACGCCTTCACCGCGCTCCTCACGCGCCTCGGCGCCAAGCTGAGCCTTTTCGCCCTGTTCACCGCCGGCGCCGGCCTCGTGCTGATGACCGTGATGGTCGCCTGGGGCGTCTTCGGCCGCTATGTCCTCAACGACACGCCGATCTGGGTCGAGGCCGGCTCGCTGTTCCTGATGTCCTGGTTCATCCTGCTCGGCGCCGCGGTCGGCGTGCGCGAGAGCGACCATCTCGGCTTCGAGGTCGGCCTCGCTTTGTCGCCGCCGCCGCTGCGCGCCGCGCTGGTCCTGTTCGGCGAGGGGCTGGTGCTTCTCTTCGGCCTCGCCATGGCGATCTATGGCAGCCAGCTCGCGATCGGCACCTGGAGCGACCGCATGCCGATCATCGGCATCTCGCGCGGCTGGGACTATGTCCCGATCGCCGCCGGCGGCGCCCTGATCGCCCTCTTCGCCCTCGAGAAGATGCTGCTCTTCGTCACCGGCTTGAAGCAGGCCTCGCTCGGCTTCGCGCATTTCGGCTCCGAGCAGGAGGTCTGACCCGATGGAACTCTGGATCCTCTTCGGCTCCTTCTCGCTGCTGCTCTTGATCGGCGTGCCGGTCGCCTTCTGCCTCGGCATCGCCTCGATCGCCACCGTGATCTATATGGGCCTGCCGCCGGTCGTCGTCTTTCAGCAGATGAACTCCGGCATGAACGCCTTCGCGATGATGGCGATTCCCTTCTTCATCTATGCCGGCGACCTGATGATCCGCGGCGGCATCGCCGAGCGGCTGATCCAGATGGCGGCGAGCCTGGTCGGCCATCTGCGCGGCGGCCTCGGGCAGGTCAACGTCGTCACCTGCACCCTCTTCGGCGGCATCTCCGGCTCGGCCGTGGCCGACGCCTCGGCGGTCGGCGGGCTGATGATCCCGCAGATGAAGAAGCGCGGCTACGACGCCGACTACGCCGTCAACGTCACCGCCAATGCGGCGATCATCGCGCTCTTGATCCCGCCCTCGCACAACATGATCATCTATTCGCTGTCGGCGGGCGGCAATCTCTCGATCGCCGACCTGTTCACCGCCGGCATCGTGCCGGGGCTGCTGCTTGCCGGCGCGCTGATGGTCGCCGCCTGGGCGGTGGCGGTACAGCGCGGCTACCCGCGCGAGGCCTTCCCGGGCTTTGCCGCCGTCGGCCGCTACGTCGTCGTGGCGCTGCCCGGCATCCTCCTGATCGGCATCATCTTCGGCGGCGTCCGCTCCGGCGTCTTCACCGCGACCGAGTCGTCCTGCGTCGCCGTCGTCTACGCGGTGCTCGTCACCATCTTCGTCTACCGCCAGCTGAGCTGGACCGCCTTCGTCGAGGCGACGCTCGGGGCGGTGCGCACCACCGCCATGGTGCTGCTGGTGATCGGCACCGCCGGCGCCTTCGGCTGGCTGATGGCCTTCCTGCAGGTGCCGCAGACGATGATCGCCGCGATGAAGGCGATCTCCGACAACCCGATCGTCATCCTGCTGATGATCAACCTGATCCTGCTGGTGCTCGGCACCTTCATGGACATGGCGCCGATGATCATCATCTGCACGCCGATCTTCCTGCCGGTGGTCAAGGCCTTCGGCGTCGATCCGATCCATTTCGGCGTCATCCTGATCCTCAACGCCGGCATCGGCCTCAACACCCCGCCGGTCGGCTCGGTGCAATTCGTCGCCTGCGCGATCGGCCGGATCTCGATCGGCGAGTCGATGCGCACGATCTGGCCCTTCTACGGCGCCAGCGTTGCCGTGCTGCTGCTGGTGACCTATGTGCCTGGCATCTCCCTCTGGCTGCCGAGGCTGTTCCATTGACGCGCCTGTCGACCGCAACGCTGAACACCCTCCCGGCCGCCGTCAGGCGGCCGGCCTATGACCGAAGCCGGCTCCAGCCCGGCATCGTCCATCTCGGCCTCGGCGCCTTCGCCCGCGCCCATCTCTGCGAGTTCACCGATGACGCGCTGGAGACCGCGTTCGGCGCCTGGGGTATCATCGGCGCCAGCCTGCAGCGGCCCGACCAGCGCGACCGCCTCGCCCCGCAGAACGGGCTCTACACCGTCCTGAAACGCGCCCCGGCCGGCCCGGAGCTGCGCGTCATCGGCAGCGTGCTGGACGTGCTCGTCGCCCCCGAGGACCCGCAGGCGCTGCTCGCCCGGCTCGCGGCGCCTGAAACAAAGATCGTCTCGCTGACCGTCACCGAGAAGGGCTATTGCCACGATCCGGCGACCGGGCGGCTCAAACCCGATCATCCCGACATCGTCCACGACCTCGCCAGCCCGCAGGCGCCGCGCTCGGCGGTCGGCCTGCTCGTCGCGGCGCTGGCCGCCCGCAAGGCAGCGGGGCTGCGCCCCTTCACGGCGCTGTGCTGCGACAACCTTCCCTCCAACGGCCATGTGCTGGCCGGGCTGGTGCGCGATTTCGCCGCTTTGCGCGACGATCGCCTCGCCGCCTGGATCGAGGCGAACGGCGCCTTCCCCTCGACCATGGTCGACCGCATCGTGCCGGCCACCACCGAAGCCGACATCGCCGAGGTCGCCGCCCTGCTCGGCCAGGACGACGCCGCTCCGGTGATCGGCGAGCCCTTCCGGCAATGGGCGGTCGAGGATGTCTTCGCCGCCGGCCGCCCGGCCTGGCACGAGGTCGGGGCGCAGATGGTCTCGGAGGTAGCGCCCTTCGAGTTCATGAAGCTGCGCATGCTCAACGGCGCCCATTCGAGCCTGGCCTATCTCGGCTATCTCGCCGGCCACGAGACGGTGGCGGCGGCGAGCGGCGACGCCGTCTTCGCCCGCTTCCTGAAGGGGCTCTGGGCCGAGATCATCCCGACCGTCCCGGCCCCGCAGGGCGTCGACCTCTCGGCCTATGCCGGCGAGCTGCTCGCCCGCTTCCAGAACCCGGCGATCCGCCACCGCACCTGGCAGATCGCCATGGACGGCTCGCAGAAGCTGCCGCAGCGCCTGCTCGGCACCATCCGCGAGCGGCTTGAGGCCGGCGCGCCGATCGAGCATCTGGCGCTCGGCGTCGCCGCCTGGATGGCCTATGCCGCCGGCACCGACGAAAAGGGCGCGGCGATCGACGTGCGCGACCCGCTAGCCGCCGAATTCGCCAGCCGCGCCAAACCGGCCGGCCGCGACGCGGCGGCGCTGAGCCGCGCCCTTCTCGGCATCGGCGCGATCTTCGGCGACGACCTGCCACGCGAGCAGCGCTTCACGACGGCGGTGGCGGCCCATCTCGAGGCCCTGTTCGCGCGCGGGGCCAGGGCGACGACGGCGGCGCTCGGCTGAGGCCGCCATGCGCAGCGCCCTCCTCGCCGTTATCGCGATCGTCCTGGCGCCGGCGCTGGCCCTCGCCCAGCCGCAGCCGGCACCAAGCTATGTCGTCCCGAACCACTGGGATCCGAACATCCGGCTGGAGCGGCCCGATCTCGGTCCGCCGCGCGTGGTCCGCTTCCTCACCGACGATGATTTCCCGCCGCTGCATTTCGCGACGCCGGAGGGCGACCTGACCGGTTTCTCGGTCGAGCTCGCCCGCGCCGTCTGCGACAAGCTGGCGCTGAACTGCACCATCCAGGCGCGGCGCTTCGACACGCTGCTCGCCTCGCTCGCCGAGGGCCGCGGCGATGTCGTTGCGGCGGCGATGCCGGTCACCGCCGAGCTGCGGGGCCGCTTCGCCGCCAGCCACATCTACCATCGCTCGCCGGCCCGCCTGCTGACGACGCGCGGCAATGCCCGGCCCGATCTCGAGCTCGGCGGGCTGATCGGCAAGCGCGTCGCGGTGGTGGGCGGCACTGCGCACGAGGCCTTCCTCGAGCGGCTCGCGCCCTTCGTGCAGCGCCGCACCGCCTCCGACCTGCAGGCGGCGATGGCGCTCCTGCGCAGCGGCGATGCCGAATACGTCTTCGGCGACGGCGTCGCCCTCTCGCTCGCCATCGCGGCGCGCGGCGGCAGCGAGTTCGCCTTCGCCGGCGGGCCCTATCTGGAGGCGCGCTATTTCGGCGAGGGGCTCGGCTTCCTGCTGCGCAAGGACGATCTCGTCCTGAAGCGCGCCATCGACTACGCGCTGCAGGCGCTCTGGGACGACGGCACCTATGCCCGCCTGTTCATCCGCTTTTTCCCGGTGAGCCCGTTCTGATCAGGCCCGGGCATGCCGGCTCTCGTCAGGCACCTTTGCCAGGATCGCGCAACAGGGTCTCGACATCGCGTCCGCCATAGAAGATGCGGCCGATCTGAACCGTGCTGCCTTCAATCGTGTAGGCGATGACAACTCTCTTGCCATAGGGCAGCAACCGCAGACCGGGACGCCATTCGTCCCGTCGAGGCCCGGCCTCCGGGAAGTCCGCCAGCGTCATGCAATGCGCCATGATCCGCAGCACGAACGCCCGCGCACGCGCTGGGCTGTCCTGCGCGATATAGTCGTCTATCTCTTCAAGATCGCGATACGCGGCCGGGCGGAACGCGACCTTATGCGCCACGGCGGGCTGCTTTCGCGCGCGCCTCGTGGCGGGCCGTCAGCCTGTCGAGGACGTCCTCGGCTGGGATGCTCTCGCTCGGATCGTCAAAAGCGTCGTTGATCTCCCGCCGCAATCGGGCGGTGCGCGCCTTTGGACCTTCCTGATCCTCCAGCAGGCGCAGCCCCGCGCGCACAACCTCGCTGACATTGTTGTAGCGACCGCTTTCGACCTGCTCCTGGACGAAGCTGTCGAAATGGGGGCCGAAGCTCACATTCGGCATGGTTCACGACCTCCTGTGCGGAACACGCGCCGTCACAATAGCATTAGATGTCAGAGATCGCCATCACGCGGTGGGCCGGGCGGGAGGATCTCTAAGCCGCCCCGGACGCGTTGCTCAGCTCGCCCTCCAGCGCCTGGCGCGCCACCGCCGCCATCCACCCTGCCGTGGCCGGCAGGATCGCGTCGTTGAAATCATAGCGCTCATTGTGCAGCTCGCCGCCGTCCCGCACGGGGCCGTTGCCGATCCAGACATAGGCGCCCGGCCGGTCCTGCATCAGCATCGGGAAATCCTCCGAGGCCGTGCTCGGCGGCAGGTCGCGCCGCACCGCAAGCCCGGCCGAACGCGCCGCCGCCACCGCGATCGTCTCCTCGAGCTCGGTGTTGACGGTCGGGGCGCCACGCGCCACCAGCTCGACCTCGGCCCGCATCTCGAACGTCGCCGCGATGCCCTCGCTGATCGCCCTGATCCGCGCCATCACCCGCTCGCGCACCGGCAGCCGATAGGTCCGGAAGATGCCGAGCAGGGTGACGCTGTCGGGGATCTGGTTGTGCACCCGCCCGCCATTGATCGCGCCGATCGAGACCACGGCGCTGTCGATCGGCTCGACATTGCGCGAGACGATGGTCTGCAGCGCCCCGATCAGCTGGCCGGCGGCAACGATCGGATCGCGGGTCAGGTCGGGCTTGGCGGCATGGCCGGCGGTGCCGTGCAAAGTGATCTCGAAGCGGCCGGGATCGGCCATCACCGGCCCGCGATGCACCTGCACCGTGCCGGCCTCGAGCCCCGGCCAGTTGTGGAAGCCGAAGACGCGCTCCATCGGGAAGCGCGCGAACAGGCCGTCCTCGACCATCGCCCGGGCGCCGGCGCCGTTCTCCTCCGAGGGCTGGAAGATCAGCTGCACCGTGCCGCTCCAGCTCTCGTCCCGCTGCAGCAGGGCCGCCGCGCCGAGCAGCGAGACGGTGTGCCCGTCATGGCCGCAGGCATGCATCACGCCTGCCGTCCGCGAGGCGTAGGGCAGCGCGTTCGCCTCGTGGATCGGCAGCGCATCCATGTCGGCGCGCAGCCCGACGCTGCGATCGGATCCGCCGCGGCGCAGCGTCGCGACCACGCCATGGCCACCGACCCCGGCCGTGAAGGGCACGCCGAGCTCGGTCAGCTTCTCCTGGATGAAGGCGCTGGTCGCCTGCTCATGCAGCGACAATTCCGGATGGGCATGCAGATGCCGGCGCCAGCCGGTCAGCAGCTCGTGCAGCTCGCGGTCCAAGGCGGTATCCTTTCAGGCGACGATCTCGCCGCGGAAGGCCCAGCGCGTCATCCGGCGCTCGACCAGCGCGCAGGCTGCATACATCACGATGCCCATGATGGCGATCGCGAACAGCCCGGCGAAGGTGGTGGCGGAATCGTTGCGGGCACCGGCCGAGAGCATCAGGAAGCCGATGCCGCGATTGCCGCCGACCGTCTCCGAGATCACCGAGCCGATGAAGGCGAGCGTCACCGCCACCTTCAGGCTGGCGAACAGATAGGGCATCGCCCGCGGCACCCCGACCTTGGTCAGGATCTCCCATTGGCTCGCCCCCAGCGAGCGCATCACGTCGCGCATCTCGGGCTCGATCGTCGCCAGCCCGGTCGCGACATTGACCACGATCGGGAAGAACGAGATCACGAAGGCGGTGATGATCGCCGGCAGCGCCCCGACCCCGACCCAGATCATCAGGATCGGCACGATCGCCACCTTCGGCACCGCGTTGAAGGCGATCAGCAGCGGGTAGAGCCCCGAATAGACGAAGGGCGAGGCGCCCACCGCCAGCCCGAGCAGCACCCCGAAGCCGATCGCCAGCAGGAAGCCGATCGCCGTGGTCCACAGCGTCTCCAGGCAGAACTTCAGCAGGATGTCCCAGCGCTGGACCATCACCTCGAAGATCCGCGTCGGCCGCGGCGCCAGGATCTCCGGCACCTCGAAGACGATGCAGGCCAGCTCCCAGGCCAGCAGCAGCAGGGCCATGGCCAGCCAGGGCATCGCGACGAGCAGCAACCGCTTCTGCGTCTCCCCCATCTCAGAGGCCGTCATGGACCATGGAGTGGATTTGACGCAGGCGATTTTGCGCGAATGCACGGAGTTCGAGGACGCAAGCCTTCCGGCTTGCTACGAAGAACGACACGGCAGTCGCGCAAAAGCGCCGCGCCCTTCGGGTGAGGTGAAAACGATGGATCTGCAGCGTCGCATCGCTTGCCGATACCGCGGTATCGGCGGCGCGACGCTCCTCCCATATCCATCGTTTTGACCTCATCAAATCCGCTCCATGGTCCATGACGGCCTCTAAGCATGCTCCATATGGATGCGCTCGCGCAGATCGTGGACGATCTCGACGAATTCCGGCGTGAAGGTCGTCTCCAGCGTGCGCGGGCGCGGCAAATCGATCTTTGCGACCTTGACGATCGTCCCCGGCCGGCGGCTCATCACATAGACGGTGTCGGCGAGATAGACCGCCTCGCGCAGGTCGTGCGTCACCAGCACCGCTGTGAAGCGCCGCTCCAGCCAGAGCTTCTGCATCACGCTCCAGAGCTCCTCGCGCGTGAACGCGTCGAGCGCCCCGAACGGCTCGTCGAGCATCAGGATCTCGGGCTCGTGGACCAGCGCCCGGCACAGGCTGGAGCGCTGCTGCATGCCGCCCGAGAGCTGCCAGGGGAACTTGTCGCCGAAGCCGGCGAGCCCGACCGAGGCCAGCAGCGCCTCGACCCGCGCCACATACTCGGCCTTGTTGGCGCGGAAGCGGCGCTTGTGCGGCTCCACCACCTCCAGCGGCAGCAGGATGTTGTCGCGGGTCGTCCGCCAGGGCATCAGCGTCGGCGCCTGGAAGGCCATGCCGACGCCGCGGATCGGCCCCTTGACCGGCTGGCCATGCACCCGGACCTCGCCGCCGCTCGGCGGCAGCAGCCCGGTGACCAGCTTCATCAGCGTGGACTTGCCGCAGCCGGACGGGCCGACCACGGCGATGAACTCGCCCTTGGCGATGTCGAGGGTCGCATCCTCGAGCGCCAGCATGCGCGCAGGCCCGCTGCCATAGGCGAGGCTGACCTGGCGCAGCTCGACGAGGGGCGCTTCCGGCGTGAGCGGCCGGCCGACGGTCTCCTGCATCAGGGGGCGACCATCCGCTCGGCCTTCGGCGGCAGGTACTTGCTGCTGAACACCTTCTCCGGCGCCGGCGCCGCCGGCAGGCCGAACGCCTCGGCGACGGCCGTCACCGAGCGGGCGAAGCGGGCCGGATCGACGTCGCCCATGCCGTTCTCCTTCACGAAGGGGGTCAGCACGTTCATCTTCAGCGACATCTCCAGCCGCTCGGCCTCGAGCTTCTCGTCGATCAGCGGGTCGCGCTTCTTCACGGCCGCGAGCCCGGTCGCCGGGTTGGCGGCGACCTCCTTCCAGGCCTTGGCGGTGGCGCGCAGGAAGGCGGTGACCACCTGCGGCTTCTCGGCGAAGGCCGGCGAGACGATGATGCCGTTGCCGTAGACGTCCATCTTGTAGTCGCTGAAGTTGAAGGAGACGATGTCCTCCTGCTTCACGCCGCGGGCCTTCAGGTCGAGGATCGACGAGAAATAATGCCCGGAGATGAAGTCGACGCTGCCCTGCACCAGCGACTGCTCGCGCAGCTGCGGCGTCAGGTTCACATGGCTGACGCTCTTGGCGTCGATGCCGACCGTCTTGGCGAAGGCCGGGAACAGCCGGAAGGAGGCGTCGAACACCGGGGCGCCGAGCTTCTTGCCGGCGAGGTCGGCCGGCTTGGCGATGCCGCTCTTCTTCAGCGCATGCACGCCGAAGGGCGGGAAATCATAGGCCATGAAGACGCACAGGATCTCCTTGCCGGCGTTTTTCACATTGTACTCGATCAGCGAGTTCACATCGGCGAAGCCGATGTCGTAGGCGCCGGTGGCGACGCGCTGGACGGCGCCGGCCGAGCCCTGGCCGGGGTCCATGGTGACGTCGAGCCCCTCGGCCTTGTAATAGCCTTTCTCGAGCGCCACCAGAAAGGGCGAGGTCGGCCCCTGGAACACCCAGTCGAGCGTGAACTTCACCGCCGTCTGCGCCCGGGCCGGCGCCGCGGCGCCGAGCGCCAGGGCGGCTGCACCCGCCAGCACGAGCCGGCGCGACAGCGCCCATTTGACCTGACGAGACATTGTGAGCCGACCCCTGCTTATTGTGTCGCTCGACGCTAGCGAGGCCGGGTTTGGAGTCAATCGAGGGAGCTCGGTTGTCTGCCGCTTTTTTGAGCAGCCCCCACCGTCATTGCGAGCGAAGCGAAGCAATCCCGAAGCGGCAGCGCTCGACGCCACCGCGCTTGCTTCGCTACGCTCGCATGACGCAACGGGAGGCTGGCATGCGCGAGCCGACAGTCTACATCATGGCGAGCCGGCGGAACGGCACGCTTTATGTCGGTGTCACGTCGAATCTCGGCGAGCGAGCCTGGCAGCATCGGCACGGCATCGTGGCCGGCTTCACGAAGCGCTATGGCTGCAGGCTGCTGGTCTGGTACGAGCGGCATGAACGCATGGACGAAGCGATCGGCCGCGAAAAGCAGATCAAGGGGGGCTCGCGCGCGAAGAAGCTGGCCCCGATCGAACGCATGAACCCCGGCTGGCGTGACCTCTATGACGAGCTCGCGCCGTGAGCTTCACCCACGCCGTCATTGCGAGCGTAGCGAAGCAATCCAGAGGCGGCAGCGCTCGACGCCCCCTGGGATTGCTTCGCTACGCTCGCAATGACGGAAACGCCTGCTGTTGCGCCGCTGCGGCATATCTGCGAAACCGCGCGCTTCCCTGCCATCCAGCTGAAAACCGCAAGCCCATGCCCGCTTTCGACCCCGCGCTGATCGAAGCCGCCCGCGTCTCGGCCGCCTGGCCGTTCGAAGAGGCGAAGAAGCTGGTCGCGCGGCTGGAGAAATCGGGCAAGCGCGAGGCGGTGTTCGAGACCGGCTACGGCCCCTCCGGCCTGCCGCATATCGGCACCTTCGGCGAGGTCGCCCGCACCTCGATGGTCCGCCACGCCTTTCGCGTGCTGACCGGCGATGCGATCCCGACCCGGCTGATCGCCTTCTCGGACGATCTCGACGGCCTGCGCAAGGTGCCGGACAACGTCCCCAACCGCGAGCTGCTGGCGCAGCATCTCGGCAAGCCGCTGACCGAGGTGCCGGACCCGTTCGGCAGCCATGACAGCTTCGGCCGCCACAACAATGCCAGGCTCTGCGCCTTCCTCGACCGCTTCGGCTTCGACTACGAGTTCAAGTCCTCCACCGACGCCTACCGCGCCGGCGAGTTCGACGCGACGCTGCTGAAGCTGCTCGCCCGCTTCGACAAGGTGATGGCGATCATGCTGGCGACGCTGCGCGAGGAGCGCGCCGCCACCTATTCGCCCTTCCTGCCGATCCACCCCAAGACCCGCATCGTCATGCAGGTGCCGATCGAGGCCCGCGACGTCGCGGCCGGCACCATCACCTGGAGCGACCCGGCCACCGGCGAGCGCTTCACCACCCCGGTCACCGGCGGCCATGCCAAGCTGCAATGGAAGCCCGACTGGGCGATGCGCTGGGCGGCGCTCGGCGTCGACTACGAGATGTCCGGCAAGGACCTGATCGACTCGGTCAAGGCCTCCTCGCAGATCGCCCGCGCCCTCGACGCGACGCCGCCCGAGGGCTTCAATTACGAGCTCTTCCTCGACGAGCAGGGCCAGAAGATCTCGAAGTCGAAGGGCAATGGCCTGACCATCGAGGAATGGCTCAGCTACGGCCCGCCGGAGAGCCTGGCGCTGTTCATGTATGCGCGCCCGCGCGAGGCCAAGAAGCTGCATTTCGACGTGATCCCGCGGGCGATCGACGATTACCTGCAGTTCCTCGGCGGCTATGAGCGCCAGGACTGGAAGAACCGGCTCGGCAACCCGGTCTGGCACATCCATGCCGGCAGCCCGCCGCAGCCGGAGACGATCGCCGCCGGCAGCGGCGACAACGCGCCGCGCGCGCAGATCTCCTTCTCGCTGCTGATGAACCTCGTCGCCGTCGCCAACTCCGAGGATCCGGCGGTGCTCTGGGGCTTCCTGCAGCGCTATGCGCCCGGCATCTCGCCGCAGAGCCATCCGCGCCTCGACGCGCTGGTCGGCTACGCGCTCGCCTATTTCCGCGACTTCGTGAAGCCGGCCAAGCGCTATCGCCCGGCCGACGAGACCGAGCGCGCCGCCTTCCTGGCTCTGGACGCCGCGCTCGCCGCCCTGCCGGCCGATGCCGGCGCCGAGGCGGTGCAGGACGCCGCGCTCGACGTTGCCCGCGCAGTGCCGCGCTACCAGAGCCTCAACGCCAAGGGCGCGACGCCCGAGCGTCCCGGCGTTTCGGGCGACTGGTGGAAGGCGATCTACCAGGTGATGTTCGGCGAGGATCAGGGCCCGCGCTTCGGCTCCTTCGCCGCGATCTACGGCCGCGACAACACCCGCAAGCTGATCGCCAAGGCGCTCGACGGCGGGCTGATCCGCGAGCACGACGACTTCCTGGCCCAGCGCCAGCCGGTGGACGCGTGAGCCAGGCCGAGGAGCCGGCCGTCGCCCGCGCCATCGCCGCGCGCCGCGCCGTCCGCGCCTTCCTGCCCGACCCGATCGACCCGGCGCTGCTGCGCCGGCTGATCGCGCTCGCCGCGCAGGCGCCGAGCGGCACCAATATGCAGCCCTGGCGGCTGCGCGTGCTCGGCCCGCAGAGCAGGGCCAGGCTGGAGGCGGCGCTGGTCGCCGCGCTCGACGATCCCTCGCCGCGCGAGGAGGAATACCGCTATTATCCGACGACCTTCCGCGAGCCCTATCTGTCGCGCCGCCGCAAGGTCGGCTGGGACCTGTACGGCCTGCTCGGCGTCGAACGGGGCGACCATGCCGGCATGCGCCGCCAGACGGAGGCGAATCTGCGCTTCTTCGGGGCGCCGGTGGCGCTGATGCTGACCATCGACCGCGACCTCGAGATCGGCTCCTGGCTCGATCTCGGCGGCTTCCTGCAGACGCTGCTGATCGCGGCGCAGGGGCATGGCGTCGATTCCTGCCCGCAGGCGATCTTCGCCCGCTTTCACCCGATCGTGCGGCGCGAGCTCGCGATCCCGGACAGCGAGGTGATCGTCTGCGGCATCGCCCTCGGCAAGGCCGATCCGGACGCGCCCGCCAACCGGCTGGTGCCGGAGCGCGAGCCGGTCGAGGCCTTCACCGACTGGCTGGACTGACCGGCCGGGCGCTCAGCCGGCGACGGCGGTGTATTCGGTCTCGACCGAGGAGCCGTGCAGCTCGTGGTCGTAGCCGTAGATATGGATCGATATCGCCTCGCCCGGTCCGGTGTTGGCCATGCGGTGGATGTTCGGCCCCGACGGGATCATGCAGGCGACATAGCCCGGCCGGCGCAGATGCTCCTCCGTCGCCACCGCCCGCTTGTCGTCGATGGCGCGGTACCAGGTCTCGGCGAGCTGGCCGGTGACCAGCCCGAAGCAGCAGGAGCAATGATGATCATGGATCGAGGTCACCGAGCCCTCGCCCCAGACCATCGCCCAGACGCTGACCGAATCGTTGCCGGCGAGCAGGTTGCGGGTATAGGCGCCGGGCTTGCGCTGCAGCGGCAGGCCGAGGATCAGCTCGGGCATCGCCACCAGCTCCTCCAGCACCATGCGCGCCGCCGCCAGATAGTCGCGCGAGCAGGTGCCCTGCCGGCTGCGCAGGGTCGCCAGCACCGCTCCGCGCCGGTCCTCGCCCAGATAGCCGCCCATGCCCGGATCCTCCCTCAGCCGATGAGAAACAGGATAGGCCGGAGCGCCGGCAATCAGCTTGCGTCTTCGCGCGGACTTGACCGAAAATTGGAATGAGCTTTCACATGGACGAACAATAGGAGAAACGAATTCCTCTATGAGCAAGCTCGACAGCTTCGATCTGCGCATCCTGGCGCTGCTGCAGGAGGACGCGACCATGCCGCTCGCGGCGCTGGCCGAGGCGATCGGGCTATCGCCGACGCCCTGCTGGCGGCGCATCCAGAAGCTCGAGGCGGCGGGCTATATCCAGCGGCGCGTGGCGCTGCTCGACCGCGGCAAGCTGAAGGCCGGCGTCACTGTGTTCATCGCGGTGAAGACGGCGCGCCATTCGATGGAATGGCTGGAGCGCTTCCACGCCGCCGTGCACGACCTGCCGGAGATCGTCGACTTCTACCGGATGAGCGGCGAGATCGACTATCTGCTCAAGGCCTATGTCTCGGACATCGCCGCCTATGACGCGCTCTACAAGAAGCTGATCTCGCGGATCGACCTCAACGACGTCACCTCGATGTTCGCGATGGAGGAGCTGAAATCGACCACCGCGATCCCGCTCGGCTTCGCGGCGGATTAGAGCATTTTCGAGCGAAGTGGACACCGGTTCGCGTGAAGAAAATGCGTAAAAGCAAGAGCCTAGAGAAACTCCGCGATTCGGAGAATTGCGGCGTTTCTCTAGAGCGGCTTGGCGCCCTTGCGCCGGTCCTTCCTGCGGCCATAGAGCTCCAGCCGGTGGCGGACGATCTCGTAGCCGAGCTTGGCGGCGATCTTCGCCTGCAACTCCTCGATCTCGGGCGAGGAGAACTCGATCACCGCGCCGCTCTCGATATCGATCAGATGGTCATGATGGGCCTGGTCGGCGTGCTCGTAGCGCGAGACCCCATCCTCGAAGGCGTGCCGTTCGATCGCGCCTTGCGTCTCCAGCAGCTTCATCGTGCGGTAGACGGTGGAGAGCGACAGCGTCGGGTCATGCGCAAAGGCGCGGGTGAAGATGCCCTTGGCGTCGGGATGGTCGTCGGCCTCGGCGAGCACGCGCAGGATCAGCCGGCGCTGCTGCGTCATCCGCAGCCCCGCCTTGCGCAGCTGATGCTCGAACGCCTCCACGCGCTGGTCGATTCCGCTCATCGGCGAGAGGTAGCAACCCTGAGAGGCATTTGCAAAAGCGCGAGCGCGCTCAGCGTTTCGTCAGAAAGGCGGCGAAGGCGGCCTGCGCCTCGCTCGACATCAGCCGCTCGCCGAAATGGCGCGCCTCGGTCGTGATCGTCTCGGCGACGGCCGCGGCATTGCCGCGCTTCAGCAGCGACTTGGTCAGCGCCACCGATTGCGGCGGCAGGGCCGCGAGCGCCTTCGCCTTGGCGAGCGCCATCGCCAGCGCCTGGCCTTCGTCGGTGGCGCCGTTGATCAGCCCCGCGGCCAGCGCCTGGTCCGGCCCGAAGGCCTCGCCCAGCATCAGCAGCTCGGCGCCCCGCTTGCTGCCGGCGACCAGCGGCAGCAGATAGCTCGACCCGCCCTCCGGGCAGAGGCCGAGCGTCACGAAGGGCAGGCGGAAGCTCGCCCCGCGCCCGGCATAGGCGAGGTCGCAATGCAGCAGCATGGTGGTGCCGATGCCGACGGCGAAGCCCTCCACCGCGGCGACCACCGGCTTTGTCGCCGTCGAGATCACCGAGAGGAAATCGATGGCGACGCGCGGCACGCCGCCGCTGCCGGCCTTGGCGAAATCCTGGATGTCGTTGCCGCTGGTGAAGCAGCCCGCCGCCCCGGTCAGCACGATCGCCCGCACGCTCTCCTCGGCCTCCGCCTTGGCGAAGGCCTCGATCAGCCCCTGATAGCTGGCGCGGTCGAGCGCATTGCGCCGCTCCGGCCGGCTCATGGTGATCTGGACGACGCCCTCGGCCGGGGTCTGCGTCAGGATGGTCTCGCTCATGCTCTGGTCGTCTCCACGGCGGGCGGCGGCAGACGATGGGCGAGGCTCCGGCGCCGGTCAAGGAAGCCTCCACGGCGATTGCGGCGGCGCACGCGGTATTTTAAGCTTCAACTAATCGCGCGGCCCTGCCGCCCCAGAACCAGATGCCGGGTGGAGGCCAGATGCCGACAGTGACGCTCGAACGCCGCGGAGCCGTGGCGATCGCGACCATCGACAACCCGCCGGTCAACGCGCTTGGCGCCGCCCTGCGCGCCGATCTCGCCGCCGCCGTCCGCGAGGCGATGGCCGATGCGGGCGTCGCGGCGCTGGTCATTGCGGCCAGCGGCAAGGCCTTCATCGCCGGCGCCGATATCAGCGAGTTCGGCAAGCCGCTTGCCGAGCCGATCCTGCCGCAGGTGCTGGAGGCGATCGAGGCCGCGCCGAAGCCGGTGGTGGCGGCGATCCAGGGCGTCGCGCTCGGCGGCGGGCTCGAGGTGGCGCTCGCCTGCCATGCCAGGGTGGCGGCGCCGGCGGCGAGGCTCGGCCTGCCCGAGATCAAGCTCGGCATCATCCCGGGCGCCGGCGGCACCCAGCGCCTGCCGCGCCTGATCGGCGCCGCCGCCGCCTTCCCGATGATGCTCACCGGCGAGCCGGTCCCGGCGCAGAAGGCGCAGGCGCTCGGCCTCGTCGACAAGCTCGCCGAGGAGGATCTCCTCGGCACGGCCATCGCGCTGGCGCAGGAGCTCGCCGAAAAGGGCGCGCCGGTCCGCACCGGCGAGTTGACCGGCAAGCTGACGCAGGCCGATCGCGACGCCTTCGAGGCCGCCGCCAAGGATGCCGCGGCCAAAGCCGGAGAGATGCCGAACGTCGCCGCGCTGATCGAGGCGGTGCGCGGCGCCTTCACCCTGCCGCTCGCCGAGGGGCTGCAGCGCGAGCGCGCCCTCTTCGCCGCGCTGGTCGTCGACGAGCGCTCCAAGGCGCTGCGCCACGTCTTCTTCGCCGAGCGCGAGGCCGCCAAGGTCCCCGGCCTCGACGGCGCCGCCCCGCGCGGCATCGCCCGCGCGGCGGTGATCGGCGCCGGCACCATGGGCGGCGGCATCGCCATGTGCTTCGCCAATGCCGGCATCCCGGTGACGCTGATCGAGACCTCGCAAGTTGAGATCGACAAGGGCCATGCCCGGGTGCGCGACACCTATGGCTTCTCGGTCAGGCGCGGCTCGATGAGCGAGGCGGTGCGCGACCAGCGCATGGCGCTGATCACCCCGGCGGTCGGGCTGGAGGCGGCGGCGCAAGCCGACATCGTCATCGAGGCCGCCTTCGAGGAGATGGCGGTCAAGCGCGAGATCTTCGGCGCCCTCGACAGGATCGCCAGGCCCGGCGCGGTGCTCGCCAGCAACACCTCCTATCTCGACGTCGCCGAGATCGCCGCCGCCACCAGCCGGCCCGGCGATGTGCTCGGCATGCACTTCTTCAGCCCCGCCAACGTCATGAAGCTGCTGGAGATCGTCCGCCCGGCCGGCACCGCCCCCGATGTCGTCGCCACCGCGATCGCGCTCGGCCGCCGGCTCGGCAAGGTGCCGGTGGTGGTGGGCAACGGCTTCGGCTTCGTCGGCAACCGCATGCTGGAGCAGCGCACCCGCGCCGCCGAGCGGCTGCTGGTCGCCGGCGCCCTCCCCCATGAGGTCGATGCGGCGCTGACCGATTTCGGCTTCAAGATGGGCCCCTTCGCGATGTCGGACCTTGCCGGAAACGACATCTCCTGGCGCAGCCGCAAGGCGCGCGGCAAGACCGCGGCGGTGGCCGACGCGATCTGCGAGCGCGGCTGGTTCGGCCAGAAGATCGGGCGCGGCTATTATCTCTATCCGGAGGGCGCCCGCGCCGGGCAGCGCGATCCGCAGGTCGAGGCGCTGATCGCCGAGGTCTCGGCCCGGCAGGGCGTCACCCGCCGCAGCTTCACCAGCGAGGAGATCCTCGCCCGTCTGCTCGACCCGATGGTCAACGAGGGCGCCCGCATCCTAGAGGAGGGCATCGCGACGCGCCCCGGCGACATCGATACGGTCTGGCTCAACGGCTACAACTGGCCGGCCTGGCGCGGCGGCCCGATGTTCTGGGCCGATAGCGTCGGGCTCGACCTGATCGTCCGGCGGCTCGAGCAGCAGGCGGCCGAGAGCGGCGATCCCTCGCTGGAGCCCGCCCCGCTGCTGCGCCGGCTGGCGGCACAGGGCAAGGGATTCGCGGCCGCCTGACACCCCCGTCATTGCGAGCCCTCGGGTCTTGCCTTCGGCAAGCCCAAGGACAGGCTCCGCGAAGCAATCCAAGGAGCGGCAGAGCTCTACGTCCCCTGGCTTGCTTCGTCGCTTCGCTCCTCGCAATGACGGCGAGCGCGCCGATCGAGAAACGCGTCAATTAGGAAGGACCCACCCCCATGACCGAAGCCGTCATCGTCTCGACCGCCCGCACGCCGATCGGCAAGGCCCACCGCGGCGCCTTCAACCAGGTCCGCGGCGCCGACATGGCCGCCCATGCCATCCGCCACGCCCTGGGCCGGGCCAAGCTCGAGCCGGAAGCGGTCGAGGAGGTGGTGATGGGCTGCGGCTATCCGGAGGCCGCGACCGGCGGCAATGTCGCTCGCCATGGCGCGCTGGTCGCCGGGCTGCCGGTGCAATCGGCCGGCGTCACCGTCAGCCGCTTCTGCGCCTCGGGGCTGGAGGCGATCGCCCATGCCGCCCGCCGCATCGTCATGGACGGCGTGCCGGTCGCGGTCGCCGGCGGCGTCGAATCGATCTCGCTGGTGCAGCCGGTGGTGCGGCGCGACCTCACCGAGAACGACTGGCTGAAGGCCAACAAGCCGACCATCTACACCGCGATGATCGAGACCGCCGACATCGTCGCCGAGCGCTACGGCATCTCACGCGAGGCCCAGGACGAATTCGCCCTTGAGAGCCAGCGCCGCACCGCTAGCGCCCAGCAGCGCCGCCTGTTCGACGACGAGATCGTGCCGATGCGCGCGGTGATGGCGGTCACCGACAAGGCGACCGGCGAGACCCGCCAGGAGGAGGTCACCCTCGACAAGGACGAGGGCAACCGCCCCGACACCACGCTGGAAGGGCTCGCCAGGCTGAAACCCGTGCGCGGCGAGGACAAGTTCATCACCGCCGGCAATGCCAGCCAGCTCTCAGACGGCGCCGCGGCCAGCGTGCTGATGTCGGCGGAAGAGGCGGCGCGGCGCGGGCTCGCCCCGCTCGGCATCTTCCGCGGCTTCGCCTCGGCCGGCTGCGAGCCCGACGAGATGGGCATCGGCCCGGTCTTCGCCGTGCCGCGCCTGCTGGAGCGCATGGGGCTGACGGTCGCCGATATCGACCTCTGGGAGCTCAACGAGGCCTTCGCCTCGCAGTCCCTCTATTGCCGCGACAAGCTCGGCATCGATCCGGACAAGGTCAACGTCAATGGCGGCGCCATCGCCATCGGCCACCCCTTCGGCATGAGCGGCGCCCGCCTCGTCGGCCACGCCCTGCTGGAGGGCCGCCGCCGCAAGGCGCGCTATGCCGTGGTGACGATGTGCGTGGCCGGCGGCATGGGCTGCGCCGGCCTCTTCGAGATCGCCGGCTGAGGACGACATGCGCGCCGTCATTCCGGGGCGATCCGAAGGATCGAGCCCGGAACCCATGACCACGCGGATCACTGTGTCGGGCGCGGCCGGCTTGTCGGCAAACGCCGTGTTCATGGGTTCCGGGCTCAGGCCTTTGGCCTGCCCCGGAATGACGGCGGAGCCCGATACCCCTGATCACCCATCAGGGACGGTCGGCCTCAGCTTGCCTTGCGCTTGTTCTGGCGGTTGGCGACGAGATCGTCGACCACCGCCGGATCGGCCAGGGTCGAGGTGTCGCCGAGCGCGCCATATTCGTCCTCGGCGATCTTGCGCAGGATGCGGCGCATGATCTTGCCGGAGCGCGTTTTCGGCAGGCCGGGCGCGAACTGGATCAGGTCGGGCGAGGCGATCGGCCCGATATCCTTGCGCACCCAGGCGACCAGCTCCTTGCGCAGCGCCTCGCTCGGCTTTTCGCCCGCCATGAGCGTGACATAGGCATAGATGCCCTGGCCCTTGATGTCGTGCGGATAGCCGACCACCGCCGCCTCCGAGACCTTCGGATGCGCGACCAACGAGGATTCGACCTCGGCCGTGCCCATCCGGTGGCCGGAGACGTTGATCACGTCGTCGACGCGGCCGGTGATCCAGTAATAGCCGTCGGCATCGCGCCGGCAGCCGTCGCCGGTGAAGTACTTGTTCGGATAGGTCGCGAAATAGGTCTCCTCGAAGCGCTTATGATCGCCATAGACCGTGCGCATCTGGCCGGGCCAGCTCTCGGCGATGACGAGATTGCCCTCGGCGGCGCCCTGCAGCACCTTGCCCTCGGCATCGACCAGCTCCGGCTTGACGCCGAAGAAAGGCCGCGTCGCCGAGCCGGGCTTCAGCCGGGTCGCGCCCGGCAGCGGGGTGATCATGATGCCGCCGGTCTCGGTCTGCCACCAGGTGTCGACGATCGGACAGCGGCCGTCGCCGACCACGCGGTGATACCACTCCCAGGCCTCGGGATTGATCGGCTCGCCGACCGAGCCGAGCAGCCGCAGCGATTTGCGCCTGGTCTTCTTCACCGGCTCCTCGCCGGCGCCCATCAGCGAGCGGATCGCCGTCGGGGCGGTGTAGAAGGTGTTGACCTTGTGCTTGTCGACCACCTCCCAGAAGCGCGAGATCGAGGGATAGGTCGGGATGCCCTCGAACATCAGCGTGGTCGCGCCGTTCGCCAGCGGCCCGTAAAGGATATAGCTGTGCCCGGTCACCCAGCCGACATCGGCGGTGCACCAGTAGATGTCGCCGTCATGGTAGTCGAAGACGTATTGATGCGTCATCGCGGCATAGACCAGATAGCCGCCGGTGGTGTGCAGCACGCCCTTCGGCTTGCCGGTCGAGCCCGAGGTGTAGAGGATGAACAGCGGGTCCTCCGCCTTCATCTCGGCCGGCGGGCAGTGGCTCGAGGCCTTCGCCGCCTCCTCATGGTACCAGACGTCGCGGCCTTCCTGCATCGCGACATCGCCGCCGGTGCGGCGCACCACGATCACCGTCTTGACCGGCGCCTTCTGCGCCGCCGCGTCGACATTGGCCTTGAGCGGCACCTTGCGCCCGCCGCGCAGCCCCTCGTCGGAGGTGATCACCACCTCGGAGCTGGCATCCTCGATGCGGTTGGCGAGCGAATCCGGCGAGAAGCCGCCGAACACCACCGAATGCACCGCCCCGATCCGGGCGCAAGCCAGCATCGCATAGGCCGCCTCCGGGATCATCGGCAGGTAGATCGTGACCCGGTCGCCCTTCTTGACGCCTTTGGCCTTCAGCACATTGGCGAATTTGCAGACCTCGGCATGCAGCTGGCCATAGGTGATCTTCTTCGATTCGTTCGGGTCGTCGCCTTCCCAGATGATCGCGACCTGCTTGGCCCGCGTCGCCAGATGGCGGTCGACGCAGTTATAAGCGGCGTTGGTGGTGCCGTCCTCATACCATTTGATCGAGACCTTGCCGGGCTTGTAGCTGTAATTGCGCACCTTGCCATAGGGCTTGAACCAGTCGATGCGCCTGCCGTGCTCGCCCCAGAACTTGTCCGGATCCTTGATCGAGGCCGCGTACATCTTCTTGTACTTGGCGTCTGTCAGATGCGCCTTCTTCGCCCAGGCCGAAGGAACCTCGTAGATCTTGTCGGACATCCAGCCATTCTCCCCAGACTCGAAGGCTTCTTGCGATTGGGCCGCATCATAGGGCGCAAGGCCCGCCCGGCAAGGGAAAGCCCGCTCGCACTTTGGTTGCTGCGACTTTCGGCGAGGGCGGCGCGGCTCAGAGCCCGCCCATCTTGCAGACGATCGCCCATTCCTCGTCGGTCACCGGCTGCACCGAGAGCCGGAACGAGGTGACCAGCGCCATCTTGGCGAGGCCTGGCTCGGCCTTGACGGCGGCGAGCGAGACCGGCTTGGGCAGCGGCTTCACCGCCTTGAAATCGACCAGCACCCAGGGCGGCCCGGCTTCCTCCCAGGGATAGGCCTCGCGAACCACCTCGACGATGCCGACGACCTCCAGCCCCTCGTTGGAATGGTAGAAGAAGACCTGCTCGCCCGTCTTCATCGCCATCAGGTTGAGCTTGGCGGTGTGGTTCTTCACCCCGTCCCAATGCGTGCCCTTGGCGCCGGCCTTGACCTGATCCTCCCAGGACCAGACGGAGGGTTCGGATTTGATCAGCCAGTGCGCCATCTCAGGCCTCGTCCTCTTGCTTGCCGGGCTGCGGCGGCCGCGACGCCACCTCGCCGTTCTCGTTCCAGAACCGCACCATCTCGCGCGTCAGCGCCGCATAATCCTGCGGGCTGAGCTCGACCCTCACCTCGCCCTCGCCGAAAGGCAGCACCAGCACGAAGCGATGCGTGTCCTCGGCGCGCCGGCGCCTGAGCTCGATCACCCGTCCGGCGATGCGTCCGGCCAGCGGCACCGGCTGGCTTTCCGCCACGAGCTCCGCCCCGGTGGTCTTGCGGACCTCGGCAATGCCGCGCGCCATCCGCTTCGTCAGATCGGACCAGTCGCCTGCCATCGCCCGTCTCCCTCAGATTTCCGAACGCACCGGCCGCGCCAGCAGCTCCGCCACCGCGTCCCGCACGCCGACCTTGCCGGCGATGATCGCCGCCACCGCCTCGGCGATCGGCATGTCGACCGATTTCGCCCGCGCCATCTCGACCAGGATCGCCGCGGTGAAGGCCCCTTCCGCCAGCTTGCCGCCGGCGGCCTCGCCCGGGGCGCTGCCCTGCCCCAGCGCCAGCCCGAAGGCGAAATTGCGCGATTGCGCCGTCGCGCAGGAGAGCATCACGTCGCCGAGCCCGGACAGCCCCATCAAGGTCTCGCCTTGCGCGCCATAGGCCTCGCCGAAGCGGCGCAGCTCGGCGAAGCCGCGCGCCACCAGCGCCGCCCGGGCGCTCTCGCCGAGCCCGAGCCCGACCGCGATCCCCGCCGCGATGGCGAGCACGTTCTTGGCCGACCCGCCGATCTCGACGCCGCGCATGTCACGGCTGTGATAGATGCGGAAGGCGGACGAGCTCAGCGCCTGCGCCAGCGCCTGCGCCAAACCCTCGTCGGCCGAGGCCAGGGTCACCGCGGTCGGCAGGCCGCGGCCGATATCCGCGGCGAAGCTGGGGCCGGAGAGGATCGCCGGCGTGGCCTGCGGCCAGAGCTCGCCGATGACCTGCGTGGTGAAGCAGCCGCTCGCCTGCTCGATGCCCTTGGCGGCGGAGACCGCCGGCAGCCCCGCCGGCAGCGCCGCGGCGACGGCGGCGACGATCCCGCGCAGATGCTGGGTCGGCACCGCCAGGATCACCGCCTGCGCCCGCCCGAGCGCGGCGAGCGAGGCGGTCGCGGCAATGGTCTCCGGCAAGGCGACGCCCGGCAGCCGCGGCGCCTCTCGCCGCGCGGCGATCTGCGCGACGGTGTCTTCATCCCGCGCCCAGAGCAGCACATCGCGCCCGGCACGCGCCGCCGCGACGGCGAGCGCGGTTCCGAAGGCGCCGGCACCGACGATGCCGATCCTGTCGAGGCCGCGCCGGCTGTTCACGCCTTGACCCGCAATTCGTCCAGCGGCCAGCGCGGCCGCGCCAGCGCGCTCATATCGTCGATCAGCCCGAGCCGCAGCCGCTCCAGCCCGGCCCAGGCGATCATCGCGCCATTGTCGCCGCACAGCGCCACGGGCGGCGCCACCATCGGCAGCCCGGCCTCGGTGGCCAGGCGCACCAGCCCGTTGCGGATCGGCTGATTCGCCGCGACCCCGCCGGCCACCACCAGGCTCGTCGGCTTGATCCCGGCATCGCGGCAGGCCCGCAGGCCGGCGCGCGTGCGGTCGACCAGCACATCGACCACCGCCGCCTGGAAGGACGCGCACAGATCCGCGACATCACGGTCGGACAGCGGCGCGATCCGCTCCGCCATCAGGCGCACTGCCGTCTTCAAGCCGGAGAGCGAGAAATCCGGCTGCGGGCGCCCGCTCATCGGCCGCGGGAACTCGAAGCGCTCCGGGTCGCCGCTGCGCGCCTCGCGCTCGACGGAGGGGCCGCCCGGATAGGGCAGGCCGAGCATCTTAGCGATCTTGTCGAAGGCTTCGCCGACCGCATCGTCGATGGTGGTGCCCAGCCGCAGATAGTCGCCGACGCCGCGCACCGCGAGCAATTGCGTATGCCCGCCCGAGACCAGCAGCAGCAGATAGGGAAAGGCGAGATCGTCGGTCAGCCGGGCCGTCAGCGCATGGCCTTCGAGATGGTTGATCGCGATGAACGGGCGCTGGGTGACCAGGGCGATCGCCTTGGCCGTGGTCAGCCCCACCATGACGCCGCCGATCAGTCCCGGGCCGGCGGCCGCGGCGACGGCGTCGATATCGGCCGGTTTCAGCCCGGCGGTCTCGAAGGCGCGGGCGACGATCCGGTCGATCGCCTCGACATGCGCCCGCGCCGAGATCTCGGGCACGACGCCGCCATAGGCGGCATGTGCCGCGATCTGGCTCAGGATCTCGTTGGACAGGATCTTGGGTTCGCCGGAGCGGTCGACGGAGACGATCGCGGCGGCGGTCTCGTCGCAGGTCGTCTCTATGCCAAGGACACGCATGCTCAATCGTGGTCTGATCGCTGAAATTGCCCTAACGACAGCAGGATCGCCAGGTGCGCGGTTTCGCGCGCGGATTTCCCTCGTATAGTGCTGCATGACAGAGAAGGCCAATGCCGGTTTGCGGTAAGGATTCGCTGGCGACCTCCCGACCGGCGGGCTATCCCGGCCTTGGTTCCGTCACGGAAGCCGCGCACTGGGGCATGACGCCCGGCCGGGCGGCGCTCGCATGAGGAGACGATATGCGTGTTTTGGTGTTCAGACCGCAGCCGGATGCCGATCGCAGTGCCAGCGCGCTGCGCGAACGCGGCAAGCAGCCGGTCGTGGCGCCGCTCTTCTCCGTCGTGCCGGGTGAGGAGGAGCCTCCCGCCGGCCCGTTCGACGCGCTGATTCTGACCAGCGGCAACGCCGTGCCGGCGCTGGCCAGGGCCCCGCAGGACTGGCGCGGCAGGTTGCCGGCCTATTGCGTCGGGACCCGCACCACGGAGCTGGCGGGCGAGGCCGGCTTCACAGCCCACGCCGCCGAGGGCAACCGCGCCGCGCTGCTCGCGCTGCTGCGCGAGCGCCTGCCGCCGAAGCAGAAGCTCCTGTTGGCCGCCGGCCGCGACCGGCATGAGGATCTGCCGGAGCAATTGCGCGCCGACGGCCATGAGGTGACGATCTGGACCGCGTATGAATCGCGCGCCGTCGCGGCGCTGCCCGAGGCGGCGGCGGAGGCGCTGCGCCAGGGTTCGGCCGACGCCGCTCTGCACTATTCGCCGCGCGGCGCCCGGACCTTCCTGGAGCTGACGCGCGAGGCGGGTCTGACCGAGCAGGCTCTGGCTTTGCCGCAGGTCGCGCTCTCGGCCGAGATCGCCGCTCCCCTGATCGCCGCCGGTGCGGCCACCGTGCTGGTCGCCGAGCAGGCCGAGGAGGCGGCGCTCTTCGCCGCCCTCGACCAGCTCTCGGCCAAGGCGGGAACCTCGCCCGAAACCGGGCAGAGCGAGGAGCCGCGCGCCGGCAAGCGCCGCAGCCGCTCCGGCCGCACGCCGCCCACCATCGAGCTCGCGGCCGAACCGCCCCAGCCGGAGATTGGGCAGACCGCCGAGCCGGGCGCTGCCGAGACCGAGGCGAACACGGAGGCCGTCCTGCCGACCGAGGCGCTGCCTGAGGAGTTCTCGCCGCCGCCGGTTGCCGATCACCCGCGCCGGCCCGGGCTTCCGGCGCTTGCGCTCGCCGGCCTGGTCGGCGGGGTGGTCGGAGCGGGGCTGGTCCTGCTCGGCCTGCGCCTCGCCGGCCCGGCCGAGGACACCCGCATCGCCGAGCTGGCGAGCCGCGTCGAGACCCTGCAGGCGAGGACCGCCGCCTTGCCGGACCGCGCCGCCCTGGAAGCGCTCGACCGCAAGGCCGGCGCCGCCGGCGACAGCGCCGCCAAGGCAATGGCCGAGGCGCAGGCCAATGCCGGCCGCCTCGCCGAGCTCGCCAAGGCGGCGCAGAGCCCCGCCGGCCTGGCCGAGCGCATCGCCGGGATCGAGAGCAGTGCCAATGCGGCGCGCGAGGCCGCCGCGGCTGTCGGCCGCCGTCTCGACGAGACCGGCCAGCGCATCGCCGGTGTGGAGGCCGTCGCCAAGAGCGCCGCCCTCCCGAGCGAGCAGGCGCAGGCGGCGACCCGCGTCGTCCTGGTGCAGCGGCTCCGTTCCGCGCTCGACGAAGGCCGCCCCTTCCGCGACGGCGTTGCCGCGCTGGCGAAAGGCGGCCTCCCGGCCGAGCAGCTCGCCGCGCTCGATGCGGCCGCAGCCAAGGGCGCGGCGACGCGCGACCAGCTGCTCGCGCAATTCGGGCGTCACCGCGCGCTGTTCCTGCGCGAGACGGCGCCGGCCGCGAACAGCTGGCAGGACAAGCTGCTCGGCCTGGCGAGCCGCATCGTCAGCGTCCGCCCGGTCGGCGAAGCCGGCTCCACCGATCCGGCGACGCTGCCGATCAGGCTGGAAGCGGCGCTGACCCAGGGCGACATCGTCAGGGCGGCGCAGCTCTGGACGCAATTGCCGGAGCCGGCGAGGCGCGGCAGTGAGGCCTTCGGCACCGCGCTGCAGCAGCGCGCGGCGGCGGAGACGGCGCTCGACCGGATCGCGCAGGACGCGGTCGCGGCGCTCGGCAAGGCAGATTGAGAGGGATAGCTTCGATGCTCCGCGTACTGGTCTATCTCCTCGTCATCGCCGCCCTTGCCGCCGGCGCCGTCTGGCTGGCCGATCGGCCGGGCGAGGTCTCGATTCTCTGGCAGGGCTACCGGATCGACACCAGCGTCGCGATCGCGGCGATCGGCGTCGTCATCCTCGCCTTTCTCACCCTCGTCGCCTGGGCGGTCATCCGCTTCGTCTTCGGCCTGCCCTCGGCCTTCAGCTTCGCCTCGCGGGCGCGGCGCCGGGCGCGCGGCTTCGAGGCGGTCTCGCGCGGCATGGTGGCGATCGGCGCCGGCGACCCCGTCGCGGCTGGCCGCCATGCCGTCGATGCGCGCAAATTCGCGCCCGGCGAGCCGCTGACCCTGCTGCTCGAGGCGCAATCGGCGCAGCTTTCCGGCGATCGCGGCCAGGCCGAGGCGGCGTTCAAGGCGATGCTCGACAAGCCCGAAACCCGCGTGCTCGGCCTGCGCGGCCTCTTCGTCGAAGCGCGCCGGCGTGGCGACATGGCCGCCGCCCGCGCCTTCGCGGACGATGCGGTGCGCCGCTCGCCCTCGCTGGCATGGGCGAACGACGCCCTGCTCGACTTCCATACCTCCGCCGGCGACTGGCAGGCGGCGCGCACCGCCGTCGAGCGCCGGGCGGCGCTGCGCCTGGCCGACAAGGGCGAGGCCAAGCGTCAGCGCGCCGTGCTGCTGGCGGCCGAGGCGCTCGAGGCCAAGGATCGCGAGCCGGAGAAGGCGCTCGCCGCGGCGCTGGAGGCGGTGAAGCTCGCTCCGGGGCTGACGCCGGCCGCGGCGCTGGCCGGGCGGATGCTCTCCGAGCGGGGCGACATCAAGAAGGCGGCCAAGATCCTCGAAGCGGCCTGGAAGCAGGTCTCCCATCCCGAGATCGCCAGCGCCTATCTCGATGTCCGCCCCGGTGACAGCGCCCGCGACCGGCTGGCCCGCGCCGAGACGCTCGCCAAGCTCCGGCCCGCCGATCCGGAGGGCGTGCTGGCGCTCGCCGGCGCCGCGATCCATGCGCAGGAATTCGCCCGCGCCCGGTCGGTGCTGAAGCCGCTGCTCGCCGGCGGCGCCTCCGTCCGCGCCTGCCTGCTGATGGCCGATCTGGAGGAGGCCGAGCACGGCGCCTCCGGCCGCGTCCGCGAATGGCTCGCCCGCGCCACGCGCGCCCCGCGCGACGCCGCCTGGGTCGCGGACGGGCTGGTGTCCGATCGCTGGATGCCGGTCTCGCCGATTTCGGGCCGGCTCGACGCCTTCGTCTGGACCGTGCCGCCGGCGACGCTCGGCAGCCAGGGCACGCATCTCGACGACGATGTGCTGGCCGACATCGACGAGCCTTCCTCGGCGCCGCTGCTCGAAGGCAGGGCCGAGATGGTCGAGCCGGAGCCGGCGCCAACCGCGGGCCTCGCCGCGCCGCCGGCGCCCCCCGCGGCCGAGCCGGCCGTGGAAACCGCTCCGGCGCCTGCCCCCGCGCCCGAGCCGAAAGCCGAGAGCAAGCCGGAGCCCGCCGCTGCTGCCGCGCCGGAGCCGGAAGCCGGGCCTGTCATCGCCAGGCCCGCGCCGCAGCAGGCCAAGCCGGCACCGGTCGTCTTTCCGGTCTCGCATGCGCCGGACGATCCCGGCCCGGAGCAGCCCGTCTCGGCCGAGGCGAAAGGCCGCTTCCGCATATTCGGCTGACGACCGCAGGCATCGACATCGCTTAGGAATACTTGTGAAATATTCCTAAGCGCGATAGGATGTGAGTGCCTGAGGAGATCGCCATGGCGACGATGACCATTTCCCTCCCCGATCGCATGAAGGAGTGGATCGAGGCGCGCATCAAGGAAGGCGAATACGCCAGCTCCAGCGACTATCTGCGCGATCTCGTCAGACGCGATCGCGAGCGCCGTGCCTATCCCGAGCTGAGCCTGTCCGATCTGCAACGCCTCCTTGCCGACGCCCGCGCCGGCGGCACGAGTGAGCAGGGCCTCTCCGAGATTTTCGCGGAGGCGAAAGCTGCGGCGGTGGCGAGACATGCGACGAAAGCCTGAAGTCCGCCTCACCAAGCGGGCGCGGGACGACCTCTTCGACATCTTTCTATTTGGCTACCAGCAGTTCGGCGAGCGGCAGGCAGAGCGCTATGCCGCAGGGCTGGAGCACGCATTCTCGTTGCTCGCGGCCAATCCGCGCATGGGGCGCGAGGCGAAGTCCGTCGGGCCGGGCATACGTCGCCATGAGCACGGCTCTCACGTCGTCTTTTACGAAGAGACGAGCGAGGGCGTGCTGATCCTGGCCGTTCTCCATGCGCGAAGCCTGTTGAAAATATCCCTCTGACGGCTTCGCCTTCACGGATGCGGTTTTTCATCCGCGCCTCTATAGACGGGACATGACCGCCGCCGACGCCACCGCATCACCCGCCGCCACCGAGCTCGTGGTCGCTCCCGAGCAGGCGGGCTTGCGTCTCGACAAGGCGCTCGCTCTGCTCGGCGGCGAGGTCTCGCGCGCCCGGCTGCAGCAGGTGATCAAGGAGGGCGGGGTCAGCATCGACGGCACGGTCGTCGCCGATCCCAGCCGCAAGGTGGCGGAAGGCCAGCGTCTCGTCCTGGTGATGCCCGAGGCCAAACCCGCGGCGCCGCTCGGCCAGGACATCCCGCTCGCCGTCGTCTTCGAGGACGAGCACCTGATCGTCATCGACAAGCCGGCCGGGCTGGTGGTCCATCCCGCCGGCGGCCATGAGGACGGCACGCTCGTCAATGCGCTGATCGCTCATTGCGGCGCGAGCCTGTCCGGCATCGGCGGCGTGCGCCGTCCCGGCATCGTCCATCGGCTCGACAAGGACACCAGCGGACTGCTCGTCGTCGCCAAGAACGACCGCGCCCATCGCGGCCTCGCCAAGCAATTCGCCGATCACGGCCGCACCGGCCCGCTCGAGCGCGCCTATCTGGCGCTGGTCTGGGGCGCGCCGCGCCGCCAGACCGGCACGATCGACGCCCCGATCGAGCGCTCCAACCGCAACCGCGAGAAGATGATGGTGGTCGGCGAAGGCCGCGGCCGCGAGGCGATCACCCATATCGCGCTGATCGAGCGCTATCCGCCGCTGCTGCGCGGCCATGAGGAGATCGAGGCGCTGGCCAGCCTGGTCGAATGCCAGCTCGAGACCGGGCGCACCCACCAGATCCGCGTCCATATGAGCCATATCGGCCACCCGCTCCTGGGCGACCAGCTCTACGGCTCCGGCTTCATGACCAAGGCCGTGCGCCTGCCCGAAAAAGCGCAGGCCGCGCTCGCCGCTCTCGGCCGCCAGGCGCTGCACGCGCGCCTGCTCGGATTCGAGCATCCGGTGACCGGCGAGGAATTGCGTTTCGAGTCGGAACCACCGGCTGACTTTGCACGTTTGCAAGCCGAGCTCTCGTTCCTGTGACCCATTTTTGCCGCGCCGCCCACTTTCCGCCCAGCTCGCATCGTTTATACTGCGCTGCGAAAGCGGATGGCTAAGGGGCGCCGCTGGGGCGCATGCCCGTGACTGGACGAAGGTCGTCACGGGGATTGCGCCAACCGATCCTGCCCGACGGACGATCGGGCAGATGGCTCGCCGCGGAGCGGGAGCTGGAAAGGAGCACGAGCATGGCGATCGCGTCGCTGCCCGTCATGTCCGCCGAAGGCGGATTGTCACGTTATCTGGAAGAGATTCGTCGGTTCCCGATGCTGGAGCCGAACGAGGAATTCATGCTGGCCAAGCGCTGGCGCGAGCATGGCGACCGCGACGCGGCCCATAGGCTCGTGACCTCGCATCTGCGCCTCGTCGCCAAGATCGCCATGGGCTATCGCGGCTACGGCCTGCCGATGGGCGAGGTCGTGTCGGAAGGCAATGTCGGCCTGATGCAGGCGGTGAAGCGCTTCGAGCCCGACAAGGGCTTCCGCCTCGCCACCTATGCGATGTGGTGGATCAAGGCCTCGATCCAGGAATACATCCTGCGCTCCTGGTCTCTGGTGAAGATGGGCACCACCGCCAACCAGAAGAAGCTGTTCTTCAACCTGCGCAAGGCCAAGAGCCGGATCTCGGCGCTCGGCGAGGGCGATCTCAAGCCCGACCAGGTCAAGAGCATCGCGACCAAGCTCGGCGTCACCGAGCAGGACGTCGTCGACATGAATCGCCGCCTCGGCGGCGACGCCTCGCTGAACACGCCGCTGCGCGAGGATGGCGAGGGCGAGTGGCAGGACTGGCTGGTCGACGACAGCGAGAGTCAGGAGCGCCGCCTCGCCGATTCCGAGGAGAGCGACAACCGCCACAGGGCGCTGCGCGAGGCGCTCGACGTGCTGAACCCGCGCGAGCGCCGCATCTTCGAGGCGCGCCGCCTCGCCGACGACCCGATCACCCTGGAGCAGCTCTCCGAGGAGTTCGGCGTCTCGCGCGAGCGCGTCCGCCAGATCGAGGTCCGCGCCTTCGAGAAGGTGCAGGACGCGGTCAAGAAGGCGCTGGTGCGGATCGAGGCGCCGCGCGCCGCCCTGCCCGCCGCCTGATCAGTAGAGCGGGGCGAGCGGCTGCAGCGGCAGCCGGATCGGCCCGAGGAACACCCTGCCCTCGCGCAGGACCAGCGGCGGCAGCGGCGTCAGCCCTGCCGCCGCTTCGTTTTGCGGGACGGGCGGCCGGCCGCCGAGCAGCGCGCCGAGCCCGGCGGCGAGCCCGCCGCCGATGCGGATGCCGGCGATGCGCTCGATGCCCGCGACCGCCGCATCGAGCTGCCCGGCCGGGCGATGCGCCTCGTCCAGCGCGAAGCGGCCGCTGGCCGAGGCGCGGGCCTGGCCCTTGCGCAGCTCCAGCCGGGTCAGCTCGACGGCGCCGCCCTCGCCGCGCCAGGCTTCCAGCCCGGCCGGGTTGACGCCGCGGCGAAAGGCGAAGCTGCGCGTCGCGGTCGCCTGCAGAACGAGATCGGTGACGTCGCTGCTGCCGAGCAGCGCATCGAGCGCCGGCATCGCCCCACCCTTGACGTCGAGCGCCAGATCGACCGCCTGCTCACTGGTGAAGCGCTGCGGATGCGGGCGCAGATGCGCCTCCAGCCCGGCGGCGCGCCAGGTCTCCTGCGCCGGCTGCCCGGGCTCCTGCACGGTGAGCGCCGGCGCCTCGGCGACCAGGGACAGCCGCTCGAAGGCGAGGCCGGAGAAGCGCAGGCTGGATTCGAGCCGCGTCCAGGCCAGCGCGGCGCTGCGGCCCTGCGGCAGCGTCGCGGTCATCGGCCCGGTGAACTGCAGGATGACATGGCCGAAGCTCGTCGCCTGCGCCACCGCCAGCGCCGGCCCGGAGGCGAGCCTGACCTCCTCGCCCCAACGCGTCGAGGTCAGGCCGAGCGCGGCGCACCGGACCTCGATCCGGAACGGGTAGCCGCCGACGCTGCGGTCCCGGCAGGTCCAGTTGCGGCCCGCCTGCGCCTCGCGGGCGAGCGCGGCGTCGAGCTGCTGCTCGACCTTGCCGCGCGCGAACAGCCAGAAGCCGCTCCAGCCCGCGGCGAGTAGAGCGAGCAGCAGGAAGGGCGTGTAGAGCCAGGCTCGGCTGGTCCGTCGCGCTCGGGTCTCGGCAGGCATGCGCGAACGCTCCATTGCGTGAGAGGTCGCGGATTGATAGCGACCGGGGCTGCAAGGCGCCAGAGCCGGATCCGATCAGATCGATTCGATCTGATCGGTGAATCCGTCTCTCACTTTGGATAGAGACCGTTTTATCCGATCAGCTTGCGTTGCAAGCTGATCGGAACGGGCTCCAGAGCGCGCGCCGATTTGTGAGGTGCGGATGACGGCGCCGGCCGAGGATCTCTGGGTGTTCGGCTACGGCTCGCTGATCTGGCGCCCGGGCTTCGCCTTCGTCGAGCGCATCGGCGCCCGGCTGCACGGCTATCACCGCGCGCTGTGCATCTATTCGCATGTCCATCGCGGCACGCCCGATCTGCCGGGGCTGGTGCTGGGGCTCGATCGCGGCGGCATCTGCCGCGGCGTCGCCTTCCGGGTCGCGGCCGAGCTGGCGGCGGAGACGATCGACTATCTGCGCGCCCGCGAGCAGGCGACGGCGGTCTATCTGGAGCGCCGCCTCGGCCTCACCCTCGACGATGGCCGCCGCCTCCAGGCGGTCACCTACATCGCCGATCGCGGCCATCCGCAATATGCCGGCCGGCTGCCGGAGGAGGAGGTGCTGGCGCTGGTGCGGCAGGGCAAGGGCGTGTCAGGCGAGAACCCGGACTATGTCCGGCGCACCCATGAGCATCTGCACGAGATGGGCATCCACGATCCGCTGCTGGCGCATCTGGTGGCGGAGCTCGACCGCGCCGCGCCCTGAGCGCTCACGCCTCCGGCACCAGGTCCAGCAGCGCCGCCCGGCGGCTCGGCCCGTCCTCGGCGAGCAGATGCACATGGATCTCGGCGGCCCCGGCCATGGCGACCGCGTCGCGCCAGCGCGTCAGCGCCGCGTCGATGCCGAACGGGCCGCTGTCGCGCGCCGCCACGATCTTGCGCTCGGGCGAGACGGCGAGCAGCACCGCATCGCTGAAGCCGAGCGCATGCCCGTCCTCGACGGCGAAGACGGAGGCGACATAGCGCCGGCCGGACCGGCCGCGCCAGGCGGTGAAGCGCCGCTCGGCCAGCTGCTCGGTGCTGCGCAGCGGGGTCTCGCGCACCTCGCCGGGCCGCGACTCATCGCGCAGCAGCGGCAGGCGCGGCTTGTCCTGGCGCCGCGCCGAGGCGGCGCTCTGCATCGCCTCCAGCAGGCTGAGCTGGCGCGGATCACGATCGGACGGGAAGCGGGCTCGTGCGAGAGCAGCCATGTCGTTCCTCCTTTGTTCTAGAACAAAATCGGAACGCCGGGACGGAATGTCAAGCGCGCTCAGGCGACGCCCGCCCGCTCCTGACACATGCTGACAGGGGGATCGACTCCCAGCGCCTTCAGCTCGGCGAGTCCTTGGGCCAGAAGGCGGTCGCTCGCGCCCTCGATCTCTTCCTGCAGCTTGCGGTGGAAGGCGAGCTTGTCCATGCCCGGCAGGATCGGCGGCAGGATCTCGACGCGGATCGTGCCCGGCCGCTTGATCAGGCTGCGGCGCGACCAGTACAGCCCGGCATTCAACGCCACCGGCACGCAGGGCACGCCGAGCTCCGAATAGAGATGGGTTACGCCGAATTTGTAGGCCGGCTCGGCGCCGGGCGGGCGGCGCGTCCCTTCCGGGAAGATCATCAGCTGGCGGCCCTTCTGGCCGAGCTCGACCTTGGCCCGCCGGGTCACCGCCTGCAGCGCCCGGCTGCGCGCGCCGCGATCGACCGGGATCATCCGGAGCTTGAGCAGCGCCCAGCCGAAGAAGGGCAGCCAGGTCAGCTCGCGCTTGAGGATGTAGACGGGGTTTCGGAACACCGTGACCAGGGCGAAGGTCTCCCAGGCCGACTGGTGCTTGGCCGCCATGATGATGCCGCCCGGCGGAATGTTCTCGACGCCCTTGATCTCGTAGCGCGTGCCGACGATCACCCGCATCAGCCAGAGCGAGCTCCAGGCCCAGCAATGGGCGATGCCCAGCAGGACACGCGACGGCAGCACGAGCGCCACGGTCGCCCCGACCAGCCAGAAGGCGAGGTTGAGATAGAAGGCGGCGGTGTAGGCGAGCGAGCGGATCAGCAGCATCGGCGGCAAGAAGCCCGCCAACCGCGCCGCGTCAAGAGCGATCGGCGTAGAGCCGGGTCCGATCAGATTGCGGTCCCTGTGTCTTTTCAGGCCCCGCGGGCGGCAGGTTCGGCCCGCGAGCGCCTGTCCTGGTCGGGGCCGATCTGGTCCCCCGGCTTCGGCGAGACCGGCTTTCGCCCGCCGATGATCACCGAGAGCCGCGATGTCTCCGGATCGCCCTCGATCCGGCTGCGCAGGCTCGCCGCCAGATATTTGAGATATTCCGGCACCAGCAGCCTGATCGTGCGCCAGTCGTTCCACCATCCCGCGACGTCGAACTGCTCGGGCACCACCGGATGCGGCACGAAGCGCACCTCCGGCATGGCATGGCTGAATTCCAGCAGCGTGCGCGGCATATGATAGTTCGAGGTCACCAGCAGCAGCGACCGGAAGCCGTGCTGGCGCACCCAGCGCCGCGCCTCGATCGCGTTGCCGATGGTGTTCCGCGCCCGATAATCGAGATCGACGCAGCAGGCCAACGCGGCGCGCGCGCTCGGATTGATCTTGGCGAGCTCCTCGCGGCTGGTCTTCTCGTTGACGCCGCTGATCAGCAGCCGGCGGCCGCGCTCGGCATTGAGCAGGCTGACCGCGTCGGCCACCCGCTGGGCGCCGCCGGTCACCACCACGATCGCGTCCGTGCGCGGGGCAGCCGCCTCGACGACCGCCAGCCGCGCCGCGAAGCCGACATAGCCGGCGCCGAGCGCCAGCAGGCCCGCCAGAGCGAGCCAGAGCATGGCGCGGCGCAGAAACCGCCGCCAGCGGGGCGCCGTCGTCACCATGGTGCGCGCGGCGACCGGGCTGTTTTCGACGTCTGGAAGATAACCTTGCCGGTTTCCAAGCAGCACCATAGTCGCACGAGATACCCGCCCAATCGGGCACAATGACGGCACGCCCGCACCGTGCCGCCGGGCGTTCAGGCCATCGCTTTCAAATAATGCCGGACCGTCATGCGCGAGACGAGTCCGGCGATCGCCGCCACGATGGCGGCGACCAGCACCACCACCGCATAGCCAGACCAGCCGATCTCGAAAGCGCCGAACAACACCTGCAGCTGGTCGGCCTCCGGGGTCGCGCTCCAGGCCGAGGACAGGAAGCCGAGCAGCGCGATCGCCAGGATGGCGGCGATGCCGCCTGCGGCGCCGCCACGCAGGCCGAGCGCGACGAAGCGCGTCTGGAACTCGCGGGCGATGAACTCGTCGGTGGCGCCGACCAGATGCAGCACCTCGACGGAATCGCGGCTGCCGGCCATCGCGCCGCGCGTCGCGAAGGCGACCGCCAGCCCCGCCGCCGCCAGCACCAGCAGCACCACGGCGACTCCGGCCAGGATGATCGTGCTCGCCATGGTCGACAGGCGCCTGACCCAGAGCCGGTGATCGTCCAGCGTCGCGCTCGGCACCTCGCGCTTGAGGGTCTGGCTGAAGCCGACCAGATCCTTGGCGACGCTCGAGGACAGCCGCAGCACGATCAGGCGCGGCACCGGCAGCTCGACCAGATCGAGCCCAGTGCCGAGCCAGGGCTCCAGCAGCTTGTCGGATTCGGCGCGCGGCACCGCCCTGACCTCGATCACGCTCGGCACGGATCGCGCGAGCTCGACCGCGCGGGCGATGTCCTTCTCGATGTCGCGGCGCGGATCGGGCCTGACCTGGATCGTCATCTCGTTGGCGACCGCGCCGCGCCACTGCTCCGAGGCGTTGGCGGCCAGCAGCGCCGCCCCGGCGCTCAGCGCGGCGAGAAAGGTCAGGATCGCGATGACGACCACCAGCGCCCGCCCGGCGACGGAATCGACCGGCACCAGCGGCTGGTCGCGCCGCAGATTGGACGGCAGCCCGTCGCGCCGGCCGGCGTGGCCGTCCTCCTCGTCCTCCAGCTGGAGCGGCTCAGGCGTCGACATGCAGATGCCCGTCGGCCAGCACGAGACGCGGCGCGTCGTAGAGTTCCATCAGCCCGATATCATGGGTCGCGATCACCACCGCCGTCCCCAGCGTCTGCAGCTCCATGAACAGCCGCAGCAGCCGCCGGCCGAGGCCGGGATCGACATTGCCGGTCGGCTCGTCGGCGAGCAGCAATTGCGGCCGGCCGATCAGCGCGCGGGCGATCGCGGCGCGCTGCTTCTCGCCGCCCGACAGCACCGGCGGCACTGCGTGCATGCGCTCGCCCAGCCCGACCCAGCGCAGCAGCTCGACCACCTCGGCCCGATAGCTCGCCTCCTCCTTGCCGATCACGCGCAGCGGCAGCGCGACATTCTCGTAGACGGTCAGATGGTCGAGCAGGCGAAAATCCTGGAAGACCACGCCCATGCGCCGCCGGAAATCGGTGAGCGTCGCCGCCTCCAGCCGCGAGACGTCCTGGCCGAACAGGTTGACCAGCCCGCGCGTCGGCTTCAGCGCCATCAGGATCAGCCGGATCAGCGTCGTCTTGCCGGCGCCCGAGGGCCCGGTGAGATATTGGAACGAGCGCGGAGCGATGCTGAAGTTGATGTCCTTCAGCACCTCCGGCCCCATGCCGTAACGCAGGCCGACATTCTCGAACCGAACCAACGCCGCTCCTTTCGTCACGCCACGGACCGAATCGCGCCGGGCCCGCCGCCATGCCCGGCCGATCCTACACCGACAGACGGGCCGGTCGGGAAGGCCCGATTGGCGCGCTCCATTTATCCCCAGAGGGTGTTTTACGCGACGTTAACCATAAAGCGAGCCTATGGAGGGCGGAGCATTACGCCATCTCGGCCCTTTCATAGGCTCCCGGCCGGCCCCCGCCGCCGAGAGGGACGCGTAGCGAACGACATCCGACCATGCTGATCGTCTGCCCTTCCTGCGCCAGCCGGTACGAGATCGCCGAGGACAAGATCGGCGCGGGCGGCCGCAAGGTGCGCTGCGCCGCTTGCCAGACCACCTGGCAGATCGAGGCGCCCGCCTCCGCCGCGGACGAGCAGTCTGAAGGGTCCGCGCCCGAGCCGGAACCGGCTGCGGACCCGCCCTTCCCCCCGGCCCCGAGCGCGCAGGAGACCGCCGCCGAGCTCGAGGAGGAGCTGCGCCGCGGCGCTGCGGTCGAGGCCGAGACAACCGCGCTGGTCACCCCGAACGAGGACGATCCCGCCCCTGCGCCGGCAGCCCCCCTTCCCGCCAGGCAGCGAAAGCCCGCGGCGGCGGCGCGGCGCCCCTCGACGCTCGCCGCCTCGATCCTGTTCTCGCTGGCCGCGGCGGGCGCGCTCGCGGCCGGGCTCTGGCAGCGCGAGCGCGTCGTGCGGGCGGTCCCGCAATTCGCCGGTCTGTTCGAGACCGTCGGCCTGCCGGTCAACATCCGCGGCCTCGCCTTCAGCGCCGTCGCGAGCGAGCTGATCCAGGATGCGCAGGGCCGCTTCCTGGTGGTCGAAGGCGACGTCACCAACATCACCAGGACGGCCGTCAAGGTGCCGCCGATCACCGTGATGGTGCGGGGCGAGGACGGCAAGGTGCTCTATAGCTGGACGACGGAGCCGCCGCGCCCCATGCTCGAGCCCTCCGAGCTCGCGCATTTCCGTGCGCGACTGGCGTCCCCGCCCGAAACCGGGCGCTCGGTCCAGGTCCGTTTCGGCGGCGCCGACGGCGAGGGCCTCGCCAGCCTGCGCTGATTCGCGACCCGCGGACCGCCCCGGCTTCATTTGTCGGCTTGCCGAGTCTATGACTGGCAGCAACACTCTAGCCCGCGACGATGGGGCTGCGCGGGCGAGCGCCCGCGCCGAACAGGAATGACGGTCATACATGTCCCAGCCCCAGCGTATCAGGGTTCTTTATGACGAAGCGGCGATCGCCGCGCGCAATGCCGAGATGGCGGCCGAAATCGCTGCCGATTCCGGTCCCGACCTGCTCGTGGTCGCGGTGCTCAAGGGCAGCTTCATGTTCGTCGCCGATCTGATCCGGGCGATGCACCGCGCCGGCATGAGCCCGCAGGTCGAGTTCATCCACCTGTCGAGCTATCGCGCGGCGATGGTCTCCTCCGGCCAGGTCGAGATCCTGCGGGATGTGCAGAGCGAGGTCCGCGACCGCCATGTGCTGCTGGTCGATGACATCCTCGAATCCGGCCGCACCCTCGCCTTCGCCAAGGACCTGCTCGCCGCACGCGGTGCCGCGCGCGTTTCCACCGCCGTTCTGCTGGAAAAGCCTGGCAAGCGCGCGGTCAATATCGGGGCCGATCATGTCGGCTTCGAATGCCCGGATTACTTCGTGGTCGGCTATGGCATGGATATCGCCCATTCCTACCGGCAACTGCCTTATGTCGGTGTGGTCGAGACCGCCGATCAGGCGGGCCTTCCCGGAATCTGAGCCGAGGGAGCGCAATCATGTCCCGCATTCTCGTGGTCGATGACGAAGAGAGCCTGCGTGCGCTGGTGGCGCGCGGTCTCGGCATGGACGGGCACGACTGCCTGATGGCCGGCGACGGCGCCGAGGCGCTCGACATCCTGGTCGCCGAGCAGGGCCGCTTCGATCTGCTGCTGACCGATATCCGCATGCCGCTGATGGACGGGATCGCGCTGGCGCTCGCCGCCAAGCAGCGCTTCCCCGATCTGACCATCATGCTGATGACCGGCTATGCCGAGCAGCGCGAGCGCGCCAAGAGCCTCGAGGCGATCGTCTCGGAGGTGATGATCAAGCCCTTCACCATCGCAGAGCTGCGCGAGACGGTGATGCGGGTGATCGAGCGCTCGATCGGGTGAGGGTCGCCGATTGACCGCACGCGACATGGCATCTATCTTCGGTAGATACCATTTGTCGGATCGGACAGGCGTGATGTCGGCACGGGCCAAACTGTTCATGCATGGCCGCAGCCAGGCGGTTCGGCTGCCGAAGGAGTTCCGCTTGCCCGGAACCGAGGTGCAGGTCAGCCGGGAGGGCGACCGGGTGATCCTGAAGCCGCTGGCCCGCCCGCCTTTCGACGCTGCGGCCTGGCGAGCCCGGCTCGACGCCCTCGGCGCACGCGATTTCCTCGTCGAGGGCATGCCGGACGATCCGCCGCCGGAGGCGGAGGACGAGCTGGCGATCGATTGATCGCGGCATGGTCTGCCTCGACACCAACGTCGTCATCTTCGCGCTGAACGGGCGCGTTCCGGCGGTCGCTCGCCGCCTCGAGCAGGAGCTCGGCGCCGGCACGCCGCTGATGCTGCCCGCGATCGTGCTGTACGAGCTGCGCTATGGCATCGCCAAGAGCGCTCGCCGCGAAGCCTCGACCTGCGTGCTCGACGAATTCCTCGCCACCGGCTTCGAGATTCTGCCCTTCGAAGCCGGCGACGCGGCCGAGGCGGGAGACATCCGCGCCCGGCTTGAGGCGCAAGGCACGCCGATCGGCGCCTATGACCTGCTGATCGCCGCCCAGGCCCGTCGCCGCGGGGCCGTGCTGGTGACCGGCAACAGGCGCGAATTCTCGCGCGTTCCCGGCCTGCTCGTCACCGACTGGGCCGAGTGATCCTCACCCGTTCAGCCACCAGATCGAGGCGTTGAGCAGCATCGCGAACGAGACCCAGGCGAGATAGGGCACGAACAGCGCCAGCGCGACCCTGTCGCCGAGCCGGCGGAAGCAGGCCATCGTCCACAGCATCGCGGCGAGCAGCAGCACGATCACCAGCAAGCCGAGCGCCGGGCTCTGCAGCCCGAAAAAGGCGCAGGACCACAGCATGTTGAGCAAGAGCTGCAGATGATAGGCGATCAGCGCCTCGCGGCGCCCCCGAGTGTCGGCAGGCAGGCGCAGCAGGCGGTAGGCTGAGATGGCCATGAAGGCGTAGAGCACCGTCCAGACCGGGCCGAACAGCCAGTTCGGCGGGTTGAAGGACGGCTTGACGAGACCCGCATACCAGCCCGGGATCTGCGGCACCGTCACCGCGCTCCCGATCAGCGAAGCTGCCACCACGGGCAGGACTGCGATGACGACCGCCAGCCAGGCCGGTGGTTGACGGAGATGCCCGGAAGTCGACGTGCTCATGCGGCGAGGATGGACCGCATCTGCACCCTCGGCAAGGCCGGGGCCTTGCACGGACCCCGCCCCGATGAGATGGAACGTCTCACATAGTGGAAATGGGATCGGACATGACCGAACGCACGCTTCATCCCCGCTCGCTCGCCGCGCAGGCGCTCGGCAAGATCGACCCGCTGACCAAGGCGGTGGTGCCGCCGATCCATGTCGCCACCACCTATATCCGCGACGAGGACAACGCCTATTCCTCGGGCTACGTCTATGGCCGGCCGGACAACGAGACGATCCGCGAAGCGGAAGCCGTGCTCGCCATGCTGGAGGAGGCGCAGGCCGGCGCATTGCTGTTCAGCTCGGGCATGGCGGCTGCGACTGCGGTGTTCCAGGCGCTTTCGCCGGGCGACCATGTCGTCGTCTCGAAGGTGATGTACTGGGCGCTCAGGGCCTGGCTGCTCACCGAGGCGACTCGCTGGGGCATCGTCGTCGAATTCGTCGAGACCGACGACCTCGCCGCCCTGAAGGCCGCGGTGAAGCCGGGCGTCACCAGGCTGATCTGGGCCGAGACGCCCTCCAACCCGCTCTGGACCATCACCGACATCGCCGCGGCGGCCGGGATCGCCCACGCCGCCGGCGCTAAGCTCGCCGTCGATTCGACCTGTGCCTCGCCGGTGCATACCCGCCCGCTCAGCCTCGGCGCCGACATCGTCATGCACGCCGCCACCAAGGTGCTGAACGGCCATTCCGACGTGGTCGCCGGCGCGCTCTGCGCCCGCGAGGACGACGCGTTCTGGGGCCGGGTCAAGACGGTCCGCAAGATGCAGGGCGGCATCCTCGGCCCGTTCGAGGCCTATCTGCTGATGCGCGGCCTGCGCACGCTGCATGTCCGGCAGGAGCGCCAATCGGCCTCGGCGATGGCGCTGGCGCAGAAGCTCTCGGCGCATCCGCTGGTCTCGCGCGTGCTCTATCCCGGCCTGCCGCAGCATCCCGGCCACGACATCGCCGCCCGCCAGATGGAGGGCGGCTTCGGCTACATGCTCTCGGTCCAGGTGGCCGGCGGCGAGAAGGCCGCGATCGCCACCGCCGCCAAGGTCGCGCTCTACAAGCGCGCGACCTCGCTCGGCGGCGTCGAGAGCCTGATCGAGCACCGCGCCTCGATCGAGGGCGAGGGCTCGCCCTGCCCGCCCGACCTGCTGCGCCTGTCGACCGGTATCGAGGATATCGAGGACCTCTATGCCGATCTCGACCAGGCGCTGAAGGCCGGCCATCGCTGATCAGGATGGCGCTGGCATCCAGATGCCCTTCGCCGTGACCAGCAACTGGCGGCGCTCGGCCAGGCCGTTGGCGCCGCCATTGATCAGCCGGGTGACGCCGGCGGCATCGTCTCGGTCCGCGGCGGCGTTGATCTTGCGGTCGCGCCAATAGGCGAAGGCGATCTGCACCGAGATCCGCGGATCGAGCGCCAGCTCCGGCCGCCCTTCCAGATCGACATTCAGCATCCGGCCGATCCGCCGGTAATTGGCACGCCCCGTCAACTGGAAGATGCCGCGCCCATGATAGCGCGCGCCGTCCCCCGGCTCGGTGTTGCCGAGATCGGCCCGGCCTTCATAGCGCGCGAACTGCGCTGCCCCGCCGCGCTCTTCCAGCGTGCCGAACCGGTCGGTCTCATGCGCCGCCTGCGCCAGGAAATGGCAGAGCCGCAGCACGGTCGTGACCTGCGCGGGCGCCGCATAACGCGCGAAGTGCAGCGCCAGACCGTCGATGATCGCGGCGCTGCCGGCCGGCGCCAGCCGGGCGAGCCGTGCCGCCGTCACCGCGAGATCCGGTTCAGGCGGCGGCCGCTCCGCGACGATGGCATCCCCGGCGGCTGATCCTCGCAACGACATGGCGGCGCTCCTGATGGCGCCGCCATTATGCGCCGACGCCGGGCCGGGGGGATAAGGAACCCGAACCCGTCATTGCGAGCGCAGCGAAGCAATCCAGGAGCCGTCGGGCTCCGCGGTCCTGGATTGCTTCGTCGCTGCGCTCCTCGCAATGACGAAATCGGCGCTCAGTTCCGGCGCAGCAGCCGCTCCAGATAGTCGAGCTCCTCGCTCGGCCGCAGCGGGTCGCTCAGGCGCCGGCGCAGCTCTTCCAGGATGCGCCTGGCGCGCTGGGTCGCGCTCTCGCCGGCATTCGGCACCTTGACCCTGCCGTCAGCCCAGTCGCGCTGGCGCTGCGGCCGGCCGAGCGGGTCCTGATCGGCGCGCTGCTGGCCGGAGGGCCGGCCGGCCGGGCGCCCATCCGGCTCGCCATAGGCGTTGTCGTTGCCCTCGCCCTCGCCTGGCTGGCCCTGCATCTGCTGGGCGAGGTTCTGCCCGCCCTTGCGCAGCGCGTCGAGCGCGCGGCCCTGGGCATCCACGGCATCGCCCTCCTGGCCCTGCCCGAGTTGCCGCTCGGCCTCGCGCATCGCCTCCTCGGCCTCGCCGAGCTCGCCAGGATCGGCGCCCATGCCGCGCATGCGCCGCTGCAGGTCCTGCAGGCGCTCGCGCAAGGCCTGCTGGCGCTGCGAGAGCCCCTGCCCTTGGCCCTCGGCGTTCTGGCCGTCCTCGCCCTCGCCCTGCTCGCCGGGCTGCTGCCCGGGCTGCTGGCCGCGCTGCCCGCGCTGGCCCTGTTGCCCCGGCTGGCGCTGGCCCTGCCCGGGCCGTGCCTGCTGCTGGCCCGGCCGGCGGCCCTGCTGCATGCCGTTCTGGCGCTGCTGCTCCTGCTGATAGGTCTCGTCGCGCAATTGCTGCTGCTCGCGCGCCATCCGGTCCAGATCGCCGAGCGCCTGGTTCATCTCGCGCTGGCGCGGGTCCTGTTGGCCTGGGCGGGCTGTCTTGAGATTGTTGAGGAGATTGTTCAGCTCCTCCATCAGCCGCTGCGCCTCGGCCATGTCGCCGCGCCGCGACAGCTCCTCGATCCTGTCGAGCATGTTCTGCAGGTCGCGCGGCGTCACGGTCCGGAAATTCTCCGGCAGCTGCGCCTGGTCCTGCTCGCTGTTCTGCTGCTGGCGCTGCATCTGCTCGGCGAGCTGACGCATATACTGATCCATCGCCCGCCGCAGCTCGTCCGTCAGCTTCTTGATCTCGTCTTCGGAGGCACCCCGCTCCAGCGCCTGCGCCAGATTCTCCTGCGCCGCCCGCAGCGCCTTCTCGGCATCGGAGAGGTCGCCATCCTCGAGGTGGAGCGCCAGCGCCCACATCAGCTCCGCGGTTTCGCGCAGCTCGTCGTCGCTCGCCGCGCGCCGCAGCCGCTCGCCGATCATGCGCATACCCAGATAGACCCCCGGCTCCTTCACGAAGCGGTCGGGCTCGATCATCAGCGCGTCGAGGGCCAGTTGCACCGTCTTGCGGGAATCGACATTCATCACCAGCTTGCGGCGCTGCTCGACCAGCGCCTTGGCCAGTGGCTTGGTGAAGACGCGCTGCGGCAGCGTCACCTCGATGGTCTCGCTGCGTCCCTCCTGCCCGGTCTCGTCGCGCGCCAGCAGGCTCATATTGACCTTGGCGCCCGCCCAGGGATGGGCAGAGAAATCGACCGTGCTCTTCATCTCCTCCTCGCCCGAGGCGGAGGACGGCACCGGCAGCGCCTGCTTCGGCGCCTCGACCAGCGAGCTCCCGCCGGAGGGCGGGCCGGCCCGCGAGACGACCACCTCGGCGGCGGCGATGCCGTAATCGTCCTTGGCGCGATAGGCGATGCCGAGCCCGCCTTGCACGCCGCTGACCGGCTTGGGCGGTTCGGCGAAGGCGATCTCCGGCCGGACATCGATCACGGCCTGGAGATTGAGTACCTGCGAGGGCGCGCCCGAGCCGGTGATGCGCAAGGTGCCGTCGCCGGCGAGCAGATAGCGCTTCTCCAGCACCGCGACGCTCTCGCCGCTCGCCGGCGGCGCCTTGGCCGCGCCTTGCTTCTCCTCGGCCGGGGCAGGGTCGAGCCGTCCGGTGGTTGCGACGTCCATGCCCTTGCGGCCGGCGATCCGCACCACGACGGTCGACTTCTCCGGCACCTTGAAGATCGGGCTCGCCAGCCGCTCGAAATCGATCAGCACCGGCGGCATGCGGGTATAGCCCGGGGGATCGATCCAAGCGTCGATGCGCACCGGAGCGGCGGCGAGCGCCGGGCCGCGCCAGTCGAAGGCGGCGGAAAGGCGCGGCAGCGCCTCATGGCCGGCGATGAAGAAGCCGGCGAGCGCGGCGGCCAGAGGCACGGCGCGCAGGGCGCGGCGATCGCGCCCCGCCATGCGCGGCTGCGGCGGCTCGACCTTCAGCGCCGCGACATGGGCGCTCTGGCGCTGCAGATGCAGGCTCCAGAGCGCCTGCGAGACCGGGTCCTTGCCGCCGACGGCCAGCGCATCGTCGAGCGCCGTGGCCGGGCGGTGGGCACCGGCCATCGAGCGGTCGAGCCGTCTCAGCGCATCGCGGCGGCTCGGCAGCGCGCCGGTGGCGAGCGGCCAGAGGCTGGCGGCGAGAGCGGCGAGGAAGATCAGCGAGCCCGCGGCGCGGCCCCACCAGGGCAGATGCAGCCAGAGCCCGAACCAGGACACGGCGAGGAAGAGCAGGACGACGGCGAACGGCGCCCAGAGCTTCGGCCACAGCCGCTCCCAGGCCAGCGACAGGCGCGAGGCCGAGGCCAGGCGCTCCAGCCGCCTGCGCACCGTCTCCACCGGTTCCTGCACCTTGCGGCGCCCTGTCTCGTTCATCCCGATGCTCCGAGCCGCCCCCCGCGGCGCCCATCTTGCCTCATCGATCGCGAGAGCAGGCTAGCACGGGATTGTGGCGTGACCAGCGCCGAAGCGCCGCGCCTCACAGGCGCTCCTCGGATTGTGAAGCCCTCAGTCGAGCCAGGGCGGCGAACGGTCGGTGCCGAGCAGCTCTTCATAGCTCTGGCGCGGCCGCGTCACCGCGAACCGGTCGCCCTTCACCAGCACCTCGGCCACCAGCAGGCGCTGGTTGTAGGTGGAGGCCATGCTGGCGCCATAGGCGCCGGCGGTCATGAAGGCGATCAGGTCGCCGGGCTTCTGCTCCGGCAGCGGCCGGTCGGTGGTGAAGGTGTCGCCTGATTCGCAGATCGGGCCGACCACGTCATAGGTGATGGTGGCGGCGCCCTGCGCCGGTTCGGCCACCGGCCAGATCTCATGATAGGCCTCGTACATCGCCGGGCGCATCAGATCGTTCATCGCCGCGTCGACCACCAGGAACTGCTTGCTCGGCCGCGGATTGAGATGCAGCACCCGCGTCAGCAGGATGCCGGCATTACCGACGATCAGGCGCCCCGGCTCGAAGCCGAGCTCGACCTCGAGCCCCGCCGTCAGCTTCGCCACCATGCCGGCATAGGCCTCGATCAGCCCCGGCCCGTGGTCGAAATCCCTGGGGATCTCATAGGGGATGCCGAGCCCGCCGCCGAGATCGAGCCGGTCGACGCGGTGCCCCTCGGCCCGCAGCGCCAGCACCAGGTCGCGCATCTTGGCATAGGCGGCCTCATAGGCGCCGATCTCGCGGATCTGGCTGCCGATATGCACGGCGAGCCCCATGATCCTGACGCCGGCCATATTGGCGGCGCGGGCGTAGAGCCGGTGCACCTCCTCGAAGGAGACGCCGAACTTGTTGGCCGAAGAGCCGGTGGTGATCTTGGCGTGGCCGCCGGCGCCGATATCCGGATTGACCCGGAACACCGCCTCCTGCCGCTTGCCGAGCCGCTGTCCCACCTTCGACAGCAGGTCGAGCTCGCTCTCGGTCTCGATATTGACCTGGTAGATCCCCGCTCCGACCGCATAGGCGAGCTCGCTCTCCGCCTTGCCGACGCCGGAGAACACGATCTTGTGCGCCGGGAAGCCGGCCGCCAGCGCCTTGCGGACCTCGCCCTCCGAGACGGTGTCGGCGCCGGCGCCGAGCGCCGCCAGCGTCTTGAGCACGCCGAGATTGCCGTTCGCCTTCACCGCATAGAAGACATGCGGGCCCTGGCCGGGCGTGATCGCGGCCATCGCCTGCTCATAGAGCCGGTAATGCCGCTCGATCGTCGCCGAGGAATAGACATAGACGGGGGTGCCGACCTCGTCCGCGATCCGGCGCAGGTCGACGTCTTCGGCGAACAGCGCGCCGTCGCGATAGGCGAAGTGATGCATGGCGTGGCTTTTACAGCAGCGGGTCGAGCAGGAACGGCTTCTCGGGAACCTCGATCGGCCTGTTGCGCTTCGGCGAGCGCCCCACGGGCGAGGCGTCGATGGTGTTCGGCACCGCGCCGATCTGCTGGTCCGGCAGCGCCACCGGATTCTTGGCGTCCGGCGGCGGCTCGAGCGGCCCGCGGCGCCCGCAGGCCGACAGCGCGAGGCCGAGGAAGCCGGCGACCAGGACGGCGCGGCCGATAGTCAGGCGGGAATGCGACACGAACGGAGATCCTCGGCAAGGCGTCGGGGGAGTGTAGCGAATGGCGCGCGCGCTTGCGAGAGGTCAAGCCCGAGTATGACGGGCGCTGTCCTTCGCCAGCTGCCGCAGCCAGCGCTTGGCCTGCCGGCGCACATTGACCGGCGCGGTGCCGCCATAGCTGACCCGGCTCTTCACCGAGCGCTCGACGCCGAGCACCGCGAAGACCTCCTCGCCGATCTGCGGCTCGACCTCCTGCATCTCGGCCAGCGTGAGCTTCTCGAGGCCGATGCCCTTCGCCGAGGCGAGGCCGACCAGCCGCCCGGTGACATGGTGGGCGTCGCGGAACGGCATCTTCAGCACCCGCACCAGCCAGTCGGCCAGGTCGGTGGCGGTGGCGTAGCCGAGCCCGGCCGCCTTCTTCATCACCTTGAGGTCGGGCTCCATGTCGCGGACCATGCCGGCGGTGGCGGCAAGGCAGAGCGACAGGGTCTGCACCGCGTCGAAGGTGCCTTCCTTGTCCTCCTGCATATCCTTCGAATAGGTCAGCGGCAGCCCCTTCATCATCGTCAGCAGTGCCTGCAACGCCCCGAAGATGCGTCCTGCCTTGCCGCGCACCAGCTCGGCGGCGTCGGGATTGCGCTTCTGCGGCATGATCGAGGAGCCGGTCGAGAACCTGTCCGACAGGCGCACGAAGCCGAATTGCGGCGTCGCCCACAGCACGATCTCCTCGGCCAGGCGCGACAGGTGCATCGCGCAGATCGAGGCGGCCGACAGCGTCTCCAGCACGAAATCGCGATCCGAGACCGAATCCAGCGAATTGGCGGTCGGGCGGGCGAAGCCCAGCGCCTGCGCGGTCATGTGCCGGTCGATCGGGAAGGAGGTGCCGGCCAGCGCGGCGGCGCCGAGCGGGCATTCGTTCATCCGCTCGCGGGCATCGGCGAGGCGGCCGCGATCGCGCGCCAGCATCTCGACATAGGCCAGCAGATGATGGCCGAAGGTCACCGGCTGCGCCGATTGCAGATGGGTGAAGCCGGGCATCACCGCCCCGGCATAGGCGTCGGCCTTCTCCGCCAACGCCTGCTGCAGATCGGCGACCTGCTCGTCGAGCTGGTCGAGCGCGTCGCGCACCCACAGCCGCATATCGGTGGCGACCTGGTCGTTGCGCGAGCGGGCGGTGTGCAGGCGCCCCGCCGCCAGGCCGATCCGCTCCTTGAGATGGCTCTCGACGTTCATGTGGATGTCTTCGAGCGCGCGCGAGAACGTGAACTCGCCCGCCTCGATCTGCGCCTCGATGCCCTTGAGCCCGGCGCTGATCGCGTCCACGTCCTCTTGCGTCAGGATGCCCGTCGCGGCGAGCATGGCGGCATGCGCCAGCGAGCCCCGGATGTCCTGGCGCCACAGGCGCTGGTCGAAATCGATGGAGGCGTTGATCTCCTCCATGATGACGTCGGGACCTGTGGCGAAACGCCCACCCCACATGCGGTTGCTCACGTCGGTCTTTCCTGCTCTTCAAGGACGCACGATGACGTCTCGTTCGAAATTGGCGGTAGCCTGCGGGGCCCTGGCGCTGCTCGTGCTCGGCGGCGCTGCGGCCTTCTACTCCGTCGCAGGCGGCAACGGCAATTCCGTCTGCTCCGCCGCGGCTGCGAAAGCCGAGGCGATGCGCCCGCTGGCGCGCGGCGAGGTCGCGGCCGTGCAGGTCGCCACGGCGCCGGCGCTGTTGCCGGACCTCGCCTTCCAGGGGCCGGACGGCAAGCCGACGACGCTTTCGGCTTTCCGCGGCCGCGCGCTGCTCGTCAATCTCTGGGCGACCTGGTGCCCACCCTGCCTCACCGAAATGCCGGCGCTGGACGCGCTGCAGGGCACGCTCGGCGGCCCCGATTTCCAGGTGGTCGCCATCAATATCGACACGCGCGATCCCGAGAAGCCGAGAAAATGGCTGGCGAAGAAGCAGATCACCCGCCTCGCCTATTATGCCGACCCGCAGGCCAAGGTCTTCCAGGACCTGCGCGCGGCGAAGAAGGTCGAGGGCATGCCGATCAGCCTGCTGGTCGATCCGGCGGGCTGCGAGCTCGCGGTGCTGCAGGGCCCGGCGGAATGGGCGAGCGCCGACGCCAAGGCGCTGATCGCGGCCGCGATCGGCCGCCGCTGAGGCGATCACAGTCCTGACATAGGAACGCGGGAGAAGCGCAGCAGTCCTGCCCAGCACGGAGCGACGCGATGCCCACCCTCCTCACGAAATTCTCGGCCCCCCTCCTCGCCATCGGGCTGGCTCTCGCCGCTCCCGCGACGGCGCAGGAGCGCACCGCCATCTCCGGCACCACCGTCTCGCTCTCGCCGCTCAAGGGCTTTGCGCCCTCCGCCAAATTCGCCGGGCTGGAGAATGCGCAGTCCAAGGCCTCGCTGCTCGTCGTCGAGATGCCGGCGGAGGCCCATCCCCAGCTCTCGCAGCTCTTCGGCGATCTCGACACCGCCAAGGCGCGCTTCGCCGCCCAGAACATCAAGCTCGACGATGCGCAGGATCTCGACACCGGCTCCGGCAAGGCGCGCCTGCTGACCGGCAAGCAGGAGCTCGGCCCGACCAGCTTCGACAAATGGATCCTGCTCGCCAAGGGCGCCAAGACCGTGATGATCACCGTGCAGGCGCCCAAGGAGGCCGGCCTCGCCGGCAGCGACGTCGTCGCGATGCTGAAATCGGTGTCGCTCGGGGCCGAGCCCTCGCTCGATGAGAAGCTCGGCGCGCTTCCCTTCCGCATCAAGGCGGCGGAACCCTTCCGCGTCGTCGACACCTTCGGCGGCCTCGGCGTGCTGATGACGGTCGGCCCCGCCGACAGCGATCCCAAGGGGCAGCAGCCCATGCTGGTCGCCAGCTATCAGACCGGCGGCCAGGTCACCCAGGCCCAGCTCGCCGCGACCGGCGAGCGGCTGCTGAAGAGCACGCGCGGCTTCGAGCAGGCCGAGGTGAGCCAGCGGGGCACGACCGCCTTCGCCGGCAGCAAGGAGGCCGCGATGCTCTCGGGCACCGTTTCGGAGAACGGCACGCGCAAGCGCTTCGTCCAATATATCGGGCTCGGCGCCGAGGGCCGCTTCGTGCGCATGATCGTCAGCGCCGAGGAGGCGAGCTTCCCCAAGCTCGAACCGGCGATCAAGAGCATCGCCGACAGCGTCGCCTTCGCGAAGTGAGCGGCCGATTTGCCTAGCGCGGCCGGCTGTTCCATATCCTGCCGGCCATGCGCTACACCATCGGCCTCGCAACCACCTTCCACGACCCCGCCATCGCGATCCTCGATCCGCAGGGCGAGGTGCTCTTCGCCGAGGCGGCGGAGCGCTACCTGCAATACAAGCGCGCGCCGAATTGCGAGCCCGACACCGCCGCGCGCATGGAGAGCCTGCTCAGGCGCCACATCCCGCCGGGCGCCGAGATCCAGCTGGCGACCAGCTGGGGGCCGGAATTCACCAGCTTCCTCGACCAGATGAGCCGCAGCGGCGCCTTCACGCTGGACTCGCTGCTGAAGCTCTCCCCCGCCTTCAACCGCTCGCTGGTGCCCGAGCGCAGCGAGCGCGGCCTGATCGCCGCCCTGCATCACCAGCAGCAGCGCGCCGGGCTCGGCATCCTGCTGGGCCTCGACCGCGCCTTCGGCGAGGCCAGGATCGCCGGCCTCTCTCGCTACGGCCACCATCTCAGCCATGCCGCCTATGCCTGCTGGTCCTCGCCCTTCGCCGACGCGGCCTGCCTCGTCGTCGACGGCATGGGCGAGACCGGCGCCTCGGCGATCTTCGCGCTGAAGGACGGCCGCATCACCGAGCTGAAGCGCCATCGCGGGCGCGAATCGATCGGCTTCTATTTCGGCTTCGTCACCGATCTCGCCGGCTTCGACCAGGCCAAGGGCGAGGAATGGAAGATCATGGGCCTGGCGCCCTATGGCCGCCGCGATCCGGAGCTGCTGGCGCTGCTGCGCCGGCTCTACCGCATCGAGGGCACCAAATTATCCTTCGCCGATGCCGACACCGTCCGCCAGGTGGCCGACGAGATCCTCGCCCGGCGCCCGGCCGACGCCCTCGACCAGGGCTGGGCCGACCTCGCGCGCTGCGGCCAGGACGTGTTCGCCGAGATGATGGCGGCGCTGCTCGCCGAGACCGCCGCCCTCTGCCCCTCGCCGAATCTGGTGCTGGCTGGCGGCTGCGCCCTGAACTCCTCCTTCAACGGCAAGATCGCCGGGCAGCACGGCTTCGCCAACGTCCATGTCCCCTCCGCGCCGGCCGATGACGGCAACGCCATCGGCGCCGCCTGGCTCGCTCATGCCGAGGCGAATCCGGACTGGCGCCCGCCCGCCGGGCCGCTGACGCCCTATCTCGGCTCGCGCGTCTCGACCGAGCCCTTCGAGCGCATGGCCGCTTTCGAGCCGCGCCTCCAGAAGCTGACCGGCGACGAGATCGTCCTGAAGACCGCCGAGCTGCTCGCCGAGGGCAAGCTGGTCGGCTGGGTGCAGGGCCGCGCCGAGTTCGGCCCGCGCGCCCTGGGCAACCGCTCGATCCTGGCCGATCCGCGCCCGGCCGACGCCAAGGACCTGCTCAACGCCAAGGTGAAATACCGCGAGGCCTTCCGCCCCTTCGCCCCCTCGATCCTCGCCGAGCATGGGCCAGACTGGTTCGAGAACTACCAGGACTCGCCCTATATGGAGCGCACCCTGACCTGGCGGGAGGCGGTCCGCGCGCGCGTGCCGGCGGTGGTCCACGAGGACGGCACAGGTCGGTTGCAGAGCGTCACCGCCGCGCGCAACCCGCGCTATTGCGCGCTGATCGAGGCTTTTCACGCGTTGACGGGCGTGCCGGTGATCCTCAACACCTCGTTCAACATCATGGGCAAGCCGATCCTGCACACGAGCGAGGACGCCATCCTGATGTTCTACACCTCGGGCCTCGACGCGCTGGTCGTCGAGGACTGGCTGCTGGTGAAGTGATCGCCCCCGTCGGCGAGGAGCCCTGACATGCTGCAACTGCGCCCGAACTGCGAATGCTGCGATCGCGACCTGCCGCCGGCGGCGATGGACGCGATGATCTGCACCTTCGAGTGCACCTTCTGCGCCGCTTGCGCAGAGGCCCGCTTCGGGGGCGCCTGCCCGAATTGCGGCGGCGAGCTGGTGCGCCGCCCGGTCAGGCCGGCGAGCAAGCTGGACAAATACCCGCCCTCGGCCGAACGTGTCCGCAAGCCCCATCCGGAATGCGTGGGATCTGTTTAGATCCCGTCGCGTCCACATCGAAACATCGCCAGCAGAGTTGTCTTGGACCGTCCCGCCGCTCAGTTCTGGATCGTTGCAGGCCCGAACGGTGTTGGGAAGACCACCTATGCTTTCCGGCACATCAAGACGGTGTCCGGCAGCACCAGCTTCGTCAATCTCGACGAGATCGCACGCGGCCTGTCGCCGCTCGACCCCTCGGCGGAGCAGCAGCGCGCGGCGCGGGTTGCGCTCGAGCTGACCCGCTCGCTGATCGCCGATCGGCGCTCCTTCTCGATCGAGACCACCTTGTCCGGCAAGACCCATCTGCGCACCATCGCGATGGCACGCGCGGCGGGCTTCACTGTGAACCTGCTGTTCTTCATGGTCGGTTCGCCCGAGGTCTCGCTGAGCCGGATCGCGAGACGCGTCAGCGAGGGTGGCCATGACGTGCCGGAGACGGATGTCCGCCGCCGGTTTCAGCGAGCGACGGCGAATCTGCCGAGCTATATCGCCGCGGTTGACCGGTGGCGCGTCTTCGACAACGCGACATTGCGCCCCCGGGCGGTCGCCGAGGGTCGGCGCGGCTGCATCTCGCTGCTGGAGCGTTCCGACGCACAGCTGCCCGAAGCGCTCTGGGCGGCGTTGGCGCCGCTGCCGCCTTGCGAGGAGGGCTGAGCCTCAGCTCGCCTGCTTGACGGCGATGCCCTTCTCCTCGAACAGCGCCTGCAACTCCCCGGCCTGGAACATCTCGCGGGTGATGTCGCAGCCGCCGACGAACTCGCCCTTGACGTAGAGCTGCGGGATGGTCGGCCAGTTCGAATAGGCCTTGATGCCCTCGCGGATCTCCTGGTCCTCCAGCACGTTGACGCCCTTGAACGGCACGCCGACGTAAGAGAGGATCTGCACGACCTGGCCGGAGAAGCCGCACATCGGGAATTGCGGCGTGCCCTTCATGAACAGCACCACGTCGTTGGCCTTCACTTCCGCGTCGATGCGGGCATTGATGTCGGTCATTGGTCAGGCTCCTGGAAAAACCGGTGATTGATTGCGTCCGAGCCGCTCGGACGCGATGGCGATGGCGCGATCGAGGTCGAGTTCCGGCTCGAGAAGCTCGTCCAGAGTAAGCGGCACGACCTTGGTCAGGTCGGCCGCGAGACCGGCGCCATGGTCGGCCAGCGCGGGCGCGGCGGCCTTGAGCGCCTCCTTCCACAGTCGGCCGACATCGATCTTGGTCTGCATCGCGCTCGTATAGCCGTCGCGCGCATCGGCGTGGAACACGGCGGTTTCGGCCCGCCAACGGTTCAGGCTGGGCGAATCGGGGTCGGACAGCGCCTTGGCGAGATGGATCAGGAACTGCCGCAGCAGGCTCGCAACCTGCCTCGCCTCGCTGCGTCCCACGGTGTCGATCTCCTCGGCGACGTTCTCCCAGTCGAGCGCATTGCTGAGCTCGGGCCGCGCCCGCGCGAGATCGCGGATCGCCCGGGCCTGCTGTTCGGCCCAGGCGACGATGTCGGTTTCGTAGAGCGTGTCGGCAGGCAAGGCCACCTCCGCCGGATCGGCCCTTAAGATTGGGGAACGCCCGTCGTCAGCGCAAGGGCGTGCAGCACGCCGCCCATGTTTCCCTGCAGCGCCGCATAGACCATCTGGTGCTGCTGCACCCTGGACTTGCCGGCGAAGGCGGCGGAGACCACCGTCGCCGCATAATGGTCGCCGTCGCCGGCGAGGTCCTTGATCTCGACCTGCGCATCCGGCAGCGCCGCCTTGATCAGGCGCTCGATCTCGCTCGCTTCCATCGCCATGGCGGAACCTCCTCAGGCGGCCTTGCCGGCCATATAGTCCGGCAGCCAGCTTTCATGCGCCTGGCGCAGCGCCGCGACGGCGATGCCGGCTTCCCCCGGCAGCGACAGCGTCTCGCCGCCGGTGCGGCCGATGATCAGCGCCGGCACGCCGGCAGCCTCGGCCTCGGCGACCACCGCCTCGGCATCGCCCGACGGGACGGCGAGCAGATAGCGGCCCTGGTCCTCGCCGAACAGCACGGCATGAGCCGCGCCCTGCGGCAGCTGCTCGATCACCGCGCCGATTCCCCGCGCCATCGCCATCTCGGCCAGCGCCACGGCAAGCCCGCCATCCGACAGGTCATGGCAGGCGCTGACGCGCCCGGCCGCGATCAGCGGGCGCACGAAATCGCCGTTGCGGCGCTCGACGGCCAGGTCGACCGGCGGCGGCGCCCCCTCCTCGCGGCCGCAGATGCTGGCGAGATAGGCACTCTGCCCGAGCCAGCCGGCAGTCTCGCCGATCAGCAGGATCGCCTCGCCGGCGGCCTTGAAGCCGACGGTGGCATGCTTCGTCACATCCGCGAGCAGGCCGACGCCGCCGATGGTCGGGGTCGGCAGGATCGAGACCCCGTTGGTCTCGTTGTAGAGCGAGACATTGCCGGAGACGACCGGGAAGTCGAGCGCCCGGCAGGCCTCGCCGATGCCGCGTACGCAGCCGACGAGCTGGCCCATCACCTCGGGCCGCTCCGGATTGCCGAAATTGAGATTGTCGGTGATCGCGAGCGGCGTCGCCCCGACGGCGGTCAGATTGCGCCAGGCCTCGGCGACCGCCTGCTTGCCGCCATCGAACGGGTCGGCCTCGCAATAGCGCGGCGTCACATCGGCGGTCATGGCGAGCCCCTTCGGCCCGTCCTCGATCCGCACGATGCCGGCATCGCCGCCGGGCGTCACCACCGAATTGCCGAGGATCAGCGTGTCGTATTGCTCGTAGATCCAGCGCTTCGAGCAGAGATCGGGCGCGGCGACCAGCGCCAGCAGCGCCTCGCCATGCGACATCGGCGGCGTCACGCTGGCGGCGTCGACGACCGGCCGCTTCGGCGTCTCCAGCCAGGGCCGGTCATATTCCGGCGCCTCGTCGCCGAGCTCCTTGATCGGCAAATCGGCCATCGTCTCGCCGTGGTGCTTGACGACGAAACGCAGATTGTCGGTGGTCTTGCCGACCACGGCGAAATCCAGCCCCCATTTGCGGAAGATCGCCTCGGCCGGCTCCTCATGGCCGGGCTTGATCACCATGAGCATGCGCTCCTGGCTCTCCGACAGCATCATCTCATAGGCGCTCATCTGCTCTTCGCGGCAGGGCACCGCGTCGAGATCGAGCTCGACGCCGAGATCGCCCTTGGCGCCCATCTCCACCGCCGAGCAGGTCAGCCCGGCCGCGCCCATGTCCTGGATCGCGTCGACATGGCCCGCGGCCATGATCTCGAGGCAGGCTTCCAGCAGCAGCTTCTCGGCGAAGGGATCGCCGACCTGCACGGTCGGGCGCTTCTCCTCGGCGCCTTCGCCGAAGGCGGCCGAGGCCATGGTCGCGCCATGGATGCCGTCGCGGCCGGTCTTCGAGCCGAGATAGACGATCGCCTTCCCGACGCCGGTCGCCTTGGCGTAGAAGATTTCGTCCGCCCGGGCGAGGCCGACCGCCATGGCGTTGACCAGGATGTTGCCGTCATAGCGGCTGTGGAAGCCGGTCGCGCCGCCGACATTCGGCACGCCGAAGGAATTGCCGTAGCCGCCGATGCCGGCGACGACGCCCGAGACCAGATGGCGCGTGCGCGGATGGCTCGGATCGCCGAAGCGCAGCGCGTCGAGCACCGCGATCGGCCGCGCCCCCATGGTGAAGACGTCGCGCAGGATGCCGCCCACGCCGGTGGTCGCGCCCTGATAGGGCTCGATGAAGGACGGGTGGTTGTGGCTTTCCATCTTGAAGACCACCGCGAGCCCGTCGCCGATATCGATGACGCCGGCATTCTCGCCCGGCCCCTGGATCACCCAGGGCGCCTTGGTCGGCAGCGTCTTCAGATGGACCTTGGAGGATTTATAGGAGCAGTGCTCGTTCCACATCGCCGAGACGATGCCGAGCTCGGTGATCGTCGGCTCGCGTCCGATCAGGTGCAGGAAGCGCTGGTATTCGTCCGGCTTGAGGCCGTGCTCGGCGACCAGCTGCGGGGTGATCTTGATGTCGTTGGGAATCACGCGGCCTGTTCCTGACGGACGGGGGCGAGCCGAAGGGCCCGGTCAGCGGGGGCATAGCCCATTCGCTGCCGCCGAGACAATCGCGACGACGCAAAAGCTTCGACATGCCGTTGCGATATGTGTATACTTGGCGCTCGCTCTACACATGGAGGTGGCGATGCGCACCAATATCGAGCTCGATGACGAGCTGATCGCGCAAGCCATGGAGGCGACGGGCCTGCCGACCAAGAAGGCGACGGTGGAGGAGGCTCTGCGAACCGTGGTCCGGCAGTATCAGCAACGGCGAGCCATCAAGGAACTCGCCGGCCTCGGTTGGGAGGGTGACCTCGACGCGATGCGAACGGACATCGACGAGCCGGCAAAAACCTGGTGATCGTCGTCGATTCATCCGTCTGGATCGCTCTGATACGCCGAGAGGCCTCGCGGGCGACGGCTCTGTTGCACGCCTGGAACGACACCTCGCGGATCCTTGTCGGCGACATTGTTCTGCTCGAGGTTCTGCGCGGCGCACGCAGTGAGGAGCATGCTGTCGCGATAGAACGGCGGCTGAGCCGATTTCCCATCGCGACGATGCTGTCTCCTGCCCTCGCGCGCCAAGCCGCTGGACATTATCGCAGGCTCCGCGAGAGAGGTATCACCGTCCACAAGACGGCCGATCTCGTCATCGCCAGCTATTGCATCGCCAATCGCCACCAACTCCTGCATCAGGATCGCGATTTCGACCCCTTCGCGGAGCATTGCGGCCTGTTGCTCGCCTGAAGGCTACGCCACCGCGATCTTCGCCATCGCCGCCCGCAGCTCATCCGGGATCGCGACCGGCGTCTGCGGGCCGCGCTCGACATAGACATGGGTGAACAGGCCCTGGGCCGCGCTCAAGGCGGCGCCCTGCCGGAAGATGCCGATCCGATAGGTCACGGAGGAGCGCCCCAGCTTTTCGACCGCGAGCGCCCCCTCGACCGTCTCGGGGAAGGCGACGCTCTCGAAATAGTCGCAGCGCGTGCCCACCACGAGGCCGACGACCGTGCTGCGCTTCACGTCGAGGAAGCCCTGCTCGATCAGCCAGGCATTCACCAGCGTGTCGAACCAGTTGTAGTAGATCACATTGTTGACATGGCCGAAGACGTCGTTGTCGGCCCAGCGCGTGGGAATGGGGCGGAACAGCCGGAAATCGCCGCGCCCCAGCCTGACCGGCTTCTCGCTCATCGCCCGCTCCCCGCCTTGTCGCCCGTCCCGATCTCGCTGACGCCGAGCGCATCGGCCAGCCGCGTCTTCGCCGAGCCCGGCCGCAGCGGCTTCTGCTGGCTCTCATGCGGCGCCCAGCCCGACAGCCAGACGATCTCGAAGCTGGCCCGCACGCGCCCGTCCGCATCGGCGAAGCGCTCGCCATAGAGCTCGGCCGCGCGCAGCAGCACGCCACGGCGCAGGGGTTTGCGGCTGCGTTCGCTCAGCGCATTGGCCCAGCCCATGGCCCGCAGATCGCGCAGCAGCCCGAACATGTCGGCATAGCGGACGCTCACCATTTCGCTGTCGATCACCGGCAGCGCGAAGCCGGCCCGCTGCAGCAGCGCCCCCAGATCGCGCAGATCGGCGAAGGGCGCGATGCGCGGGCTCGCCCCGCCGCTGGCCTCGACCTCCGCGGCGAGCAGCGCCTGGCGCAGCTCCGTCAGGCTCTGGCCGCCAAGCAGACAGGCGATGAACAGCCCGTCCGGACGCAAGGCCCGGCGGATCTGCACCAGCGTGCCCGGCAGGTCGTTGACGGTATGCAGCGTCAGCAGCGAGGCGGCGAGATCCAGCGTCTCTCCGGCGAAGGGCAAGGCTTCGAGATCGCCGATCAGATCGCCCTGCCCCGCTTCGGCGAGGCGCAGCAGGCTCCCGGCCCGTTCGCGCAGGACAGGCATGGCGAGCGGCAGCGGCGTTCCCAGATCGAGCGCCTGCTCGAAGCGGCGCAGCACCGCCGAAAGCCGCTCGTCGAGATCGGCGACGCAGCGTGCCAGCAGGAAATCCGGATAGGCGGGAAGCGCGCGGCCGAGGCGGCTGCGGTAGAGGCTGCGATCGAAGAGGAGATGGTCAGCCATGGCCCGCCCGCGACGAGGAGGCGTGCCGCCTCACTCCATCCCTTCCAGTTCGACGATCAGCCCCTCGATCATCCGCAACCCGATCTGCCAGAAGGCCGGGTCGCGCGCATCGAGGCCGAACGGCGCCAGCAACTCCGAATGATGCTTGGTGCCGCCGGCCGAGAGCAGGGCGAAATAGCGCTCCTGGAAGCCTTCGGCCGAGTTCTGGTAGACGCCGTAGAGCGAGTTCACCAGGCAGTCGCCGAACGCATAGGCGTAGACATAGAAGGGCGAGTGGATGAAGTGCGGGATATAGGACCAGAAGGTCTCGTATCCCGGCCCGAGCCGGATCGCCGGCCCCAGGCTCTCGGCCTGCACGCTGAGCCACAGATCGCACAGATCGTCCGCCGTCAGCTCGCCGGACCGGCGGGCCTCGTGCACCTTCCGCTCGAAGGAATAGAAGGCGATCTGGCGCACCACCGTGTTGATCATGTCCTCGACCTTGGCGGCGAGCATCGCCTTGCGCTGCACCGGATCGCGCGTCTCGTCGAGCAGCTTGCGGAAGGTCAGCATCTCGCCGAACACGCTCGCCGTCTCGGCCAAAGTGAGCGGCGTCGGGGCCATCAGCGCCCCGTTCGGCCCGGCCAGCACCTGGTGCACGCCATGGCCGAGCTCATGCGCCAGCGTCATCACATCGCGCGGCTTGCCCTGATAGTTCACCAGCACGTAAGGGTGCGCGGAGGGCACCGTCGGATGCGCGAAGGCGCCGGGCGCCTTGCCGGGCCGCGGCGGCGCGTCGATCCAGCCCTCGTCGAAAAAGCGCCGGGCGATGCCCGCCATCTGCGGCGAGAAGGCGCCATAGGCGTCGAGCACCATGTCGCGCGCCTGCGTCCAGGGGATGCTGCGCTGCTCGACCTTGGGCAGCGGCGCGTTGCGGTCCCAGTAGTCCAGAACCTCCTGGCCGAACCAGCGCGCCTTCAGCCTGTAATAGCGGTGGGACAGGCGCGGATAAGCCTCGCGCACGGCAGCGACGAGAGCGTCGACGACGTCACGTTCCACTCTATTCGCCAGATGGCGCGAATCGGCGACATCGCTGAACTTGCGCCAGCGGTCGGAGATCTCCTTGTCCTTCGCCAGCGTGTTGGTGATCAGCGCGAAGGTGCGCAGATGCTGGCGGAAGACGGTGCCGAGCGCCTCGGCCGCCTGCTTGCGCACCGCGCCGTTCGAGTCCTGCAGCTTGTTCAGCGTCAGCTCGAGCGTCAGCTCCTCGCCGTCGATCTTGAAGCGCAGCGAGGCGATCGTCTCGTCGAAGAGCCGGTTCCAGGCGCCATGGCCGGTGACCGACTTCTCGTGGAACAGCTCCTCGATCCTGTCCTCGAGCTGATGCGGCTTGTCCTTGGCGAGATCGTCGAGCCAGGGCTTCCAATGGTTGAGCGGCGGCTGCGCGGCGGCCTTCGCCAGCACCGCTTCGTCGATCCGGTTGAGCTCCAGCCCGAAGAACAGCAGCTCGGTCGAGATCGCCGTCACCTTGTCCTGCGTGTCGCCGTAGAATTTGGCGCGCTGCGGATCGGTGGTGTCGCCGGAATAGATCAGCCCGGCATAGGACATGATCTTGCCGACGAGGTCCTCCAGCCCCTCATAGGTCCGCACCGCCTCGGCCAGGGCGCTGCTGGCGTCCTCGCCCGTCGCGAGCTCGGCGAGCTTGCCGCGATAGCGCTCGGCGAAGCGCCTTGCCTCGGCGAGAGCGCGCGCGACATCCGCCGCGAAGGCCGGCGAATCCATCCCCGGATAGAGATGCGTCAGATCCCATTCGGGCAGCTGCGCGGCCGGGCTGGCGGCACCGCCGCCATGAGCGGCGGCATGGAGGATCGCGGAGCGGTCGAAGGGGCTTGTCATCGCTTTATCTGCCTCGGCCGGAGCCCATCCCCGATCCCGGGTGAATCACGGATAGGCTTCAGGAATTCGGTTTCCACATATGCGCGGTAGGGCCGCCGCGATCAACGGCGCGGGAGCGGTAGGGTTCGATTGAGCCCGGGCCGCGTCGCTTAAGCCGCGCTTAACCGTTCTCGCTCAAACTGCTCCGAAACGGAACAACCGGTTCCGATTTCGCCTAATCGAGGTTCCATGTCCGCAACTGTCCTGGTCGTCGACGACGATCCCGTCCAGCGCCGTCTGCTCGACGCGATGTTGAAGCGGTCCGGCTATGAGGTGATCGCCGTCGACGGCGGAGAGCAGGCGCTGGCGTTGGCCGCCGACGAGACGCAGCGCATCGATTGCATCGTGCTCGACCTGGTGATGCCCGGCCTCGACGGCATGGGCGTGCTGGCCGCCCTGCGCGAGCGCGGCGACGAGACGCCCGTGATCGTGCAGACCGCGACCGGCTCGATCGAGACGGTGGTCGCAGCGATGCGGGCCGGCGCCGTCGATTTCGTGGTCAAGCCGGTCGGTGCCGAGCGCCTGCAGGTCTCGCTGAAGAACGCGCTGAAGCTCGGCGCGCTCGAGCACGAGATCCGCCATATGAAGCGGCGCGCCTCCGGGCAGCTCGGCTTCCGCGACCTCACCAGCAAGAGCGCCGATATGGGCCGCGTCGTGCAGCTCGCCGAGCGCGCCGCCCGCTCCAACATCCCGATCCTGATCGAAGGCGAGTCCGGCGTCGGCAAGGAGGTGCTCGCCCGCGCCATCCAGGGCTCGAGCGATCGGCGCGGCAAGCCCTTCGTCACCGTCAATTGCGGCGCGATCCCGCATAACCTCGTCGAATCCATCCTGTTTGGCCATGAGAAGGGCGCCTTCACCGGCGCCACCGAGCGCCATATCGGCAAATTCGTCGAGGCCAATGGCGGCACGCTCTTCCTCGACGAGGTCGGAGAGCTGCCGCTCGATGCGCAGGTCAAGCTGCTGCGCGCCATCCAGGAGGGCGAGGTCGATCCCGTAGGCGGCCGGAAATCCGTGCGCGTCGACATCCGCATCATCTCCGCGACGAACAAGAGCCTGCTGGAGCAGGTCAAGCGCGGCGAGTTCCGCGAGGACCTCTATTACCGGCTCAACGTCTTCCCGATCACGCTGCCGCCGCTGCGCCAGCGCCGGGAGGACGTCGCCGATCTCGCCCGTGGCTTCCTCGCGCGCTTCGCCGCCGAGGAAGGCAAGAAGCTGCGCGGCATCACGGCCGAGGCGCTGCGCCTGCTCGGCGACTATGACTGGCCGGGCAATGTCCGCCAGCTGGAGAATGTGATGTTCCGCGCCGTCGTGCTCGCCGATGGCGACGAGCTGACGCTCGCCGAATTTCCGCAGATCGCCGCCCAGATGGAAGGCTTCGACGTGCGCATCCCGCCGGCTCCCGCCCTGTTGCCGGGCGAGCCGCGCGGCGAGGCCGCGCCCCGCATCATCCAGGTGCCGGTGCGCGATCCCAACGCGCTCGACCTCGTCGCCGGCTCGGACATGCGCACGCTCGACGAGCTCGAGCGCGAGATCATCAAATTCGCGCTGGCGCATTATCGCGGCCATATGTCGGAGATCTCGCGCAAGCTCGGCATCGGCCGCTCGACGCTCTACCGCAAGCTTAAGGATTACGGGCTGATCGAGGGCGATGCCGGCGCCGAAGGAGCCGACGCCGCCTGAGTGAATATCGACCGCTGTTGCAGGGCGGCATCTTGTCGAAGGGCGTCGGCTCGCGCAGTTATCGCGTGTGGTCCGGCCGGGACTGGGGAATTGATCGATGCGCCTTCTGCGCCTGGCGGAATCCGTCTCAGCTGCGTCTCTCTCGCTCGCGCTCCTGTTCACGCCGGCCCTCGCCGGCGAGACCGGCCTGCCGCTGCCGGAGCAGCCGGCGCTGGATTTGCGCCCCGCCGCCGGCATCGTGGCGGCCGAGACCGCAGAGACCGGCGAGATCACCACCGGCGCGCTGTCGACCGGGGGCCGCGAGCCTGATCGGCCGGACGAGCCCGAAATCGTGCTCGACATCCCCGAGCCGGTCATGCCGCCGGCGGACCCAGCCCTTATCGCCAGCCGCGCGGCTCCCGAGATCCGGCTTCCGCCGCTGCCGGAGGTCACGGTCAGCTTCCCGCCCGGCCTGCTCTTGTCCGGCCAGATCGCCGCGCAGGCCGAGGCTGCCACCGCCCTGCCCCGTCTGGCGGCGCGCGAGCGGGCCGATATCGTCGCCGCCTATGCCGCCAACGACAACCAGCCCTTCTGGATCGACGGCAAGGGCTGGAGCGCCGCCGCCAAGCGACTGGTCGCGCAGCTCGCTCGCGCGGCGCAGGACGGTCTGCGTGCCGAAGACTATGCGCCGCCCGTTTTCGAGGCGAGCGACAAGGCCAGCCTGGCCGAGGCCGATCTGCGCCTCTCGGCGCTCGCGGTGCTGTATGCCCGCGACGCACGCGGCGGGCGCATCGATCCGCGCCGCCTCTCCCGGCTGATCACGCCCACGCTCGATCTGCCCTCGGCGACCGAGGTGCTCTCCGAGCTGACCGGGGCGTCAGATCCCGGCGCCGTGCTCGCCGCCTACAACCCGCCCCATGCCGGCTATCGCCGCCTCAAGGCGAAGCTCGCCGAGCTGCGCTCCGACAGGCCGGACGCCACCCCGGTCGCCCGCATTCCCGCCGGTCCCGCCCTGCGCCTCGGCATGCGCGATGCACGCGTGCCGCTGATCCGCGCCCGCCTGGGCCTCGGCACCAGCGAAGAGCCGGTCTTCGACCGCTCGACGGCGATGGCCGTGGCCGAGTTCCAGAAGCAGGCCGGCCTGCGCGCCGATGGCGTGGTCAGCGACCGGACGATCGCGGCGCTCGCCATGCCGCGCTCCTCGCGCCTGGAAAGCGATGTCGTCGCCCAGATGGAGCGCTGGCGCTGGCTGCCGGCCGATCTCGGCGCCGCCCACATCATCGTCAACATCCCGGAATACCGGATGCGGGTGATGCGCGATGGCAGGTCCGTGCACGAGGCGCGCGTGATCGTCGGCAAGCCGGAATCCGCGACGCCGGTCTTCTCGCACAAGATGGATCATGTGGTGGTGAACCCGTCCTGGTTCGTGCCGCCTTCGATCCTGAAGAAGGAGTTCCTGCCGGGCCTCGCCGCCGATCCCGATTACGCCGCCAAGCGCGGCTATGTCGTGACGCGCCGCGGCAAGACGATTTCGGTGCGCCAGCCGCCGGGCGAGCGCAACGCGCTCGGCTGGATCAAGTTCATGTTCCCGAACGATCATGCCGTCTATCTGCACGACACGCCCAATCGCCGGCTGTTCGGCGCCGACAAGCGCGCCTTCAGCCATGGCTGCGTGCGCGTCGAGAACCCCTTCGCCCTCGCCGACCAGGTTCTCGGCCCGGAATGGAGCAGCGAGCGCCTGAAGCGCCTGATCGGCTCCGGCGAACGCACGATCAAGCTGCCGCAGCCCCTGGCGATCCATCTCGTCTACGAGACGCATGTCGTGAACGAGGCCGGCACGGTGACCACCTTCGACGATCTCTATGGCTTCCATCGCCTGGTGAAGAACGCGCTCGAGCCGGATCCGATCAGATCGGGTCGATCTGATCGGTGAATCCGTCTCGCTTTGAGATAGAGACCGTTTTATCCGATCAGCTTGCCTTGCAAGCTGATCGGAACGGGCTCGAGCAGCGGTCCTGAGGCCGGGCTCGTCGCAAAAAAGTCCCAAACGGCACGGTTTCGCCACGATCTGGGATTAGCCACACCCAAGCTTGCCGAATACCGGCGGGGGGTGTTGTAACGCCGCTAACCTCCCGTTAAGCCTTCTCGGCAACTGTTCCTTCACGCTACCGCTCCGGCTCGCCCGGCGCTTCGAGACGGGTCAGGTGAGAGTGAGCTGGTCGAAAGCCGAGATGTCCGCACGGCTCCCGCATCTATTCGGGCGGCTGGCGCATATGGGCCTTCTCCTCGCCGCCAGTGCCGGCCTGCTTGCTCTCGGCGTGCGCGGCACCCAGAACGCCGTCGCCAATGGCGATACGCGCACCATCACCATCCGCCACATGCACACCAAGGAAGAGACGACCGTCACCTTCAAGCGTGACGGCCGCTATGATTCCGCGGCGCTGGAGAAGCTGAACTGGGCCCTGCGCGACTGGCGCCTCGACGAGCCGATCCGCATGGACCCGCGCCTGTTCGATCTCGCCTGGGAGGTGCATCGCAAGGTCGGCTCCGAGGAGCCCTTCCACGTCGTCTCGGCCTATCGCTCGCCTGGGACCAATTCGATGCTGCGCCGGCGCTCGCGCGGCGTCGCCAAGCACAGCCAGCACATGCTCGGCAAGGCGATGGATTTCTATCTGCCGGATACCCCGACCGCCCGCATCCGCGAGACCGCGATGCGGCTGCAGCGCGGCGGCGTCGGCTTCTATCCCGGCGCTCACACCCCCTTCGTCCATCTCGATGCAGGCTCGGTGCGCTCCTGGCCGCGCATGACGCGCAGCCAGCTCGTCCGCCTGTTCCCGGATGAGAAGACCGTCCATCTGCCCTCCGATGGCAAGCCGCTCTCGGGCTATGAGGTCGCCAAGGCCGAGATCCTGTCCGGCGGCGGCTCGGTGATGGGCTATGGCGCCGCCGATCTCGACGAAGGCGCGGTGATGGCCTCGAGCGGCGGCGGCAAGAGTTTCTGGGCCGCCCTGTTCGGCGGCGACGACGAGGAGGCGGACGCCAGGCCGACCCGTGGACGCGCCGCGCCCCGCCGTGCGCCGGCCCAGCAGCCGACGGTCATGGCCTATGCCGGCGATTCCAATGCCAGCGATGGCGGCCGTTTCGCCGTCGCCCGCTCGCAGCCGGTCCAGGCCAATGTCGGCAGCGGCCTGCCGGAAGAGCGCTTCAGCCGAAGCGCGGCGCCGGCGCCGGCCGAGACCAGGGTGGCCGCGCTCGCCCCGGCCGAGGCCGCTCCGCCGGAGCCGCCGAAGCCGAGCCTGATCGCGACGGCGCTGCCGGTCGCCCGCCCGGCCAGCCTGACGCTGCCCGCCAACCAGCAGCCCGGCGCGCCGCAGCTCGCCGCCCTGGCGGCCGAGGCCTCGGCGCTGCCCTTGCCGGCCGGCGAGCAGAAGCTGGTGCTGGCCTCGCTGCCGCCGCGCCGGCCGAGCGACCTTCCGGCCCCTTCGCTGGAGACCATCGTCGCCGGCAATGCCGTCTCCGCGCCGCTGCCGCCGACACGCCCGGTTGCGCTGGCGAGCCTCTCGATGGAGGGCTTGCGCCTTGCCGGCGAGCCGGAGAGCCCCCTGCCCGCCGGGGCCAGGCTCGTCGCCGTCAGCCATCCCGCGCCGCCGGTCCGGCCGCGCCTGCCCGCCGCCCAGGCGGAGCCCGAGCCGCCGGCAGCGCCAGCACCGCGCGTCGCGGCCTCGCAGCCGCGCACGCCGCTGGCCGTCGGCTATGATGCCGATCGGTCTGGCCTCGATACGCTGTTCGCCGCGGTCGCTGCCCCTGCCGCGCCGTCGGCGCGCCAGGCCAGGGTCGACACCGCCAGGCCCAAATCGGAGCCCAAACCCGAGCCCAAATCGGAGCCCAAGACCGAGCACGGCGCCCGCGCCAAGGACTGGGTCGGCCGACCGAACCCGGCGGCCGCTCTCGGCTTCAGCGCCGAGCCGACCGATATCGGCACGGGCAGCTTCACCGGCCCGGCGGTCAAGGCGCTGCCGACCACCTTCATCCAGAACTGAAGACGGCGCGGCGCCCTCTCAGCTCCTGTCGATCGGCCAGTCGCGGAACACCGGCAGCGCTTCGCAGGCAGCCGCCTGCCTGGCCAGGTCCGGCCAGCGCCCCTCCTCGACGAAATCAGGAATCACGAAGCGGCAGAAGCCCCAGGCGATCGCCGCCGCGATATCGCCGGGGCGCAGCGGCGGCCCGCTGCCGATCTCGCCACGCTGGGCCGCCTGATCGAGCAGGTCGAGGGCCGTGTGGAGCTGCATCAGGATGCGCTCCTGCCAGCCGGCATAGCGCTTCTCCTCCGGCCGCTTACGCTCGTATTCCACCGAGACCGCCTTGTCGGCCGCGACGATGCCGATGCCTGTCAGCGACAGATCGCGCACCCGCTCGGGCGCCGCCGCGGGCCGCAGCGAGCGGCCGGCGATATCCTCGAAATGCTGGATGATCAGGCTGGAATCGGTGATCACCACTCCGTCATCGGCCACCAGGGTCGGCGCCTTGATCAACGGGTTGATCGCCTTGAACTCCGGCATGTGCCGGAACACCGAAACCGAGCGGTGCTCGAAGCTCAGGCCGAGCAGCGAGCCGGTGATCGCGGCGCGCCGCACATAGGGGCTGTCGAGCATTCCAACCAGCAGCATCTGTCACTCCCGTTCGATGTGGAGCGCCAGCCTACCAACCGCAGCGCCGATGCCACGCGAAATCGGGTGAAGCCCGGCTTCACGCCGATTGATGAGCGTCGCTCTCGGTCTCGGCCCCGAGCGCCTGCGTGAGCGCCATCTGGCAGGGGTCCCAGAGCGGCGGCCCGCCGAAATGTGCGACCAGCAGCTCGGTCAGGGCCCGCACCTTCCCGGGCACATAGGCGCCGGGCGGGCGCAGGATATAGAGCCCGCGCTCCTGCATCGGATATTGCCAGAGGATATGCTCGAGCCGGCCCGCGCGAATGGCCTCGCTGGCGATGAAGGTCGGCAAGGCCGCGAGCCCAAGCCCCGCCTCCGCCCAGCTCAGCAGCGTATCGCCGCTATCCGAGCGCAGCCGGCCGGACGGGCGGATCGAGACCCAGCGCCGATTGACCCGGAAACTCCATTCGTGGACGGCGGTGCCGGTATAGATCAGGCAAGCATGGCCGGCGAGATCATGCGGCGTCTGCGGCCGGCCATGGCGGGCGAAATAGTCCGGGCTGCCGAGGACCGCGCCGCGCACCGCGCTGATCCGGCGCGCGACCAGGCTGGAATCCTTGAGCTCGCCGATGCGCACCGCCGCGTCGAAGCGCTCGCCGATCAGATCGACCTGGCGGTCGCTCGCCTCGACATCGAGCTCCAGCTTCGGGTGCCGGCGCGCCAGCTCGGCGAGCACCGGGGCCAGATGCCGGTAGCCGAAGCTGAGCGGCATCGACAGCCGCAGCCGGCCGGCGACGCCGCCCGATTGCAGCGCCACCGCCTCGCGCGCCTCCGCCAGCTCCGAAAGGATACGCTCGCCCCGCGCCTTGAATTCGAGCCCTGCCTCGGTCGCCGCGACGCCGCGCGTGGTGCGGCTGAGCAGGCGCGTGCCGAGATCAGCCTCCAGCCGTGCGATGCGGCGGCTGACGATGGATTTGGAAAGGCCCAGGCCGCGCGCCGCGCGGCCGAAGCCGCCGGCGTCGACCACCGCGACGAAGCTGCGGATATCGTCGATCTCGGACATCGAAGCGTTCCCCAACGCGCAACAGATTGGTTCCCGATATGGGCATTCTGGTGCTGGAAGTGAACCGCTACCTTTCGCCTATCGGTTCACAGCTCCGTTCAGGAAGGCTTCCATGTCCACGGTTCTCGTTCTCAACAGCAGCGCCTCGGGCGCAGCGTCCGTCTCCAGGCAGCTGATTGCCGACATCGTGGCGCGCCTGCGCGCCCAGGATCCCGCGGCCAGGGTGGTCGAGCGCGATCTCGGCAGCGATCCGGTGCCGCATCTCTCGGCCGATGCCGCGACCGCCATTCGCGGCGGCGAGCCCGCCAATGCCGCGCAGGCGCAGGCCAAGGCCCTGTCGGACGTGCTGGTCGCCGAGCTGAAGGCGGCCGACACCATCGTGATCGGCGCGCCCATGTATAATTTCGGCATCCCGTCGACGCTGAAGGCCTGGTTCGACCATGTGCTGCGTGCCGGCCTCACCTTCCGCTATACGGAAGCCGGACCCGAGGGCCTACTCACCGGCAAGCGCGCCATCGTCGTCGAGAGCCGCGGCGGACTCTACAGCAGCGGGCCGGCCCAGGGCATGGATGCGCAGGAGCCGCATCTGCGCACGCTGCTCGGCTTCATGGGCATCGGCGATGTCAGCTTCATCCGCGCCGAGAAGCTCGGCTTCGGGCCGGAAGCCCGCGAGCAGTCGATCAGCGCCGCCAAGGCCGAGCTCAAGCTCGTCGCCTGAGCCGATCGCGGCAACGGGCCGGGGCTCGCCTGCTCCGGCCCCAGCCGTGATTGTCAGGCGCTCTCGCCGACCGCCTGGAGATAGAGGTCGAGGATCGCCTCCTCCTCCTTGCGCTCGTTCAGGTCGCGCTTGCGCAGCGCGATCACCTTGCGCAGCACCTTGACGTCGTAGCCATTGGCCTTGGCCTCGGAATAGACCTCCTTGATGTCGTCGGAGATCGTCTTCTTCTCTTCCTCGAGCCGCTCGATGCGCTGCACGATGCTCTTGAGCTGATCGCCCTGAACCGGATCGTCCATTCTCGAATGTTCCTTGCTTCCAGATTTGGCCGCAGGGGTTCGCCCGGATGGGCGCGAAGGTCAAGCGCGAAGGGCGCGCCGTTCACAACTCGCGCGCCACTGCCAGAGCCCCGGGCAGAAGCCGCGCCAGCCTGAGGCCCCAGGCGCGCGCCGCATGCGGCTCGCCGATCAGGTCCTGCCGAATCTCGATCAGTGCGTCGAGCAGCCCGCGCCGCCGGGCATGCCGGTCGATCGTGTCGCCGGGGAGCCCGCCCCGATAGGGCTCGTTGTCGCCGACGATCAGGTCGCCCTCCGCCTGCAGCGCGGCGATCACCGCCCGCGCCAGCCGCCCCTCGCGATCCCAGAGGACGCCGGCATGCCAGGGACGCGGAACGCCCTTCCAGAACGGCGTGAAGGAATGCATCGAGACGATCGCCGGCGGATGCCCGGCCGCGATCGCCGTCTCGACGGCCGTGTCGATCGCGCTGTCATAAGGCGCGTAATAGCGTGCGATTCGCGCGGCGATGCCGGCATCGTCGATCCGGGCATTGCCGGGAATGATCGCGCCGTCCGAGATCCGCATGACGAGGGTCGGATCGTCCCGGCCGCGATTAGGATCGATCAGCAGCCGCGAGAAATGGCTGAGCACCGCCGGCGCCCCCAGCGCCTGCGCCGTCGCGCGCGTCATCTCCGCGGCGCCGATGTCATAGGCGATATGGCGCTCGAGCTGCGCCGGCGGCAGGCCGAGCGCCTCCAGCTCCGCGGGGATGGCGTTGCTGGCATGGTCGCAGAGCAGCAGGATGCCGGTGGCGGGATCGCCGGCGATCAGCTCGACATCTCCTGGCTGGCGCGGGCGCATCATGTCCTTCGGCGTCTTTATCCCTCGGCGCGACATCCTCTAGAAGGGGATGGGCCGGAACGCCATGGGATTCGCGGAAGGGGGAGCAAGGTGCAGCAGCAGGACGCGATCGCGCGGCGGCGCGCCACGGCGCGCGCGGTTTTCGACGCCGCCGTCGCCCGCGCGCATCCGCGCAGCTGGCTCGCCGCGAATCTGCCGCCCCCGCCGCCCGGCGGCCGGCTGATCCTGCTCGCCGCCGGCAAGGCGGCCGGCAGCATGACCGCGCTGGCCGAAGCGCATTATCTCGACGGGCTGGGGCTGGCGCCCACGCGCCTGCTCGGCCATGCCGTCGCCCGCCATGGCTATGAGACGGCGACGCGTCACATCCCGATGCTCGCGGCCGGCCATCCGGTGCCGGACCAGGGCAGCATCGACAGCGCCGAGCGCGCGCTTTCCCTCGCCGCCGCGGCGACGGCGGAGGACCTCGTGCTCGTGCTGCTGTCGGGCGGCGGCTCGGCCAATTGGGTCGCTCCGGCGGGCGGGCTGACGCTCGCCGAGAAGCAGGCGGTCAACAAGGCGCTGCTGCGCTCGGGCGCGCCGATCGGCGAGATGAACATCGTCCGCAAGCGGCTCTCGCGCATCAAGGGCGGCCGGCTCGCGCTGGCTGCCCGGCCGGCGCGGCTGCTCACCCTCGCGGTCTCCGATGTCCCGCATGACGACCCCGCCGCCATCGCCTCGGGGCCGACCGTGCCTGACCCGACCACCATGGCCGATGCCCGCGCCATCGTCGCCCGCTACGGCCTCGACCTGCCGCCCGCCGCGCGGGCCCTGCTCGCCGATGACGGCGGCGAGACGCCCAAGCCCGGCGATCCCGCCTTCGCCCGCAGCGAATACCGCATCGTCGCCCGCCCGGCCGACGCCATCGCCTGCGCCGTGGCGGCCGCGGCGGCCGCCGGCTACGAGCCGATCGATCTCGGCCCGGATCTGGAGGGCGAGGCGCGGGAGGTCGCGGCCGCGCAGGCGCGGCAGGCGCTCGCGCTGAAGGCAGCCGGCAGGCGCGCCGCGCTGATCTCCGGCGGCGAGCTGACGGTGACCATCGCGGGCAATGGCCGCGGCGGGCCGAACCAGGAATTCGCCCTGGCGCTGGCCCTGGCGCTGGACGGCGCCGCCGGCATCGTCGCGCTCTCCGGCGATACCGACGGCACCGATGGCGGCGGCGGCGAGGCGAGCGACCCGGCCGGGGCGCTGATCGACGAGACCACGCTGGCCCGCGCCCGCTCGCTCGGCCTCGATCCCGCCCAATCGCTGCGGCAGAACGATTCCACCGGTTTTTTCGAGCCGCTCGGCGATCTCTTGCGGACCGGCCCGACCCTGACCAATGTCAATGATTGCCGCGTGATTCTGATCGATCCATGAAGCTGAGCGGACGCCTCCTCCGATCCGTCCTGCCGCTGTCGCTGCTGCTCGCGACCGTCACGGCGGCGCATGCCGATCTGCGCATGTGCAACACCACCTCGAGCCGCGTCGGCGTCGCCATCGGCTATCGCGACGCGCAGGGCTGGGTCACCGAGGGCTGGTGGAATCTGGCGCCGCGCGCCTGCGAGACCCTGCTGCGCGGCACGCTGGCGGCGCGCTTCTATTACGTCCACGCCGTCGATTACGACAAAGGCGGCGAATGGACCGGAAAATCCGTGATGTGCACGCGCAACAAGGAGTTCACGATTCGCGGCATCGAGGACTGCCTGGCGCGCGGCTATGACCGCTCCGGCTTCTTCGAGGTCGACACCGGCGAGCAGAAGGGCTGGACCATCCAGCTCACCGACACCTCCGGAACGGCGCCGCGTCCGTGATCATGAGCGCAAAGCGCTTGCCCTGACCGCTTGAATCGGCGAGGCCTTGCGCTGTGACGATAGGCGACGGCGCAGAGAAAGAGAGCGTGGCGATGAGGCGGGAACGGCGGATCAAGATCATCGCGACGCTGGGGCCGGCTTCGTCCACGCCCGAGATGTGCGCCGCGCTGTTCGAGGCGGGGGTCGACGTCTTCCGCATCAATATGAGCCATACCCAGCGCGAGACCCTGCCCGCCAAGGTCGCGATGCTGCGGGGGCTCGAGAAGCAGTTCCGCCGCCCGGTCGGCATCCTCGCCGATCTCCAGGGCCCGAAGCTGCGCGTCGGCCAGTTCGGCGGCGATGGCGGCGTGCAGCTGGAGAACGGCGCCCGCTTCACCCTCGATTCGGACCCCGCGCCCGGCACCGCCAAGCGCGTGCACCTGCCCCATCCCGAGATCCTGACGGCGCTCGAGCCCGGCCACACCCTGATCCTCGACGACGGCAAGATCCGCCTCGTCGTCGAGAAGGCGACGCCGAAGCAGGCGGTGACCAGGGTCACGGTCGGCGGGCGCCTTTCCTCGCGCAAGGGCGTCAGCCTGCCCGATACGACCATCCCGGTCTCGGCCATGACCGACAAGGACCGCTCCGATGCCGAGGCGGCGGCGGAGGCGGGCGTCGACTGGATCGCGCTCTCCTTCGTGCAGCGGCCCGAGGACATGGCCGATCTGCGCAAGATCGTGCAGGGCCGCGCCCTTGCTCTGGCCAAGATCGAGAAGCCGCAGGCGGTGATCCGGCTGCAGGAGATCATCGAGGCCTCGGACGCGATCATGGTGGCGCGCGGCGATCTCGGCGTCGAGATGCCGATCGAGAAGGTGCCGGGCACCCAGAAGCGAATCACCCGCATGGCCCGCCGCATGGGCAAGCCGGTCGTGGTCGCGACGCAGATGCTGGAGAGCATGATCACCGCCCCGGTGCCGACCCGCGCCGAGGTCTCCGATGTGGCGACAGCGGTGTTCGAGGGCGCCGATGCGGTGATGCTCTCGGCCGAAAGCGCCGCCGGCCAATATCCGATCGAGGCGGTGACGATGATGAACCGCATCGCCGAGGAGGTCGAGAACGAGCAGATCTATCGCTCGATCCTGGAGGCGCAGCGCGCCGAGCCGGAGGCGACAGGCGCCGACGCCATCGCCAAGGCGGCCCATGAGATCGCCGATGCGCTGCATCTTCGGGCGATCACCGCCTGGACCTCCTCGGGCTCGACCGCCTTCCGCATCGCCCGCGAGCGCCCGAACTCGACCGTCATCGCCCTGACGCCGAATGCCGCCACGGCGCGCCGGCTCACCCTGGTCTGGGGCGTCCATTCGGTCGTCACCAAGGACGCCAGCGACATCGACGACATGGCCTTCCGCGCCTGCAAATTCTCGGTGCGCGAAGGGTTCGCGGCGCCGGGCGACCGCGTGATCGTGGTGGCCGGCGTTCCCTTCGGCACGCCGGGCGCGACGAATATGGTCCGCATCGCCTTCGTCACGAAGGAGCACGCCGCCAAGGCGTGAGGCCCATGGCCATCACCGACATCGCGACCCGGACCTATAACCACAGCTGGCGGCTCGATCCGATCATCCGCAGCCTGCTCGACACCGATTTCTACAAGCTCCTGATGCTGCAGATGATCAGGAGCTTCCACCCGCAGGTGCAGGTCACCTTCGGCCTGATCAACCGCTCGAAATGGATCCGCCTCGCCGAGATCATCGACGAGGCCGAGCTGCGCGCCCAGCTCGACCATGCCCGCGAGCTGCGCTTCACCAAGAAGGAGCTGATCTGGCTCGCCGGCAACAGCTTCTACGGCAAGACCCAGATGTTCACGGCCGATTTCATCGCCTGGCTCGCGGCGTTCCGCCTGCCGGACTACGAGCTGCGCAAGGTTGACGGGCAATACGAGCTGACCTTCGCCGGCCCCTGGACCCATTCCATGATGTGGGAGATCCCGGCGCTGGCGATCGTCAACGAGTTGCGCTCGCGCCAGGCCCTGAAGGGGCGCGGGCGCTTCGCGCTCGACGTGCTCTATGCCCGCGCCAAGTCGAAGCTCTGGGACAAGGTCGAGCGGCTGCGGGCGCTGCCCGATCTGCGCATCTCCGATTTCGGCACCCGCCGGCGCCATGGCCATCTCTGGCAGCGCTGGTGCGTCGAGGCGCTGAAGGAGGGGCTCGGGCCGACCTTCGGCGGCACCTCCAATGTGCTGCTCGCCATGGAGAACGATCTCGAGGCGATCGGGACCAATGCCCATGAATTGCCGATGGTGCTGGCGGCGCTCGCCGACAGCGACGAGGAGCTCAGGCGCGCGCCCTATCGCGTGCTCGACGAGTGGCGCCAGGTCTATGGCGGCAATCTGCTGATCGTGCTCCCCGACGCCTTCGGCACCACCGCCTTCCTGCGCGATGCGCCCGCCTGGCTGGCGGACTGGACGGGCTTTCGGCCGGACAGCGCCCCGCCGATCGAGGCCGGCGAGCAGATCATCGCCTGGTGGAAGGCACAAGGCCGCGACCCGAAGAGCAAGCTGCTGATCTTCTCCGACGGCATGGACATCGATTCGATCGAGGCGACCTATCGGCATTTCCAAGGGCGGGTTCGCACCGGCTTCGGCTGGGGCACCAACCTGACCAACGACTTCGTCGGCTGCGCGCCGGACGGCACGCCCGACCTCGACCCGATCTCGCTGGTCTGCAAGGTGGTCAGCGTCAACGGCCGCCCGGCGGTGAAGCTCTCGGACAATCCCAACAAGGCGACCGGCGATCCGGCCGAGATCGCCCGCTATCTGCACGTGTTCGGCGGGGCGGACCGCAAGGAGCAGGCGGTGCGAGTTTAGCCGAGTTCACCCGATCCGGAACACGGCCCCTGTCCCTGCCTCGCGATAGAGATCCACCCGCTCGCCATCCCAGTGATAGTCGAGATGCCGGCCTTGCACCGGCCCTGACGCCAGATCGGGCCAGAACAGCCCGACGCATTCGCCGCTCCGGCGGCGCACGCTCGGATAGATCACCCCGTCCGAGCCGCCGGCCCGCAATTGCGCGCCCAGCGCCTGGCTGGCGCCGTAGGCCTCGGCCTGCAGCAGAAGGCTCTTCTCGTGCGTCTCGCCGCGCAGATCGTGCAGCCGGCCCTCGATGACGAAGACCAGCTCGCGAAACTGCGAGGTCCAGCCCGGCGGCTCGCGCGTCATCGCCATGAAGCGGCCATGGTGGTGGATCGTTTCGAACAGCGCCGTCTCGAAGCGATCGCCCGCATAGAGCACGCCGAAGCTGCCATCGCTGAAACGGCTCGGCCGGTCCCGGCTGACATGGGTGAAGGGCGCCATCAGCCAGCTCGCGCCGGGACCCGAAACCCGCCGCTCCGGCGGCACCAGATCGAGATTCCCGATCGTCTCCATCAGCCGCGGATTGGTCTTCATCTCGGCATGGATCAGCAGCGGCCAATCGGCCGGATCGGCGATGTCCTCGAACAGGTCGATCGGCGGGAAGGCGCTGCGGATGATGCGGACGGCGCCCGGCCAGCGGATCTCCGCCAGCGGAAACTGCGAGCCGCTCACCAGACGCCGCGCTCGGCGTCGAGATAGCGCCGCACCCGCATCAGATCGGTCAATTCCCCACCCAGCATGACAGCGAGGGCCGAGCGGCCGCCGAACGCCTCGTTCGCGGCCTTGATCCAGGCATAGGCGCGCTGCGGCTCGCGGAAGATCAGGCGCAGCGCCTTGTGAATGCCCATCAGATTGGACAAGCGCGCCCGCGTATCGCGATCGATCCGGCCGATCTCGCCGGCTTTCCAGCGCCGATAGCTGCGCACCGGCTGATCGAGCAGCACCGCCGCCTCGTCATCCGTGACGCCCCAGAGCCGGAACAGATTGACCGCCGCCCGGAACATCGCAGCCGCCTCGGCATCGCTGATGGCGACGGGGACGAACTCGCTCGGAACGGTCTCGATGGGCGACAGCGGGGCCAAGGCCAAATCTCCATTTGGCCTAAAATAGGTAAAATGCTGCCAAATGGCAAGGACGATCCCGTCAGGCGTCGCGGCCGTCGACTTCGAGCTTCAGCGATTCGACCGCTTCCTTGACCGGTTCAAGCAGCGGGTACACGGCGAGCGCCTTGCGATAGGCGACCATGGCGCGCTTGTCGTCGCCCTGCTGGCGCAGGATCATGCCGAGCCCCATCATCGCGCCGTAATGGCGCGGCTCGCGCTTCAATGCCTCGCCGATATCGAGCATCGAGCGGATCGAATCGCCCTGCAGGAAGAGCGCGTTGGCCCGCTGGTTCCAGGCCTCGGCCCAGTCGGGCTCGATCGCGATCACCCGGTCGAGCAGCTCGATCGCCAGCGGGAATTCCCGCGCCTTCAGCGCCTGTTGCGCGCGGCTCATCAACAGATCTGCGGTGTCGGAGCCGGAGCGGGCCCAGCGCCGCTGGATCAGGTTGGCGATGCCCTTGGCCTCCTCCGGTGTCTTGGCGGCGGCGAGGCGCTCGAACAGCTTGTCCAGCGCCGCGGCCGGGCTGCGCGGCGCCGGCGGCTCGGGCAGGTTCGGCTGGTCGGTGCGGTCGTCGTTCGGGACCTGCGCCGACGCGCCGGGCGGCAGGGCGGCGAGCGCCGCCGGAATCAGTGCGATGCCGAGGAGACGGGCGAGCTTCATGCCCGATAAATTGGGACCGGCGGGCGCCCCCGTCAATTCACGGCCCGGCGAGCACGCCAAAAAAGCGGGCCGCAGCTGGTGCGGCCCGCTTGATCTCGTCAGACAGGTGCGAGCGCGCGGCGCCGTGCGCCGCGCAAGGCTCAGCCCTGGCGCGCCTTGAAGCGCTTCTGGACCTTGTTGATGATGTAGACGCGGCCCTTGCGGCGCACGAGCTGGTTGTCGCGATGGCGCGCGCGCAGCGACTTGAGCGAATTGCGGATCTTCATAGCCGGACTCCCATCGGCCGGCCATTGGCCGAACCGGTCAAAAAACCGAAGGCAACGCGAACCGGAAGCCGGCCCTCGCCGAAAAACGACATGCGCGCCTGAAGCGATGCCGGCTGTATACGGATTTTGCCGCGGAAGGCAAGGCCCGCGCGCGAATGCTCCCTTATATCGCCAGCTCCTCTAGCTATGACGCTGCGGCCTGCCTAACTTTGCAGCCCACCTCGGGCCATATCGGAGTCTCGCGATGTTCAACGCCAAGTCCCTCCTCGACGCGCTTGTCAGCGCCGGCAGCAAGGCCGGGGCGCAGGGCGGCCAGGCCGGCGGCCTTGGTGGAGTGCTCGGCAACCTCGCCCAGCAGATCCAGCAGGGCGGCGGCGGCGGCGGCCTCGTCGGCATGGCCGGCCAGATCTTCGGCCAGGCCAGCCAGGGCGTGCAGGACGCGGCCCGCAACAGCGGCCTGCAGCAGGGCGCGAGCGATGTCGTCGGCCAGCTCTCCGGCGGCAAGACCCCCGAGCAGCTGCTCGCCCAGGCCAGGAGCATGCTCGGCAACAACCAGCTCGGCGCCGGCGCCCTGCTCGGCGGCCTCGGCGCGCTGGTCTTCGGCAGCTCGGCCGGGCGCTCGATCATCGGTTCGGCCGCCAAGCTCGGCGGCGCCGCGCTGATCGGCGGCCTCGCCTACAAGGCCTATCAGAACTACCAGGCCGGCAAGCCGCTGCTCGGCGCCGACCGGCAGGCTGTGCTGCCCGCCCCCGCAGGCTCCGGCTTCGAGCCCGAGGCGGCCAGCCAGCAGAACGCGCTGGTCTTCATCCGCGCCATGATCGCCGCCTCGGCCAGCGACGGGCATATCGACGATGCCGAGCGCGACGCGATTCTCGGCGGTCTGCGCCAGGCCGGGCTCGATGCCGAGGCGCATCAATGGCTGGCGCATGAGATGGCCAATCCGGCCAGCGTCGACGCGCTGGTCGAGGGCGCCGAGACGCCAGAGCTCGCCGCGCAGATCTACACGGCGGCCCGCATCGCCATCAATCCGGACACCTCCGCCGAGAAGGATTTCCTGGCGGGCCTCGCCGGCTCGCTCGGCCTCGATGCCGAGCTGGTGGCGAACATCGACGCCGCCGCCAGCGCCGCCAAGGCCTGAGCCCGAAGATGAGCCCGCAGGCCGAGATCCGGTCCGTCCTGATCACCGGCGCCGGCGGCAATCTCGGCCGCAAGCTCGGCGCGCATCTGCTCGCCGGCTCCTGGTGCCGGCGCCTGGTCGGGATCGACCGTAGCGCCGACGCCTCCGGCGCCGATCCGCGCTTCACCGCCGTCGCGGCCGATCTCGCCGATCCGCATGACCGGCGCTGGCGGGATGCGCTGCAGGGCATCGACGCCGTCGTGCATCTCGCCGCCAGCAACCCGCTGCCGGATGCGCCCTGGAGCGATGCCTGCGACTCCTTCGACATGACGCTGCATCTGCTCGAGGCGGCGGCCCAGGCCGGGGTGCGCCGCTTCGTCTTCGCCTCCTCCAACCACGCGATGGGGCAGTACAAGGACGAGCCTCTGGCCCGCACGATCGGCCCCGGCGGCCTGCGCACCGACACGCCTCCCGGGCCGGGCACGCGCTTCTTCAACGGCCGCGAGATCGTCCAGGGCTTCGCCTACGGCGCCTCCAAGCTGATGGGGGAGCGCGCCTGCTGCGCCAAGGCGATCGCCTCGGGCGGCGCGCTCACCGCCGTCAGCGTGCGCATCGGCTGGTGCCAGCCCGGCGACAACGATCCGCGCACGCTCAACACCTCCGGCCTGCCCGGCGAAGCGCCCGGCAGCGGCGCCGAGGCGCAGCGCGACCTGCGCTGGTTCCGCAACATGTGGCTGTCGAACCGCGACTATGCCGCGGTCATGGAGCGGGCGCTGCTGGCCGATGCCTCCGGCTGGCCGGAGCCCGGCATCGTCGTCAACGGCATGTCGGCCAATCGCGGCATGCCCTGGAGCCTCGCCGAGGCGCAGGAGCTGATCGGCTACCGGGCGCAGGACGATGTCTGGGCCCATCTCGGCGACGGCGAGGCGTCCTAGGCGGGCCTCGCGCTCGCCAGGAACGCGCCCATCCGCTCCAGCGCCCGCTCGATATTCTCCAGCGAGTTGGCATAGGACAGCCGGATATAGCCTTCGCCGTACACGCCGAAATCGGGGCCGCCGATCGTCGCGACGCCGGTCTCCTCGAGCAGGGCCGAGGCGAGCTTCTTCGCCTTCCAGCCGGTCTTGGAGACGTTCGGGAAGGTGTAGAAGGCGCCCTTCGGCGTCGCGCAGGAAACATTGGGCAGCCCGTTCAGCCCGGCCACCACCGCCTTCCGGCGCCGGTCGAACTCCGCTACCATCGCATGCACCGCGTCCTGCGGGCCGGTCAGCGCCGCCAGCCCCGCCCATTGCGCCGGCGCGTTGACGCAGGAATGCGAGTTCACCGCCAGCTTGCGGGCATTGTCGTAGAGCGGCTTCGGCCAGACCGAGAAGCCCATGCGCCAGCCGGTCATCGCATAGGTCTTCGACCAGCCGTTCAGCAGGATCAGCCGGTCGCGGATCTCCGGATAGCGCAGCAGGCAGACATGGCGCTCGCCGTCATAGAGCATCTGGTCGTAAATCTCGTCCGACATCACCGCGACATCGGGGAAGCGCGCCAGCCCGGCGACCAGCTTGTCGACCTCGGCCTTCGGCGTGACGCCGCCGGTCGGGTTGGCCGGCGAGTTGACAATCAGCAGCCGCGTCTTCGGCGTGATCAGCGACAGGGTCTCCTCGGCGGAGAAGGCGAAGCCGTTCTCCTCGCGGATCGGCACCGGCACCGGCGTCGCGCCGGTGTATTCGATCATCGAGCGATAGATCGGGAAGCCCGGGTCTGGATAGAGGATCTCCGCCCCCGGCTCGCCGAACATCAGGATCGCCATGAACATGGTGACCTTGCCGCCCGGCACGATCATCACCTCTTCCGGCGAGACCGAAACCTGGAAGCGCTTGTGCAGATCGGCCGCCACCGCCTCGCGCAGCGGCAGGATGCCGTTCGCCGGGGTGTAGCCGTGATGGCCGTCGCGCAGCGCCTTCACCGCCGCCTCGACGATATGCTCCGGCGTCGGGAAATCCGGCTGGCCGATGCCGAGATTGATGATGTCCTTGCCCTGGCGCTGCAGCTCCGTCGCGCGGGCGAGCACGGCGAAGGCGTTCTCCTCGCCGATCCGGCTGAAGGACGAAACGACATGCAAGCTCATGGCTGGTTCCTCGATCTGCGATCCTGCCCGCCCTCTTGGCCGCAAACCTGAGGCGGACGCAAGCCTGCCGGCCCCTCGCCTGCGCATGGCAGCGGGCTGGGCCGCTTTTGGAACACTTGCAAACTGTCGCTGCGCAAACTCTTCTAGGGATTGGCGCGATTGCCGCTGCGCTGTATGCAGAATACAGGACGCCGAGATGGCGCCCGCGAGAGGAAACGACAGGAATGGCCAAGACTCCCGAGAGCAATGTCCCGCGCCAGGATCGGCCGGTCGCCGTGACCAAGGCCAAGGCGCCGCGCCGCATCAAGCCGTCCCAGCTGCGCTCCAAAGCCTGGTTCGACAATCCCGCCAATGCCGACATGACCGCGCTCTACATCGAGCGCACCATGAATTTCGGCCTGTCGCGCGAGGAGCTGCAATCGGGCCGGCCGATCATCGGCATCGCCCAGACCGGCTCCGACATCGCCCCTTGCAACCGCCATCACCTCGAGCTCGCCGGCCGCGTCCGCGACGGCATCCGCGAGATGGGCGGCGTGCCCTTCGAGTTCCCGATCCATCCGATCCAGGAGACCTGCAAGCGGCCGACCGCCTCGCTCGACCGCAACCTGCAATATCTCTCCCTGGTCGAGATCCTCTACGGCTACCCGATCGACGGCGTCGTGCTGACCACCGGCTGCGACAAGACGACCCCGGCGCAGATCATGGCCGCCGCCACCGTCGACATCCCGGCGATCGCTTTGCCCGGCGGGCCGATGCTGAACGGCTCCTTCCGCGGCGAGCGCACCGGCTCGGGCACCATCGTCTGGAAGGCCCGCCAGATGATGGCGGCCGGCGAGATCGACTATCGCGGCTTCGTCGACCTGGTCGCCTCCTCGGCGCCGTCGGCGGGCCATTGCAACACCATGGGCACCGCCTCGACCATGAACGCGCTGGCCGAGGCGATGGGCATGACCCTGCCCGGCGCCGCGGCGATCCCGGCGCCCTATCGCGACCGCTACGAGATGGCCTATCTCACCGGCCGGCGCATCGTCGACATGGTCTGGGAGAACCTGACCCCGTCGAAGATCCTCACCCGCGAGGCCTTCGAGAACACCATCGTCATCAACTCGGCGATCGGCGGCTCGACCAATGCGCCGATCCACGTCAACGCCATCGCCAAGCATATCGGCGTGCCGCTCGACAACGAGGACTGGACGAAGATCGGCTACGAGGTGCCGCTGCTGGTCAACATGCAGCCGGCCGGCGAATATCTCGGCGAGGATTATTACCGCGCCGGCGGCCTGCCCGCCGTGATCGCCGAGCTGATCGAGAAGGGCAAGCTGAAGCCGGCGATCACCGCCAATGGCCGCACCCATATCGAGAATTGCAGCGGCGCCTTCGCGATCGACCGCGCCGTCATCAAGCCCTATGACCAGCCGATGAAGAAGGAGGCCGGCTTCCTCAACCTCTCCGGCAACCTGTTCGACTCGGCGATCATGAAGACCAGCGTGATCACGCCGGAATTCCGCAAGCGCTATCTGGAGAACCCGAAGGACCCGATGGCCTTCGAGGGCCGCGCCATCGTCTTCGACGGGCCGGAGGACTACCACCACCGCATCGACGACCCGGCGCTGGCGATCGACGAGCATTGCGTGCTGTTCATCCGCGGCGTCGGCCCGATCGGCTATCCGGGCGCGGCCGAGGTGGTGAACATGCGCCCGCCGGACTACCTGATCAAGAAGGGCGTCTCGGCGCTGGCCTGCGTCGGCGACGGCCGCCAGTCCGGCACCTCCGGCTCGCCCTCGATCCTCAACGCCTCGCCGGAGGCGGCCAATAATGGCGGCCTGGCGCTGCTGAAGACCGGCGACCGCGTCCGCATCGACCTGAAGAAGCGCACCGCCAACATCCTGATCTCCGACGAGGAGCTGGAGCAGCGGCGCGCCGCGCTCAAGGCCGCCGGCGGCTACAAATACCCCAAGAGCCAGACGCCCTGGCAGGAGATCCAGCGCAAGATCGTCGGCGAGCTGTCGGAGGGCATGGTCCTCAAGCCAGCGGTCAAGTACCAGAAGATCCACAAGAAGTTCGGCGTGCCGCGCGACAATCACTGAGCGGCGCTTCCCCACCGGCATGCCCGGCCTGCATTGCGCCTCACCGCGCAGTGCGTGCCGGCGGGGCTGACAAAACCGGGGCGCGGCCTCACTATGAGGCCCGCAACCTATTTGAAACGATTTAAAATGGCCTACAGCCCGCAGATCGAGGCCTTTCGCCGCCTCCACGACACCGGCTGCTTCGTCATGCCGAACCCCTGGGACGAGGGCTCGGCCCGCTGGCTGCGCGGCCAGGGCTTCAAGGCCCTCGCCTCGACCAGCGCCGGCTTCGCCTTCACGCAGGGGCGGGCTGATCAGGACGTGCCGCGCGACATGATGCTGGCCCATCTGGCCGCTTTGGTGAAGGCGGTGCCGGACCTGCCCGTCAACGCCGATTTCGAGAACGGCTATGCCGACACGCCCGACGGCGTCGCCGCCAATGTGAAGCTCTGCGTCGCAACCGGCGTCGCCGGCCTCTCGATCGAGGATGCGACCGGGCGCGAGGACGAGCCGCTCTACCCGTTCGCGCTCGCCGTCGAGCGGATCAAGGCGGCCCGCCGCGCCATCGACGAGACCGGCTCGGGCGTGCTGCTCACCGCCCGCGCCGAATGCTTCCTCACTGGCCATCCCGAGCCGCTGCAGGAGGCCGCCCGCCGGATCGAGGCCTATGCCGAGGCCGGCGCCGACGTGCTCTACGCGCCGGGCCCCAAGACGGTGGCGGACATCGCGACCATCGTCGCCGCCGCCGGGGGCAAGCCGGTCAACGCGCTGGTCTATGCCGATCATGGCCTCACGGTCGCCGATATCGCCGGGGCCGGGGCGCGCCGCATCTCGATCGGCGCGGCGCTGGCCCGCGCCGCCTGGGCGGCCTTCATCGAGGCGACGCGGGCGATCCGCGACGAGGGCAGCTTCAGGGGCTTTGCCGGCAACGGCGTCTCGGCCCCGCTCAACCCCTTCTTCCGCGACGATCTCAAGGCGCGCTCGTGAGCGGCAGCGTCGTTCTCGCGCCGGAATGGCTCGGCCGCAGCGGGCTCTGGCTGCTCGACGCCAAGGGCAGGCGCAAGCCCGTCGACGCCGAGGATCTCGGCCTCTCCGAGGCGCTCGCCGACCGTCTGGAAAGCTGGATGGACGGGTTCGACGCGATCTATGACGAGGCTGATCCGGCCCGCTCCGATTTCGCCGGCGAGGCCGAGCGGCTGGCCTTCGAGCGCGAGGGCGCGGCGCTCGTCGCCGCCATCGCCGCCGAGCTCGGCCCCGACTGGCGGGTCGAGCACGATCTGACCTCCTGGCGGACGAAGGTGACACCATGACCGCGCTGCTCGACTGGACGCCCCGCCCCTTCCCGCCGGCCAAGACGCTGGTGGGCCGCTGGTGCCGGCTGGAGCCGCTCGACCCGGCCCGCCATCTCGGCGACATCTGGCATTCCATGGCCGGCCACGATTCGGTCTGGACCTGGCTGCCCTCGGCGCCGCCGCCGAGCCGCGAGGCCTATGGCGAGCTGCTCGCCGGCATGGCGCAGAAGGCCGGGATCGTGCCCTTCGCGGTGGTCGACGCGGCCGACGGCAAGGCCAAGGGCCATCTCTGGATGATGGAGATCCGCCCCGAGCACGGCGTCTTCGAGGTCGGCTGGATCACCTATTCGCCGTCTCTGCAGCGCACCCGCCCTGCGACCGAGGCGGTCTATCTGGTCGGCGATTACGGCTTCTCGCTCGGCTATCGCCGCTATGAGTGGAAGTGCAACGACCGCAACGAGCCGTCCAAGCGCGCCGCCAGGCGCTTCGGCTTCCAGTATGAGGGGCTGTTCCGCCAGCACCAGGTGGTCAAGGGCCAGAACCGCGACACCGCCTGGTTCTCGATCCTCGACAGCGAATGGCCGCAGCGCAAGGCGGCCTTCGAGCGCTGGCTGGCGCCTGAGAATTTCGATGCCGAGCGCCGGCAGAAAGAGGCGCTCGCCGCCGGGAATGCCAGCTGAGATGGCGCTGCGCCGTGCCAGCCCCGACGACGTCCCGGCGATCGCCGCGCTGAAGGACGCCGCCTATCGGCCCAATGAGAGCATCATCGGCGTGCCCTCGCTGCCGCGCATCGCCGATTACGGCGAGGTCATCGCTACGCACGAGGTCTGGCTCGCGGAAACCGGCGGGGCGCTCGACGGCGCGCTGGTGCTGGAGGACAAGCCGGGCGCCTTCACCCTGTGGAGCATCGCCGTCGCCCCTGCCGCGGCCGGCCGCGGGATCGGCGCCATGCTGATGCGCTTCGCCGAGGACCGGGCCCGGGAGCTCGGCCACCAGGCCATCCACCTCTACACGCATGAGAAGCTTGTCGAGCGCGTCGGCTGGTACCAGCGGCTCGGTTACGCGATCACGCATCACCAGGACCTGCCGGATCGCCGGCTGGTCCATCTGCGCAAGAACCTCGGATAATCAGAAAGGGAAGAAGCGACATGGCAGGACGTTTGAAGGGCAAGGTCGCGGTGGTCACTGCCGCCGGCCAGGGCATCGGCCGGGCGATCGCCGAGGCCTTCGTCGCCGAGGGCGCCACCGTCTGGGCGACCGACAAGGACGTCGCCTTGCTCGAGGGCATTCCCAAGGCCAAGAAGCGCAAGCTCGACGTGCTCTCGACCAAGGCGGTCGAGGCCTTCGCGGAGAAGGTCGGCACCGTCGACATCCTGGTCAACGCCGCCGGCTATGTGCATCACGGCACGGTGCTCGACTGCGACGACAAGGCCTGGGAGTTCTCCTTCGACCTCAACGTCAAGTCGATGCACCGCACGATCAAGGCCTTCCTGCCCGGGATGCTCGCCGCCGGCAAGGGCTCGATCGTCAACATCGCCTCCGGCGCCGGCTCGGTGCGCGGCATCCCCAACCGCTATGTCTACGGCGCCACCAAGGCGGCGGTGATCGGCCTCACCAAGGCCGTCGCGGCCGACTTCATCAAGAAGGGCATCCGCTCCAACGCGATCTGCCCGGGCACGATCCAGTCGCCCTCCCTCGACCAGCGCATCAAGGACCTCGCCACGGCGACCAAGACGACGGAAGCCCAGGCCCGCCAGGCCTTCATCGACCGCCAGCCCATGGGCCGGCTCGGCACCGCCGAGGAGATCGCCTGGCTCGCGGTGTACCTGGCCTCCGACGAAGCCAGCTACACCACCGGCCAGATCCACCTCGCCGATGGCGGTTTTGCGCTGTAGCGGAAGGAGCGCCCGCTCATGCATGTCCTGATCACCGGCGCCGCCGGGATGATCGGCCAGCGGCTGGCCGCGCGCATCGCCCGCGAGCGGGCGGTGAACGGCAAGCCGCTCTCGCGCCTGACCCTGACCGACATCGTCGCCCCGCCCCGCCCGCAGGGCTTCGAGGGGCCGATCGAGAGCCGCACCGAGGATGCCGGCGAGGAGGCAGCGGCGGCGCAGCTCGCCGGCCTGCGGCCCGATCTGATCTTCCATCTCGCCGCGATCATCTCCGGCGAGGCCGAGCGCGATTTCGACAAGGGCTACCGCATCAACCTCGACGGCATGCGCAACCTGCTCGAGGCGATCCGCCGGGAGGCGGCGAGCGGGCGCGGCCCCTATGTGCCCAAGCTCGTCTTCTCCTCGTCGAGCGGTATTTTCGGCGCGCCCTTCCCGGAGGCGATCTCCGACGAGTTCCACGTCACCCCGCTGACCAGCTACGGCACCCAGAAGGCGATCGGCGAGTTGCTGCTCGCCGATTACAGCCGGCGCGGCTTTGTCGAGGGCGTCGGCATCCGCTTTCCCTCGATCGTCATCCGGCCGGGCAAGCCCAACGCCTCGGCCGGCGGCTTCTTCTCCGGCATCATCCGCGAGCCGTTGCAGGGCCAGGAGGCGCTGCTGCCGGTCGATGACGACGTGCTCTTCACCCATGCCAGCCCGCGCGCGGCGGTCGGCTTCCTGCTCCACGGCGCCGCGCTGAGCCGCGAGCAGCTCGGCCCGCGCATCAACCTCTCCATGCCCGGCGTCTGCGTCACCGTGGGCGAGCAGATCGAGGCGCTGCGCCGCATCGCCGGCGAGAAGGCCGTCAAGCTGATCCGGCGCGCCCCCGATCCCGCCTCGGCCGCCATCGTCAAGGGCTGGCCGACGCGCTTCGATGCGCGCCGCGCGCTGGCGCTGGGCTTCCGCGCCGAACAGGATTTCGACGAGATCATCCGCGTCCATATCGAGGACGATCTCGGCGGCCGGCTTCCGAACTGACACCAAGGCAGGACATCACGATGCATATTCTGGTTCTCGGCGGCGCCGGCATGGTCGGCCGCAAATTCATCGAACGGCTGGCGCGCGATGGCGGGCTGGGCGGCAAGCCGGTCGACAAGGTGACGGCCCATGACGTCGTCGCGGCGAGCGCGCCCGCCAATGCCCCCTTCGCCTTCGAGGCGGTCGTCTCCGACATGTCGCAGCCGGGCGAGGCCGAGAAGCTGATCGCCTCCCGGCCGGAGCTGATCGTCCATCTCGCCGCCATCGTCTCCGGCGAGGCCGAGGCCGATTTCGACAAGGGCTACCGCATCAATCTCGACGGCACCCGCTATCTCTTCGATGCGATCCGCCTCGCCGGCAAGGATTACACGCCGCGCCTGATCTTCACCTCGTCGATCGCCGTCTTCGGCGCGCCTTTCCACGACAAGATCGAGGACGAGTTCTTCACCACGCCGCTGACCAGCTACGGCACCCAGAAGGCGATCGGCGAATTGCTGCTCTGCGATTACACCCGCCGCGGCTTCTTCGACGGCATCGCCATCCGCCTGCCGACCATCTGCGTGCGTCCCGGCGCGCCCAACAAGGCGGCCTCGGGCTTCTTCTCGAACATCATCCGCGAGCCGCTGAACGGCCAGGAGGCGGTGCTGCCGGTCTCCGAGGATGTGCGCCACTGGCATGCCTCGCCGCGCTCGGCGGTGGGTTTCCTGGTCCATGCCGCGACCATGGACACCAGCACGATCGGGCCGCGCCGCGCGCTGACCATGCCCGGCTATTCGGCGACGATCGCCGAGCAGATCGAGGCGCTGCGCAAGGTCGCCGGCGAGAACGTCGTCAAGCGCATCAAGCGCGTGCCGGACCCGGTGATCGACCGGATCGTCGCCGGCTGGCCCCGCAATTTCGAGGCGAAGCGCGCCCCGGCGCTGGGCTTCAAGGCGGAGTCGAGCTTCGAGGAGATCATCCGCGTCCATATCGACGACGAGCTGGGCGGAACCTTCGTCGGCTGACAGGTCCGTCAGGGCAGCTTCTTCAGCAGCAGCGGCGCGCCGACCGCAGGGTCCTTGCGCCACTGCCCGCCCTCGAAGACCAGCTCGACCTTGTGGCCCTTGCGGGCGATCAGCTCCAGCCGGCCGGCCTGGTAGCGCCAGGCGACCGGCGCGAAGATCGTCAGCCCTGTATCCGCGCACGGACCCTCGAAACGCGCCAGGAAGGCGCCCGCATTGGCGGACGCCGCGCTGTCCAGCAGGATTCGGCAGGCCTCCCGGCCCACCTGCCGCATCACCGCATAGCGTCCGGGCAGGCTTGCCGCCGCCGGCGCGCTGGCAGGATCGACCGCCGTCGGCCGTGCCGCCGCCTGCGCCGCGAGCTCGGCCGCGCTCGGCGCCGGGCGCGACGGCGCCCGCACATGCCCGGCCGGATCGAGCCCATAGGCGGCGCCGTCATTGCCCTTGCCGCGCCGGCCGGGATCGGCGCTCTCGGTGAAGGCGATCACCACCTTGCCGGCCCCGTCGAGCAGGCGCGGCGCGCCCGCCGCGACATCCCAGGACACGACCTGGCCGAGGATCGGCAGCGCTCGCCGGCAGGTCGCCGGAAAGCGCAGCTGCCGGCCCTGCGCCGCCGTCTCGGCCCCGAAGGTCACGGTGCATTTGCGCGGCGCGCCGAGCTTCTCGATGTCCCAGGCGCCGATGAACGGGCGCAGCTGCGCCGGAGCCTGCTCGGCGCCGCGCGGCGCCATCACCGTCTGCGCCAGCGCCGGCGCGGCGAGCGACGCCAGCACGAGAAGGATCGCCAGCCGCCGCATCGCCCCGCCTCCGCGCTCAGCCCTTGGTCCAGGGCGTCTCGGCGACCGGGGTCAGCGGCCCCTTGCCGTCGAACCAGGAGGCGAGATTGTCGACCAGCAGCTGGCCCATCTGCTCGCGGGTGTGGACCGAGGCGGAGCCGACATGCGGCAGCAGCACGATGTGGTCCATGGCGATCAGCTCGGCCGGCACGCGCGGCTCGTCCTCGAACACGTCGAGCCCGGCCGACAGGATGGTCTTCGAGGCCAGCGCCTCGATCAGCGCCTGCTCGTCGATCACCGTGCCGCGGCCGACATTGACCACGATGCCGTTCGGCCCGAGCGCCTTCAGCACCTCGGCATTGATGATGTGATGGGTCGACTGCCCGCCCGGCGCCACCGAGAGCAGCGTGTCGACATCCTGCGCCATCTCGACCAGCGAGGGATAGTAGCGATAACCGACATCGGGCTGGCGGTTGCGGCCGTGATAGGCGATCGACACCCCGAATGCTTCGAGCCGATGGGCCACGGCCTTGCCGATGCGGCCGAGGCCGACGATGCCGATCTTGCGCTTGCGCAGCGAGGTCGTCAGCGGATAGGGCCCCTGCAGCCATTTGCCGGCGCGCAGATAGCGGTCGACCTGCGGCAGCTGCCTGACCGTCGCGAGCAGCAGGCCGATCGCCAGATCGGCGACCTCGTCGGTCAGCACGTCCGGCGTGTTGGTGACGAGGATGCCGCGCCTGCCGGCCTCGGCCGCGTCGACATTGTCGTAGCCGACGCCGAAATTCGAGACGATCTCGAGCTTGGGCAGCGCGTCGAACAGCGCGCCGTCGATGCGCACATGCGAGCCGCCGCCGGCGACGCCGCGCACCTTGTCCTTCAGCTCGGCCAGCGCCGCCTGGCGGTCCTGCGCCTTCCACAGCTCGTGAACGGTGAAGCGCTCCTTCAGCTGGTCGGCGGCATAGGCCATCAGCGGGCCGGTCATGATGATGTCGATCTTGTTCTGCGCGGTCATGGCCTTGCTTTCGTGATTGGAACCCGGAGCGCCCGGCGGGCGACTTGATTTAAAAATATTAAAACGATTAGATGAGCCTAGCCGCCTGATGGGCCGCTTGAGAAGCCCGTATCGCGCAGGCTGGGCCTGCTCGCATCGCCGACCGGCGCAAGCCGAGGGCGATCCCCGATATAGTATGATTTATTCACGCGGTCGCCGCTGCTTCGCTGCGGCTGGCGAGCACGCGCAGCGTGCTGTCGAGGCTGTCGACCACCAGCCCGCTCATCCGCGCCGAAGCGAGCTCGCCATCGCCCTGCTCGATCGCCGCGAGCACGCGCTCGTGATCGACCAGCGAGGCGGTGAAGAAGAACAGATCGTCGGGCGCGCGCAGGAACAGCGACCACTGGATGGCGGCGCCCACCGCCGGCGCCAGGCATTGCAGGGGCGGGTTGCGGGTCGCGGCGAGGATCGCCTGGTGGAAGGCGATATCGGCGCTCACCGTCGGGTCGGCATAGGGCGGATTCTCGACCATGCCGCGATAGGCGGCGCGCATCCGCGCCAGATCCTCCGCGCCGCGGCGCTGCGCCGCCAGCCGCGCCGCGCTCGGCTCGACGAACAGGCGCAACTCGAAGAGATCGCGGATGAATTTCTCGTTCGGGTCGAGCTCGAAATGCCAGGCCAGCACATCCGGGTCGAGCAGATTCCAGGCCTCGCGCGGCGCCACCCTGGTGCCGCTCTTCGGCCGCGCCTCGACCAGCCCCTTGCCGCTCAGGAACTTCACCGCCTCGCGATAGGCGGTGCGCGACACCGAGATCTCGCCCTTGAGGTCGTCCTCGTTCGGCAGCAGCTCGCCGGCCTGCGCGGCCCCGGTGATGATCGCCACCGCGAGCCGGCGCGCGACCTGGCCGAAGAGCCGGTCTGATGTCGGCCGGAACGGACGCGGCGTGGGCGGCATCGGGACCCGGTTTCCTCCGATCCGGTCCGCTTGACAGGCCGGTTTCTATCGTATGACTTTATCCCGGAACGAGGTGCACGCAACAGGCGCAATCGCCTGCTTTGCGCGGCCTCGTATCCGTCGGCCATCAGAAGCCGATGCGAGTTCAACGCCGCCGGCGGGGATGTGTCAGGCACCTCGGGGCAAACATAAAGAGCGGGAGAGACACCGAGATGGCATCCGTCCAGATCGCCGACGTGCGCAAGGCCTATGGCTCGACACAGGTCATCCATGGCGTCGACATCGACATCGAGGACGGCGAGTTCGTCATCCTGGTCGGCCCTTCGGGCTGCGGAAAATCCACGCTGCTGCGCATGATCGCCGGGCTCGAGAACATCTCGGGCGGCGAGATCCGCATCGGCGAGCGCGTCGTCAACGATGTTCCGCCCAAGGAGCGCGACATCGCCATGGTCTTCCAGAACTATGCGCTCTATCCGCATATGACGGTGGCCGACAACATGGCCTTCTCGATGAAGCTGCGCAAAGCGCCGAAGGCCGAGATCGACGAGCGCGTCAACAAGGCCGCCGGCATCCTCGGCCTGACCAACCTGCTCGACCGCTATCCGCGCCAGCTCTCCGGCGGCCAGCGCCAGCGCGTCGCCATGGGCCGCGCCATCGTCCGCGATCCGCAGGTCTTCCTGTTCGACGAGCCGCTCTCCAACCTCGACGCCAAGCTGCGCGTGCAGATGCGCACCGAGATCAAGGAGCTGCACCAGCGCCTCAAGACCACCACCGTCTACGTCACCCACGACCAGATCGAGGCCATGACCATGGCCGACAAGATCGTGGTGATGCATGACGGCATCGTCGAGCAGATGGGCGCCCCGCTTGAGCTCTACGACCGCCCCGCCAACCTCTTCGTCGCCGGCTTCATCGGCTCGCCCGCCATGAACATGCTGAAGGGCACCATCACCGCCCAGGGCTTCGAAACGGTCGGCAAGGACGGCAAGAAGACGCTCTGGCCGATCGGCCAGCATCCGTCGGGCGCCGACGGCAAGGCCGCCGTGTTCGGCATCCGCCCGGAGCACATCATGCTCGACGAGACCGGCATCCCGGCCGAGGTCGTGGTGATCGAGCCGACCGGCTCCGAGACCCAGGTCGTGGTCCGCGCCGGCGGCCAGGAGATGACCTGCGTGTTCCGCGAGCGCATCACCGCCAAGCCGGGCGAATCGATCATGATCCGCCCGGACACCTCGGTCACCCATCTCTTCGACGCGGCGACCGGCAAGCGCATCTGATCATCGGAAAGGCGGCCGCCGAAGCCGCCGCCGATCACGGCCCATAAAACCTCGACGGAGCTCCCATGCAGGGCTCCGCGGCCACACGGAGGAGACAAACGATGACGATTTCCAGACGCGACGTGTTGATCGGCGGCGCGGGCCTGGCGGCCGGTGCCGCCCTGCCTGCGCCTTCCATCGCCCAGACCGCCAATATCGAGAAGGGCGCGACGCTGCGCGTCCTGCGCCCGACGAAATTCGTCGATCCCGACCAGCAGATCTTCGACGAGAACACCGCCGCCTTCACCAAGGCGACCGGCGTCCAGGTCCGCGTCGACTATGCCGGCTGGGAGGATCTGCGCCCGCAGACCGCCGTCACCGCCAACACCGGCGCCGGCCCCGATGTCGTCGTCGGCTGGTCCGACGATCCGCACATCTTCGCCGACAAGCTCCTCGACCTGACCGAGGTCGCCAATGATCTCGGCAAGAAATATGGCGGCTGGTATCCGCTCGCCGAGCGCTACGGCAAGAAATTCAAGACCGAGCAATGGATCTCGATCCCGATGGGCGGCTCCGGCGGCCCCTGCGTCTATCGCGAATCCTGGGTCAAGGAAGCCGGCTTCGACGAGGTTCCCAAGGACCTCGACGGCTTCCTGGCCCTCTGCCGCAAGCTGCAGGCGAACGGCCATCCGCCGGGCTTTGCGCTGGGCAACGCGGTCGGCGACGGCAACGCCTTCTGCAACTGGCTGGTCTGGACGCATGGCGGCTTCATGGTCGACGAGAACCTGAAGGTCGCGATCAACAGCAAGGAGACCGTCGCCGCGCTGAAATACGGCAAGGAGCTCTACAAGACCTTCATTCCGGGCACGCTGTCCTGGCTGGACACCTCGAACAACAAGGCGCTGACCTCCGGCGAAATCGGTCTGACGCAGAACGGTGTCTCGCTCTACTTCTCGATCAAGAACTCGAAGGACGAGAAGATCGCGGCGATCGGCAAGGACCTGAACCATGCACGCATGCCGGTCGGCCCGGTCGGCACCGCGACGGAGACGGCTCTGGTCATCAACGCGATGGCGTTCAAGCACACCAAATACCCGAACGCCGCCAAGGAATATCTCCGCTTCATGATGGAGAAGGAGCAGTACGACAAGTGGCTGACCGGCTGCTACGGCTACTGGACCCATTCGCTCAAGGCTTACAGGGAGAGCAAGGTCTGGCAGGGCGATCCGAAGATCCTGGTCTATCGCGACACCATGGAGCGTGCCCTCTGGAACGGCTACAAGGGGCCGATCACCGAGGCCGCCAGCGCCGTCAACGCCGATTACGTGATGGTGCAGATGGTCGCGGCCGCCTGCTCCGGGCAGGCCACGCCGGAGGAGGCCGCCGCCGAGGCCGAGCGCCGCGCCAAGCGTTATTATCGCGGCTGACACCGGCGCCTCCGGATCGGATCCGGCTCTAACGAACGAACCCGCCGCAGCTGTTCCGGCCTGCGGCGGGCTCCCTTCGCTTCACCAAAGGCGGGTGTCCATGGCCATCGCTGAGACCCAGGCTTGGAAGGCGGGCGTGCCCCAGCAGAATTGGCTGGCGAAGCTGTTCGACTACAAGCCCTTCCTGATCTTCATGTGCATGCTGCCGGCGGCCGGCATCTTGCTGGTGTTCCTCAGCTATCCGCTCGGGCTCGGCGTCTGGCTGGCCTTCACCGACACGCGCATCGGGCGCAGCGGCATCTTCATCGGCTTCGAGAATTTCCAGTCGCTGTTCCAGGATCGCGTGTTCATCATGTCGGTCTGGAACACGCTGCTCTACACCTTTGTCGCGACGATCGGGAAATTCGGCCTGGGCCTCTGGCTGGCCCTGCTGCTCAACAATCACCTGCCGTTCAAATCCCTGTTGCGCGCCCTGATCCTGGTGCCCTGGATCGTGCCGACCGTGCTGTCGGCGATCGCCTTCTGGTGGATCTACGATCCGCAATTCTCGATCATCTCCTATCTCTTGGTCGACGTGCTCGGCTGGCGCGACACCTATATCGACTTCCTCGGCGAACCCTGGTCGGCGCGCTGGTCGCTGATCGCGGCCAATATCTGGCGCGGCATCCCCTTCGTGGCGATCAGCCTGCTCGCCGGCCTGCAAACCATCTCGCCCTCGCTCTATGAGGCGGCGATGCTCGACGGCGCCAGCGCCTGGCAGCGCTTCCGCAACATCACGCTGCCGATGTTGATGCCGATCCTGGCGGTGGTGCTGACCTTCTCGGTGCTGTTCACCTTCACCGATTTCCAGCTCGTCTACGCGATCACGCGCGGCGGCCCGATCAACTCGACGCATCTGATGGCGACGCTCGCCTTCCAGCGCGGCATTCCGGGCGGCCAGCTCGGCGAGGGCGCGGCCATCGCGGTGGCGATGATCCCGTTCCTGATCTTCGCCACCCTGTTCAGCTATTACGGGCTGGCCCGGCGCAAATGGCAGCAGGGGGAAGACAATGACTGATCGTGCTTCCGAGCGGCCTCACCTGACCGAGCCGGAATCGACCGGCGTCATCGACTGGCAGTCGGGCCCGCGGCGCTTCATCACGCTCTATCTGCCGCTGTCGATCTTCGTGATCGTGCTGCTGTTCCCGTTCTACTGGATGACGATCACCGCCATCAAGCCGAACTCGGAGCTCTACGATTACAAGACCTACAACCCGCTCTGGGTGCATTCTCCGACCCTGGAGAACATCAAGCGGCTGTTGTTCGAGACCGACTATCCGCAATGGCTGATGGTGACCATGGGCGTCGCCACGGCGGCGACCGCGATCTCGCTCTTCGCCAGCGTGCTCGCCGCCTATGCGATCCAGCGGCTGAAGTTCAAGGGCTCGAACTATGTCGGCCTGGCGATCTACCTCGCCTATCTGGTGCCGCCTTCGATCCTGTTCATCCCGCTGGCGACGCTGGTCTTCGAGTTCGGGCTGTTCGACAGCCCGATGGCGCTGATCCTCACCTATCCGACCTTCCTGATCCCGTTCTGCACCTGGCTGCTGATCGGCTACTTCAAGTCGATCCCCTACGAGCTCGAGGAATGCGCCATGATCGACGGCGCGACGCGGCTGCAGACGCTCTGGATGATCACCCTGCCGCTCGCCCTGCCGGGGCTGATCTCGGCGGGCATCTTCGCCTTCACCCTGTCCTGGAACGAGTTCATCTATGCGCTCGCCTTCATCCAGTCGGCCGAGAAGAAGACGGTGCCCGTCGCCGTGCTGACCCAATTGGTCGAGGGCGACGTCTACCATTGGGGCTCGCTGATGGCCGGCGCCCTGCTCGGCTCGATCCCGGTCGCGCTGCTCTACTCGTTCTTCGTCGACTATTACGTCGCCTCGCTGACCGGAGCGGTGAAGGAATGAACATCGCCTTCGTCGGTCTCGGCGCCATGGGCGCGCCGATGGCCGAGAACCTGGTCAAGCGCCAGTTCCGCGTCACCGGCTTCGACATGCGCGAGAGCGCCCGCGCCGCCCTGGTGGAGGCCGGCGGCCATGCCACCGACAGCGCCGCCGCGGCGGCCGCAGGCGCGGATATGCTGGTGCTGATGGTGGTCAATGCCGCGCAGGCCCGCTCGGTCCTGTTCGAGGCGGGCGCGCTGGCGGCGCTGGCCCCGGGCGCCACGGTGGTCCTGATGGCGACCTGCTCGCCGGGCGATGTCGAGGCGATCGCCGCCGAGGTCACCGGCAGCGGCCGCCACTTCATCGACGCGCCGGTCTCCGGCGGCGTGGTCGGCGCGACCAACGCCACGCTCAGCATCATGGTCGGCGCCCCGAGCGACAGCTTCGAGCGGGCCAGGCCGGTGCTGGCCGCCCTCGGCGACAAGCTCTTCCATGTCGGCGAGAAGCCCGGCCAGGGCGCCACCGTCAAGACGGTCAACCAGCTGCTCTGCGGCGTCCACATCGCCGTGGCGGCCGAAGCGCTCTCCCTGGCGCAGAAGGCCGGCATCGACGGCGCCAAGCTGTTCGAGATCATGGGCGGCTCGGCCGCATCCTCCTGGATGCTGAAGGACCGCGGCCCGCGCATGCTGGCTGAGGACCCGCCGGTCGCCAGCGCGGTCGACATCTTCGTCAAGGATCTCGGCATCGTCCTCGACGCGGGCCGCGCCGCCAAGGCCGCCCTGCCCCTCGCCGCGGCGGCTCACCAGATGTTCCTCGCCGCCTCCGGCCTCGGCCATGGCGGGCGCGACGATTCCCATGTCGTGCGCGCCTATCGGGCGCTGAACGCCAAGCCCGGCAGCGACAAGCCCGGCGGCGATGCCTGACTGGGCCTCAGCCGCTGGGCGGCGCCGTCGTGCCGCGGATCACCAGCTCCGGCTTCAGCACGATGCGTTGCGGCGGGGCCGACGGCTCGGCGATGCGCGCCAGCAGCATCTCGGCGCTCTTGCGGCCCATATCGTCCTGGAAGTTCTTGACCGTGGTCAGCGCCGGATACCATTGCGCCGCCTCCTGGACATTGTCGCAGCCGACCAGCGAGAACTGCGCCCCCGCCTCGCGCCCGCGATGGCGCAGGCCGAGCATCGCGCCGAAGGCGATCAGATCGTTGAAGCAGACAGCGGCGGTCGGTGGGTCCGCGACATCGAGCACCTGCTGGATGCCCTTCAGCCCGTTCTCGCGCGTGCCGGAGCCGGAGAAGACCAGCGCCGGGTCGAGCGGCAGCCCGTGCTTCTCCAGCGTCTCGCAATAGCCGCGATAGCGGTTCTGCCCGGTGGAGATCGTCTGGCTCTCGCCGAGGAAGGCGATGCGGCGATGGCCGAGCCCGATCAGATGCTCCATGGCGAGCACCGTGCCGTGGCGATCGTCCGAGCCGACGAAATCGAGCCCGATATCGGGGATCTCCCGCGAGAGCTGAACCATCGGCACCCGCGCCGCCATCAGCTGCTGCAGTGTCTCGGGCCTGGTGCCGCCGGCCGGGCAGATGATCATCCCGTCCGGCCGGTACTCCTTCAGCGTGTTCAGCACCCGCTCCTGCCGCTCGAGATTCTCGGCATAGGTTCCGAGCAGGATCGAGCGGCCATGCGCCGTCGCGGTCTCCTCGATGGCGGCCAGCAGCTCCGCGAAATACGGGTTGGTGATGTCGTGGAAGCCGACGCCGAGGATATTGGTCCGGTCGGTGCGCAGCGAGGCGGCGCTGCGATTGTAGCTATAGCCCATTTCCCGGGCGATCTGCTGCACGCGCAGCCGCGTCCCATCGGCGACGAGCGGGCTCTCGCGCAGGGCGAGCGAGACTGTCGCTGTCGAGACCTCCAGCCTGTCTGCGATGATCTGCAAGGTGACGCGGCCGCGTCCGCCCGGGCGCTCTCCCGGCTTGGCTCCCGCTTTTCCTCTCGTCGGGACATCGCGCGAGTGTCCATGATCCGCCATCAATCGCTTCTCCTGAAGGCCGGAAGCCGCCGCGTTCAACCGATTCTTGGCCCAAACGTTCCGCATGCCCCTAGTCCATCTCACAGAATTCGGAGAAACTAAAGATGACCGGCGTCAAAGAATCGATTGGTTTCATCGGAGTTGGCTTCATGGGCCAGGGTATGGCGGAGTGTATTCTCGCCGCCGGCTTCCCGCTGACCGTCATGGGCCATAGAAATCGCCAGCCAGTCGAGGAATTGAAGGCCCGCGGCGCCGCCGAAGCCGCGACTCCGAAGGAGCTTGCCGAGCGCGCGAACATCATCTTCCTCTGCGTCACCGGATCGCCGCAGGTCGAGCAGATCTTGCTGGGCGAGAATGGAATCGCAGCGGGTGCGCGGCCGGGTACGATCGTGGTCGATTGCTCGACCTCGGACCCGGTTTCCACGGTCGCTCTCGCGGAGCGGCTCGCTGCCATCGGCATTCACCTCTGCGACGCGCCACTCGGCGGCACTCCCGCCCAGGCCAAGCTCGGGCAGCTCTCGACGATGATTGGCGCCGACGGAGCGGTTTTCGAGCGCATCAAGCCGGTCTGCGAGGCATGGGCCCAGAAGATCGTGCATCTCGGCCCGGTCGGCGACGGCCACAAGATGAAACTGCTCAACAATTTCCTCTCGCTGGGCTATGGCGCGATCTATGCCGAGGCGCTGACGCTGGCGCAGAAGGTCGGAATCAGCCCGAAGACCTTCGACAGCGTGATCAGCGGCGGCCGCATGGATTGCGGCTTCTACCAGACCTTCATGAAATACGTGCTGGAGCGCGACCGCGACGCGCACAAATTCACGCTCGTCAACGCCCTCAAGGATGTGCGCTATCTGGAAAGCCTGGCCAACTCGGCCGGCGTGCCCAATCCGGTCGGCGGCGCCGTGAAGAACGTCTTCGCCACCGCCGTCGCCGGCGGCAAGGGCGAGGACTATGTGCCGATGCTCTCCGACTTCGTCGCGGCCCAGAGCGGCCTGTCCCTGGCCGGAGACAAATAGCAGGCTAGAGCGTCAATCGAGCCGTGCCGATCCTTCCGGCACGGCCCGTACCCGCTCGCGGTAGAGCAGATACAGCCCCGAGGCGATGACGATCCCCGCACCGATGAAGGTGAAGCGGTCGGGAATCTGGCCGAACACCGACCAGCCGAGCAGGATCATCCAGACGATCTGCGAATAGATGAAGGGTGCCAGCACCGTCGCCGGCGCGCGCTGATGCGCCAGGATCAGCAGCCAATGGCCGATCGCGCCGAAGGCCCCGGTTCCGATCATCAGCAGCCAGCTCGTCCCGTCGCTCGGCCAGCTCCAGTAGAGCGGCATCAGCGGCAGCATCACGACGACGCCGCCGATGCCGGAATAGAACATCGTCGTCTGCGGGGAATCGCTCGCCGCCAGCATGCGCGTCGACAGGCTGTAGAAGGCATAGCAGAAGCAGCCGCAGACGCTCAGCAACGCCGCCGGATGCAGGCCCCCGAGGCCGGGCCGCGTCACCACCAGCACCCCGATGAAGCCGACCCCGATCGCGGCGAGCCGGCGCGGCCCCGCCCATTCGCCGAGCATCGGCCCCGCGAGCAAGGCGACCAGCAGCGGCGCCGCGAACATGATCGACACGGTCTCTGCCAGCTGCAGATATTGCAAGGCGACGAAGTTGAGCGCGGTCGAGGCGAGCAGCAGCAGCGAACGGAAACCCTGCAGCCAGGGCCGGCGCGTGCGGGTGATGCCGGGATGGCTCAGCGGGTTGAGCAGCAGCGACACCAGCGCGACGCTGATCACATAGCGCGCCAGCACAACCTGCATCGGATGCATGTTGCTGCCGAGCCATTTCGCGCAGGTGTCGAGCAGGGAAAAGCAGATGATCGCCGCGCTCATCAGCCCGATGGCGACGAGGCGCGTCCGGCGCGTATCCGGTGGTGGAACGGGAGCGGCCGACAAAAGAGACCGTCATGCTCTGGAGGAATGACAAGCCACCAATGGACCGATTTACGACAGGAGACCAGCCCTCCAGCGCATGCGAGTCATGCGCGATTGCGCTCAAGCGGCTTCGTCGGCTTCGTCCTCGGCGTCGTCCGCTTCGGCGCCGGCCTTCGAGAGCCCCTTCGAGGCCTTGCGCAGCAGCTTGCGCAATTGCTTGCGCTCCTTGGCGTCGAGCTTCTCGAGCAGTTCGTCCTCGACCTGGTTCCACACCGCATCGAGCGCTGCCGCCGTCTTCTGGCCGTTCTCGGTCAGCGCGACCTGGACGAGGCGGCCGTCACGGCCGCCACCCTCGCGGGTCACCAGCCCCTGCAACGAGAGCCGGCCGATCGTCTTCGACACGGTCGGCGGCTTCACGCGCAGCAGCCCGGCAAGCTCGCCCATTGTCATCGGGGCCGCTTGCAGCGCCTTCAGCGCCTGTTCCTGGCCGGGAAAGAGGCCCAGCGCATTCAGCCGCTCGCCCATCCGGGCCCGATGCAGCCGCGCTGTCACCAGCAAGGCTCGGCCGACGCTTTTTTCGAGAGACTTCGTCATGAGCCGGCCCCTGGAAAAGATTGCCGATCCTTTTCGCCGGCTGTGCTTCGCCTGCGATCATGACAAGCTGATGACAACCGTCAGACAGGCCGACGAAAGCCGGGCTTTCTTACGCGAAGATCCGCCAGAGCTATCCTTGCGTCAAGAAAGCGAGCCTCACAAGAGACAACCAAATAAATAGCCGGCTATATGTTTCAGGGATCGCTCGAACCGCCGTCCGCGGGCTTGCCCCACCTGGCGCGATGCAGCAAGAGAGCGCTCGGATCGAGCAGGCGAAAGGCGAAGCCATGGCGGGACAGGCGCGCATCATCGACGGCAAGGCGGCGGCGGCGGAGCTGCGTGCGGAGATCGGCCGCGAGATCGCGGCGCTGAAGGCGGCCGGCCGCCCGCTGCCGGGGCTGCATGTCGTGCTGGTCGGCGAGGACCCGGCGAGCCGCGTCTATGTCGGCTCCAAGGAGAAGCAGGCGGTCGAGGCCGGCATGGTCTCGCAGGTCCACCGCATGCCGGCAGAGACCTCGCAGGCGGAGCTGCTCGCCAAGGTCGCGGCGCTCAATGCCGATCCCGAGGTCGACGGCATCCTGGTCCAGCTGCCGCTGCCCAGGCAGATCGATGTCGACGCGGTGATAGAGGCGGTCGATCCCGCCAAGGATGTCGACTGCTTCCATCCGCTCAATGTCGGCCGCCTCGCCGCCGGCCAGGGCAAGCTGATCCCCTGCACCCCGCTCGGCGCGATGCTGCTGCTGAAGCAGCTGATGCCCTCGCTGGCCGGGCTGGAGGCGGTGGTGATCGGCCGCTCCGGCATCGTCGGGCGGCCGATGGCGCAGCTTCTGGTGCAGGCCGACTGCACCGTCACCATCGCCCATTCGCGCACCCGCGATCTGCCGGCAGTGGTGCGCCGCGCCGATATCGTGGTCGCGGCGGTGGGCCGGGCGCGCTTCGTCCAGGGCGACTGGATCAAGCCGGGCGCGACGGTGATCGATGTCGGCATCAACCGGCTGCCGGACGGCAAGCTCTGCGGCGATGTCGATTATGAGGCGGCGGCGGCGGTCGCCGGCGCGATCACCCCGGTGCCGGGCGGCGTCGGCCCGATGACCATCGCCTGCCTGCTCAGGAACACGCTGACCGCCTATCGCGAGCGGCGGGGCTCCTGATGGCGCTTGGATAGGTCGGTGAGCGCGGCGTGCAGAGCGGGCAGATCGTCGGTGATTACGGTCCAGAGGATATCGGGATCAACCCGCCAGTACTCGTGCCGGATGAGATTTCCGATCGCCCTGACATCGGACCAAGCGATGTCCGGCCGTAACGCCAGCAGTTCATCCGGAAGGTGCCTCACGGCTTCCGAGATGATCTCCAACGACCGCTCGACCCCGCGTTGCAGGAAGCCCGCCGAACCGAAGCGGCCCCTGTCATAGCCGGCGACGGCCTCCTCGATCGCAGCGATGGCGTCGAGGATATCGTCGAGCACGACATCGACACGTCTCGTCATCAGAAAACCCGGACGGCCTCGCTCTCGATCTCGGCCTTTAGTCGCGGGTGAAGACCGTTGCGAGTCGTGAGATCGACCTCAATGCCGAGTTCCTCGACCAGATAACGGCGCATCCCGGCGAGGTCGATGAGCGAAAATTTCCGGCCGGGCGCGACATCGATGAAGATATCGATGTCGCTATGCTGTCTCGCCTGGTCGCGTGCCGTCGAGCCGAAGATGAAGGCCGCCGCCGCGCCCCGCGCGCGCAACGCATCGGCGCGCCCGGCAAGTGCGGCGGTGGCTTCTTCGCGGGTCATGGCCCGATCTTACATCAGTAGAGCCCGTTCCGACCAGCTGCCAACGCAATCTGATCGGATCCGGCTCTTGAGCGGGCGCCAAGCCGCTGACGCCCCCCGCTCACATGTGGATCTGGCGCTTCTCGACGGCGAGCGCCGCTTCCTTCACAGCCTCGGCCAGCGTCGGATGCGCGTGGCAGGTGCGGGCGAGGTCCTCCGAGGAGCCGCCGAACTCCATCAGAACCGTCACCTCGGCGATCAGGTCGCCGGCATGCGGGCCGATGATGTGGCAGCCGAGCACCCGGTCGGTCTTGGCGTCGGCCAGCACCTTGACGAAGCCGTCGGTGTGCTTGATCGCCCGCGCCCGGCCATTGGCGGTGAAGGGGAACTTGCCGACCTTGTAGTCGACGCCGGCCGCCTTCAGCTCCTCCTCGGTCTTGCCGAGCGCGGCGACCTCGGGGGCGGTGTAGATGATGCTGGGGATGGCGTCGTAGTTCACATGCCCGGCCTTGCCGGCGATGATCTCGGCCGCCGCCATGCCCTCGTCCTCGGCCTTGTGCGCCAGCATCGGCCCGCGCACCACGTCGCCGATCGCGTAGATGCCCGGCACATTGGTGCGGAAGTGGTCGTCGATGACGACGCGGCCGCGCTCGGTGGCGACGCCGGCCTTGTCGAGGCCGAGTCCCTCCGTCACCGGCCGGCGGCCGATCGCCACCAGCACGATGTCGGCCGACAGCGTCTTTGCCTCGCCGCCGCCCGCCGCCGGCTCGACCGTGACGGTGGCGCCGCCCTTGGCGCCGGCCTCGACCTTGGTGACCTTGGCGCCGAGCTGGAAGCTGAAGCCCTGCTTCTCGAGCAGGCGCTGGAACTGCTTGGCGACCTCGCCGTCCATGCCGGGGATGATCCGGTCGAGGAACTCGACCACCGTCACCTTGGCGCCGAGCCGGCTCCAGACCGAGCCGATCTCCAGCCCGATCACGCCGGCGCCGACCACCAGCAGCTCCTTCGGCACCGCCGTCAGCTCGAGCGCGCCGGTCGAGGTCACCACGGTCTTCTCGTCGATCTCGACGCCCGGCAGCGGCGTCGATTCCGAGCCGGTGGCGATGACGATGTTCTTGGTCTCGAGCTCCTTGGTCGAGCCGTCCTCGGCGGTGACGACGACCTTGCCGGCGGCCGGGATCGCGGCGGTGCCGTGGAAGGCCTCGATCTTGTTCTTCTTCAGCAGGAAGGCGACGCCGTTGACATTGGCGTCGACGGTCTCCTGCTTGTGGACCATCATCTGCGGCAGATCGAGCTTCGGCGTGCCGACATCGATGCCGAGCCCCGGGAAGGTGTGGCCCGCCTCGGCGAACATCTCCGAGGCGTGCAGCAGCGCCTTGGAGGGGATGCAGCCGACATTCAGGCAGGTGCCGCCATGGCGCTTGCGCTTCTCCACCACGGCGACCTTGAGGCCGAGCTGGGCGGCACGGATGGCGCAGACATAGCCGCCGGGGCCGGTTCCGATGACGACGAGATCGTAGGACATGGTCTCTCTTGGGCTGGAAGGTTATTCGGCGGCGGTGCGGCGTGCCTCAGAGATCGAGCACCAGCCGCGCCGGGTCCTCCAGCGCCTCCTTGATCCGCACCAGGAAGGTCACGGCCTCCTTGCCGTCGATGATGCGGTGGTCGTAGGAGACCGCCAGATACATCATCGGCCGGATCTCGATCTTGCCGCCGACCACCATCGGCCGCTCCTGGATCTTGTGCATGCCCAGGATCGCCGATTGCGGCGCGTTGAGGATCGGGGTCGACATCAGCGAGCCGTAGACGCCGCCATTCGAGATCGTGAAGGTGCCGCCCTGCATCTCCTCGATCTTGAGCTGGCCGTCCCGCGCCTTCTTGCCGAAGGCGCCGATCGCCTTCTCGACGCCGGCGATCGAGAGCTGGTCGGCATCGCGCACCACCGGAACCACCAGGCCCTTGTCGGTGCCGACCGCGACGCCGACATGGTAGTAGTTCTTGTAGATGATGTCGGTGCCGTCGATCTCGGCATTGACCGCCGGGATCTCCTTCAGCGCCTGCACGCAGGCCTTCACGAAGAAGCCCATGAAGCCGAGCTTCACGCCGTGCTTCTTCTCGAACACCTCCTTGTACTGGTTGCGCAGCGCCATCACCGCGCTCATGTCCACCTCGTTGAAGGTGGTCAGCATCGCCGCCGTGGCCTGCGCCTCCTTGAGGCGGCGCGCGATCGTCTGGCGCAGCTTGGTCATCTTGACGCGCTCTTCGCGCGAGGCGTCGTCCGGCGCCGAGGGGGCGCGGGCCTGCGCCGGCGCGGCCGGGGCCGAGGAGGCCACCGCCGGGCCGGTGGCGATCGCCGCCAGCATGTCGCCCTTGGTGACGCGGCCGTCCTTGCCGGAGGCCGGCACGCCGGCCGGGTCGACGCCGCTCTCGGCGGCGAGCCGGGCCACGGCCGGGCCGGAATCGCCGGATTTCACCGGCTTGATCGCCGGCTCGCCGGCGACCGCGGCCGTCTTCTTCTCCGCTTCCGCGACGGTCGCATCGCCCGCCTTGCCCGAGGCCTGGCTGACGGCGGCGTCGCCCTTGGCCGCGGCCGGAGCCGCCGCCTTGCCTTCGCCGGCGCTGATCGAGCCGAGCAGCGCGTTGACGCCGACGGTCTCGCCCTCCTTGGCGACGATCTCGCCGAGCACGCCGGCCGCCGGCGCGTTGACCTCGAGCGTGACCTTGTCGGTCTCGAGCTCGACCAGCGGCTCGTCGGCCTTCACCGCCTCGCCGGGCTTCTTGAACCACTTGCCGATCGTCGCCTCCGATACGGATTCGCCGAGGGTCGGAACGCGGATTTCGGTCGCCATGTCAGGCCTCTTCTCGTGTCTTTCGTCGGAGCATGATCCCGAAAAGTGGAAGCCGGTTTCGGAAAGGATCATGCTCGGCTGAGTGAAACCGGGTCAGGCCGCGAAGGCCTCGTCCAGGAAGGCGGTGAGCTGCGCGGCGTGCTTCGACATCAGCCCGGTCGCCGTCGCGGCCGAGGCCGGACGCCCGACATAGCGCGGCCGCTTCGACTTCGAGCCGGCATGGCCCAGCACCCACTCCAGATAGGGCTCGACGAAGGTCCAGGAGCCCATATTCTTCGGCTCCTCCTGGCACCAGACCACATCGGCGGCCTTGAAGCGAGCCAGCTCCTGCGCCAGCGACTTCAGCGGGAACGGATAGAGCTGCTCGACGCGCATCAGATAGACATCGTCGATGCCGCGCTTCTCGCGCTCCTCCAGCAGGTCGAAATAGACCTTGCCGGAGCACAGCACGACCCGGCGGATCTTGGCGTCCTTGACCAGCTTGGTGGCCGAGCCGCCGCGCTCGGCGTCGTCGTGCAGCACGCGGTGGAAGGTCGAGCCCTCGCCGAGCTCGCTGAGATCGGAGACGCAGCGCTTGTGCCGCAGCAGCGATTTCGGGGTCATCAAAATCAGCGGCTTGCGGAAATCGCGCTTCAGCTGGCGGCGCAGGATGTGGAAATAGCTCGCCGGCGTCGAGCAGTTCGCCACCTGCATATTGTCCTCGGCGCACATCTGCAGGAAGCGCTCGAGCCGGGCGGAGGAGTGCTCCGGCCCCTGGCCCTCATAGCCATGCGGCAGCAGGCAGACCAGGCCCGACATGCGCAGCCATTTGCGCTCGCCCGAGGAGATGAACTGGTCGAAGACGACCTGTGCGCCATTGGCGAAATCGCCGAACTGCGCCTCCCAGCAGGTCAGCGCGTTCGGCTCCGACAGCGAATAGCCGTATTCGAAGCCGAGCACCGCCTCTTCCGAGAGCATCGAGTTGATGACCTCGTAGCGCGACTGGCCCTCACGGATATGGTTCAGCGAGGTGTGGCGCGCCTCGGTCTCCTGGTCGATCAGCACCGAATGGCGCTGGCTGAAGGTGCCGCGCTCGCAATCCTGGCCGGAGAGGCGCACCGGATGCCCGTCGAGCAGCAGCGAGCCGAAGGCCAGCGCCTCGGCGGTCGCCCAGTCGATGCCCTCGCCGCTCTCCACCGCCTTGCGGCGGTTGTCGAGGAAGCGCTGGATCGTCTTGTGGACGTTGAAGCCCTCGGGCACCTGGGTGATCTTGTCGGTGATCTCCTTCAGCACCGCGACCGGCACGCCGGTGGCGCCGCGGCGCGGATCGTCCTCATCGGCGCGGATCGCCTTCATCCCGGCCCAGCGCCCGTCGAGCCAGTCGGCCTTGTTCGGCTTGAAGGACTGGCCGGCGTCGAACTCGACCTCGAGCCTGCCCTTCCAGGCGGCGCGCATCTCGTCGAGCTCGCCCTCCTGGATCACGCCCTCGGCCTTGAGCTTCTCGCCATAGAGCTCCAGCGTCGACTTGTGGCCGCGGATCTTGCGGTACATCAGCGGCTGGGTGAAGCCCGGCTCGTCGCCCTCGTTATGGCCGAAGCGGCGATAGCAGAACATGTCGATGACGACCGGCTTGTGGAACTTCTGCCGGAACTCGATCGCGATCTTGGCGGCGAACACCACCGCCTCCGGATCGTCGCCGTTCACATGGAAAACCGGCGCCTCGACCATCTTCGCCACATCCGACGGATAGGGCGAGGAGCGCGAATAGCGCGGATAGGTGGTGAAGCCGATCTGGTTGTTGATGATGAAATGGATCGAGCCGCCGGTGCGGTGGCCCTTCAGCCCCGACAGGCCGAGGCATTCGGCGACCACACCCTGGCCGGCGAAGGCGGCGTCGCCATGGATCAGCAACGGCAGCACCTTGGAGCGCTCGACGACGTCGCCGAACTGGTCCTGCTTGGCGCGCACTTTGCCGAGCACCACCGGATCGACGATCTCGAGATGCGACGGGTTGGCGGTCAGCGAGATATGGACGGTGTTGCCGTCGAACTCGCGGTCGCTCGAGGCGCCGAGATGATATTTGACGTCGCCCGAGCCCTCGACGTCGTCGGGGGCGAAGGAGCCGCCCTTGAACTCGTGGAACAGCGCGCGGTGCGGCTTGCCCAGCACCTGCGTCAGCACGTTGAGGCGGCCGCGATGGGCCATGCCGAAGACGATGTCGCGCACGCCGAGCGCGCCGCCGCGCTTGATGATCTGCTCCAGCGCCGGGACCAGCGACTCGCCTCCGTCGAGGCCGAAGCGCTTGGTGCCGGTGAATTTCAGGTCGAGGAACTTCTCGAAGCCTTCCGTCTCGACCAGCTTGTTGAGGATGGCGCGCTTGCCCTCGCGGGTGAAGGCGATTTCCTTGTCCGGCCCCTCGATCCGCTCCTGCAGCCAGGCCTTCTGCTCCGGATCGGAGATGTGCATGAACTCGACGCCGATGGTCTGGCAGTAGGTCCGCTGCAGGATCGCCGTCATCTCGCGGATGCTGGCGAACTCCAGGCCGAGCACGTTGTCGATGAAGATCTTGCGGTCGAGATCGGCCTCGGTGAAGCCGAACGCCGCCGGCGACAGCTCCTCCGGGTCCTTGCGGCTGTCGATGCCGAGCGGGTCGAGCTGGGCATGCAGGTGGCCGCGCATACGGTAGGCGCGGATCAGCATGATCGCGCGCACCGAATCGCGGGTCGCCTGCTGGACGTCGGAGGCGGACAGGGTGGCGCCGGCGGCCTTGGCCTTGGCGCCCAGCTTGTCGCCGACCGCCTTCTCGACGGCGGCCCAGTTGCCGTCGAGCGCCGAGACCATCTCGCCATTGGCGGGGATCGGCCAGTTCGGCTTCTTCCAGGACGCGCCCTTGGCATTGGCGACGATCGCCTGGCGATCATCGTTCAGCCCGGCGAAGAACCCGCGCCACTGCTCGTCGACCGAGGACGGGTCGGCCTGGTAGCGGGCGTAGAGATCCTCGATATAGGCCGCGTTGCCGCCATAGAGGAACCCCGTCTGCGCGAGCGCCTCGTTGATGTCCTGGCGAGCCATGGTCCTGTGCCTTTTTCCTGTCCTGCCACGTCGTGACGCGCCGGCGGCGCGTCAGCCCTTCAAGACCTCGACCAAGGTCTTTCCAAGGCGCGCCGGCGACGGCGAGACCTTGATGCCGGCCGCTTCCATCGCGGCGATCTTGGAATCGGCGCCGCCCTTGCCGCCGGAGATGATCGCGCCGGCATGGCCCATGCGGCGGCCCGGAGGTGCGGTGCGCCCGGCGATGAAGCCGACCATCGGCTTCTTGCGGCCGCGCTTGGCCTCGTCCTTGATGAACTGGGCCGCGTCCTCCTCGGCCGAGCCGCCGATCTCGCCGATCATCACGATCGACTCGGTCTTCGGGTCGGCCAGGAACATCTCCAGCATGTCGATGAACTCGGTGCCCTTGACCGGGTCGCCGCCGATGCCGACCGCGGTGCTCTGGCCGAGGCCCTCATTGGTGGTCTGGAACACCGCCTCATAGGTCAGCGTGCCGGAGCGCGAGACGATGCCGACCGAGCCGGGCTTGAAGATGTTGGCCGGCATGATGCCGATCTTGCTCTCGCCGGCAGTGACGATGCCCGGGCAGTTCGGCCCGATCAGCCGCGACTTGGAGCCGGAGAGCGAGCGCTTCACCCGCACCATGTCGAGCACCGGGATGCCCTCGGTGATGCAGACGATCAGCGGGATCTCGGCGTCGATCGCCTCGCAGATCGCGTCGGCGGCGCCCGGCGGCGGCACATAGACGACCGAGGCGGTGGCGCCGGTCGCGTCGCGCGCCTCGGCGACGGTGTCGAACACCGGCAGGCCCAGATGCAGCGCGCCGCCCTTGCCCGGCGAGGTGCCGCCGACCATCTGCGTCCCGTAGGCGATCGCCTGCTCGGAATGGAAGGTCCCGTTCTTGCCGGTGAAGCCCTGGCAGATGACCTTGGTGTTCTTGTCGATCAGGATGGACATCGTTTCCCTCAACCCTTCTTGATCGCAGCCACGATCTTCTGCGCCGCATCGTCGAGATCGTCCGCCGGGATGACGTTGAGCCCGGAGTCGCGGATGATCTGCTTGCCTTCCTCGACATTTGTGCCCTCGAGGCGCACCACCAGCGGCACCTCCAGCCCGACCGTCTTGACCGCCGCGATCACGCCGCGCGCGATCACATCGCACTTCATGATGCCGCCGAAGATGTTGACCAGGATTCCCTTCACCTGCGGGTCGGCGGTGATGATCTTGAAGGCCGCGGTGACCTTCTCCTCCGAGGCGCCGCCGCCGACATCGAGGAAGTTCGCCGGCTCCTCGCCGTAGAGCTTGATGATGTCGAGCGTCGCCATGGCGAGGCCCGCGCCGTTGACCATGCAGCCGATCGTGCCGTCGAGCGCGATATAGGCGAGGTCGTATTTCGAGGCCTCGATCTCCTTGGCGTCCTCCTCGGTCTCGTCGCGCAGCTCCATCAGCTCGGGATGCCGATAGAGCGCGTTCGAATCGAACGAGACCTTGGCGTCCAGGCACTTGACCTGGCCCTGGGTGGTGACGATCAGCGGGTTGATCTCCAGCATCGCCATGTCCTTGCCGACGAAGGCGGCGAAGATCTGGGCCAGCACGCTCTGCGCCTGCTTGGCCTGCTCGCCGGTCAGGCCGAGCGCCTTGGCGACGGTGCGGCCGTGATGCGGCATGATCCCGGTGGCCGGATCGACCGAGAAGGTCAGGATCTTCTCGGGCGTGTCATGGGCGACCGCCTCGATGTCCATGCCGCCCTCGGTCGAGACCACGAAGGCGATGCGCGAGGTCTCGCGGTCGACCAGCGCCGAGAGATAGAACTCCTTGGCGATGTCCGAGCCGTCCTCGATATAAAGGCGGTTGACCTGCTTGCCGGCCGGGCCGGTCTGCTGGGTCACCAGCGTGTTGCCGAGCATCTCCTTGGCATGGGCCTCGACCTCCTCGATCGACTTGGCCAGGCGCACGCCGCCCTTGGCCTCGGCCGGCAGCTCCTTGAACTTGCCCTTGCCGCGGCCGCCCGCATGGATCTGGCTCTTCACCACATAGAGCGGGCCCGGCAGCTTGCGGGCCGCCTCGACGGCTTCGCTGACCGAGAGCGCCGGGAAGCCGGCGGAGACGGGCGCGCCATATTCCCGCAGGATGGCCTTGCCCTGATATTCATGGATGTTCATGCGTCGGGTTCCGCTTGTGAGGAAACTCGGGTGTCGCGGCCGGCAGCAGGCAGGCGGGGCCGCCTGCCGCCTCTAGCTCACGCCAATGACGAATCGATGCTCTTGCAGGCCTCGATCAGACCCTGCACCGAGGCGACCGACTTGGCGAGCATCTCCTTCTCGGCGCCGTTCAGGCGGATCTTGACGACGCGCTCGATGCCCTTGGCGCCGATCACCACCGGCACGCCGACGAACATGTCCCTGACGCCGTACTGGCCCTTCAGCGCCGCCGCCGCCGGCAGCACGCGCTTCTGGTCCTTGAGATAGCTCTCGGCCATGGCGATGGCGGAGGCGGCCGGGGCGTAGAAGGCCGAGCCGGTCTTGAGCAGGTTGACGATCTCGCCGCCGCCCTTGCGGGTGCGCTCGACGATGGCGTCGAGGCGCTCCTGCGTCGTCCACTTCATCTTGACCAGGTCCGGCAGCGGGATGCCGGCGACGCCCGAATAGCGCACCAGCGGCACCATGTCGTCGCCATGGCCGCCGAGCACGAAGGCCGAGACGTCCTTGACCGAGACCTTGAACTCCTCGGCCAGGAAATAGCGGAAGCGGGCGGAATCGAGCACGCCGGCCATGCCGCAGATCATGTTCGGCTTCAGCCCGGAGAATTTCTGCAGCGCCCAGACCATCGCGTCGAGCGGGTTGGTGATGCAGATCACGAAGGCCTTCGGCGCGTACTGCTTGATGCCCTCGCCGACCGCCTTCATCACCTTGAGGTTGATGCCGATCAGGTCGTCGCGGCTCATGCCCGGCTTGCGCGGCACGCCGGCGGTGACGATCACCACATCGGCGCCCTTGATGTCCTCATAGGACTGCGTGCCCCGGTAGCCGGCATCGAAGCCGTCGACCGGCGAGGATTCGGCGATGTCGAGCCCCTTGCCCTGCGGGATGCCTTCGGCGATGTCGAACAGGACGACGTCGCCGAGTTCCTTCAGGCCGGCGAGGTGGGCGAGCGTGCCGCCGATCTGTCCGGAGCCGATGAGGGCGATCTTCTTGCGGGCCATTGCCGAATCCTTGTTTTTGGATGCGAGAGCAGGTGAAGCCGAAAAGCCGGTGGTTCCAAAATCCGGTGGTTCTTTGACGCAACCCTGCGTCCGGCTCAACCCTGCGCGCAAATTTGCGAATGCGCACCATTCGTCCCGCTTTTGACCCGCTTCGGCTGCAAAACCGAAGAAAATCAAGCACCTAATCTAGGAAGCGGAGCTGCGAGCGACAACAGCGGCCTCACATGGCATAATGACAAATTACACAAATTGTCATTATCTTGGAAACTAGACCACCCCGCTGGCCAGCGAGCGCAGCGCCACGCGGATCAGCACGGCGAGCCTGGCATCCACCGAGGCCTGCGGCACGTCGGCCTCCAGCTCCAGCGCCGCCGGATGGATGAAGCGGTGGGTGGCGTCGATCACGAAGGCGATGGCGCGGTCGCGGTCGCGCGGCTCGAAGGCCCCGGTCGCGATGCCCTCGTCGATCACCCGCTCGAAGAGCGCGCGCACGCGGGTGCGATTGCGCCGGCTGATCGCATGGCGCTTAGCCACCGCCTGCGACAGCGCCGCGAACAGATGCGGCTCCTCGTGCAGCAGGTCGCGATTGGCTTTGGCGAGCGCCAGGATGAGCCGTTCCAGCTTGTCGTCGGCCGGGTCGGGCCCGTCGGCGATATCGGCGAGCCGTCGCTCGGTCGCCTTCAGCCAGACATCGACCACCGCGTCGATCAGCGCCGTCCGCGACGGGAAGTAGCGGTAGACATTGGCATGGGTCATGCCTGCCTCCTCCGCCACCGCCACCACGGTGAAGCGGCGCAGCCCATGCAGGCGCAGATGCTCGCTGGCGACCGAGAGGATGCGGGCCTCGCTCGGTTCGCGCGCCGCGACCATGCTCAGGTTTCCACCAGCCCGGTTGCATCGCCGCTGGCGGCGGAGTCGGCACGCCCGTGCGGCAAGGCGAGATAGGCCTCCGAGCGCATCTCGATCAGCCGCGACACCGTGCGGTCGAACTCGAAGGCCTCGCGCCCGGCCTGGGCCCGGTAGAGCCCGGTCGGCTCCGCCTCGGCCGAGGCGACCAGCTTCACATGGTTCTCATAGAGCGCGTCGACCAGGATGATGAAGCGCTTGGCCTCGTTGCGGCGCTCAATGTCCATCACCGGGATCTCGTCGAGCACCAGCGTATGGAAGCGCTGCGCCAGCGCCAGATAGTCGGAGGCGCCATAGGCCTTGGCGCAGAGATCGCGGAAGCCGGCGCGGGCGACCCCGCCCGCCGCCTGCGGCAGCTCGAGGCCGTGGCCCTTGATCGTGATCGTCGTCGGGGCGCCCTGCTGCGCTCCGGAGAGCCGGGCGAAGGCGCGGTCGAGCGCCGCCTTGGCCGCATCGTCGGCCGGGACGTGATAGACCGGGGCGCCGCCCAGCTTCTCCAGCCGGAAATCGGTGCGCGCATCGAGCCTGATCACCTCGACCTTCTCGAGCAGCAGGTCGATGAAAGGCAGGAAGAGCGAGCGGTTGAGCCCGTTCTCGTAGAGCCGCGACGGCTCGACATTCGAGGTTGCGACCACCACCACTCCGGCGGCGAACAGCGCGGTGAACAGCCGCCCGAGGATCATCGCATCGGCGATGTCGGTGACGGTGAACTCGTCGAAGCAGAGCAGGCTCGCGTCGCCGGCGAGCGCCGCCGCCACCGGCCCGATCGGGTCCGGCTCCTTGACCCTGCCCGCCTTCAGCTCCTGCCGGTAGGCATGGATGCGCTCGTGCACATCGGCCATGAAGGCGTGGAAATGCACCCGCCGGCGCGCCTCGACCGGCACGGTCTCATGGAACATGTCCATCAGCATGGTCTTGCCGCGGCCGACCGAGCCCCAGATATAGAGCCCCTTCACCGTCTCGGGCGGCGGCTGCTTGCGGCCGAACAGCCAGCCCAGCGCGCTGCTCTTGCGCGCCAGCTTGCGGCTGGCCAGCGTCTCGCTCAGCGCCTGCAGCCGGCGCACCACCGCGACCTGCGCCGGATCGCGCTCGATCGCGCCGGAAGCGACCAGGGCCTCATATCGTTCGGGGAGCGTCGCGGGCATGGCCTGCAGGAAGGAGAAGCGTCGGCTTGGGGTTACGGCAGCCACGGCGCGCCTGCAAGCCTCGCCCCTTGCATTCGGCGATTTGCTTCTCATCTGGAGGGCTGGTTAGGGAAGATTCGCCTCCTGGCGGGCAGCGCATCTGCGCTTTCACAGGAGCTGCAAGTGAACCACTCGAGCGGAGCTGGCATCAAGGCCAGACAGGGCGAGGTCAGGCGTCTCTGGCCCGCCGAGCGCGATCTCTTCATTGCCCATCTGCTGCGCCTCGACGCCGAAACCCGGCGCGAGCGCTTCGGCACGGCGGTGAAGGACGATTTTCTGAAGGACTATGCCGAGAGCACCTTCGGCGTGAACGGGCTGGTCTATGCCTATGTCGAGGCCGGCGAGGTCCGCGGCGCCGCGGAATTGCGCGGCATCGAGGAGATCGTCGTCCAGACCGGCGAGGTCGCCTTCAGCGTCGAAAGAAAATGGCGCCGGCGCGGCATCGGCGAAGCGCTGTTCGGCCGCCTGCTCGTCGCCGCCCGCAATCGCGGCATCCGCACGCTCTATATCACCTGCCTGCCGGAGAATGTCGCGATGCGCCAGCTCGCCCGCAAATTCGAGGCCGAGCTGGTCGGCGGCTACAGCGATGTCGAGGGCCGGATCGCCACCGGCGGGCCGACGCCCTTCACCCTGCTCGACGAGGCGATGGACACCGCCCGCAGCTTTGCGGCGATGTCGTTCTCGCTCCAGCGCAAATTCTGGCCGGCGGCCCTGTTCGGCCGCTAGCCGAGACGTGGCGCGGCGCTCAGCGGTTGAGCGAGAGCGCCGCGCCGGATTTGGTGATCGCGCCGTTCATGGCGCCGCCGCTGCCGACGCGCAGCCGCGCCACGACCGAGCCGCCGCGCTGGTAGAGATAGACCTCGCCATTGCGATAATCCCAGGCGTTCACCTGCTGGAGGTCGCGATTGCTGCAGCCATTGGCGCTGGCGCGGTAGAGATCGAGCGTCGGTGAGCTCGACAGCTGAACACGGCAGGAGCTGCCGGTCGCTTCCTGCGCCGTCCAGCTGCCGACCACGGAATTGCGCGTCGGCGCCGGGGCGCCGCCGCCTCCTGCGCCCGGATTCACATTGGCGACCTGGTTGCGCTGCTGCGGTGCGGGCTCGGCCGAAGGCTGGCCCGGTTGCTGGCCGGGCCGAGCAGCCTGCGGATCGAAGAACGGATCGCTCGGCGGCGGCAGCCCGCCGGCCCCGACGCCCGGCTGCCCCGGCGGCGGATAGCCGCCCGCCTGAGCGGAGGCGCTGGGATAGCCGCCCGGCGGCGGCAGCGGCTCCGAGGTGATCGGCGCCGACTGGATCGGGGGGGCGGGCTGCATCGGCTCGTTATAAACCGGCGCGCGCGCGACCGGCGCCGGGCCGTAGCCCGGTCCGCCGAAGCGCTGGGACCCCGCGCAAGCGGTCAGCATGACGAGCGGCAGCAGGCTCGCGGCGCGCAGCAATGGAGACATCCTGTAGTCCATCCTCACCAGTTCGAGTCGCCGCACTGTCGATTCTCCTGCCTGAACATGGCATGAGCGGGCCGGCCGGCGCAAAACCCGGGGTCAGGCCGGATCGGGCGCCCGCCAGGGATAGCTCCAGGTCTCGGTCAGCGTCTTCTCGCCGCTGCGCAGGAAGGCGCGCATCTCGGCGAGCTGGCCCGGCTCGACCACGATGTCGATGAAGGCGCGGAAGCCCTCGGTCTTCGGATTCGGCACGATGAAGGCGCGGTTGATCCGGCCATAGGCGATCGACGGCACGATCTCGACCTTCTCCGGCTGCTTCAGGTGGTAGCCGAGGTCGCCGCCCGAGAAGTCGACGATGAAGCGGCGCGCCCCGTCCGTGACCTGCTCGCCCGAGCCGAGCGCCTTCGGCTTGGCCTGGTAGGTGTTGATCACCCGCCCGCCCGGATGCAGATCGCTGGAATCGAGCAGCGAGGTCAGCTTGTAGCCGAAGCGGAACTCGCGCCCCGGCTCCAGCGGCGCCTTGGGCTGCCAGAGCGCGACGATGTTGTCGTTGGTCTCGTCGCTGGTCGGCAGCTCGATCAACTCGACCACCCCCTCGCCCCAGTCGCCCTGCGGTTCGATCCAATAGGAAGGCCGCAGCTCGTAATTGAGGTCGAGGTCCTGATAGTGCTCGAAGACGCGGTCGCGCTGCATCAGGCCGAAGCCGCGCACATTGCGCTCGACGAAGGAGGACACCGCCGGCACCCTGGCATTGCGCAGCGGCCGCCAGATCCACTCGCCGGTGCCGGAATGGATCATCAGCCCGTCCGAATCATGCAGCTCGCTGCGGAAATCGTCATGGAAGCGCCGGTCGTTCTCGCCGGTGAAGAACATCGAGGTCAGCGGCGCGAGCCCGAGCCTCTCGATCGGCCGGCGCGGGAACAGCGCGACGCTGACATCCACCACCGCATCGACATCCGGATAGATATGGAAGCGGTAGGCGCCCGCCACCGACGGCGAATCGAGCAGCGCATAGACGGTGGCGCGCTCGGCCGCCGCCGCCGGCGCATCGACCCAGAACTCGCGGAACACCGGAAACTCCTCGCCGCCCGGCACGCCGGCGCCGATCGCCAGGCCGCGCGCCGAGAGGCCGTAGCGCTGCTCGCGGCCGAGCACGCGGAAATAGCTCGCGCCGATGAAGGAGATCAGCTCGTCGAAGACGCGCGGATCGTTGAGCGGGTAATGCAGCCGGAAGCCGGCGAAGCCGAGATTGACCGGCAGCGGCTTGTCGAATTTGTTGCGGCCGTAATCGAACAGGTTCGGCGAATAGGGGACCGGCATCGGCACCCCGTCGCGAATGACATTGACCGTCACCGGGCGGGTGAACAGGAATCCCGGATGGAACATCTGCATCCGGAAGCCGGAGTTGGACTGCGCCAGCAGGGCCTTTTCGGGCCGGAACCGGATCTCGCGCCATGAATCGAAGTCGAGCCGGGTCAGGGCTTCCGGCAGGCCGGGGCCGACCTCATAGGGCACCGCCGCGATCTCGCCAGCCCGGCGCACCACCTCCTCGAAGCCGAATCGCGGCTGCGGCGGCCCGCCTTCCGGCTGCTGGGCCAGCAGCGCCCGCGGCGCGGCGCAGGCGCTCAGCGCAGCGCTCAACCCGGCCAGTACTCGGCGGCGATCGGTTACCGTCATGATCGAAGCTGCCCCGTCGAAATGCACGCAAATCTGCTCTTCGCGAGGCACTTAGGGGATGGCGGCGGCCGGGTCCAGCAGCCCGCCCGCGGCGCCGCGCGCGTTCTTCAAAAAATCCGGTCCCGGGCGGCAGAAAAAACTTGAAGCCGGGACCCGTCCTCCGTATATGGGGCTCACCCAATTCGCACGTGCCTGTGGCCGCGTGCCGGTCGGTGGGCATCCGGACAAGAGGCCGGACAGCCGCCAGGGATGGGAAACGGATGGAGGGGGATGGACATCCCCTCAAATCACGCTCCCGGCGCTCGCAAGAGGGCCGCTCCCGAACAGCGACCGGCAGCCGGAGGCGAAACCGGCGAACCCCGAATCTCCACGGGGGACGCAGCTTAAAGCAACGACGGAGCGGGCTTTTTTGGTCTCGTTGGTCCTCCAAAGGCCAACACCGAAGAGGCTTGTCCTTCATTGCCGGGCGTGCGGGGGTCTTCCTCCAATCGACGGTGTTTCGGGTCCGGACGTGTCGTCCGCCGTCCTAGGCGTCTCCATCGCGCCTCGGGAAGCGGTCGTATCGAACGGCTACACGTCGTATCGGCGCCGCTTGCGCCGAAGAGGAGTCGCGCCGATGACCGAGCGCATCCGTGAATTTCTGCGTGACCGCCGCGAGGACGGCCCCTGCGTCGTGATCGACCTCGAGGTCGTGCGCGAGAACTATGTCGCCTTCTCCCGGGCGCTGCCGGACACCCGCGTCTTCTACGCGGTCAAGGCGAACCCGGCGCCGGAGGTGCTGCGCCTGCTCGCCAAGCTGGGCTCCTGCTTCGATTGCGCCTCGGTCGTCGAGATCGAGCTGGCGCTCTCGGCCGGCGCCACCGCTGACCGCATCTCCTTCGGCAACACCATCAAGAAGGAGCGCGACGTCGCCCGTGCGATGGAGCTCGGCGTGCGCCTGTTCGCCGTCGACTGCACCGCCGAGGTCGAGAAGATCGCCCGCGCCGCCAAGGCGACCGGCGCCGAGGGCTCGCGCATCTTCTGCCGCATCCTCTGCGACGGCGCCGGCGCCGATTGGCCGCTCTCGCGCAAGTTCGGCTGCGTGCCCGAAATGGCCGCGGACGTGCTCGAGCACGGCCATCGCAACGGTCTCGAGGCCTATGGCATCTCGTTCCATGTCGGCTCGCAGCAGGCGAATGTGAACGCCTGGGATTCGGCCCTGGCCTCGGCCTCGGCCGTGTTCAAGGAGTGCGCCACCCGCGGTCTGTCGCTGTCGATGGTCAATCTCGGCGGCGGCTTCCCGGCGCGCTATCTGAAGCCGATCCCGGGCGTCCCGGCCTATGGCGATGCGATCTTCCAGGCGCTGTCGAAGCATTTCGGCAACCGCCTGCCGGAGACCATCATCGAGCCGGGCCGCGGCATGGTCGGCGAGGCGGGCCTGATCGAGGCCGAGGTCGTGCTGATCTCGAAGAAGAGCGAGGACGACCAGGTTCGCTGGGTCTATCTCGACATCGGCAAGTTCAACGGGCTGGCCGAGACGATGGACGAGGCGATCCGCTACCCGATCCGCACGCTCCGTGACGGCGACGCCACGGTGCCCTGCGTGCTGGCCGGCCCGACCTGCGATTCGGTCGACGTCATGTACGAGAAGACCCCGTACATGCTGCCGTTCAGCCTGGAGATCGGCGACAAGGTCCTGATCGAGGGCACCGGGGCCTATACGACGACCTATTCGGCCGTCGCCTTCAACGGCTTCCCGCCGCTGAAGCAGTACGTCATCTGACGCGGGAGGGCTGGAAGGCCCTCCTCACACCCATCGGGTCCGGCGAAGCGCCCTGCCAGACGAAGGCAGGCCGCCCGGGAAACCGGGCGGAGCGCCCGCGCCTCCAGAACGGATGCGCGCGGGCGTGGCTCCCGCCGGACCCACTCTCCCTTCATCGCCAATGGTGTTGCCGCCGGGCCAGCTGCCTGCCCGGCAGGAGGTGCGTCATGATCACGATCCGCGACGAGATCGCCACCGATATCCCGGCCCGCGAGGCCCTGCTCGACCGCTGCCTCGGCGAGCGCCGCACCGCCAAGTCGAGCGAGCGCCTGCGCGAGGGCCGCCTGCCGGCAGAGGGCCTGGCGCTCAGCGCCGAGCGCGATGGCGAGCTCGTCGCCAGCGTGCGCCTCTGGCATGTCGAGGCCGGCGGCCGTCCGGCGCTGCTGCTCGGCCCGCTCGCGGTCGCTCCCGAGCTGCAGGGTGAGGGCATCGGCAAGGCGATTATGCGCGAGGCGATCTGGCGCGCCGCCTGCCGTGGTCATGGCGCGATCCTGCTGGTCGGCGATGCGCCCTATTACGCCCGCTTCGGCTTCACCACCGAGCCCATGGCGGATCTCGCCATGCCCGGCCCGGTCGAGCGCGAGCGCTTCCTCGGGCTCGAGCTGCGCGAGGGCGCGCTCGCCGGTGCCAGCGGCGTGCTCCAGCCGACCGGTGCGCTCGTCCCCGCCGAGGGAGCGGAGGGTCTCCGACGTCGCGCCGCCTGAGCGCGCGAAGGCGCCGTAGCCGTTTCGTCATCGAAACACGCCACTGACACGGCACGGCCCCTCCACCGGGAGGGGCCGTGCCGCTGTCGGCATTGACGCGGCCGGGCAATCCTGCCTACCAGCCGCCAACCCGATCCACCCGTTTGAGCACGAGGAACCCTGCCCATGACCGACTGGCCCGTTTACGGCGAGATCACCGGCCCGGTGGTGATGATCGGCTTCGGTTCGATCGGGCGCGGCGTGATCCCGCTGCTCGAGCGTCACCTGAAATTCGACCGCGAGCGCTTCGTCGCCATCGCGCCGGACGACGAGAACCGCCACATCCTCGACGAGCGCGGCCTGCGCTTCGTCAGGAAGGCGGTGACCCGCGACAATTATCGCACCCTGCTCGAGCCGCTGCTGAAGAATGGCGGCGGCCAGGCCTTCTGCATCAACCTCTCGGTCGACACCGGCTCGCGCGACCTGATGGAGTTCTGCTCGGAGCTCGGCGCGCTCTATATCGACACCGTCAACGAGCCCTGGCTCGGCTTCTATTTCGACGCCAGCAAGGGCGTCGCCGATCGCTCGAACTACGCGCTGCGCGAGACCACGCTCGCCGCCAAGCGCGCGCGCCCGGCCGGCACCCCGACCGCCGTCTCCTGCTGCGGCGCCAATCCGGGCATGGCCTCCTGGCTGGTCAAGCAGGCGCTGCTCAACGTCGCCAGCGATCTCGGCCTCAACACGCCCGAGCCGAGCACCCGCGCCGAATGGGCCGGGCTGATGCGCCAGGCCGGCATCAAGGGCATCCACATCGCCGAGCGCGACACCCAACGCTCGCGCAACCCGAAGCCGCCGGGCGTCTTCGTCAACACCTGGTCGGTCGAGGGCTTCATCTCGGAAGGCCACCAACCGGCCGAGCTCGGCTGGGGCACGCATGAGAAATGGCAGCCGGAGAACGCGCGCGGCCACGACACCGGCTGCGGCGCGGCCATCTACCTGCTGCAGGCCGGCGCCAACACCCGCGTGCGCAGCTGGTGCCCGACGCCGGGCCCGCAATACGGCTTCCTCGTCACCCATAACGAGTCGATCTCGATCGCCGACTATTTCACCGCCTTCGACGAGACCGGCGCGGCGACCTACCGCCCGACCTGCCATTACGCCTATCACCCGGCCAATGACGCGGTGCTCTCGGTCCACGAGATGTTCGGCAGCGGCGGCAAGCACCAGGAGAAGCAGCACATCCTGACCGAGGACGAGATCGTCGACGGCATCGACGAGCTCGGCGTGCTGCTCTACGGCCACGGCAAGAATGCCTACTGGTACGGCTCGCAGCTCTCGATCGAGGAGACCCGCAAGCTCGCCCCCTACCAGAACGCCACCGGCCTGCAGGTGACCTCGGCGGTGCTGGCCGGCATGGTCTGGGCGCTGGAGAACCCGAAGGCGGGCATCGTCGAGGTCGAGGAGATCGACTTCCGCCGCTGCCTCGAGATCCAGGCGCCCTATCTCGGGCCGGTCACCGGGGTCTACACCGACTGGACGCCGCTCGACGGCCGGCCGGGCCTCTTCCCGGAGGATATCGACACCAGCGATCCCTGGCAGTTCCGCAACATCCTGGTACGCTGACGAAAAAAGGCCCGCCCCGGTAGGGCGGGCCTTTGCATATCGAGCCTTGCCGCGCTCAGAAGCGGGGCGTCGCGAAGCTGTTGGCGAAGGGGTTGGCGCCCGAGCCGATGCGGGGCGGCAGGGTGCCCTCGCCATAGAGTTCGCCGGTGTTGGAATAGACCGGGCTGGCGACGATGTTCTGCGTCGCATAGCGGTTCATGCTGCCGACCGGCACGACCTTTCCGGCGTCGAAATAGCTGCGCTTCTGCACGATCACGCGCAAGGGACGGCGCTGCTGCGCCTCCGCGACCGAGGCGGCGACGGTGACGGCCGCAACCGAAAGCGCAAATCCGGCGGCAAGGCGTGAAAGCGGACGCATGACGATCTCCTGGGGTTCGCCCCCGCCGATAGTGCCGGCGGATCGGCCATCGCAACCCTACAACGACAGAGTTAATGTTTTTGTTGCCGCCCGCCAGTGTCCGCGCGCCACACGAGCGCGTGAAGCGCCTTCAGCGCGTCTGGCTCGGCTTGTGCGCGGCGCTGCGCAGCGGCGGCGCCTTGGCGTCGGCATCGAGCCAGGAGCCCTTGCGGCCGCTGGCGGCCAGACGCGGCACCGAGCAGCCCGTGCGCCGGTTGAGCTCGGTGCGGGCGAAGGTCGCCCTCAGCTCGGGATTGTCGCCGGCGCTCAGCAGGTCGACCCTGTCGATCAGGCAGATCAGCTGCGCCCGGTCGGCCGGGCGGGCTTCGGTCCCGCACCACCAGCCGGAGAACGAGAATTGCGCTCCTGCATCGCGATGCCGGAAGCCGATGCAGGCGCGGCCCGCCTCGCCGTCGCTCAAGCCGATATCGGCGGTCTCGACCGTGCCGAACTTGGTCTCGATCGTGTGCAGGGCGCCGCTGCGGCCGATCGACAGGCCCCGCGCGGCGCTCTCGCGTACCAGCGCGATCACGAAAGGCTGCGCGGCCTCTGGCTGCTCGCCCTCGGGAGCGCCGTTGCGGTTGAGGTGGATCTTGACGGCGAGATGGGGCTTGTCCTCGGCGAAGGCGCCGAAGCTGAGCCAATCCTCCCGCTGCGATCCGTCCTGGCTGCGTCGCGCCTCGTAGACCCCGCGCTTGCCGAGATCTGGCGCCTCGACGCCGAACAGCGCGATCGGACGCGCGACGGTGATCCATTCCTCCTGAAGCGCCGCGCTCGGCACCGCCTGGATGCGGACATCGCGGACCGCGCCGGAGGCCTGCTGCGCTTCCGGCGGCCCGGCCCGTGCCGGCTCGGACTCGGATGAGCCCGAGGACAGGCTGGTGGCCAGCGTCGCGGTCAGCCCGATGCCGGTCGCGGCGGCCAGGCCGCGCCAGGCGATCCCGCCCGACAGCCGCACGACACCCGAGCGCAGCAGGCGACGTGCGACCCCCAGAACCGCCGAGACAGCATGCTCGACGGCATCGGCCAGATCGACGAGGCGCGTGGCGAGGCGAAGCTCGCCCGGCCTCGCCTCGACGGCGCTCCGCATGCCCTGCTGCAGCCGCCGGACGCTTGCCTGCAGCCTTTTCCCGGCGCTGGTGACGATATCCCTGGACACGACGCGACCCGATTTCCCCTGGGCTGCGCACGCCCCCGCGCGCAGCCTCGTCCTCACCCGCCGGCACTTTCGCGCCCTCGCCTGAGCGGCCGGTTACCGGCGCGGGGCGATCGCAGAACAGGGTCAATGGCCGGTAAGGAGGCACGGTTAACGCGGCGGGGCCGCAAGCCGGACAATTGACACGGGCGAGCCGCTCGTGTTTGGGAAAGCGGGCCGGACCATGCTAGGCTCCGGCTCCGCGATGATGATCAGCTCTGGCTTGGCTCCTGTGACCTTGCGTCTGACGACGAAACTCACGACCAAAACGGCGACGGGGAAAACCCGGACGCTGCGCTGACGCATCGCCTCGAATCCGGGCTCTCCCCCCCGGCCGGGGTCAACCGGCCGAACCCGCGATCGAGATCAGCGGCGAAGGCTTCCCGGGGAGGCTGAACCGGTTCGCCAGAAGGAATTCCCAACGATGAGCTTCAAGGTCGCGGTCGCAGGCGCCACGGGCAATGTGGGCCATGAGATGCTCGATATTCTTGCCGAGCGCGCTTTTCCCGTCAGTGAGGTCGTCGCCCTTGCCTCCAGCCGCTCGGTCGGTACGGAGGTCTCCTTCGGCGACAAGACGCTGAAGGTGAAGGCGCTCGAGCATTACGACTTCTCCGACACCGATATCTGCCTGATGTCGGCCGGCGGCGCGGTCTCGAAGGAATGGTCGCCGAAGATCGGCGCGCAGGGCTGCGTCGTCATCGACAACTCCTCGACTTGGCGCATGCATCCGGATGTGCCGCTGGTCGTGCCGGAGGTGAACGCCGCCGCGGCTGCCGGCTTCACCAAGATGAACATCATCGCCAATCCGAATTGCTCGACGGCGCAGCTCGTCGTGGCGCTGAAGCCGCTGCATGAGCGCTTCGGCGTCAAGCGCGTCGTCGTCTCGACCTATCAGTCGGTCTCCGGCGCCGGCAAGGAGGCGATGGACGAGCTCTTCAACCAGACCCGGGCCGTCTTCTCGGCCGGCGAGGTCGCCGCCAAGAAGTTCACCAAGCGCATCTCCTTCAACGTCATCCCCCATATCGATGTCTTCATGGAGGACGGCTACACCAAGGAAGAGTGGAAGATGATGGCGGAGACCAAGAAGATCCTCGATCCCGCCATCAAGTTGACAGCCACCTGCGTGCGCGTGCCGGTGTTCATCGGCCATTCCGAGTCGGTGAACATCGAATGCGCCAAGCCGGTCACCGCCGATGAGGCCCGCGAGGTGCTGCGCACCGCCCCGGGCATCCTGGTGATCGACAAGCAGGAGAACGGTGGCTACATCACCCCGCATGAGGCGGCCGGCGAGGACGCGACCTATATCTCCCGCATCCGCGAGGATGCGACCGTCGAGAACGGCCTCTCCTTCTGGTGCGTCTCCGACAATCTGCGCAAGGGCGCCGCGCTGAACGCGGTCCAGATCGCCGAGGTGCTGGTCAACCGCAAGCTGATCCAGCCGCGCAAGAAGGCGGCCTGAGGCAGGTTCGCCGTCATTGCGAGGAGCGGAGCGACGACGCAATCCAGGGAGGGCGTAGAGCTCTGGCGCCTCTGGATTGCTTCGCTTTGCTCGCAATGACGATCCGGCGCCTTCAAAGAAAATTTCAAGGCGGGCCCGGTGCCCGCCTTTTTCTTGCGCGAACGCATGGCGGCCGTGCCGGATTTGCGCAGGAGCGGGCCCTAGACCTCGGCTAGGGTCGTGCCGCACCGGGATTCGCCGAGACCTTGTCCGACACCTTGACCAGAACGCCGCTCGCGGCCGCCCCGCCGCGTGCCGATGTGCCCCCCACTCCGCCGCCGCGCCGCGAGAACAGCCTGCGCGGCATCGGGCTCATCCTGCTCGGCAGCGTCTTCCTGTCCGGGGCCGACATCGCCTCGAAATATCTGACCGCGTCCGTCCCGGCCCTGCAGGTCACCTGGCTGCGTTATGTCGTCTTCGCCGCGCTGATGATCATGGTGGCGGCTCCCGGCGGGCTGCGCGCGCTGAGGCCGAAGCGCCCGGGCATGCAGTTCCTGCGCGGCGTGGGCGTGACGGTGTCCTCGGTGCTCTTCGTAAGCTCGCTGAAATACCTGCCGATCGCCGACGCGACGGCGACGAGCTTCGTCGCGCCGCTCTTCGTCACCGCGCTGTCGATCCCGATCCTCGGCGAGAAAATCGGCTGGCGGCGCTGGACCGCGACGGTCGTCGGGCTGATCGGCGTGCTGATCGTGGTCCGGCCCGGCGGCAGCACCTTCCAGCTCGCCTCGATCCTGCCGGTGCTCTCCGCAGCGACCTGGGCCCTGGTGCTGATCGTCACCCGGATGATGAGCGCCACCGAGAACCCGGTCACCACCCTCGCCTGGTCGGCGATCACCGGCTTCGTGCTGCTCTCGCTGCTGCAGCCGCTCTCCTGGCAGCCTCTTTCGCACGAGGCGATGCTGCTCGGCCTGTTCATCGGCGTGTCCTCGACGGTCGGCCACTGGTTCGTCATCCAGGCCTTTCGCCATGCCGACGCCTCGCTGCTGGCGCCCTTCTCCTATGTCCAGCTGCTCTGGGCCTCGCTGTTCGGCTTCCTGCTCTATGCCGTGCTGCCGGATCTCTTCACGCTGGTCGGCTCGGTGATCATCGCCGGCTCAGGTCTCTACACCGCCCATCGCGAGCGGCTGAAGGCGCAGGAGCTGGCGCGGCGTCACGCTCTCGCGGAATAGCGGGCCAGGAACATCGTCACCGCCGCGCCGACCACCCGCTCGATCTGCGCCTCGCTCGGCGGCGCGCGCTCGGCATTGAACAGGCGCGGGCGCATCAGCGTCGATTGGCAGAGATCGACGAATTGCGCTGCGGCCAGCACCGTATCATCGATGGCGAGCTCGCCGGCGGCGACGCGCTCGTCGAGGAAGGCGGCGAGACGCTTCGCGCCCTGCATCGGGCCGCGCTCGTAGAATTCGCGGCCGAGATCGGGCATCCGCTCGGCCACGCCGATCACGATGCGATGCGCGCTGAGCGCGAAGGCGCCGGTCAGCAGCCTGACCAGCCGCTCGCCGAAGCTCGCCAGCGCATGGGCGAGGTCGGGATCGTCCGCCAGCGCCTGATACATGCCCTGCTTCTGCTTCTCGCGCTCGCGCTCGATCAGCGCCACGAACAGATGCTCCTTGTCCTCGAAATAGACATAGAGCGTCCCCTTCGAGACATTCGCCGCCGCCGCGATGTCGTTCATGCTCGCCGCATCGAAGCCGCGCGCCGTGAAGACGGCATGCGCCCCCTCCAGGATCTGGTGGCGCTTCTCCGGATCTGCGCCGGCGACGCGCCGGTTGCGGGAGGTCGCCTTCGCCTGCGCGGTCATCTCTGTTCCATCCGTCCTGCGCATCTCGCGCCTGCAAAATAATCGAACCGGGCGGTTCGATTTGCTCTTGATATGCCTCGGCGCCTGCGCTATTTCAAGCGCAATCGAACCGAGTGGTTCGAATTGAGATCGTCAGGACATCACCATGACTGCCGAGACTGCCCTTGAGAAGCGGCCGGAGCCGCGCCGCGACCGCCTGAAGCTGGTCGACCCCGCTTTGGAGCAGGCGCCCGCCGAGGCCCGCAAGACCAGCGACGCGCCTGCCCCCGCCGCCGAGGACGCGGCCAAGCCCGCACAGCGCCGCCGGCCCGGCAAGCGCCTGGTGCTGATGCTGGTCGGCGGCGCCGCGCTCGTCGCCGGCGCCTGGTACGGGCTCGACTGGTGGCGCAATGGCCGCTTCATCGTCTCGACCGACGACGCCTATGTCGGCGCCGAGATGGCGACGATCTCGGCCAAGCTCCCCGCCCATATCGCGGCGATCTCCGTGGTCCAGAACCAGGAGGTCAAGGCCGGCCAGCCTCTGGTCAGGCTCGACGACGGCGATCAGCGCATCGCGCTGGAAAGCGCCCGCGCCAGGACCGCGACCGCCCAGGCGACGCTCTCGCGCATCGATGCGCAGATCGCCGCGGCCCGCGCCAGCCTGCAGCAGGCGCAGGCGCAGCAGACCTCCGCCGAGGCCGCCGTCACCCGCACCGGCGCCGATTTCGAGCGCGCCAGCAATCTCGCCGCCAAATCCTACGGCTCGCAGGCGACCCTCGACGCCGCCACCGCCGCGCGCGACCAGGCCGCCGCCCAGCTCGCCAGCGCCAGGGCCGGCATCGCCCAGGCGCAGGCCAATATCGAGGTGCTGAACGCGCAGCGCATCGAGGCGGCCCGCCAGATCGACGAGCTCAAGGTCGCCGAGGACAAGGCGGCGCGCGATCTCTCCTTCATGGCGATCTCGGCGCCGATCGACGGCCTCGTCGCCAACACCAATCTCCAGCTCGGCGACCTGGTCGGCGCCGGCAAGCGGCTGATGTCGATCGTCCCGCTCGACAAGGTCTATGTCGATGCCAATTTCAAGGAGACGCAGCTCGGCCCGCTGAAGATCGGCGACAAGGCGGTGATCTCCGTCGACGCCCTCCCCGGCCAGCGTTTCGAGGGCACGGTCAGCGGCATCGCCGGCGGCACCGGCTCCGTCTTCACCCTGCTGCCGCCCGACAACGCCACCGGCAATTTCACCAAGATCGTCCAGCGCGTGCCGGTGCGCATCGCGCTGACGCAAGAGGCCGCCGCCAGGCATGTGCTGCGTCCCGGCATGTCGGTCGTCGTCTCGATCGATCCGCGCCCGGCAGGCGCGCGCTGATCCTGCAACCCTGGAGGCCGCCATGGCCACCGCCACGCTCGACAGCCCGGCCGGCGCCCCGCCGGCCGAGGACGCCATCCCGCTGCGCCGGATCTTCGCCTTCCTGGCGATGGTCTTCGGCATGTTCATGGCGATCCTCGACATCCAGATCGTCTCGGCCTCGCTGGCCGAGATCCAGGCCGGGCTCTCCGCCTCCAGCGACGAGATCGCCTGGGTGCAGACCGCCTATCTGATCGCCGAAGTGATCATGATCCCGCTCTCCGGCTATCTCAGCCGGGCGCTCTCCACCCGCGTCTTCTTCTCGATCGCCGCCGCCGGCTTCACCATCGCGAGCGCGCTCTGCGCCATGTCGACCTCGATCAACGAGATGATCCTCTGGCGCGCCGTGCAGGGCTTCATCGGCGGCGGTATGATCCCCGGCGTCTTCGCCGCGGCCTTCACCATCTTCCCGGCCTCGAAGCGCCCGGTCGTCTCGCCGCTGATCGGCCTGATCGCCACGCTCGCCCCGACCATCGGCCCGACCGTCGGCGGCTATCTCAGCCATGCCTTCTCCTGGCACTGGCTGTTCCTGGTCAACGTCGTGCCGGGCATCGCCGTCACCATCGCCGCCTGGACGCTGATCGACTTCGACAAGCCCGATCACGGCCTGCTGCGCCGCTTCGACTGGCTCGGCCTCGGCGCCATGGCCGCCTTCCTCGGCAGCATGGAATATGTGCTGGAGGAAGGCACCCGGCTCGACTGGTTCGAGAGCCACGAGATCGTCTTCTTCACCGGGCTGATGCTGGCCGGCGCGGTGCTGTTCTTCTGGCGGGCCCTGACCCGCGAGGACCCGCTGGTCGATCTCCACGCCTTCACCAACCGCAACTTCGCCTTCGGCTCGCTGTTTTCCTTCACCATGGGCATCGGCCTCTACGGGCTGACCTATCTCTACCCGGTCTATCTGGGGCGCATCCGCGGCTATGACGCGCTGATGATCGGCGAAACCATGTTCGTCACCGGCCTCTGCATGTTCCTGACCGCGCCGATCGCCGGGCGCCTGTCGCAGAAGCTCGATCCGCGAATCATGATGATGATCGGCTTCGCCGGCTTCGCCGCCGGCACCTGGATCGCCTCCTTCATCACCGCGGACTGGGATTTCCACGAATTGCTGGTCCCGCAGATCCTGCGCGGCTGCTCCCTGATGCTGTGCATGGTGCTGATCAACAACCTCGCCCTCGGCACCCTGCCCCCGCAGCAGCTCAAGAACGCCTCCGGCCTCTACAACCTCACCCGCAATCTGGGCGGCGCCGTCGGGCTGGCGCTGATCAACACCCTGCTCAACAACCGAACCGATCTCCATATCGTGAGGCTGCACGAGGCGGTCGCCGCCGGCCGCCACATCGCCGAGGAGAACCTCGCCGCGATGACCCAGCGCTTCGCCGAGTTCGGCGACGCCGCAGAGGCGATGGCGCTCGCCCTGCTCAACCAGCGCGCCCACAAGCAGGCGCTGATCATGGCTTTCGGCGATGTTTTCCTCGCCCTGACCGTCGTCTTCGCCGCGCTGATCGGGCTCGCTCTGTTCATGCGCAAGCCCGCCGCGGCGGCGCCCGCGGGGGCCGGTCATTGAGGGCGCCGGGCCCGCCCATGCCCCCTGATGCGACTTGCCGCAGGGCTCGAGGAATTGACAATCCGCTTCGGAGACGCCAAAAATTACCAATAATATCAGTAGTTTAGATAAATTCTAAACTGCGAGACGGCAAATCGAGTTGGAAGGCGTTCATGAGCATTCTGTCCCTGAAGGATGGCACCCCGGCGCGCGCGCAGGCGGACCAGATTCCGTGGCCGCAGAAGTCGCCCTCCGCCTGTCCGATCAGCGCGGTCAAGGCGCGCCTGCGCAGCGTCGGTCTGCGGCCGACCCGCCAGCGCATGGCGCTGGGCTGGCTGCTCTTCGCCAAGGGCGACCGGCATGTCAGCGCCGAGATGCTCTATGAGGAGGCCCTGCGCGCCCGCGAGCCGCTCTCGCTGGCGACCGTCTACAACACGCTGCGCCAGTTCTCCGAAGCTGGCCTGCTGCGCCAGGTCTCGGTCTCCGGTCCGAAGACCTTCTTCGACACGAATGTCTCCGAGCACCATCATTTCTATAATGAGGACGACGAGACGGTCGTCGATATCCCCGGTTCCGAGATTCAGGTCTCCGGCCTGCCGGTCGCTCCTGAAGGCATGGAGATCTCCTCGGTCGAGGTGATCGTCCGGCTGCGCCGCGCCGATGGCGAGGAAACCGTGGCCCGTCTCGCCGGCGGAGGCCGCCAGGCGTGATCGTCTGTTCCTGCAACGTCCTGTCCTGCCGGCAGATCAAGAGCACGATCGGCCCGGATGGCAGCGGGCCGCGCACCGCGGGCGAGGTCTATGGCTGCCTCGGCTGCAGCCCCGATTGCGGCCGCTGTGCCCGCGAGGTCCGCGCGCTGCTGGCCGAAGCCCGCGCCGCCTGCGCCAGCCAGTGCCATAGCTGCGCCAGCCGCGATGTCGAATGTTCGGTCCATGTTTCCGTCGGCCTGATGGTGGCGGGCATGGAGGAGAACGACGACCGCGTCGCCGCCTGAACATCATCCGTTTTCACGCGGTGATTTTTCGGGGGGCGGAGCGCATTCCGCCCCTTTCCTTTTCGCAGTGCATCCCCTACATTAGGATCATTCTAATGTAGATTGCACGCGAGGAGAGCGGCGATGAAGGGCGACAAGAAGGTCATCGAATACCTCAACAAGGGCCTGCGCTCCGAACTGACGGCCATCAACCAGTATTGGCTGCATTACCGGATCCTGGACAATTGGGGTCTGAAGGACATGGCCAAGACCTGGAAGAAGGAATCGATCGAGGAGATGGTCCATGCCGACCGCTTCGTCGACCGCATCCTCTTCCTCGAAGGCTTCCCGAACATGCAGACGCTGGATCCGCTGCGGATCGGCGAGAACGTCAAGGAAGTGATCGAGAGCGACCTGAAGGCCGAGATCGAGGCCCGCGCCCTCTATCAGGAGGCCGCCAGCTATTGCCGCGAGGTCGGCGACTACCCGTCCGAGGACCTGTTCAAGGCGCTGATGAAGGACGAGGAGGGCCATATCGACTTCCTCGAGACGCAGCTCGAGCTGATCGCCCGCATCGGCCTCGAACTCTACACCCAGAAGCATATCGGCGGCCTCGAGGGCGACGATCATTGATCGAGGGTGAGGTCGCCGCGGTCGCAGCGGACGGCCGCCATCGCTTCAGCAAGCCGCTGGCGCCGGTGATTCGTCTGCTCGCCGGCCTCGGCATCGAGGGCGACGCCCATTGCGGAACGACGGTGAAGCACCGCTCGCGCGTCGCCGCCGACCCGGCGCAGCCCAATCTGCGCCAGGTCCATCTGCTCCATGCCGAGCTGTTTGAGGAGCTCGCGGCCGGCGGCTTCTCGGTGGCGCCGGGCGAGATGGGCGAGAACGTCACCACGCGCGGGCTAGACCTGCTCGGCCTGCCGGTCGGAGCCCGGCTTAGGCTCGGCCCGCAGGCGCTGGTGGAGATCACCGGGCTGCGCAATCCCTGCTCGCAGATCGACCGGTTTCAGCCCGGATTGCTGAAGGCTGTGCTGGGCCGCGACGCGCAGGGCGGCCTCGTGCGCAAGGCCGGGATCATGGGAATTGTCCTGGAGGGCGGCGAGGTGCGTGCGGGCGACGCGATCGCCGTGACGCTGCCGCCTCTCCCGCACCGCCGGCTCGAGCGGGTTTGAACAGCAAAAAGGCGGCGCGGCCCTTCGGGCGCGCCGCCGTTTCTTACTTGCCCCGCGCGATCAGACGTAGCTGATATTCGCCGCCTCGGGGCCCTTCTTGCCGGCGCGGATCGAGAAGCGCACGCGCTGCCCGTCCATCGGCGGCTGCAGGCCGCTGCGGCTCAGCGACGAGACGTGCAGGAACACGTCCGGCCCGCCCTTGTCCGGCGCGATGAAGCCGAAGCCGCGATCGGCATTGAAGAACTTCACGGCGCCGTCGAACGGGCCTTCCATCGGCGCGCTGGCGCCGCGGTCGAAGCCGCCACGGTCGCCGCGGTCGTAGCCGCCGCCACCATAGCCACCACCGCCGCCATAGCCGCCGCTGCCGAAATCATCGCGCGGCGGGCGCGGCGAGAACGGGCGGCCGCCGGCGCCGCCGGGGGCGCCACGCGGCGCGGCCGGCGTTGCGGTCGAAGCATCGATCTCGTGGACGGCGACGACCTGCAGGCCGCGCCGGCCTTCGCCGAGATCGCAGATCACGGTGGCGCCGGGCTGCAGATCCTGCGGATCAAGCGGGCCGACGGCCGAAATATGGAGGAAAACGTCGCCAGAGCCGTCCGCCGGAGAAGCAAAGCCGAAGCCTTTCTCCGGATCGAACCACTTAACCTTGGCTTCGATATTCTCGTGGGTGACGAAGGGCGCCGGGGCGGCGGGCTTACGACGATCGAACATGCAGCTTCAACGATAGTGACCGGGAGCGCGCAATCTAGCGCAAGCTTTGAGGTTCGTCATCGGGCGGCGCAGCAAAATTTTGGTCCGGCCGGAATACCGCCGGATTGCGCATTCTGCCCCCCTTGCCACATAGAATCCTGCGAATACTTCGAAATTCACAGGATCGTGGCGACAGGTCAACCGGCCTCGCCGCTCTGCGCCTCCGAGCAGCGGATCATCTGCACCTTCTTCGGCATTTCGCCGACCGCGGGGACGAACTGCCCGGTCTGCGGATCGAGCAGCATCAGCACGCCGGTGGCGACGGCGAAATAGGCGCCGTGCAGATGCAGCCTGCCCTTGCTCTCCAGGATGTTGATGCAGGGGAAAGTGCGCAGATTGGCCAGCGATTGCTGGATCGAGAGCAGCGCCAGGCGCTCGACATAGGCCTCGAAATCCTCATTGCGCCCTCGCCCGCCCGAGCGGCGCGCGGCCGGCTCGATCAGGGTGATCCATTTCCCGATGAAATCGCCCGGCGAGAGCGGCTGCAACGTGTCGTCGGCAAAGGCGCGGATGCCGCCGCAGCGGCCATGGCCCAGCACCACGATATGCTCGACCTTGAGCGCCTGCACCCCGTATTCGAGCGCGGCGGAGGTGCCGTGCAGCTGGTCGTCCGGCGAAAAGGGCGGGATCAGGTTCGCGACATTGCGCACCACGAACATCTCGCCGGGGCTCGCATCGAAGATCACTTCGGGCGAAACGCGCGAGTCGCAGCAGCCGATCAGCATGATCTTCGGCGTCTGGCCGGTTTCGGCGAGCTGCTCGTAGCGGTTTTTCTCCCGCATGAAACGATCGTCGAGGAAGGCGCGATAGCCTTCCGTCAGGCGCTGCGGAAAGGGCTCGATCGACGGCTGGTCCATGGCTCTAGTTGGGAACAGCTTTAAGCTGCCGCCGTCAAGAGCCAAAGCTGCGCAATTCGCCGCAGCGCAGCATCAGCCGGTGTTTAACTGATCGTGCAGGCGCGCCAAGAGCATCTTCGCATCGCCGCGCACCGCCACGCGCTTCAGCCGGGCGCCCGCTCCGGCCACGATGGCGAGCTGGGAGCGCGGCACGCCGAGTTCGCGCGCGAGCAGCGCGATCAGCGCGGCATTCGCCTCGCCCTCGCTCGGCGCCGCTCTGACCCGCGCCTTCAGCACCTGCCGTCCATCGGCGAGCACCTCGATGCCGTCCAGGCTGTCGCGCCCGCCGCGCGGCGTCAGCCGCAGCGACAGCAGGAGCCCGTCCGGCGTGACCGCGGCGGCCTCCGCCATCGCCCGGGTCAGAAGACGTTCGGATAGATGTAGCGGGTGATCACGCTCTGGATGAAGAAGATGATCAGCAGCAGGATGATCGGCGAGATGTCGATGCCGCCGAGATTGGGCAGCATGTTGCGGATCGGCCGCAGGGCCGGCTCGGTGATCCGGTAGAGGAAATCCCAGACGCTGCTGACGAACTGGTTGCGGGTATTGACGACATTGAAGGCGATCAGCCAGCTCAGCACCGCCGAGGCGATCAGCAGCCAGACATAAAGGTTCAGCGCCAGCATCACGACGTCGAGAACGGCACGCATCGAGCAGCATCTCCGAGATGGCGGCGCGAGCCTCGCGCCACATAAACTTCCTGTCGCAACCGATTGACAGGAGAGCGACGCAAGGCCTAGAAGGCCAGCGCCCTGGGGCTGTAGCTCAGATGGGAGAGCGCTGCAATCGCACTGCAGAGGTCAGGGGTTCGAATCCCCTCAGCTCCACCAGGCCGCACGTAACGTGTTGATCTCCCAAAAAATTATTTGATTGCAGCGACTTGGCGTGCTGTGTGGTACACATTCGTGGTACACAACAGCATGCGAACCCTGAATGGCGCGACGGCCTGAGCATCTGCAACTTCGCGGCAGCACTTGGTGGATGCGGGTCCGTGTCCCGGACGAGCTGCGGCAAATCATCGGCAAACGGGAGGTCCGCCGGACACTAGGCACCTCTGATTCGGCTGAGGCTAAGCGCCGGGTCCGCATCGAGCGCATCAAGGTCGAAGCCGACTTCGACGACGCCCGCGCGACTTTGGAGCGACAGCGCGCCGCAGCCAGAGGCGCCACGGCGGCTCAGGTCACTTTGACAGAAGAACAGGTTTGGGCGCTGGCCACGCGCTGGTTCGTCGAACAAGAGAGGGCCGGCGCCAGCCGTCCGGTCGAGATCGGCGACGAAGAGGTTATCCAGAACCTCAGCGAAGACCTCGCTCATGTCGAGCGGTTCGACGAGGTCTCGGTCACCGTTCGGGACGAGGTCGACAAGCTGCTCTCGGAAGCCGGCATCCTGCCGGGGACTGGTTCGGTTGAACCTGCGTGGCGAACGAAGCTCTCGCGGGCCATCCACGCGGCGATGATCGAGCGGGAGAGGCGCCTGCTCAACCGGGTGACAGGAGGCGCGGCCGTGATGCTCAACCCGAACTTCCACGGTCTGTCCGCTGCGACGGAATTGAAACCCGTTGCAATCTCCACCGTGACGCTGGCCGACCTGATCAAGCGCTACAACGCCGATCCGACGCGCGCTGCCCCTTCACCCAAGACGAAGTTCAAGCAGGATGCCCAAGCCCGGCTGTTCAAGGACGTGATCGGTGGAAAGACGCTGGTCTCCGCCATCGACCGGGAGAGGGCACGTAAGCTGCTCGATACGGTGAAGGTGTTGCCGGCCAACACCGTAAAGAAGTTCAAGGGCAAGACAGCGTCGGAAGTCGTGCGCATCGCTGCGGAGAGACAGCTCACTCCGATGTCGGTCACGACGGTCAATAGCTACATGAGCGCCTTCGTCTCGCTGCTCGACTTCGCTGTCGCGGAGCACATCATCGAGAAGAACCCGGCGACAGGGCTTCGCCTCGCCAGCGACGGCGTGAAGCGGAAGGACAAGCGGCTGCCCTTCACCATCTCCGATCTCAAGGCCATCTTCGCAGCGCCGCTCTACAGGGGCTGTGTCGATGACGGGGCGGGGTATAATCGGCCCGGACCCAATCGGCCGCGCAGGGGGCGGTTCTGGGTCCCGTTGGTGTCGCTCTTTTCAGGGATGCGTCTCAACGAAATCTGCCAGCTCACCGAAGACGACATCGCCGTGGAGGACGGCACCGACATCATCTTGGTCCGCTCCGACAAAGAGGGCCTCAAACGAGTGAAGACCTCTGCGGGCCATCGCTCCGTGCCCATTCATCCGGAGCTGAAGCGACTTGGCTTCCTTGATCATGTTGCCGCCGTCAGGGCGAAGCATCCGGCGAAGGCGCGCCTCTTCCCCGAGCTGACGACCGCGAGCACGGGCTACCCCTCGGACAACTTCTCCAAGTGGTTCGCCAACTTCCTCGACAAGGTCGAGATCAAGGACAACCGCAAGAACTTCCACTCCTTCCGACACACCTTCCGGGATGGGCTGCGCGAGGCCGAAATTTCCCAGGAGCGGGTCCGGGAGCTTGGCGGCTGGTCAAGCGGCAGCACCGAGGACGACTATGGATCGGGCACGCGGCCGAGCACGCTGGCGCAGGAGATCGCCAAGGTTCGCTACGAGGGGTTAGACCTTACCGAACTGGAGCTGATACCCACGGCCGATCCTACTTAAGCGGGTGCGAGATCGACTAGAGTGCGACACCTAGCACGAGGAGCAACAGAGGCTTGTTCCTGCTCCGCGCGGTGCCGTCGACACCTGGTCCGAAGATCGGTGCTTCGCTGCCTGCGCGCGGGCGATTTGAAACAGTTGCGCCGTAGCGAGGCGCCCGGTAGCTGGCGAGCATGGCAACGCCTCCCGTGATCCGTAAGCGCACCCGCATCCTTCCGCCGCCGCTGGAGCCAGCTCCTCATCCAAGGCTCGCATTAGGTTTCCACGACCGCATCGTCGTCGAAGGCGTTGGCCGAGTGCTCTCAGTGAACTTCTTAGAACTGCCTATGCGATTGCGCAGGTTCTATCGGCCCGCGCGACCTGGGCGCGCCCACAAACCTGTGATCGAGTATCGGAAGGGCGAACAGCCTACGTCCCACTCTGTGAAACTCATAGGTCGTGCAGGCACCCTGCTTGCAGGGAGTGTCATCGAGATCGCCCGCGAAGCAGGACCCCGAGGTCACCGGGTTCATAGTCGGTTCGTCCTCAATCCCACGCGCTTTTTTCGCCACCATGGGCGCTCGTTCGACGTTTCAACGGGCAACGTCGCGCCCGATGTCCTGGCGATCCCGACGCCTGTGTCCGGCAGCGGCTCGCTCGATGACAAGGACAATTGGCTTGATGGTGAGGACGTCGGGAGGGCCGCAGCTCGATGGCAGGAATGCCTGACCACCTACCTTCACGCGGCCTTTTCACGAGTGTCGGCTGAACTCTCTTACGCGTGCCAAGGGGTGATTTCGGCCGAAGCGGTTCAGCTTTTTGCTGACAGGCAATGGATCGCTCAGGCGGAGGTGTACTGGGAGTTCCTCGCCCCTGACGCACAAGATCGAGCTGCCTACTTTGGTAGATCGATCCATGCTGCGACAGGGACGTCTAGCAGCAAGACCCTTCGAACAACGGTCGATTATCAACATAATGCCGCCTCCTACCGAACCCAGCTCAGCACGCGCCAGCCTCTGTGGTTTTCGACCTACGCCAAGACGCCATCGCGCGTACGCTTCGAGGTTCAGTATGCGGGTGATATCGCACAGACGGTCCGGTACGGCGGTGCGACCGACCTAATTGTTCGGCTTGAGCGGATTAGGCAGCATGCCCATAGGAAGGCCGTTGAAACCTTGAGGCTCGTGCCGAAAGACAATTCAGAGCAGTTTTCACCTCGCGCGGGGCTTACAGACTTGCTGGCTCGGGTGTCGGTTGCGTGCGGCGGCGAGCCATCGACCATTGGCCGAACACTCAGCGCGCTGATCGCCGCGCGCCGTGTCATAGTTCCCGATGCAGGCATAACCGAAGAGCGTCTGAGCCGCCTTGTCGCTCAAGGCGTCCTGATCGAGCAGCGTCGGGTGATGCGCACGAACCCTCCGCCGAGATACCGCCTAGCTCCCCTCTATGAGTGGGTGATCGACCGCTTAGACCAAACCTTTCCTGCGGGCAGGGCCGGGCGCTGGACTGGTTCGATTGCCGGTAGCGAAACGAGCGATGCATAGTCCCTACGATGTCCACGCAGCGATGACATAGCCGAGACGTTGTCGGATAGAGTCATCTGTAAATTTGATCCGGGTTACAAACACGGTGGCCTGAACTCGGGCACTCGGCCAGGCACCGGTCAGATATTCAGGTGGAAGGCTGACGTCGAATGGCCGAGATGATGTCTATGGCCAGATTTAGGTTGCGATCCGAAAGGCCGTGGCACAGGACTTTCAGTTGCCACTCCAGCTCCTGGCGCTCCGGTGACTTTTCCGGCGACTGTAGCTCTTCAACAAGCCCTGCTGCGCTGATCGACAACGCGTCGCACATGTCGATCAGGGTATCCAGCGAGGGAAGATTGATCCCGCGCTCGATATTCGAGATGCCATCGACGGACCGGCCGACCTTCTCGGCCAGCTCTTCCTGAGACAGCTTCGCTTGCCGGCGGGCATCCTTCAGACGCGCCGCGAGTGCCGATTTCATGTCGCCCGCCATGGCGGGACACTGGGCGGCGCAATCAGCCTTGACCACGGATCAGATTGCGCTAATCGAGTTCGATATCCGTATAATCATACGGGTCTCTGCCATCGGGCCCTTAATGCAACCTACGACCACAGATCGCCACAACGTCGATGAACCGATCTCGCGCGCATCAGGACCCCGGCCTTCCTTTATTCACCCCCGAGATCAGAACCGCTGACCCGTGTCAGCCATGCCTGGGAGCCCCGATGTTCCGCGCCGCCATGATCGCCGCTACCGCCACTCTGTTCCCTCTCGCGTCGCCCGCGAACGCTCAGAACCCAGTTCTCGCCGTCGATCTCGTCTCGATGTACTGGGCCTACAAGGATTTTTGCGGGAGCGAGACCGAGCCTCTCTCCAAGGAGGAGGTTCACGGGCTGGGCGTTATCGCCGGCCGGCTGGGCTTTGATATGGACGACTCCAGCATGGTGGCGCTCGCCACGAGCAATCAGACCAAGCACATCCATCGCTGGATTGACATGGGCAAATTCACCGGCTGCACGGAGGCCCGCGTCTTCCTGCGTGGGATCGCAAAGAAGGGGATGTAGCAGGTGCTTCGCCGCAAGATCATCAGGGTCGCCCGGTAGCTCAGAGTGACGAGAGGTTTCTGAGTGATAGTTTTTGAGAAATCTCTCCGGCGGCCGTATCGGCTCCCGACCTACAATGGCTTCACACATGAGCAGCGTGTCGCGACTTTGCCGATCCAGAAAGCCGCTGCGGTCTCCGGTGCCTGGACACACCCGACGCGCTGCTCGATCTGCGGTTTCTCCGATCCGAGCGACCCGCGCGGGCGGGGCTACATCTATGCGCATCTTGAAGACTACGACCGTCCCCTCCGCACCCATCCGGCCTGTCGCCCGTGCCACGCAGCCCTGCATGCTCGGTTCGGCGATCCCGCACGATGGCTCGCGGTCCGTGCCCGACATGGCCACGACGGCTCTTGGTTCCGTCTGCTGACCATGAACCCAGCCCACCAGGCCGCAGGGTTCTGGGACATCTATCCGCAGGACCTTCCAGGCGCGGAATAGTCCCGCACCGGAGCACTCGTGATCTTGGTGATAGGTTTTGAAGAAAATCCGCCCGGCGACACGCGCACCGTTCCATGGACCTTGCCCCAGCGGGATGGTGACGGTCTGCCAAAGGCGGTTCCGTTGAAGTCATGTTTGACTTTTGGACCGGTCGTTTCTAAGTTTCTAAGAACCTAACGGAACGAACTGCGCTATGTTGGTCGGATACGCACGCACGAGCACGCTGGAGCAAGAAGCCGGGTTAGAGGCGCAGTTGCGCGATCTCCAACTGCTAGGCTGCGAGAGGATTTTTCAGGAGCAGGCAAGCTCGGTCGGGCGTCGGTCAGAGCTGGAGCGCGCGCTTGAGTTCCTCCGCGAAGGCGACGTGTTGGTCGTGACCAAGCTCGACAGGCTCGCGCGTTCAGTCATTCACCTCGGCCAGATCATCTACGCACTGGAGGCCAAAGGCGTCGGGTTGCGCATCCTTGCAATGGGCGTCGACACCAACACGCCGACCGGTCGCCTCATGGTCAATGTGTTGGCGTCCGTCGCGCAGTTTGAGCGGGAGATGATGTTGGAGCGCCAGCGCGAGGGGGTCGCGAAGGCAAAGGCTGAAGGGAAGTATAAGGGACGGAAGCCTACGGCTCAGGCCAAGGCGAAGGAGATCGCCAGGCTGCGAGCTGAAGGTCGGAGCATGGGCGAGATCGCAACCGCGCTTGCCATCGGCAAGGCGTCGGTTCATCGGGTGTTGCGGGAGGCGGCCCGATAAATTGAACCCGGTTTCAAAAGCGATCGGAGAGCAATTGCGCTACTGTTCGCCTTGCGCCAATGGAGCACGCCATATCCGTAGAGATAAAGGCCGAAAAGCCGACCGACCCCAAGCGCAGCGAATGGATGGGGCGCGTTCGCACGCAGGCAACGTCCGCCGAACAAAGGGTCGCATCGTGCTTGCGTTCCATGGGGCTGTCATATCGTCGGAACGTGCGCTCGTTGCCCGGCTCGCCAGACTTTGCGAACAAGAGCGGGGGGTGGGTTGTGTTCGTGAACGGATGCTTCTGGCACCACCACACGAACTGCCGCCGGGCTACTGTTCCGATGACGAACTCTTCCTTCTGGGCTGCCAAGTTCGCCTCCAACCGAGGTCGCGATGCCCGGGCGATCCGAAGCCTGCGAAAACGTAGCTTTCGGGTCGCTGTAATCTGGGAGTGCGAGACCCGTAATCCGGCAGCGCTACGGTTGTTGATCTCAAGAGCCCTCAGCTCGGTGGGAAGTTCGAAACCCTAAACCTTCGTTCAAGTTGCGCCAGCCGGCCCTTTCAACCTACAACTTCATCATGGCGGAAGGGTCTCCGCGCGGGCAGGCGAGGGTTGTCGCTCGGGGTGGCCTGACGGGCGGCCGGGGGGCTTCAAATGCAGTCGGGAGCACGCGTGCTTGGTAGCACATGCTGTGTCCGTAGTCGGGCCAACATCGCCGCAGGCCCGCGGCAAAGATCGCCTCGCCCGCAATTGGGCTGTGCGCAAGGCAACGATTTCTTGCCAAATCAAAAATGACAATGCGCAACGTCTGTAGCCGAACGTGCTGATTCGGGCAAAATGACGTGAGTGCCGTGACTCTGAACTGTATCGATTTGTTCGCGGGGGCAGGCGGTTTTTCGCTGGCGGCGCGCCAGGCGGGCCTCAAAGTACGACTGGCTGTTGAGCGCGATCGTCATGCCGCATCGACATACCGAGACAACCTTTGCCAGGATGCCGGTGGGACGATCCTCCTAGAAGAGGACATTACAACGCCGTGCCTGGTCGACGTAATGATAAAGGCGCTTCCAGATGGCGAGCGTTGCGATCTCCTGCTTGGGGGGCCGCCGTGCCAGGGCTTTTCTACGCACAGGTTGAACAATTCGGGTGTCGGAGACGAGCGCAACGGGTTGGTGAACGTCTACTTCTCTTTCGTTCACCGCCTGCGACCGAGGGCGTTCCTGATGGAGAATGTCCCGGGTATGCTCTGGCCCCGCCACGCTGAACACGTCACGGCTATCCGTGCGCATGCTCGCGAGGCCGGATACCACCTCTACGACCCGATCATCATTGACGCGCGCGATTTCGGTGTCCCCCAGCGCAGGAAGCGCGTCTTCATTCTGGGAGTCGATGCCGAGATCGACCGGAATAGCTTCGCCTGGCCGCCGGTGCGAACTCATCGTTCCCCCGATGACACGGATGCCGACACCGCCTTGCCGCTTTGGGTCGCCTGCAAGGACGTGTTCGCCCCGGCGTTAGAAAACGATCAGAACGACGTCCACATGAGCCATAGCGCCGAGCTAGTGGCCGCTTTCGAGAGGACACCTAAGAACGGTGGAAGCAGAGCTGATTCGGGCAGGCTGCTAAATTGCCATCGCGAGCACAACGGGCATAGCGACGTGTACGGTCGGATCGATCCGGCTCATCCTGCGCCGACCATGACGACTGCATGCATCAACCCCTCAAAGGGCCGGTTCGTGCATCCCACGCTTCCGCACGGGATCACCGCCCGCCAGGCCGCCCGCATCCAAACCTTTCCCGACAATTACGTCTTCAAAGGCGGTCTCATGGCGGCGGGTGTGCAGATCGGTAATGCGGTGCCAGTAAAGCTCGGCGAGACGTTGATCCGACATGTGGTCAAGTTGCTCGAAAAGAACGCTGATCGGCAGCTCATGCGCAACGATGAAGCGTTGGTGCTGGCGTGATCGAGACTGCAAGCTTCCAGGCGCGGGCACGGACCGTCGACCATCTTGGCCGCGAGCAGATCGCGGACACGCCCACGGCTATCTCCGAGCTTTGGAAGAATTCGTTCGACGCGTACGCGCGGTCCGTCTCGCTGGAGATCTACGATGGCGCCTCTGCGGTCGCCGCGTTGCTCGACGACGGCCACGGTATGAGCAAGGCCGAATTCATCGACAAGTGGCTGGTGATCGGCACCGAGTCGAAGGTAGCCGGTACACCGGTTCCTGCAGAGGATCGGGATGGACTGCCCGTTCGCCCTAAACTCGGCCAGAAAGGTATCGGCAGGTTGTCCTGCGCGAACCTCGGTCCTTTGCTTCTGCTTGTCACGAAGCGGCGGAATTCACCGTTCCTCGCCGCGCTTCTCGATTGGAGATTGTTCGAGAACCCATTCCTCAACTTCTCCGACATCGCCGTCCCGCATCTCGAACTGAGCCATTTGAGCGATTTGTGGCCGACCTTACCCGGAATGATCGAAGCGCTACGCTCGAATGTCACCGGCGAGGGCGAGGATGCCGCCCGCGCGAGCCGCGTGCTGGCTGCCTGGGCTGCGATGGACGAGCTTCATAAGGCTCAGAGCCGCGAGCGGGATGAACTGCCGGGGCCGTCACCTTCGCAGGTGATCCTAGCCGCGTTGAGGAAGCCGCCGTTCGCTCGCAGGCATCTGACTATGTGGCCGGTGAGCGATGGCTCCTCGGAGCACGGCACGGCGATGCTGGTCGGCGACATCAACTACGACCTCACCGTTCAGATCCACAAGCCGGAGGGCGACGCGACCGCGAGTTCCGCGCGCGATAGGTTCTTCGAGACACTTTCGAGTTTCGTAGATCCCTTCGTCGATCCGGCCAATCCGGCGACGATCGTGAAACGACCGGACTTCACCTATCAAGTCCGGGCTTGGACAGGCGACAAGCCGCATCAAGTCGTAGGCTTAGATAAGCAATTCGACCGTCGAGCCCTCGACGGCATGGAGCATATCATCGACGGCTTCGTGGATATCGACGGAAATTTCAAAGGTAAGATAAAGGCATTTGGAAATTGGTTGGAGGAGACGGTAATCATCGAACCTCCATTGGATGTGAAGTTGTCGCGGAAGGCTGATGCAGATGTTGGTGTCTTCCACATCTACATCGCCGCGATGGAGTTCGAGAAGCTCAACACCACGTTACCCCTCGCCGAATACACGCGGTATGAGGAACTTGCACAGCGCTACTCGGGCTTCATGATCTTCCGTGACGGCTTGCGCGTGCTGCCTTATGGCCGCACCGACAACGATTTTTTTGAAATCGAGCATCGCAGAAGCAAGCACGCGGGCCGCTATTTCTGGAACCATCGCCAGATGTTCGGCCGGATCGCGATCACACGTGACGGCAATCCAAATTTGAAGGACAAGGCGGGACGTGAAGGCTTGCTGGACAACCGGGCAGCGAAGTCGCTGAAAGCGGTCGTTTCCAACATCCTCCTCGCGACAGCACGTCGATTTTTCGGTACCGACTCGACGATCCGTCAGGAGCAGCTCCCCGAAATCCGTGCTGAGAACAAAGGACGGAAGGCCGCAGAGGAGAGAAAGAAGCTCCAACAGAAGCACGGGCGGAAGTTCCGCTCGATGCTCCGGAACCAAAGCGCAGCGGTGCCGGCCCTGCGAAAGGAAGTCGACGACTTCGTGGTCCGTATGGAGATCACGAACGATCGGGACATACTCGACGTCCAGCAGGCGCTCGAAGGGTACCGCGACCGCCTCGCTGACCTCAAGCTACCACCACGTCCGAAGGACCTCACGGGCTCACTCGAAGAGCGATATGTTTCCTATCGCGACGGTGTGCAGTCGGTGCAGGCGGCGCTGGCGAAGGTGGAAGAGACCCTCGAACGCGAGGTCGAACGCCTCAATCCGAAGAACCCGCGCGACCTCCTCACCCAGCAGGCGGAGCGGCACGACGCCCAGGTGAAGGGCCGCATCCAGTCGTGGCGCAGAAGCATCAGCGCTCTGCAGCAATCGGAGTTCGATCGTCTGAAGAAGCTGTATGCGGAGCGGAACAAGGAGTTCTCCTCTGACAGCGGTCCGATCTTGGCGAAGTTCGACCGGGGCGAGATCGACTACCCGACAGCGCGGCGCGCGCTCGACGAGCTCAAGGATCGGCACGTTGAGACAAACGCCCAGATGTTCGAACCTTACGTCGCCGCGTTGGAAAACCTGAGCGAGAGCATCGACCTGGAACACCTCGCGTCTTTCGGCGCGGACGAGAACCGCGAGCTGCGGACGGAACTCGATCGTCTCAATTCACTGGCCCAGCTTGGGATTGCGGTCGAGATCGCGGGCCATGAGATGCAGGACTACGAGGAAATGATCGGTGGCGGCCTGCGAGCCCTGCCGCTGGAGGTGGCCGAGACCCAGGCCGCGCGTGACATCGCATTCGGTTATGAGGGCTTGACTGATCAGCTTCGCTTCTTGACGCCCCTGCGGCTGGCCGGAATGAGGATACAGCGATGGATTACCGGTGCGGAGATCCATGAGTACCTCGCGAAGTTCTTCAAGCTTCAGCTCGCTCGCGGCGCGGTCAACTTGGAGGCCACGCCCGCGTTCACTGCGATGCGGGCCTTCGATCAGCCGTCGCGGCTCATGCCCGTCTTCATCAACCTCGTGAACAACTCGATCTACTGGCTGGGTAATCGGCCAAGCGACGATCGTCGGATTGTCCTCGACATGGTCGGTGATGACGTCGTCGTCTCCGACAACGGTCCCGGCGTCCGGCCCGAGGATCAGGAGAGCCTATTCACGCTGTTCTTCACGCGGAAGTCCGTCGGAGGCAGGGGTGTTGGCCTTTATCTCTGCAAGGCCAACCTCGTCGCTGGCGGCCACCGCATCCGCTATGTCCCGTCGCCGGAAGGCATGCCGCTGCCGGGAGCCAACTTCGCCATCACGTTCAAGGGGGCGCTGCCAAATGGCGATTGAGAGCTACCAGACGTTCATCGACGAGGCATTCATCAAGCCTATCAGGTCCGTCCTCATAGTCGACGACGACTATCCGACTTTCGAGGAGATGCTCTCTGAAGGGGGGCCCTCGAACAAGGATTGGCGCAACAACCGCGATCGCGTCAGGAAGGTCATCGCCAGCCTACGCGGCAAGGATCGGAACCTTCTTGTCGACATCCACGACGGATCGAACGTCGGCGTCAAGGACGAGATCGACACGGCTACGCACCTCCATCAGTCCGATTTGCTGGTCCTTGACTTCCAGTTGGACAAGACGAAGGCTCGCGACGGCACCATTGCCGTAAAGATTATCCGGCGCCTGATGACTAACCCCCACTTCAACCTGGTGGTCGTCCACACGAGCGAAGACCTTGACTATGTATTCCCGCAGGTGTTGCTCGGCATGCTTCCGCCGGACGACGTCGTCCTGAGCCAAGAGGAGATTGAGAAAGCAGAGGAGTTGATCGCTGCGCGCGAGGACGTCGATCCAGGGTTCGAGGCGCGCCTTGCCGATGACTTCGCGGTCACTCAATACTTGGAGGTCCGACGGTTAGGGTTGAACAAGTCCTGTCGGTCCTTCCTCAAAGGGGCGCCGCCCTTTGCGGCGTTCCACGCCGTCTGCCAATCCGCGAGCTGGAAGCTGGACGATCTGAGGCTCATTTTCAGGTATTCTGTAGCGCGTGCCGCCAAGGCGCTGATGAGATACGAAGCCGAGCCCGGGCTTCCGGAGATCACTTGGTCGACCGGAGACGTGAAATGGGTCCGGAGCCGGTCCGTGTTCGTGGCCTTCGCGAGCAAGATCGAGGACGAGCCGCCGATAACGGAGCTCAGTCAGGCACTGGCGAATTGGCGGCCTGACCCGTCGCGGCTGTACTTGGCTCGATTGCGGCATGAGATCGATGACCGTGGCACTGCGGAGCAAGCCGCCGTTCTTGGCAACACGTATGCGTTGGCAGGATGGTATGATCGGATGCTGAATGCGGATGCTGTCGACACACGTCGGCAGATCGAGCAGACAGTCGGGAGGCTTACCGAGAGCTTCATAGGTCCAGTGGCGGACAACGTCGCGGATTTTGCGGAGCGCTTGATCACCTTCGAGCGGAAGCAAGGTGATGCCGCCACGATCTGCAAGGACCACTTTGAAATCGACCTGTCGACGGAAAGCAATCGTCACAAGGCGATGGGTCAACACAATTCCGTGGTCAGCACGAAGAGGCGGGAGGGTTGGCACCTCACGACGGGCCACATCTTCAGCTGTGAGGGTTTCCATTGGGTCTGCGCCTCGCCGGCCTGCGACATGGTGCCCTCGCAACTCTCTGCATTCCGCAAGAGCAGCTATCCAGGGTGCATGCCGTTCGCCGCCATTCGCCTGCAGCGGATTTCGACATTGAAGACTGCGGTCGAGATGGCGAACAGCACCCGCGTGCTGTTCATGGAAGTAGAAGGCGAGTTGGAGGCGTTTTGCTTCAATGATCCCGCCGACGATGCATCGGCGCCTCAATGGACCTTGCTGTTTGCGGAGGGCGACGGTCGCTTCGCCAAAGACACGTTCGATTTCAATCTCGTCCACATGGGTCCGGGCGAAGGCGGTCTGACCGCCAAACGCCAAAGCGCCACCGTAGTGAGCCAGCTCCGCTACGAATATGCGCTGAACCTTGTGCAAAGGCTTGGCGTGTCTATGACACGCATCGGCCTCGATTTCCAAGCGCCTCTCAAGGAGAAGAAGGGCGCGCAGCCGGAGAAGAAGGGCGAGCTGGCGAAACCCGAAGCCGTCGCCAAGGTCGTCCCCGCCGTGGAAGCGCCGGCAGATCAGCAGGCTTGAAACGAGCTGGAGGTTTCATGACGCAGCCGAGGCGAGACTGGGAGGTCTACGAACGGATGATCGCCCGACTGCTGTCGGATCAGATCCGGACCGACTTATGCGTCACGCCGAACGCACGCATCGTCGGCCGGAAAAGCGGCCGCAGCCGTCAGATCGACGTTCTCATCGACGCCCGTCATGACAGCGACAGCTCGCGTCGCATCATCGTGGACGCGAAACGGCGGAAGCGGAAAGTCGACGTCACCGACGTCGAGGCGCTTCAGGGGCTGATGGAGGACGTTGGCGCCACACACGGTTATCTCATCTGCCCTGTCGGCCACACCAAGGCGGCAGAGAGGCGAGCGCAGATGTCCGTAACGATCGGTCTGGTGCCGCTCGATCGCATCCAGGATTTTGACCCGGCGAACTGGCCGGAATGCATGAACTCGCGCTGCCGGCATGGCCGAGTATTCTGGACCGGCTATCCCGAACTTTCCATGATGGGACTGCCAGTCGACCCCAAGGTGTCAGGCGGCCCAAGGAGGCTTTCGTTCATCCATCATGTTGGCAAATGCGATCGATGCGGTCGCTTCCATGTTCAATGCACGACCTGCAATGACATCCTCTCCCTGCCAGAGGATGACGATGACGACATCGGTCACCAATGCAGCTGCCGGCTACCTTGGTTTTGGATCGCCTCGATAGAGACGGACGACGAGGGGAACAGATCCGCGGAGCTGCACGGCGTTTGGGGCATCGATCAGTATCTGACCGTGGACCGGAGACCGTGTTAGGCTCCGCTGCAGGTCATGGACCAGTTTGAAACGCAGCTAAGGTCCGTTCTCTGGCAAAAGCTGTTTCATTAGTTCCCGGTTCTCATTCGCCTGACGCCGCGAGCCAGCTCAGCTTGGACGGGTGGCCTTCATAGCCTCGCCCTCGCCCTCAAGTTGAGCCGCGTGAATGGTCTCCAACGCCAACAGCGCTGCGGCAACCTTGGCCCGTGCTTCCTCAATGTTGGCCATCACCAGGCAGTCATTGCGGTGGATTGCGGCAAGGAAGGCCGCGAGCACGGCGGGCGAGTTCGCTGCCAATCCCAAGAAGTGATCACCGCTCGGTGCCCGACTGCCAGCGAACCAGTTCTTGACGGTGCGCTCGTTGGCACCGGTCCAGAGAGCGACGGTCTTGATCGAGGACGACTGACCCCGCAGCGAAGCCCGCAAGGCCGTCGAGACCAGCTTAGCGAACGAGGGATTTCGCGGCTCTCGGCGGTGCCGTCTGGGAAAGACATTGCCCGTTTCCGGAAAGGACATTCCATCACCTCCGCGCTTTAGTGCCACGCGAGTGCGCCGGCAATCGACGCCACCAGGGGTGGAGCGTCAGCGTGAGCAGGGGTGAAGGACCTTCGCGACTGGCGAGGCCCGGCGGAGACCGGTCGACGCGTGCTGCCGCCTACGTCCGAATGTCGACCGATCACCAGCGCTATTCCACCGAGAACCAGCTCGACACCATCCGGAGGTTCGCCGAGGCACGGGACATCGAGATCGTCCGCATCTACGAGGACGCGGGCAAGAGCGGCCTGAACCTGGAGGGGCGCGACGCCTTCCAGCGACTTCTCGCCGACGTCGAGCTGGGTGCCGCCGACTTCGGCACGATCCTCGTCTACGACGTGAGCCGCTGGGGCCGCTTCCAGAACGCCGACCACGGCGCCCATCTGGAGTTCCTGTGTTACCGCGCGGACATCGTCGTTCATTATTGCGCCGAGCAGTTCGAGAACGATGGCAGCATCGGCTCGAACCTACTGAAGACCGTGAAGCGGGTCATGGCTGGCGAATATAGTCGCGAGCTCTCGGTCAAGGTTTTCGCCGGCCAGTGCCGTCTCGTCGAGAAGGGGTTCCGGCAAGGCGGGATGGCCGGCTATGGGCTGCGGCGGCTCCTCGTCGATGAGAATGGCGAGCCGAAGGCCGAACTCTCGATCGGCGAGCGCAAGAGCCTCCAGACCGACCGCGTGATCCTGGTTCTCGGACCACCCGAGGAGATCGAGACCGTCCGGCGCATTTATCGTCTCTTCGTGGAGCAAGGCCTCCAGGAGACCGAGATCGCGGCCCGGCTGAATCGGGACGGCATCCTCACCGACCTCGGGCGGCTGTGGACACGCGGCACCGTCCACCAAGTCCTGACGAACCCGAAATACATCGGTGACAACGTCTTCAATCGCATCTCCTTCAAGCTGAAGATGCGCCGCGTCGTGAACGCCCCGGAGCACTGGGTTCGCGCTCGCGGCGTCTTCACGGCAATTGTCGATGCCGCCACCTTCGAGCGTGCCGCACGGATCGTGGAAGACCGCAGCAGGAAGCTGACCGACGCCGAGCTCCTCGACCTGCTGCGGTCGCTCCTACTGGAGCAGGGCTCGCTCTCCAGCCTCGTCATCGACGAGCGCGAGGATATGCCGTCGAGCAGCATCTACCGGAACCGCTTCGGCAGCCTGCTTCGCGCCTACCACCTCGTTGGCTACAGCCCGCGGCGGGACTATCGCTACATCGAGATCAATCGGCGCCTGCGCGCCATGCATCCCGACGTAGTCGCCTTGGTGGTGGGCGGCCTGCGGGCCGCAGGCGCGGAAGTTGGCGTGGAGCCCCAAATCGGCCTGCTCGACGTCAACGGGGAGTTCACCGTCTCCGTGGTCATCGCGCGCTGCGGCGAGACGCAAGGAGGCTCACCGCGCTGGCGCATCCGCCTCGATACCGGCTTGGCCCCGGACATCACCGTCGCCGTGCGCATGGACCGCGGCAATGTCTCCCCGCTCGACTATTACCTACTCCCGCGTCTCGACATGACCGAGCCGAACCTGCGGCTCGCGGAGAGCAATGGCCTGTCACTGGACGGCTATCGCTTCGAGACTCTCGACTTCCTTTTCTCCCTCGCGGCCCGAGCCCAGTTCGAGGAGGCGGCATGATCCAAGCGATGAACACACGTGTTCAGATGATCCCGATCGAGCGGATTGTCGTCCTGAACCCACGTGTCCGGAACCGACGCAAGTTCATGGAAGTGGTGGAGAGCATCCGAACGCTCGGCTTGAAACGTCCGATCCGGGTGAACACGATGATCGGGCCGGACGGGCAACGATCCTACGGCCTCGCCTGCGGCCAGGGACGGATCGAGGCCTTTCGCGAGCTCGGCCGGACCGAAATCCCCGCCATCGTGACCGAGGCCTCCGAGGAGGAGTGTCTGATCATGAGCCTGGTCGAGAACTGCGCCCGAAGGCAGCACCGATCCATCGACCTGCTCCAGGACGTCGCGACGTTACGCAAGCGCGGCTACACCGACCGGCAGATCGCGGACAAGATCGGCACGACGCCCGAATGGGTAAGCATGATGGCGCTGCTGATCGAGAAGGGCGAACAGCGCCTTGTCGAGGCGGTCGATGCCGGGACCATTCCCATCTCGGTGGCGATAGAGATCGTCCGCGCCGACGACGAAGAGATCCAGCATATGCTCGCCGAGGCCTACACGGAGGGGAAGATCACGGGACCTCGGCTCATCAAAATGCGACGCCTGATCGAGCAGCGGACCCGACGCGGCAAGCACCTCTCCACGAACCCGTTCGGCAAGAAATTGACACGGGCGAGGACATCCGAAGCCTTCGTCCGGATCTTCCAGCAAGAGGCCGACAAGCAGCGCCTGCTCGTCAAGAAGGCCGAGGTCACGCAGACGCGGCTCCTCTTCGTCGTGGAGGCGCTTAAGAACCTGCGGGCCGACGAGAACTTCGTCACGCTGCTCAGGGCCGAGAAGCTGGACACCATGCCGAAGGACCTAGAGCTGCGCATCTTGGGAGAGGCTGCATGAGCGAGACCGAAACTACCGCCCGGGTCGCCTTCGAGGCGGAGTGCATCACCGTGCCGATCGCGACCCTTCTGCCTGTCCGTCCGCCCAGGGCGTCGGTCAAGGCGAGCCACAAGTATCAGCAGATCCGCGGGTCCGTGATCGAGATCGGCTTAGTCGAGCCACCCGTCGTCGCCAGGATCGCCGGAAACCCTGGCAGCTTCTTGCTGCTCGACGGCCATGTCCGCGTGGAGATACTGAAGGACCTTGGCAGGACCGAGGTCGAATGCCTGGTCTCCACCGACGACGAGGCCTTCACCTTCAACAAGCGGATCAGCCGCCTCTCGGCCGTCCAGGAGCATGCGATGGTCCTTAAGGCGATCGCCCGCGGGGTCTCAAAGGAGAAGATCGCCCGCGCGCTCAGCCTCCACGTCAACAGCGTCAAGCGGAAGGCAAACCTCCTTGACGGTATTAGTCATGAGGTCGTCTCGATGCTGAAGGATACAATGTGCCCGATGGCTGTATTCGAGATCCTCAAGCGGATGAAGCCGCTTCGGCAGATCGAGGCCACGGAGCTGATGATCGCGGCGAACAATTACACAGCGGCTTACGCGACCGCACTTCTCGCTGGCACCCCGTCCAATGAGCTCGCCGGCGAGAAGAAATCGAAGAAGGTGCGCGGCGTCACACCGGAGGCGATGGCCAGGATGGAGAAGGAACTCGCCCGGCTTCAGGAATCGATGGCCGAGGTGCAAGAGACGTACGGCAAGGAGCATCTTCAGCTGACTGTCGTGAAGGGCTATCTCGCGAAGCTGCTCGGCAATCCGCGCGTCGTGCGCTACCTCCTCCAGCACCGGCCCGAATACCTTGAGCAGTTCCAGGCCATTGCAGACGCCGCCTCCTTTGCCGACCAGGCAGCGTGAAACCAGTTCAGCGCGTTGAAAATACCACAGCTTTGTATCTTTAGTTCTCGTCCGCCTCACTCCAGCCGCTGATTGTTGGATCGACTCACATCGTTGACGGAATCTTGAGGGCCGTCACTTAATCGGCTGCTCGTAAAGAGCGGCGGAGGAAAACATGTTGAGTTGCTTCAGCTCGGGGTGGAGCATCTGCCGAGTTGAAATTCCCTCGTCCGACATCGCTGCCTGGCTCCAAGCAATAGGCTCGATAGTGGGCATCGCCATCGCGATATTCGTTCCTTATACGATCCACAGGCGAGAGCAGCGCGCTGCAGACGCGCCGATGCGTGCCTACAGGAGCATCTTGCGCGACGCGCTCTCTGATCTTGCAATGCCGTTGGCCGCAATATCTGCAATTGGCCCTTCTGCGGAAACACTCGACCGAAGCGAACCTCCCGTAGAGCGCCAGGCCCGACGCCATTCGGTAGAGGAAAGGCGTCAAGCAGCCGAAACGGCCCAGGATATTGCGCATTTGCTTTCGATGATGACAGAGGCTGCAAATATTATCGATGAAGTCGAGAGTCTTGGAAAGATAAACACGTATGAATTAATAAAAGCAAACTTCAAATTGAAACGAAAAATATCTCAGCATAAAGATCTGTTTACGAGAGAAAGCGCGCTACTCGTCGGAACGCCTACGCCGCCCGTTGTTCAAATTTCAATCGCAAAATTACGAGAACCTATCGAGGAAATTTATCACGCGGTGCAGATGTCGCTGGCCGCTCTAGAAGAGAAGCCTCCGGAGTAAAACAAACTTCCAAATATAATAGCACGCCGAGAAGTGCGGTTTATGCTCGTATCGATGGGGGCACGGAATGAAGCCTGAGCTTTGGAGCGAAGCGGAGTTCGCATCTGCAGTCACGGCCTATCTGGCAATGCTGGCAGCGCGCCAAACGGGGCGGCCTTTTAATCGCGCTGAAATCCGGCGTGATTTGTTGAGCGGCCCACTCTCCGGTCGATCCGAATCCGCTTTTGAGTACCGCATGCAGAATATCTCTGCGGTTCTAGAGTTTCTTGGGCGGGACTTTTTGCCGGGCTACCCACCCGCTCGCAACGTCGGGCCTCGCGCAACACGAATTATTTCTGCGCTGTTAGAGGGCGCGGTAGACCAATCGGAGGCAGCCGCCGAGGTGGCGATCATCCCCACGATTTATGTGACGGGTATGTGGGGATTCGAGCCCATGGAGGATGGCTACGTAGGCTTCACGAGTCAGAAGACGCGCGATCGTTTGGCAGAGATTTATCAGCCAGGAGACCTGATGGTTATAGTCGGTCAAAACAGCGAGTTCACCGCAGCTACCGATGTCGGCCGGATGCTCGGGCTGGTGGAGCTCTTGCCGACGCCGATCTTCGACAATGAACGGGCGTCGGCCGAACGCTATGCAGCCAAGGTGAAGCAATGGGGCGCCGACAAATGGCGATATGCTCTGCCGATCTCGAAAGCTTGGCACTTCCGGCAGACCGTCAAGGCGAGCAGCGTTCTCCCCGAAACATACACCCACAGATACGCGCGGGTGATAGGCAACAGCTTCAAGACAATCTCCACTAACGAGGCAGCCCGTGTCATGGGAATGCCCGTCCGGGCGGTGGGCGTCTACGGCCAGCCGGAATGGAAGCCCGATGAAGAAAATTCAGGCGGCACACAGTCAGTTGCCAACGCGACTCGCAGAGGGCCGAAGCCGTGGTTTGGAACGACCGATCACACCACATCTGATAGCGAAACGACCGTCTATGTAATGAAGCTGTCGGGTGACGCCGACGCTTTGTTCCCCGGACGCCATTTGCGTGCAACGAAGAGGGTTGTCATCAAAGTTGGACGATCGAGTGATGTTAAGCGTCGAAGAGCCGAACTGAACTTCGGGTTTGCAAAATCCGGTGCTATGTCCTGGGAGATTGAGCTTGTGCAGCGGTTCACAACTGCTGACGAGGCACATCGTGCGGAGCAAGCAACAATTGATCGCCTTGTTGCTCAGAAAGCCAGCCTTGGAGGAGAGTTCGCAATTGTTAACGAGCGGGACCTCCCTACCCTTTTGAGCGCTCATGTCGGCTCGTCTGCTTTCTTCTTAAGAGCATAGCTCAGCAGGCTGCTGCTGCTGCAGGACAACGAGGCCGTGCTAACCGCCGAGCGGCGTTCGAAGGTGCCGAGCGCAGGCGACAGCTCCAAGTCAGGTGCCTCTTTTGGAGCATGCTCGCTCGTTAATTTTGTGGTACATATTTCTTGCTCATATCGCGCAATGCGCCTGTCGTAACATTTTGTATTATAACAACTATTATCTTGTTGGTTCTCGTCCCCTCAGCTCCACCAGGCCACTTCGCATAAGCGACCGATCTCCCAAAATTGCTGACTCCGGAACACAGGCGAGCGCGCGCCGGGCGATGCCCGCGGCCTCATGCGCCGGCTCCGCCACGGCCGGAGCACACGGCCGGCCCGGCGCAGCCCGCTCCCCTTCCCGCAGGGAAACAGGCTTGCGCAACTGGTATAATGAGATAATGTGCCTACCATGGCGACAGAGATCGTCGAGCCATCGGGAGGACTGTGATGCGACTGAAGACCCTCGCCTGCGCAACCCTGCTGCTCGCCGCGAGCGGCGCCGGCAGCGCCTCGGCCTCCCCGGACAAGCCGGTGATCGCGCTCGCCAACGCCTATTTCGGCAACACCTGGCGCCACCAGATGGTCGACGCCTTCAAGGCCGCCGCCGACAAGGCCAAGGCCGAGGGCAAGATCGCCGACTACATCATCCTCAACGGCGACGGCAGCGTCGCCCAGCAGAATGCCCAGATCGCCGAGCTGATCCTCAAGAAGGTCGATGCCATCGCCGTCGACGCCGCTTCCGAGACGGCGGTGAACGGCATCATCGAGAAGGCCTGCAAGGCCGGCATCAAGGTCGTCTCCTTCGATTCCGTGGCCTCGGCGCCGTGCAACTGGCAGCTCAACTTCGACTTCAAGGGCTACAAGCGCGAGCAGGCCGAATGGGTGCTGAAGAAGATCGGCGGCAAGGGCAACGTCATCGTCGTGCGCGGCGTCAAGGGCTCGGCGCCCGACGCCGACATGTACGGCGCCCAGGATGCCGTGCTGAAGAAATTCCCGGATGTGAAGGTCGTCGCCACCGTCTACGGTCAGGCGACCGCCTCGGTCGCGCAATCGGCGATCGCCAATGCGCTGCCCAGCCTGCCCAAGGTCGACGCGGTGCTGGCGCAGGGCGGCTCGGACGACACCGGCATCGCCCAGGCCTTCGACCAGTATGGCGGGGACTACGCCAGGACAATGCCGGTGATCGAGGGCGGCGGCTCCTCCAACTTCATCCAGTGGTGGGCGAAGCAGAAGGCGGCCAACGGCTATTCGACCATCTCGATGAACACCACGCCCGGCATCGGCGGCGCCGCCTTCTGGCTCGCCTATGAGCTGGTCAAGGGCGCCAAGCCGCCGAAGCTGATGATCATGCCGGTCGCCACCGTGACCGACGACAACCTCAAGGATTTCGCCGATCTCCCGGCCGGCGTCATCGTCAGCCCGAGCTATTCGCAACAATGGGTGCAGGACAAGCTGATCAAGGCGAAGGCGGGTCACTGAGCCGATGAGGGCAGCCTGTTCGGCCGCGCAGGACGCCCGGGTGCCGAGCACCGGGGTGCCTGTGATGGCGCGCCTCACCGGCATCTGCAAGGCGTTCGGCCCGACCCGCGCCAATGACGGCGTCGATCTTGCCGTCGCCTCCGGCGAGGTGCTCGGCCTGGTCGGCGGCAACGGCGCCGGCAAGTCGACCCTGATGCGCATCCTCTGCGGCGTCACCCAGGCCGATGCCGGTAGCATCGAGATCGGCGGCCGAAAGATCGCGCTCGAGCGCTACGACACCGGCCTCGCCCAGGACTGCGGCATCCGGATCGTCCACCAGGAATTGTCGCTCTGCGACAACCTCTCGGTGGCGGAGAACTTCTTCCTCGAGGCGCCCCAGGCGGCCCGGGCGCTGCCCGGCTGGCGCCGGCTCTACCGCGAGCGGGCCCGCGCCGCGCTCGACGAGGTTTTTCCCAGCCATGGCATCCCGGTCGACGCCCGCGTCTCCCATCTTCAGATCGGCCAGCGCCAGATGGTCGAGATCGCCCGCGCCGCGGCGACCCCGCAAGTCCGGCTGATCATCCTCGACGAGCCGACCTCCTCGCTCGGCCTGGAGCGCAGCCGGCAGCTGCGCGCCTTCATCAAGGCGCGTGCCGCGCAGGGCCTCTCCTTCATCTTCATCAGCCACAAGCTGCAGGAGGTGGTCGACATCGCCGACAGCATCCTGGTGCTGCGCAACGGCGCCCTCGCCTGGTCCGGCCCGGCGGCGGCTGCCAGCGTCGCGGCGCTGGTCGACGCGATGGGCGGCCCGGAAGAGGGCGAGATGCTCGGCCGCCGGGCGCAGCGCCCGCCGCCGGCCGCGCAGGCGCCGGAGCTGGTGCGGCTCACCGGCCCGCTGGTCGCCCCGCTCGGGCGCGAGCTGGTGCTGCGCGCCGGCGAGGTCGTCGGGCTCGCCGGGCTGGAAGGCTCCGGCCAGCGCGAGCTTCTCCATGATCTGCGCCGCCGCGCCGGCACCGGCTTCGTCTCCGGCGACCGGCGCAAGGAGGGCGTCTTCCCGCTCTGGAGCGTGCTCTCGCATATCGCGCTCGGCCGGCTGGAGCGCCGCTCGCCGCTCGCGCTGGTCGACGAGGCCGGCGATCGCGAGGCGGCGCGCGCCGCCGCCGAGCGGCTGAAGCTGGACCCGCAGCGCTTCGACGCCCCGCTCCTCACCCTCTCCGGCGGCAACCAGCAGAAGGCGCTGGTCGCCAGGGCCATCATCGGCGAGGGCGACGCCATCCTGTTCGAAGATCCGACCCGCGGCGTCGACGTCGCCGCCAAGGAGGATTTCTACGCGCTGGTCGGCACGATCGCCCAGGGCGGCCGGTTGGTCGTCTGGCATTCGACCGAGGACGGCGAATTCCTGGAATGCGACCGCGTCCTGGTCTTCGCCGGCGGGCAGATCGTGCAGGAGCTGACCGGCGCCGAGATCAGCGAGCAGGCCATCGTCGACGCCTCCTTCTCCGCCACCGACGCGGTCGAGCGCGACGGCACGGCCGGCGCCCGCGGCCTCGCCGACCGGCTGGTCGATCTCGCGCCCTTCGCCAGCCTCGCCGCGGTGTTCGCCCTGATGGCCTGGGTGAACCCGCTTACCGTCTCGATCTTCGGGCTCGAATTGCTGCTCGGCCCGGCCATCGCGCTGGTGCTGGTGGCGCTCGCCCAGATGTTCGTGGTCGGCGGCAGCGAGATCGATCTCGGTGTCGGTGCCTTCGCCGGGCTCGCCAACGTCCTCAGCGCTACCCTGCTGGCTGAGACGCCCTGGCTCGGCGCACTCTCGATCGCTCTGGGCCTGCTCGCCTATGGCGCCATCGGCGCCACCATCCAGCTGCGGCGCATCCCGGCGATCGTGGTGACGCTGGGCGCCTCCTTCATCTGGATCGGCATCGGCTACACCCTGCAGCCGACCCCCGGCGGCAGCGCGCCGCCCTGGCTGTCGACCGCCTTCTCCTGGAGCCTGTTCGGCCTGCCGGCGACGCTCGTGCTGATCGCGGTCGCGGCGGCGGTGGCGCTCGCCATCGACCGCTCGCCGCTCGGCGTCGTCCTGCGCGGCTTCGGCAACAATGCGCAGGCGATGACGCTCGGCGGCTGGTCGCCGCTGCGCTATGCGGTGCTGCGCTATCTGATCGCCGGGCTGTTCGCTTTGGCGGCCGGGCTCTCGCTGACGGCGATCAACACCGCGAGCGACATCAATGCCGGCGGTCCCTACACGCTGATCAGCGTCGCCGCGGTGGTGATGGGCGGCTGCGGCCTGATCGGCGGGCTGATCTCGCCGCTCGGCGTCGTCGCCGGAGCGCTGACGCTGGCGCTGATCGGCGCTCTGCTCGGCGCCCTCGGCGTCTCGACCGACTACAACGCCGCCGTCCAGGGCTGCCTGCTGCTCGCCATGCTGGCGCTGCGCGCCTATGCCGACCACCGCGAGGCCCGCCGATGACCGCCCTGATCGAGAGGCTGGAGCGCCATCGCTGGGTCTGGTCGGCGCTTGCCGTGCTGCTGCTCTGGGCGGTGCTCTCGGTCACCACCGGCCGCTTCAGCCTGCATTCCCTGTCGGGGGTCGCCGTCTCGGCGAGCTTCCTGACCCTGGTCGCCCTCGGCCAGATGCTGGTCGTCACCACCGGGCGCGGCAATATCGACCTGTCGATCGCCAGCGTGCTGACGCTCAGCGCCTATGCCGGCATCGTCGTCGCGGCAGGCTCGGATGCGCGCCTGCCGCTGGCGCTGCTGGCCGTTCTCGGCATCGGCCTCGCCACCGGGCTGGTCAATGCGCTGCTGGTGGTGGCGCTGCGCATCCCGGCGATCATCGCGACGCTGGCGACCGGCTACATCCTCGCCACCGGCACGCTGATCGCCAATCGCTGGGCGGCCGGCTTCGCTATGAGCCCGCTGCTCAAGACATTGGCGGCGGGGCGCGTCGCCGGCGTGCCGCTGATGCTGCTGGTCGCGCTGGCGGCAACGCTGCTCGCCGGCCTGCTGCTGCGCCGCACCGTCTATGGCCGCCGCCTCTCGGCCGTCGGCCAGAACGAGCGCGCCGCGGCGCTCGCCGGCATCCGCACCGGCCGCGTCACAGGCGCCGCCTTCATCGCCTCGGCCCTGCTGGCGGCGCTAACCGGCTTGCTGCTCGGCGCCTATGTCGGCGGCGCCTTCCTCGAAATGGGCCAGCCCTATCTGCTGCAATCGCTCGGCGCCGTGGTGCTGGGCGGCTCGCTGATCATGGGCGGCTCCTCGACGGCGCTCGGCACGCTCTGCGGCAGCGTGCTTCTCGTCCTGATCGTCACGACCATGCAGATCGCCGGCCTGCCGGCCGGCACGCAGGACATCGTCCAGGGTTTCGTGGTGATCGCCGTGCTGGCGCTGGCCGGCGGCGGCGCCATGCGGCGGCGCAAGCCTGCGGGGGCGACATCATGAACCGGCTGGCGCTGTTCGGCACGTCGGAGCCCGAGCCGACCCCGGTGCACCTTTCCGCCGGCCCGCTCTCCTGCGAGCTGGTCGAAGGCAATCTGCGCAATATCCGCTTCGCCGGCATCGAGGTGCTGCGCGCCGTCTCCTTTGTCGTCCGCGACAAGGATTGGGGCACCTATGCGCCGCGCATCGACGCGCTGGAGATCGCGCAGGAGGCCGACCGCTTCGCCGTCGGCTACCGCGCCGAATGTGTCGGCGCCGGCGGCGAGCGGCTGCTCTATCGCGGGCGGATCAGCGGCGGCCCCGCCCATCTGCTGTTCGAGGGCGAGGCGCTGCCGGAGACGGGCTTCCTCACCAATCGCTGCGGTTTCACCATCCTACACCCGGTCGTCGGGCTCGCCGGGGAGCCGGTCGAGGTCGAGCATGTCGACGGCAGCCGTGCAGAGGCGCGCTGGCCGGAGCTGATCGACCCGAAGCAGCCCTTCATGGCGATGCGCGCCATCAGCCACCAGGTCGCGCCGGGCATCCGCGCCAGCTGCCGCATGGAAGGCGACGTCTTCGAGATGGAGGACCAGCGCAACTGGTCCGATGCCTCCTACAAGACCTATGTCCGCCCGCTCGCGCTGCCCTGGCCCTATCTGCTGCCCGCGGGCGTGCCGGTGCGCCAGTCGGTGCGGCTCGACATCGACGCCCAGGCGCCGCCCGCGACGCCGACGCGCGCGGCTGCGCCGGTGACGCTGAGCCTGGGCGAACCGGGCGGGAGCCTGCCGCGCTTCGGCCTCACCATCACCCCGCGCGAGGCCGCGGCGACCGCCGCCGCCCTCGCGACGCTGGAGCGCATCGCGCCGCAGAGCCTGCTGTTCCACTTCGACAAGACCGCCGGACACGGCCCTGCCGAGCTCGCCGCCTTCGCGGGGATCGCCGCCGCCCATGCCGGCGAGAGCGTGCTGGAATGCGTCCTGCCCTGCGAGGCCGCGCTCGACGGTGAGCTCGGCGCGATCGCCGCGGAGGTCGCGGCGGCCGGCTTGCGACTCGACGCCATCGCCGTCTGCCCCGCCGTCGATCGCCGCTCGACGCCGCCCGGTAGCCCCTGGCCGCCCTGCCCGCCGCTCGCCGAGGTCTACCGCGCCGCCCGCCGCGCCTTCCCGGCGCTGCGCCTCGGCGGCGGCATGTTCAGCTATTTCACCGAGCTCAACCGCAAGCGCCCGCCGGCCGAGCATCTCGATTTCGTCACCCACTGCACCTGCCCGATCGTGCACGACGCCGATGACCGCTCGGTGATGCAGTCGCTTGAGGCGCTGCCCTTCATCCTGCGCTCGACGCGGGCGATCATCGGCGCGGAGAAGCCCTACCGGATCGGCCCCTCGACCATCGGCATGCGGCACAACCCCTATGGCGCGCGCCTGGTCCCCAATCCGCAGCGGCGCCGCATCGCCATGGCGGAGATCGATCCCCGGCAGGACGGTCTGTTCGCCGCCGCCTGGATGATCGGCTATGCCGCGAGGCTGGCGGAAGCGGGCGTCGAGAGCTTCACCGGCGCCGCGCTGACCGGGCCGTTCGGCCTGATCGCCGATGGCGGCGCCCTGCGCCCGGTCGGCCATGCGGCGATGTTCCTCGCCCGCCTCGGCGGCAGCGGCAGCCTCGGCGTCTCGTCGAGCGATCCTGCCAGCGTCCTGGCGCTCGGCGGCACGGATGCGGGCGGGCGCGACATCCTGCTCGCCGCCAACCTCACCGGCAGCGCACAGAGCCTCGCTCTCCCCCGCAACGGGACCGGGCAGATCCTCGATGGCGGCGAACCGCGAGAGGTGACCGTCGCGGACGGGAGCTTGGACCTGCCGGCCTATGCCGTGCTGCGGCTCGAACTCAGCCCTGCCGGATGAACAGCGCGCTCGAGCGGTCGAGATGCTTGACCATGATCGCCTCGGCGCCGTCGGCATCGTGGCTGGCGATCCGCTCGATGATCTCGGCATGCTCGACCAGGGTGACGTTCTCCCGCCCGGACCAGGTCAGCATCTCCGTGTAGTACTGCCGCAGCCATGACAGCATCGCCTCGCTGACCGCCTCGAAGATCGGATTGCCCGAGATCGAGGCGATGCGGGTGTGGAAGCGCAGGTCGCAGGCCAGGAACTGCTTGGGTTGCTCCACCGCCTTGGCCTGCAGGTCGAGGATCTCGCGCAGCCCGGCGATGTCGGCCGGCGTCGCGCGCTGCGCCGCCTCGCGGGCCATGCCGCGCTCGAAGAAGCGCCGCGCCTGCTTGAGATGCTCGAGGCTGTCCGGCGAGGCCGACAGCAGGATCTGCGCCGACAGGTCGACCTGCTGGAACAGCGAGCGCGCGGTCAGCTCCTGCACGCGGGCGCGCTCGCCATGGGTGATGGTGATCAGCCCGATATTCGCCAGCGCCTGCATCGCCTCGCGGATCGCCGGGCGGCCCACCCCGAAGCGCTCCATCAGGTCCCGCTCCGAGGGCATCGCATCGCCCGGCCCCAGCTCGCCCGAGGTGATCAGCGTCTTCAGGCGATCGAAGATCTCGTGGGAGAGCTTGCGACGCGCGATGATCTCGGAGCCGACCGGCATGGCTTATGCGCTTCCTGGCGGGTTGCAGATCTCCTCGACCGAGCGCTGCACCGCCTTCGGATCGAAGATCCGGTCGAGCCAGCCCTCCTTGAAGATCTGCGGACGGGCCTGGTCGATAGCATAGAGCGCACCATCCGAGAACTTGCCCTCCGGGAACACCTCGAAGGCGATCGCCAGCTCGATCGTCAGATGGCCGAGCAGGAAATCGGTGGCGGCCTGGCGCGGCACGCCGCGGCGCACCGCCTCGTCGGTCGCCTCGCGCAGCGCCAGGCACAGGGTCGCCCCGACCGTCTCGGCCAGCGCCGGCTCCATGATCGCGATCTGCTCGACCGTGCAGCGATGCGCCCGCATCACCGGCTTGTAGATCGTCCGCGCGATCTGCTCGCAGGCGGCGTAATGCTCCTCCGGCCCCTGCATGAGGGCACAGACGATGTGTTGCTTGGCGTGGACGCCGCCGAAGAAATCGCTCTTCGCCTCGGCCGTGACCTCGTCGTTGAAGATCGGCGGATGGCAGGGATGGGTGACGAAATAGGTGACGTCGTCGCGCTTGGGCAGTTCGCCGGCATGGGGCGCGGCGGCATCCAGCATGATGATCGCCGTGCCCGGCTTGACCTTCTCGATGAAAGTGTGGGCGATCTTGCCGATCATCCGATCCGGCACCGCCATGAGCACGGCGTCGGCATCGGCGAGCGCATTGTCGCCGTCGACGCAGTCGAGACCGGTCTTCTCCTTCAGCCGGGCGCGGCCGGCCTCGCTCGGCTCGACATGCATCACCTCGAACGGGGAATCCTGCAAATTGGTGGCGAGCCGGACGCCCATCTTTCCGCCGGCGCCGAGCAAGGCGATTGTCTTCATCTGCAGTCCTCCCGTGTCAGTCATGGCCGGAGCCGGTCTTGGCGGCCCGGAAGAAATCGGGCCGGCCCATCTGGCCGCCCTTGAAGGCGATCTCCAGCCCGTCATGGGCATCGTCTGCATAGGCGCGGCAGAGCGGCGAGCCGGGGGCGAGCGGCGCCAGCGCCGTCACCGCATAGATGCCGAGCGCCATGCCGGCATGGCCGGATGTGTCGCCGCCGGAGATCACCGCGCGCTTCAACCCGCCCTCGCGCACCACCGTGTCGAGCACCCGGCCGAGCCCGTCGCCGATGCGGGCGTTGACCTCCTCGGTCGCGGCGCCGGCGGCCTCTATCGCCTGCGCCAGCGCCGGCACCGCCGAATCGTCGGGGCCGCTGGCGGTGAAGACCAGCGGGTCGCGCCCCTCGCCCAGCGCCCGCAGCGCCGCGGCAGACCCGCGGGCGATCTCGCCGCGCCAGGCATCCGCATCGACCGCCAGCCTCGCATCGAGGCGGATCCCCTCGAAGCCGTTGGCCAGGGCATCGCCGATCTGGACCGCCGTGATCGGCGAGCAGGAGCCGGAGACGACCGCGATCCGCTCGCGCGCCGCGGCGCCCTCGCCCTTGGGCGCCTGCGCCAGCATCCCGGCGCGGCGCCAATGCGCGACCAGCGCGTATTCGACGCCCTGCGAGCCGACCGCCAGCAGCCGCGCGCCGCGCTGCTCCCAGATCAGCCGCCCCGCCTCGGCCAGCGTCTCCTCGTCGATCACATCGATCGCGACGATCCGGGTCCCGCCCTCGCGCAGCGCGGCGAGACGGGCCTCGCCCGCCCCGCCCTTCAGCGCGACGAGGTCGATCAGCCCCGATGGCAGCGCCGTCTGACGCGCCAGATGCAGGCGCACATCCGCCTCGTCCATCGGCGTCACCGGATGGCGCGCCATCACCGGATGGCGATCGAGCCGGTAGCCGGTGCCGTCGATGCCGGCGAACAGGTTGCCGAAGGCCTGGTAGCGGGCGATCGCCGGCGCCCCGACCACCAGCGGATGCCAGGCGCCGCCGAGGATCGGCTCGGCCAGCTCGACCGCACGGCCGATCGAGCCGGTCTGCGGCGAGGAATCGAAGGTCGAGCAGGTCTTGTAATGGTTGATCGGGGCGCCCAGCGAGGCGAGCAGCGCAAACAGCGCCGGCAGCTGCGCCTCCATCCAGGCCGGCCCTTGCGAGCGGGCGATGCCGGCGATGCCCACCGCCCGCATCGCGGAAAAGCGCGCCAGCCGCTCCGGCGTCGGCGTGCCCAGGAACAGCACGCTCGGCAGGCCGGCGAAGCTCAGCACCTCCATCACCGCCGAGGAGCCGGTATAATCGTCGCCATAGAAGGCGATGAGCGGCCCGGCCGGGAGGCTCTCGCTCATGCGGCCGCGCGTCCGATCGCCGCGTCCCAGGCCTCGCGCAGCGCGGCGACGCCGGCTGCCGGCCCGCCGGGATGGGCCATGATCCCGCCGCCGGCGGCGAAGATCAGGTCGCTCGAGCCGAGCGCGGCATGGGTTGCGGGCACCTGCGCGGCGCTCTGGCCGGAAGAGAACACCGGCATCGCCAGGCAGGGCTTGTCCGCGAAGAGCGGCGTCAGGCACTCGCGCGCCGAGGCGACGACGCTGTCGTCCGGCTCGGCGAACTTGTTGGCGAGCCCGTTGACATGCATGTGGTCGGCGCCGGCCAGCCGCCAGAACTTCTGCCAGGCGACATAGGACCAGCCGAGCAGCGGCGCCCGCGACAGAGACCCCCAGCCATTGCGATGCGCATGGATCGGCAGCTGCGTGAAGCGGCCGAGCTCGATCATCCCGACCAGCCCGACCGCGTTGAGGCTGGCCATCACGCAGGTGCCGCCGGCCTCCAGCACCAGGTCGTGGCGGCGGCGCATCTGGTCGAGATCGCCGGTGATGTTGAAGGCGAACATCACCTTGCGCCCGCTGCGCTCGGCATGATCGTTGACGACGCGCATCACCGCGCGCACCCGCTCCGCGAAGGGGCAGGACGGCCCGTCCGACTGCAGCTCGTCGTCCTTGACGAAATCGATCCCGGCCTCGGCGAGCTCTGCCACCAGGGCGGCGGTCTCATCCGGGCCGAAGCCGACGCTCGGCTTGACGATGGTGCCGATCAGCGGCCGGCCCTCGACCCCGGCGAGACGGCGCGTCCCCGCGATGCCGAATTTCGGGCCGCCATAGGCCTCGGCGAAGGCCTGCGGCAACCTGATGTCGAGCAGGCGCAGCCCGGAGAACTGCTTGAGCTCGAACAGGTTGCCGGCGACCGTCGCCATCAGGTTCGGCAGCGAGGGGCCGATATTGTCGAGCGGCCAGGAGATGGTGACGCGCGCCCGGCGGATTGGCCCGGCCGCGCCTTGCGGTCGCCCCGCCCCGGGCAGCGACGGCGCCGCGACCTCCTCCAGAGGCTCCAGCGCCTCGATCCGTGCAGCGGAGCGTGCCTTCAGCTCCGGCGTCTCGCCCGGCACCGGCACAAAGGTGCCGCTCGACTGCTCGCCGGCCAGTGCTTCGGCGGCCTGCCGCGGGTCGAAGGCTGTCTCGATCAGATAGTCGGCTTCGATGCGGTGCGGCGCTGGCATGTCTCACTCATCCGTTGGAATGGTGATTATACCAGTTCGGCAGGGGCGGCAAGAGGCGTGCCCCTTGCCAGCCCGACGCATGGCCGTGTCCCACCTAGCGGAGACTAACTATGTCATATGACTATGCGCCTGCCGCCGCGCTCGCTACTGCTATGCGCGTTGCAGGGGAACAAGCGTTGCCGAGACCGAATGACGACGCCTCGGGCGAGCAGATCCTGGCTCGGCTGGCCGCCCGCGAGGCGGAACTCGCCCGCGTCCAGCAGATCGGGCAGATCGGCGGCCTCACCGTCGATCTGCGCGGCGAGGCGTTCCGCAACACGCGCTCACCCGAATATCTCGCCGTCCACGGCCTGCCCCCCGAAGCGGCCCATGAGACTCACGAGGACTGGGTGCGCCGCATCCATCCCGAGGATCGGGACCGCGTCGTCTCGCATTTCCTGCAGACCGTGCGCGGGACCGCGACCGATTACGAGATCGAATATCGCATCATCCGCCCGAGCGACGGGCAGACGCGCTGGATCCTGGCCAAGGCCGCGATCACCCGGGACGAGAGCGGCGCGCCGCTGCAGCTCCAGGGCGCGCATATCGACATGACGGCGCGGCGCCGGGCCGAGGAGCAGCACGAGCTGATCGCCCGCGAGCTCGCCCACCGCATCGCCAACATCTTCACCGTGGTCAACAGCCTGGTTCGGATGGCGGCCCGCACCGATCCGGCGCATCGCGAGTTCGCCGCCAAGCTCGAGGAGCGCTTCGCGGCGCTGCACCGCGCCCATGGCTTCGTGATCGGCGACAAGGAGCGGATCGGCCATGGCAACCTGACCGAGCTGCTGGCGCGGCTGCTCGATCCCTATCGGCAGAACGGCGACGGCAGGATCAGCATCGAAGGCGCCGATGCGCCCGTCGGCCAGCACGCCGCCACCGCCCTCGCCCTCATCGTCCACGAGCTCGCGACCAACGCCGTGAAATATGGCGGTCTCTCGGCGGAGACGGGAAGCGTCACCGTGACGGTCACGCAGGAGGCGGACAGCTGCCGCATCACCTGGCGCGAGAGCGGCGGCCCGGTCCTGGCTTCGCGGCCGGAGCGCACCGGCTTCGGCACCGCCATGGTCGAGCGCGCGGCGCGCGGGCAGCTGGGCGCCACCATCGCCTATGACTGGACGCCCGGAGGCCTGGTGGCGACGATCAGCGCGAAGCGCGACGATCTCAGGCGCTAAAGCCTGCTGACCCCGCACTGAACCGCTCCGGCGTCATTCCGGACAAGCCGCGAAGCGGCGTAGCTCCGGAATCCATCCTAGAGCTCCGGCGCTCTACGATGGATCCCGGGGCAAGCCCGGGATGACGGTGACGGTTCCTTACGGACGGCCGAGAGCCTCACCCCTTCAGCTTGGCGTTGCACTGGCTCCAATAGCCGCCGCCCTTCTGGATCCATTTGAGATCGCCATTGGCGTTGCTCGTCTTGTTGGCATTGTACTGGTCGGCGCAGGTCTTCAGCCGGGCCTTGCCGGCCGATTCGTCCGAATATTTCGGCGAGACCGCGCGCGGGAACACCGCGGGCTTCACGCGCCCCGTCGGCTTGGCCGTCGTCGCGGCGGGGGCGGCCGCCGGCGCCTCGTTCACCGCTGCTGCGGCATCGTTCTCGGATGCGTCGTCATCGGCGCAGTTTGCCTTGCGGAAATCATTCCATTTCTGGCCCTTCAGCGTATTCGCCTTCTTGGCCTCCTGATATTTGGCGCTGCACTCCTTCATCGTCAGGGCCGATGCCGGAGCGGCGCCGAGGCCGGCAGCCAGACAGACGAGTGCGGTCGAGAACAGAAGATTCCTCATGGCGGGTCTCCCTTTGGGCGATGAGTCGAACTCACCGGGGCGAGCTTAGCCAAGGACGGCGCGCTCTGCCATCGCCTTGAGAGCGCTGCCGCGCCGGGGCGGCACCTTTGCGTCGTCCTGCGGAACCCTGTCGCCGCTGCCTCGTTTCGGCAGAGAGCCTTCAGCGACCATGGGAGTTGAACGATGGACAACGACAAGCGCATGCCACCCGGCATGCAGATGGCCGGACAGGAGGACGAGACCGATCACGGCAGCGGCGTGACGGCGCGAGCCGCCGAATTCGCCGACAGCGCGGCCCAGAGCGTGAGCGGCGGCTATCGTCGCGCCAAGGAGAAGCTCGCCGAGCTCGACCCGCGCGACACGCTGCGCGACGCCGGCCGCTATGCCCAGGAGACCGGCAGCGCGGCGGCCGAGACCGTCGGCCGCCATCCTGTCGCCGCCTTCGCCATCGGCGCGCTGAGCGTCGGGCTGCTCGCCTATGCCTTCACCGGGCGCCGCTCCAGCTGGCAGCCGGATAGCGGCCGCTGGGCCAACCTGCTGCGCGATTATGGCGACGAGGCGGTGCAGGCCGGCCGCAGCCTTCTCGGCGCCGGCCGCGACCATGCCGAGCACGGCCGCGACTATCTTGCCCGCAGCCGGGATTATCTCGACACCGGCCGCGACTATGCCCGCGAGGGTGGCCGCATGCTGGTGCAGCGCGGCGAGCGCGAGCCGTTGGCCGCCGTGCTCGGCATCGGCCTGGCGCTCTATGCGCTCGGATCGATGTTCAGCGGCGGCAGCAGCGCCAGCGAGCCGCAGCAGCAGCGCGCGGCGCCGAAGCGGCGCACGACACGGCGCTGAGGCGGGCTCAGCCCGCCCGGCGCGAGGCCTTCTCGGCGCGCCGCGAGGCTGCACGTTCAGCCTCGCCGGCGCGCACGATCGTCTCGATCACGAGAGCCGGCTTGCCGGACTTCTCGGCGATGACGCGATCCTGTTCGGTGATCACCTCCAGCGCCGGCGCATCGCCGTCGATGCCGCCGAGCATCTCGCTCGGCACGCGGCGGTTGGAGCTGCGCGAGCCGTCCTCGTAGAACACGTCGAACAGCACATAGGCGGCGTCGAGAGGTTTCGATTTCTTGCGGGCCATGATCGATCCATCGGTTGGGCGATCCCTCCGGCAGCGGCACCCGGCATGGTGGCGAGAGATCGCAAAGCCGCATGCTGCGGCGAAAGCGCTTCCCGCCACGTAATCGTCCGGCTCCCGCAAGGCAAGCGGCTGCGGCGACCGACGACGGCCGTTCGCGGCCGGTCGCCTAGGCCGGAAACGCCTTGTTCCGGCCCAGTTTTTCCTAACATATTTATGAGACGGCTAATGAAATCGCGCCTATGATGCCGCTTGTTTCACGCCCTTTCCGCCGCCCGACCGGAGCCGATCCGCCACGATGAACGCCGACAGCAGCACCGCCATCCTGATCCATCTTGCCGGCGCGGTGGCGCTGCTGATCTGGGCGGTGAGGCTGGTGCGCACCGGCGCGACCCGCGCCTTCGGCCCCTCCCTGCGGCAAGGCCTCGGCCGGTTCGCCGGCAACCGCTTCACCGCGCTGCTCAGCGGGGCCGCGGTGACGCTGCTGCTGCAGAGCTCGACCGCGACGACGCTGCTGCTCTCCTCCTTTGCCGGACAGTCGCTGATCGCGCTGCCGATGGCTTTTGCCGTGCTGCTCGGCGCCAATATCGGCACGGCGCTCGCGGCCTTCCTGGTGTCGCTCGATCTCGGCTGGCTCTGGGGCGCCTGCCTCGCCGTCGGGGTTGCGCTCTATCTCGCCAATGATGCGATGAACCAGGCCCGCAATATCGGCCGGCTGATCGTCGGCATCGGGCTGATCCTGCTGTCGCTGGCCGAGCTGAAGACCGCCTCGGCCCCTCTCGCGCAATCCGCGGTCTTCCGCGCCGTGTTCGAGGCGCTGGCGAGCGAGCCGCTGCTGGCGGTCGCGATCGCCGTCGCGCTGACCTGGGCGACGCATTCCAGCCTCGCGGTCGTTCTGCTGATCGGCTCTTTCTGGGCCGGCGGGCTGTTCCCGGCCGCGACCGCGCTGGTGCTGATCACCGGCGCCAACCTCGGCAATGCGCTGGTGCCGGTCATCGACCAGATCGGCGCGCCGATCATGCAGCGGCGGGCGGCCCTGGCCAATCTCCTGACCCGCGTCGTGATCGCCCTCGCCGTCATTCCCTTCGCCGCGCCGCTGGCCACCTGGTTCTCCAGCCTCTCGGCCAATCCGGCGCGGCTCGCGGTCGAGATCCATGTCGCCCTGAATCTGGCCGGCGGCCTGCTCTTCCTGCCCTTCGTCAAGCCGATCGCCGATCTCGTCGCCCGCCTCACCCCGGCGGCCGTCGAGGCGGAGCGACGCACGCGCCCGCTCTATCTCGACCCCGATTTGCTCGACAGCCCGTCCGAGGCTCTCGCCAGCGCCATGCGCGAGACCTTGCATCTCGGCGACCGGGTCGGCCATATGCTGAAGGACACGATGACCCTGCTGGAGCGCGACAGGCTGCAGCTCTCGCGCGAGATCGCCGCGGCCGATGACGGCGTCGACATGATCCACGACGCGATCAAGCATTATCTGGTCAAGCTGTCGCGCCGCCCGCTCGGCGAGGCCGAGAGCCGGCGCCTGTTCGAGATCATCACGCTGACCACCAATCTCGAGCATATCGGCGACATCATCGACAAGAATCTGCGCGAGCTCGCCGAGAAGAAGATCCGCAAGCGCTATCGCTTCTCCGAGGAGGGGCTGGCCGAAATCCGCGATTTCCATGGCCGCGTCAGCCACAGCCTGCAGCTTGCGCTGAACGTGCTGGCATCGCGCGACATCGGCCTCGCGCGCCAGCTCTTCGACGAGAAGCCGGCGATGCGCGCCGCCGAGCGCCGCGCCACCGAGAACCACTATGAGCGGCTGCGCAGCGGCGTGCCGGAATCGATCGAGACCTCCTCCATCCACCTCGACGTGCTGCGCGACCTGAAGCGCATCCACGGCCACATCACCTCGATCGCCTATCCGATCCTCGAGGCGGCCGACGAGCTGAGCGAGACGCGGCTGCGCAAGGCCGAGCCTCACCCGGCCGAACCCGGCTTCGGCATCGCCCTGCCGCACCGTCCGGCCTGAGCTATTTCGCCGGCGCGCTCGCCGCGACCGCGGCCAATGGCGTGATCGCCGGCCCGTTCAGCACGCTGCCGTCCGGCGCGAAATGCGAGCCATGGCAGGGGCAATCCCAGCAGCGCTCGAGCGAATTCCATTTGAGATGGCAGCCGAGATGGGTGCAGACGGCGGACCGCTCGTAGAGCGTGCCGTCCTCGTCGCGATAGGCGGCGATCTTGGTGAGCCCGTTGCGGATGATCGCGCCCTCCCCGGGCTTGAGCTCGTCGACCGAGCTCAGCTCGCCCGGCGCCAGATACTCCGCCATGTTGCTGGCCACCGTGGCGTTCTCGCTGAGGAAGGTGCCGGCCGCCTTCAGCGGCTTGCGCGCCGGATCGTAGACCGCGGCATAGGGGCTGGCCTCCCCGGCGATCAGCGCCGGGATGATCAGGCTGGCGACGACGCCATGGGTCATGCCCTGGCCGGAATCGCCGGTGGCGACATAGGTGCGCCGCCGCTGCGCCTCCAGGCCGATGAACCCGGCATGATCGAGCGTCTCCATCACCTGGCCCGACCAGCAATGCACCACCGGTCCGAGCTCCGGCAGGAGCCCGCGGACCCAGCTCTCCAGCGCCGCGAAGCGGCGCGGGGCATCGTCGGCCTCGCCGGTCTTGTGATCCTCGCCGCCCGCGATCAGCAGATCCTTGCCGCCGTCGCCGCGCGTCAGGCGCACATAATGATAGGGATCCATGGTGTCCCAATAGAGCGCGTCGGCGAGCTGCCCCCGCGCAATCTCGAAGCTCATCGCATAGCTGCGATAGGGCGCCTGCTTGGTGTGCAGGGCAAAGAGATCATGCACGGGCGAATTGGTCGCCACCACGACATGGCCGGCGGCGATCTCATGCCCGGCAGTGGTGCGCACGGTCACGCCCTCGCCCGATTCCGAGACCTCCTCCACGGCGCAGAAGGGGCATAGCCGCCCGCCCCGGTCCAGGATGGCGTGGCAGAGGCCGGCGAGATATTTCAGCGGGTGGAAGGCCGCCTGCTGGGGAAAGCGCAGATAGGGCGTGTCGCTCAAGCCCCGCAGCGGCAGCCCGAGCCGCTTCTCGACCCTGACGCCGATCTCGCTCGCAGCCTCGACCTCGTCGTCGAGCACGCTCTCGCGGCTTTCCGGATCGAGAAACAGGATGCCGTCGAGCCGGCGGAACTCGCAGTCGATGCCGAGCTCGCGCTGGATGGCTTCGATGCGGTCGACCGCGGCCGCCTGGCTGGCCTGGAAGCCGCGGGCGAGCTCCCGCCCGCGCATCGACAGCAGCGAGGACAGGGAATCGTCGCAGATCGGCGCGAGATGGGCCGTGGTGCGCGCCGTCATCCCGCCGGCGATCGGCCCACGGTCGAGTACGATCACCGAGCGGCCGCGCTGGACCAGCTCATAGGCGATCGAGAGCCCGGCGATACCGGCGCCCACCACCACGACATCCGCCGTTGCCGGCCCCTCCAGGGGGCGAGCCTCCGGCGCGACCGCGCAGCTCATCCAGACCGACCGGCTGCGCTCTTCCATGGCATTCATAGCTGTTCTCCCGGATTCGGGATGTGAAACGTCCGGACACTGGAACGGTTCAAAGTTGATGCAGGGATTGCGTACGCTGGCGAACGCTCTCGGGGCAGCCTGAAACCTATCGGGCGCCGCCGCGTTGCTTCAGCGGCGTCACCCCCCGGCGCCTCGCCTTCGACGCGATCGGCTTGCCGCGCGATTTGTGCGGTCGCTCATCGCGTCGAAGGCTGCTGCCCTTTCGGGCGAACTGGAGCGACAGATGTCAATTGGCGGCGACCGTGTGGAAACCATCGCTCGCGCCTTGTGCCGCGCTGCCGGCCTCGATCCCGACCAGATGGTCGAGCCGGATGTCCAGGCGCGTCTCCAGCCCTCGCGCAAGCCCGATCCCGGTCTGGTGCCGGCCTGGCGCCGGTTCGAGCTGACGGCCGAGAATTTCTGCGCGATCAGCCATGACCTGATCGAGCCGCGCACGCGTCCCTTTCACTCCTGATCCCCGCGTCCGCCGGCGCCGCGGCTCCTGAGACTGCGGCCGTCGCTTCATGCTTAACAAATCGTTAACGCGATCTTAGATTATCTTGCCTATTCATTTCGGCTGTTAAGCATCAAATATTTGCAGAACTCTAATATTATAAATTACCTTGCGCAACCTCGCTCCCGTGAAGTAATGATCCCCAGGCTACGCAACAGTCCGACTTCAGTATGCATGGGGGAGATGCGTAATGAGCGCTCAGGTTTTTTCGATTTCGGGCATATCGACGGATTATGGCTGGGGTCCGACGCAGGACGGCAGGGGCGTTGTCGTCTGGAAGGACGACTGGTTCCAGATCCTGGGAGCCGACGCGAAGCTCGCCTTCACCAACACCACGGTCGATACCGCGATCTACGACACCGTCCAGGCCTATTGGGCGGCCGGCACCCCCACCGACAGCGGCGCGCCCGATATCGTCCAGCTCGCGGGCAAGGTCGCCGATTACGGCTGGGCCCGCACCCAGGATGACAGCGGCCTCGTGGTCTGGAAGGGCGACTGGTTCCAGATCTACGGTCTGAAGACGCGGCTGGCCTTCGCCGACATCACCGTGGACACCGCGGCCTATGAGTCCTTCCAGGCCTACTGGGCCGCCATGGCGCAGGCCGCCGATACGCCCGACGCGGCCGCGACGAGCGAGCCGATCGCCGCCAACGATCCCGGCACCGCGTCCGATGTCACCCGGCTCGCCGGCCAGGCCGCCGATTACGGCTGGGGCACCGCCCAGGACGGCAAGAGCATGGTCGTCTGGAAGGGCGACTGGTTCCAGGTCTTCGCGCCGGGCTCGACCGTCGCCTTCGACGACGGCACGGTCACCGTCGAGACGAATTCCAAGATCAGCGTCGATATCGGCGGCACCAATCCGCGCGCCGGCTGGACCGTCGACGCGGCCGACGATGCCTTCACGGGCGAGGCCGGCAAGCCGATCACCGGCAACATCCTGAGCAACGATGCCGGGTTCGACGCCGCCACCGGCAAGATCTTCATCGACGCGCATCCGGCCAATGGCAGCTTGACCATCGATGCGCTCGGCAACTTCGCCTATGTGCCGAATCCCGGCTTCACCGGCGAGGACAGCTTCTCCTATACGGTCCAGGACGATTGCGGCTTCAATGACGCCGCCACAGTCAGGCTGACGGCCACCCCGCCCGCCGACCCGACCGGCGCGATCGGCGACCGGGTCTGGGTCGATGACGATCAGGACGGCGTCCAGGACGACGGCGAGAAGGGCCTCGCCGGCGTCTCCGTCGCGCTGAGGGACGCCGGCGGCACGGTGATCGCGACGACGACCACCGACGCCAACGGCAACTATCTCTTCGACAAGCTGCCGCCCGGCGACTACAGCGTCGCCGTCACGCCGCCGGAGGGCTATACGGTCACCGGCAGGGATCTCGGCGGCGACGATGGCGCCGACAGCGATATCGACGCCGGCACCGGCCGGAGCGGGATCATCACCCTCAAGGAAGGCGAGCGCAATCTCTCCATCGATGCCGGCCTCTGCAAGCCGGTCGAGCCGCCGGTGCCCGTCCTGTCCTCGCTCGGCGACTATGTCTGGCTCGATGCCGACAAGGACGGCGCGCAGGACAGCGACGAGCAGGGGCTCGCCAATGTCACTGTGAAGCTGCTCGACAGGGACGGCGAGGTCGTCGCCACCCAGCAGACCGACGCCACCGGCAAATATCTGTTCGATCAGCTCCAGCCGGGCGAGTACAAGGTCCAGTTCGTGGCTCCGGAGGGCTATGGCTTCACCAAGCCCGACGCCACCGCCTTCGACCTCGACAGCGATGTCGACGTGATCACCGGCACGACCTACGCCTTCGAGCTGTTCGAGAACGAGCATCTGCGCACGATCGATGCCGGGCTGGTGACGGTGACCGCGCCGCCGCCGGCGACCTCCTCGATCGGCGATTATGTCTGGCTCGACGCCGACAAGGACGGCGCTCAGGATGGCGGCGAGCAGGGCGTGCCCGGCGTCACCGTCAACCTGCTCGACGGCGACGGCAAGGTCGTCGCCACCCAGCAGACCGACGCCACCGGCAAATATCTGTTCGAGAACCTGCAGCCGGGCAGCTACCAGGTCGCCTTCGACGCGCCCGAGGGCTATGGCTTCACCGCCGCGAACACCGGCGCGGAGGATCTCGACAGCGATGCCGATCTCGCGACCGGCCGCTCGCCGGTGATCGAGCTCGGCGAGAACCAGCATGTCCGCACGGTCGATGCCGGGCTCGTGACCCTCGTCGTCAACAGGCCGCCGGCCGGGGTCGACGACAGCGCCAAGATTCCCTGCTCCGATACGGACGGCGTCACGATCGACGTCCTCGCCAATGATGGCGATGCCGATGGCGATCCGCTGACCGCCACGCTCGCGACGCAGCCGAACAACGGCACGGTGACGCAAAATCCGGACGGCACCTTCGCCTATAAGCCGAACGCGGGCTTCTATGGCGAGGATGTCTTCACCTACACCGTCTCCGACGGCAAGGGCGGCACCGCCGAGGCCAAGGTCACGATCGATGTCGACATCAAGACCGTGGCCTCGTTCTCCAGCGATGATTTCCGCCTGGCCGAAGGCGCGACCAAAGTCCTCAATGTCGAGCTGAACAAGGCCGTGACCGAGGACACCACGGTGACGGTCAAGCTGGTGCAGACGCAAGCCAAGCTCGCCGATGACGACGTGAAGCTTTATACCGGCCACGATTTCGGCACCAGGCAAGGCACCTTCTACTACGGCACGCAGGAGGAAAAGGACGCCGCCCTGCGCGAGAGCTCAGCCCATCATCAGCTGATGCGGGAGCGCTACGGCCTCACCGATGCGGCGCTCGAGGCCATTCCCGTCGGTGTCGACAAAGCCGTGCAGGACTTCCAGCTGCTCGACGCCAGCGGCAGGGTGATCGATGTCGCGGCCGACGGGACCTTCGAGGTCACCGTCAAGGCCGGCCAGAGCGTCTCGGAGGCCTTCACCGTCAGGACGCTGCACGACATGCACCTCGCCAGCGCGCATGACAGCCGGGACTACCAGGAGACGGGCGAGGACTTCGGACTGAGGATCGTCAGCGTCGAGGACGCGAAATGCCTCCAGGCCGACGAGGTCACCGGCACGATCGTCAACGAATTCATCCGTCATACCCCGATCGCGCTCGATCTGAACGGGGACGGCAGGATCGGCGTCACCGGCGAGACGAGCTCCTATCAGAAGGATCCCGAAGCCGAGCTCGGCCGCACCGTTGCGTTCGACATCGACGGCGACGGCAATCTCGACACCACCGAATGGTTCGCCGGCGACGGCGACGGCATCCTGGTCGATTTGGGCAGGATCGGCGCGACTGGCGAGATCGACGGCAAGGCGCTGTTCGGCGACGAGGGCGGCAAGTTCGCCAACGGCTATGACAAGCTGAAGCTCGCCGATCGCGACGGCGACGGCATGGTCGCCGGGGAGGAGCTCGACGAGCTCGGCGTCTGGATCGACGACGGCGATGCCAGGCTCGAGGAGGGCGAGCTGAAGAGCGCGGCCGATGCCGGCATCGCGGCGATCTCGACCGGCATGGAGATCGCGCTCGACGACCAGGGCCGCGCGCTGATGCAGTCCTCGGCCTTCGATCTCAACGGCCAGGCCATCCTGACCGAGGATGTCTGGTTCGCCGCGGCCCCCGAGGACCCGGCCGCGCTCCAGCCCGATCCGATCGACCATCACCAGGCGGCCTGAACCGTCCGCAAATGACATAACGGCAGAAGGCCCGTCTCCCCCGAGAGGCGGGCCTTTTGGTCATGCCGCATGGATCAGCATGGTTAATCGAAGGTTAATACGACCGTCTAAATAGAGGCATGTATATATCTGATACATTAACGAAACTTACCTAAAAATCTTGTAAAATTCGAGTAACGCTGCGTTACTTGGCCTGTAATCCAGTTGCAAGCGGGCGAGGCGCAGGGAGACATCCGCCATGAGTACTGAGCTTTTCACGATTTCGGGTGAGTCGACGGACTATGGCTGGGGCCTGACCCAGGACGGCAAGGGCATCGTGGTCTGGAAGGGCGATTGGTTCGAGATCCTCGCCCTCGATACGAAGCTCGCCTTCACCAATGTCACGGTCGACACGGCCGTCTACCCGACGGTCCAGGCCTATTGGGCGGCCGGCACCCCGACCGCCAGCGGCGAGCCTGCCACCATCAAGTTCTCCGGCAAGATCGCCGAGTACGGCTGGGCCACGACCCAGGACGGCCAGGGCACGGTGGTCTGGAAGGGCGACTGGTTCCAGATCTACGGGCTGAACACGAAGCTGGCCTTCGCCGACGCGACCGTCGACACCGCGGCCTATAGCGACTTCCAGTCCTATTGGGCCGCCGAGGAGACCGGCTCGGCCGGCTCGGCCGCCGTCACCCTCGCCGGCGAGGCGTCGGATTACGGCTGGAGCGCCACCCAGGACGGCAAGGGCATGGTCGTCTGGAAAGGCGACTGGTTCTAGGTCTTCAATCCCGGCTCGACCGTGACCTTCGACAACGGCACCTTGATGATCGATGCCGCCGGCAACATTTCGGCGCAGATCGACGGCAAGTGGTTCGATTATGTCGGCGAGTGCAAGGACGAGCCGGTGCCGCGCACCGAGCCCGAGCCGAAGCTCTCCTCGATCGGCGACTATGTCTGGTTCGACACCGACAAGAACGGCCTCCAGAACGGCGGCGAGCAGCCGGCGGTCGGCGTCACCGTCAAGCTCCTCGACAAGGACGGCAAGATCACCGCCGCGACCGTCACGGACAACACCGGCAAGTACCTCTTCGACAAGCTGCAGCCCGGCGACTACACCGTCGAGTTCGTGGCGCCGGAGGGTCATCAGTTCACGGCGGCCAACACCGGTGACGACACGCTCGACAGCGACGCCGACCTCGCCACCGGCCGCAGCGCCGTGATCAGCCTCGGCGAGGACATGCATGTCCGCACCGTCGACGCCGGCATCGTCGTCAAGCAAGTGCCGCCCGAGCCCGAGCCGAAGCTCTCCTCGATCGGCGACTATGTCTGGTTCGACGCCGACAAGAACGGCCTCCAGAACGGTAGCGAGCAGCCGGCGGCCGGCGTCACCGTCAAGCTCCTCGACAAGGACGGCAAGACCGTCGCGACCACCGCCACTGACTCCACCGGCAAGTACCTCTTCGACAAGCTGCAGCCCGGCGATTACACGGTCGAGTTCGTGGCGCCGGACGGCCATGTCTTCACCACGGCGAACGCCCAGGAAGACGGGTTCGACACGCTCGACAGCGACGCCGATCTGACCACCGGCCGCTCGAGCGTGATCAGCCTCGGCGACAACGAGCATGTCCGCACCGTCGACGCCGGCATCGTCGTCAAGACGGCCCCGCCTGAGCCGACCGGCACCGCCTCGATCGGCGACTATGTCTGGTTCGACACCGACAAGGACGGTCTCCAGGACCGCACCGAGCAGGCGGTGGCCGGTGTGACCGTCAAGCTGCTCGACAAGGACGGCAAGGTCATTGCCACCACCACCACCGATGCCAGCGGCAAATACCTCTTCGACAAGCTGCCGAAGGGTGACTACACGGTCGAGTTCGTGGCGCCCGATGGCCATGTCTTCACCACGGCGAACGCCCAGGAAGACGGGCTCGACACGGTCGACAGCGACGCCGATCTGACCACCGGCCGCTCCGGCGTGATCAGCCTCGGCGACAACGAGCATGTCCGCACCGTCGATGCCGGCCTCGTCAAGGCCGCGCCGCCGGCGCCGAAGCTCTCCTCGATCGGCGACTATGTCTGGTTCGACGCCGACAAGAACGGGCTCCAGAACGGGGGCGAGCCGTCGCTCGCCGGCGTCACCGTCAAGCTGCTCGACAAGGACGGCGAGACCGTCGCCACCCAGCAGACCGATGCCAGCGGCAAATACCTGTTCGATCAGCTGCAGCCCGGCGACTATACGGTCGAGTTCGTGGCGCCGGACGGCCATGTCTTCACGGCGGCCGATGCCCAGGATGACGGCTTCGAGGCGCTCGACAGCGACGCCGACCTGACGACTGGCCGCAGCGCCGTGATCAGCCTCGGAGAGGACGAGCATGTCCGCACCGTCGACGCCGGCTTCGTCAAGGCGCCGCCGCCGCCCCCGGTGCTCTCCTCGATCGGCGACTATGTCTGGGTCGATGCCGATCTGGACGGCCGCCAGGAGGCCGGCGAGCAGGCCTATGCCGGCCTCGCCGTCAGGCTGCTCGACGAGGACGGCAATGTCGTCGCCACGACGACGACCGACCAGAGCGGCAAATACCTGTTCGACGAGCTGCAGCCCGGGCAGTACCGGGTCGAGTTCGATCTGCCGGAGGGCTACACCTTCACCACGGCCAATGCCGTGCAGGACGATCTCGACAGCGACGCCGATCCGAGCACGGGCCGCTCCGAGCTGATCACCCTCGGCGAGAACGAGCATATCCGCACGGTCGATGCCGGGCTGTGCCCGCCGCCGCCGCCTCCGGTGCTCTCCTCGATCGGCGACTATGTCTGGATGGATGCCGACAAGGACGGCTTGCAGAACAGCAACGAACAGGCCGCCGCCGGCGTGACCGTGAACCTGCTCGACAAGGACGGCAGGGTCGTCGCCACCCAGCAGACCGGCGCGGACGGCAAATACCTGTTCGACGCGCTCCAGCCGGGCGACTACACGGTCGAGTTCGTGGCGCCCGAGGGCTATGAGTTCACCGCCGCCGACGCCCAGAACAACGGGCTCGACATCCTCGACAGCGACGCCGATGCCGGCACCGGCCGCTCCGGGGTGATCAGCCTCGGCGAGGACGAGCATGTCCGCACCGTCGATGCCGGCCTCTGCCTGGTTCCGCAGACCGCCTCGCTCGGCGACTATGTCTGGCTCGATACCAACAAGGACGGCTTGCAGGACGCGGACGAGCAGGGCGTCGCCGGCGTGACCGTCACCCTGATCGACCAGAACGGCAGGGGCGTCGCCACCCAGCAGACCGACGCGGACGGCAAATATCTGTTCGACGATCTCGACCCCGGCTCCTACCAGGTCGTGTTCGAGCGGCCGGAGGGCTACACCTTCACCACGCGCGACGCCGAGGCCAACACGCAAGGCGCCCGCGACAGCGACGCCGATCTGGCGACCGGCCGCAGCGGCCTGATCGACCTGGAGGCGGGCGACCATATCCGCACCATCGACGCCGGCCTGATCGAGCAGGCCGGCGCCAATCCCGACAGCGTCAAGGTCTGCGAGGACAAGCAGGTCACCTTCGACGTCCTCGCCAATGATCACGGCGCCGGGCTGAAGCTGGTCGGGGTCAGCCATGAGACGGCGACCCTGCAGCGCGAATTCGAATTGCGCGGCGGCAAGCTGAGCTTCACCGAGGACGGCAAGGTCACCTATGAGGGGATGACCGATTATTACGGCTTCGACAAGCTGGTCTACACGATGGAGGACGCCGATGGCCAAACCTTCACGGCGACCGTCGATATCGAGCTGACCCCCGCCTCGGACGCGCCGACCAACACCGAGGGGCGGACCTATCACCCGTCGAGATGGGAGGAGGCCTTTAGCGACAAGACCGGCGCCCGCGGCACCATCCTCACTCTCGAGGACTTCGGCACGATGAGCGACGATGCCGATAAGCTGCAGGAGTTCTCCGACTATAATGACGGCGTCGCCGCGGACACCGACAGGCCGGAGGCCATCATCCTGACCGGCGTCAAGAACAGCTCGAACACGATGATCTTCTATCGGGGCGAGGAGCTGGATTTCTCGAACGGCCAGACGCACCGGATCCCGCTCGAGGACATCGAAGCCGGGCTGCTCCAGCTCGAGCATCTGCCGCCCTACTACACCAGTCACACCTATTACTGGAAGGTGGAGGATAGCGGCAGGTCGGGCGGCGCCTGCGACAGCCAGAACGTCTCGACGATCAAGTCCAGCACGGTCAACACCCCGATCGCGCTCGACCTGAACGGTGACGGCAGGATCGGCGTCACCGGCGAGACGAGCTCCTATCAGAAGGATCCCGAAGCCGAGCTCGGCCGCACCGTCTCGTTCGACATCGACGGCGACGGCGATCTCGACACCACCGAATGGTTCGCCGGCGACGGCGACGGCATCCTGGTCGATCTGAGCAAGATCGGCGCGGCTGGCGAGATCGACGGCAAGGCGCTGTTCGGCGACGAGGGCGGCCGGTTCGCCAACGGCTATGACAAGCTGAAGCTCGCCGATCGCGACGGCGACGGCATGGTCGCCGGGGAGGAGCTCGACGAGCTCGGCGTCTGGATCGACGACGGCTATGCCAGGCTCGAGGAGGGCGAGCTGAAGAGCGCGGCCGATGCCGGCATCGCGGCGATCTCGACCGGCATGGAGATCGCGCTCGACGACCAGGGCCGCGCGCTGATGCAGTCCTCGGCCTTCGATCTCAACGGCCAGGCCATCCTGACCGAGGATGTCTGGTTCGCCGCGGCGCCCGAGGACCCGGCCGCGCTCCAGCCCGATCCGCTCGAGCATCACCAGGCGGCCTGAACCGCCCGGTCACAGCCTTCGGCACCGAAAGGCCCGCCTCCCCGAGGCGGGCCTTTCGAGCGCCGCGAGAGCGGTGCCCGCGCAAATGCATCCCCGCTTTACGGCGGGTTAACCCTACTGGAGTTATCTAAGCGTCAGCCAAGCCGACGGCGATCGAGATCTTGCACTCGCCGCTGCGTAGACAGTTGGTGGAGTTGCTTATGTCGGCTATCAAGCTTTTCTTGAATAGATATAGCGGCGGGCATGTCCGCGCGATGATCTTGTTCTCGATCCTTTCAAATCTGATGGTGCTCGCGCCGTCCTTCCACATGCTTCAGGTCTATGACCGCGTGCTGTCGTCCGGCAGCATGGCAACGCTCTTCTATATCACCGTCATCGTTCTCTTCGCGCTCGCCGTCTATGGTTTCGCCGAGACGATGCGGCTGCGGATCGCCCAGCGGCTCGCCGCGAAATACACCGTGATCAACACCGAGAAGCTGTTCGCCAAGCTGGCGCGCGAGGTGCCCGCCTCCGATGCCGGCCGCTATCTGCGCGATTTCGCGACGATCCGCGCCTATCTCGCCAACCGCGCCTTCGCCGGCCTGTTCGACATTCCCTTCATCCCGCTGTTCCTGCTGCTGCTGTTCATCGTGCATTGGTCGATCGGCCTGGTGACGCTGTTCGGCATCGTCGCCATGGCTGTCGTCGCCGCTCTCAATGTCCGGGCGACGGAGGCCGAGCGCGCCGCCAGCGTGAAGGCGGAGGCCGACGCCACCACCTTCGCCCAGCTCGCCTTCCAGCGCGGCGAGGACGTGCGCGCCATGGGGCTCCTGCCCGCCTTCATCACCGAGTGGAGCAACAAATGCTCGGCCGCGCTGAAGGCCGGCGAAGCGGCGAGCGGCAAGGCCAGCGCCTATTATTCGCTCGGCAAGGCGGTTCGCCAGGGGCTTCAGGTGCTGATCATGGCCTGGGGCGCCTTCCTCGTCCTGTCCGGGAACATGTCGGGCGGGCTGATCTTCCTGTCCTCGATGATCTCGGGCAAGGCGCTCGGCCCCATCGAGATGCTGATCGGCGGCTGGGACGGGCTGTCCAAGGCGCGCACCGCCTTCGTCGAGATCGAGGATCTGCTCGGCGAGGACCGCACGCTGCGCACGCGCCCCTCGCTGCCGCCGGCGCGCGGCCGTCTCTCCTGCGAGAACCTCTCCTATACGCTCGCCGGCTGCGAGACCAACCAGACCCTGATCGAAGGCGTCACCTTCTCGGTCGAGCCGGGCGAGCTGGTCGTCGTCACCGGGCCGGCCGCCTCGGGCAAGACGGTGCTGGCGCGCATCCTCGCCGGCGCGCTGCAGCCGACCGACGGTCTGCTGCGCCTCGATGGCGCCGCCCATGACCAGTGGCCGACCGCCCAATGGGGCCAGGCCATCGGTTATCTGGCGCAGGAGCCGGAATTCTTCCCCGGCACGGTCGCCTGGAACATCGCCCGCTTCGGAGCCGGCTTCCAGCCGAAGGATGTCTATGAGGCGGCGATGAAGGCCGGCGCCCATGAGCACATCCTGCGCCTGCCGCAAGGCTACCAGACGGTGATCGGCACCGGGGCTGTCTCGCTGCCGAGCAGCCTCAACCAGGCCATCGCGCTGGCGCGGGCCTTCTACGGCAATCCGAAATGCCTGGTGCTCGACCAGCCGAGCGCCCATCTCGATCCGACCGGCGAGGAGAGCCTGGTGCGCACCCTCGAAGCGGCCAAGGCGCGCGGCACCGCCATCGTGGTGATCACCCGGCGCAGCGCCGTCTTCAAGCTCGCCAGCCGCGTCCTGCTGATGCGCGAGGGCCGCATCGTGCCGGCGGGCCCGCAATCCTTCAGCGCCGCCGCGCCCAAGGGCGCCGATGGCGAGCGGCCGGGCCCGCCGCGCAGCCGGCCGGCCCCGCGCAGCCTGGCGGGGTGACCTGATGTCCGAGCTCGACGCCACGCCTATGCCCGCCGCCGGCTCCTTCAGCGGCATCAAGACCGATATCGACGATCTGCTCGGCCCGGCCGGCAGGCTCCTGCTCGGCACCGTCGCCGTCTTCGGCCTCTGGGCGGCCTTCGTGCCGATGGAAGCGGCCGTCGTCGCGCCCGGCACGGTGATCTCCAGCGGCCAGAACAAGGCGCTGCAGCATCGCAGCGGCGGCATCGTCAGGGCGATCCATGTCCAGGAGGGCGAGACGGTCGCCGCCGGCGCGGTGATCCTCGAGCTCGATCCGGCCGTCGACAGGGCGGAGCTCACCAGGCTGCGTGCCCGGCACACGGTGTTGAGCGCGCTGAAGAGCCGCCTCGAAGCCGAGAAGCTCTTCACCCAGCCGCCCTCCGACAAGGGCGAGTCCGGCGCCTTCACGCCGGCGCTGCGGCTGAAGCGCGATCCGCTGACGACCGGCACGGTCGCCAAGCCCGAGCCGGTGCCCGCTCCGGCCCCGGCCGAGTCGCCGATCAGGCTCGAACAGGAGCGCGAGTTCATCAAGGGCCGTCATCTGCTCGCCGCCGAGCTGGAGGCGCTGCGCCAGAAGGGCGAGGCCCTGCGCCGCCAGCACGAGGGCGCCGTCAACCGGCTGCGCCATGTCAAGAAGCAGGTCGCCCTGCTGGAGACCCAGCACAAGGCGGCCGCCAGCCTGGAGCGGCGCGGCCACATCGCCAAGCAGCAGGTCTGGGACATCGAGAGCAAGCTGCTCGACCGCCGGGCCGAGCTCGTCGCCCTCACCTCCGAAAGCGCGGCGCTGGCCAATTCGATCGAGGAGAACGCCTCGCTGTTCCGGCAGGTGACCTTCAAGGACGAGCGCGAGAATTCCGGCAAGCTCACCGAGGTGCTCGGCGAGCTCGCGCAGATCAGCGACCAGCTCAAGGCGGCCGAGGCCGCCCTCGCCCAGACCCAGATCCGCGCGCCGGTCTCCGGCACGCTGGTCCGCAGCACGGCGGTGACGATCGGCGGCGTCGTCAAGCCGGCCGATATCGTCGGCGAGATCGTGCCCGAGGATGCGGCGCTGGAGGTCGAGGCCAGGGTCCAGCCCAAGGACATGGCGGTGATCCATACCGGCCAGGACGCCAAGGTGAAGATCAGCGCGCTGGCGGCGACCAATTCCGACCCGCTGCTCGCCAAGGTGACCTATGTCGCGGCCGATTCCAGCCAGGACGAGCGCAGCGGCGAGCGCTTCTTCCAGGTTCGCGTCGCGCTGAAGAAGGACGCCGCGAGCGCGCCCAGGCTGCGCGAGGTGGCGATCGGCATGACCGGCGATGTCTATCTCCAGGCCGAGCCGCGCACCTTCCTGAGCTATCTCGTCCGCCCGGTTCGGGACAGTCTGGCGCGCGCTTTCGGCGAGGCGAAATGAGCCCGTCGCGCATCATCGCGGGCGTTGCGGGGCTGGTTCTCTGCCTCACGCAGGCACAGGCGCAGCCGGTGCTGCGCCCCACCATCCCGGGCGCCGACGAGGAGGCCGGCGCGCCCCCGCCGCCCATGCGCCTCAGGCGCGGGCGCGGCGAGTTCGTGACGGTCTCGCAGGCGGGGCCGGCCGCGCCGGCGCTGAGCCTGCGCGGCTCGGTCGACAGCGCGCTCGAAACGAGCCCCCTGGTCAAGGCGCTGGACGCCACCGCCCGCGCCGCCGACGCGCTGGTCCTGAAGCAGAAGCTCGACTTCCTGCCGACGGTTACCGGCAGCATCGGCGTGACGCGCCGCACGCTGAACGATGGCGAAGCGGACCTGCCTCTGCGCCGCTCCGACACGCTCTGGACCCAGCGCACGGCCGGGCTCTCGCTGCAATGGCCGGTGTTCAACGGCTTCCAGAATTATTTCGGCCTGCAGAGCGCGATCAGCGCCGCCAATGCCGCCTATTTGGAGGCCGAGGCGACGCGCGGCGACGTCGCCTTCCAGACCATCAACGCCTATCTCAACTTCATCGCCGCCGAGCGCTCCGTCGGCCTGATCCGCAAGAATGTCGAGATGCTGGAGCGGCTCGGCCGGGCGGTGCATGCGCGCATGCTCGCCGGCTTCGCCAGCGAGGCGGATGTCTTCCAGGTCGAGGCCGACATCGCCGGCCTCTCCCAGCAGCTGGAGAGCATGAAGGCCGAGCGCGACAAGGCGCGCGACACGGTGTCGAGCATGGCCGGCCGGCCGGTCCAGCCGCGGGCTTCCTTCCCGGCGCTCGACCGGCTGCTGGCCCAGGGCGAGGAGGCGCTCGCCCTCAAGGCGCTGCGCCACAATCCGCGCCTGCGGGCGGCGCGCTACAACACCGACGCCGCCCGCCATTCGAGCCGCGCCGCGATTGGCAAGTTCCTGCCGCAGGTGAATATGGTCGGCAACTATCAATACGACTTCAGCGAGCGCAATCCGCTGGAGCAGGACCGCAACTCCTGGAATCTCGGCGTCCAGCTTTCGGTGCCGCTGGTCCGGCTCTCGACCATGGCCGAGGTGCGCCAGAGCCATGAGATGGCGACGGTGGCGGCCCTGCGGGCCGATGAGGCGGTGCGCCTGGTCGCGCTGGAGATCCGCAATCTCTGGAGCGATTACCAGGCCGGCGACGCGCGGCTGCGGCTCGCCCGCACCCGGGTGGCGGCGCAGCGGCGGGTCGCCACCTCCTGGGAGGAGCAGTACAAGCTGGGCCTGATCTCGCTCGACAATCTGCTGACGCGCCAGCGCCTGCTGACCAGCGCGGAGATCGACGAGCAGCAGGCGCAGATGCAGCGCTATGCCCTGATCTGCCGGCTCCTCGTCAGCGCCGGCATCTTCGATCCGGCGATGCTGTCGCTCTAGGACTTGTCGAGCTTTGCAGCCGGCTCAGAAGGTTGCGGTGATCACCACCGTATCCTCATAAGTGCCGGCGGCCGGCGCGGCGGCCAGCGGCGTCGTCAGCAGCGCGCAGACCTTGTGATTGTTGAGGGCGTTGACGGTGGTGCCGGTCCCGGCCAGCGCCGAGGTCAGGCTCCAGGCCGTGCTGCAATCGGGCTGGAACAGCTGGTAGGAGAGGAAATGGCTGCCGCTCTGCATGCGCCGGACGCCGCCTTGCGCATGCAGCCCGTCGCCTATGGTGATGCTGTAGGGCGTCCCATAGGTGCAGCGCACCCCGATATTGCCCTCCGCCCTGATCGCTGCGGGCGCCGAGCGCGCCGCCGTGACCGAGCCGACGCTGCCGAAATCGATGTCCTTCAGGTTCTCGAACTGGCATTTCTCCAGCACGTTCGCCGTCACCGTGACGGTCGAGTTGATCACCTGCGTGCCGGCCGGCGGCGTCGCGCAATAGGTCGCGGTGCTGCTCCCGTTGGGACGCGCGCCAATCAGCGCCGTGATGTTGAAGCTGTTGGTATAGGTGCCGGGCCGCACGCGGTCCTGTTGCTGCCGCGGCAGGTAGGTGAGCGTATAGCCGGCATTGTTGACGCAATGAGCGTTGGCGCCGCCGCCGCAGCTCTGTCCGGAGGTCGCCAGCCCCGAGCCGGCGCGCGGGATGTCGACCGCGGCGATGCCGCCCCTGATCCGCCAGGCCAGCCGGGAATCGGCAGTTCCGGTGACGTGATAGCTCGTATTGTTGCGGATCTGGTTGCCGACCGGATCGACATAGAGGCAGTAGGTGACGATCCCGTTCGACGCCGTCGTGCAGTCGGCTCGGAAGGTCGCGGTCGCCGTCGCGGTGCTGTCGGGCACGATGTCGATCACCGTCGGGCCGAAGCTTCCGGTGAACTCCGCGCTGGTGCAGCTCTGCGCACTGGCCTCGCTGGGCAGCAGCGACAGCACAGCGATGGCCGCGGACAAAGCGAGCCGTCTCATCCGGCGTCTCCCGTGGAGCGCGCCGCAGGGCACGGCGGCGCGGAACAATCTCCGCCCGACCTTGCGCCGAGTTCCTCCCTGCGCGGGGTGCGGGCCCGCTTCATTGGAAGATGACCTTAGAGGATGTCGCAGCCGCGGTGAACCCTTTCACGCGGCAGCACCCACAAGAACGCGCCGCGCCCGGCTCAGAAGGTCGCCGTGATCACCACCGTGTCGCTGTAATCGCCGGGAACCGGCCCGCCGGCCATCGGTGTCACCAGCTCGGCGCAAACCTTGTGGTTGTTGATGGATTTGACGATGGTTCCCGTGCCGTTCAGCGCCGAGCTCATGGTCCAGGGCGTGCTGCAATTCGGCTGGTAGAGCTGGTAGGGCAGGTATTCGCCGCCGCTTTGCATGCGGCGCATCCCGCCGCTGGCATGCAGCCCGTTGTCGATGGTGATGCTGTAGGGCGTCTCATAGGTGCAGCGCACCCCGACATTGCCGTCGGCCCGCACCCCGCCCGCTCCGGCCTTCATCGCGCTGACCGAACCCCAGACTCCGAAATTGACATCGCCGACTTTGTCGAGCTGGCATTTCTCCAGCACGTTCGCCGTCGCGGTGATGGTCGAGCTGATCGACTGGAAGGTGGTGGGCGGCGTTCGGCAGAATGTCGGCACGCTCACCTCCGGCGCCGCCACGCCGAACGCGACCCGCAGGGTATAGCTGCTCGAATAGCTGCCGGGACGCACGCGGTCCTGGGCGTTCCGCCCGTCGTATCGAAGAATGTAGTCATACCGATTATTGCAGGAGGACGAGCTGTTCGCGGTGCAGATATAGCCTGTCGTCTGCTTGCCCTCCGGCGCGACCCAGTAGCCGCCGTATTGGGTCAACAACTGAAAACTGAGCCGCGAATCCGGCGCCGCCGAGACGTAATGGCTGTAGCTGTCGCGATAGTCCGCGGATTTGTGCGGGGTCAGGTAGAGGCAATGTCCGACGCGGGTCCCCGGCGGCGCCGTGCACTCCGTCCGGAACGTCGCTCTCAGCTGCACCTGGCTGCCGGCGATGATGTCGATCTCGACCGGGCCGAGAGCGTCGACGAACTGCGCCGTCGTGCAGGTCTGGGCGCGCAGACCTGTCGCGGTGAAGGCCAGAAGCATGGTCGCGACGGCGGCGAGGACAAGCAACCTGCTCATGGACGGAGATTCCAGACCTCAGAGGCTGCAATCTCGGTTATACGACCTTAGGTGATTCGTATAGCTATGATTGCATGCGTTCAGCGGCAGGTGACCGGACCGATCTCCGGCTGGGCCCCCTGCTCGGCCTGATAGGCGAAGCTCGCCTGGCAGGTTCCGGCCGCGGCCGGCAAGGTCGCGGTGATGGTGTTCTGCGGGCCGATCCCGGTCAGGTAGACCCGTCCCTCATAGCCGGCGACGGTCTCCTGCTCGCTGCCCTCCAGCCTGATCTCGCTGCCGACCGGCACCGGCTTGCCGGCCGCGTCGACCAGGATCACCACGGCGCCGCTCACCTTGCGCACGCCGAAATCGATCACCGCACCCGAGCGGTCGGCCGGCACCACGACGGCCTGCGTCTCCTGCGGCTGCAGGTCGAAGGCCAGGTTCTTCGGATCGATGGCGATCCGGTTGTTCTGGTAGGATTGCAGATTGGGCACGAAGGCGCGCCCGCGCGAATTGGTGGTGGCGACGCGCCGCCCATTCACCGAGACATCGACCTCCGGCCCGCCGGCCTTGACCACCGCGAAGGCGTCGTCGACCCGGTTGGCGACGAAGACGTCGCCGCCGGCGACCACCACCGCCCCGTCGAGCGAGCCGGTGACGCGGCCGCTCTGCCCGGCCTGCTCGACCGAGCCCGAGACCTCGCCATAGGGCGTCCGGTAGCGGGCGCTGGCCGAGCGGTTGCCGGTGCCCTTCAGCCCGTTATGGTTGCGCACCGCCCAGCCGAGCTCGCCCTCGGCCAATTGCGCGCTCTTGGTCAGGCTGGCGTCGATGCCGGCGCCGTATTCGGAGCGCGAGGCGCTCGCCGTGGCGGTGATGTTGCCGCCGAGCGGCACGGTCAGCCCGGCGAAGATGCCGTGCCGGTCGCGCTTCGCAAGATCGGTATAGGCGCTGACATAGACCGAGGCCCGGTCGAGGATGCTGCGCGACCAGGACAGGCTGGCGATCGTCGAATCGTCGCGGCGGTCATGGCCCTTGATCCGCGAGACGCTGAGGCTGACCGAGGACGGGTCGAAGCCGAGCGGCAAGGAGATGCCGGCCCGCAGCGCCTCGCGCGCCCGCGACAGGATCGGCGCCTGGTCGCCATTGCGCCGGTCGACCACCAGCCCGACATCGTTGTAGCGCCCGAGCATGCGGTCGGCCCCGACATAGAGCGAGTAGCCGTTATGGGCGATGGTGTAGGAGGCCGAGAGCTTGCCGCCCGTCTCCATGCCGAACACCGAATCGAAGCGGCTCGCTGCCGCCGCCACCCTGAGCGCGCCGAAGGCGCCGAAGCTGGTCGCCGCGCCGGCGCCGCCGTTCACCAGCCCGCGCGTCGCCTCGGCATGCGCCTCCAGCGTCATGAAATCGGTCAGCCCGTAGCGCGCGCTGGCCGAGCCGGCCGGGTTGCGGTCATAGGAGAACGAGGTCTCGCCATAGCCGAGCCGCGGCAGGCCGGCTTCGACCGAGAAGTCGAACAGCCCCGGGCGCAGCATGTCCGGCGCGAAGAAATAGGCGCGCTGCGTCACCACCTCGCGGCCGAGCTCGTCCTTCATCACGATGCGCGCATCGCCGCCACCGCCCAGAAAGGGCAGGCCGGTGACGGCATAGGGACCGGCCGGCACCTCGCCCGAGAACACCTTGATGTTGTTGAGATAGAGGTCGAGCGTCGAGGGCACCGAGGCGGTGCCCGACAGGCTCGGCACCGGTGTCGTCACCAGATCCGGCCGGATGTCGAAATTGCGCCGGAACTGCACCCCGCCGAAGCGATAGGAGGAGGTCCAGGACAGGCCGCCCGAGATGCCGTCGCCGACCTGGTAGACCAGCATCCGCTTGGGGTCGGTGTAGCGCCAGCTGGTGTCGAGCCGCACATAGGGCTCCTCGGCGCCGCCGAAGCCGTCGAACTGGTTCAGCCTGGCGATGGCGGTGGTCGAGCCGGTGCCGAACGGCGTCAGCAGCCTGGCGTCGAAGCTGCCGGCGAGGCTGCTGGCGGCGCGCCCCAGCGTCCAGTCACGGTCGCTGGTGCCGTAGAGCGAGTAGTTCAGCAGGAAGCCGAAATCCGAGCGCACATCCGAAAGATCGACCGGCTCGGCCTCGCCCCCGAGATCCAGCGAGGTCGGCACCCGCGCCGCGTCGGGCGCCTCGAAGACCAGCTTCTGCGCCGGCTCGTCATAGCGCCAGGAGACATCGCTCAGGCTGTCGAGCGGCACCAGCCCGTCCCCGTTGGCGGTGCCGACCTCGGGCTTGATCCCGGCCTTGCGCAGATCGGCGGGCGTCGCCGCCAGGCTCCCGTCATGCAGGCGCTGGAAGCTGGTCAGCGCGCCGCCATTGCGCCCATTGACGACGACGTTGAGCAGCAACCCCTGCGGGGCCTCCAGCGCCTGCGGATCGGCGCGGGGAAACTCCTGCGCCCGCGCCGGGGCCGGGATCGTCGTCGGAAGAAGGAAGGCGAGCAGCAGCGCGGGGGCGAAACGCCACTCAGCGCCCGGATACCACTGCCGTCTGGTCAACGGCATAATCATTTCCCTTGGCGGTGATGGTCACGCGGTTGCCCGGGCGGATCGCGCGCGCGGCGGTGCTCCACTCTTTGGTGCTGCCGGGCAGGACATAGCCGTTCAGGCCTCCGCCGAAGCCGACCTTGCCGCCCGGACCGGCGATGGTCAGGTCGGCGATCTTGGCGTGGCGGTTGCCGGTGTTGGTGGCGCGCGCGATCAGGCGCCCGCCTTGCCTGACGACCTCCCATTTCAGCGCAGCGCCGGCGGCGCGATCGGCGAAGAACACCGGCAGCGAATAGCGGATCGTCAGGTTCACCGAGCCGGCCGGCCGCCTGACATTGACCTCGGGCAATTCGTCGATCAGCAGCCGGTAGCTCTGCTCGCCCTGGGCGACCGGCGGCGCCACCCGCGCCACGCGGATCGTATAGGTGGTGCCCGCCGGCAGCGTTGCCGCCGGCGGGCTGGCGACCACCTCGGTGGTCGGCTCGTAGCGGTCCTGCCCGCCGCTCTGCGTCCATTTGAAGACGCGGACCTGGACGTTGACCGGCCGCTGCCCGCCATTCTGGAGATGCACCGTCGCGGCCTGGGCCGGCGCGGTCAGGTCGATCGTCACCGGCGCGACCTGCAGCGAGGCGGCGCCGCACGCGCTCGCGGCGACGAGGCCCAGCAATGCCGACAGCCCTGCGGCGATCCGCTCGATCATGTCCGGCCCCTTCCCTTCCTCAGTAGGTGATCGTGATGGCGACGTTGTCGGTGTAAATTCCGGCTGGCGGGATTTGCCCGCCGGGCACCCGGCCGAAGACCTGGAAGCTCTGGATATTGCCGTTGCCGGTGGCGGAGACCGTGTCGCCCCCCGTATCGCCCCACGGGGCGGCGCGGCTCGAAGACTTGTAGAGCTGGTAGGCGATGAAATCGCCGGCGCTGGACTTCATGCGGCGCCCGTTGATATCGCCGTCGCTGTTCTCTCCGGCGCCGAGGCCGATCGTATAGGACGTGCCCGAGGTGCACTGCACCCGGATCGCGCCGTCGCCGGCCGTCTCCCTCTCGACATCCGCGGTCAGCAAGCTATGGGTCCCGAAATCGAGGACTGCGTCGCCGCCGCTGCCGGTGCCGGCATTGACCAGGCACTGGTTCTGGATCTGGATTTTCACCTGCAGATTGCCGGTGGCGCTCGCTGCCTGCGCCGCGCCGTTCCAGCCGAGCGCCACGAGCGCCGCCGCCAGGGCTATGGACTTGCCGACCCTCATCTTCGTCTCCACCGGATTGACCTTTCGAACCGCACTCACGCGTTGAATCCCGACCTTCTCGCCGGCACGGGGGTGCGCGTCGCCCGGGCGCTCTGCACCCTGCCCTCACCGCACCTCCCGAGTTCCGGCAAACTTTGCGTCCACTGCAGTATTGATCTGAGCCGGCGCGCCGACGCAGGAGCAATAGGACGCCAGGCGATCGCATTACCGACTTCAGCTGATTTACATCATGTCATCGACCCAGCCTGCTCCTGCCGCTCGACTGGGTATTCGTTCCATTCGACGCAAATACAACCTATGCGAGTAGTATCCACTTCATGGTTAATAATGCGTAAACAACTCTACTACCCCGCGAACATATGGGCATATTCGCACACGCATCGCGCGAAATATGGTCATATTCATATGACGCAATGCCTGTAGAGGCTCACGCCGCAACGGAAACTGAGACATGGAGTCGCATCGTTGACCACGAAACCGGCTCGACGCTGCGTCCTGCCCTAGAGATTGCGCACGACACAGCGATGCGTCTCCGCCTTCGCTGCACATAGGGCCGCCTCGGCCTGGTGAAGCAGCGTGCCGACATCCAGGCCCGCACCTGCCGCAGAGACCACCCCGCAACTCACGCTCACGCCGATCCGCTGCTCGGCCGCCCTGAGCGGATGCCGTTCGGTCGCCCGGTTGACCCGCGCGAACAGGTCCTGCGCCGCCGCCGCATCGGCTCCCTTGAGCAGCACCCCGAACTCGTCGCCGCCGATCCGTCCCACCACGTCGCCATCCTGCCGCGTCCGGTCGAGCAGGATCTCGGCCACCTCGATCAGGGCGAGGTCGCCCGCCGAATGGCCGAGCCGCCGGTTGATCGCCCCGAGCTCGTCGATGTCGACCAGCACCAGGCAGAACCGCCCCTGCCGCGCCATCTCCTGCAGCGCCTTCAGGAAGGCCTTGCGCACCAGCGTGCCGGTCAGCGAATCGACATTGGCGAGGCTGGAGAGCTCGTTGATCTTGAGGCGCATCTGGATCTGCGCCGTCAGCCAGTTGCTCAGCGATTGCAGGCGCCGCTTGTCGTCCTCGGTATAGCGGCCGGCGATGCGCGCGACATTCAAGGTTCCGAAGCATCTGTCGCCGCAGGAGAGCGGCACGATCATGCTCGACCGGAAGCCGGCCTCGTGGAGCATCCGGCTGTCCAGATCGTCGAGACAGGACAGATCCGCGCAGATCTCCGCGACGCCCGACTTGTAGACGCGCCCGACGACCGTCTCGGCGATCGGCAGCGGATGGCCCTGCGGGATGCCCTCGCGCCCATCGAGATGGACCGGGACCAGCGTATCGGCATCCTGCTTCATGGTGATGCTGGCGCGGTCGGCTCCGAGCAGCACGGAAGCCCATCGCGACACGGTCGCGATGATGTCGGCGACCTGGTCGCAATCGCTGATTTCGTCGATGAACCCCAAGGGCAGCGCGACCGAGCCCCAATCGATCTTGGACGCGGGCGCATCGGGCAGCGGCAGCCTCGGAACGGCCTCGCGGATATCGGCGAGGACGCGCTCCTGCAGGCGCGGCCTGGAGAACAGATAGCCCTGCACCTGCCTGCAGCCGGCCTGCTGCGCCAGGGCCAGCTGCTGGCGGTTCTCGATGCCTTCCGCGATCAGGTCGATCTGGAGGCGCCGTCCGAGCTCGCCCATCGAGCGGACGATCTGGTAGCAGCGCTCGCAGCTCTCGGCGGCACGGATGAAGGTGCCGTCGATCTTGAGGGCGGTGAAGGGCAGTTTCCACAGGCTTTGCAGGCAGGAATAGCCGACCCCGAAATCGTCGAGCGACAGGCCGATGCCCAGCCCGACCAGGCGCGAGAGCTGAGCGTGCACGCTCTCGCCGGTCTCCAGCGCGGCCGTCTCGGTGATCTCGAGCGCGAGCCGCTCGGCCGGAAACCGCGTCCGCTCGAGGATCTCGATCACCCGCTCGTCGAAATCGCCGCTCCGCAGCTGCACGGCCGAGACATTGACCGAGACGCCGCAGCCGTCCCCCCAGGCCAGCGCATCCCTGCAGGCCTGCTCCAGGATCAGCAGCCCCAGCACATCGATCCGCGCCGAATGCTCGGCAGCGGTGATGATATCCTGCACGGACGCAGCGATGTTTTGACCGTCATAAGACGGCGACAGCAAGGCTTCGCGCGCGACGACGCGGTCTCCTGTCAGATTACAAATATCTTGATACCGTAATGTGACTTTTTTACTCTTGATTAACAAGTCTACATATGCGAACAACTCGTCATACGCTGCGTCATCAACTATGCTTGATGCAGCAGCGGCTGGCGGTATGGTTCCATTCAGTTCGGGCATCGGGTCCCCACACTGCAAAGCGGAATTACCGTCGGAAATCGGTTGATACCCTGCGATGCGCCGTGGGGCTTGACCGAAGCGGAACAGTGATTGGGCGGGAGCGGAACCGATCTCCCGGAAGGCCGCGTCGATGCGGTTGGCGCCTGCCGGCCTCGAACGGCAAGCAAGGAACGGCGCCAGTCGCGCTCCACGTCTTTCCAGGTCCGCGCGCGTCCTCTCCCAGATGGAGCTCGTAGTCCGGTGTCTGTTCAATTCAAATCCAAATCGCTGAAGGTGGCGCTCGACACCAGGCAGGCCCCTGCCGACGACCGCCTGTCCTTCTGGCAGGACGAATTCTCGAAGCTCTATGTGCAGCACCAGCTGCATGTCGGCGATCCCGCGACATTCTCGGCCAGGGCCGAGACCGGGTCCTCCTCCGGCTACGATGTCTCGGTGACGCAGATGTCGCAGGCGACGCTGGAGCGCAGCCATTATCACGCCCGAACCGACGAGGCCGGGCGCTGCTTTCTCTGCATGGTGCTGAACGGGGATGTCTCCTTCGTCCAGGACGATGTGGTGACCATTCCCCAGCCGGGCCAGATCTTCCTGATCCGCACCAGCGGCCCCTACAAGCTCGTCTGCAACACGCCGGTCCAGCTGCTGCAGTACAAGGTGGCCTGCGAGGACCTGCGCAGCCGCCTCGGCAATGTGAAGCGCTATGCCGGGGTGACGACGACCAAGGAGGATCCGATCGGCGATGTCGCCAGCGCGATGATGCGCAAGGTCGCCGCCTCGCTGGATTTCTCCGGCGACGTCTCCGAGCTGCGGACGCTGGAGGCGACCTTCGAGCTCGCCACCACCGCGCTCAGGCGCTCCGCCGATGCCGCCGGCGCCAATCTCTCCTCCTGCCAGGAGATCGTGCTGGCCAGGCTGGAACATGCCATCGCCCGGCAGATCGGCAATCCCGAGCTCGACGCCGCGGCCCTGGCCCGCGAGGTCGGCATCAGCATCCGCTATGCCAACAAGGTGCTGGCCGAGCGCGGCACCTCGCTGATGCGCTATGTCAAGGACACCAGGCTGGAGCGCTGCGCCCGCATGCTGGAAGACCCCTCCCAGCGCCGGCGCTCGATCACCGAGATCGCGATGTCGCTGGGCTTCAACGACATGTCGCATTTCTCGCGCGCCTTCCGCGAACGCTTCGACGTCTCGCCGCGCGATTACCGCATGCGCCTGCAGCGTGCCGAAGCCGAACAACACTGATCGCGCTGACCGGTCCCGCTTCATGCCGGGCGGGACCGGTAGTCGCGCGGCGACATCGCGAACCGCTCGCGGAAGGCGCGCGAGAAATGCGACATGTCGTTGAAGCCCAGCGCCAGGGCGATCTCGGTGATCGAGCGCTGCCGCTGCGAGGGGTCCTCCAGCATGCGGGCGCAACGCTCCAGCCTGGTATCCTTGACATAGCGCATCAGCGAGCTGCCGCGCTCGGCCAGCAGCTTGTTGGCGTAGCGGATGCTGACCCCGGCTTCCCGCGCCAGCGCCGCGGCGTCGAGTCCGGGATCGTTGAGCTGGCGAGCGATGGCATGTTCCAACCGGCTCAGCACGATCTCCTTGCAGGAGGACAGGCTGGCGCCGCCGAGATCGGCCGCGCGCCGCAAGGCGGTGGTGATCAGCTCGACCGCCGCTTCGAGCGCGCGGAACTCCGCCAGTTCGCCCTTGAAATCGAGCGTGGCGGCGACCTTGCACATCATCTCGGCGGCGATGTCGCCGATCGGGTCCCCCGTGCTCGTCGTCACCCCGGCATAGCGGTTGAGATTACCGAGACGGCGCTCGAGCTCCTCGCGCGACACGGTATAGTGCAGCAGACGCGACGGCTTGTCATAGATCAGGCGATAAGGCTGGCAAGTATCGATGACGAAGATCTCGCCCGGCGCAGGCGAAATGATCTTGCCTCCGTGCTCGAACGAGAGCGCGCCTTCCAGCACCATGCACAGGAAGCAGCGCTCCGTTTCGTCGATCCGCGTGTGATATTGGCTGCGTTCGAGCACCGCCTCGCTCATCCGCACGATCGAGACATCGTAGGCGTTCGAGGATCCGAACTGCGTCACGACAGAGAAGCTGTCGGGCCGCGTCACATGCGGCTGATGCCGCACATAGAGCCGCGATCCGGCATCGTGCCAGAATGCCAGGCGCTCCCGCGATTCCAGCGTGTTCGTGTCGAGAACGACGTTGAGCGCCTTCGGTGCGAATTGGAACGACAAGGCCAGAGCTCCCCTGTAAACGAAAGACAGCGTTCGTCCCGGCGCCCCTCGCGCCGGTCCGCTGCTTCCGGTCGGTCCGTTTCGGGCAAGTTCCATCGCTCCCGCGAGACGAGCTCGGAGAACCTTGCGTCGCATGCGATGGGGACGACAGGCCCGAAACAATGGGACGACGTCGTCTATCGTCTATAAGGCAGAGCCGCCGAGGTTATTGCTCTCAGCGGCGGCCGTTTCATTACATGAATGACCTATAGGAAGCAACCCTCCCAAAGTGGAAGGTTTGCTCTAACCTGGTTGTACTATCGATTGAATTAGCGCTGATCGCAGCATTGTTTTTGCCGCCGACCGTCCTGCGATATTTCATTGCGCCCGGCACCGCAGAAAGGAAACGCGGCTCTCGGCGGTTTTTTCCAACCGTCCCGAAATCGGACGATCCGGCCGGCGCAGGGCCTGGTTTTTTACCAGCTGTTAACCATCCGCTTGCTAGGCCGAGGCAATGGAAAATTTACCAAGATGACCGCCGTGTTAACCCAACCCAAGCCCATTCGCCTCAAGGGGCGCAGCTTCCTCGCGCTGGCGCTCACGCCCGAGCTGCCCTTCGAGGATTGGCTGGTGCGGCTGGACGATCTCGCCTCGCGCTCGACCGGCTTCTTCATGCGCCGGCCGATCGTGCTCGACATCGCCGGGCTGGAGATCGACCGCCAGCAGCTGCGCGCGCTGGTCGACAAGCTTTGCGAGCGCAATGTCAGGATCATGGGCATCGAGGGGGCGCGCCCCTCTCTGCTCGACGCCACGCTGCCGCCGGCCATGAGCGACGGGCGCCCGGCCTCCGATATCGCGCCGCCGCCGGACGAGCCCGGGAAAGACGCCAAGGGCGAGTCCAAGGGCGAGCCCGGGAAGGAGTCCAGGAAGCAGGCCAGGAAGGACGAGGCGCGCGCCGACGCCCCGCTGCCGGCCGCGCTCCAGCCCGGCAATGTCACGCCCTCGCTGGTCGTGGCGCAGCCGGTGCGCTCCGGCCAGTCGATCGTCTTCCCGGAAGGCGACGTGACCATTGTCGGCTCGGTCGCCTCGGGCGCGGAGGTCGTCGCCGGCGGCTCGATCCATATCTACGGCACCCTGCGCGGGCGGGCGATGGCGGGGACCATGGGCAATGCCTCGGCGCGCATCTTCTGCCGCAAGCTGGAGGCCGAGCTGGTCGCCATCGACGGCTATTACAAGACGGATGAGGACCTGGAGCCCGATCTGCGCGGCAAGCCCGTGCAGTTCTGGCTGGAGGACGAAACATTCAAGGTTGGATTGCTCGGCTGAAAACCCGGCAGGCGCGTCTGAACGAGAACGGAGAGGTCAATGGGCAAGGTAGTCGTGGTCACATCGGGCAAGGGCGGAGTCGGCAAGACGACCTCGTCCGCCGCTCTGGGCGCAGCGCTGGCGCAGAACGGCGACAAGGTCGTGGTCGTCGACTTCGATGTCGGCCTGCGCAATCTCGATTTGGTGATGGGTGCCGAGCGCCGGGTCGTCTTCGACCTGGTCAACGTCATCCAGGGCGAGGCCAAGCTGGTGCAGGCCCTGATCCGCGACAAGCGGCTGGAGACGCTCTATCTGCTGCCCGCCTCCCAGACGCGCGACAAGGACAACCTGACCCAGGAAGGCGTCGAGAAGGTCATCAACGCCCTCAGGAAAGCCTTCGACTGGGTGATCTGCGACAGCCCGGCCGGCATCGAGCGCGGCGCGACGCTCGCCATGCGCCATGCCGACGTCGCGATCGTCGTGACCAATCCGGAAGTCTCTTCGGTGCGCGATTCCGATCGCATCATCGGCCTGCTCGATTCCAAGACGCTCAAGGCCGAGAACGGCGAGCGGATGGAGAAGCATCTGCTGCTGACGCGCTACGACCCCGCCCGCGCCGCCAATGGCGACATGCTGAAGGTCGATGACGTCCTCGAGATCCTCTCGATCCCGCTGCTCGGCATCATCCCGGAAAGCACGGATGTCCTGCGTGCCTCCAATCTCGGCTGCCCGGTCACCCTGGCGGACAACCGCAGCGCGCCGGCGCTGGCCTATTTCGACGCGGCCCGCCGGCTCAAGGGCGAGGCCGTGCCCGTCACCGTGCCCGGCGAGAAGCGCAGCTTCTTCGGCAAGATCTTCGGAAGGAAGGCGGCATGAATCTGCGTCGCTTCTTCTCCCGGCCCCGCTCGGCCCCGGCCGCGCGCGAACGCCTTCAGGTGTTGCTCGCCCATGAGCGCGCCTCTGTCGGCGGCTCCGATCTCGTGACCAAGCTGCGCGACGACATCCTGCGCACGATCTCCAAGCATGTGAAGATCGACGACGACAGGGTCAGCGTCAGGATGGAACGTGGCGCCCAGGTGACCACGCTCGCCGTGGATATCGAGATCCCGTTCGGCGGCGCCAAGAAGGCCGCCTGACCCGCCACGGCAACTGCCACCGGCGTCCCGGGCCACCCCGGGCGCCGTTCCAGAGCTCGGGTGCTCCCGGATCAGCGCCTCAGCCGCGATTGCAGCTTGACCAGGGCGCTCGACAGCCGCGACACCTCGTCATAGCGGCTTTCCGCATAGGGCGGCTTCGCCTCGGCATCGGTCAGCAGCTCCTCGGCGGAGCGCGTGAGCCGCTTCAGCGGCGTCGTGATCCAGGTCGCGCCGAGGAAGAGCAGGAGCAGGGCCGCGAGCGCGCCGGCCCCCAGCATCGACCAGAAGTCGCGCACCAGCTCGCGGGTCGGCCCCAGCGCCTGCTGCACGTCCTGGCGGATCAGCAGCGACCAGCCGAAGCTCGGCAGGTCGGCATGGCCGACAGCGGGAATCACCACGGTGATATAGTCCTTGCCGTCGGGCCAGCGCTCGTCGAGCACTGCCGAGGTAACCCGGTTCGCCGCCTGCGCCGAGCCGATCGCCAGCGGCTTGTCGACGAATTCGGGCGGCCCGAACAGCACGGTGCGCTCGCGCGACAGCAGCAGCACATCGATGCCGGGCGCCTGCAGCGCCTTCATGTTCTCCACCACCCAACGCCAGTCGAGATGCGCGCCGATGACGCCGGCCACCCTCTGCCCCTGCCGCTGCAGCGGCGCGGCGAGATCGATGAAGCGATAGGGCTCGCTCTGCGCCGGCAGCAGCTTGGCCAGCAGCTGCGCCTCGTGGACGTCGATCGCCACCGGCCCGCCGAGCCCGCGCCGGAACCAGGGCCGCTGCGCGACGCTCGCTCCTTCCAGCAGGCCGTTGGAGGCGACCAGCACCTTGCCCTCGAGATCGGTCACCCCGAGCCAGGAATAGCGGCGATCGAGCTTGGTGATGAAATCGATCTCGGCCCTGGCCTGCTGCAAGGCGCCGGGGTCGATCGATTTCGACAGCAGATCGACCTCCTGCCAGAGCTGGTGCAGCCGCCGGGCGAGCAGCTGGGCTCCGAGCTCGCCGCGCGCCGTGAGCTTCTCCGTGAGCAGCTCCTCGGTGCGCCGCTGCAGCGCGCCCGTATAGAGCGTTCCGGCGACGATGGCGGGGATCAGCATCAAGGCCGCCGCCCCGAAGAAGACGATGCTCCTCAAACTCGGTCGATGCGAGGACATGCGGTTCTCCTTCAGCGTGTCAGGGCGCGCGCGAGCTCGCGGATCATCAGCCCGACATCGCCGCGATCGGTCCCCGGCAGAGCCGAGGCCGTGTGCAGCTTGGCGATGATGCGCGCGCGCTGCTCATCGCTCGGTTCCAGGCGGATGCGATAGCCGTTCAATGTCGGCGCGATGACGCTGGCCGGGACATCGCCGATGACGGGCAGGCGCAATTGTCCGCTCGCGCCGTTGGGAAGGTCGCTTGGCCCATCGACCCGTGCGCCGCCGGTGCCGAGATTGACCAGCCAGCCGCGATGCTCCTCGCCGTCGATCAGCAGGCTCACCGGCTGCAGCACCTGCCGCTGCGGCCGGTTTGGCCGCGGCTGCTCGATGCAGGCCGCGATCGCGACCAGCAGGACGAAGAGATTGTAGATCGTCCAGAACATCACCACGATCATGCCGTCGCCGGCGGCCGAGGCGTTGTTGAAGATGAAGTCGGATTGCAGCGAGGCGACCAGTCCGCCCACCGTCAGGCCGAAGAAGACCATGAAGGGCAGCATCAGCGGCCACTGCACCACGACCCTGGTCCGGTCGCCGCCTTTGGCGGTCACCGAGAATTTGTGCGGCCCCTTGGTCAGCAACCCGAGCGCCGAGGCGCGCATGATCGGCCAGGCCGCGACGAGCTGGGCGACATCGCCGATGATCGGCACGAACAGACCCTTGGAGAGCCAGTTCAGCACGCCGATGACCGCGAGATAATAGGGCAGGTAATAGGTCACGATGTCGACGACCGAAGCGTTCACCACCGTGACGCCGAACCACCAGTAGAGCAGCGGGCAGATCAGGCTGGCGAGCCGGAAGGTGAAGGTCGTCGTCCAGTAGAGCAGCGAATCGAGCACGCTCAGGCGGTGAAGGAAGCTGAGCCCGTTGCTGCCGAAGGGGCTGTAGACATTGCGGACGATCTGCATCATGCCGAGGCACCAGCGCCCGCGCTGGACGATGTATTCCTGCAGGCCCTCCGGCGCGAGCCCCTCGGTCAGCGGCTCGTTGAGATAGACCGTCTTCCAGCCATGCTCCGACAGGCGCAGCGTCAGCAGGAAGTCCTCCGTGACGCTTTCGGTCGGCACGCCGCCGATCGCCTCGACGGCCTTGACCCTGACCATCGAGGAGGTGCCGCAGCAGACCGCGATTCCCCAGCCGTCGCGGGCGGGCTCGACATTGTCGAAGAAGTGCCGCTGCTCGTCCGGATAGGCGTTGCTGATGCCGAGATTGTGTTGGATCGGGTCCGGGTTGAAGAAATGCTGCGGCGTCTGGACCAAGCCGACGCGGGGATCGTGGAACAGCGCGAGCGCGCGCTCCACGAAATCGATATGCGGCACGAAATCGGCGTCCAGCACCGCCACGAAATCGGGCGGATCCGGATCGAGGGCGCGCTGGCGCAGCGCATGATTGATGTTGCCGGCCTTGGCATGGAAATTGTCGGGCCGGATGAAATAGCCGATCCCGTGCCGCTCGCAGGCCTCGCGCAGCCAGGGCCGCCGCCCGTCGTCGAGCACGAAGACCCGGACATTGGGATAGGTCGTCGCCTTGGCGCCGACGATCGTCCGCTCGAGCACCTCGAGCTGCTCGTTATAGGTCGCGATGAAGATGTCGACCCGCGGCGGCGAGCCCGGCTGCCACCAGCCGAGATTCGCGTCGGCCTCGCCGCTGCGCTCCTTGTGGCGGGTCAGGATGAAGAAGGCGATGGTCGACGAGACGACCGTCAACCCTTCGAGGATCGCGAAGCTCCAGCTGACCACGGCATCGACGGTCCAGCCCAGAGGCGCGACCGTGTCGGTGAAACGCCAGATCATGTAGCGCCAGGCCAGCACCGTCGTCGCCGCCAGCAGGATCCAGCGCCAGAGCTCGCGCTTCGGGTCGAGCAGCGGCAGCAGCAGCAGGCGCAGTCCCATCACCACGGCCGAGCCGGCGAAGGCGGCGGCCAGGGGCGAGAGCATCAGCATCAGAAGCCGTAGCGCGTCAGGAACCGGCGCAGCGTCGCGATCGGCCCGGCGGTGAAGATCACCCTGCCGGTGCGCCCGATGGCGCAGGTCAGGTCCGGCTGGTTGGCGAGCTCGGGAACGCTGACGGTGACGTCGAAGCGCTCCAGATGCTCGGCGCTCGGCCCGACCGCGAGATTGGCGTAGAGCGAGACCGCGCCGGAGCCGCCGAGGCGCGTGATCGTGCCGGCGAAGATGCGATCGTCGCCGAACAGCCGGAACTGCACCGGCGCGCCGATCGCCAGCGTGTCATAGAGCGATTCGGTCACGCTCGAGGTGACGATCAGGCTCTTGCAGTCGACGAGCTTCACCAGGTCCTGGCCGCGCCGGGCATATTCACCGTCATCGACCAGGAAGTCCCAGGCCATGCCGGCGGTGCGGGCATTGAGCGTCGCCGAGGTCAACCGGTTGACGCGCACGCGCTCGGCCTGGATCTGCCGCTCGGTCTGGGCGATGCGCGCTTCCACCTGCTCCTGCTCGGCGGCCAGCTCCGATAGGCGCAGATCGAGCTCGCGCACGCGCTGCGATGAGAACGGCGCATCATTGTAGGAATCGCCGATGAACACGCCGCTGCGGGCCGAGGCGAGCTCGACCGAAAGATAGTTGCTGCGCTGGCGGGCGCTCTCCAGATCCTGCTGGGCGACGTCGTAGGCCGCCTTGGCGCGCTCCAGATTGGCGGCGGTCTGCACGCCCCGGTCGCTGAGATCATTGGCGCGCTTCAGCGCGCTCTCCGCCTCGCGCAGGCGGGCGCTCGCCGAATCCTGCGCTGCCCTGCCCTCGGCGATGCGCGCCTCGATCTGGCTGACGCGGCCCTTCTGGTAATCGACGAGCTGCGCTGCGAAGGCGCCGCGGGCCGTCCCGAGCGCCGCCTTCTGCGCCGCGACCCGGCGCAGCTCGATCTTCTGGTTCTCGTGCTCGCGCTCCAGATCGATCAGCCGTGCCGTGTCGAAGCGCTGATCGGCGATATCCGCGACGAGCTCGCCCGCATTCACCCGCGCCCCGACGCTCTTCACCGCCAGGGTCACCTGGCCCTCGATCGGCGCCCGGATCACGTTGAGACGCGCATTGACGGTCGCATCGGCGGACGTCCCGGCAAAGTGCTCGCCCACCAGGACATAGAGGCCTCCGCAGAGAAGCACGACGCCGAGAAGGATACGAAACAGCTTCATCCGCACACGCTCACGACAGAACCAGCCTCTGTTGGAGACGCCCCACCCTTACCAGAAGGTTAACGAGGTCAACCGCCCGCGGCGGAGCCTGGCGCGCTTGCGCCCCGGCCCCGGATGGTATGTTCGGGACGCAAAGCGCTGATGGTTGAACCACCAAGGCCCGGTCGCGTTCGCTCTGCGACCGGCATCTCGGGCATTCGCGGAATGCATGTCGGTCATGGCACCAGACAGCGGATCTCGCACATATGCCCGGTTCCTCCCCTGCTCGGCGGCAGATCGATCTGCGCAAGCTCACCATCGCCGGCGAGCGCGCCATGGCGGAGGCGGAAGAAGAAGCCAGGGCGATCCTGGACGAGCACGAGAACGAGATCCTGCGCTCCTATGCTGCGAGCGGCTTGCTGCTGGCCGCACTCGACGCGCTCAAGGGCGCGGCGGCCCGCGAGAATGCGGCGCAGAGCCTGCGCGCGGCCTTGCTCGCGATGGACGAGATGCCGTCCTGAGCCGCCGCTCAGGAGTCGTCCGCGAGCGCCTGCATCACCACCTCCGGCTTCACGTCCCGCTTGACCTCGGCGAGCTCTGCCTCCGGGGGCATCGGGGTGCCGGTCTGCTTGGCGATGGCCGAGACCAGCCTGATCAGCTTGGTGACCTCGTGCTCGGCCAGGAGATTGACCTGCAGGTCGAGCTCGGCGCGCCGGTCGGCCGCCGCCGACATGATGTTCTGGCTGATGAGAATGAAGGTCGAGAGGAAGATCGCTTCGACCGAGGCGACCATGCCGAGCATCACGAAGGTCGGGTCCCAGGCGGCGATCCCCGGCAGCAGGCCGAGATTCGCGCTGATCCAAAACCCGAAGCCGAGGACGTGCAGGTAGACGAACGGCATGCTTCCGGCAAAGCGGGTGATCCGGTTGGAGATGCGCTCCTGCCAGCCGAGTCTCGCCAGGCGCTTGCGATGCTCGGCCTCCATCGACCGGATATTCCGGCGCACGATCGAGATCATCTCGCCGCTCTCGGGCCCGGAGCCTTGCTCGGGATCGGCCTTGTCTGACACGCCGGCATCCTCGGTTTGGGGCAAGGCGCGCTCTGCGCCTGCCGGTCCTCACCCCAGCGCAACGCGGATCGCCTCCTGCGGGTCCACTCTGTCGCGCGCCGACGGTCGGGATCGTCCGCCGAGCTGCCGCGTTGATGGGCTGTGCCGGGTGCGAGCCAGCGCCCGCGCCGCTTGAATCCTGATCGGCGAGCCGGCCATGACGTCCACGCACAAGATCGGTGTGCTGACCTTCCATCGCTGCATCAATTACGGCTCCTATTGGCAGGCGCGTTGCCTGGTCGACGGCCTGCGCGCGCTTGGGCACGACGCCACCCTGCTCGACCATGACTCGCAGGCGGCCAACCGGGCGGAGCTGCGTTGCGCGCTTTCGCCTGCCGCCGAGCGCACGCCGGCCTGCGACCGCGCGCTCTATCGCGCGAAGATCGAGAAGTTTCGCCGCGCCGCTGCGGCGCTGCCGCTCTCCCTCCCCTTTTGCCTGGATGCGCCCGAAACCGTGGAGCGGCACGATCTGATCGTGATCGGCAGCGACGAGGTCTGGAATCTGCGGCACCCCTGGTATGGCGGCGTCGGGGCCTTCTATGGCGACGGCCTGCCCGCCGAGCAGCTGGTCTCCTATGCGGCGAGCTTCGGCAATCACGATCTTTCCGACGGGCTCGGGCCGCCCTGGAGCGACAAGCTCGGGCGCTTCGCCAGGATCTCGGTGCGCGACGGGAATTCCCACGCGCTGGTGCGCGCCGCGACCAGCCGCGACCCGGCGATCGTGCTCGACCCGTGCCTGCAGTTTCCGCCTGCGCCGGGCGGCTCCGGCCGGGACGGCGATTACATCGCGCTCTATGGCCACGGCTTTCCCGAGTGGTTTCAGCAAGCGGTCCGTTCGTGGGCGCGCCGGCACGGCTGCAGCATCCGCAGCATCGGCTATCGCAACGCCTTCGCCGATGAGCAGCATATCGCCGCCGGACCGCAGGAATTCGCCGAGGAGATCGCCGGCGCGCGCGCTGTCGCGACGAACTTCTTCCATGGCTGTGTCTTCGCGCTGCTGAACGGCAAGCCCTTCGCCTGCGTCCCGACGCCCTACCGCTTCAACAAGCTGCGCGATCTCACAGGCTTGCTCGGCATCGGCGAGCGCCTGCTGGACGAACGCAGCTCTCAGGCTGAGATGGACGCCCTGCTGGCCGAGCCGCCTCGCCAGGCGGGCGCCCGCATCGAAGCGCTGCGCGAGGCCTCTTTCGGCTATCTCGACCAGGCGTTGCGGTGAGCCATGGCACACACTGCGCAAACCGGACTGGCGCCGGCCGACATCCTGGAGAGCGGGCTGTGCATCGGCTGCGGCAGCTGCGTCGTCGCCGCGAGAACACCCGGCGCCGAGATGGTCTGGAACGGCGACGGGCTGCTGCAGCCGGGAGGATCGGCCGCCTGGCTGCGCCAGCCGAGCGCAGAGCTCGCCGGCATCTGCCCGTTCTCGCCGCAGGCGGCCGACGAGAACGCCCTGGCGGCGCTGCACTATCCCGACGCGCCGCGACGCGACGAGCATATCGGCCGCTTCCGCAGCGCCTATATCGGTCATGCCGCCGAGGACGAGCTGCGGGCCCGCGGCAGTTCCGGCGGCATGGTGACCTGGACCGCGCTCGAGCTGCTGCGCCAGGGGCTGGTCGACGCGGTGGTTCATGTCGCCCCGCCGCCGGCCGGCGATCCGGACCCGCGCCTCTTCCGCTACCAGATCTCGCGCAGCCTCGAGGAGGTGCGACGCGGCAGCCGCTCGCGTTATTATCCGATCGAGCTGTCGCGGGTGCTGGCGAGCATGCGCGAGATTCCCGGCCGCTACGCCGTGATCGGCATCCCCTGCTTCATCAAGGCCGTGCGGCTGCATTGCATCGCCGATCCGCTGCTGCGCGAGCGCGTCGCCTTCACGCTCGGCCTGTTCTGCGGGCATATGAAGAGTGCGCGCATGGTCGAGAGCTTCGCCTGGCAGATGCGCGCCGACCCCACGGCGGTCACCACCATCGATTTCCGCCTGAAGGACGAGCGGCGCCCCGCGAACTGGTACCGCGCCGAGCTGACGCTGGACGATGGCAGGCGCGTCTCCGAGGATTGGTGGCAGTTCGTCGATGGCGACTGGGGCGCCGGCTTCTTCCAGAGCCCCGCCTGCGACTTCTGCGACGATGTCGTCGCCGAGACCGCCGATATCGCCTTCGGGGATGCCTGGATCGAGCCCTATTCTTCCGATGGCCGCGGCACCAATGTCGTGGTCACCCGCTCGCGCGAGCTCGACGCGCTGATCCGGGCCGGCATCGCGGCCGGCCGGCTCGACCTGGCCGAGGTGGCGGCGGATGTCGTCGTCAGCACGCAGGCGGCCGGCTTCCGGCATCGGCGCGAGGGCCTCGCCTATCGGCTGAGCCGGCGCCGCCATGGGCTGATGCCGCGCAAGCGGGTCGCCCCATGCGCGCGAGGGCTGACGCGGCGCCGCCGGCTGGTCTACCGCATGCGCGCCTTCATCAGCCGCTGGAGCCTGCGCCTGTCGGGTTTGGCGCAGCGGCTCGAGCGCCCGGCGATCTATCTGGTCTGGGCTCGCGCCAGCCTCGCCCTCTATCAGGCGCTGACCTATTCGCGCGGCCGGCTCGGCCGCCTCATCGACCGCATCGAGCGGCTCGCCAAAGCCTCCTGAACGCCTGCCGGCGCGGTGCCGCCCCCGGGCAGGAACAAAGCTCCCGGGCTGGCGTTCGGCTGTCATTGGCTTTTTGCACGGAGGCTTGGTGTGGGTGCGAGGAAACTCCGTGTGGGGATCGTCGGCGTCGGCAACTGCGCCTCGTCGCTGGTCCAGGGTCTCACCTATTATCGCGAGGCTGACGGCAACGAGCCGATCCCCGGCCTGATGCATGCCTCGCTCGGCGGTTATCACGTCTCGGACATCGAGATCTCGGCCGCTTTCGACGTCGCCGCGAGCAAGGTCGGCCGGGACGTGTCCGAGGCGATTTTCGCGACGCCCAACAACACCCGCAAATTCGCCGAGGTCCCGCGGCTCGGCGTCGAGGTCAGGCGCGGCATGACGCTGGACGGCATCGGCCGCTATGTCGAGGACGCCGTCCCGGAAGCGCCAGGCGAGGCGGTCGATGTGGCGCGCGAACTCTCCGACAGCCGCACCGACGTCCTCGTCTCCTATCTGCCGGTCGGCTCCCAGGCCGCCAATGAATGGTATATGGAGCAGGCGCTGGAAGCAGGCTGCGCGGTGGTCAACTGCCTGCCGGTCTTCATCGCCTCGAAGCCGGAATGGGCGGCGCGCTTCGAAGCGAAGGGCCTGCCGCTGATCGGCGACGACATCAAGAGCCAGGTCGGCGCGACCATCGTCCATCGCGTGCTCGCCAATCTCTTCCGCGAGCGCGGCGTCCGGCTCGACCGGACCTACCAGCTCAATTTCGGCGGCAATACCGACTTCCAGAACATGCTGGAGCGCGAGCGCCTGACCTCCAAGAAGATCTCCAAGACGCAGGCCGTGTCGAGCCAGCTCGACATCCCGCTCGCAGCCGACGACATCCATGTCGGGCCGAGCGATTTCGTGCCCTGGCTGGGCGATCGGAAATGGGCCTATATCCGGCTCGAGGGCACGACCTTCGGCGGGGTTCCGCTCAATGCCGAGGTCAAGCTCGAGGTCTGGGATTCGCCCAACTCGGCCGGCGTGGTCATCGATGCCGTGCGCTGCGCCAAGCTCGCGATGGACCGCGGCGAAGCCGGCGTCCTGATCGGCCCGTCCAGCTATTTCATGAAGTCGCCCCCGCAGCAGTTCACCGACGACGAGGCCCGCGAGCTGACCCGGCGCTTCATCGACGGCGCCCTCGCATCGGCTGTCGACGCTTGACCGGCTTTCTGCTCCTGCGCCATGCCGCGCATGACAATGTCGGCGCCTTCCTCGCCGGCCGCATGCCGGGCGTGCTGCTCGGCGAGGCGGGCCGGGCGCAGGCAGCGCGGCTGGCGCAGCGGCTGAAGCGGGAGCCGATCGCGGCGCTCTATTGCAGCCCGCGTGAGCGCACCCGCCAGACGGCGGAGGCGGTCGCGGCGGCGAGCAGCCTCGCGGCGCCGCAGGTGCTGGAAGCGCTGGACGAGATCGATTTCGGCCATTGGTCGGGACAGACCTTCCAGCAGCTCGACGCGGACGAGAGCTGGCGCGCCTGGAATGCCAGCCGCAGCGCGGCGGTCACGGCCGGCGGCGAGCGCTTCGCGGATGTCGGGCGGCGGGTGACGGAGGCGATGGAGATGCTTTGCCGGCGTCACGGCGCCGTCACCCTCGGCCTCGTCACCCATGCCGATGTGGTCAAGGCGGCCGTGCTGCACCATCTCGGCCTCGGCGCGGACGACTGGTGGCGCATCGAGGTCAGCCCGGCCTCGATCACCCGCCTCGTCTACGAGGGCGACCGGGTCCGGCTGCTCGGCCTCAACGAGGTGATCGACTAGATCTAAGGAGAGAGCCGATGGATCTGACATCCGAGCAGATCAGGGAGCGCGTCGCCGAGCTCGGCCCCTGGTTCCACAATCTCGATCTGCGGGGCGTGCAGACCGCGCCCGATCACTTCCTCGGCGACTATCCTCGGCAGAAATGGCGGCACTTCGCCGCCGCCGTCCCGCAGGACCTCACCGGCCGCACGGTGCTCGATATCGGCTGCAATGCCGGCTTCTATTCGCTGGAGATGAAGCGGCGCGGCGCGCAGCGCGTGCTCGGCATCGATTTCGACGACGTCTATCTGGAGCAGGCCCGCTTCGCCGCCCAGATGGAAGGGCTCGACATCTCCTTCGCCAAGCTCTCGGTCTATGATGTCGCCGCGCTCAAGGAGCGCTTCGATCTCGTCCTGTTCATGGGCGTGCTCTACCATCTGCGCCATCCGCTGCTGGCGCTCGACCTGATCCGCGAGCATGTCGCGGACGATTTGATGCTGTTCCAGTCGATGCAGCGCGGCGGCAGCGAGATCGCCCAGATCGAGGAGAACCATCACTTCTGGACCACCGAGATGTTCCAGAAGCCCGGTTTTCCCCGCATGCACTTCATCGAGCATCGCTATGCCGACGATCCGACCAATTGGTGGATCCCCAACGCGGCCTGTGCCGAGGCGATGCTCCGCTCCTCCGGGTTCGAGATCCTCTCCCATCCCGAGGAGGAGGTCTATCTCTGCCGCGCCGCCGGGCGCCCCGCCGGGGAAGGCGCCGTCTATCCTGCACGAGGTGACGCATGATCGAAGCGGCGATGATCTGGAACGAGCCCAACAACAAATCCCATTGGGATCCCGAGCTCGACCCCGACTGGGCCCTCTTCGCGGACATGGCGATACGCGCCTCGCAGGCCATCGCCGCCGAGAACGCGCGGCTGCCCAAGGTGCTCGGCGGCATCTCGCCGATCGACCCGATCTTCATGTCCAATATGAAGGGCCGCGGGGTGCTCGATCATATGGATGTCGTGGCGGTGCACGGCTTCCCGCTCGACTGGAATCTCTGGCAGATCCATGAATGGCCGGCGAAGATCGCCGAGATCCGCGCGGTCACCCATTTGCCGATCTGGGTCAGCGAGGTCGGCATCTCGACCTTCGGCGCCGACGAGGTCCAGGTGTGGGGGCTCGACCGCACGGCCGAGCTCCTGATCGGCCAGGCCCCGCGCATCCACTGGTACAGCCTCTTCGACCTGCCGATGGCATGGGGCGCGACGACCCGGCACAAGGAGGCCGAGGGCTCGTCCTATTACCGGCATTTCCATATGGGCCTGCTGCGGGCCGACGGCACGCCCAAGCCGGCTCTGGAGCGCTTCGCGCGCCATGCGCCGCAGATGGGGCTGGTGCAGTGGTTCCATTTCGAGGACCCGCGCCTGGACGACGCGGTCGCCTGGATGAAGCGGCTCGGCGTCACCTATCTGCGCACGGGCCTGTCCTGGGCCGACAGCTTCCGCCCCGATGCCGATGCCTGGTTCGACCGGATGATGACGGCGCTCGAGGATTTCGACGTCACCGTCACCTTCTGCTTCACGCCCGAGCATCGCGGGCTCGCCCCGCATCACACCAGCCCGCCGGCCGTGCCGGAAGAGTTCGCCGAATTCTGCGGAAGGATGATCCGCCGCTATGGCGCGAGGGTATCGCCCGCTCCCGATCTGCGTGGGCTGGCGATCCCCGTCGGCTAGCCGCCCTCAGGGCGCGGTGATGCCGCTCTCGACGACCGGGTGCGGCGGCCGGCGACCGCTGCGCCGCGTCGGCAGGTCGGCCAGCACCTTGGCCTCGGCGGCGAAGTGCTCGATCGTCCGCGCCAGCCCTTGCTCCAGGGGCACGGTGGGCCGCCAGCCGAGCACGCGCTGCGCCAGCGTGATGTCCGGCTTGCGCCGGCGCGGATCGTCGACCGGCAGCGGGCAGAAGGTCACCGTCGAGCGCGCGCCGGTCATGCGGATCACCTGCCGGGCGAGCTCGATCACCTTGAGCTCCTTGGGATTGCCGAGATTGATCGCGCCGCGATAGCTGTCGTCATGCTGCGCCAGGGCGATCAGCCCGCGCACCAGATCGTCGACATAGCAGAAGGAGCGGGTCTGATCCCCGCTGCCATAGATGGTGATGTCATCGCCCGCCAGCGCCTGGGTGATGACATTGGAGACCACCCGCCCGTCATCGGCGCGCATCCGCGGCCCATAGGTGTTGAAGATCCGCGCCACCCTGGCATCGCCGCGCTTGGCGCGCAGGAAGTCGAAGACCAGGGCCTCGGCCGCCCGCTTGCCCTCGTCATAGCAGGCGCGCGGCCCGGTCGGGTTCACATGACCCCAATAGCTTTCCCGCTGCGGATGCATCTCGGGATCGCCGTAGATCTCGCTGGTCGAGGCCTGCACGAAGCGCGCCCCCGCCCGCTCGGCGAGCTGCAGCAGGTGATGCGTGCCCACCACGCTGGTGAGCAGCGTATGCTCCGGATCGGCCTGGTAGTGCGGCGGCGATGCCGCGCAGGCGAGATTGAAGACATAGGCCGGCTTGCTGCTGGATCGCATCAGCTTGGCCGGCGGACCGTCGATGATGTCGGCATCGATCAGGTCGAAATGCCGTTCGCTTTCGAGGTGACGCAGATTCTCGAACCGCCCCGTTCGAAAATTGTCGATGCAGATCACCCGCATGCCTTCGGCGAGCAGCGCATCCACCAGATGCGAGCCGATGAACCCCGCCCCCCCGGCGACGATCGCGATGTTGTCATGGCCGTTCTTCATCTCGGCTGCCTTTCTAAAGATGAGCCGCCGGAGCGGTGGCGGAGCGAATGGGGGTCTGGAGCTCGTCCTGCGCGCGGATGCGCCTGCCGCCTTGGACGGCAACCCGCAGATGCCGCTCGAGTTCGGCGGCGCGGTGCTTGGCGGTGTGGCCGCCGAGGACGCGCCGGCGCGCCGCCTCGGCCATCGCGAGCCGGCTCGGCTCGTCGCGTGCGAGCCAGGCGAGCACCGCGTCAGCATCGCGGACCAGCCCGATCTCGCGGCCCGGCTCGAGAACCTCGCCGATTCCGTCCCAGATATCGGACAGGATCGGCGTGCCGCAGGCGGCGGCCTCGAAGATGCGCACGCTCGGGCTATGGCCGGCCTCGATCATGTCGGCCCGCGTGACGTTCAGCGTGTAGCGGCAGGAGCCATAGAAGGCGGGATGCTCCTTGGGCGGCACATGCTCCAGCCGCGCGATATTGGCCGGCCAGTCGATATCGGCGGGATATTGCGGGCCGGCCACAGCGAAGCGCAGCTCCGGCCGCCGTCGCGCCGGCTCGATCAGCAGCCGCTCCAGCACCGGCTGCCGATCGGGCGAATAGGTGCCGAGATAGCCGAGATCGTAGCGGAGCGGCACCGCGGCGGGGCGATAGGCCGCCTCGTCTACCGAGCAATAGAGCGGCCGCGCCGCCGGCGAGCCGTATTGCTGCATCAGCCGCTCCAGCGTCGGCCCGCCGGTGAAGGACAGATAGACGTCATAGGCGGGGATCAGCTCGGGCGAGAGATAGCGGCAGCTGCCCTCGCGCAGGGCAGCCATCGTGACCGGCGTGTCGATGTCGTAGAAGGCGGTGACGCCGCGCGCCGTGCGCTGCACGAACCGGCCGACTTCGATCCCGTCCGGCACATAGGAGCCGACGATGACGGCGTCCGCCTCGGCGATCAGGTTCTCGAACAGGCCGAGATCCTCGACCTCGTCATAGAATTGCAGCCGGCAGAAATCCGGGTTCGGCAGATCGCGATGGCTGGCATACCAGGGCTGCTCGCGCTCGAGGAACACGATCTGGTGTCCTCGCGCGGCGAAGGCCTTCAGCAGGGCCCGGAAGGTGGTCGCGTGCCCGTTCCCCCAGGAGGAGGACAGCGACAGCCCCAGCACGACGAGACGCATCGGCCTCATGCCAATCTCCTTTCCCGCTTCTGGTCGAGCGTCTCGCGCAGGATCGCGTCGACCTGCGCGCCGCGATGCGCATAGCTGTGCTCGGCGAGCACGCGGGCGAGCGCGGCCTGGCCGATCCGTGCCGCGCGCTCGGGGGTGAGCGCCTCCAGATGCTCGGCGACGTCGATGCCGTCGCGCGCCAGCAGGACCTCTTCGTCGGGCTTCAGGAACAACTCGATCCCTTCCCAGGCATCGCTGATCAGGCAGCCCGCGGCGCCGGCGGCCTCGAACACGCGCGTCGCCGGCGAGAAGCCGGTCTGCGCCATGGAATCGCGGGCGATGTTCAGCACCGCCAGCGGTGTCGCGTTGAAGGCATTGTGCTCGCGGGTATAGACATGGCCGAGCGCCCGCACATTGGGCGGCATCGCCCGCTGCTCCCAGCCATTGCCGCCGATCAGGAACCTGCGCGCGCGCAGCCGGGCGGCCGGCACCAGGAAGAAGCGCGTCACGCGTTCCTCGCGGTCGGGCAGCCGGTTGCCCAGGAAGGCGAGATCGCAGGAGAAGCGCGGCTCGGGCGCGACCGGGTGATGCGTGGTCGGGTCGAGCGCGTTGTAGATCGGCACGCAGCGCAGCGCGCCCAGCGCTTCGTAGGCCGTGACGACCGGCGGCCCGCCGCCATAGGTCAGCACCAGGTCGAGGGCGGGCAGCGCACGCCGGATCACATGCGCCGACATGATGTGCGGCTCCTGCGGCTGCGCCGGCCGCTGCAGGGCATGCAGCGAGGCGAGGGTCGCGGGCGCGTCGACATCCCAGAAGATGCGGACGGCCTGCGGCCGCGAGGCGGCGATCACGCCCTCGAGCAGCACATCGTCGAAGACGCCGACGCCGCTCGCCTTGACCACGATATCGGCGCTCGCCGCCTCGGCGATCACCCGCCGGACGCCGTCCTCGGTCGCGGGGTAGACCACGACGCGTGCCCAGTCCGGCGGCTCGATGTCGCGATGCTGCTGGCGGTCGAACGCATCGGGCTCGTAGAAGCTGATCTCGTAGCCGCGCGCGGCGAGGTCGCGCAGCAGGCCCCGGTAATAGGTCGCCGCCCCGTTCCAATAGGACGAGAGCAGGCTCGAGCCGTAGAAGGCGATCTTCATGCCGCAACCTCCGCTTGATCGGGAAACAGCCGCTCTGCGATCGCCAGCAGCTCGCGGGCGCGGTGCTTGCAGCTATGGCGTGCCCGGATCGTCGCCAGCCCGTGGCCGGCGAGCTCGGCCCGCAGATCTGCATCCTGGCTGAGATCGGTGAGATGGCGCGTCATCTGCGCGCCGTCACGCGCCACCAGATAGTCGCGGCCGGGCGAGAACAGCCCCTCGGCGTCGCTCCAGGGCGCGCTCGCCAGCGGTATGCCGCAGGCCAGCGCCTCGAAGACCCGGATCGTCGGGATGCCCGGCAGGATCGACGCGTAATAGCGCCGCGGCACATGCACGGTGGCCAGATGCCGCGCGAAGACCGCGGGCGCCGCGGCATTGGCGAGCCAGCCGCGATAGCGTGCGCCATGGCGTGCGAGCAGGTGTTTAGCGGCGTCCGGATAGCGCACGCCATAGATGTCGAGGCCGAGCCCCGCCTGCGCCGCCGGCCGCAGCAGGAAGCTCTCGATCTCGGCCGTGCGCTCGCCATCGCCCCAGTTGCCGATCCAGACCAGTCCCTGCCGCTCGGCTTCGACCTCCGGCGGCTTGAAATGCCGGGTATCGGCGGCCTCGTGCCAGACGTAGACGCGCTCGCCCCAGCCCCAGCGGCGATAGACCTCGGCCAGCGAGGCGCCGAAGGCGAGGACGCCGTCATAGCCGCTGAGATCGAAGGCGCGGATGGCGTCCGGATCGCTGACGGCGCGGTGATGGGTGTCGTGGAACAGCAGGCGCAGGCCCGAACGGCTCTTGCGATAGCGGCCGAGCGCCGCGACGAGCGCGGGGTCCGTCCATTCGTGGACGATGGCGAGGTCCGCCCCCGCGAGCAGATCGGCCGGCTCGGCTCCCGCCGCATAGGTGACGACCGTCAGCTCCGGATAGGCGGTTCGGAAAGGCTCGAGCCCGGCATCGCCATGGTCGCGCAGCAGATTGGCGAGGCTCCAGGCATCCGCCGGCTGATAGGCGGCGACCTCATGGCCGAGATCGCCGAGCTCACGCAGCATGCCGCGCAGGAAATGCGCATTGCCGTGATTCCAGCAGGAGAGCAGCGAATGGGTGAAATAGACGATCCTCATGCCGCCGCCTCCTCGCCTTCATGCACGGGGGCCCGTTTCGCCACGCCCGCGTAGATCTCGATCATCCGCGCAGCCATGCCCTCGACCGTGTAGCGCCCCGCGCGCTCCCTTGCGGCTGCGCCGAGCCGGGTGCGCTGGGCCCGATCGGTGCGCAGACCCGTCAGTGCCCGCGCGAAGCCTTCGCCGTCGCCCGGCGGGACGAACAGCGCGGCCCCGTCCCACAGCTCCCGGAAGGTCGCGATATCGGACAGCACCAGCGCGCAGCCGGCCTGCGCCGCCTCCAGAACGGCGAGCCCGAACGGCTCGTAGAGGGCCGTGCTGACATAGATCGGCTGGCGCGCGAGCAGCGCCCGGATCTCCGAGGAGCGGATCGAGCCGAGCGCCTGCAATTCGCGCAGGGCGATACGGGCGCCGTTGGGGCCCTCGACCGGACCTGCTGCGAGGATCGGCAGATCGGTCCGGGCCGCCGCGGTCTCCAGCGTCGCGATGCCCTTGCCCTCGTCCCAGAGCCGTCCGGCGGTGAAGGCGAAGGCGCCTGCGCCCTCTGCGCGCTCGTTCGGCGGCGCGGCGCGGCCATTGTGGACGACGCGCGGGCGGCGCCCATAGATGCGCTCGACCTCGCCTGCCAAGGCCGCCGAGGGGCAGACCAGCGCATCCGAGCAGGCAATCCCCCGCGAGATCAGCTCCGTGCGCCAGCGGAAATCGTCCGGCATCGGCCCGCCCCTGACGCTCGCCCACCAGCTGGCGAGGCAGGAATGCAGCATCGAGACCACCGGCACCCCGTAATCCGCGCAAGCCAGCGACGGCGTGTTGAGGTGCACGAGCGCGACATCGCGCCGGCCCGCGATCCCGGCGATGGCCGCGGCCGCGCGCCGTGCCGCGTCGCCATCGCTGGCGAGCCAATCGAGCGGCAGATCGGTCTGCATGGGCTGCAGGCCCGGCACCCGGCTCATCGCCAGCTTCTGTGCCGCGTCGGGCGGCGGGCCGAGCAGGACCAATGTCGTCTCCACCCCGCGCGCCGCGAGGCCGCCGGCCAGATCGAGCGCATAGGGCAGCACGCCGCCCACGGCGTCCGCCGTCATCAGCACATGCCCCGGGGCTGAGGCTTCGGCGATCGGATCGTCAGGCGCGGGCGGCAGCGGCATGATCACGCCCCGGCCATCTGCGGCCGCGCGACCTCCCGTGTCGCCTCGGTCAGCCAGTCGCGCAGGCGAGCGACGCCGGCCCGCCAGGCCAGCGGCGCCGCCAGGCCGAGCTCGCGGGCGACCCGCCGCGTGTCGGACACATAGTAGCGCTGGTCGCCGGCGCGCCAGTCATGGAAGGCGATCTCGACACGCCGGCCCGTCAGACCCTCGATATGGGCGATCAGCTGCAGCAGGCTGACGGCGTTGGCGGGGCCGCCGCCGAGATTGAAGGCATGTCCGCCAACCCGCCCGATCTGCCGCCAGGCGCGGATATAGGCCTCGATTGCATCGTCGACATAGAGGATGTCGCGCACCTGCCGGCCATCGCCATAGATCATGATCGGCTCGCCGCGCAGCGCCCGGATCATGAAATGCGCGACCCAGCCCTGGTCCTCGGTGCCATGCTGATGCGGGCCGTAGATGCAGCTCATCCGCATCACCACGGTCGGCACGCCATAGGAGCGGGCATAGTCCAGCACATACTGGTCGGCCGCCCCTTTCGAGCAGCCATAGGGAGTGTGGAAGTCGAGCGGCCGCTCCTCGGAAATGCCGCGCGAGCGCAGGATCTCGTCGGCCGGCAGATAGGCGTCCCTGTCGGCGACCAGCGGGATGTCTGACAGGTCGCCATAGGTCTTGTTGGTGCTGGCGAAGATCACCGGCACCGGCTCCGGCAGCGCCCTCACCGCCTCCAGCAGGTTGAGCGTGCCGGCGAGGTTGACGCCGAAATCCTCGACCGGATCGGTCATGCTGCTGGTGACGGCGACCTGGGCCGCGAGATGGAAGACGGCCGCCGTGCCGCGCACCGCCTGCGCCAGCGCGGCGGCATCGCGGATGTCCTGCGGCAGGATCTCGATCGCCTCGCCGTGGCGGGCCTTCAGCCAGCCGGCATTGCGCTCGACGCCGGGGCGGGAGAGGCTGTCATAGATCAGCACCCTGTGCCCGTCGCGAACCAGCCGGTCGGCGAGGTTGCAGCCGATGAAGCCGGCTCCGCCGGTCACCAGCACCGGCCGCGGCGAGGACGGCGCCCTGCTCATGCGACCAGCCCTCTCGCTTCGAGCTCGCCCCTCGCCTCCTCCGCCCGGTCCGAAGCCTCTTGCCGGGCCACCCATTCCGCCAGCTCCGCGAGGCCCTCGCTGAAGTCCTGGCTCGCACGGAAGCCGAGCTCGGCCTGCGCCTTCGAGATATCGGCGAAGCAGTGGCGGATATCGCCGGCCCGCGCCTTGCCGGTGATCTCAGGCGCAATCGACGGCTTGCCCATCGCCAGCGCCAGCAGCGTGCCGACCTCGGCGATGGTGCGGTGCTCGCCGCTGCCGACATTGTAGACCTTGCCGGCCGATTGCGGGTGCTCGAGCGCGCTGACGAAAGCCCTCGCGACATCCCCGACATGGACGAAGTCGCGCCGTTGCCGGCCATCCTCGAAGACCAGCGGCGGGCGCCCGTTCAGCAGGCGCGAGGCGAAGATCGCCAGCACGCCGGTATAGGGATTCGAGAGCGCCTGCCCCGGCCCGTAGACATTGAACAGCCGCAATGCGGTGCCCTGCATGCCATAGGCCGAGCACAGCATCAGCGTCATCCGCTCCTGCACATATTTGCCGAGCGCGTAGACGGAGGCGAGCGAGGGGCGCTTCCATTCCGGCGTCGGCTCGGGATCGAGCGAGCGCCCGTCCGCATCGACGGGATCCCAGCTGCCCGCGACGAACTCGCCGCGCTCGGCATTGTCGACCAGCTTGCCGTCCGCGTCGCGATAGAGGCCCTCGCCATAGATGCTCATCGAGGAGGCGACGACCACGCGCTCGACCGGCTTCTCGATCAATTGCTGGAAGAGCACGGCGGTGCCGTAATCGTTCACCGAGACATAGCGGTCGATCGCATACATGCTCTGGCCGACGCCGACCTCGGCCGCCAGGTGCACGACATGATCGACGCCGGAGATCGCCCGGCCGACCTTGTCGGCATCGCGCACATCCCCCTCGATCAGCTCGACCTCGCGCGGCAGGCGCAGCGCGGCGCCGGAGCGCTCGTGCACCTGCTCGATCAAGCTGTCGAGCACTCGGACATGGTAGCCGCGGGCGAGCAAAGCGGAAGCGAGGTGGCAGCCGATGAACCCGGCGCCCCCGGTAATCAGAACCGTTTTCATGAAGCCTCGGTCAGGATTGCTTGCGATGAATCAGTTTATTGAAACGGCTGTTCTTGCTTTCGTCATAGAGAAGCGCGAGCTCGCTCTCTTCAAACTTCTCGAAGAACTCGTCCCACTCGATTTCTTCAAGACCCTCGTCACGCTCGCCAAAGTCGATCCGAAGTATCCCTGGATCCTCGCCTCGGCCGGTATCTTTGACGCGCGCCGGCCGGCCACCACGAGATTCGGCCCAGCGGCGAATTTCCTTATGGTCGGTGGTGGTGTTGCCTTGAGACATCAGGCTACTCCTTCACGCCCGGACAGGGCGAGCAACAAGTCAGGTACAAAGATGGTTCCGGGAGCGTCCGGAACAGACATTTCGCAGCGCTGCGCTGTAGCGCCGGCACTCGGCCAGAAGAGCGCATGAATCCGGTGCTTGCTGCTGCACCTGGGCATCCATCGCGAAGCTGGCGGCCTGGAAGGCCAGATAGCTGCTCTCGTAGAAGGCGACGAGCCGCGGATCGAGCGCGTGACCGGCCGCCCGCAGCCGCGCGCCCAGCTCTCCGGCCTCGCGGTCATTCAGGGAAAACTCGATCGCGGCCCCCACGGCATCCCAGGCGATGTTCTGACAGCCGACGAGATCATGCGCATCGCAATGGTCCACCGAATCGGTCTTGACGATGCCGCCATCGGGCCGCCGCAGCCACTCCCAGCGCTGCATGCGGTTGTCGGTCTGGGTCCGCCGGACGGTGCCTTCGGGAGGCGGCGGCGGCAGCCACAGGCCACCGGCGCTCTCCAGCCCGAACAGCTCCGCGATGTTCTGCCGCCGCATCCGATCGAGCGCATCGAGCGTCGCGCCGTCCGCCGGCTCGGCCGGCAGCGAGCCTGCCCGGAACGCCAGATAGGCGGCGAGATGAGCGATGAGAGCGGGGCGATCCTGCGCCGGATCGAGCGTTGTCCCCGCCAGCCAGGGCTCGACCAGGAAACCGTGCCGCAGCCCGAGCGGCTCCGGCGCGAAGCCGCCGGCGGCGAGGCGCTGCGCCCGCCGCAGCACGTCCCGTCCTCTGGCACCAAGCCCGGCGAAGCGCAGCAGAAAGGCGCCGCGCGCGCTGCGCAGCAGGAATTTGCGCCTCTCCTTGTGCGGCGCCGCAGGCCACCGGGCGCCGTCGGCTCTCAGCGCGCGCCAGCCGCCGGCGCCGATATCCTGCAGCGGCGCCAGCGCCGGCCCGGTCAGATCCTCGACCCAGGAGGCGAGGCGCTGGCGGGGCTCGGGCGTCGCGAGCGCCAGCGCCTCGAAGCCGACGACATGCTTGGGAGCCGTCCGCCAGATCGCGGCGATCTCGGGGGAGGCCGCGCCTCCCGGCGGATTGGAATGCGACGGGAAGAGATGGATGCTGCGGCTCGTCACGCCGATTTCCCGCAACATCGCTGCTCCGGCGGCGAAGGAGGAGCCGGACAGGCCGGGCCCTTCGTCGACCAGCGCGAAGACGCCTTCGCGCCGGGCACTCAGCGCCGCCCGCAGGTCATCGGCGAGGGACAGCTCGCGACGAAAGGGATGCCCGACGGGCCGTAGCGACAGGCAGAGCGGGGCCTGCGTGTTGGCCGCGACAACGGCGCCGAGACCGAGGCCGATGCTTCTCAGTCCCAAGACCACGGGCGAGCGCCCCCGCAGATGCTGCGCCGCCACGGCATAGGCTTCGGGATAAAGGGCATAATGCGCGTAGCCCTCGGCCTGCTTGGTCTCGATCTCCGCCGGCAGCGGCAGCCGCGCCAGGCGCTCGATGGCGGCTGTGACGCTGGCGGGCTCCGGCAGGCTGCCCTGGAACCAGGATCGCGACAACGCCAGCGCCAGCTCGCGCAGCGCCGCATCGATCCCCGCCGCCACCGGCCCCGCCCGATCAACGCGCTCCTGCGCGAATGCGGCATCGAGAACGCCGCCGCCGAACGCGCTCGCCGCGACGAACAGATCGACCAGCGCGGCATGGCGGATGATCCAGGCTGCGCCCGTGCCGGGCTGCCGGACCGCGGCATCGCGCAGCCGGTCGAGACCCTGCCATGCCGGTTCGGTGCGCTTGCGGTCGCCATAGACGAGCATCTCGAAGCAAGGCGCCGGGAACATCTTTGTTCCCCTCGACGTTGCCGATCCACATCCCCGACGGAGTTTCGCTTGGACGCCATCGCCGCGAGGCCTTCGACGCCTGGAGCATCGGACCGAAAAGTGGGAACCAATTTTCGGACGAGGCCGATGCTGAACCGAGAAGTCCGCACCATGCGCGCGGCCGTGATCACCGCCGCCGGCAGCATGCAGGTCGAGCATGTCGCCATGCCCGAGCCCGGCCCCGGCGAGGTGCGCCTGCGCATCGAGGGATGCGGCGTCTGCGCATCGAATCTGGTGCCCTGGTCCGGCCCCGACTGGATGCGCTTCCCCACCGCTCCGGGCGATCTCGGCCATGAGGGCTGGGGCGTGATCGACGCGATCGGCGAAGGGGTGACCGGATTGCGCGAGGGCGAGCGCGTCGCGGCCCTCTCCTACCGCGCCTATGCCGAATACGACATCGCCCGGGCGGACGCCGTGCTGCCGCTGCCGCCGCAGCTGGACGGCAAGCCGGTGCCGGGGGAGCCGCTGGGCTGCGCCATGAACATTTTCGCCCGCAGCCAGATCGGCGCGGGCCAGACCGTCGCCATTGTCGGCACGGGCTTTCTCGGCCTTCTCCTCACCCGCCTCGCCAGCGATGCCGGCGCGCGCGTGATCGCGATCTCGCGCCGGCCCTTCGCGCGCGATCTCGCCCGGCGCATGGGCGCTGCCGAGACGCTGGCCCTGGCCGACAGGAGTGAGGCCGTCGGCGCCGTGAAGGAGCTGACCGGCGGTGCCTTCTGCGAACGCGTGATCGAGGCCGTCGGCAAGCAGGAGCCGCTCGACCTCGCCGGCGAGCTGACGCAGGAGCGCGGCCGGCTGATCGTAGCCGGCTATCATCAGGATGGACCGCGGCAGGTGAATATGTGGCTGTGGAACTGGCGCGGGATCGATGTGGTGAACGCCCATGAGCGCGACCCCGCGATCTATGTCGCGGGCATGCGGGCCGGCATTGCCGCGGCCGCGGCGGGCAGGCTCGATCTGGACGCGCTCTGCACGCATGACTTCGGCCTGGACCGGCTCGGCGAAGCGCTCGACGCCACCCGTGACCGGCCCGACGGCTTCGTCAAGGCGGTGATCCGGCCATGACCGCGGTGCCTGTTCGAAGCCAACCTCCGGCCGGCGCGCCCCGGATCGGCTTTCTCGGCCTGGGCTGGATCGGTCTCGACCGGATGAAGGCGATCGCTGCGGCCGAGACCGCCGAGATCGTCGGCCTCGGCGACCTTTCGCCGGAGATGATCGCACAGGCGGCCGGGCTGGCGCCGGGCGCTGAGCAGGTCGCTTCGCTCGATGCCCTGCTCGCGCTCGGCCTGGACGGGCTGGTCATCGCCACCCCGAGCGCCCTTCATGCCGAGCAGAGCCTGGCGGCGCTGGAAGCCGGTGTCGCGGTGTTCTGCCAGAAGCCGCTCGGGCGCACCGCACGGGAGGTGGAGGCGGTCGTCGCGGCGGCGCGCCGGCGCGACCTGCTGCTCGGCGTCGACCTCTCCTATCGCCATACGCAAGGCATGGCCCGCCTGCGCGAGCTCGTCCGGACCGGCGCGCTCGGCCGCATCCAGGCGGCCGAGCTGGTTTTCCACAATGCCTATGGGCCGGACAAACCCTGGTTCTACGATCCCGCCCTGTCTGGCGGCGGCTGCGTCATGGATCTCGGCATCCACCTCGTCGACCTCGCGCTATGGGCGCTGGACTTTCCGAAAGTGCGAAACGTCGCCTCGCATCTCTTCGCCGGCGGCGAGCCGCTGGCTGAGCGCCCTGACCGCGTCGAGGATTTCGCACTCGCCACCATCGAGCTGGAGGACGGCGCGGTGATCCGCATCGCCTGCTCCTGGCGGCTGCATGCCGGGCGCGACGCGGTGATCTCGGCCGAGTTCTACGGGACGACGGGCGGCGCTGCCTTCCGCAATATCGGCGGCTCCTTCTACGATTTCGAAGCCGAGCGCCTGACCGGCACCGCACGCGAGACGCTCGCGACGCCTCCCGATGCCTGGGGCGGGCGGGCGGCGGCGGATTGGGCGAGACGGCTGGCGGGGGGAGAAGGCTATGACCGCAAAGCCGAAGAGCTGACGGCGGTCGCGGCGGTGCTCGACCGGATCTACGCCCGGTAGCGCTGTCGCCGGGGCCGCCGAAGCTGCCTGCAAATCTTGCATGCAACATGATGGTCAAACCGGAAGCGATCTGACATTCTGCCGCCAGCCTCCACCAGAGAGGCATTGGAGGAGAGGAATGTCCATGGACCGCAGAGACTTGCTCAAGGGGCTCGGCGCGGCGACCGCCGCCGGCGTTTTCGCCCCTGCCATCCTTCGCGCCCAGAACGTGCCGACGCTGGTCGGCGCCGTCCAGTTCGGCGACGCGCACCCGTTCACGCAGGGACTTCTGAAATTCGAGGAGCGGGTCAAGGCGCTCTACAACAAGCCGATCAACTTCACCTTGCACAAGGACTCCTCGCTCGGGCTCGAGAAGCAGTATTTCGAGTACATGGCGCAGGGGAAGAATGTCGACTATGCGGTGGTGTCTCCCGCCCATATGTCGACCTTCGCCAAGGCCGCCCCGTTCATCGACGCGCCCTTCGTCTTCCGCGACGTCGCGCATATGGAAGCGGTGGTCAACAAGAGCCTGCTGGCGCCGATCGCCGAGGAGATCGAGAAGAAGGCCGGCGTGCGCCTGATCGGCTATGGCGGCGGCGGCGTGCGCAATCTGTTCGCCAACAAGCCGCTCAAGAACGTCGCCGAGATCAAGGGCTTGAAAGTGCGCGTCCAGGGCGCTCCGATCTGGTCGCGCAGCTTCGCGGCGATCGGCATGTCGCCGACGGTCATCGCTTATAGCGAGATCTACAACGCTATCCAGAACAACGTGATCTCGGCGGCCGAGAACGAGGCCGCCGGCATCGAGCAGATGAAGTTCTACGAGGTCGCCCCCAATATCCTGATGACCCAGCACGCGGTCTCGATCAGGCCGATCTGCTTCTCGATGGCGACCCTGAAGAACCTGCCCAAGGACCTGCAGGACGCGGTGATCCAGGCCGGCAAGGAAGCGGCCGACTACGAGCGCAAGATCGAATCCGGCGGCGATTCGCAAATCCTGGAAAAGCTCGAGGCGGCCGGCCGGCTCAAGCGGATCCCGTTCGAGGACCGCCCGGCCATGCAGAAGCTCGCCGAGCCGGTGATCCAGGCCTATGCCAAGGAGGTCGACGCCAGCGGCATCCACGCCGCGATCATGGGCGTCTGATCCTGATCGAAGCCCCGGCCGCCGTCGCGGCCGGGGCTGTTCATTCCCGCCGGAAGCTCTCGATGACCGATACCCTGTCTGGCAGGCCCAGCCTGTGGCGGCGCTTCACCGCTGCCTATGCGCGGCTGCTCTCGCTTCTCGTGGTGGTCTCGGTCGGCGTGCTCGTCGTGCCGGTGATGCTGCAGATCATCTCCCGCTACACCGACCTGATCCCCTCCTATATCTGGACGGAGGAGATGGCCCGCTTCCTGTTCATCTGGACGGTGATGATCGGCACCATCATCGGCGTGCGCGAATCCGCCCATTTCGACGTCGACCTGTTGCCGGCGCTGGGCGCGCGCGGCGACGCCTTCATGCGCATCGTCGCGCGGCTCGGCGTGCTGGTGATCGCCGTCGTCTTCGTGACCGGCGGCATCACCTTCACGCGCTTCGCCTGGCACCGCACCTCCGAGCTGGCTGAGCTGCCGCTCTGGCTCATCCACATCGCCTGGCCGGTCGCCGGCATCAGCTGGATCGTCTTTCTCGGCGAGCAGCTCGTCGATGACCTGCGCACCCTCCTTGGAAAGACCTCCGACGCATGACCGGCAGCGTTCTCTCTCCGGGCGAAGCCGCGTCCATCATGTTCGGCTGCTTCTTTCTCGGCCTGTTCCTGCGCATTCCCGTGGCCTTCGCGCTCGGCCTCGCCTGCCTGCCGATCCTGCTGATCGAGCCGCGGCTCGACACCATGACGCTGATGAGCGAGACCTTCAACGCGCTGAACTCGTTCATTCTCCTGGCCGTCCCCTTCTTCCTGCTGACGGCCAACCTGATGAATATCGGCGGGGTGACCACCCGGCTGATGAGCCTGTCGCGCGCACTTGTCGGGCATTTCCCGGGCGGCCTCGCCCAGATCAATGTCGTCCTGTCCTTCTTCTTCGCCGGCATCTCCGGCTCGTCGACGGCGGATGCGGCGAGCCAGTCGAAGATCTTCATCGAGGCGCAGCGGCGCGAGGGCTATGACGACAGCTTCTCGGTGGCGATCACCGCGGTGTCGGCAGTCCTGGCGGTGATCATCCCGCCATCGATCCTGATGATCGTCTGGGGCGGCATCCTGACCACCTCGATCGGCGCCCTCTTCCTGGCCGGCGTCATCCCCGGCGTGCTGATCGGCGTCGCGCAGATGGCGACGGTCCACAGCTATGCGGTCAGGCGCGGCTACCCGACCTATCCCCGCTCCTCCCTGAAGCAGGTGTTCAAGGCGCTGGAGCATTCGCTCCTGGCGCTGGCGACGCCCGGCATCATCATCGGCGGCAAGGTCTTCGGCTGGTTCACGGCCACCGAATCGGCCGCCATCGCGGTCGTCTATGCCGGGGTGCTGTCGCTGCTGGTCTATCGCGAGATGGACTTGAAGGGGCTGTACGCCGCCCTGCTCGACACCGGAAAGCTCGCCGGCGTGACCTTGTTCTGCGTCGGCACCGCCTCGGTCTTCGGCTGGCTCATGGCCTATTACAAGATGCCGCAGGCGATCCTGGCCGGCGTCTCGAGCTGGGGGATGAACTTCTACGAGACCGGCTTCTTCATCGCCGGCGTCTTCCTGGTCGTCGGCTGTTTCCTCGATGCCATTCCGGCGATCATCATCGTCGGCCCGATCCTCGCCCCCTTGGCGAAGGCGGTGATGATGGACCCGGTGCATTTCGCCATGATCGGCATCGTCAGCCTGGCCTTCGGGCTGGTCACCCCACCCTATGGGCTGTGCCTGATGATCGCCTGCTCGGTGGCGGGCATCAGCCTGCGCTCCGCGATCCGCGACACCATGATCATGCTGATCCCGATGTTCGTGGTGCTGGCGCTGATCATCATGCTGCCGAAGGTCTCGCTGTTCCTGCCCAGCCTGATCTCGCCGGAATTCCTCAACTGACACTCCGCCCTGAACGGCGCGCACGCGCCGTTCAGGCCTCGCGGGCGAGCCACCAGGTCAGGATCGAGGTGGCCGCCAGCAGGTCTGCGACATCCATCGCCTCGTCGGGATTGTGGCTGCCATGCTCGTTGCGCACGAAGAGCATCCCGATCGGCACCCCGGCCGCGGCGAAGGCGGCCGCGTCATGTGAAGCGGGGCTGCCGAGCGGCAGCACCGGGATCGCCAGCTCCGCCGCACCATCCGCCAAGGCCTGGTAGATCGGCCTCGAAACCTCTCCGACCTCGGCATGCGCGCGCTTGCCGAGCGCGAAGCTCACGCCGCGACGCTGCTCGATCCCGGCAATGATCTCGCGGAACCGCGCCTCCACGGCGGCCAGCACCCTCGCGTCATAGGCGCGAACGTCCAGGCTGAAATGGAAGGCGCCGGGCACCGTCGTCATCCCGTGCATGTCCGGATCGGTATGGAAGCGGCCGAAGGTGATCGCCATCGGATCGCCCGCCGCCTCGGTCTCCTGCCAGACCGCATCCATCGCGCCAGCCAGCTCCGCGGCGGCCATCATCGCGTCGCGGCGGAAGCGCCGGGGCGTCCCGACATGGTCGTGCCGGCCGGAGACCTGCGCGTTCGGGAAGCGGAAATTGCCGGGGATGCCGGTGCACAGTCCCACGGGACAGCCGGCTTCGAGCAGGCTCGGTGCCTGCTCGATATGCACCTCCAGGAAGGCGTGGATCCGCGCCGGATCGAGGAAGGGCGGCCCCGCGCGCAGCGCCTGCGGATCGCCGCCGCATTCGGCCAGATGCTCGGCCAATGTGCGGCCGCTATCGATGCGCCGGGCTTCCATCGCCCCGTCCGGCAGCGTGCCGAGCGCGCCGCGGCTGCCGATATAGGAGACCTGAAACCAGACGCTCTCCTCGGCACGCACCGCCATCACCGTGATGTCGCGCTCCGGCGTGATCCCGAGCGCCTGTAGCGCGGCGATCCCCAGCAATCCCGCGACGACGCCGGCCGCGCCGTCGAAATTCCCGCCATTGGGCACGCTGTCGAGATGGGAGCCGATCAGCACCGCCGGCTTGGCGCGGTCCCGGCCCGGCAGGGTCATATAGCTGTTCGCCGCATGATCCTGGCGCGTCTCGAGCCCGAGCTCCGCGGCGAAGGCGCGGACCAGGCGGTGCGCCTGGTTCTCACCCTCGCCATAGGTCGTCCGCGTGATCCCGGCCCCGCCGCTGCTGCAGGCGGCGAGTCGATCGAACAGCAGATGCGCCTTGTCCCGCTGCGCCATCACGGCAGCGCGGATATCGGCGGCGGCCACAGCCATGGTTGTCTCCTAGATCCCGCGGATCAAGCCGCCGTCGATGCGGATCTTGGCGCCCGTGACATAGCTCGCCCGTTCGCTGGCGAGGAAGGCGACCACATCGGCGAATTCCTGCGGCGTGCCGTAGCGGCCGGCCGGGATCGTCGCGATCGAGGCCTTGGCGACGGCCTCGCGCGTCGCGCCGGTGCGGGCTGCCGCCGCATCGTCGAGCTGGTCGACGCGTTCGGTATGAATGCGCCCCGGCAGCACGACATTGACCGTGACCCCGGCGCCCGCCACCTCGGAGGCCAGCGTCTTCGACCAGCCGACGACCGCGGCGCGGATGCCGTTGGACAGGGCCAGCCGCGGGATCGGCTGCTCGATGCCGGAGGATACGATGGTGACGACGCGGCCCCAGCCGCGATCGGCCATGCCCGGCACCAGCGCCTGCGCCAGATGGAAGAGATTGGCGGCCATGGCCTCGAAATGCGCCAGCCAGTCGCCGCGCTTGGCATCGCGTGCCTCGCCGGGCGGCGGACCGCCCGAATTGGCGATCAGGATGTCGACGCCGCCCTCCGCCAGGAGCTTGCCGGCGAGCGCGTCGACCGAGGCCAGATCGGCCAGGTCCACCGTCGCGGCGGCGATGCGATCGCGCTCCTCCGCCGGCCGCCCGGCGATCCAGCCCTGCGTGACGCCGGTGCTGCGGGCTGCGGCGATCACGCTCGCGCCCTCCTGCGCCAGGGTCTGTGCGATCGCCGCGCCAAGCCCGCGGCTGGCGCCCAGCACCAGAGCGCGCCGTCCCTTCAGTCCCAGATCCATCAGCCGAGCTCCTTCAGTCTGCGCTCCTGCCGCGCGATGAGATGGTCGATATCGGCGATATCGGCCTTGGTCAGGCTGCCGCCCGGTTTGCGCAGCGCACCCGAGGCGATGGCGCCGCGCTTGGCCAGGATGTATTTGCGGATCGCCAGCCCATGGCCCGGCTGCTGCTCGTAGCGCGCCAGCGGCAGATAGGCGTCGAACAGGTCATGCGCCCGCGCCCGGTCGCCGCCGGCATGAGCCTTCCAGACATCGACCATCATCTCCGGATAGGCGAAGCCGGTCATCGCCCCATCGGCGCCGCGCGTCAGCTCGTCGGGAAGGAAGAGGCCGCCATTGCCGACGAGGATCGAGATCCGGCGGCTGCCCTGATCGCTGGCGGCGCGCAGGGCCGAGATCTTGGCCAGCCCCGGCCAGTCCTCATGCTTGAGCATGACGCAGCTCGGATGCGCCGCGACGATCTTCAGGATCACCGAAGGAGCGATCTGCACCCCCGTGGACAACGGAAAGTCCTGCAGGACGAAGGGCGTCTTCGGACCGAGCGTCTCGGCGACGCCGGCATAATAGGAGAGGATCTGGTCGTCGGTGCGCAAGGTCGCCGGCGGCGCCACCATGACCCCGGCCGCGCCATCGCCAATCACGCTGTCGCTGAGCTCGCGCATCGGGGCGAACCCCGGAGCGGACACGCCGACGACGACCGGGACGCGATTCCGGACGCGCGCCAGGACACGGCGCACGAAGACGCGCGATTCCTCGGCCGTCAGCTTCGGCGCCTCGCCCATCATGCCGAGCACGGTGAGGCCGGTGGCGCCCTTCTCCAGATAGAAGTCGACCATCCGGTCGGTGCTGTCGAGATCGAGCGCGCCGGTCTCGGTGAAGGGCGTCACCGCGATGACGTAGACACCCTTCGCGGTTTCGTCGAGCTGAGCCATGGCTATCCTCAATGGGGCGGGTGAGCGGGCAGAAGCTTGCCCGGATTGAGCAGGCCGGCGGGATCCAGCAGGTCCTTGAGCGAGCGCATCAGCTCCAGTTCGAGCGGCGCCTTGCGCAGCGGCATCTCGGCGACGCGCAATTGCCCGATGCCATGCTCGGCGCTGATCGAGCCGCGCCGGCGGCCGATCTCGTCATGCACGAGCCGCGTGAGATCCGCCGCCCGGGCCGCGAAATCGGCGGCATCCTGTCCGATGGCGGGCAGGACATTGTAATGCAGGTTGCCGTCGCCGAGATGGCCGAAGACGATCGGCCTGGCGCCCGGCACGGCCGAGCGCGCGGCCGCATCGGCCGCCGTCACGAACTCCGCCATCGCCGAGACCGGCATGGAGACGTCGTGCTTGGCGGCCTTGCCCTCGCGCACCAGCGCCTCGGACACGCCCTCGCGGATCCGCCAGAAGGCCTTGGCCTGGCCGGCATCCTGCGCGATGGCCGCATCGGCGACGAGGCCGCTCGCGATCTCCTCTCCGAGCACGGTCTCCAGGCGCTCGCGCAGGCGCGTCTCCTCGTTCTGATCGGACAATTCGATCAACACCGCGGCCGGCGGCATCGCGGCGAGCGGCAGGCGCGCATCGCCGAGATGCCGCAGGATGAGAGCAAGGCAGTCCCCGGTCATGAACTCGAAGGCGGTGAGCCGGTCGCCGCAGCGATCCCTCACGGCGGCCAGCAGGGCCAGCGCGGCCGAAAGATCGGCAACCGCGACAAAGGCCGTCGCCCGCGCATGCGGCCAGGCGAAGAGCTTGAGGACGGCGCCGGTGATGATCCCGAGCGTGCCCTCCGAGCCGATGAAGAGATCGCGCAGGGCATAGCCGGTATTGTCCTTGCGCAGCGCCCGCAGCCCGTCCCAGACCCGCCCGTCCGGCAGCACGACCTCGAGGCCGAGCGTCAGCTCCCGCATGGTGCCATAGCGCAGCACCGCGACGCCGCCGGCATTGGCGGCGAGATTGCCGCCGATCGTGCAGCTGCCCTCGGCGCCGAGGCTGAGCGGGAAGAAGCGCCCCGCCGCGCGCGCCGCCTCCTGCACGCTGGCCAGCACCGCGCCGGCATCCACCACCACCGTGTTGCCGATCGGGTCGATGGAGCGGATCGCATTCATCCGCGACAGCGACAGCACGATCGCCTGCCCGCTGGCATCGGGCGTCGCGCCGCCCGACATGCTGGTGTTCCCGCCCTGCGGCACGACCGGCACGCGGTGATCCGTGCACAGCCGCATCACTGCGGCGACCTCCCCGGTCGAGCCGGGCCGCACGACCGCCCGCGCCGTCCCGCGATATCTGCCCAGCCAGTCGGTGAGGAACGGCGCCTGGTCGCTTTTCGAGACCAAGACGTTCCGCTCACCGACGAGACGGTGCAATTCCCGGATGAAAGGATCCACCTTGAAGTCCTGCTTGCTGCGCTGCGCGGGGCGAACCCGCCTTCAGATTAGCTCGGCGCCGAAGTTGAAGCGTGGGTCCATCTCGGGCGCGAGCCGCCCCGTCGGCTCGGCTGCCGGCCCACCGGTGCGCGCCAGCCATTGTCCGGAACCGGGGGCCGCCTTGCAGGCGCCATCGCCGACGATCTCCTCGCCGCGGCGGATCACGCGCTCCGGCCAACCCTGGACCTCGAGCCCCTCGAACGGGGTGAAGCCGGTGCGGTCATGCATCGCCCCGGCCGTGAGCGTCACGCGCTTCTGCGGGTCCCAGATGGCGATATCGGCATCGTATCCCGGCAGGATCGCGCCCTTGCCCGGCAGGTTGTAGATGGCGGCGGGCGCGGTGGCCGTCAGCTGGACGAAGGCCTCGAGCCCCCGGCCGGCGAATTCCGGCCGCGCCTTCGACACCAGCGCGTCGAACATCAGCGGCAGCCGCGTCTCCAGCCCCGGCAGCCCGTTGGCGATCTGCTTGAAGTTCGGATTGGGGCCGGCGGCGAGCTTGCCGCTCTCGTCGAACCGGTAGGGCGCGTGGTCCGAGGAGACGGTCTGGATGTCGCCGAGCGCCATCGCCTGCCAGAGCGCCTCCTGGTCCGCCACCTCGCGCGGCGGCGGCGAGCACATCCATTTCGCGCCTTCCAGCCCGGGCTTGTCGAGATCGTCCTTGGTCATGAAGAGATATTGCGGGCAGGTCTCGGCAAAGACCTTGAGGCCGCGCCCCCTCGCCTCGCGGATGACCCTGGCGCCCTCGCTGGTCGAGACATGGAAGATCATGATCGGCTGGTCGAGCAGCTCGCCGGCCGCGATCAGGCGGTTGAAGGCCTCGGCCTCCGACCCCCTGGGATGGCTGATCGCGTGATATTTCGGGGCGACATAGCCCTTCTCGACCAGCCGCTTGCCCATCCAGGAGATCATGCCGTGGTTCTCGGCATGGACGCAGACCAGGGCCCGGTTCCGCCGCGCCGTCAGCAGGAGATCGAGCAGCGGCTCGTCGTCGACCTTGATCAGGTCGTAGGTCATGAACACCTTGATCGAGGCATGCCCCTCGGCGATCAGCGCCGGCAGGTCGGTCTGGATCGTCTTGGCGTCCGGATTGGCGACGATCAGGTGGAAGGCATAGTCGATCACGGCGCCACGCTCGGCCAGCCTCGCATAGTCCGTCACCACCGCGCGCAGATCGAGCCCGCGATGCTGCGCGGCGAAGGAGATCAGCGTGGTGTTGCCGCCGAAAGCGGCCGACACCGTGGCGCTCTCGAAGCTGTCGGCGTTCAGCAGGCCGCCGGCGGAGACCTGCTCGACATGGCTGTGGCTGTCGATGCCGCCGGGCAGCACGAATTTCCCGGCCGCGTCGATCTCCCGCTCGCCTGCGGCCAGGCCGACGCCGATCGCGGCGATCTTGCCCCCGGACACGGCGACATCGGCCTGGAAGCGTCCCGTCGCGCTGCCGACGGTGCCGCCGCGGATGACCAGGTCGAAACTCATGATGCTGCTCCTTGCCTCAACGGATCGCCACGGCGCCGAGCGCCATCGCGACCGCGGCCTGCGTGGGATCGATCACCGGGATGCCGAGCGCGTCCTCCAGCGGGCGGCGATGGCGCGCCATGCCGGCGCAGCCCATGACGATCGCATTGGCGCCGTCGAGCTCCTTCAGCTGCCGCCCGATCTCGATCATCCGGGCCAGGGTGCCCTCGCCGGAGGCGCTTTCGGCTACCGACATTTCGAGGGCGCGCTCGCCCGCCAGGCGCTCCATCAGCCCCATCTGCCTGAGATAGCGGATATGGCGCGGGATCGAGCGGGACTTGATGGCGATCACGCCGAACCGGTCCGCGCGGGCCAATGCGGTGAGCACCCCGCATTCCGCGATGCCGAAGACGGGCTTGCCGGTCCCTTCGCGCGCCACATGGATGCCCGGATCGGAATAGCAGGCGATCACGAAGGCGTCGAAATCGGCCGCCGCCTCGACGCGGCGGCGCAGCGGCAGGGCGACGCTCTCGACATGCTCCTGCGTCTCGATGCCGAGCGGCCCCTCCGCGAGGGTCTCGCAGACGATCTGCGGCCCCTCCGCAAAGGCAAGCGGCGCCAGCGCGTCCCGCAGACCCTGCGTCACCGTTTCGTTTGAGTTCGGATTGATGACGAGGATGCGTGCGTGTCGAGACATGTGCGAATCCCGCTTGGTCATGCGTGAGAGGCCGTCCGCTCGCCGGCGTCCGGCGGCGGGATCGCGGCGGCGCGGCTCGCGATCAGCCCGTAATGCTCGATCCTGCGATGGCGGCCGAAATCGAACATGGTCGTCTTGCCGAAGACGGTCTCGTCGAGATCGCAGGCATGGACGAGCAGTTCGTCGCCCTCGGTCACCGACTCCGCGACGATTTCGCCGTCCGGGTTCACGATGACGGAGCCGCCCATCAGGTGATGGCCGTCCTCGTCGCCGGCCTTGGCCACCGCGACCACCCAGCTGGCATTCTGATAGGCGCCGGCCTGGACGCTGAGACGATGATGGAACATCCGCTTGTCGGCGGCCTCCTTGCCCGGGTGCTGGCTCACCGACGGCGTGTTGAAGCCGATGAACACCATCTCGACGCCCTGCAGGCCGAGGACCCGGTAGGTTTCGGGCCAGCGCCGATCGTTGCAGATCGCCATGCCGACGACGCCGCCGAGCGCGCGCCAGGCCTGGAAGCCGAGATCGCCGGGCTCGAAATAGCGCTTCTCGAGATGTTGATGATGGGCGCGGGCGTCGTAGTCGACATGGCCGGGCAAATGGACCTTGCGGTATTTGCCGATGACCGCGCCGCTCTTGTCGACCAGGATGCTGGTGTTGAAATGACGGCCCTCGGCGGTCTTCTCGGCATAGCCGAGATGCATCGCGATACCGCGCCGCCTGGCACGGTCGAACAGGGCCTGGGTGGCGGGGCCCGGCATCTGCGTCTCGAACCAGATATCCGCCTCGGCCCGGTCCTCATGGAACCAGCGCGGGAAGAAGGTGGTGAGCGCGAGCTCCGGAAAGACCACGATATCGGCGCCGGCATCGGCCGCCCGGTCGAGCATTGAGATCATCCGCCGCAGAATGGCCTCGCGCGGGTCCGCCTTCTGGTTGGGCCCCATCTGCGCCGCCGCGACGACGAGTTTCCGCATGACCGCTCCTCCCTGCTGTCGAGACGTCATCGCGCCGCGCGATGTTCGAGCCTGCTGACCAGCCGCACGACCGGCCAGAGCATGACGAAATAGATCGCCGCCGCGAGCACGAGCGGCGAGGTGTTGAATGTCAGCGAGCGTGCCATATCGGCCGAGTAGAGCATCTCCTGCAGCGAGACGACGCTCGCCAGCGAGGTCAGCTTGACCACCTCGACCGTGTTCGAGATCAGATCGGGCAGGACGTTGCGCAGCCCCTGCGGCAGGATCACATGGGTGAAGGTCTGGTCGGCGCGCAGCCCGGTCGAGCGGGCGGCCTCCCATTGGCCGCTCGGCACGCTCTCGATCCCGGCGCGGACGATCTCGCCGTAATAGGCGGCATTGTTCAGGAAGAAGGCGATCGTCACCGCTGCGAGCGGCGACAGACGCAGGCCCAGGAACGGCAGGCCGGAATAGATCAGGATCAGCAGCACCAGCGGCGGCAGCGCGCGCAGCAGGTCGACGACGATCGCCAGCGAGCGGCGCACCGTCTTGCGCTTCGAGAGGCCGATCACCGCGACCAGGATGCCGCCGATGAGCCCCATGGGCACCACGATCAGGCAGATCAGCAGGGTCGTCTTCAGGCCCTGCAGCACCAGCGGCAGCGCCTTCAGGATGATCTCGATATTGAAGAACTGCTGGACCAGCATTTCCATCAGTGGCGCCTCCAGGCGAAGCGCCCTTCCACCCAGCGGCCGAAGCCGATGACCGGGATGAACAGCAGGAGATAGCCGACGGCGCCCATCATCAGCGGCGTCGCATTGCCCGAGAAGGACACGGCCGTGGTGGCTTGGTTGATGATCTCCGGTACGCCGATCACGGTGCCAAGCGCGGTGTTCTTGGTGATCGCGATCGTCCGGTTGGTCAGCGGCGGGATCGAAAGCCGCAGCGCCTGCGGGAAGACGACATAGGCGAGCGCCTGGATCTCGGTGAGCCCGGTGGATCTGGCCGCCTCCCTCTGCCCCTTCTTCACCGAGATCAGCCCGGCCCAGATGATCTCCTCGACGAAGGCGGTCAGGACCAGGCTCAGCACCAGCCACAGCACCGCGAAGCTCGACAATTCGATGCCGAGATTCGGGAGGCCGAAATAGATCAGCAGCACCAGCACCAGCGGCGGCACCGCCCGGAAAAGATCGACGAAGACCAGCAGCGGCAGCGAGAACCAGCGCCCCGTGAGCCAGCGCAGCAGCGCGAGGCCGCACCCCAGCGCAAGCCCGCTGAGGATCACCAGGATGGCGATCTCGACCGTGACCACCATGCCCTTGAGAATGGCAGGCCAGGTCGACGCGATCAGCGCCGGATTGAAGAAGGTCTCGAGGAAGCGATCCATCCCGGCCCGCTCTCAGTGAGCCACGTCCGACACGAAGGCGCGGGTGCGCTCCTGGGCATCGGGGCCGAAGATCTGCGAGGGCGGGCCCTGCTCGACGATGACCCCGCCTTCCATGAAGACGACGCGGTCGGCGGCTTCGCGGGCGAAACGCATCTCATGGCTGACGACGAGCATCGTCATGCCGGCCTCGCGCAGTTCGCGCATGGTCGCCAGCACGCTGCCGACCAGCTCCGGATCGAGCGCCGAGGTCGGCTCGTCGAACAGCATCAGCTTGGGCTCGAGGGCGAGGCCACGCGCGATCGCCACGCGCTGCTGCTGCCCGCCCGACAGCTCCGCCGGATGCGATGCCGCCTTGTCCGCCAGGCCGACGCGCGCCAGCGCCGCCAGCGCGATCTCATCGGCCTCCGCCCTGGATTTCCGCAGCGCCTTCCTGAGCGCCAGCGTGACATTCCCCAGCGCCGTCATATGCGGATAAAGATTGAAGGACTGGAAGATCATTCCCATCCGCCGGCGCAGCACGTTCACGTCGACGCTCGGGTCCAGGATCTCCTGCCCGTCGAAGCGGATCGAGCCGCCGGTTGGCTCCTCCAGCCGGTTGCAGCAGCGCAGTAGCGTGCTCTTGCCCGATCCCGAGGGCCCGATGAGGAAGACCAGCTCCCCCTCATCGAGCGCCATGTCGACGCTCCTGAGGACATCGAGCGACCCGAAACGCTTCGACAGTCCCCGGATGCTCAGCAAAGGCTCGGCCTGCTGCATTGTGCCTCTGGAGCTCACTTCTTGCAGGCGATGTCGTGCTTGGCGGAATCGTAGCCCGGCATGTTCGGCACGCCGTAGCCGGGATCGGCCGTCACGGCGACGGCACCGGGCGCCGGCTTGGTGTTGAACCATTTCTCGTGCAGCGCGGCGATCGTGCCCTCGACCTTCAGGCATTCGATGGCGTGGTCCAGCTCCTTGCGCAGCTCGGCGGAATCCTTGCGCAGCGCGATCGCCCAGACCAGGCCGGTCGAGTGCACCAGCGAGAGCTGGATCTGCGGATTGCTCCTGGCCGCCCACTGGATCACCGTGTTGCCGGCGACATTCGCATAGGCCCGGTTGGTCAGCACGGCCTGAACCGCGTCGGTCTGCGTCCCATAGGACTCGACCTTCCAGCCGATCTTGCCCTCGAGTTCCCTGGCCCAACTGTCATAGGCCGAGCCCTTGTTGACCGAAATCGTCTTGCCGCGCAGATCCTCGAGCTTGGTGATCGCCGGCGCGCCTTTCTTGGTGACGAACTGGAAGTCGGTGTTGAGATAGCCTTCCGTGAACAGCAGGTTCTCGGCGCGCTCTTTGTTCACCGTCACCGGCGCGACGATGAAGTCATAGGTTCCCGCCTGGAGCGCCGGGATCAGCCCGGAGAACTGCGCGGAATCGACCGTGACGGGCTTGCCGAGCTTCTTCCCGATCGCCTCGGCGAGATCGACATTGAACCCTTCGATGCCGCCCGACAGTTTCGGCATGGCGTGAGGGGCGAAGGTCCCGTCGACGGCCGTCTTGAGCGTGGCCTGGGCGAGAGCGCCCTGTGACAGGAGGAGAGACAACCCGGCAGCGCAGACAAGGCTTTTCATGAAGGGTCCCTTCCCTTTCGTTGATTATGCGGAAGGTTATTCATCGGCCGCGGGGCCGAGCAATAGGGCCGCTAGAAAATTTGCCTGCCGTCTATAGGCCATTGCTATACTGCCGCCGGATTGATCATGTGGCGGGGCTTCGATGCTGAATTTGCGGCAACTCGAAATTTTCCGGGAGGTGATGCGCTGCCAGACGACGGTCGCGGCCGCGCAGGGGCTGGGGCTCTCGCAACCGACGGTCAGCAACTCGATCAAGCATATGGAGGCGCAGCTCGGCTTCCAATTGTTCGAGCGTCGCGGCAATCGCCTGGTGCCGACCCCCGAGGCGCTGGAGATGTTCCAGGACAGCGACCCGATCTTCTCGATGGTGCGCACCTTCTCGCGCAAGCTCGCCAGCATCCGCGACACGCGCGTCGGCTCGCTGCGGCTCCTGGCGACGCCCCCGATCGCCAATGCGATCGTGCCGACGGCGCTGCGGAAATTCGTCGCGACGCGGCCCGAGGTGCATGTCTCCTTCGATGTCCGCCCGACCGAGGGCGTGATCGAAGGGATCGAGAGCGGCTTTGCCGATATCGGCGTCTCGCTCGAGCCCTATGCGCGTCCGGGGCTGGAATTCGAGCTGATCGGCGCCGGCCAGATGGTCTGCGCCTTCCCGCCCGGCCATGCGCTGGCGGACAAGAGCGAGGTCTCGCTGTCGATGCTGGAGCGCTTTCCCGTGATCGGCTACGAGCCCGGCTCGCGGCTCGGCCTGCTGCTGCAGCGGGACTTCTTCGACAACAGGGTGCCGCACAGCGCGATCGAGGTCCGCTACAGCAACACCGCCTGCCTGCTGGCCGAGAGCGGCCTCGGCGTGGCGCTGGTGGACTCCTTCACCAGCGTCTATGGCGAGCGCTACAGGCTGGAGACCCGTCCGCTGCAGCCCCGCACCGCGGTGGAAGCCTATGCGCTCTATCAGAAGGCGCGCACGCCCCGACGCCTGGTCAGGGCCTTCATCGACCAGCTGAAGCAGAGCTTCGAAAGCCAGCCGGCCTATTGAGCGGCGCGAGAGGAGCGCGCCCGCGCCGAGATGCCGGCTTTGGGCCGCTCAGGTCTTTGGGAGATGATGGCGGACAGGGAGGGATTTGAACCCCCGATACCCTTGCGGGTATGCCGCATTTCGAGTGCGGTGCATTCAACCACTCTGCCACCTGTCCGCGGTCGCTCTGGTCGAAGCGGGCTGCTTACTACACATTGCGCCCGCGCCGCACAAGCCTTTCCGGCGCAGCTGCGCTGCTTCTCCTTGACGCGGCATCCCCTTGCGACTAGGAAGCCCCGTCCGGCGCGGTCCCAAACCGCGCCCGATCTCTTTTGGCCCGTGCCGATCGAGCAACCCGACCACGCAACCGACTGCCAAAAAGCCGTCCCGCATGCGCTCCCTCCGGGAGCCGTGACAGGGCGGGGCCGAACATGGAGGACAAAATGTTCGCAGTCATCAAGACCGGCGGAAAGCAATTCCGCGTTGCCGCCAACGACCGGATCACCATCGCCAAGCTCGAGGGCAACCCGGGCGACACCGTCGCCTTCGGCTCCGTGCTGATGCTGACCGATGGCGAAAAGACCACGCTCGACGCCAAGGCGCTCGGCGAGATCACCGTCGCCGGCGAGATTATCGAGCAGACCCGCGGCGAGAAGGTCATCGCCTTCAAGAAGCGCCGTCGCCAGAATTCCAAGCGCAAGCGCGGCTTCCGCGCCGAGCTGACCGTGGTGCGCATCACCGACATCCTCACCGGCGGCAAGAAGCCGGAGATGAAGAAGGGCGAAGCCGCTCCCGTCGCACTCAAGGCGGGCAGCGAAGCCGTCAAGGGCAAGGCCGCCAGTGCCAAGTCCACTGCCAAGGCTGCTGCGAAGCCGGCCAAGTCGGCCAAGGCCGAGGGCCTCGACGCCTCCAATCTCTCGCTGATCTCGGGCGTCGGCCCGACCATCGAGAAGAAGCTGCGCGCCGCCGGCATCACCTCCTGGAACGACATCGCCGCCTGGAGCGAGGCCGATGTCGCCAAGTGGGACGAAGAGCTGAAGCTGCGTGGCCGCGCCACCCGCGAGGAGTGGGTCGAGCAGGCCAAGGAGCTCCTCGCCGGCAAGCCGCCGCGGGCCAAGGCCGACCAGGCCGAGCAGGCCTCGGGCGAGGACTACTGACCGACGCTGACAGGCGCGGAGCAGCTTCATCCCTGAAACCGGTGGCTTTTGCCGCCGATTCGGGTTACAGGAACGACAAGAGTTTTCGAGGTAGGGCGTTATGGCTCACAAAAAGGCAGGCGGTTCGTCGCGCAACGGGCGCGACTCCGAAAGCAAACGTCTCGGCGTAAAGCGCTTCGGCGACCAGGCGGTCGTGGCCGGCAACATCATCATTCGTCAGCGCGGCACCAAATGGCATCCCGGCGTGAACGTCGGCATGGGCAAGGATCACACCCTCTTTGCCACGACGAATGGTCGCGTCCGATTCACGACGAAGCTCGGCCGAGCTTTCGTGAACGTAGTTCCGGCCCAAGAGGCCGCAGAGTAAAAGGCGGATAGGGACATGTCTCGATCCGCCGGTTCCATCGAACCGAACGGATCAAGGGACAAAAGGCCCGCAGCGGGTCTCCCGAAGGTCAGCGAGAGGGGAGATGGGACCAGAAGTCTCATCTCCCCTTTCTCGTTTGCGCCGACGGAGAGACACCGATGTTCCCCGAATTGACGAGAGACGACGTCTTCCGGCTCGAGACCAGGCGGCTGTGGCTGCGCTGGCCGCGGATGGCGGACGCCAATGCGATCCTGCGCCATGCCGGCGAGAAGGCGGTGGCGGAAATGACGGCCGCGATTCCGCATCCCTATCCCAAGGAGGCGGTCGATCCCTTCGTCTTTTCGGCGCGCAAGGGCAATGCGCTGGGCGAGCACCTCGTCCTCGCCATCACCCCGCGCGAGCGGCCGAACGAGCTGATCGGCATGATCGGCGCGCATCCGCAGCCCAATGGGCGGCCGGAGATCGGCTACTGGCTCGGCAGCGCCCAGTGGGGCAAGGGCTATGCGACGGAGGCCGTGCAGTCGCTGATCGACACGCTGTTCTCGCTGGTCGAGATCGATGCGGTCGAGGCGCATCCGCGGGTCATCAACCCCGCCTCGCGCCGCGTGCTGGAGAAGAGCGGCTTCCGCCAGGATGGCTCCTTCCTCAAGGCGCTGCCGGCGCGCGGCGGGCTGTTCCCCTGCGAGCAGTATCGGCTCGACCGCTCGACCTGGTCGGCGCTGAAGAGCTGGAGCGTCTCCGGCTGGACCCCGCTGCCGCAGGCCGAGCTCGACCTCTCGGCGGGCGAGCCCTGCTTAGCCTGACATTGCCCCGCCGCCGCCTTCACATTACGAGACAGGCATGAAATTCCTGGACCAAGCCAAGATCTATGTGAAGGCCGGCGACGGCGGCGCCGGCTGCGTCTCCTTCCGGCGCGAGAAGTTCATCGAGTTCGGCGGGCCCAATGGCGGCGATGGCGGGCGCGGCGGCGATGTCGTGATCGAATGCGTGCAGGGTCTCAACACCCTGATCGACTTCCGCTACCAGCAGCACTTCAAGGCCAGGATCGGCGAGCACGGCATGGGCAAGGACCGGCACGGCGCCAATGGCGCGCCGGTCGTGCTCAAGGTGCCGCCCGGCACCGAGGTGCTCGACGAGGATGGCGAGACGCTGATCGCCGACCTGACCGAGCCCGGCCAGCGCTTCGTGCTCTGCAAGGGCGGCAATGGCGGCTTCGGCAACGCCTATTTCAAGACCGCCACCAACCAGGCCCCGCGCCATGCCAATCCCGGCCTGCCTGGCGAGGAGCGCTGGGTCTGGCTGCGCCTGAAGCTGATCGCCGATGCCGGGCTGGTCGGCCTGCCCAATGCCGGCAAGTCGACCTTCCTCGCCACCGTCACCGCGGCCAAGCCGAAGATCGCCGATTACCCGTTCACCACTCTGCACCCCGGCCTCGGCGTGGTGCGCGTCGACGCCCGCGAGATGGTGCTCGCCGACATTCCCGGCCTGATCGAGGGCGCCCATGAGGGCCATGGGCTGGGCGACCGCTTCCTCGGCCATATCGAGCGCTGCCGCGTGCTGCTGCACCTGGTCGAGGGCACCTGCGAACATGCCGGCAAGGCCTACAAGACGGTGCGCAAGGAGCTCGCCGCCTATGGCGCGGGTCTCGAGGACAAGCCCGAGATCGTCGCGCTCTCGAAGGTCGACGCGCTGACGCCTGAAGCCCGCAAGGAGCAGCTCGCCCGCCTGAAGCGCGCCGCCGGCCGCGCGCCGATTGCGCTCTCGGCCGCCTCGGGCGAAGGCGTCGAGGCGGCTTTGCGTGCCGTCTTCGCGGTGGTCGAGGAGGCGCGGGCGCAGGAGGCGCGCGACGAGGCGCCGGCGCAGGAGACCGGCTGGCACCCCTGAGCGGTCAGTGGGCGCCTGACGGCCGTGCGTCGCGCAGGGTCGTCAGCGCGACCGCGATGCAGAACACCATGCCGGCGATCGAGATCAGCGCCACCGCGTGGAAGCCGGTCATGAAGGCGTCGCGCGCCGCCTGCAGCAGATGCGCCGATTGATCGGGCGCCAGCTGCTCGGCTGCGGCCAGTGCCCCGCCGAGTGTCGCCCGCGCCGGCGCCAGCGCCGCGCCATCCATGCCGGCGACGGAGAGATCGGCCATCTTGTGGCGATAGAGCGCCGCGCCCAGGCTGCCGAGCATGGCGACGCCCAGCGCGCCGCCGAGCTCGGCGCTGGTCTCCGACATCGCCGAGGCCGCCCCGGTCCGCTCCTGCGGCGCCGAGCCGACGACGATGCCGGTGGTCAGCGCGATCACCGGGGTGAAGCCGATCGAGAAGACGAGCGACGAGGCGACGATCTGGACCAGGTTCGGCGCGAAGGCGAGCCAGACGAAGCCGAGCCCCGACAGCACCATGCCGCCGGCCATCAGCACCGCCGGCCGAAACCGCATCGTCAGCGGCGTCACCCCGAAGGAGGCGAGCGTGAAGGCGATCGCCGAGGGCAGCGACCACAGCCCGGCCTCGAGCGGCGTCAGCCCCGCGACCAGCTGGAAATACTGGGCGAGGAAGATGAAGCTGCCGAACATCACCATGATGCCGGCGAGGTTGATCGCCAGCGCCGCCCGGAAGGCCGGGATCCGGAACAGGGTCATGTCGACCATCGGATCGGCGAGGCGCCTCTGCCGGCGCACGAAGACCACGCCGAGCGCCAGCCCCGCCGCGACGAAGCCGAGGCTGTAGGCCGAGACGCCGAATTCGGCGGCATGCTTGATCCCGTAGATCACCGGCAGGATCACCGCGAGCGACAGGACCGCGCTCGGCAGATCGAGCCGGCCGGCCTGCGGCGCCTTGTACTCGGGCAGCAGGATCGGCCCGATCACCAGCAGCACCAGCATCGGCGGCACCGCGATCAGGAACACCGAGCCCCACCAGAAATACTCGATCAGCAGCCCGCCGAGCACCGGGCCGATCACTGCCCCGGCCGAGAAGCTGGCGATCCACATCGAAATCGCGAAGGTGCGCTCGGTCTCGTCCTCGAACATCACCGCGATCAGGGAGAGCGTCGAGGGCGCCAGCGTCGCCCCCGCGACGCCGAGCAGCGCCCGCATCACGATCAGCATCTCGGCGCTGTTGGAGAAGGCCGCCACGGTCGAGGCGAGGCCGAAGGCGGCTGCGCCGATCAGCAGCAGCTTCCTGCGGCCGATCCGGTCGCCCAGCGTGCCCATCGTCATCAGGAAGCCGGCGACCATGAAGCCGTAGATGTCGATGATCCACAGCAGCTGCCCGGCCGAGGGCTTGATATCGCGCGTCAGCGTCGGCACGGCGAGGTTCAGCACCGTGAGGTCCATCGAATAGATCATGCACGGCACGGCGATCGCGATCAGGCCGAGCCATTCGCGGCGGGTCGCCTTGCGTACCGGCGCGCTGGCGGTCGATGAAGCGGTCACGGGTGTCACTCTTCCGTTCTTGGACGGCGACCCTGCCAGCCGATTGTGGCAGCTCCTGTCAGCAGAACCCCGATCGGCCCGCATGGCCGGCATGCTCGACCATCGATGTGACCGCTTGTTGAAAATGTAGCCTGTTGTAGCTACAATAAGGCTCTATTCGAGAGGAGCAGGTCGATGGCGACTGACAGCGTTGTTCGCGCACGCATCGATGCCGAGACCAAGGCCGACGCGACCGAGGCGCTCGCGGAAATGGGGCTTTCGATCTCGGATTATATTCGGATGGCTCTGGTGAGGGTCGCCCGCGACAAGGCCATTCCTTTTCCGGTCAAGGTGCCGAATGCGGTGACGACCGGCGCCATGGAGAAGACCGCGCGCGGGGAGGATGTCCACAAGGTGAAGGATGCCGAAGAGCTGTTCAAGCAATTGGGCATCTGAGAGCGCCGAATGCGCGAGGCGAGCTATTCCGGCCAGTTTCGCCGCGACGTGAGACTTATGGAAAAGCGCGGGAAGGACATGGCGAAGCTACGGCATGTCCTGCAGCTGCTCATCGAGAAGACGCCGCTGCCGGCCCGCCTGCGCGATCACCCCTTGAGGTCGAACTGGGCCGGCTATCGAGACCTGCATATCGAGCCGGATTGGCTGCTGATCTACAAGGCCGACGGCACGAGCGTGCATTTCGAGCGAACCGGGACGCATTCCGATCTCTTTCGGGAGTGATCCTTCATTCCTCCGAAAATTGCAGCCTGTAGAGCCGTGCATAGGCGCCGTCGCGGGCGATCAGCGCGTCGTGATCGCCGCTTTCGACGATCTTGCCCTCCTCGAGCACGACGATCAGGTCCGCCTCGCGCACCGTCGAGAGCCGATGCGCGATCACCAGCGTGGTGCGCCCCTTCATCAAGCCGCCCAGCGCCTGCTGCACGAGCCGCTCGGATTGCGTGTCGAGCGCGCTGGTCGCCTCGTCGAGCAGCAGGATCGGGGCGTCCTTGAGGATCGCGCGCGCGATGGCCAGCCGCTGGCGCTCGCCGCCCGACAGCCGCGAGCCGCGCTCGCCGACGCGCGAGGCGTAGCCCTCCGGCATCTGCGTGATGAACTCGTGCGCCGCCGCCGCCTTGGCCGCCGCGACGATCTCGTCCTCGCTGGCGCCCGGCCGGCCGAAGCCGATATTCGCGCGCACCGTATCGTCGAACAGCACCACATCCTGGCTGACCACGCCGATCTGGCTGCGCAGGCTATTCAGCGTCACCTGCCGGATATCCTGCCCGTCGATCTCGACGCGTCCCGCGGTCGGATCGTAGAGGCGCGGCACCAGCGCCAGCATCGTCGACTTGCCCGAGCCGGAGCGGCCGACCAGCGCCGTGGTCTTGCCGGCCTGCGCCACCAGATCGATGCCTTCGAGGCCGCGCTGGTCGTCGCGATAGCGGAAATGCAGATCGCGGAAGGCGATCTCGCCGCCCGAGATCGCCAGCGGCTCGGCACCCGGCCGCTCGAGGATCCGCGGCGTCTCGTCGATCAGCGCGTAATAGCGCTTCAGCGAGGCGCCGGCCTCCTGGACGATGGCGTTGAGATTGCCGAGCGAGCGCAGCGGCTGCGCCGCCAGCAGCAGCGCCGAGACATAGCCGGTGAAATCGCCCACCGTCGAGCTGCCGGAGGTGATCCTGACCCCGATCGCCACCAGCACCCCGGCGACCGCGAGCCCGCCGCCGACCTCCAGCAACGGGTCGAGCCGGCCGCGCGCATTGGCGGCCTTCATCTTCAGGGCGCGGATCGTCTCGAAGGCCGCCGCCGCGCGCGCCTTCAGATAGGGCTCGAGCGAATCGGTCTTGGCGACGCGCGCGCCTTGCAGGCTCTCGGTGACCAGGCTCGCCATCAGCCCCGTCTGCTCCTGCTGCGAGGCCGCCATTCGGCGCAGCTTCTTGCCAATCCGGCCGATCGGATTGGCGACGATCGGCGCGATCAGCAGCACGACCAGCGTCATCTGCCAGTCGATCCACAACATCGCCCCGACCAGCGCGATCGCCGTCACCACGTCGCGGATCGCGATGTTGACCAGCCGCGTCAGCGCCTCCTTGACGAAGGTGAAATCGGTGGTGAAGCGCTGGGTCAGCGAGGCCGGGTTCTCCTGCTGCAGCTGGGCGAGATCGGCATCGATCAGGTGATCATAGAGCGCGCTCTGCATGTCGGCCTCGATCCGGCTGACGACGCTGTTGGTCATCACCGTCTGGGCGAGCAGCGAGAAGCCCTTGATCGCGGTGACGATCACCACCACGATCGCGACCGCGTTGACGACGCCGATCTGGATGCCCAGCGATTTCGACACCAGCCGCTCGGCGCGCCTGACGAAGCCGGTGGCCTCGGCCGTCACCGGATCGGCGAAGGCGTCGAAGGCCGCCTTGATCAGCAGCGGATAGAGGCTCGTCGTCGCGGCGATGACGACGACAAGCGCCAGGATCGCGGCGAGCTGCGGCAGGTATTGCCGCCCGCGCTCGCGCCAGACGCGGGCGAACAGCGCGAGGGTGTCGTCGGTGACGCGGCCTATTCTCATGGCGCGCGCCGTAACATGGCGGGCGCGGCCGCGCCACTGGCGGTGCGGACGACAGATGCCCCCAGCGCAGATCGGTTCCCGGCCCCGGCGGTCTTGCTCCGGACACGAAGCTGACGTCCGATGGCCTTCGATTGATTCACCAGATCATAGAGTGCTCATGCCCCTTGCTCCGCCGGCGCAGCCCGGACAGTCCTTCGCCGAGATCGACACGCCCGCCCTGGTTCTCGACCTCGACGCCTTCGAACAGAACCTCGTGACCATGGCGGCCTTCGCCGAGGCCTCGGGCGTGCGCCTGCGCCCCCATGCCAAGACCCATAAGAGCCCCGAGATCGCCATGCGCCAGATCGCGCATGGCGCCGTCGGGCAGTGCTGCCAGAAGGTCGCCGAGGCCGAGGTGCTGGTCGCCGGCGGCGTCACCGATGTCCTGGTCTCGAACGAAATCGCCGGCGCCGCCAAGCTCGACCGGCTGGCGCGGCTGGCGCGCGAGGCCCGCATCGGCCTCTGCGTCGACCATGCCGACGGGGTGCGCGAGGCGGCCGAGGCGGCGGCGCGCCATGACGTCACCTTCGACATCCTGGTCGAGCTCGACATCGGCGGGCGCCGCTGCGGTGTCGCGCCGGGCGAGGCCGCGGTCCGCCTCGCCGAGGCCGTCGCCCGCACCAACACGCTGCGCCTGCGCGGCGTCCAAGCCTATCACGGCCCGGCCCAGCACATGCGCTCGATCGACGAGCGTCGCGAGGCGATCGAGCGCGCCGCGCTGCTGACCCGCGCGACCATCGAGCGGTTCGGCCAGGCCGGCCTGCCCTGCGAGATCGTCGGCGGCGCCGGCACCGGCACCTATGAGCTCGAGGGCGGCTCCGGCATCTGGAACGAGCTGCAATGCGGCTCCTATATCTTCATGGACGCCGATTACGCCCGCAACCGCAATGCCGACGGCACGCCCTTCCAGGCCTTCCGCCACGCGCTCTTCGTGCTGGCGGGCGTGATGAGCAAGCCGGTGCCGGATCGCGCCATCCTCGATGCCGGTCACAAGGCCTCGGCGGTCGATTCAGGCATGCCGGTGCCCTGGCAGCGCGAGGGCGTGATCTACACCAAGCCCTCCGACGAGCACGGCGTGCTGACCGGCGATCCCGTCGCCGTTCCCCATCGCGGCGACCGCGTCCTGCTGGTGCCGAGCCATTGCGACCCGACCGTCAACCTGCACGACTGGTATGTCTGCGTGCGCGGCCTGTCCGGCCCGGATGCGCATGTCGAATCGGTCTGGCCGGTGGCGGCCCGCGGCGCCCTCGGCTGACAGGCTGGTCAGCGGTTCAGCCGCACGCTCCCGCTGAGCGAGAGGTCGTAGCCGCCGAGCTCCTTCGCCCGCGCCGCCATCTCCGGGGCGCGCATGAAGGCGAGCAGGCGCTGCGCGGCCGGCTCGAAATAGACGCGGCGGCGCATCACCAGATCGACATGCTCCCAGACCAGCGGCAGGAACTCCAGGCCGAAGGCGCCGGCGATGGCGCGCGCCGCAATGCCGCAATCGGCGCGGCCGGAGCGGATCGCCAGCGCCAGATCCTGCCCGGTCGGGCACAGCCCGTCCGCCGCCACCATCCGCTCGGCGTCGATCCCGGCCCGCTCCAGCAGGCTGCGCAGCAGCAATTGCGCGCCCGCCCCGCTCTGGCGCTGCGCGAAACGCGCCCCCGCCGCGATCGCCGAGTCCAGCCCGCCGATCTTCAGCGGATTGCCGGGCGCCACCAGCAAACCCTGCTCGCGCCGGGCGAAATTGATCACCACCGCATCGTGGAGCGCGGCCTCGCCGCGCACCGCCGCGAGATTGGCGGCGTCATCGTCCGGTGTCGCATGCAGATGCACGGCGGCGATCGCCACCTCGTTGCGCAGCAGCCGGTCGAGCCCGGCCTGCGAGCCCTCCGCCAGCAGCGCCAGCCCGCAGCCGGATTCGCGGATCGCCAGCTCGAGCAGCGAGTCCTGGCTGCCGCCGACAATGGGTGGCGCCGGCGCCGCCTCGAGCCCGGCCGGCCGCGACAGACCGGCCTCCAGCCAGCGATCGAGCCCGGCGCGGGGGAACAGCCATTTGCCGGACACCTTGGTGCAGGGCACCGCCCCCTGCCCGACCAGCTCGTAAAGCTTGCGCTCCTTCAGCCGCAGATAGGACGCGGCTTCTTCGGTGGTCAGCCAGATCTGCTCCTGCATGAGCCTGCATAACCCTGCGCATGTTACGGCATTGTCAATTGGTCGCATTGAACTACGCCGATTGCAAATGTTTGCAATTCAAGACAGGTTCTAAACAGCGGGAGTGACCAGGCTTGGACGTCGGGGCGATTTTTCAGGCGGCGTTTGCGCTGGTCGTCGGGCTCGATCCCGGCTTCCTCGGCATTGTCGGCCTGTCGCTGCGCGTCACCTTGAGTGCCGTGCTAATCGCCGCGCTGCTCGGCCTGCCGCTCGGCGCGGCGCTGGCTCTGGCGCGCTTCCCCGGCCGCGCCGCGCTGATCGTCAGCCTCAACGCGCTGATGGGGCTGCCTCCGGTGGTGGCGGGGCTCGCCGTCTTCCTGCTGCTCTCCCGCTCCGGCCCGCTCGGTGCGCTCGGCCTGCTCTTCACCCCCACCGCGATGATCATCGCGCAGGTCATGCTGGTGCTGCCGATCGTGATCGCGCTGACCCGGCAGGTGATCGAGGATCTCTGGGCCGAGTACCGCGACCATCTCCGCTCGGTCGGCCTGGAGGGCATGCGGGCCATCCCGACCCTGCTCTGGGACGGGCGCTTCTCGCTGGCGACGGCGCTGCTCGCCGGCTTCGGCCGCGCCAGCGCCGAGGTCGGCGCCGTGCTGATCGTCGGCGGCAACATCGCCGGCTACACCCGCACCATGACCACCGCGATCACCCTCGAGACCTCGAAGGGCGACCTGCCGCTGGCCTTGGGCCTCGGTCTCGTCCTGCTCTCGCTGACGCTGCTGATCAACGCCGTCGCCTTCGGCGCCAGCCGAATCGGGGCGCGCTATGCGGGCTGAGCCATGCTGAGCCAGAGCTCGATCCTGCCGCTGCGTGTCGAGGCCGCCGCCTTCTCGGGAGAGGGGCGCCTGCTGGTCGAGCCCAACAGCTTCACCATCCCGGCCGGCGGGCTCACCGTGCTGCTCGGGCCGAACGGCGCCGGCAAATCGCTGACCCTGCGCCTCTGCCACGGCCTGCTGACGCCGAGCCGCGGCAGCATCAACTGGGCGAGCGGCGCGCAGGGCCGCTGCCGGCGCCATGCCATGGTCTTCCAGAAGCCGATCATGCTGCGCCGCTCGGTCGAGGCCAACATCGTCCATGCCCTCGCCGCCGCCGGCTTCGGCGGCGCCGAGCGCAAGGCCCGCGCCGCGCAGGCGCTCGCCCGCTTCGGCCTCGACATGCTGGCTGCCCAGCCGGCGCGGCTGCTCTCCGGCGGCGAGCAGCAGCGCCTCGCCATCGCCCGCGCCTGGTCCCTGCGGCCGGAGCTGCTCTTCCTGGACGAGCCGACCTCGCAGCTCGACCCCGCCGCGACACGGCAGATCGAGACGCTGCTCGCCGGACTCGTCGCCGAGGGCATCACCGTGATGATGTCGACCCATGATCTCGGCCAGGCCCGCCGCCTCGCCACCCGCGTGCTGTTCCTGCATCGCGGCCGGCTGGTCGAGGACGCGCCGGCGCCCGCCTTCTTCGCCGGTCCCGCCTCGCCCGAAGCGCGGGCCTTCCTCGCCGGCGAGCTGCTCTGGTGACGTCATCGTTTTCGACTGGGGAGTGACATCATGACGATTTTCGACCGCCGCGCCGTGCTCGCCGCCGCTCTCGCCCTCGGGCTCGGCGGCAGCGCCCTCGCCCAGGCCCCGGCCGGGGAGCGCTTCATCACCGTCGCCTCGACCACCTCGACGCAGGATTCCGGCCTGTTCAACCACCTGCTGCCGCTGTTCAAGGCGAAGACCGGCATCGAGGTCCGGGTGATCTCGCAGGGCACCGGCCAGGCGCTCGACACCGGCCGCCGCGGCGATGCCGATATCGTCTTCGTCCATGCCCGGGCCCAGGAGCTGAAATTCGTCGAGGAGGGCTTCGCCGATGAGCGCCGCCCGGTGATGTACAACGATTTCGTGCTGATCGGCCCCAAGGCCGACCCGGCCGGCATCTCCGGCGGCAAGAACATCGTCGCGGCGCTGAAGGCGATCCAGGCCAAAGCGGCGCCCTTCGTCTCGCGCGGCGACAAATCCGGCACCCATGCCGCCGAACTCGCCCTCTGGAAGGCGGCCGGCATCGACATCGCCGCACAGAAGGGCCCCTGGTATCGCGAGATCGGCCAGGGCATGGGCGCCGCCCTCAACACCTCCGGCGCGATGGGCGCCTATGTGCTGAGCGACCGCGCCACCTGGATCTCGTTCAAGAATCGCGGCGAGCTCGCTATCGCCGTCGAGGGCGACAAGCGCCTGTTCAACCAATACGGCGTCATGTCCGTCAGCCCCTCCAAGCATTCGCATGTGAAGTTCGAGGACGGCAAGCGATTCGCCGATTGGCTGACCGGGCCGGAGGGCCAGAAGGCGATCGCCGACTACAAGATCGACGGCCAGCAGCTGTTTTTCCCCAATGCGGGGCAGGCCGGGGCCTGACGCCCCCTACCCGGCGCGGCGCGGCTGTTGCATAGTCGCGCCGACACGGCACAACGATGCCGTCGGATTGGGGAACGAATTCAATGAAGACCATCGCTCTCGCCGCGGCGCTGCTCGCCGCCGGCACCCTCGCGGCATCCGCCCAGCAGCTCGCGCCGAGCCCGACGCTGGACGCGATCAAGGCCCGCGGCCATCTCGAATGCGGCGTCCATCTCGGCCTGCCGGGCTTCTCCTTCGCCAATGACAAGGGCGAGTGGAGCGGGCTCGACGTCGACTACTGCAAGGCGCTGGCCGCCGCGGTGCTCGGCGACGCGACCAAGGTCAAGTACACCCCGACCTCGGTGCAGCAGCGCTGGCCGATCCTGCAATCGGGCCAGGTCGACGTGCTCTCGCGCAACTCGACCATCACCTTCTCGCGCAACGCCACGCTCGGCCTCAACTTCCACGGCATCAATTTCTACGAGGGCCAGACCTTCCTGGTCCGCAAGAAGGCCGGGGTGAAGTCGGCCGAGGACCTCGATGGCGCCTCGATCTGCGTCGCCGCCGGCTCGACCGAGGAGAAGAACGCCGCCGACTGGTTCCGCGAGCGCAACCTCAAGGTCACCATCACCAATTTCCAGAAGAACGACGACGCCATCACCGCCTATGACAGCGGCCGCTGCGACGCCTACACCGCCGGCGTCGGCGCCCTCGCCGGGCAGCGCATCAAGCTGAAGGCGCCGGACGAGCACACCATCCTGACCAAGCCGATCTCCAACGACCCGCAGGGCCCGGTCACCCGCTGGGGCGACGAGCGCTGGCAGCTGATCGTGCGCTGGGTGCTCAACGGCATGATCGCCGCCGAGGCGCTCGGCGTCACCTCGCAGAATGTCGACGAGATGAAGGCCAATTCCAAGAACTCGGAGGTGCGCCGCCTGCTCGGCGCCGAGGGCGGCTTCGGCGCGATGATGGGCCTCTCCGACGACTGGATGCACAAGGCGATCAAGCAGGTCGGGAACTATGGCGAGAGCTATGAGCGCACCGTCGGCATGGGCTCGGCCCTGAAGCTCGAGCGCGGCCAGAACCAGCTCTGGACCAAGGGCGGCCTGCTCTTCACCCCGCCCTTCCAGTGAGCTTCATCAACGACAGGCGGGTGCGCGACTGGTTCTACCAGATCGCGCTCCTGCTCGGCCTGGCGGCGCTGCTGGTCTATTTCATCCGCAACGCCTCGCAGAACATGGTCAAGGCCGGCATCGCCTCCGGCTTCGACTTCCTGTGGCGCACCTCCGGCATCGAGGTGCCCTTCGTCCTGACCGGCTACACCCAGGCCGACACCATCTTCGCGCTGTTCTGGGTCGGCATCGTCAACACGCTGCTGGTGACCGCGATCGCGCTCGTCCTGGCGACGTTGCTCGGCTTCGTCATCGGCATCGCCAGGCTATCCTCGATCTGGCTGGTCCAGGCCATTGCCGGGGCTTATGTCGAGTTCGTCCGCAACATCCCGCTGCTGTTCTTCGTGCTGTTCTGGTATTTCGGCGTCATCGCCGCGCTGCCGGCGCCGCGCCAGAGCCTCTCGCTGTTCGGCGTCGCCTTCCTGAACAATCGCGGCCTGACCATCCCGCTGCCCGATGCCGGCACCGGCTTCGCCTATGCGCTGCTGGGGATCGGCCTCGCCATCCTCGCGCAGCTGCTCTTCCTGCGCTGGGCGCGGCGGCGCAAGGCCCGCACCGGCCAGGATGCGCCGGTGCTGCGCGTCGGCCTCGTCCTGCTGCTCGCGGTACCGCTGCTGGCGCTGACCTGGGCCGTCCTGGCGACGCGCTGGGACGTGCCCGTCCTGCGCGGCTTCAACTATCGCGGCGGCTTCGTCGTGATCCCCGAATTCGTCGCGCTCCTGGCGGCGCTGGTCACCTACACCGCCGGCTTCATCGCCGAGATCGTCCGCGGCGGCATCCAGTCGGTGCCGCACGGCCAGATCGAGGCCTCGGCGGCGCTGGGGCTCAAGCCCGGGCAGACCCTGCGCCTCGTGACCATCCCGCAGGCGCTGCGGGTGATGACGCCGCCGATGACCAACCAGTATCTCAACGTGCTGAAGAACTCCTCCTTCGGGGCGGCGATCGCCTATCCGGACCTGGTCAGCCTGTTCATGGGCTCGGCGCTGACCAACACCGGCCAGGCCATCGAGATCATCGCGATGACGCTCGGCGTCTATCTCATCATCGGCCTTGCCGTCTCGGCGCTGATGAACTGGTACAATGCCCGCATCGCTCTGGTGACGCGATGAGGACGGCGGTTCCGGAAAGCTGGCGCGAGCGCCTGTTCGGCACCCCGGCCACCGCCGTGGTGACGCTGCTGCTCGCCGCCGCCATCGCCTGGTTCGCGGTGCCGCTGATCCGCTGGGCGCTGATCGACGCCAGCTGGAGCGGCCGCAGCCGCGACGACTGCACCGGCGGCGGCGCCTGCTGGGTCTTCGTCAAGGCCCGCTTCAGCCAGTTCATGTACGGCTTCTATCCGCCCGAGGAGCGCTGGCGGCCGAACCTCGCCGCGCTGCTTGCGCTCGCCGCCGCGGCCGGCATCCTCCTCGCGCCGCAACGCTTGAAGCTGCGCCTTTCCCTCGGCGCTCTGGTCGTGCTGCCGCCGCTCGGCATCTGGCTGCTGGCCGGCGGCTGGGGCTTGCGCCCGATCGAGACCCGCGAATGGGGCGGGCTGATGCTGACCGTCTTCATCTCGCTCTATGCCGGGCTGATCGCGATCCCGCTCGGCATCCTGCTGGCGCTCGGTCGGCAATCCGGGCTGAAGGTGGTCAAGCTGGTCAGCGTGCTGTTCATCGAGTTCTGGCGGGGCGTGCCGATCATCGCCGTGATCTTCCTGGCCTCGCTGCTGCTGCCGCTGATCATGCCGACCGGCATCGATATCGACCGGCTCGCCCGCGCCGTGATCGGCCTCGGCTTCTGCATCGCCGCCTATATGGCCGAGGCGGTGCGCGGCGGCCTGCAGGCGCTGCCGGGCGGCCAGCGCGAGGCGGCGACGGCGCTCGGCCTCTCCTATTGGCGGGCGACCTGGCTGATCGTGCTGCCGCAGGCGCTGCGCATCTCGCTGCCGGCGATGACCAACGAGTTCATCGCGCTGGTCAAGAACACCACCCTCGTCCTGGTCGTCTCGATCCTCGACCTGCTCGGCATCGCCCAGGCCTCGCTGGCCGATCCGGCCTGGGTCGGCATGAACATGGAGGCCTACGCCTTCGCCGGCTCCATCTACTGGCTGATCTGCTTTGCCCTGTCGCGCTGGAGCCGTAGCCTGGAGCGGAGGCGCTGAGCCGATGCGGGAGATCGCCGGCCTGACCCAGCTCTTCCTGCGGCTCTGGCGCCAGGCCTGGCCGGTGCTGCTGCTGCTGGCGGCGCTGGGCTCGATCGCCAACGAGCTGCTGCTGCCGCTCGCGGTTAGGCTCGGCTATCTCAACAGCCTCGCCGGCTTCGCCGTGCTGTCGCTGCTGGTGCTGGCCAAGCTGGTCGTCACCGTGCTGATGTTCGTCAGCCTGCGGCCCTATCTGCCGGCCGTCGCCGGCCTGCGCGACCTCCCGGAGCCGCCCTCCCCGGGCTCGCGACGGGGCGGCGCGCGCGATCTCATCGGGCTGGTCGCCCTCGCCCTGGTGCCCTTCTTCGCCTATTACGCCGCCTGGGGCTTCCTCGGCGACACCGTCCGCGACTATTCCATCCGCGCGCTCGCGGCGGCCCAGCTCGGCGAGCGCGTCAGCGTTCTGGACGTGCCGCTTTCGCTCTGGCTGGCTCTGGCGATCGGGCTCGCCTGGGCGGTGCGCAAGCTCGCCAAGGCCGCGCAGGCGCGCCGCCCCTCGCCGGGCTGGCAATTCCTCGTCGTCGCCTGCGACGCCAACTGGATCTTCGTCGGCCTCTATGCGCTGTCGCGCTGGAAGGACACCGCCTGGAGCTGGCTGAAGGAGACGGCCCCGCCCTATCTCCTGATCCTGCGCGACTGGACGCTCTCGCTGATCGGCCAAGCGCGGGCGGCGATGCCCGAGGCGGTCGATCTGGCGCCGCCGCCGCTCGGCACCAGCCTGCAGAGCCTGTTCTTCTATGCGCTGCTGCCCTTGGTCTGGCTGCTGATGACCGCGACGATCTACGGCTACGACGCCAAGGACCCGGCCGCCCTCGCCCGCGACAGGCGTGCGGCCGCCGCGCTCGCGCGTTGGCAGGCCGCGCCGAAGCTGGTCCGCGATTTCGCCGAGCATTTCATCGCCGGCTATCGCTCCCGCTATCTGCCGGTGGTCAACAGCGTCAGGCTCGCCTTCGGCGCCAGCCTCTCGGTGCTGATCGCCCTGGTCGTCGGCTACCGCCTGATCGGCTTCGCCGCCGCCTGGCTGTGGATCGGCCTGACGCGGCTGATCGGCCCGCTCGATCTCGACAGCTGGCAGGTCATCGCCAACGCCATCGCCTTCCTACTCGGCGGGCCGAGCGATATCCGCGGCGGCATCCTGGTCGAGAGCCTGCGCATCTGCCTGCTGGCGGCGGTGATGGAGACCGCCATCGCCGCGCAGAAGGACAAGGCGCCTACTGCGGACGCCGGAAACGCAGATAATCCGGCCGCGCAGCCGGCAGGCTGAGCACCGGCACCACCGCCTCGGCAACCGCCGCAGGCAGCACGAAGCCCTCGCTGATCGCCAGGGCGGCTCCGGCCTGCGGCTTGGCGGCGAGTGCCTGCGTGCAGGTCTGCGCGCTCCGGCCACGCCGCTCGGGCAGCCGGTTGATCTCGCTCGGCGTCAGGAATTGCGGCAGCCAGCGCCGCCCGTCCGGCGCCTCCAGCACCAGCCGGCAGGGCAGCACCGAGAAGCGGTCGGGATCGCGCACCACCGCCTCGATATCCAGCAGCAGCACCGCCCGTCCATCCGAGCGCTCGGCGACGCGGCGCAATCCCTTGAGCGTCCAGTCCGCTCCGGCGAGCGGCGCCGCCGCGCCGGCCGCCACCTCCCGTGGGAAGAATTCGCGCGAGCGCCACCATTCCCTGAGATTCTCCTGCGCCTGCAGAACAAGGCCGAGCGCCAGCACAGGCGGCAGCGCCCACAGGCTGGCGCGCCTGATCCGCGCCGCGCCGGCCGTGGCATCACTCATAGGCGAGCTCCTCAAGGTCGAGCTCCGGCATGGGCGGGCCGGGATCGGCCGCCAGCGCGATCTCCGCCTGCGTGTCGAGGCGCGGCCAGCGCGAGGCGGCGACGAGCAGCGTTCCGCCCGCCACCGCTTCCCGCGGCAATTCGAAGATGAAGACGCCGCGTTGCGGCAATCCGGGCTCGAGCCGGTCATTGCCGAGCAGGCGCGGCGCGCCGGCCATGCGCGCGCTGGCGAAGAAGCGCACGCCCTGCGGGCTGCGCCAGACGGCCCCGCTCGCGGCGCTGGGCGAAGAGCGGGCCTCCAGCCGCGCGATCACCAGGGCGAAGACGCCGCCGGTCTCGCGCTCGACCGGCCGTCCATAGGCGCGAAAGCGCAGCCTCTGCGCCAGCAACACCGTGTCGGCCCGCACGATGAAGCTGCGCCCCTCCAGCGTCTCGCCGAGCCGGCCCCGCAACGGAATCGGCCCGGTGATCTCGGCATAGCCCGGCGTGAAGCGCTGCATCGCGGCCAGAAGCAGCGCCGCCAGCAGCAGCGCCCCCGCTTTCACCAGCAGGTTCACGGCGCCGCCTCCCCGTCCTTGACCGGCAGCACCGCTGCGGCGATCGGCTTGCGGTTGAACCATCCCGGCGCGGCGAAGAGATTGTCACGCGGCTTGAAGGTCTCGCCGCTGATGACGAGGCGCAGCTGCTCGGGCGCCCTTGCGCCGGGCGAAAGCCGCCAGACCACCCGCACCCTTTCGCCGAGCCCGGGTTGCAGCGCCATCAGCATCGCCTTGTCGCGCATCAGCCAGAAGGTCGGGTTGGGCTGCAATCCTTCGATCGGCGGATCGAGGCTGAGGATGCGCGCAAAGCTGTTGTCGGTCTGCGAGCTGAGATTGGTGATGTCGAGCTCGAGCGCCAGCGCCTCACGCGACTGCCTCGCCTCGTGCAGCCTGATGCGCCAGCGGCCGGTGTCGAGCGGCGCCCCGGCCGCCAGCACCGGCAGCACCGGCGGCTCGAACGCCTCCAGCAGGCTCTGGCCCGTGGTCAGGCCGAGCGCCAGCAATCCGCCGATGCCGATGGTGAGCCGGGAGGTCACCGCCTGGCGCAAGCCCGCCAGCCAGGAGAAGATCATGCGCGCTCTACAAGCCCTCGCGCCCCCGCGCCGGACAATAGCCGCGCCACGACAGATCGCAAGCGCGGCTAGGTCCGGCCGAGTTCCACCGGCACCGAATAGGAGCGCTTCACCCGCCCGAGCGCGAAGCTCGATTCGATCGAGGCGACATTGTCGAGCCGGGTCAGCTTGTCCTTCAGGAAGCGCTCATAGGCCGAAAGATCGCTGACGATGATGCGCAGCAGGTAATCGCGCTGCCCGGTCATCAGATAGCAGTCGGCCACCTCCGGCCAGCGCGAGACGGCCGCGGCGAACCGGTCGAGCTCCTCCTCGCGCTGCCGCTCCAGCTTGATCGAGGCGAACACCGAGACCGGCAGGCCGAGCTTCTCCTGGTTCACGATGGCGACATAGCCCTCGATGATCCCGGCTTCCTCCAGCAGCCGCACCCGGCGCGCGCAGGGGCTCGGCGACAGCCCCACCTTGCCGGCGAGGTCCTGCACGCTGATCCGCCCATCGCCTTGCAGGACCTGCACGATGCGGCGGTCGATCTCGTCGAGCTTGTGGTCTGGCATGATCCCTCGCTATCGGCGGCGATGTTAGCGGAAACCGCCAACAGCGAAACCGGGCGCGCCGATCTTTGGCTGCCATCGCCAGAAGAAGCATGCATGATGACCGGGTCTGGAGGCCATCATGTCCGATCCCCGCCTGCCCATCCTCGCCGAGCTCGAGAAGAAGATCCTCTGGCTCGCATCCTGGACGATCCACAACGCCAACCATCTGCGGCCCAGCGAGGACGGGCTGAAGGTCGGCGGCCACCAGGCCTCCTCCGCCTCGCTGGCGACGATCATGACGGCGCTCTACATGGCGGCGCTGCGCCCGCAGGACCGCGTCGCGGTGAAGCCCCACGCCTCGCCGATCTTCCACGCCATCAACTATCTGATGGGCCTGCAGACGCGCGAGAAGCTGGAGAACTTCCGCGGCTTCAAGGGCGCGCAGAGCTACCCCTCGCGCACCAAGGATATCGACGATGTCGATTTCTCGACCGGCTCGGTCGGCCTCGGCGTGGCGCAGACGCTGTTTTCCTCTTTGGTCCAGGACTATGTGAAGGCCCATGGCTGGGCCGCCGACACGCCCGAAGGCCGCATGGTCGCGCTGATCGGCGATGCCGAGCTCGACGAGGGCAACATCTTCGAAGCCCTGATGGAGGGCTGGAAGCATGGCGTGCGCAACACCTGGTGGGTGATCGACTATAACCGCCAATCGCTCGACGCCGTGGTGCGCGAAGGGCTCTATGACCGGATCGAGCAGGTGTTCCGCGCCTTCGGCTGGGAGGTGGTGACCCTGAAATACGGCTCGCTCCAGCAGGCCGCCTTCAAGGAGAAGGGGGGCGACCGGCTGAAGGCCTGGATCGATGCCTGCCCGAACCAGCTTTATTCGGCGCTGACCTTCCAGGGCGGCGCCGCCTGGCGCAAGCGCCTGATGGACGATCTCGGCGACCAGGGCCCGGTCACCAGGCTGATCGAGACCCGCTCCGATGCGCAGCTCTCGGCGCTGATGTGCAATCTCGGCGGCCATGACCTGCCCTCGCTGCTCGAAGCCTTCGAGGGCATCGATCATGACCGGCCGGTCTGCTTCCTCGCCTATACGGTCAAGGGCTTCGGGCTGCCGCTCGCCGGGCACAAGGACAATCATGCCGGGCTGATGACCAAGGAGCAGATGGAGGGCTTCAAGGCCGCCAACCGCATCCGGCCCGGCCATGAATGGGATCCGTTCGAGGGCATGGAGCATCCGCAGGCCGAGATCCGCGCCTTCCTCGAGCAGGTGCCCTTCTTCGCGAAAGGCCGCCGACGCCATTCGGCGCCCGCATTGCCGGTGCCGGAGCGGCTGGAGGCCGGCATCCAGCCGGTGATGTCGACGCAGATGGGCTTCGGCAAGGTGCTGGACGAGCTCGCCAAGGCGGGCGGTCCATTGGCCGATCGCATCGTCACCACCGCGCCCGACGTCACCGTCTCGACCAATCTCGGCCCCTGGGTGAACCGCCGCGGCCTGTTCGCCCGCGCCTCGCTCGCCGACACCTTCAAGGACGAGCGCATCCCCTCGATGCAGAAATGGGAGTTCTCGCCGAAGGGCCAGCATATCGAGCTCGGCATCGCCGAGATGAACCTGTTCATCAATCTCTCGGCGCTCGGCCTGTCGCATTCGATCTTCGGCGAGCGGCTGATCCCGATCGGCACCCTCTACGACCCGTTCATCTCGCGCGGCCTCGATGCGCTGAACTATGCCTGCTACCAGGACGCCCGCTTCATGCTCGTGGCGACGCCCTCGGGCGTCACCCTGGCGCCCGAGGGCGGCGCCCACCAGTCGATCGCCTCGCCGCTGATCGGCATGAGCCAGGACGGGCTTTGCGCCTTCGAGCCGGCCTTCGTCGACGAACTCGCGGTGATGATGCGCTGGTCCTTCGCCTATCTGCAGAAAGATGGCGAGGGCGATCCCGACGAGCGCACCTGGCTGCGCGACGAGACCGGCGGCTCGGTCTACCTGCGCCTCTCGACCCGCCAGCTCGAGCAGCCGCGCCGGCAGATGACGCCGGGGCTGGAACGCGACATCATCGACGGCGCCTATTGGCTGAGGAAGCCCGGCCCCAACGCCTCGGTCGTCATCGCCTACACAGGCGCGGTCGCGCCCGAGGCGATCGCGGCGGTCGGCCTGCTGGCCGAGGACCGGCGCGATGTCGGCCTGCTCGCCATCACCTCGGCCGACCGGCTGAACGCCGGCTGGCAGGCGGCCGAGCGCGCGCGCCAGCGCGGCAATCACGGCGCGAGCGCCCATATCGAGCGCCTGCTCGGCGAGCTCTCGCGCGATTGCGGCATCGTCTCGGTGCTGGATGGGCACCCCGCGACCCTGGCCTGGCTCGGCTCGGTGCATGGCCACCGGCAGAAGGCGCTCGGCGTCGAGCATTTCGGCCAGACCGGCACGATCGCCGATCTCTACCGGCATTTCGGCATCGACGCGAACGCCATCGTCCACGCCGCCAACGCCGCCGCGCCGGGCCGCCCGGTCAGGTATCTGAAGGCGCTGCCCTGACCCGCACGGTGACGCCGGCGAGCAGCCAGCCGCCGGCCAGGAAGAAGGCGATCAGCACGGCGAGCCCGGCCCGCTGGCTGGCGAACAGGCTGGTCGCCAGCGCCACCAGGGTCGGCCCCATGAACGAGGTCACCTTGCCGGCGAGCGCGAACAGGCCGAAGAACTCGCCGATCCGCTCTTGCGGGGCGATCCGCGCCAGCAGGCTCCGCGAGGAGGCCTGCAACGGCCCGGCGACCAGCCCGATCAGCAGCCCGAGCGCCAGATAGACCCGCTCCGGAAGCGAGGCGAACAGCCCGTCTCCCGGCGCCGCCGGCACGGCCTCGATGACGAAGCCGACATGGCCGGGCCCGAGCGAGAGAATGCCGATGCAGGCGAAGAGCAGGCAGGCGATCGCGCCGAGGATCACCGGCTTGCCGCCGATCGCATCGTCGAGCCGCCCGCCCAGGAAGGCGCCGAGCGTGCCGGTGATCGTCAACAGGATGCCGAAGACGCCGAGCTCGATCGTCTGCCAACCGAAGACGCCCGCGCCATAGATGCCGCCGAAGGCGAATAGCGCGACCAGCCCGTCCTGATAGATCATGTTCGCGAGCAGGAACCGCCCGAGGCCGGGCAGGCTCGGCAGCTCGGCGAGCGTCGCCTTGAGCCTGCCGACCCCGCCTGCCGCCGCCTCCTTCAGCGGGACATTGCTGCGCGGCGCGTCCGGTGTCAGGAGGAACATCGGCGTGACGAAGATCACGAACCACAGCGCGGTCAGCGGTCCGGAGAAGCGATCGCCCTCGCGCGCCGCCGCATCGAGCCCGAACAGCGGCATCAGCCCGGCCAGCGTCTTGCCGGTCTGCGGATCGGCGGCGAGCAGGCCGAGCGTCAGCGCCAGCGAGACCAGCCCGCCGAGATAGCCGACCGCCCAACCGGTGCCCGACAGCCGTCCGAGCCGTTCCGGCGGCACCAGCCGCGTCATCATCGCATTGTTGAAGATCGTCGCGAACTCGGCCCCGATCGTGCCGAGCACGAAGCCGGTCAGCGCGATCGGCACCGCGAGGGCTGAGCCGGGCCTGGCATACCAGAGCGCCGCGGAGCCGAGCACCAGCATCGCCCCGAACACGGCGATCCAGGGCTTGCGCGGCCCGGTCCGGTCGGCGATGCCGCCGAGCAGCGGCGAAAGCAGGGCGATGGCGAGCCCGGCCGCCCCCGTCGCATAGCCCCACAGCGCCTGGCCCCGTGCCGGATCCGAGGCGAGCGCCGCGGCGAAGAACGGCGCGAAGACGAAGGTGGTGACCAGCGTGAAGAAGGGCTGCGCCGCCCAGTCGAACAGGATCCAGGCGACCACCGAACGGCGCGGCGGATAGCTCACGGGCGCGGCCGGCGGCACGGAGGGAGCAATCACTGCAAGGTCGTGTCCGGATCGGAGCCGCCGCGGGCGAGCTCGATCTCGGTGATTGCCACCAGCACCTCGGCGCGCTCTTTCAGGCTTTGCGCCTCCAGCAGGGCCTGCTTCTCGCGCGCTCCGAACGGGCACATCATCGAGAGCGCGTTGACCAGGGCCTCGTTCGGCGCCTCGTTGACGCCCTTCCAGTCGATCTTCAGCTCATGCGCCTTGGCGAAGCTGCGCAGGGCCTTGAGCAGCCCGGCGCGATCGACCTCCCCTTCCCCGGCGCGCGCCTGGAAATCGACCGCGAAGCCGTCATAGGCGACGCGGGCCTGGCGATAGGGCGTGGTGACCGAGAGCTCCTCGGCGATCCGGAAGCGCGCGATCCCGGTCAGGGTGACGATATAGCGGTCGTCGCCGGTCTCGGCGAACTGGGTGATCCGGCCGAGGCAGCCGACCGACAGGAGCGGCGGCACCTGCGCCTGGCGGCCATGATCCGGCTCCGGCTGGATGATGCCGATCACCCGGTCGCCCTTCAGCGCATCGTCGATCATCGCCAGATAGCGCGGCTCGAAGATGTTGAGCGGCATCTGCCCGCGCGGCAGCAGCAGTGCCCCCGCCAGCGGGAACAGCGGCACCACCGCCGGGCAGTCTTCCGGCCCCTGATAGACCGCGTTCATGCCCATGCCGGCGCGCTCCCCCTCATGAGAACAGGAGGGCCGAGAGCTTGCGCCGGCCGGCGACGCTGTGCTCGTCCATCGGCCCCCAGGCCTCGAAGAATTGCAGCAACTGCTTGCGGGCGCCGTCGTCGTTCCAGCTGCGATCGGCCTTGATGATCGCGATCAGATGATCGACCGCCTCCTCGCGGCGCTCGCGGGCATTCAGCGCCAGCGCCAGATCGAAGCGGGCCTGATGATCCTTCGGATCGGCCGCGACCTTCCGCTCCAGCTCGGCCGTGTCGCCGAGCGAAGCCGCCTGCTCGGCGAGCTCGATCGCGGCGCGCAGGGCCGCCACGGCCGGGTCCTGCGCCTTCGCCGCCGGCACCATGGCGAGAAAGCCCTTGGCCCCGCCGAGATCGCCGCCATCGAGATGCAGCCGCGCCATGCCGGCGATCGCCACGACATTGTCCGGCTCGGCCGCCAGCACTTCGGCATAGAGCTCGCTGGCGCCGCCGGCATCGCCCGCCTCGAGCGCCTGCGCCGCCGCCGCCAGCACCTCCTCGACCGGGCCGGGCCCGCTCGGCCCGACCAGGCGCTCGATGAAGGCCTTCACCTGGCTCTCGGGCTGCGCACCCATGAACCCGTCGACCGGCTGGCCGCGCTGGAAGGCGATCACCGCCGGAATCGACTGGATGCCGAGCTGGCCCGGAATGGCCGGGTGCTCGTCGATATTCATCTTGACCAGCTTGACCTTGCCGCCGGCGGCCTGGACCGCCTTCTCGATCACCGGGGTCAGCTGCTTGCAAGGCCCGCACCAGGGCGCCCAGAAATCGACCAGCACCGGCTGGTTCATCGATTCGGCGATGACATCCTGCCGGAATCCCTGCGTCGTCGTGTCCTTCACCAGCTCCTTGGCCGGAGCCGCCTCGCCATTGATCAGCATGGCACGTCCTTCACTCTCGCAATCGATCGGCGCTGAGACCGGCAGCGCCGCAACGCTCCGTCACCCCATACATGGGAGGCTTCAGCCATTCTGTCCATCGTCCGGCGGCGCCGGGAGCTGCACGATCAGCGGCTCGTGCCCGGTGGCACGCAGGAAGGCCAGCATGTCGTCGCGCGCGATCCCGAGCGTCGCGGTGTTGACCAGCGGATGGAAGTTCAGCCGCTGGCCATCCATCAGCGCAGCGTCGAGCACCATGCTGACGCGCCCCGCGATGTCGTTCGCCACGGCGAAGGCGGTCACCGAGCCCGGCGCGACGCCGAGAACCTCCATCAGCAGCTCCGCCGAACCGAAGGACAGCCGGCCGCTGGCGCCGAGAACCTCGTGCAGGTGCTTGAGGTCGATCCGCGTGCTCTCCAGCGCCGAGACCAGGAAGAGCCGGCCCTTCTTGTCCTTCAGAAAGAGGTTCTTGGTGTGATGGCCCGGCACGCGGCCGCGCAGCTCCTTCGATTCGGCGACGGTGAAGACCGCGGGATGGTCGATCCGCGTCGTGACGATGCCGAGCGCCTCGAGCCTGGCGATCAGTTGCTCGGGCGTGAGCGGGGCGGCGGCGGTCATTGAAGCGGTCATGGCGGCGAAGCTCGGGAACGGCACGGACGAGGCCGATTTGCGTATCGGTCCGGGCCGGCTCAGGCAAGCATCCGCCATCATGCCGCCTGCACGTCCTGCCACGGCTGCGCGCCGCGGCCAGGCGCGGCAAAAAATCCGCGACAAGCCGCTTGCACTTCCCGCCGCTTTGGGGCAATAAGCCGGCCTCGCGCCGCTGGCGCGGCTGTCTCGGATGCGGGTGTAGCTCAGGGGTAGAGCACAACCTTGCCAAGGTTGGGGTCGAGGGTTCGAATCCCTTCGCCCGCTCCAGACAATTTCAGGCCTTGAGAAGCAGGCAAGCGTCGGGTCCCCCGGCGCTTTTTGCTTTTTGGCTGCAGCCTGCAGCAACCGCGCAGGCTTTTCGAATATTCAGTCATTGCCCGACTAATTTATTGCCTAAGCAAATCTAATATTCCCTCAATTCCCGCAAATAAAAATCTGGCCTCTTATATTGCCTATCAAGCACTGACGTCCGTATCATGCCGCTGCGAACTGCATCCCCACGAGGAGCGGGCTCATGGCGACGATCATCGGAACGGATGGGCAGGATAGGCTGCGCGGAACCGGCGAGGCGGATCGAATCCTGGGGCTCGGCGGGCATGACGACATCGATGGCGGCGCCGGCGACGACATCGTCGATGCCGGAGACGGGCACGATGTCGTCACCAGCTCCAGCGGCTATGATTATCTCAATGGCGGCGATGGCATCGACCGGCTGGTCCTGGTCGGAACCGGCGGCGTGGTCGACGGCGGCGCCAGCCATGACGGGCTGGTCATCGACGCCTCCGCGGCCACCGGCGATTCGCTCTTCGACGCCACCGCCGGTTACGGCGTGATCGGCAGCGCTTCGGGGCCCGCCCAGCAGATCCTCTTCCAGAACATCGAATGGGCCGCCGTCACGACAGGCAGCGGCAACGACACGGTGACCGCCGGCAATCTGACCCGCCTGATCGCGAACACCGGCGCGGGGGACGATGTGCTCCGCGGCGGAGCCGATGCCGACGATCTGGCGGGCGGCGACGGCGATGACGACATCGAGGGCGGCGACGGCGCCAATGTCCTGATCGGCGGCGCCGGCAACGATCGGATCATCGGCGGGGCGAGCTATGACCGGATGGAGGGCGACGACGGCGACGATGTGATGTTCGCCGGCGGCGGGCGCGATTCCGTCCATGGCGGGGCCGGCAACGACTACCTCAACGGGGGCGCCGGAAACGACATAATGGACGGCGGCCCGGGCGACGACCTGCTCAAGGGCGGCGCCGGCGACGACACCATCTCCAGCGGCCAGGGCCGGGACATCATCGACGGCGGCGCCGGCAACGACACGCTCTCGCATCTCCTGCTCTACAGCACCGAACCCGGTCCTGCGACCATCAATGGCGGCACCGGCGACGATTCGATCCGCGCCGATGTCGGGGATACCGTCAATGGCGGCGACGGCAGCGACCGCCTTCTGTTCGGCATGGGCGACTTGCCCGGCCCGCTCGTCTTCGACGCGGCGCAGGGCTGGCTGCCCGGCGGGCCGACCTATGCCAGCATCGAAGCCTTCTCGCTGGAGACCGGAGCTTACGACGACCGGCTGCTGGGTGCGGGCGGCGACGACCGTTTCTCGACCTTGGCTGGCGACGATCTTCTGGACGGGCGGGGCGGCGCTGACGAGCTGATCGCCGGCTTCGGCGACGATCGCCTGATCGGCGGCGACGGCGACGACCGGCTGCGCGCCGATGAGGGAACCGACCTGCTGAGCGGCGGCGCCGGCGCCGATCAGTTTCACTGGAGCGTCAGCTACGACACCAACGAGACCCTCGATCGGGTGACCGATTTCGATCCGGCGGCGGGCGATGTCATCAGCTTCCTGGTCGATGCCAATGGCGACCTCGCCTCGATCCGCGATTACGACGACTTCCTGGCCGCCTCGCGTGACACCGAGGCTGGCGTGATGGTCACGCTGGAGGGCTTCCAGGATGGCGCGATCCTGCTCGAGGGCGTTTCGCTCGCCGAGTTCTCGCCCGACAATCTTCTCTTCACGGCCATCGACTTCTGAGGAACGCGCGGCTGGCGGCTCCGCGGGCGCGGCTTTGGAACTTTCCCGGCCCCGCGCAGGTTGACCACTGGCCGCCGCGCATCGGCTCGGCAGGACCAGCAGCGGAGGTAGCAATGGGCATCATCTGGACAATCATCATCGGCTTCGTGGCCGGTGTCATCGCCAAATTCCTGACGCCCGGCTCCAATGAGCCGTCCGGCTTCATCCTGACCACGATCCTCGGCATCGTCGGCGCGGTCGTCGCCACTTATCTCGGCCAGGCCATGGGCTGGTACGGACCGGGTGAGGGAGCCGGGCTCATCGGCGCCGTGGTCGGTGCCGTCATCCTGCTCGTCGCCTGGTCGATGTTCAGCCGGCGCAGCGCCTGACCGCCGCTTCAAGGAGAATGCTGATGAGCAACGACAATGGCTTCCCCTCGATGACCGCCCTGCTCGGCCTGCTTGCGGTCGCGGGCTACCAGAACCGTGACAAGCTCGCCGAGTGGTTCGGCGGCGCGCAGAGGCGCGAGACGCCGCACGACGCTCCGCCGGGGCTCGACAATGTCGTAGGCGGCGCGCCGAACGCGACCGCGGGCGGCATCGGCGGACTGCTCGGCAACGGCATCCAGGAGCTGATCGAGCGCTTCAAGCAGGCCGGACGGGGCGAGGCCGCAGATTCCTGGGTGCGGTCCGGCCCCAACCAGCGGATCGAGGGCTCGGAGCTCGAGCAGGCGATCGGCCCCGACGTCATGGACCGGCTGGTGGCGCAGACGGGTTTGCCGCGCAACGAGATCCTGGAGCGCCTCTCGAAGCAGCTTCCCGACGCGGTCGACAAATACACCCCTGATGGCAGGATTCCCGCTTAGGCGGGGACTCCGGGCAGGACGCTCGACCATGATGCTGCGCTATGTGGTGATGTGCGGTGGCCTCGCCGGCCTGGCCTCCATGAGCTGGCTGTCTTTGGCCTCCAGGCTGGAAGGCCGCGAGATCTGGCGCCCGGCCAACGCCACCAGCCATTGGCTCCACGGCGATGACGAGGCCAGCGAAAGCACCGCACTCGATCTGCCGCATACGGCGGTCGGGGCGGCGACGCACCAGGCCTCCGCCATGTTCTGGGCCCTGCCCTTCGGGGCATGGCTCGCGGGGCGCCCCAAGCGGACGGTCCCGGCCATGCTGCGCGACGCCTCGGTGATGGCGGCCATCGCCGCCATCACCGACTATGTGCTGGTGCCCAAGCGGGTGACGCCCGGCTGGGAGCTGGTTCTGCCCAAGCGCGCCGTCGCCGGCGGCTTCGTCGCCCTCGCGCTGGGGCTGGCGGCCGGCGGGCTGGTCGCTCAGTCGCGGCGCTGACCGGCGCGATGGCGCCTGCGCTGGCCGAACTCGACGCCGTCGCCATGGCGCGCCGGCTGATCGGCGCCGAGCTGCTGGTCGACGATGTCGGCGGCACCATCGTCGAGACCGAGGCCTATTTGCGCGACGATCCGGCCTCGCACAGTTTCCGCGGGCCGACCCCTGCCAATGCGGCGATGTTCGGCCCGCCCTGGCATGCCTATATCTACCGCTCCTACGGGCTGCACTGGTGCTTCAACATCGTCGCCACCGAGCACGGGGCGGTGCTGATCCGCGCGCTCGCGCCCGAGCGCGGCATCGACAGGATGGCCGCGCGACGCGGCACCACGGCGCAGCTCGGCTCCGGCCCCGGACGACTGGCCCAGGCACTCGGCCTGAGCGGGGTTCATAACGGGTTGCCGCTCGCGCAGCCGCCCTTCGCGCTGATCGAGCGGCTGGCCGAGCCGCCGCTGCTATGCGGGCCGCGGATCGGCATCACCAAGGCGGCGGATCGCCCCTGGCGTTTCGGTCTCGCCGGCTCGGCCCATCTCAGCCGGCCCTTTCCCAGGGTCTGATCGCCGGAACCGTGGCGGGCATGCATGCGTTGGCGCAAGTGATCCCCTCCAGCCGCGCGTCCGGACCCAGTGAAACGCACGCTCTCTCGCCAGCCTCGTCAGCGCCGCAGGGCGGCCGCGCCCCGGCTCCGCGCCGCGGCGCGCGATCTCGGCTTCGTCGGCCTCGGCGCCACGCTGGCGCTGATCCTCGCGCCCGTCCTGACCCGGGCCGAGGCCTCCAACCGCGAGCGGATGGCGCGGGCACAGCGCCCGCCGGCATCGCGCAGCGGCGCCTCGGCCGAGTCGCCCGAGGATATTCCGGCGGCCGGCTGGTATGAGATCGCCAAGCGCACCGTCCACGAGGTGAACCGCGACCGCGTGTTGGCCGTCGCCGCGGGCGTGACATTTTACGGGCTGCTGGCGCTGTTCCCGGCGCTCGCCGCCTTCGTCAGCCTCTATGGCTTGGTCGCCGAGCCTCAAACCGTGATCGAACATCTGGCGGCGCTCGGCGCGGTCATGCCGGCGCAGGCCTATGAGCTGCTGCGGGATCGGGCGCTTACGCTCACCAGCCATGGCCAGCAGCAGCTCGGCTTCTCGCTGGCGATCAGCCTGGCGCTCTCGATCTGGAGCGCCAATGCCGGGATGAAGGCGATCTTCGACGCGCTGAATGTCGCCTATGGCGAGGACGAGAAGCGCAGCTTCATCGCCCTCAACGGCATCTCGCTCCTCTTCACGGCCGGCGTGCTGCTGTTTGCGCTGGTCGGCATCTTCGCCGTCGTCGCCGTTCCCTTGCTGCTCGAGCGGCTTCATCTCGGCGATGTCGCCGAGCCGCTGATCCGGATCGGCCGCTGGCCGGCGCTCTTTCTGATCCTCTCGGCAGGGCTGGCGGTGCTCTATCGTTTCGGCCCGAGTCGCGACGAGGCCCGCTGGCGCTGGGTGAGCCCCGGCGCGCTGCTCGCGGTGGCGGTCTGGATCGCCGCCTCGATCGGCTTCTCCTGGTACGTCGCGAATTTCGGCAATTACGACAAGACCTATGGCACGGTCGGCGCCGTCATCGGCCTGATGATGTGGATGTGGATCTCGGCGACGATCATCCTGGTCGGGGCCGAGCTCAACGCCGAGAGCGAGCGGCAGACCTATCGCGACACCACCGAAGGCGCACCCGCCCCGATCGGCCTGCGCGGCGCCGACGTCGCCGACCGCAAGGGCTGAATGAGCGCGACATCTCAGCCGCCGGACAGGATGGCCCAGCTCGGCGCGTGATCGCTGGCATCTTGCCGGCCGCGCTCCTCGCGATCGACGCCGGCATCGAGCAAGAGCGGCGCCAGCTCCGGGCTCAGCAGAATATGGTCGAGCCGCAAGCCGGCGTCGCGGTCCCAGCGCCGCCGCTTATAGTCCCAGAAGCTGTAGATCCGCTCGTTCGGATGGATCGTCCGCAGCGCATCCGTCCAGCCCTGCGCGAGCAGCCGGGCGAAGGCCTGGCGGCTGGCCGGCTGGACCAGCGCGTCGTCGTCCCAGGAGCGCGTCGGATAGATGTCCAAGCCCGTCGGCGCGACATTGTAGTCGCCGGCCAGGATCACCGGCACGCCCGCCTGCCGCAACGCCGCGGCATGGGCGATCAATCGCTCGAACCAGGTGAGCTTGTAGTCGAAGCGCGGCCCCGGCTGCGGGTTTCCGTTCGGCAGGTAGAGGCAGCCGACGACGATGCCGCGCACCGCCGCCTCGATATAGCGGCTCTGCCGGTCCTCCTCGTCGCCAGGCAGCGCGTTGCGGATCAGCACCGGCTCGGCGGCCTTGGCCAGGATGGCGACGCCGTTCCAGCTGGTCTGCCCCCGCCAGACCACCCCGTAGCCGGCGGCCTCGATCTCGGCGCGCGGGAAATCGCGATCCGGGCATTTCAGCTCCTGCAGGCAGACGATATCGGGCTCGGCCCGCGCCAGCCAGCTCAGCAGATTGCCGAGCCGGCGCCTGACATTGTTGATGTTGTAGGTCGCGACGGCCAGGCGCTCCCGGCGCTGCGGCCGGGGCCTGCGGGCGCTCATGGCCATGAGAACCGCAATGCTCGCGCCGGGTTCCATCCCTGCGACGCGACCGCGCCTCAGTCCGTCAGCACCAGCGCCTTGGGATCGACCGGCGCGCCGAAGTCGACCAGCGCCGAGACCGCCGTCGCGGCGCTCTCCCGGCTGGTGAAGATCACCGTGAACTCGCGCCATCCCAGCCTTGGCTCGAAGGTCAGCCGATAGCCGAGCCGCGGGTCGAAATGGATGCCCGCCAGGTCGTCATAGGCGAAGCTATGGCGCCGGACGACGCGGATCGTCACGCCGAGCGGCCCGATCGCCAGGCTGGGAAAGATGCTGTTGTGGCTGAGGGCGAGCAAGGGAAGGCTGCGCAGCCGGCTATAGCTCGCGCCCGGCGTGAGCGTCACCGCCGGCTCATTATCGATCGCCCGATACAGTCCGTTGCTCATGGCAGCTGTCAACAGGGACATGCTCCGCCCGACCTCTCGGCGACCGAGGCAGCCGATCCGGCTCGATGCCCCAAGGAAAGATGACCGCCTTTTAGGCGAGCGCCCGTCTTCCGCAAAGGGAATTTACAATTTGAAACGAATTTCGGGCCCGAGCGATCGGATGGAGCAGGCCGAATTCCTCGGGAACGATGAGAGCAGTGAAGCGGCGGGGAGGTCGCCTAGTCTGTCCCGCCGCATTCAGCACTCAGCTCAGGCTCGCCGGGTCGCCATTCTGTGCAGATTGCGAGCTGGCCCTGTTTTGAATTGGCTGCGCCCTTCCCCGGGACTGCCGCTCTCGCGAGGTGCAAGGCGCCTCTTGATTTCGTATATGAAAATTGGTTTCATATATGGGAAGGGCGCTGGCAAGACGTCGCCCGATCGGAGGGGCCCTTGCAGATTCTCGCCGCCGCCTATCGGGCGCTGCTGATCGCGCTCGTCGCGCTGATCGTCGCCATCGTCGCGATCGCCGTCGTCTTCCGCTACGGCCTCAACACGCCGCTGATCTTCAGCTTCGACCTGGCGACGATCCTGTTCGTCTGGCTGGTCTTTCTCGGGCTCGCTCCGGCGGCCCATGAAGGCTCGCATATGGCGGTCGACCTGTTCACCGCCATGCTGCCGGCGGGGGCGGCGAAGGTGCTGGCCGTGATCATGCGCCTGCTGATGATCGCCATCGCCCTGTTCCTGATCCGCCATTCCTGGGATGGCGATGCGCACCCGCATGGAGATCGCCTCGATGCGGATCTCGATGATCTGGGTCTATCTGGCGATGCCGGTCGGCTTCGCCGTCTTCGCCGCCTATGAGGCCTGGGCGCTGGCGATGGGCGCGCTCGGCCGCCCGGTCGGGAGGCACGCGCAATGAGCCCGGCCGCGCTGCTCGGCGTCTTCCTGTCGCTCACCGTCATCGGGCTGCCGATCGCCTTCGTGCTGCTCGGCACCGGCATCGCGATGACCCTGGCCGATCCCGACATCCTCGAGGTCGCCTATATCCAGAACGTCATCGTCGGCACGCAGTCCTTTCCGCTGATCGCGATCCCGCTCTTCATTTTGGCGGGCGAGCTGATGAACATCTCCGGCATCACCCGCCGGCTGATGGATTTCGCGCAGGCGCTGACCGCCAACATGATCGGCGGCCTGGCGCAGGTGAACATCGTGCTGTCGACGCTGAAAGCGGGCATGATGGGCTCGGCCAATGCCGATGCCGCGATGGACGCCAAGACGCTCGTGCCCGAGATGGTCAGGCGCGGCTACAGCCCGGCCTATGCCTCGGTCGTGACGGCCGCCTCGGCGCTGATCGCGCCGATGATCCCGCCGGGCATTGGGCTGATCCTCTACGGCTTCGTTACCGACACCTCGATCGGCCAGCTCTTCCTGGCCGGTATCCTGCCTGGCCTGATCATGACGGCCTCGATGATGGCGATGTCGCATTGGGTCGCCAGGCGCCGCGGCTACGGCCGCGACAGCGACCCGATCCCGCGCGGCCAGATGTGGAAGACCTTTCTCGGCTCGGTTCCGGCGCTGCTGATGCCGGTGATCATCGTGCTCGGGATTCGCGGCGGCATCTTCACCGCCTCCGAAGCGGGCGCCGTCGCCGTGGTCTATGCGCTGGTCTTTTGCGTGGTCTATCGCGAATGCCGCTGGCAGGACCTCGCCAACGCGCTCGCCTCCACGGCCTCGACCACCAGCGTGATCATGATCGTGCTGGCGGCCTCGGCCGCGCTGAGCTGGACGCTGTCCTTCGAGCAATTGCCGCAGAAGGTCGCGGAGATGCTGGTCGACTCCTCGTCCAACCAGCTCTCCCTGTTCGTCATCGTCGCGGTGCTCCTGCTCGCCGCCGGCATGTTCGTCGAAGGCACCGCCCTGATCCTGATCCTGGCGCCGATGTTCGCCCCGGCCGCCGCCAAGCTGAACATCGACCCGGTCCATTTCGGCATCTTCTTCGTCTACATGATCCATCTCGGCGGCATCACCCCGCCGGTCGGGACGATCATGTTCACGACCTGCGCGATCACGCGCACCCCGCTCCAGGACTTCATCAGGGAATCGCTGCCCTGGCTGGCGATGCTGCTCGCCATCGCCGCCCTGATCGCCGCGGTCCCGGGCACCGCGACCTGGCTCGGCCATCTCTGACGACACCAAGACAACATCGAGGGAGGAAGACCATGACCATCAGATCATTCGCCTGCGCCGCAGCCGTCGCCGGCCTCATGACCGCTGGAGCGGGCGCCCAGGCTCAGCAGAAGACGCCGGTGCTGCGCTTCGGCCATATGAATTCGCCGACCCATATCGTCAATCTGGGCGGCCAGCGCCTCAAGGCGGCGATGGAGAAGGCGAGCGGCGGGGCGGTGCAGATCGACCTGTTCCCCAGCGCCCAGCTCGGCGAGAACTCGGCGGTTCTGGAGCAGCTCACGCTCGGCTCCAATATCATCACCCAGGTCGGCCCGGGCACGATCGCTCAATATGTGCCGAACTATGCGGTGATGGTGCACCCGTTCCTGTTCAAGAACTGGGACGAGGTGAAGAAGGTCGCCGGCTCTCCGCTGGTGAAAGGCTGGGAAAAGGATCTGGTCAAGCACAACATCAAGCCGCTCTGCTTCTTCAATTTCGGCACGCGCGACCTCTACACCCGCAACAAGCCGGTGAAGACGCCGGCCGACTCCGCCGGCCTCAAGATGCGCGTCCAGCCGGTCGCGATCTATACCGAGCTGGTCAAGTCGATGGGCGGACAACCGACGCCCATGCCCTGGCCCGAGGTCTACAGCGCCCTTTCCCAGGGCGTGATCGACGCGGCCGAGGCGCCGCCGAACGCGATCCTCGACCAGAAGCATTACGAGGCCGCCAAATTCTACATGAAGACCAACCACATCCTCGACGCGTCCATCGTGGTGATGAGCCTGCGTGCCTTCAACGCGCTCAGTGCCGAGCAGAAGAAGGCGCTGGAGAGCGCGGCGGACGAGGCCTGCGACTGGATGACGGCCGAATCGACCAAGGTCTATGACAGCGCCGTCGCTGAGCTGGAGAAGCGCGGCATGACGATCGTGTCGGATGTCGACCGCGCAGCCTTCGAGACATCGGCGCAGTCGATCCAGAAGGCCTTCCCCTCCTGGTCCCCGAACCTCGTCGCCCATATCGGCAAGCAGCTCGGCCGCTGAGCCGCCGCCATCGTCATTGCGGGCGCTGCGAAGGCGCCTCGCAATGACGAAGCGGCCAAAGCTCACCGTTGATCAACCCACATAGAGCCCCAATCGTGACAGACGACACCGATGCGGCGAGCCGCTACCGCGCCCCGGCCCTAGAAAAGGGGCTCGACATCATCGAGCTGCTGGCGGGCGCGACCGGGGGCCTGTCGCTGACCGCCATCGCCGGCACGCTCGGGCGCTCCATGGGCGAGATCTACCGGATCGCCCTGGCGCTGGAGGCGCGCGGCTATATCCGCCGCGACCCGGAATCCGATCTCTATGCGCTGACGCTGAAGCTGTTCGAGCTCTCGCATGAGAACCCGCCCACCAACCGGCTGCTCTCGGTCGCGCTGCCGCTGATGGAAACGCTCGCGGCCGATGCGCAGCAATCCTGCCATCTCGCCGTGCTCAGCGGGGCGCGTGTGTTGATCGTCGCGCAGGTCGATGCGCCCCGGGCGATGCATTACGCCGTCCGGCTCGGCGCCCAGTTCCCGCTGGCCGAGACCTCCTCCGGCGCGGTGCTCTTCGCCTATCAGCCGGAGCACCACCGCCAGGCCCTGCTCGATGCCAGCATCGCCTCGGTGCCGGAGCTCGCCCGCACGCTGCCCGAACGTGCGCAGACGATCCTGGCCCAGGGCGGCGAGCGCCAGCCGAGCCTGGTCGTCGACGGCGTCACCAATCTCAGCCAGCCGGTCTTCGACCATCGCGGCGTCATCGCCGCCGCCCTCACCATCCCGTTCCTGGCCCAGAAGGGCCTCTCCGTCGACGTCGACGAGGCGGAGCGGGCCGTCATCGCCACAGCGGCCGGTATCTCTGCCGCGCTCGGCTGGCGCGACCCGCGCCAGCAAACCGCCGACAATGCAGGAGAAGCCGCATGAGCGGAGCGGAAAAGACATTATGAGCGGAGCGGGAGAGACATTATGAGCGGAGCGCTCACGGGATTGCGCATCCTCGATTTCAGCCATCTGCTGTTCGGGCCCTTCGCCACGCAGATGCTGGGCGATCTCGGCGCCGATGTGATCAAGGTCGAGCGGCCGGTCAGCGGCGATCTCTACCGGGACCTGCCGCCCTTCTTCAATCGCAAGCTCGGCGATTTCGAGAATCCGAGCTTTCTCGCCTGGAACCGCAACAAGCGCTCGCTGGCGGTCGACCTCAAGAACCCCGAGGGCAAGAAGCTGCTGCAGGACATCGCCGCAACGGCCGATGTCTTCGTGCAGAATTTTCGCCCCGGCGTGCTCGACCGGCTCGGTTTCGGCTATGAGGAGCTCTCACGGATCAACCCGCGGCTGATCTATTGCTCGGGCTCCGGCTATGGCGAGAGCGGCCCCTATCTCGAGCGGCCCGGTCAGGACCTGCTGCTGCAGGGGCTCTCCGGCATCATGTCGGTGACCGGCCGGGCCGGCGTCTCGCCGACGCCGCTGGGCGTCGCCATCGCCGACCAGCTCGGCTCCTATCACATGGTCTACGGCATTCTCGCGGCGCTCTATCACCGCGAGAAGACCGGGCGCGGCCAGAAGGTCGAGGTCGATCTCTTCCGGGCGCTGCTCGCGCACCAGACCCAGGAATTCGTGACGACGCTCAACACCGGCCGTGTCTTCGAGCGGCCGAGCTCCGGCATCGCCCATCCCGGCATGCCGGCGCCCTTCGGCGTCTATGAGACGCAGGACGGTTTCCTGAACATCGCGATGAACCCCTTCGCCAAGCTGGCGGAGGCGCTGGAGGCGCCGCAGCTGATGCGCTTCGCCGATGCGGAGACGCTGTTCGAGCAGCGCGACGAGGTCCACGCCGCCATCGAGGCGGTGACCAGGACCCGCAGCACCCAGGCCTGGATGGAGCGGCTGCTCTCCTTCGATCTCTGGTGCGGCGAGGTGGTGCGCCAGGAGGAGGTGCCGAACGATCCGCAGGTGAAGCATATGGAGGCCTTCACCTCCTACCAGCACCCGGTCATCGGCGAGGTGAAGACGGTCAACGTCCCGGTCACCTTGTCCGAGACGCCCGGCAGGATCGAGCGACATGCGCCGATGGTCGGCGAGCATACGCTGGAGATCCTGGCGGAGCTCGGCTTCGACGGCGAGCGAATCGCCACCCTGCGCGCCTCCGGCGCCGTCTGGGTTCACCCGAAGGCAGATCAGGCGGCGGCATGAGCGACACTCTCACCCGTTTCGAGCGGCGCGGCCCGGTCGCGCTGCTGACCTTCTCGCGCCCCGACCAGCTCAACGCCATGAACGGCGCGATGGTCGAGGAGATCCTGGCCGGCATCGCGCAGGCCGGCGCCGATGATGCGTTACGCGCGCTCGTCCTCGCCGGGGCTGGCGGCAACTTCATGGCCGGTGCGGACGTCAAGGCCTATGCGGCGCAATCGGCCGAGGCCTTTCGGGATTTCCAGGATAGCGCCGGCCGCATCTATGGCGCGCTGGAGGCCTTGCCCAAGCCGGTGGTCGCCGCGATCGAGGGCTATGCGCTCGGCGGCGGTTTCGAGATCGCGCTCGCGGCCGACCTGATCCTGGCCCATCCCGATGCCAAACTCGGCCTGCCCGAGGTGAAGCTCGGACTGGTACCGGGCGGCGGCGGCACCCAGCGCTTGGCGCGCAAGCTCGGGCCGAACCGCGCCGCCGAGCTCCTGATGACCGGACGCTTCGCGAGTGCCGCCGAACTGGCGGCCTGGGGCGTCGTCAACCGCGTCGTGCCCGATGCCCTCGGCGAAGCGCTCGCGCTGGCTGAGCAGATGGCGCGCCATCCCGCGGCGGCGCTGGCCGATCTGAAGCGGCTCAACCTGGCCGCCTGGCAGACCGGGCTCTCGGACGGGCTCGACGCGGAGCGCGACGCGGTCTGCGCCCTCTTCCTGACCGGCGACGGCATGCAGCGCATCCGCGACTTCGTGGCGCGCTCGGAGCGCAAGAAGGCGCAAGCGACCGAGGCGCAAGCGGGCAAATCGGCGGGAGACAATTCGTGAGCACGACACTTCAGGGCATCACCTGGGACCACCCGCGCGGACGCGCCCCGCTGGAGAAGAGCATTGCCCGCTACCGGGCTGAGCGCCCCGAGGTCGCGATCTCATGGACGGCCCGCAGCCTCAGGGATTTCGGCGAGCTGCCGCTGGAGGCGCTGGCGGAACGCTTCGACCTGATCATCTTCGATCATCCCTTTGTCGGCCAGGCGGCCAAGCGCGGGCTGCTGGTCGATCTGAAGCCGCATATCCCGGCGCAGGCCATGGCCTGGCTCGATGCGGGCGCGGTCGGCCCCTCCTGGCGCTCCTATCATTGGCAGGACGGAATCTATGGGCTGCCGATCGACGCTGCCGCACAGGTCGCGGCCTACCGCCCGGACCTGATGGAGAAGGCCGGCCGGCATCCGCCGGCGACCTTCGATCAGCTGCTGCGGCTGGCGCGCCATCTGCGCGAGCATGGCCTGTGGGTCGGTGTCCCGGCCTGCCCGATCGACGCCGCCTGCATGGTGCTGACGCTCGCGGCCAATCTCGGCCAGCCGGTGACGACCGAGCGAGGCCTTTTCGTGGAGCGCGATTTCGGCATCGCCCTGCTGGAGCGGCTGAAGGCGCTCACCGACCTCAGCCATCCGGATTCCGTGCGGATGAACCCGATCCAGATGCTGGATCTGGCCGCCGGCGGCGACGAGATCGCCTATATCCCCTACACCTTCGGCTACACCAATTACAGCCGCGCGCAGGCCCGGAGGCCGCTGCGCTTCACGGATATCGTGGCGGCGGGCGATCGCGCCTGCCAGGGCACCCTGCTCGGCGGCGCCGGCTTCGGCGTCACCAGCCGCTGCCGCGACGTCGCCGAGGCGGTCCGCTACGGGCTTTATCTGTGCTCGCCGGATTACCAGCGCACGCATTACTTCGCCGATGGCGGCCAACCCGGCATGCTCCAGAGCTGGACCGATCCCGACTGCGACGCGCGCAGCCTCGGCTTCTTCTCGGGGACGCTGCGGACGTTGGGCTCGGCCTATCTACGGCCACGATTTGCCGGCTATGTTTCCTTCTTCGAGGAGGGCGGCATCAAGACCAATGCCTTCCTGCGCGGGGAAGGCGATGCCCCGGCGCTGATCGACTGGTTCAACCGCGCCTTCGCCGAAGCCATCCGGCAAGCCTGACGACGAGGATAGCGACGATGACTGGCATCTGCCTGCGCGGCATGACCTGGGACCACCCGCGCGGCTATGACCCGCTTGTCGCCTGTTCGGCGCTCTACCGGGAGCGCGAGGGCGTCGAGATCGGCTGGGAGAAGCGCTCGCTTCAGGATTTCGAGTCCTTCCCGGTCGAGGAGCTGGCACGGCAATATGATCTGATCGTCATCGATCACCCGCATGTCGGCCAGGTCCTGCGCGAAGGGTGCCTCTACCCGCTCGACCAGCCGGGCCTGTCGGCGGAGCGCCGCGCGCTGCTCGCCGGCTCGGTGGGGCTGTCCTATCACAGCTACCTGTTCGGCGGCCGGCTCTGGGCGCTGCCGCTCGATGCGGCGACGCAGGTCCAGGCCTGGCGGCCCGACCTGATCAGCCGGGCGCCGGAGAGCTGGGATGAGATCGTCACGCTGGCCCGCGCCGGCCGCATCGTGCTGCCGCTGCGTCCACCCCATTCACTGATGTGCGTGATGACGCTGGCGGCCAATCTCGGCTGGCGGCCGGGCCCGCCTAGCGAGGATTTCCTGCCGCGCGAGATCGGCGAGCGGGCGATCGAGCAGCTCGCCGAGGTGGCGGCGCATCTCGACGCGCGCTGCTTCGGCTTTGATCCGATCGCGGCGCTCGACCTGATCGGCAGCAGCGACGGTGCCGTCTCCTGCCCGCTGGTCTATGGCTATGTCAGCTATGCGCTCGCCGGTTTCCGGCCCCGGCGCCTGGCCTTCGCCGATATTCCATGCCTGGGCAGCACCGGCCCGCTCGGCTCGGTCCTGGGCGGCACCGGATTGGCGGTGTCGGCGATGTCCGAGCATTGCGAGGCCGCGCTGCGCTTCGCTTACTGGATCACCTCGGCGGCGATCCAGGGCGGGCCTTATTCTGCGGCCGGCGGCCAGCCCGGCCATGGCGCCGCCTGGCTCGACCAGGGCGTGGACGAGGCGGCCAATGGCTTCTTCACACAGACCCGCGCGACGCTCGAAGGCGCCATTCTGAGGCCGCGCCATGACGGCTACATGGCTTTCCAGGCCAGGGCGGCCCAGCTCGTCAGCGAAGGCCTGGAGCAGCGCTGGAGCGCGGCCCGCATCCTGGGCGCCGTGAACGGCGCGGCGCGCGGCTAGGTCCGCCCTCGCTCCTGCCCCCCGGTCATGCTCGGGCCGAACGGAACGCCCGCGCCCCCTCCGGCGAAACGCCTAAACCGCCCGCTCCTTTGCCGACATCGCAGCGGACGGCGGGTCGCGCTCGCGCAACGCGGTGACGTTGCGTGATATTCCCCAAAATACATTTGTGTCATCAAACATTCATTTGTATGGTCCATGGCAAAACCGCTGCCCCGGATGGACGGAAGGCGGCTCGTGCCCGGCCGGGGCACGCCTTCGGAGGGGACGTCATGCGCCGGGTCGTGCAGATCTCAGACACTCATCTCAGCCCGACCAAGCAGCATTTCGCCTGCAATTGGCAGCCGCTGACCGCCTGGCTGTCGCAGCAGCGCCCCGATCTCGTCATCCACACCGGCGATGTGACCGTCGACGGCGCCGATGTCGACGAGGATATGAGCCATTGCCGCGGCCTGCTCGACGGGCTCGGCGTGCCGGTGCTGAGCATCCCCGGCAACCATGATGTCGGCGAGGCGTATCATCCGCACCAGCCGGTCAACGCGGCGCGGCTGACGCGCTGGCGCGACCATATCGGCGATGATTTCTGGGTGCACGATATCGAAGGCTGGCGGCTGATCGGCCTCAATTCGATGCTGTTCGGCAGCGACGAGGCCGACGAGGCCGAGCAGCTCGCCTGGCTGGAGCGTGCGATCGGCGAGGCGCAGGGCCGGCGCCTCGGCTGGTTCCTGCATCGTCCGCTCTTCATCGAGGCCCCGGACGAGGGCGACAAAGGCTATTGGAGCGTGCCGCCGCGCCCGCGCGCCCATCTGCTCGATCTCGTGCGCAAGCACGAGGTCGCCTTCGTCGCCAGCGGGCACCTGCACCGCGCCCATGATTTCACGGAAGGCGGCACCCGCTATCTCTGGGGCCCCTCCTCCGGCTTCGTGGTCGGCGAGGCCCTGCAGCCGGGCATGACCGGCGCCACCAGGCTCGGCGCCGTGGCCTATGAGTTCTCGGGCCGCGACTACACCGCCGAGATCCACGAGATCGCCGCGCTACGCACGCTCTGGATCGACGACGTCATCCACGAGGTCTATCCGCCCCGCGCGGCCTGAACGACGCCCGACCCCCGAACAGAAAGGCGCGCGACGTGGCGACCGTCACCCTCTCTTCCATCGCCAAATCCTTCGGCAGCACCCGCGTGCTCGGCGGCGTCGATCTCGACATCGCCGATGGCGAATTCCTGACGCTGGTCGGCCCGTCCGGCTGCGGGAAGTCGACGCTGATCCGGATCATCGCCGGGCTCGAGCATCAGGAGCGCGGCGGTGTCGCGATCGGCGGCCGCGGCGTCGACCATTTGCGCCCGCATGAGCGCCGCGTCGCCATGGTGTTCCAGTCCTATGCGCTCTACCCGCATATGAGCGTGCGGGCGAATATCGGCCTGCCCTTGACCATGTCGCGGCTGAAGCTCTGGCAGCGCCTGCCGCTGCTGCGGCTGGCGTCCGGCCGGCGCCGCGCGGTGATGCGCGAGATCGAGGCCGAGATCGGTGCCGTCGCGGCCCAGCTCCAGCTCGAGCATCTGCTCGATCGCAAGCCGGCGCAGCTTTCCGGCGGCCAGCGCCAGCGCGTCGCCCTCGGCCGGGCCATGGTCCGCCAGCCCGACGTCTTCCTGATGGACGAGCCGCTCTCCAATCTCGACGCCAAGCTGCGCGTCCATATGCGCACCGAGCTCGCCGAGCTGCACAAGCGCCTCGGCGCGACCTTCATCTATGTCACCCACGACCAGGTCGAGGCGATGACGATGTCCGACCGGGTCGCGATGATGGATTCCGGCACGATCCTGCAGCTCGGCACGCCCTCGCAGCTTTATGAGAAGCCGGCTTCGCTCAAGGTCGCGCAGTTCATCGGCAGCCCGGCGATCAATCTGCTGCCGGTCGCGGTCGGTGCAGGCGGGCGGCTCGAGCTGTTCGGCCGGCCGCTGGGGCTGGCGGTGGGCTTGGCGCCCGGCCAGACGGCGACGCTCGGCGTGCGCTCCGAGGCGCTGTCGCTGCTGCAGACCGAGGCGGCGGGCCGGGCCTGGTTCTCGGCACGGCTGCGGCGCAAGGAGAATCTCGGCTCGGAATACATCCTGCACTTCGACCTCGCCGGCCGCGACGCGCCGGGCGTCACGATGCGGGCGAGCCCCGCCGTCGCCGCCGGGCTGAACGAGGCGAGCGAGGTCAGGCTCGGTTTCGAGGAGGCGGCCGGCCATCTCTTCGGACCGGACGGGGCTCGGCTCGAACCGCGCGCGGGCGGCATCGCCACCGCCGCGGTCGTGTCGCTGAGGGCCTGAGCATGGCCCTGGCGCTGGACATGCCCGCTCGGCCGGCCACGGGGCATCGCCGCCGGCTCCTGATCGAGCGGGCGACGGGGCTCGGCTTCGCCATGCCGGCGCTGCTGCTGCTGGTGGTGACGATCCTGGCGCCGCTCGCCGTGCTGATCGTGCTCAGCCTGACAAACTACGAATTCGGCGGCGTCGATCTCGACTTCGTCGGGCTCGGCAATTTCCAGAAGGCGCTCGGCGACCCTCTGATCCGGCGTTCGCTGCTGAACACGCTGATCTATGTCGCGATCGTCGTGCCGGGCGGCGTGTTCGGAGCGCTGCTGATCGCCATCCTGATCCACCGGCGCAGCCGCACGCGCTCGCTCTACGAAGTGATCTATTTCCTGCCGGTGACCTCGACGCTGATCGCCATGGCGACGGTCTGGCAGTTCCTGCTCCACCCTTCGCTCGGCCCGGTCGCGGCGGTGATGAAATGGCTCGGCCTGGCGCCGGTGGCCTTTCTCAGCGAGCCCTCCACGGCGCTGGCGACGCTGGCGGTGATCGGCGTCTGGCAGCTGCTCGGCTTCAACATGATCCTGTTCCTGGCCGGGCTGACCGCGATCCCGCGCGATCTCTACGAGGCCGCCGATATCGACGGGTGCTCCGGCGCCATCGACCGCTTCCTGACCATCACCTGGCCGCTGCTCGGGCCGACGACGATGTTCGTGGTGATCACCACGATGATCACCGCCTTCAAGGTCTTCGACACGGTGGCTGTGATGACGCGCGGCGGCCCGGTCGGCTCCACCGAGGTGCTGCTCTACAACATCTATCTCGAAGGCTTCCAATACTTCCACACCGGCTATGCCGCGGCGCTGACCTTCATCTTCCTCGCCTTCATCCTGGTGTTCTCGGCCGTGCAGACCTTCGCGCTCGACAAGAAGGTGCATTACTGATGCGCCGCGCCCTCAGCCTCGTCGCCGTCCATGCCGTGCTGCTCGCCGGGGCGCTGTTCATGCTGGCGCCCTTCGTGTGGATGCTGGTCACCTCGATCAAGCCGCCGGCCGAGATCTTCGCCGCCGAGATCGCGCTCTGGCCGAAGCAGTTCTACGGCGTCGAGAACTATCGCTTCGCCATGGAGAAGGCGCCGCTGCTGCGCTTCGCGATGAACGGCGCGATCATCTGCCTCGGCATCCTCGTGGTGCAGCTGCTCGTCGCGATTCCTTGCGCCTACGCGCTGGCCAAGCTCGATTTTCCCGGCCGCAACCTGCTGTTCGTGCTGGTGCTGCTCGGGCTCGCCATCCCGGTGCAGGTGCCGGCGATGCCGCTCTATATCGGCCTGGCGCAGCTCGGCCTGCTCAACACCTATTTTTCGATGATGGTGCCGTTCTTCCTGTCGGTCTTCGCCATCTTCCTGTTCCGGCAGTTCTTCCGCAGCTTCCCGGACGACATCATCAACGCCGCCCGGCTCGACGGAATGAGCGAGTTCGAGATCGTCTGGCGCATCGTCACGCCCAGTGCCTGGCCGGCCATCGCCGCCTTCGCCGTGTTCTCGACGGTGGCGCACTGGAACGATCTCTACTGGCCGCTGATCGTCATCTCCGACGCCAGGCTCGCCCCGCCGCCGCTCGGGATGATGTTCTTCGCCGATGCCGAGACCGGCTCGAATTACGGGGCGCTGACCGCCGCGGCGACGATCCTGACCGCGCCGCTGGTCATCGCCTTCCTCGTCGCGCGGCGCAAGTTCATCGACGGCATCACAATGACCGGCGTCAAATAAACCGGACCTGAAACGCCCATTCCGAGCAATCGACGACACCATTGCAAAGGAGAAGATCATGAAAGCCTTAGGCAGAACCTTGGCTGCCGCCGCGCTGGCGCTCGCCGCCTCGACGGCCGCCCGCGCGCAGGAGGTCACGCTCGACGTGCTCTACGCCTTCCCGGCCTTCGCCAAGTTCCATGAGCCGATCGCCGCGGAGTTCATGAAGAAGAACCCGTCGATCAAGATCAATTTCCGCGCGCCGGCGGCGAGCTATGACGAGGGCCACCAGGCGATGCTGCGCCAGTCGGTCACCAGCCAGCTGCCGGACGTCTACTATTCCGGCTTCCACCTGCTGACCGAGCTGGTCGAGACGCTGGAGAAGCGCAAGCAGGTCGTCGATCTCGGGCCGCTGCTGAAGGGCGAGCCGGAGGAATGGCGCAAGGCGAACTATTCGCAGGCGCTGCTCTCGCTCGGCCAGGTCGGCGGCAAGCAGGCGGGCCTGGCCTTCAACGCCTCGACGCCGCTGATGTATGTCAACGCCGAGCTGGTGAAGAAGGCCGGCGGCGATCCCGACAAGATGCCCGATAATTGGGCCGATCTCATCGCCCTCGCCAAGAAGATCAACAGCGGCGAAACCGCCGGCGTCGCCTACAACATCCATGACTGGCCGGACGATTGGCTGTGGCGCGGCATCGTCCAGCAGGGCGGCCACAAGCTGCTCGACGAGAGCGGCAAGAAGGTCGCCTTCGGCGGCGATGTCGGCCTCAAGGCGCTGACGACGCTGCGGGCGCTGGTCACCGAGGGCGGCATGCCGCTGATCGACTGGGACCAGTCGCGCCAGCAGTTCATCGCCGGCAAGATCGGCATCTTCTTCGACACGCCGGCCCGTCTTCGCCAGGTCACCGATCTGGTCGGCGAGCGCTTCACGCTGAAGACCGCGATCTTCCCGATCGACGACAAGGCCAAGGGCACGCTGCCGACCGGCGGCAACGCCGCGATCATCACCGCCAAGGACGCCGCCAAGCAGAAGGCCGCCTGGGAGTTCGTGAAGTTCGTCACCGGGCCGGAAGCGCAGAAGATCGTCGTTGAGACCTCGGGCTACATGCCCACCAATCTGCGCGCCGGCGAGGACGCCTTCCTCGGCCCGTTCTACAAGCAGAACGCCAATTTCCGCACGATCAACGGCCAGATCAACCGCGCGGCGCCCTGGCAGGGCTATCCGGGCGGCAACTCGGTCCGGATCTGGCGGCAGCAGCGCGAGGTCGTCGCCGGCGTGATGCGCGGCGAGATCCAGCCGAAGGCCGGCATCGAGCGCATGGTCTCCGAGACCGAAGCGCTGATGAAGTGAGGCGAATGGCGAATAGCGTATAGCGAATGGGAGTGGCGGATGGCACTGCGCCATTCGCCACTCGCCACAAAGGACACTCCATGATCATCGCCCAGCTCAGCGACTTCCACGCCCGTCCGCATGGCCGCCCGGCCTATGGCATCGTCGACACCAATGCCGCGGTCATCGCCGCCGTCGAGGCCGTGCTGGCGATGGAGCCGCAGCCCGATTGCGTGCTGGTGACCGGCGATCTCGCCGATTGCGGCCTGCCGGAGGAATACGCCATCGTCCAGGCGGCGCTGCGGCGGCTCCCGATGCCGGTCTATGTCATCCCCGGCAATCACGACCGGCGCGACAGCCTCGTCGAGGCGCTGGGCGCCGATCACCCCTATCTGCCGAAGACGGGCTTCCTGCATTATGTGATCGAGGGCGGTCCGATGCGGCTGATCGGGCTGGACACCGTCGTCGCCGGCGAAAGCGGCGGCGAGATCTGCGCCGAGCGTGAGCTCTGGCTCGCCGATCAGCTGCTGGAGGGCCAGGGGCAGCCGACGCTGATCTTCATGCATCATCCGCCCTTCGCCGTCGGCATCGACGGGATGGACGAGATCCTCTGCCGGGTCTCCTCGGGATTTCCCGATCTGGTGACGGCCCACCCGGAGATCGAGCGGATCCTCTGCGGACATTATCACCGGCCGATCCAGCGGCGCTTTGCCGGAACGATCGGCTATGTCGCGCCCGGCATCGCCCATCAGGTTGCGCTCGATCTGCGGCCGGGCATGCAGAACCAGTTCGTGATGGAGCCGCCGGCCTTCGCTGTCCATGCCTGGGCGCCGGAGACCGGCCTGGTCAGTCATCTCCAGCCGATCGGCGATTACGGCCCGCGGCGGGCTTTCGTGCTCGAAGCCGACTATCCCGGCCAGGCCCTGCCGGCAGCCGCCAATGGCTGAGGCCGATTACGGCGCTCTGCTCGACCGGGCGGACAGCCTGGCGCGGCAGGCCGGCGAGCTCCTGGTGCGGATGCAGAGCGAAAGCCTCGAGATCACCCGCAAGCATGGGCTCGACGTGGTCACCGCGGCCGATCTCGCCTCCGAACGGCTGGTGATCGAGAGCCTGCGCCGGCTGACGCCGGAGGCCGCAATCCTCTCCGAGGAGGCCGGCTTCTCCGGCTCCGCGCAGGCGCCGCGCTGGATCATCGATCCGCTCGACGGCACGGTGAACTATGCCAGCGGCCTGCCCTTGTTTTCGGTGACCCTGGCCTATCAGGAGGCCGGGCTGACGCGTCTCGGCGTGACGCATGCGCCGCTGGCCGGGCTGACGGCGCTCTATGCGCAGGGCGGCACAGCCAGCGTCGACGGTCGTCTCGCGCGCGTTTCGCGAACGGCACGGCTCGCCGATGCCGTCGTCTCGCTCTGCCTGACCTCGCATTACCAGCGCGAGGATCTGGAGCGCACCAATGCCGTTGTCGCCCGCCTCTCGGGCCTGTGCCGGGGCGTGCGCGTCATCGTCTCCGGCGGGCTGGAAATGTCGCTCGTCGCCGCCGGCCGGCTCGACGCCTTCGTCGGTCTCAAGGCGGATATCGTCTCGCATGCGGCGGCGATGCCGCTGGTGCGCGCCGCCGGAGGACGCATCACGACCGTCGCCGGGACGGATTCCCGCGACGAGGACCTCGAGAAGGTCGTCTCGAACGGGCTGATCCATGACGAGCTGCTGGAGGTGATCCGCGGCGCCTGAGCGTGGCCGAGCCGGCGTCAGCGATCCGCCAGGGCGAGCGCCGCCGCAGCGGTGCGCTCATCGGTGATCAGCACCGTCGCGAGCCCCCCGGCCAGTGCCGCCGCGATCACGGGCACCTTGTTGATCCCGCCCGAAGCGAGGATCGTCATCGGGATCCGGGCGAAGGCGTCGAGCGGCAGGGCGATGGCGCGCCGATTGATCGCGTGGTCGAGCGGGCGGCCCTTGGCGTCGATGAACTGGCCGAGCAGGTCGCCGACCGCGCCCTTGGCCGCCAGCTCGGCGACATCGACATCACGCGGCAGGCCATAGCGCACCAGCAGCGAGCGCTCGCTGAGATCGCCGGCGCTGAGGATCGCGACATCGGTGGCCCGAATGCGCGCGAAAGCGTCCTCGAAAACGTCCTGCGCCAGGATGGTGTCGCGTGACTGCGGCGTGCCGGCATAGATCGGGGCGGCGAGATAATGGCACTGAGCCTGCCAGAGGCTGGCGAAGGAGCTGGCGATCTCGAACGTGTTGAGCTCGATGCCATAGGTCAGCCCGCCCATCATCGAGGTCACGGTGAGCTCGCGGAACCTTCCGGGGCTGACGGCGCGCACCGTCTCGCGCAGCGTGCCGCCCCAGCCGACGCCGAAGATCCCCGCCGGCTGCTCCTCCACCACCCGTGACAGGAACACGCCCGCCGCCCGCCCGATCTGCACCGGGATCTGGTCGGGCTCGCTCGGCGTCGGCACCACGACGGCCTCCTTCAGGCCGAAGCGCAGGGCCAGGGCGCGCTCCAGGCTGACGCAGCTCTCGAGCCGGGAATTGATGGTGATGTTGACCAGGCCGCTCCCGCGCGCCTCGACCAGCAGCCGGTTCACCCGCAGCCGGGTCAACTTCAGCCGCTCGGCGATCTCCGCCTGGGTCAGCCCTTCCATATAGTAGAGCCAGGCGGCCCTCACCTGCGTCTGGGCATCTTCAGGCATCGCTGCATCCTGACGAGTATCTCGGCCGCCGCTGCTTATACCGCCCCGTCATGCGCTCACAACCGAGCGCCATGTCAGGGGCGGTTTTCGCCCGGAGTATAACCAATGTAAGAAGAACAATACATTTGTTTACCCGGGTATGCCCGAGATGTCCCATGCCGTCTTCCTCCATGCCGCGGGCGATGCGCGCGTCGCCCCCTTCAATCTTCGGGAAGGGGCGCCCGGCGAGACCCTGATCGATGTCGCCGCCGTCGGGCTCTGCGGCAGCGACCTGCATTATTACAAGGATGGCGGCATCGGTTCGGCCGTGATCGCCCGTCCCTTCGTGCCGGGCCACGAGTTCAGCGGCTGGCTGAGCGAGGACCTGCCGGCGCTCGGGCTGGCGCGCGGCGCGCTCGTCGCGGTCGATCCCAACCAGGCCTGCGGGCAGTGCGGGCATTGCCGGGAGGGACATCCGAATCTCTGCCCGCAGGTGGTCTTCATCGGCGCACCGCCGCATGACGGGGCGATGACCGAGCGCATCTGGGTGCCGGTCTCGCAGATCGTGCCGGTGCCGCAGGACTTCTCCGCCAGCGACGCGGTGATGCTGGAGCCGCTCGGCGTGGCGATCCATGCCGTCGATCTCGCCCGCCCGCGCCTGCTCGAGCGGGTGGCGCTGATCGGCTGCGGCCCGATCGGCCTGCTGATCCTGCAGGTGCTGCGCAGCGCCGGCGCGGGCGAGATCCTCGCTTGCGATCCGCAGCCGCATCGGCGCGCGCTGGCGCTGAAGCTCGGCGCCAGCAAGGCCGGTGAGAGCGTCGCGGAGATCGCCGATTGGACCGGCGGCGAGGGCCTGCCGCTGGTGATCGAGGCGACCAACGCGCCGGAGGGCTTTCGCGACGCGGTGCGCGCCGCGCGGATCGGCGGGCGCGTCGTGCTGGTCGGCATTCCCGACGGCGATTCCTATGTGGTCCCGGCGTCGGAGACGCGCCGGCGCGGCCTCACCATCAAGTTCTCGCGGCGCATGGGCCATGTCTACCCGCGCGCGATCGAGCTGCTGGCGCTGGGCAAGGTCGATGTCGAGGCGGTGATCAGCCATCGCTTCGCGCTGGCGCAAGGGCCCGATGCCTTCCGCCGGCACGCCGCCAACGAGCCCGGCATGGTCAAGAGCATCATCTATCCCAAGGGCGTCTGACCGGGCTCAGCCCGCCTTTGCCGCCAGCCGCTTCTGCGCCGCATGCGCATCCTCGTCCATGCCGGCGCGCCAGTAGCTGACGACGAGGTGCTCATCGGTGCCCGGCCGCAGCCGGGTCCGCGCCGCGGCCCGGATCTCGCGGAAGGCGCCGAACTCGCAGGCCGCCCAGAGATAGAGGCCGCCATCCTGCGGCCAGCGGGCGTGCGCGAACGCGTCGGGCAGCAGGCTGCCGGGCGCCGCGCCGCCGCGATGCAGCCAGCGCAGCGCGACGCCGGCCGGCCGCGCCAGAACCTGCTCCTCTCCGGCATCCGCGACTTCGAGAATGGCGAGCCCCCGCGCATCCGCCGGCAGATTCTCCAGCATCCGTGCGACGGCCGGCAGCCCGGTCTCGTCGGCGAGGAAGAGATAATGCGCCGCCGGCTTCAAGCCGCGCCCACCGGGCCCCGCCATGCCGATGCGGTCGCCGGCCCGCGCCCGGGCGGCGAAGGCCGAGCCCGGCCCCGCATCGTCATGCAGCACGAAATCGATCGCCAGCGTCCCGGCGGCGGGATCGATCTCGCGGATCGTATATTTGCGGATGGCCGCACGCCGCTCCGGCGGCGGATGCTGCAGCAGCCCGTCGCTGCCGATCATCGGCCAGGCCGGCTCCGCGAGCCCCTCCGGCGGGAAGAACAGGCGCACATGCAGCGCATCGAGCCGCGCGAACCGGCCGAGTGCCTCGCCCCGCAAGCGGATGCGGCGCATATGTGGCGTCAGGACCTGGGTGCCGGTGACCGTCAGCACCCGGAAGTCAGGCGGCAGCATCGGCTGCGTGCCATCGCCGGTCCAGGCGATCGCCGGCTTTGGGCCAGCGGGCGCGAACTCCACCACATGGCTGGCGATCGCCAGCTTGATCTCCTGCAGCCCGGCGAGATCGGGCGCGGCAACCTCCGCCGTCAGCGCGCCGGCATGCGGGCGCAGCACGGCCCGGCTGTCGCCGAGCCGGATGATCGTGGCGCCGGGCGCTTCGCTGACCTGCGCCTCATGCTCGATCATATGGGCGCAGAGCGGCGCCAGCACCGCCTGCGGATCGCTGAGGGCGATGCGCGCCTGCGCAGTCAGCATCGTCATGGCCTGGCCTTGTCCGGCGCTTCGATCCAGAGCGCGCCTTGCAGCGGGATGGCGGAGAAGCGCCGCGCGATCTCGTCGAGCGTCGCCTGCGGGTCGGTATCGGCGAAGCGCTCGGGATGAATCCATTTCGCCAGGCGCTCGAGCGCGACGATATGCAGCGGCGTGTCGTTGAACAGCTGCCAGAGCCCATGGGCGCGCCCGCCACGCACGGCCGCGAGCGCGGCGATGCCGGGCTGGGCCAGCAGGGAGGCGAAGCTCGCCCGCGCCGTCTTCTCGCCGACGCCGAGGCCGAGCACCAGCCCGCCGCTGCGCGCCAGATGCGTGCCGCCCGTCGCGACATAGACGGCCGGGTCTGCGGCAAGGAGCTGCTCGAGGCTGATCTGGCCCGTCGGGCCGGGCAGGATCGCGGCGGCGATGTTGCGCCCGCCCGCCGCCGTGATGAAATCGTCGAACGTGCCCTTCCCCGGGCTCTGGCAGCAATCGAAGCCGCCGGCATGGGCATGCATGAACACGCTCGGACGGTCGGCTCTGGCGAGCCGCGCGGCAATGCGGGCCCGGCGTTCCTCATAGAAGCGGATATAGGCCTCGGCCTGCTCCGCCCGGCCGATCAGCTTGCCGAGCATGCGCAGGCTCGGCACCGTGTCGCGCATCGGCTGCAGATAGAAATCCACCACCGCGACGGTGATCCCGGCGGCCTCGAAGCGCTGCACGAGATCGCCGGGGCCGCGGCGCGTGCCGGCCAGGGACAGGCTGAGGATCACCAGATCCGGCGAGAGCGAGACCGCCTTCTCGAAGGAGAAGCCGTCCGGCGTCGCGCCGTCGCCCACCGTCGGGATCTGCTCGATCTCAGGGAATTTCTGGCGGTAACGCGCGAAGGCGTCGGGATTCTGGCGCTTATGATCCGCGCCCCAGCCCGCAAGCAGGCTCAGCGGCTCGGGATGGACGAGCCCGAGCGCGTTGAGCTGGCGCCCCTGCGCCAGCACGATGCGCTTTGCCGGCGCGGGCAAGGTGACGCTGCGGCCGAGCAGATCGGTGACGGTGACCGCCTCGGCCGAAGCGGGCTGGGCAAGCACAAGCGGCAGCAGCGCCGCCATCGCAATGCCGACCAGCCGCCACCCGTCATTGCGAGCGAAGCGAAGCAATCCAGCAACCGCCGCGCCAGCCCGTCTGGATTGCTTCGCTGACGCTCGCAATGACGCGGCGGGCAGCCGGGACAGCGATCCAATCATGGCGTCTCTCCTGATCCGGCAGCGGCAAAGGCGAAAGCCACCGCCCGCGCCAGCATGGCGGGGATGACCGAGACATGGTTCTCGCCCGCGAAGACGCGATGCTCGCAATCCACGCGCGCGGAAGCGGCCAGCGCGGCGGCCATTTCGGCGGCATTGTCGACCATGCGGGCCATGCGATAGCGCGCCGCCCGCTGCGGATCGCGCCGCTCGTCGGCATGCTGCTCTTCGCCGCCCACGGTGATCAGCAGGCGCTGGCGGGCAGGCGCCGCATCGCCGCGCAGGAAGGCGGCGCGGGTGGCGAGGATCGCCCGCTCATTCCACCAGATCGAGGGGCTGCCGGCGACATGCGTGCGGAACAGGCCCGGCCGGGTGAACAGCGCATGCAAGGCAAAAAGGCCGCCGAAGGAATGCCCGATCAGGGCGAGGCGGCTGCGGTCCAAGGGAGCGAGGCTCGCGACCAGCGGCAGGACCTCCCCGGCGATCAGCGCGAGGAAACGATCCGCCCCGCCCGCGTCGGGGAGAAGGTCGCGGCGCCGCCGCTCGGCATCGAAAGCTGCGCCGCCGGGATAGCCGATGCCGATGACCAGGGCGGGCTCCACACCGGTGACGAGCGGGCGCGCCGCCTGCAGGCGCGCAGCTGCCAGCGCCGTCGCGAACAGCGCATCGCCGTCGACGAGGACCAGCGCCGGGAAGCCGGCTGCGGGCGCCGGCTCGGGCGGGATCGCGAGGAGCAGGCGATAGGGCTCGCCATGCGCGCAGGTGAAGGCGAGCTCATGCGCATGCGGCAGCACCAACGGGCGCAGCCGGCCGCTTGCGCCCCTCGCAGACTCCGGCAGGTCCGCGCGCAGCATCCCGCTCACCAGCGATAGGACAAGGTGGCGAGCACGGTGCGCCGCAGGCCGAAGGAGCACTGCATCGCGGCATAGCAGCCGGCGATATACTCCTTGTCGAACAGGTTATGGGCGTTGACCTGCACCTTCCAGCCCTTCAGGGCGGCGTTCGCCGCGCCGAAATCATAGCTGATCGCGGCGTCCACCAAGGTGTAGTCCGAGGTGAAGAAGCTATTGGCCGGATCGCCCGCGCCGCTGCCGACATAGCGCACGCCCGCACCGAGGCCGAGGCCGGAGAACAGCCCGGTCTTGAAGGTGTAATGCGCCCAGAGCGAGGCCATATGGCGCGGAACCACCGTCGGGCGTTTGCCGAGATCGGCGCCGTTGCTCTTGGTGACCTCGGCATCGGTGAAGGTATAGGCCGCGACGAGATCGAGATTGTCGAGGACGGTGGCCCGCGCCTCGAGCTCGATGCCGCGCGCCCTCACCTCGCCGGTTTGGATCTGGAAGCCGACATTGTTGGGATCGGGCGTCGTCACATTGGTTTGCGTCAGCTGATACACCGCCGCCTGCAGGAAGGCGTCGTAGCCCGGCGGCTGATATTTGAAGCCGGCTTCATATTGCTCGCCCTCGGTGGGCTTGAACGGCGTGCGCGCGAAGGTCGTGCCGGGCGTCGGCTCGAAGGAGGTCGAGTAGCTCGCATAGGGCGCAAAGCCGCTCTCGAAATTGTACATCAGCGCGACGCGGCCGGTGTTGGCGGTGTCGTCCTGCTTGGTCAGCGCGCCGTTGACGAGATTGCGCGTGCGGGCCATCGCCCGGTCGAAGCGCCCGCCGACCACCAGCGAGAGCCGGTCGAGCTTGATCTCGTCCTGGATATAGACCCCGTATTGCTGCGCGAGCTGGCCGGTGCCGGGCGTCGCCGGCACGGCGAAGGGCGGGCGGCCATAGACCGGCGCAAAGGCGTCGAGCGTCTGCACCGTGCCGCCCGCGCCGGTATAGGCGGTGCCGTCGCTCCAATAGCCATCGACGCCGAAGAGCAGCTTATGGCTGAGCGGCCCGGTGCGGAAATCGGCCTGGAGCTGGTTGTCGATGCCGAAGGTCTTCGCCTTCTCGTTGGAGGCGGTGACGCGGCGCGTCAGCGTGCGCTGGTCGGCGCCGAGCGCGGCGGCCGCCACCGTGCGCAAGCGCGACTCCAGATCGGTGTAGCGGACATTCTGGCGGAAGCTGAAGATGTCGTTGAAGCGGTGCTCGAAGGCATAGCCGAGCGCCAGGTGATTGCGGCTATAGCCCTCATAGCCGGGCTCGCCCGGGAAGAAGTTGCTGCGCAGCCGCCCGTTGCGGTTGGGCAGCACGGTGCCGACCGCCGGGATGAAGCCGTAGAAGCCGGTCTCCGGATCGCGCTGGAAGGAGGTCAGCAGCGTCAGGCTGGTCGCGGCATTGGGCTGGAAGGTCAGCGAGGGCGCGATGTAGAGCCGCTCCTCCTTGGTGAAATCGACCTGGGTATCGGCTGTCCGGCCAAGGCCGACCACACGGTAGAGGATGGTCTTGTCGGCGCTCACCGGCCCGCCGATGTCGAAGGCGAGCTGCCGGCGCTGGAAGCTGCCGAGCTGAACCTGGACCTCGCCATGCGCCTCCTCGCGCGGGCGCTTGCTCACCATCTCCACGAAACCGCCCGGCTTGATCTGGCCGAACACCACCGAGGCCGGGCCGCGGATCACCTCGACCCGCTCCAGCCCCCAGGGATCGTAGCTCGGCACCAGGAAGTTGACGCCCCGCTGCAGGCGCAGACCGTCGAGGAAATTGACGAAGCCGGCGCCGCTGCCGCTGCCGCCGAAGCCGCGGATGAAGACGCTGTCATAGCGGCCCATCGACAGGCGCGTCTCGCCGAGCACGCTCGGCGAATAGCGCAGCGCCTGGCTGACGCTCTGCACGCCCTGGTCGTCCATCTGCTGGCGCGGAATGACGGTGATCGCCTGCGGCGTCTCGATCAGCGGCGTGTCGGTCTTGGTCGCGCTCGCGCTGCGACGCGCGACATAGCCGTCGACTGGACCGCTGGCACGCTCGCCCCGGACCTCGATGGTCTCCAGGGAGATCGCGCCCTCGCTCTGCGCCCGCGCCGCTCCCGCCCAACCCGCGGCGAGCGCACCGAGCGCGGCGCCGGCGGCCAGCGCCCTGCGATTGCGGGAAAAATTCACGCCGATCATGATGTTGTCCCTGCCCCTTCGCCATTGCGGCGACCCGTTGGCAGGGTTCTTTCAGCAAGCATGCAGGAGCGGCAACGCCGCCGGCTTTCGATTGCGGCAGTATTTCTTTCGCAGAAGTTTCGAGGCTTTCCAGCTCGCATCGGCCAGGTTCAGCGCAGGGCGCTCGGCGGCAGGCCGAAGCGCTTGCGGAACAGGCTGGAGAAATGCGCCGGCGTATAGCCGACGCGAAAGGCGGCCTCGGCGACGCTGGCCTCGCCTTCCATGATCAGCGCATGGGCCCGCTGCAGGCGCTGCTCCTGCAGATAGCCGAAGACGCTGGTGCCGAATTCGGCGCGGAAGGCGGAGGTCAGCTTGGTCGGGTTGAGGCCGGTGACGCGGGCGAGCTCGGCCAGGCTCGGCGGCTCCTGCATGGCGGCGACGAGCAGGTCGCGGGCGGCACGGACCTGTTCGCGGGTGCGCGCCGGCAGCCGCGGCTGGCGCAAGGGCGGCTTGCCGACGATCTCGTTCAGGGCGAGCGCGGCGAGCTCCAGCGCCTTGCCGGAGAGATAGAGCCGCTGCAGCGGGCCGGCGACCGGGCACTCGACCAGTTGCAGCGCCAGCGAACGCAGGCGCGCATCGGCCGGACGCACCCAGATCCCCGCATCCTCGGCTCCCGCCAGTGCGAACAGCTTTTCCATCGGCGCCGCGAATTCGCGCTCGATGAAGTCGAGATCGAACTGCATCAGGGCGCAGCGGATCATCCCGCCCGTCAAGCCGGTGCGCTGCTGGAGGTGGTCGCCGGCATTGGCGGCGATCACCAGCGCAGGCCCCTCGACGCTGACCGGCGGCTGGTCGTCGAGCTCGAGCGATTGTCGCCCGTCGAGCATCACCGCGATCTTCAGCCCGCGCCGCATCGGCCCGACCACGCGCTCGCCCTCCGGCATCGCGAAGCGGCCGGCCGACAGGGACAGTTGCGAGGAGAACAGCGAAAGACCCACCAGCGGGTCGTGTTCGGAAGGGGGCGAGGCCGTCATTCGCGCAGGATAGATCACCGCCGGACGGTTTCAAACGCATCGGGTGGGCGCGCCTCCCGAATCGAGCCCGTTCCCCAACTGCCCTTCGCCGGTTTCCCTTCGACAGCGGGAAGGTTGCATCTGTTCACTCCGACGAATGAAACTATTAGTAGCAAACCAGTTGCAAAGGTCCTAAAATTCAATTTTTATATATGATTTTTAGTATGGGATCGAATTATACCGTAAAGACAATCCCACCTAAATCTTATTGGTTAACGAAAATACATTTTCCAGCTTTCCTGGGCGCAGCCTCGAGTCGCGCCTCCAGCAAAGAAAGTATCATTCCTTTACGTTAGCTTGACACATCTTGATCATTACTCATTTCTTCTGCCGCAGAGTGACATTTCGATCCGTCGAGATGTCGGGACGGACTCTGATGGAGGGAAGGTGCACAATTGCCTGTGCGCTTGGTAAGACTTTATGATCTATAGCTTTTTGGAATGCCGCCGACCGGTTCGGGAGGTCGCTCGGCGTAAGCCGCTTCGTCACGCCCTCTTGGCGGGATCCGCGCTCGCATCCGTGCTTCTGGCGGCCGTTCCGGCACTCGCGGTCGACATTTTCGTCGCCAATGAAGCGCAACTACGAGTGGCATTAAATCCAGCGGGTGGGGCGCAGAACGGCGACCGGATCGTCTTCACCAACAACATCACGCTGACGAGCGACCTGCCGCTGGTGCAGCGCAGCGTCACCATCGACGGTGCCGGCCACACGCTGAACGGCAACAACACGCATCGCGGCCTGCTGATCTACAGCGGAACCGTCACCGTCAGCAGCCTCACCATCGCCGATACCCGCGCCAGCGGCGGCGCGGGCGGCGCGGGCGCCGGCGGCGGCGCCGGGCTCGGCGGCGCGATCTTCGTCGGCAGCGGCGCCAACCTCACCGTCGCCGATGTGGCGATCAACAATTCCTCGGCGGTGGGCGGCGATGGCGGCCTCGCCACGGTGCCGCGCAACACCGGCGGCAGCGGCGGCGGCGGCATGGGCGGTGCCGGCGGCGGGATGGTCCAGGGGCACAAGGGCGGCAATGGCGGCGGCGGCCTCGGCAATGGCGCGACCGGCGGGGCGCAGGCCTCGGCGGGCGGCGCCGGTAGCGCCAGCGGGCTCGCTTCGGCCGGTAACGGCGGTGGCGGGGCAGGCGCGGCAGGCGGGGCCGATGGCGGCGGCGGCGGCGGCGGCGTCAATCCCGCCGCCCCCACGCCCGCTGGCGGCGGCGGCGGCGGCGGCGGCATCGCCGGCAGCGCCGGCACCTCCGCGTTCAACAGCGGCCGCAGTCCCGGCGAAGGCGGGGCCGGTGGCTTCGGCGGCGGCGGCGGCGGCGGCGGCGGCACGGGCGCCACCGGCTTCCCCGGCGGCAATGGCGGTGCAGGCGGCTTCGGCGGCGGCGGCGGCGCAGCCGGCGGCAGTTCCTTGAGCGGCCGGAGCGGCAATGGCGGCGCCGGCGGCTTCGGCGGCGGTGGCGGCGGCAGCGCCCAAGGCGGCAATGACGGCGGCGGCACCGGCGGCGCCGGCGGCTTCGGCGGCGGCGCGGGCGCGGATGGCAGCACGACAACGGGCGGCAGCGGCGGCGGCGGCGCCGGCATGGGCGGCGGCATCTTCGTCCAGAGCGGCGGCTCGCTGAATTTCGCCGGCGGGCTGACCGTCGACGGCACCAGCGTCGCGGGCGGGAGCGGGGCCGTGCCCGGCGCGGCCTTCGGCTCGGCCTTCTTCCTTCAGGGCGACGGCACGCTGAGCTTCACGCCGCCCGCCGGCTCGACGCAGCTGATCGTCGGCAGCATCGCCGACCAGACCGGCTCGGGCGGCACCGGCGGCAATGCCGGCAGCTATGCGCTGGTCAAGGCCGGCGCCGGCACCACCATCCTCGCCTCGCCCAATTTCTATTCGGGCGGCACCAGCATCAATGCCGGCACCCTGGCGATCGCGCAGGACGCGGCGCTCGGCATCGCGACGGGCCCGCTCGCCTTCAATGGCGGAACGCTGCGCCTCGACGGCAGCTTCGACCTCGCCGCCAGCCGCGCGCTGACGCTCGGCGCCGGCGGCGGCACCATCGACACCAACGGCTTCTCCACGACCGTCACGCAGGGCATCGGCGGAACCGGCGGCCTCACCAAGGCCGGTGCCGGAACGCTGAGGCTCTCCGGCTTCAGCAGCTATGCCGGCCCGACGGTGGTCGCGGGTGGCCGGCTCGCGGTCGACGGCTCGATCGCCGCCTCGCCCGTCAGCGTTCTCTCCGGCGCCACGCTCGGCGGCATCGGCACGGTCGGCGCCACGGTCAACGAGGCCGGCGGCCTGATCGCGCCCGGCAATTCGATCGGCACGCTGACCATCGCCGGCAACTACACCGGCAATGGCGGGCAGATCGAAACCGAGGCGGTCTTGGCCGGCGACGCCTCGCCCGCGGACCTGTTGGTGATCACCGGCAGCACCGCCGGCTCGACCGGGGTGCGCGTCCTGAACCAGGGCGGCGGCGGCGCACAGACTGTCGAGGGCATCAAGATCATCGATGTCGGCGGCGCCTCGAACGGGCTCTTCACGCTGGCCAATCCAGACTACAATTTCATGGGCCAGCCGGCGGTCGTCGCCGGCGCCTATGCCTATACCCTGCAGCAGAACGGCGTCAGCACGCCGGCCGACGGCGACTGGTATCTGCGGTCCAGCTTTATCGTGCCGCCATCGCCGCCCAGCCCGCCGCCGCCCGGTCCTCCGCCGCCGTCTCCGCCGCCCCCGGTGGTGATGCCGATCTATCAGCCCGGCGTGCCGCTCTACGAAGCCTATGGCCAGGTGCTGCTCGGCCTCAACGGCCTGCCGACGCTGCGCCAGCGCATCGGCCCCGGCTTCGAGGCTCCGGCTGCGGAGCCGGGCGTCAATCCGGGCATCTGGGCACGGGTCGAGAGCTCGCGCAGCCGGGTGCGGCCGGGATCGTCGCGCACCGGGACGGAATACGAGATCGAAAGCCGGCGCGTGCAGGCCGGGGCGCAGGGGCAGGTCTATGCCGGCCGGGCGGCCTGCTGATCGGCGGCCTCACCCTCCATCACGGCCGCGCGCTGGCCGACGTGTCCTCGCTCTACGGGCTCGGCAAGATCGACAGCCAGGGCACCGGCGTCGGCGCGACCCTGACCTGGTACGGCAGGAACGGCTTCTATGCCGACGCGCAGGCGCAGGCGAGCTGGTTTGACAGCGACCTGACCTCCACCACGCTCGGCCGCCGCCTGGCCAAGGGCAAGAGCGGTTTCGGCCATGCCTTCGGCCTCGAGCTCGGCCAGCGCATCGATTTTGAGCGGCGCCTGGTCGCTGACGCCGCATGTGCAGCTGACCTACGCCTCGGTCAGGGCCGGCAGCTTCGTCGATCCGTTCGGCGCGGTGGTCTCGACCTCGGGCGACAGCCTGAAGGGGCGGCTCGGCCTCTCGGCCGATCATCGCTCCAGCTGGCGCGACGGCATGGGTCGGCTGGTCGGCCTGACGCTCTACGGCACCGCCGATCTCACCTACGAGTTCCTCGACGGGACAACCGCGAAGGTCTCGGGAACGCGCTTCAACTCCCGCGAGGAGCGGCTATGGGGCAGCGCCGGGCTCGGCGTGAAATACGAGTGGGATCGCTCGGCGCTCTTCGCCGAGGTCAGGGCCGGAACCAGCCTGACCGGCTTCGGCGACAGCCATGTGGTCGGCGGGCGGGCGGGATTGCGCCTGAGCTGGTGAGCTATTTGCGATCGGCTTCGAGGCTCTTCTTCAGCGCGTCGAAGAGGTTGACGACATTGCCCTTGGGCTGCGCCTCGTCGTCGCGGGCGGCCGGCTTCACCCGGCGCTTGCGCTTGGAGGCGATCAGCTTGAGCAGATGCTCCTGGACCGGGTCCTTGACCATCTCCGGCGACCAGGGCTTCGAACGCTCCTCGATCAGCTTCTTGGCGAGCGCGAGCAGGTCGCTCTGCGGCTTCTCGTCCTCGTCGATCGCGGCGAAATAGGGCTTGGCGTCGCGAACCTCGTCGCCATAGCGCAAGGTCCACAGGATGATGCCCTGCTCGCGCGGCTCCAGCATCACCGCGCGCTCGCGCCGATACAGCACCAGGCGCGAGATGCCGACGCGCTTGCGCGCCGCCATCGCCTCGCGGATCACGGCGAAGGCCTCTTCGCCAACCTCGTCGTCGGGCGTCAGGAAATGTGGCTTATCGAGATAGGCCCACGGGATGCTGTCCTGCGGCACGAAGGTCTCGATATCGATGGTGCGCTGGCTTTCGAGGGCGACGGCCTCGAGATCCTCGTCCTCCAACAACACATAGCGGTCGTCCGCGGCCTGGTAGCCCTTGACCTCGTCCTCCTCCGCGACCGGCTTGCCGGTCTCGGCATCGACATAGCGACTGACGACCGGGCTGCCGGTCTTGCGGCTGACCGTCCGGAACCGGACCTTCTCGCTTTCGGACACCGCCGGCGACATGGCGACGGCGCAGGTGACCAGCGAGAGCTTGAGATAGCCCTTCCAATAGGGGCGCGGTGCCATCGAACGCCACTCCGCAACGAAACTGCCTGACTCAATGCCGCTTGCGCGATTCCGTTCCCTGACTCTCGGGAACGCGACAGCCCGGTTGACGTTGAGTCGGCAGTTTCGTTGCGGAGTGGCGTCGATGGTTGCGGTGCGGGCCAATTGGAAGGGACATCTCAAGATCGGCGAGCTCAGCTGCCCGGTCGCGCTCTACACCGGCGCCAGCACCGCCGAGCGGATCTCCTTCCACACCCTCAACCGCAAGACCGGCAACCGCGTCCGGCGCGAATTCGTCGATCCCTCGACAGGCAAGCCGGTGGAGCGCGAGGACCAGGCCAAGGGCTACGAGCTCGATGAGCGCAACATCGTCGTGCTCGACCAGGAGGAGATCGACCAGGCCGTCCCCGAGGCGAAGAAACTGCTCGCGGTGGGCGCCTTCATCCCCTGCCGCGACATCGACAGGCTCTATTTCGACAAACCCTATTTCCTGGCGCCGTCCGGCCCCCTCGCGCAGGAGGCCTTCGCGGTGATCCGCGAGGCGATGGCGCAGATGAAGGTCGGCGCGCTGGCGCATGCCGTGCTGTTCCGGCGCTATCGCGCGCTGATGATCCGGGCGCAGGGGCCGGGGCTCGTCGCCCATACCCTGCATTTCGATTATGAGGTGCGCTCGGTCGCCGCCGCCTTCGACGAGATTCCGAAGCTGAAGCTCAAGAAGGAAATGATCGATCTCGCCGGCCACATCATCGACACCAAGGAGGGCAGCTTCGATCCCTCGACCTTCGACGATCGCTACGAAGCGGCCGTCGCCGAGCTGGTCAAGGCCAAGCTCGAGGGCCGCACCATCAAGCGCAAGAAGGTGCCGGAGCCGAAGAAGGTCGTCGACCTGATGGAGGCCTTGCGCGCCAGCGTCGGCGAGCAGGCGAAACCCGCCTCTCGAACCCCACGGAAGCGCTCTGCACCGCTCAAGAAGGCAAGCTGAGCCTCATCCCCAAGTCGCGATGCCGCTTTGAAGCGGCCGTTATTTCAGGCGGTTGACGCTTGCAGCATCCTGTGCCCTGCTGACGATACGGCATGTGCCGGTCAAGACTGACGAAGTCAGCGCGGTGGAGGATGAGCGATGGATGAATACAAGCTGCGCGGCCTGGTCGAAGGCGTGAAGGATGGCAGCGTCTCGCGGCGCACCTTCATCCGGAGATTGGCGGCGGTCGGCATCGCGGCGCCGCTCGCTTCGCAGATCCTGGCCTGGAACGATGTCGCGATGGCGCAGGCTGCGCTGAAATACAAGCCGACCAAGGCCGGCGGCGGCGGGCCGCTGAAGATCCTGCTCTGGCAGGCGCCGACACTGCTCAACCCGCATTTCGCCAACGGCACCAAGGACCAGATCGCCTCGCGCATCTTCTACGAGCCGCTGGCCGGCTGGGACAGGGACGGCAACCTGTTTCCCCAGCTCGCGGCGGAAATCCCGAGCAAGGCGAATGGCGGGCTCTCCGCCGATGGCAAGACCGTCACCTGGAAGCTGAAACAGGGCGTCAAATGGCATGACGGCAAGCCCTTTACCGCCGATGATGTCGTCTTTACCGCCGAATACGCTGCCGATCCGGATACTGCCACTTACACCACCGGCTCCTACGTCAATATCAAGGTGGAGAAGGTCGATGACCACACCGTCAAGGTGACCTTCCCCGAACCGCGGCCGTTCTGGGCCGATGCTTTCGTCGGCGTCGCCGGCACGATCCTGCCCAGGCATCATTTCAGCGCGTATAAGGGCGCCAAATCGCGGGAGGCGCCGGCCAATCTGAAGCCGGTCGGCACCGGCCCCTACAAATTCGTCGAGTTCAAGCCGGGCGACATCCTGCTCGGCGAGCGCAACCGCGATTATCACGTCAAGAACCAGCCGCATTTCGACACGCTGGAGGTCAAGGGCGGCGGCGACGCGGTCTCGGCGGCCCGCGCAGTGCTGCAGACCGGCGAATTCGACTATGCCTGGAACATGCAGGTCGAGGACCAGATCCTCAAGCGCATGGAGAAGGACGGCCACGGCAAGATCAGCGCCGTGCCCTCCGGCAGCATCGAGTTCATCATCCTCAACACCACCGATCCCTGGACGGAGGTCGACGGCGAGCGCTCCAGCATAAAGACCAAGCACCCGACGCTGAGCGACCCCAAGGTGCGCGAGGCGATCAATCTCCTGATCGATCGCGACTCGATCCAGAAGCATATCTACGGCCGCGGCGGCACCGCGACGGCAAGCTGGGTCAACCAGCCCAAGCAGTTCAAATCGCCGAATCTGACCTACGAGTTCAATGTCGCGAAGGCCAACAAGATCCTCGACGCGGCCGGCTGGAAGCGCGGCGGCGACGGCATCCGCGAAAAGGACGGCAAGAAGCTCAAATACGTCTTCCAGACCTCGATCAACGCCCCGCGCCAGAAGACCCAGGCGATCATCAAGCAGGCCTGCCAGAAGGCTGGTATCGAGCTCGAGCTGAAATCGGTGACCGCTTCGGTGTTCTTCTCCTCGGACCTGGCGAACCCAGACACCAATTCCAAGCTCTACACCGACATGACGATGTATACGACGAACCAGCCGCAGCCCGATCCGGAGCGGTTGCTGAACCAGTTCGTCTCCTGGGAAATCGCGACCAAGGAGAACAAATGGCTGGGCCGCAACATCTCGCGCTATTCCGATCCGGAGGCCGACAAGGCCTATAAGGCGGCGCAGAAAGAGCTCGACCCGGTTAAGCGGACGGCTTTGCTGATCAAGGTCAACGACATCTTCTGCAAGGCCCATGTCATCTTGCCGCTGATCTCGCGCAATCAGGTCGCCGCAGCGGCGCGCGATCTGAAGCACGACCACAGCGGCTGGGATGTCACCACCTGGAATCTGGCGGCCTGGTATCGCGCCTGAGTCCGGCGGCGGCACCGGTTTTGCGTCCATGCAATCTCCGATAAGGGTGTGCACGGGCAGCCAGCCGTTTCCGAGAAGCCGGTTGACGCTTTTGGTGGCACATGTCTTGCTGCCGGTTCGGCATGCCACGAGCGGCGCCGAGCGCCGCACCAATCAGACTGACGAAGTCAGCAGAGGGGATCAGAGATGGACGAATACAAGCTGCGCAGCCTGGTCGAGGGTGTGAAGGAGGGCAGCGTCTCGCGGCGCGCCTTTATCCAAAGACTGGCTGCGGTCGGCATCGCGGCGCCGATCGCGTCGCAGATCCTGGCCTGGAACGATGTCGCGATGGCGCAGGCCTCGCTCGACTACAAGCCGACCAAGGCCGGCGGCGGCGGGCCGCTGAAGATCCTGCTCTGGCAGGCTCCGACCCTGCTCAACCCGCATTTCGCCAGCGGCACCAAGGACCAGATCGCCTCGCGCATCTTCTTCGAGCCGCTGGCCGGCTGGGACAAGGAAGGCAACCTCACGCCCCAGCTCGCCGCCGAGGTGCCGAGCAAGGCGAATGGCGGGCTCTCCGCCGACGGCAAGACCGTCACCTGGAAGCTGAAACAGGGCGTCAAATGGCATGACGGCAAGCCCTTCACCGCCGATGACGTCGTCTTCACCTGGCAATATGCCAAGGACCCGGCGACGGCCGCCTACACCACCGGCTCCTACGCCAATATCCAGGTCGAGAAGGTCGACGACCACACCGTCAAGGTGATCTTCCAGCAGCCGACGCCGTTCTGGGCCGATCCGTTCGTCGGCGTCGTCGGGCCGATCATCCCCAAGCATCATTTCGGCGAGTATATCGGCGCCAAATCGCGCGAGGCCCCGGCCAATCTGAAGCCGGTCGGCACCGGCCCCTACAAATTCGTCGACTTCAAGCCGGGCGACATCCTGCTCTGCGAGCGCAACCCCGATTATCACGTCAAGAACCAGCCGCATTTCGACACGCTGGAGGTCAAGGGCGGCGGCGACGCGGTCTCGGCCGCCCGCGCGGTGCTGCAGACCGGCGAGTTCGACTATGCCTGGAACATGCAGGTGGAGGACGAGATCCTCAAGCGCATGGAGACCGGCGGTCGCGGCAAGGTCAGCGCCGTGCCCTCGGGCAATATCGAGTTCATCATCCTCAACACCACCGATCCCTGGACCGAGGTCGACGGCGAGCGCTCCAGCGCCAAGACCAAGCACCCGACGCTCTCCGATCCGAAGGTGCGCGAGGCGATCAATCTGCTGATCGACCGCGACTCGATCCAGAAGCACATCTATGGCCGCGGCGGCACCGCGACGGCGAGCTTCGTCAACCAGCCCAAGCAGTTCAAATCGCCGAACCTGACCTACGAATTCAGCATCGAGAAAGCCAACAAAATCCTCGATGAGGCCGGCTGGAAGCGCGGCGGCGACGGCATCCGCGAAAAGGACGGCAAGAAGCTCAAATACGTCTTCCAGACCTCGATCAACGCCCCGCGCCAGAAGACGCAGGCGATCATCAAGCAGGCCTGCCAGAAGGCCGGCATCGAGCTCGAGCTGAAATCGGTGACCGCTTCGGTGTTCTTCTCCTCGGACGTCGCCAATCCCGATACCTACACCAAGCTCTATTGCGATATGGAGATGTACACGACGACCCAGCCCCAGCCGGATCCGGAGCGCTTCCTCAACCAGTTCGTCTCCTGGGAGGTCGCGACCAAGGAGAACAAGTGGCTGGGCCGCAACGTCTCGCGCTACACCGATCCCGAGGCGGACAAAGCCTACAAGGCCGCCCAGGCGGAGCTCGATCCGGCCAAGCGCGCCGCCCTGCTGATCAAGGTCAACGACATCTTCTGCAAGGCCAATGTCATCCTGCCGCTGCTCTCGCGCAATGTCGTGGCGGCCGCCGCGAGCAATCTGATGCACGACCATAGCGGCTGGGACGTCGACAGCTGGAATATCGCGGCCTGGTATCGCGCCTGAGGCCGGAACGGCCGCTCGCGGCGCGCGAAGGCGCCCGCGAGCGGCTCTTTCGTCTCCTTCCGAGCCGGGTTGACCGGCGGTGGCTCGTCACCGCAGGCCGCCGGCTCAGCTTTGCCTCAGCTTCACGGACCTTCCGATGGCGACTTATCTTCTCAGGCGTCTGCTGATCGCCATTCCGAGCCTGCTCGGGATCAGCCTGGTGCTGTTCACCGTGCTGGCGCTGGCGCCGGGCGATCCTTTCGAGGAACTGGCGACCAATCCCAATGTGCCGCCCGAGGTGCGCATGGCGCTGCGGGCCAAGTTCGGCATCGACGATCCCGTCATGGTCCGTTACGTCCGCTGGATCTCGGCGATGGCGCAGGGCGATTGGGGCTTCTCCTTCGCCAGCCGCATCAATGTCGACGACCTCATCCTGCAACGCGTGCCGGTGACGCTCTTCATCGTCGGCTCCTCGCAATTGCTGGCGCTGGCGATCGCCCTGCCGATCGGCATCTATGCGGCGACGCGGCCCTATTCGATCTTCGACCAGGTCGCCAACACGCTCGCCTTCGTCGGCTTCTCGCTGCCGACCTTCTTCACCGGCCTGCTGCTGATCCTGCTGTTCTCGATCAAGCTCGACTGGCTGCCCTTCGTCTTCCGATCCGACGTCCCGGGCACAGGGCTGCAATGGGTCTGGGAGTATCTCAAGCAGTCGATCATGCCGATCCTGGTGCTCGGCCTGTTCCAGGCGGCGTCCTACACCCGCTACATCCGCTCGGCCGTGCTCGACGTGATCCGGCTCGACTATGTCACCACCGCGCGCGCCAAGGGGCTCGGCGAGAAGACCGTCACGCTGCGCCACATCACCCGCAATGCGCTGATCCCGGTCGTGACCTTGGTCGCCCTGCAGATGCCGGCGGTCTTCGGCGGCGCCATCGTCACCGAGCAGATCTTCCGCATTCCCGGGATCGGCTCGCTGCTGATCACCGCCATCCTCGCCAACGACACCCCGGTGATCATGGCGGTGACCTTCGTCTTCGCCTGCCTCGTCGTTCTCTTCAACCTGATTGCGGACCTGCTCTATGGCTGGCTCGACCCTCGCATCTCCTTCCGTTGATCCGGTGGCGGCCGGCGCCCTGCGCCCCGTCTCCGTCTCACCGGGTCGCGAGACCTGGCGCCGCTTCCGGCGCCATCGCCTGGCGATGATCTCGTCGGTCGTGCTCGCGCTTCTGATCCTCGGCGTCGTCGTCGGCCCCTGGTTCTGGACCATCCCGATCAACGAGATCGACTTCTCCGCCACTCTCGAGACCCCGTCCTGGAAGCATCCTTTCGGCACGGACGATCTCGGCCAGGATCTGCTGGCCCGGATGATGTATGGCGGGCGCATCTCGCTCGCCGTCGGCCTCGCGGCCATGGTGGTGGCGACCATCGTCGGCGTCATCATCGGCGCCCTCGCCGGGATGTCGCGGCGCTATCTCGACGGCATTCTGATGTGGGTGACGGACCTCTTCCTGTCGCTGCCGCAGCTGCCGCTCCTGCTGCTGGTGATCTATCTCTTCCGGGAGCAACTCAAGGCGATGTTCGGCCTGGAAGGCGGCGTCTTCCTGCTGATCGTCATCGTCATCGGCGGCTTGCGCTGGATGCCGGTGGCGCGGCTGGTGCGGGCGCAGTTCTTCTCGCTGCGGGAGAAGGAATTCGTCGAGGCGGCGCGCGCGCAAGGCGCGGGCAAGACGCGCCAGATGCTCGTGCATATCCTGCCCAACGCGATCGGGCCGGTCATCGTGGCCTCGACGATCGAGGTTTCCTCTGCAATCATTGCGGAATCGACCCTCTCCTTCCTTGGTCTCGGCTTCCCGCCGGACATTCCGACCTGGGGCCGCCTGTTGTTCGACGCCAAGGACCATCTCGACGTCGCCCCGCATTGGGCGCTCTTCCCCGGCGCGGCGATCTTCCTCACCGTGTTGTCGATCAATTTCATTGGGGACGGGCTGCGCGATGCGCTCGATCCCCGCCGCGTCATCTGAGCCTAGTGGGAACGACTGCCATGAGTGAACCGATCCTGTCCGTCTCCAACCTGACGACCGCGTTCCGGGTGGAAGGGCTGTGGCGCCCGGTGGTCCGCAACGTCTCCTTCGAGATCAAGCCGAAGGAGACGGTGGCGCTGGTGGGCGAATCCGGCTCGGGCAAGAGCGTGAGCGCGCTCTCGATCATGCGTCTGACCCCGCCCGGCTCGAGCCGGATCGAAGGCAGCGTCAAGCTCTCCGGCCGCGAGCTGCTGACGCTGCCCGAGCCGCAGATGCGCCAGGTGCGCGGCAACGAGATCGCGATGATCTTCCAGGAGCCGATGACCTCGCTCAACCCGGTGCTGACCATCGGCTTCCAGATCGCCGAGGCGCTGATGCTGCATCGCGGCCTGTCGCGCTCCGAGGCCGAGGCCGAGGTGGTGCGGCTGCTGGAGAAGGTCAGGATCCCGGCGGCGAAATCGCGCTTCCACGAATATCCGCACCGCTTCTCCGGCGGCATGCGCCAGCGCGTGATGATCGCGATGGCGCTGGCCTGCCGGCCGAAGCTGCTGATCGCGGACGAGCCGACGACCGCGCTCGACGTGACGATCCAGGCCCAGATCCTCGAGCTGATCAAGACCCTCCAGGACGAGGAGGGCATGTCGGTCCTGTTCATCACCCACGACATGGGCGTGGTGGCCGAGATCGCCGATCGGACGGTCGTCATGTATAACGGCGAGCAGGTCGAGACCGGCCCGACCGAGGACATCTTCGCCAGGCCGCAGAAGCCCTATACCAAGGCTCTCCTCTCGGCGGTGCCGAAGCTCGGTTCGATGGGCGAGCATTCCCGGCCGATGCGCTTCCCGGTGGTCGATCGCGAGACCGGTCTCTCGGACGTGCCCGAGGAGACGCCGGACACCGTCGCCGCGAGCGAGCGGCCGGTGCTCGAGGTCTCCGGCCTGACGACCCGCTTCGAGATCCGCTCGGGCCTGCTCGGCGGCGTCAGCGGCCGCGTCCATGCGGTCGAGAACGTCTCCTTCAGCCTGCTCTCGGGCGAGACGCTGGCGCTGGTCGGCGAATCCGGCTGCGGCAAGTCGACCACCGGCCGCTCAGTGATGCGCCTGATCGAGCCGCTCTCCGGCTCGGTTCTGCTCGACGGCGAGGATGTGCTGAAGCTCGATCAGTCGACGCTGCGCAAGCGCCGCGCGCGCATGCAGATGATCTTCCAGGACCCGTTCGCCAGCCTCAACCCGCGCATGACGATCGGCGCCGCGATCGCCGAGCCCCTGCTGATCAACAAGCTGGCCAATCGCCGGCAGGCGCAGGACAAGGTCGCCGATCTGCTCGAGCGCGTCGGGCTGCTGCCGGACATGGGCAGCCGCTTCCCGCACGAATTCTCGGGCGGCCAGCGCCAGCGCATCGCGATCGCCCGCGCGCTCGCGGTGGAGCCGCGCCTGATCGTCGCCGACGAGGCGGTCTCGGCGCTGGACGTCTCGGTCAAGGCGCAGGTGATCAACCTGATGCTCGAGCTGCAGGCGCGCATGAAGCTCGCCTATCTCTTCATCTCGCATGATATGGCGGTGGTCGAGCGGGTGAGCCATCGCGTTGCGGTGATGTATCTCGGCGAGATCGTCGAGATCGGCCCGCGCGCGGCGGTCTTCGGCAATCCGCAGCACCCCTACACCAAGCGCCTGCTCGCGGCGGTGCCGGTGCCCGATCCGGCCCGGCGCCTGGAGAAGCGCCCGGTCTCCAATGACGAGATCAGGAGCCCCGTCCGCGCGCCCGATTATGTCCCGCCGGTCCGGCAGTATCGCGAGGTCTCGCCCGGCCATGCGGTGATGATCTGGGGCGAGGAATGGGAGAAGAAGCCGGCCCAGGCCGAAGCGGCCTGAGCCCGGCTCGGATCAGGTCTCGGCCTGGCGCGTTGATCCAAGGCCTGGATCGCTCCGATTTAGGCCCCCTATGGGAGAACGCGATGAGAATGCGGAGGCTTACAGCCGGGACTCTGCTTCTCGCTTTGGTCTCGGCGCTGCCGGCCGGCGCCCAGATCGGCACGCCGGGCAGCGGCCCGCTGACGCCGGGCGGGCCGCGCCAGGGCCTCGGACCACCCTCGATCACCGACAGCGTTCCGGATCTGAGGCTGCATTCGAGCGGAGGCGGCATCCCCGGGGCGGGGCCGGCCGTCGATCTCGGAGCTCGCCAGCAGATGCGCCAGCCCCGCTATGGCATCCCGGAGCGCAAGGCTCTTCGCGCGGCGCGCCGCTGCGATCCGCCGCGTCGCGGATGCCCGCCCGGGCGGGCGCGCCACAGGCATTGAGTGACCTCGCTCCCCACTCCCTCCTCGACCTTAATATATGTTAGTGTACGCTATCGACCGTTCTGTATCAGTCGCTCATGCCGTTCTCATCGCTTCGCGATCCTGTCGATATTGCCCGCGCCCAAGGCGCTCTCGACGCCGCCTGGGATCAGATCCAACGCCGCAGCCTGCCCTTTCTGGGCTCACCCGAGGCTGAGCGGACCAGGCTGGCCTATATCGTCGCCGGGCTGCTCCATGCTACGGCCAGCGATAGCGACCTGGTCGAGGCGGCCGTTTCCCGTTTCGTGTCCAAACATCACAGCGATCACGGAACCGGCGACAGCGCCTAGCGTTGGACCCTCGATAGTCGCTTCGGACATCGGCCTCGCGAGAGCCGCGGCTTTTCCGACCGCGTGGAGCTGCCAATGGCCAAGTTCAAGGTCACGACCAAGGAGCCGCATGGATCGGCTCGGCAATCGATCGATTTTCCTGACGAAGCGGCGGCCTCCGAGGATGCACAGCGCGCCCTTCTGGACATGGCGCATGAAACGCTGCCCAACGGCGCCCGCGCCGATTTCGCGGTGAAGATCGAGGATAAGGCGGGAGACGAGGTCTACAGCGCCTCCCTCGCCTTTCGCAGCCAGGGGCGCCAGGACCAGCCCGTACCCAAGCGCCGCAACCGCCAACGTAATGGCGGCTAGCTTCTCTCTGAAATCCCTGGAACGGAATGCCGCTCACCGCGTTTGTCCCGCGGCGCCAATGGCGCCATGCCTACCGCCGATCCGGGGCAAGCCGCGGATGTACCGGTCGCTCGATCGTGCGGAAGGCGGAATTCCGGCGAAGGCCGAACAGGAAAGCCCGCATGGTCGGGGGCCCGGTGCCTGACAGGCGCCGGGCCATTTCATATCGCCGGCGCGGCTTGAGCCCGCCGCCAAAGCCGTCATGCTGGCGCCTCGATTCGCCGGCCTATGACGGAGGCCCAAATGCCCTTGACGGTTGGAATGGTCGCGCATGACCGCAAGAAGCCCGAGCTCGCGCGCTGGGCGGCCGAGCATCTCGACCTGATTGGCCGGCACCGGATCGTGGCGACTGCGACCACCGGCTCGGTGCTCAAGGAAGCGATCCCCGATCTGGAGATCAGGCTGGTGAAGAGCGGACCGCTCGGCGGCGACCAGCAGATCGGCGCGATGATCGCCCAGGGCGAGCTCGACGCGCTGTTCTTCTTCCCCGATCCGCTGCAGGCGCAGCCGCACGACGTCGACGTCAAGGCACTGCTGCGGCTGGTGCTGGTCTACGATATCCCGGCCGCCTTCAGCCCGCGCACCGCGACCGCACTCGCCCAATCGGAACTGCTGCGCAGCTAGGCGCCATGGAACCGCCCCGCCCAACGCAGGTTCCCGCCTGAGCAGGAGGGCGACATGGCGGCGCAATCGGGCTCCAGGACCGTGATCTACGCGGCTCTGATCGGCAATCTGTTGATCGCGGTCACGAAATTCGCGGCGGCGGCCTGGACCGGCAGCTCGGCCATGCTGTCGGAAGGCGTCCATTCCCTGGTCGACACCGGCAACGGTCTGCTGCTGCTCTATGGACTGCGCCGGGCCGCCAGGCCGCCCGACCTCACCCACCCGTTCGGCCATGGCCGCGAGCTTTACTTCTGGAGCTTCATCGTCGCGCTGCTGGTCTTCGCGCTCGGCGCCGGCGTCTCGTTCTATGAGGGCGTCCGCCATATTCTGGCGCCGCGCCACGCCACCAGCCTCGGCGTGAACTACGCCGTGCTCGGCCTCTCGATGCTGTTCGAAGGCTATTCCTGGCGCGTCGCGCTGAAGGAGTTCCGCACGGCGAAGGGCTCGCTCGGCTATCTCGCCGCGGTGCGCCAGAGCAAGGACCCCAGCGTCTTCACCGTGCTGTTCGAGGACACCGCCGCCCTGCTCGGCCTGTTCATCGCCTTCATCGGCATCACCGCCGCAGCCGTCTTCGACATGCCCGAGCTCGATGGCGTCGCCTCGATCGCCATCGCTCTGGTGCTCGGCGCCACCGCGACCCTTCTGGCCCGCGAGAGCAAGGCGCTGCTGATGGGCGAGGCCGCGCTGCCGCATGTGCAGGAGGAGATCCTGTCGGCGGTGCGCGGCGATCCGGATGTCGAGCGCGTCAACGGCATGACCACGGTCCATCTCGGGCCGGACCAGATCGTCGTGGCGCTCAGCCTGGAATTCCGCGACGCGCGCACCACCTCGCAGATCGAGGCCTGTGTCGAGCGGATCGAGGCGCGGTTGCGGGAAACGCGCAGCGACATCGCCTCCGTCTTCGTCAAGCCGCAGACCCCGGCGACCTTCGCCGAGCGTCGGGCGCTGCTGGCTCACTAGAGCGTCAGCGCTTCCTGCTTCAGAGCCAGCTCTTGACGCTGCTGCAGATCGCCTCGGTCGAAAGCCCGTAGCGGTCGTGCAGCGTCGGCAGCGCCCCGGCATCGAGGAAGGCGTCGGGCAGCGCGATCTGCCGGAAGGCCTTGGGCTGGATGCCGGCGCGCAGCAGCTCGCCGGCCACCGCCTCGCCGAGCCCGCCGATCACGGAGTGATTCTCGGCGACCACCACCAGCCGCCCGCCCTTGCCGGTCTCGCGCCGGATCGTCTCGGCATCGAGCGGCTTGATGGTCGGCACATGCAGCACCGCGACATCAATACGGTCCCGCGCCAGCGCGCCGGCCGCCTCCAGCGCCCGCATCGTCATCAGCCCGGAGGCGATGATCAGCACGTCGCGCCCGTCGCGGATCGTCTTGGCCTTGCCGAGCTCGAAGCGATAGCCGTATTCGTCGAGCACCAGCGGGACATTGCCGCGCAGCAGCCGCATATAGACCGGCCCCTTATGGGCGGCGATGGCCGGCGTCGCCTGCTCGATCTCATGCGCGTCGCAAGGGTCGACGATGATCAGCTGCGGCATGCCGCGGAAGATCGCCAGATCCTCGGTCGCCTGGTGGCTCGGCCCATAGCCGGTCGTCAGCCCGGGCAGCGCGCAGACAATCTTGACGTCGAGATTCTCCTCGGCGATCGCCATGAAGATGAAGTCGTAGGCGCGCCGCGAGGCGAACACCGCATAGGTGGTGGCGAAGGGCGTGAAGCCCTCGCGCGCCAGGCCGGCGGCGGCCGAGATCATCACCTGCTCCGCCATGCCCATCTGGTAGAAGCGGTCGGGATAGGCCTTCGCGAAGATGTGCAGGTCGGTGTATTTGCTCAGGTCGGCGGTGATGCCGAGCACCTCCGGCCGGCTCTTCGCCAGCTCGACCAGCGCATGGCCGAAAGGTGCCGCCTTGGTCCGCTGGCCCGGCCCGGCGATCGAGGCGATCATTGCCGAGGTCTTCAGCCGCCCACCCTCGGGCGCCGCGGGGCGGTCGTATTTCGAGCGCCTCATGCCGGCCTCCCCTCGTCCAGAATCGCCAGCGCCTGCGCCCATTCCTGCGGCTCGACGCGCAGGAAATGATTGCGCTCGCGCTCCTCCAGGAAGGGCACGCCCTTGGCCATCTTCGTGTCGCAGATGACGATGCGCGGCTTGGCGGCGTCGCTGTGCCGGGCCGCGTCGAAGGCCGCGACCAGCGCCGCCAGATCGTTGCCGTCGACGCGCTGGACATGCCAGCCGAAGGCCTCGAATTTCGGGGCCAGCGGCTCGAAATTCATTACCTGCGTCGACGGACCGTCCGCCTGCATCTGGTTGACGTCGACGATGCCGATCAGGTTGTCGAGCTTGTGGGAACCGGCCGCCATCGCCGCCTCCCAGGTCGAGCCCTCGTCGAGCTCGCCATCGGAGAACAGATTGTAGACGAAGCTCTTGGAGCGCTTGCGCTTCAGCCCCAGCGCCATGCCCACCGCGATGCCGAGCCCGTGTCCGAGCGAGCCGCCGGTGATCTCCATGCCGGGCGTATAGGCCGCCATGCCGGACATCGGCAGCCGGCTGTCGTCGCCGCCATAGCTGTCGAGCTCGTCCTCGGGGATGATCCCGGCCTCGATCAGCGCCGCATAGAGCGCGATCGCGTAATGGCCGATCGAGAGCAGGAAGCGGTCGCGCCCCTCCCAGTCCGGCTCATGCGGCCGGTAGTTGAGCGCGTGAAAATAGGACACCGCCAGCACATCGGCGACGCCGAGCGCCTGCGCGATATAGCCCTGGCCCTGCACCTCGCCCATGCGCAGCGCATTGCGGCGGATGCGCCAGGCCCGCTGCGCCAGCGAGACATTGGGGATAGCGCCTTCAGCCATGGATCAGCATGCCTCCGTTGACGTCGATCACCGCGCCGGTGACGTAGGCCGAGAGGTCCGACGCCAGGAACAGGTAGATCCCGGCGACATCGCGCGCCGCGCCGAGCCGGCCGAGCGGGATGCCCTTGACGATCTCGGCCCGCATCGCCTCGCTGAGCTTGTCGCCGGTGATGTCTGTCTGGATCAGCCCGGGCGTCACGCAATTGACCCGGATGCCGTCCGGCCCGAGCTCGCGCGCCATCGCCTTGGCGAGGCCGAGCACGCCGGCCTTGGCGGCGGAGTAGTGCGGCCCGCCGAAGATGCCGCCGCCGCGCTGCGCCGACACCGACGACATGCAGGCGATGGCGCCGGCCTTGCGCGCCCGGAAATGCGGGATGAAGCCCTGGCTGAGATGGAGCACGCCGCGCAGGTTGACATCGAGCACGCGGTCCCAGCTCGCCGCGTCGATCTCCATCAGCTTCACCGGCTGGGTGACGCCGGCATTGTTGATGAGGATATCGACCTGCCCGAAGGCGGCGATGGCGCTCGCCGCGGCGCCCTCGCAGGCGGCCCGGTCGGTCACGTCGCAGGGCAGGCCGATATGGCGCTGGCCCTCGCCCGCCGGCAGCCCGGCCGCCGCCTCGCCCGCTGCCTGTCCGTCGATGTCGAGGATCGCGACGCTGGCGCCGTGCTCGGCGAACAGATGCGCCGTCGCCAGGCCGATTCCGCGCCGGCTCGCCGCGCCCGATATGGCCGCGACCTTGCCCCTCAAGAGCATGCGTTTCTCCCTGACGCCCAAGCTTTTGCCTGGCCGGACTGTGGCGCCGGCGCCCGGCCTCCGACAAGCGGCATCTTCTCACCGGACAGTGAATTCGATTCACCTGTCGCGGCTAAGAGTGCCATTCGACCGCGCGGCTTTTACAGGCGAGCCTGAATTGACTTCACTCCGCCGCTATGCCGGGCACCGGCTGGTCTATCCGAGCGCCCATCGCCAGCGGCGGATCGTGCGCCTCTTCGTCGACTGGGTGCTGGCGCAGGCGGCCGGCTGACCGACCCGCGTCATCGCGAGCGCAGCGAGGCGATCCATCAGGGCAGCGTCAGGCTCTGGATTGCTTCGCTGCGCTCGCAATGACGAACGGGCGCGTCTCTAGCTCTTCGCCGAGCCGGGCTCGGCCATCTTGCGGTGCTGCTCGGCCAGCATCTCGGCCGGGGTGACATTCGCCATCGTGGTCTGCAGCTTGTTCTTCCAGCCGCTGACGATGTCGCCCTCGCCCGCCAGCATCGCCTCGAAGCCGTTGCGGGCCACCTCGGCCGGATCGTCCTTCTCCTGCTGGCCGACCTTGGTGTCGAGCATGTCGGCCCGCTCGAAGAAGCGCGTCTCGGTGGCGCCCGGCATCAGGCAGGTCACGCTGATCCCGGTGTCCTTCAGCTCGTTGCGCAGCGCGAAGGAGAAGGAGTTCAGGAAGGATTTGCTGCCGTTGTAGACCGCCTGGAACGAGCCGGGCATGAAGCCCGCGATCGAGCCTGTGATCAGGATGTGACCGCGATTGCGCCGCCGCATCTCCTGACCGACCAGCTGGATCAGCAGCACGGTGCCGGTGATGTTGGTGTCGATCACCCGCCGCCACTGCGCCGGCTCCTGATCGAGAAAGGCGCGGCCGAGCCCGAGCCCGGCATTGGCGCAGAGCACGTCGACGCCGCGTCCCTGCTGCTGGATCACCTCCCAGAGCCGCTCGACGCCCGCTTGCGTCGCCAGATCCGCCTGGACCGACTGAACCCGCGCGCCCTGGGCGCGCAGCTCCTGCGCCGCGATCTCGATCTGCGGCTCATCGGCGGCGATGACCAGATCATAGCCATGGCCGGCCGCCTGCTTGGCGAGCTCGAAGCCGATGCCGCTCGACGCGCCGGTGATGACCGCGAACTCCCGCATGTGCTGTCCCATGAGCGTTGCTCCTAAGGTTTCATGACGACCTTCACGCAGCCATCCTCCTTGTCGCGGAAGCGCTGGTAGAGCATCGGGCCGTCCTCGAGCGTGGCGCGATGGGTGATGACGAAGGTCGGATCGATCTCGCCATTGGCGATCTTCTCAAGCAGCGGCGCGAGATAGCGATGGGTATGGGTCTGCCCGGTCCTAAGGGTCAGTCCCTTGTTCATGAAGGCGCCCATCGGGATCTTGTCGAGGAAGCCGAGATAGACGCCCGGCATCGAGATCGTGCCGCCCTTGCGGCAGCACATGATCGCCTCGCGCAGCACATGCGGCCGGTCGGTGCCGAGATAGGTGGCCGCCTTGATCTTGTCGACGACGGCGTCGAAGGAGCCGCCGGCATGCGCCTCTGCGCCGACCGCATCGATGCAGCGGTCGGGGCCGCGCCCGCTCGTCATCTCCATCAGCCGGTCGTAGACGCCGCCATCGTCGAAATTGACGGTCTCGGTGCGGCCGTCGCTGGCCGCCATGGCGAGGCGCTCGGGCACGTTGTCGATGGCGATCACCCGCCCGGCGCCGAGCATCCAGGCGCTGCGCATGGCGAACTGGCCGACCGGGCCGCAGCCCCAGACGGCGACCGTGTCGCCCTCCTCGATCTGCGCATTTTCGGCGGCCATGTAGCCGGTCGGGAAGATGTCGGAGAGGAACAGCACCTGCTCGTCGTCGAGCCCGTCCGGCACCTTGATCGGCCCGACATCGGCATAAGGCACCCGCATGTATTCGGCCTGCCCGCCGGCGAAGCCGCCGAGCATGTGCGAATAGCCGAACAGGCCGGAGGGCGAATGGCCCATCGCCTTCTTCGCCATCTCGGCATTGGGATTCGAGCGGTCGCACAGCGAGAACAGCTGCTTGCGGCAGAAGAAGCAGTCGCCGCAGGCGATGTTGAAGGGCACCACGACGCGGTCGCCGATCTTGAGCTTCGTCACGCCGCGGCCGATCTCGACGACCTCGCCCATGGTCTCGTGACCGAGGACGTCGCCACTCTCCATGGTCGGCATGTAGCCGTCATAGAGATGCAGGTCCGAGCCGCAGATCGCGCAGGCGGTCACCTTGATGACGACGTCGCCATCGGCCTCGATCCTGGGATCGGGCACGCTCTCGCAGCGAATGTCACTCTTGCCGTGCCAGCACAGGGCCTTCATCGCGCCTCACCTCCTCGCCAATGCTTCGGGGCTCAATCGGACAGCGCGCCATTCGTTCCGGGTGGGGAGCTTGACAGTCCAAGGCGGACGAAAGCGGAACGAAAGCGCCCGGCCGGGGGTTCGCCGCTACAGTCGCGGAGGTGTTCCCAAGATGTTGATGGACCGCAGGATCGTCGTCGCCGGAAGCGCCCTGCTGGCGCCGCTCGCGGCGCTGGCGCAGAGCACCGGCGGGCGCGACCCCGAGCTGCAATACGTGCTCGACACGCTCGCCGAGAGCGCCACCGCGCTGGAGCTCAGCCGCCTGGCGCAGGAGCGGGCCGCCGACGAGGCGATCAAGCGCTTCGCCAAGCTGGAACTCGCCGAGCAGCAGACCGTGATGGAGGTGCTGCACGCCTTCTCGCGGGAGCGCACCGAGCTGGCGCCGCAGACCAGGCCGAAAACCGAGAGCAGCGCGAAGATCGACCAGCTGCGCGCGGCCCGCGAAGGCATGGAGTTCGACCGCTTCTTCGTCGACGGGCAGCTCGGCGTCCACCGACAGCTGCTGCGCATCCAGGAGCGCTACCTCGCCCGCGGCGAGGAGGCGCCGCTGCGCGCCATCGCCAGCTTGATCGCCGGGCACGTCAAGGAGCACCTGGCCGATCTCGACATCATCCGCAATCGCCTGACCTGACAGCGAGGCTGAACCATGGCTCACTCGACACGGTACTATCCCAATGGCAGCGGCTCGGTCGTCCAGATCATGGGCCATCCTCTGCACCCGATGATCGTTCCCCTCCCGATCGCCGCGCTGCTCGGTGTCTTCGCCGCCGATCTGATGCAGGTCTCGACGGGCGATGCGTTCTGGGCCCGGCTCGGCTTCACGCTGCTCGGGGCGGGGCTGGTGACCGGCTTCGCCGCCGCGCTGCTCGGCATCATCGAGGCGGCCTCGCTGCAGCGCGCTCGCACCTCCGGCACGCTCTGGGCCCATGGCGCCGGCAATGTGGTGGTGATGATCGCCTCCGTCGCCAATTTCAAGATCCGCTGGGAAGCGACGGATCTGTGGTCGCCGAACCTGATCTATCTCTCCGGCTTCGTCGCCTGTCTCCTGCTGGTGACCGGCTGGCTCGGCGGCAGCCTCTCCTATAAGCACGGCATCGGCGTATCCGAGCGTGTCGGGGCCGCACGGCTGGACGGCGATCCCGACCGCACGCCCGACGGGCGCCTCGACGTCGCGCATGAGCGCTGACGGCGCTGGTCCCGATCGCGACCAGCTGATAACCTCGCCGCCGATGGACAGCGAACATCATGTGGTCGTCGTCGGCGGCGGCTTCGGCGGTCTCGAGGCAGCCCATCGGCTCGCCGGGGCCGGCACCCGTGTCACGATCGTCGACCGCCGCAATCACCACCTCTTCCAGCCGCTGCTCTACCAGGTCGCGACGGCCGCGCTCGCCACCTCCGAGATCGCCTGGCCGATCCGGCATCTGCTGCGCCGCCGGCCCGATGTCACCACCCTGCTGGCGGACGTGACCGGCGTCGATGCGGCCGGGCGCGAGGTCGTGCTGAGCGGCGGCGAGCGCCTTCGCTACGACACGCTCATTCTGGCGACCGGCGCCACCCATGCCTATTTCGGCCATGACGATTGGGAGCCCTTCGCGCCCGGCCTGAAGACGCTCGAGGATGCGACGACGATCCGCCGGCGCATCCTGCTCGCCTTCGAGCATGCGGAGGCCGAGCCCGATAGCCGGCGCCGCACTGCGCTGCTCACCTTCGTGATCATCGGCGCCGGCCCGACCGGGGTCGAGCTCGCCGGCACCATCGCCGAGCTCGCCCGCTCCACCCTCCCCGGCGATTTCCGCCGCATCGACACCCGCCAGACCCGCACCGTGCTGGTCGAGGCCGGCCCGCGCATTCTGGCGAATTTCCCGGAAGACCTGTCCCGCTATGCGCAGAAGGCGCTCGAACGCATCGGCGTCGAGGTCCGCACCGGCTCGCCGGTCACCGCCTGCGATGCCTCCGGCGTGATGATCGGCGAGGAGCATCTGCCGGCGGCGACGATGATCTGGGCTGCCGGGGTGCGCGCCTCGCCCGCCGGTGAATGGCTGGGCGTCCCGACAGACCGGGCCGGTCGCGTCAAGGTCGAGGACGACCTCACCGTCCCGGGCCATCCCGAGATCTTCGTGATCGGCGACACCGCGCTGGTTGCCGATCCGCAGGGGCGGCCGGTGCCAGGCATCGCTCCGGCGGCGAAGCAGCAGGGGCGCCATGCCGCGGCGACGATCCGGCGCCGTCTTGCCGGCGACAGCGCCCGACTCCCTTTCGCCTACAGCCATGCCGGCAATCTCGCGACGATCGGCAAGCGCGCTGCGATCATCGATTTCGGCAAGGTCAGGCTGACCGGCTGGCTCGCCTGGTGGCTATGGGGCATCGCCCACATTTATTTCCTGATCGGCGTGCGCAATCGCTTGGCCGTCGCGATGAACTGGCTCTGGCTCTATCTGCGCAACCAGCGCGGCGCCCGGTTGATCACCCAGCGCGACCTGAAGCAGCCGGAGCCGATGCGGACGAATGAGCGGGAGCCGCGAACCCGATCCGCAGATGGGGCGTGGCGCGACGCCGCCGGGCATCCGCCCGGGGGTCAGCCCCCGGCCGACATCCCTCCGCCGCCCTAGCTCTAAAGCAGGCCGGCGAGCGGCCGGATTGCTTAGGCGGCACCGGAGAGATAGCGCGCCAGCCCTGCCGTCGAGGCGTCATGCGCCTGTGCGGGGGCTTTGCCCTCGATCACCGGCAGCAGCGCCGTCGCCAGCTCCTTGCCGAGCTCGACGCCCCATTGGTCGAAGGCATTGATGCCGAGGACCGCCGCCTCGACGAAGACCCGATGCTCGTAGAGCGCGATGATGCGGCCGAGCGTGAACGGGTCGAGCTTGCGATAGGCGATCGTCAGCGAGGGCCGGTCGCCGGGGAAGACCTTGTGCGGGGCCAGGGCCTCGGCGGCTTGCGCGGAAAGCCCCTGCTTCAGGAGCTGCGCCGTCGCCTCCTCCAGCGTCCGCCCCTTCATCAGCGCCTCGCTCTGCGCGAGGCAATTGGCGATCAGCAGGCGGTGCTGATGGGCGAGCTCCGGCTCGTGGCCCTCTGCTGCGATCAGGAACTCGCACGGCACGATATCGGTGCCCTGATGCAGCAGCTGGAAGAAGGCATGCTGGCCGTTGGTCCCGGGCTCGCCCCAGACCAGCGGGCCGGTCGGGCGCGTCACCGCCGTGCCGTCCTTGTGGACGAGCTTGCCGTTCGACTCCATGTCGAGCTGCTGGAGATAGGCCGGCAGGCGGGCGAGGCGTTGGTCGTAAGGCAGCACGGCGCGGGCCGGATAGCCGCATGTCTGCCGGTGCCAGAGCCCGATCAGCCCGAGCAGCATCGGCAGGTTCTTGTCCGGCGGCGCCGTGCGGAAATGCTCGTCCATCGCATGGGCTCCGGCGAGGAAGCGGCGGAAATCCTCCGGGCCGATCGCGATCATCACCGGCAGCCCGATCGCCGACCAGACCGAGTAGCGCCCGCCGACCCAATCCCAGAAGCCGAAGATCCGATCGGCCGCGATGCCGAAGGCCGCGACCTTGTCGAGCGCCGTCGAGACCGCCGCGAAATGGCTGCCGACCGCAGGCTCGCCGAGCGCCGCCGCGATCCAGCGCCGGGCAGTCGCGGCATTGGTCATCGTCTCGATGGTGGTGAAGGTCTTCGAGGCGACGATCACCAGCGTCCGGACCGGGTCGAGCCCCGCCAGCGTATCGGCGATGTGGGCGCCGTCGACATTGGAAACGTAATGCAGCCGCGGGCCGTCGTGATAGGGCCCGAGCGCCAGCGTCACCATTGCTGGGCCGAGATCGGAACCGCCGATGCCGATATTGACGACATCGCTGAAGCGCCCGCCATCCGAGGCCGCGATGGCCCCGCTGCGGATACCCTCGGCAAAACCCGCCATGCGCGCCAGCGTCGCGTTCACCTCCGGCATCACGTCGACGCCGTCGACGAGAACCGGCCGGCCCGACTGGTTGCGCAGGGCGGTGTGGAGCACGGCCCGCCCTTCGGTGGTGTTGATCGGCTGGCCGGCGCACATGGCATCGCGCTTGGCGCTGACATCGGCCGCTTCGGCGAGGTTCAGCAGGAGGGCGATGGTCTCCCGGCTCACCGCCGTCTTCGAATAATCGAGGAGGAGATCGTCGAGCCTGGCGGACAATGCGGCAAAGCGCTGCGGATCTTCGGCGAAGAACTCGCGCAGATGGCGCGCGGCGGTGATGTCACGATGCGCGGCGAGATCCGCCCAGGCCTTGTCCAGCACGATTGAAGTCTCCTCGACGATTGCCCGCCGAGGGGCGTAGCACGACCTCGGCCCGCCGGTCACGGCCGCAGGACGCGCAAAAAGCGCGGCCCGAGGGCCGCGCTTTGCTCAGGCTCAGTCGATGATCTGCACGACCTTGCGGGTCTTGGGCTCGACGATCACCGTCCGGTCGTTGACGACCGTGTAGCGATAGCCGGCCTTCGCACCGTATTCGCGCGGCACTTCGCGATAGGTGACGCCACGCGCCGGCAGCACCGTGCCGACCGCGACCGGCTCCTCATAGGTGTAGGAGGGGACGCGCTGCTCGACCACATACTGCTTGAAGCGCGGCTCGGTGCTGTCGCCGATGATCGCGCCCGCGACCGCGCCGCCGACACCGCCGACCACCGCGCCCGCAGGCCCGCCTACCACGGCGCCGCCCACCGCGCCGGCAGCCGCGCCGCCGGCAGCGCCGCCGCTGGCGCCGGACTGGGCCATGGCAGCGGTCGAGAACGCGACGAAAGCCGTCGCAATAGCCAGTTTCTTGATCATGTCAGTTCCTCCTTTCGGTCAAAGAACTCACCGCCAAACCGATGCTTTCCGATTAGGTTCCGCAAAAAACGCCCTGCCTTGAGGATGCCCGGACTTCGCCCGAAAATGGCCCGCGGCTTGTCTCGGCTTGGGCAAAGGGCGCATAGATGTGGCCCTTCCCGACGACGGAGCCCCCATGGACTTCCGCCCCGATATCGGCCAGCTCCCGCCGACCGTGCGCGAGCATCTTGCCCCCGGCAACCTGCTGCGCGCCGGCATCAACCTGTCGAACTTCCTGCTGGTCTCCTCGCGCGGATCGCAGGGCGAACCGCAGGGCGTCTCGCCCGACCTGGCGAAGGCGCTCGCCGCGCATCTGGGCACCGCGCTACGCTATGTGCCCTACGCCAATCCGGGCCTGCTGGCCGATGCCGCCCCGTGCGACGAATGGGATATCGGCCTGATCGGCGCCGAGCCGCAGCGGGCCGAGACGATCGCCTTCACCCCCGCCTATGCGCAGATCGAGGCGACCTTTCTTGTCAGGCAGGATTCGCCGCTGCGGGAGATCGCCGATGTCGACGCTGAGGGCGTGCGCATCGCCGTCACCGGCCGCGCCGCCTATGGGCTCTGGCTCGACCGCCATATCCGCAAGGCCGAGCTCGTCCGCTCAGGCACGCTCGACGACGCCGCCCAGGACTTCGTCTCCCGCGGGCTGGAGGCGCTGGCCGGTCTGCGGCCGCGGCTCCTTCAGGATGTCGCGGCGATCCCCGACACGCGCATCCTCGACGGGCATTTCATAACCGTGCAGCAGGCGATCGGCGTGCCGCGGGCCAAGGCCGAGGCGGCCGCCTATCTGGCGAAGTTCGTCGCGGCGGCCAAGCAGAGCGGCTTCGTCGCGGCGCTGATCGAACGGCACGGCGTCAAGGGGCTCGCCGTCGCCGATTGATCAGGTGCCGTCGGTCCCTGCTCCGCAGACCAGCGCGCAGACCTTGCTGCCGGGCGCCGGCACGAAGCGCTTGGCCTGCAGCGCCGCCACCGCCGCGGCGCCCGAGAGATCGGCGGCGATGCCGAACTCGAACCAGAGCGAGCGCGCCGCAGCCTCCATCTCCGCGTCGCTGACCAGCACGATCTCGTCGACATGGCGCGCCACCGCCTCAAAGATCGCCTGGTCGGTCTGGCGGCAGGACATGGTGGCGACGCGCGTCTCCAGCCGGTCGAGCGCCACCAGCCGTCCCGCCTGCAGGCAGGCATGCAGCGTCGGCGAGCCATGCGGCTCGATGCCGATGATCCGGGTCTGCGGCCGCACCGCCTTCACGGCGGTAGAGAGCCCCGTGATCAGCCCGCCGCCGCCGATCGCCACCAGGATCACGTCGACATCCGGGATCTCGTCGAGGATGTCGAGGCCGAGCGTGCCCTGCCCGGCGACCACCACCGGATCGCTGAACGGATGCGCATAGGTCGCGCCATGCTGGCGCGAAAAGGCCAGCGCGGCCTCATTGGCTTCGTCCCAGATCGCACCGACGATCTCGACATCGGCGCCCCAGCGCTTCAGCTTCGCGACCTTGTCGGCGACGACGTTGGACGGCAGGAAGATCTTGGCCTTGGCACCCAGCACATGCGCCGAGCGGGCGATGGCGAGCCCGTGATTGCCGCCGGAGGCGGTGACGACGCCGCGCTTCAGCTCCTCGGCCGAGAGCGTCAGCAGCCGGTTCATCGCGCCGCGCGCCTTGAAGGAGCCGGCCGCCTGCAGCAGCTCCAGCTTCAGCGTGACGGTGCCGCCGAAACCCTCGCCACTGCTGAGCTGCGCATAGGGCAGGATCGGCGTCTTGCGGATATGCGGCGCGATCCGCCAGCGCGCCGCCCTGACCTCATCGAGCCCGATCACGCCAGCACCCCGCGATAGGGTGCCGCGACGATCAGGCAGCAATTGCCCGGCCTGACCCGGCCCGGCTGGCGCCGGCCATAGAGGATGCCGTCGGCGGCGTAGTGCAGCGTCTCCGGCGGGCGGGTCGGGTCCCAGGTGCAGTGGATGCGCCCGGCCGGCTGCCCGGCGCTGACCTGTTCGCCATTGGCATGGAACGGCTCGAAGATGCCGTCGGCCGTGGCGTAGACATAGGCGGCGGTGCCCGGCAGCTCGAGCACCTGCCCGTCGCCGCGCCGCGGCTCCGGCTTGTCCCGCGCCACGATGCCGAGATGGTCGAGCACATTGGCGACGCCGCGCCGGCACAGCGACAGCGCCTCGAGAGAGACGGTGCCGGCCCCCGCCATCTCGGTGCCGACCGTGACCAGCCCCTGCCGGCAGGCGGTGGCGGTCGCGGTGCGCGGCTCGCCGAGATTGGAGATCACCACCGTCATCGGCGCGTCGAAGGCCTGCACCGCCGCGACATTGCGTTTGTGCAGCTGCGGATCCTCGCTCGGCTCGACGATGGCGCTCGGGACGATGTTCAGCGAGGAGCCGCCGGAATGCAGGTCGAGGAAGGCGTCGCCGAGCGGCAGGATGTGATCGCTGACGAAGGCCGAGATCTGCTGGGTGATGGTGCCGCGCGGATCGCCCGGGAAGGTGCGGTTGAAATTGAGCCCGTCGACCGGCGAGGTGCGCTGCCCGGCGACCACCGCATGGACATTGTTGGCCGGCATCAGGATCAGCCGGCCCTGCACGCGGCCGGGGTCGAGATCGCGGATCAGCTCGCAGATCGCGATCGGACCCTCATATTCGTCGCCATGGTTGCCGCCTTCCAGGATGGCGGTCGGCCCCGAGCCGTTCTTGATCACCGCGATCGGGATGCGCGTCGCGCCCCAGGCATCGTCATGCGGCGAATGCGGGATCATCAGGAACCCGACCTGCTTGCCCTCCTTCTCCGGATCGATGGTCAGGAAGGCGGATGACGGGCGCGGGACGGCGCTGGCAGGGCGGGGCATGGCGACTCGGAGGCTGGGGCGGTGGGCTTGCGAAAAGGCCCGGCCGTCCGGCCGGGCCTTGGGCGGTGCCGGCGTCAGAGCGTCGGCAGCGGGTCCATCGGCATGTCGAGATACTTCTTGTGCAGCCGGTCGAGCTCGCCGTTCATCGTGTTGAACAGGATGAAGCCGTCGAGCCAGCGCACCAGATTGTGCTGGTCCATCTGCACGCCCATATGCGCCGGGCTGCGGCGGATCACGAACTTGCGCTCGAATTCCTTGCTCGGGTTCTGCTTGGCCAGCGCCTGCGCGACAATCGAGTTGGTCGCCAGGAGGTCGGCCTGGCCGGTGATATAGGCCGCCGCCGCGGTGGCGTCGTCCTCGGTGCGCATGATGTTGGCCTTCGGCGCCGAGGCGGTGATGGCGAGCTCCTGCGTCGTGCCCTTGGCGGCGGCGACGCGGTTGGAGCCGATCGTCTCGGGGCTGGTCACGCTCGCCGATTTGGCGCCGTAGACCGCCAGGAAGGTGTTGGCATAGGGCGCGGTGAACTGGATCTGGCGGGCCCGCTCCGGCGTCAGCCCCATCACCGAGATGACGATGTCGACCTTGTCGGTCAGCAGGAACGGGATGCGGTTGGCGCCGGTGATCTGCTGCATCTCCAACTTCACGCCGAGGCCCTTGGCGACCATCTCGGCGAACTCGATGTCGAAGCCGATCGGGTTGCGGTTGGCGTCCTGCGAGCCGAAGGGCGGCGCGTCGAGCGGCACGCCGATCCGCACCACGCCCTTGGACAGGATGTCCTGGAGCTTGTCGGCCTTGGCCTCGGCGGCGCCGAAGGCCGCGACGGCCAGCGCCGCCAACCCTGCAAACAGCTTACGCATGATCAGTCTCTCCCCTCGTTGGCTGGCCTCAATGCAGGACCGCATTGAGGAAGGTGGTCAGCTCGGGCGTCTGCGGCGCGGCGAGCACCGCCGCGGCCTGGCCTTCTTCGTGGATGCGGCCCTCGTGCATGAACACCACGCGCGAGCCGAACCGGCGGGCAAAGCCCATCTCATGGGTGACGAGCATCATCGTCATCCCCTCCTGCGCCACCGATTCGAGCACCTTCAGCACCTCGCCGGTAAGCTCCGGATCGAGCGCCGAGGTGACCTCGTCGAACAGCATCAGCTTCGGGCGCATCGCCAGCGAGCGGGCGATCGCGACGCGCTGCTGCTGGCCGCCGGAGAGCTGCGCCGGATAGGCGTCGAGCTTGTCCTCCAGGCCGACCCTCGCCAGCACCTCGCGGGCGATCTCGCGCGCCGCCTCCGGCCGCTGCTTCTTCACCACGCGCGGCGCCAGGGTGATGTTGTCGCTGACCGAGAGATGCGGGAACAGGTTGAACTGCTGGAAGACGATGCCGACCTCCTGGCGCAGCTTGCGCAGGTCGGTGGCCGGATCGTTGACCTTGACCCCGTCGATGGTGATCGAGCCGGCCTGCACCGGCTCCAGCCCGTTGACGCAGCGCAGCAGCGTCGACTTGCCCGAGCCGGAGCGGCCGATCACCGCCACCACCTCGCCCTTGCCGATCGAAAGCGAGACGCCCTTCAGCACCTGGTTGGCGCCGTAGCTCTTGCTGATCTCCTTAATTTCAACGAGCGACATCGAGCTTCCGCTCGAGCGAGCGGCTCCATTGCGTGAGGGGGAAGCACATCGCGAAATAGATGCAGGCCACGGTGATGTAGACCGCGAAGGGCTTGTAGGTGCCGGCGGCCGTCAATTGGCCCTCGCGGGTCAGCTCGACGAAGCCGATCACCGCCGCCAGCGAGGTGTTCTTGATCAGCTGCACCAGGAAGCCGACGGTCGGCGGGATGGCGATGCGGATCGATTGCGGGATGATCACATGGCGCAGCTGCTCGCCCAGCGACAGGCCGAGCGAGGCGCCCGCCTCCCATTGCGTCCTGGCGATCGAGGTCAGCGCGCCGCGCCAGATCTCGCCGAGAAAGGCCGAGCCGTAGACCGAGAAGGCGACGGCCGCCGCGATCCACGGATTGACCGAGATGCCGGCGAGCGGCAGCCCGAAGAAGATCAGGAACAGCCAGACCAGCAGCGGCGTGCCCTGGACGATGTGGATGTAGCCGGCCGAAAGCCAGCGCAGCGGCGCCACCGGCAGGATCCGCAGGATCGCCAGGCCGAGCCCCAGCACCGCCGCCCCGGCGAAGGCGACCACCGTCAGCGCCAGCGTCCAGCGCGCCGCGGCGACCAGGTACATCACGTCGATCATGCCGAATTCGCGGATCATCGCACGAACACCACGCGGTAGATCAGCGCGAAGGCGCCTCGGAAGGCGAAGGCGAGCCCGAGATAGAGCACTCCGATCACCGTATAGACCTCGAAGTCGCGGAAGGTGCGCGATTGCACGATCGAGGCGGCATGGAACAGGTCCTGCACCGAGATCTGCGAGACCACGCTGGTCGCCAGCATCAGCAGCACGAACTGGCTGGCCAGCGCCGGGAACATCGCCTTCAGCGCCGGGAACACGATGATGTAGCGGAAGACCTGGAAGCCCGAGAGCCCGAGCGAATGGCCGGCCTCGACCTGCGCCTTCGGAACCGCCTCGAGCCCGGCGCGGACGATCTCGGTGGTATAGGCGCCGAGATTGATCACCAGCGCGATCATCGCCGCCGTCAGCCCGTCGAGCCGCAGGCCGAAGCTCGGCAGGCCGAAGAAGATCAGGAAGAGCTGCACCAGCAGCGGCGTGTTGCGGATGATCTCGACATAGGCGCCGATCAGCCGGCGCAGCCAGCCCGGCCCATAGACGCGGCCGGCGGCGCAGAGCACGCCGATCACCAGCCCGCCCGCCATCGCCACGCCCGAGAGCAGGAGCGTGATCCAGACGCCGTCGAGGATCGACTCCCAGGCGGCGAACACGTCGCGGAACTGCAGACCGTATTTCATCCGCCTCCCTCTTTACCCGGAGGCTAGGTTGGCTTCTTATTTGATGTCAAGCTTCATATATGAAACGGAGGCGCCATGAGCGTTTTCAGCGAAGCCGATAGCGACGAGAAGGCGGCCTATGCGGCGCCGGCCCTGGAGAAGGGCCTCGATATCCTCGAGCTGCTGGCCGACACCGGCGAGCCGCTCTCGACCCGCGCCATCGCCGAGCGGCTGCAGCGCTCGAAGAGCGAGATCTTCCGGATGGTGTTCGTGCTGCAGCAGCGCGGCTATCTGGAGCGCGAGCCGGGCACCGACCGGCTCGGCCTGTCGCGGCGGCTGTTCGATCTCGGCATCCGCACCCCGGGCGGGAAGTCGCTGACCTCGGTGGTGCTGCCGCTGCTCGAGCGCTTCAGCGAGGAGAGCGGCCAGGCCGCGCATCTCGTGGTGCTGAGCCGCGCGCAGACCGTGGTGCTGGCGACCACCGCCGGCCATCTCGACGCCAGCGTGATCGTCCGCCCCGGCTATGGCCGCCCGGCGCTGGACGCCAATTCCGGCCTGCTGATCCTCGCCTTCCAGAGCGAGGCCCGCCGCCGCGGCCTGATGCGCGAGGCGCCGGCCGAGCTGCGCGCCCGGCTCGAGCACGCCGAGACGCAGGCCGCCTTCCGTGAGATCCGCGCGCAGGGCCACCGCATCGCGCCGAGCCGCGACATCCTGGCGGTCACCGACATCGCCTGCCCGGTCATCGGCCCCGCCGGCAATGCCGAGGCGGCGCTGCTGGTGCCCTGCCTGCAGCGCCATGGCGTCGACACCGACGAGGGCGCGATCCTGCTGGCGCTCAAGGCCTGCGCCGCCGAGGCGGGGCTGCGCCTCCCCTATGGTTAGGCACTGAATTTCCTTGGAAATTGCCGCAGCAGCTCCCAATCACGGCCACACACCCTCCACGATTGCTCGCGAATTTCCCCCAGACCGACGCAACCGCCCGGCACCACCGCCACGCAGGAGGATGACGATGGCCGATATCGCGACCGACCCTGAGACGATCGTGATGACCGATCCGGAATGGATCGCGCTGGAGAGCATCAACGAGGAGACGCGCCGCTTCATCTTCGGGGAGGCGATGCTGCGCCTGCTTCAGGGCCGCGGCCTGGCCGAGCCCGGCGAGGAGATCTGGCGGGTCACTCCCGAGGGCCAGCAGGCGCTGGAGGCCCGCAGCAACTGAAGCCGCGCCTGCGCGGTTGCGCGCGCCCGCTTCGCCTCCCATCTCAAGGCTATGAAGCGCCCCGTCTCCATCACCATCTCCCATTCGCTCGGCCGCGACGGTGCGCGCCAGCGCCTGCAATCGGGCCTCGACCGGGTCCGCGACAAGCTCGGCAGCCTGCGCATGCAGCTGGTCGAGGAGAACTGGCAGGGCGACACGCTGCATTTCGGCGTCGCCGCGCTCGGCCAGACGGTCGCCGGCCGGCTCGAGGTCGAGGACGCGCTGGTCCGCGTCGAGGTGATGCTGCCCTGGATGCTGGCGATCTTCGCCGAGAAGCTGCGTGTCGGCGTCGAGAAGCAGGGGCAGATCCTGCTCGAGGACAAAACCCGCAAGGCCTGAGCCTTAGACGAAGGTTGAATTTTCCGGCCGCGATCCGCACAGTCGCGGCCACCTTTTTTTCAGCGCCAACACTCGTTTCGGAGGCCCATGCACCACGGTCCGCTGATCGCCATCCTCGTCGCGGGCCTCGGCCTCGCCTTCGTCTTCGGCGCGCTCGCGCAGAAGCTCAGGATCTCTCCCCTCGTCGGCTATCTCGTTGCCGGCGTCGCTGTCGGGCCGTTCACGCCCGGCTTCGTCGCCGATCAGAATCTCGCCAATGAGCTGGCCGAGGTCGGCGTGATCCTGCTGATGTTCGGCGTCGGCCTGCATTTTTCGCTGAAGGATCTGCTTTCGGTCAAAACCATCGCGGTGCCCGGCGCGCTGGTGCAGATCGCCGCCGCGACCCTGCTCGGGCTGGGCCTGGCGCTGCTGCTCGGCTGGGGCGTCGTCGCCGGCCTGGTCTTCGGCCTGGCGCTGTCGGTCGCCAGTACGGTGGTGCTGCTGCGCGCCTTGCAGGAACGGCGCCTGGTTCAGACCGAGAAGGGCAGGATCGCGGTCGGCTGGTTGATCGTCGAGGACCTGGCCATGGTCCTGGCACTGGTGCTGATCCCGGCGGTGGCGGATGCCCTGAACGGCGGCGGCGATACCGGTGGCGGCCCGCTGGCGACGCGCTTCGATCTCGGCCTGTGGGGCGTGCTGCTGCTGACGCTGGCCAAGGTCGCCGCCTTCGTCGCCTTCATGCTGATCGTCGGGCGGCGGCTGATCCCCTGGATCCTGCACTGGGTCGCCCATACCGGCTCGCGCGAGCTGTTCCGGCTGGCGGTGCTGGCGATCGCGCTCGGCGTCGCCTTCATGGCGGCGAGCCTGTTCGGCGTCTCCTTCGCGCTCGGCGCCTTCTTCGCCGGCATGCTGCTGAGCGAATCCCCGCTCAGCCATCGCGCTGCGGAGGAATCGCTGCCGCTGCGCGACGCCTTCGCGGTGCTGTTCTTCGTCTCGGTCGGCATGCTGTTCGACCCGGGCATCCTGATGCGCGCCCCGCTGCCCTTGCTGGCGACGGTCGCGATCATCCTGTTCGGCAAATCGATCGCAGCCTGGCTGATCGTGCGTGCCTTCGGCCGCTCGAACGCGGTGGCGCTGACAATCTCGGCGAGCCTCGCGCAGATCGGCGAGTTCTCCTTCATCCTCGCCGGCATCGGCGTCTCGCTGAAGCTGCTGCCGCAGGAGGGGCGCGACCTCATCCTCGCCGGCGCGATCTTCTCGATCCTGCTCAACCCGCTGCTTTTCGTGCTGGTCGACCGCTTCGCCGCGCCCGACGCGTCGAGCAAGCCCAAGCCGAAGCCGAGCGAGGCGCCCCAGCCCGAGCAGGCGCAGCAGCCCGAGCCGCCGCCCGTCCCGGAGCGCGACATCGCCCCGACCGCCCTCTCCGATCACATCGTCGTGGTCGGCTATGGCCGCGTCGGCTCGCTGCTCGGCGCCGGGCTGACCGCGATGGGCGAGACCATCCTGGTGATCGAGGACCAGGACGACGGCATCGCCGCCGCCCGCCGCGACGGGGCCGAGGTCCTCGCCGCCAATGCCGCCGATGGCGAGGTGCTCGCCGCCGCCGGGCTGAAGCGCGCCAAGCGGCTGTTCGTCGCGATCCCGGGCAGCTTCGAGGCCGGTCAGGTCTGCGAGCAGGCGCGGGCCGAGAACCCGACCCTGCCGATCATCGCCCGCGCCCATTCGGAGGCCGAGGTCGCCCATCTCAAGCAATGCGGCGCCAGCCGCACCATCATGGGCGAGGCCGAGATCGCCCGCGCCATGCTGGCGCTCTGCGGCCGCAAGGGCGAGGAGCCGGCGGTCTAGCGCTCGGCGTCCATCAGCGGGTGCAGATCCCGCACCATGCTCTTCAGGCGCTCGTCGAGGATATGGGTGTAGATCTGCGTCGTCGCGATGTCGGCATGGCCGAGCAGCTCCTGCACCACCCGCAGATCGGCGCCGTTCTGCAGGAGATGGCTGGCGAAGGCGTGACGCAGCACATGCGGGCTGACCTTCGCCGCCGATAGCCCGGCCGCCCCGGCCAGCGCCTTCAGCTCCCGCCCGAAGGCCTGGCGGGTGAGATTGCCGCTCTCGCCGTCCGAGGGGAACAGCCAGCGCCCGCCGGCGAGGCCCTGCCGGCGCAGCATGTCGAGATGCGCCGTGGCCGCCGCGCGGGCCGCCTCGTTCAGCGGCACCAGCCGGTCCTTGCCGCCCTTGCCGCGCACCACCAGGAAGCGGTCCCGGGTCGTCGCCGCCGAGAGCGGCAGCGCGATCAGCTCCGAGACGCGCAGGCCGGTCGCGTAGAGCATCTCGATCAGGCAGGCCATCCGGACCGCCCGCGCCTGCGCCGCCGGCGTCTGGCCCTCGCGCCGCGCCAGCTCCTGCGCCGTCGCGATCAGCCGCTCGACCTCGGCCACCGAGATCACCTTCGGCAGCGGCCGCCCGAGCCGCGGCCCCTCGACGGCGGCGGTCGGATCGGCCCCGGCGAGCCCTTCGGTGTAGAGGAAGCGATGGAACTGCCGCACCGCCGAGAGCCGCCGCGCCGCCGAGGAGGCTTTGAGCCCGCGCCCCGACAGATCGGCGAGATAGGCGCGCACATCCTCGGCCGACATCGCGGCCGCGCCGCCGCAGCTCGCGGCGAAGGCGAGATAATCCTCGAGATCGCGCTGATAGGCGTCGAGCGTATTCTTCGCCGCGCCGCGCTCGGCGGCGAGCATGTCGAGGAAGCCGTTCAGCCAGGCGCGCCCCTGCCGGCTCATCGCTCTTTCTGCAGTTTCGCGGGTGGCACGATCTCCACCATCTCCCGCGGCTCCGGCTTCACGAAGGTGACGAGCGCGATCATCCCGCCATAGACGAGCCCGGCGATCACCGCCACGACACTCAGCAACTTGAACAGCGTCGGCACAGCCGGCGTTTCCCCATGCACCCCATGCGGTTATTCCCGATCGCCCCCCTCGGACGCAAGCACGGCGGAGGAGGAGGTCGCCGATCGACGGATAATCGGCGCGGCGCCCGCCTCGCGCGCAAAAGTGGTTCCCACTTCGCCTGAACATGCTAGAGCGACCGTTGAGGAACTCTTTCGATGACGATGGCAGAGACTGTCGAAGCGGTGGACCGCGACGCCCTGCGCGCCGCGATAGGCGCCAGAGCCGTGGTCCTGGTGGGCATGATGGGCTCCGGCAAGAGCTCGGTCGGAAAGCGCCTCGGCGCCCGTCTCGGCCTGCCCTTCGTCGACGCCGACACCGAGATCGAGACTGCCGCCGGCATGACGATCCCGGAGATCTTCGCCCAGCGCGGCGAGAGCGAGTTCCGCGACGGCGAGCGCCGGGTCATCGCCCGCATCCTGGCGACGCGCGCCCCGCTCGTGCTCGCCACCGGCGGCGGCGCCTTCATGAACGCCGATACGCGCGCCCGCGTCGCCGAGCTCGGCATTTCGATCTGGCTCAAGGCCGATGCGGAGGTGCTGATGCGGCGCGTGCGCAAGCGCAGCAACCGGCCGCTCCTGCGCACCGCCGATCCGGAGGCGACGATGCGCCGGATGCTGGCCGAGCGCGAGCCGATCTATGCCCAGGCCGACATCACGCTGATCTCGCGCGACGATCCCCATGAGGTGGTGGTCGAGGCCGCGCTCGGCGCGCTGGACCGGCTGCTGCTGCAGGAGGGCGCGCGATGAACGCCATGGCGAGCACCGCTCCGGCCGGGCGCATCGCGGTTCCCGTGGCGCTCGACGAGCGCTCCTACGAAATCCTGATCGGCCGCCACCAGCTCTGCGAGGCGGCCGCCACCATCGCCGCGCTCAGCCCCGGCGGGCGCGCCGCGATCGTCACCGACGAAAATCTCGCCGGCCTGCACGCGCCGGCGCTGGAAGCCGCCCTGCACCAGGCCGGGCTCGCCACCACCCGCCTGACGGTGCCCCCCGGTGAGGCCTCGAAATCCTATGCCCGCTTCATCGCGCTCTGCGACGATCTGCTGGCGGCCAAGATCGAGCGCAACGATCTGGTGATCGCGCTCGGTGGCGGCGTGGTCGGCGACCTCTCCGGCTTCGCCGCCTCGGTGCTGCGCCGCGGCGTGCGCCTCGTCCAGATCCCGACCAGCCTGCTCGCCCAGGTCGATTCCTCGGTCGGCGGCAAGACCGGCATCAACTCCAGCCATGGCAAGAACCTGATCGGCGCCTTCCACCAGCCGGCTCTGGTCGTCTGCGACACCGCCCTGCTCGACACCCTCAGCGAGCGCGAGTTCAAGGCCGGCTATGCCGAGGTGGTCAAATACGGGCTGATCGACGACCCCGCCTTCTTCGACTGGTGCGAGGCCAATTGGCAGCGCGTCATCGCCGGCGGCCCCGAGCGCGACCATGCCGTCGCCACCGCCTGCCGCGCCAAGGCGGCGATCGTCGCCCGCGACGAGCGCGAGGATGGCGACCGGGCGCTGCTCAATCTCGGCCACACCTTCGCCCATGCGCTGGAGCGGCTGACGGCCTATGATTCCGCCCGCCTCGTCCATGGCGAGGCGGTGGCGATCGGGCTCTGCCTCGCCTTCCGCTTCTCGCAGCATCTCGGCCTCTGCCCGGGTCAGGACGCGACCCGGGTCGCGCGCCATCTCGAGAGCGTCGGCCTGCCGACGCGCCTGCAGGACGTGCCGGGCGGCTGCGGCAGCGCCGCCGAGATCGTCGAGGCGATGACCCAGGACAAGAAGGTCAAGCGCGGCGCGCTGACCTTCATCCTCGCCCATGGCATCGGCCGCAGCTTCATCGCGCCGGGCGTTGCGGCGGAGGCGGTGCTCGGCTTCATCGAGAGCGAACGCGCGGGAGCCTGATCGCACCCTCCATGGCAGCCTTGCCCCCACTCGATCCCTGGCTCGCCTGCGCCTTCGGCGTCATCGGCCTGCTGCTGATCGCCTTTCTGGCGGCCGCGGAAGCCGCGCTCAACGCGATCTCTCGCGCGCGCCTCACCGCGCAGGAGAAGGCCGGCAGCCGGCGGGCCGGCATTGCGCTGCGGGTGCTGACCGATCGCGAGCGGCTCAGCGGCGTCTTCCTGCTGGCGCGCACCCTGGTCACCACCGCGACGGCGACCGTCGTCACCTATGCCGCTTTGATCTCTCACGGCATCGGCGCGGCGATCGGAGCCGCGGTCGTCATCGCGCTCGCCATCACCGTCTTCGGCGAGCTGGCGCCGCGCATGGCCGCCGTCGCCAAGATCGACCGCACGGCGCTGCGCCTGGTCAGGCCGGTCTCGCGCCTCCTGGCGGTGCTGGGCCAGCCGGTTCGCGCCATGCAATGGCTGGCCCGGCATTTCCTGGCCCTGTTCGGCCTGCAGATCGATTCCCACCGCCCGGTTCTGGCGACCGACGAGATCCTGCGCGACCAGATCGACCTGATGCGGCAGGAGGGCGTCGTCGCCAAGGCCGATGGCGACATGGTCAGCGGCCTGCTCGACCTGAAGGAGCTCGAGGTCGCCGATGTGATGATCCATCGCACCAAGATGCGCACGATCAATCTCGACCTCGGCCCCGAGGCGATCGTGCGCGAGGTGCTCGCCTCCCCCTACACCCGCCTCCCCCTCTGGCGCGACAAGCCCGAGAACATCGTCGGCATCCTCCACGCCAAGGACCTGCTGCGCGCGCTCGATGCGGCAGGGGGCGACGCCGCCCGGCTCGACGTGGCGACGATCGCGCTGGCGCCCTGGTTCGTGCCCGTGACGACCCCGCTGCCTGACCAGCTCAAGGCCTTCCTCGCGCGCAAGACGCATTTCGCCCTCGCCGTCGACGAATATGGCGAGGTAATGGGGCTGGTGACGCTCGAGGACATCCTCGAGGAGATCGTCGGCGACATCCGTGACGAGCACGACGTCGCCCTGCCCGGGCTGCGCCACCAGACGGACGGCTCCGTCGTGGTCGACGGCGGCGTGCCGATCCGCGATCTCAACCGCGCCATGGACTGGGCATTGCCGGACGAGGAGGCGACGACCATCGCCGGCCTGGTGATCCATGAGGCACAGGCCATCCCCGATGCCGGCCAGGCCTTCACCTTCCATGGCTTCCGCTTCGAGGTGATGCGCAAGAGCCGCAACCGGCTGACGGCCCTGAGAATCGCGCCGGCCAATGGCGAGGCGCCGGTCGACGCCGAGCGCTGAGGCGCTCAGCCCTCGACGATGCCCTTGCTCGCGAAGGAGGATGGCTCCACCGCCGGCTTGTCGGTGACCAGGTACTGGGCCCGCGCCAGCGCCGCGAAGCGGCCGCCCTTGGCGACCAGCTCCTCGAAGGAGCCCATCTCGATCACCCGCCCCTGCTCGAACACCAGGATGCGGTCGGCATTGCGGATCGTCGCCAGCCGGTGGGCGATGACGAAGGTGGTGCGGCCCTTCATCACCTCGTCGAGCGCCTTCTGCAGCTTGACCTCGGTTGCCGCGTCGAGCGCCGAGGTCGCCTCGTCGAGGATCAGGATCGGCGGGTCCTTCAGCAGCGCCCGCGCGATCGACAGGCGCTGGCGCTCGCCGCCCGAGAGCGTGCGGCCGCGCTCGCCGACCAGCGTGTCGAGCCCGTCCGGCTGGCGCGCCATCACCTCGCTGGCCTGCGCCCGGTCGAGCGCCTGCATCATCTCGGCATCGGTCGCATCCGGCTTGCCGACGGTGAGGTTCTCGCGGATCGAGCGGGCGAACAGCATCGGCTCCTGGAAGACGACGCCGATATTGCGCCGCAGCGACAGCAGCGAGATCTCGCGAATGTCGCGGCCATCGGCCAGGATGCGCCCCGATTGCGGGTCGAAGGCGCGGTGCAGCAGCCCGAGCGTGGTCGACTTGCCGGAGCCGGTCGAGCCGACGATGGCGATGGTCTCGCCCGGCTTGACGGCGAAGGAGACATCGGCCACCGCGGCGCGCTTGCCATCATAGGAGAAGGAGACGTCCTCGAAGGCGATGGCGCCGGCGAGCCGGCCGGCATCGGCGGCGCCGGAGTGGTCGCGCACCGCCGGCATCGTGTCCAGCACCTCGAAGAACTCGCGCATCTTCGGGGCCTGCATGAAGATGAAATTGACGAAAGCGACGATCTGCTCGAGCCGGCCGACCAGCATGGTCGCGAAGCCCATGAAGGTGACGATCTCGCCGACCGTGGTCAGCCCCTGCATCAGCAGCCAGGTGCCGACGACGAAGATCGACAGCACCGTCAGCGTCGCCGAGGCGCGCGTCGCGACCGTCGCCACCGCCCACCAGGTCAGCACCGGCATCTGCGCGTCGAGCAGATTGGTGATGGTGTTGCGCAAGCCCCGCACCTCGGCCTCGATCCGGGTGAAGCTCTGGATCACCGGCACGTTGCCGAGCGCGTCGGAGGCCCGCTCGGCGAGGTTCGAATGGTAGTTCTCGACATTGCTCTGCAGCTTGTCGGTCTTGCGCAGCACGAAGGCGGTCAGCGTGCCGAACAGCACGACCAGCGAGATCAGCAGCAGGCCGAGCTGCCAGTTCTTCCACAGCGTGAACGGCAGCAGGATGAACAGCGCGACGAAGCTGGCGCAGTGCTCGCGAAAGAAGGACAGCCACAGCGCCCACATGCCGCTGGTGCCTTCCAGCATCACCTTGAGGACGCGGCCGGAATGGGTCTGGGTGTGGAAGGCGAGCGGCAAGGTCAGCGCATGCTCGAAATAGTTCGCCATCACCGCCAGCCGCCGGCGATGCGCCAGCCGGTCGGAATGCAGCGCCACGAACACGCCCGCCGCGATGTTGAACAGCCCGAAGCCGATCCAGGCGGCGAGCGGCACGCTGATATCGCTCCAGCCCGGGCGGCCTCCGGCGCTCTGGATGGTGGTCAGCCGGTCGACCAGCGCGCCGAACAGCATCGGCTCGGCGAAGGCGGCAGCGGCGAGCGCGATATTGGCCAGCGCCAGCACGATGCCGAGGCGCCGTTCCGGGCCGAGCTCTCCGAGGACGCGGGCATAGATCGAAAGCAGCGACATCGGCACTAGGTTTAGAGCACGCCGCGCCGGCGGCAAGCCCTCAACCCTTAACGCTTCCTTCAACCGCCGCTACCTATGGTTTCCGCAGCAGCGAAGGCAGGACCCGCCGGCGCGACGCCGGTCTAGGGATGGCATTCATGGATCTGGCAACCGGCGTCGGCATTCTGGGCGGCATCGCCACGATCTGCGCGATCATCATCATCGACGGCGGCAATTTCGCCGCCTTCTACGACAAGCACGCGGTGATCATCATCTTCGGCGGCGCCGCGGCCGCCACCATGATCCGCTTCCCCTTCTCGGTGATCAGCCACGGCCTGCCGATGGGCATCCGCTTCGCCTTCACCATGCGCTCGATCCATCCGCGCGAGCTGATCGACGAGATCACCCGCGTCGCCGAGATCAACCGCAAGAGCGGCCCGGTCGCGCTGGAGAACGTCGAGGTCTCCGACACCTTCCTCGCCCAGGGGCTGCGCTACATCGCCGACGGCTACGACAAGGACTTCATCCGCGACACGATGGAGCGCGACCGCGACAACTTCCTGCAGCGCCTCGACGAGGGCTCGAAGGTCTACCGCGCCATCGGCGACTGCGCCCCGGCCTGGGGCATGATCGGCACCATTCTCGGCATGGTCACCATGTTCGCCAACATGTCCGACCCGTCCAAGCTCGGCCCGGCCATGGCGACCGCGCTGCTGGCGACCCTCTACGGCGCGGTCATCGCCAACATGATCACCCTGCCGATCGCCGACAAGCTGCACATCAAGCTCGAGGAGGAGGAGATCTCGCGCACGCTGATCATCGACGGCGTGCTGCAGATGCGCGACGCCAAGAGCCCGACGCTGGTGCGCGAGATGCTGCTCGCCTATCTGCCGGACCATCATCGCTCCGAGATGGCCGAAGCGACCTGAGCGAGGGCTGAGCGATGGCAAAGAAGAATCGCGGCGGCCATGGCGGTCACGGCTGGTTCGTAACCTTCGCCGATCTGATGGCGCTGCTGATGGCGTTCTTCGTCATGGTCGCCGCCTATTCGAGCCAGGACAAGCAGAAGATGCAGATCGTCGCCGGCTCGATGCGCGAGGCCTTCGGCTCGCAGAAGGATTTCAAGCTCGCCGGCATCGTCGAGGTCGACGGCATCCCGACCCGCACGCAGATCAAGAACGCTTATGTGAAGCCGGTCGACGAGGCCTCCGACAACACGGCGCCGAACCACAATCAGCAGAAGGAAGAGGGGCTGATCTCGGCGGCGCATGATCGCGGCTTCGCGCTCGCCGCCGCCTCGCTGCGCCAGGCCCTGCGCGAGATGCCAGAGATCGGCGAGCTCTCGCGCAACATCCTGATCGAGGTCTCCGAGCAGGGCATCGACATCCAGCTGGTCGACCAGGACGGGCGCGCGATGTTCGCCGAGGGCTCGACCCAGCCGAACGAGCGCATGCGCAGGCTCCTCGCCGCCATCGCCCCGACGCTGCGGCGCATGCCCAACAAGATCGCGATCACCGGCCACACCGCCTCGCAGCGCCCCGGCGCGCCGGCCGAGAGCAATCCCTGGGGCCTCTCGGTCGGCCGCGCCTCGGCCGTGCGCGAGATCCTCGGCAATGCCGGCGTGCCGGACGAGCGCTTCGCCTCGGTCGCCGGCAAGGCGGACACCGAGCCGCTGGTCAAGGACAACCCCTATCTCGCCTTCAACCGCCGCGTCGGCATCGTGCTGAAGGCCGAGGCGCCCCCGCTCCCGCCGGGCGCCAAGCCCTGAAAATCCTCAGGGCGCCACCACCAGCGCCCAATAGACCTGGTATTTCGAGCCCGGCGCATAGGCCGAGGCGATGCCCATGCGCGTCGCGTTCGGCGCCTTCATCACCCGGTCGTGCTGCGGCGAGTCGCGCCAGCCCGAAAACGCTTCGGCGAGGCGCCGGTAGCCGGCCGAGAGATTGGCCTCGGCGCCGGGCTGGCCGGCGCGGGCGAGCCTGCTTTTGACCGCCTCGGCCTGGGCCGGCTTGTCGGCGGCGGCCATCGTCGCGGCCTCCTGCTCGGCGGCCTTCATCAGCTCCGGATCGAGCGTCAGCGGCTTCAGCCCGGCATTGAGGCGATAGGCCGAGATGGTCGCCCGTGCTGCCTCGGCATCGACACGCGCCGAAGCCGAGCCGAGATCGCGATAGAAGGCGGGCTGCTGCGTCCGCGCCGGTTCGGTGCAGCCGGCGAGGTTGAGCAGCGCCAGCGCGCCGGCGAGTGCGGCGGGGCAGCTCATCGGCCGCGGCCGAGGCAGGGAGCGGAGCATCGCGTCATTCCTTGTCTGGGTCCTTGGTCTCGGGCGCCGGCTCGGCCTTGGGCGGCGCCTCCTCGTCCGGCTCGTCCTCCGCCGCCGCCGTCGCGGCTCTGGCCGCCGGCTTGGCGGTTGACTTGGCAATCGACTCGGCTGGCTGGCGGCGCGGCGCGCGCTTCGCCTCCCGCGACACCGCGCCGGCGATGTCGCGCAGGGACTCCTCGACGCCCTCCAGCCCCTTCACCGTCAGCTCGGCGCCGGCCGCCGGCGGCTCGAGCTCGGCCAGCCGCTTGTGAATGACATAGTTCAGATCGCTGGTGACGCGCCCGACCTGATCGACATCGCCGACCACGCAGACCAGATCGAAATCGATCGTCGTCGTTCCGATCTTCTTGAACAGCACGTTCGGGGGCGGCTTCTTCAGCACGTCGCCATGCGCCTCGCCGGCCTCCAGCAGCACGGCGCGCACCCCCGTCGGATCGAGCGCGCGCGGCACGCTGATGGAGATCAGCACCCGGCCGGTCCGATCCGAGCGGACGCGGTTGCGGACCACGCCCGTGACGAGATTCGAGTTCGGCACCACCACGGTCGAGCGGTCGAAGGTCTCGATCTCGGTCGAGCGCACATTGATGCGCTTGACGATGCCTTCGGCGTCTCCGACCAGGACCTGGTCGCCGACGCGGATCGGCCGCTCCCAGAGCAGGATCAGCCCGGAGACGAAGTTCGACACCACCGATTGCAGGCCGAAGCCGATGCCGACCGACAGCGCCGAGGCGACCAGCGTCAGCCGCTCGAGGCTGAGGCCCAGCGAGGAGACCGCCAGCGCCACGGCTGCCACATAGCCGAGATAGCCGGCCGCCGTGGTGATCGAGTTGCGCAGGCCGGTATCGAGCTTGGTCGTCGGCAGGAACTTGCCTTCCAGCCAGGTCTGCAGCGAGCGCGTCGCCGCCAGGCCGAGCGCGAACATCAGCACCGCGACGCCGATCGAGGACAGCGAGACCGTGACCCCGCCGACCTGGAAGCCGAAGAAGGCGGCGCGCAGCGAGCTCAGGAAATCGTCGGATTCGAGCCCCCAGGGCGCCAGCGCCAGCATGATCGTCACGACGATCAGCACGATCTTCAGAAGACCGGTCAGGACGACCGCGATCTTCTGCAGCGTCGCGGCGCGCAGGCCGATGCCGGCGCGCAGCATCAGCGCGAAGCGGCGCTCGCCGGTGAGCTGGTCGGTGATCCCGAGCTCGATCAGCTGGTTGAGCAGCACGAAGGTCGCGGCAAGGATGCCGAGCCACAGCACCTGCTCGGTGAGATGGGTCGCCAGCACGACATAGCCGAGCATCACCGCCAGCACGACCGCGAGCCCCACGACCCAGCCGAGAACGCGGATCGGCCCGAGGCTGGCGCCTTCCACCGCGACATAGGGGCCGAGGCAGGCCTCCTCCTCGATCTCCTCATTGTCGCGCAGGCGATAGAGCCCGACGATCAGCACCAGCGCGAAGATGATCGCGACGATGCCCCTGACGATGATCGACAGAACGAGGCTGGAGGCGATGGCCTGGAGCCAGGCTTCCAGCACCTTGCCGAGCCCCATCACCACCGCCAGCCAGCTGGCGATCCAGAGCACCGTATGCGCCGTCGATTCCATCACGCTGATCAGCCGGCGCTGCGGCTCGCCGGGCGCGAACAGCGCATCCGCCAGCGCCCGCACCAGCGCGAAGATCGCCAGCCCGATCACGAAGGCGAGGATCACCGGCTGCATGCGCGCCGGCAGCAGCCCCGCGCTGCTGAGCCCGGCATAGATCAGCCAGCTCGCCAGCGCGGGCGGCGCGGCACGGGCGATCACCCGCACCAGCGCGGTATGGATCGTGTAGAGATTGCTCGCCCCCTCGCTGGCAGCGAGCCTCGCCGCCAGGCGCGGCATATAGCGGGCGCGGGCGAGATAGAGCGCCAGCGCCCCCAGGAAGGCGAGGCCGACCGGAACGCCGCGCGGGCTGAACAGCGCCGCGCCGACCACCGACAGCCAGTCCTCGACGATCGCCCGCGAGCGGCGCAGATCGGCCACCAGCCCCGACAGGGCCCCCGCCCAGGCCTCCGGATTGAGAAATGATGGCCCGGGCGCGAACAGCGCGCGGGCGAACCGCTCGCGCCTGAGATCGCCGATCGAGGTCGAGAGCTGCTCGGCCTGCAACAGCGCGGCTCGCGCCATCTTCAGCGTCTCGTCCGCTTCCGAGACATTCTTTTCGCGTGCCTCGCGCTCGCGCGCCACATCGGCCGTTTCCGGCGGCGCCTTGGCGTCCGGTTTCGGCCCGAGCTGCTCCAGCCGCAGCTTGGCCTGCTCGTAACGCGGATTCTGCTCATCGATCAGCACGCGCAGCTGGTCGAGCAAGGGCTGCAGGCGCAGGCGCTGGCCCTGGAGATCCTGGTCCGAGGCGTTGGGATCGGCGAGCACCGCCTCGACCTTGGTCAGCTCGCCGCGGATCGCCTCGAGCTTGGCCGCGGCCGATGGGTCGGCCGGCTGCGCGAGAACGCAAAGCGGCAGCAGCACCAGCAGGGCAGCCAGAAGAGGGCCGGCCGCGCGCCGGAAGCGGAACATCATCGGCATCATGATCCTGCCGGCTTGATTCGCCAGTCGTCCGCAGCCTCGCCACCGGAGGCGGCGGAAAGCAAGCGTATCGCTGGGGCAGCTCGCCCCGGCATCGCCGCGTGCCGGGCGAGCCGACGAGGAGGGGTCTGGCAAGGCATCACATTCCTGTGAGAGCGGCCCGGCCGGCGGCGCGCGTCGTCGCCCGTCTTCAGCGCGAATCCGGTCAGCATCATGGCGATCGGCCGGCAAGCCGGGTGGCGCATCGCCAAGCGGCGCCAAACCGCGCCTTTCGCGGTGACTTTCATCAACGCGACCGTGATCGCCGGTGATCGCCGCGCATCTGGCGCACCGGGGACTTCTGAGCTTCAACTTCATCCAAGGAAAGTCTGGCTCCGTGGACGACAGGTCCGGGCCGGCCGACCGGACGGCGAGGCGCGCCCGCGCACTTGCCCGCCCTGAAAATCGACACCGGAGGGTTGCGATGGCTCAGCTGAACATCAATGGCAGGACGATCGATGTCGAGGTCGATGGCGACACCCCGCTGCTCTGGGTGATACGCGAGCAGGTCGGCCTGACCGGCACCAAATATGGCTGCGGAGTCGCCCAGTGCGGCGCCTGCACCGTGCATATCGACGGCGTCGCCACCCGCTCCTGCGCCATGCCGGTGAGCGCCGTCACCGCCGAGCAGAAGATCCTCACCATCGAGGGGCTCTCCCCGGATGGCAACCACCCGCTGCAGAAGGCCTGGATCGAGCATGACGTGCCGCAATGCGGCTTCTGCCAGAGCGGCATGCTGATGGCCGCGGCCGCCCTGCTGCAGAACAACCCCAAGCCGAGCGACGACGACATCGCCGCCGAGATGACCAATATCTGCCGCTGCGGCACCTATAACCGCGTCAAGGCCGCGATCAAGCAGGTCGCCGCCGGCGGCGAGCTCGGCCGCGGCTGATCCGGAACGACCAATCATGGCGCAGGCTCGAGGCGCGCCGCCTCGCCAAGCGCCGGACGCTCTTTTGGAGGACGACATGACACTTGCCTCTCTCACCGAGACCAAGCTTTCCCGCCGCAGCGTGCTCGCCGGCTCGGCCGCCGCTGCCGGGGCGTTCAGCTTCGGCTTTTCCATCCCCCTCGCCGGCGAGGCGGCGGCACAGGGCGCGACGCCCGAGATCAACGCCTGGGTGGTGATCCATCCCGACGACAAGGTCGTCATCCGCATCGCCCGCTCCGAGATGGGCCAGGGCACGCTGACCGGCCTCGCCCAGCTCGTCGCCGAGGAGCTGGACTGCGACTGGGCCAAGGTCACCACCGAATATCCGACGCCGGGCCAGAACCTCGCCCGCAACCGCGTCTGGGGCAATTTCTCCACCGGCGGCAGCCGCGGCGTCCGCGAATCCCATGACTATGTCCGCAAGGGCGGCGCGGCGGCGCGGATGATGCTGGTCCAGGCGGCCGCCGGGCAATGGCAGGTTCCGGCCGCCGAATGCGCGGCCGCCAAGGGCGTGATCACGCACAAGGCCTCGGGACGCTCGCTCCGTTATGGCGAGGTCGCCGCCGCGGCCGGCAAGCTGCAGCCGCCGGCCGATATCCAGCTCAAGGACCCGAGGGACTGGACCATCGCCGGCAAGCCGCTGCGTCGGCTCGACACCGCCGACAAGACCACCGGCAAGAAGGTCTACGGCATGGACCTGACGCTGCCGGGCATGCTCAACGCCGCGATCAAGGACTGCCCCGTCTTCGGCGGCAAGGTGAAGAGCTTCGACGCCAACGCCGTCAAGGACATGCCCGGCGTCAAGCATGTGGTGCCGGTCGGCGACAGCGCCGTCGCGGTGGTCGCCGACAGCTGGTGGCGGGCCAAGACCGCGCTCGACGCGTTGCCGATCACCTGGGACGAGGGCGAGCACGCCAAGGTCTCCAGCGAGAGCATCGCCGCCTGGCTGAAGGAAGGGCTCGACGTCCCCGAGGCCGCCGTCGGCAACCAGGCCGGCGACGTCAAGGCGGCGATCTCCAATGCAGCCCGCACCATCGAGCAGGTCTATTCCTACCCCTTCCAGAACCATGCCTGCATGGAGGTGATGAACGCGACGGCGCTCTATACGCCGGAGCGCTGCGAGGTCTGGACGCCGACCCAGAACGGCGAGGCGGCGCTGGCCGCCACCGCCGAATCCTCCGGCCTGCCGCTGGCGAAATGTGAGGTCTACAAGATCGATCTCGGCGGCGGCTTCGGCCGGCGCGGCGCCGTGCACGACTGGGTGCGCCAGGTCGTCGCCATCGCCAAGCAGGTGCCGGGCACGCCGATCAAGCTGATCTGGTCGCGCGAGGAGGACATGCTGCACGGGCGCTTCCACCCGGTGACGCAGTGCAAGCTCACCGGCGCGCTCGACAAGGACGGCAACCTGACCGGGCTGCGCATGCGCATCTCCGGCCAGTCGATCGTCGCCGGCATCTTCCCGCAGAACATCCAGAACGGCCGCGATCCGGTGGTCTTCCAGGGCCTCAACCCGCCCGGCCCCGAGGCCTCGATCGGCTACAGCATCCCGAACCTGCTGATCGACCACGCGATGCGCAACCCGCATGTGCCGCCGGGCTTCTGGCGCGGGGTCAACCTCAACCAGAACGCGATCTATCTGGAATGCTTCATCGACGAACTCGCCCACGCCGCCGGCAAGGACCCGCTCGATTTCCGCCGCGCGCTGATGAAGGACCATCCCAAGCATCTCGCCGTGCTCAATGCCGCCGCCGAGCGGGCGGGCTGGGGCTCCAAGCTGCCGGACGGCGTCCATCGCGGCATCTGCCAGACCATGGGCTTCGGCTCCTATGTCGCGGCGGTCGCCGAGGTCTCGGTCGCCGCCGACGGCAAGCTCAAGATCCACCGCATCGTCGCGGCGACCGATCCCGGCCATGCCGTCAACCCGGCGCAGATCGAGCGGCAGGTCGAGGGCTCCTTCGTCTACGGGCTCTCCGCCGCGCTCTATGGCGAGTGCACGGTCAAGGACGGGCGCATCGTCGAGGAGAATTTCGACAGCTACCAGGTGATGCGCATGGAGGACATGCCGGCGGTCGAGACCGTCATCGTGCCCTCCGGCGGCTTCTGGGGCGGCGTCGGCGAGCCGACCATCGCGGTCGCGGCGCCGGCGGTGCTGAACGCGATCTTCGCCGCCACCGGCAAGCGCGTGCGCAACCTGCCGCTCAAGAACACCGACCTGCGCAAGGCGTGAGGGCGGCGCTGGTTCTCGCCGCGCTGCTCGCCGCCTCGGGCGCGGCGGCGCTCGAGGCCTATCGGGTGGAGGGCGACGCGATTCCCGCGCCGCTCGCCGGGCTGACGGGCGATGCGGCGCGCGGCCGGGCGCTGGTGCTCGACCGCACGCGCGGCAACTGCCTGATCTGCCACCGGGTGCCGGCACCGGACGAGCCCTTCCAGGGCACGATCGGGCCGGACCTCGCCGGGGTCGGCGCAAGGCTCGATTCCGGCCAGATCCGGCTGCGCCTGGTCGATGCCGGCCGGCTCAACCCGGAGACGGTGATGCCGCCCTATTTTCGCACCGAAGGATTGCGAGACGTTGCTGCGCAATATCGCGATCGGCCGGCGCTGACCGCCCAGGAGATCGAGGATGTCGTCGCCTATCTCGCCAAGCTCAGGACGCCCTGACCTCGCCACCCGCCGCGAGCTGATCGCGGCCGGCGCGGCCGGCCTCGCGCTTGCCGGCCTGCCCGCCCCGCTGCGTGCCCAGGCGCCGGCCGGCGCCGCGATGGCCGAGCTGATCGCCCGCGTCACCGAGGGCGCCGCCCCCGAGCGTCGCGCCATCACCTTCGACATCCCCCGCCTGGTCGAGAACGGCAATTCGGTCGATGTCGCGATCCGCGTCGACAGCCCGATGAGCGAGGCCGACCATGTCCGCTGGATCCATGTCATCGCCGAGAAGAACCCATTCCCCGACGTGGCGCGCTTCCATCTGTCGCCGCGCAGCGGCAGGGCCGAGGTGAAGGCGACCTTCCGCCTCGCCACCTCTCAGAAGGTCGCGGTCGTCGCGGCGCTGAGCGGCGGCGGCTATGTCATGGACGAGGCCGACATCGTCGTGACGCTCAGCGCCTGCATCGACGGAGGCTGACGTCCATGGCGAGTTTCAATGCCCGCATCACCATGCCGGCGCAGGCCAGGGCCGGCGAGATCGTCGAGATCCGCGTCCTGGTCCGCCATCCGATGGACCGCGGCGGCCAGGTCGATGCGCAGGGCCGCGCCGTGCCGCGCAAGATCCTCAACCGGCTGACCGTCACCTATGCCGGCGAGCCGGTGTTCCGCTACGACATGCATACCGGGGTCTCGGCCAACCCCTTCGTCGCCTTCACCACCCGGGCGGTCGCGACCGGCGACCTGCTCTTCGAATGGCGGGAAGATGGCGGCGCCACCCATACCCGCACCGCCCGCCTCGTCGTGACATGAGGCGCGCTTGCCTCGCCCTCCTCGCCGCGCTCACGATCCCGGCGGTCGCGCAGGAGATCCGGCCGGGCAGCGCCTTCCTCTCGCCGGAGATGCGTCGCCAGCAGGATGACGAGGCGCGCAATCCCGGCTTCCTCTGGGTCGAGCAGGGGCAGGAGCTGTTCAGCCGTCGCGGCGGCGAGGCGCCCGCCTGCCTCGCCTGCCATGCCGATCCGCGGCAGAGCCTGCGCGGCGCGGCGACGCGCTATCCGCAAGTGGACAGGGCGAGCGGCGCGCTGATCAATCTCGAAGGCCGGATCGAGCAGTGCCGCGTCGAGCGCCAGAAGCAGCCGGCCTTCGGCTATGAGAGCCAGGAGCTGCTCGCCCTCACCGCCTATGTCGCCTCGCGCTCGCGCGGCCTGCCGGTTGCGGTCAGCGCCGAGGGCGCGGCGAAGCCCTTCTTCGAGGCCGGCAAGGATTTCTACGAGCGCCGCCAGGGCCAGCTCAACCTCTCCTGCCGCCAATGCCATGACGATCTCACCGGCCGGAAGCTGCGCGGCGACACCATCAGCCATGGCACAGGAACCGGCTATCCGGCCTATCGCCTCGAATGGAACGGGCTCGGCTCCCTGCACCGGCGCCTGCGCGCCTGCTCGCTCGGCGTCCGCGCCACGCAGTTCGACTACGGCTCGCCCGATTACCTGGCGCTGGAGCTCTTCCTCGCCGTCCGCGCCAAGGGATTGCCGGTCGAGGCCCCGGCCCTGCGCCGCTAGCTCTTGGCAGCGGCGGCGCCAGCCGTCACGATCCTGGCACAGTCCTGTCGGACATCGCCGGAATGCTGCGCCTGCCTCTCCTTCGCCTCGCCGCCCTGATCCTCGCCTTCGCCGGCCCGGCGCTGGCGCAGCCGCCCGCCGAGCCGCCGGCCTCTGCCGCCCCGGCCCCGGCGCCGCTCGCCCTCAAGGGCACCGAGGTGCGCACCATCCGCGCCAAGGCGCTGGAGCGCGACTACCAGATCTATGTCAGCCTGCCCGATTCCTATCAGTCGCAGCCGCGCCGGCGCTTCCCGGTGCTGTTCGTCACCGATGCCGACTATGCCTTCCCGCTGGTGCGCAGCATCGCCCAGCGCGTCGGCAACCGGGCCCGCGGGCTGGAGGAGTTCATCCTGGTCGGCCTGTCCTATGCGGTGGGCGACACGCCCGAGTTCAGCCGCCGGCGCGACTACACGCCGACGCCGAACGGCGAGAAGACGCGCGACCCGTCCGGCAGGCCCCCGGTCTTCGGCGAGGCGGAGGCCTATCGCAGATTCCTCGCCGAGGAGCTGATGCCCTTCGTCGCCGCGACCTATCGCACCGACACCAACCGCAGCATCTATGCCGGCCACTCCTATGGCGGGCTGTTCGGCATCCACATCCTGCTGACCGAACCGAAAATGTTCGAGCACTACATCATCGGCAGCCCCTCGCTCTGGTTCGACCAGAAGGTGATGCTGGCGCGCGAGCGCGCCTATGCCGAGGCGAACAAGGACCTGCCGGCCAAGGTGCTGATGGCGATCGCCTCCTATGAGACGCTGGGCGGCGACTCCAAGGACCCGCGCTATAACCGCAAGGTCGACATGATCGCCGATATGCGCGAGCTGGAGCAGGCGCTGCGCGGGCGCAACTACCCGTCGCTGACGCTGACCACCGAGATCATCCCTAGCGAGGACCACCTCACCGTCTTCCCGGCGATCGTGACGCGCGGCCTGCTCTGGGCCCTGCCGGCGCGGCGCGACTAGCCCTTCTTGCCCTTGCCCTTGGCATCCTTGGCCTTGGGCTTGGTGCGGTTCTCGAAGCTCGCATTGCCGAGGCCGGTGCCGATCGTCAGCACCGCCCAATGCGCGACGTCCTGCATGAACGGCAATTCGCTCAGGCCCTGTACCACCGCGTCGTTGTGCATGGTGACGACGGTCTCGTGCTCGCCGATCTCCGGCGCCATCTCCCGGATGCTGCCGACGAGATTGAAGCGGCTGCTCGACCAGTTGCCCGGCAGGTTCTGTGCCCCGCGGTCGATCGTCCCGTCCGCCTCAATCAGCCCCGGGCAGCCCACGCCGATGAAGGGCGCTATGCGCAAGCCCTGCTTCTCGGCTGCCTTGATCTGCTCGCGCAGCATCTTGCCGAGGCGCTTGACCGCTTCCTCGCGGCTCGGCGCCTCGTCGGCATGGCGCCAGAGCTCGGAATCCCACACCCGCGCCTTGCTGAGATCGGCCGCCTTGTCGAGGCGCAGCTCGACGATGCCGGCCCGGATGTTCGAGCCGCCGATATCGACCGCGACCAGGCTGTCATAGGCCTCGAAAATCCATTTCGGCGCGAGATGGACGCTGCCGACCAGCCCGGCCTCGTCCGGATGATGGCGCACCGGCACCAGCTCGACGCTGTGGCCCTCGGTCTGCAGGATGATGCCGGCGCGGGCGATCGCCAGCTCGCCGACGCGGCTCTGCCGGAACCCGCCGCCGACCACGATGCGCTCGACCGGGTTCCAGGCCTTCTGCCGCAGGAAGCGGCGGATGACGAAGGCGAGCGACTGCGCGAAGCGCTCGACCGCGGAGAGCACCAGCGCCGCCTCGCGGGCATCGCCATCCTCGATCAGCTTGTCGAGCTCGGATTTGCTGGGCTTCTGGCCGGCATCGGCGAGCGGGTCCTCGCCGGTCTCCGCGAGATGGCTGCGCAGCTCGGCGAGATGGTCGAGAAAGGCGCCGCGGCTCGCCTTGTCGCCGACGAAACCTTCGCTGTCGCGCAATTCGAGATTATAGCTTGTGACCAGGACCGATGGCAGCTCGTCAGCGCCATGATGACCGTTCGCGTTCGCCTTGTTCGCCGCAGCGACTGCCATGCTCATCCCCCTTGCGCCGATCCTGTCAGAGAACCGCCCGCATCCGCGCAGGTTCCTCGATCTTTTTGCGTGCGGCGCCTGCCACTCCAGCATAGCTGTCACGCGCCGGGGCGCGTCGCCGGCCATTGACCGCGGCGGCCGGTTTCCGCTCCATGGCCGGGCAGGCGCCGCGGACGGAGCAGCGCGCCGATTTGGGGGGATGAGATGCTTGAATTCCTGGGCCGCTCGCTGGTGATCGGCGTCGGTGCGACTGCCCTGCTCGATCTGTGGGCGCTGTTTCTCAGCCGCGCCTTCGGCATACCGGCCGCGAATTGGGGCCTGATCGGCCGCTGGTTCGGCCATCTGCCGGCCGGGCGCTTCGCTCATGACACCATCGTCGAGACGCCGCCTTTGCCGAACGAGACGGCGATCGGATGGCTCATGCATTATGCCGTCGGCGTGCTCTTCGCCGCGATCCTGCTGCTGATCTGGGGACTGGACTGGGCACAGAGCCCGACGCTGCTGCCGGCGCTGATCGTTGGCATCGTCACCGTCGGCTGTGGCTGGTTCATCCTGCAGCCGGGCATGGGCTTCGGCGCCGCCGCCTCCAAGCGCCCCAATGCCAACCAGATCCGCCTCGTCGGCCTGATCAACCATGTCGTCTTCGGCCTGGCGCTCTGGCTGGTCGCGGTCCTGACGCGCTGAGCCGATGAAGCCCTGGACCCAGCTCGATTCCGCGCCGCTCCCCGGCGGCGGCAGCCTCAAGCTGATGCGGCGCGGCGAGGACGAGTTCTCGATCACGCTGGGCCATAACGAGCTGATGAATTCGCGCCTGAAGGGCTCCGAGGAAGCGCTTGCCACGCTGGCGATCGAGCGGCTGGGGCAGAGGCCGCAGCCGCATCTGCTGATCGGCGGGCTGGGCATGGGCTTCACCCTGCGCGCCGCCCTCGCCGCCCTGCCCCCGCAGGCCAGGATCACCGTCGCCGAGCTGCTTCCGGCGGTGATCGCCTGGGCCCGTGGCCCGCTGGCGCCGCTCTTCGCCGGCTGCCTCGACGATCCGCGCGTCGGCCTCGCGCAGGCCGATGTCGCACAGCTGATCGCGGCCGGACGCGGCGCCTATGACGCGATCCTGCTCGATGTCGACAATGGTCCGGACGGCCTGATGGTCGAGGCCAATGACCGGCTCTACGATCTGGCGGGGCTCGGCCGGGCCAAGGCGGCGCTGCGGCCCGGCGGCGTCGTGGCGATCTGGTCGGCCGGCCCCGACCGCGCCTTCACCCAGCGCCTGCGCCAGGCCGGGTTCTCGGTCGAGGAGAAGACGGTTCGTGCCAATGCCAAGGGCGGCGGCGCCAAGCATGTGATCTGGCTGGCTGCGACGGCGCCGCAACCGGGACGGCGTTGACGGCCAATCAGCCGTCCTGGCGCCGCTCGAGCAGCATCGCGAGCCGCTCCGGAAGCCCGGCAGTCGGCACCGGCGCCGGCGCCGCGAGGTCGCCTTGCGCGGGCTTCGGCGGCGGGTTGCGGGCGGCATCGAGCACGGCGGCGAAGCCGGCCTGGACCGAGCAGATCACCGGCACCCCGGCATGGCGCGCGACCCGCTCGGCCAGCCCTGCGAGCCCGGCGCCCGCGAGGATCACCGCCCCCGCCCCGTCGCGATCGGCGGTGCGCCGGCAGGCCTGCGCCAGCAGCATGATCGCGCCGTCCGGATCGGCGGCGATCTCGCCTCCGGTCGGCGCCACCGTCTCGACGGCGGCCAGCGTGTCGCCCAGGCCCAGCGCGGCCACGAACTCGCCGAGGATCGGCCCCCAGCGCTCGCCGCCGGTGACGATCGAGAAGCGCCCCCCCCGCTGCGCCGCCTGGCGGCAGGCCGCCTCGGCCATGCCGACCACCGGCACGCCGGCGAGCTCCTTCAGCGCCATCAGCCCCGGATCGCCGAAACAGGCGAGATAGACTGCGTCGCAGCCGGCGCCGTGCTCGGCATAGGCGTCGAGCGCGGCATGGCCGGCGATCGCGCCGGCGCTGCGGCTCGCGATATAGCGCGCGCCGAAGCGGCCGGTCGCCGGGACCAGCGTCACGCCCGGCGGCACCAGCGGGCCGAGCACGCGCATGACCAGCGCCGTCATCTGCGTGCTGGTGTTGGGATTGAGGATCAGGATGCGCAAGGAGGGCTCCGACCGGGTCGACGCCTGTGTTCCGGCGCAAGCCGAGCTTTGCCCCAGTCTGATTGTCGGCGGCAAGTGCATTCGCGGGCCTCGGAACCGATGGGCGCGCGCCGGGTTGCGCTGAAATCTCCAGAAGAGGAGGCAGTGATGCCCGCCAAATCCAAGGCACAGCAGAAGGCAGCCGGCGCGGCGCTCTCCGCCAAGCGCGGCGACACCCCCAAGAGCGAGCTCAAGGGCGCCTCGAAATCCATGGCCAAATCGATGAGCGAGAAGGAGCTCAGCGAACTCGCCTCGACCAAGCGCAAGGGCAAGCCCGAGCACGCCTCGAAATCGGACTGAGCAGGCTTCAATCCTGCGGCCGGGCCCGCACCGCGAGCAGGGCCGCAAAGGCGATCAGCGCCAGACCGCTGGTCAACCAGATCGCCTCAACGCCCCAGCGGTCGAGCGCCAGCCCGAACAGCAGCGGCGCGGTGGCCTGCGCCGCCCGGCCTGGCCCGCCGATCAGCCCCTGCAGCAGGCCGAAGCCCACCGGGCCGAAGATCGCCAGCGGCAAGGTGCCCTTGGCGATTGTCAGAATGCCGTTGCCGGCACCGTGCAGGAAGGCGAAGGCATAGGCGCCGGGCGCGCCCAGCAGCAGCAGCACCGCCGCGCCCGCCGGATGCGTCAGGGTGGCGAGCCGGGCCGAGATCAGCGGGTGCATCCGGCTCAGCAGCGTGAATTCGAGAATCCGCGCCGCGACCTGCGCCGGGCCGATCAGGGCACCGGCCGCAACCGCGACCGCGGTCGAGGCACCGGCCATTTCGAGCAGCCGCGGCAGATGCGCCGCCATCGCCGTGCTGTTGAACCAGGTGATGGCGAAGACGAGCGCGAGCAGCGCCATCGTGAGGCGCGCGGCACGCCGCGACGCCTGCCGGGCAGCGGGCTCCGCAACCTGCTGCGGCTCCGGTGCCGGCGCCGGCATGGCCGGCGGCAGCAGCGCATTGAGCGGCAGCGCCAGCAGCAGATGCAGTCCGGCCCAGCCGATGCAGGCGCCCCGCCAGCCGAACTGCGCCTCCAGCAAGGCCGAGAGCGGCCAGCCGACCGTGCTCGCGAAGCCCGCGAGCAGGGTGATGCCGGTGATCGGCGAGCGCGCCTGCCGGCCATAGATGCAGGCGAGTGCGGCGAAGGCCGCCTCATAGAGCCCGATGCCCATGCCGAGCCCGAGCACGAGCCAGCCGGCCCAGAGCGTGACCTGGTTCTGAGCCGCGGCGAGGCAGGCGAGGCCTGCGGCAAAGACGAGATTGGAGCCGATCAGCACGCCGCGCCCGCCCTGGCGGTCGATCATCGCGCCGGCCCAGGGGCCGACCAGGGCCGAGACCACCAGCGCGGCCGAGAAGGCGGCGAAGATCTCGACGCTGCTGGTCGCCAGGTCCCGCGCCATCGGCGCGGCCAGGACGGCGGGAAGATAATAGCTCGACGCCCAGGCGACGGTCTGCGCCGTGCCGAGGGACAGAACGATGCCGGTCCTCGCGTGAAGGCGCGCCATCAGCCGCGCCGCGGCTCCGCGGCCCACACCGGCCCAGCCCTCTGTCCAGCGGCACTCATCGATCGCCCTCCATCGGCTGATGAAGGGCAAAGGATCGGCGCTTGCGCAAGAGGCCTGCTCCGGCGCGCGGAGCATGGCCCCCTGGCGCCGTGCATCTAACGGCCGGCCTGATCCGGCGCGGCGATGCGGCCTTCCTCGGCCTTGTGGACATATTGGGAGGCGACCAGCCAGCCTTTGAGCGGCTGCAGCGGCGGTATGCAGGTCAGCAGGACCAGCGGCAGCGAGGTGACGAGATGCACCCAGCTCGGCGGCTCATAGGCGGTCTCCAGCCAGACGGCGAAGGCGACGGCCGGCACGCAGACGAACAGCATGACGAAAAAGGCGGGCCCGTCGGCCGGATCGGCGAAGCCGTAGTCGAGGTCGCAGACCTCGCAGCGCGGCTTCAGCTTGAGGAAGCTCTCGAACATCTTGCCGCGCCCGCAGCGTGGGCAGCGGCCACGCAGCCCGGTCGATAGGGGGTCGAGCCGGGGATAGTGCGTGGCGCCGTCATCGGGAGGTTTCATCGTCTCGTCGCTTCCCGTCCCGACATGGCGAAGCGGGCGGCACCGCGGCGCCGCCCGCCTTCACGCTCATTCCAGCACGTCGACGACCTGCCGCGTGTTGGGATCGACGATCAGGACATCGTCGCCGATCAGAGCATATTCCAAGCCTTGCAGGTTACGGTCGCGCTCGGCAACCTCGCGCGGGATCGCCTGCAGCTTGATGCTGTCCGGAAGCGACGCGCCTTTCAGCGCATCGATGCCGTTGAGCTCGCCCGGGCGGGCATCGGCGAGGATCATCTGCACGATCTCATGGCGATCGCCGCCGCCCGCGACCGGTTGCCGCGCCAGGCTGCCGGTCGAGCCGCCGCCGGTGGAAGCCGAGCGCATGCCGCTCTTGTCGACCACCTCGACGATCTTGTGGCTGCGCGGCTCGACGATCGCGATCTCCTCGCTCTCGGTCATCACATATTGATGGCCGCGCCATTGCGGGTTGCGCTCGACGAGCTCGACCGGCAGATCGTGATAGGGCGCGCTGGGCGGCAGCACGACGCCGGTCTCGAACACGATATTGCTCGGCCGCCTCCAGCGCCGGACATCGCGGCGTTCCTCGAAGACGGCATAGATGTCGCCGCGCCCGCGTCCGTCGCGCTCGATCACCTCGACGATGCGGCGGCTGCGCGGATCGACGATGACGATCTCGCGCTCCGAGACGGTGAAGCGGTAGTCGCGATATTGCGGCCTGATCGCCGCGATCTCGCTCGGCAGCGGCTGAAGCTGGACCCGCGAGGGCAGCTCGGCCCCGACCGAGACGGAGACGCCGAGATTGCTCACCGGGCGGATCTGCTGGCGCTCGACCTGCTCGCGCACGGTGGTGGCGATGCGCTCACGCTCCGGCTCGGGCAGGGCGGTGCCGGTCGTCGCCTGGCGGTTGGTCGGCGACTGGCTGTCCGTCGTGCCGGCGCTGCTCGGCTGCGTGGTGTCCGGACGCTGCGCCGAGGAGCTCGGCTGCTGGGTGTCCGTCGGGCTGGTCGCCGGGCGGGCGGTGTCGGTCGGAGCCGAGCGGGTCGCGGGCTGCTGCGGCTGCGCCTGCTGCCTGGCCGGAGAGCCGGTCTCGGGCTTGGCCTGCTCGGCACTGCTGCGATTGCTCGGCTGCTCGCGCTGCGCCTGCTCGCGCGCCTTCTGGGCCTGGTCGCGCTCACGCTGGGCCTGTTCGCGATCGCGCTGGGCCTGCTCGCGCTGCTGTTGCGCCTGTTCGCGCTGGGCGTCGGGCTTGCGCATCTCCTCGGGCTGGCGCTCGCGCTGCGCCTGCGTGCGCTCGCGGGCGGAGCCCGGCTCATCGGACTTGTCCTGGGCGCGCTGCCCCTCGCCCTGCGGCCCGCGTTGCGCGCGCGAGGGACCTTCGCCGCGCTCGGGCCGCTCCATATCCGGGCCGCGTCCAGGCCCGCGCGGCTCCATGGCGGAGGGTCGCTCGCCGCGGCCGCGGGGGCCGTCATCGGGGCCGATGATCACCGGCTGGGCCAAGGCCAGGCCTGAATGCGCGATCAGCGCGATGGCGGCTGTTCCTGTGAGTTTCAGCATGGGACATCTCCGGGTTTCGGAAAGATATCCGTCCCTAACGAAACTCGTCGAAGGCAGTTCCCTGCCCGCGCCATGGCCGAAAGGCGTCTGTCCTGAGAGTCTGAAGGATCTGGCGTCCCGGAAGGGATTCGAACCCCTGACCTACGGTTTAGGAAACCGTTGCTCTATCCTGCTGAGCTACCGGGACGCACGCTGATGCGTTTAGCATAATCTGCATGCGGGTGAAGCCTCCCTTTGCTGCCGTGCTGGCTGCCGTCCTGCCGGTCGCGCTCTCTGTCGCCCCGCCGGGCGCGGCGGCCGAGGAGGCTTGCGCGATCTCGGGCGAGGCCGAGCCGGTGCGCCTGAAAGGGCTCGGCCGCCATGGCGACATCCTCCTGGAGGACGGCCGGGTCGTGCGCCTCGCCGGTCTGGCGCCGCGCCAGAGCGATGCCGAGCGGGAGCATTATGCAGCACGACTGTCGCGCTGGTTCGGCGAGGATGTGCTGTTCGATCCGGTTGGCGGCGCCGATCGCTGGGGCCGGATTCCGGCGCGGCTGCTCGCCTTCGTCGAAACCGCGCCGGGCGGCACCGTCGATCTGAGCGCCGTGCTCCTGGCGCAGGGCGCGGCGCTGCACCTGCCGGAACCGGGCCTGCCCGCCTGCAACGCCCTCTGGCGCCAGGCGCGGCCACGGCTCGCCGCCGCACGAGCGCAGGCCGTTCCGGCAGGCGCGGCTCCGCTCGTCGACGGTCACGATCCTGCTGCCATGCGGGCGGAGGTCGGCCGCTTCGCCGTGGTCGAGGGGCGCATCGCGACAGTGGCCGAGCGCACGGGGCGGACCTATCTCAATTTCGAGCGCCGCCGCGGCGCCGGCGGCAGCATCGTCATCGGGCGCACGCTCTGGGGCGAGCTGCAGCGCATGGGCTGGACCGCTTCCGCGCTCGCGGGTAAACGCATGCGCGTGCGCGGCGTGATCGAAGGCCGGGACGGGCTGCTGGTCGAAGCCACCTCGCGCGCGGCCCTGGAGATGATCGAATAGTTTGATGCGGGTGATGCAGCGACATCGACAGCCGGTCAGGGGGCGCCTTGTCTCCGTGATGCTGCCGGCCCTGCTGCTGGCGGCCTGTTTCGGCGACCAGAACTCCGTGCTCGCCCCGCTGCACCAGCCGGGCGGGGAGCCTGCCCCGCGCGTCGCCAGCCTGCAGCGCGGCACCGATCGCGAGCATCTGCGCCTGCTCGCGGCCTTCGGCGGCGAATACAGGGCGCCGCAGGTCAAGGCCATTCTGGACGAGATCGTCGCCCGTCTCGCCAAGGCCGGTGACGGCCAGATCGGCACCTATGAGATCACCATCCTGAACTCGCCGATCGTCAACGCTTTCGCGCTGCCGACCGGGCGGCTCTATGTCACCCGCGGCCTGCTGGCGCTCGCCAACGACACCGCCGAGATCGCCTCGGTGATGGCCCATGAGATCGCCCATGTCACCGCGCGCCATGCCGTCGAGCGCGCCGAGATGGAATTGGAATCGGCGCTGGTCAGCCAGGTCGTGGCGCAGGTGCTCAACGATCCCGCCACCGGCGCCGCCGTGCAGCAGAATTCGAAGCTCTCGCTCGCCCGCTTCTCGCGGCAGCAGGAGCTGACCGCCGATCAGATCAGCGTCCGCAACATCGCGCGGGCGGGCTACGATCCCTATGGCGCCGGGCGCTTCCTTGCCTCGCTGGGGCGCAACACCGCCTTCCGCGCGGCGCGGCAGGGCGGCGGCGACAAGAAGCTCGACATTCTCTCCAGCCACCCCTCGACGCCCGAGCGCGTCGCCGCGGTCACCAATGGCGCGCGCCAGATCGCCGCGCCCGGCATCGGCGAGCGCGAGGCCTCGCGCTGGCTGACGGCGCTCGACGGCCTCGCCTTCGGCGACGACCCCGCCGATGGCGTGGTGCGCGGCCGCCGCTATCTCAACAGCGCGCTGCGCATCGCCTTCACCGCGCCCGAGGGGTTCGAGTTGGAAGCCGCCCGCGAGATGGTGGTCGGCGTCAGCGGCGACGGCGCCCAGGCGCTGCGCTTCGACTCGGTGTCGCTGAAGCCGGGCCAGACGCTGGAATCCTATGTCGCCTCCGGCTGGATCGACGGCGTCGCCACGGCCGAGGTCAGGCCGCTGACCGTAGGCGGGCTGCAGGCGGCGGTGACCTCGGGCAAGGGGTCCGACTGGATGTTCCGGCTCGCCGCGGTCCAGGACGGGCCGCGCGTCTACCGCTTCATCCTCGCAGCGAAGGGCCAGAACGATCCCGAGCGCGCCATGCGCAACCTGCTCGACAGTTTCCGTAGCCTCTCGCCCAGCGATGCGCGGGCGGTGAGGCCGATGCAGTTCAGGCTGGTGCAGGCGAGCGAGGGCGACACGCCGGCGGGCCTCGCCGGCCGGATGGCGCCGATCGACCGGCCGCTCGAGCAATTCCTGATCCTGAACGGGCTCGAGCGCAATGCCAGGCTGACACCCGGTCAACGTTACAAGATCGTGAGCGAGTAGCGCCCGCGGGGCCGGACGATCACCATCATTGCGAGGAGCGCAGCGACGATGCAATCCAAGGGGCGGCAGAGCTCTGTGTCCCATGGATTGCTTCGCTATGCTCGCAATGACCGTCGGGCCGGCCCCCGCCGGTTAGGGAGAGCCAAAGAAAAACCCGGCGGATCGCTCCGCCGGGCTCGTGACTGTCGCGAGGTTGCGGCCGCTCAGGCGGCCTCTTCCTGCAGGTCCTCGTCGCCTTCCTCGGCCTCGGCCTCAGCCTCGACCGCCTCGCCCTTGCCGGCGCGGCGCGGCGACTTGGCGAGCTGGCCCTCGATCTTCTTCAGCGCCTCGGTCTCGGTGATCTCCTCGACCGCCGCGATCTCGCGGGTCATCCGGTCGATCGCCGCCTCATAGAGCTGGCGCTCGGAATAGGACTGCTCGGGCTGCGCCTCGGAGCGGTAGAGATCGCGGACCACCTCGGCGATCGCGACGAGATCGCCCGAATTGATCTTCGCTTCATATTCCTGGGCGCGGCGCGACCACATGGTGCGCTTGACGCGGGCGCGGCCGGTCAGCGTGGTCAGCGCCTTGCCGACGATGTCGGTATCGGCGAGCTTGCGCAGCCCGACGCTGGCCGCCTTGGCGGTCGGCACACGCAGGGTCATCTTGTCCTTGGCGAAGCTGACGACGAACAGCTCGAGCTTGAAGCCGGCGACTTCCTGCTCCTCGATCGCCGTGATCTGACCGACGCCATGGGACGGGTAGACGACGAACTCGCCCGTCTTGAAGCCCTGGCGCACAACAGTCTTCTTCGCAGTGGACATGCCGTTTCGACTCCTGATCGCTCCGCCGGGGCGGAGACGCGACTTTCAGCCGCCGGCCGGGATGACCAGCGGCACTCTGCCTGACACGACGGGGACGAACCTCCTGGCCCTTCTCCGGCGCAACACGCTCCCTCAGCCGATTGCTTCTTGCGGACCACCAGACACGACGACGACGAAGCTCCGGGTCTTCTGACCGGTGGCTTTGAGGCTGCGTCTACGGGGGCGCCCCGATATGTGGAAATTCTCGCAGGGGCGGGCGGAACGATCTCGACTGTGGCTTTATGGATACCACAAAAAACACGCCGAATCAAAGGTAAACGCCGGCACGGATCGTCGCGGAGGCCCCGCGAACCGCTATGGTTAACACCGGACAGGGCGTGCCTTTACGTCAGATTGACGGTCATCCGGACGGGCCGATCAGCCTGTCATGCGCGCGCCGCAGAGGTGCCATCCGCATGGCGCGCGAGATGGTCTCTCAGTCCCCTTCGCCGGGATTGGGCGAGAACTGCTCGAGCTTGCCCGGCACGCCGTCGAAGGCCTTCGCATCCGCCGGCGCCTCCTTCTTCTGGGTGATGTTCGGCCAGCTCGCCGCGTATTTCGAGTTCAGCTGCAGCCAGGAATCCAGGCCCGGCTCGGTATCCGGCTTGATCGCCTCGGCGGGGCATTCCGGCTCGCAGACGCCGCAATCGATGCACTCGTCCGGATGGATGACGAGCATGTTCTCGCCTTCGTAGAAGCAGTCGACGGGACAGACCTCGACGCAGTCCATATACTTGCACTTGATGCAGTTCTCGGTGACCACATAGGTCATGGCGCTGTCCTTCCGATCGGCCGGGCAACCTTTAGAACCGGTCGAGAGAGAGTTTCAAGGCCGCTTTGCGGCCGAAAACGAGATCAGGCTTCCATCGAAACGGGCGTTTCGAGACGTTTTTTCCGCGGGCCGGGCCAGCGCTCCCCGCATCGTCGCGATCTATCCCTTCGGCTCACCCTGTGCAAGGGACGCATCGCCGCGCTCGGGGCCGCTCAGCACCTCGTAGAGCGTCTGCGCCTGCTCGAAGGAGCCGCGGCGGGCGGCGAAGGCGGTGACCTTCACCACCAGCGTGGCATGCGGCAGCGCCAGGGTGAGCACATCGCCCAGCTTGAGGCCGAGCGCCGCATTCTCGACGCGCTTGCCGGCGACGCGCACATGCCCCTCTTCGACCAGCCGCACGGCGGCCGGGCGGGTGCGCGCAAACCGCGCGAACCACAGATATTTGTCGAGGCGTTGCCGGTCGTCCCGCAAGCAGCTCCCCTCGCGTCCCCGTCAGCCCTTCTGGCCTTCGAGCTGCGCCTTCAGGGCGGCGAGCTTGGCGAAAGGCGAATCCGGATCCGGCTCGCGATTGGCCGGCCGCGGCTTGGCCTGCTGCTGGAAGCGCTGCTCCTTGCCGCGATCCTGGCCGCGATCCTTGCTCCAGTCCTTGCCCCGATCATCGCGACGCGGACCGCCGCCCGGCCGCCCGCCATCGCGCTTGAACTCGGGACGCGGCCCCCGCTCGGGCCGGCCCTCGCGATTCTGCCCGGCGGAGGCGCCCTCCTTGCCGGGCGCCTGCCCCTCCGCACGCGGGCGCTGGCCGCTCCAGCCGCCCTCGCGCCAGCGATTGCGGTTCGGCTGCGCACCCTCGGGCCGCGGGCTCGCGCCGGCAGCGCCCGCCTCCTGGCCGCGCTGCGGCCGCCGGCCGCGCGCGCCCTGCTCGGGACGCCGCCCGCCCTGGTGACGGTGCGGCCGCCAGATCTCGATCAGCTCGGGCTCGGCCGGCTCGGCAGCCTCCTTGGCAGCCTCGGCCGGCGCGGCAGCGTCCACCGCCTCGCTCGCGACCGGCTCGGCCGCCGGCTCGTCGGCCGGCTGCACCAGCATGCCCATCGCATCGGCGGGCACCGGCTCGACGGCGACCGCCGGCTCGGCCTCGGGCTCGGCCGGGGCCGGCGCCGCCGCGATCTCCGCATCGGTCAGCACCGGCACATCCGGCGCCTCGCTCGCGGGAGCGGCGTCCTCGGCGGGCGTCTCCGTACCCGCCGGCTCGGCATTCAGCGCCTCGACGCGCTCGGCGGCATCGCCGGGGCTCGCCGCGTCTTCGGCGGCCGGGGCCGGCGGCGCTGCGAGCGGCACGCTGATCGCCGGGCCGGGGCGCTTCTGCGAGACATAGCCGAGCGAGCGCAGGATCGAGGCGAAATCATCGCCCGCGCAGCCGACCAGCGAGGTCATCGCGCCGGTGACGACGAAGCCGTCCTGATCGGCGGCGCCTGCGGGCGGCTGGCCCTGCGTCACGCCGGGGCGATAGGCGATCGCCGGGCGGATCAGATCGGCGAGGCGCTCGAGAATGTCGACGCGCACCGCCCGCTCGCCGCAGACGCGATAGCCGGCGGCGCGATAGAGCCCCTTCGGAACCTCCTTGTCGGCCGGGAAGGAGGTCCGGCCGGAGGCGGCGAGATGGGCGATGTCGTCCAGCCCGGCGGTGTCCGGCCCGCCATGCTTGAGCGCCCAGAGCTGGGCGGCGAGCGCGCGGGGCGCCGGCTTCAGCAGCGCCGGCACATAAAGATGGAAGGCGCCGAAGCGGATGCCGAGCTGGCGCAGCGCCGCGCGGCCCTCCTGATCGAGCGTCTTCATCTCCTCGGCGACCTTGCTGCGCTCGAGCACGCCGAGCGCCTCGGCCGCCTGATAGGCGATGCCGCGGGCGATGCCGGTGACGTTGGCCGCCTCTTCGAGCAGCTGCAGCGGCCCGAGCAGCCGGGTGACATGGTTCTTCAGCCAGGCCGAGAGCCTGGCCTCGACCTGCTCGCGGGCCTGGCCGGTGAGATGCTCCTCGACCAGCAGGCGCAGGCGCGGCTCCAGCGGCTTCTCGCCGGCGGTCAGGCGCGCCACGGGCTCGCCGGTCCAGCGAATCAGCCCGTCATGCGAGAGCACGAAGGCATCGTCTCCCGCCAGCACGACCCGCGAGGCGCGCGCTTCCAGCTCGCCGGCCAGCGCCTTCATCGCGGCGGCGTTGAGCGCCTTCGCCTCCGGCCCGCCCGCTTTTGGGTCGGCCGTGAAGCGGAAGCCTTGCAGCAACCCGACATGCTGGCCCTCGACGAGCACATCGCCCGTCGCGGTGACTTCAGCCTCCAACATCGCATTCTCCCGCAGGCGACGCATCAAAACGCTCGTGCGCCGATCGACGAAACGGCTCGAGAGCCGCTCGTGAAGCGCGTCCGACAGCCTGTCCTCTACAAGACGCGCCACCCCCTGCCAATGCTCAGGATCAGGTAGCCAGTCCGGACGGTTGGCGACATAGGTCCAGGTCCGCACCTGCGCGATGCGGGCCGAGAGCGTGTCGATCTCGCCATCGGTCCGGTCGAGCGCCGCCAGATGGGCCTGATACCAGTCGGGATCGAGCCGGCCATGCCGCATCAGCCGCAGATACAGCGTGGTCGCCAGCTCGGCATGCTGCATCGGCGCGATCTTGCGGTAATCGGGCAGGCCGCAGACCTCCCAAAGCCGCCCGACCGCCGGCTTGCCATGGGCGAGCCGCGCCACATCGGCATCGCGGGCGAGGATTTCCAGCGTCGTCATGTCCTCGGCGATCAGCGCGCGGGTGAGCCCCTGCTCCTGCGGCTGGACGTTCAGGCTGTCGACCAGCCCGGCGATCGAGCGCAGGTCGAGATCGCTGTTGCGCCATTGCAGCTGGCGCACCGGCTCGAAGCGGTGGTCCTCGATCGCCTGGACCAGCTCCTGATCGAAGGGCGGGGAGCGCCCGGTGGTGCCGAAGGTGCCGTCGCGCAGATGCCGGCCGGCGCGCCCGGCGATCTGCCCGAACTCCGCCGGGTTCAGCTTGCGGAAATGATGCCCGTCGAACTTGCTGTCGCCGGCGAAGGCGATGTGGTCGACATCGAGATTGAGCCCCATGCCGATCGCGTCGGTGGCGACGAGATAGTCGACATCGCCGGACTGGTAAATCTCGACCTGGGCATTTCGCGTGCGCGGGCTCAGCGCCCCCAGCACCACCGCCGCCCCGCCCTTCTGCCGGCGGATCAGCTCGGCGATGGCGTAGACCTCCTCGGCCGAGAAGGCGACGATCGCCGAGCGGCGCGGCAGCCGGGTGATCTTGCGGTCGCCCGCGAAGGAGAGGTTCGACAGGCGCGGGCGCGTCACCACATTGACGCCGGGGATGAGCTGGCGGACCAGCGGCTCCATCGTGCCGGCGCCGATCAGCATGGTTTCCTCGCGGCCGCGATGGTTCAGCAGCCGGTCGGCGAAGACATGGCCGCGATCCAGATCGGCGGCGAGCTGGATCTCGTCGATCGCCACGAAATCGACGGGAAGGTCGCGCGGCATCGCCTCGACCGTGCAGACCCAGAAACTCGGCCGCTCCGGCTTGATCTTCTCCTCGCCGGTGACCAGCGCCACCGCCTGCGGGCCGACCTTGTCGACGACGCGCTGGTAGACCTCGCGGGCGAGCAGGCGCAGCGGCAGGCCGATCATCCCGGTGGGATGGGCGACCATCCGCTCAATCGCGAGATGCGTCTTGCCGGTATTGGTCGGGCCGAGCACCGCCGTGACCCCGCGGGCGCGGAGCGAAGGCGGAAGAGAACGGGTCTGGATCAAGCGCTGGAGCTTCCTGCGGCCGGAGCTTCGGCTGGCGAGCCTGCCCCGGCGAACCTGTCGTTTCAAGCCGTCATCCGGCGCCCGAGCCCGTGAACAGAACGAGTCCGGAACGAAGCGGGGCCGAATCGCTGACACGCACGGAATCGGGTTTCGTTCACGGCCAGATATGGACGCAAGCGATTCCAAAACCACAAGATTTTGAATCGACTGTCGCCCGCCGGCCCATGCAGGCCTGATATAGGTGCTCGGGGGCCGAAACGAAGGGTCCGGAGCCAAGCAATGACGGCGGACGAAGCCGGCTAGTTGCGCGTGGTCGTCGCGGTGACGCCGGGATCGACCTTGAAGCTCGAGGCCTCGATCACGGCGGTGCCGATCATCGTCTTCACCGAGATCCGCACCGGCAGCATCACGCTGGTGCCCGCGACAGGGGCGAGCCAGGTGGTGATCTCCTTGTTCTCGGCCATGAACTTGGTCGCCGGGCGCAGCGCCCGGTGGCCTGAGATCGGCACATAGCGCGCCTGGCAGACCGAGACCGGCCCGTCATAGCCCTCGATCTTGACCTCGCGCGTGCCGACATAGCTCAGCTTGATGTCGTAGCGCGCGGCGCCGTCGAAGATCGGCAGCGTCCGGTTGCAGGCGGCCGGGCCGGCCTTGCCGTTCGCAGCCTCGACCGGCATCAGGAAGGCGCTCAGCGGATCCATGATGTTGCGGCGGTGATCGTCCTTGACCGGCACACGGTCGGGTTTGGGATCGAGCGGCGGCTCGATCTCGACGGCCTGGACGGCATTGCGGTCGAGCGCCATGCGCACCGTGCGGCTCTCGCTCGAATTGGCCGAGGAGACCGCGAAGGTCGCGGGCGAAAGCCTGCTCCCGCTGAGAACGCCGGTGGCTGCGCCCGAGCCGCGCCCGCCGGTGAACCCGCCGGCCAGCCCGGTGAGCTTGGCCGAGACGTCGAGCTTGTAGCGGCTGCCGTCGATGCCGCCGTTGAGATTGGCCTTGCCGAGCGTCAGGCCGAGCAGGGTGACCGAATAGGTCGCATCGAGCGTGGCGGCGCGGCCTTCAGGCGCCGACACAGCGAGCAGCAGCGCCGCGCCGCACATGCCGAGGACAGAGGACGAGGCGGGCTTCATCGGAAGGCTCCGGGACGACATCAACGTCGCATGCACTGCGATTCGGTCCGAATCGTGACTGGTAGCGCTCAGCTTGCCGGGATAATGGTTACCGAGATCTTTCCGGGAGCCGTCTGCGGCGCGCGCCTTGACGCAGCTCGGCGAGGCGGCTATAGACCCGCCACTTCAATTTGACTTCCGGTGCTTGCCTGCCGGCACGTCGCGTGTCGGCATTTTGCGTTGAGCGCTCGGAGATTTTGGGAACGCGATCATGGCCCGCCGTTGCGAACTGACCGGGAAAGCCACTCAGACCGGCCACCTCGTCAGCCACTCGAACCGCAAGACCAAGACGGTCTTCCGGCCGAATCTCGTCAACGTGACGCTGCAGTCCGACATGCTCGGCCGCGCGGTGCGCCTGCGCATCTCGGCCAATGCGCTGCGCACGGTCGATCATCGCGGCGGCCTCGATGCCTTCCTGATCAAGGCTCCGGCAGGCGATCTGTCGACCGGCGCGCTGGCGCTGAAGCGCGACATCGAGAAGAAGCTCGCCGCCAACTGAGCGGGTTGTCTCTTCGGGTTTGAAGGAAGCGGCCGCAAGGCCGCTTTTTTCGTTCGAGCTAAGCCGGGAGCTCGAATTCCAGCAGCAGGGTCCGCTGCAGGAATGTCGAGAAGTTGTTGTCCGAGATCAGGGTGATGATCGTCCGCCCACTCTCCTGATGGACGGCCATCCCCTCCATATTGTCGATCTCCTGGCCGAGATCGGCCTTGAGCAGGATCGCGCCGTCGAGCCGGGCGCCCGGCTTGATCGTCGGGCCCGCGATCCGGCGGATGCGCAGGCCGACACCCTGCAGCGGCTTGTACCAGCGTTCGAGCAGCAGCATGTCGCCGCCCGGCAGGAAAGCCAGATCGGTGATGTCGAAGCCGTCGCGCCGGATCACCTGAAAGCTGCCCGGCTGCCGCCCGCCGATCAGGAAGCCCGCGGTCGGCTCGTCCTCGCCATCGGAGCGCTCCGCGATCGCGATCAGCGTCCCCGCGAGCGCATGGCCGGCCGGGATCATGCCGAGCGCTTCGAGCCCGCGATTGTTCGGCAGGCGCTTGGCGGCGCGGGGCAGCGCGAGCGGCCGCGCCCGGGCCTCGACGCCATGCGTGGCCCAGTCGAAGCGCAGGATGTCGTGCGTCCGCTCGACGCCGAGATAGGCGACGCCGTCCGCGAGCGCGAGCGACTCGGTGTCGTAATAGCGCGAGCGATGCAGCGGCTTGCCGGAGGCGCCGAGCACCGGCGCGAGTTCGGCCTCCTCCAGCCCAGCCAGCCGGCCCTCGCGTTTCACCAGCCGTCCCGTCAGCCAGAAACCGTTGTCGGTGACGGCGACGAGCCCCTGCCCGTCCGGGGCGCGCCAGAGCCCCGAGAAACCGCCGAAACGTGGATGGCTGCCGGCGAGCACGAGACCGCCGCGGAAAACGAGTTCGCCGAAGCGCATCCGCGACGAATCGCCCGGCTGGAAGGCGGCGAGAGGCCGCGCCGTGATGCCGACGGGGACGCGCCCAGGCTCGAGGCTTTGCGCCTGGAGGGGCGCGGCGAGCGCGCTGGCTCCGAGCCCCGCCAGCAGCGCGCGGCGGGTCTGCGAGGTCGATGTCGGGAGGCTCATTGCAGGCGGCGCGAAACCCGCGGGCTCGCCGCGCCGGCATCCTCCTCGAACAGCTCCGCCAGCTTCTCGGTCATCACCCCGCCGAGCTCCTCGGCATCGACGATGGTGACGGCACGGCGGTAATAGCGGGTCACGTCGTGGCCGATGCCGATGGCGATCAGCTCGACCGGCGAGCGCGTCTCGATCTCGGCGATGACATGGCGCAGATGCCGCTCGAGATAGCTGCCGGCGTTGACCGAGAGCGTCGAATCGTCGACCGGCGCGCCGTCGGAGATCACCATCAGGATCTTGCGCTGCTCGGGCCGGCCAAGCAGGCGCTTATGGGCCCAGTCCAGCGCCTCGCCGTCGATATTCTCCTTGAGCAGCCCCTCGCGCATCATCAGCCCAAGATTCTTCCGGGCCCGCCGCCAGGGCGCGTCGGCCGCCTTGTAGATGATGTGGCGCAGATCGTTGAGGCGGCCGGGATTGGCCGGCTTGCCCGATTGCAGCCAGCTCTCGCGCGACAGCCCGCCCTTCCAGGCGCGGGTGGTGAAGCCGAGCAGCTCGACCTTGACGCCGCAGCGCTCCAGCGTGCGCGCCAGGATGTCGGCGCAGGTGGCGGCGACGGTGATCGGCCGGCCGCGCATCGAGCCGGAATTGTCGATCAGCAGCGTCACCACCGTGTCGCGGAAATTGGTGTCCGATTCCTGCCGGAAGGACAGCGGCTGGAACGGATCGATGATGATGCGCGGCAGGCGGGCGGGATCGAGCGCGCCCTCTTCCAGGTCGAACTGCCAGGAGCGGTTCTGCTGCGCCATCAGCCGGCGCTGCAGCCGGTTGGCGAGCCGGGCCACCACGCCCTGCAGATGCGCCAGCTGCTTGTCGAGATAGGCGCGCAGCCGCGTCAGCTCCTCGGCGTCGCAGAGCTCCTCGGCGGTGACGATCTCGTCGAATTTCTGGGTGTAGGGCTTGTAGTCGGTCTGCGGCCGATCGTTCGCCCGGCTCTCGCGCGGCCGCGGCGCCTCGCCGGCCTCCTCCGATTCCGAATTCTCGTCCTCGTCGTCCCAGTCGCCGGCGGGGGCGTCGGCGGCCTCCGAGGCGCCCTCCTGCAGCTCCTCGGCGGCGTCCTCGCTGACCTCGGTCTCCGAGCGCTCGCCCTGGCTCTGCTGCTCGGCCTCGCCCTCTTCCTGCTGCTGCTCCTCGGACGACTGGTCCTGATCGTCCTCGTCCTCCTCGGATTCGTCGCCCTGGCTGCTCTGCTCGGCCATGTCGAGCGAGACCAAAAGGTCGCGCACCGTACGGGCGAAGCCGCGCTGGTCCTCGATCGACTTGGCGAGGCGATCGAGCTCGGCCCCGGCCTTGCTCTCGATCTGGTCGCGCCAAAGATCGACCAGCTTCTCGGCGGCCTTGGGCGGCTTCAAGCCCGTCAGGCGCTCGCGCACCATCAGAGCGAGCGCATCCTCCAGCGGCGCGTCGGCGCGGTCGGTGATCTCCTCATAGCGCCCGCCGCGATGATAGCGGTCCTCCAGCATCGCGGAGATATTGCCGGCCATGCCGCTCATCCGCCGCGAGCCGACGCATTCGACGCGCGCCTGCTCGACCGCGTCGAAGACGGCGCGGGCGGCGTCGCCGTCCGGCGCGGCGCGGCGATGGATGGCGGCGTCATGGCAGGCGAGCCGCAGCGCCATCGAGTCGGCATGGCCGCGCAGCACCGCGACATCGGCGGCGGTCAGCTTGCGCGGCGGCTCCGGCAGCCGGGCGCGCTCGCCGACCAGCGCGGGTTTGTCGGGCGCGAAGACGATTTCCATCTCGGGCTTGCGGGCGATCGCCTTCATCGCGCCCGAGACCGCCCGCTTCAGCGGCTCCGCCGGCGCTTCCTTGGTGGTGCCGGGCTTGCGATTGGAGATGCTCATAGTGCCTTCGTCAGAAAGATGCTGTCGGCCATGCCCGGCGCCGTCAGCGCGAGCGCCCGTCGAACATCGTGGCATTGAGCTCCGTCGGCTCGACGCCGGCCAGGCAGCGGGCGTTGATCGCCACCATGGGCGTGCCGTCCGGCATCGCGCCGCGTGCGAAGGATTCGATGCCGCATGTCTCGCAGAACAGATGCTGGATCGTCTGCGTATTGAAGCGGTATTCGGTCAGCGCGTCCTCGCCCTTGGTCAGGGTGAAGCGCGTCGCCGGCGTGAAGGCCAGCACCGAGCCGCGGCGCTGGCAATAGGAGCAGTTGCAGGTGATCGACTGTCCGAGATCGACATCGACCTCATAAGCGACCCGACCGCAGTGGCAGCTTCCTTCATAGCGGGCCATGGCCGGCCTCCCCTGGTTAAACCACCACCGTCGTTCCGGCCCGGCCGCGAGGCCGGCCCGGACCGACCGGCATCAGACTAGCTCAGCACGACATTGACGGCGCTCTCCGGCAATTCCTTGCCGAAGGAGCGCTGGAAGAACTCCGCCACCAGCGTGCGCTCCATCTCGTCGCATTTGTTCAGGAAGGTGACGCGGAAGGCGAAGCCGATATCGCCGAAGATCGCCGCGTTCTCGGCCCAGGTGATGACCGTACGCGGGCTCATCACGGTCGAGAGATCGCCGTTCATGAAGGCGTTGCGGGTCAGATCGGCGACCCGGACCATCTTGTTGACGATGTCCTTGCCTTCCGGCGAGGTCTGATAGTGCTTCGACTTGGCGAGCACGATCGCGACCTCGTTGTCGTGCGGCAGATAGTTCAGCGTGGTCACGATCGACCAGCGGTCCATCTGGCCCTGGTTGATCTGCTGGGTGCCGTGATAGAGGCCGGAGGTGTCGCCCAGGCCGACCGTATTGGCGGTGGCGAACATGCGGAAGGCGCCATGCGGGCGGATGACGCGCTTCTGGTCGAGCAGCGTCAGCTTGCCGGACTGCTCCAGCACGCGCTGGATCACGAACATCACGTCCGGGCGGCCGGCATCGTATTCGTCGAAGACCAGGGCGATGTTGTTCTGCAGCGCCCAGGGCAGGATGCCGTCCTGGAACTCGGTGACCTGCTTGCCTTCCTTCAGCACGATCGCGTCCTTGCCGACGAGATCGAGCCTGGAGACATGGCTGTCGAGATTGACGCGCACGCAGGGCCAGTTCAGCCGGGCCGCGACCTGCTCGATATGGGTCGACTTGCCGGTACCGTGATAGCCGGAGATCATCACGCGGCGGTTATGGGCGAAGCCGGCGAGGATCGCGATCGTGGTGTCGCGGTCGAAGCGGTAGTCCGGATCGAAATCCGGCACATGCGCCTCGGTCTGCGAATAGGCCGGGACCTCCAGATCGGTATCGATGCCGAAGACCTGGCGCACCGACAAGGTCATGTCCGGCATGCCGGGGGCGGAGGCAGTCGTCGTTGTCATCATTCATCTCCGGGCGCGGGACCGCCGCCGGTTAGGTGCCGGTTGTCCGTGAGCCGACCGAAAGGGAGGCGTGTTCATTCTCTCTAGAGCGAAAGCCGCGGAGCGGCAATTCTCAAGAGGCATTCGCACGCGACATGGCGATTGCGGCAGCCATGCGTCCATGCGCGGTTCAGACCCGCCCCGCCAGCAGCCGTCCGATGGCTCCGACCGTCCCGCGCGCCCCATCGAGATCGATGGCCGGCCTTGCCGCGGGCCCAGCCGACAGCGCCGCCCCGATCGCCGCCGCCAGTGCTCGCGGCCCCTGCGCCAGGTCGATCCTGCGTGCCAGACCGATCTGCGCGAGCGCCTCTGCCCGCAGCGTCTGCTCGGTCTCGCTGCCCTCGTCGAAGGGCGCCACCAGTGCCGGCCGGCCGGCCTGCACCAGATCCAGCACCGTGTTGTAGCCGGCCTGGCTGATCGACAATGCGCAGCCGGCGAGCAGGTCGGGGAAATCCGACCGCGCCCGCTCCACCCGGACATTGGCCGGCGCCCGCTCCTCGAGCGCCGCGAACCGCGCCGCCTCGACGCCGCCGCCGACGAGCAGGTGGAAGGAGCGCTCCGGCAACAGCGGCGCCGCGGCCAGCACCGCCTCGAACAGCGCCAGGCCGGCGGCCGAACCGCCGCCGGAAACGACGATATCGCCCGAGCTCTCATCCTTCGGGACGCGCCCGACGAAGCCCGAGGCCAGATAGCCCGTATAGACCAGCTTCGCCGCCAGCGCCGGCGTGACCGGCCAGGAGGCGTCGAGCGGCAGGAAATCCCGGTCGCCATGCACCAGCACGGCGTCGAACAGGGTCGCGATCCGCTCGCCGGTCTGCGCGATCCGCTCCGCCCGCGGCGCCACCAGAACATCGCGGATCGACGACAGGACCAGGGTCTCCGGACGCATGGCGCGCACGGTCTCGATCAGCGCCAGGAATTCCGCGGCGAGCTGCCGCCGACCGAAGGGGAAATGCTCGGTGATCGCGACCTGCGGCCGGATCTCGCGCGCCAGATCGATCAGAGCCTCCCGCCGCGCCGCCAGCCGCTCTGGCCCGACGGCCGCGCCGCCCTCGTCGAGCAGCGTGCGGAAATCGGTGCCTTGCGTCCTGACCGGTGGCAGCTGCACGAACCGGTAGCCCGCTGCCGGCTTGCCGTCCGGCATGCCGCCGCTGGCGAGCGTAACCTGATATCCGGCTGCGGCGAGCGCCCCGGCGAGATGCCGCGCCCGCACCAGATGGCCGATGCCGAGCAGATGCGTCACCGCGATCAGGACGCGCGCGCTCATGGGGCGCGGCCGCCCCCGCCCATGGCTTGCGCGGCGAGGGCCGCATGGACCCGCGCCAGCCCCGCCTGCGCCGAAAAATCCGCGGTCAGCCTGGCGAAGGCCGCAGCGCCCAGGCCCGTCCGCCGCTCCGGCGACCGGATCAGCGTCGCCAGCGCGACCGACAGCGCCGCGACCGCGCCGGGCGGCACCAGCAGCCCCTCCCGCTCATGGCGGACGAATTCGGGAATGCCGGCGAAATCGCTGGCGATGATCGGCAGGGCCTGGCTCGCCGCTTCCATCACCACATTGGGCAGCCCGTCCCGGTCGCCGTCCGCGGCCTGTTTCGAGGGCAGCACGAAGAGATCGGCCTCCCGCAAGGCGGCGATCACCGAATCCTGCGCCTGCGGCCCGCGCCAGTCGATCCGCGCGGCGAGGCCGAGCTGCCGCGCGCTCGCCTGCAAGGCAGCGAGCATCTCGCCGCCGCCGATATGGACCAGCCGCCAGTGCAGCTCTGCCGGCAAGGCGGCGAGCGCGGCCAGCAGATCGTCGAAGCCCTTCTTCGCCACCGCCCGGCCGATGGTGACGAGCCGCACCGGATCGGCCGGATCGGCGCCGTCGCGCGCCGGGCGCTGCGGCGGCGGCGGCGGGAAACGCGAAAGATCGAGCCCGTGATAGAGCAGCGCTACCTTGTCCGGCCGCGTGGCGAGGCGCGCCAGCTCGGCATGGCCGTCGCGGGTGCAGGTCACGCCCCAGCTCGCGGCGGCGATCTTCTCGCGTTTCTCCCAGTCCGGCGTGGTCCAGATATCCTTGGCATGCGCCGAGAAGGACCAGCTCAGCCCGCGCGAGAGCGCCGCATAGCGGATCACCGAAGCGGGGGTGTGCAGGTAATGCACATGCAGATGCCGGGTGCCGGCCGGCAATTCGCGCGCCATCACGCAGGCCTGGCCGAAGCGGCGCAGGCGATTGCGGCTCGGATCGCGCGCAAGATCGCGCAGCACGGTGCCGATCAGCCGCGCGATGCTCGGCCGCAGGCAGGCGCGCGCGATGCCGCGCAGCACGCGGCGCCAGTCGTCATGCAGATATTCCGGCAGATAGTGCACCGGCGCGGCGATCTCGCGATGCATGAGATGGCGGGCGCCGTCGATCGGATGGCGGAGCGACCAGATCGCGAAGGCGAGGCCCGCCCGCTGCAGGCCGAGCAGCTCCTGCGCGATGAAGGTCTCCGATAGGCGCGGATAGCCTTTCATCGCGATGGCGATCGGCGGGCCGTCGCTCATCGCCGGCCGATCAGCATGAAGCGGGTGTAGTTCCGGGTCGGCAGCGCCCCGGCGAAGAGCAGCTCCGACAGGCCAGCCTGCCGCTGGAACGCCTCCAGCGAGGGAACGCAGCTGCGATGGTCCGGCTCGCGCGTATAGTCGTTCGATTGCAGCAGCAGCGGCAGGCCGCGCGGCAGGCCGGCCAGCCAGCCGGGCACATCCGCGAGATGCTCGCAGCTGGTGTTGATCACCAGCCCGGCCGAGCCGGCATCGAAGGCGAGCCGCATCATGTCGGCGGTCACCGCCCGGAAGCGCCCGGCGGCGACATGGCGATGGTTGAGCGTCTCGGCGATCGGCGCGCAGTCCGGGTCGCGATCGAGGCTGACCACCTCGGAGATCGCCAACCGTGGATCGCCGAGCAGCATCGCCCCGAGCACGCCATGCCAGGCGCCGAGCACCCAGACCGGCCCCTGCGGCCGCGGCAGCACAGCGGCGAGCGTGTCGACCAGCCAGCGCTTCGAGGCGATCTGCTTGGGATTGAAGGCGATCGCGATATCCTCGCGCACGCCCTTGCCCACCAGCCGGGCGAGATCGGCGACGATCGGATCGCCGGTCAGTGCCGCGACACCGCGCAGGATGTCGTGGAGCGCCTCGGTGGAGTATGCGGCGGTCATCGGGAACAGGTGCGAGAGGAGCCGGGGGTGACGAAGGGCGCAGGACCATATGCACACTCCCCGGCAAATTCCAGCGCGCCGGCCGGCTCGCTGCTGCCGCACCTGGCTTCGCCGGCCGCGGCGCTGCGCCAGGTGATGGCCGCGCATCTGCTGCGCTCCTGCGCCCATATCGTCGAGATCGGCGGCGCCGGCCGGCCGATCACCGGCTTCCTGACCCATCAGCCGGCTTCCGTCACCGTCGTCGATCCGAAGATCGAGGCCTTCTCGGCGCCGAGCCTCAACGGCGCGCCCTGCCGGGTCAGCCATGTGCCGGCCAAGCTGCAGCAGCTCGCGCTGCCGCCTCCGCCGCCGCCATTCGGCCTCGTCCTGCTCGGGCTCTCGCTCAAGCCGTTCGGTGCCGGGGAGACGATCGATGCCGGCCTGCTGGCTCTGATCCGCGCCGCAGATGTGCTGGTGATCGACCATGCTCTGCGGCTCGCGCGCGCCCGGGACCAGATCGGCCCGCTGCTGGCGGCGCGCACCGACGCCCCGACGATCAGCCTGGAGCTGAAGATCGACGACCCCGCCCTGGTCGAGGCCGGCTACGAGCACCGGCGCCTCCTCGCCTTCGGGGCCTTCTAAGCGCCGGCTACGCCTTCGCCGCCTCGCCTTCCGGCTCGTCGGCCTGCGCCGTGCCGCCCTGCGGGGCGCTGCTGAAGCCATAGGCGGTCATCGGCTTGTCGCGCCCCTTGACCGGGATCTTGTGCGCGGTGATGTCGCGATAGGTCCGCCCGGTCGCGCTCACGGTCTCGGCCGAGACCACGATATCGGCGAGCACGCGCCGCGTCGCCGCTTCGAGCTGGCTGGCGATCATCACCGTCTCGCCGACCGTGATCTCGCGCCGGCCCATGCTCTCGTTCTCGACGGCGCCGACAATCGTCTGGCCGCCATGGATGCCGATGCCGATCCGCAGCGGCAGGGGCAGAGCGCTGGCATATTCCCGGTTCAGCGCCTCGACGGCCCGGACCATGTCGCCGGCGGCCGCGATCGCCGCCTGGCCGGCGCGGGCCGGCGTGGTCTCGAGCCCGAACACCGCCATCAGCCCGTCGCCATAGATCGCCTCGATGCGTCCGCCATGGGCGGCGATGGCCTGAGACATCTCGTCATAGAAACGGTTGAGCAGGCTCATCAGCTCATGCGGCAATTGCCGCTCGGACAAGGCGGTGAAGGCGCGCAGATCGGCGACCATCACGGTCAGGCCCTTGCGGCCCATCCCGGTTTCCGGATCGAAGGCCCCGGTCGGACCGGCGCCGCGCTGCCGCGCGGCGAGCAGGATCTGCACCTGCAGGTCGCGCCTCGGCCTGATCTGGCAGGCCAGCCGGACCTGAGGCCCGGCCGAGATGCGGCGCAGCAGCCTGGCCTCGTTGGGTCCCGGCGCCGGCAGGTCGTCGGCGCCGTCCAGCACCAGCACGCGGCAGGTGGCGCAGCGCGCCCGCCCGCCGCACAGCGCGGCATGAGGAATGCCGAAACGGCGGAAGATCTCGAGCAGCGTCGGGCCCGGTATGACACGGCGCACGCCATGGCCGACGAAACGCACCGCGATCGCGCCGAGCGCCCGCGCCCTCAGCTCGCGCATCACCACGAAGGCGGTGAAGCCGCCGACCAGTCCGAAGAATGCGCGCTTGGCCCAGGTGACATGCAGGTTGAAGCTGTCGATCTGCCGCTCGGTATAGAGCTCCGGCGGCAGCGCCATCAGCTTGGCTTCGCGCCCCGCCACCGAGAACCCGATCAGCGCCAGCAGCGGCACCAGGATCGCGACCAGCAGGAAGGGATCGCGCCAGCGCGAATAGGTCTCGCGGGCCCGGAAGGTGAAATGCAGCCCGATCACCCCATGCGTCCAGACCAGCAGGAGCAGGAGGCTCTGGGACAGAGCCAGCCCTGGCCAGAGCCGGCGCAGCACGGCGTGATAGCTTTCGTCCTGGCCGAACAGCGCCCCCTGGACCCGCGTCCCGATGATGTGGTCGATCAGGAAGAACGGGATCGCGACGCCGAGCACGATCTGGATCACCTCGCGCGCCGGCATCCGGAATGTGCGCCGCTGCGCCACCCGCAGCAGGGCGAAGACCGGATGGACGATCAGCGAGCCGTAGAGCGCGGCGGTGCCGATCCAGCCATGCCAGAACCAGGAGCGCCAGCCCTGCACCGCCTCCATCGCGGCGACCCCGAAGATCCCGAGCGCGTGATTCAGGAAATGCGTGGCCGCGAAGACCATCAGCACGCAGCCGGAGGCGAAGCGGATATCGCGGCTCCAGGAGGACATCTGGTCCATGCCGGAGACGCGGCCGCCGCGCCTGGCGGGCGTGCTCGGTACGGCGCTCATCGGCCTGTCCCGGCGGTCAATGCGTCTTCTCGCCGTGCAGGACGGTGTCCCCGAGCCGGTAGAGGCGCGAGGCGAGATCGCGCGAGAGCGCGATCGAGAATTCGGGGATGCTGTCGAGCAGCTCGAAGAACAGCGCCCGCGGCAGCCTCAGCGCCACCACATCGCTCGTCGCCGTATAGCGCCCGGCATAAACCTCGTTGCAGAGCAGGGGCACGTCGCCGATGATGCTGCCGGTGCCGAGCTTGAAGGCCTTGCGCCGCCCATCGGCGAAGTCATGGGCCAGCTCGACCTCCCCTTTCAGCAAGCAATAGACCTCTTCCGGCTTGTCGCCTTCCTCGCTGATCACCGTGCCGGCCTCGAAATAGAGCCGCTCGCCCATCAGCGCGAGCAGCTTCAGCCGCGGTCCCGGAAGCCCGCGGAACAGCGGGATCGATTTCAGGCAGCTGATATCGCTTTCGAGCGTCATGACCTCGCCTCGATCCGAAGCGCGCCATTGCCGGCCGGCAGCAGCGCCTCGCCCAGAACCTCGTCGCTCTCCTCCTCGTCCCCGGAGCCGTTATCGCCGGGGACGCGGCCGACGGCTCCGTTGAAGATGATCGTCTGTGGGATATCGGCAGCCAAGGCCGCATCGGTCAAGAGCAGGAACAGCGTTCTGCGCTCGCAGAAGCGGGCGATGCGCGCGACCACCTCCGCCGGATCGCCGCAGGTCTGGGCGAAGGCGTCGAGATCGAGCACCACGATATCGGGCTGCTTGATCAGCGCCTGCGCCAGCGGGACCATCAGGCGTAAGCGACGCGGCAGATGCCGGCCGCGCGGCCCGACATCGGTGTTGAGGCCGAGCCGATAGGCCGCGGAATCGAGGCCGGCGCGCGAGAGCGCGGCACGGGCGATCTCCGAGACCTTGCGTCCGGCATCGGCCACCCCGAAGCCGAGGCGGCCGAAGAAGAGATTGTCGCGCACGCTCGCGCCGTGGATCACATCGGTCGGATCGTAGAACTCGATCTCCTCCGACTTCTCGGCCGGCAGATAGGTCTTGAAGGTCTGGCGCGCCCGCAGGATCCGCCGCTGCAGCGCGATATCGAGCAGGTTGAGCCTGTGCTTGGGCTCGATATAGCCGAGCGCCAGCGCGATCATCTCCCGCTGCGTCCCCGGATCGAGCGGGCCGCGCCGGTCGTGCCGGCGCAGCGTCTCGGTCAGCTCCCCGAGCCGCTCCAGATCGATATCCGCACCGAAGGCGTAGCGCTCGAACAGGGTATGGCCCTGCGGCAGGCCGGTGAAGATCTCGACCAGGGTCGCGGCGATGCGCCCGCCGATCTCGGCGAGCGGCTCCTCCAGCGCCTCCGCCTGCAGCACCGAGCGGGCGTAGGGATCGTCGAGCAGCAGCTCGGCCGGCTGCAGCCCGTTGCGCACCGCCCCGAAGACGAGATTCTCCGCGATGGTGGCGTTGGCGTTGTAGCGGTCCGGATCGAAGACCTCGATCAACCCGCCGAGCCTGGATTTCGCCAGCTCCGCCGCGACGACCTCGCGCGCCGCGATGATGCGCCCGGCGGCCCCCTCCGGCAGCGGCGCCATCACCTTCGCGTCGAGGCCGAGCTCATAGACCTCGTCGGCGCAGCCCAGCATGTCGAGCAACGCGATCAGATGCTGCTCCAGCGCCTGCTCGTCATCGAGCCCGGCGCCCGCATAATCGGTCCAGTCGGCGGTGAAGGGCAGCGGCGTGTTGCCGGCGCGCAAAGCCTCGATGAAGCGGCGATGCTCCTGCTGGTCGACGCTGCGCTCGGGCTTCACCATCGGCCGGCGCCGCTTCAGCGGCAGCAGGATGTTGTCGCGCAGCGAGCCGTTGATGATCTCGACATCGGGCCCGGCATAGCCGATCAGATGGCTGGCGCGCTCGACGCTCATCACCCCGAGCGGCTCGCCGTCGATCAGGACGCGCCCGCCATAGGCCATGCTCTGACGCCCGAGAATACGGCCCAGCGTATCGCGCCCGCCGCCCGCCTGGCCGATCAGGGCGACGATGCCGGGGCGCTGCACGGTGAAACTCAGCGGCGCGAGCAGCGGCTGACCGCGATTGTCGAACATCTCGACCTTGTCGAGCCGGATCTCGCCCTCGGCCGGCAGCCTGGCGATCTCCTCCTTCTCCTCGAGCAGCACGGCCGCGGAGGGGCTGAACTGCGAGATCACCTGCTCGTATTTGATGGTGACGTCGTTGCGCTGCTGGTCCCAGTCGATCAGCTCCTTGATCGGCGGCGGCAGGTCCCGATAGGCGGCGATCACCGCGACGAGCTGGCCGATGTCGAGCCGCCCCTGCAGCGCGAAGAAGCCGCCGATCGCGTAGAAGAAGAACGGCGTGATCTGCGCCATCAGGTTGTTCAGGAACTTGACGGCGAATTTGCGCTTGTAGAGCGCGTAGCGGATCTCGAACAGATTCCCGAGCCGGCCCGCGATATCGGCCTGGATATAGGATGTCGCGCCATGGCCCTGGATGGTCGGGCCGGCATCGACGATCTCACCGATCCGCCCCGCGAGCTGGCGCGAGGCGAGCTGGCGTTCGCGCCCGAGCCGCAGCTGCTCCTTGCGCAGGATCGGGATGATCACCGCCTGCATCAGCACGATCACCAGCGCGATCGAGCCGAGCCAGACGCTCTGCATCATGATGAAGGCGAGCGCGGTCAGCGCCTGGCTGAGCAGGAAGGCCGGCTGGATGAAGGCATCGCCGACAAAGCCGCCGATCGGCTCGACCTCGTCCTTGATCATGCTGGCGACCTCGGCCGGCTTCACCGCCCGGATCTCCTCGGGCCGGAAGCGCAGCAGCTGCCCGAACAGATCGTAGCGCATGCGCCGCAGCATGCGCTCGCCGAGCACCCCCTTCTGCAGGTTCACGACATATTTGAAGCCGCCATTGATCAGCACGAGCGCCAGGAAATAGGAGCTCAGCGCCAGCAGCAGCCCGAGCTGCGTGACCTCGAAGCCGCGGGACAGCGGGTAGCTGCCTCCGCCCAGAAAGCCCGGCAGATGCAGCGTCCATTCGAACACCCGCGTCGTGGTGTTGCCGTCCCGGAAGGCGCCGCCCTGGATGGCGTCGTTGACGATCCGCTTGGGCACCTCGAACGAGGCCCAGTTGAACGGGATCGACGCCAGGATGACGAGCAGGACGATGATCTGCTCCCGGCGGCTCTTCTGCCAGACATAACGGAAGAGGCTTCTCTCCAAGGGAACATCCCATGCGGCATCCGGCGGGCGGCTCCATATGTGGGCAGTTCCGGCGCGGGCGCAATGTCGCGGCGGGCTCGACAAGCGGCGCGATTTCGGCTTCCGTCGCCTGACGATAGGTTCGCGGCCGCCCCAGGCGGCGTTGCGTGCCCGTCATGATGCCGGAGGTAGAAGGCGCCCGCCACCCGGCAGGAACGAACAGGGGACCACGGCGTTCGCCGCACATGAACATTCTGCAGATCAACGACTTGCGGATCGGATTCACGATTCACGGCCTCGCTCGCGATGTCGTGAAGAGCGTGAGCTTCCGCATCCCCGCCGGCCGGACGGTGGCGCTGGTGGGCGAGTCCGGCTCGGGAAAATCGGTGATCTCGCAGGCCATCATGGGTCTTTTGCCGCGCGCCGGCGCCATCACCGGCGGCGAGATCCTGTTCCGCGATCCGCAGGCGCCGCAGACGGTGATCGACATCGCCGCCCTGCCCGCCGAGGGCAAGGAGATCCGTGCGCTGCGCGGCGGGCGCATCGGCATGATCTTTCAGGAGCCGATGTCCTCGCTCTCGCCGGTCCACACCATCGGCAACCAGATCGAGGAGGCGTTGCAGCTGCACCGGCCGATGCCGAAGCCGCAGGCGCGCGAGCTGATCGAGGCGATGCTGAAGCGCGTCGGCTTCAAGGAGCCCGCCCGCGCCTATGGCTTCTATCCGTTCGAGCTCTCCGGCGGGCTGCGCCAGCGCGCCATGCTGGCGATGGCGCTGATCTGCCAGCCGGCCCTGCTGATCGCCGACGAGCCGACGACCGCGCTCGACGTCACCATCCAGGCCCAGGTGCTCGACCTGATGCGCGATCTCCAGGCCGAGATGGGCATGGCGATCCTGCTGATCACCCATGATCTCGGCGTCGTCGCCAACATGGCCGACGAGGTGGTGGTGATCTATCACGGCGAGATCATGGAGAGCGGCACCGCCGAGGACATCTTCCGCCGCCCGCAGCACCCCTATCTCAAGGCCCTGCTCGCCGCCTCCCCGCATTTCGACATGCAGGAGGGCGAGCGGCTGGTGGCGCTGCGCGAGGCGCGTGCGCCCAAGCCTGCGGCAGCGCCCAAGCCCGCGGCAGCGCCCGAGCCCGCGGCGGCGCCCAAAGCCCCGGCGCCGCGCCCGCTCGCCGGTCAGGCGGCGCCTCTTCTCGCCGTCCGCAACCTGCGCAAGACTTATACGACCGGCTCGAGCCGCTTCTTCGGCAAGAGCACCAAGACCACCACCTTGGCCGTCGACGATGTCAGCTTCGACATCGAGCGCGGCGAGTGCCTGGGCCTGGTCGGCGAGAGCGGCTGCGGCAAGACCACGCTGAGCAAGATGATCATGCGGGCGGTGACGCCCGATTCCGGGCAGATCCGCTTCGACGACGGCAAGGACTGCGTCGATCTGCTGGCGCTCCAGGGCGAGGCGCTGCGCGCCTTCCGGCCCAGGCTGCAGATGATCTTCCAGGATCCGGTCTCCTCGCTGTCGCCGCGGATGACCGTGATGAACATTCTGAAGGAGCCGCTCGCCATTCACGGACGCGGCGACGGCGCCGAGCAGAAGGCCAGGGTCAAGGCGCTGATGGCCGATGTCGGATTGGATCCGCGCTTCCTCTCCCGCTATCCGCACTCCTTCTCGGGCGGCCAGCGCCAGCGCATCGGCATCGCCCGGGCGCTGGCGCTCGATCCCGAGCTGATCATCTGCGACGAGCCGGTCTCGGCGCTGGACGTCTCCGTCCAGGCGCAGATCCTCAACCTGCTCAAGGATTTGCAGGCCGAGCGTGGCCTGACCTTCCTGTTCATCTCGCACAATCTGGCGGTGGTGAACTATATGGCCGACCGCATCGCGGTGATGGCCAATGGCCGCATCGTCGAGCTGGCGCCGCGCCATGCCCTGTTCGCCGCCCCGGTGCACCCCTACACCAAGGCGCTGCTGAAATCGGTTCCCTTCGCCGATCTCGACCGCAAGCTCGACTTCAAGCTGGCCGCGCCGGGCGGCGCCTCCGACGCGCGGCACTGGCCGGCGAGCTTCAAGCCGGACGGCGGCGAGCCGCTCGCCCATCTCGATCTGGGCGCCGGCCATCTCGTCCTGGCCAAGCCCGGGGCCGATGTCAGGGAGCTCGCCTGATGCGGATGCGGCGCCGGGACTTCCTGCTGACGACGCTCGCGGCCACGCTCGCCGCCCGCAGCGGGCGTGCCGGGCCCCCCGCCCTGATCGACAGCCCGGTCCTGGCGGCCAAGGTCGCCGCCGGCGCGCTTCCGCCGCTCTCCGAACGCCTGCCGAAGACGCCGCGCATCGTCGATGTCGCCGCGATGGGCCGCGAGCCCGGCCGCCATGGCGGCACCATGCGCATGCTGATGGGCGACCAGCGCGACATCCGGATGATGACGATCTACGGCTATGCCCGCCTGGTGGTCTATGACGAGAAGCTCGAGCTCGCAGCCGACATCCTGGAGAGCTTCGAGGTCGAGCGAGGCCGCATCTTCACCTTGCGCCTGCGCCCGGGCCATCGCTGGTCGGACGGGCACCCGTTCACCGCCGAGGATTTCCGCTATTGGTGGGAGGATGTCGCCAACAACAAGCGGCTCTCGCCGGGCGGGCCGCCCCAGTCGATGGTCATCTCCGGCCAGCCCTGCCGCTTCGAGATGCTGGATCCGTTGACCCTGCGCTATAGCTGGGACGAGCCGAACCCGGTCTTTCTGCCGGCGCTGGCCGGCGCGCAGCCGCTCTATATCGCGATGCCGGCGCATTACCTGAAGCAGTTCCATGTCCGCTATGCCGACAAGGCCACGCTGGCGCAGCTGGTCCAGACCGTGCGGGTCAAGGATTGGGGGTCGCTGCACGAGCGCTATTCGCGCCAATACCGCCCGGAAAACCCCGATCTGCCGACGCTCGACCCCTGGCGCAACACCACCGCCATCCCGGCCGAGCAGTTCAGCTTCCAGCGCAACGCCTATTTCCACCGCATCGACGAGAACGGCCGGCAGCTGCCCTATGTCGACGAGGTCACGCTGACCATCGGCACCGCGGCCCTGATCCCGGCCAAGACGGCGGCGGGCGAGAGCGATCTGCAGGCGCGTTATCTGCGCTTCGATAACTACACCTTCCTCAAGGCGGCCGCGAGCCGGATGGGTTTCGAGGTCAGGCTGTGGAAGCGGGCCGAGGGCTCATGGTTCGCGCTGATGCCCAATCTCAACGCGGTGGACCCGGTCTGGCGCGATCTCAACCGCGACCTGCGCTATCGGCAGGCGCTCTCGCTCGCGATCAACCGGCGTGACATCAACCGCGTGATCTTCTTCGGCCTCGCCAAGGAAAGCGGCAACACCGCCCTGCCCGAGAGCCCCCTCTATGACGAGGCCTTCGCCAAGCTCCATATGACGCCCGATCTCGCCGAGGCCAACCGCCTGCTCGACGAGATCGGCCTCATGACGCGCGACGATGACGGCGTGCGCTTCCTGCCCGATGGCCGCCGCCTCGAATTCACGATCGAGACCGCCGGGACCTCGACCGAGGAGACCGATATTCTCGACCTGATCAAGCAGGATTTCATGGCGATCGGCGTCAAGATGCACGCCCGCTCCAGCCAGCTCCAGATCTTCCGCCGACGCATTCTCTCGGGCCATACGGTGATGTCGGCCTGGACCGGGATGGACAATGCGCTGGTCGCCGCGGACATGGAGCCCGATGCGCTGGCCCCGACCTCGCCCGCCCAGTTCAACTGGCCGCTCTGGGGACAGCACTACGCCTCCGGCGGGCGCGAGGGCGAGCCGCCCGATCTTCCCGCGGCCAGGGAGCTGCTGAAGCTCTACAAGGACTGGCGCCATTCGCAGACACGCGAGGAGCGCCGCGAGATCTGGCAGACCATGCTGCGCATCAATGCCGAGCAGCTCTTCACCATCGGCGTCGTCAACGCGACCCTGCAGCCGGTCGTGGTCTCCAAGCGCCTGCACAATGTGCCGGACAAAGGGCTCTACAGTTTCGAGCCCGGCGCCTTCTTCGGCCGCTATATGCCGGATATCTTCTGGTTCGAACCGCAGGCGGGGGGCTGACCGTGCTGCTCGGCTATATCCTCAAGCGCATCCTGGTGATGATCCCGACGCTGCTCGTCACCAGCATGCTGATCTTCACGGTGATCAACCTGCCCGAGGGCGACTATTTCGAGACCCTCGTCGCCGAGATGCAGGCCCAGGGCGAGAAGGCCGATCTCAGCCGCGTCGAGTTCCTCAAGAAGGAGTACGGCTTCGACAAGCCGATCCACGAGCGCTATTTCTGGTGGGTCGCCGGATTGCTGCGCGGCGATATGGGCTATTCCTTCGAATACCAGCTGCCCGTCCGCGACATTGTCGGTGATCGCCTGCTGCTGACGATGATCGTCTCCTTCTTCACGATCATCTTCACCTGGGTCGTCGCCTTCCCGATCGGGATCTATTCGGCGACGCATCAGTATAGCTGGGGCGATTACGGTCTCTCCTTCATCGGCCTGCTCGGCCTGGCCGTGCCGCATTTCCTGCTGGCGCTCGTCTTCCTCTACTTCGCCAATGTCTGGTTCGGCACCTCGATCGGCGGCCTGGTCGATCCGCAATATCTCAACCAGCCGATGAGCTGGGAGAAGTTCAAATCGGTGCTGGAGCATCTCTGGATTCCGGTGATCATCATCGGCGCCGGCGGCACCGCCGGCATGATCCGCTCGCTGCGCGCCAACCTGCTCGACGAGCTGCAGAAGCAGTATTACGTCACCGCCCGCGCCAAGGGCCTGCCGCCCGGCAAGGCGCTGCGCAAATACCCGCTCCGGATGTCGCTGAACTTCTTCATCTCCGATATCGGCGACATCCTGCCCTCGATCGTCTCGGGCGCCGAGATCGTCGCGATCGTGCTCTCGCTGCAGACCACCGGGCCGCTGCTGATCAGGGCCTTGCAGAGCCAGGACATGTATCTCGCCGGCTCCTTCCTGATGTTCCTCTCCTTCCTGACGGTGATCGGCGTGCTGATCTCCGACATCGCGCTCGCCATTCTCGATCCGCGCATCCGCCTGCAGGGGACGGCGACCAAGTGACGATCCTCCCGCCAAAGCGCGAGACCATGCCCGAGCCGGAGCCGCTGCCGCATCGCTGGTCGCGCGCCCCCTTCGAGCCTTACGCCGTCGAGACGATGACGCCGGAGCAGGAGCGCGTCTATCTCGCCCCGCAATGGCAGCTGATGTGGTGGAAATTCCGCAGGCACAGGCTGGCGGTGATCTCCGGCGTGATCATCATCCTGATGTACGCCTCGGCCGCCTTCTGCGAGTTCCTGGCGCCCTATCACTACACCACCCGCAACACCGACTTCATCCGCGCGCCGCGCCAGCAGGTGCATCTCTTCCACGAGGGCAGCTTCATCGGCCCCTTCGTCTACCCCTATACCCAGCGCCTCAACATGGAGAATCTGAAGCGCGAATACGATGTCGACACCTCGCAGCCGCAGAGGCTGCGCTTCTTCTGCCGGGGCGACAGCTACGATTTCTGGGGGCTGATACCCGGCAACCTGCACCTGGTCTGCCCGCCGGAGGGGGGCACGCTCTATCTGCTCGGCACCGACCGGCTCGGGCGCGACATGCTCTCGCGCATCCTCTATGGCGGGCGCATCTCGCTGACCATCGGCCTGCTCGGCGTGCTCGTCTCCTTCGTGCTCGGCGTCATCATCGGCGGCATCGCCGGCTATTATGGCGGCAAGGTCGATCTCGTGGTCCAGCGCCTCATCGAGATCGTCCAGTCCTTGCCGCATATCCCGCTCTGGCTGGCGCTGGCGGCGATCATGCCCTTCACCTGGAGCCCGCTGCTGGTCTATTTCGGGATCACCGTGATCCTCGGCCTGATGGACTGGACCGGCCTCGCCCGTGCCGTCCGCTCCAAGCTGCTGGCGCTGCGCGAGGAGGATTACGTCACCGCCGCCCAGCTGATGGGCGCCAAGCCCGCCCGCATCATCGGCCTGCATCTCGTGCCCGGCTTCATGAGCCATCTCATCGCCTCGGCGACGCTCACCGTGCCCAAGACCATCCTGGGCGAGACGGCGCTGTCCTTCCTCGGTCTCGGCCTGCGCCCGCCGATCACCAGCTGGGGCGTGATGCTCAACGAAGCGCAGAACATCAATGTCGTGGCGCTCTATCCCTGGCTGCTTTATCCCACCGTTCCGGTGATCCTGATCATCCTCGCCTTCAACTTCCTCGGCGACGGGCTGCGCGACGCCGCCGATCCCTATCGCTGAGTGCCGGGCCCTTTGAAGATCGCATTCCACACGCCGCTGAACCGCTATGGCGACGGCGGAACCTCGGGCGACCGGCTGATGGCGCGCCAGCTCGTCCAGCTCCTGCGCGAGCTCGGCCACGCCGTGGACGTCCTGCCGGCCGAGCGCAGCTTCATGCGCGAGCCCGATCCCGGCCTGCTCGCCGCGCATCGCAAGGCCGCGGCAGCCCTGAGCGAGGCGCTTGCCGGGCGCTGGCAGGCGCGGGAGGAACGGCCGGACCTGTTCTTCACCTATCATTGCCATTACCGCGCTCCGGACCTGATCGGTCCCGCGCTCGCCCGCCGCTTCGGCCTGCCTTATCTCCTCGCCGAGGCGAGCGATGCGCAAAAGCGCTTCGACGGCCCCTGGGCGGAGGCGGCGGCGATCGCCCGCGCGGCGATCCTGCAGGCCGACCGGCATCTGTGCATGACCGCCCGCGACCATGCCGGCCTCGCCCGCCTCGTCCCGGCCGGGCGCCTGATCCCGCTGCCGCCCTTCCTGCTCGATCTGCCGCAAGCCGAGCCCGGCCTTCGCGATGACGAAGAACGCCCCATCCGCCTGATCGCCACGGCGATGATGCGCCCGGGCAACAAGGCTGCCAGCTATGGCGTCCTCGCCCGCACCTTGGCGCGCATCTCCGGGCTGCCCTGGACGTTGACTCTGATCGGCGACGGCGCCGAGCGCCCCGCCGTCGAGGCGGCTTTCGCCGGCTTTCCGCCGGAGCGCGTGCGCCTCCTCGGCCGTTGCGAGCGCGAGCGCGCGCTCGCCGAGCTCGCGCGTCATGATCTCTTCGTCTGGCCGGGGCTGAAGGAGGCCTATGGGCTGGTCTATCTCGAAGCGCAGGCGATCGGCCTGCCCGTCGCGGCGCTCGACAGCGGCGGCGTTCCTGACGTCGTCGCGCCCGGACGCACCGCTCTGCTGGCGCCGGAGGGCGACGAGGCGGCGCTCGCGGCCAGCATCGCCCGGCTGATCGGCGATGCCCCCCTGCGCAGCCGCATGGGCGCGGCAGCCCGCCGCTTTGCCCACGAGGAGCGTAACGGCCAGCGCGCGCGTGACGTCCTGCGCGATCTGCTCGCCTCTCTGACCTGCGCCCGGGCAACCGCGTCATGAGTGCCGACATCGCCGGCAGCGGCCTGTTGGCCGAGCTCGATCGCTGGTCACGGGACGGCCGGCGCCTCGATCTGTGGCTGCGCGACGACGACGCCGTCGCGCCCAGCGCTCAGCTCGACCGGCTCGCCGATCTCAGCGAAAACTTCGGCATACCCGTGCTGCTTGCGACAATCCCGATGCTGGCTGAGGAGTCTCTCGCGCGGCGGCTAGAGCGCGCGCCCCTGCTGCGGCCCTGCCAGCACGGCAGCTTCCACCGCAACCACGCGCCGCCCGGCGAGAAGAAGAGCGAATTCCGGCTGCACCGTTCCCTGGACGAGATCGGCGCCGAGATTGCGGCCGGCCGCGACCGCCTGCGCGCGCTCTTCGGCGCCAGCCTGGTGCCGATCTTCGTGCCGCCATGGAACCGGATCGATCCGGTCGTGGCGGCTGCCCTGCCGGCGCTCGGCTTGTCCGGACTCTCCTGCTTTCGCGGCTTTGCGCTCGGGCCCGGCGGCGGACCTCGCCTCTGCAATGCCGATCTCGATCTGATCGACTGGCGCGGCGGCCGGGTCGGGCGGCCGCTGGCCGATCTCCTCGCCGAGATGACCGCCCTGCTCGCCGCCGGCCGCGAGGGCGGCGCGCGCGCGATGCGCTTCGGCCTGCTGCTGCACCATCGCGACCACGACACCGTCGCCTGGAATGCGCTCACGATCCTGTTGCGGCGGCTCCGCGGTCATCCCACTGTCGCATTCATCGGCCCGGATGAGCTCCTGAGCGAGGCAGCGGGCTTGGCAGCGGGCTTGGCAGCGGGCTTGGATTGACGCAGCGGCGACGCTATGGTTTCGCCAGTTTGCAGCTGCGTTCTCCGTCCAGGAGGCCGTGTGACCTTCCAGCAGAGGACGCGACACGCATGGCCCTCAGCCTGATCGACGAAAGCGGAGCCCGCCGCCCGCCGACCGGCGCACATGCGCCGCGCGTGCTGATCTACAGCCACGACACCTTCGGCCTCGGTCATATCCGCCGCTGCCGCGCCATCGCCAACTCGCTGGTGGCGAGCTATCCTCATATATCAGTGATCATCGTCTCCGGTTCCTCGATGATCTCCAGCTTCCAGTTCGGGGACGGCGTCGACTATGTCCGCATTCCCGGCATCGAGAAGCAGAGTGACGGGCGCTACCAGCCGCATCACCTCAATCTCGACCTGTCCGACACGATCCGCCTGCGCACCGATCTGATCAAGCAGACGGTCCTCTCCTACGACCCCGACATCGTCATCGTCGACAAGGAGCCGATCGGGCTGCGCGGCGAATTGCTGCCCGCGCTCGAGATCCTGCGCCGGCGCGGCGCGCGCATCGTGCTCGGCCTGCGCGACGTGCTCGACGAGCCCGCCAAGGTGCATGAGGAATGGCGCCAGAGCGGCGCGCTCGATGCGCTCGGCAGCATCTATGATGATATCTGGGTCTATGGGCTGGAGAGCATCTATCGTCCGCTGGACGGGCTGCCGAACCAGCATCTCTTCGCCGGCAAGGTCCGCTATACCGGCTACCTCAAGCGGGCCGTGCCCTCGCCGATGCCGCCGAACCGGCATCCGCGCATCGCCAAGGGCCCCTTCACCCTGGTGACGCCGGGCGGCGGCGGCGACGGGGCCGGCGTGATCGACTGGGTGATATCGGCCTATGAGGCGGACCCGACCATCGAGCTGCCGGCGCTGATCGTCTTCGGCCCGTTCCTGTCGCGCGAGAAGCGCAAGGAGTTCACCGAACGCATCGGCCGGCTGCCCAAGCTGGAGAGCATCGGCTTCGAGCCCCGGCTCGAGCTGCTGATGAACCGCGCCCACTGCGTCGTCGCCATGGGCGGCTACAACACGTTTTGCGAGATCCTCTCCTTCGACAAGCCGGCGCTGATCGTGCCGCGCGTGCGCCCGCGCCGCGAGCAGGCGATCAGGGCCGAGCGCGCCGATTCGCTGCGCCTGGTCGACATGCTGCACGATCCGACGCAGCTCGGCGAAGGCCCGCGCGATCCGCTGGCGATGGCCCGCGCCCTCCACGCCCTGCCCAAGCGCCTGCCGCCTTCGCAGGCTTTCCTGCCGGATCTGCTTGACGGGCTGCCGGCGATCAGCCGCGCGCTGGCCGACGACCTCTCGACCCCGGTGCGCGGGCGGGCCCTCGCCCAGAACGCCGCCGCCGGCTGACGGCGCGGCGCGCCCGCTGCGCGTCTGAGCGCAGGAGGCGATTCTTTCGCCATGCCACGCGCATGGCGAAGTGGACTTGACCGGTGAAGCTCATAATATATCACAGGTTCCCTAGGGAGAAGTCGCCATGACGCAGGTTCTGTTCCGCAATTTTTCGATGCTGGAGCCCGACCATGGCGAGCTGCGCAAGGGCTATGAGCTGCTCGTCGAGGGCGAGCTGATCCGCGGGGTCTCCGAGAAGCCGATCAAGGCCGAGAAGGCGACGGTGGTCGATTGCGGCGGGCGCACCCTGATGCCCGGTCTCATCGACAGCCATGTCCATGTCATGCTGTCGGAGGTCTCGATCCCGCTGCTGGAGAAGGTGCCGCTGACGCTGGCGACCGCCCGCGCCGCCAGGCTGATGAAGGGCATGATCGATCGCGGCTTCACCTCGGTGCGCGACACCGGCGGCGCCGATTGGGGCATCAAGGAAGCGGTCGAGAAGGGCGACGTGCCCGGGCCGCGCCTGTTCATCGCCGGCCAGGCGATCGGCCCGACCGGCGGCCACAGCGACCCGCGCCGGCGCACCGATTTCGGCGCCCGCTGCCATTGCTGCAACGCGATGGCCTATACGATGAACATCTCCGACGGCGTCTCCTCGGTGATCAAGTCGACCCGCGAGCAGATGCGGCTCGGCGCCGACCACATCAAGATCATGATGTCCGGCGGCGTCGCCAGCCCCTATGACCCGCTCGACTCGATGCAGTTCACCGTTGAGGAGGTCACCGCCGCGGTCACCGAGGCCAAGGCCTTCGGCCGCTATGTCTGCGCCCATGCCTATACGCCGGAGGCCATCACCCGCGCCGCGCAGTGCGGGGTGCGCGCCATCGAGCACGGCAACCTGATCGACGAGGCCTCGGCCAAGCTGATGGCGCAGAACAACATGTTCCTCACCGCCAACCTCGTCGCCTATTACGCGATGAAGGAGCGCGCGGCTGAGTTCGGCATGAACGCCGACATGCTGGCCAAGAACGATCTCGTCATCGACGGCGGCCTGAAATCGCTGGAGATCTGCAAGCGGGCCGGCGTGCCCGTCGCCTACGGCTCGGACCTGCTCGGCCAGCTCCAGGTCGACCAGTCGCGCGAGTTCCTGCTGCGGCGCGAGGTGCTCTCGCCGCTGGAGATCATCCGCTCGGCGACCACGATCGGCGCCCAGCTGCTGCGCATGGAGGGCAAGCTCGGCACGCTGCGCGCCGGCGCCTATGCCGACATCATCCTGGTCGACGGCGACCCGCTGAAGGATCTGGAGCTCTTCCAGGGCCAAGGCGCGCGCTTGCCGGCGATCATGAAGGGCGGCACGTTCCACAAGAACACGCTGCACTGAGGGCGAGGGGCAAGGATGAGCACGGCGCGACCCAGCCTCGGACGTCTGGCGCTGAACGGCGCGGCGGGGCTGTCGCTCGGCTTCATCCTGATGCCGCTGGTCTTCGTCGTCTGGCTCGCCTTCTTCCGCCAGGAAATCCCCTCCTTTCCGCCGGAGGGCTATTCGCTGAAATGGTTCGCCGCGGCGGCCAACAACAAGGCCTTCGTCGACGGCTTCGTGCTCAGCCTGCAGGTCGGCGTCATCGCGACCCTGATCGGGCTGCTGCTCGGCGTGCCCGCCAGCCTCGCCCTGATGCGCCACCGCATCGTGTTCGGGCCGGCGATCAACACCCTCCTGCTGCTGCCGCTGGTCATGCCCGGCATCGTGCTCGGCACCGCGACCTATGTCTTCCAGATCGAGACCGAGATCGCCACCGGCCTGCCGGTGCTGGGCTCAGCTGGCGGCCTGGTCGCCGCCCATACGCTCATCGTCATCCCCTGGGTGGTGAAGCTGGTGACGGCCAGCCTCGCCGGCTTCGACCGCTCGATCGAGGAGGCGGCGCAGAATCTAGGCGCGGGCGCCTGGACCACCTTCTGGCGCATCACGCTGCCGAGCATCCGGCCCGGCCTGGTCGCCGGCGCGCTCTTCGGCTTCGTCACCTCCTTCGGCAATCTCGAGATGAGCCTGTTCCTCGTCGGCCCGGGCCGGACGACCCTGCCGATCGCGATCCTGCAATATCTTGAATGGAAGATCGATCCGACGGTGGCCGCCGCCTCGGTCATCCAGATCCTCCTGATCGGAGCGGCGATGATCGTCACCGACCGTTACGTCAAACTGAGCCGGGTGGTCTGAACATGGCGCGGCTTTCGATCGAGCATCTCCGCAAGGTCTATGGCGACTTCACCGCCGTCGACGATTTTGGGATCGACATCGCCGAAGGCGAGTTCCTCGTCCTGCTCGGCCCCTCCGGCTGCGGCAAGACCACGACCTTGCGCATGGTCGCCGGCTTCATCCAGCCGAGCGCCGGCTCGATCACCATCGGCGAGCGCGACGTCACCGCCCTGCCGCCCTGGAAGCGCAATTGCGGGCTGGTCTTCCAGTCCTATGCGCTCTTCCCGCACATGACCGTGGCTGAGAACGTCGCCTTCGGCCTGGAGATGCGCAAGCTCTCGCCGGCCGAGCGCGCCCCGCGCGTCGACGAGGCGCTGCGGCTCGTGCAGCTCTCCGGCTTCGACGAGCGCTATCCGCGCCAGCTCTCCGGCGGGCAGCAGCAGCGCGTCGCGCTCGCCCGCGCGCTGGCGATGGAACCCGACGTGCTGCTGCTGGACGAGCCGCTCTCCAATCTCGACGCCAAGCTGCGCCAGGAGGTCCGCGTCGAGATCCGCGACCTGCAGCGCAAGCTCGGCCTGACCACCATCATGGTCACCCACGACCAGGAGGAGGCCCTGACCATGGCCGACCGGCTGGTGGTGATGGAGAAGGGGAAGGTCCGGCAGATCGGCACGCAGCGCGAGCTTTACGAGAAGCCGGCGGATCGCTTCGTCGCCGGCTTCATCGGCCGCAGCGCCTTCCTCGACGGCGCGGTGACCGGCGGGCGCTTCCGCAGCGATGGCGGGCTCGAGATCGGCTGCATCGGTGGCGCGGCCGGCCCCGCGACCTTGGCCCTGCGGCCGGAGCGGCTCGTCGTCGGCGCCGAGGCCGAGAGCTGCGCCAATCGCTTCCCGGCCCGGGTCGAGCATGTCTCCTATCTCGGCGCGCAGCTCGATATCGATGTCCGCCTGACCGGCAAGGACCGCATCCTGCTGCAATTGCCGAACCGCCAGGGCACGGTCGAGCCGAAGCCGGGCGACATGATCACGATCGGGTGGGCCGAAGACGCCGGGCTCATCTATCCGCGCGAGGCTTGAGGCATGGCATCCGCCAAAAGCCCCGCGACAGGCGTCCAACGGAGGGGAGTCGACAGATGAAGACCAACAGACGCGATATGCTCAAAGGCGCCGCCGCGGCGGCGCTTCTGCCCGCGCTCGGCGGGACGGCGCAGGCGCAATCGGGCGGCCGCGTGGTCGTCGGCACCTGGGGCGGCGACTATGCCCGCCTGCTGACCAAGAATATCGAGGACCCGCTGCTGAAGCCGAAGGGCATCGAGGTGGTTCAGGACCAGGCCGGCGACGCCCCGCGCCGCGCCAAGATGCTGGCCGAGCGCCGCCTGCCGCGCGGCACCGTCGATATCCACGGCTTCTCGGCCGCCAACATGTACGAGATGAGCGAGGCCGGCGTCACCGAGACGCTCGACTATGCGAAGATCCCGAATGCCAAGAACCTGCTGCCGTCGATGAAATATCCCTACGGCATCGGGCACATCTATTCCGGCAATGTCGTCATCTACAATCCCAAGCTGATCAATCCGGCGCCCAAAGGCTTCAAGGACTGGCTCGACCCGAAATGGGGCGACAAGATCGGCTTCATCGACATCCAGTACCAGTCGATCATGATCGCCGCCTCGCTGGCCGCCACCAATGGTGCCAGCATGAACGACATGGACAAGGCCAAGGAGATCCTGCTCGCCGCCAAGAAGGCCGGTGCTCGCATCTACCCGACCAACGAGGCCTTCGCCCAGGCGATGAAGAACGAGGAGGTCGGCATCAGCGCCATCTGGAAGGCGCGCGTGGTGCAATGGCAGAATGCCGGCATCCCCTGCGAGGCGGTCTCGCCGATCGAGGGCATCCCGGCCTATGTCTCGGGCTTCGTCATCGCCAAGAACGCCCCGAACAAGGACAACGCCTACGCTTATATGAACGCGATGCTCGCCAAGGAGCCGCAGGAGGCCTTCGCGGTGGACATGGGCTATAACGGCACCGTCTCCGGCCTCTCCGTCGCGCCCGACCTGCAGAAGCGCATCGGCTTCACGCCGGAGGAGGAGAAGCGTCTCAAGGACCTCGACTATGCCTTCCTCGCCAAGAACGACGCGGCGATGAAGGAGTGGTGGGACAAGGTCTTCAAGGGGTGAGCCTCGCGCCCGAACCCGTCGCGGGTGCCCGCACCAGCCTCGCCGGCATGCTCGTCATGCCGGCGACGATCCTGGTCGCGATCGGCCTGATCGGGCCGATCGCGATCCTGTTCCGCTATTCGCTGAACCAGTTCATCCCTGGCCAATTCATGGTCGACGGCCTGACCGTCGAGAACTACGTCAAGTTCTTCACCGACAGCTTCTATCTCAACGTGCTCTGGCGCACCGTGCGCGTCGCCGTCGCCTGCACCGTCATCTGCCTGATCATGGGCTTCCCGCTCGCCTATGTGCTGGCGCGCACCGAGAGCCGCTTCAAGAACCTGCTGATCATGCTGGTGGTGCTGCCGCTCTTCGTCGGCAACGCCGTGCGCGCCGCCGGCTGGATGACCGCCTTCGGCAGCAAGGGCGCTCTCAACGCCTCGCTGATGGGCCTGGGGGTCATCGACGCGCCGCTCGAGATCATGTTCACCGAGACGGCCGTCGTCATCGGCATCATCGCGGTGAACCTGCCCTTCATGGTGCTGACGCTGCAGAGCGTGATCGAGGGCATCAACCGCAATGTCGAGGAGGCTGCCTTCAGCCTCGGGGCCGGCCCGGCGGCGATGTTCGCCCGGGTGCTCTGGCCGCTGGCCATGCCAGGCATTCTCGCCGGCACGATCCTGACCTTCATCCTGGCGATGAACGCCTATGCGACGCCGGTGCTGCTCGGCGGGCCCCGCTTCCAGACCATGGGCCCGCTCGTCTACGGCCAGTTCGCCCAGCAGAACAACTGGCCCTTCGGCGGCGCCATCTCCTTCATCCTGATGACGGCGACCCTGCTGCTGACCATCGCGGCCAATCTGATCGTGCAGCGGCGCTATCGCTGATTTGCGGCCGTGCGGCGGCTGTGGCGCTTCGCCGCCATGGCTGCGCTGGCCAAGCGCCGGCATCGCGACTAGACCAGCGCGATGAGCTTTTCCTCCGCCCTGATCCCGATCGCCGTCGGGGCCGTCGCCGTCGTCCTGATCCTCGGACTGATCAACATGCTGCGCGGCGGCAACCCGAATACCTCGCAAAAGCTGATGCGGCTGCGCGTCCTGCTGCAATTCGTCGCGATCCTGGTGATCCTCGGCGTGGTCTGGTGGCGCGCCGGCTGACCTGTGTGCGGTGCGAAACTGGGATAACCGTCACATTGCGGCCATCACTGTCTGCGCTTCACTTGCGTCACGATCCGGTAAAAGCTTAAACCCATCATCATGGTTCGCGTCACACCGCTATTGATTGCTCTTGGCGTCCTTGCCGGCCCCGCACTGGCGCAGGGGCGGGGCAGCGACCGCGCGCTCGGCTATGCGCCGGCCACCGAAGCTCCGACCCCCGCCTGGGAAGCGCGGCTGGGCATCGGCGCCGCCAATCCCGGCGGGCGGGAAAGCGGCCTGCTGAATGTCGGCGGCGAGATCCTGACCCCGCGCATCGCCACGCTGAACGACCGTTTCGCCAACGCTTTCATGCCGCGTTTCCATCTCGGCTCCAGCCTCAACCTCAACGGCACGCAATACGCCTATGCCGGTGCGACCTGGACCATCGACCTGACGCAATCGGTCTTCGTCGAGGCCAGCCTGGGCGCCGCCGTGAACAACGGCAAGACCGGCGCGGCGATCCCCGAGAACCGCCTCAATCTCGGCTGCAACACCGGCGCCCGCAGCGCCGCCGCGCTCGGCTTGCGTCTCAACGATCGCTGGAGCCTGATCGCGACGCTCGAGCATTTCAGCACCACCGGCTGCTCCGACGCAGGCGTCGCCGGAGCCGGCACGCCGCGCGGCCCCTCGAATTTCGGGGCGAGGCTGGGCTACACCTTCTGAGGGTTGGACTGCTCGAGGCGACCTTGGTCGTCAATCAAGACCAGCCGCGACGGGGCATCCTTGCCCCAGCTCCACAGCACGAGGTTGAGGTCTTCCGGCCCGGCACCGCGAGCGAAACTCCTGACCAGCAGCCCCTGGTATCCCTGCCCCGAGAGGCTGCGCGCGAAACTCTGCGTCGGTGCTTCGCCGCGCAACCGCATCTGATCGCGCCAGCTCTCATCGGTGAGCAGGCGAGGATCGAAGCGCTGCGCTGCCAACGCCTCGTCATCGCGGCAGTCGAACACCGCGTCGATGCGTGCCTCGTACGCAACCAGCGTCGTCGGCTGGAGAGTTCCGACCTGGTTGGCTTCGCGCACCGCCGTCATGATGGCGAGCGAGCAGTACAGCGCCGGCATGCCACGCGGGTTGAAGCGGCCGCCATGCAATGCCGCGCCGCGCCCGGACAGCGGCTCGCTGGCGTAGACCGGGTTCAGCGCGCGATAGAGCGTGCCATGATAGCGCATTCAGGCATGCACGCCGGCGTCGACAGCATCGATATAGTCGAGCACCTCGCCGGCGCGCCCGTCGCGCACCAGTTGCATTGCAGTCTGCCCGGAGAAGCCGGCCAGAGGTTCGGACCGATACCAGGCATAGGCCAGCAATGCCGAGCCAAAGCGAGGCTCGACCTTGTTGAGGATTTCCACGACCTCACGCAGGCGCCGCTGGGTCTTGTCGGACGTCACCCGGTTCTTGCGCTGGACCGCATCCTTGCCCAGCCCGGCCGTGCGCGCGACTTCCTCGCTCGTGGTGCGCAAGCGCTCTGCGATCTTCCCAGGCGCGAAGAGGCCGTTCTCGGCATAGTGGGCTATCGCCATTGCTCGCTGCCTTGACGCAAATACTGACGCTATATAACGTCGAAATTGCCGGCAGACAAGCATAGGCCGCAAACCTGTCGCGGAGAGAACGATGAAGCTGCACGGCTATTTCCGGAGTTCGGCCGCCTGGCGCGTGCGCATCGCCTTGAACCTCAAGGGCCTGTCCGTCACGCACATCTCCCATCATCTGCGCAATGGCGAGCAGCGGGCGCCGGCCTTTCTGGCGCTCAATCCGCAAGGCCTGGTGCCGGTGCTGGAGCGCGACGACGGCACGGTTCTCGCCCAATCCCTCGCGATCATCGAATGGCTGGACGAGACCCATCCGGAGCCGGCGCTGTTGCCGGTGGACCCGCTGGAGCGCGCCCGCGTGCGCGCCTTCGCCCAGGTCATCGCCTGCGACACCCATCCGGTGCAGAATCTGAAAGTGCTGAACCGGCTGCGCGAGCTCGGCCATGGCAGCGACACCGTCCTTGCCTGGGCGGCCGCCGTCAATGTCGACGGGCTCGCAGCCTGCGAGGCTCTCGCGGCGGCCAATCCCGGCCCGTTCTGCTGCGGCGCCTCGCCGAGCTTGGCCGATATCTGCCTGGTGCCGCAGCTCGGCAATGCCCGCCGCTTCAAGGTCGATGTCGCGCAGTTCCCGCGCCTTCTGGCCGCCGAGGCCGCCGCGCTGGACCTGCCCGCTTTTCGCGATGCGGCGCCCGACCGTCAGCCGGACGCCGAATAGCCACCGTCACCAGCGGCGATAGCCGAAGGACGGCCCCCAATAGGGCCCGTAGAAGCTGGATTCCAGCCGGGCGCGGCTGGTCGCGGAACGGTCGAGATCGACCTCCATCAGGCAGGTGGCGAAGCCGTCCGAGCCCGGCCTGAAGCCGTAGGACCGGCAGCGCTGCTCGTCGAAGACGCGCTGCTCGGCCGGCGTGACGCAGCCGCCGAGCAATGCGGCACATCCCAAAGCGATCAGCCATGTCACGCGCATCACGAACATCTCCAAGCCAGTCGGGCCACTATGCCACAGACATGTCCTGTAGCGTCAACGCGAGACGAGGAGCGGCGTTCCGCCGCATCGCCGCTCCCCAGGCCTCAGAACGAGGTCGCCAGCCGGCCGACTTCGGCGAGCACCGCCTCCCGCTCGGGCAAGGGCGCATTGGCTTCGGCATAATAGGCGGTGACGACGATCGGCGCCCGCCCGGGCGGCCAGATCACGCCGACATCATTGGTCGTGTTGCGGCCGCCCGTGCCGGTCTTCTCGCCGATTCGCCAGCCTTGGGGCACGCCGGCCCGCAGGCGCTTGTCGCCGGTCTTGTTGGCGACAAGCCAGCTGGTGAGCTGCTGGCGCGAGGCCGGCGACAGCGCGGCTCCGAGCACCGTCTGGCGCAGGATCTGCGCCATCGCGACCGGCGTGGTGGTGTCGCGCGGATCGCCGGGCGTCGCCTCGTTCAACTCCAGCTCGCGCCGGTCCAGCCGCGAGATCTCGTCGCCGAGCGAGCGCATATAGCGGGTCAGCCCCTGCGGCCCGCCGAAGGAGTCGAGCAGCAGATTGCCGGCGGTATTGTCGCTGAGCGTGACCGCCGCATCGCAGAGCTCCGCGACCGTGAGGCCGGTGTCGACATGCTTGCCGGTGACCGGCGCATAGGTGACGAGATCGGCCTTGCTGTAATTGACCCGCCGGTCGAGGCTTTCCTCGCCGCGATCGACCCGGGCCAGCACATGAGCGGCCGCGACGAATTTGAAGGTGCTGCACATCGCGAAGCGCTCCTCGCCGCGATGGGCGATGATGCTGCCATCGGCGCTGTCGAGAATGGCGACGCCCAGGCGCCCGCCATGCCGGCGGTCGAGGGCGAACAACGCCTCGCGCAGCCTGTCGGCGCGGCCTTGCGCCAGTGCCGCGGAGCGGCTCAGCAGCGGGGCAGCGACAAGGGAGCCGATCAGCAGCTCACGGCGTCGAATCATCTCATCTCTCCATGGGCGAGCCGTCGCGCACGGGTCATGCCGGCGCGGTGGGGCGGGGAACCGATTGGTGAAGCAAGCCGCTCGACCGCGGCGATGGCGGCGATCTCGACCGCCGCAGTCCTTCTCGCCTTGGGCTTGCCTTATCGCAAACGATGATATCTCGACCGAGCGATTAGATTTTCTAAGAGCACCGCTCCTTCCGCCTCTCACATGAGACGCTTCATGCTCCGTCCGCATCTGCCGCTGAACGCCCTGCGCGCCTTCGAGGCCTCGGCCCGCCATCTCAGCTTCACCCGCGCCGCGATCGAGCTCTGCGTGACCCAGGCCGCGATCAGCCATCAGGTCAAGGGGCTGGAGGAGCGGCTCGGCGTCGAGCTCTTCCGCCGCCTGCCGCGCGGCCTCGCCCTGACCGATGAGGGGCACAGCCTGCTCCCGACCCTGCGCGAGAGCTTCGACCGGATCGCCGGGCTGCTCGAGCGCTTCGGGAGCGGGCGGCCGGTCGAGGTGCTGAATGTCGGGGCCGTCGGCACCTTCGCGCTTGGCTGGCTGTTGCCGCGCCTGGCGAGCTTCCGCAGCGCCCATCCCATGGTCGATCTGCGCCTGACCACCAACAACAACCGCGTCGATCTCGCGGCGGAAGGCCTCGATTACGCGATCCGCTTCGGCGGCGGCGCCTGGCACGGCACTGCGGCGCTACGCCTCTTCGATGCGCCGATGACGCCGGTCTGCGCGCCCACGACGGCAGCCGCCTTGCGTCAGCCGGGCGATCTGGCCGGGCAGGTGCTGCTGCGCTCCTATCGTGCCGACGAGTGGAAGCTCTGGAGCGAGGCTGCCGGCATCCCGGCCCTCGCCGCGCGCGGCCCGGTCTTCGACACCTCGATCGCGCTCGCCGAGGTGGCGGCCGCCGGTGAAGGCGTGGCGCTTGTGCCGGCGCGGCTGTTCGCTCGCCAGCTGGCCGAGGGACGGCTTGCACGGCCGTTCCCGGTCGAGGTTTCGCTCGGCAGCTATTGGCTGACCTGGCTGCAGTCGCGCTCGCTGAGCCCGGCGATGCTGGCCTTCCGCGATTGGCTGCTGGCGCGGGGCCAGCCGGGACACGAAGCCGGCCAAAACGAAACGGCCGCCCCTTCGGGGCGGCCGCTTGTCCTTGATATCAAGGAGAAAATGGTGGGCGCGACAGGGATTGAACCTGTGACCCCTACGATGTCAACGTAGTGCTCTCCCGCTGAGCTACGCGCCCGTCTCGCCCGAAGGCGTCCGGAACGATGCCTGCCGCGAAGGCGACACCGTTGCGAGGTGGTGGGCTATAGCGGAGGCTCGCGCGCCTTGCAAGACGCATTCGCGAGGGTCCGCGGATCAGGCCGCCAGCAGCTTCTCGACCTCGTTGACCAGCTCGCGCAGATGGAAGGGCTTCGACAGCACCTTGGCATCTTTCGGCGTCTGCGAATCGGGGTTGAGCGCCACGGCGGCGAAGCCGGTGATGAACATCACCTTGATGTCCGGATCGAGCTCGGTGGCGCGCCGCGCCAGCTCTATCCCGTCCATCTCCGGCATCACGATATCGGTCAGGAGCAGCTCGAAGGGTTCCTCGCGCAGCCTGTTATAGGCCGAGAGGCCGTTGTCGAAGGAGGCGACGTCGTAACCGGCGTTCTGCAGCGCCTTCACCAGGAAGCGGCGCATGTCGTTGTCGTCTTCGGCCAGAAGAATCTTCGTCATGGCGCCTTGCTTCACCCGTGTTTCGCCGAGCCCGCGCCGCCCTGCCCCCTTTGGCCGGTAGCCGATACGCTCGCCTTGTCCTGACCCAGCCCGAGCCGCCGTCCCTGCCATGCCCGGTTCGTCCGGTCCAGAGCCGCGCGCATGAGCCCCCAGCTTGCATGCGCCGACCTGCACCAGACGGTTCTATAAGGGACCATCACGGTAAACAACGGGTGAACGGCCCGCCGCGCATCATCGGCATTTGCAGCCTTCAACAGCTTCGCGCTTTGTGCTTCAGTTCGCGCGACATGACAGTGCCCGCCGGATTTGCCCCGACCCATCCCGACAGCGTGATCGCCGAGATCGAGCGGCCGTTCACGCTGTACCAGCCGGCGCTGCAGATCGTCCCGGTGGTCGTCGACGTGCCCCATGCCGGGCGCCGCTATCCGCTCGCCTTCGTCGAGGCCTCGCGCCTGCCGCTGCGGATGCTGCGCCGCTCCGAGGACGCCTATATCGATCTGCTCTTCTCGCAGGTCGTCGCGCTCGGCGCGCCCTTGCTGGCGGCGGAGTTCCCGCGCGCCTATCTCGATGCCAACCGCGAGCCTTACGAGCTCGATCCGCGCATGTTCGACGGGCGCCTGCCCGGCTTCGCCAACACGCGCTCGCTGCGCGTGGCCGGCGGGCTCGGCACCATCCCCCGCATTGTCGGCGAGACCTACGAGATCTACACCGGCCGCATTCCGGTCGGCGTCGCGCTCGCCCGCATCGAGGAGCTCTACCGGCCCTATCATGCCGGCTTGCGCCATCTGGTGAACCGCACCCAGGCCAGCTTCGGCAGCTGCATCCTGGTCGACGCCCATTCGATGCCTTCGGCTGGGCTCGATCGCGACGGCCTCGCCAAGGCCGACATCATCCTCGGCGACCGCTTCGGCACCAGCGCCTCGGCCTTCGTCGTCGATGCCGCGGAGGCGGCCTTCTCCCGCGCCGGGCTGAAGGTCACCCGCAATCGCCCCTATGCCGGCGGTTTCATCACAGAGCATTACGGCGCGCCTGGCTCCGGCGTCCATGCGCTGCAGATCGAGGTCAGCCGCGCGCTTTATATGGACGAGGCGACGCTGGAGCCGCATGCCGGCTTCGCAGCCCTGCAGCAGGTGATCAGCGCGGCGATGGCGGAGTGCTTCGCGCGCTGGAGCGGCTGGACGCAGGATTGGCGGCAGGCGGCCGAATAGAGCATTTTCGAGCGAAGTGGACACCGGTTCGCGTGAAGAAAATGCGTGAAGACAAGAATCTGGAGCAATTCCGCGATTCGGAGAATTGCGGAATTCTCCAGCAGGCAAGAAAAAGGGCCGCGCACGGCTGTGGCGGCCCAAGTCTAGGGAGGAAACGCCCAAGGAGGGCAACGAAGGTTTGAGGTCATCTCCCCTTCGCACTGCACAATAGCTCATTGCGCTGCAAAAATGCAAGAGGTCCGGCCCAGAGCCGATATGCGACAGACGCATGGATCGCGACTCGCCCGCGCCTGCCCCTCACACCGACGCAACTCTGACGCGCCGAGAGCGGCCGAATTCCCGCTCCGCAGCTTGTTTTCTCGCCAGCGCCGCCGCATGAAGGGCCGATCTCGCATAGGAAGGCTTCCCGATGAGCGCGGTGGATTTCGCGGAATTCGTCGCCCGGCTGGCGACGCTGTCGGGCCAGGCGATCCTGCCCTTCTTTCGCGCCAAGCATGCGACCGAGGACAAATCGGGCGGCGGCGTCTTCGATCCGGTCACGGAGGGCGACCGGGCGGGCGAGAGCGTGATGCGCAACCTCATCCGCCAGCATTTTCCCGCCCATGGCATTCTCGGCGAGGAATTCGGCACGGAGCGGCCCGATGCCGACTATGTCTGGGTTCTCGATCCGATCGACGGCACCCGCGCCTTCATCTCCGGCATTCCGGTCTGGGGCACCTTGATCGGGCTGACCCGCAAGGGCGTGCCGGTCTATGGCATGATGAACCAGCCCTTCACCGGCGAGCGCTTTTCGGGCGATGGCCGTATCGCCCGCTATGAGGGACCGAACGGCCCGCGCCAGCTGCGCACCCGCCAGGTCACGGCGCTGGCCGAGGCGACGCTGATGACGACGAGCCCGCATCTCTTCGCCAATGCGGAGAAGCCGGCCTATCAGCGCGTCGAGAGCGCGGTGCGCATGGCCCGTTATGGCTGCGACTGCTACGCCTATTGCATGCTGGCCGCCGGCCATGTCGATCTCGTGATCGAGAGCGGGCTGAAGCCTTACGATATCGTCGCGTTGATTCCAATCATCGAAGGCGCCGGCGGCATCGTCACCTCATGGAGCGGCGACAGCGCCGCCGAGGGCGGCACCATCCTGGCCGCCGGCAACAAGACGCTCCACCAGGCCGCCCTCGCTCTGCTGGGCGGCTGAGACCGGCACGGGCAGCGGCTCGCCCGGAATGAAGGCGTCGAACGCGGCCCAGAAGCGGGCCCTGATCGCGTCATTCTCCATCAGGATCTCGTGACGCGCGGTCGGCAGGACCAGCGCCGACCCGGTCTTGAGCCGCGCCGCGAAACGCTCGATGGCCGGGGTCGACACCACCGGGTCGAGCCCCGCCGCGACGACCAGCGTCGGCACGCGCACCTCCAGCGGCGCCCGCGGATGCGCCAGGCGCTCCATCAGCTGGAAGGCGGCATGGACCCAGCCGATGCTGGGATCGCCGATCGCCAGCTCGAGCGCTGCCGCCGAGAGCGCCGCGTTGCGTGCATAGCGGATAGGATCGCTGCTCAGCCGGTTGCCCTCGAAGGGCTTGGTGCCGATCGCGGTGTCGCCGCCGCCCGGCACGAAGGCCCAGCCGAAGCCGAGCCAGTAGAGCATCCGCGCGAGGCCGCGGGCGCCGCGCGGATGGCGGATCATGCTGATGCCGAGCATCGGCGCCAGGGCGACCAGCCGCGACACCGGCAGCGCGTCGCGCCTGGCGGCGTCGAGGCAGAGCGCCGCGCCCATCGAATGGGCGAGCGCGAAATAGGGCGCCGGCATGCGCTCGCGCATCTGCGCGACGGCCAGGGCCAGATCGCATTCATAATCGCGAAGCCGGCGGACATGGCCGCGCCGCGGCCGGCGCGTGAAGCGCTGCGAGCCGCCCTGGCCGCGCCAGTCGAAGGTCAGCACATGAAAGCCGCGCCGGCGCAGATCGGCGATCGTCTCGCTGTAGCGCTCGATGAACTCGGCGCGACCCTGCGCGATCAGCACCGTGCCTCTATGCGGCTTCACCGTCGCCCGCCAGCTCGCGAAGCGGAGGCGAGCCCCGTCGCTCGCCTGCGCGAGCCAGACCTTGCCGTGACCGGGCACGGGATAGTCCGGATGGTGGAAGAAAACGGCCTCGCTCATCGGCGCCCCAGCCTCGGCATCGCGCCGTTTATGCCTGCTTCGGACCGGTCTTGAAAAGCGCAAAACCCTCACCAGATCATGTCTGCGCAGGCCGGAACGGCTGCGCGAAACAGACCCTGGTCCGCGCTCTCGAAGAGGCGGACCGACATGATGTCGCTTCCTTAGGAGGACAACGATGCGTCACTTTGATCTTTCGCCGCTTTATCGCTCGACCGTCGGCTTCGACCGCCTGTTCTCGCTCCTTGACCAGGCCACGAGCGTCGACAATGTGCCGAGCTATCCGCCCTACAATATCGAGCGGACCGCCGAGAACGCCTACCGCATCTCGATCGCCGTCGCCGGCTTCGGCGAGCAGGACCTGTCCATCGAGAGCAAGGAAAACGCGCTGACCGTGCGCGGTGAGAAGAAGCAGGACGACGAAGCGCAGAAGCGCGAGGTGCTCCACCAGGGCATCGCCGCCCGCGCCTTCGAGCGCCGCTTCCAGCTCGCCGATTACGTCCAGGTCACCGGCGCCAGCCTCGAGAACGGCCTGCTCCATATCGATCTCGTCCGCGAGATCCCCGAGGCCAAGAAGCCGCGCCTGATCCCGATCGGCGCCGGCTCCGCCAAGGTGATCGAGGCGCAGCCGCAGAAGAAGGCCGCGTAACCGCCACGGCGCCTCCGGCGCCGGCAGGGCTGACGCGCGAGAGCCTCCCCGGGCAACCGGGGAGGCTTTTTTATTCGATGTGCCGCCCGATTCACTCCAGCGGCGCGTAAGGGGGGAACTGCGGCTGCGTCTCGGGCTTCGGCCCGGCGCCCTTGAAGTCCTCAGTGCGCACCGGCGGCACCGTGGTGTCCGGGCTCGGGATCGCCCGTGCCAGCGGCGGCAGGCGGTCCGGCTCGCCGCTGTCGCGCACATCCTGCGGATTGACCAGAGCAGGCTTGGTGGCTTCGCTCGGCAGCGCGGCTGGCTTCGCCGGGGCGGGCTCGGGCTGCGGCGCGGCCGGCGAGGGCGGCAGGACGGTCGCCGGCGCGACGGCCTGACCCTCCGGCTGCGCCGGCTTCAGCGCCGCCGGGCGCTCGGGCGGCCGCGGAATCACCGGCTTCGCCGAAGGTCGCTGCTCCTCGCGCGGATCGAGCCTGACGGTCCGCGAGGGCGCGGGCTCCAGCACGATCCGGTCGATCAGCTCGCCGCTATAGCGGTCGAGAATCAGCCTGACCTTGCTGCCATTGGCGGCGGTGCCGTCGAAGACGAAGGCCGAACCGGTGCGCACCGTGCTCCGGATGTCCCTCAGACCATGCTCGCGCGCCGCGAGCCGGGCCATGGCGCGCGGCGGCACCGAGGGCGGCGGCGCCTCGCGGAAGCGGCGCCCATAACCATAACCGTAGCCATAATCATAGCCGCGCTCGTAATAGACATGGCCGCCGCCGTAATCGTCGAACTGCGCCAGCGCCGGCGTCGCGGCCAGGCCGGCGGCGGCGGCGACCGCGAAGGCTCCCAGCCCAGGCAGCAGATGGCGCAGCAGGCGGCCGCGCTGATCCGAAATCCGCATGTTCGTTAACCCTGTGTCGAAAAACCCACTCGGCTCTTCTTCGGCAAGGAATGCGGCACGCTTGCGGCGCGATTCCGGCCTGAAACACGCGGAATTCGGCGATCTCAGGCGGAAGCCAGCGCCGTGAGCAGCTGCTCGACCGCCTCGGGCGGCGTCGCGAATGAGCAGACGAAACGGCCGACGAGCTCGCCTTCCGCCAACGCCCGCTCCTGCGGCAGCGCCGCGCCCGACCAGGGGATATAGCGGATCCCGGCCTCCGCCAGCCGCGCCTGCGCCGCCGGCGGCAGCACCAGGAACACCTCATTGGCCTCGCAGGGCCAAGCCAGCCGCGCCAGCCCACCGGCAATCACCCCTTCGGCGAGCCGCGCCGCCATCGCATTGGCGTGCCGCGCGAGATCGAGCCAGTGCCCGCCCTCGAGCAGGGCCTCGAATTGGGCGCCGATCAGCCGACCCTTGGAGAGGGTGTGGCCGGAGCGCTTGCGGCGCCAGGGCAGCTCCGCCGCCTGCGCGGGATCGAAGACGATCACCGCCTCGGCCGCGAAGGCGCCGTTCTTGGTGCCGCCGAAGGACAGGAGGTCGACCCCCGCCCTCCAGCTGATCTCGGCCGGGGTGCAGCCGAGCCGCACGAGCGCATTGGCGAAGCGCGCGCCGTCCATATGCAGCTTGAGCCCGCGCGGCGCGATCGCCTGCTTCAGCGCGGCGATCTCGTCCGGCCGGTAGACCGTCCCGCATTCGGTCGCCTGGGTGATCGACAGCGCCTGCGGCTGCACCTGATGCAGCGAGCCCTCGCGCATCTGCGCCAGTTGCGCGCCGACCGTCTCCGGCGAGAGCTTGCAGCCATCGCCGGGCAGGCCGACGATCTTGGCGCCGGCGCTGAAGAATTCCGGCGCGCCGCATTCGTCGGTGGCGATATGCGCCTCGTGATGGCAGAGCACCGCCCCCCAGGGCTTCACCACGCCGGCGAGCGCCAGCGCATTGGCGGCGGTGCCGCTGGTCACCAGGAAGACCGCGGCCTCGCGCTCGAACAGCTCGGCGAACCGCGCCTCGACCCGTCGCGTCCAGTCGTCATTGCCATAGGCGGCCGCGAAGCCGTCATTGGCCGCGAGCAGGGCCTGCATCACCTGGGGGCTCGCCCCGGCGAGATTGTCGCTGACGAAGTTCATCCCGGCTCGATAGGCAGCGTCCCGCGGCCCCGCAAGCCTGCCGCCCGCGAAAACAACTTCCGGCCCGCACAAGCTGCACGGCTGATGTTAAAATGTCCTTGAGCCGCCGCAAATCGCAATAAAATGTCGCCCAGCCGCAAAATCACCGCTTGTGCGCAGATTGGAATTCTGGCAAGGTCAAGCCATTAGGACAGTGATGCTGTCCCATTTTCGACAGCGCAGGCGGATGGAGCGGAGCATGACGGGAGGTACGGCGAACACGGCCAAAGCCAACCGTACGCGCGCCGCTCGTAAAACGGCGGCGTAGCCAGGCGCGGCAGGGCTCGACAGCCCGGGAGCGCCTGCGGAGGACGCGGGCGCGAAGCCAGACAGCGCAAGCGACCTTCGACTACCGAACGAGACCCGGACCGGCCGATCCCCCCTGCGGAGGATGGCGACGGCCGGGATGACGCGGGATCAGGTTGGAGCGGGCGGAGGTGACGATGAGGCGGGACAGCGAGGCGAGCGCGATGGCGGCTGCTGCGACGACGACTGCTCTGGACCGTTTCCCGGCGGTGCGCGATCCGGCGATGCCGGAGCGCCAGGGCCTCTACGACCCGTCCTATGAGAAGGATTCCTGCGGCGTCGGCTTCATCGCCGACATGAAGAACCGCAAGAGCCATGCGATCGTCGCGCAGGGCCTGCAGATCCTCCACAACATCGACCATCGCGGCGCCGTCGGGGCCGATCCCAAGCTCGGCGACGGCTGCGGCATCCTCACCCAGATCCCGCACCGCTTCTTCCAGGAGGAGTGCGCCAAGCTCGGCATCGCCCTGCCCGAGCCCGGCCATTACGCCATCGGCCAGTTCTTCATGCCGCAGCAGGAAGAGGACCGCGCCACCTGCGAGGAGCTCGTCGCCCAGACCATCGAGGAGGAAGGCCTGGTCTTCCTCGGCTGGCGCGACGTGCCGGTCGACAACAGCGATCTCGGCGAGGCGGTCAAGGCGACCGAGCCCTGCCATCGCCAGATCTTCGTCGGCTGCCCCGAGCAGATCGACAGCGAGGACGAGTTCGAGCGCCGGGTCTATGTCCTGCGCAAGTCGGTCTCGAACAAGGTCTACAAGCGCCAGGACCGGGCGACCGCCACTTATTACCCGGTCTCGTTCTCGTGCCGCACCATCGTCTACAAGGGCATGGTGCTGGTCACCCAGCTCGGCGCCTATTTCAAGGACCTGACCGATGAGCGCTTCGAGAGCGCCCTCGCCCTCGTCCACCAGCGCTTCGCCACCAACACCTTCCCGTCCTGGCGCCTCGCCCATCCCTACCGGATGGTCGCCCATAACGGCGAGATCAACACGCTGCGCGGCAACGTCAACTGGATGGCGGCCCGCCAGGCCTCGGTCGATTCCGAGCTGTTCGGCGCCGATATCTCGAAGCTCTGGCCGATCTCCTATGAGGGCCAGTCCGACACCGCCTGCTTCGACAACGCCCTCGAATTCCTGGTCCAGGGCGGCTATTCGCTCGCCCATGCGATGATGATGCTGGTGCCCGAGGCCTGGGCCGGCAACCCGCTGATGGACGAGAGCCGGCGCGCCTTCTACGAGTACCATGCCGCGCTGATGGAGCCCTGGGACGGGCCGGCCGCGATCGCCTTCACCGACGGGCGCCAGATCGGCGCGACGCTCGACCGCAACGGCCTGCGTCCGGCGCGCTATCTCGTCACCGATGACGGTCTGGTCGTGCTCGCCTCGGAATTCGGCGTGCTGCCGATCCCGGAGGAGAAGATCGTCCGCAAATGGCGGCTGCAGCCCGGCAAGATGCTGCTGATCGATCTCGAGGAAGGCCGCATCATCGGCGACGACGAGATCAAGCAGAGCCTCTGCGAGGCCAACCCCTACAAGGACTGGCTGAAGCGCACCCAGATCGTGCTCGAGGAGCTGCCGCCGGTCGAGGCGCGCGCCTCGCGCACCGATGTCGCCCTGCTCGATCGCCAGCAGGCCTTCGGCTACACCCAGGAGGACACCAAGCTCCTGATGGCGCCGATGGCGGTGACCGGCCAGGAAGCCGTCGGCTCGATGGGCACCGACACGCCGATCTCGGCGCTCTCCTCGAAGTCGAAGCTGCTCTACACCTATTTCAAGCAGAACTTCGCCCAGGTCACCAACCCCGCGATCGACCCGATCCGCGAGGAGCTGGTGATGAGCCTGCTCTCCTTCATCGGGCCGCGCCCGAACATCCTCGACCTGGAGGGCACCTCGCGCCGCAAGCGCCTCGAGGTGCGCCAGCCGATCCTCACCAATGACGATCTCGAGAAGATCCGCTGCATCGGCCATTACGAGGACCGCTTCGACACCAAGACGCTCGACATCACCTATCCGACCCGCGAGGGCGCCTCCGGCATGGAGGGCGCGATCGAGCGGCTCTGCGAGCGCGCCGAGGCGGCCGTCCATGGCGGCTACAACATCATCATCCTCTCCGACCGCCAGGTCGGCCCCGACCGCATCCCGATCCCGGCGCTGCTGGCGACGGCGGCGGTGCATCATCACCTGATCCGCAAGGGCCTGCGCACCTCGGTCGGCCTCGTCGTCGAATCCGGCGAGCCGCGCGAGATCCACCATTTCGCCCTGCTGGCCGGCTTCGGCGCCGAGGCGATCAACCCCTATCTCGCCTTCGAGACCATGGAGGCGCTGCTCGAAGCCGGCGAGTTCCCGCCGGAGGTCGACCGCTACGAGGTCGTCAAGCGCTTCATCAAGTCGATCGGCAAGGGCCTGCTCAAGGTCATGTCGAAGATGGGCATCTCGACCTACCAATCCTATTGCGGCGCCCAGATCTTCGACGCGGTCGGCCTGCGCAGCGAGTTCATCGACCAGTATTTCCGCGGCACCATCTCCTCGATCGAGGGCGTCGGCCTGCCGGAGATCGCCGAGGAGACGGTGCGCCGCCATCGCGACGCCTTCGGCGAGTCGCCGGTCTATCGCGACGCGCTCGACATCGGCGGCGAATACGCCTTCCGCATCCGCGGCGAGGCCCATGCCTGGACGCCGGAGAACATCTCGCTGCTCCAGCATGCGGTGCGCGGCAACGCCCGCGACAAGTTCAAGGCCTATTCCGACCTGGTCAACGACCAGAGCCAGCGCTTCTCGACCATTCGCGGCCTGTTCCATCTGAAGGACGCCGCCGAGATCGGCCGCCAGCCGATCCCGCTCGAGGAGGTCGAGAGCGCCGCCTCGATCGTCAAGCGCTTCTCGACCGGTGCGATGTCCTTCGGCTCGATCAGCCATGAGGCGCATTCGACCCTGGCGCTGGCGATGAACGCCATCGGCGGCAAGTCGAACACCGGCGAGGGCGGCGAGGAGCCGGAGCGCTTCAAGCCGCTGCCGGACGGGCGCTCGATGCGCTCGGCGATCAAGCAGGTCGCCTCCGGCCGCTTCGGCGTCACCACCGAATACCTGGTCAACTCGCAGGTCATGCAGATCAAGGTCTCGCAGGGCGCCAAGCCCGGCGAGGGCGGCCAGCTGCCGGGCCACAAGGTCGATGCCCGCATCGCCAAGGTCCGCCATTCGACCCCGGGCGTCGGCCTGATCTCGCCGCCGCCGCATCACGACATCTATTCGATCGAGGATCTCGCCCAGCTGATCTTCGACCTGAAGAACGTCAACCCGGCGGCCGACGTCTCGGTCAAGCTGGTCTCCGAGCTCGGCGTCGGCACCGTTGCCGCCGGCGTCGCCAAGGCCAGAGCCGACCACATCACCATCGCCGGCTTCGAGGGCGGCACCGGCGCCTCGCCGCTGACCTCGATCAAGCATGCCGGCTCGCCCTGGGAGATCGGCCTCGCCGAGACCCACCAGATCCTGGTGATGAACAAGCTGCGCGGCCGCATCGCCCTGCAGGTCGATGGCGGGCTGCGCACCGGCCGCGACATCGTCATCGGCGCGCTGCTCGGCGCCGACGAATTCGGCTTCGCCACCGCGCCGCTGATCGCCGCCGGCTGCATCATGATGCGCAAATGCCATCTCAACACCTGCCCGGTCGGCGTCGCGACGCAGGACCCGGTGCTGCGCAAGCGCTTCAAGGGCGCGCCCGAGCACGTCATCAACTTCTTCTTCTTCCTCGCCGAGGACGTGCGCGAGATCATGGCCTCGATGGGCGTCAAGAGCTTCGACGAGCTGGTCGGACGCTCCGACTGGCTCGACAAGAAGCAGGCGATCGACCACTGGAAGGCCAAGGGGCTCGACTTCGCCCGCATCTTCCACAAGCCCGACCCCGGCCCCGGCGTCGCCATCCGCAATGTCGAGCGCCAGGTCCACCCGATCGATTCGGTGCTCGACCGCACCCTGATCGCCAAGGCCGGCCCCTCGCTCGACACGGCTGAGCCGGTGGTGATCGAGAGCACGATCCGCAATGTCGACCGCTCGACCGGCGCGATGATCTCCGGGGAGATCGCCAAGCGCCACGGCGCCGCCGGCCTGCCGGAGGATGCGATCACCGTGAAGCTGACCGGCACCGCCGGCCAGAGCTTCGGCGCCTGGGTCACCTGCGGCGTCACCCTCGACCTCACCGGCCAGGCCAACGACTATGTCGGCAAGGGCCTCTCCGGCGGCAAGCTGATCATCCGCCCCGACCCGGCCTCGCGGGCCCTGGCCGAGGACGCGATCATCGTCGGCAACACCGTGCTCTACGGCGCCATCTCCGGCGAGTGCTATTTCCGCGGCGTCGCCGGCGAGCGCTTCGCGGTGCGCAACTCCGGCGCCATCGCGGTGGTCGAAGGCACCGGCGACCATGGCTGCGAATACATGACCGGCGGCGTCGTCGTGGTCCTCGGCCAGACCGGGCGCAATTTCGCGGCCGGCATGTCGGGCGGCATCGCCTATGTCCTCGACGAGGACAGGAGCTTCGCCAAGCGCTGCAATCTCTCGATGGTCGATCTCGAGCCGGTGCCGGAGGAGGAGGAGCTGACCCAGCGCCTCTACCATCATGGCGGCGATCTCGAGTTCAAGGGCCGCATCGACGTGATGGCCAACATGTCCGGCTATGACGCCGAGCGCCTGCACCAGCTGATCGCCAACCACCTGAAATACACGGGCTCCGCCCGGGCGCAGGCGATCCTCGAGAACTGGGCCGAGTACCTGCCCAAATTCGTCAAGGTGATGCCGGTCGAGTACCGGCGCGCCCTCATGGAAATCGAGCGGGCGCAGGCCGGCGTCTCGGTCGCGGCGGAGTAAACCGATGGGCAAGGTAACCGGCTTCCTCGAGATCGACCGCCGCGACCGGAAGTATCTTCCGGCTTCGGATCGGATCCGCAACTACAAGGAATTCGTGATCCCGCTCGGGCGGGAGGCGACCCGCGACCAGGCGGCGCGCTGCATGAACTGCGGCATCCCGTATTGTCACAATGGCTGCCCGGTCAACAACCAGATCCCGGACTGGAACGACCTCGTCTACAACGACAAATGGCAGGAAGCGCTGCTCAACCTGCACAGCACCAACAATTTCCCGGAGTTCACCGGCCGCGTCTGCCCGGCGCCCTGCGAGGCCTCCTGCACGCTCAACCTCGAGGACAGCCCGGTCACCATCAAGACGATCGAATGCGCGATCGTCGACAAGGGCTGGCAGGAAGGCTGGATCGGGCCGGAGGCCCCGGCCACCAAGACCGGCAGGAAGATCGCCATCATCGGCTCGGGCCCGGCCGGGCTCGCGGCCGCCCAGCAGCTCGCCCGCGTCGGCCACGAGGTCCATGTCTACGAGAAGCAGGGCCGCGCCGGCGGCCTGCTGCGCTACGGCATCCCCGACTTCAAGATGGAGAAGTCGCATATCGACCGCCGCGTCGCCCAGATGGAGGCGGAAGGCGTCACCTTCCATTACGGCGTCAATATCGGCGTCGACGTCGATCCGAACGAGCTGCTTGCGCAGTATGACGCGGTCGGCCTGACCGGCGGCGCCGAGAAGCCGCGCGACCTGCCGATCGAGGGCCGCGACCTCGACGGCATCCAGTTCGCGATGGACTTCCTGCCGCAGCAGAACCGCCGCAATGGCGGCGAGCCGGAGACGCTCGGCAATGCCCGCCCGATCCTCGCCGGCGGCAAGCATGTCGTGGTCATCGGCGGCGGCGACACCGGCTCCGACTGCATCGGCACCTCGGTGCGCCAGGGCGCGCTCTCGGTCACCCAGCTCGAGATCATGCCGCAGCCGCCGGAGAAGGAGAACAAGGCGCTGACCTGGCCGAACTGGCCGCTGAAGCTGCGCACCTCCTCCAGCCACGAGGAAGGCGCCGAGCGCGACTTCGCCGTCGGCACGGTCAAGTTCACCGGCGCGAACGGCAAGGTGAAGACCCTGCATTGCGCCCGCGTCGATGCCGGCTTCAAGCCGATCCCCGGCACCGAGTTCGAGCTCAAGGCCGATCTCGTCCTGCTGGCGATGGGCTTCGTCTCGCCGGTCCATGACGGGCTGCTCGAGAAGCTCGGCGTCAAGCTCGACGGGCGCGGCAATGTCGAGGCGAACATGCTGGCCTACAAGACCTCGGTCGAGAAGGTCTTCGCCGCCGGCGACATGCGCCGCGGCCAGTCGCTGGTCGTCTGGGCGATCCGCGAGGGCCGCCAGATGGCCCATGCCATCGACAAGCATCTGATGGGCGAGACCATCCTGCCGCGCTGAGGCGCGTCAGGCTCCCAGCAGGTCGATCAGATGCGGGATCAGCGGCTCGTCGGCCGGCGGCATGGCGAGCTCGCGCAGCCGGCCTGCGCGCAGCCATTTCAGCGCCTGGCCCTCGCCGGACCGCACGCTGCCCTCCCAGCGCCGGCAGATATAGAGCGGCATCAGCAGGTGGAAGGAGGGATAGGCGTGGCTGGCGAAGGTCAGCGGCGCCAGGCACGCCTCCTTGACGCTGATGCCGAGCTCCTCCGCGAGCTCGCGGATCAGCGCCGGCTCCGGCCGCTCGCCCGGCTCGAGCTTGCCGCCCGGGAACTCCCAGAGGCCGGCGAGCGGCTTGCCTTCCGGCCGCTGGGTGACGAGGACGCGATTGTCGGAATCGACCAGCGCGCAGGCGACGACGAGCAGCAGTTTCAAGCTATTTTCCCGAGAGGATGACCTCGACCGGCTCGGTCTCCTTGCCGGTCAGCGTGACCTCGTCATAGACCGCGCCGCCCTCGGGGAAAATCGCATAGCCACCATTATCCCAGACCACCTGGGTCGCGACGAAATAGCGGCCGGGCGCGACATTGGCGAATGCGAACCGGCCATTGGCCTTGCTCTTGGTGGTCCGCGTCATCGCCGCATAGCCGGGATCGGGCTCGTCGAACGGGTATTGCCAATAGGGCAGGAACTTCTTGGGCCCGAAAAAGCGCTCATAGCGCTCCCTGGCATAGGCGGTCGCCGGGATCAGCCTGACGATTTCGCCGGCCGCATTGACGACCCGGCCCTTGTCGCGCGTCCGAAAGGCATGGCCGATGATCACGCCCGCCCCCTGCTGACGGATGACGGCGGCCTCCTCGGCCGAGAACGGCGAATTCTTCGTCGTATCGACGCAGGCCGCCAGCAGGACCGACAGGCCCAGAAGGACAAACAGACGCAACATGCCGACCCCCCGCACCGCCCGAACGGGGCGGCGCCGGGATTATGCAACCTTGGGTAGGCTATGGCAACGGATAGGGCATCGTCCGATCAGGAGCGATAATCGCCGTTGATCTCGACATAGGCCTTGGTGAGATCGCAGGTCCACACCGTCGCCTTGCCGCGGCCGAGGCCCAGATCGGCGGTGATCACGATGTGCTCGCCGCGCATATAGTCGGAGACCGCCTGCTCGTCATAGGAGCCGGCGCGCGCCCCGGCCTCAGCGACCTTGATCGCGCCGAAGGAGATGTCGAGCCTGTCGCGATCGGCCGGCTCGCCGGCCTTGCCGACCGCCATGACGACGCGCCCCCAATTGGCGTCCTCGCCGGCGATCGCCGTCTTGACCAGCGGCGAATTGGCGATCGACAGCGCGACCTTCTTGGCCGAGCGCGGTGACTGGGCGCCCTCCACCCGCACCTCGACGAATTTGCGCGCGCCCTCGCCGTCCTTGCAGACCAGATGCGAGAGCTCGAGCAGCAGCGCATTCAGCGCCCGCTTGAAGCCGGAGAGCCGCGCATCGGCCGGATCGCTGATCTCCGGCACGCCGCGCTCGCGGCCCTTGCCGGTCGAGAACAGCATCAGCGTGTCGGAGGTCGAGGTGTCGCTGTCGACGGTGATGGCGTTGAACGAGCCCTTCACCCCCTTGGAGAGCAGCGCCTGCAGCACCGGCGCGGCGATCGGCGCATCGGTGAAGACGAAGGACAGCATCGTCGCCATATCGGGCGCGATCATGCCGGCGCCCTTGGCGATCCCGGCGATCACCACCTCCTTGCCGTCGATCTTCGCCTTGCGCGAGACCGCCTTGGGGAAGGTGTCGGTGGTCATGATCGCCTTGGCGGCGTCGAGCCAGGGCCCATCGGCGGCGCGCGCGGCGCAGTCCGTCAGCACGCCCTCGAACTTGCGCGCATCGAGCGGCTCGCCGATCACCCCGGTCGAGGCGATGAAGACTTCGCTTTCCGTGCAGCCGGCGGCCTTGGCGGCGATCTTCGCCGTCAGCGCGACGGAATCGCGGCCTTTCAGCCCGGTGAAGGCATTGGCGTTGCCGGAATTGACGACGATGGCGCGAGCCCTGCCCTGCGCCAGATTCTCGCGGCACCAGTCGACCGGCGCGGAGGGGCATTTCGAGCGGGTGAACACGCCCGCCGCCTGCGACCCTTCATCAAGCAGGACGAGGAGCACGTCGGTGCGGCCCTTGTAGCGGATGCCCGCCTCGGCGGTGGCGAAACGCACGCCCGGCACCGCCGGAACCTTGGGCTGGCGCTTCGGCGCCAGCGGGGAAACGGGAACATCCTTGCCGGCCATCGGCGCCTCCTACCAAACGGTGGCCCGATGTGCCGCAGCAGGCAGGCGATGGCAAGCCGGCGCTGCGGTGGCTGCCGATATTGCCGCCCATTGCGGATTGCTATATGCTCAAGCTATGCAGCGCATCGTCTATACGCGGGTGGCGATGAAGCAATTGGCGGCCATCCCGGCGACGACAGCACGGCGCATCACCGGCAAGATCGAACAATATGCCCGCGATCCGGCCAGTCTTGCCCGCAATGTCGGCAAGCTTCAGGGCCGCGACGGCTATCGGCTTCGGGTTGGCGATTACCGCGTCATCTTCGACGAGGACGGGCAGGTTCTCGACATCCTCGAGATCGGGCCGCGTGGCAGTGTCTACAATTAGCGGACGAGGGAGTGATGAACAGCACCGTCCAAGTGATTGTCGCCCCCAATGGCGATCGACTCGTGGTCATGGCGGAAGAAGCCTTCGAGCGCCTCCGGGACGCGGCCGAGATGGCTGCGGACGTCGCGACCTATGACGAGCTCAAGCGCCGCCTCGCCGCCGGCGAGGAGGAGTTCATTCCCTCGGAGATGGTCGATCGCATCCTCGCCGGCGAGAACCGCGTCCGCGTCTGGCGCGAGCATCGCGGCCTCTCGGCCAGCGCGCTCGCCGAGAAGGCCGGAATCGCCCAGCCCTATCTCTCGCAGATCGAGACCGGCAAGCGCGAGGGCACGCTGCAGACCATGAAGAAGATCGCCGCCGCGCTGAAGGTCACGATCGACGATCTCGTCTGAGCCTGCCCTGCGCGTTCCTTCGCCGTCATTGCGAGCGTAAGCGAAGCAATCCAGCCGGCTCGCTCGGCGGCTTGCTTCGTCGCTGCGCTCCTCGCAATGACGGACGGCGGATCAGGGCTTCTTCGGCTCCGCGGGAGCCGGCTCCGCCGGCTTGTCGAGGCGTTCGACCTTGGCCTTCTCGCGCAGGCTGACCACGATGTCCTGCTGCGCCTTGCGCACCAGGTACTGGTCGATCTGCGGCTTCACCTCCTCGAAGGTCGGCAGCGGCTTCACCCGCTTGTCCTCGACCTTGATGACGTGCCAGCCGAACTGGCTCTTCACCGGCTCCGAGAGCTGGCCCTTGTCGAGCTTGAAGGCGGCCTCGGCGAATTCCGGCACCATCCGGTCCTTGGTGAACCAGCCGAGATCGCCGCCCTCCTTGCCGGAGCCGGGGTCCTTGGAGAGCTCGGCCGCGACCTTGGCGAAGTCCTCGCCCTTCTTCAGCCGCTCCAGCGCCGTCTTGGCCTGCGCCTCTTCCTGAACGAGGATGTGGCGCGCATGCACCTCCTCCTCGGGCTTCAGCGTCTTCACCGTGTCGTCGAAGAGCTTGCGCGCCGCCTCGGTCGTGGCCGCCTTCTTGGCCTCGACGGTCAGATACTCGTCCAGCAGCAGCTTGTCGCGATGATAGGCGAGGCGCTTGGCGAAGTCCGGCCCCTCGCCGATCTTGGCAGCGGCGGCCGCGCGCGCCCCCAGCTTGAGATCGACCAGGTAATTGATCAGCTCCTCGCGCCTGCGCTCCTCGGGCATCTGCGCCATCCGCTCGCCGAGATCCTCCTCGGCCAGCTTCAGCTCGCTTTCGGTGATGGTGATGCCTTCGACCTTCGCGACAGGCTTGTCCTGCTGGGCGAAAGCCGGCGCGGCTGCGGCCAGCACGAGGCCGAGCGACAGCACGGCAAGACGGGACGAGAGCATAGAGCGGCCTTTCGGTGAAGGGCGTAAGGGAAGCGATGCTGCCGGCTCCACTGCCAGCAGAACGCGGCCTTGGCAAGGCGAGGCCGCGCACATCAACGCGAGCACGCCGCCATGGTTCGGCCGATGCCGTTCCCGCGCGTTCGTCACCGGCCCCTCCCCTTGGAACCCCTGCGCGCAGACCCCACATCGGCCCGGACAACGCGCGCTGGACCGCACGCCTGCGCCCGTCTAAACACGCGCGTGAATTCTATATTGCCGCGTCGGTCGCTCCTGGGGCACCGGCCGGATTCGTCATTGAAAGGCCAGACATGCTTGGCGCGCTCGCAAAGAAACTCTTCGGCTCGTCGAATGATCGGCGGGTGAAGGGCTATCAACCCCGCGTCGCCGCCATCAATGCGCTCGAAGCCGAGGTCTCCCAGCTGACCGACGAGGCGCTGCGCGCCCGCACCGACGCGTTCAAGCAGCAGCTGGCGCAAGGCGCGAAGCTCGACGATCTGCTGGTTCCGGCCTTCGCCACGGTGCGCGAGGCGGCCAAGCGCGTGCTCGGCCAGCGCCCCTACGACGTCCAGCTGGTCGGCGGCATGGTGCTGCACGAGGGCGCGATCGCCGAGATGAAGACCGGCGAAGGCAAGACGCTGGTCGCGACGCTGCCGGTCTATCTCAACGCGCTCGCCGGCAAGGGCGTGCATGTCGTCACCGTGAACGACTATCTTGCCCGCCGCGACGCCGAGTGGATGGCGAAGATCTACAATTTCCTCGGCCTCACCGTTGGCATCATCGTGCACGGCCTCGACGACGAGGAGCGCCAGCGCGCCTATGCCTGCGACATCACCTACGGCACCAACAACGAATTCGGCTTCGATTACCTGCGCGACAACATGAAATACGACGTCGCGCAGATGAGCCAGCGCGGCCACCATTTCGCGATCGTCGACGAGGTCGACTCGATCCTGATCGACGAGGCCCGCACGCCGCTGATCATCTCCGGCCCGCTCGACGACAAGTCCGATCTCTACGTCTCGATCGACAAGGTCATCCCTTCGCTGGTCAAGGGCGATTTCGAGGTCGACGAAAAGCAGCGCACGGTGGCACTGACCGAGGCCGGCAACGAGCATATCGAGGCCCTGCTGCGCGAGGCCGATCTGCTCAAGGAAGGCGATCTCTACGATTCCGCCAATGTCACTCTGGTTCACCACGTGAATCAGGCGCTACGGGCCCATTCCCTGTTCACCCGCGACAAGGACTATATCGTCCGCGGTGATGAGGTGGTGATCATCGACGAGTTCACCGGCCGCATGATGCCGGGCCGGCGCTATTCGGAAGGGCTGCACCAGGCGCTCGAGGCCAAGGAGCACGTCACCGTCCAGCCCGAGAACGCGACGCTGGCCTCGATCACCTTCCAGAACTATTTCCGGCTCTATTCCAAGCTGGCCGGCATGACCGGCACCGCCGGCACCGAGGCCGAGGAGTTCGAGCAGATCTACAAGCTCGAGGTCGTCGAGATCCCGACCAATGTCCCGGTTGCCCGTATCGACGAGGACGACGAGGTCTATCGCAGCTTCGAGGAGAAGGTCCGCGCCATCATCAAGGAGCTGGAACGGGCCAGCGAGCGCCTGCAGCCGGTTCTGGTCGGCACCGCCTCGATCGAGAAGTCGGAGCTGATCGCCGAGATGCTGGTCAAGGCCGGCTTCAAGCAGATCGACTTCAGCCGGCCCGACGCCCTCGACAGCCTCTATGAAGCGGCGCGCTCGGGCAAGAGCAACAAGCAGTTCGCCGTTCTGAACGCCCGCTTCCACGAGCAGGAGGCCTTCATCGTCGCCGAGGCCGGCGTGCCCGGCGCGATCACCATCGCCACCAACATGGCCGGCCGCGGCACCGACATCAAGCTCGGCGGCAATGTCGAGATGCGCGTCGCGATGGAGACCTCCGGCATGGAGGACGGGCCGGAGAAGCAGGCCAAGATCCGGCAGATCGAGGACGAGGTCGCCCGCTTCCGCGAGGTCGTGCTGAACGCGGCCGAGACCATCGAGCTCGAGCCGGCGAAAGGCTCGCGCCCGGCCAAGACCATGACCCGCCCCGGCGGGCTCTACATCATCGGCACCGAGCGCCATGAGAGCCGGCGCATCGACAACCAGCTGCGCGGCCGCGCCGGCCGCCAGGGCGATCCCGGCCGCTCGAAATTCTTCCTGTCGCTGCAGGACGACCTGATGCGCATCTTCGGCTCCGACCGGATGGACGGCATGCTGCAGAAGCTCGGCCTGCAGGAGGACGAGGCGATCGTCCATCCCTGGATCAACAAGGCGGTCGAGAAGGCGCAGGGCAAGGTCGAGGCGCGCAATTTCGACATCCGCAAAAACATCCTCAAATACGACGACGTGATGAACGACCAGCGCAAGGTCGTCTTCGAGCAGCGCCGCGAGTTCATGCGCGAGGCCAGCGTGCGCGAGACGATCGACGACATGCGCCACGGCGTCGTCGAGGACACGGTCTCTCGCCGCATTCCCGAGGACGCCTATCCCGAGCAATGGGATGCCGCGGGCCTGCGCGAGGATGTCGCGACCTATCTCAATCTCGATCTGCCGATCGAGGAGTGGGCCAAGGAGGAAGGCATCGCCGATGCCGAGCTGCGCGAGCGCATCCGCAAGATCGCCGACGAGGACTATGCCGCCCGCATCGAGCGCAACACCGAAGAGGTGATGACCTATGTCGAGAAGCAGGTGCTGCTGCAGACCCTCGACCATCTCTGGCGGGAACATCTGGTCACGCTCGACCATCTGCGCCAGGTCATCGGCTGGCGCGGCTACGCCCAGCGCGACCCGCTGAACGAGTACAAGCAGGAGGCTTTCGAGCTGTTCGACGGGCTGATCGGCCGCCTGCGCGAGCAGGTCACCGGCAATCTGATGCGCGTCGAGGTCCGCTTCGAGGCGCCGCCCGAGGAGGGCCAGGGCTTCGGCGGCGGCTTCGACCAGGACGGCAACCCGCTGCCGCCGCCCGCCTCCGCGGGCCTGCTGGGCGGCCAGCCGCAATTCGCTGCGACCGACGGCGACCTCGCTTTGGCGGAGCGCAACCCCGCCGATCCGTCGAGCTGGGGCAAGGTCGGCCGCAACGAGCTCTGCCCCTGCGGCTCCGGCAAGAAATACAAGCACTGCCACGGCCAGTTCGTCTGAACCGGCCGGCCGTCATCGCCTGGCGGACCTCTCGGGTCCGACCTTCGGTCGGCAAGGCGAGTCATACCGGCGGCCCTCGGGTCCAACCATCGTCATTGCGAGCGTAAGCGAAGCAATCCAGGGGTCATGGGGCTCTGCCGTCTCTGGATTGCTTCGCTTCGCTCGCAATGACGGCGAACCGGCAGCGGGGCAACCACAAGGGCCGTCGGTATCAGCCCGTCCGCTGGCGCAGGAACATGGCCAGCAGATTGCCATAGCCGCGCGCATCGTCGATCGCCTTGTGCGTGTGCGCGACATCTCCGAGCCAATGCGTCGGATAATGCTGGACGTCGCAGGCGCTCTGCTCGCGCCCGCTACGGCCGGCGACGAACGACATCAGGCACAGCGGCGGATGCTTGAACAGCCGGTCCGCCACCCAGGGCCCCTCGAGCAACGGCCGTCCCTGGAAGCGCCTGAGATAATAGTCGAACCATGGACCATCGAGCGCGAGCGGGTGGGCGGCGAACACCGGCTCGCCCGCAAGCCCTCTGATCCAGCCGACGAAGCTGGCGATCACCTGCGGCACCGGCGCCGGATCGGCGGTTGCGGCTGCCCAAGCCTCCGGATGCTTCTGCCAGAACGCCATCGTGTCGGAATCGCGTCGCGCCCCGTCGAGCGGCGAAAGCACGGCTTCGAACTCGCCCAGCAGCACGCCCTCCGACGACACCGCCACCGAGCCGAATGACAGCATCGAATGGGGCCCGGGCGTCGGCCCGTCGAACTCGCAATCCGTGACGACATAGACTGACGACATCGCTCACCCGCCAGCCCGCGTCGCATCGTCCGAAATCTAAGCGGCGGCCGAACCCGAAAGCAAGGCAGCCGTCATTGCGAGCGAAGCGAAGCAATCCAGGAGCGGCAGAGCTCTGCGCCCGCTGGATTGCTTCGCGGAGCCTGTCCTGGGCTTGCCGAAGGCAAGACCCGAGGGCTCGCAATGACGAAGGCGGCGGGCGTGACTTTTTGCGACAGGCAGCCCCGCGCGCTCAGCGGCTCGCGGGCTGGCTCGCATAGGCCGCGTCGGGCTGCAGCTGTGAGGTCCGCAGCGTGGGCGAGCGGCGCGGCGGCAGCGGCGCCCGCACCGTCTGCGGCGTCGCCGGCACCTCGGACGCGATCGGCGCCTGCTCCTGCGGCTCCGCGGACGAGCGCCCGAGCAGCGGCACGAAGCTCAGCGCGCGCTGGTAGAAGGAAGGCTGCGCCGGCTCGGCCGAAGCGGTCTGGATCGGGGCCGGCGTCGCCGCGCCGGGCGCCACCTTGGCGACCTGCGTCGCCGCCTCCGCCCGCGCGGGCGCGGCCGGCTTGGCCGGTGTCGCCGCCGCCGGCTTGGCTTCCGGCTGCTCGGCGGCGCCGAGCACGGCCGCCAGCACATGCTCGCTGTCGGCCGATTCGGCCCGGACCGTCGCCTTGGCCTTGCCCTTCTCGTCGAGCACCACGACACGCGGGCCGATCAGCGCATCGGCGCGGCTGATGCCGACATCGCGCGAGCCCCAGGCCACCGATTTGTTCAGCGAATCGGCGCCCGTCTGGGCCAGCATGCGCTTGAACGAGGAATGCTGGTCGCCATCGTCATAGATCAGCTTGATCGCCGGCGTGCCTTTCGAGACCAGCGCCGCGATCTGGCTCTCGTCGCGCTGGCGCTTCTCGGTCAGTGCCTGCGCGATCGAGGAATCGACCTGGCTGCCGTCGCGGTTGAAGGCATAGCGCCCGCCCGCCACCGACACGCTCGGCTCATCCTTGGCGACCTCGAAATAATCCGAGCCTTCCTTCAGATTCTTCCAGAAGGCGATGTTCGGGTCGAGCCGGTGCTTGGCCAGGTTCTGCGGCGTCATCCGGAACGGGAACGCTTGCATCTGCACGGCCTTCTGGCCGCCGGCATGCGCCTCCCGCACCAGGGCGTAGAGCTCGCCGATCTGGTCGTCCGTCATCGAATAGCAGCCGGCCGAGGAGCAGGCGCCATGCACCATCAGATGCGCGCCGCTGCGCCCATGGGCGCGGTCATAGGCATTGGGATAGCCCATGTTGAACGAGACGTAATAGGCGGAGTTCGGATTCATCTGCGCCGGCGTGATGGCGTAGAAGCCTTCCGGCGCCATCCGGTCGCCCTCGCGGATCTTCGGGCCGAGCTGGCCCGACCAGCGGCACATCGGATAGGTCTTCAGCAGCGCGTATTTGCCGTCGGCGCGCTTCTTCCAGACCTCGAGCTCCGATTCCTTCTTGTAGGAGCGGATCAGGATGGGCTGGCTCTTGCTCATGCCCTTTTCGGACATCAGCGCATAGGTCGCCGAGGGAATCGGAATGTTGTGGCGCGCGGAGCCGCGATAGCGCTCCTCTTCGCAGGCTGCCAGGGTCAGTCCGAGAAGCGCGACAAGCGCGAAATGTCTCACCGCCACGTCGTCAATCCCATTTCGCGCGGACGCTACGAGCCCGACAATGCAACACACAACGCGGCCGAATTAAGCCCGCCGCTGCGTGTGTAAAGCGTTAGCCTTGAGCGTTCCTTACCACAGGGAGCGGGCAGAAGGCCATAGAGCAGCCCCGCCGTAAAGCCCCGGACCCGCCCCGTGAGGCCTTGAGTCCGGCCTGGACGCTTCAGAGCATGTTCCGCAAAAGTGGGGACCACTTTTGCGATGAGAACATGCTCCAGCATCAAGTGGGCGCGAATTCTTTTCGTTCAGCCGGTTCCGGCTGAACGGAAAGCGCGCTAGAGGCTGCGGCCGATCGCGAGATACTTCTCGGAGCGCTTCTCGACCTGCGCCTGCGGATCGAGCCCCGCCAGCTCCGCCAGCGCCGCGTCGATCGCCGCCCCGGCGCGCTCGATCGCGGCCGGCGGATCGCGATGGGCGCCGCCGGTCGGCTCGGTGACGATCCGGTCGATCACCCCGAAACGCATCAGGTCCTGCGCCGTGATCTTCATGCCGGTGGCGGCGTCCTGCGCCTTGGCGGTGTCGCGCCAGAGGATCGAGGCCGCGCCTTCCGGCGAGATCACCGAATAGATCGCGTGCTCCAGCATCAGCACCTTGCTGGCGGCGGCGATCGCGATCGCCCCGCCCGAGCCACCCTCGCCGATCACCAGCGCGACGCTCGGCGCCCGCAGGCCGAGCCAGGCCTCGGTCGAGCGGGCGATCGCCTCGGCCTGGCCGCGCTCCTCGGCCTCGATGCCGGGATAGGCTCCGGCCGTATCGATGAAGCTCAGCACGGGCAGGTTGAAGCGATCGGCCATCTCCACCAGGCGCACCGCCTTGCGATAGCCTTCCGGCTTCGGCATGCCGAAATTGTGCCGGATGCGGGTCTCGGTCGAGTTGCCCTTCTCCTGGCCGATCACGCAGACCGGCTCGCCGCGGAAGCGGCCGAAGCCGCCGACGATCGCCTCGTCCTCGCCATAGACGCGGTCGCCCGCCAGCGGCGTGAACTCGGTGATCAGCCCGGCGCAGTAGTCGAGGAAATGCGGCCGCTGCGGATGGCGCGCCACCAGCGTCTTCTGCCAGGGGGTCAGCGCGGCATAGAGATCCTTCAGCGCCTGTCCGGCCTTGGCCTCGAGCTTGGCGATCTCCTCGGCCAGGGAATAGCCGTCCCCCTTCGCGTCGAGCGCGCGCAGTTCGTCCGCCTTCGCCTCCAGCTCGGCGACCGGCTTTTCAAAATCGAGATAGCTTCGCATCGACATCCAGTTCTGGTCCCGTTTCCTTAAGGGAAGCTAGTGCCTCAAAGCCACTAACGCCTCGCAAATGGAAAGCCGACACGACGCGGCTGGACGGAACGGTAAAAAAAGGCGGCGGACCTTGGCCGCGCGACGGCGCGATTGTCAACCCGCGGGCGGTTCGGACCTTTCCTGCCGCGGCAGCCGCCCGGATGGCGTCGGCTGCGGCAGCAGCACCGGGCGGAAGGCGAAGCTGCGCCGGGTCGCGCGCAGCGGCACGCGCCGATAGAACTGCTTGGTCGCGTCGATCACATAGACCCCGGCGAAGGGCAGCGAGAGGCCGGCGCCGACCTTCTCCCAAGCCATGGCCGAGCGCAGGAACAGCGGCCGGCGCAGCGGCGGCACATAGAGCGCCTCGACCCAATGCTCGGGCGAGAACATCGCGCGGCGCATCAGCCCTTCGATCTGCAGGCGGCTATAGGGCCGGCCATGTCCGAAGGGCGTGGTATCCATCCGCGCCCACAGGCCGCGCCGGTTCGGCACCACCACGATCAGGCGCCCGCCCGGGCTCAGCACCCGCGAAATCTCCTCCAGCAGGTCCTCCGGGCTCTCTGTCTCCTCGAGCGCATGCACCATCAGCACGCGGTCGATCGAGGCGGTCGGCAGCGGCAGCAGCGTCGGCTCGACCAGCGCCGAGGCCGAAAGCCCTCGCGAGGGCCAGTTCACCACGCCCTGCGCCGCCGGCATGAAGGCGAGCACGCGCTCGGCCTCGCGCCCGATCACCGGCAGATAGGGAGCCGCGAAGCCGAGGCCGAGCAGACGCTGGCGCCTGCAGTCCGGCCAGAGCCGCAAGATCACCCTGGCGAGCGCGAGCCGCGCCACATGCCCGAGCGGGCTGGCATAGAAGGCGCGCAGATCGACGACGTCGAGAGCCATGCGACGCAGATGGCGCAGCGGCACGGCGAGCGCAAGGGATGATCGGCCGGGCGAGCGGTTTGTCTTGATAGGATGGCGCGGGACCGGCTAGCACCTGTTGCTCCTGAGATCTGTTGCCTGCTGCCATGACCCCGGAGGCCCCATGCCCCTCGACATTCACGTCTTCCGCACGCTCAGCGACAATGCCGGAGCGCTGCTCCACGACCCCGCCAGCGGCGCCTGCGCCGCGGTAGACGTCCCCGATGCCGCGCAGGTCCTTGCCGCCGCCAAGGCCCGGGGCTGGACGATCGGCCAGGTCCTGGTCACCCATGAGCATGCCGACCATGTCCAGGGCATCGCCGCGCTGAAGCAGGCGACGGGAGCCAAGGTCTTCGGCCCGGCGGCGGCACAGGCCGGCGCGCCGCTCGATACAGTCCTCGGCGAGGGCGACCGCGTCAGCCTCGGCGACTACGAATTCGAGACCTGGGCGACGCCCGGTCATGCCGAGGGCCATGTCAGCTTCATCGGCCGCAGCGCCGGCCTCGCTTTGGTCGGCGACGTCGTCTTCGTGATGGGCTGCGGGCGGGTGATGCCCGGGCGGATGGAGGCGATGTGGACCTCGCTCTCGCGCATCATGGCGCTGCCGGCCGCGACGACGCTGATCACCGGCCACGACTATACCCTCTCCAACGCCCGCTTCGCCGCCGCGATGGATCCGAGCAACGCCGCCGTCGCGGCCCGCCTCGCCGAGGCGGAAGCCGCCAAGGCGCAGGACCGGTTCTGGGCGGTGACCACCATCGGCGAGGAACAGCAGACCAACCCCTTCTTCCGCGCCGCGGAACAAGGGCCGGCGGCGACGCTCGGCCTGGTCGGCAAGCCGCCGGGCGAGGTCTTCGCCGCGCTGCGCGAGGCCAAGAACAGGTTCTGACGCACGCGGCCGGCCTTCCGGAGACTGAGATGGACAAAGCGATGCTCGACATGGCGCTGGTCGGCGCCTGCGAAACCCGCATCGTCAACGCCTGGCCGGCGCCGACGACGCTCCTCCTCGACGGCTGGGTTGCGCGCTTCGCCCATGGCTATTCCGGCCGCGCCAATTCGGTTTCCTCGCTCCGCCCGGGCGGCGATCTGGACGAGGCGACGCTCGCTTTCGTCGAGGACCTTTATCGCCGGGCCGGTCTGGCGCCGCGCATCCGCTTCACGCCGCTGGTCGCGGAGGATGCCCGCCGGCGCCTCGCGGGGCGCGGCTACCGGGTCGAGACCGCCTCCTTCGGCATGGTCGCCGAGCTCGACGCCGCCCGCCATGCGCCCGTGGCCGGAATGATCGCCGCGGACCATGCCGACGATGACTGGATCGCCGGCGTCTGCGCGCATCAAACCGGCAACAAGCGCAGTCGCGACCACCTGGCCGCGATCGTCCGTGGCGTGCGCCTGCCGGCCGCCTTCGCCACGCTGATGCATGAGGGCCGCCCCGCCGCCTATGCGATGAGCGTCGCGGAACGGGGCATGGCCGAGATCGGCGCGGTGATCGTCGACGAGACCTTGCGCGGCCGAGGCCTCGGCAAGACGCTCATGATGGGGCTGATGGGCTGGGCGGCGGCCCAGGGCTGCCATCTCGCCTATCTGCAGGTCGACCAGAGCAACGGCCTCGCCTTCGACATCTATCGCCGGCTGGGCTTTCGCACGCTCTACGCCTACGAGACCCGCATCCTCGCCGATTGATCGGGACGCGCTCGCGGCCCGAAGCTGGCGATCAGCGCTCCCGCCACGATCATGACGCAGGCCAGCCCCAGCATCACGCTCGCCTGCGCATAGCCGGCGAGGACGAGGACGACCGTCGAGAGCACCGGCGCGGCATAGGAGGCGACGCCGAGAAAGGCGACATCGCCCTGCTTCATGCCGATGTCCCAGCAGACGAAGGCGAGCCCGATCGAGCCGAGGCCGAGACCGAGCACCCCGGCCCATTCGACCGCGCTGGGGGCCCACAAGCTGGTCTCGAAGGCGAAATGGCAGGCGAAGGCCGGGATGGCGCAGCCCAGCATGGTGACGCCGAGGCTTTCCGACGGCACCGCGGCGAAGCGGCGCGACGCCACCGAATAGCTGGCCCAGACCACGGCGCCCAGCGCCGCCAGCACATGGCCGAGCTGGATGCCCGCCCCGCCCGCGCCGATGCTGCCCAGGATCAGCACCGCCGTCGCGGCGAGCCCGATCAGCGCGCCGACCAGATGGCGCAGCTTCAGCCCGCCGCCGGGCAGCAGCGCCGCGAACAGCACGATCAGCAGCGGCCACAGATAATGGATCAGATTGGCCTCGGCGGCCGGCGCCGTCTTCACCGCGGCATAATACAACGCCGTATCGCCGAACGGGCCGTAGAGCCCGAGCAGGAAGGAGGCCGGGGTCGGCCGCGCCAGATGCAGCCGTCCGCGCCCCGCCGCGATCGCCAGCACGAAGACGCCGCCGATGACGAAGGTCATGCCGACGAGCTGGAAGGGCGGGACGCGCCCCGACATCGCCGTGAACAGCGCGAGCGTCGACCAGAGCAGGATGGCGACGAAGCCGATGGCGGTGGCGCTGCGGGCGGTCATGGCGAAGCTCGGACGAGGGCGTCTGCCGATAGCAGGCCCGGGCGCGCCTGCCTATGGCGCCGCCGCCACGGAGCCGCGCGATCGCGGGGAGACCCTGCGTCATCCTGGCTTTCGCGCCATGGCTGCCATGCATCCCGCGCCGCGCCGGCCGATTGACCGCGCAGGCGGGCAGGCGCAAGCGTCCTGCCATGACCACGATCCCGCTGTCCGGCGCCGCCCAGCGCCCCTTGATGCCCGTTCTGGCGGCCCTGAGCGTCGCCCATCTGCTCAACGACCTGATCCAGTCGATGATCCCGGCGGTCTATCCGCTGATCAAGGAGACCTATCAGCTCGATTTCGTGCAGATCGGCCTGATCACGCTCGCCTTCCAGGTGACCTCCTCGCTGCTGCAGCCGATCCTCGGCTATCTCACCGACCGGCGCCCCTGGCCCTATGCGATGGTCGCCGGCATGGGCGCGACGCTGCTCGGCCTGCTCTCGCTCGCCTTCGCCCATAGCTACGGCATGGTGCTGGTCGCGGCAGCGCTGGTCGGCACGGGCTCGGCCGTCTTCCACCCCGAGGCGACGCGGATGGCCCGCCATGCCGCCGCCGGCCGCCAGGGCCTGGCGCAGGGCGTTTTCCAGGTCGGCGGCCATGCCGGCTACGCGATCGGGCCGCTGCTGGCGGCCGCCGTCGTGGTGCCGAAGGGCCAGGAGAGCCTGTCCTGGTTCTCGGGCGTGGTGCTGGTCGCGATGCTGCTGATGGGCTGGACCGCCTCGCGCTATTCCGCCTTCCGGCGCCAGCAGAGCGCGGCCAAGAGCGCCGACGACGTCGCCGCGCATGGTCTCCCGAGGGCGCGCGTGCTGTTCGCGATGGGCGTGCTGATCGTGCTGCTGTTCTCCAAGAACGCCTACACCGCCGCCTTCACCTCCTATTACACCTTCTATCTGATCGAGCGCTTCCAGGTGCCGGTCCAGCTCTCGCAGATCCTGCTCTTCCTCTATCTGGTGGTCGGGGCCGTGGGGGTGATCATCGGCGGCATGATCGGCGACCGGATCGGCCGCCAGCGCGTGATCTGGCTGTCGATCCTGGGCTGCCTGCCCTTCGCGCTGGCCCTGCCCTACGCCGACCTGACCTGGACCGTGATCCTCAGCGTCGTCATCAGCTTCATCATGGCGAGCGCCTTCTCGGCGATCCTGATCTACGCCATCGACCTGGTGCCGCACCGCGTCGGCCTGGTCGGCGGGCTGTTCTACGGCCTCGCCTTCGGGCTCGGCGGGCTTGCCGCGGCCGGCCTCGGCGCTCTGGCCGACCGGATCGGCATCGTCCAGGTCTTCGGCCTCTGCGCCTGGCTGCCGGCGCTCGGGCTGCTGACCTTCCTGCTGCCGCGGGCGGCGCAATCGCGCTGAGCGCCCGCAGCTGTCACCTGACGACGCACAGCCCTCAGGCCATGTACTGCCCGCCATTGACGGCGAAGGTCGCGCCCGTGGCAAAGGCGCCGTGCTCGGAGGCGAGGAAGACCACCGTCTGGGCGATCTCCTCCGGCTTGCCGAGGCGCCCCATCGGGATGCCGGCGACGACGCGCTTCAGCGCCTCCTCCGGCATCGCCGCGACCATGTCGGTGCCGATATAGCCGGGCGTGATCGCGTTCACCGTGATGCCCTTGTTGGCGTTCTCCTGGGCGAGCGCCTTGACGAAGCCGATATCGCCGGCCTTGGCTGCCGAATAGTTGACCTGCCCCATCTGCCCCTTCTGGCCGTTGATCGAGGAGATCACGATGATCCGGCCGAAGCCGCGGGCCCGCATGCCCTCGATCACCGGCCGGGTCATGTTGAACAGCGAATCGAGATTGGTGCGGATCACCGCCGACCACTGCTCCTTGCTCATCTTGTGGAAGAAGCCGTCGCGGGTGATGCCGGCATTGTTGACCAGGATCTCGACCGGCCCGATCTCCGCCTCGACCTTGGCGATGCCGGCGGCGCAGGCATCGTAATCGCCGACATCCCATTTGTAGACCGGAATTCCGATCTCGGCCTTGAAGGCGGCAGCCGCCTCGTCATTGCCGGCATAGCTGGCGGCGACCTTGTAGCCGGCCTCGTGCAGCGCCTTGCAGATCGCTGCGCCGATGCCGCGCGTGCCTCCCGTCACCAAAGCCACCTTCGTCATGCTTCTCTCCCCTGTCGATTATAATTATGGCGGACCGGGCCGCCCTGCCCGGTCCGGAACGTCCAGCCTGCCTCAGCGCTCGATCGCCATGGCGACGCCCATGCCGCCGCCGATGCAGAGCGTGGCGAGACCCTTCTTGGCATCCCGCTTGGCCATCTCGTGCAGCAGCGTCACCAGCACGCGGGCGCCGGAGGCGCCGATCGGATGGCCGATCGCGATCGCCCCGCCATTGACGTTGACGATCTCCGGATCCCAGCCGAGGTCCTTGTTGACCGCCAGCGCCTGCGCCGCGAAAGCTTCGTTGGCCTCGACCAGCTGCAGATCGCCGATCTTCCAGCCGGCCTTCTCCAGCGCCTTGCGGGTCGCCGGGATCGGTCCGGAGCCCATGACGGCCGGATCGACGCCCGCGGTCGCCCAGGAGGCGATGCGGGCGAGCGGCGTCAGGCCGCGCCGATTGGCCTCCTTCGCCGTCATCAGCACCAGCGCCGCCGCGCCGTCATTGATGCCGGAGGCGTTGCCGGCGGTGACCGTGCCCTCCTTCGAGAAGGCGGGCCGCAGCTTGGCCATCGCCTCCAGCGTCGCGCCGTGGCGGGGATACTCGTCCGCATCGACCACGATGTCGCCCTTGCGGGTCGAGATCGTGAACGGAACGATCTCATCCTTGAAGCGCCCGGCCTTCTGGGCCGCCTCGGCCTTGTTCTGCGAGGCGACGGCGAAGCGGTCCTGCTCCTCGCGGCTGATCTGCCAGCGCGTCGCAACGTTCTCGGCGGTGGTGCCCATATGGTAGCCGTGGAAGGCGTCCCAGAGCCCGTCCTTGATCATCGTGTCGACGAACTTCGTGTCGCCCATCTTGGTGCCGGAGCGCAGATGCGCCGCATGCTGGGACATCGACATCGATTCCTGGCCGCCCGCTACGATGATGTCGGCATCCCCGCCCGCGATCTGCTGCAGGCCGATCGCCACCGCGCGCAGGCCGGAGCCGCAGAGCTGGTTCAGCCCCCAGGCGGTCTTCTCCTGCGGGATGCCGGCGTTCATCGCCGCCTGGCGCGCCGGGTTCTGGCCCTGGCCGGCGGTCAGGATCTGGCCCATGATCACCTCGTCGACCTCGCCGGCCTCGACCTTGGCGCGCGACAGCGCCTCCTTGATCGCGGCGCTGCCGAGATCATGGGCGGGCGTGTTGGCGAAGGCGCCGTTGAAGGCGCCCACCGCCGTGCGCGCCGCGCCGACGATCACGATGTCGTTCTCAGCCATGGAATTCATCCTCCGGTTCACCCGTGCCGCCGGCGATGCCGGAACGGCAATTCTCCCCTGCACCTTCGAAGGGCGGGCGGACCTCGTCAAGATGCTGCAAATGCGAAGCTCAACATCGAGGCAAAGCCGCGCCGATGCTGCGGCGCGCTCAAAAAACTTGCAGCAGCCCGCTGACAAGCTATCGTCATGGCAGGGAACCGTTTTTCCGGCTTCGCTCCGATCCCGGGGCACGAGGCCTGAAGCAAGCCGCGTGGGTGTCGATGGCCAGCGACAAAGAACCGACCGTCATCAAGAAATACGCCAATCGCCGACTCTACCACACGGGCACCAGCTCCTATGTCACGCTGGAGGATCTGGCGGGCCTCGTCCGCAATGGTGAGGATTTCGTCGTCTATGACGCCAAGAGCGGCGAGGACATCACCCGCTCGGTGCTGGCTCAGATCATCTTCGAGGAAGAGAGCAAGGACGGGCAGAACCTGCTGCCGATCACCTTCCTGCGCCAGTTGATCCGCTTCTACGGCGACAGCATGCAGGCGCTGGTGCCGCGCTATCTCGAATTCTCGATGGAGCATCTGACCAAGGATCAGAACAAGATCCGCGAGCAGATGAGCAAGGCCTTCGGCACCGGGGCGGTCGAGGCGCTGCAGGCGCAGACCCGCGCCAATATGGCGATGTTCACCGAGGCCTTCCGGCTGTTCAACCCGTTCGCGGCCGCCGCCGCGGCCAAGGTGCGCGGCGAGGCGCCGGCCCAGGCCCCGGCGCAGCCCGAGGGCGGCGAGCTGACAGATCTCAAGCGCGAGCTCAACGAGATGCGCGAGCGGCTGGACAGGCTCGCCAAGGACAAGTGAGGCTCCAAGCCTTGAGGATCGTCTCGATCGCGCCTTTCAGCACGCCGCCTGCAGCGGCGTCCTGTCGCTGTCGGCCGGCAGCCAGAGCTCTGCCTGCCCGACCAGATGGCCCTGGAGATAGGTGATGCCCCAATCGGTGAGCATCGAGGCCTGAAGGTCGTCGTCGACCCATTCGGCCACCGTCTCGACCTGCAGATGACGGGCGAGCTCGAGCAATGTGCGCACGAAGAAGCGGTCGTCCGTCGAGCGGCGCAGATTCTGGGTGAAGGCGCCGTCGAGCTTCAGGATGTCGACCGGCAAGGCCCGCAAATGCTTGAGCGAGGTGTGGCCCGCGCCGAAATCGTCGATCGCGATCCGCGCGCCATGCTGCTTGATCCGGCCGAGCAGCTTGGCCATCCGGTCCGGATTGTCGATCGCGGCCGTCTCGGTGATCTCGACGATCAGGCGCTTCGCCGCCGCCGGATGCGCCCGGCTGCAGGCTTCGAAGCCGTCGAGCCATTCCGGATCGGCGAGCGAGCGCGGCGAGACATTGACGGACAGCACGGCCTCCGGCTGCCCGCCGAGCAGGGTCATCGCCAGCTCGAGCACGCGGTGGTCGAACAATCGCACCAGGCCGCGCCGCTCCAGCAGCGGCACCAGCTCGGCCGCCGCGAAGAAGCCGTCGCCTTGCCGGCGCTCGACCCGCAGCAGCGCCTCGCTGAAGGCGAGCGCACGCCCCTGCGCCCTGACCACCGGCTGCAGCGCCAGCCTGACGCGACGCTCGTTCAGCGCGGCGACGGCCTCCAGATCGAGGCCCTGCGCCACCGTGGCGGTCTCGCGCGCCACTGAACGGCGGGCGATCACGGCGCTGTCGATGGCGCCGGCCTTGGCCCCGGCGAGCGCGTTCTCGGCGCCCGCCACGAGTTCGGCGGCCTGCCGCGACAGGTCCGGCGCGACGGCGGCGCCGACGCGCAGGCGGGCCAGAGCGATGCCGCGCGAGGTCTCGATCGCCGAGCGCGCCACCGCCTTGATGAAGCGCTTGGCGGCGGCCTCGACCTGATTGGCCGGGCAGCCGGTCAGCAGGATGCCGAACCGGTTGCCGGCATAATGGATCAGCTGGTCGCGCCGGCGCATCACCGAATGCAGGCGCTGCTGCACCTCCTGGATGATCTCCTCGGTCGCCTCATGGCCGAAATCGTCGTTGAGCCGCGCGAGCTCGTCGATCGCGGCGACGAGCAGCGTCACCGGGCGCTCCGCCGGCAGATTCTCGCCGAGCGCCGTGTCCAGGCGTTCGACCAGCGAATAACGGTCGCAGAGCTCGTGGCCGCCGGCGCCGAGCTCGTCCGGCCTCACCGCCCGCTCGAGACGCAGAACGCCGCGCGCGCGGGCGGGCTGGCCGTCCATGCCGGCAAACCAGCGGCCGGCATCCTCGATCCACATCTTGCGGCCGGCGAGATCGGCCGCATAGCGCGTCCGGTAGATGGCGCCGTCGCCCTGATCCTGCGCGCCGGAGGAGAAGATCGCATCATAGCGGCTGCGGCCGCTGCCGGGCTCGACCAGGCCGGCGAAGGCGAGGCCGCGTTCCAGCGCGGCCGGCGGAACCGGCCCCAGCACCTCGGCGACATTCGGACCCCAGCTCAGGCTGTCGCTGCCGATATCCCAGGCATAGACCACTTCGCCGATCGAGGAGAGCAGGTTCCGCGGCTCGACGATTCTCTCGTCGCGGGAACCGAACAGGGACGGCGCGGGCATCGGTGAGCCTCGGGCGGCTAAGGCTGGGAACGGATCGCGCCGTCATGGGGCGCATCGGCGAGAACCGTCCCGAAATGATGCATGGCTTTGCCTTAACGCCCGGTTAAAGCTGGTCTCCGGATTGCAGTGATTCGCGCCCCGAGCCCTGGCTGTTCCGGAGCGGCACAATGCGTGGTTCAGAGCGACCGCAGGTCGAGCGACCCGCCGAGGAGGCGCCCGCGCCGCGCGTCTTCCTGGCTTTTCTCGTGCAGCTGGCGGCGTGCCATGCCCGCATCGGCCCCTTCGCCGATGGCGCCCGCGCGACACCCTTCGCCGGCGCCGGCTGCTATCGCGCGGCATCTCGGCGGACTCTGCGGCCCGGCAGCCGCCTGGCCTGAGCCAAACGAAAGCGCCGGCCTTTCGGCCGGCGCTTTTCGTTCAGTGCGGCGAAGCCGATCAGGCCTCGGGCTCAGGCTCAAGCCTCGGCCTTGGCCTTCAGAACCTGGCGGCCGCGATACATGCCGGACTTCAGGTCGATATGATGCGGACGGCGCAGCTCGCCCGAGTTCTTGTCTTCGATATAGGTCGGCTGCTTCAGCGCGTCGGCCGAGCGGCGCATGCCGCGCTTCGACGGCGAAGTCTTTCTCTTCGGAACGGCCATCGGTACTCTCCATCATGCCGTCGCGTGAGGCGCCAGGGGTATCCCCCGCACCACACTCGCGACGACGTCACATTCGTGATGAGGCGTCGCCTTTACACCCTCGCGCCGGCTCTGGCTAGAGCACCGCGCGAAAAAGTGGCGCCTGCGCGGTCGCGCTCGGCAATGCGCAATTGCCGAGCGGGCCGAGCTGGGCCATCCGCCGCTGCACCCGCCCCGCCGCCGCCCTCAGAGCACGGCTCGGCTGCGCCGGATTGCGCAGGATCGGGTTCGGCAGCGCGCCGGCGAGCCGGGCCGCCTCGGCCGGCGAGAGCCGCGCCGCCGGCTTGCGGAAATAGCGCTGCGCCGCCGCCTCCGCCCCGAACAGCCCCTCGCCCCATTCGGCGATGTTGAGATAGACCTCGATCACCCGCCGCTTCGGCCAGGCGAAATCGAGCGCCAGCGCGATCGGCAGCTCCAACCCCTTGCGCAGATAGGAGCGGCCCGGCCACAGAAACAGATTCTTGGCGGTCTGCATGGTCAGGGTCGAGGCGCCGCGGCTCGGCCCGTCCTCGTCGCTCAGGACGACGCTGAGCTCCTGCCAGTCGACGCCGCGATGCGTGCAGAAGCGCTGGTCCTCCGCCGCGATCACCGCGCGGATCAGATGCGGCGAGATCTGCTCCAGCGGCACCCAGTCGCGCTCGACGCCGCGCAGGGTCGCCCAGCGCCCGAGCATGAGCGTCGAGGGCGCCGGCAGGACGCGATAGGCCAGCAGCGCCGCCAGGAAGGTCAGCGCCAGCGCCACCGCGAGCAGGATCAACGTCCGTACCATCCGCCCCAGCAGGCTCCCGCGTCGCGGAGCCGGATCGTCATCCATCTGCGCCATGCCCCCACGCTTGACGTGCGCGGCCGCGTTCGGCAAGCCCCGCAGCGCCGAACCCGGCGAGCGAAGGCGAGTGATGACCATGAATTCCGGCGAGATGACGGCTTCGGCCGAGGTCCTCGCGAGCGCTCTGGCCGGCACGGCAGAGGCGATCGAGACGCTGATCGACGCGGTTCTCCAGGATGCGCCGGCCGCTGGCGAGATCCATCGTCCCGCCCGGCTGCTCGCGGCGATGCGCCATGGCGCGCTCGGCGGCGGCAAGCGGCTGCGCCCCTTCCTGGTCGTCGAGACCGCCAGGCTCTTCGGCGTACCGATGGCGCAGGCGCTGCGGGCCGGCGCCGCGATCGAGCTCGCGCATTGCTATTCCCTGGTCCATGACGATCTGCCGGCCATGGACGACGACGATCTGCGCCGCGGCCGGCCGACCGTCCACAAGGCCTATGACGAGGCGACCGCGATCCTCGCCGGCGACGGGCTGCTGACGCTCGCCTTCGATCTGATGGCGGCGCCGCAGACCCATCCGGACGGCGAAACCCGCGCCGCCATCGTCCTGCTGCTCGCCCGCGCGCTCGGCCTCGGCGGCATGGTGGGCGGGCAGATGCTCGATCTCGCTGCCGAAGGGCGCTTCGACGGCGGGGCGCAGCAGCTCGACGAGGGACAGATCCTGCGGCTGCAGGCGATGAAGACCGGCGCCCTGCTTGCCGGCAGCGCCATGATCGGCGCCCGCCTCGGCCAGGCCGAGGCCGGCCGGATGGCGGCGCTGGAGCGCTATGGCAAGGCGCTCGGCGCCGCCTTCCAGGTCGCCGACGATATTCTCGATGTCGAAGCCAGCGCCGAGCAGATGGGCAAGGCGACCGCCAAGGACGACGCAAAAGGCAAGGCGACGCTGGTCTCGGCGCTCGGCCTGCCCGCCGCCAAGCGCGAGCGCGACCGCTTCGCGCAGGCTGCGATCGACGCCCTCGCCGGGTTCGGCCCGGAAGCGGCGATGCTGCGCGCCGCAGCGGACTTCACCGCCCGGCGCAGGAGCTGATTACACCGTCACCTGCGTGCCGACCTCGACCACTCGCCCGGTCGGGATCTGGAAGAAGCTGGTGGCGTCGGTCGCGCTCTTGGTCAGGCTGATATAGAGATTGTCCTGCCAGGCCGGCATGCCCGATTGCGGCGAGGCCTTGATCGAGCGGCGCGACAGGAAGAACGAGGTCGACATGATGTCGAACTTGAAACCCTGCTTGCGCAGGATCGCCAGCCCCTTCGGCACATTCGGGCTTTCCATATAGCCGTAGATCATCTCGACGCGCCAGAAATCGTCGGTGATCCGCGATAGCCGCACCCGCTCGGTCTCGGCGACGCGCGGCGTATCGGCCGAGCGCACGGTGAGGATCACATTGCGCTCGTGCAGCACCTTGTTGTGCTTGAGATTGTGCAGCAGCGAGGCCGGCGCCGTCTCCGGATCGCTGGTCAGGAACACCGCCATCCCCTTCACCCGGTAAGGCGGGCTCTTGGTCAGCATGCCGACCAGCTCGAGCAGCGGCACATCGGTCTTGCGCGTCTTGTCGAACAGGATGCCGGTGCCGCGCACCCAGGTCCACATCAGCAGGATCAGCGCGAAGGCGAACAGCACCGGCACATAGCCGCCGCTGAACAGCTTCAGCAGATTCGCCGAGAAGAAGGCGACGTCGATGATCAGGAAGGGCACGACCACCGCGATGGTCGCCGCCAGGCCCCAGCGCCACCCCTTCCAGATCACGATGAAGGCGAGCAGCGAATCGACCATCATCGCGCCGAACACCGAGATGCCGTAGGCGTGCGAGAGGTTGGAGGAGGTCTGGAAGGTCCAGACCAGCAGCAGCACCGTGAGCAGCAGCAGCACATTGATGCGCGGGATATAGATCTGCCCCGAGGTGTGCTCCGAGGTGTGGCGAATCTCGAGACGCGGCAGCAGGCCGAGCTGGATCGCCTGGCGCGTCAGCGAATAGGCGCCGGTGATCACCGCCTGGCTGGCGATGATGGTGGCGACCGTCGCCATGATCACCAGCGGCAGGACGAGCGCCGGCGGCGCCAGCTTGTAGAACGGATTGTCGATCGTGCTCGGGTCCGCCAGGATCAGCGCGCCCTGCCCGAGATAGTTCAGCCACAGCGCCGGAAAGACCAGGAAGATCCAGGCGCTGCGGATGGGGCCGCGCCCGAAATGGCCCATATCGGCATAAAGCGCCTCGGCCCCGGTGACGGCCAGGCATACCGAGCCGAGCACGGCCAGCGAGATGCCGGCATGGTCGATGAAGAAGCGGAACCCGTAATAGGGGTTGATCGAGGCGAAGACGCCGAGGTCATCGGCGATATGGTAGACGCCGAGGCCGGCCAGCGTCAGGAACCAGACCGTCATGATCGGCCCGAAGAAATTCGCGACCTTGCCGGTGCCGCGGCTCTGGACCAGGAACAGCGCGACCAGGATGCCCGATGCGATGGTGATGACGTAATCGTCGAGCACCGGCGTCACCAGCTTCAGCCCCTCGACGGCCGAGAGCACCGAGATCGCCGGCGTGATCACCGCATCGCCATAGAACAGCGCCGCCCCGGCCATGCCGAGGAAGAGCACGACGCCGCCGCGGCTGCGTCCGAGCGCGCGCTGGGCCAGCGCCACCAGGGTCAGGGTGCCGCCTTCGCCGTTGTTGTCGGCGCGCAGCAGCAGCACGACATATTTCAGCGTCACCACGAAGACGAGCGACCACAGGATCAGCGAGAGCACGCCGATGACGACCTCGCGCGGCAGCGGCCCCGAAAGCGTGATCTCCGCGCTGCCGCCATGCCCGCCCGAGCCCAGCCCGGTCGCGGCGAGGATCGTCTCCCGCAGCGCATAGAGCGGGCTGGTGCCGATATCGCCATAGACGACGCCGAGCGCGCCCAACGCCAGCGCCGCATAGCTGTGCGATGAATGGCCGTTGCCGCTCGGCTCGTCGAGCCCGAAGCGGTCACCATCCGGCTTGGATTCCGGCGGCTTCGGCTGGTCATGACCCATCAGGGCGCTCCGCGAGTGCTGCGATGCAGCGAAAGGCGGGGGCCTCTAGCACAGTGCTCGTCGCAGGCAAAGACGCTAGAGCATGTTCCGCAAAAGTGGGAACCCCTTTCGCGATGAGAACATGCTCCACGACACCGCAAATGCGGGAGCGGCGCTGCCATTCTATTCGGCCGCGTCTGCGCGCATTCCGTAGCGGCGCTCGACATAATCCTCGACCATCGTCTTGAATTCGGCCGCGATCGTCGCTCCGCGCAAGGTCGCGACCTTCTTGCCGTCGACGAAGACCGGGGCCGTCGGCGCCTCGCCCGTACCGGGCAGCGAGATGCCGATATCGGCATGCTTCGATTCGCCCGGCCCGTTGACGATGCAGCCCATCACCGCGACGTTCAGCGCCTCGATGCCGGGATAGCGCGTCTTCCACTCGGGCATCGAGGTCGAGATCCAGCTCTGGATGTCCCGCGCCAGCTCCTGGAACACCGTCGAGGTGGTGCGCCCGCAGCCCGGGCAGGCGGCGACCAGCGGCACGAAGGCGCGGAAGCCCATGGTCTGCAGCAGCTCCTGCGCCGCCTTGACCTCGAGCGTCCGGTCGCCGCCGGGCTCCGGCGTCAGCGAGAAGCGGATCGTGTCGCCGATTCCGTCCTGCAGCAGCACGCCGAGCGCCGCCGAGGAGGCGACCAGCCCCTTCGAGCCCATGCCGGCCTCGGTCAGGCCGAGATGGATCGCATAATCGCCGCGCGCCGCCAGCATGCGATAGACCGCGATCAGGTCCTGCACGCCCGAGACCTTGGCCGAGAGGATGATCTGGTCGCGCCGCAACCCGATCTCCTCCGCCCGCTGCGCCGACATCAGCGCCGATTGCACCATCGCCTCGCGCATCACGGCGCGGGCGTCGAGCGGCTTCGCCGCGCCGGCGTTGACATCCATCAGCGCGGTCAGCAGCTCCTGGTCGAGCGAGCCCCAATTGGCGCCGATGCGCACAGCCTTGCCGTGTTCGATCGCCAGCTCGACGATCTGGCCGAACTGCCTGTCCTTCTTGTCCTTGAAGCCGACATTGCCGGGGTTGATCCGGTATTTCGCCAGCGCCCGCGCGCAGGCCGGATGGTCAGTCAGGAGCTTGTGGCCGATATAGTGGAAGTCGCCGACCAGCGGCACGTCGATGCCGAGAATGTCGAGCCGCTCGCGGATATGCGGCACCGCCGCCGCCGCCTCGTCGCGGTCGACGGTGATCCGCACCAGCTCGGAGCCAGCCCGCGCCAGCGCCGCGACCTGGCCGACCGTCGCCGCGATATCGGCCGTGTCGGTATTGGTCATCGACTGCACGACGATCGGGGCGCCGCCGCCGACCTGGACATGCCCGACCATCACCGGCACGGTCTGCCGGCGCGGCGCCGGCGCCGCCTCGGGTCCCTCGGGCAGGCAGGGGATGGGGAGGGTCTCGCTCATGCCTGCTCACTAGCCGCAGGAGCGGCCTCCCGGCAATGCTCGCAGCGTCCGACGATCTCGACGACCTGATGCGAGGTCTTGAAGCGCCGCCCCTCCGCCATGCCCCGGATCGCCTGGCGCATTTGCGGCGAGGAATCCTCGTCCACCCCGCCGCAGACCTCGCAGATCAGGAAGGCGACCGCATCGTCCGCGCCATGCCCGTGCGGGCAGGCGACGAAGGCATTGCGCGAGCTCAGCCGGTGAGCGAACCCCTGCTCGACCAGGAAATCGAGCGCCCGGTAGATCGAGATCGGCGCCAGCCGGCGCCCGCCGGGCGGCGAGATCCGGTCGGCCAGGTCATAGGCCCCGACCGGGCGGTGGTCGGCATAGAGCGCCTCCAGCGTCTTGCGCCGGATCGGGGTCAGCCTGAGGCCGCGCTCGCGGCAGACCGCCTCGGCTCGCGCCAGTCCGGTGGCGGCATGGGCGGAGTGATCATGCGCGTGCCGGCAATGCTGGCCGTGCTCCTCGCCTTCGGGCTGCATTTTCGTCATGTTGCGTTGCAATAGCACATCGGGCACCGTTCCGGAGACGCCCCCAAGTTAAGCATTTCCCCGCCCGATGTCAGGAGCCGCCTTTCCATGTTCCTCAAAGACCGCACCGCGCTCGTTACCGGTTCCACCTCGGGCATCGGCCTGGCCTATGCCCGCGCGCTCGCTGCCGAGGGCGCCAATGTCGTGCTGAACGGCATCATGCCGGCGCCCGAGGCGGAGGCCCTGCGCGCCTCCTTCGAGAGCGAGTTCAAGGTCGAGGCGCGCTTCTCGGCCGCCGACATGACCAAGCCGGCCGAGATCGCCGCCATGGTCGCCGAGGCGGAGCAGGCTTTCGGCGCGGTCGACATCCTGGTCAACAATGCCGGCATCCAGCATGTCGCCCCGGTCGACGAGTTCCCGATCGAGAAATGGGACCAGATCATCGCGATCAACCTGTCCTCGGCCTTCCATGCCACGCGGGCCGCCCTGCCGAAGATGAAGGCCAAGGGCTGGGGCCGCATCATCAACACGGCGAGCGCCCATGCCTTCGTCGCCTCGCCCTTCAAATCGGCCTATGTCGCCGCCAAGCACGGCATCGCCGGCTTCACCAAGACGGTGGCGCTCGAGGTCGCGGCCAAGGGCATCACCGTCAACGCCATCGCGCCTGGCTATGTCTGGACGCCGCTGGTCGAGAAGCAGATCCCCGACACGATGAAGGCGCGCAATCTCACCAAGGAGCAGGTGATCAACGACGTCCTGCTGCAGGCTCAGCCGACCAAGGAGTTCGTCACCGTCGAGCAGGTCGCGGCGCTCGCCGTCTTCCTGTGCTCGGACGCCGCCAAGTCGATCACCGGCACCACCGTGCCGATGGATGGCGGCTGGACGGCGGCATGAGGACCTCCAGGTGACCGGGCGCAAGCAGCGCCGCGTCCCGCAGGTCACGGGGCTCGCGGGCCCCAAGGCTGAGAAGACGGTGAGCCTTGCGCTCCAGGGCGGCGGCGCGCATGGCGCCTTCACCTGGGGCGTGCTGGACGCCATCCTGGCCGATGGCCGCCTCGCCATCGAGGCGATCACCGGCGCCAGCGCCGGCGCCATGAATGCCGTCGTCCTGACCGAGGGCTGGCTCGACGGCGGCGCCGACGGCGCCCGCACCGCGCTGGAGCAGTTCTGGCGCCGGATCAGCTCCGGTGGCCGCTATGGCGGCGCCGAGCGCTCGCTGATCGACACCATGCTCGGCGCCTGGAGCGACGGGCGCCCGCCCGGGCTGATCTGGTTCGAGCTGTTCTCGAAGGTGGCGAGCCCCTACGACATCAACCCGCTCAACATCAATCCGCTGCGCGGGGTGATTTCCGACTTGATCGATTTCGACAAGGTGCGCGGCTGCGCCGATGTGAACCTGTTCATCTCGGCGACCAATGTCCGCACCGGGCGGATCAGGATCTTCACCCGCCAGGAGCTGAGCGCCGACCATCTGATGGCCTCGGCCTGCCTGCCGATGCTGTTCCAGGCGGTGGAGATTGATGGCGATCCCTATTGGGACGGCGGCTATATGGGCAATCCGCCGCTCTTTCCGCTGTTCTACGAGGCGCATCACGACGACATCCTGCTCGTCCAGATCAACCCTCTGGAGCGCAAGGAGCTGCCGACCAATGCCCGCGCCATCCAGGACCGGCTGAACGAGATCACCTTCAACGCCTCGCTGCTGCGCGAATTGCGGGCGATCGCCTTCGTCAACCGGCTGCTGGACGAGGGCAAGCTCTCGACCAAGGACTACAAGCGCGTGCTCCTGCACCGGATCGACGGCGGCGCCCCGCTGGCGCAGCTGACCTCCTCCTCGCGCCTCAATGCCGACTGGACCTTCCTGCTCAGCCTGCGCGACATGGGCCGCGCCGCCGCCAAGCGCTGGCTGAAGCGCAACTACGCGGCGATCGGGCTGCAAGGCACGGTCGACCTCAAGGAGGCGATCAGCTGAAGCGCCAGACCGAGCTGCGCTTGATCTCGGCATCCTCCAGCGCCCGCGTCACCGGCACCTGATAGGTCGCGATCTCGACGAGCTTGTCCTTCGGCAGATAGGAGCGGCCGGGATCGCCGATCAGCACGGTGGCGCCGCGCGCCGCCAGCCGCTCGAGCCAGGCGACGACCCGCTCCGCCAGCGCCCGCTCATAGCAGATGTCGCCGGCCAGGACGACGTCCCAGCCCTCGTCCGCCCCGATCAGGTCGCCCTGCCGGACCGCGACCTCGACCCCGTTGGCCTGGGCGTTGAGGCCGATCGCGGCCGCGGCGAAGGCGTCGATATCGGCGCCGGTCACGCGCGCCGCGCCCGCCCTGGCCGCCGCGATGGCGACCAGCCCGGAGCCGCTGGCGAAATCGAGCACCGTCCGGCCGGCGACGATCTGCGGATTGTCGAGCAGATGGCGGGCCAGCGCCTGCCCGCCCGCCCAGGCGAAGGCCCAGAAGGGCGGCGGCAGCCCGATCACCGCAAGCTCCTCCTCGGTCTTCTGCCAGAGCTCGGTCGCCTCCTGCGCGACATGCAGCGAGATCTCCGGCGCATGCGGCACCGGCAGCAGCCGCGTATGGGCGCGGATGAAGCCGAGCCGATCCGCTGCCTCCATCGCGGTCACGCGGCCGGCGCGAGCAGGCTGCGATAGAGCGCCTTCACCGCGTCCATCACATCACGCTCGGTATAGCCGGCGAGCAGCCGCTCGCGCGCGCTGGCGCCCATCCGCTCGACCTGCCCCGGCGAGCCGGCGAGCGTCACCAGCGCCCGGGCCAGCGCCGCCGCGTCATTGGCCGGCACCACGAGCCCGTCCTGGCCGTCGCGCACGAAGGAGCGGCAGCCGGGCACGTCGGTGGTCAGCAGGGCGCGCCCGCAGGCGGCGCCCTCCAGCAGGCTGCGCGGCAGCCCCTCGCCGCCGCGCGAGGGCAGGCAGCAGACATGATGGCCGCGCCAGACCGCCTCGATGTCGCGGGTGGGCCCGGCCCAGCGGATTCCCGGCCGCGCCGACCATTCGCGCAAGGTCGCCTCCGGCACCGCCTTGGGGTTCGACGGGTCGGGCGCGCCATGCAGGGTCAGCTCGACGCGCGCGCCCTGCCGGCGGGCGAGCGTCACCGCCTCGACCGCGAGATCGACGCCCTTCGACCACAGCATCCGCGCTACCATCGCCACCTTGAGCGGCGGCTGCGGCGGCATCGGCTCCGGCATCAGGATCAGCGGGTCGACCCCGGCGCCGCCGACCAGCGCGACCTTGCCCGCATCGGCCGGATCGAGCCCCAGCATCAGCGGATCGTCCGGGTTCTCGAACAGAAAGCGCACCGACGGGCCGTCGATCGCCTCGCGCAGCCACAGCCGCGTCGCCAGCCGCGCCATGTCGGCAGCCGTCCCCTCCCGCGCGCCGAGGAAGCCGAGCCCGGTCAGCGCATAGACCCGCCGCTCGACCCCGGCGAGCCGCCCCGCCAGCCCGGCGAGCGCGATCGGCTTCAGCGCGATGCAGTGCAGGATGTCGGGGCGCTCGGCGAGGATCAGCCGGCGCAGCGCCGCGACCTGCTTGACCAGCATCACCGGCGACAGCGAGCGCCGCTCCGCCTCCAGCGCGATCAGCCGCGCGCCGGTCGCCTCGATCGCCCGGCGATGGTTGCGCTCGCGGGCGATCACGGCGACGTCGAGCCCCATCTCGCCGGCGGCGCGGGCCATCGGCAGGAAATGCGAGGCGAAGAACCAGTCCTCGGTGGCGACGAAAAGCAGCTTCTGGCGGGCCATGTCGCGCATCAGGCAAAACCGCGCGCGAAGGTCAAGCGCCGCAGGTCCGTCAAGCGCCGCAGGCCCGTCATGAGCGCAGATCGCTGGACGCCGGCCGGCCGGCTTGCGACAACGGCGATGCCCTCAAGTGATGCCCGATGCAGGATACCCGGCCATGGACAACCGCAACGACCTCTGGCGCCATGTCGACGCCAGCAAGGAGCGCTTCATCGCCTTGAGCGACAGGGTCTGGGCGATGCCGGAGGTCTGCTACACCGAGCATCGCTCCGTCGCCGAGCATGTCGCCGAACTGCGCGAGCAGGGCTTCCGCGTCACCGAGAACGTCGCCGGGATCCCGACCGCGGTGATCGGCGAGGCCGGCGAAGGCGGGCCGGTGATCGCCTTCCTCGGCGAGTACGACGCCCTGCCCGGCCTCAGCCAGGAGGCGGGCCTCGCCGAGCACCGCGAGATCGAGGCCGGCGGCCACGGCCATGGCTGCGGGCACAACCTGCTCGGCTCGGCCGCCATGCTCGCCGCCACCGCGATGAAGAACTGGCTCGCCGAGAACAAGCTGCCGGGCCGCGTGCGCTATTATGGCTGCCCGGCCGAGGAGGGCGGCGCCGCCAAGGCTTTCATGGTCCGCGCCGGCGCCTTCAAGGACGCCGATATCGCCATCTCCTGGCATCCGCACAGCTTCTGGGAGGTCACCCCGCCGCTCTCCCTCGCCAACACCCGCGCCGATTTCGTCTTCACCGGCCGCGCCTCGCATGCCGCCGCCTCTCCCGAGCTCGGACGGTCGGCGCTGGATGCCGTCGAACTGATGAGTGTCGGCGTCAACTATATGCGCGAGCACATGCCGAGCGATGCGCGCGTCCATTACGCGCTGCTCGACACCGGCGGCATCGCCCCCAACGTGGTCCAGGCCCATGCCCGGGTGCGCTATTCGATCCGCGCCCGCGACCTGCCCGGCATGCTGGAGCTGGTCGCCCGCGTCCGCAAGATCGCCGAGGGCGCGGCGCTGATGACCGAGACCAGCATGGAGATGCGCGTCGTCAGCGCCGTCTCCAACATGGTCGGCAACGGCCCGCTGGAGAAGGCGCTGCAGGGCATCATGGAGGAGCTCGGCCCGCCGCATTTCGACGATGCCGACCGCGCCTTCGCCCGGAAGATCCGGGCGACCTTGTCGCAGCAGGAGATCGACGCGATCTGGCGCTCGATCGGCCTGCCGAAGACCGATGCCGAGCTCGCCGATTTCACCGTGCCGCTGGATGCGCCGCGCAACCCGGCGATCGGCTCGACCGATGTCGGCGATGTCAGCTGGGTGGTGCCGACCGTCCAGGCCCATGCCCCGACGGTGGCGGTCGGCACCCCTTTCCACACCTGGCAGGTGGTGGCGCAGGGCAAGTCGCCCGCCGCCCACAAGGCGATGGTGCAGGTCGCCAAGGCGATGGCCGCGACCGGCGCGGCCGCGCTCACCGACCCGGCGCTGATGCAGGCCGCCAAGGCCGATCTCCAGGCCCGCGTCGCGGCCTCCGGCGGCTATGTCTCGCCGATCCCGAACGAGGTGAAGCCGCCGCTGACCATGTCGACCGGCTGAGCCGCGGCCATGGCCGGCATCCTCGATTCGGTCGCCGGGGCGATCGGCGGCACGCCTCTGGTCAGGCTCGACCGGCTGGTCCGCTCGGCCGGCGCCGCGGGCACGATCCTCGCCAAGCTCGACTATCTCAATCCCGGCTTCTCCAAGAAGGACCGGGCGGCGCAGGGGATCATCGCGGAAGCGGAGGCGGCCGGGGCGCTCCGCCCGGGCCAGACGGTGGTCGAACTGACCTCGGGCAATATGGGCACCGGCCTGGCGATCATCTGCGCGATCAGGGGCTATCCCTTCGTCGCGGTGATGTCGAAGGGCAATTCCGAGGAGCGGGCGCGGATGATGCGCGCGCTGGGCGCCGAGGTCATCCTGGTCGAGCAACTGCCCGGCTCCGTCCCCGGCCAGGTCTCGGGCGGCGACCTCGCCCTCGTCGAGGACAAGGCCCGCGAGGTCACCGCCGCGCGCGGCGCCTTCCGGGCCGACCAGTTCAACCGCGACGGCAATTGGCTGGCCCATTATCGCGGCACCGGCCCCGAGATCTGGGAGGCTGCCGGCGGCGCGGTCGACGCCTTCGTCGATTTCATCGGCTCCGGCGGCAGCTATGCCGGCATCGCCAGGGCGCTGAAGGAGCGCGATCCGGCGATCCGCTGCTTCGTCGTCGAGCCCGAGGGCGCCGCGGCGGCCGCCGGCGAAGCGGTGACGCGTCCGGACCACCCGATCCAGGGCGGCGGCTATGCGATGGCCGATCTCGCCTTCCTGCGCGAGGCGCCGGTCGACGGCTATCTCACGGTGAGCGCGGAGGAGGCCCGCGACACCACGCGGCTGCTGGCCCGCAGCGAGGGCATTTTCGGCGGCTTCTCCTCGGGCGCCAACATCGCCGCGGCGCTGCAGCTGCTGCGCGGCAAGCTCGCCGGCCAAACGATCACGGTTATGATCTGCGATTCGGGGCTGAAATATCTCTCGACCGATCTCTGGGACTAAAGCCCACGAAAAAGCCCGCCGGCGAACCGGCGGGCAGTGTGTGCGGGGTCGGGGAGAGCGACCCCTTGGGGACACTCAGTAATAGGTGCGGCAGACGCGGCGGGTGCCGACGATCTCGCCGTAATAATTGACGCGGTCGACGAGGTGGCAGCGGCGCACCGGGCCGTAAGCCGGCGCATAGCCGCCATCGTAATAGCCGTAGGCGGGGCCGCTGGCGGCGCCGGCGGCCAGCGCACCGAGGGCGAGGGCGCCGACCACGCCGGCGCCGATGGCGGCGCCGCGGTAATAGCGCGGCCGAGCCTCGGCATCGGTGGTGGCGAAGACGGAGGCGCCCAGGGCAAGGGCGGCGACGGCGGCGGCGAAGCTCTTCTTGGTCCGGGTCATGTTCGTTCTCCGAGGGCAAGTCCGGGTGGCGAACCATTCGCCATGCCCTGGGCTTGTCGGGCGCAGCACCGGAATCGCCGCGGCCCCAACAAAAAATCGCCGAACCGCCTCCTGGTTCCCCTTTTCGCGTCAGCCGTAGAGGTATTTCGGCAGCCAGAGCGCGATGCCGGGGAAGACATAGACCGCCACCATCGCCACCAGCACCAGCCAGAGGAACGGCATGACGCCCGAGAAGATCTGGTTGATCGTCACATGCGGCGGCGCGATCCCCTTCAGGTAGAAGGGCGCCATCGCCACCGGCGGCGACAGGAACGAGGTCTGGATGTTGAGCGCGATCAGGATGCCGAAGAACAGCGGGTCGATCTTGAACAGCTCGAGCAGCGGCAGGAAGATCGGCACGAAGATCACGATGATCTCGGTCCATTCCAGCGGCCAGCCCAGCACGAAGATGATCAGCTGCGCGACGATCAGGAACATGGTCGGCGACAGGTTGAGCACCGTCACCAGCGTCTTGATCGGCTCATGGCCGCCGAGGATCGCGAAGATCGACGAGAAGATGAACGAGCCGACGAACAGCCAGCAGACCATGGCCGAGGTCCGCGCCGTCAGGATCACCGATTCCTTGACCTTGCCGAAACTCAGCGAACGATAGGCCGCGGCCAGGATCAGGCTGCCCAGCGAGCCGACGGCGGCCGCCTCGGTCGGGGTCGCGAGGCCGAAGAAGATGCAGCCGAGCACGGCGAGGATCAGCAAGGTGAGCGGGAAGAAGCTGGTCAGCAGCGCCCACAGCACCGTCGTCCACGGCACGTCGGTCTGCTCCTTGGGCAGCTTCGGGGCCAGCGACGGGTTCAGCCAGCAGCGCACCAGCACGTAGAGCATGTAGAGCGTGGCCAGCAGCAGGCCGGGGAACAGCGCCCCGGCATAGAGCTTGGGCACCGAGACACCGGCCGTGGCGCCATAGAGGATCAGCATCACCGAGGGCGGGATCAGGATGCCGAGGCAGCCGCCGGCGCAGACCACGCCGGCCGAGAGCCTGGTGTCGTAGCCGGCGCGCAGCATCGCCGGGAAGGCGAGCAGCCCCATCAGCGTCACCACCGCCCCGACGATGCCGGTCGCCGTCGCGAAGATCGCGCAGGTGGCGAGCGTCGCGATGGCGAGCGAGCCCGGCACATTGCCGAGCGAGAGCTGGATCGCATGGAACAGGCGGTCGAGGATGTTCGCCCGCTCGATGATGTAGCCCATGAAGATGAACAGCGGGATCGACACCAGCACGTCGTTGGCCATCACCGAATAGGTGCGCTGGACCACGAGGTTGAACACGGTGTCGCCCATCGCCCAGTAGCCGAAGCCGACGCCGAGCGCCATCAGCGTGAAGGCGATCGGGAAGCCGAGCATGATGAAGACGATGAACAGGACGAGCATCACCACGCCCAGCTCAGGATTGCCCATTCCAAACGGCATCAGACGGTCTTCCCCGCATCCGGCGCGCCTTGGGCGGCAGCCTGTTCGAGAATGAGCTTCTCGGTTTCCTCGACATCGTGCAGCCGCGGCGGCCACTCGCCGGTGCGCAGGCAGATCACGCAGCGCGCCACCTCGGCCGCGCCCTGCAGCGTCATCAGGGCGCCGGCGATCGGGATCAGCGACTTGAAATGATAGAGCGGCGGCCCGTTCGGCGAATTCGAGGAGTGCTCGCGGATCAGCCAGGAGAAGGCCGCGAATTTGTAGCCGGCCCAGGCCAGCGCGATGATGCCGGGAAAGAAGAACAGGAAGTAGAGCGCGAGGTCGAGCCGCGCCTGCGCCCGCGGGCTCCACTGCCGATAGAGGAAGTCGCCGCGCACATGCGCGTTGCGGGCGAGCGCATAGGGCCCGGCCAGCATGAACAGCGTGCCGTAGAGGATGTAGCTGACGTCGAACGCCCATTCGGTCGGCGCCCGCAGCGCATAGCGGGAGAAGACCTCGTAGCTGATCGCCAGGGTCAGGATCAGGATCGTCCAGCCGGCGAGCTTGCCGACGGCCGTGTTGAATCGGTCGATCGCGAGGATGAAACGCATCGGCTGCTGGCCCAGTCGTCTCGAGGCAGGAGCGCGCCCGCCAAGCTTGCGGCCTGGCGGGCGCGTCGGGACGGCTCGCGCCGGCTCAGGTTTTGAAGAAATGCGTGAAGGCGAGCTCGCGCGAGGGCTCGTTCAGGCGCTGATAGGACACGGTGCGCTTGACCCAGTCCTTCTGGCTGTCGACCACCTTCTTGAAGAAGGCGTTCTCGCCGCCGAGCTTGTCGAGCACCTTGTCCCAGGCGGCGAGCTGCGCCTTGAGGATCGGCTCCGGCGTCGCCACGACGTTGACGCCCTTGCCGCGCAGCATCTCGAGATCGCGCGAATAGCGGTCGAGCGCCTTCCAGATCATGTCGGACGAGGCGGCCTCGGCGGAATATTTCACGATCGCCTTCAGCTCCGGCGAGAGGGCGTCGAACTTGCCCTTGTTGAACAGCAGCTCGAAGCTCTCCGCCGCCTGGTGGTAGCTCTGCAGCATGAACACCTTGGCGACGTCCTGGAAACCGAGGATCGAATCGGAGGAGGGGTTGTTGAACTCCGCCCCGTCGATCACCCCGCGCTCCAGCGCCGGCACGATCTCGCCGCCGGCCAGGATCGTCACCGCCGCGCCCATCTCGCGCATCAGATCGGCGGCGAGGCCGACGGTGCGGTATTTCAGCCCCTTGAAGTCGTCGGCGCTCTTCAGCTCCTTCTTGAACCAGCCGAGCGGCTGGCACGGCATCGGCCCCGAGAAGAAGCCGACCAGGTTGAGCTTGAGCTGGTTCTGGACGAGGTCGTTGTAGAGGTCGTAGCCGCCGCCATAGTTCATCCAGCCGAGGAAGTTGGTGGCGTCCCAGCCCAGCGCCGGCGGCGTGCCGAACAGCGAGAAGGCCTTGTTCTTGCCGTACCAGTAGGCGGAGACGCCATGGCCGCCGTCGAGGATGCCGGCGGCGACGGCATCCTGCATCTGGAAGGCCGGCACCACGGCGCCGGCGGCGAGCACGTCCATCTTCAGGCGCCCGCCCGACATCTCGTTGACCCGCTTGGCGAAATCGCCGGCGAATTCGTGGAAGATGTCCTTGGTCGGCCAGGTGGACTGGAACTTCCAGGTCACGGTCTGCGCCCGGCTGACCTGCGGCATCGCGATGGCGCCGGCGCCTGCCAGGCCGGCCACCTTCAGGAAATTGCGCCGGTTGGCGCGCGGTTTCATCGGCTCGGAGTTCTTCGACTCGAACGTCATGGCTCTCTCCCCAAAAGCTTCGCCGTTGGCCGGCGTGCATTGATCTGCGGCTCGGCTCGGGTGGCCGCTTGGCTTAAAGTTTAGACCGCCGAGGGAGATAGCAAGCGGAAAAGCCGGTCGACTTTAGTTGCAGGCGGAACGACTCCTGTTCCGCCGCGGAAAGAAAAAGGCGCCGCAGGAGCTGCGACGCCTCGTCGTCTCGGATCGGTCGGGAGCGCTCAGCGGCGCTTGCCGGCGACGCGCTGCTCCATGTACTGGACCGCTTCCAGCAGCACCCGGCGCGGCCGCTCGGCATCGCGCTTGGCCTGCTCGGCCTTGCGGATCGCCTCGCGCTCGGCCTCGGCCTGGCGCTCGGCCTCCTCGCGGGCGGCGCGCTCGATGGCGGCGAGCCGCTCGGCCTCGAGCCGCGCCTCTTCCTTCTTGGCCTCGCGCTCGGCGCGCGCCTGGGCGATTGCCTCGCGCTCCGCCCGCCGCTGCTGCATCACCGGATCGTCCGGCCCGGGTCGCTTCTTGAAGCGCTCGAGCAGGGCCTTCTTCGCATTGGCGGAGTTGGCTTGGCGATCGGTGAAGTGGCGGTCGTTCGGATTCTTCAAGACTGGCCTTCTGGAGTTGCTCGGGCAAGGATGCAGCCCGCGATCCTGCTCTTACGGCAAGGCGCGGGGGTGTTGTACTGAAATCAGCGCGGGGCCGGTGCGCCGGCGGCGCGGGGCTTGAGCACCTTCGGCTTCGGCGCGGCGATCAGACCTTCGCGCTGGGCCTGCTTGCGGGCGAGCTTGCGGGCGCGGCGGATGGCCTCGGCCTTCTCGCGGGCGCGCTGCTCGGACGGCTTCTCATAGGAGGCCCGGCGCTTCATCTCGCGAAACACGCCTTCGCGCTGCAATTTCTTCTTCAGAACGCGAATGGCCTGATCGACATTGTTGTCGCGCACGAGGACCTGCATCCGTTTCTCCGATCTGGCAGGAAGGAAAAAGGGTCAGGCTGAGCCCGACCCTCGATGGAATTGGCCGGTGCGGTAGCAGAATTGTGCGCGGAGCGCCAGAGCTTTTCCAGACCTTCCGCGCATGGCGCGCCCGCGTGGCGCCGCCGCACTTGGCCGGGCGCACTTGGCCGAAGGACCGGGCCATGCTCCCCTGCGCGCTCCGTCGAGGCGGGCGAGACGCCGGAAGCGGGGCCGGGATGCGCGCGGCGCTGCTTTACAATGCCGGCGATTTGGCCAAGGAACGGCGCCGGCTACCCTTCCGCCACCCATTCCCGGTCCTCAGCGTGAGCCTGCCAGCCCTCGACAAGTTCCGCCGCATCGTCGTCAAGGTCGGCTCCTCCCTGCTCGTCGACCGCGACGGCGGCCGGCTGCGCCATGCCTGGCTGGCGGCTCTGGCCGAGGATCTCGCCGAGCTGCATGGCCGCGGCGCCGATGTGCTGGTCGTCTCCTCCGGCGCGATCGCGCTCGGGCGCACGGTGCTGAAGCTGCCCTCCGGCCCCCTCAAGCTCGAGGAGAGCCAGGCGGCGGCGGCGATCGGCCAGATCGCACTCGCCCGCAACTGGTCGGAGGCGCTCGGCCATCACGGCGTCAATGCCGGCCAGATCCTGCTGACGCTGGCCGATACCGAGGAGCGCCGGCGCTATCTCAACGCCCGCGCCACGCTGGGGCGGCTGCTCGACCTGCGCGCGATCCCGGTGATCAACGAGAACGACACCGTCGCCACCTCCGAGATCCGCTATGGCGACAATGACCGGCTCGCCGCGCGCGTCGCCACCATGGCCGGCGCCGATCTGCTGGTGCTGTTCTCCGATATCGACGGGCTCTACACGGCCCCGCCGCACTCGGATCCCACCGCCGCCCATATCCCGGTGGTGCCGGCGATCACGCCGGCGATCGAGGCCATGGCGGGCGGCGCCGCCTCCGAGCTCTCGCGCGGCGGCATGCGCACCAAGATCGAGGCCGGCAAGATCGCCAGCGCCGGCGGCGCCCATATGCTGATCGCCGATGGCCGCGCCAAGAACCCGCTCCGCCGCGTCGCCGAGGGCGGGCGCTGCACCTGGTTCCTCAGCGCCTCGACGCCGGCCACGGCGCGCAAGACCTGGATCGCCGGCTCGCTCGAGCCGCGCGGCACGCTGCATGTCGACGCCGGCGCCGCCAGGGCGTTGCGCGGCGGCGCCAGCCTGCTGCCGGTGGGCGTCACCCGCGTCGAAGGCGCCTTCGGCCGCGGCGACGCCGTGGTGATCCGCGCCGCCGACGGCTCGGAGATCGGGCGCGGCCTCGTCGCCTATGACGCCCATGAGGCCGGCCGCGTGCTCGGCAGGGCCTCGCGGGACATTGAGGCGGTCCTCGGCTACGCAGGCAGGGCCGAGATGATTCACCGGGACGACATGGCGCTGCGCCTCGGCTACGATCCTGACGCGAAGTGATTTTCAGGCCGATGATAACCGACACCAGCGCCCGGCGCCTCACCGCGCCCGACAATGAGAACGGCGAGATCGCCGCGCTGATGCGCGATCTCGGCCGCGGCGCCCGCGCCGCGGCGCGCAAGGTGGCGACGGCGCCAGCCGAGCAGCGCGACGGCGCCTTGCGCGCCATGGCCGAGGCGCTGCGCCAGCGGGCTCCGGCCATCCTCGCCGCCAATCGGAGCGATCTCGAAGAAGCGCGCGCCGCCGGTCAGCCCGCCTCCTTCATCGACCGGCTCGCCCTCGATCCCGCCCGTCTCGAGGCGATCGCGCAGGCGATCGCCGATATAGCCGCCCTGCCCGATCCGGTCGGCCGGGTGCTCTCCGCCTGGACGCGGCCGAACGGGCTGCGCTTCGAGCGTGTCGCCACGCCGCTCGGCGTCGTCGCGGTGATCTTCGAGAGCCGGCCCAATGTCACCGCCGATGCCGGCGCGCTCTGCCTGAAGAGCGGCAATACCGCGATCCTGCGCGCCGGCTCCGACAGTTTCCGCACCGCGAGCGCCATCGCCTCCGCCATGCAGGAGGGGCTGGCGCAGGCCGGGCTGCCGCGCGAGGCGATCCAGCTCGTGCCGAGCCGCGACCGCGCCGCCGTCGGCGAGATCCTCGCCGGGCTGGACGGGGCCGTCGATGTGGTGGTGCCGCGCGGCGGCAAGAGCCTGGTCGCGCGCGTCCAGAGCGAGGCGCGGGTGCCGGTCTTCGCCCATCTCGACGGCAACTGCCATGTCTATGTCCATGCCGCCGCCGAGCTCGAGATGGCCCGCGAGATCGTGCTCAACGCCAAGCTGCGCCGGACCGGCGTCTGCGGCGCCGCCGAGACCCTGCTGGTCGACGAGGCCTGCGCCGCCACCCATCTCACCCCGCTGGTGACCGCTTTGCTGGACCAGGGCTGCGCCGTGCGCGGCGATGGCGCGACGCAGGCGGTCGACGCGCGCGTCACCCCGGCGAGCGATGAGGATTGGGCCACCGAATATCTCGACAAGATCATCGCTGTGCGGACCGTCCCCGGCCTGGACGCGGCGATCGCCCATATCGAGACCCACGGCTCCCACCATACCGACGCGATCGTGACGCAGGACGCGGCCGCCGCGGCCCGTTTCCTCGCCGAGGTCGATTCGGCGATCGTCCTGCACAACGCCTCGACCCAGTTCGCCGATGGCGGCGAGTTCGGCTTCGGCGCCGAGATCGGCATCGCCACCGGCCGCATGCATGCGCGTGGCCCGGTTGGCATCGAGCAGCTCTGCTCCTTCAAATACCGGGTCCATGGCCGGGGACAGGTTCGCCCGTGAGCGCCGAGGAGCTGCGCCTGCCGCCGCACGCGCCCGGTCTGCGGATCGGGCTGTTCGGCGGCACCTTCAACCCCGCCCATGCCGGCCACCGCATGGCGAGCCTCACCGCGCTGCGCAGGCTCCAGCTCGACCGGGTCTGGTGGCTGGTGACGCCCGGCAACCCGCTGAAGGACAATCACGCCCTGCCCCCGCTCCAGCAGCGGATCGCCACGGCGCGCGAGCTCGCCGACCATGCCCGCATCCATGTCACCGGCATCGAGGCGACGCTGCGCACCCGCTACACCGCCGACACGCTGCGCGCGCTGATGCGCCGCTGCCCGGGCGTGCGCTTCGTCTGGGTGATGGGCTCGGACAATCTCGCCAGCTTCCACCGCTGGAACGAATGGCGCGCCATCGCCAGGATGATGCCGATCGCGGTGATCGACCGCCCGGGCTCGACCCATCGCTCGATCGCCTCGCCCGCCGCCAACTGGATGGCGCGCTGGCGCCTGCCGGAGAATCAGGGCGCCGCCCTGCCCGTGCGCACCCCGCCCGCCTGGGTCTTCCTGCACGGCCGGCGCTCCGACTTGTCCTCGACCTATCTGCGCTCGCTCGCCGAAACCAATTGAATTCCACCCCCTCAGCGCTTAAATTGGGGGTGTCGCGCCCTGAGCGCGTCGTCACGTGAGGATACGGCTCTGAACCGTGAATCCATCGGCGAAGCGGGCACTGCGCCGCTTCCTCCGGTTGCCATGACCGACAATCCGGCTGCGTCCAGCGTCGCGCTCGCGCTCCAGGTTCTGGACGACATGAAGGCCGAGGACGCCACCGTGATCGACCTGGTCGGCAAGACCTCCCTGGCGGATGCCATGATCATCGCCTCCGGCCGGGTCAACCGCCACGTCGCCTCGATCGCGGACAGCCTCGTCGAAGCCTTCAAGAAGGCCGGCCACGCCACGCCGAAGGTCGAGGGCATGCCCGCCTGCGACTGGGTGCTGATCGATACGGGCGATCTGATCGTCCATATCTTCCGCCCCGAGGTGCGCCAGTTCTACAATCTCGAGAAGATGTGGGGAGCCGACCGGCCGCGCGAGCGCCTCGTCGGCTGATCAGGCTCCCATGCGTCTTTCGGTGATCGCGGTCGGCCGCCTCAAGGACGGGCCGGAGCGCGATCTCTGCGCCCGCTACCAGGACCGCGCGCAAGGCCTGGCACGTGGGCTCGGCCTGTCCGGCCCGGATATCGTCGAGATCGCGGAAAGCCGCGGCCGCCGCACCGATGAGCGGCGGCGCGACGAGGCGCGCCTGATCGGCGAGCGCCTGCCCGCTTCCGGGCTGGTCATCGCGCTGGACGAGCGCGGCCGCAGCCTCGATAGCGACGCCTTCGCCAAGCGCCTCGCCCAGGCGCGCGACGCCGGCACGCCCGCCGCCACCCTGCTGATCGGCGGCGCCGACGGTCTCGCCGAGGAGCTGCGTGCCCGCGCGGCGTTGGTTCTCTCCTTCGGCGCGCTGACCCTGCCGCATCAGATCGTCCGGGCTTTGGTGTTGGAACAGCTCTATCGGGCGATGACGATCATGGCCGGCCACCCCTATCATCGCGCATGATCACTCGACGCACAGCGCTGATTCGCCGCGCCGGCCTCTGCGCCCTGCTGCTGGCGACCCCCGCGGCGGCCCAGATTGTTCGCGACCCCGGCCAGCTCACGCCGGAACGCGAGCAGAAGCTGCAGGAGAAGCTCGCCCGCGAGGCCGAGCTCAAGGCCATCGAGCAGCGCCTCGCCGGCAATGCCGAGGCGCGGGCCAGGCTGGAAGCTGAGATCGCCGGCATTCGCGCCGACCGCGCCCGCCTCAACCAGGCCCTGGTCGACACGACCGCTCGCACCCAGGCGGCCGAGGGGCGCGTCGCCGCGCTCGAGCAGCGGCTGACGCTGCTGCAGGGCAGCGAGACCGCGATCCGGCGCTCGCTGGAGAGCCGGCGCGGGCTGATCGGCGAGGTGCTCGCGGCGCTGCAGCGCATCGGCCGGCGCCCGCCCCCGGCGGTGCTGGTGCGGCCCGAGGATATTCTTGAGGCCGTGCGCGCCTCGATGCTGCTGGGGGCGGTGGTGCCCGATTTGCGCCAGGAGATCGCCATCCTGGCCACCGATCTCGGCGAGCTGGTGCGGCTGCGCGAACGCATCGCCGGCGAACGCAAGGCGATCAGCGCCGAGATGGAGTCCCTCGCCGGCGAGCGCCAGCGCCTCGCCTCGCTGGTCGAGGCGAGGCGAAGCCGCGAGGCCAGCGCCGCCCAGGATATCGAGCAGCAGCGCGCCGCCGGCGCCGAGCTCGCCCTCCAGGCGAAGACGCTGCGCGATTTCGTCGAGCGGATCGAGAAGGACATCACCGCCGCCAATCGCGCCGCCGAGGCCGCGCGCCGGGCGATCGAGGAGCAGACGCAGGAGCAGCGCCAGCGCATGGCCCAGCTCGCCTTCCGCGATCCGGCCAGGCTGGCGCCCAAGGCCGCCTTCCAGGAGCTGCGTGGCATGCTGCCGCTGCCGGTCGCCGGTTCACAATTGCGTGGATTTGGCGCCGCCGACGAATTAGGGGCTCCGGCCCGCGGAATTTCGCTGTCCACCCGCCCCAATGCCGTGGTTTCGTCACCTTCGGATGGCTGGGTGGTCTATGCTGGACCGTTCCGGTCCTTCGGCCAACTCTTGATCCTCAATGCCGGCAATGGTTACTATATTCTCCTTGCCGGCATGCAGCGCATCGACGTTTCGCTGAATCAGTTTGTGCTGGCGGGCGAACCGGTTGCACAGATGGGCGAGACCACCGAGGCGGCCGCGACGAATGTGGGAGCGGGGACCGGCGAGCCGGTCCTTTATGTCGAGTTCAGGAAAGACGGCGTCTCGATCGATCCGACGCCGTGGTGGACGAAATCGCAAGGCGAAAAGGTTCGCGGATGATGCGCAAGGTCTCTCTCGTTCTGGTCGGCGCCATCGCCGGCGCGGGCCTCACCGGTCTCGCCACCCAGACGAAGCTCCTGTCCTCGACCAGCGCGGTCGCGGCTTCGGCTGAAGTCTATCGCAGCCTCAATCTGTTCGGAGACATCTTCGAGAAGATCCGCACCGACTATGTCGAGAAGCCGGACGAGCAGAAGCTGATCGAGGCCGCCATCAACGGCATGGTCTCCTCGCTCGATCCGCATTCGGCCTTCCTGGACGCCAAGAGCTTCCGGGACATGGATATCGACATGCGCGGCCAGTTCGGCGGGCTCGGCATCGAGGTCACGATGGAGGAAGGCGTCCTCAAGGTCGCCAAGCCGATCCGCGATACGCCCGCCGCCAAGGCCGGCATCCTGGCCAACGACATCATCCGCCAGATCGACGGCGAGCAGGTCAAGGGGCTGAGCCTCAACCAGGCCGTCGAGAAGATGCGCGGCATCATCAACACCCAGGTCAAGCTGACGATCGAGCGCCCGGGCAAGACCGAGCCGCTGGAATTCACCCTCACCCGCTCGAACATCGTCGTGCCGGCGGTGGAGGAGCGCGTCGAGAACGATGTCGGCTATATCCGTATCGGCACCTTCAGCGAGCAGACCTATGAGGGGCTGCGCAAGGCGATCGACAAGGTCAACGCCGATATCGGCGCCGACAAGCTCAAGGGCTACATCATCGACCTGCGCAACAACCGCGGCGGCCGGCTCGACCAGTCGGTGCTGGTCTCCGACGCCTTCCTCGATCGTGGCAAGATCGTCTCGACGCGCGGCCGCAATGCCGAGGAGACTCAGGTCTTCAACGCCAAGGGCGGCGACCTCGCCAAGGGCAAGCCGATCGTCGTGCTGATCAACGGCTCCTCGGCCTCGGCGGCCGAGATCGTCGCCGGCGCCCTTCAGGACCACAAGCGCGCCACCGTGATGGGCTCGCGCTCCTTCGGCAAGGGCTCGGTGCAGACCGTGATCCGCCTCGGCGACAATGGCGGCCTGCGCCTGACCACCGCCCGCTACTACACGCCGTCCGGCAATTCGATCCAGGCCAAGGGCATCAGCCCGGATATCGAGATCATCCAGGACGTGCCGGCCGAGCTGAAGGACAAGGTCGAGAACAAGGGCGAGGCCTCGCTCAAGGGCCATCTGCGCAATGGCGACGGCAAGGAGGAGCAGGCCGGCTCTCCCTCCTATGTCCCGGCCGATCCGGCCAAGGACACCCAGCTGACGGCGGCGCTGAATCTCCTGCGCGGCGTCAAGAAGGACGCCGCTGTCGTCCCGGCTCCGGAGCCCGCACCCGAGGCCCCCAAGCCGAACTGATCTCGGTCGGTCCACATGATTTCGACGGCGGCAGGTCAGCGATTGTTTCCGCTGCCGCCGATTGCCGATTGATTCCGGCTCGAATCATCCGACTCTAGCGCCGCGGACTGATTCGCGTCCGCGATCTCAGTGAGGACGGCGCGTTTTGGCCGGAATGCCGCGCAGCGATCTCGACCAGCCGCTCGGGCAGGCGAAGCGCAAGCCCGCGCGCGCCGCCTTCGGGCGCTGGTTCTGGCGCGGGCTTTCGGGCGCGCTCGGGGCGCTCCTCGTCGGCCTCCTGCTCTATGCGGCGCTGAAGCGCGACCCCGATGGCGGCGAGCCGATCGCGACCGCCGCGATCCGCGAGCGCCCCCCTGCCGAGGAGATCGCCAAGGCGCCCGAGCCGGCGCAGCCGCAAGAGCGGACGCGCGCCAATGCCAGCCAGCTGGAGAACCAGTCCGGCGTCACCGTGGTCCGGCCGGGCTCCGAAGCGCCCGGCGCGATCGTGATCACCATTCCCGACGATGGCATCGTCAGGCTTGCTCCGGCCCCCGACCAGCGCCTCGTCGAGCGCACGCGCCACGGTTTCCTGCCCAAGGTCGGGCCCGAGGGGGCGACGCCGGCGCAGGTCTATGCCCGGCCGCTCGGCCCCGCGCCGGCGACCAAGCCGGCCGGCCGCGTCGCCATCCTGATCGGCGGCCTCGGCATCAGCCAGAGCTCGACCAGCGAGGCGATCTCGCGCCTGCCGGGCCCGATCTCCCTCGCTTTCGCGCCTTACGGCACCGAGCTGGAGAAAACCGTCCAGCGGGCGCGCAGCGAAGGCCATGAGGTCTTCCTGCAGGTGCCGATGGAGCCTTTCGACTATCCCGACAACGATCCCGGCCCGCATACGCTGCTGACCGGGCCGAGGGGCTCGGACAATCTCGACCGGCTGCATTGGGCGCTCGGCCGTTTCACCGGCTATGTCGGCATCGTCAATTTCCTGGGCGGGCGTCTCACCGCCGATGACGCGGCTCTCTCGCCGCTGCTGCGCGAGCTCGCCTTGCGGGGGCTGATGGTGATCGACGACGGCTCCTCGCCGCGCAGCCTGCTCGCCTCGTCGGCGGCCAAGGCCCAGATTCCCGCTCTGAAGGCGGATCTCTCGCTCGACGGCATCGCGCGGGCCGAGGCGATCGACAAGGAGCTGCAGCGTCTCGAGACGCTGGCGGGCGAGCGCGGCGCCGCGGTCGCGACCGCGAGCGCCTTGCCGGTCACCCTGGACCGGATCGCCCGCTGGGCCCGCACCCTCGAGGCGAAGAACATCCAGCTCGTGCCGGTCAGCGCCGCGCGCGCATTCCGCAATCCCTCGACGACCGGCGCCCTGCGATGACCAATCCCCCTTCCGGCTATCGCCCCTGCGTCGGCATCGCCCTGTTCAACCCCGCCGGCCTCGTCTTCGTCGCGCGGCGCGCCGATCGCAGCCAGGGCGAGCACACCGCGCCGGGCCATGAATGGCAGATGCCGCAAGGCGGCATCGATCCGGGCGAGCAGCCGATCGAGGCCGCCTATCGCGAGCTCAGGGAAGAGACCAATGTCAGCTCGGTCTCGCTGCTGGCGGAAGCGCCGGACTGGCTGAGCTATGATCTGCCGCCCGAGATCATCAAACAGGCCTGGCGCGGCAAATATCGCGGCCAGGCCCAGAAATGGTTCGCCTTCCGCTTCGACGGCGACGAGAGCGAGATCGATATCGCCGCGCCCGCCGGCGGCCACAAGCCGGAATTCGATTCCTGGCGCTGGGCCCGGCTCGCGGACACGCCCGAGCTGATCATCCCCTTCAAGCGCCAGGTCTATCGCGAGGTCGCGCGTCTCTTCGCGGGGCTGGCGCGCTAAAGAGGGCGGCCATGACATGCGGCGCTCTCCCGGGGATCGTCCGCGCTGTCACGAAACGCTTACATGCACGTCCGATTCTGTCGGGATGACTGATTCGATCGACAGGCTCCACCGAGCCGTGCTGGCTGCCCGCCTTGACGACCCCGCTTTGTCGCGCACCGCCAAGCTGGCGCGCGACGGCCTGCCGAAAATGGCCAAGAAGCTTGCCGAGGAGGCGGTCGAGACCGGCATCGAGGCGCTCCAGGGCGATCGCCCCGCGGCGATCCGCGAGAGCGCCGATCTTCTCTATAATCTCGTCGTGCTCTGGAGCGAGCTCGGCATCGCCCCGGCCGATATCTGGCGCGAGATGGACCGGCGCGAAGCGCTCTACGGAATTGCCGAGAAGCTTCCGAAGCGGCCGGGCAAGCCCCCGCCGGTATCGGTCGCAGAACGGGCTTGCCAAGCCGGGCGGGACTCGCTAAGTCAGCCTCCGTCAGCCGATCGCGGCCTTAAACCGCTTGCTGGCACGCGCCCGTAGCTCAGCTGGATAGAGCATCAGACTACGAATCTGAGGGTCAGAGGTTCGAATCCTTTCGGGCGCGCCATCTCCTTTCATTGACATCGCCGGTCATAGTCGAGGGCGCCGAAGCTTTGCTTCGGCGCTCTTTTTGCGTCTGGGCCGTGGCCCGCCGCCATCGGCCCGACAAATCATCTTGTCGCGGCTCCGGCGATCGGCTTGTATGACTGTATCCACTGATACAGCCGGCCGGGAGGGCCCGCTTGAGCTTCGCATCCGGACATCGCTCGGCGACGGCGCAGGACGAGGCTTACCGGGCCTTGCTGCGCGATATCCGCAGCGGCCGCTACCAGCCGGGCGAGCGCCTCATTCCCGAGACCATCGCCCGCGCGCTCGCGATGAGCCGCATGCCCGTCCGTGAGGCCTTTCAGCGCCTCGCCAATGAGGGGCTGGTGGTGATCCGGCCCAATCGCGGCTGCGTGGTCTCCGGCCTGACCATCGAAGAGATCTATGAGAGCTTCGAGATCCGCTCGGTTCTGGAAGGGCTGGCGGTGCGCCTCGCCATGCCGCGCGTCACCGGCGCCGTGCTGGCCGAGCTCGACGATCACCTGGCGCGCATGCACCGGGCGGGAGCCGCCGGCGGCGGCGACTGGCTGGCCCGCCATCAGGACTTCCACGGCTATATCGCCAATCTGAGCCAGCGCCCCAAGCTGATCGCCCAGATCGCGGCGCTGCATATCGCGGTCGAGCCCTGGATGCGGGTCTGGCTGCATCATGTCGCCCAACCCGCCACCGCGACACAGCGCCAGAACGAGATCGTCGAGGCGATCCGCAGCGGCGATGCCGGCCATGCCGAGACGGTGATGCGCGACCATGTGCTGCGCACCGCCTCCAAGCTCGCCGATTTTCTGCGCAGCCGCACCGCGACACCACACGAATCCAGGGGATCAGCATGGACAGACGCCAGTTTCTGAAGGCCTCCGCCGGCCTCGCCGCCCTCCCCGCCGCGCCGCATCTCGCCCGCGCGCAGGACGCCAGGACCTTGCGCTTCGTGCCCTATTCGGATGTCGCGATCATCGATCCGATCTGGACCAACGGCTATTCGACCCGCACTCATGCGCTGCTGGTCTGGGATACGCTCTACGGGCTCGACGAGAGGCTGCAGCCGCACCCGCAGATGGTCGAGGGGCATGTCGTCGAGGACGACGGCAAGCGCTGGACGCTGACGCTGCGGCCCGGCCTCGTCTTCCATGACGGCAGCAAGGTGCTCGCCCGCGACGCCGTCGCCTCGATTCGGCGATGGGGCGCGCGCGACACCTTCGGCCAGGCTCTGATGGCGGCGACCGACGAGCTCTCCGCGCCGGACGACCGCACCATCCTGTTCCGGCTCAACAAGCCCTTCCCGCAACTCCCGGCGGCGCTGGCCCGGCCGAGCGCGCTCGTCGCCGCGATCATGCCGGAGCGCCTCGCCCAGACCGACCCGTTCAAGCAGATTCCGGAGGCGATCGGCAGCGGTCCCTATCGCTATCTGACCAGCGAGCGCATCTCCGGCGCGCGTCATGTCTATGCCAGGCACGAAGCCTATGTCCCGCGCCCGAGCGGCACGCCCAGCTTCACCGCCGGTCCCCGCACGCCCTATCTCGACCGGATCGAGTTCAACGTCATGCCGGACCCGGCGACGGCGATCTCCGCGCTGCAGACCGGCGCCGTCGACTGGGTCGAGCAGCCGATCATCGATCTGCTGCCGCTGCTGCGCCAGGACCCCAACATCGTGGTCGAGGTCAAGGATCCCACCGGAATGGCCGGGCAGATCCGGCTCAACCATACCCAGGCGCCCTTCAACAATCCGGCGATCCGCCGCGTCATCCTGAAGGCGATCGACCAGCAGGAATGCATGAACGCGGTCTGCGGCGGCGATCCGAAGGTCGAGCGCGTCAGCACCGGCTTGTTCCCGAACGGCTCGCCTTACGCCTCGGACGCGGCCGCCGCGCTGAAGACCTCGCCCAAGGATTTCGGCAGGCTCAAGGAGGAGCTGGCCGCCGCCGGCTACAAGGGCGAGCGCATCGTTTTCCTCGCCGGCCAGGACGTGCCGCGCATCGCCCTCGTCGCCGAAGTCGCCGCCGATGCGCTGCGCCGGATCGGCGGCAATGTCGACTTCATCGCCGCCGATTGGGGCACGGTGCTGCAACGCATCAGCAATCGCCGCCCGGTCGAGGAAGGCGGTTGGAGCTGCTATGTCACCTATTGGTCGGGCATCGATCTCGGCTCGCCGGCCACCAACTCCTCGATGCGCGGCAACGGCGCCAAGGGCGGCCCGGGCTGGCCCGACAGCCCGCAGATCGAGGCCTTGCGCGCCCGCTTTCTCGAGGCGGGCGATCTCGCCCAGCAGAAGGCGATCGCCCGCGAGATCGAGCTGCAGGCCTTGCAGGATGTGCCCTATGTGCCGGCCGGCCAGTATTTCCAGCCGGTCGCCTATCGCAAGAACCTGACCGGCATGCTCTCGGGCGTCCCGGTCTTCACCAATCTGCGCAAGGGCTGACGCCCGCGCCGGCACTCTCCACCGAACCTTCCGACGAAAGCCCATCATGCGCGATTTCGAACTGCCGGGACGCTCCCTCGCCATCAGCCGCAATGCCATGGCGGCCACCTCGCACCCGGCCTCGACGCTCGCCGCGCTCGACATCCTCAAGGCCGGCGGCACCGCCATGGATGCGGCGATCGCCGCCTGCGCCGTGCAATGCGTGGTCGAGGCGGGCTCGACCGGCATCGGCGGCGACTGCTTCATGCTCTATGCGCGCGGCGGCGGCACCGATGTCCTCGCCTATAACGGCTCGGGCCGCACGCCGGCTGCCGCCACGCTCGACTGGTATGAGAAGGCCGGCATCACCACGCTGGAACGGCATTCCCCGCATGTCGTCACCGTGCCCGGCGCCGTCGACGCCTGGACGCGTCTCAACAAGGACCATGGCCGCCTGCCGCTCGCCGAGGTGCTGGCGCCGGCGATCGGCTATGCCCGCGACGGCTATGCGCTGACCCCGCGCACCGCCTTCGATCTCGCCGGCCAGCGCGACACCGTCATCCGGGACGCCAATGCCGCCGCGACCTTCCTGATCGAGGGGCAGGCGCCTGCCGCCGGCACGGTGCAGCGCCAGCCTGCCCTGGCCGCGACGCTGGAGGCGATCGGGCGCGAGGGCCGCGACGCCTTCTATCGCGGCGAGATTGCGCAGGAGATGGTCGATTATCTCGAGGCCGCCGGCGGCCTGCACACGCTGGAGGACTTCGCCGCCGCCGAGGGCGAATATGTCACGCCCGTCAGCGCGACATTCCGCGGCCGCACGGTCTACGAGTGCCCGCCGAACGGCCAGGGCATCATCGCGCTGCTGATCATGAAGATACTCGAGCGCTTTCAGCCGAAGGGTGGCCCGCTCGCCGTCGAGAACCTGCATATCGAGCTGGAGGCGACCCGCCTCGCCTATGCCGCGCGCGACCGCTTCCTGGCCGACCCCGCCAAGGCGCAGGTCCCGGCCGAGCACCTGCTCTCGGATGCGCTGGCCGACGAGCTCGCCGGCCTGATCGACCCGCAGCGCGCGCTCGACCCGCTGCCCAGCATCCCCGGCGGCGCCGAGCACAAGGACACGGTCTATATCTGCGTCGTCGACAAGGATCGGAACGCGGTTTCCTTCATCAACTCGATCTTCTCGCCCTATGGCAGCGGGCTGATGACGAAGAAGTCCGGCGTGCTCTTCCACAATCGCGGGCAGAGCTTCGTGCTGAAGCAGGGCCATCCCAACGCGATCGGCCCGCGCAAGCGCCCGATGCACACCATCATCCCCGGAATGCTGGCGCAGGACGGCCGCGTCGTGATGCCCTTCGGCGTGATGGGCGGGCACTATCAGGCGATGGGCCATGCGCATCTGCTGGCGAAGCTGTTCGACCACGGGCTCGATCTGCAGGAGGCGATCGATCTGCCGCGCCTGTTCCCGCTGCCCGGCACCAACACGGTCGAGATCGAGGCGCGCCTGCGCGAGGCGGCCGGCCCGGCGCTCGCCGCGCGCGGCTACGATGTGCAGCCGCCGAAGACGCCGATGGGCGGCGCCCAGGCGATCTGGATCGACTGGGACAAGGGCACGCTCACCGGCGGCTCCGACCCGCGCAAGGACGGCTGCGCGCTCGGCTACTGACGCCGCGCGCGGCCGTCCTGCATCCGGCGCCCTCGACAGCGCCGGCGATCCCGGCCAGCTTCTCCTGAGAACAAGTCGAGGGAGGCGCGGGCATGGCAGGCAAGGACGAGACGGCGCGCGGCATCGCCGGCGGGCTGACCAATTATGGCGACCCGGACTTCGCCGCCTATCTGCGCCGCTCCTTCGCCCGCTCCATGGGCTATTCCGACGAGGCGCTGGCGCGGCCGATCGTCGGAATCGCCAACACCTATAGCGGCTTCAACAACTGCCACCGGCATTTTCCGGAGCTGCTCGAGGCGGTCAAGCGCGGCGTGCTGATGGCCGGCGGCCTGCCGGTCGAGTTCCCGACGATCTCGCTGGGCGAGGTCTTCCTCAATCCGACCAGCCTGAAATTCCGCAATCTCATGGCGATGGGCACCGAGGAGATGATCCGCGCCCAGCCGATCGACGCCGTCGTACTGATGGGCGGCTGCGACAAGACAGTGCCGGCGCAGCTGATGGCGGCGCTCTCGGCCAATGTCCCGACCGTGCAGCTCGTCGCAGGCCCGATGTCGACCGGGCGCCATAGGGGCGAGCGGCTCGGCGCCTGCACCGATTGCCGCCGCTTCTGGGCGCGCTTCCGCGCCGGCGAGATCGACCGCGAGGAGATCGAGGTGGTGGAGGGCCGTCTCGCCACCACCGCCGGCACCTGCGCGGTGATGGGCACGGCCTCGACCATGGCCTGCATCGCCGAGACGCTGGGGCTCGCCCTGCCGCGCTCGGCGGCGATCCCGGCCGTTCATGCCGACAGGCTGCGCTGCGCCGAGGAGAGCGGCAAGCGCGCCGTCGGGCTGATCGGCACGCAGACCTTGCTGCCCCGCCACATCGTCACGCAGAAGGCGGTCGAGAATGCCTGGCGGGTGCTGCTGGCGATCTCCGGCTCGACCAATGCCGTGGTGCATCTGACCGCCATCGCCCGCCGGGCCGGCATCAAGGTCGACCTCAACCGCCTCAATCGGCTCTCGGACGAGACGCCGGTGCTGGTGAATCTCAAGCCGGTCGGCGACAACTATATGGAGGACTTCTTCGCCGGCGGCGGCGTGCCGGCGGTGCTGCGCGAACTGCGCGATCTCCTCCACCTCGATTGCCTGACCGTCACAGGCAAGACGCTCGGCGAGCTGATCGAGGAGCCGCTGCTCGACCAGGTGGACCGCACGATCATCCGCTCGCGCGCCGAGCCGGTCGATCCCGATGGCGGGCTGGTCGCGGTGTTCGGCTCGCTGGCGCCGCGGGGCGCCATCGTCAAGCGCGCCGCCGCCGAGAAGCGCCTGCTCGAGCATGAGGGCCGCGCCGTGGTGTTCTCCTCGCTGGAGGACCTCGCCGCCCGGATCGACGCGCCCGATCTCGATGTCGGCCCCGACGATATTCTGGTCCTGCAGAATGCCGGGCCGAAAAGCGCCGCCGCCATGCCTGAAGCCGGCTATCTGCCGATCCCGCGCAAGCTGGCCGCCACGGGCGTCAAGGACATGGTGCGGATTTCCGACGCGCGCATGTCCGGCACCGCCTATGGCGCGATCGTGCTGCATGTCGCGCCGGAAGCGGCGATCGGCGGCCCGCTCGCCCTCGTCCGCGACGGCGACCGGATCCGGCTCAGCGTCGCCGAGCGCCGGCTCGATCTGCTGGTGGACGAGGCGGAGCTGGAGGCGCGCCGCCGGGCCCTGCCGCAGGCCCCTGCCGTGCAGCGCCGCGGCTATGACCGGCTCTATGACGCGCATGTCCTGCAGGCGGACGAGGGCGTCGACTTCGACTTCTGCTGAACCGCGCGCCGTTCCCGCTCAGGCGAGATGGCAGGCGAGCTCCAGCGCGCCCTCGGCGCGCAGCGCCGGAGCCTCGCTCCGGCAGCGCTCGGCGACCAGGGCGCAGCGCGGATGGAAGGCGCAGCCCGGCGGCGGCGCGATCGGGCTCGGCACCTCGCCAGACATCGGCCGGCGCTGGCGATTGGGCTTCTCGACATCCGGGATCGTGTCGAGCAGCAGCCGCGTATAGGGATGCCGCGGCTGCCCGAACACCGTCTCGGCCGGCCCGCTCTCGACGAAGCGGCCGAGATACATGATCGCGAGATGATCCGACATGTGCCGGACCACCGAGAGATTATGGCTGATGAACAGATAGGTCAGCCCGAACTGCTTCTGCAGCCTGACCATCAGGTTCAGGATCTGCGCCTGCACGGAGACGTCGAGCGCCGAGGTCGGCTCGTCGCAGACCAGGAAATCCGCCTCGGTCGCCAGCGCCCGGGCGATCGAGATGCGCTGGCGCTGGCCGCCGGAGAATTCATGCGGGAAGCGCTGGGCGTCCAGCCGCGACAGGCCGACCGTTTCCAGCAGGTCGCCGACGCGCCCGGCCGTCTCGGTCTCGCTCGCGCGCAGCTTCAGCTCGCGGATCGGCTCGGCGATGATGTCGCCGACGCGCCAGCGCGGATTGAGCGAGGCGTAAGGGTCCTGGAAGATCATCTGCACGCGCGGCGGGCCGAAGCTGCCATCGGCGCGGCGGATATCGTGGAAATGCAGCAGTCCCTGCGTCGGGCGCTGAAGACCGACGACCATGCGCGCCAGCGTCGACTTCCCGCAGCCGGATTCGCCGACGATGCTGAAGGTCGTGCCGCGCGCCACCTTGAAGGAGACATTCTCCACCGCCCGCAGGATGCGGCGCGGCTCGCGTGAGAACAGGCGCGTCAGCGCCGGGGCCGAGACATCGAAGCGGCAGGAGGCGCCGCGCACCTCCAGGATGGTCTGCGCCTCAGCCATGGGCCGCCTCCAGCGGGAAATGGCAGGCGGCGGCATGGGCCGCGCTCGGCAGGCCCGGTCGATGCTCGCGGCACAGGCCGGTGGCGAGGCCGCAGCGCGGATTGAAGGCACAGCCCGGCGGGATCGCGTTCAGGCGCGGCATCGCCCCGTCGATCTGGCTGAGATGCTGGTTGCGGCGGTGGACGCTCGGGATCGAGGCCATCAGCCCGGCCGTATAGGGATGGCGAGGGCGGCGCGTCACCTGCTCGACCGGTCCGATCTCGACGATGCGGCCGGCATACATCACCGCGACGCGGTCCGCCGTCTCGGCGATCACGCCCATATCGTGGGTGACCAGCATGATCGCCGTGCCGTGCTCGCGGCAGAGCCGCTTCAGCAGCGTGGTGATCTGCGCCTGGATCGAGACGTCGAGCGCCGTGGTCGGCTCATCGGCGATGACGAGCTGCGGCTCGGCGCAGAGCGCCAGCGCGATGACCACGCGCTGGCGCATGCCGCCTGAGAACTGATGCGGATAATGGTCGATCCGCGTCTCGGCGGCCGGAATCCCGACCTCCTTCAGCAGCTCCAGCGCGCGCCGGCGCGCCGCCGCCTTGCCGATCGGCAGATGGGTGGTGATCGTCTCGACCAGCTGCTCGCCGACCGTCAGCAGCGGATGCAGCGAGGTCAGCGGATCCTGGAAGATCGCGCCGATCTTGCGTCCACGCAGCAGGCGCATGGCCTCGGCCGGCAGGTTGTCGATGCGCTCGCCGGCGAGGCGGATCTCGCCGCCGGCCAGCCGCCCCGGCGGGTCGAGCAGCCCGATCACCGCGGTCCCCGTCAGCGATTTGCCGGCGCCCGATTCGCCGACGACGCCCAGGACCTCCCCTGGCGCGATCTCGAAGGAAACCCCGTCGAGCGCCGTCAGTGGCCCGCGTCGCCCGTCGAAGACGATGCGCAGATCCACGACCGAGAGCAGCGCCTCGCCGGCGTTCACCGGCCGCCCTCCCTGGTCTCGACCGGGTAGCTCGACGAGAAGATCTCGCCCACCGGCGGGTGCTGGTGGGTGCGCTGCGGATAGCGCCTCATCAGCCCCTCGAACTGCGCCTGGGCGCGCGCTTGATCGGCCGCCTCGTCGACGCCGGGGATCGCCCGCTCTTCCATCACGAAGCGTCCGTCGATGATCACGGTCGAGACATCGCGGCCATGGCCGGCGAGCAGCATGGTCTGGATCGGGTCGATCACCTGGCAAAGATGCGGTCGGTCGAGATCGAACACGGTGATGTCGGCGCGCGCGCCCGGCTGCAGCCTGCCGAGATCGGGCCGGCCGAGCGCATCGGCTCCGCCGATCGTCGCCGCATCGTAATAGTCCTCGCTGCGCACCGCCGTGGCGCTGCCGGCGAGGGTCCGGGCGAGGATCATGCCGACCTGCATGTTCATGATCATGTCGGGCGGGCTGGTATCGGTGCCCATGCCGATCGTCAGGCCCATCGCCCGGTAGCGCCCGAAATGATCGATCGCATTGCCGTGCCGCCCCGAGACCAGGGGGCAATGCACGATCGCCGCCCCGGCATCGCGGATGATCTCCAGATCGCGCCCCGGCCGCTCGACGAGGCGGCTGCCGGAGACCACGGTGCCATGCGGCAGCAGGCAGCGCTCGTTGAGAAAGCCGAGGCTCGCCAGCCATTCCGGCGGGCTCATCCCGTGCTGGGCCAGCACGAGATCATATTCGATCTTCGACTGGCAGCAGTGCAGGCGCACCGGCACGTCGAGCTCGCGCGCGGCGGCGGCCGTGCGGCGCAGCAGCGTGGCGGTCGAGGTCTCGATCCGGTCCGGCGCCAGCATGCCCCGGATCAGCCCGCCGGCGGCGCCGTCATGGCGGCGGCAGAAATCGATCGCGCCGTCGAGCTCGGCGAGGCCGCGATCCTCGTCGTAATGCGTGACGATCCGCCCATCCGCCTCGACCAGCTGGTTGCCGGTCCGATAGGCCGGGCCGAGATAGGCGCGCAGGCCCAGGGCGGCGGCGGCCTCCGCCGCATCCTCGAACTCCTCGGGCGTCTCGCCCCAGGCCCGATAGAACAGCGAGGCGATCGGCAGCGCCGTGGTGATCCCGTTGCGGATCAAAGTCGCGAAGGCGTGCTTCTTCTGGAAGGCCAGCTCCTCGCGCGAATACATCTCGTAGGGGCCGGACTCGAGATAGCTGCGCGGCCAGACGCGGCCCTTCTTCCAGGCCGGCTGGTTGTCATAGGCCAGGATGGTGGTGTCGAGATCGGAGAGTGCGTCGAGATCGACGAAGCCCGGGCCGATCACGGCATTGCCATAGTCGATCCGCCGCGCCACCTCGCCCGGAAAACCATGGCCGGTGAAGACCACTGCGCCGTCCTCGAAGACGATCTCGCCATGCTCGTAGAGCCGATGCCGGCCCTGCGCATGGCCGACCAGCCAGCGCGCGGTCAGCAGGATGCGCCCTTCGGGGCGTTTTGCGGCCTGCAATGTCACGGCGCGGCCCTCACCGACACCCCGTCGCGCGCGACGATCCTGCCGCGCTTGATCACGCGGCGCTTGGGCGAGCGGGTGACGATCGCCTCGGCGACCGTCTCGCCGGGCAGGACCACCAGATCGGCCGTGCAGCCGACCGACAGCCCGTAATCGGCGACCTCCATCACCTTGGCGCCCTCGACGGTGCAGACCTCGAGCGCCAGCCTGAGCTCGTCGTTGCGGCGGAAATTGTTGCGCAGCCCGACGAACATCGCCCGCTCCAGCATGTCCGCATTGCCATAGGGACCCCAGGTGTCGCGGATGCCGTCCGAGCCGGAGCAGACGCGCACGCCGGCCTGCAGCAGCTTCTTCACCGGCGGCGCCGGCCGGCTCGCCGGCGCGGTCGTCATGATCGCGATGTCGAGCTCGGCGAGCTGCTCGATCAGCGGATCGATCAGCGCCGGGTCCGGGGTGCCCAGGCAGAAGGCATGGCTGACCGTGACCTTGCCCTTCATGCCGAGCGCCCGCGTGCGCTCGATGATCATGTCCATCGAGAAGGCGCCGACCTCGCCCGGCTCGTGCAGATGGATGTCGAGCGGCTTGCCATGGCGCTGGCAGAGGCCGAACACCACGTCGAGATGGCCCTTGGGGTCCCGGTCGATCGTGCAGGGGTCGAGACCGCCGACGACCTCGCAGCCGGCCTGCATCGCCCGCTCCATCAGCTCCAGCGTGCCCGGGCGGCGCAGCAGCCCCGATTGCGGGAAGGCGACCAGCTCGATGTCGACGATGTCGCGATAGGCGTCGCGCGTCGCCATGACCCCCTCGACGCCCCACAGCCCATGCTCGGTGTCGACATCGACATGGCTGCGGATATGGGTCGAGCCCATCAGCGAGGACTGGATGCTCTGGCGCGCCGATTGGCGGGCGGGATCGATATCCAGCCGCCTCTTGTTCATCCGCTCATTGTCGATCTTGTCGAGCAGCTTCGGGCCGACCTCGTTGACATACCAGGGCTGGCCCCACAGGCTCTTGTCGAGATGGGTATGCGCCTCGACCAGGCCGGGGATCGCGATCTCGCCGCGCCCGTCCTCGACGGCGACGCCCGCCGGCGCGGCGAGCTCCGCGCCGATCTCGGCGATCCTGCCGTCCCTGATCAGCAGATCGACGCTCTCGCCGGCATAGGGCCGGACATTGCGCAGCAGCAGCGAAGCGGTCATCGCATCATCCTTCGTCGTCTCGTTCGTCGTCACCGCAGCTTCGGGTTCAGCGCGTCGCGCAGCCAGTCGCCGAGCAGGTTGACCGAGAGCACGATCAGCCCGAGCTGCAGCGAGGGGAAGACGACCAGCCACCAGGAGCCGGAGAACAGATACTGGTTGCCGATGCGGATCAGCGTGCCGAGCGAGGGCTGCGTGATCGGCATGCCGACGCCGAGGAAGGACAGGGTCGCCTCCGACAGGATCGCCAGGCCCAGATTGAGCGTCGCCGCCACCATCACCGGGGTCAGCGTGTTCGGCAGGATGTGCCGGCGCATGATCCGCGCGGCCGAGACCTTGATGATGCGGGCCGCCAGCACATACTCCTTGCGCCGCTCGACCATGGTCGAGGCCCTGACGGTGCGCGCATATTGCACCCAATTGGTCAGCGAGATCGACAGCACCAGCACGGCTGCCGCGAAGGGCTCGCGCAGCTCCGGCGGCAGCAGGCCGCGGAAGACCGCCGAGACCAGGATCGCCATCAGCAGGGTCGGGATCGACAGGACGGTGTCGCCGATCCGCATCAGGAAATTGTCGATCCGTCCGCCATAGAAGCCGGCGACCAGCCCGATCGTCACGCCGATCGCCATCGAGACCAGCACCGCCGAAAAGCCGATGATCAGCGAGACGCGCGTGCCGTAGAGGATGGCGGAGAGCACGTCCCGCCCCTGCGGATCGGTGCCGAGCAGGAAGGGCAATTCGCCATCGGCCGACCAGATCGGCGGGATCTCGGCCTTGTCGATGAAGATCTGGGCGAGGTCGTGCGGGTCCTGCGGGGCGATCAGCGGGCACAGCAGCGCCGTCAGGATCAGCGCCGCCAGCACCAGCGCCGACAGCCAGGCGGCCGGCGTGCGCCGGAAGCTCCAGCCGACATCGCTGTCGAGGAAGCGGCGGATCAGCCCCGGCCTGGCGATCTCAGCGGGCATTGGCGGCTCCCGAGATCGCATCCTCGCGCAGGCGCGGATCGACCCAGGCGTAAGCGAGGTCGACCAGCGTGTTGAGGCTGACGAAGATGAAGGAGACGACGATCAGATAGGCCGCCATCACCGGGATATCGACGAAGGTCACCGCCTGGACGAAGAGCAGGCCCATGCCCGGCCATTGGAAGACCGTCTCCGTCACCAGCGCGAAGGCGATCAGATTGCCGATCTGCAGCCCGGTGACGGTGATCACCGGCATCAGGCAATTGCGCAGCGCATGGCGGAAATGGATCGACCGCGAAGGCAGCCCCCGCGCGCGGGCGAAACGGATGAAATCGGTGCGCATCGTCTCGAGCATCTCGGCCCGCACCAGCCGCATCACCAGCGTGATCTGGAACAGCGAGAGCGTGACGCCGGGCAGGATCAGCGCCCGCCGACCCGACGGGGTCAGCAGCCCGGTGCTCCACCAGCCGAGCTGGACCACCTCGCCGCGGCCGAAGGCCGGCAGCCATTGCAGCATCACCGAGAAGACCAGGATGAACAGGATGCCGAGCGCGAAGCTCGGCAGGGAGACGCCGAGCACCGAGATGAACTGCAGCGCCTTGGCGAGCAGGCTGTCGCGGCGGATCGCGGTGTAGACGCCGAGCGGGATGCCGACCGCCAACGACAGGAAGGTCGCGACCAGCACCAGCTCGAAGGTCGCCGGGAAGCGCTCGGCGATCAGCGTGAACACCTCCTCCTGATTGCGGTAGGAGATGCCGAAATCGCCGCGCACCGCATTGCCGACGAAGGTCGCGAACTGCAGCAGGAAACCCTTGTCGAGCCCCAACCGGATGCGCAGCTCGTCGCGCTGCGCCTGGCTCGCCTGCTCGTTGAGCATCAGCTCGACGGGATCGCCGACGAAGCGGAAGGTCAGGAAGGCGAGGAACGCCACCGCCAGCATCACGCCGGCGGCATTGACGAGCCGCTTGAACAGGAAGGCGGGCATCGGGCGGTCCTCCGGTCTGCTGGCTGCCTCACTTCATCGTCGTCAGCCACAGCCGGGGCTTGTTGTCGGAGGCCTGCACGGTCGCGGCGACCGTGTTGCGCATGGCCCAGGCCATCGGCTGCTGATGCAGCGGTATGAACAGATGCTCGGCCTTGGCGATCTTGAGCGCCTCCTTCATCAGCGCGATGCGCTTTTGCGTGTCGAGCTCGACGCCGGCCTTGTCGATCAGCGCGTCGATGCGCGGATCGCCCCAATTGCCCCAGTTGAACACGCCGCTGGTGCCGCTCTTGGAATGCAGCACCTGCACCAGCAGCGAATAGGCGTCGATCATCGGCTCGTTGGCCCAGCCGAAGGAGATCACGTCGAAATCGCCCTTCACCCGCTTCGGCGTCTGCTGGCTGCGCGGCGCCAGCGTCAGATTGGGCTTGAGCCCGGCGCGGGACCACATCGAGGCGACCGCCTGGCAGAACTCCTCCTCGTTGACGAGCGAGTCGCTCTGGCAGTTCATCTGGAAGGAGAACCCGTCGGGATAGCCCGCCGCCGCCAGCAGTTTCTTGGCGCCGGCGAGATCGAAGGGCAGCCGCTCGTCCTGCGAGGCCTCGTAGCCGGGGATGGCCGGGGCGACGAGCGCGCCGGTGTTGCGCGAGAGCCCGCGCATCGCCCGCTTCTGCACGGCGTTGACATCGATGGCGCGATAGAGCGCCTCGCGCACCCTTATGTCCTTGAAGGGGTTCTTGTCCTTCACATCGCTTTCGAACAGCGCGTCCTTGAGGTTGAAGGCGAAGAAGACCGAGCGCAGCTCATTGGTCTGCAGCACCTTGACCTCCGAGGAGGCTTCCAGGCGCGGCAGGTCCTGCAGAGGGGCGGCATTGGTGAAATCGATCTCGCCGGAGAGCAGCGCCGCCACGCGCGTCGAGGAGGAGGTGATCGGCGAGAACTCGATCTTGTCGATATTGTGCTTGGGCTTGTCCCACCAGTTCGGATTCCTGGCGAACACCGTCTTGGCGTCGGCCCGGCGGCTCTCGACCGAGAACGGGCCGGTGCCGTTGGCATTGTCGGTGGCGTAGCCCTTGACGCCCTTGCCGGAATCGGTCGGCAGCAGCGAGTTGTTCGCCTCCATCCATTCCTTGTCGAAGACATAGATGTTGGTGAGGTCGTTGAGCAGCAGCGGATAGGGTCCGTTGACCTCGATCTCGACGGTGAAGTCGTCGATCTTCCTGGCGCTCTTGAAGGCCGGCAGATTGCCCTTGAGCGGCGAGGTCTCATGGGTGACGCGCGCCAGCGAGGCGATCACGTCATCGGCGGTGAACGGGTTGCCATTATGGAATTTGACGCCCTGGCGCAGCTTGAAGCGCCAGATGGTCGGCGACACCGTCTCCCAGGACTCCGCCAGCGCCGGCTCGATCTTGAGATCGCCGGTATAGCGCACCAGCCCCTCATAGACATGGTTCAGAACCGAGAGCGTGAAGGTCTCGCCATAGGAATAGGGATCGAGCGAGGCGATCTCGCGGGCCGAGCCCCATTTCAGCGTCTTGGCCTGCGCGGCGCCGCTCAGCGCCAGCGCGGTGGCGGCCGCCAGCAGCCAGGCCTGTCTGCGAAGCTTCATCATCGGACTCCCCTTTTTCGTTGCCGCCGCCGGCTTCTGCCGTGCGGGCCGTCCCCTGCCGCAGTTTTGGTCAATTGGCGTTTTCCACGCCTAACCAGTGTGCGATCATTGTGCAAACTTGCATACGATAGGAGAAGCGTATTGTATGCGATTATTGAAGACAAGCAGAAAGCTTGAGGCCATCGTGAGCCGCCCTCCCTCCCGCAAGCCGCCATCCGGCAGGCGCCAAGCCGCCCTCGCCGCCGCCCCCGACGAAGCCCGCCCGCCGAGGCTGCGGGCGCAGGCGGTCTACCGGGCGCTACGGCGCGCCATCATCGAACAGGCGCTGAAGCCCGGAACCAAGCTGCCTGAGGATGCGATCGGCGAGCAGCTCGGCGTCAGCCGCACTTTGGTGCGCGAGGCCTTCGGCCGGCTCGCCATCGAGGGCCTGGTCGAGCTCAAGCCCAATCGCGGCGCCAATGTCGCCTATCCGACGCTGGAGGAGGCGCGCGACGTCTTCGAGGTCCGGCGGGGGCTGGAGCGCCTCGTCGCCGAGACGCTGGCCGGCCGGCTCACCGCCGAGCAGGCGCAGGCGCTGGAGGCGCATGTCCAGCTCGAGGACAAGGCGCATGAGCAGGACGGGCCGGAATCGATCCGGCTCTCCGGCGAATTCCACATCAAGCTCGCCGAGATGACCGGCAACGCCCTGCTCCTGCGCTATGTCCAGGAGGCGTCCTCGCGCTGCTCGCTGATCCTGGCCATCTATGGCCGCCCGCATTCCAGCGAATGCGCCGTCAGCGAGCATCGCCAGCTGATCGAGGCGCTGCGCGCCGGCGATGCCGCCCGCGCCGCCGAGCTGATGGACCATCATCTGCGCGCGGTGGTGACGCGCGCCCTGCTGACGCCCCGCGGCGAGCGCGACATCGCCGATGTGCTCGCCCCCTATGCGCAAAGCGAAGGACTGACCCGCTCGTGACCGCCATGCCGAGAGAAGACGGATCGCCTGCCCCCGTCACCTTCGACTTCGCCGCGCTGACGCCGCGCGAGCGCTACAAGCTGCTGATCGGCGCGGTGGTGCCGCGCCCGATCGCGCTGGTGACGACGATCGATGGCGAAGGCACCGTCAACGCCGCCCCCTTCAGCTTTTTCAACTGCCTCTCGGCCGATCCGGCGATCCTGGCGCTCGGCGTCGAATACCGCCCCAGCGGCGCTCAGAAGGACACCGGCCGCAATGTCCGCGAGACGCTGGCCTTCACCGTCAACATCGTCTCCGATGCTTTGATCGAAGGCATGAACGCCTGCGCGGTGCCGTTCGAGCCGGGCATCGACGAGCTCGCCGAAGCCGGCCTGACCGCCATGCCGGGCATCAAGGTGCCCTGCCCCTGGATCGGCCAGGCGCCCGCAGCCTTCGAATGCCGCCACCACACCACGCTCGGCATCGGAAAATCCCGCGAGATCATCCTCGGCGAAGTCGTCTACGCCCATTTCCGGGCCGACACGGTCGATTCGGTGAAGCATTATGTCGATCCAGCCGCGCTCGACGCGGTCGGGCGCATGGGCGGCCATGGCTACGCGACGACGCGCGACTATTTCGACCTGCCGACCATGTCGGTCGCCGATTGGCATGAGGACCAGCGCAAGGCGAAGCGGACGCGGCCGGCGCGCTGATAGGGCCCGGACAACCTCGCTGCGCTCGGCCCGGTTGACCGCGCGCTCATTTGCGCCCGCAATGCGGCTCGCAAAGCGAATCCCGACGAGGCTCATATGAACACGCATGTCTCCGGTATCGACCCCGCCAAGCTCGACCGGCTGGCCGAGGTCGCGATCAAGGTCGGCCTTAACCTGCAGCCGGGGCAGGACCTGTTCCTGACCGCCCCGGTCGCCGCGCTGCCTCTGGTGCGCCGCATCGCCGAACATGCCTACAAGGCCGGCGCCGGGCTGGTGACGCCGATCCTCTCCGACGAGGCGCTGACGCTGGCGCGCTATCGTTTCGGCCAGGATGCGAGCTTCGATCGCGCCCCGAGCTGGCTGTTCGATGGCGTGGCGAAAGCCTTCTCGGCCAATACCGCGCGGCTGGCCATCGTCGGCGACAACCCCATGCTGCTCTCAGGCGAGGACCCGGCCAAGGTCGCCCGCGCCAACAAGGCGAATTCGGTCGCCTATCAGCCGGCGCTGGAGAAGATCGCCAATTTCGACATCAACTGGAACATCATCGCCTATCCCGGCGCCTCCTGGGCGAAGCAGGTCTTCCCGGAGGATGCCGAGGAGATCGCCGTGGCGCGCCTGGCGGACGCCATCTTCGCCGCCGCGCGCGTCGACCGCGAGGATCCGATCGGGGCCTGGGCGCAGCACAATGCCGCGCTCGCCCGCCGCACCGCCTGGATGAACGGCCAGCGCTTCTCGGCCCTGCATTTCACCGGGCCCGGCACCGATCTGACCATCGGCCTGGCGGACGGCCATGAATGGGAGGGCGGCGCCTCCACCGCGAAGAACGGCGTCACCTGCAACGCCAATATCCCGACCGAGGAGGTCTTCACCACCCCGCATGCCCGCCGCGTCGAGGGCCATGTCCGCTCGACCAAGCCGCTCTCCTATCAGGGCACGCTGATCGAGGACATCCAGGTGCGCTTCGAGGCCGGACGCATCGTCGAGGCCAAGGCGACGCGCGGCGAGCAGGTGCTGAACAAGGTGCTCGATACCGACGAAGGCGCGCGCCGGCTCGGCGAGGTGGCGCTGGTGCCGAACTCCTCTCCGATCTCGCAGAGCGGCATTCTGTTCTACAACACGCTCTTCGACGAGAACGCCTCCTGCCATATCGCGCTCGGCCAGTGCTATGCGAAATGCTTCGTCGACGGCACCAAGCTGACGCCGGAGCAGATTGCGGCGCAGGGCGGCAATCGCAGCCTGATCCATATCGACTGGATGATCGGCTCCGGCGAGATCGACATCGACGGCGTCAAGCCCGACGGCAGCCGCGTTCCGGTGTTCCGCAAGGGCGAATGGGCCTGAGCTAGTCGATCCGCGCCAGCGCCGCCTCGACCGCCGCGAAGATCGTCTCGATCTCCTGCGCCGCGATGACCAGCGGCGGCGACAGCACCAGCGTGTCGCCGGCATTGCGGATCAGCACGCCGGCCTCCAGGCAGAGCCGGTTGGCCTCGCCGCCGCGGGCGCCGTCCGCGCCGGCGCGCGGCGCGAGGTCGATCGCGCAGAGCAGGCCGGCGGTGCGGATGTCGGCGACATGGGCCGCGCCCTTCAACTGATGCGCCCGCTCTTCCCAGAGCGGCAGTAGCTGGCCGACCTGCCCCAGAATGTCCTGTTCGGCGAACACGTCGAGCGTCGCCAGACCGGCGGCGCAGGCCAGCGGATGCGCCGAATAGGTATAGCCATGCAGCAGCTCGATCGCCTCCGGCGGGCCGGCCATAAAGGCCTCGTGGACATGCCCCGCCACGAGCACCCCGCCCATCGGCACGGCGCCGTTGGTCATGCCCTTGGCGCAACTCATCAGGTCCGGCCGTACGCCATAGGCCTGCGCCGCGAAGGGCGCGCCCAGCCGCCCGAAGCCGGTGATCACCTCGTCAAAGATCAGCAGGATGCCGTGCTTGTCGCAGATCGCGCGCAGGCGCTCGAGATAGCCGAGCGGCGGCGGATAGACCCCGCCCGACCCGGTCACCGGTTCGACGATCACCGCCGCGACCGTCGCGGGATCATGAATCGACAGCAGCGTCTCCAACGCCTCCGCGGCGGCGAGTCCGCCCGCCGGCCGCCCGCGCGAGAAGGCCATGCTCGCCCGCTCATAGGGCAGCGGCAGATGCGCGACATCCGGCAGCAGCGGCCCGAACGCCGCCTTGTGCCGCCCGATGCCCGAGACCGACAGCCCTCCCCAGCCCATGCCGTGATAGCCCTTGGCCCGGCCGATCAGCTTGGTCCGGCTGGGCGCGCCACGCGCGTGATGATAGGCGCGCGCGATCTTCAGGGCGGTGTCGACCGCCTCCGAGCCCGAATTGACGAAGAAGACATGGTCGATCCCCTCCGGCGCGAAGTCGCAGAGCCGCGCCGCATAGGCCTGCGCGTCCGGATGGCTCATCTTGAAGGAGGAGACGAAATCGAGCCGGCCCGCCGCCTCGCGGATCGCCTGCGTGATCTTCGGCTGCCCGTGCCCGGCATTGACGCACCAGAGCCCGGCCATGCCGTCGAGCACCCGCCGGCCATCGGGCGTGATGTAGTGCATGCCTTCCGCCCGCTCGAACAGCAGCGGCGCCTGGCGAAAGGCCCGCATCGGCGTGAACGGCATCCAGAAGGCATCGGGAGCATTGGTCATGGCGGGATCCTGTCTCGCCGACATATTGTCTTTTGTGTTTTAGAAAGACAACTCGTCATTGCGAGGAGCGCAGCGACGAAGCAATCCAGGGGCGGCAGGGCGCGGCGCCTCGTCCCCTGGATTGCTTCGCTGCGCTCGCAATGACGGCGAGCTCACACCTAGCCCATCCCGTCCGGCCGCCGCAGCTGCATGGCGCGCTGCAGATGGCTGCGCATCAGGGCGCTGGCGAGCTGCAGGTCGCCCGCCTCGATCGTCGCCAGCATCTGCAGATGCTCGCGGCAGTTCACCACGACGCGTTGATAGCCATAGGTCCAGTCGTAATTCGACAGCCGCCGCAGCTGGTTCTGCCGGCGCACCGCCGAATGGACGAAGCGGTTACCGGACGCCGCCGCCAGCCCCTCGTGGAATTCGGCGTTCATCTCGAAGAAGCCGACCGCCGAGCTCTCCTTCCAGGGCTGCGACAGGGTCAGCTCGTGCCGCGCCCGCATCTCGGCGATCCAGCCCGGATCGAGCGCGAACCCCGGCTCTAAAAACACCATCGGCTCGATCAGCAGGCGGAAGCGATAGCGCTCGTCATGCACCGACTGGTCGCGCGGCTCGTGCAGGAAGCGCCAGCCATAGCCGCGCTTGCGCTCGACCATGTCGAGATCCGCCAGCCTCGCCAGCAGCCGCTGCACATCGGGGCGTCCGAGCTCATAGCGTCGCATCAGCTCCAGCTCGGAGATTTCGTCCGGCAGCTGCCCGGAATGGCGGTCATGCGCGACCTTGACCATTGCCAGCTCGGTCGCATCAGCATTGGCTCCCGCCTCGCTCGCCACCGGCGCCGGGGCGCTCAGCACTTCGACGCCCTTGTTCGGATGCCTCCGCACCAGCCCCTGCCGCGCCAGATGGTCGATCGCGGCGCGCACCGGTGTGCGCGAGACGTTGAGCCGGCGCGCGGCATGGTTCTCGTTGAGCCAGGCGCCGGCGCCGAGCCCGTCCTCCCGCACCATCTGCAGGATCCGCTCGGCAATGTCCTGCTGCAACCGTGTCGGCGTCGTGGTCAAGGGCTCTTGCCTGTCTTAGTTTGTCATGAAATACATGATCGATCGGCCGCGTGCCAGCACATCCAGCGGAGACCGCTCATGGTCGAGCCCTTTCCCTTCGTAGACGTCTCGGGATCGCCCTATGAGCGCGGCCGCCAGCATGGTGCGGCGGTGCCGGCCCGCGTCAAGCGCTCGATCGAGCTCTATGGCGGCCAGCTCGGCGATCTCGGCTACGACGCCGCCGCCAAATCGCGGCTGATCGGCGAGTTCGCTCGCGAGATCGAGGCCTTCGGCGCCCATTATGTCGAGGAGATGCGCGGCATCGCCGACGGTGCCGACGTCGCCCTCGAGGACGTCATCATGATCAACGCCCGCACCGAGGTGATCGCCAAGGCGCGGCTGGAAAAGAACAAGCCGGTCGAGGCCACCGAGGAGCTCGACGATGGCTGCACCGGCGCCATCATCCTGCCCGAGCGCAGCGCCAGCGGCGAGCTGATCCACGGCCAGAACTGGGACTGGAAGGCCGAATGCGCCGAAACGGCGATCGTGCTGCGGGTGCGCCGCGAGGACGGGCCGGATTTCCTGACCTTCGTCGAGGCCGGAGGCCTCGCTCGCTGCGGCATGAACGCGGCCGGCATCTCGATCACCGCCAATTACCTCGAGAGCGAGCGCGACTTCACCCAGCCCGGCGTGCCGCTCGCCTTGATCCGCCGCAAGGTGCTGGAGCAGGAGCATCTCGCCTTCGCCATCAAGGCCGTGGCGACGACGCCCAAGGCCTGCTCAAACAACATGATGCTGTCGACCGTGGCCGGCTTCGGCATCGATTTCGAATGCGCGCCCGACGCCGCCTTCCCGCTCTATCCGGAGGACGGGCTGATCGTGCATGCCAATCACTGGGTCGGGCAGGTCGCGCTGACCAAGCTCACCGACACCGGCATCCCGCGCGTTCCCGAGAGCTTCTATCGCGACTGGCGCGTCCGGCAGCTGCTGAACCAGGCGGGCCGCAAGCTCACCGTCGGCGATCTCAAGCAGGCCTTCTTCGACGATTTCCTGACCCCGCATTCGGTCTGCCGCCCGCCGCGCCTGAACGACACCGGCAATCTCTCGGCGACCGTCGCCATGGTGATCATGGAGCCGGCCAGGGGGACGATGGAGGTCGCGCCGCTGCCGGCGCTGAACCGCAGCTTCACCCGCTACAGCCTGCGGGACGAGCCGGTGACGCTGGTGCAGGCCGCCGAATGAGCTGACGGCGCGCGAGACCGGAGAGGGCGGCCCGCGCCGAGATTGACAAGATCGGGGAGGAACGATGATGGCAGCGAAACTGAAGACCGCGGCGGGCGCCGCGCTCGCGATGGTGCTGGCCGGCTCCGCATTCGCGGCATCGGCCGTGAAGGTCCAGCTCAACGCCGACATCCGCAGCATCAATCCCGGCGTCAACCGCGACGACAACACCGATGCGGTGGTGCTGCACATCGTCGAGGGGCTGGTCGCCTATGGCGAGGATGCGCAGGTCAAGCCGCTGCTGGCGCAGAGCGTGGCGGTGTCCGAGGACGGCAAGACCTACAGCTTCAAGCTGCGCCAGGGCGTCACCTTCCACAACGGCGCCTCGCTGACCTCAGCCGATGTCGTCTGGTCCTGGAACCGCTATATGGACCCCAAGACGGAGTGGCGCTGCCTCTCCGAATTCGACGGTCGCGGCCGCGCCAAGGTCCTTTCCGTCGCGGCGCCCGATCCGGCGACGGTCACCTTCACCCTCGACAGCCCGAGCGCGCTCTTTCTCGCCAATCTCGCCCGCACCGACTGCGGCATGGCGGCGGTGCTGCACAAGGACTCGCTGAAGCCCGATGGCAGCTTCGACAAGCCGATCGGCACCGGCCCGTTCAAGTTCGGCGAATGGAAGCGCGGCGAGTTTGTCCGGCTGGAGAAGTTCGCCGGCTATGCGAGCCTTTCCGGCCAGGTCGACGGCTATGCCGGCGGCAAGCGCCCGCTGGTCGACGAGGTCCGCTTCCTGGTCATCCCCGACAGCTCGACCGCCAAGGCGGCCCTGCTGCGCGGCGACATCGACATCGTTCCCGACGTCGCCAACAACGAGGTCCGCGAGCTGCGCAAGAGCGACAAGGTCGAGGTCGCGGTGGTCAGCAATATGGGCCTGGTCGGACTGCTGATCCAGACGCGCGACCCGCTGCTCCAGAACGTCAAGCTGCGCCAGGCGATCGCCGCCGCGCTGGACGTGCCCGAGCTGGTCGCCGCCGTGACCGACGGGCTCGGCAAGCCGAACAATTCGATCGTGCCGCTGATGTCCTCCTATCACGGCCCGGCCCAGAAGCAGGGCTACAAATTCGACCCCGCCGCCGCCAAGAAGCTGCTGCAGGAAGCCGGCTACAAGGGCGAGCCGATCGTGATGCTCGCCAACAAGCGCTATCCGCAGAGCTTCGATTCCGCGGTCATCGCCCAGCAGATGCTGCAGGGGATCGGGCTCAACGTCTCTATCGAGGTGCTCGAATGGGCGACCCAGCTCGATCGCTACAACAAGGGCAATTACCAGATGCAGGCCTTTCCCTATTCGGCCCGCCTGGATCCCTCGCTCAGCTTCGAATCGATCATGGGGCCGAAGGACAAGCAGCCGCGCAAGGTCTGGGACGATCCGCAATCGCAGGCGCTGCTCGACCAGTCGATGCTGGTCTCCGACAAGGCGCAGCGCCAGAAGCTCTTCGACGAGCTGCACCGGCGCTTCATCGACCAGGTGCCGATGGTGATGCTCTATAACGGGCTCGACGCCGGCGTGGTCTCGCGCAAGGTGAAGGGCTATCAGCCCTCGATCCTGTCCAAGCCGCGACTTTGGGAGGTCACGGTCGAGGGCTGAGCGGGCGCGGCATCGGCCGCCTCCGCCATGTCCTTGACGATATGGCCGACGGTCAGCGCGGCCAATCTCTCGCCATCGCGCGCGCGGATCGCAGCCACCATCGCATGGTGGTCGCGATCGGAATCGAGCAGCGCCTGATGCGAGGACCAGACCGTGACCGTGGAGCCGCGCGAGCGGTCGCGCAGGCCCCAGATCGTCTCCTCCAGCACCGGATTGCCGCAATGGGCATAGATCAGATGGTGGAAGGCGCTGTTGATCTCGCTCTGCTCGAACCGGGTGCCGCGCTCGACCGCTTCGCTGAACTGCCGGGCGAGCGCCTCGAGCCGGTCGATCGCCGCATCGTCCATGCGCGGCGCGGCCAGGCGCACCGCCGCCGCCTCGAGAATCGCCCTCGTATCGCGAATCGCCCGGTAGGTGGCGAGGTCGACCTCGGCGACGCGATAGCCGCGATTGGGCACATGCTCGATGGTCTTGCGCACCGAAAGCTCGTCGAGCGCGGTGCGCACATCGAAGCGCGTCGCCTGGAAGGCCTGTTCCAGATCGATCTGCCGCAGCCATTCGCCCGGCCGATAGGCACGCAGCCGGATCGCATGGGCGATCTCGCTGGCGAGCTCTCCCTTGGCGCGTTGTCTCGTCCTGCTGCGATTCGCCATGCCGGCCTTCTAATCCAACCTGCGCTGGTTGGGGAGCGTCCCGAACCGGCTTGCGGCATGCCGCATCACGTGCAACATAATTGGCGCCAATTTGGATGCCAATACCGGAGCGCCGCATGACCCTCCCCGCAGCGAAACCGTCGGAGCCCGACGAGGTGGCGAGCCGCGGCCGCGCGCTCTACGATCTCGGCCCGACGCCGGTGATCGCCTGCCGCAAGGATCCGCGCTTCAGCTACTGCCTCTATGTCCCGAAATCGGCGCTCGGCGGCGGCCGCAAGCCGGAGCTGGTCGTCGCCATGCACGGCACCGGGCGCGGCTTCACCGGCTATCGCGACGCCTTCGAGGCCTTCGGGCGCTGGAACGACTGCATCATCCTCGCGCCGCTCTTTCCGATCGGCGTGCTCGGCGACGGCAACCGCGACGGCTTCAAATACATGCGCGAGGGTGCGATCCGCTATGACGAGATCCTGCTCGCCATGGTCGACGAGGTCGCGGAGACCTATGGCCTGCGCTTCGACCGTTTCGCGCTGTTCGGCTATTCCGGCGGCGGCCATTTCGCGCATCGCTTCCTGATGCTGCAGCCGCAGCGGCTCTGGGCCGTGTCGATCGGCGCGCCGGGCTCGGTGACCCTGCTCGATCCCAGCCGCGACTGGTGGGTCGGCACCCGCAACATGGCCGAGCTGTTCGGAACGGCGCCGGACCTCGAGGCCATGCGCAAGGTCCCGGTGCAGATGATCGTCGGCGCCGCCGATCTCGAGACCTGGGAGATCACCCATAAGCCGGGCGGCCGCAACTGGATGCCCGACGCCAACCATGCCGGCGCGACCCGACCGGAGCGGCTGGAACGCCTGCGCCGCAATTTCGAGGAGCACGGCATCCAGGCCCGCTTCGACCTGGTGCCGAACATGCCGCATGACGGGCTGAAGGCCGTCCCGCGGGTCGAGGACTTCCTGGCCGATGTGCTGGCGCAGCGGCGCCTCGCCATCTAACGATAAAAGGGGAAACAGACCGATGAACCGCCTGCTCGCTTCCGCCGCCGCCCTGCTCGCCTGCGCGAGCCCCGCCGCGGCCCAGTCGATCACCGTCGCCGTGGCGGCCGACATCCGCAGCAACAATCCCGGCGTCAACCGCGACGACAACACCGACGATTTCGCCCTGCAGCTGGTCGAGGGCCTGGTCGGCTATAACGAGGGCGGCGTCGCGACGCCGCTGCTGGCGCAGAAGGTCGATCTCTCGGCCGACGGCAAGACCTACACCTTCACCCTGCGCAAGGGCGTCAAGTTCCACAACGGCGCCGAGCTGACCTCGGCAGACGTGCTCTGGAGCTGGCAGCGCTATATGGATCCGAAGACCGAGTGGCGCTGCACCTCCGAGTTCGACGGCCGCTCCGGTCTCAAGGTCGAGGCCGTCACCGCCCCGGACGCCCACACCGTGGTGATGCAGATCGACAAGCCCAACGCCCTCTTCCTCGACACCCTCGCCCGCACCGACTGCGCCATGACCGCCATCCTGCACAAGGATTCGGTCAAGGCCGATGGCAGCTGGGACAAGCCGATCGGCACCGGGCCCTACAAGTTCGGCGAGTGGAAGCGCGGCGAATACTTCACCATGACCGCCTTCGAGGGCTACCAGTCGCCCGGCCAGGGCAAGGCCGACGGCTATGTCGGCTCCAAGCGCCCGCTGCTCAAGGAGGTCAAGTTCCTGGTCGTCAAGGACCCGGCGACGGTCAAGGCCGGGCTGATCTCCGGCGCGCTCGATCTCAGCGAGATCCTGCCGAGCGACGCCGCCGAGCTGAAGAAGAACCCGAAGCTGACGGTGGTCGCGGCGCCCAACGCGGTGCGCCACGTCTTCCTGATCCAGACCCGCGATGCGGTGATGGGCAATCAGAAGCTGCGCCAGGGCATCGCCGCGGCGCTCGACATGGATGAGATCGTCGCCGCCTTCTACAACGATCTCGGCAAGCCCAACACCTCGCCGATCTATTCCGGCTCCAGCTATTTCGGCGAGGCCCAGAAGCAGGGCCATGTCTACGACCCGGCCCGCGCCAAGAAACTCATTCAGGAATCCGGCTACAAGGGCGAGGTGATCAAGATCCTCGCCAACAAGCGCCCGATCGTGCCGAGCTTCCCGGCCGCCGTGGTGGCGCAGCAGATGCTGCAGGCGGTTGGCGTCAATGCCGAGATCGAGGTGCTCGACTGGGCGACCCAGCTCGACCGCTACAACAAGGGCAACTACCAGATGCAGTCCTTCTCCTTCTCGGCCCGCTTCGATCCCGCCATCGCCTTCGAGCAGTTCTCGGGGCCGAAGGACAAGCAGCCGCGCAAGGTCTGGGACAACCCGGAGGCGCAGGCGCAGATCGACAAGCTCTTCGTCACCGCCGACCGGGCCGAGCGCCAGACGCTGGTCGATGCGCTGCACAAGCGGGTGATCGAGGAGGTGCCGATGATCTTCGCCTTCAACGGCCTCGACATCCTCGCCCATTCCAAGCGCATCCAGGGCTTCCGGCCCTGGCAGTCGAAGCTGCGCATGTGGGAGGTGACGCTGGCGAACTGACGCCGCAAAGCGCGCTGCTCGATGTTTTGCCCAACGCCACCGGTCGTCATTCCGGACAAGCGCCGCAGGCGCGCAGATCCGGAATCCATCCTAGGGCGCAACGCCCTTCGATGGATTCCGGCGCTCCGCTTCGCTACGGCCGGAATGACGGCGATGGGACGTTTGGCGTCGCGCCTTCAAGCCCATAGGGGAAAACAGCGATGCTGCGCTTCGCGCTGACCCGCATCCTGATGGCCCTGCCGACGCTGCTGATCGTGTCGGTCTCGGTCTTCGCGCTGATCCGCCTGATCCCGGGCGATCCAGCCTCGCTGATGCTCGGCGATCTGGCGACGCCCGCCTCGATCGCCGACCTGCGGGCACGGCTCGGGCTCGACCAGAGCCTGCCGGTGCAGTTCGGCATCTGGTTCGGCAATCTTCTCAGGGGCGATCTCGGCTTCTCCATCACCTCGCAGCAGGCGGTGCTGCCGCTGATCCTGCAGCGCTTCCAGGTCTCGGCCCAGATCGTTCTGGCGGCGGTGGCGCTCGCCAGCCTGGTCGCGGTGCCGGCCGGGGTGATCGCCGCCTGGAAGCAGGATTCGCCGCTCGACCTCTCCCTGGTCGCGCTCGCCACCCTGCTGCTCTCGATCCCGACCTTCTGGCTCGGCCTGCTGCTGCTGCTGTTCTTCGGCCTCAAGCTCGAATGGCTGCCGGTGGTCGGCTATGTCTCGATCGCCGACAACCCCGTGGCCGGCCTGCTCTATCTGGTCATGCCGATCATGACGCTGTTCCTGCACGAGATCGGCGTGATCCTGCGCATGGCGCGCGCCTCGACCCTGGAGGTGCTGCGGCTCGACTACATCACCCATGCCCGCGCCAAGGGCCTGTCGGAGCGCGCCGTGCTCTGGCGGCACGCCTTCAAGAACGCCTTCGGCCCGACCTGGACCCTGATCGGCCTCGTCCTCGGCAATCTGCTCGGCGGCATCGCCGTGGTCGAGACGGTCTTCACCATCCCCGGCCTCGGCCGGCTGCTGGTCGATTCGATCTTCGCCCGCGACTATCCGGTGATCCAGGGCTGCATGCTCTTCGTCGCCTTCACTTATGTGCTGGTCAATCTGGTGGTCGATCTCTGCTATCCGGTCTTCGATCCGCGGGTGGCCGCGCAATGAGGAAGCTCGCCCCCAACGCCTTGATCGGCGGCGCGCTGATCGGCTTCCTCGTCGCCGTCGCGCTGCTCAGCACGGTCTGGACGCCCTATGATCCGCTGCGGCTCTCCTTCCGGGCCAAGCTCGCCGCGCCCTCGGCGATGCACTGGCTCGGCACGGACGAGTTCGGCCGCGACGTGCTCTCGCGGCTGATGGCGGGCGCGGCGACCAGCGTCTGGATCAGCCTGCTGACCGTGGCGCTCGCCGTCTCCCTCGGCACGCTGGTCGGCCTCGTCTCCGGCTATGTCCGCGGCTGGCTGGACCGGGCGATCATGGCCTTCAACGACGCGCTGCTCGCCTTCCCCGGCATCCTCCTGGCGCTCGGCCTGCTCGCCGTGGTCGGCGCCAACAAATACGGCATCATCCTGGCGCTCGGCCTCGCCTACGCCCCCTCCGTCGCCCGGATCGTGCGCGGCACGGTGCTGTCGCTGCGCGAGCGCGAGTTCATCGCCGCCTCGCGGGTGATGGGCAACTCCGAAGCCTTCACCATGCTGCGCCACATCCTGCCGAACTGCATCGCGCCGCTGACCGTGCTGGCGACCTCGATGTTCGGCTGGGTGCTGCTGGCCGAGAGCTCGCTCTCCTTTCTCGGCCTCGGCGTGCCGCCGCCGGCCCCGACCTGGGGCAACATGCTGGCCGGCTCGCGCGCCTATATCGGCCAGGCGGTCTGGCTCGGCATCTTCCCGGGCCTCGCCATCTCGCTGACCCTGCTCGGCATCAACCTGCTCGGCGACGCCCTGCGCGACAGGCTCGACCCCCGCATGCGAGGTGCGCGATGACGCCACCCCTGCTCGAGGTCGACGGCCTCACCTTGCGGATCGGCAGCACCGGCCGCACCGTCGTCGACCGGGTCGGCTTCAGCGTCTCGCCCGGCGAGATCGTCGGCATCGTCGGCGAATCCGGCTCCGGCAAGACCCTCGCAGCCCGCGCCGTGATGGGCTTCGTGCCGCCGGCGGTGCGCCTGGTCTCCGGCTCGGTCCGCTTCGCCGGCGAGGAGGTCACCACCATGTCGGGCAAGCGCCTGCGCGCCATGCGCGGGGCCAAGGTCGGCATGGTCTTCCAGGAGCCGATGACCTCGCTCAACCCGTCGATGCTGATCGGCCGCCAGCTCGAGGAAGGGCTGGCGCTGCACCGCGACCTCGACGCCGCCGGGCGCCGGGCGCTGATCCTCGACATGCTGCGGCGCGTCGGCATCCGCGATCCGGAGGGCGCCTTCGACGCCTATCCGCACCAGTATTCCGGCGGCATGCGCCAGCGCATCATGCTCGCCTCGGTGATGCTGCTGAAGCCGGCGCTGCTGCTGGCCGACGAGCCCACCACCGCCCTCGACGCCGTCGTCCAGCGCGACGTGATGGAGCTGATGGTCGACCTGACCAGGGAGAACGGCACCGCCGTCCTGCTGATCTCGCACGATCTCGGAATGGTCGCCCGCTATTGCAGCCGCATCGTGGTGATGTGCCAGGGCGAGGTCGTCGAGCAGGGCAGCGCCGAGGACATCCTGGCACGGCCGCAGCACCCCTACACCCGCAAGCTGCTGGCGGCGATGCCGCAGCGCGGCCCGGCGCGGGCGATACCCGAGGCGGCGGCGCCGCTGGTCGAGGTGCGCGACCTCACCGTCGACTATGGCGGCCGCCAGGGCTTCTTCCGCAAGGAGGCCGGCAAGCGGGCGCTCCACGGCGTCAGCCTCAGCGTCCGGCCGGGCGAGGTCGTCGCGGTGGTCGGCGGCTCCGGCTCCGGCAAGACCACGCTCGGCCACGCCATCGCCGGCCTGCTCAAGCCGAGCGGCGGCGAGATCCGCTTCGACGGCAAGCCGATCGCCAAGGGCGAGGCCGGCTGGTGGGACTACCGGCTGAACTGCCAGATGGTCTTCCAGGACCCCTATTCCTCGCTCGATCCGCGCATGACCATCGGCGAGCTGGTCGGCGAGCCGCTGCGGCTGGTCAAGGGCATGGGCGCGGCGCAGAAACGCGAGCGGCTCGACGAGGTGCTCGGCGAGGTCGGCCTCGGCGACGGCTTCGCCTCGCGCTACCCGCACGAGCTCTCCGGCGGCCAGCGCCAGCGCGTCGCCATCGCCCGCGCCATCATCCGCCGGCCGAGCTTCGTCATCGCCGACGAGCCGGTCTCGGCGCTCGACGTCACCGTCCGGGCCCAGGTTCTGGAGCTGTTCGCCGAGCTGCAGCGCAAGCACGGCTTCTCCTGCCTCTTCATCAGCCATGACCTCGGCGTCGTCGAGCAGGTCTCCGACCGCGTCGTCGTCATGCATGAGGGCGCCATCGTCGAGGAGGGCAGCCGCGACGCCATCTTCGACGCGCCCCGGCACGCCTATACCCGCAAGCTGCTCTCGGCCGTGCCCGGCCTGGAAAGCACCGCCGATGGCGGGGTGAAGCTGTTCTGGCGCCTCGGCGATAAGGGATGAGGCCATGACGATGAAGAACGGAATGATCGTCGCCCCGCAGCCCGAGGCGGTGGAGGCCGGGGCGGCGGTGCTGGAGCGCGGCGGCAACGCCGTCGACGCGGCGGTCGCCTGCGCCTTCATGCAGGGCGTCGTCGACCCGCTGATGTCCGGCATCGGCGGCTTCGGCTCGATGCAGCTCTACATGCCCGGCAAGGGCGTCCACCAGATCGTCGAGTTCTACGCCCGCGCCTCCTATGCGGCGACTCCCGACATGTGGCTGGACAAGCTGCAGGGCCAGTCGCGCGACGGCTTCGCCTTCCTGCTGGAAGGCGGCATCAGCGAGTTCGGCCATCTCGCCGTCTGCACGCCCGGCAGCGTCAAGGGCTACGACTACGCGCTGTCGCGCTTCGGCACCATGGACTGGGCCGACATCATCGCCCCGGCGATCCGGCAGGCTCGCGAAGGCGTGCTGGTGCGCCCGCACATGCACTGGTTCTGGTCGCAGGACCAGAGCGGCTCCGGCCAGGTCAACACCGCCGACAAGCTGCGCTACAGCGAGACCGGCAAGCAGCTCTATTTCCGCCCGGACGGCAGCGTGAAGCGCCCGGGCGACATCATCGTCAACACCGACATGGCCAACACGCTGGAGCGGCTGGCCAGGGGCGGCGCCGACCTGTTCTACCATGGCGAGCTGGCGCAGGAGATCGCCGCCGATTTCGCCCGCCATTGCGGGCTGATCTCGCAGGAGGACCTCGCCCGCTACGAGCTCTCGGTGGCCGAGCCGATCTGGGGCTCCTATCGCGGCCATCGCATCTCGACCTCGCCGCCGCCGGCCAGCGGCATGTCGATGCTGCAGATCCTGCACATGCTCGAGCCCTTCGCGATCGGCGCGCTGGAGCATGGCGGCCCCGAGCATTGCCGGCTGCTCGCCGAGGCGATGAAGCGCATGACCATCGACAAGGATCAGTTCATGGGCGACCCGGCCTATGTCGAGGTCCCGGTCGAGCGGCTGATCTCGAAGGAGCATGCCGCGGCCCAGGCCGACGCCATCCGCCGCGGCGAGCGGGCGCAGGTCAAGCGGCTGGAGCGCTCCTCCTCGCGCGAGACCACCCATGTCACCGTGGTCGACCGGCACGGCAATGCCGTGGCGATGACCCATACGCTGGGCAGCCCCTCCGGCGCGATCACCGAGGGCCTCGGCTTCATCTACAACGGCACGATGAGCCGCTTCGACCCGCGGCCGGGCCGGGCCGCCTCGATCGCGCCCGGCAAGCGCCGCGCCTCCTCGGCGGCGCCGACCATCGTCTTCAAGGGCGAGGAGCCCTTCATCGTGATGGGCGCGCCGGGCGGCAGCTACATCGCCCCGGCCATGGCGCAGGGCGTGATGAACGTCATCGATTTCAAGATGTCGATGCTGGAGGCGGTCGCGGCACCGCGCATCGTCGCCGTCTCCAACAGCATCGACATCTCCAACCGCATCCGCCGCAGCACGCAGGCGGCGCTGCAGGAGCAGGGCTACGACGTCAAGCGCTCGGCGCAGAGCTACCCCTTCGCCGCGCTGCACGGCGTGCGCATCGAGGACGGCCGCTGCACCGGTGGCGCCGACCCGCAGCGCGACGGCATGGCGATCTCGGTGGAGGCCGGCGGCTAGCCCGCCCCGACCTGCAGCGGATCGACCGAGATCGCCCGCTTCAGCGCCCGCAGGCCGAAGGTGGTGCGCGATTGGCGCAGGCCCGGCAGCCGGTAGATCTTCTCGCGCAGGAAGCGCTCGTAATGGTCGGTGCCGCTGACCACCGCCTTGACCAAATAGTCGTAGTCGCCCGTCACCAGATGCGCCTCGACCACCTCCGGGATGCGCGCCAGCGCCTCGCCGAAACGGTCGAGCAGCTTGTCGTCATGCTTGTCGAGCGTGATCTCGATGAACACCACATTGTCCAGGCCGAGCGCCCGGTGGTTGAGCACCGCGACATATTTCTCGATCGCGCCGATCTCCTCGAGCCGGCGCACCCGCGTCCAGCATGGAGAGGGCGACAGCCCGACCCGCTCGGCCAGCGCGTTGATCGTCAGCCGCCCGTCCTCATGCAGGGCGGAGAGGATGCGCCGGTCGATTCCGTCGAGCTCGTCGCCGCGCCGTGGCTTGCCGCTCACCGGATGCTTCTCCTGCCGTTTCTATGATCAGCAGAAGGATCATCCGTCCATCGCCGAAACTCAAGACCAATTCGGCAGGAAATCGCGGGCTGCACCGGCTTACCATGGCTGGATACCGGCGCGCCGCCGGGCGGCGCCGTCTTGCGGCCACGCTCGGCTGGCGGAATGCTGGACCGACAAGAACGGAATCGGGGACGCACCGCCCATGACGCAGCCCGCACCGCTTCGCTTCCATGTGCCCGTGCCGGCGAGCCGCCCGGGCGAAAAACCCGATTTCTCGCATGTCGTGATCCCCAAGGCCGGCTCGGTGCAGCGCCCGCCGGTCGATGTCGAGCCCAGGGATATCCGCGATCTCGCCTATTCGATCATCCGCGTGCTCAACCGCGAGGGCGAGGCGGTCGGCCCCTGGGTGCCGGAGCTCTCGAAGGAGGAGCTGGTCCGCGGCCTGCGCCAAATGATGACGCTGCGCGCCTTCGACGCCCGCATGCAGATGGCCCAGCGCCAGGGCAAGACCTCTTTCTACATGCAGCACACCGGCGAGGAGGCGGTCTCCTGCGCCTTCCGCATCGCGCTCGGCGAGGGCGACATGAACTTCCCGACCTATCGCCAGGCCGGGCTGCTGATCGCCCATGACTACCCGCTGGTCGACATGATGTGCCAGATCTACTCGAACGAGCGCGACCCGCTGCGCGGCCGGCAATTGCCGATCATGTACTCGTCGAAGGAGCACGGCTTCTTCTCGATCTCCGGCAACCTCACCACCCAGTTCGTCCAGGCGGTCGGCTGGGCGATGGCCTCGGCGATCAAGGGCGACAGCCGCATCGCCGCCGCCTGGGTCGGCGACGGCTCGACGGCGGAATCGGATTTCCACGCGGCGCTGGTCTTCGCCTCGACCTACAAGGCGCCGGTCGTCCTCAACGTCGTCAACAACCAGTGGGCTATCTCGACCTTCCAGGGCATCGCCCGCGGCGGCTCCGGCACCTTCGCGGCGCGCGGCCTCGGCTTCGGCATCCCGGCCCTGCGCGTCGACGGCAACGACTACCTCGCCACCTATGCGGTCGCGCAATGGGCGATCGAGCGCGCCAGGCGCAATCTCGGCCCGACGCTGATCGAATACGTCACCTATCGCGCCGGCGCCCATTCGACCTCGGACGACCCGTCCGCCTACCGGCCGAAGAGCGAGTCCGACGACTGGCCGCTCGGCGATCCGGTCATCCGGCTGAAGCAGCACCTCGTGGCGATCGGCGCCTGGAGCGAGGAGCGCCACAAGCAGGCCGAGGCCGAGATCCTTTCCACGGTGATCGCCGCGCAGAAGGAGGCCGAGAGCTTCGGCACGCTGCATTCCGGCGGCAAGCCCTCGGCCCGCGACATCTTCGAGGACGTCTATGCCGAGCTGCCGCCGCATCTGCGCCGCCAGCGCCAGCAGATCGGGGTCTGACCCATGGCCTGGATGAACCCACCGCCGGCCGTCATTGCGAGGAGCGCAGCGACGACGCAATCCAGGGGGACGTCGAGCGAGCCGGCTGGATTGCTTCGCGGAGCCTGTCCTTGGGCTTGCCGAAGGCAAGACCCGAGGGCTCGCAATGACGAAGGGGGCGCCTGATGGCCCGCATGACCATGATCGAGGCGATCCGCTCGGCCCTCGACGTCTCCATGGGCCGCGACGACAATGTCGTCGTCTATGGCGAGGATGTCGGCTATTTCGGCGGCGTCTTCCGCTGCACCCATGGCCTCCAGCAGAAATACGGCGTCAACCGCTGCTTCGACGCGCCGATCAGCGAGCTCGGCATCGTCGGCACCGCAATCGGCATGGCCGCCTACGGGCTGCGCCCCTGCGTCGAGATCCAGTTCGCCGACTACATGTATCCGGCCTATGACCAGATCGTCTCCGAGGCGGCCCGGCTGCGCTATCGTTCGGCCGGCGACTTCACCTGCCCGCTGGTGATCCGCATGCCGACCGGCGGCGGCATCTTCGGCGGCCAGACCCACAGCCAGAGCCCCGAGGCGCTGTTCACCCATGTCTCGGGGCTGAAGACCGTGGTGCCCTCCAATCCGCGCGACGCCAAGGGCCTGTTGATCGCGGCGATCGAGGATCCCGACCCGGTGATCTTCCTGGAGCCGAAGCGGCTCTATAACGGCCCCTTCGACGGCCATCACGACCGCCCGGTGACGCCCTGGTCGAAGCACGAGCTCGGCGAGGTCGAGGAGGGGCATTTCACCGTCCCGCTCGGCAAGGCGGCGATCCGCCGCGAGGGGAGCGCCGTCACCATCATCGCCTACGGCACCATGGTCCATGTCGCGCAGGCCGCCGCCGAGGAGACCGGCATCGACGCCGAGATCCTCGACCTGCGCACCTTGCTGCCGCTCGACCTGGAGGCGATCACCGCCTCCGTCGCCAAGACCGGGCGCTGCATCGTCCTGCACGAGGCGACGCTGACGTCAGGTTTTGGGGCGGAGCTGGCCGCGCTTGTGCAGGAGCACTGCTTCTACCAGCTCGAGGCGCCGATCATGCGCGTCACCGGCTGGGACACGCCCTATCCGCACGCCCAGGAATGGGATTATTTCCCCGGCCCCGCCCGCCTCGGGCGGGCGCTGCGCGAGATCATGGAGGCACGCTGATGGCCGAGCGCATCATCAAGCTGCCCGATGTCGGCGAGGGCATCGCCGAGGCCGAGCTGGTCGAGTGGCACGTCAAGATCGGCGATCTCGTCCGCGAGGACGACCTGATCGCCGCGGTGATGACCGACAAGGCGACCGTCGAGATCCCTTCGCCGGTCGAGGGCGAGGTTACCTGGGTGGGGGCCGAGATCGGCGACACGGTGGCGATCGGCTCGGCGCTGGTGAAGCTGAAGGTGCCGGGCGATGCGGGCGCGCAGGAAGAGCCTGAGCCGAAGACCGCAGAGGAACCCAGGCCGGCCCCGCCCGAGCCCGCGGCGAAAGCAGCCGAACCGCCGCGGCCCAAGCCCGCTGCCGCCAAGCCGGCCCCCGCTCCGCCTGCCCAGCCCGTCGCTCCCCCGGCCCAGCGCCGGCCGGCCGGCGAAAAGCCGCTCGCCTCTCCGGCGGTCAGGCTGCGGGCCCGCGAGGCCGGCATCGACCTGCGCCAGGTCCAGGGCTCCGGCCCGGCCGGCCGCATCTCGCATGGTGATCTCGACGCCTTCCTGCAGCGCGGCCCCGATGCGCCGGCCACCGGCCTGCAGGCGCGCAGCGGCGTCACGGAGGTCAAGGTGGTCGGCCTGCGCCGTCGCATCGCCGAGAAGATGGCGCTCTCGAAATCGCGCATCCCGCACATCACGATCGTCGAGGAGGTCGATGTCTCGGCGATCGAGGACCTGCGCGGCGCGCTCAACAAGAAGCCGACGCCCGAGCGGCCGAAGCTGACCCTGCTGCCCTTCCTGATGCGGGCCATGGTCAGGGCGCTCGGCGAGCAGCCGGCGCTCAACGCGCTCTATGACGACGAGGCCGGCATCGTCCACCAGCATGCCGGCATCCATATCGGCATCGCCACGCAGACCCCGTCCGGGCTGATCGTGCCGGTGGTCCGGCATGCCGAGGCCCGCGATCTCTGGGGCTGCGCCATCGAGCTGTCGCGCCTCGCCGAGCGGGCCCGCGACGGCAGCGCGACGCGCGACGAGCTCACCGGCTCGACCATCACCATCACCTCGCTGGGCGCGCTCGGCGGCATCGCCACCACCCCGGTGATCAACCATCCCGAGGTGGCGATCGTCGGCGTCAACAAGATGGCGATCCGCCCGCATTGGGACGGCGCCGGCTTCGTGCCGCGCAAGATGATGAACCTCTCCGCCAGCTTCGACCACCGCGTCATCGACGGCTGGGACGCCGCCGTCTTCATGCAGCGGCTGAAGGAGCTGCTGGAGACGCCGGCGACGCTGTTCGTGGACATGTGACGTGACGAAGCTCGGAAACACCGCGTCATCCCGGACAAGCCGCGTCAGCGGCGCAGCTCCGGGATCCATCGTAGGGCGAGGCGCTCTACGATGGATCCCGGCGTTCCGCTGCGCTCCAGCCGGGATGACGGCGAGGTTCCACCGCTTGATTCCGATCCGTTGTGGCGAGGGCCGCGCATGACCGACATCACCTGCAAGCTGCTCGTCATCGGCGCCGGACCCGGCGGCTATGTCTGCGCCATCCGCGCCGGCCAGCTCGGGCTCGACACCGTGATCGTCGAGAGCGGCAAGCTCGGCGGCACCTGCCTCAACATCGGCTGCATCCCCTCCAAGGCGATGATCCATGTCGCCGAGGAGTTCGAGAAGGCCGCCCGGGCCGCCGCCGGCAAGACGCCCTTCGGCCTCACCGCCGCCGAGCCCCGGCTCGATCTGAAGCAGGCCGTCGCCTGGAAGGACGGCATCGTCCAGCGCCTCAACAACGGCGTCGCCGGGCTGCTGCGCAAGGCCAAGGTCAAGATCGTCCACGGCCAGGCCCGCTTTCGCGACGGCAAGACGGTCGCCGTCGAGACCGAGACCGGCACCCGCATCATCCGGGCCGAGGCGATCGTGATCGCCACCGGCTCGGTGCCGGTCGAGCTGCCCGCCCTGCCCTTCGGCGGCGATGTCCTCTCCTCCACCGGCGCGCTGGCGCTGACCGAGCTGCCGCAGCGCCTCGTCGTGGTCGGCGGCGGCTATATCGGGCTCGAGCTCGGCACCGCCTTCGCCAAGCTCGGCAGCAAGGTCACCGTGGTCGAGGCGCAGGAGCGCATCCTGCCGCTCTACGATGCCGAGCTGACCGCCCCGGTCGCCAAGAGCCTGGCGGCGCACGGCGTCGAAGTGCTGCTCGGGGCCAAGGCGTTCGGCCCCACCGCCAAGGGCGCCGGCCTGCGCATCGAGACCGCGGGCGGCACCGAGCGCGAGCTTGCCGCCGACAAGATCCTGGTCACCGTCGGCCGCGCCCCGGCGACCCGCGATCTCGGCCTCGACGAGCTGGTGCTCGACATGGACGGCCGCTTCATTCGTATCGGCGAGCGCTGCGAGACCTCGATGCGCGGCATCTACGCGATCGGCGACGTCACCGGCGAGCCGATGCTCGCCCACCGCGCCATGGCGCAGGGCGAGATGGTGGCGGAGATCGTCGCCGGCGAGCGCCGCGCCTGGGACAAGGCGGCGATTCCGGCGATCTGCTTCACCGATCCCGAGATCGTCTCGGCCGGCCTGTCGCCGCAGGAGGCGTCCCGGGCCGGCTTCGAGGTCAAGATCGGCCAGTTCCCCTTCACCGCCAATGGCCGCGCCATGACCCGCGACGGCGAGGCCGGCTTCGTGCGCGTCGTCGCCCGCGCCGACAACCAGCTGGTGCTCGGCATCCAGGCGGTCGGCCAGGGCGTCAGCGAGCTCTCAGCGACCTTCGGCCTGGCGCTCGAGATGGGCGCCCGCCTGCAGGACATCGCCGGCACCATCCACGCCCATCCGACGCTCGGCGAGGCGGTGCAGGAGGCGGCGCTGAAGGCGCTCGGCCACGCGCTGCATATTTGACCTGCCCACCCGGCCGGCGCGATACTGCCCTCAATGAGATCATTGGAGGCAGCAATGCCCGGGAACCTGCACGTCCGGAACTTGGACGACGACCTGATCCTGAAGCTGAAGCGCCGCGCCGCCCGCCATGGCCGCTCGGCCGAGGCCGAGCATCGCGAAATCCTGCGCCAGGCCCTCCGCCACGAGAGCGAGCCTGATTTCGAGCAGCTCGCCGCCGAGCTGCGTGCCCTCACCGCGTCGCGCCGCCAGACGCCCTCGCAAGAGCTGCTCCGTGAGAGCCGGGACGAGCGGTAATGGAGACATTGATCGTCGACGCCAGCGTGGCGATCAAATGGGTGGTCGAGGAACAAGGCAGTGCGGCAGCCGTCGCGCTGCGGTCGCGCGCCCGGCTCGCCGCCCCGGAGCTACTCGTTCCCGAATGCGCGAACATCCTCTGGAAAAAGGTCCAGCGCGGCGAGCTGACGTCCGATGAGGCGGCACTCGCCGCGCGGCTGCTGGAGCGCTCGGGCGTCAGGCTGATCCCGATGGCGGGCCTGCTCGAGCCGATCACGCGCCTCGCGCTGGAGCTGTCGCATCCGGCCTATGATTGCGCTTACCTCGCAGTCGCCATCCGCGAGGGCGCGCGACTGGTGACCGCAGACAGCCGGCTGCTGCGCCTGCTGGCTGAGCGCGGCTCACCGGACTTGTCCGGCGCCTGCGTCGCGTTGAGCGCCATGGCGGGCAAGGACTGACATGTGCGCAAGGCCGAAAGCCGCCTCGTGAGGGTTGACGGCGGGCGCGCGGCCGCTTCGACTGGGCGTAGACCCTGCCGGAGCCTCCCGCCGTGACCGAACCCTGCGATCTCGATGCCGTCGCCGCCCGCCGCCTGATCGGCGCCAGGAAGCTCTCCGCCGTCGAGCTGCTCGACAGCTGCCTCGCCCGCGTCGATGCCGTCGACCACGCCGTCAACGCCATGGTGGCGCGTGACGACGAGGCCGCCCGCGCCGCGGCCAAGGCCGCCGATGCCGCGACCATGCGCGGCGACGCGCTGCCGGCGCTGCACGGGCTGCCGATCGGCATCAAGGACCTCGAGGACGTCGCCGGCCTGCGCACCACCTATGGCAGTCCGCTCTTCGCCGACCACGTCCCGAGCCAGGACCAGGCCATCGTCGCCGCTGTGCGCAAGGCCGGCGCGGTGATCGCCGGCAAGACCAACACGCCCGAATGGGGCGCCGGCGCCAACACCCGCAACGCCGTCTACGGCGTGACCGGCAACCCGTTCGATCCCTCGCGCTCGGCCGCCGGCTCCTCCGGCGGCTCGGGCGTCGCTCTGGCGACCAACATGGTCCCGCTCGCCACCGGCTCCGACACCGGCGGCTCGCTGCGCAACCCGGCCGCCTTCAACGGCATCGTCGGCTTCCGCCCGACGCCCGGCCTGGTGCCGAGCGACAAGCGCGCGCTCGGCTGGAACCCGCTGCCGGTGCTCGGGCCGATGGCCCGCACCGTCCCCGATCTCTGCCTGCTGCTCGCAGCGATCATCGGCGACGACGCCTCCGATCCGCTGGCGACCACCATCCATGGCCGGCAGGTGCGCAGCGCGCAGGAGTTCGCCCGCCCGCTCCCCTGCGACCTCGCCTCGCTGAAAGTCGCGGTGACGCCCGATTTCGGCTTCGCCCCGACCGAGAAGCACATCCGCGAGGTCTTCGCCGACAAGCTCGGCCGCTTCGGCGGCATCTTCGCCCGCGCCGAGGAGGCGAGCCCCGATTGCAGCGGCACCGACGAGGTCTTCGAGGTGCTGCGCGCCGTCAACTTCCTCGCCAGCCATCATGAGCGCGCGACGCGGACGCCCGACAAGGTCGGCCCGAATGTCCGCGCCAATGTCGAGGAAGGCCTGCGCTACGGGCCGCTCGACATCACCCGCGCCCTCAAGCAGCAGACGGTGATCTACCAGAACTGGCAGCGCTTCTTCGACAGCCACGACGTCATCCTGACGCCGGCGATCACGCTCTCGCCGCGGCCCTGGTCCGAGCTCTACCCGGCGCAGATCGACGGCGAGCCGACGCGGACCTATTTCCACTGGCTGGCGCTGGCCTATGCGGTGACCATCGTCGGCCACCCGGCGATCTCGCTGCCGGTCGGCCGCGACCGCGACGGCATGCCCTTCGGCCTGCAGATCGTCGGCCCGCGCGGCGGCGACGCCAAGGTGCTTGCGGTCGCGGCGGCGCTCGAGTCACATTTGGCGGGTGACCCGCTGACGGCCCGCCCGGTGCCGGACATCGCGGCGCTGAAGGCGGCGCCGGCCCTGCGCGACAGCCCGAACTTCCTCGGCTTCGACTAGGACCTCGGCGACGCAGCACCGACAACGACCATAAAAGGGGAGAGAACCATGAAGCGCCGGCAATTCCTCCAGGGCACGGCTGCGGCCGCGCTGTTCGCCCCGCAGCTCGTCAGCGAGAGCAGGGCGCAGGCGGCGAACGCGACCTTGCTGAAGATGGCGCCGCAGGCCAACCTGACCTCGCTCGACCCGATCTGGACCACCGCCACCGTCACCAACAATCACGGCTACTACGTCTTCGACACGCTCTATGGCGGCGACGAGAACCTGAAGCCGCAACCGCAGATGGCGCAGGGCCACGAGGTTTCGGCCGACGGCAAGACCTGGACCATCAAGCTGCGCGACGGGCTCGCCTTCCATGACGGCCAGCCGGTGCGCGCCGTCGACTGCATCGCCAGCCTGAAGCGCTGGTGCCAGCGCGATCCTTACGGCCAGCTGCTGACCAAGGCGGTCGAGGCCTGGAACGCGCCGGACGATCGCACCATCGAGCTCAAGCTCGCCCGCGCCTTCCCGATGATGCTGGACTGCCTCGCCAAGGCCGACAACCCGCCCTTCATCATGCCCGAGCGGCTGGCCAAGACCGACGCGACCAAGCAGGTCACCGAGATGGTCGGCTCCGGCCCCTATAAGTTCATCGCCGCCGATTATGTCTCCGGCAGCCGCGTCGCCTATGAGAAGAACGAGGCCTACAAGCCGCGCAGCGAGCCGCCGAGCCGCAATGCCGGCGGCAAGGTCGCGCATTTCAAGCGCGTCGAATGGCATATCCTGCCCGACCCGGCCACCGCCGCCGCCGCGCTGATCCAGGGCGAGATCGACTGGTGGGAGCGCCCGCTCGCCGATCTCCAGCCGCTGCTGGCGCAGAGCAAGGACATCACCCGCGAGGTCATCGACAAGGCCGGCCGCGGCTCGATCATGCGGCTGAACCATCTGCAGCCGCCCTTCAACAACCCGAAGGTGCGCGCCGCGGTGCGCATGGCCGTCAACCAGGAAGACTATATGCGCGCCAGCCAGGGCGACGACACCTCGGCCTGGCAGGTCTGCCGGAACCTGTGGTGGCGCGGCACGCCCTATTACACCGGCGAGCTCGAGGACCTGATGCCGCAGAGCCTGGAGAAGGCCAAGGCGGCGCTGAAGGCCTCCGGCTACAATGGCGAGAAGGTCGTGATCATCAACCCGACCGACTTCCCCGACATCGGCCCGCTCGGCGACGTCACCCACGAGCTGCTGAAATCGCTCGGCATGAATGTCGAGATGGCGGCCAGCGACTGGGGCACGGTGGTCCAGCGCCGCAACAGCCGCGAGCCGGTCGAAAAGGGCGGCTGGAGCATCTTCCACACCACCGGCGCGGCGGTCGGCTGGGGCAACCCAGCCCTTTCCAACCTGGTGCGCGGCCCCGGCGAGAAGGGCTGGTTCGGCTGGTGGACCAATGCCAAGGCCGAGGAGATGGCCGAGGAATGGCTCTACGCGCCGGACGAGGCCAAGCAGAAAGAGGTCGCGGTGGCGCTCGGCCGGCTGGCGCTCGAGGAATGCGCGACGATCCCGCTCGGCCAGTTCGTCATCAAGACCGCCTACCGCAAGAGCCTGACCGGCATGCTGCCGGGCTCGGCGCCCTATCCCTGGGGGCTGAAGCGGGCCTGACCCGGCTCAGCGCGCCGCCACCGCCGCCGACCAGGGCGAGGCGGCGTCGCTGATCCCTTCCTGCTCGCTTTGCCCCGCGCGCACCATGTTGGGGCAGGCGAAGTTCAGCGGCAGCACCCCGTGCTCGACCACGCTGAGCGGCCCCGCCGCCTCCAGCGCCGCCAGCGCCGGCTCCGGCAGCCGCGCATCGGCGCTGGTGCCGTCCGGGCCGGAGACGTCGATGCGCGGCTGGTGCGCCGCATCCTCCAGGCTCATGCCGCTGTCCAGGGTGAAGGCGAGCATCTGGTAGACGCTGGCCAAAATGCGCCGCCCGCCCGAGGCGCCGGCGCCGTAGCGCGGCTGGCCGCCATCGGCCGGCGTCACCACCACCGGGCACATATTGCAGAGCGGGCGCGCGCCCGGCGCGATCGCATTGGCGCTGCCCGGGCGCGGATCGAACCACATCATGCCGTTGTTCATCAGCACGCCGGTCTTGGGCAGGACCAGCCGGCTGCCCATCGAGGAGAGCAGCGTCGTGGTCAGCGCGACGATCGTGCCCTCGCCGTCGACCACGGTGAGATGGGTGGTGCAGGTGTCGCCGGGCTCCTTGGCGGCGCCGAGCCCGGAGAGCCGGCTGGCATAGGCCTCGCGCATCACCTGCGAGAGCCTCGCATACCAGGCTCCGTCCGGCCCGCCCGGAGGGCACGGCATCGCGGCCATCCCCTCGATCACCGCCTGCAGGGTCGGCGCCGCGGTCAGCCCGCCGGCGGTGTGGATCTGGTGGGTGCCGCGCCAGTCGATCACCGGCGCCTGCCGGATCTCGGCCCGGCAGCCGGCGAGGTCCTGCGCATCGACGACGCCGCCGACCGCGGCGATATCGGCCGCCAGCCGCTCCGCCAGCGCCCCGCGGTAGAAATCGTCGAGTCCGGCCCCGGCCAGCTGCTCCAGCGCCGCGCGAAGATTGCCGAGCGTCATGAAGCCCGGCACACCCTGATAGGGCGGCACCGGCGGCAGCCCGTTCGGCAGATAGATCCGCGCGCTCTCCTCATAGAGACGCAGCACCGAAGCCGAGGAGGCGATCTTCAGCGTCGTGTACCAGTCCTGCGCCAGGCCGCGCTTCGCCAGGCCGATCGCCGGCGCCAGCAGCTCGGCGACCGGGATGCCGCTGCCGAACTGCGCATTCAGCGCCGCATAGCCGGCTACGGATGACGGGATGCAGAAGGAGAGCGGTCCATGGATGTTGCGGTCGCCCTCGACTTCGGGCCAGGCGAACAGGTCGAGCTTCATCGCCCCGGTCAGCGGATAGTCGGCCGGATCGGCGCGGCGCGGCGCCACCGGTCCGAAATCCACCACCTGCGCCCGGCTCTCGCCCGCCTTCAGCACGACGCCGAAGCCGATGCCGCCCAGCCCGCTGTTCCACGGCTCGACGGCGGCCAGCGCGAAGGCGGTCGCCACGGCGGCATCGGCGGCGTTGCCGCCGGCCTCCAGGATCGCCGCCCCGGCGGCAGCGGCCTCGTGGTTCTGGGAGACGACGACCCCCTTGCGGCCGCGCCCCGCCGGCTTGGCCAGGCTCCAGTTCTGCGTGCGATAGGCTTTGGCGCGGGTCGGCTCGGCGGTCATCGATGGGAATCCGGTGGAAGAAGGCGGGCGCCCATGGTGGCATGCCATCGCCCGCCCGTCATCAGAGCTGGCGCAGCTCCTCCTTCTTGACCTTGCCGGTGGCGGTCATCGGCAGCGCCGGCACGATCCTGATCTCGGGCACCTTGTAGGGCGCCATCCGCTCCCTGCACCAGGCGGCGAGCGCCGCCGCGTCGGGCTGGTCGGCGACCGCCGGGTTGAGGCAGATAAAGGCGACCGGAACCTGGCCGCGCTCGGCATCCTCGCGGCCGATCACGCCGGAGCCGGCGATCGCCGGATGCTGGCCGAGCAGCGCCTCGATCTCGGCCGGGAAGACGCTCATCCCCTTGACCTTCAGCATCTCCTTGCGCCGGCCGAGGAAGTGCAGATAGCCCTGCGCGTCGATCACCCCGATATCGCCGGTGTGCAGGAAGCCGCCGCGGATCGCCTCGGCGCTCGCCTCCGGCTTGTTCCAATAGCCCTTGAGCAGCGAGGGGCTGCGCATGCAGATCTCGCCCTCCTCCCCGAGCGGCTTCAGCGCGCCGGTCTCGAAATCGCAGATCTTGAACTGGGTGCCGCGCTGCGGCAGCCCGACGAACACCGGCTGCGACAGCAGGTCGAAATCCTCCTGCTGCATGCCGATGGTGAAGGTGTCCATTGTGTGCGTCTCGGTCATCCCCCAGGCGGCCTCGATCATCGTGCCGCCGGTCAGCTCCCGCCAGCGGCTGCGGAAATCGGGGTTCAGCTTCTTGACGAAGGAGGAGACGCGCACCGTCTTCAGCGAGGTCAGGTCGAAATCGCCGCTGCGCGGGTGCTCCAGCACCTCGACCGTGTTGTCGACCAGGAGATAGGCGAAGCTCGCTCTGTGGCGCTCCACCGCCGCCATGAAGCCGAGCGGGTCCCAGCGCGCCATCAGCACCACGCTCGCCCCGGCGACGATCGGGAACAGCAGCCCGGTATCCTCGCCGGCGATCCAGAAGATCGGCACGAAGTTGACGACGACGTCCTCCGGCGTCAGCGCGAAGCTCGTCGCCAGGCTGGTGCCGGCGGTGTAGAGCATGTCGCGCTGGGTGTGGACGCAGCCCTTCGGCATGCCGGTGGTGCCGCCGGTATAGTTCAGCGCCGCCACCGCATCGAGATCGACGGTGACGGGCGGCGCCGGCGCTGCGACGGCAGCGAGCGCCGGCATCAGCTCGATCTCGCCATCGCCGGCGGGCTGGCGCGGCTGCAGCACGGCGGCGGGCGCCGGGAAGCTCGGCTCGTCCGGCATCATGTCGGCGAAGCCGGTGACGAAGACGCTGCGCAGCGCGCTGTCGCCGCGCACCTTGCGCAGCAGCGGCAGCAGCGTGTCGAGGCACAGGATCGCCCGCGCGCCGGTATCGCTCAGCTCATAGGCCAGTTCCGCCTCGCGGAAGAGCGGGTTCACCGGCACATGCACGCAGCCGAGCTTCAGGATGCCGAAGAAGGCGATCATGAATTGCGGGCAGTTCGGCAGGAACACCGCGACGCGGTCGCCGGGACGCAGGCCATGCGCATGCAGCAGCGCCGCGAAGCGGTCGCTCAGCCCGTCCAGCTCGGCATAGCTGATCTGCCGCCCGTAGAAGATGCAGGCGGGCTTGTCGGGCTGCCGCCGCGCCCATTCGCGCAGATGCTCGCTGATCGCGATCTCGCCGAGCGGGTAATGCGGCTCGCGCGATACCTCGGGCGGCCAGGCCTCGCGCCACAGCGCCTCCAGCCTGTCGAGATAGGCTGCCTCGTCCTGCGGCTGCATCGCGCCCCCCGCCCGTCAATGCGCCTGGCGATCCTCGCCCGGCAAATGCACCAGGGCCTTGATCGGCAGATGATCCGAGGCCAGCCGCGCCAGCTCGGTGTCGTGCAGCTCGACCTGCGAGATCGTCTCGGCCGGATAGGCGACGATGCGGTCGAGCGCCCAGATCGGGAAGCGCGAGGGGAAGCTGGGAATCGCCGCCTGCAGCGGGCCGAATTTCGGAGCGAGCCCGTGCAGCGCCGATTTCTTGCCGATCCGCCATTCGTTGAGATCGCCCATCAGGAAGATCGGCCTGCCGTCCGTCGGCTTCGAGGCGGCGATCAGCGCCTCGACCTGCCGTGAGCGCGAATGCCGCAGCAGCCCCAGATGCGCAGCGACCACCCGGATCGGCGCCTTGGCGATGGTGAGATCGGCGATCAGCGCGCCGCGCGGCTCCACGCCCGGCAGGACGAGCTGCCGCGTCGCCGTCACCGCGCCATCGCGGAACAGCACGACATTGCCATGCCAGCCATGGCCCTGCCAGGCGCTCTCCACCGGCACGGGCTTGAGGCCGGTGCGGCGCTCCAGCCGCGCCAGATCGAGCAGCCCGGCCCGCTCGCCGAAGCGCTGGTCCGCCTCCTGCAGCGCCACCACATCCGCCTCCAGCTGCGAGATCACCTCGATGATCCTGTCGGGATCGAAGCGGCGATCGCGCCCGATGGCCTTGTGGATATTGTAGGAGGCGATCCTGAGCTCCATGCCCGGCGGCGCCCCCTCCACCGGCGGCTGCGCGAGCGCCTCACGTTTCCAGCTCGACAATTGCGGCGGACGCAGGTTCCGGATCCGGCGCAGGCCGCGCCCTTCGAATTGCAGGATCAAGCCGGAACCTCCACTGCGTCCGGAATGCACGCCATTGGCGAACGCCTCATCACAGACGCCTCATTAGCAAGAGCCTTGCCATGATCAATGCCTGAGATGCGCGACGGTTCGACCGTGCCGATCGAACGAGTCGGCCCGATCAGGGTTATAGGGGAAGACGGATGCCGGCGGTCGATTGAATGTCGTTTCTCGAAATCTTGATCGCCTGTGTGGTGCTCGCCGCCCTCGCCTCGGTGGCGGCGACCTATTCCTATGGCCGCTTCGCCCGCCATGCGAGCGGCCCGCCCGCCTACGCTCTGCCGCCGGAAGCGGACGCGACCGCGCTCGACCGGGCGCTCGCCCCGCTGCTCGCCGAGCATCCGGGCGAGACCGGCGTCGCGCTGCTCGCCGACAGCCGGCGTGCCTTCGAGACGCGCATGCTCGGCGCCCGCGAGGCCGGGCGCAGTCTCGATCTGCAATATTACTACTGGCGCGAGGACGTCACCGGCCGCCTGCTGATGCGCGAGGTCGTCGCCGCCGCCGATCGCGGCGTGCGGGTGCGCCTGCTCATCGACGACATCAACACGCGCGGCAATGATTCGACCTTTCTCGCGCTCGACGCCCATCCCCGGATCGCGGTTCGGCTGTTCAACCCCAGCCGCAATCGCTCCAACGGCTTGCGGCGCGGGCTGGAGCTGGCGCTGCGCGCCTTCAGCGCGACGCGTCGCATGCACAACAAGGCCTGGATCGCCGATGGCCGGCTGGCCATCATCGGCGGCCGCAATATCGGCGACGCCTATTTCAACGCCGCCAAGGCGAGCAATTTCCACGATATGGACCTGCTGCTCGCCGGAGAGGCGGTCGCCCAGGCGGAGGCGGTCTTCGATGCCTTCTGGAACAGTCCCGCGGCGGTGCCGATCGCCTCGCTGAGCCGGCCGATCGCGCGGCGCCTGCCGAAGCTCACGCCGCCATCGATCGGGCTGGGGCGCAAGGGCGCCCAGCGCCTGCTCGGCATGACCGAGCGCTTCGACGCCGCCGCCACCGTCGCCGCCCTGCGCCGCGAGCTGCGCTGGATCGCCGAGGTCAGCGTGATCTCCGACCCGCCGGAGAAGGCGCTCGGAACCGGCGAGCAGGGCTGGCTCGTGCGCAGGCTCTATGACGCGATCGCCCAGACCCGCTCCGAGCTGCAGATCATCTCGCCCTATTTCATACCGGGCCGCCGTGGCGTCGCCGCGCTCGCCGCCCTCAAGGAGCGCGGCGCCAGCGTGGCCGTCCTCACCAATTCCCTGGCCGCGACCGATGTCGTCGCCGTCCATGGCGCCTATGCCGCCTATCGCCGGCCGCTGCTCGAGAGCGGGATCGATCTTTTCGAGCTGCGGCCGGAGCTGCTGCGCGAGGGTATCTCCCTGTTCGGCTCCAAGGGAGCGAGCCTCCACACCAAGGCCTTCACCGTCGACGACCGGCTCGGCTTCATCGGCTCCTTCAATTTCGATCCGCGCTCGGCCTCGCTGAACACCGAGATGGGCGTGATCGTCGTCGATGGTGGACTGGTGGCGCAGATGCGACGGATTTTCGCCCAGGAAACCGCTCCGAGCTGCGCCTTCCGGCTGACCTTGCGGGAGGGCCGGCTGCGATGGAGCGAGGGGCCGGCGGCCGAGCCGCTGCGCAGCGAGCCTGCCTCCAGCCTGCCGCGCCGTTTCGCCGCCGGGCTGATCCGCTGGCTGCCGATCGAATCGCAGCTTTAGGTGCAATGGGCAGCCATCCCCAAACCGTTTCTTAACTGCGGGCCTGCAACCTGACAGCCACGGCCGCCGAGGCCGCTCACTCAGCAACAGCATGCACGTTTTGGATACCGCCGCCTCGCCGGCCTCGCCCGACGACACGGAAGCCGCACTCCGTCTTTTTGGACTGGACGCGCGGCCGACCGCATTGCGCCTTCGGGCCTGGACGGTGCTCGGCCCGCTGATGGCGCGGCTGCTGGACAACCATGCCGCCGCCCCGGACGGCGCCTTGCGCGAACTCGTCCTGCAGCAGACGCAGCGCAGCTTCAACGCGCCGCTCGATGCCGACTGGCGTCGGCTCGCCGCCCGCCGCGTCGCCGAGGAGGCGCGTCTCGGCCTCGGCATGAGCGAGCGCATCGCCCTCGACCAGGCGCTGCGCCAGGCCTTGCATCGTGCGCTGGCACCGCGCTGGCTGCTGCCGGGCCGCCGGGCCGCCATGCTCGAGGAGGCCGGCAAGCTGCTCGGCTTCGACCTCGCTGTCGCGCATAAGCTCCACCGCCAGCACGAGATCGCGCCGGCGCAGGGCGAGCTCGAGCTGATGCGCAGCGTCGTGCAGCGTTTCGTGAGCCGCGTGGGCGCGGTCGAAGCCTCGGCCATGGACAGCCTGTCCAATCTCGATCGACTCGCGCTCGACCTCGAGGCGGCGGCGATGACCACCGCCAACCACTGCAAGTTCTCCTCCGGAGCCGCGCTCGAATCGGTCCACCGGGCGGAGGCGATCGTCACCGCGACCGAGGAGCTCTCGCAGGCGACCGGCGAGATCCACGCCCAATCGCGCCTCGGCGCGAGCGTCGCCGAGGAGGTCGCGGCCGAGGCGGCGGCTTCGGCCAACGCCATCATCGAGCTGCAGGCTTCGGCACAGGCGATCCACAAGATCGTCGACATGATCTCGGCGATCGCCAACCGCTCGAACCTGCTCGCGCTCAATGCGGCGGTCGAGGCGGCGCGCGCCGGCGCAGCCGGTCGCGGCTTCGCGGTGGTCGCCGCCGAGGTGAAGTCGCTGGCGGCGCGGACCTCCGAGGCGACCGTCGAGGTCCGCAACCAGATCGACGCGATCAACGGCATCGTCGACCGCACCGCCGCCCAGATCGGCAAGAGCGGCAGGCTGACCGGCCGCATGGCCGAGAGCGCCACCGACATCGCCCGCGGCCTCGAATTGCAGGCCACGACGACCGGCAATATCGCCACCCATGCCGGCCGCAATGTCGACACCGCCATCGAGGTCGGCGAGGCGCTCGCCGCCGTCGAGACCACGATCCTGCGCACCAAGACCCTGCGCTCGGAATCGACCGAGGTCTATCAGAGCCTGTCGAGCCATCTGGTCGAGATCCGCAAGGCGATCGACGAGATGTGCGCGGCGATGGCCGCAGGCCGCCGGCAGGATCAGGAACCGTCGCCCCGATACGCTGCCCGCTGATCGCGGAACATCTTGATTCCTCGTGGGTTCTCGCCACCGACCATCACGATGCAGGCGAGAGCGATGCCGGCCGCCGCGACGATCACAATTGGAAATCTGGACGAGTTGCGCGAGGCGCTGCGGCGCATCGCCCTGCTGCAGGCGGCGCCGCCCCTCTCGAGAACGGCCCGCCGCGAGCTCGAGGCGCTGCTGCGGGCGCTGTCGGAGTGGCGCGAGCGCCAGATGCAGCTGCCGGCCAAGCCGCTGCCGGGCGGCGGCATGGGCTGAGGGCGCCTATTTCCCGAGCACGAGGTTCGGCAGCCAGGTGGTCAGCGGCGGCCACAGCGTCACCGCCAGCAGCACCGCGACCAGCGGCATCAGCCAGGGCACGATCGCCCGCGACATCGCCTCGAAGCTGATCCTGGCGATCTTCGAGGTGACGAACAGCACCACCCCGACCGGCGGCGTGATCGTGCCGATCATCAGGTTGAGCACGAAGATCAGCCCGAACTGCACCGGATCGATGCCGAACTGCGCCGCCGCCGGCGTCAGGATCGGGATCAGAATCAGCATCGCCGCCAGCGCCTCCATGAAGCAGCCGACGAACAGCAGCAGCAGGTTGACGATCAAGAGGAAGATCAGCGGGTTGCCGGCGAGATCGACCAGCACGGGCCCGACCGTCTGCGGGATCCGGGAAATCGACAGGCACCAGCCCAGCGCCGCCGCGGTCATCACCAGCGCCAGCACGACGCCGGTGGTCTCGACCGTCTGCACCACCAGCTCCGGCAGGTCGTCGAGCGAGAAGCTGCGATAGACGAACAGGCCGAGCACGATCGCATAGGCCGTCGCCACCGCCGCCGCCTCGGTCGGGGTGAAGATGCCGGCCATCATCCCGCCGAACAGGATCACCGGCGTCATCAGCGCCCAGTGCGCCTCCTTGTAGGCGGCCCAGAGCTGGGCGCCGCCCGGGAAGGGATGGCGCGGCAGGTCGCGTTTCTTGGCGACATAGACCACCATCGCCATCAGCGCGCCGGCCATCAGCAGCCCGGGGATGACCCCGGCCAGGAACAGCCCGCCGATCGAGACATCGGCCGAGACGCCGTAGATCACCATCGGCAGCGAGGGCGGGATGATCGGCCCGATCGTCGCGGAGGCGGCGGTGATCGCCGCCGCGGTCTCGGCGTCGTAGCCCTCGTCCTGCATCGCCTTGATCTCGAGCGTGCCGACGCCGCCGGCATCGGCCACCGCCGAGCCCGACATGCCGGCGAAGATCACGCTGGCCAGGATGTTGGCATGGCAGAGCCCGCCGCGCAGCCAGCCGACGCAGGCGGTGGCGAAGGCGAAGATCCGGTCGGTGATCCCGGCCGAATTCATGATGTTGCCCATCAGGATGAACAGCGGCGCCGCCAGCAGCGGGAAGGAGTTGGCGCTCTGGGCGATCTTCTGCGGCACGATCCCGAGCGGGAACGCCCCGAAATACGCGAAGGCGACCGCCGCCAGCCCCATCGAGACGAACAGCGGCACGCCGAGCAGCAGCGCGATGAACCAGATCGGCAGGATCTGCAGCATCAGGGTGCTCATAGCGGCTGCGTCCCCGGCTCGGCGGCCACGGCCCGGCGCCCGGCGAGCACCTCGCCGATCTCGGCCAGCGCCTGCAGGATCAGCGCCAGCCCGGCGAGCGGCATCACCACATAGAGCGCCGCGCTGGTGATCGGCAGCGCGATCGACTCGACGTCCCAGGTCCGCTCGATCAGCCCGAAGGAGTAGCGGATCAGGATCGCCGCGAAGAGGATGATCGCGGCCTGCGTCAGCACCTCCAGCAGCCGCCCCGCCGATCGCGGCAGCAGATCGGCGAAGACGGTGATGCGGATATGCGAGCGCCGCCGCGCCGCGATGATCCAGCCGGTGAAGCCCGTCCAGACCAGGAGGTACTGGGCGAGCTCGTCGGTCCAGGCCAGCGGCGCGTTGAGCTGGCGCGAGGCGACGCCGAGCAGCACCGCCACCAGCAGCGCCAGCAGCAGCGCCACCGCGGCGCCGCGCACCAGCCGGTCGGTCAGGGCGATCACGGCTCTCATCTTCAGAGCGCCGCCAGCGCGTCCCAGGTGCCCTTGCCCCATTTGCCCTCGAACTGCTTCGGCAGGCTGGCCAGAACCGGCTTGCTGAAGCTTTCGAGATCGGGCTCGGTGACGCTCATCCCGGCCGCCTTCAGCGTCGCCACGAGGCTGCCCTCCTGGTTGCTGAGCTCGGCGTCCTGCCAGCTGACGCCGTTGGCGATGGCGGTCTCCAGCACCGTCCGGTCGGCCTCCTTCAGCCCCTTCCAGAAATCCTCGTTGATGACGATCAGGCGCGGGGTGATGATGTGGCCGGTCAGGATCAGGTGCTTCTGCACCTCCTGCAGCTTGGCGCTGTGGATCGTCGGCAGCGGGTTCTCCTGCCCGTCGACCGCGCCCTGGCTCAGCGCCAGGTAGAGCTCGTTGAAGTTGACCGGCGTCGCCTTGGCGCCCCAGGCCTCGACCATGGCGCGGAAGGTGTCGACCGGCGGCACCCGCAGCTTCAGCCCGGCGACATCGGCGGCGCTCTTCACCTCCTTGGAGCCGGTGGTCAGGTGGCGCTTGCCGTAATAGGTCACCGCCGCCATGCGCATGCCGCGCTTCTTGACCAGCTCCTCGTTCATCTTGGCGAAGACCGGCGCCTTGGCGACCTTCGACATATGCGCCGGGTCGCGCCAGAGATAGGGCGCCTCGACCACCGAGAGCTGCGGCAGGAAGGAGCCGAGCGCCGCGGCGCCGTCGGTGGTCATGGTCAGCGCGCCGGAGGCGACCGATTCCATCATGTCCTTGCCGGAGCCGAGCTGCCCGGCCGGGAAGGACTGGATGTCGATGCGGCCCGACGTCTTCTCCTTCACCTCCTTGGCGATGCGCTCGACCATCTGCACCTGCGGATGGCTGGTCGGCAGCATCTCGCCCCAGCGCATCACGGTGGCCTGGGCGCGCAGCACGCCCGGCATCGCGATCATGGCGCCGGCGGCGGCCGAGCCGGCGAGAAAGGCGCGCTTGGTCAGTCTCGTGGTCATGGTTCCCTCCCAATCGACGGCCGGGTTTCCCGGCTCGGTTTCAACCCTGGTTCAGTAGCTCATCGCCCGGGTCCGGGCGTTGCCGATATGCTCGCTCATCGCCGCGGCCGCCGCCTCCGGATCGCGCGATTCGATCGCCGCGATGATCGTCAGGTGGTCCTGCATCACCGGCACGATGATGCTGGTGTGGATGCGCGTCTCGTATTGACGGATCAGCCTGATCTTCAGCCAGGTCACCCGGAAGGCCTGGCTGACGATGTCGTTGTCGAGGTGATCGATGATCGCCTCGTGCATCAGCCGGTCGACCTCCTCGGCATCCTCGATCAGCGTCTCGTCGCCGCCCGCTTCCGCCCGCTTCACGATCGCCTCGTGCCGGGCGCGCTGCTCGGCGATCTCGGCGTCGCTGGCGTTGCGGGTGTAGAGCGCCGCCGCCTCCTTCTCGAGGAAGAGCCGGAACTGGAAGGCGTTGCGGATCAGGTTGAGGTCGACATGGGCGACCTGCATGCCGCGCTGCGGCACCGTCTTGATCAGCCCCTCGGCCTCCAGCCGCGGGATCAGCTCGCGGATCGCCCCGAGCGGGAACCCGGTCATCGCCACCAGCTCGCGCTGGGTGACGAACTGCCCCGGCCGGATCTCGCGCGCGAGCAGCCGCTCGGTGAAGCTGGCATAGGCCCGCTCCCTGAGCTTCAGCGGCTCGCCGTCGCGTTCCGGCTCTGAGGCGCTCATCAGGCTCTCCTTCACGCGGCCTTGGCGCGGGTGATGCGGTCGAAGGCGGCGAGCAGCGCGCTGCGCTGGCCGGCTTCGAGCGCCGTCAGCGGCGCCCGCATCGCGCCATAGCCGGCATCGCCATGGATGTGCCCGACCAGCGCCTTGACCGCCGGCAGCACCGGATAGGAGCAGATCTCGTCGACCAGCGTGTTCACGGTGGCGTTCTCGGCGCCCTCGTAGACCATCGGGCGCAGCAGATGCGGCACCAGATTGGCGAGGCCGCAGATCGTGCCCTGGGCGCCGTTGCGCACCGCCTTGGCGAGCTGGCGCTCGTCGCCGACCAGGATGGCGAGCTCGCCATGCGCCTTCAGGAAGGCCTCGGTCGAGGCGTAGTCGCCGGAGGAATCCTTGATGCCGGCGACGATGCCGGGGAAGGCCCGCTTCAGCCGCTCGACCAGGCCGACCGAGATCGACACCGCCGTCACCGAGGGGATGTGGTAGAGGATGGTGCTGCGGGCGCCGGCGCCGAGCTGCTCGAAGAAGGCGCTGAACCAGGCATAGAGCCCCTCGTCGCTGACGCCCTTGAAGTAGAAGGGCGGCGCCACCAGCAGGCCCTTGGCGCCGAAACCGATGGCGGTCCGGGCCTGCTCGACCGATTCCTCCAGCGAGGCGGCGGCGATGCCGGCATAGATCTGCCGCGCCGGGTCGATGCCGGCGCCGACCAGCGCGCCGAACATGGCGGTGCGGGCGGCCGCGCCGAGCGCCGCGCCCTCGCCGGTGGTGCCGAACAGGGTCACCGAATCGCAGCCCTGCGCCAGCACGTGCCGGGCATGGTGGACGAGGCGCGGCAGGTCGACTGCGCCGCCCTCCCGCATCGGCGTGGTGATGGCGCAGGAGAGGCCGAAACGGTTGGGATCGAGAGCCATTGCAGCAGGTCTTTCCGAAGCTTGCGGGGACGATTCAGCCATCCTTGAGCCCGCCGGCGGAGAGCCCAGCGACGATCTCGCGCTGCGCCAGCACGGTCAGCAGCAGGACGGGGAAGGTGACGAGCAGGGCGGCCGCGGCCAGCGGGCCCCAGGAGATCTGCTCGAAGGTCAGCGAATTGTAGACGGCCGAGGGCAGCGTGCGGCTCGCCTTGCCGCCGAGCACGACCGAGAAGATGAAGTTGTTCCAGGAGAAGATGAAGGCGAGGATGCCGCCGACCACGATGCCCGGCCGGGCCAGCGGCAGCGCGACATGGCGGAAGGCCTGCCAGGTGGTGGCGCCGTCGATCCGCGCCGCGTCCTCGAGCTCCATCGGGACATTCTCGAAATACCCGATCATGATCCAGACGATGATCGGGATGGTGATGACCAGATGGGTGATCACCAGCGCCGTGACGGAGCCGACCAGCCCGGTGAGCTGGAACAGCAGGAACAGCGGGATCAGATAGGACAGCGCCGGCGTCATCCGGGCGATCAGGATCAGGATCGCGAATTTGTGCGCCTTGCCGCGGGCGATGCCGTAGCCGGCCGGCACCCCGACGGCGAGGCCGATCAGAACCGCCCCGCCGGTGACCAGGATCGAGTTCCACAGATAGAGCGCGAAATTGTTCTTGGCGAAGACCTCGACATAGTTCGCCAGCGTCGGCGGGCTCGGGATGAACACCGGCGGGAAGGCGGTGTTGTCGAGCTCGTTCTTCAGCGACAGCGAGATCATCCAGAGGAAGACCAGCACCGCCGGCGAGACCAGCACGAACACCGAGGCGTAGAAGCCGATCCGGGAGAGCGCGCGCTTCATCACGCGTTCCACTTCGACTTCTGCCGCGCATAGAGCAGCAGCAGCGAGAGCATGATGATGATCACGAAGAAGATCACCACCACCGCCGAGGCGTAGCCGATCTTGTAGAACTGGAAGGCCTGCAGATAGAGGAAGATGTTCAGCGTCTCCGAGGCGGTGCCCGGACCGCCCTGGGTGATTACGAAGATCGTGTCGAAGGCCTTCAGCGCATCGATGGTGCGGATGACGATCGCCACCATGATGAACGGCCAGACCAGCGGCAGGGTGATGTGGCGGAACATGTGCCAGCCATTGGCGCCGTCGATCAGCGCCGACTCGTAGGGCTCGCGCGGCAGCCCGGCGAGGCCGCCGAGCACGATCAGCATCACCAGCGGCGTCCAGTGCCAGACCTCGACCAGGATCAGCGTCGGGATCACCGCGCTCGGCGAGTAGACCCAGGGCTGCGGCCCGACCCCGACCAGCGAGAGCAGGTAGTTCAGCACGCCGAGCTGGGGATGGAACATCATCGTCCAGACCAGCGCCACCGCCACCGGCGTCGCCATCATCGGCATCACGAAGATCGTGCGCAGCAGCCCGCGGAACGGGAACTCGCGATGGAACACCAGCGCCGCCGCGGTGCCGAACAGGATCGGCAGCACCACGGCGAGCACGGTGAAGTAGAAGGTGTGCCCCATCGACTCGATGAAGCGCGGGTCGTTGGCCAGCGCGACGAAGTTCTGCAGCCCGACGAACTCCTGGCCGCCGCCGATCTTCCAGTCCTGCGCGGACATGTAGAGCGTGAACAGCCAGGGGAAGACGATCACGGCCGCGATGATCAGCACCGCCGGCAGCGAGAACAGCCAGTAGCGCGGCGTGAAATCCTGCGAATCCGCCGCCACCGGGCGCGGCGGATCGGCGAGGCTGCTGCTGGCTGGCAGGGCGGCGCTGGTCATCGGGACGACGTCAGCCCTGCTCGCTCTTGGCGAGCACCGGCGCGAAGGCTTCCGTCGCCTTCTTCAGCTCGGCCGCCACATCGGCGCCGCCGATCGCATTGGTCAGCGCCACGCCGAAGACGTCGCGGAACTCGGTGACCGGCACGATCTGCGGCAGCGCCGCGCGGGCGATCTTCGCCGATTGCAGCAGGCAGTCGAAATACTGCTTGCCGAATTTCGAGCTCTCGATCGTCGCCTTGTCGAGATAGGCCGAGGACCGGGCCGGAGCGCCGGCGCCGGCCTTCAGCATGGCGAGCTGCTGCGCCTTGTTGGTCATGTGCTGGATGTAGAGCCAGGCGGCTTCCTTCTTGGTCGAGCCGCGCGAGATGCCGATACCGTCGCCGAACATGCCGGCATGGTGCGCCTTCGGCCCCGGCGGGGTGACGCCATAGCCGACCTTGCCGACGATGCGCGACTTCGACGGGTCCTCCAGCGGCGTGGCGAAGCCGATGCCGTCGAGCCACATCGCGGCGCGGCCCTGCATGAAGGTGGTCTGGCACTCGTTCCAGTTGAAGCCGACCTGGCCGGCCGGGCCGCTGTCCTTGTTGAGCTTCTTGTAGAGCTCGCCGGCCCAGACCGCCTCCGGCGTGTCGGTCAGCAGCTTGCCCTCGGGCGAGGTCGTCTCGATGCCCTGACCGAGCACCAGGCAGGCCCAGACCGGGACATTGGCGTTCTTCAGCCCGCGCGAGACGAAGCCGGCGACGCCCTTGGCCGGGTCGTGCAGCTTGGCCGCCGCGACCGCCATCTCGTCCATGGTCTTGGGATAGGCGACGCCCTTCGCGTCGAACAGCTCCTTGTTGTAGTAGACCATCCAGTAGTCGACGAAGAAGGGCAGCGTATCCAGCGCCCCGTCGCTCTGGCGGGCATAGGCCACGGCGCCGGCGCCGAAATCCTCGAAGTTGAACTCCGGCGAGGTCAGCGAGGCGTCCTTGATCATCGGCGTCAGGTCGGCGAACCACTTGCCTTTCGCCGCCATCCGCTTCTGGACGTGCAGCGAGATGCCGCTGACATCGAAGCTCGGCTTGCCCGAGGCGAACTCGATCACCGCCTTCTGGCGCTGCTGCTGCTCCGGAACCTGCTCGGAGGAGACCTTGATGCCGGTGAGCTCGGTGAACTCCTTCTCGGCGGCCTGCATCAAATCCGAGCGCGGGTTCTTGACCAGCAGCACGTCGATGCTCTGCCCGGAGAAGCGCTTCCAGTTGAAAGCGGCCTGCGCCCGCGCCTCGCGCAGCACCAGCGGCGAGGCGATGGCGCTGCCGGCGCCCAGCGCGGCGGCGCCGCGCAGCAGGCCGCGCCGCGTCGGCTTCAGAATCTCGGTCATGGACTCCCTCCCCTGGACTGATGCGCGGCCGCTCCGGGCCGTTCCCTTGCATATGCGGGGCGCACGCTAGTCCGGATCGAAACCGGTTGCAAGCTGACATGTTGGCGTGCACATAGTGATGCAACATGACGGCAGCACCCCTCCCCACCCGCCCGCTCGGCCGCTCCGGCCTCGATGTCACCACGCTCGGCTTCGGCGGGGCGCCGCTCGGCGATCTCTACGCCAGGCTCGACGAAGGCGAGGCGATCGCCACCGTCGAGGCGGCGCTCGCCGCCGGCGTCACCCTGCTCGACACCTCGCCGCTCTATGGCCAGGGCCTCTCCGAGCACCGGATCGGCGCGGCGCTGCGCCGCTCGCCGCGCCGCGACGTTGTGATCTCCACCAAGGTCGGCCGCGTCGCCGAGCCTTTCGCGGGGCGCGACGCCGGCTCCCAATTCGCCGGCGGCCTGCCGCATGGGTTGCGCGTCGACTATTCCTATGACGGCGCCATGCGCTCGCTGGAGCAATCGGCGCTGCGCCTCGGCGTCGAGCGCTTCGACATCGTGCTGATCCACGACGTCGATGTCTGGACCCATGGCGAGGCGATGATCGAGCAGCGCTTCGCAGAGGCGATGGACGGCGCCTATCGCGCCCTCGACCGGCTGCGCGCCGCCGGCGCCGTCAAGGCGATCGGCATCGGCGTCAACGAGGCCGAGATGTGCGAGCGCTTTGCCCGCGCCGGCGATTTCGACGCCATGCTGCTGGCCGGCCGCTATTCGCTGCTGGAGCAGCCGGCGCTGGCCTCCTTCATGCCGCTGGCGCAGCAGAAGGGCATCGGCATGATGCTCGGCGGCGTCTTCAACTCCGGCATCCTCGCCACCGGCCCCGTCCCCGGCGCCAAGTACAATTACAAGCCGGCGCCGCCGGAGATCCTCGCCCGTGTCGCCAAGATCGAGGCGGTCTGCGCCCGCCACAGCGTGCCTCTGCGCCGCGCCGCCCTGCAGTTCCCGCTCGGCCATCCGGCGGTGGCGAGTCTGGTGATGGGTGCGGTGAAGCCGCAGGAGGTCGCCGACCAGATCGCCGAACTGGCGGCGCCCGTCCCGGCGGCGCTCTGGACGGAGCTGAAGGCGCAAGGCCTGCTCGGAGCCGATGTCCCGGTTCCGGAGTGAGGCCATGCGGATCGACGCCCACCAGCATTTCTGGAGCCTGGCGCGCGGCGACTATGACTGGCTGACACCGGCGCTCGGGCCGATCCACCGCGATTTCGGCCCGGCCGACCTCGCCCCGTTGCTGGATGCGCACGGCATCGCCCGCACCATCCTGGTCCAGGCCGCCCCGACCGAGGCCGAGACCGCCTTCCTGCTCGGCATCGCCGCGGCGACCCCCTTCGTCGCGGGCGTGGTCGGCTGGAGCGATTTCGATGCGCAGGACAGCGCCGAGCGCATCGCCATCGCCAGCGGCAACCCGCTGCTGGTCGGGCTGCGGCCGATGGTGCAGGACATCGCCGATGACGGCTGGCTGGCGCGCCCGGCGCTGGCCCCCGCCTTCGCCGCCATGGCGGCGCATCACCTCGTCTTCGACGCGCTGCTGAAGCCCCGCCACATCGCGCCGATGCTGGCGGTGCTGGAGCGCCATCCCGATCTCGCCTGCGTGATCGACCACGCCGCCAAGCCCGACCTCGTCGCCGGCGATCTCGGCGCCTGGCGGCAGGGCATGACCGCGCTCGCCGCCCATCCCCACCTGTTCTGCAAGCTCTCCGGTCTCGTCACCGAAGCCGGCCCCGATTGGAGCCTGGAGACGCTGCGCCCGGTGGTCGAGCATCTGCTCGCCGTGTTCGGGCCGGAGCGCCTGATCTTCGGCAGCGACTGGCCGGTGCTGACCCTGCGCGCCGGCTATGCGGACTGGCTCACGGCCGCCGAGGCGCTGCTGGCCGGGTGCTCGCCGGCGGAGCGCGCCGCCATCTTCGGCGGCAATGCCCGCCGGCTCTATCTCTCGCATCGCGGACGCGGCTGACATGCTGAAGACCATCGACCCGGTACTCTCGGCCGATCTGCTCTGGGTGCTCGCCGCCATGGGCCATGGCGACGACCTCGCTCTGGTCGACGCCAACCACCCGGCCGAGCGGATTGCGAGCGCCACCACCAGCGGCCGGCTGGTCCGCCTGCCGGGGCTGAGCATGGCACGGGCGGCGCGCGCCATCCTCTCCGTGCTGCCGATCGACGATTTCGAGCCCGAGCCGGCGCGGCGCATGCTGGTCGTCGGCGATGCGGACGCGATCCCGGAGGTCCAGCGCCAGGTTCAGGCCGAGCTAGACCGCGCCTTGCCCGCCCCGCTGCCGCTGGCCGGCATCGAGCGCTTCGCCTTCTACGAGGCGGCGCAGCGCGCCTTCGCCGTGGTCCAGGTCGGCGATCCGCGCCCCTATGGCTGCTTCCTGTTCAGGAAGGGCGTGATCGCCGGCGAGCCCGGCTGAACGCCTAGGGCTTGGCGCCGCCCGGCATCGAGATCACCTTGCCGTCCGGCAGGATCACGTCGCCCGGCTTCTGCCCCGGCCCGCATTCGCCGACGCGCTTGGCCTGCACCACCAGCTTGCGCTCGACGGGGCCCGCCTGGCCGGGCATGCCGCTGAGCTTGGTGACGCCCTCGGTGCGCACCGCCGCCTGGAAATCGCCGGTGATGGTGCTGTTGCCGACCGCCTTGATCGTGCCGATCGTGCATTCGGTTGCGACCTGGTAGCCGGCCCCGACCTTCTTGACCTCGATCTTCGAGCAGGCACCGCCGGTCATGCCGCCGAGCATGGCGCGGTCGGTGCCCGGGCCGACGCATTGCTTGGCGACGGTCTCGCCCTCGGCGCCCGACGACACGGTCTCCCACAGGCCGGGCTTGCGCTCCGGCAGCGTGTCGGCGAGCGCGGGCAGGCCGGCGCAGAGGCAGGCGATCAGCGTCGGGGCGAAAGCTCTCATCGGCGAATCCTCGTCTCTCGGGGGATGCGGCAGAGAGGGACAGGCGAGCGGCGGAATTGAGGCGCCGCGCCAGATCACGCTGCCTTTTGACGGAACCGTCAAAAGGCAGATCACGTGATCGATTCTAAGAGTTTAGAGCATGCTTTCTGCGAAAACCGGTTCCCACTTTTCGCAGCATGCTCTAGCGGCCCGCCTTGAAGGCGGCGTAGCGCGCCTTGTTCTCCTCGTCCGGCGGATAGAGGCCGGGCAGCGCCACGCCGGCCTCGACGCGGCTCATGATCCAGCCCTCGAGCTGCTCCTGCTCGCGCGCCTCATCGGCCACCGCCGCGACCAGATCGGCCGGGATCAGCACGACACCGTCCTCATCGGCGACGATCATGTCGCCCGGGAACACCGCGACGCCGCCGCAGCCGATCGGCTCCTGCCAGCCGACGAAGGTCAGCCGCGCCACCGAGGGCGGCGCCGCCACGCCGGCGCACCAGACCGGCAGGCCGGTGCCGCGCACCCCTGCCGCATCGCGCACCGCCCCGTCGGTCACCAGCGCCGCCGCGCCGCGCTGGCGCATCCGGGCGCAGAGGATGTCGCCGGAGATGCCGGCATCGGTGACGCCCATCGCGTCCACCACCGCGACGCAGCCCTCCGGCATCGCCTCGACCGCGCCGCGATTGGAGACCGGCGAGGCCCAGCTCGCCGGCGTCGCCAGATCCTCGCGCGCCGGCACATAGCGCAAGGTGAAGGCGCGCCCGACCACCCGCTGCTGCCCGCCGGCCAGCGGCGCGGCGCCGCGCAGCCAGACATTGCGCAGCCCCTTCTTCAGCAGGACGGTGGTCAGGGTCGCGGTCGGTATCGACGACAGCGCTTCGATCAGCGCCCGCTCGGCACCCGTGGCGGCAGTCATGGCCTTTTTTTCTCCCTCGCGGCTGGTGACCTTAGGTCATAGAGCGCGGATCATGTCGAGGGAAGCGGGATGGTGCCCCTGGCCGGGATCGAACCAGCACTCCTTGCGGAACTCGATTTTGAGTCGAGCGCGTCTACCAATTCCGCCACAGGGGCCCTTCCGGGCGGGCGGACTATAGCGATGGCCGGCGGCCGGTCAATCTCGCGTGAGCGGCCGCGGCGCGCGCTCGTGACGCCTTGCCTTCGCCGCCGCCCTCCTCCTTAAGCTGCGCCAGCTGACGTTGGGACGAGAGACGAATGCCGACCCTGCTGCCCACCCCGCGCCGGACGATCGCGCTGATCGGCCTCGCCAGCCTGGCGCTGATCGCCGGCGCCTGGTTCTTCGAGCTCGTCCTGCATCTGCGCCCCTGCAAGCTCTGCCTGGAGCAGCGGGCCCCGCATTATGCCGCGATTGGCCTCGCCGCGCTGGCCCTGCTCTTCGCGCGCGCCCCCCGCCTGCAGATGCTCGCGCTGATCGGCCTCGCCGCGCTGATGGCCTGGAGTGCCGGGCTCGGCGCCTATCATGCCGGCGTCGAATGGGGCTGGTTCGCCGGGCCGAGCGATTGCGGCGGCGCCGCCGCCCCGGCCGCCGCCGGCGTGCAGGATTTCATGAAGCAGCTGGAGAGCACCCGCGTCGTCTCCTGCACGGAGGCGGCCTGGCGCCTGCTCGGCCTGTCGCTCGCCGGCTGGAACGCGCTCGCCTCGCTGGCCCTGCTGGCGGCTGCGCTGCTCGGCCTGCGTCAGGGCTCCAGTTCGGAATCCCAGTACAGATAGTCGAGCCAGCTCTCGTGCAGATAGTTCGGCGGGAACAGCTTGCCGTTGCGGTGCAGGTCGTTGATCGACGGCGCGAAGGGCCGCTGCATCGGGATCATCCCGACCGCCGCCGGCATCTTGTCGCCCTTCATCAGATTGCAGGGCGAGCAGGCGGCGACGACGTTCTCCCAGGTGGTCAGCCCGCCCTTGGAGCGCGGCACGACATGGTCGAAGGTCAGCTCCTCGCGCGCCCCGCAATACTGGCAGGAGAAGCGGTCGCGCAGGAAGACGTTGAAGCGGGTGAAGGCCGGCGTGCGCGAAGGCTTGATATAGGTCTTCAGCGACACGACCGAGGGCAGCTTCATGTTGAAGCTCGGGCTGCGCACCACGGTGTCGTATTCGGAGACGATGTTCACGCGGTCCATGAAGACCGCCTTGATCGTGTCCTGCCAGCTCCACAGCGACAAGGGATAGTAGCTCAGCGGCCGGAAGTCCGCATTGAGCACCAGCGCCGGACAACCGTCCGGCGACGCCATCGGATGCATTACATGCGCCGTCACCCGTATCGCGCCTCCGCTTCCAGGCCGCACGAATCCCGTAACGCATCAATGTAAGCGCGAGACGACAGGAATGTGAAGCCTCGCGCGCGGAAGGCCAGGGACGCGCGTGGACGCGGCGGGTCAGCGGGTCGGGACCGGCTTCTCGCCGCGATAATCGTAGAAGCCGCGCTTGGTCTTGCGGCCGAGCCAGCCGGCCTCGACATATTTGACCAGCAGCGGGCAGGGCCGGTACTTGGAATCGGCCAGCCCGTCATGCAGCACCTGCATCACCGACAGGCAGGTGTCGAGGCCGATGAAATCGGCCAGCTGCAGCGGCCCCATCGGGTGATTGGCGCCGAGCTTCATCGCCGTGTCGATCGCCTCGACCGATCCGACGCCCTCATAGAGCGTGTAGACCGCCTCGTTGATCATCGGCAGTAGGATGCGGTTGACGATGAAGGCCGGGAAATCCTCCGAGACCGACACCGTCTTGTGCAGCTGGCCTACGAAGTTCTTGGCCAGCTCGAAGGTGTGATCGTCGGTGGCGATGCCGCGGATCAGCTCGACGAGCTGCATCAGCGGCACCGGGTTCATGAAATGGATGCCGATGAAGCGCTCGGGCCGGTCGGTCGCCGCGGCCAGCCGGGTGATCGAGATCGACGAGGTGTTGGAGGCGAGCAGCGTCTCCGGCCGCAGATAGGGACAGACCGAGGTGAAGATCTTGCGCTTGACCTCCTCGCTCTCGGTCGCGGCCTCGATCACCAGGTCGCAGGCGCCGAGATCCTCGAGCCCGGTCGCGGGCGTGATCCGCGCCATCGCGGCGCGCCGGATCTCGTCCTCGATCGCGCCCTTGGCGACCTGCCGGGCCATGTTGCCGTCGATCGTCGCGAGCGCCGCGTTGATCCGCTCCTCGGCGACGTCGTGCAGCTTGACCTCGAAGCCGGCCACCGAGGCGACATGCGCGATGCCATTGCCCATCTGCCCGGCGCCGATGATGCCGACCGTCCTGATCTCTTGATCCATGTGAGGCTTCTGTACCTGAAAAGCTGAGCGGGCGGCCGTTGCGACGACCGCCCGCGAATGAGGTTACTTGCCGACCTTCTCGAGCTCTTTCTCGAGTTCGGGCATGATGGTGAAGAGATCGCCGACCAGGCCGTAATCGGCGACCTGGAAGATCGGCGCCTCCTCGTCCTTGTTGATCGCGACGATGACCTTGGAGTCCTTCATGCCGGCGAGGTGCTGGATCGCCCCGGAGATGCCGACCGCGACATAGAGCTCCGGCGCCACCACCTTGCCGGTCTGGCCGACCTGCCAGTCGTTCGGGGCGTAGCCGGCGTCGACCGCGGCGCGCGAGGCGCCCATCGCCGCGCCGAGCCTGTCGGCCACCGGCTCGATCACCTTGCCGAAGGCGTCGGCCGAGCCGAGCGCCCGCCCGCCCGAGACGATGATCTTGGCCGAGGCCAGCTCCGGCCGGTCGGACTTGGCGACCTCCTCGCCCTTGAAGGCGGAGGAGCCCGGATCCTCCGCCGCCGCCACGCTCTCGATCGGGGCGGCATTGGCGCCGTCGCCGGTCGCCGCGAAGGAGGCGCCGCGCACGGTGATCACCTTTTTGGCGTCGCCCGACTGCACGGTCTGGATGGCATTGCCGGCATAGATCGGCCGCTCGAAGGTGTCGGCGGAGACCACCTTGGTGATCTCGGAGATCTGCATCACGTCGAGCAGCGCCGCGACGCGCGGCATCACGTTCTTGCCGGTGGTGGTGCCCGGCGCGACCAGCGCGTCATAGGAGCCGGCCAGCGAGACGATCAGCGCCGCCAGCGGCTCGGCGAGCCGGTGCTCATAGGCGGGCGCCTCGGCCTGCAGCACCTTCTCGACGCCGTCGAGCTTGGCGGCCGCTTCGGCCACCGCCTTGGCGTTGTGGCCGGCGACCAGCACATGCACGGGCGCGCCCAGCTCCTTGGCGGCGGTCAGCGCCTTGCGGGTGGCTTCGTTCAGGGTCTTGTTGTCGTGCTTGGCGAGCAGCAGCGTCGTCATCACAGCACTCCGGCGGTCTTGAGCTTGGAGACGAGTTCGGCGGCGCTGGCGACCTTGACGCCGGCGGAGCGGCCGGCCGGCTCGGCCGTCTTCAGCACCTTGAGCCGCGGCGCCACGTCGACGCCGAGCGTCTCCGGGCTGGTCTCGTCGAGCGGCTTCTTCTTCGCCTTCATGATGTTCGGCAGCGAGGCATAGCGCGGCTCGTTGAGGCGCAGATCGGTGGTCACCACCGCCGGCAGCTTCAGCGACAGCGTCTGCAGCCCGCCATCGACCTCGCGGGTGACGTCGGCCGAACCCGCATCGAGCACCACCTTCGAGGCGAATGTCGCCTGCGGCCAGCCGAGCAGCGCCGCCAGCATCTGGCCGGTCTGGTTGCAATCGTCGTCGATCGCCTGCTTGCCGAGGATGACGAGCTCCGGCGTCTCCTGCTCGACGAGCTTCTTGAGCAGCTTGGCGACCGCCAGCGGCTCGACGGTGGCGTCGGTCTTCACCAGGATCCCGCGATCGGCGCCCATTGCCAGGCCGGTGCGGATCGTCTCCGCCGCCTGCGCTGGGCCGATCGAGACCACCACGACCTCGCTCGCCTTGCCTGCTTCCTTCAGCCGCAGCGCCTCCTCGACGGCGATCTCGTCGAAGGGGTTCATCGACATCTTCACATTGGCGAGCTCGACGCCCGAGCCGTCACCCTTGACGCGGATTTTCACGTTGTAGTCGACCACCCGCTTCACGGGCACCAGGATCTTCATAGGCGCTTCACCACGGCTCTCGGCTGGAATGCGAACGGACCGTAGCGACGGGAATTTGCGCTTGTCAACGCCGCTGCCCCTCCCGAAACGGCCGCTTTTCAAACAGGCTGGCGCACGACCCGGCCGAACAGGGCGAGCTCCCGGCGGATCAGCAGCGGCGTCAGCGCCGCGCCGGCGCCGAGCCCGCCGAGATGCGCCCACCAGCCGACCTGGCCCTGCGCGTCGAACACCGCGGAGAGCAGCTGGAACAGGATCCATGCGCCGAGCGCATACATCGCCGGTATCCGCAGCGGGATCCATTTGAAGGCCAGCCCCCAGACCCGCACCCGCGGATAGAGCATCAGATAGGAGGCGATCACGCCGGAGATCGCCCCGGAGGCGCCGACCAGCGGCTGCGGCGAGCCCGGGTTCATCAGCGCATGCATCAGCGCGCCGGCCATGCCGCAGAGGATGAAGAACAGCAGGAAGCGCAGATGCCCCATCGCATCCTCGACATTGTCGCCGAACACCCAGAGGAACAGCATGTTGCCGATTAGATGCGCGAAGCTGGCATGCAGCAGGATGCCGGTGGCGAGCGTCAGCCAGGCCGGCGCCTGCAGCAGCTCCTCGGGCAGCTGCGCCTCGCCGAACAGCACCGCCGGAATGGTGCCGAAGCCGGCCAGCACCGCGATCTCGCCGGCCTCGCTCGCCCACAGGAACAGCGCCAGCCGCAGCGCGATGCAGGTGCAGATCAGCCCGTAGGTGACATAGGCGACGCGCAGGAAGCGCATCGGCACGCCGTCATGCAGCGGCACGAACATGGTCTGTCACCGGTTCTGCCCGGGCGTCCAGAGCACGTCGCCCCCCGCCCTGGCGTTGAGATGGCGGGAGGCGACGAACAGGAAATCCGACAGCCGGTTGATGAATTTCAGCGCCGGCGCTGCGACCGCCTCGCCCTCGCTCTGCGCCAGTTCGACCATCAACCGCTCGGCCCGCCGGCTGACGGTGCGGGCGAGATGCAGCGCGGCCGCGCCCGGCGTGCCGCCGGGGAGCACGAAGGAGCGCAAGGTGCCGAGCGGCCGGTTCAGCCGGTCGATCTCCGTCTCCAGCCGCTCGACCTGCGCCTCGACGATCCGCAGCGGCTCGAAGGCCGGCGCCTCGCCGGTTTCGGGCGAGGCCAGCTCGGCGCCGAGATCGAACAGGTCGTTCTGGATGCGCCCGAGCATGGCGTCGAGCTCCGGGTCCTCGCCGGCGCAATGCAGCCGGGCCAGGCCGATGCAGGCATTGGTCTCGTCGACCGTGCCATAGGCGCAGACGCGCAGGTCGAATTTCGGCCGCCGGGCGCCGGTGGCGAGCGCCGTGGTGCCGTCGTCGCCGGTGCGGGTGTAGATGCGGTTGAGTACGACCATCAGCGAGTTATAGCGCGCCGCCGCGCCGGCGGAAGGGGGCTCGTCACGCCATCGGCAGCGGCAGCAGGCCCGGCTCCTTCAGCGTCTCCAGCGCGATCTCCGAGCGCAGCCGCGCCACGCTCTCATGCGGCAGCAGCACCTCGTTGACCAGCCGCGCCAGCTCCTTGAGATCGCCGACCGCCACTTTCAGCATGTAGTCGGCCTCGCCGGTCAGCGCATGCGCCTCCAGCACCGCCGGCGTCAGCCTGACCAGGTCGCGGAAGCGCCGGGCATTGTCGCGCGAATGGGTGTTGAGCGCGACATGGATGAATACCGTCACCGAAAGCCCGATCGCCTCGGGATCGATCAGCGCCCGGTAGCCGCGCACCACCCCGGCCGCCTCCAGCGCCTGGCGCCGCCGCGAGACCTGGCTCGCCGACAGGCCGACCGTCTCCGCGAGCGCGCCATTGGTCAGCGAGGCATCCTGCTGCAGCGCCTCCAGCAGGCGCCAGTCAAAACCATCGAGCGCGGCCATTCCGTGAGCCTTTCCTGCGTTTCGCGCACGTTCCGTGCAAATGGAACGCCATATCGGCGGGATTTGCAAACCTCTTGCCCCGGCTTCGCGCCAGCATGGTCGGATCAGCGCAGCATCCGGGAGGATTTCCATGGGACCGTTTCCGCACGACAGCGCCCCGCCGGCGATTTCGGCCGCCAATCCGATGGGCACCGACGGCTTCGACTTCGTCGAATATGCCCATCCCGAGCCCGAGAAGCTGGGGCCGCTCTTCGAGAGCATGGGCTTCACCAAGGTCGCCCGCCACCGCTCCAAGAACGTCACCCTCTACCGGCAGGGCGACGTCAATTTCGTCGTCAATGCCGAGCCCGATTCCTTCGCCCAGGCCTTCGCCGCCGAGCATGGCCCCTGCGCCTGCGCGATGGCCTTCCGCGTCGTCGACGCCAGGCACGCTTTCGAGCGCGCCGTCTCGCTGGGCGCCGAGCCCTATGAGAGCAAGGTCGGCCCGGGCGAATTGCAGATCCCGGCGGTGAAGGGCATCGGCGGCTCGCTGCTCTATTTCGTCGACCGCTATGGCGCGAAGGGCTCGATCTGGGACGTCGATTTCGAGTGGCTCGGCGAGCGCGACCCGCATCCGGAGCAGGCCGGGATGTATTATCTCGACCACCTCACCCACAACGTCCAGCGCGGCCGCATGGATCACTGGGCCGACTGGTATGGCGAGCTGTTCAATTTCCGCGAGATCCGCTTCTTCAACATCGAGGGCAAGCTGACCGGGCTGATCTCGCGCGCCCTCACCTCGCCCTGCGGCAAGATCCGCATCCCGATCAACGAATCGCTCGACGACAAGAGCCAGATCGAGGAGTACCTGCGCCAGTACAAGGGCGAGGGCATCCAGCATGTCGCGCTCGGCTCGCGCGACATCTATGCCAGCGTCGAGCAGCTGCGCCGCAACGGCCTGCCCTTCATGCCCTCCCCGCCGGCCACCTATTACGAGAAGGTCGACGCCCGCGTGCCGAACCATGGCGAGCCGGTCGAGCGGCTGAAGGCCAACGGTATCCTGATCGACGGCGAGGGCGCCGTGGCGCTCGGCGCCAAGGAAGGCCGGATGAGCAAGGTCCTGCTGCAGATCTTCTCCGGCACCGTGCTCGGCCCGATCTTCTTCGAGTTCATCCAGCGCAAGGGCGATGACGGCTTCGGCGAAGGCAATTTCCGTGCCCTGTTCGAATCGATCGAGGAGGACCAGATCCGCCGCGGCGTGCTGAAGCCGCAGGCCGCGGAGTGAGCCGGCGCCGCCTCACGCCGCCAGGCGTGGGGCGGCCATCGCCTCGCGCAGCCCCTGCGCGAAATGCCGCGCGGCGAGCCCGGCGCCCGGCGCGATCACCAGCCCGACCGAGAGATCGAACAGCGGCGGCAGCAGCGCCGACGGCTCCAGCTTGCGCAGGCCGGCGGGCGCCGCGCTCTCGGTGATCGCGGTGACGCACAGCCCCGCCTCGACGGCCGAGAGCAGCCCGGCCGTATGCGAGGAGGAGAACACCAGCCGATGCGGCCGCCCGGCGCCCTGCAGCGCGCCGAGGATGCGCGGGCGCGCCCGGCAGCCCTCGTTGAACAGGCCGAGCGGCAGCACCTCCTGCAATTCCGGCCGATGACTGCGCGAGGCCACCCAGATCAGCGGCTCGCGCCGCAGCCGCTCGCCCTTCGGCCGCCCCGGGTCCTGCGTGATCACCGCCAGGTCGAGCTCGCCGGCCGCCACCGCCGGCTCGATCCGCTTCGAGAACTCGCAATGCACCGCGATCTCGACGCGCGGATGCTCCTCGGCGAAGCGCACGATCAGCGGCCGCAGATAGGCGTCGACATAATCGTCCGGCAGGCCGATCCGCAGCCGCCCGCTGGCCTGGCCGCCATCGAGCTCGGCGCGGGCCTCGCGCTCGATCGCCAGCAGCCGCCGCGCCTGCGCGATCAGCCGCTCGCCCGCCTCGGTCGGCGTCACGCCGCGGCGCGAGCGCTCTAGCAATTGCCGGCCGAGCCCCGCCTCCAGATCCTGGATGCGGCCCGAGACCGCCGATTGCGTGCGCCCGAGCCTGATACCGGCGGCGGTGAAGCCGCCGGTCTCCGCCACCGCGACCAGCATGGCGAGCGCGTCGAGATCGAGATGGGCGGACATGCGCTGATCCATCGGTTCTACTGATAGATCAATCAGGATAATCCGTTTTTCCGATCCTCGGAAGCGCGCTATTCGCAGCCCATGTCCGCCCCGAGCCTCTCCGTGCCCGATCGTCCTGCCGCGCCCGCGCTCGCCATGTTCCTGGTGCTGCTCACCGGCGCCACCTGCATCGGCTTCTCCGGCATCTTCGTGCGCTTCGCCGATGTCGGCCCGGCCGCCGCCGGTTTCTGGCGCATGGCCTTCGCCCTGCCGGTGCTCGCCGCCTGGATGGCGCTGGAGGGCCGGCGCGCCCGCGGCGACGGCGTGCGCCCCGGCGCCCTGCTGCCGATCGCCCTGGCCGGCATCGCCTTCGGCATCGACGTCACGCTCTACAACGCCTCGCTCGGCTTCACCTCGATCGCCAACGCCTCGCTGCTCGGCAATCTCTCGCCGGTCGGCGTCATCCTCGGCGGCTGGCTGCTGTTCGGCGACCGGCCCTCGCGCCGCATCCTCGGCGCGCTGCTGCTGGCGCTCGGCGGCGCCGGCCTGCTGGTCTGGCCGAAATTCTCGGCGGGCGCCGGCGCCCCGCTGGCCGGGGCCAGCCTGCTCGGCGACGGGCTCGCCATCGCCGCCGCCTTCTCCTACGCCGCTTATATCCTCGCCGTCCGCCGCGCGCGCAACCGCGCCGATGCCGGCCGCATCAGCCTGATCTCCAGCGTGATCTGCGCCGCGGTCTGCCTCGCCGCGGCGCTGGCGCTCGGCGAGACCATCCTGCCGCAGAGCCGCACCGGCTGGCTGGCGGTGATCGCACTCGGCGTGATCTCCCATGCGATGGGCCAGGGGCTGATCACCCTGGCGCTCGGCCATTACGGCGCCGGCGCCGCCTCGCTGGTGATGGTCTGGCCGGCCATGGTTTCGGTGCTCGGCGCCTGGGCGATCTTCGCCGAGCAGCCCTCGCCGGTGCAGATCTTCGGCGGCGTCGCCATTCTCTCGGCCGTGCTGATGGTGCGAAAGGGCTGATCCTCGCCGATCCAAACCCCTGCTGCGACGTTTAGCCGGCAGGAGGACAGGCCATGACACGCCATCACAATCCAATGCCGGCCGCAGCGGCCCTGGCGACGCTGCTGCTCGCCGCGCCGCTCGCGGCGCAGCAGGGCGGCGAGAGCGCCTTCCTGCGCTCCTTCGAGCAGAGCTTCAGCGGCAGCGGCACGGTCCAGAGCGCCGGCGGCTCCAGCCGCTCGCTGACCTGCAGCTTCACCGGCGACGAGCAGGGCTCCCGCCTCAGCCTCAACGGCAGCTGCCGGGCGGCGGCGATCTTCAGCGCGACGATCCAAATCGAACTGCGCCATGATCCGCGGCAGGACCGCTATCAGGGCACGTTCCGGGAGAGCACCGGCACGGTCGCCACCCTGTCCGGCAAGCGCCAGGGCCAGCGCCTGACCCTCGCCTTCACCGAGACGGCCGAGAGCGTGCGCCCCGACCCGCCGGCGACCCTGACCATCACCCGCGGCCAGGGCGGCATCTCCCTGACCCTGCGCGGCAGCAAGCCGGGCCAGGGCCGCAATCTCGACCTCAACCTGCGCGAGGGCTGAGGCGCAGCGGCTATTCGGCCGCCAGCCGCGGCGGCGGCAGCGGGCGGGTCATCGCCTTGGCGCTGGCCTCGCCCGGGGTCTCCTCGTCGCCGATCGGCTGCCAGCTGCTCTCGTCCTCGGCCTTGCCGAAGAAGCGGCCGAAGATCCAGCCGGTGAGCCGGCCGAGATCGTCCATCACCACATAGAAGGACGGCACGAACACCAGGCTGAGCAGGGTCGAGACGATCAGCCCGCCGATCACCGCGATCGCCATCGGCGCGCGGAACTCGCCGCCGTCGCCGACGCCATAGGCGCTCGGCAGCATGCCGGCGGCCATGGCGATGGTGGTCATCACGATCGGCCGGGCGCGTTTGCGGCCGGCCTCCAGCAGCGCGGTCATCCGGTCGGAGCCGCGCGCCACCTCCTCGACCGCGAAGTCGACCAGCATGATCGCGTTCTTGGTGACGATGCCCATCAGCATCAGCAGCCCGATATAGACCGGCATCGACACCGGGTTATGCGTCGCCAGCAGCGCGATCACCACGCCGCCGAAGGAGAGCGGCAGCGAGAGCAGGATGGTGATCGGCTGGAACACCGAGCCGAACAGCAGGATCAGCACCGCCAGCACCAGCATCAGCCCGGTGGTCATCGCCTGGACGAAGCCCTGCACCACCTCGCCCTGGATCTCGGCGTCGCCGGTCGCGGCGATGCGCACGCCCTCCGGCAGCCCGACCTCCTTGACGATCTCGTGGAAGCGCTCCTGCGCCGTGCCGAGCTCGAAGCCGCGCTTCAGATCGGCGCCGATCGTGGCGCGCCGCACCCGGTCGTAGCGGTCGATCGAGGACGGGCCCTCGCCGAAGCCGATCTCGGCCACCGCCTTCAGCGGCACCGCGACGCCGGCGGCATTGGTCACCCGCAGCGCCTCGATATTGCGGATGTCGGTGCGCGCCTGCTCGTCGAGCTGGACGCGGATCGGCACCAGCCTATCGCCGGCGTTGAACTTGGCGAGGTTGGCGCCGATATCGCCGATGGTGGCGACGCGGATCGCCTCGGAGATCGTTTCCGGCGTCACGCCGAGGCTGGCCGCCTGCTCGAGCTTCGGCGTCACCCGCAGCTCCGGACGGCTGAGCGAGCCGGCCGAGGCGACGTTGAGATAGCCCTCGACCTGGCGCATCTTCGCCTCGATCCGCGCCACCGCCTCGTCGAGCGCGGCGCCGTCCTTCGACAGGATCGAGAAGGCCATCTCGCGCTCGCCGCGCTCGTTGACATACCAGGCGCGGACATCCGGCACCCCGGCGAGCTTGTCGGCGATGGTGACCTTGAGCTCCTTCTGGGCGATGTCACGCTCGCCCTTCGGCTTCAGCATGATGAAGACGGCGGCGCGGCGCACCTCGCGCTGGCCGGTCGGCGAGGCGCCGCCCAGCACGAACACCCGGGTCACCTCGGGGATCTCGCGCAGCCGGTCGACGATCTGGTCGGTGGCGACGCGAGTGTCCTCCAGCGTCGCGCCCGGCGGCAGCTCGACGCTGGCGACGACGCGCGAGGTGTCCTCGTCCGGGATGAAGCCGGTCGGCAGCAGCTGCGTCGCCTGGATCGAGACGAACAGGAAGCCGAAGCCGGCGATCAGCGTCAGATAGGCGGTGTGGAACGGGATGCCGCGGCCGCGCCCGAGCGGGATCCGCCGCTTGCGCAGCGAGGCCTCCAGCAGCCAGGTGTAGCTGCGCATCACGAAACCGTCCTTGGGGTCGTGATGCTTGACTGGCTTCATCAGATAGGCCGCCATCATCGGCGTGATCAGCCGCGCCACCAGCAGCGAGAACAGCACCGCCACCGCGACGGTGAGGCCGAACTGCCGGAAATACTGGCCGGCGACGCCGCTCATGAACGAGACCGGCGCGAAGATCGCGACGATGGTCAAGGTGATCGCGATCACCGCCAGGCCGATCTCGTCGGCTGCCTCCATCGCCGCCCGATAGGGCGACTTGCCCATCTTCATGTGCCGGACGATGTTCTCGATCTCGACGATGGCGTCGTCGACCAGGATGCCGGTCACCAGGGTGATGCCGAGCAGGCTGACCAGGTTGAGCGAGAAGCCGAGGATCTCCATCGCCCAGAAGGTCGGGATGGCCGAGAGCGGCAGGGCGATCGCGGTGATCAGCGTGGCGCGCCAGTTGCGCAGGAAGGCGAAGACCACCAGCACGGCGAGGCCCGCGCCCTCCAGCAGCGTCTCCATCGCCGCCTTGTAGTTGCCGTGCGTATAGGCGACGGCGTCGTCGATCGGCCGCAGCGCCACCTGCGGGAAGCGCTGGTTCAGCTCGTCGACCTTGGTCTGCACCACATCCTTGACGGAAAGCTCGCTCGATCCCTTCGAGCGGAACACCGCGAAGGAGACCACCGGCTGCTTGTCGAGGCGCCCGAAGGCACGCGGCTCGGAATTGGAATCCTCGACCCGGCCGAGCTCCTTCAGCCTCACCTCGCGCCCGCCCGAGAGCTGGATCTTGCTCTCGGCGAGCTCCGCGACGGTGCGCGCGCTGGCGAGCGTGCGGATCGCCTGCTCCTGGCCGCCGACCTCGCCGCGCCCGCCCGCCAGGTCGACATTGGTGGCGCGGATCTGGCGGTTGACCTCGCCGGCCGTGGTGCCGAGCGCCAGCAGCCGGTCAGGATCGAGCGAGATGCGGATCTCGCGGTCGACGCCGCCATAGCGCTCGACGCGGCCGACGCCCTTCAGCCCCTGCAATTCGCGCGCGACGACATCGTCGACATGCCAGGAGAGCTGTTCCAGCGTCATGCCGGGCGAGGAGGCGCCATAGGTCAGGATCGACTGGCCCTCGACATCGATGCGCTGGATCACCGGCTCGTCGATGGTGCGCGGCAGGTCGGCCCTGATCTTGGCGATCGCGTCCTTGACGTCGTTGACGGCGCGGTCGGTGTCGACCTCGAGCCGGAACTCGATCAGCGTCTGCGACTGCCCGTCGGTCAGCGTCGACATCACATGCTTGACGCCGGCGATGTTGGCGACCGCGTCCTCGACGCGCTTGCTGACCTGGCTTTCCAGCTCGGCCGGGGCGGCGCCCGACTGCGTCACCACCACCGAGATCAGCGGCACGTCGATATTCGGAAACCGCGTCACCGGCAGCTTCGAGAAGGAGAGCAGCCCGAGCACGCACAGCACGACGAAGAGCAGGATCGAGGGAACAGGCTTCCGGATCGACCAGGCGGAGAAATTCACGTTCACGGCGGCCGCTCCGTCAGTTCGTGGCGATCGGCGTGATCACATCGCCGTCGCGCACGAAGGTGCCGGCGCGCGCCACCACGGTCTCGCCCTCGGCGATGCCGGAGGCGATCTCGACGCGCCCGTCGCCGATCAGCCCGAGCTCGACCTTCTTGGTCGCGATCCTGCCGTCCTTGACGCTCTGCACCGTGGCGCCGGAGCGCGTATAGGTGATCGCCGAAAGCGGCAGGATGATGCCGCTCTTGCGCCCGGTCTCGATCACGCCGCGGGCGAAGGAGCCGAGCGCCACCGGCGGGTTGCCGTCGAGCGCGATCCGCACCCGCCCGAGCCGCGAGGCCCGGTCGACCTCCGGCGAGATCAGCCTGATCTTGCCCGCCAGCGGCTTGTCGGCGCCGGCCGGCGTCACCGCGACGGCCTGCCCGATCTTCAGATTGGGCAGCTCGACCTCGGCGATGTCGGCTTCCAGCTCGATCGCGCCATCGGCGACGATCCTGAACAGCGGCTCGCCGCCGGCCGCCGCGATCGCGCCCAGCCTGGCGGTACGGCGGCTGACGATGCCGCCCTTCGGCGCCTTGATCTCGGTGCGCGCCAGCCTCACCGCGATGTCGCGGCCCTGCGCCCGCGACAGCGCCAGATCGGCCTCGGTGATGGCCAGCGCATGCCGGGCGGAGTTGAGCCGCGCCTGCGCCGAGCGCGCCGCGGCGGCGCGCTGGTCGAAAGTCTCCAGGCTGGTGTTGCCGCTGTCGCGCAGCGCCTTGGTGCGGTCGAAGGCGTTGTTGGCCTGCACGAGATTGGCCTCGGCCTCGGCGATCTGCGCCTTGGCCTGGTCGATCGCCGCCTCGGCCTTGGCGATCTGCGCCTCGTTCTGGACGCGCTGCACGTCGAGCGTGGTGCGCGAGAGGCGCGCCAGAACCGCGCCATCGGCGACGCGGTCGCCCTCCTCCGCCAGCAGCTCGGTGATCACGAAGCCGTCGATCTCGGGCACGACGAGGATCTCGTCGCGCGCCACCATCGTGCCGGCGACGACGACGCTCTGCACGATCTCCTCGCGCTTGGCGGTGGTGACGGTGATCGCCGGGCCTGCAGCGGGCTGCTGCTGGGCGGCCTGCTGCGCCTGCGCCAGGGCGCCGGAGGGCAGCAGCGGCGTGGCGAGCAGCGGCAGCAGGGCCAGGGCTGTGCGGATCATGGGCATCGGGTTGCCTTCTAGTTCGTCTCGCCGCCCTGCGGCGGCAGCAGCATGACCTGGGAGAGGGCGCGCATTGCCGCGAACAGCGCTTCGCTGCCCGCGACGGCGTCGAAATTCGGATCGACGGCGCGGCGGCAGAAGAAGCCATCGGCCATCATGAAGATGGCTTGCAGGAAACGCGCCTGATCGAGATTTGCCGGCAGCTCGCCGCTCGCCGTCGCCGCCGCGACTGCCGCCGCGAGCCCGTTCTCGACCGTCTCGTCGAAGCCGGCGCAAAGCCGCGCCACCTCGGGCCGGCGCGTCGCCTCGGCCCAGATCTGCAGGGCGATGATCGCCTTCTCGCGCGGCTTGCGCACCATATGCTGGCGACCGAGCTCCTCGAGCTGGTCGAGCAGCCCGCCCTGGCCCGGATCGAGCTGGGCGAAATCGGCCGCGAGCTCCGTGCGGTCGCGCTCCGAGATGCCGGCGATCAGCGCGTCCTTGCTGGCGAAATAGCGGTAGAGATTGCCGGGGCTCATCCCGGCCTCGCTGGCGATCTCGTTCATCGTCGCCGCTTGGAAGCCGGCGCGCGTGAACACCCGCTCGGCCGCATCGAGGATGCGCACCTGGCGTTCGGAGAGGCCGCGTTCGGCCGAGAAGGGGCTGACGTTCGAGGACACGGCGCTCGCGAGCATGAGAATGAATGTTCATTCTCATGCCTGAGAGGCGCAAGCGAGTCAAGATCAGCGCATTATCCGCTTGCCGTGCGCGGCCTTGGGCCGCATGCTCATGCCGAATGTCCGCGTCGAGACGAGACTGCAGCAACGCGCCGCGATGAACGATTTGTCCTATCGCTTCCCCGCCCGTCCGCCTTCGCCCGCGCGCCGCAAGCGCCAACCGCCGAAGAAGCCGGTGCTGATCGTGCTGCACCAGGAGCATTCGACGCCTGGTCGCGTCGGCCGGCTGATCGCCGAACGAGGCCATGCGCTCGATATCCGCAAGCCGCGTTATGGCGATCCGCTGCCGGCGACGATGCGGGATCATGCCGGGGCGGTGATCTTCGGCGGACCGATGAGCGCCAACGATCCCGAGGATTTCGTCAAGGCGGAGATCGACTGGATCGGCACCTGCCTGAAGGAGGATGCGGCCTATCTCGGCATCTGCCTCGGCGCGCAGATGCTCGCCCGCCATCTCGGCGCGCGCGTCTACACGCATCCGCAGGGCCGCGCCGAGGTCGGCTATTACCCGCTGTCCCTGACCGAGGCCGGTCATGCCGATGCGGCCGAGACGGGCTGCATTTGGCCCGGCACCGTCTATCAATGGCACCGCGAGGGCTTCGACTGTGCCCCGGGCGCGCAATGCCTGGCGACGGGCGGGGATTTTCCGGTGCAGGCGATCCGGGCCGGCAGCAAGGCCTATGGCGTGCAGTTCCACCCCGAGGTGACCCCGGCGATGATGTGCCGCTGGTCGGTGCGCGCCCATGAACGCACGCTGATGCCCGGAGCGCAGCTGCGCCATCAGCATCTCGACGGCTGGTATCAATATGACCCCGCCGTCCGCAGCTGGCTCGACGGCTTCCTCGACCATTGGCTGAAGCAGCCTGCCGACGAAAGCCATTCCTCGTGAGCAGAACCGTTCTCGTCCTCGGCGCCGGCATGGTCGGCGTCTCCTGCGCGCTCGCCTTGCAGAAGCGCGGGCTGAAGGTCACGCTGATCGACCGGCGCGAGCCGGGCCGCGAGACCTCCTACGGCAATGCCGGGGTGATCAGCCGCTCCTCGATCATGCCGCTGAACAATCCCGGCCTATGGAGAAATCTGCCGAAATATCTCGGCAACCGCCATGCCGCGGTGCGCTACCGGCTGCCGCATCTCCTGAGCAATCCGGGCTGGATCCTCGGCTTTCTGGGCGAGGCCAAGCCGGCGCGGCTCGCCGCCCGCGTCGCCGCGCTCGAAGGGCTGGTGACTCCTGCTTTGCCCCTGCACAAGCGGCTGATGGCCGAGGCCGGCATCGCCTGGCGCCTGCGCGACACCGGCTTCCTCGAGCTCTGGCGCAGCGAGGCGGGCGCGAGCGCCGCACAGATTCGCCGCAACTGGCTCGAAGAGCACGAGGTGCGGGTCGATGCGCTCGACCGCCAGGCCCTGTCCGCCCTGGAGCCGAGCCTCAACCCGATCTTCTCCGCCGCGCTGCTGCACAAGGACAGCGCCTCGGTCGACCGGCCGGGCGCGGTGGTCGAGGCCTATGCGGCGCTGTTCGTCTCGCGCGGCGGCACCATCCTGCAGCAGGAGGTGACGAGCCTCTCGCGCCAGGGCGAGGGCTGGCGCGCCGGCGGCCCGGCCGGCCACCACGATGCCGACCTCGCCGTCGTGGCGCTCGGCCCCTGGAGCGCCGATCTGCTGCGCCCGCTCGGGCTCAAGGCGCCGCTTAATGTCGAACGCGGTTATCACCGCCATTACAAGCCGGTGCAGGGGCGCTTCCTCAACCGGCCGATCTACGATGTCGAGGCGTCCTATATGCTGGCGCCGATGGAGCAGGGCCTGCGCCTGACCAGCGGCGTCGAGCTCGCCCATCGCGACGCCCCGGACGACCACGCCCAGATCGACCAGGTGCTGCCGCGCGCCCGCGAGGCCTTCCCGCTGGCTGAGCCGGTCGATGGCACGACCTGGCGTGGCGCCCGCCCGACGCTGCCGGATTCACTCCCGATGATCGGCGAGGCGCCGCGCCATCCCGGGCTCTGGCTCGCCTTCGGCAACCAGCATATCGGCTTCTCGACGGGGCCGGTGACGGGCGAGATCCTCGCGGCGCTGATCGCCGGCGACACGCCGCCGGCCGATCCCGCCCCGTTCGCGCCCTCGCGCTATCTCTGACGCGTCAAAGACAGCGCGTCAGACTTGGCGCGTCACCATCATCTTCTTCACCTCGGCGATCGCCTTGGCGGGATTCAGCCCCTTCGGGCAGGCATTGGCGCAGTTCATGATCGTGTGGCAGCGATAGAGCCGGAACGGGTCCTCGAGATTGTCGAGGCGCTCGCCGGTGGCTTCGTCGCGCGAGTCGATCAGCCAGCGATAGGCCTGCAGCAGCGCGGCCGGGCCGAGATAGCGGTCGCCGTTCCACCAATAGCTCGGGCAGGAGGTCGAGCAGCAGGCGCACAGGATGCACTCGTAGAGCCCGTCCAGCTTCTCGCGGTCGTCGCGCGCCTGCGACCATTCCTTCTCCGGCGCCGGCGTGGTGGTCTGCAGCCAGGGCTCGATCGAGGCGTGCTGGGCGTAGAAGCGGGTGAGATCCGGCACCAGGTCCTTGATCACCGGCATATGCGGCAGCGGGTAGATCGCGACCTTGCCCGAAGAACCTTTCGACCCGCCGCATTCGTCGATGCCGGTGGTGCAGGCGAGCCCGTTCTTCCCGTCCATGTTCATGGCACAGGAGCCGCAGATGCCCTCGCGACAGGAGCGGCGGAAGGTCAGGGTCGGATCGACCTTGTTCTTGATCCAGATCAGCGCGTCGAGCACCATCGGCCCGCAATCGTCGCGATCGACATAATAGGTGTCGGTGCGCGGATTGGCGCCGGTATCGGGATCCCAGCGATAGATCTTGAACTCGGTGACCTTGCCGGCCCCGGCCGGCTTCGGCCAGGCCTTGCCTTCAGTCAGGCGGGAGTTCTGCGGGAGATTGAATTCGGCCATCAGTTCGTCTCGAGGCTGGAAAAGGGATCGACGCGAGGCACCTGCTCCAGGGCCCGCTCGAGGCCGCCATGGCTCACTTCGGCCAAGGCGAGAACATGCTCGCCGAGATCCGCGGCACGGCATTTCTTAACGAAGATCTCGTCATCGCTGACGAGCAGATCACCCTGTTGTTTCGCGCACGCCAGAAAGCAGCAATCATACACCGAATGGTCCAGGGTGGACGACAAAGCGATCGCCTCGTCGACATAGCTTCGCGTCGACAGCAGCGTGACGGCCTGCCGGATCAGGTTCAGCCCCGCATCCATCTGCTCAGCCACGATCTCCTTTCGGCGCATCTTCTTACGCAAAGCGCTCGTCACCTCGAGCAGCATGAAATCGGGCGCATCGAGCATCAGCCCGGATGCCAGAACCAGTCTCGCCTCCGCCCGCCGCTCTTCCGCGACCACCCATTTCACCGCAACCGAGCTGTCGACCACGATCACCGGTCACGGTCCTCGCGGATCAGGCTCGTGCTGTTGCTTTGCTCCACCTTCGGCGTCAGCGCCGCGATGCTGTCGGCCCGCCGCGCCAGCTCCTCTCGCTCGGCGAGAAAACGCGCTCTGAGCGTCTCGACGATTTCCTCCTCGACCGACGCGTTGCGTCGTTCGGCAGCCAGCTTCACCCGCCGCAGCAGAGCATCGTCGACATTGCGAAGCTGAACCACGGCCATCGGTCAGATCGTCCTCAGTACACCCGCGCCTTCGGCTTGATGTATTCGATATCGTTCGAGAGCGTGTAGGTGTGCACCGGCCGGTCGTCGAGCGTCACGCTGCGGGCGCTGTCGTCGATCCAGGCGAGCGTATGCTTCATCCAGTCCTTGTCGTCGCGCTCCGGATAATCCTCGCGGGCATGGGCGCCGCGGCTTTCCGGCCGCTGCAGCGCCGAATCCATCGTCACCACCGCCTGGGTGATCAGGTTGTCGAATTCCAGCGTCTCGACCAGGTCCGAGTTCCAGATCAGCGAGCGATCGGTGGTGCCGATGTCCTCAATGCCGCCCCAGACCTCGTGGATCAGCTTGTGGCCTTCTTCCAGCGTCTCGCCGGTGCGGTAGACCGCGCAATTGGTCTGCATGGTCCGCTGCATGCGGTCGCGCAGCTCGGCGGTCGGCGTGCCGCCCGCGGCGTTGCGGTATCGGTCGAGCCGCGACAGCGCCAGGTCGGCCGAGTTGGCCGGCAGCTCCGGCTGCTTCTCGCCGGCGCGCACCGTCTCGGCGCAGCGCAGCCCGGCGGCGCGGCCGAACACCACGAGATCGATCAGCGAGTTGGAGCCGAGCCGGTTGGCGCCGTGCACCGAGACGCAGGCCGCCTCGCCGATCGCCATCAGCCCCGGCACCACCGTGTCGGGATTGCCGTCAACCTTGGTCAGCACCTCGCCGTGAAAGTTGGTCGGGATGCCGCCCATATTGTAGTGCACCGTCGGCAGCACCGGGATCGGCTCGCGAGTCACATCGACGCCGGCGAAGATCTTGGCGCTTTCCGAGATGCCCGGCAGGCGCTCGTGCAGGATCTTCGGGTCGAGATGGTCGAGATGCAGGTAGATATGATCCTTGTTCTTGCCGACGCCGCGCCCGGCGCGGATCTCCATCGTCATCGAACGTGAGACGACGTCGCGCGAGGCCAGATCCTTGGCCGAGGGGGCATAGCGCTCCATGAAGCGCTCGCCCTCGGAATTGGTCAGGTAGCCGCCCTCGCCGCGCGCGCCCTCGGTGATCAGGCAGCCGGCGCCGTAGATCCCGGTCGGGTGGAACTGCACGAACTCCATGTCCTGCAGCGGCAGCCCGGCGCGCAGCACCATCCCGCCCCCGTCGCCGGTGCAGGTATGGGCCGAGGTCGCCGAGAAATAGGCGCGGCCATAGCCGCCGGTGGCGAGGATCGTCTGCTGGGCGCGGAAGCGGTGGATGGTGCCGTCGTCGAGCTTCAGCGCGATCACCCCGCGGCAATGCCCGTCCTCGTCCATGATCAGGTCGATGGCGAAGAACTCGATGAAGAACTCGGTGTTGTAGCGCAGCGCCTGGCCGTAGAGCGTGTGCAGCATGGCATGGCCGGTGCGGTCGGCGGCGGCGCAGGTGCGCTGCGCCGGCGGGCCGTTGCCGAACTCGGTGGTCATGCCGCCGAACGGGCGCTGGTAGATCTTGCCGCTCTCGGTGCGCGAGAACGGCACGCCCCAATGCTCGAGCTCATAGACCGCGGCCGGCGCGTTGCGCACCAGATATTCGATCGCGTCCTGGTCGCCGAGCCAGTCCGACCCCTTGACGGTGTCGTACATGTGCCATTGCCAGGTGTCCTTGCCCATATTGCCGAGCGAGGCCGCGACGCCGCCCTGCGCCGCGACGGTGTGCGAGCGGGTCGGGAACACCTTGGTGATGCAGGCGGTACGCAAGCCCGCCTGCGAGCAGCCGACCGTGGCGCGCAACCCCGCGCCGCCGGCGCCGACGACCACCACGTCGAAGGTGTGGTCGGTGATCGGATAGGCCTCACCGGCATAGGCCGGAACGGGACGGGCGCGGGTGATCGCCATGATCAGCCTCCGAACGAGATCTTGAGCAGCGCGAAGCCGCAGGCGGCGGCGATCGCGATCGCGAAGAAGGTGTTGGCCAGCACGGCCGCGATCTTGGCGAGCTCGTGATGGACATAGTCCTCGATGATCACCTGCATGCCCAGGCGCATGTGGACGCAGGCCGAGACCACGAAGAGCAGCATCAGGATCGCCACCAGCGGATTGCCCAGCACCGCCAGCGCCTCCGGATAGGTCTTGCCGGACAGCGAGACGACCACGCCGATGAAGACGATCGCCAGCACCAGATTGGAGACCGCCGTCAGCCGCTGCAGCCAGAAATGCCCGGTGCCGGCGCGGGCCGAGCCGAGGCCGCGGACGCGGCCGAGCGGGGTGCGCATCGAGGAGTTGGAGAGCATTGGACTATCCCAGCAGGAGAACGGCGAGCCAGACCAGCAGCGTAAGCGCGCCGGAGACGACCACGCTGTAGCGCGCGAGATTCATCCGGGTCTGCGGATCATAGCCCCTGCCGGTGTCCCAGATCAGGTGGCGCACGCCGCCGGCCATATGGTGCAGCAGCACGAAGGTGTAGCCGAACAGGACCAGCCGGCCGAGCCAGGAGTCCGCGATCCACTGCGCGGTCTCGAAGGCTCCGGGGCCGGAGGCGGCGGCGATCAGCCAGAGCGCGACCAGGAGCGTGCCGCCATAGAGAGCCGTGCCGGTGGCGCGGTGGGCGATCGACATCGCCATGGTCCAGGACCAGCGATAGATCTGCAGATGCGGCGAAAGCGGGCGCACCGCCGGTTTGACCTCGGCCAAGTTGGACTCTCCCGACCTTTCGAAGCTCACGAAGCGAAGTTCGCTTGGTATCGTTCTAGAGTGAATGGCTCTCTAACGAAACCGCGCCATTGCTGCAATGCGGCAGATAACAGCCCGGTGACAGAAATGGAAAGCTGTCACTTTCGCTGCCCCGATCGGCGCCGGATCGGCCGGCGGCGAAAACCGCCTTGACCGCGACAAGCGCTGGCCGTCGCCCTGCCTCGGGGCCCACATCGACGAGGATCATCCTATGAAGACCGGCCTCAGCCTCGCGCAGTTCGAAGCCGAGCTCAACACCGATACCTGCGATCCCTATAACAATGCCGAGCTGACCCTGACGCTGAAGCTCGGTTTCCGGCAGATCAACCCGGCCGCCGGCGCCGCCGACGGCACCTATCACGACTATGGCGACCGGACCGCGCCGACCCGCAGGATCGTCAAATGGACGAATGGCAGCTGGAATCTCTGGAAGAAGAACTTCGTCGACACGGCGCAGCGCTTCTGGGACGGCAAATTCTGGCTGTCGAACAATTTTCCCGAATATGAATTCGAGAAGAACGGCGTCAAATACCGGCCCAATATCTGGTGCAGGCTCAAGATCGAGGATCGCGGCATCGCCCGCGGCGGGCATCACCATGTCATCGACGTGGTGCGGCTGCACAAGAGCGAGACCTGGTTCGGCTCGCATTGGAAGCTCTATGACAGCCTCGACACCAAGCTGGTCAAGAAGGGCGAGGATGGCAGGAAGAAGCCGATCATGCAGCGTGCCCATGTCCATGAGGTCGGGCATCTGCTCGGGCTCGCCCATGTCGATGTCGGCAAGCGGCATTGCCCGCCCGGCGGCGACACCAACGCCACCGATTGCTACGGCGTCGCCGATGTCGACAAATATTCGGTGATGGGCCAGGGCATGCAGTTGCGGCTCTCGCAGGCGATGCCCTGGCGCAAGGCGATCGTCGCCCTCTCCGGCAAGGGCGCGGTGCTGACGCCGGGCGATTGGGAGGCGAAGATGCAGCGCATCTATCCGCGCATTCCCGCCGAGATCGCCAGGAACGCCATGATCACCCACCGGCCGATCCGCAAATGAGCGCCCAGCGAGGCCCAACCGCCATGACACGCTCCGCGCCGCGAAACCTTTTCATGCTCAGTCTCGTTCTCAGCGGGATGCTCGGCCTGCTCGGCCCCGCCAACGCCCAAGGAAAGCGCTGCCAGATGAATCCGATCGAACGCTCAAAATGCATCATCGAGGCCATCCTCGCCGATGTCAGCCGCAGCTATAAGGAGATCGGCGGCGGCGGCATCAGCGCCATCAAGCAGGATTCGACGACCTCCTTCACCGTCTCGATCCAGCAGGAGGGCAAGGTCGATCTGCTGACCTATGAGGCGAAGGTCGACGATGCCGGCAAGGTCAGCGTGAAGAAGACGAAAAGCGCGACGCAGTCCTACTGATCAACGCGGCATCAGCGCCCAGTAGTCGAGATCGAGGATCACCCCTTCGGCATTGCGCTCGCCCACCTTCAGCGGGTGAGCAGCGCAGGGCAGGTTCTTCGTCGCGACCAGGCGCAGGCGCAGCGCGCCGACATCCTCCCGGCCGGGCAGCTCGGCGCAATCCAGGACCTCGCTCCAGGCATAGACCGTGTCGCCCGCAAAGAGCGGCGCGACATGGCGCCCGGCATTGATCGCCGCGAGGTGAAAGGCGTTGCCGAGCCCGTTGAAGGACAGCGCCCGCGCCAGGCTGATCACATGCCCGCCATAGATCAGCCGCCGGCCGAAGCGCGTGCCCTGCGCGGCATGGGCATCGAAATGGACCTTCGCGGTGTTCTGGAAGAGACGCGTCGCCAGCTGATGCTCGGCCTCCTCGACCGTCATACCGTCGACATGGTCGATCCGTTCGCCCGCGCGGTAATCGCCCCAGCGAAAGCGCGACCCGGCGAGCTTGTCGTCATAGGCGGCGAGATGCAGCGGCGGACAGCCTTCGCCGAGCGCCTCCGGGGCGACGGCCTCCGGCAGCTCCGGCACCAGCTCGAATTCGGCCGGCGTGCCCGGCCTGCGCTTGCGCACCAGCACCCAGCGCGCATAGCTCAGCACGATCTCGCCATGCTGGTTGCGGCCGATCGAGCGGACATAGACGATGCCCGAATCGCCGCCCGAGGTCTGCTTCAGCCCGATCACCTCCGAGGTCGTGGCGAGCGTATCGCCGGGATAGACGGGTTTCAGAAAGCGGCCATCGGCATAGCCGAGATTGGCGACGGCGTTCAGCGAGATGTCCGGCACCGTCTTGCCGAAGACGATGTGGAAGACGAGCAGGTCGTCGACCGGCGCCGCCGGATAGCCGAGCCCCTGCGCGAAGGCATCGGCGGACTGCACCGCGAAGCGCGAGCCGTAGAGCGCCGTATAGAGCGCCACGTCACCGGCCGTGACCGTGCGCGGCGTCGCATGGCCGATCGTCTCGCCGAGCCGGAAATCCTCGAAGAAGCGGCCGGGATTGGTCTTGGAAGCGGATTCTGACATCGGGAGGGCACTCGCGGGGGGACGCCACTGTGCGCCGCGCGCGGGCTCGCCGTAAAGCTGTCGCTGCGCGCAGCGTTACCGGAACCGCCGCGGCCGCAAGCCCGCCTGGAACCAGGAGATCATCGAATAGATGTCATGGACCGGCAGCCCCGTCGCCGCCTGCACCGCCGCCGCATAGGGCGGCATGTTGGTGCATTCGAGCACGATCGCCCCGACCTCGGGCTGGGCGGCGACCAGGCGACGGGCCGCATCGACCACGTCCTGCTCGGCGAGCTCGATGTCCATGTCGTCCTTCTCGGCCTTGATCAGCACGCGGAAGAACTCGCGCCCGCCCTCGGTGCCGGCGACCGGCGTGTCGGCGGGGACGCCGACGGCCGTCAGGTGCTGCGGTGTCAGCGTCGCCGCCGAGACGGTGACCAGGCCGACGCGCTTGCCCGGCGGCAGCGTCGCCTGCACCCAGGGCACCTGCATCAGCGACGATGTGGCGACCGGAACGCCCGTCGCCTCCGCCAGCTCCTTCTGGAACAGCGAGAGAAAGCCGCAATTGGTGGTGATCGCCTCGGCGCCGAGCCGCACCAGCTCCTGCGCCGCGCCAATGAAGTCCGGCAGCAGCCCGGCGGCGCCGTTCAGGACCACCTTCTCGGGGCTCGCCCCCGACACGACGCGGTAGAGCACCGGAAAGGGCCAGGTCCCGGCATTGCCCATATCGCCGAGGATGCGCGGAAAGCGCGCCTCCAGCATCAGCACGCCGAGCGGCGCGCCATAGATCGCCTTGCCGCCTGTGGCGATGCTCATGCCGTGATCTCCGCCAGCTTGGCGAGATCGACATTGGCGCCGCAGACCAGCACGCCGAGCCGCTCGCCCGGCTGCGGCTTGTAGGCACGGCTGAGCAGGGCGCCGAGAGCGGCGGCTCCGCCCGGCTCGACCGCCAGGCGGAAATCGCGCCAGAGCACCCGCTGCGCCTCGGTGATCGCGGCGTCGGGCACCAGCGCGACATGATCGACCGCATCCTTGCAGACCTCGTAGACGAGCTCGCCGACATTGCGCGCACCGAGCGAATCGGCGGCCACCGAAGCGACGCTCACGGCGACCGGCCCCTTCGCCGCCAGCGCCGCATGCAGCGCCCGCGAGTTCTCCGGCTCGACCCCAACGACCTTGACGCTGGTCCCCGCGAACCAGGCGGCGATCCCTGAGATCAGCCCGCCGCCGCCGACCGCGACCAGCACCGTGTCGAGGTCATGCTCCTGCGCCTGCCATTCGCGGCCGAGCGTGCCCTGTCCGGCGACGGTCTCCTTCGCCGAGAACGGGTGGATCTTCAGCGCGCCCGTCTGCGCCACGAAGGCATCGCAGGCGGCCTGCGCATCGTCGTATTGCGCTCCGCCGATCCGCACCTCCGCGCCGAAGCGGCGGATCGCCTCGACCTTCGCCGCGGGCGAGATCTCGGGCACGAAGACGGTCGCCTTCACCCCGCGCTTGCCGGCGGCATAGGCGACGGCAGCGCCGTGATTGCCGCCCGAGGCGGCCGCGACCCCCGCCGCCGGCACCTGCAGCGAGAGCAGGTTGTTGAAAGCGCCGCGCGTCTTGAACGAGCCGGCATGCTGCAGGTTCTCGAGCTTCAGCGAGACATCGGCGCGCGAGCCGAAGGCGCCGGTGCCGAGGCGGATCACCGGCGTGGTGCGGGCATGGCCGGCGATACGGTCGGCCGCCGCTTCGATCATCGCGCGAGGCACGGGCTGGTCTGACATGGCGGCGAAGCTCCGGATCGCAACGTGGACCCCGTGGCTATCGCGTCCCGGCGGATCGCGAAAGGGCCTGCCACGCCCGGCGGCGATGTGCCTGGCGAACAGGTTCGGGAACCGACATTGCATTGCAGCGCCGTTTGGTGTGCATTGCAGCGAACCTTGGCGACCCGTTTCCGGAGAGCATCATGACCGAGATCCGCCCGCGCCGCAGCGTCCTCTACATGCCCGGCTCCAATGCCCGCGCTTTGGAGAAAGCCCGCGAGATCCCGGCCGATGCGCTGATCCTCGATCTGGAGGACGCGGTCGCGCCCGAGGCCAAGGCGATGGCGCGCGATCAGGTCTGCGCCGCCGTGAAAGCGGGCGGCTATGGCCGGCGCGAGCTGGTGATCCGCACGAACGGCGTCGACACGCCCTGGTTCGATGCCGACCTCGCGGCCGCCACCGAGGCCGGCCCGGACGCCATCCTGATCCCGAAGGTCTCGTCCGCGCAGACACTGGTCGAGATCGGCCACCGCCTCGACGGGCTCTGGGCCAAGCCGGAGACGCGCATCTGGGCGATGATCGAGACGCCGCTCGCCATCCTCGACTGCGAGGCGATCGCCCGCGCCGCCGGCGAGCCGGTGACCCGCCTTGCCTGTTTCGTGCTCGGCACCAACGATCTCGCCAAGGAGACGCGCGCGCGCTTCGTGCCGGGCCGGGGGCCGATGCTGCCCTGGCTGACCACGGCGATCCTCGCCGCCCGCGCCCATGGCATCGACGTCATCGACGGCGTCTACAACGATCTCAAGGACGAGGCCGGCTTCCGGGCCGAATGCGAGCAGGGCCGCGATCTCGGCTTCGACGGCAAGACGCTGATCCACCCGAACCAGGTCGCTGCTGCGAACGCGATCTTCGCGCCGGAGGAGAGCGAGCTCGCCCGGGCCCGCGCCATCATCTCGGCCTTCGCCGAGCCGGCCAACGCCGACAAGGGCGCGATCCAGCTCGACGGCCACATGGTCGAGCGCCTGCATGCCGATATGGCCAGGCGCGTCGTGGCGCTGGCGGAGGCGATCGCCGCCTGAGCGCGACCACCCGTCATTGCGAGCGCAGCGAAGCAATCCAGAAGCGGCAGGGCGCCGCGGCAGCCCCTGGATCGCTTCGCTGCGCTCGCGATGACGGCGCAAATACAAAAAAGGCCGGGAGCGAGCCCCGGCCTTTTGCAATCGATCCGGCGATGCAGCTCAGGCGGCCTTGCGCTGCTCGAACACGCCTTTGAACTCGCGCAGCTGCACGAGCTGGTCGTGCAGGCGCTTCTTCTCGGCCTCGTCCTGCGTGCTGTCGTGGCGGGTCTCGGCGGTGAGGATCTCGGCGTCGAGCACGGCGCTGTCGACATCCTCGAGGAAATGCGCCTGCTCGGCCAGGATCGTCAGGCTGCTGGCGTTGACCTCGGCCAGGCCGCCGGAGACGAAGAATTCCTTGCCGTTGCTGGCGGTGGTCTGGACCAGCACGATGCCGGGCTTCAGCACCGCGATCAGCGGCGCATGGCCGGCGAGCACCGTCATCTCGCCCTCGACCGAGGGGACGATGACGCTGACCGCCTCACCCGAGAACAGGATGCGCTCGGGCGAGACCAGCTCGAAGGTGAAGGTGGCCATCAGGCCGCCTCGGCAGCCAGGCGCTGGGCCTTCTCGACCGCTTCCTCGATCGAGCCGACCATGTAGAAGGCCGCCTCGGGAAGGTGGTCGTACTTGCCCTCGACCAGGCCCTTGAAGCCCTTGATCGTGTCCTCGAGCGAGACGAGCTTGCCCGGCGAGCCGGTGAACACCTCGGCGACGTGGAAGGGCTGCGACAGGAAGCGCTCGATCTTGCGGGCGCGGGCGACGGCGAGCTTGTCCTCTTCCGAGAGCTCGTCCATGCCCAGGATCGCGATGATGTCCTGCAGCGCCTTGTAGCGCTGCAGCACCTGCTGCACCTGGCGGGCGACGTTATAGTGCTCGTCGCCGACGATCGCCGCCGAGAGCATGCGCGAGGTCGAGTCGAGCGGGTCGACCGCCGGGTAGATGCCCTTCTCCGCGATCGAGCGCGACAGCACGGTGGTGGCGTCGAGATGCGCGAAGGAGGTCGCCGGCGCCGGGTCGGTCAGGTCGTCCGCCGGCACGTAGATCGCCTGCACCGAGGTGATCGAGCCCTTGGTGGTGGTGGTGATGCGCTCCTGCAGATTGCCCATGTCGGTGGCCAGCGTCGGCTGGTAGCCCACCGCAGAGGGGATGCGGCCGAGCAGCGCCGACACCTCGGAGCCAGCCTGCGTGAAGCGGAAGATGTTGTCGACGAAGAACAGCACGTCCTGGCCCTGGTCGCGGAAATGCTCGGCGACGGTCAGGCCGGTCAGCGCGACGCGGGCGCGGGCGCCCGGCGGCTCGTTCATCTGGCCGTAGACCAGGGCGCATTTGGAGCCCTTGGCCGAGCCGCCATTCTCCTTCGGGTCCTTGTTGACGTTGGACTCGATCATCTCGTGATAGAGGTCGTTGCCCTCGCGGGTGCGCTCGCCGACGCCGGCGAACACCGAATAGCCGCCATGGGCCTTCGCGACATTGTTGATCAGCTCCATGATCAGCACGGTCTTGCCGACGCCGGCGCCGCCGAACAGGCCGATCTTGCCGCCCTTGGCGTAGGGCGCCAACAGGTCGACGACCTTGATGCCGGTGACCAGGATCTGCGCCTCGGTCGACTGTTCCGAATAGGCCGGGGCCGGCTGGTGGATGCCGCGGGCATTGGCGGCGCCGATCGGACCGGCCTCGTCCACCGGCTCGCCGATGACGTTCATGATGCGCCCGAGCGTCTCGTCGCCGACCGGCACCGCGATCGGGGCGCCGGTGTCGGTCACCGACTGGCCGCGGACCAGGCCCTCGGTCGAGTCCATCGCGATGCAGCGCACCGTGTTCTCGCCGAGATGCTGGGCGACCTCGAGCACCAGGCGATTGCCCAGATTCTGCGTCTCGAGCGCGTTCAGGATCTCCGGCAGCGCGCCGTCGAACTGCACGTCGACGACGGCGCCGATGACCTGCGCGACGCGCCCGGTGCCGGTGTTGGCGGGCTTCTCGGCGGTCTTGGTCTTGGTAGCGGCTTTGGCCATGGCTTGAACCTCGGATTCGCGTCTAAGCGTGTCGGATGGCCGGCGCGCCGGCCTTGAAGGCGTGGGTCAGAGCGCTTCCGCGCCGGAGATGATCTCGATCAGTTCCTTGGTGATCATCGCCTGGCGCGAGCGGTTGTAGAGCGTCGTCTGCTTCTTGATCATCTCGCCGGCATTGCGCGTGGCGGAATCCATCGCCGACATCCGCGCGCCCTGCTCGGAAGCGGCGTTCTCGAGCAGCGCCCGCAGCACCTGGACCGTCAGGTTGCGCGGCAGCAGCGTCTCGAGGATCTCGCCCTCTTCCGGCTCGTAGTCGTAGACCGCGTCGGTCGCCTTGGCGCCCGACGGGATTTCCGCCGGGATGATCTGCTGCGCCGTCGGGATCTGGGCGATCACCGAGCGGAAGCGCGAGAAGAACAGGGTCGCCACATCGAACTCGCCATTGGCGAAGCGGGCCAGCACGTTCTGCGCGATCGCCTCGGCATTGACGAAGCCGAGCTGCTTGAACGAACGCAGATCGACCACTTCGATAATGTCGGCGCCGAACTGGCGGCGCAGGATGTCGTAGCCCTTCTTGCCGACGCAGATGAACTTGACCGTCTTGCCCTCGGCCTTCAGCGCCAGCGCCTTGTCGCGCGCCAGGCGGGCGATCGACGAGTTGAAGGCGCCGCAGAGGCCACGCTCGGCCGTGCAGACCACGAACAGATGCACCCGGTCGGAGCCCGTGCCGGCGATCAGCCGCGGCGCGGTGCCGGTCGACAGGCCGCCGGCCAGGTTGGCGAGCACCGCCTCCATGCGCTCGGCATAGGGGCGCGCCGCCTCGGCCGCCTGCTGGGCGCGGCGCAGCTTGGCGGCCGCGACCATCTGCATGGCCTTGGTGATCTTCTGCGTCGCCTTCACCGAAGCGATGCGGTTGCGTAGGTCCTTGAGGGACGGCATCCGGTTCTGATCCCCTGGGTGCTGATCAGGCGAAGGACTTGGCGAAGTCCTCGACGATGCCCTTCAGCTTCGCGGCGTTCGCGTCCGAAAGGTCCTTCGAGGCGCCGATCTCGTCCAGCAGATCGGTATGCTTCGAGCGGACCAGCGAGAGCAGCCCGTCCTCGAAGGCGCGGACCTTGTTCACCGGCAGCGGGTCGAGATAGCCGTTGACACCGGCATAGATCACCACGACCTGCTCTTCCATCTTCAGCGGCGAGAACTGCGGCTGCTTCAGGAGCTCGGTCAGGCGGGCGCCGCGGTTCAGCAGGCGCTGGGTCACCGCGTCGAGATCCGAGCCGAACTGCGCGAAGGCAGCCATCTCGCGATACTGGGCGAGCTCGCCCTTGATCTTGCCCGCGACCTTCTTGGTCGCCTTGGTCTGCGCCGAGGAGCCGACGCGCGACACCGAGAGGCCGACATTCACCGCCGGGCGGATGCCCTGGTAGAACAGGTCGGTCTCCAGGAAGATCTGTCCGTCGGTGATCGAGATGACATTGGTCGGGATATAGGCCGAGACGTCGTTCGCCTGGGTCTCGATCACCGGCAGCGCGGTCAGCGAGCCGAGCCCGGAGGCCTCGCCCATCTTCGCGGCGCGCTCGAGCAGGCGGGAGTGCAGGTAGAACACGTCGCCCGGATAGGCCTCGCGGCCCGGCGGGCGGCGCAGCAGCAGCGACATCTGGCGATAGGCGACGGCCTGCTTCGAGAGGTCGTCATAGATGATCACGGCATGCATGCCGTTGTCGCGGAAGAACTCGCCCATGGCGCAGCCGGCGAAGGGCGCCAGGAACTGCATCGGCGCCGGGTCGGAGGCGGTGGCGGCGACGACGATCGAATACTCCAGCGCGCCGCGCTCCTCGAGCACCTTGACGAACTGGGCGACGGTCGAGCGCTTCTGGCCGACGGCGACGTAGACGCAGTAGAGCTTCTGGCTCTCCGGGGCGCCTTCGCCGTTCAGCGACTTCTGGTTCAAAATCGTGTCGAGCGCCACGGCGGTCTTGCCGGTCTGGCGGTCGCCGATGATCAGCTCGCGCTGGCCGCGGCCGATCGGGATCAGCGCGTCGATCGCCTTGAGGCCGGTCGCCATCGGCTCGTGCACCGACTTGCGCGGGATGATGCCGGGCGCCTTGACGTCGACGCGGGCGCGGGCGCTGGTCTTGATCGGGCCCTTGCCGTCGATCGGGTTGCCGAGCGCGTCGACGACGCGGCCGAGCAGCTCCTTGCCGACCGGCACGTCGACGATGGCGCCGGTGCGCTTGACGGTCTGGCCTTCCTTGATCTCGCGGTCGGAGCCGAAGATCACGACGCCGACATTGTCGCTCTCGAGATTGAGCGCCATGCCGCGCACGCCGGTCTCGAACTCGACCATCTCGCCGGCCTGGACCTTGTCGAGGCCGTAGACGCGGGCAATGCCGTCGCCGACGGAGAGGACCTGACCGACCTCGGTGACCGAAGCCTCCGACCCGAAATTGCTGATCTGGGTCTTCAGGATCGCGGAGATTTCAGCGGCGCGGATGTCCATCAGCCGACCTCTTTCATGGCAAGACGAATAGAATTGAGCTTGGTTTTCAGGGACGCATCGACCATCCGCGAGCCCATCTTGACGACGAGCCCGCCGATGATGGCCGGGTCGATCCTGACCGAAACGTCGACATCCTGGCCGGCGACCTGCTTCAGGGTCGCGGAGATGTCCTTGAGCTGGGCCGACGAGGGCTGCTCGGCCAGGGTGACCTGGGCGCTGACGATGCCCTTGGCAGCGGCGACCTTGGCGCGATAGGCGCGGATCATCCCCGGCAGCGCGAACAGCCGGCGCTTGCTGGCGACGAAGCCGATGAAATTGGCGGCGAGGCCGCTGATGCCGGCGCGCGCCAGCAGCGCGTTGATCGCCGAGACCTGGTCCTGCGCCGAGAAGGCGGGGCTTTCGATCAGGCGGCGCAGATCGGCGCTTTCAGCGATCATCGCGGCGAAGCTGTCGAGCGCCTGGGCGACGGTGTCGACCGCATTGGCCTCGCTGGCCAGCTCGAACAGCGCCGTCGCATAACGCTCGGCTACGCCCGAGACAGGGGACTGTTCCTGCGATCCGCCCTCGGCCACGCTGTCGCTCTCTCTGTCAGGGGATCGCCACGGCACCTTCGGCGAAGGTGGAGCGCAAGATCCCGGTGCTGCGATGATCAAGCGCGCGCGACCTTTCGGGACGCTCGGCGCTTGGGATTGCGGCGGTGCACTAGCATGGGGATTTGGGTGCCGCAACCCGAGGAAACGGCGCCTATCATGCTTTGGATGCGGTCGAAAGTAGCAGCGGGCGCAAACCATCACAGGAAGCTCTGCGGATCGACGTCGATCGCCACCCTCACCGAGCCTTTCGGCCGCGGCGCCCGCTTCAGCCAGGCGCGCAGAAAGTCCTGCAGATTGATCTCGCGCCCGGTGCGCACGATCAGCCGCATGCGGTGGCGCCCGCGCAGGATCGCGAGCGGCGCCTCGGCCGGCCCCAGCACCACGACGCCGGGCGGCGCCTCGGCGCAGCGCGCGAGCGCCCTTGCATGACTTTGCGCCTCGGTCTGGTCGTTGGCCGAGACGATCAGCGCCGCCAGCCGGCCGAAGGGCGGCAGCCCGGCCGCCTCGCGCGCCGCCGTCTCGGCCGCATAGAAGCGCTCGGCATCGCCGGAGATCAGCGCCTTCAGCACCGGATGGGCCGGATCATGGGTCTGCAGCAGCGCCCGCCCCGGCTTCTCGCCGCGCCCGGCCCGGCCGGTGACCTGCCGCAGCACCTGGAAGGTGCGCTCGGCGGCGCGCGGATCGCCCGAGGTCAGGCCGAGATCGGCATCGATCACCCCGACCAGCGTCATCCCCGGAAAATTATGGCCCTTGGCGACCAGCTGGGTGCCGATGACGATGTCGAACTCCCCCGCCGCCACCGCCGCCAGCTCCTGCTTGAGCCGCTCGGTGCCGCCCGGGAAATCGCTCGACAGCACGATACCGCGCGCCTCCGGGAACAGGGTCGCGACCTCCTCGGCCAGCCGCTCGACGCCCGGCCCGCAGGCGACCAGGCTCTCCGGCTGCCGGCAGGACGGGCATTCGTGCGGGCGCCGCTCGACATGGCCGCAATGATGGCAGACCAGCGCCCGCCGGAAGCGATGGTCGACCAGCCAGGCCGAGCAGTTCGGGCACTGGAAGCGATGGCCGCAATCGCGGCACAGCGTCAGCGGCGCATAGCCGCGCCGGTTGAGGAACAGCAGCGACTGCTCCCCGGCCTCGAGATTCTCGCTCACCGCCTTGATCAGCGCGCCGGACAGCCAGCGCCCGCGTTCCGGCTTGTCCTTGCGCAGGTCGACCAGGCCCAGCGCCGGCAGCGTGCGCCCGCCATAGCGCTCCGGCAGCCTGACATGCCGGTAGCGGCCCCGCTCGGCATTGATGCGGGTCTCGAGCGATGGCGTCGCCGAGGCGAGCACCACCGGCGCGCTCTCGATCTTGCCCCGCACCACCGCCATGTCGCGGGCGTGATAGGCGACGCCGTCCTCCTGCTTGTAGGCGGCCTCGTGCTCCTCGTCGACGACGATCAGCCCGAGATCGGCATAGGGCAGGAACAGCGCCGAGCGCGCCCCCGCCACCACCAGAGCCTCGCCCTTGGCGATCGCCGCCTGCAGCCGCTCGCGCCGGCGCCCGCCGACCCCGGAATGCCAGAGCCCGGGCCGCACCCCGAAGCGCGCCTCGAACCGGTCGATGAACTGCGCCGTCAGCGCGATCTCCGGCATCAGGATCAGGCTCTGCCGGCCGCGCCGGATCGCCTCCGCCACCGCCTCGAAATAGACCTCGGTCTTGCCCGAGCCTGTGACGCCCTCCAGCAGCGCGACCTCCCAGGCCCGGGCCCGCACCATCCCGGCGAGGGTTTCGCCGGCGGCGCGCTGGTCCGGCGACAGCTCCGGGCGGGCATGGTCCGCGTCGGGCCGTGCGGCGATCGCCTCCTGCGGCAGCGGCTCGACCGAGAAGGTGCCGGCATCGACCAGCGAATCGATCACGGCCGTGCTGACCGAGGCGGCCTCGGCCAGCGCCGCCTTGCCGATCAGCAGCCCGCCCTCGGCGGCGGCGATCGCGCGGGCCCGCGCCGGCGTCATCCGGGCCGGCGGTGGGCCGGCCAGCCTGACGCCGAGCTTCGGCCGCTCCGGCGTGTCGTTCGGCGGCCGGCGCAGCGCCAGCGCCAGCACCGAGCCCTTCGCCGCCAGCGTGTACCAGGCTACCCAGTCGACGAGCTGGCGCAGCGCCGGGTCGAGCGGCGGCATGTCGAGCCGCCCCGCCACCGCTTTCAGATTGCCGCCCCGCCCGGCGCCGGTCTCCCAGACCACGCCCACGGTCTCGCGCGGCCCGAGCGGCACCTGCACGACATCGCCCGGCGCCAGGCTGAGCCCGGCCGGCACCGCATAGCTATAGGGCTGGTCGAGGGCGAGCGGGATCAGCACCTCGACCGTGCCGCCGCCAGCCCCCTCGTCGCGCGCCTCGTCCATGCGCGCGCTTCTAGAGCATGCCGCGAAAAGTGGGAACCGGTTTTCGCGGAAAGCATGCTCTAAGTCATTAGAATCGATCACGTTATCTGCCTTTTGACGGAATCGTCAAAAGGCAGCGTGATCGAGCACTGATTCGGGCGCTCAGCCCTGCGGCAGCGCCGCCATCGCGATCTCTTCGGCGGCGGGCGCGCCATTGCAGGACACCGTGAGCGGCCGGCCGGCCGCATCCTCGAAGCGCAGTCCCGTCCAGCGCGGCGCCCGGCTGCCGCGCCAGGAGGCTTCGACCGCGATGCCCTCCGGCACCTGCCGCACCGCGACCTTGAGCAGGCACGGCGCGACGCCGTGCTGCGCCAGCACGCTCTCGCCGTCATCGTCATAGAGTTCGAGGCTGCCCTCCGCCCCGGCGAGGCAGAGCCGCAAGCTCAGCGGCCCCCCGCCCCAGGAGGGCGCCGGCCCGAGCGGCAGGATGCTGCCGCCGAGGATGAAGGCCGGGCAGCGCCCGAGGGGCGCGGCGACGGTGACCCGCCCGCCGCCCCGATGATGCGCGCCGCTGGCGATGTCTATCCAGCCCTCGGTGCAGGCCGGCAGGAAGACGCTGCGCTCGCTCAGCCCGGAATCGACCACCGGCGCGATCAGCAGCCTTTTGCCGAGCAGATGGCTGTCGTCTTCCTCATAGGCCTGCGCCTGCTCGGGAAAGTCGAGAAAGAGCGGCCGCAGGATCGGCTCGTGGTCGCGATGCGCGCGCCAGAGCAGGTCGTAATGCAATGGCACCAGACGCTCGCGCAGTTCGAAGCAGGCACGGATCTGCGGCAGGATCTGCGGATGCATCCAGGGTTCGTTGGCGCTGCCGTCATCGTTCCAGGAATGGATGGTGAAGCGCGGCCAGAACACGCCCTGCTCGATCCAGCGCAGGAACAGCTCCGGATCGGGCTTGGGCCCGGCGAAGCCGCCGATGTCATGGCCGAAATTATAGAGCCCGGACAGGCTGAGCCCGTGCCCCATGCGCAGATTGTAGCGCAGCGTCGTCCAGTCGGTGCGGTTGTCGCCGCTCCAGGTCTGGACATAGCGCTGCATGCCCGGGCCGCCCGAGCGCGAGATCAGATAGGGCCGCTTGCCCGGCTCGGCCTGCGCCTGCGCCTGCCATGAGGCGCGCATCATCAGATTGGTCTGCACGGGGCGCAGCGTCGCGATGCTGCCGCCCTGGGCACAGGGCGCCGCCTCGTCCCAGATCTCGAACTCGTTGTTGTCGTTCCAGGTCGAGCCGATGCCGTAATCGATCAGCTGCGCCTTGACCTCGCCCGACCACCAGGCGCTGGTCTTCGGATTGGTGAAGTCGAGATAGGCGCCGAGCCCGCCCCAGAACTGGGTGACATGCGGCTTTGAAGGGTCCTCGCTGTCGCGCACGAAGCCCTGGAAGGCCTCGACCTCGGCGAAGCGCGGATGCTCCAGCAGCAGGGCCGGCTTGATGTTGGCGACAAGATGCACGCCGGCCGCGGCGAAGCGGGCGGTGACCGCCTTCGGATCGGGAAAACGGTCGCGGTTCCAGGTGAAGACGCAGCGCTTGTCGCCGACCAGCGTATAGCCCGAGGACATCTGGAAGGAGGCGCAAGGGATGGCGTGCTCCTCCAGCAGGTCGAGGAAGCCGAGCAGCCGGTCGGAGGCGTCCGGCGCGTCGGTGTACTGCATGGTCGAGCCGGAATAGGACAGCGACCAGCGCGGCGGGAAGGCGTTGCGCCCGGTCAGCGCCGTATAGCGCGCGACCACCTCCTGCAGGCTGGGGCCGAACAGGATGTGCAGGTCGAGATCGCCGTCCTGCGCCTCGAAGCTGCGGAACAGCCCGTGATAGGCGTCGAGCTCCTGGCCGAGATCGAAGGCGCCGCGCGCCAGATTGTCGTAGAACAGGCCGATCGCGGCGCCGCCCTGGTCGGGCCGCACCGTCGCGTAGAACGGGATGTGCTTGTAGAGCGGATCGCTGCTGCGGGCGTCGTAGCCGAGCGGGTCGGTGCTGCCCATGATCAGGCGCCGGCCATGCTTGTCGGCATCGCCCGCCTTGTCGCCGAAGCCGTAATAGCGCTCGGCGAGATCGCGCTTGAGGTAATGCTTCAGCCGCGGCGAGCGCCGGTCGAACCAATAGGCCTGCGTCTCGCGATCGCTGAGTACCGGCGCGAAAGCCTCCTGCTCGCTCGCCCGGAAGAACCAGTCGATGCGCAGCATGCCGCGCGCGATCCGGGCCTGCCAGAGCGCCGCGCTGACGGTGATCGCCCCGGCATCCTCCGCCACCGCCAGCTCCGCCCCCGCAAAACCCGAGACGTCGCGCCGGTCGCGGCCGGCGAGCGCGTCCGCCTCCCCGTCATGGGCGATCTCCGGCGAGAGCGACCATGTCCGCGACTGCCGCAGCCCCTCCGGCCGGGTGATCAGCAGCCGGGCATGATGGCTGTCCAGCCCGTAGAGGGTGAGCGCGTAGCCGTGATCGAGCGACATCTCGACGGCGTGGCTGTTCGCCTGCGCCAGTCGCGCCCCGGAAAGCGGATGCATGGGCCAGTCCTATTTGATGAAGCCGAACAGTTTCGGCAGCCAGAGCGACAGCGCCGGCACATAGGTCACCACCAGCAGCGCGAAGGTCGTCGACAGGAACAGCGGGATCAACGGCCGCGTCACCCGCTCGATCGAGACCTTGGCGATGGCGCAGCCGATGAACAGCGCGCTGCCGGTCGGCGGCGAGACGATGCCGAGGCACATGTTGAACACCAGGATCACCCCGAAATGCACCGGATCGACCCCGAGCTGGGTCAGCACCGGCAGGAAGATCGGGGTGAAGATCAGGATGCCGGGCGTCAGGTCGAGAAAGGTGCCCATCAGCAGCAGCACCACGTTGACCAGCATCAGCGCGACATATTTGTTGTCGGAGATCGCCGTCACCCAGTCGCCGATCAGCTGCGGGATCTGCGCCAGCGACATCACATAGGCCATCGCCAGCGAGGTGCCGATCATCAGCGCGACCACCGCCGTCGCCTCGATGGTGTCGACGATGATGCGCTGCAGATCGGCGAGCTTCAGCTCGCGATAGATCCCGGCCAGCACCAGCGAATAGACCACGGCGATCGCCGAGCCCTCGGTGGCGGTGAAGACGCCGGCGACGATGCCGCCGATCACCAGCACGATCAGCAGGAGGCTCGGCAGCGCGCTGGTGATCGCCTGCAGCTTCTCGCGCAGCGGCATCGCCGGCATCCGGGCATAGCCGCGGCGCCTGGCCATGATCCACACCGGGATCATCACCGAAAGCCCCATCAGCAGGCCGGGGATGTATCCGGCCAGGAACAGCGCCGCGATCGAGGTGCCGCCCGAGACCAGCGAATAGACGATGAAGGCGCCGGACGGCGGGATCAGCAGCCCGGTCGGGCAGGAGGCGATGTTGACCGCCGCCGAGAAGGCGGGGTCGTAGCCGGCCTTGTCCTTGATCGGCTGCATCGTCCCGCCGATCGCCGAGGCGGCGGCGACGGCCGAGCCCGAGACCGTGCCGAACATCATGTTGGCGAGAATGGTGATCTGCGCCAGCGCGCCGGGCATCCAGCCGACGAACACCTTGGCGCAGTCGATCAGGCGCCGGGCGATGCCGCCGCGGTTCATGATCGAGCCGGCCATGAAGAAGAACGGGATCGCCAGCAGCGCGAAGGAATCGAGCCCGGTGGCGATCCGCTGCGCCGACACCGACAGCGCCGGCAGCGGCGGCATGATCGTCAGCAGCGCGGCGATGGCGGCGAGCCCGGTCGCGAAGCTGATCGGCACGCCGATCGCCATCAACAGGATGAAGGCGGCCGAGAGGACGAGGCTGGGGGAGAGCTCCATGACGCGCCCCCTAGTCCAGCGAGACCTGCGCGCCGCCGGCGGCCTCGCCGGTGGCGAGCTCGAGCGCGACGAGCAGCGCGTAGAGCGCCGTCAGCGCTCCCGAGAGCGGGATCACCGCATAGACATAGGCGACCGGCACCAGCATCGCCGGCGTCACCTGGCCGAGCATCAGATTGCGCTGCACCAGGAGCCAGCCGCCGATGCCGAGCACCGTCACCGCGAACAGCACCACCAGCCCGGCGATCAAGAGGTCGAAGCCGCGCCGGACCCGCCCGCCCGTCATCTCGATCAGCCCGGTGATCGCGATGTGCCCGCGCTTGCCGAGCACATAGGCCGAGCCGAGCAGGCTCACCCAGATGAACAGGAAGCGGGACAACTCGTCCGTGTAGGAGGTCGTGGCGTTGAAGAAGTAGCGCCCGATCACCTGCCAGACGACGCAGGCCAGCATGACCAGCGTCATCGGGATGGCGAGCGCCAGCACGAGCGCGTCGAGGGCGCGGTGGAGCCGCAGGATCATCGTCGCGGCCCGGCCTGCTACTGCACCGCCTGGATCTTGTCGGCCAGCGCCGCCACGGCGGGCTGCGACTTGAGATCGTCATACATCGGCTGCACCGCCTTGCGGAACGCCGCCTTGTCGGCATCGACGAAGGTGACGCCCATCTTGACCGCGTCCTGCTCGGCCTTGGCCAGCTCCTTGGCCCAGGTCTCGTTATGGGTCTTGGAGGAATCGAGCGCCGCTTGGCGCACCAGCTCCTGCTCGGCCGGCTTCAGCCGGGTGAAGGTCAGCGCCGAGGCGAGCACCACATCCGGCACGCGGGTGTGCTCGTCGCGCGAATAGAACTTCATCACCTCGCCATGCTTGGCGAGCGTCAGCGCCGTGACATTGTTCTCGGCCCCGTCGACCACGCCCGATTGCAGCGCGGTGTAGAGCTCGCCCCAAGCCAGCGGCGTCGCCGCGGCGCCGAGCAGGTTGACCATGCGCGTCGCGATCGGCCCGGGCTGCACGCGGATCTTCAGACCCTTCAGGTCCTCCGGCGTCTTCAGCGGCTTCTTGGCGTAGAAGGAGCGCGTGCCGCTGTCCTGATAGGCCAGGCCGAGCAGCGCCTTGGCCTTGCCGGCCTCGAGGATCTCGCGCCCGACCGGGCCGTCGACCACCTTGAAGAAATGCGCCGTGTCGCGAATCAGGAAGGGCGTGTCGAACACGCCGAAGGCCGGCTCGAACGCGGCCAGCGGCGAGGCGTTGGCATGGGCGAAGTCGAGCGCGCCCGCCTGGAGCTGCTCGATCAGCTCGCGCTGCTGGCCGAGCTGCCCGGCCGGAAACACCTTGATCTCGACCTCGCCCTTCGAGCGCTCCGCCACCAGCTTGGCGAACAGCTCCAGCGAGACGTCGACCGGATGACCCTTGGCGAGGCCGTGGCCGAGGCGCAGCGTGGTCTTGGCCTGCGCGCCGCGGCCGAGGCCGAGCCCGGCGGCGACGGCGGCGCTTCCGGCGAGCGCGCTGCGGCGGCTGATCATGGTCATGCTGGTCTCTCCCTCTGCTGCGCTCCGGGTTGCTCCCGGACGCGGGTTGTCTCAACCTCAGGGTTGAGGAAAACGATTACCCTTAGGCTAGACAATCGCCGCGCTTCTGGCAAGCTGGCGCATCATCCGCGTCGACACATCAGGAGGCCGAGCTGGTCCGCCGCCCCACTCAGAAGCGCAAGGCGGCAACCGAGGGCGCCTCGGTCTCGATCTCGACCGTCGCCGCCCATGCCGGCGTCTCGGTCGCCACCGTCTCGCGGGTGATGAACGGCGTCGCCAACAAGGCCTCGGACGACACGGTGGCGCGGGTGCGCGCGGCGGTCGATGCGCTCGGCTATCGCCCGCAGAGCGCCGGGCGCGCCCTGCGCCAGCGCGAGAGCCGCATCGTCGGGGTGCTCGCCGCCAACCTCGCCAACCCGGCGATGGCGGCGGCGGCGGCCTCGATCGAGCATGCGCTGCGGGCCGGCGGCTATGTGATGGCGCTCTGCGACACCCATGAGGACCCGGCGATCCAGGACGAGTACCTCGCCGAGATGGAGGCGCAGCTCGCCTGCTGCATCGTGCTGCTGGTGGCGATCGAGAGCCCGCGCCTCGACCAGCTGCGGGCGGCCGGGCGGCCGCTGATCTTCGTCAACCGGCGCGATCCCGGCGGCGGCGCCGCGCCCTTCATCGGCATCGACGACTATGCCGCCGGCGGCGCCATCGCCGAGCACTGCCTGTCACGGCCCGAGCTCGGCCCCTTCGGGCTGATCCACGCCTCGCTCGCCCACAGCGCCGGCGCCCGCCGCGCCGCCGGCTTCCTCGACCGGATGGGCGAGGCCGGCTTCACCGCCGCGGCGATCCCGCGCGCCACCGCCGCCGGGCCGAGCCATCTCGAGATCGGCTATGGCGCCATGGCCGCGCTGCTGGCGCGCGAGCCGCGCCCGCGCTGCCTGGTCTGCCTCAGCGACCTGCTCGCCTATGGCGCCTATCGCCGCCTGCGCGAGGCCGGGCTCGACCTGCCGGGCGACGCGACGCTGATCAGCTTCGACGACAATCCGCTGAACGGCTGGATCGCGCCCTGGCTGAGCGCGATCCGCATCCCCTATCCGCAATTCGGCCCGGCCGTGGTCGAGACCCTTCAGGAGCTGCTCGGCGAGGGGCGGGCGCAGAGCCGCCTCCTCCCCCATCAGCTGGTGCTGCGCCCCGAGAGCTGACCCCGGGGAGCTGAGCCCTCAGGCCGCGGCGACCTGCCTCCGCCCGAGCGGCAGCGACTTCCAGAGCATTGCGACCCAGAGCAGCACCGTCGCCACGCCGAGCGTGCCGGAGATCGGCCGGTTGAAGAACTCGATGAAGGAACCGTTCGACTTGATCATCGAGGTCATGAAGTTCTGCTCGAGCATCTCGCCGAGCACCAGGCCGAGGATCAGCGGCGCCACCGGCACGCCATGCTCCTCGAGCAGCCAGCCGAACAGCCCCATCGCCACCATCAGCACGACGCCATAGAGCGAGTTGGTCATGGCGAAGGAGCCGACCATGCAGAAGATCAGGATCACCGGCAGCAGGATGTTGCGCGGCACCCGCAGGATCTGCTTGGCCGATTTGATCGCCGCCCAGCCGAGCGGGAACATGATCAGGTTCGCCAGGATGAAGATGATGAACACCGCATAGATCAGCTCGGGCGTCTGCAGGAACACGGTCGGGCCGGGGTTCATGCCCTTCATGTAGAGCACGCCGATGACGATGGCGGTGATCGAATCGCCGGGAATGCCGAAGACCAGCGCCGGGATCCAGGCGGCGCCGAGCGCCGAATTGTTGGCCGAGGTCGAATCGACGATGCCCTCGATATGGCCGGTGCCGAACTTCTCCGGCTCCTTCGATAGCTTCTTCGAGACGGCATAGGAGACCCAGGCGGCGATATCGGCGCCGGCACCGGGCAGCGCGCCGATGACCGTGCCGATCACCGAGCCGCGCAGGAAGTTCTTCCAGTAGCGCCGGGTGACCGCGCCCAGGCCGGCGAACATGTTGCCGACGGCCTGCTGGACGACGGTGGTTGAGGCGCTCAGCGACACCGAGCCGCGCAGCAGCTCGGAGACGGCGAACATGCCGATCAGCGTCGGGATGAAGTTGATGCCCGAGAGCAGGTCGACATTGCCGAAGGTGAAGCGCGGCTGGCCGGCGGCCGGGTCGATGCCGACCGTGGCGATGGCGAGGCCGATGAACAGCGACAGCAGCCCCTTCAGCGGATCGCCGGTGCCGATGAACACCGCGCAGGTCAGGCCGAGGCAGGCCAGCCAGAAATACTCGTAGGAGGAGAAGTTGATCGCCACCTCGGCGAGGCCCGGCGCCAGCAGCACCAGGATGGCGACCCCGAAGATGCCGCCCAGCACCGAAAACACCAGGTTGACGCCCATGCAGAGGTCGAGCTGACCCTTCTTGGTCATCTCGTAGCTCTCGTCGGCATAGGCGGCCGAGGCCGGAGTTCCCGGCATGCGCAGCATCGCCGCCGGAATGTCGCCGGCGAAGATCGCCATGGCGGTGGCGGTGACGATGGCGCCCAGCGCCGGCACCGGCGCCATGAAGAAGGTCACCGGCACCAGCAGGGCCGTCGCCATGGTGGCGGTCAGCCCGGGCATCGCCCCGACGAACATGCCGAACATGGCCGAGCCCATGATGACGGCCAGCACATAGGGGTCGAAGACGAGGCCGAAAGCGGTTGTGATCGCGGTCATCGGCGCCTCCTCACAGCACGCTGTCGAGGATGCCGCGCGGCAGCGGCACCCGCATCAGCGAGCTGAAGAACCAGTGGACGAGCAGCGTCATGCCGATCGCGACGGCCACTGCCGTGACCGGGCGCACCCCGAACCACAAGAACAGCACCAGCTGGATCAGCAGCGCGCAGGGGATGAAGCCGAGCGGATCGGAGGCGAAGACGTAGAACAGCATCGCGCCGAGCATCAGCGCGAAGGAGGCGACCCGCCGCGGCTCGCCCGTCCAGCTGTCGAGCGCCAGCCAGGGCGCCCCGGCCGCCCGCTCGCGCAGGCCCTTGATGATCAGCAGCGCCGAGCAGCCGATGATCCCGGCGCCGATGATGCGCGGGAACAGGCTCGGCCCGTATTGCTGGCCTGGGAATTCCGGGAACGAGAAGGTCAGCGCGATCATCGCGCCGGCGATCACCAGGAAGGCGAGCCCGAACAGGGCATCGTTGAAGCGCATCGGCAAGTCTCCATTCACCGCGCGAGGCTCGGCCGGCGCGGCGTTCCGGGCCGGCTCGCGCCGGCCCGACCCATCACATCACTCGTCAGGCTTTCTTCGCCAGCCCCGCCGCCGTCATCGCCGAGGCCATCGCCTTGTCGCCATCGGCCATGAACTTGGTGAAGCCGGCCTGGTCGGCGAAGGTCATGCCGAAGCCGCGGGCGTTCATGAAGTCCTTGAACTCCTGCGAGTCGTAGGCCTTCTTCAGCTCGGCGATCAGCTTGGTCTGCACCGCCTCCGGCAGGCCCTTGGGCCCGGCGATGCCGCGCCAGGCGCCGACCGAATAATTGATGCCGAGCGTCTCGTTGAGCGTCGGCACGTCCTTGAACTGCGGGTTGCGCGCCTTGGCCATGATGGCGAGCGACTTCGCCTTGCCGGCGTCGAGCATGGCGCGCGCCTCGGGCACCGAGCAGGTGACGATGTCGATGCCGCCGGCGGCGAGGTCCTGCATCGCCGGCGCGGCGCCGTTCGACGGGGCCCAGGCGACATGGTCGGGCTTCAGCCCCATGGCGACCAGCCAGCCGATCAGCGCCAGGTGCCAGATGCCGCCCTGGCCGGTGCCTGAGGCCTTGAACTTGCCCGCCGGAGCCGCCTTGATCGCCTCGGCGAGCGCCTTGATGTCCTTGTAGGGGCTCGAGGCGCTGACCTGCACGCCCGGCGGATCCTCGTTCATCAGCGCCAGCGGCGTATAGCTCGTCGGGTTGAGCTCGGTCAGGCCCTGATGGTGCATCATGGTGATCTCGACCGTGATCATCCCGATCGTGTAGCCGTCCGGCGCCGCGGTCGCGATCGCCGAATGGCCGACGACGCCGGAGCCGCCGGTGCGGTTCACGACGTTGACCGGCTGGCCGAGGCTCTTCTCCAGCAGCGCCGCGACGATCCGCGCCGTCGCATCGGTGCCACCGCCGGCGCCCCAGGGGCAGACCATCTGGATCGGCCGGTTCGGCCATTGCGCCTGGCCGAAGGCCGGCCCGCCCATCAGCCCCGCCGCGCCCGAGGCGGCAGCGCCTGCCAGCACCGAACGTCTGGTGATCTCAGTCATCGATATCCTCCCGTTCAATCGATTTAAACTTTTGAAGGCTTCTCAGCCTTGCGGCCGGGCCTTCCTGGGTGATCGCTGATATCAGAGCCGATTGTGCCTGACGAGGCAATCCTGTTTGCATGCAGTATACATCACGCCCGGCTGACGCAAGGCGAGGCTACAGGGCGCAGCTCAGCGGCACCACTGCCTCGCCGGCCTCGGCAACGATGGCTCCGGTGCTGAGATCGGCCCCCGCCTCGCGCGCCGCCAGCCGGACATCGGCCTTGTCGAGCATCGCCTTCAGCGCCGCCGCGCTGGCCATGCGGTGGCTGCGCAGCGGCGCCACCCCGGCGATCAGCGCCTGCTCCGGCGCCTCCCCCGTCACCAGCCCGGCGAGGCGCCCGCGCCGGTCGAGAACCGGGCTGCCGGCACCGCCGGGCTGCAGCGGCGCCGACACCGCCTCGCCCGCGATCTCGCCGGGCAGCGCCAGGGCCGGACGCCCGCCGCCGGCCCCGAAACCGATCAGCAGCACCGCCTCGCCGCTCCCGGCCGGCTCCGACCGCAAGCCGCCGATCGGAGCGGCGCCGAGCCCCGGCACCTCGAGCAGCGCCAGGCGGTTCGCCTCGTCGGAGGCGCGCAGCCGCGCCGCGCGCGCCGCGACGCGCACGGCCTTGCAGCCGGCGACCGCCGCCTGCGCGGTCAGCACCAGCTCCTTGCCGACCACCAGCCCGGCCCCGTAGCGCTCCTTGACCGCCGGGGCGGGCGTCGCCGGGCTGGCCGGCGGCTGCGCCGGGACCGCCGCGACCGGGAACGGCTCGAAGCTGTCGGCGATCGCGGTCACCACCTTGTCGAGGCTCGCCCCGAGCGCCTTGTCGTAGCCGATCGAGAAGCCGCGCAGCCCGGCAGGGCCCAGCGCCTGGCGGCGAAAGAAGCGGCCGCCTGGCGTCTCGCCGGCCACCACGAAGAAGCCCGGCTGCAGCAGCTTGTAGGTGATCCGGCGCTGGATGTTCGGATTGGCGGCGGTCGCCCGCTCGAACAGCGCCGGCAAAGGCTCGCCCGCCGGCGCCGCGCTGACGTCGAGCGTCACCTTGCCATCGGTGCTCTGCCAGCGGCTGCCGCCCGACGCCGTCGCCTCCCGCTTCGGCAGCAGCTTCTGCGGGATGCCGATCCGCACGCCGGTGCGCTCGTCGGTGATCACCGTGAAGCCGGCCGCCTCGCGGGCCGTGCGGGCGAGGCGCGCCAGCTCCTGCCGCTCCGGCGTCGTCAACTGCCCGTTCGGCTCGCCGCGCCCCGCCTTGAACCCGTTCACGGCGCGGAAGGTCAGCGGCCCGAAACTGCCGGTGGCGGCGCTGTTGAGATGCCCCGTCCAGATCAGATCCGCCTGGATCGCCTTGCGCTCGGCCTCCGGCAGCGCCTCGAAGGCGCGCGTCGCGGTGGCGAGGCGCGGATCGGCCGGCTGCTGCGCCTTTGCGGGCGCGGCGAGCAGCATGGCGGCAACGCCGATGAGCGACAGCAGCCTGACCATGACACCCCCCACCCCGTCGATGCGGCGCCATTCAGCGTCAGCGGCGCCGCCAGCGCAAGGGGGGCGGCAATGCGGGCGGCGGCGAGAACCCGCCAGTCCCGCGCAAGCCGAGTTGCGCCGCACGATGCCGGTGCTAGCTTCGCGATCGTCATCGTCCCGATGCCCGCCTCGGCCATCATGCCACATCGCTTCGCCGGAGACCGAGCCATGTCCCTGCTGCCGCGTCTCGCCCTCGCGCTCGGCCTCGCTCTGGCCGCCCTGCCCGCTTTGGCGCAGAAGGCCTATGTCCGGCCCGACCTCGCCAGCGACGGCCAGCGCCTGGAGGAGCGGCTGAAGCGGGAGGTCTCGGTCGGCGCGCGGCCTTTCGCCACCCTGCTGCGCGAGGGCAATGCGGCGCTGGCCCGCGGCGATGCCCGCGCCGCTTTGCCGCTCGCCAATGCGGCTTCCGTCGCCGAGCCCGCCAATCCGGGCGGCTGGCGCCTGATGGCCCAGGCCGCGATCGCCATCGAGCCGCGCGATTACCGCGAGCGCTACGAGCTGCGCGAGCGCGCGATCAGCGCCGCCTATCTCGCCTATCAGCGGGCCGGCTCGCGGCCTGACGAGGCCTCCTCGCTCGGCGTGCTCGCCCGCGTCTTCGAGAAGAACGAGCTCTGGCGCCCGGCGCTGACCACCTATCGGCTCAGCCTCGACCTCGCCGACAACGCCGCGCTGCGCAGCGACTACGAGGCGCTGCGCGCCCAGCGCGGCTTCCGCCTGCTCTCCAACAAGGTCGATTCCGACGCCGCCAATCCCCGCGCCTGCTTCGAGTTCTCGGAGGCGCTGGCGCGCGGACGCGTCGACTTCGCGCCCTATGTCGCCGTAACCGGCAAGGGGGATTTCGCCGTCACCGCCGAGGATCGCCAGCTCTGCGTCGAGGGGCTGCGCCATGGCGAGCGCTACGCCTTCGTCATCCGCCAGGGCGTGCCCTCGGCGATACCCGACGAGCAGCTGCAGAAATCCGCCGATTACGAGGTCTATGTCCGCGACCGCGCCCCCTCGGTGCGCTTCACCGGCAAGAACTACGTGCTGCCGCGCACCGGCCAGCAGGGCATCCCGGTGGTTTCCGTCAATGCCGACAGCCTCGATCTCGAGGTGATGCGGATCGGCGACCGCAACCTGATCGGCTCGGTCCATTCCGAGGAGTTCCTGACCCAGCTCGGCAGCTATGGCGCCGGCCAGATCGCCTCCGACAAGGGCCAGAAGGTCTGGGCGGGCACCATGGCGGTGAAGTCCGAGCTCAACAAGGACGTCACCACCGCCTTTCCGGTGATCGAGGCGGTCGGCCGGCTGCAGCCCGGCGTCTATGTGATGTTCGCCAAGCCGACCGGCGGCCAGCGCCCGAGCGCCGGGGATGGCGACTATGACTACGACGACAGCACCCGCGCGACGCAATGGTTCGTCGTCTCCGATCTCGGCCTGACCTCCTTCTCCGGCCCCGACGGGGTGCATGTGCTGGTGCGCTCGCTCGCCGATGCCGCCCCGGTCGCCAATGCCGAGCTACGCCTGATCGCCCGCAACAACGAGGTGCTGGCGACGATCCGCTCCGATGCCAACGGCCATGCCCGCTTCGACGCCGCCCTCGCCAAGGGCCAGGGCGGCAATGCGCCGGGCCTCGTCACCGCGACGCTGGCCGAGGATTACGGCTTCCTCGACCTCAAGCAGGCCGCCTTCGATCTCTCCGATCGCGGCGTCAGGGGCCGCGTCGCCCCGGCCGGGCTCGACGCCTATCTCTACACCGAGCGCGGCGTCTACCGCTCCGGCGAGACCGTCTACCTGACGACGCTGCTGCGCGATGCCAAGGGCGCCGCCGTCACCGGCCTGCCGCTGACCCTCGTCGTCAAGCGGCCGGACGGAGTCGAGTACCGCCGCCGCCAGGTCGAGGACCAGGGCGCCGGCGGGCGCGCCCATGCGATCCCGCTGATCTCGAGCGCCCAGACCGGCACCTGGCGGGTGCAGGCCTATTCCGATCCGAAGGGCGCGGCGATCGGCGAGGTCTCCTTCCTGGTCGAGGATTATGTGCCGGAGCGGCTCGAGCTGACGCTCGCCGCCAGGAAGCCGGCGCTCCAGGCCGGCGAGCCGGCGGAGATCGACGTCAGCGTCCGCTATCTCTACGGCGCCCCCGGCTCCGATCTCGACGTCACCGGCGCGATGACGGTGCGCGCCGCCGCCACGAGCGCGATCCCCGGCTTCGCCGGCTACGAGGTCGGCCTGACCGACGAGACCTTCGAGCCGCAGCAATCCGAGTTCGAGGAGGCCGCCAAGACGGATGCCCAGGGCAAGGTCAGCATCGCCAACCCGGTCGCCGAGCCGCCGACCAACCGGCCGCTCGAGGTCGAGCTGACGGTGCGGGCCGGCGAGCCGGGCGGGCGCGCCATCGCCCGCTCGCTGACGCTGCCGATCGTGCCGAAGGGCGCCGCCATCGGCCTGCGCAAGGCCTTTAGGGACGGCGAGCTCGGCAACGGCCAGACCGCCAATTTCGATGTGATCATGGCTCATGGCGATGGCCGCCGCATCGCCCGCCAGGGGCTGAAATGGACGCTGTCCAAAGTCACCCGCAACTATCAGTGGTTCTTCTCCGACGGCCGCTGGAACTATGAGGGCGTCAAGACCACGCGGCGCGTCGCCGATGGCGAGGTCGCGGTCGCCGAGGCGGCCCCCGGCCGCATCTCGGCCCCTGTGCAATGGGGCAATTACCGGCTCGACGTCACCGCCGACGGCGCCGAGGCGACCGAGACGAGCATCTCCTTCAGCGTCGGCTACGAGACCGACAAGACCGCCGATCAGCCCGATGTGCTCGACGTCGCACTCGACAAGGCCTCCTATGCCGATGGCGAGCGCATGCAGGTGCGCCTGTCGCCGCGCTTCGCCGGCAAGGCGACGCTGGCGGTGATGAGCGACCGGGTCAGCGAGATCCGCACCGTCGACATCCCGGCCGCCGGCACCACCGTGACCCTGCCGGCCCGCTCCGACTGGGGCGCCAGCGCCTATCTCGTCGTGCTCGCCCATCGCCCGATGGACGCCGCCGCCCATCGCATGCCGGGCCGCGCCATCGGCCTCGCCTGGTTCAGCATCGGCAAGGACGAGCGCACCCTCGCCGTCGATCTCGGCGCCCCGGCGCTGGCCCGCCCGCTCTCGACCCTGTCGCTGCCGGTCAAGGTCAGCGGCGCCAGGGCCGGCGAGGAGGCCTTCGTCACCGTCGCCGCGGTCGATGTCGGCATCCTCAACCTGACCCGCTTCGAGAGCCCCGATGCCGGCAGATACTTCTTCGGCCAGCGCCAGCTCGGCCATGAGCTGCGCGATCTCTACGGCTACCTGATCGACGGCATGCAGGGGGTGCGCGGCGCCATCCGTTCCGGCGGCGACGCCGCCCCGCAGCTCGACGGCGAGGCGCCGACGCAGGAGCCGCTGGCGCGCTATTCCGGCGTGGTCCGGCTCGGCCCGGACGGGACCGCCAAGGTCGATTTCGAGCTGCCGGCCTTCAACGGCTCGGTGCGGGTGATGGCCGTCGCCTGGAGTGCCGGCCGCACCGGCCAGGCCAGCGCCGACGTGATCGTGCGCGACCGCATCGTCGCGCAGGCGACGCTGCCGCGCTTCCTGGCGCTCGGCGACCAGTCGCGCTTCCATCTCCAGATCGACAATGTCGAGGGGCCGGCCGGCGCCTACCTGGTCGATCTCGACGTCAGGGGCCCGGTGGTGGTCGGCGCCGATGCGACCCGTCGCACGCTGAACCTGCCGGCGGGCGCCAAGAGCTCGCTGACCATCCCGGTCACCGCGGCGGGGCTCGGACGTGCCTCATTCGACGTCACCATCAGCGGCCCGAACGGCGTCGGCACCGTCCAGAACCTCGCGGTGCGCGTCCAGCCCTCGACGCAGACGATTGCCCGCCGCGTCGTCCGCCCGATCCCGGGCGGCGGCTCGCTCACCGTCTCGGCCGAGCTGATGGCCGATCTGGTGCCCAATTCCGGGGCGGTCTCGGTCTCGGTGGCGCCGGTCGCGGCACTCGACGTGCCGGCGATCCTCAAGGCGCTCGACCGCTATCCCTATGGCTGCACCGAGCAGACCATCAGCCGCGCCCTGCCGCTGCTGGTGGTCAACCGGCTCGCGAGCATGGAGAGCCTGGCGCTCGACGGCGATGCCGACGAGCGCGTCAACGCCGCGATCGAGCGCGTGCTCGCCCGCCAGGGCGGCAACGGCTCCTTCGGCCTGTGGAGCGTCGGCGGCGAGGATCTCTGGCTCGATGCCTTCGTCACCGACTTCCTGACGCGGGCCCGCGAGCGCCAGTTCGCGGTGCCGCAGACCGCCTTCGCCATGGCGCTCGACCGGCTGCGCAACCAGGTCGTCAACACCAGCGAGATCAACAAGGAGGAGGCGGCCGGCATCGCCTATGCGCTCTACGTGCTGGCCCGCAACGGCCGCCCGGTGATGGGCGATCTGCGCTATCTCGCCGACAACAAGCTGGCCGAGTTCGGCTCGCCCCTCGCCCGCGCCCAGATCGGCGCGGCGCTGGCGCTGCTCGGCGACCGCACCCGCGGCCGCGCCGCCTTCGCCAGCGCGCTCGCTTTGCTGCAGCAGACCACCGACACCGGCCTCTCGCGTCCCGATTACGGCTCGCGCCTGCGCGACGGCGCCGGCATCCTGACCCTGATCGCCGAGAGCAATGGCGAGCGCGCCGACCTCTCCCGGGCCAGCGATCTCGTCCAGGCCGCCCGCCAGGGTGCGCGATACACCTCGACGCAGGAGAACATGTGGATGGCGATGGCCGCCGCCGCGATGGCGCGCGACGCCGAGGGCATGGTGCTGACCATCGACGGCGCCGAGCGCAAGGGCGCCTTCTACCGCACCCTCCCCCAGGCGGCGCTGGACGGAAGGCCGCTGGTGATCGGCAATCCCGGCACCGCCTCGGCCAATGCGGTGATCACCGTCTCCGGCATCCCGACCGCCCCCGAGCCCGCCCTCAACCAGGGCTTCGCCCTGGAGCGCACGCTCTTCACCATGAAGGGCGAGCGGGTCGACCCGGCGCAGCTGCGCCAGAACGAGCGCTATGTCGTGGCGCTGAAGGTCACCGAGCCGGCGCCGCGCTATGGCCGCCTGCTGCTGGTCGACCCGGTTCCCGCCGGGCTGGAGATCGAGAACGCGAAGCTGACCGAGGGCGCCACGCTCGAAGGGCTGGACTGGCTGAAGCAGGAGGTCGCGCCGGTCCATACCGAGGCCCGCGACGACCGCTTCGTCGCGGCCTTCGAGCGCAGCGGCGGCTCCGGCCAGACGCTCTCCTACACGGTCGCCTACATCGCCCGCGCCGTCTCGCCCGGCCGCTATGTGCAGCCGGCGGCGGTGATCGAGGACATGTACCGGCCCGACCGCTTCGGCCGCACCGGCTTCGGCACGGTCGAGATCACCTCGGCGCGGTGATGCGCCCGCGGCTGTGGCATCTGGCGCTGGCGGGGCTGGGCGGGCTGGCGCTCGCCGCCGGCGCGCTCGGCCGCTACGCCGCCGCGCTGCCGCCGCTCGATCTCGCCGCCGCGGCCGAGCGCTCGACCGTGGTGCTCGACCGCGACGGGCGGCTGCTGCGCCCCTTCCTGACGAAGGACGGCCGCTGGAAGCTGCCGGTCGGCAGCGACGATGTCGATCCGCGCTATCTTGCCATGCTGAAGGCCTACGAGGACCGGCGCTTCGACAGCCATGCCGGCATCGACCCGCTCGGCCTGCTGCGCGCCGCCGGCCAGATGCTCGCCCATGGCCGCATCGTCTCGGGCGGCTCGACCTTGTCCATGCAGGTCGCCCGGCTGCTGGAGCCGCGCGAGGAGCGCTCGCTCAAGGCTAAGCTGCGCCAGGTGGTGCGGGCCGTGCAGCTCGAGCGCCGCCTCGGCAAGCGCGAGATCCTCGACCTCTATCTGACCCTCGCCCCCTTCGGCGGCAATCTCGAAGGGGTCCGCGCCGCCAGCTTCGCCTATTTCGGCAAGGAGCCGAAGCGGCTCTCCACCGCCGAGGCGGCGCTGCTGGTGGCGCTGCCGCAATCGCCGGAGCTGCGCCGGCCCGACCGCTTTCCGCAGGCCGCCCGCCGGGCGCGCGAGCGCGTGCTCGCCCGCGTCGAGGCGGCCGGGCTGGCGACGGCGGACGAGGTCGCGGCGGCGCGCGACGAGCCGCTCCCCCTCGCCCGCCGGCCGTTCCCGCATCTGGCCCCGCACACCGCCGAGCAGGTCGTGGCGCAGGAGCCGGCGCGGCGCAGCCACCGGCTCAGCCTCGACGGGCGCTGGCAGGCGAGCCTGGAGCAGCTCGCCCGCGAGCGCGCCGCCGGGCTCGGCCCGCAGCTCTCGATCGCCATCCTGGTCGCCGACAACGAGACCGGCGAGATCCGCGCCTGGGTCGGCGGCGTCGACTATTTCGCCGCCGAGCGCGCCGGCTCGCTCGACCTGACCCAGGCGCTGCGCTCGCCCGGCTCGGCGCTGAAGCCCTTCATCTACGCGCTCGCCTTCGACAACGGCCTCGCCCACCCCGAGACCATGCTGGAGGACCGGCCGACCCGCTACGGCCTCTACGTCCCGGAGAATTTCGACCTCGGCTTCCAGGGCATGGTCAGCGCCCGCAAGGCGCTGCAGCTCTCGCTCAACCTGCCGGCGGTCGAATTGCTGTCGGCGCTGGGGCCGCAGCGCTTCCTCTCGCGGCTGAAGGATGCCGGCGCCGCCATTGCCATGCCGAAGGACGGCGACGCCCCCGGCCTCGCCATCGGCCTCGGCGGGCTCGGCATTACGTTGCACGATCTGACCCGGCTCTATCTCGGCCTCGCCCGCGGCGGCGCAGCCCTGCCGCTGACCGTCACGGCGGCCGGTGCGCAATCCCCGCCCGCGCCCGCGCTGCGCCTCGTCGAGCCGGTCGCCGCCTGGTATGTCGCCGATACCCTGCTCGGCGCGCCGCCGCCGCTGAATGCCCCGCCCGGCCGCCTCGCCTACAAGACCGGCACCTCCTATGGCTATCGCGACGCCTGGGCGGTCGGCTTCGACCGGCGCCACACGATCGGCGTCTGGGTCGGCCGCGCCGACAACGCCGCGGTGCCCGGGCTGGTCGGGCGCGCCGTCGCCGCCCCGATCCTGTTCGACGCCTTCGCCCGGATCGGCCTCGACGGGCGCCCCTTCCCGCAGCCTCCCGGCGCGATCGTCGCCAGCAGCGCGACGTTGCCGCCGCCGCTGCGCCATCTGCGCCAGGACCTGCCGAAGACCGTCTCGGCGCTGGCGACGCCGGGGCTGCGGCTCGCCTTCCCGCCCGAGGGCGCGCGCATCGACCTCGCCGCCTCGGCGCCGGAGGGCGCCGCGCCGCAGCTCAGCCTGAAGGTCGCGGGCGGCGTCGCCCCCTTCACCTGGCTGGTCGACGGCGCACCGGTGCTCGGCCCGGTCAGCCGGCGCGAGGCCGCCTGGCAGCCGCCCGGCAAGGGTTTCGTGCGGATCTCGGTGATCGACGCAGCCGGGGCCAGCGAGAGCGTGCAGATCCGGCTGCAGTGAGCGGCGGCGCTACTCGACCTTGACGCCGCTCGCCTTGATGATCGGCGCCCAGCGCTCGATCTCGCTGGCGACGAAGCTGCGCAGACCGTTCGGCTCCTGCAGCTCGGGCGCGGGTATCTCGGCGCCGAGCTCGTTCAGCTTGGCCTTGACCGTGCTGTCGGCGAGCGCCGCCTTCAGCGCCTGGTTGAGCTTGGCGAGGGCGGCCGGCGGCGTGTCCTTGGGCGCGAACATCGCGTTCCAGACCTCGACCTTGAAGCCGGGGACGCCGGCCTCGGCGCTGGTCGGCACGTCCGGCAGCGCCGTGGCGCGGGCGACCGAGGCGACGGCCAGCGTCTTGATCGTCCTGGCGCGATGCTGGGGCGCGACATTGACCGCCTGGTCGCAGAGATAATCGACCTGCCCGGCGACCAGATCGGTCATCGCCGGCCCGGTGCCGCGATAGGGCACGCCATTGGGCTTGGCCGCGACGACGCTGTTGAACAGCAGGCAGGTGGTGTGGCTGACCGAGCCGACCCCGGCATGGGCGTTGGTCGCCGCCTTCTCATTCGCCTTCAGCCAGGCGACGAACTCGGCCAGCGTCGTGCTCGGATGCGTCTTGCGCACGGTCAGGAAGATCGGATTGGTGTTGACCAGCCCGACGGCCGCGAAATCCTCGACCGGCCGGTATTTCAGGTTCGGGTTCAGCGAGACCGCCGCGGCATGAGTGCCGGTATGGCCGATCAGGATGACATGCCCATCCGCGGGCGAGCTCATCAGCCGTTGCCCGGCCAGCGTGCCCGCCGCCCCGACCGCATTCTCGATGATCACCGGCTGGCCGAGCGTGCGGCTCATATGCTCGCCGACCAGCCGGCCGACCACATCGGTCGGACCGCCGGCGGCGAAGGGGATCAGCATGGTGACCGGCTTGCTCGGGAAGCCCTGCGCCCCCGCCGGCGCCGCCGACAATCCGAGCGCGGCGAGGACTGCCGCCGCCATCATCCGCGAAGCTGTGCGCATGCCGTTTCGCTCCCGTTGCTGCGCAACGGGTAGCGGCGGCGGCAAGCGAAAGCGAATAGGCAAATCCGCTAGCGGCTATGCCTAACGGCTCTGGCGGCTACTCGGCCGGATGCGGATGCGCCGCCGCCGGCTCCGGCGCATGGCGCGCGGCATGCGTGCTGCGCGACATGTAGCTGTAGGCGACCGGCACGACATAGAGCGTGAGCAGGGTGCCGAAGCTCATCCCGCCGACGATCACCCAGCCGATCTGCGAGCGGCTCTCGGCGCCGGCGCCGGAGGCCAGCGCCAGCGGCACCGCGCCGAGCACCATCGCGCCGGTGGTCATCAGGATCGGCCGCAGGCGCAGCTCCGCCGCCTCGACCAGCGCCTCGAGCAGCTCCTTGCCCTCTTCACGCAGCTGGTTGGTGAATTCGAGGATCAGGATGCCATGCTTGGTGATCAGCCCGACCAGGGTGATCAGGCCGATCTGGCTGTAGACGTTGAGGGTGCCGCCGGAGAAGTACAGCGCCGCCAGCGCCCCGGTCATCGAGAGCGGCACCGAAACCATGATCACCACCGGGTCGATGAAGCTCTCGAACTGCGCCGCCAGCACAAGATAGATGAAGCCGAGCGCCAGCAGGAAGACCAGCAGGATCGAGGAGCCCGAAGATTTGAATTCACGGCTCTGCCCGGAATAATCGGTCTGGAACGAGGCCGGCAGCACCTTCGCCGCCGCCTGCTCCAGCACGGTCAGCGCATCGCCCAGCGAATAGCCGGGCGCCGGCACCGCGGTGATCGTCGCCGAGCGCAGCTGGTTGAAGCGGATCAGCTCCTTGGGCGCGACATTCTCCTCGATCTGCACCAGGCTCGACAGCTGCACCACCTGGCCGCCGCGCCCCATCAGATAGATCGACTGCAGCGCCTGCGGCGTGCTGCGCTCGGCGCCCGCCACCTGCAGCATCACGTCGTATTGCTCGCCATTCATGTTGAAGCGCGTGACCTGGCGCCCGCCGAGCAGCGTCTCCATGGTGCGCCCGATCACATCGACGCCGACGCCGAGATCGGCGGCGCGCTGGCGGTCGATCGAGACCTTGATCTGCGGCTTGTCGAGGATGAGGTTGCTTTCCAGATTGGTCAGCGCCGGGTTCCCCTGCACCTCGGCGATCAGCCGGTCGACATTCTCCTTGATCTCGACATAGGACTCCGAGGAGCGCAGCACGAACTCGACCGGCTTGCTGTTCGCCCCGCCCTGTCCGAGCGAGGGCGGATTGGTCGCGAACAGGCGGATGCCGGGGATCTGCGACAGCCCCTTGTTGATCTCGGCGACCAGGTTCTGCTGCTTGCGCGCGCGCTCCTCCCAGGGCTTCAGCCGGGCGAAGGCGATGGCGCGCGTCACATCCGGGAAGCCGACGATGACCAGATAGGTCTCGACCTCCTGGATGTTGCGGAAATAATCCTCGACCCGCCGCGCGTAATCGGCGGTGAAGCTCAGGGTCGCCCCCTCCGGCGAAACGCCGATCGCGGTGATGGTGCCGCGATCCTCGACCGGGGCGAGCTCCGAGCGCAGATTGGTGAAGAACCACCAGCTGCCGCCGGCCACCAGCAGGGCGAGCAGGACGATCACCGGCCGGATCGACAGGGCAAAGCGCAGCGAGCGCTTGTAGCCGCTCGACAGCGCCTCGAAGAAGCGCTCCAGCGCGTTGTAGACGACATTGTGCCGCTCGCTGTGGCGCAGCAGCTTGGCGCACATCATCGGGGTCAGCGTCAGCGCGACGAAGCCGGAGACCAGCACCGCCCCCGCCAGCGTCAGCGCGAACTCGATGAACAGCTTGCCGGTGCGCCCCGTGGAGAACGCCATCGGCGCATAGACCGCGACCAGGGTCAGCGTCATCGCGACGACGGCGAAGGCGATCTCGTTGATGCCCTTGATCGCCGCCTTGGTCGGCTCCATCCCGTCCTCGATATGGCGGTGGACATTCTCCAGCACCACGATCGCGTCGTCGACGACCAGGCCGATGGCCAGCACCATCGAGAGCAGCGTCAGCGTGTTGACGGTGAAGCCGAGCGCATACATCAGCGCGAAGGCGCCGATCAGCGAGACCGGGATGGTGACCAGCGGGATCAGCGTCGCCCGCAGCGAGCGCAGGAACAGGAAGATGATCAGCACCACCAGCACGACCGCCTCGCCGATCGTGGTGTAGACCGCCTTGATCGAGCGATCGATGAAGATCGAGGTGTCGTAGGAGGTCGCGATCGACATCCCGTCCGGCAGGTCCTCGCGGATGCCGGGCAGCGCCGCGACGACCCCGGAGGAGACGTCGAGCGGGTTGGCGACCGCCTGCTTGACGATGCCGATCGTCACCGAGGGCTGACCGCGGAACCAGGCGGCGTTGCGCTCCTCGCGCGCGCCCAGCTCGATTTTCGCGATGTCGCGCAGCTTCACCGGGAAGCCGTTGGCATCCTTGACGGTGATCTCGCGGAACTGCTCGGGCGTGTTCAGGCTGGTCTGGGAGAGCACCGTGAACTCGCGGTCGTTGCTCTCGATCCGCCCGGAGGGGATCTCGATATTCTGCGCGCGCAGCGCCCCCTCGATCTCCTGGACGGTGATGTTGTAGGCGGCGAGCCGGGCCCGATCGAGCCAGATCCGCATCGCATATTGGCGCTGGCCGAGAATGCGCACCTCGGCGACGCCGGTGATGTTCTGGACGCGGTCGGCGATGAAGCGGTCGGCGAAATCGGTCAGCTCCAGCGGCGAGTGCCGCGAGCTGGTCAGCGACAGATACATCACCGGCTGGGCGTCGGCCTCGACCTTGGCGATGATCGGCTCGTCGATCTCGTCGGGCAGGCGCCCGCGCACCCGGCTGACGCGGTCGCGCACATCGGAGGCGGCGACGTCGGGGTCGACATCCGGCCGGAAGCGCACCGAGATGCTGGCGCGCTCCTGGCGGCTGGTCGAGGTGATGGTCTCGATGCCCTCGATGCCGGCGATCGAGTTCTCCAGGATCTGAGTAACCTGGGTCTCGATGATCTCGGCGCTGGCGCCGCGATAGGTGGTCTGCACCGAGACGATCGGCTCGTCGATATTCGGGTATTCGCGCACCGTCAGCCGCGTATAGGACACGAAGCCGATCAGCACGACGAGCAGGCTGAGGACGGTCGAGAGGACCGGCCGGCGGACGAAGAGCTCGAACAGGCTCATTGCTTGACGGCGCCCGGCAGCGCGCTGGTCTGCACCGCCGCCTTCTCCTTGATCGCCACGGGCGAGCCCTCGCGCAGGCGCATCTGGCCGGCGGTGACGATCTGCATGCCGGCCTTGAGCCCCTTCACCACCTCGACCTTGCCGGGCAGCCGCTTGCCGAGCTCGACCGGCATGCGCTTGGCCTTGCCGTTCTCGACGATGAAGACGGTCTTGCCGATGCCGTCCGGCACCACCGCCGTCTCGGGGACGACCAGGGCATTGTCGCGCTTGTCGACCACCACGGTGACGCGGGCGAACAGGCCCGGCTTCAACACGAGATCGCCATTCGGGATGGTGGCGCGCAGCCGCACCGCCCGGCCGTTGACATCGACCACCGGATCGATCGCGAAGACCTGGCCGGTGAAGGGCCGGTCGGGCACGGCGTCGACCTTCAGCTGCACCGGCTGGCCGACCTTGAGCTGGGTCATGTAGATCTCGGGCACCCGGAAATCGACCTTGATCGGATCGATATTGGTCAGCGTGATCAGCGGCTTGCCGATCGAGACGAAATCGCCGACGCCGACCGAGCGCAGGCCGACCACGCCTGTGAAGGGCGCCTTGATCGTCGCCAGAGCGAGCTTGGACTGGGCGAGCTGCAGCCGGGCCTCCTGCGAGGCGAGCTGCGCCGTCGCCTGCTCGAGCGCCACCTGGGTGCCGGAGCCGCGCTGCACCAGCGAGCGGTTGCGTTCATAGGTGTCGCGCGCCAGCGAGAGATCGGCCTGCGCCTGCTTGACCTCGGCATCCAGGATCGCGGTGTCGAGCTTGACCAGCGGCTGGTCCTTGCTGACGCGCTCGCCCTCCCTGAAGCCGAGCGAGACGACGCGGCCGGCGATCTCGGGGGCGATCACCACGGATTCGTCGGCCGCCAGCGTTCCGAGCGCCTCGACCTCCTCGTTGATCGCGGTGAGCTCGATCGTGCCGACCTCGACCGGGATGCCGGCATTCTGTGCGCTGGCGACGGCGCGCGCCTGGGCCGGCTGGGCCGCCGGCTTCCAGTGGTTGCGGTAGCCCCAATAGCCGCCGCCAGCCAGCCCGGTGATGAGAACAAGGAGGAGAAAACGCTTCATCAGGCTGGACGCTCCGGTATTGCCGCTCTTATATAGACTGGACGGTCTAGTTTGATAAGCACCCCTTTGGGCGCAAGCGTGACGGAAGGATCGATGCACGGACGCAATGGCGCCGCCACCGCTGAAGCAAGGACGATGCCGGCCGAGAAATCGCGGCCCGACAAGCATGACGCGATCACCCGGGCCGCCTCCGAGATGTTCCTGGCCGAGGGCTTCGACCGCACCAGCCTCGACCAGATCGCCCAGCGCGCCGGCGTGGCCAAGCAGACCATCTACAGCCACTTTGCCGACAAGGAGTCGCTGTTCAAGGCTATCTGCGCCGAACTTACTGAAAAATTGACGATTCCGCTCCGCGAGCCACAGCCGGAAGCGGCCGATCTGCGCAGCATGCTGCAGCGCCTCGGCGAGGACGCGCTGGCCATGATGCTGCACCCGGCCTCGCTCGATCTGCATCGGCTGATCGTCGGCGCGGCGGCCCGCTTCCCGGAGCTCGGACGGGCGGCCTACGAGGCCGGCGCCGGCCGCATGGTCGCCGATCTCTCGGAGCTGCTGCTGCAGCGTTCACGATCCGGTGAATTGGCCCGCAAGCTCGATTCCGCGGCCGCCTCGCTGCTCGCCGAACAGTTCATCGGCATGCTGCGCGGCTTCCACCAGGTCCGCGGCCTGCTCGGCATCTCCCCCGTCCCGCCGGCCGAGCGCCGGGTCTATGTCGCCGCCTGCGTCGATCTCCTGCTCGGAGCCGAACGCACTCTTCGGCCGTGATCTGAAGGTCTCCCGAAGGTCTTGAGACCGGGCCACTGATCGGCTGCGAACAAAGTCTAGTCTTTGCCGGCTAATCGGCAAGATTGTCACCCCCCTGTCATCTGTCGTCGTTACCGCAACGTCGTCATCACGGGGGCGAACACATGCTGCGTATCGAAGGTCTGACCAAGCGCTTCGGCGACAAGGCGGCCGTCGCCAATGTCGAGCTGACCATTCCGCGCGGCGAGATGGTCGGCGTGATCGGCCGCTCCGGCGCCGGCAAATCGACCCTGCTGCGCATGCTGAACCGCCTCGCCGATCCGAGCGAGGGCCGCATCCTCTGCGAGGAGCGTGACGTCACCGCCCTGCGCGGCGCCGCCCTGCGTGCCTGGCGCCGCGACACCGCGATGATCTTCCAGCAATTCAACCTGGTCGGCCGCCTCGACGTGCTCACCAATGTCCTGCTCGGCCGCCTCAACCATCGCTCGGCCGCGCTGACCATGGTCAAGAGCTTCTCGCAGGACGACAAGCTGCGTGCCATTGCGGCGCTCGAGCGTCTCGATATGGGCCATCTCCTCGCTCAGCGTGCCGAGACCCTCTCCGGCGGCCAGCAGCAGCGCGTCGCCATCGCCCGCGCCCTCGTCCAGGAGCCGAAGATCATCCTCGCCGACGAGCCGATCGCCTCGCTCGACCCGCGCAACACCCAGGTGGTGATGGATGCGCTGTTCCGCATCAACCGCGAGGACGGCATCACCGTCATCAGCAACCTCCACCATCTCGACGTGGCGGCCAAGTATTGCGACCGGTTGATCGGCATGGCCGCCGGCCGCGTCGTCTTCGACGGCCCGCCGCATCTGCTCACCAGCGAGATCGCCGCCGAGCTCTACGGGCTCGAGGCCCGCGATGCCGGCGCCGAGGCGCTCGATGCGCTCGAAGCCATCACGCATTCGCAGGGCGCCAAGCGCGCCGCCCAGACCGCCGCCTGACGCCGTCCCCCTTCGTAGCTTTCGATCACCAAAGGAGCATCATCATGCTGACCCGTCGTCATACGCTCGCCCTCGCCGCGGGCTTCGCCAGCGCGCTGGCCGCCCCGGCCTTCGCCCAGGATTGGAAGGCCAAGTATCCGGAGCTGGTCTTCGCGATCATCCCGTCGGAGAACGCCTCGGGCGTCACCGAGCGCTACACCCCCTTCGTCAACTATCTCTCGAAGGAGCTCGGCACTAAGGTCACCCTGCGCATCGCCAACGACTACGCCGCGATCATCGAGGGCCAGCGCGCCGGCAACATCCATATCGGCATGTACGGCCCGGCCTCCTTCGCCCGCGCCCGCGTCACCGGCGCCAAGGTCGATGCCTTCGCGATCGAGACCAATCTCGACGGCACCAAGGGCTATCACTCGGTCTTCTATGTGAAGAAGGACTCGCCCTATCAGAAGATCGAGGACCTGAAGGGCAAGAATTTCGGCCTGGTCGACCCGAATTCGACCTCCGGCAACAACGTCCCGCGCTATGCGCTCGACAAGATGGGCATCGACCCGGAGGCCTATTTCGGCAAGGTGATCTACACCGGCAGCCATGAGAACGCGGTGATCGCCCTGCAGCAGGGCACCGTCGACGTCGCCGCGAACTGGTGGAACGACGAGAAGGAATCGAACCTGCAGCGCATGGCCCGCAAGAACATGGCCAAGGCCGAGGATTTCCGGATCATCTTCAAATCGGCCGAGATCGTGAACTCGCCGATGGCCTATCTCTCCGACCTGCCGGAGGAGCTGAAGACCAAGATCCGCGACGCGGTGCTGAACCTCGCCACCAAGGACAAGACCGCCTTCGACAACATCTACGAAGGCAAGCAGGGCCCGCTCGTCGCCGTCGACAACAAGGCCTACGACCCGGTGATCGAGCTGATCACCTTCGTCGACAAGCTGCGCAAGAAGAAGTCCTCGTAAGCGCAAGGCAGTCGCGAAACCGATGACGCTCGCTCTCGATCACCAGGCCCTCTACCGTCGCGAGATGGCCTCCAGGCGTCGCCGAACCCTGTTCGGCGCCGCGGTCTTCGTCGCCTGCGTCATCGCCGCCGCGATCGGCGCCGAGGTCGATCCGGGCAAGTTCGCCCAGAACGCCTGGCGCTTCCCGAAATACATCCTCGACATCATGCCGGTGCTGCGCGCCGACAGCCCGCTCGCCGATCTCGGCGAGTGGTTCTGGGGCATCAAGGGCTGGCTGCGCCTGCTCTGGCAGACCATCCTGATCGCCTATGTCGGCACCGTCACCGGCGTGATCGGCGGCTTCCTGCTCTGCTTCTTCGCCGCCGCCAATCTCGGCCGCGCGGCCTGGACGCGCTTCGCCGCGCGCCGCTTCCTCGAATTCTGCCGCACCGTTCCCGAGATCGTCTTCGCGCTGATCTTCGTCATCGCCTTCGGGCTCGGCCCGCTGCCCGGCGTGCTCGCCATCGCCATCCACACAATGGGCGCGATGGGCAAGCTGTTCTCCGAGGTCGTCGAGAACATCGACATGCGCCCGGTCGACGGCATCACCGCCACCGGCGCCGGCTGGTGGCAGACGATCCGCTTCGCCGTCGTCCCGCAGGTGCTCTCCAATTTCGCCAGCTATTCGCTGCTGCGCTTCGAGATCAATGTGCGCGGCGCCGCCATCATGGGCTTCGTCGGCGCCGGCGGCATCGGCCAGGATCTGATCGAGGCGATCCGCAAATTCTATTTCAGCGACGTCAGCGCCATCCTGCTGCTGATCATCGTCACGGTGATGCTGATCGATTTCGGCACCGAGCGGCTGCGGCATGCGCTGATCAGCATGGAGCAGGGCCGATGAGCCTCAGCCTCACCGCCGCCCAGCGCAGCGACCTCCTCGCCCGCCACCGCGGTGCCATAGCCGGCTCGGCCCGCACCCGCTTCGCCACCATCGCGGTGATCGGCGCGCTGCTCGGGCTCTATCTCTACGGCCTCGCCTCGCTCGAGGTCTCGTTCTGGCGGGTGATCGCCGGCTTCGGCAATCTCGGCAGCTTCGTCGTCTTGATGCTGCCGCCCGATCCCGGCTCGCTCGCCCGCGCCGCGCTCTTCGTCAAGGCGCTGTTCGAGACGATCGCCATCGCCTTCCTCGGCACGGTGCTGGCCGCGATCCTCGCCTTCCCGCTCGGCTTCCTGGCGGCGAAGAACGTAATCGCCAACCGCATCGTCCACTTCTTCGCCCGCCGCTCGCTCGACACGGTGCGCGGCGTCGACGCGCTGATCTGGGCGCTGATCTGGGTGAATGTCGTCGGGCTCGGCCCCTTCGCCGGCATGCTGGCGATCATGACCGCCGATCTCGGCGCCTTCGGCAAGCTGTTCTCCGAGGCGATCGAGGCGGCCGACACCAAGCCGGTCGACGGCGTCGCCTCGGTCGGCGGCGGCAAGCTTCACCAGATCCGCTTCGGCCTGATCCCGCAGGTGCTGCCGGTGCTGGCCGGGCAGGTCCTCTACTACATCGAATCCAACACCCGCTCCTCGACCATCATCGGCATCGTCGGCGCCGGCGGCATCGGCCTCTATCTCGCCGAGGCGATCCGCACCCTCGAATGGCAGCAGGTCTCCTTCCTGATCCTGCTGATCCTGGCGGCGGTCACCGCGATCGACTTCCTGTCGACGAAGCTGCGCTTCGCGATCATCGGCAAGCGGGCGGGCTGAGCGGAAGTCACTCGCCAAACGGGTCGACCAGCATCTCCATGCGCTCGCCGGCGAAGGCGCTGAACACCAGGTGGATCGGCGTCAGGTCCGGCAGCGCGTCGACGCCATGGGCCTGCAGCACCGCCGCGCCCGGCTCGAGCCGCAGCAGCATCGCCTCGCGCTCGCTGGCGATCCGCGCCGCCAGCCTGGTCGCGCGCCGCACATAGTCCGGGATGCCGCAGGCCCTGAAGGCGGCGGTGATCGAGCCGCCGGCCTCGACCAGGATCGCGTCGAAGCCGGGGAAGCGCTCCGCCGACAGATAGTGGATGCCGGTGCCGACCGGTGTGCCGCCCGCCCGGCTCAGCGTCTCGATCGCCCAGAGCGGCGCGCCCTCCGGCAGGCCGAGCGCCTCGCAATACTCGGCCGCGCCGGGGCCGATCTCCGACGCCAGCACGGCGCTCGACACCGGGATGCCGGCGGCGCCGAAATTCGCCCGCATGCTGACCCGCCGGCCGATCCGGTAGGGGAAGCGCGGCGCCGTCACCTGCGTGCCGCGTCCGCGCGATACGCTGACCAGGCCGCGCTCGGCGAGATGGCGGAAGGCCTGCCGCACCGTGTGCCGGTGCACGCCATAGCGCTCGGCCAGGGCGACCGAGGCCGGCAGCGTATCGCCCGGCGCGTACTCGCCCTGTTCGATCGCGCTCGCCAGCGCATCGGCGATGCGGCGCCAGGCCGTGGCCGACTCGCCGGCGACGCCCGGCTCCGCCCGCGTCATCAAAGTTTCATCCAAAATGTATAGACCTTTCGCAGCACCCCCTCTAGCATAGTCTAGACTTTAAAATCTGGCGAGAGGCGCCGCACGGATGACCGACACCGCGAAACGGCAGCACTGGATGGCGGTGCTCGCACGCTCCAGCCGCGAGGAGATCGAGGCGCTGCTCGGCGCCGCCGGCCCGGTGCCGGCGCATGAGCTGCTGAAGGCGCCGGAGACCGGCACCGTCATGGTCGAGGGCCGCGCCGGCGGCGCCGGCCGGCGCTTCAACCTCGGCGAGGCGACGGTGACGCGCTGCGTCGTCAGGCTCGCCGGGGGCGCGATGGGCTTCTCCTATGCGCTCGGCCGCGACCAGGCCAAGGCGCGCCTCGCCGCCATCGCCGAGGCGCTTCTGCAAGCTGAGGGCGAGGCCGGCCCGCTGCGCCGGGGCATCGCCGCCCTCGCCGAGCGGCAGCGCGCCGCGCGCGAGGCGGCCTCCCGCCAGGCCGCCGCCACCAAGGTCGAGTTCTTCACCATGGTCAGGGGAGCGTGATGAGCGACAGCGCCATGCCGATCGCCGCCGGCTTCTCCGATCCGGTCTTCCAGTCGCAGGCCGCCTTCCGCGCCTTGCTCGCGGCGCTCTCCGAGCCCGGCCTGCCGCGCGATCTCGGCGCCGCGCTGGCGGCGCCCGCCGGTCTGCAGCCGGCGACCGCCGTCGCCCTGGCGACGCTTGCCGATTACGAGACGCCGATCTGGCTGCCCGCCGCGCTGCGCGACGCGGAGGCCGGCGCCTGGCTGCGCTTCCATTGCGGCGCCGCTCTGGTCGAGGATCCCGCCCGCGCCGCCTTCGCGGTGATCGACGGCGCCGCGCCCGAGCCGCTGCTCGGCGCCTTCAGCCCGGGCGACGACCAGTTCCCCGACCGCTCGGCGACGGTATTCGTGCAATGCGCGGCGCTCGACGGCGGCCCGTCATCCCTTGCGCTGACCGGCCCCGGGATCGCCGGGCGCCGCCTGATCGCGCCCGCCGGCCTGCGCCCCGGCTTCGCGGCCGAGCTGATCGACAACGCCGCGCTCTACCCGCTCGGCATCGACCTCGTGCTGAGCTGCGGCACGCAGGTGCTCGGCCTGCCGCGCTCGACGCTGGTTACGGAGGCCTGACCATGTATGTCGCAGTGAAGGGCGGCGAAGCCGCCATCCTCGCCACCCACGATCTGGTCGCCCAGGCCCGCCGCGGCGACGAGAGCGTGCCGGAGCTCGCCGTCGCCCAGATCCGCGAGCAGATGGGCATCGCCTGCGCCCGCGTCATGAACGAGGGCTCGCTCTACGATCCCGATCTCGCCGCGCTGGCGCTGAAGCAGTCGCAGGGCGATTCCATCGAGGCCGCCTTCCTGATGCGCGCCTACCGCACCACCTTGCCGCGCTTCGGCTCCTCCGAGCCGCTCGACACCGCCGCGATGGCGATCCGCCGCCGCGTCTCGGCGACCTACAAGGACCTGCCGGGCGGCCAGGTGCTGGGCGCGACCTATGACTACACCCACCGCCTGTTCGACTTCTCGCTGATGGCGGAGCGCGCGGCGCCGGCCCAGCCGGCGCCGGAGGGCAAGCCGCTCGACGCCCACATGCCCCGCGTTCCCGACATTCTCGGCGCCGAGGGGCTGATGGAGGAGGAGGCGCCGCCGGAGGGCGATCCGCGCCCCTTCGACCTCACCCGCGAACCGGTGACCTTCCCGGCCGGGCGCGATGTCCGGCTGCAGGCGATGGCGCGCGGCGACGAGGGCTTCCTGCTCGGCCTCGGCTATTCGGTGCAGCGCGGCTTCGGCAACACCCACCCCTTCGTCGGCGAGGTCCGCGTCGGCGAGGTCGCGGTGGAGTTCGTGCCGGAGGAGCTCGGCTTCGCGGTCGATCTCGGCGAGATCACCGTCACCGAATGCCAGATGGTCAACCAGTTCGCCGGCTCCAAGGAGGTGCCGCCGCAATTCACCCGCGGCTACGGGCTCTCCTTCGGCCATAGCGAGCGCAAGGCGATGTCGATGTCGCTGGTCGACCGGGCGCTGAAGGCGCGCGAGTTCGGCGAGGCCGCCGACTATCCCGCCCAGCAGGACGAATTCGTCCTCTACCACTCCGACAATGTCGAGGCGGCCGGCTTCGTCGAGCATCTGAAGCTGCCGCATTATGTCGATTTCCAGGGCGAGCTCGAGCTGATCCGCCGCATCCGCAAGGAGCGCGAGGAGCGGCTGGCGCGCCAGCAGCAGGACAGCCTGCCGGAGGCCGCGGAATGACCGCCCACAGCATCGATCAGCCGGCTTACAATTACGCCTATCTCGACGAGCAGACCAAGCGGATGATCCGCCGGGCGCTGCTCAAGGCGGTGGCGGTTCCGGGCTACCAGGTGCCGTTCGGCTCGCGCGAGATGCCGCTCGCCCGCGGCTGGGGCACCGGCGGCATCCAGATCACCGCCGCGATCATCGGGCCGCAGGACACGCTCAAGGTGATCGACCAGGGCGCCGACGACACCACCAACGCCGTCTCGATCCGCCGCTTCTTCGAGCGCACCGCCGATGCCCGCACCACCGAGGCGACGCAGGAGGCGACGATCATCCAGACCCGCCACCGCATCCCGGAGGCGCCGCTCGCGAGCGGCCAGATCATGGTCTACCAGGTGCCGATGCCGGAGCCGCTGCGCAAGCTGGAGCCGCGCGAGGCCGAGACGCGCAAGATGCACGCCTGGGCCGAATACGGGCTGATGCAGGTCAAGCTCTACGAGAACATCGCCCGGTTCGGCGAGGTCACCACCACCTATGACTACCCGGTCATGGTCAATGGCCGCTATGTGATGGCGCCCTCGCCGATCCCGAAATTCGACAATCCGAAGATGCAGATGTCGCCGGCCCTGCAGCTCTTCGGCGCCGGGCGCGAGAAGCGCATCTACGCGGTGCCGCCCCATACCAGCGTGCGCAGCCTCGATTTCGAGGACCATCCTTTCCGCATCCAGAGCTGGACGGAGCCCTGCGGCCTCTGCGGCGCCAGGGATTCCTATCTGGACGAGGTCGTCATCGACGATGCCGGCGGGCGCATGTTCGTCTGCTCGGACAGCCATTATTGCGAGACCCGGCGCGGCGAGGGCCATCGCGGCGCCATGCTCGGCGACGCCGCCGCCAGCGGCCTCGTCGCCGATGCCGGAGCCGAATCATGACCCTGCATATCTCTCCCGCCGAGCTCGCCCTCGAGCCCTCGCCGCTGCTCAGCGCCCTGGCGGTCACCCGCTATTACGGCGAGCGCATCGGCTGCGCCGACGTCTCCTTCGACCTCTGGCCCGGCGAGGTGCTCGGCATCGTCGGCGAATCCGGCTCCGGCAAGTCGACCCTGCTGCGCTGCCTCGCCGGCATCGACAGGCCCGATGCCGGCCAGGTCCTGTTCCGCGGCGGCCCTGCGCCACTCGACATCTATTCGGTGGCCGAGCAGGAGCGGCGCCGGCTGATGCGCACCGCCTGGGGCATCGTCCACCAGAACCCGCGCGACGGGCTACGCATGGACGTCTCGGCCGGCGGCAATGTCGGCGAGCGCCTGATGGACAACGGCGCCCGCCATTACGGCCGCATCCGCGAGACGGCGCTCGACTGGCTGCAGCGCGTCGAGATCGCCGGCAGCCGCATCGACGACCGCCCGCGCCAGTTCTCCGGCGGCATGCAGCAACGCCTGCAGATCGCGCGGGTGCTGGTCTCCGAGCCGAAGCTGGTCTTCATGGACGAGCCGACCGGCGGGCTCGACGTCTCCGTCCAGGCCCGGCTGCTCGACCTGCTGCGGGTGCTGGTCCGCGATCTCGGCCTCGCCGCGATCATCGTCACCCACGACCTGGCGGTGGCGCGCCTGCTCACCGACCGGCTGATGGTGATGAAGGACGGCCGCGTCGTCGAGCAGGGCCTGACCGACCAGGTCCTCGACGACCCGCACCACGCCTACACCCAGCTGCTCACCTCCGCAGTGCTGACGGTATGAGGCCGGCCATGACCACGATGATTCATGTCGAGAACGTCGCCAAGGAATTCACCCTGCACAATCAGGGCGGCGTGCGCCTGCCGGTGTTCCACAATGTCGACTTCTCGGTGGCGGCCGGCGAGGCGCTGGTGCTGGCCGGCGCCTCCGGGGCCGGCAAGTCGAGCCTGCTGCGCATCCTCTATGGCAATTACCGGCCGAGCTCCGGCCGCATCGCCATCACCCATCTCGGCCGGCCGGTCGACATCGTCACCGCCGTGCCGCGCACCGTGCTCGACATCCGCCGGCGCACGCTCGGCTTCGTCTCGCAGTTCCTGCGGGTGATTCCGCGCGTCTCGGCGCTCGACATCGTCCGCGACCCGCTGCTCGCCCGCGGCGCCTCGCCGGAGGAGGCGAGCGCGCGGGCCGAGGCGATGCTGGCCCGGCTCAACCTGCCGCAGCGGCTCTGGCATTTGGCCCCGGCGACCTTCTCCGGCGGCGAGCAGCAGCGGGTCAACATCGCCCGCTCCTTCGTCGATCCCTCGCCGATCATGCTGATCGACGAGCCGACCGCCTCGCTCGACGCGGGCAACCGCAAGGTCGTGGTCGAGCTGATCGCCGAGGCCCGCGCGAACGGCGCGGCCATCGTCGGGATTTTTCATGACGAGGCGGTTCGCGAGGCGGTCGCGACGCGCTATCTCGACATCACCTCATTCCGGAAGGCCGCCTGATGCAGACGATCCTGACCAATGCCCGCCTGATCCTCGAGGACGAGGTCGTCACCGGCACCATCGCCTTCGACGAGAGCGGCATTCTCTCGGTGGACCAGGGCCGCTCCGCCCTGCCGGCGGCGATCGACGCCGGCGGCGACTATGTCGCGCCCGGCCTGGTCGAGATGCACACCGACAATATGGAAAAGCATTTCATGCCGCGCCCCAAGGTCTTCTGGCCGAACGGGCTCGCGGCGGCTTTGGTCCATGACGCCCAGATGGCGGCGGCCGGCGTCACCACCGTCTATGACGCGATCTGCGCCGGCACCCCCTTCTCGGCCAAGGACTACCGCAAGGACATCTTCGCCGATGTCATGGACTCGCTGCGGGTCGGCCTCGCCGAGGGCGTCTTCCGCATCGACCACCGCATCCATATGCGCTGCGAATTGACCAGCCCCGACCTGCTCGCCGATATCGCGCCCTATCAGGACGACGGCCTTGTCCAGCTGGTCTCGCTGATGGACCACACGCCGGGCCAGCGCCAATGGCGCAATATCGAGCATCTGCGGACCTATGCGGTCGGCAACGGCAAGACGGAGGCCGAGTTCGAGGAGGACGTCGCCATCCGCCAGGCCGAGGGCGCCCAGAATGTCGGCCGCAACTGGAGCGCGGTGGTCGAGATCTTCGGCAGCCGCGGCATCCCGCTCGCCACCCATGACGACACCACCCTCGATCATGTCGAGGCCGGCATCGCCTCCGGCGCGGTGATCTCCGAGTTCCCGACCACGGTCGAGGCGGCTGAGGCGGCCAAACAGCGCGGCCTCGCCACCGTCGCCGGCGCCCCCAACGTGGTGCGCGGCGGCTCGCATTCCGGCGGCGTCTCGGTCTCCGAGCTGGCCGAGAAGGGCCTGCTCGACGGGCTCTCCTCCGACTATGTGCCGGCCAGCCTGCTGCAGGCGGTGCTCAAGCTGGAGGCCGGCCACGGCATCGCCCTGCCGCACGCGATGGGCATGGTCACCTGGAAGGTCGCGGACATTCTCGGCCTCGAGGATCGCGGCCATCTCAAGCCCGGCCTGCGCGCCGATCTGCTGCGCTTCCGCGCGCTCGGCCCGACGCCGGTGATCGCCGCCGTCTGGTCGCAGGGACGGCGGGCCTTCTGACGCCCATGTCGGCGCCGCGCTACGCGATCTACTACGCCCCCGCCCCCAAAAGCGCCCTCTGGCGCTTCGGCAGCGCGGTGCTCGGCTATGACGCGGCGAGCGGCCGCGATCTCGGCTTCGCCGTGCCGCCCGGCCGCGATCCCGCCGGCTGGCCGGCGCTGACGCAGGAGCCGCGCCGCTACGGCTTCCACGCCACGCTGAAGGCGCCCTTCACCCTGGCGGAGGGCCGCAGCGAGGGTGCGCTGCGCGCCTTCGCCCGCAACTATGTCGCCGGCCGGCCGCCGGTCGCGCTCGCCGGCCTGTCGGTCGAAGCCCTCGGCCGCTTTATCGCGCTGATCCCGAGCGAGCCGAGCGATCGGCTGCAGCGCTTCGCCTTCGACCTCGTCCAGGCTTTTGAGCCGTTCCGGGCGCCGCTCACGCCGGCCGATCTCGAGCGCCGGCTGCAGAGCCCGCTGACCCCGGCCCACCGCGCCTATCTCGAAGCCTATGGCTACCCGTATGTCGGCGACGCCTTCCGCTTCCACATGACGCTGACCGGCTCGCTGCCCCCGGAGGAGGTCGCGCCGGTCAGGGACGCGCTGGCGCAGGCCTATTGCGCGGCGGTGCCGGCAGGTCCCGTCACGCTCGACCGCATCGCCATCTTCAAGCAGCCGGACCGCGCCGGCCGCTTCGTGCTGCTCGACGCCCTGCCGCTGGGCTGAGCCGATGGCGCGGCGCGGCTCAGATCGCCAGCCCGCGCAGCAGCGCGATCAGCTCCGCCGCCGCCTCGCCGATACTGTGATCATTGCTGATCCGCGCCAGTCCGGCCCGCTCGACGCGCAGCGGCGCCTCGCGCGCCAGGCGCCGGGCGATATCGGCCTCGCTCTCGCGCCCGCGCGCCGCCAGCCGCCTGGCCAGCACCGCCGGCGGGGCGCTGATCTCGATCACCAGCGTGCGCGGCGCCAGCCGCTCCGCCTCGGCGATCGCGGCACGAGAAATGTTGGCGATCACCACCTCGCCGCGGGTGAGGCCCGCCAGCTCGGCCCGCGGGATTCCGTAGTCCAGCCCATGCGCCTGCCAGCTCAGCGCCAGCGCCCCGTCGCGCCGCAACTCCGCGAAGGCCGCCGCATCGCAGCTGTCGTGATCCTCCGCCCCGGCCATGGCCGGACGGGTGATCAGGCGCCGCGCGAAGCGGAAGCCGGGCTCGCCGGCCAGCTCCGCCCGGGCCGCATCCATCAGCGTATCCTTGCCGGCGCCCGAAGGTCCGACGACCAGCACCAGCGCGCCGGCCGCATGCTCAACAGGGACACTCGACATGGCAAAGAAGCTCGGACTTGAACCGGTGATCGATCCGACGGCGAAGGTCCGCGACGCGGTGCTCGGGCGCTACACCGAGATCGGCGCGCGCACCTCCTTCGCCGAGTCGGTTCTGGGCGACTATTCCTATGTCGTGAACGACGCCGATGTCATTTACACGACGATCGGCAAGTTCTGCTCGATCGCCGCCCACACCCGCATCAACCCGGGCAACCATCCGATGCAGCGGGCGAGCCAGTCGCATTTCACCTACCGCGCCAGCGCCTATTTCGAGGATGCGCAGGACGAGGCCGCCTTCTTCGACTGGCGCCGCTCGACGCCGGTGACGATCGGCCACGATGTCTGGATCGGCCATGGCGCCATCATCTTGCCCGGCCGCAGCATCGGCACCGGCGCGGTCGTCGCCGGCGGCGCCATCGTCACCAAGGATGTGCCGGACTACACCATCGTCGCCGGCAATCCGGCGCGGATCATCCGCCGCCGCTTCCCCGAGGCGATCGCCGAGCGGCTGAAGGCGCTCGCCTGGTGGGATTGGGAGCATGCGCGCCTGCGCGGCGCGCTCGACGATTTTCGGAGCCTGAGCGTCGAGGCCTTCCTCGACAGGTACGAAGGCTGAGGCCGCCTCAGCCTTTGGCCTTGGCCCGCTCCATCGCCTCGCTGATCAGCTGCTTGGCCCTGGCCGCATCGCCCCAGCCGGTGAACTTCACCCATTTGCCGGGCTCCAGATCCTTGTAGTGCTCGAAAAAGTGCTGGATCTGGTCGAGCGTGATCTTCGGCAGGTCCGTGTAGTTGTGCACGTTCTCATAGCGCTTGGTCAGCTTCGGCACGGGCACGGCGATGATCTTCTCGTCGCCGCCGGCCTCGTCCTCCATCAGCATCACGCCGATCGGCCGCACGGAGATATAGCAGCCGGGCACCAGCGGGCGCGTATTGGCGACGAGCACGTCGCACGGGTCGCCATCCTCCGACAGCGTGTGCGGGATGAAGCCGTAATTCCCCGGATAGCGCATCGGCGTGTAGAGGAAGCGGTCGACGAACAGCGTGCCGGCCGCCTTGTCCATCTCGTACTTGATCGGTTCGCCGCCGATCGCGACTTCGATGACCACATTGACTTCGTCGGGCGGGTTCTTGCCGATGGAGATGGCGTCGAGGCGCATGAACGTGACCTGTGGAATGGATGATGTGTCGGCGGCCTTATGCGCGCTCGCGCCGCAAAGGCCAAGCCCGAGCTTGAGAGCCCGAGCTTTAGCCGCATTCGGTTAGCGATTTGCGCTCGCCCGCCCGCATGCTATGGCGCCGCCATGACGAAGAGCGTCCGATGCTGAACCGCTGGCGGCGGCCAGAGGACCGTTATGCCAGGCGCATGGCGAGGATCGCCCGCTGGGACCGGCCGCTGGGCGGCCGGCTCGACCGCGCGCGGGCCTGGGCCAATATGCTGCTGGTCGACCACGGCATCTTCCGGCTGGCCTATCTCAACGCCCATCGCGTCACCCCGCAGCTCTGGCGCGCCGCCCAGCCGGCTCCGACCGATATCGCCTGGTTCGCCCGCCAGGGCGTCAAGACCATCGTCAATCTGCGCGGCGGCCGCGAGCATGGCGCCTGGCCGCTGCAGCGCGAAGCCTGCGAGCGCCACGGCATCGCGCTCGTCGAATTCGTGCTGCGCTCGCGCGGCGCGCCGGATCGCGAGACCATCCTGTCCTCGCCGGACTTCTTCGCGCAGCTGCAGACGCCCGCGCTCGTGCATTGCAAATCGGGCGCCGATCGCGCCGGCTTCTTCGCCGCGCTCTATCTGCTGGTTCATGAGAAGCGCCCGCTCGCGCAGGCGATGGCCGAGCTCTCGCTGCGCTACGGCCATTTCCGCTTCGCCAAGACCGGCATCCTCGACGCCTTCTTCGAGACCTATGCCCGCGAGGGCGCCGCCAAGGGCATCGCCTTCCTCGACTGGGTCGCGAGCGACTACGATCCCGAACGGCTGGAACGCGAATTCCGTCCCGGCTTCTTCTCCTCGCTCCTGGCCGACCGGCTGATCCGGCGGGAATAGCCCGCCCTCAGGCGCGCGCCGCGCGCTCCATGCCGATGCCCGTCCAGGTCAGCTGGACATGCAGCGCCAGGCGAGCCAGCGATACCAGGCCGATCGCGACCAGCAGCGCCTGCGAGAGCGTGCCGAAGCTCCACATCACGATTGCGGCCAGCGCCAGAGCCAGCGCATTGGCGGCCATCTGCGCGCGCGGGCGCGAGGACAGCGATCCCATCTCCTGCAGCGGGCCGACCAGGGTGCTGCAACCATAGAACAGCGCCATGATCGCCATGACATGGCCGATGCCTTCCCATTTGGTGCCGTCGAGCACGACATCGGCACTGGTGGCGAAGACCGCGATGCCAAGGAAGAGCAAGGCGACGGCGCCGGACATGCCGAGCATGATCAGCCGCGCCCGCGAGCGGCGGGCCTCGCCCTGGCGCTTGCGCAGATCGCTCATCACCAGCGGGATGGTGACCGCACCGAACATTTGCGAGGGCATTTCCAGCAGCCGCGTCGCCAGCGCGACCTGGGCCGCCAGCATGGGATTGCTCGACATCGGCAGCGCCAGCAGCGGCGCCACCGAGAAGCCGAAGGAAAACAGCGCCGAGGGCAGCAGATAGGTCGGCGAGGTCCGCCAGCGCCGCCCGGACTCGATCAGCTCGGCCGACGACCAGTCGCGGGGACGGATCAGCCGCACCAGCGAATGCCGCCGGCGCCAGAGCAGATAGAGGGTGGTGACGGCGTGGCCGAAAGCATCGGCCGCGAACAGCGCCAGCGCGGTCGGGCCGAGCGGCCAGATCAGCAGGATCATCATCCCCGGCTGGACCAGGGCCTGCGCGATATTGCTGTTGCCGATCGTGGCGAAATCGCCTTCGGCGCTCGCCTCGGCCATGATCAGCCGGATCGCGGCGCGGCTCGCCAGCGAGATCAGGAACAGCGCGCCGAAGCCGCGCAGAATCCAGCCCTGCTCGGCCGCGAACAGGATCGCCACCGCCATCGGCGCGAGCACGACGACGCCCGCCGCCATCGCCAGGCGGAAGGCGCGGCCGAGCTGCGCCGGATCGCTGTTCTGGAAGAACACCGCCTCGAAGCGCAGCAGGGCGCCGATCGACAGGAAATTGGCGAGCGCCGCGAACACCGCGAAATCGGCGAAGACCTGCGAGGGGCAGAGCGCGGCCGCCAGCAGCAGCCCCCAGACCGACAGGAACCGAGCCTGCACGAAGCGCAGGGCCAGCATTGCCCCGTTGCGCACCCCGCCGCGCCCGGCCAGCGAACTCAAGGCCGTCCTCGAATTGATCGCCGCCGGCAGCAGGCCGATCAGATCCCTGGTGAGGCTGGTCCGGGTCAGTGCGAGCTGCGCCGCCATATCCGCATCCTCCGCCGGGACATCGAGCGACATGCTCTTGCCTGCAGCATGGCTTCGGCACTCGGCCGCGGGAGACCGGGCGTGATCAGAAGCGCTGGTCACACCGGCTACTCCACACTCGCAAGCTGCGCCCTTATGGTTAACGCAAAGTTAACCCGCTTTTCGCGGAACCCGGCGCGGGGGTCAAGGCGTAAGAGCCCGTATGTGTCAAAAACATGGCACCGGCACGCCTTTAAAAACATTCCAGAATTCGATCCATCCGCATGCCATTGTCATTCGCCGTCATGCGCCTCACTGTTTGCGCATCTCGAAAGGCGAGGCGATGACGCAAGCTCCCATCTATATCGATTATCTCAACGCACTCGATGTCGAGGCGTTGGACCTCACCGACGCGGAGATCATAGCGGCGGTCGAGGGCGGCCTTGCGGCACAAGGCCGCGGCGAGACGGTGATCGAGCCCCGCATGCATCTGATGCCGGAGGCGGCGAACGGCCATTTCAACGTGCTGCGCGGCGCCTTCCGTGCGCCGATCGCGCTGGCCGGGGTCAAGGTGATCAGCGACTTCGTCGACAACTACAAGCAGGGCCTGCCCTCCGAGCTCGGCCTGCTCCTGCTGATGGACCCGAGCAACGGCGTGCCCAAGGCGATCGTCGACGGCAGCCATCTCACCGACATGCGCACCGGCGCCGTCACTGCGATCGGCGCCAAATACCTCGCCCGCAAGGGCTCGAAGATCCTCGGCCATGTCGGCGCGCGCGGCACCGCCTATTGGAATGTGCGCCTGCTCGATTCGCTGTTCGGTTTCGACGAGATCCGGGTGCATTCGCGCCGCCCCGAGAGCCGCGACGCCTTCGCCGCCAGGCTCGAGGCCGATCTCGGCAAGAAGATCACCGTGACGCAGGATTGGCGCTCCTGCGTCGAGGGCGCCGACATCGTCGTCGAGGCCTCGCGGCTGAACGCGCCAGAGCCGATGCTGAGGACGGACTGGATCAAGCCCGGCGCCTTCGTCGTGCCCTATGGCACGATGAGCGCGGTCGAGCTCTCGCTGACCGACATCATGTCGAAGCTGGTGGTCGACGATTGGGGCCAGTGCAAGGGCGGCCAGTTCGGCTCGCTGCGCGCCCATGTCGAGGCCGGCAAGCTCTCCGAGGCGACGCTGCATGCCGAGATGGGCGAGATCGTCGCCGGGCTGAAGCCCGGCCGCGAGCGCGAGGACGAGACCATCCTGTTCTGGCACCGCGGCCTGTCGCTCTCCGACATCGCCCTCGGCCATTTCATGCTGGAGAAGGCGGCCAAGCGCGGGCTCGGCCAGCGGCTGCGCTACAAGTGAGCCTGATCGCCAATGCAAGGATGTATGCGCCGCATCCGGCCGCCGCCTCCGCCTGGGCGGCGCTGTTCGCGGCGGTGTCGCGGCGCGCGGGCGTCGCGCTGACCCTGCTCGATCATCCGCCGCCGGCCCCGCTCGAGGAGCTCTGGCGCCGCGAGGACCTCGGCCTCGCCTTCATCTGCGGCTACCCCTTCGCGCTCGGCGACTTCAGGGTTCAGCCGGTTGCCGCCCCAATCCCGGCGAGCCCGCTCGGCGCCGGCCGCCCGCTCTATGCCAGCGCGCTGGTCACCCGCGCCGAGGCGCCGTTCAGGCGGCTGGAGGACGTTTTCGGCCAGCGCGTCGGCTGGACGGTGGCGCATTCGCAATCCGGCTTCAACGCCCTGCGCCACCATCTGCTGCGCCATCGCGGCGAGGGGGGTCTGCTGTTCCGCGCCAGCATCGGCGGCCTGCAGACGCCGCGCCGGGTGATTCAAGCGGTCCTCGCCGGCGAGATCGAGCTGGGCCCGGTCGATTCCTACGTCTTCGACCTGCTCGCCCGCCATGAGCCGGAGACGATCGCCCGGCTGCGCGTCCTCGCCATAACGGAGCCGACGCCGATGCCGCTGCTCGTCGCCTCGGAGGGGATCGCCGAAGCGCAGGTCGCGGCGCTGCGATCCGCCCTGCTCGCCTTCGGCGAGACGCCGGACGACCGCACGCTGCTCGCCGAGCTCTGCCTCGACGGCTTCGCCGCCGTTTCGCCCGCCGATTACGTGCCGCTGCTGGAGCAGGCGGTTGCGGCGCAGGCGGCCGGCTATCCGGTACCGGCATAGAGCCGAGGATCGCGACGGCGCCGTCATTCCGGGGCGGCGCGCCAGCGCCGAGCCCGGAACCCATGAACACAGCTTCGGACGGCAGGTCGCAAGCGCCGCTCGCCTGCAACCTCGCGGTCATGGGTTCCGGGCTCTTCGCTGCGCGAAGCCCCGGAATGACGAAGGTGGTTCGGCTGTAAATCTCGTCAGCCTTCCGCCCGCGCCCGGATCGCCGCCAGCGTGACATGGCCGAGCAGGCGGCCGTCCTCGACGATGTTCGCCGCCTCGCCGCCCTGCTCGATCATCGCCGCCAGCGCATTGCGCAGATTGCAGCTCGGCGGCACCTCGGCCGCCGTACCCTGCGCCGGCCCCTCCTGCATCAGCTCGGTCACGGCGACCAGCGAGAGCCGCCGCAGGCTGCGGTCCGCCCCGATGAAATCGGCGACGAACGCGTCGGCCGGCCGCGCCAGCAGCCGGTCGGGCGTGGCGAGCTGCACCAGCTTGCCGTCGCGCATGATCGCGACGAGATCGCCCATCTTGATCGCCTCGTCGATGTCGTGCGTCACCAGGATCACGGTCTTGCGCAGCGCGCGCAGGATCGCGACGAACTCGTCCTGCAGGCGCCCGCGCACCACCGGGTCGACCGCCCCGAACGGCTCGTCCATCAGCATCACCGGCGGATCGGCGGCGAGCGCCCGGGCGACGCCGACGCGCTGGCGCTGGCCGCCGGAGAGATGGCGCGGATAGCGCTTCAGGAACTGGCGCGGCTCCAGCCCGACCAGCGCCAGCATCTCCTCGCAGCGCGCCTTGATCCGGCTCTGCTCCCAGCCGAGCAGCTTCGGCACGGTGGCGACGTTCTCGGCGATGGTCTGGTGCGGGAACAGGCCGATCTGCTGGATGACGTAGCCGATGCGCCGGCGCAGCGCGACCGGATCGACCGCGGTGACGTCCTCGCCGGCGACGAGGATGCGGCCCTCGCTCGGCTCGATCAGCCGGTTCACCATCCGCATCGTGGTGGTCTTGCCGCAGCCCGACGGCCCGATCAGCACGCAGGTCTGGCCGGTCGGCACCTCGAGGTCGAGCCGGTCGACCGCCGGGCGCTTGATCCCCGGAAAGTGCTTGCTGACCTGTTCGAGCCTGATCATGCCGCCCCCGTGCGCAAGGACCGCGTCATCAGCCATTGCAGCGCCGCGAAGCCGAGCTCGACGAGGAGCGTCAGCAGCGCCACGGTGACCGCTCCGGCGACGAGTTGCGGAATGTTGAAATTGGCCATGCCGGCGGTGATCAACTCGCCGAGCCCGCCGCCTCCGATGAAGGCGGCGAGCGTCGCCGCCGAGACGATCTGCACTGCCGCCGTGCGCAGGCCGGCGAAGATCACCGGCAGCGCCAGCGGGATCTCGATCCGCACCATCACCTGCGCGTCGGAGAGCCCCTGGCCGCGCGCCGCCTCGACGATGTCGGGTTCGATCTCGGTGAGGCCGGTATAGGTGTTCATCAGCAGCGCCGGCAGGCCGTAGAGCGTCAGCGCCACCACCGAGGGCAGGAAGCCGATCCCGAGCAGCGGCAGCATGATCACCAGCAGCGCCAGGCTGGGGATCGTGCGCAGCACGTTGACCAGCGCCACCACCGGCACCGCCGCCGCGCGATAGCGCGTCAGCGCCAGGCCGAGCGGCAGCGCGATCGCGATCACCGCGGCGAGCGCGAAGCCCGACAGCCAGAGATGGTTCTCGATCGCCGGCCAGAAGATGCGCGGATTGTTCGAGACCCATTCCAGCATCACGCCGTCTCCGCCAGCCGCGCCTTGAGCGCCAGCTCGAGCCGGCGCAGGCTCTCGTCGCAGGCGATCGCCAGCGCCGAGGTCAGCACCGCCCCGGCGACGACCTTCTCGCCGAAATCCTGGGTGATGCCCTGGAAGATGATGTCGCCGAGCCCGCCGGCATTGATGAAGGCGGCCACCGTCGCGACCGAGACCATGGTCACCACCGTGATCCGGACTCCGGCGATGATCACCGGCAGCGCCAGCGGCAGCTCGATGGCGAAGAGCCGCCGCAGCCGGCTGTAGCCCATGCCGTCGGCGGCATCGAGGATGTCACGCGAGACCTCCTGCAGCCCGGTCGCGGTGTTGCGGATGATGATCAGCAGCGCATACATCACCAGCGCCACGATCGCCGGGCCGAAGCCGAGCCCGAGCACCGGGATCAGCAGCGCGAACACCGCCAGCGCCGGCACCGTGTACAGCGCCCCCGAGACCAGCAGCGCCGCCAGATAGAGCCGCGGCCGCCGCGCCGAAATGATGCCGAGCGGCAGCCCGATCGCCAGCGAGATCGCCAGGCCGATCCCGACCAGCTGGATGTGCTCCCACAGCGCGACCAGCAGCCGGTCGTAATTGGCCAGCGTCCAGGTCACGGCGCCGCCTCCGCGAGCTCGCCCGCCGCGATGCGGATCGCGAGCGCCTCGATCTCGCGGCCGGTCGAGCGGTCCTCGTCGAGCCGGTCGACATGCCGGCGCACGAACTCCCGCGCCGCCTGCGCCCCGGCGCCGAGCCGCGCCGCCGGCCGGAAGTCCAGCGCCTGCGCCGCCACGATCAGCTCGATGGCCACCAGCCGCGCCGACAGCCGGCCGATCTCGCGCAGCTTCTCGATCACCCTCGGCGTCATCGGCGCATAATCCTCGACGCCGTCCGCCACCGGCAGGCACATCGCGCCGAGCGGCTGCGCGAGCTGCCGGATCTGCGCCTCCAGCGCCGCCGCCGTCTTCTGCACCGTGGCGAAACCGGCATGGGTGCCGCCATGCGGGGTTAGGAAGCGCGGCAGCTCGCTCGCCGCCGGCGACATCAGCTTGGTGATCCGCGCCGCGCCGGTGGCGGCGAGATGGGCGGCGGCGAGGCCGAGCCCTTCGCCGGCCAGCGCCAGCGCCGTCATGTCGAAATTCGCGGTCGAGGCCAGCCCCTCCCCCAGCACCGCCGGGCTGTCGCCCGCCCCGGCCAGCTCCGCCTCGACGATTCCCGCGAAGGTCTCGCACTGCTCGAGCGCCGCCCCCAGCACCGGTGCAAGGCAGCGGAAGGAGAGCGGGTCCTGCACCCGCCGGGCTTCGCCCGGCGCAAACAGTGCCGAGCCGGCGAGCAGGGCGCGCAGCCGCGCCGCCCCCGCGATCTGGCTGGGCAGCGGCCGCAGCGCGCTCGCCTCCTCCGAAAAGGGCGAGAGATTGGCGCGGAACGCCTCCAGCGACAGCGCCCCGGCCAGCGCCGCGGCGTCTAGCACGATGCGCAGCTCGGCCGCCGCCAGCACCGCCAGCCCGGTGCCGAAGGCGTTGCTGTTGATCAGCGCCAGCCCGTCCTTGGGGCCGAATTCCGGCAGCGCGATGCCGGCTTGCGCCATCGCCTCGCCGCCCGGCAGCAGCTCGCCGCGATACTCCGCCTCGCCCTCGCCGAGCAGCGACAGCATCGCCTCGGCGACCTGCGCGAGATCGGCCTCGCCGAGGCTGCCGACCCGCCGCACCAGCGGATGCACGCCGGCATTCAGCATCGCCGCCAGCGCCGGTACGAAATCCGGCGAGATGCCGGAGGCGCCCTGCACCAGCCCGGCGAGCCGCACCGCCAGCAGCGCCCTGACCTCCTGCGTCGACAGCAGATCGCCGACGCCGACCGCCCGCGCCCGCACCGCCCGCCTCTGGAAGGCGGCGATCGCCTCCGGTGCCAGCCGCGTATCGACCGCCGCGCCGAGCCCGGTGGTCAGCCCGTAGACCGCCTCGCCCTTGGCCAGCGCCCGCTCGACCACCGCCCGCGCCGCCAAAAGCCGCTCGGCGACGCCGGCTGCGATCTCGACGCGATCGCCCGCCACCGCAACCGCCCGGACCTCGTCGATCCCGAGCGGCCGCGCCCCCAATGAGATCACCGGCAGCGGCCCGCTCAGTTGAGCACGCCCTTCGCCTTGAGGAAGGCCGCTGCCACGCTACGCGGTTCCTTCTTGTCGACCTCGACCTGGCGGTTCAGCTCCTGCATCACCGTGTTGTCGAGCAGGGCGTTCACCTTCGCCAGCGCCGCGACGATCTTCTCGTTCTTGGCGATCTCCGGACGCACCGCCGGCGCCAGGAAATAGGGCGGGAACAGCCCCTTGTCGTCCTCCAGCGAGACGAATTTCTCGGCCGCGATCTGCCAGTCGGTCGAGAAGCCGTTGGCGATGTCGACCTGCTTCTGCGACAGCGCCTCATAGCGCAGGCGCAGCGCCGCGAACTGCTTGAACTCGCCGAACTCGGCGCCGTAGACCTCCTTCAGCCCGGCGATGCCGTCGCGCCGATCGACGAACTCGGTGCCGGCGCCGAGGCTGAGTTTCTTGGAGACCTTGCCGAGATCGGTCAGCGTCTTGAGGTTGTGTTCCTTGGCCGTCTCCGGCCGCACCACGATCGCATAGCCGTTGTTGATGTTGGACGGCTTCAGCCAGGTCAGGTTGAACTCCTTCTCGTAGAAGCTCTTGACCAGCTCGAAGACCTTGTTCGGATCGGTCTCGGTGGTGGTCGCCTTCATCACCGCGTTGAAGCCGGTGCCGGTGTATTCGGGGTAGAGGTCGATCGCGCCGCTCTTCAGCGCCTCGTGCGCCACCAGCGTGCCGCCGAGATTGATCTTGCGCTCGACCTTGAATCCGGCGCCCTCCAGCGCCGCCGCGTAGAGCTCGGCGACGATGAACTGCTCGGTGAAGTTCTTCGAGCCGATCTTGACGGTCTGTGCCGCGGCGGCGGACACGGACAGGGCGAGCCCCGCAAGGGCCGCGACGAAGTTCCTGGCATGAAAGCGCATGGGACTGTCCTTCCTGAGCTCCGGTCGTCTTAAGGCTAGACCCGCGGATCAGACGCCGGCAAGCCGCGCGTCGCGCTCGCCGCCCCGGACGGGCACGGCCACCCGGTTCTCCGGCGGCGAGAGCGGGCAGATCCAGGCTTCCGAATAGGCGCAGGACGGGTAGTAGGCGAAGTTGAAGTCGAGGATCAGCCGCCCATCGGGCAGCGCCCCGAGATCGGCGCTCTTGATCGTGTCGAGCAGATAGCGCCCGCCGGCGAAGGTCTCGGCGCCGCAGGTCGCGTCCGAGAAGGGCAGGAAGCTGCCGCCGCCATAGCCCTCGATCCAGTAGAGCGTCAGCTCCTTGCCGAGCGCCGTCGCGAGCCCGTTCGTCTGCGCATAGGGGGCGAGCCGCGTCACCCCGTCCTTGCCGGTCTCGACCGCGATCGTCTCGGCCTTGGCGATCGGCCGCAGCGCCGCTGCGAAGCGCAGCGCCGGATCGTAATCGTAAAGGGCGATGCCGGCGAAGCGGCTGCGGCGCGACTGGGCGAGCGGCGATTGCGGATGCTCGGCGAACAGCCGGTCGCGCACCTGGCGCCAGAGCTGCCAGCCCTCCTGCGCCGGCAGCCGCCGGACCTGCGCGTAGAGATCGGCGACCTGCCGCCGCCAGTCCTGCAGCGAGGCGGTCTGCGTGAACCGCGTCGCGGCAGGCGCCGCATGCGCGACGATCTGAGAGTGGCCCATGCCCTATCCCCCGATTCGCCGCTTAACCTTACGGAATACGGCCCGGTGCTACAACGCGCGGAACGCATTGCGGTTCATTCGGGGACGATCTGGCACCGGGGCGCTGTCAGATCGCGTCAGCGTTCGCCTTCAGCGCCTCGAATTTGGCGAGCTGGTCGGGCAGCAGCTCGCGCGCGGCATCGCGCCGCACGAACACCTTGAACATCGCCTCGCCGGCGCCGTTGAAGAACTGCACCGAGCAGGAGCGGCGGCCGTGGAAGGCGCGGTCGACCAGATAGATCGCCTTGCAGTTGCCGGCCTTGATGTGCCCGCCGATCGGGCTGTCGCCATGGATGTTGTAATAGCCGTGGCCGAAGGAGCCGACCGGCAGCGAGCCTTCGCATTCGAGCACGATATCGGCGGTGTGCACGATGAACAGCACCGTGCCCCACCCCGACAGCTCCTGCCACAGCGCCTCGAAGCGCTCGCCGGGGATCAGCCTGCGCTGTTCCTCCGGCGTCGCCTCGAGCACGGCCAGCGTCGAGACGCCGTGCTCGCGGGCGACGGCTTCGATCACGCCGTCGGGCTTGGCGGCGAGCGCCGCGCGGACCCGCTCCATCGCGTCGGCGGGCGGGGGCGACAAGGCTTCGGCGAGCGACATCGTCGGTGCTCCTACTCGGCTGCCTGGAGACGCGGGTTGCGCTCGCTGAGGATCGTCTCGAAGCCCTCGAACTCCGGATGGCCGAGATAGACCGGCTTCGGACGCGGCTGGCCGGCATTGCGATGCGATTCGCGGAACTGCTCGGACTTGGTCCAGGCGGTGAAATCCTCCTTGGAGGCCCAGCTGGTATGCGAGGAGTACAGCGTGTGGTCCTCCTTCTCCGGGCCCTTGAGCAGGTGGAAGGAGATGAAGCCCGTCATCTCGTCGAGCCTCGTCTTGCGCGACGACCAGATCTCCTCGAAGGCCGCCTCCTCACCCTTGACGACCTTGAAACGGTTCATGGCGATGAACATGCGCTGACCTCTGGCTCTGGCACGAAGGCGATCGGGGCGGCGTCGTGCCGCTCTTGACCCTCTGTAGTAAAGCCGAATATCACCGTCAATAACGGCTCGTCTACCGTTGTTTTGAACGGTTATAAACAGAGCCAATACTTTGGAATGACTGTAGTGTGACCGCGCTGCGGCGGTCGCGTTGCGTCACGAGCACGAGATCGACCATGCGCCTCCTGCGAGCTCTCGCGCGGACCGAATTCGCCCGGCTGCGGGCCAAGCTGCGCGCCAAGCGGCTCGGCCGCGAGCTGGCGGCGGCCGCGACCCTCTCCGTCCTCGCCTTTTCCGGCCTCGTCCTCGGCTCGCCCGCCGCCCTCGCCCAGGGCGAGGAGCGCATCGTCGCCGCCGGCGGCGTCGTCACCGAGGTGCTCTATGCGCTCGGCCTGCAGGGCAAGATCGTCGGGGTCGACACCACCAGCCAGTTCCCGCCCGAGGCGCTGAAGGAGAAGCAGAGCGTCGGCTATGTCCGGGCGCTCTCGGCCGAGGGCGTGCTCTCGCTGAAGCCGACCAGGATCATCGCCGTCGAGGGCGCCGGCCCGCCCGACGCGCTGGCGCTGCTGCGCGAATCCGGCACCCCGATCACCATGATCCCCGAGGCGCTCTCGCCCCAGGCGGTGGTCGCCAAGATCGCGGCGATCGGCGCCGCCGCCGGCGCCGCCGAGCCGGCCAGGCGGCTGGCATCCGGCGTTGAGGCGCGCTTTGCCGAGCTCGACAAGCTGCGCGCCGGCATCGCCAGGCCCAAGCGCGTGCTGTTCGTGCTCTCGCTGCAGAACGGGCGCACCATGGTCGGCGGCCGGGGCAGCACCGCCGATGCGATCATCAGGCTGGCCGGCGGCGTCAACGCCGCCGACGCGGTCGAGGGCTTCAAGCCGATGACCGACGAGGCCATCATCACCGCCGCGCCCGACACAGTGCTGATGATGCGCTATTCCAGCGCCCACAATGCCGGTCCGGACGAGCTCTTCGCCATGCCGGCCTTCTCGCAGACCCCGGCGGCGAAGCAGAAGGCGCTGATCCGGATGGACGGGCTCTATCTGCTCGGCTTCGGCCCGCGCACGCCGAACGCGGCCCGCGACCTGATGGCGGCGCTCTACCCGGACGCCGAGATCGCGCAGCTCTCCGCTGCGCCGTGATCCTGCTGCGATGAGCGTCGCCATGAACGAGACGCCGGCCCCGGCTGTGGCCGCCCTCGCGGCGCTGGCCGCCGCGCGCCGGCGCAAGGGCAGCCTCGCCATCGCCGCCATGCTGGGCCTGTGCCTGCTGCTGATGCTGCTCTCGCTCGGCGCCGGCGCCTTCGCCATCGCGCCCGGCCGCGTCGCCGAGATCCTCCTGGCGAAGCTGGGGCTCGGACCTGCCCATCTGCTCGACAGCCGCGAGGCGCTGGTCGTGCTCAACATCCGCATGCCGCGCCTGCTGCTCGGCGCCCTGGTCGGGGCGGCGCTCGCCATCTCCGGCGCGCTGATGCAGGGGCTGTTCCGCAACCCGCTCGCCGATCCCGGTCTGGTCGGCGTCTCGGCCGGCGCCGGCCTCGCCGCCGCCGCGACCATCGTGCTCGGCGACCGCCTGCTGGCCGGCATGGCGATGAAGCTGCCCTTCGCGGTGCTGCCGTTCGGCGCCTTCTGCGGCGGCCTCGTCTCGACGCTGGCGCTCTATCTGATCGCCACCCGCGAGGGCCGCACCTCGATCGCCACCATGCTGCTCGCCGGCGTGGCGCTCGGCGCGCTGGCGGGTTCGCTGACCGGCCTGCTCGCCTTCATCTCCGACGACCGGCAATTGCGCGACCTCACCTTCTGGTCGCTGGGCAGCCTCGGCGGGGCGAGCTGGACCAAGCTCTCGGTGGTGGCGCCGATCGTGCTGCCGCTGCTGCTCTGCGTGCCGCTGCTGGCGCGCGGCCTCAACGCGCTGATGCTGGGCGAGGCCGAGGCCTATCATCTCGGCGTGCCGGTGCAGCGCATCAAGGCGCTGGCGATCCTGCTGGTCGCGCTGGCGGTCGGCGCCGGCGTCGCCTCGGCCGGGGTGATCGGCTTCGTCGGCATCGTCGTGCCGCATCTGATCCGGCTCTCGGTCGGGCCCGACCACCGCTTGCTGCTGCCGCTGTCCGCGGCCGGCGGGGCGGCGCTGCTGGTGGGAGCCGACATCGTCGCACGGCTGATCGTGGTGCCGGCCGAGCTGCCGATCGGCATCGTCACCGCCTTCATCGGCGCGCCCTTCTTCCTCTGGCTGCTGCTGCGCCGCGGCCGCATCGCGGAGGGTTGAGCATGGCGCCCCTGCTCGACGCGCGCGGCCTCGGCTATGCGGTGCGCGGCGCCCATCTGGTCGCCGGCGCCTCGCTGGCGCTGGAGCCCGGCACCACCACCATCGTCGTCGGCCCCAACGGCGCCGGCAAGTCGACCCTGCTGAAGCTGCTCACCGGCGAGCTCGCGCCCGCAAGCGGCGAGATCCGCCTCGACGGCGAGCCCCTGCACGCGATCCCCGCCTGGCAGCTCGCCTGCCGGCGCGCCGTGATGGTGCAGAACCAGCGCCTCGCCTTCCCCTTCAGCGTCTACGAGGTCGCCCGGCTCGGCCTCGACGGCGTCGGCCGGGCGCAGCCGCGCGCGCGCAGCGAGGCGATGATCGCCCGGGCGCTGGAGGCGGCCGGGGTGATCGGCCTCGCCGACCGCCAGTACCAGACCCTGTCGGGCGGCGAGCAGCAGCGCGTCCAGTTCGCGCGGGCGCTCTGCCAGCTCGAGGCCGGGCGCAGCATCGCCGCGCGCCAGCTGCTCTTCCTCGACGAGCCGATCGCCAGCCTCGACCTCTGCCACCAGCTCGCTCTGCTCGATTCGGCCCGGGCCATCGCGGCGCAGGGCGCGGCGGTGCTGATCGTGCTGCACGACCTCAACCTCGCCGTCACCTATGCCGACCGGCTGGTGGTGATGCATGAGGGGGCGATCGTCGCCCAGGGCGAGCCCTCCTCGATCCTCGACGACAACCTGCTGCGCGGCGTCTTCCGGGTCTCGCTGTCCTTCAGCCGCCTGCCGCCGGCGGGGCAGCCCTTCCTGCTGCCGCAGCAGCATCTCTCCGCCGGACTTCCGCTGCGGGCCGTCTCCGGTCTATAGCGTCGCGCCAACGCCACGCTATCGAAGCTGGACCGCTCATGACCCTTTCGACCGACCGGCTCTCCTTCCCGAAGGAGCGCCTGCGCGTCCTCCTGCTCGAGGGCATCAACGATTCCGCCGTCGCGATGCTGCAGCAGGCCGGCTACACCAACCTCACCCGGCTGCCCAAGGCGCTGGACGAGGCGCAGCTGATCGAGGCGATCGAGAAGACCCATATCCTCGGCATCCGCTCGCGCACCCAGCTGACCGAGCCCGTGCTCGCCGCCGCCAAGCGGCTCTTCGCGGTCGGCTGCTTCTCGGTCGGCACCAACCAGGTCGACCTCGACGCGGCCCGCCTGCGCGGCATCCCGGTCTTCAACGCGCCCTTCTCCAACACCCGCAGCGTCGCCGAGCTGACCATCGGCGAGATCGTCATGCTGCTGCGCCGGATCACCGACCGCTCGGTCAGCGCCCATGCCGGCGGCTGGGACAAATCGGCCAACGGCTCCTTCGAGGTGCGCGGCAAGGTGCTCGGCATCGTCGGCTACGGCAATATCGGCAGCCAGCTCTCCAACATCGCCGAGGCGATGGGCATGCGCGTGATCTACTATGATCATACCGACCGGCTGCGCCATGGCAACACCGAGCCGGTCGACAGCCTGCGCGCCCTGCTCGCCAACAGCGACATCGTCTCGCTGCATGTGCCGGAGACGCCCACCACGCATCGCATGATCGGCGCCGCCGAGCTCGCGGCGATGCGCAAGGGCGCCTATCTCATCAACAATTCGCGCGGCACGGTGGTCGATCTCGAGGCGCTGGCGGAGGCGCTGCGCTCCGGCCACCTCGCCGGCGCCGCGGTCGACGTCTTCCCGAAGGAGCCCGCCTCCAACAGCGAGCGCTTCGTCTCGCCGCTGCAGGGCCTGCCCAACGTCATCCTGACCCCGCATATCGGCGGCTCGACCGAGGAGGCGCAGGAGCGCATCGGCGCCGAGGTGGCGCGCAAGCTGGTCGACTATTCCGATGTCGGCTCGACGGTCGGAGCGGTGAACTTCCCACAGGTGCAATTGCCGGCGCGCCCGGCCGGCACGCGCTTCATCCATGTCCAGCGCAACGCGCCCGGCATGCTGCGCCGCCTCAACGACGTCTTCGCCAGCCGTAACCTCAACATCGCCGCCCAGAATTTCCAGACCGACGGCGAGATCGGCTATGTCGTGATGGAGGCCGATCCGGTCGGCGAGGTGGCGCGCGAGATCATCGAGGAGATCCGCGCGCTCGACGGCACCATCCGCGCGCGGCTGCTCTACGAGCGGGGCTGACCCTCAGGCCACGCCCAGCGCCAGCAGGTCGTGGACATGGACGAGGCCGACCGGGCGCTGCTCCTGGTCGGCGACGATCAGCGCGGTGACGCGCAGCCGGTTGACCAGCTCCAGCGCCTCGGCGGCGAGCGCGTCGGGCGCGATCCGGCGGGGCTCGCGGGTCATCACGTCGCGCGCCACCCGCCCGCCCCAGCCCGAGCCGAGCTTGCGGCGCAGATCGCCATCCGTGACGATGCCGGTCAGGCGCCCATCGGCATCGACGACGATGGCGCAGCCGAAGCTCTTGGCGGTGATCATCGCCACCACGTCGGCCATTGCCGCCAGCTCGCCGACGACCGGCAGGCGCTCGCCGGCATGCATGATGCTGGCGACGGTTTTGAGCTGCGCGCCGAGCTTGCCGCCCGGATGATAGACATAGAAGTCCTGGCGCGAGAAGCCGCGCGCCTCGAGCAGCGCCACCGCCAGCGCATCGCCGAGCGCCATCTGCATCACCGTCGAGGTGGTCGGGGCGAGCCCGTTCGGGCAGGCCTCCTGCGCCTTGGGCAGGACCAGCGCGATATCGGCCTCGCGCCCCAGCGCGCTGTCGCCGTTTGCGGTGATCGCGATGAGCCCGACGCGGAAGCGGCGGGTATAGCCGACGATCGCCGACAGCTCGGCCGCCTCGCCCGACCAGGACAGCGCCACCACCACATCCTCCGGCTGGACCATGCCGAGATCGCCATGGCTGGCCTCGGCCGGATGCACGAAATGCGCTGGCGTGCCGGTCGAGGCCAGGGTCGCGGCGAGCTTGCGCCCGACATGGCCGGACTTGCCCATGCCGGTGACGATCACCCGGCCGGTCGCGGCGCGGATCAGCTCGACGGCGGCGGCGAAGGGTGCGCCGAGCCCGTTGCCGATCGCCTCGTGCAGCGCGTCGAGCCCGGCCCGTTCGGTGGCGATGGTGCGGAGCGCAGAGGCGCTGATGGTCGCGGTCATGGCGGCGCCTCTAGCACAAGCAAAGTGCCGCTGACCACAGCAGCGCTGCGTCTGCCCCCGGCGCGTTGACCGGTCGTTAACCCTGATCGTTCTAACTCCGTTAACCATGCGCGTCGTGCCGGCGCGCTGCCCCATTTTCGCGTCGCCGGAGCGCCGTCGCACCCGTGTCCCGCACTGCCAAGATCAGCTGGCTGGCCGGCGTCGCAAGCTGCGGCGCCCTGCTCGGCTTGCCGGCCGGGCTGGAGCAGGCCGCTGCGCAGGTGCCAACCCAGCCGGCCGATCCGCCGGCGCGCACCCGCCCGTCCGCCTTGCGCACCGGCACGCCGCGCTATGTCGCCCAGCCGAGGCCACCGGCGCAGGCCGAGGCGCGCGGCTCCGCGATGCCGGATTCGATCGAGGACCCGGCCGCGCTGATCAAGGATCAACCGGGCGCGGTCTCGCGCGGCCAGCCGCCGCGCGCCAGCCGCCCGATCCAGGGCGCCACCGTGCGCGGCGTCACCCAGCGCCAGTTCCGCCCGCCGCAGCCGGATGTCACCGGCCTGCCGCCACCGCCGGAACCTGCGCCGCCGCCCCGCCGCCGCGCCGCGTCCGAGGAGGACCCCTACGCCCCGCTCGGCCTGCGGGTTGGCAGCGTCACCTTGCGCCCGGCGATCACCGGCTCGGTCGGCTATGACAGCAATCCCTCGCGCATCTCGGGCGCCAGCAAGGGCTCGGTCTTCTCGCGCACGGAAGGCGAGCTCGGCGTCCAGTCCGACTGGAACTTGCATGAGGTGACCGGCCTGCTGCGCGGCGGCTACAGCCGCTATTACCGCGACGACAACGCCTCGCGCCCCGATGCCGAGGGCAATCTCGCAGTGCGGCTCGATGCGACGCGCGATACCCGCATCCTGCTGGAATCGCGGCTGCGCCTCGATACGCAGCGGCCGGGCTCGCCCGATCTCTCGGCGGCCGTGCAAGGCCGGCCGATCACCTGGGCCTATGGCGCCTCGGCCGGGGTCCAGCACGACATCAACCGTCTGCAACTGACCCTGCGTGGCTCGGTCGATCGGCAAGATTATGAGGATGCCGAGCTCAGCAACGGCGCCAAGCTGAGCCAGGCCGACCGCAACCAGACGCAATACGGGCTGCGCCTGCGTGCCGCCTACGAGCTGACGCCCGGCCTGCGGCCTTTCGTCCAGGGCGAGATCGACACCCGCCAATTCGACCAGAAGATCGATTCGAACGGCTACAGGCGCTCATCCGACGGCTACAGCGCCCGGATCGGCTCGACCTTCGAGATCAGCCGGCTGCTCACCGGCGAGCTTTCGGTCGGTTATCAGGATCGCACATACGAGGACGGCCGGCTGAAGAACCTGCGGGGCATCGTCGGCGACGCCGCCATCCTGTGGACGCCGACGGCGCTGACCTCGGTGACCTTGCGCGGCACGTCCGAACTCGGCGACACCACCATCCCCGGCTCGAGCGGCACCACCGCACGGCGTGTCGGCCTGGAGGTCGCCCATGCGCTGCGGCGCAACCTCACAGTGACCGGCTTCACCACCTTCCAGCGCACCGTCTATGACGGCCAGGGGCTGCGCGAGGACTTCTCGACCATCGGCGCGCGGCTCGAATACCGGCTGACGCGGACCTTCGCGATCCGCGGCAGCTTCACCCATGAGCGCCTCAACTCGACCGCGCAGGGCTCCGACTACACCGCGAATGTCGCGACGGTCGGGCTGCGCGTCCAGTTCTGAGGATCAGCGGCCGAGCAGCCGCTCGATCTCGCCGCGCAGCTGCGGGCCGAGATCCTCGCGCTCCAGCGCATAGGCCAGGTTGGCGGTGAGGAAGCCGATCTTCGAGCCGGTGTCGTAGATCTGGCCGTCGAAGCGGACCGCGAAGAAATCCTCCTGCTTCGACAGGGCGATCATCGAATCGGTCAGCTGGATCTCGCCGCCGGCGCCCTTCTCCTGCTTGGCGAGCAGATCGAAGATCGTCGGCTGCAGGATATAGCGCCCGGTGATGTGCAGGTTCGACGGCGCCGTGCCCTTGGGCGGCTTCTCGACCATCTGGTTGATTTGCGAGACCTTGGCCTTCACATCGGCGACGCCGACGATGCCGTATTGGTGCGTCTGGTCCTCGGGCACCGGCGCGACCGCGATATGATTGCCGCCATGCTCCTCATAGGCGGCGATCATCTCGGCGAGGCAGCCCTTGCCGTCGGTGTGGTGCAGCATGTCGGGCAGCAGCAGCGCGAAGGGCTCGTCGCCGACGATGTCGCGGGCACACCAGACGGCGTGGCCGAGCCCGAGCGGCGCCTGCTGCCGGGTGAAGCTCGTCATGCCGGCGGCCGGCAGGTCGCGCTTCAGCGCCTCCAGCTCCTTGGTCTTGCCGCGCTTGGCGAGCGTGTCGTCGAGCTCGTAGGCCATGTCGAAATGGTCCTCGATCACCGCCTTGTTGCGGCCGGTGACGAAGACGAAATGCTCGATGCCGGCGGCGCGCGCCTCGTCGACCACATGCTGGACGACCGGCCGGTCGACCACGGTCAGCATCTCCTTCGGGATCGCCTTGGTGGCGGGCAGGAAACGGGTGCCGAGACCGGCGACGGGAAACACCGCCTTGCGGATTTTCTTGATCATGCGCATCCATCTCGCGCGCCAGCAGCGCGCGCCTGCTCGGGTCGGAGGGCTTCGGGGGAGAGCCGGCATCGCCCCATCTGCGCCGGCTCCCGCAGGCTGTTCCGCAATTCGGGCGAAAGGCGGGCCGGCGCGGCAGCGATAGCAACCCGCTCTTGCCGGCTCGTCAACGCGCCTTCGCCAAAATGACGCGAAGCACTGGTTCAAGCTGTGGTGATGGCTCTTTATTTGCAGAGCATGACGGTCTGGAGAACGTAATGGCGATTCTGGTTTCTGGCGGCGCCGGCTATATCGGCAGCCACATGGTCCTCGAGCTGCTCGACCGCGGCGAGACGGTGGTCGTGCTCGACGATCTCTCGACAGGCTTCTGGTGGGCGGTGCCGCAGGAGGCGACCCTGGTCCAGGGCGATATGGGCGACCAGGCCCTGGTCGAGCGCACCATCGCCGCGCACGGCATCACCGAGATCGCGCATTTCGCCGCCAAGATCGTGGTGCCGGAATCGGTCTCCGATCCGCTCGGCTACTACCACAACAACACGGTCAAGACCCGCGCCCTGCTGGAGAGCGCGGTCCGCGGCGGCGTCGAGCGCGTGATCTTCTCCTCGACGGCGGCGGTCTATGGCGAGCCGCCGGTCTCGCCGGTGCCCGAGGAGATCGCGCTCAACCCGATCAACCCCTATGGCCGCTCCAAGCTGATGAGCGAATGGATGCTCGCCGACACCGCCCGCGCCCATGGGCTCGCTTATGTCGCGCTGCGCTATTTCAACGTCGCCGGCGCCGATCCGCGCGGCCGCTCCGGCCAGTCCTCGCCCAACGCCACGCATCTGATCAAGGTCGCCAGCCAGGCGGCGCTCGGCCAGCGCGCCGGGCTGGAGATCTTCGGCACCGATTACGACACGCCGGACGGCACCTGCGTGCGCGACTACATCCATGTCACCGACCTCGCCCGCGCCCATCTCGCCGCGCTCGACCATCTGCGCGCCGGCGGCGACAACCTGACCCTCAATTGCGGCTATGGCCGCGGCTACTCGGTCAAGGAGGTGGTCGAGGTGGTCAAGCAGGTCTCCGGCACCGACTTCCCGGTCAAGCTCTCGCCGCGCCGCGCCGGCGATCCGGCCTCGCTCGTCGCCAAGGCCGACAGGATCCGCGACGCGCTCGGCTGGCACCCGGAGCATGACGACCTCACCGGGATCGTCACCCAGGCGCTCGCCTGGGAGGAGAGCCTGCGCAAGCGCAATGCGGGCTGAAAATGCCCCAGACGGCGCCATGTTAACCGTAGGTTAACGATAATCGGGCGCTCTGGTCCCGAGCGCCCGAACCAGCCGGAGGACGAAAGATGCGCCCGCTGACCCTTGTCGCCTTCGCGGTCGCCCTCGGGCTCGGCCCGGCCCTCGCCCAGACCACCGGCTCGATCAACCCTGCCCGGGCGCAGATGCCGAAGCCGGAGCCGCGCCCGGCCGCCCCTGGCCCCGACGGCTTCCTGCGCTCGCTCTGGCCGCAGGCGCAGGCGCGCGGCATTTCGCGCCGGGTTTTCGATCTCGCTTTCGAGGGTGTGACGCCCGACCCCTCGATCGTGGCGCTGACCCGCAAGCAGTCGGAATTCGTCGCGCCGATCTGGGGCTATCTCAACAGCGCGGTCGGCGGCTCGCGGATCTCGCGCGGCCGCGAGATGCTGGAGGCCCATGCCGCCACGCTCGCCCAGGCGGAAAGCCGCTATGGCGTGCCCAGGGAGATCATCCTCGGCATCTGGGGGATGGAGACCAATTACGGCTCGTTCAAGGGCGACAAGGACGTGATCCGCTCGTTGGCGACCTTGGCCAGCATCCGCTATCGCGGCGACTTCTTCCGCGACGAGCTGCTGACCGCGCTCGAGCTGATCGAGAAGGGCTATGCCGGGCGTGACGAGCTGCGCGGCTCCTGGGCCGGGGCCATGGGCCACACCCAGTTCATGCCCTCGAGCTATCTGAAATACGCCGTCGACCACAGCGGCGACGGCCATGCCGACATCTGGACCTCGACCGGCGACGCCATCGCCTCCACCGCCAATTACCTGAAGGGCCATGGCTGGGTGCCCGGCCTGCCCTGGGGGATCGAGGTCTCCGTGCCCGAGGGCTTCGACCATAATCTCCACCGCGCGAGCTTCTCGGCCTTCCGCGCCGCCGGGCTTCGCCGGGCCGACGGCGGGGCGCTGCCGTCTTCCGGCGAGGCGCGGCTGTTCTACCCGGCGGGCCATACCGGTCCGGCCATGCTGCTGACCGCCAATTTCGACGTCATCAAGAAATACAACTCCTCGGACGCCTATGCGCTCGCCGTCGGCCATCTCGGCGATCGGATCGCCGGGCGGCCGGGTTTCCAGGGCGACTGGCCGGTCAAGGAGCCGCGCCTCGACAAGGCCGGCATCGTCGACGTGCAGCGCCGCCTGAAGCGGCTCGGCCTTTACGACCACGACGCCGACGGCTGGGTCGGAACCGGCACGCGCGAGGCTGTGCGGCAATATCAGCTGCGCGCCGGCATGCTGCCCGACGGCTACCCGACGCCCGCCTTGCTGGCCCGGCTGCGCGCCGCCCGCTGACTTTCGCCCGGTTTTCGGCTATCCTGCCGGCTGCGGCGCCCCGCTCGCGCCGCCGCAACCGGACGTCCGACCGATGCGCCTGCGCTCCTTCGCCGCGATGCTCCTGGCCTCCCTGCTGCTGCTCGTCACCGGCGGGCCGAGCTCGCTCGCCGAGGGCGACAGCTTCCTGATGCGCGATCCGACGCTGCAGCGTCCGCGCGGCCTGTTCAATTTCACGGTGCCGCAGCAGCGGCGGGAACCGCGCCAGCGCGTAGCGCCGGCGCAGCAACGGCGCGCGCCGACCGTCGTGGTCCGCGACGATCCGGTCATCCCCAAGGTCGATGTCAGCCATCATATCCTGGTGATCGGCGACACGCTGGCGAGCCAGATCGCCGACGGGCTGGCGGACAGTCTCGCCGACCGGGCCGATGTCGCGGTGGAGAACAAGGCCAAGGCCGATAGCGGCCTGGTCCGCAGCGATTTCTACGATTGGCCGAAAGCCGCCGTCGAGCTGCTTGCCGGGGATGCCAAGTTCACGGCCGGCGTCATCGCGCTCGGCCCCAATGACCGCCAGGCGATCCGCGAGGGCGAGATCACCCATGATCCGCTGAGCGAGCGCTGGCTGCAGCTCTATCAGGCGCGGATCGAGGCTGTCGCCGCCGCCTTCGCCGCCAAGCGCGTCCCGCTGATCTGGATCGGCGCGCCGCCGATGCAGAATTCGCGGCTCTCGGCCGATCTGATGCGGTTGAACGACCTGTTCCGCAAGAGCGTCGAGGCGTCCGGCGGGCAGTTCGTCGATCTCTGGGAGGCCTATCTCGACAGCGAGAACCGCTACACCGCGACCGGGCCCGATGTGAACGGCCAGATCGCGCGGCTGAGACTGGGCGACGGCGTCCATTTCACCAAAGCTGGGGCGCGCAAGGCGGCCCATTTCGCGGATCTGATCATCCGGCGCCTGCTCGAGCGCACACCGGCGCAGAACGTCATCGCGCTGCCGACCTCGCCGGAGGCCGGCGCTCCGCTGGCGCCCGAGCTGCAGCCCGGGGCGATCGAGCGCTTGATCGACCGCATGGTCAGCGGCGTGCCCGGCGAGATGCCGCTGGTGCCGGTCGTGCCGGTGCGCCCGCTGGCTGGGCCGATCCTGCCGCTGACCGGCGGGCCGGCCCTCTCGCGCGACCCCGCCCTGATCGCCTCGATCCAGGAGGCGCGGGGCCGAGGCGATGTCGCGATGGGTCTCGACCGCGTCTTCGGCCAGGGCATCGCGCCCGAGCCGCGCCCCGGCCGCGCCGACGATTTCCGCTGGCCGCGCGAGTAGCGCGCTTCAGCCGAGCTGGAAGCGCTCGAAGCGCGCCATCTCCTCGTCGACCGCCCGCTTCAGCTCCGCCGCGGGCGAGGGCTCCAGCCAGGTCCATTGCTGCACCAGAAGCCGGCGCGCCGCCCGGTCGGTCTTGAGATCGGCGACCGCGACGATCCGGTCGCCGACCAGCACCGGCAGGCCGAAATAGCCGAACACCCGCTTCTCCTTCGGCAGATAGGCCTCGAAGACGTGCTCGTAGCCGAAGATCGCTTTCACCCGCTTGCGCTGGATGATCAGCGGATCGAAGGGCGAGAGGATGTGGACGATGCCCTCCTCCTCCGGCGCGGGCGGCTCCAGCGCCTCCGGCCGTGCCCAATGCGGGACCTTCTCGAACCCCTCGATCGCGACCTGCACCAGCTCCTTGCGCCGCACCCGCGCGGCGATCAGCGCCGCCACCGCCTTCTTGCTCGGCGCGTCGAGATGGCAGATCGAATCGAGGCTGACGAGGCCTTGCGCGCGCAGCGCCCGGTCGAGCTTGTAGGCGGTGACCCGCCGCTCGCTCGCCGGCGCCGGGCGCTTCTCCCAGCCGAAATGCCGGTCGATCAGCTCATAGGTCTTGAGCATGCCCGAGCGCGCCGAGATCACCAGCTCGCCATCGTAGAAGGCCCGCTCGAGCAGCCCCTTCGACGGTTTCTTGCTCGCCCACAGATGCGCTTTCTCGATCAGCACGTCAGTGTCGATGTCGCGGATGGTCAGGGCCCCGTCCTTGCGGATGCGGCGCAGCAGCTTGCGGGTCTCGTCGCGATCGCCCACCGCCGACCAGCGCTTGGGCTCGACCCGGTGCTGCTTCATCGCCGGCAGGAAGAAGCGCAGATCCTGGCTCGCGACATAGGACAAGGCATGGGTCCAGTACTCGAACACCGATTTGTCCTGCGACTGCGCCTGGCCGAGATCCTCGCGCCGATAGTCCGGAATGCGGCTGTAGAGGATGTGGTGATGGCAGCGCTCGACCACGTTGATCGTGTCGATCTGGACATAGCCGAGATGGGCGACGGCGGCGACGACGGCCGCGGGACCCGCCCCGAAGGGCTCGCGCCGGTCGAGGCGCTGCGCCGCCAGCCAGATCCGGCGGGCCTGGGCGATCGGAACTGTCGGAAGGCGTCTGGGCATGGCGGAGCAGGCTGGTGTCGGGAGGAGGATCGGGAATGGACGGTTGTCCCGATCGGACCGGCACCTTATCGCGCCTGCTCCGCCTCGCCAGCGTCGCTGCTGACGGGAGGAGGCAGCAGCGGCGTGGCGGCCGGCGGCGGGCTGGCCCCGCAGCTTGTGCTGGGGCATCCGCCGGCCGTTCGAATCGAGGCTCAGAACTCGCCGGACAGGCCGACGCGTGCGCCCCCGAACCCGTCCCCGGCCAGGCTGACGCCGGCATGGACCGCGACCGGCACCGCCAGGTTCAGCCGATGCGCCACCGAGATGCCGGCCGCCCATTGGCCCCGATAGGTCGCGGTATGCCCGGACCAGCTGGTGCGCCCCGGCTGGGTCGGCATCGGCGCGGCGACCATCGCCATCGCGGCCGCGATGCCCTGCCGCGTCTCGCGGCGCAGCTCATGAACGTCGCGCGCCAGCCCGTGCACCTGCTGCTCCAGCCCGAGCAGATCGACCGGGATCGAGGCGAGATTGCCATAGGCGTCGGTGGTCACGACCTGGGTCGGCCCGCGCTGCGCCGCGCGGCTCGCCGGCGTCGCGAGGCCCGGCAGCGTATAGGTGCTGATGCCGGTGCCGATCGCGACCTGGCCGGGCCGCGTCGCCGCGGCGCCCGCCCCGAGCGCGGTGCTGCCGGCGCCCGCGGCGCTGGCCCGGTTGCCGAGCGCCGTCGACCCGTCGCCGGACGCGACGGCGCCGTTGCCGACCGCGGCCGAATCGGCGCCGCTCGCCACCGCCGGTCCGGCATTGCTGCTGTCGTCGCTCGCCACCGCGCTGCCGGCGAGGTCCAGCGCGATCAGCGCCGAGCCGACATCGCGGAAGCTCGCCCCGCGCACCACATAGCTGGGCCCCGTGAAATTGCCTTGCGCGTCGAAGCCGGCCCCGCCGCCGAGCGAGCCGGCCAGCGAATCGCCGACCGCGCGCACCTGGCGGACATTGACGGCGTCGGTGTCCTGCGTGCCACCGGCGACATTGGTGATCTGCCGTTCGGCCCCGGCCGCGCCGACCGAGACCGCGCCTTGCGTCGATGCCACCGCGGTGCCTGAAAATGCCTCGGTCGCGCCGGCCATGCCGGCCCGGTCGGCCACTGCCCCGGAGCCCAGCGCCACTCCGCCGGCGCTGGTCGCGCTGGCGCCGGCGCCGAGCGCCGTCGACGAGGCCCCGCTCGCCACGGCGCCGTCCCCGGCGGCGATCGTGGTGCCGCCCGGCGTTATCGAGCCACCGCCCGTTCCGGTGCTGCCGCTGGCATCGAGCGCGGCGATGGCGGCGCTGACAGTGTCATAGGTCTGGCCATCGACGACGAAGCGCGGCAGCGTGAACGTGCCCTGCTCGTCGAAGCTTGCGCCGCCGCCGAGCGAGCCGGCCAGCGAATCGCCGACCGCGCGCAGCTGCCGCAGATTGACGGCGTCGGTGTCCTGCGTGCCGCCGGCGAGATTGGTGATCTGCCGCTCCGCCCCGGTCGTCCCGACCGAGACCGCCCCTTGCGTCGAGCCGACGGAGGTGCCCGAGAACGCTTCGGCGGCGCCGTTCAGCCCGGCCCTTTCGGCGAGCGCCCCCGAGCCCAGCGCAACGCCGCCGTTACTGTTGACCCCCGCCTTGGTGCCGAGCGCCGTCCCGTGCAATGCCGTGCCGGTTTGCGCGCCATTGCCGATCGCGATCGAGTTCACCTCCGGCGCTCCGGGGAGCGTTCCATCCCGCGAGCCGAGGCTCCTGACCTGTCCGCCGCCGATGGCGATGCCGCCCGGCGCCTCGACGGCGACGCCGTTCGTCGTGATCTTGCAGTTGCCGGAGGGCAGGGAGACGACGTTGCCGTCGGCATCGAGCACCGTCGCGCTGATGTTCTTGCCGCTGAGCTGGTCGAAGATGAGATTGAGGTCGGAGACCAACGGGTAGACCCCGCCGGTCAGCTGGTTCAGCACCGGCAGGTTGACGCTGAGCCCGGTGCAGACATCGATCAGGGACTGAGCCTCCGCGCCACCGCCACTGAGGGCGAGCGCCGCCGCCGTCGTCGTCAGGACCTTTCTCATCGCTACCGCCTCCATCCCAGACACAATCTCAGGTTGTGTCTGGGGCGATAGGAGAACGATTCGACAGTCAATGCAACCTGCAATTGCAAACTGCCCTGTGGAATACAACTACGGCTGACAGATGGTCGCCGCGTCGCCTCGGATTTTTAGGGAATGCGAGGGGCAGCCGCAGCCAGCGCGGCGCGCAGCGCCTCGTCGTCGACCTCGTCCAGCGCCGCCTGGATCTTGTAGGCGCGGGTCTTCTCGCCCGGCTTCATCACCAGGATCACCGTCTCGGTGCCGGGACAGGCCGGATCGGCGCAGAGGATCTCGTTGACCGCGATCGCGGCGGTCTCGGGCAGAGCGAGCTGCTCGCGCACCTTCAGCTTCAGCCGGGCGGCGGCGTCCGTGGCGGCGGCAGCGCGCTTCTCCTTGCCGAACAGGCGAAGGCGCATCGTCCCTCAGCCCGCCGGCAGCGTCAGCACGCCGGCGAGCCCGTCCTCGGTGCCGAAGGCGAGGCGCTTGCCGAGCTTGTCCCAGGCGAAGGCGGTGATGCCGCTGCCGCGCTGCGCCGGCCGCACCAGCAGCTCGGAGGCGTCAGTCAGCCGGATCAGCAGGATGCAGCCGTCGTCATAGCCGGTGGCCAGCACCAGCGCCTTGGGATGGAAGGCGACGCGGGTGACCTTGGCATGGCGCGCGCCGCATTCGCGCGGCGCCTTGCCGGTCGGCCCCTCGCCCTGGAAGGGCCAGATGATCGCCGCATCCGCCCCGCTCGAGGCCAGCCACAGCCCGTCATGCGACCAGGACAGCGAGCGCGGCTTGGCCGGATAGCCGGTCATCCGCATATGGCTGGGCTTGTCGCCGAGCCGCCAGCCATGCAGCGCGTTCTCCTGCATGGCGCTGACCACGAAGCGCCCGTCCGGCGACCAGGTCACGTCGAGATGCGAGCCCTTCCATTCGAGGAAGTCCGGCTTCGCCTCGGTGTTCGGATACCAGAGCAGCACGCCGTTCATCTGGGCGATGGCCAGCCGGTAGCCCTTGGGGGCGAAGGCCAGCCCCTGCGGCGTCGAGGCGACGTCGAGCGTCTTCAGCTTGCCCTTGTCGTCGCGGGCCTGGACGCTGCGCCCGCTGTTCCAGGCGATGCTGCCCGAGCCCGACAGCGTCACCGCATCGATCCAGCGCCGCTTCGGATCGGCCCAGAGCTCGGCCGGGTCGCCGCGCTGGTCGATCACCACGACGCGCCCGTCATCGCCGCCGCTGATCAGCCGCTCGCCATCGCCGGCGGCGCAGAGCAGCCCGCCGGAATGGGCCGCAAGCGCGCTGGCTTCGCCGTCGCGCCAGCTCAGCACGCGCCCGTCGGCCAATGCCAGAGCGAGGCTCTGCTTCAGCCAATAGGCGCCGACGACATGCTCGCCGGCCTCGATCGGAACGACATGCTCGCGCAGCGAGACGGGTTTGGCGATGGTCTCCATGGGCTTGGCTTTAGCTCAAGCCGCGCAGGCCATGAACCCCTTTCTGAGCGCCGCCTCGTCGAGCTCGCGCCCGATGAAGACGAGGCGCGATTCGCGCTTCTCCTGCGGCTTCCAGTCGCGCTGCAGATCGCCGTCCAGGATCATGTGAACGCCCTGGAAGACGAAGCGGCGCGGCTCGCCCTTGAAGGCGAGGATGCCCTTGGAGCGCAGGATGTTCGGCCCCTGCACCTGGGTGAGGTCGTTGATCCAGGGCATGAACTTGTCCGGATCGACCTCGCCCGGCACGGTCAGCGAGATCGAGCGCACATCCTCCGAATGGTGGTGGTGATGCCCGGATTCGAGGAAATCCGGCTCGATGTCGAGAATGCGGTCGAGATCGAAGGCGTTGCGGTCGAGCAGCGCCTCGACCGGCAGGTCGCAACGGGTGGTCTTGTGCAGCTTGGCATAGGGGTTGATGGCGCGGATCGCGGCCTCGACCTCGGCGAGTTCCTCGGGCGTCACCAGGTCGGTCTTGTTGAGGATGATCACATCGGCGAAGGCGATCTGGTTCTTCGCCTCCGGCGCATCCTTCAGCCGCTCCTTCAGCCATTTGGCGTCCGTGACGGTGACGACCGCGTCCAGCCTGGTGGCGTCGCCGACATCCTGGTCGACGAAGAAGGTCTGCGCCACCGGGGCCGGATCGGCGAGGCCGGTGGTCTCGACGATGATCGCGTCGAACTTGCCCTTGCGCTTCATCAGCCCGTCGAGGATGCGGATCAGGTCGCCGCGCACCGTGCAGCAGATGCAGCCATTGTTCATCTCGAAGACCTCCTCATCGGCACCGACCACCAGGTCGCCGTCGATGCCGGTCTCGCCGAACTCGTTGACGATCACGGCGAATTTCTTGCCGTGGTCCTCGGTGAGGATGCGGTTGAGGAGCGTGGTCTTGCCGGCGCCCAGATAGCCGGTGAGCACCGTGACGGGAATCTTCTCGGACATGGGAGCGAGGTCCTGCTTGCGGGTTCGGCCGTCAGGCCGGGCCGGCGGCGAGCGCCTTTTCGATCTGGCTTATATTGTGTTTCATCATCGCGATGTAAGTCCCGGCCGGGCCGCTCTCGCCCGACAGCGCGTCGGAATAGAGCCGGCCGCCGACCGTCGCGCCGCTCTCGCGGGCGATCTGCTCGATCAGCCGCGGATTGGTGACGTTCTCCAGGAACACCGCCGGGATCCGCTGCGCCTTGATCTGCCGGATGATGCGGGCGACGTCCCTGGCCGAGGCCTCGGCCTCCGTCGAGACGCCCTGCGGCGCCACGAAGGCGATGCCATAGGCCTTGGCGAAATAGCCGAAGGCGTCATGCGAGGTGATCGCCTTGCGCCGCTCCGGCGCGATGCGCCCGACCGCCGCCTTGATCTCCTCGTCCAGCGCCGCGAGCTGGCCGAGATAGGCCGCGGCATTGGCCTCATAGGCCGCCTTGCCCTGCGGATCGGCAGCGACCAGCGCCTTCAGGATGTTGCCGACATAGAGCCTGGCATTGGCGACGCTCTGCCAGGCATGCGGGTCCTCGTCGCCATGGCCGTGACCGTGGCCGTGCGCATCAGCGAGCTTCAGCGGCGTCACGCCGGCGGAGGCGGTGACGATCGCCGCCTTGGTGCCGGAGGATTTGACCAGCCGCGTCAGCCAGCCCTCGAAGCTCAGCCCGTTGACCACCACCAGCCGCGCCGCCGCCATGCTCTTGGCGTCGGCCGGCGTCGGCGAGTAGACATGCGCATCGCCATCCGGCCCGACCAGCGCGGTGACCGCGACCCGCTCGCCGCCGATCGCGCGCACGAAATCGGCCAGGATCGAGAAGCTGGCGACGATCGCGAGCTTCTCCTGCGCCACGGCATGCGGAGCGACCACCGGCAAGGCGAGCGCGCCGGCGAGCAGCGATCGGCGACTGAGCATGGAACGACCTCGCGCTGAATGAAACACTATAACATTACTAGCGCTGCAGATGGGCGCGGGGCAAGAGGCGCCGCGCAAGTCCGCCCTGCGAGCCGAGCAGGAGCGAGCCGAGATAGAGGGCGCCGGCGGCGAGGATGATCGCCGGCCCGGCCGGCAGATTGCTGCCGGCGGCATAGGAGGCGGTGAGCCCCGCATAGCCGGAGACGATCCCGAACCCGCAGGCCAGCAGGATCAGCCGGGTGATGTCGGCGGTCCAGAATCGAGCCGCCGCGGCCGGCAGCATCATCAGCCCGACGGCGAGCAGCGTGCCGAGCGCATGGAAGCCGGCGACGAGATTGAGCACCACCAGGCCGAGAAAGGTCAGGTGCACGACGCCGCCCGAGCGGCTGACCGAGCGCAGGAAGCCCGGATCGACGCATTCCAGCACCAGCGGCCGATAGGCCAGCGCCAGCACCAGCAGCGTCAGGCTGGCGACCGAGGCGAGCAGCACCAGCACCTGGTCGTCGAGCGCCAGCACATTGCCGAACAGGACATGGAACAGGTCGACCGCCGAGCCGCGCAGCGACACCAGGGTCACGCCGAGCGCCAGCGAGATCAGGTAGAAGGCGGCGAGCGAGGCGTCCTCCTTCAGCACCGTCAATCGGGCGACGGCGCCGGCGGCCAGCGCGACTGCGAAACCGGCGGCGAGCCCGCCCAGCGTCATCGCCGGCAGCGAGAAGCCGGCGACCAGATAGCCGAGCGCCGCGCCGGGCAGGATGGCATGGGCCATGGCGTCGCCGGTCAGGCTCATCCGCCGCAGCATCAGGAAGACGCCGACCGGCGCGCCCGAGACCGACAGCGCGATGACGCCGACCAGCGCCCGTCGCATGAAGTCGAATTCGGCGAAGGGGCCGATCAGCAGGTCGTGCAGCACGGCGGCGGCGCGTTCAGGCCGCGCAGGGCGCGGCGTGGCTGTCGAAGGCCTCGACCATGCGGCGCGCCTTGAGCAGGTTGCCGGCGGTGAGCACCGTCTCGGTCCGGCCCCAGGCGATCGCCTCGCGGGCCAGCAGCAGCGTGTCGGGGAAGGCCCGCTTCACCGTCTCGATATCGTGCAGCACGGCGACGACCGTGCGCTGCTCGCCATGCCAGCGCTGCACCAGCGCCAGCAGATCGGCGCTGGTGCGCGCGTCGATCGCGGTGAAGGGCTCGTCGAGCAGGATAATGTCGGCGTCCTGCAGCAGCAGCCTGGCGAACAGGGCGCGCTGCATCTGGCCGCCCGACAACGTGCCGATGCTGCGCCGCTCGAAGCCGGTCAGGCCGACGGCGGCGATCGCCTGCTCGATCCGCCCGCGCTGGAGCAGCCCGATGCGGCCGAACAGCCCGGCGGATCCCCACAGCCCCATGGCGACGAGATCGTAGACATGGATCGGGAAGGAGCGGTCGAGCTCGGCCGATTGCGGCAGATAGGCGAGCCGCTTGCCCTTGCCGAGCGCGACCGCGCCGCCGAGCGGCGACAGCGCCCCGGCGATGCCTTTCAGCAGGGTCGACTTGCCCGCCCCGTTCGGCCCGACGATCGCGGTCAGGCTGCCCTGCGCGATGTCGCCGGAGAGGTGATGCACCGCCGGATGGCGGTCATAGCCGAGCGTGAGGTCGTTGAAACGGATCACGGACAAGACGCTGCTCGCTTCGCTACAGGATGACGGCGAGCGTCGCCGCCCACAGCGCCGCGATCACGCCGGACGCCAGGCTCAGGCGCGCCGCACCGGAAAGGCGCAGCAGCGACCATCCGGGCGCATCCGAGATCGGGCGATGGGCGTGATCATGGGCCATGTCCGGAATGATATAATGTTACGCGCCGCGCCCGGCAAGCGGACTCTCCGCCTCCTCCACCAAATCCGGCAGCGGCCATGTACCCATGGTTGCAGATATGCCGCCGCCGACGCTAGGGTTATTCGGCGACGGGGGTGACGATGACGCAGGCTTTCGATACGCTCGGCTTTGCCAAGACGCTGGAGAGCGCCGGCGTCGCACGCAAACAGGCCGAGGCGCATGCCGAGGCCATTCGGGACAAGGTCATGCCGGAACTGGCGACCAGGGCCGACATCCACGGCCTGCAGTCCGACATCCAGAAGTCGGTAGCAGCGACTCGGACCGAGATTCAGCGGCTCGAAACCGCGACCAAGGCCCAGTTCCAGCAGTTCGAAGCCGCGACCAAGGCCCAGTACCAGCAGCTGGACACCGCGATCCACAAGGTCGAAAGCTCGCTGAGAGCCGATGCGCGACAGTTCGAGACGACCACAAAGGCGGAGTTCCAGCGCCTCGAGGCGCTGATGGTCGCGACCACCGACAAGGTCACCATCCGTCTCGGCGGCCTCGTCGTGGTGGTCGCCGGGCTGATGCTCGCGGCGCTGCGCCTGTTTCCGGCCTAGCCGTCAGGCCGGCAGATACTGGTACAGCCAGGTCTCGGTCAGCACCGTGTCGCCGCCGCGCAGGAAGCAGCGCATCTCGACCGGCTCCGTGCCTTCGACCGTCAGGTCGAACTGCGCCCGCCAATGGCCGGGCACATCGTTCGGCACCGCCTCGGCGAAGACATAGGAGAAGGTGCCGCGCGAGCTCGACAGCACCACCTCCGGCTTCACCCCGAACGGAATCTGCTCCAGCGCCGGCCCCTTGAACTCGACCATGAACTTGCGCACGCCCCTGGGGCGGACCGTCCCCGGCTGGCCGCCATTGCCGAGCCGGGTCGCCACCACCCGGCCGAGCGGCGGCGGATAGGGCTCGTCCGCCAGCCAGTGCAGCTTGTAGCGGAATTGATAGCTGTTGCCCGCCTTGGCCGGCGCCTCGGGCACCCACATCGCGACGATATTGTCGTGGATCTCGTCATCGGTGGGGATCTCGATGAGCTGCACCGAGCCTTTGCCCCAGGAGCCGAGCGTCTCGACCCAGGCACTCGGCCGGCGCTCGTAATAGACCCCGTCCATATAGTGGCCGAACTCGCGATCGCGCTGCATCAGGCCGAAACCGCGCGGATCGGTGTCGACGAAGGCCGAGGCGACGGTGCGCGGCGGGTTGTTCAGCGGCCGCCAGGCGCGCTCGCCCGCGCCGGTCCAGAGCGCCAGGCCGTCGGAATCATGCACCTCGGGCCGCCAGTCGACCATGGTCGCCTTGCCCTTCTCCGAATACCAGTACATCGAGGTCAGCGGCGCGACGCCGAGGCGGGCGATATCCTTGCGCAGATGCAGCTCCTGCTCGATCTCCATCGTCACGCCCTTGCCGCGATGCATCCTGAAGCGGAAGGCGCCGGCGACGCTCGGGCCCGAAAGCAGCGCATAGACGACGACATGCTCGGACGCCTCCTGCGGCGTCTCCAGCCAGACATGGGTGAAATCCGGGAACTCCTCCGCCTGTCCGGCCACGGCGGGGTCGATCGCAAGCCCGCGAGCGGAAAGCCCGTATTGGTAAAGCTCGCCGATCGCCCGGAAATAGGAGGCGCCGAGAAAGGCGACCCAGTCGTTCTTGCGCCAGTCGAGCCGCTCGCCCTTGCGGCCGGGATGCCCGCTGCGGCTCTCCTGGAAGCGAAACCCGGCAAAGCCGGCTCCGCGCGGCAATTGCCGCGCCGGAGAATCGGCCGGCATGTCGAAATAGCTCTCGTCATAGACGATCTCGCGCGCCTGCCCGTCCTCGAGCACATGCATGCGCACCGGCTTCTGGAAATAGCGGCCGAGATGGAAGAAGGTCACCGGCCAGGGCGAGGGCCCATTCGCCCAGAGCGCGAAATCCGGCTTGAACCTGATCTTGCCATGCGCGTCGTAATCGATCTTGTCGAGCACCTCCGGCTGCGGATTCGGCGGCGCCTGATAGGGCTTGCCGGCGAGGTCGCGCGCCCGCGCCTTCAGCCCGTCGAAGCTGAAGGCGTCCGCCTGCCCCAGCTTCAGCCCCTGTTGCGCCAGGGCGGGGGCGCTGAAGCCGCTGGCCGCGAGGGCCGCCGTGCCGGCGGCGCCGGCCAGCAGAGTGCGGCGATCGATGGGCGGATTCGGCTGTCGCGACTGCATCGGGCTGGGCGCTCCGTGGAGAATGGCTCGGCGGGATGTTGGTGCTCCGGGCTAGCTTGTCCAGCCGCCGGGGGCAATCTCCGCAGCTTCCTGTCCGCAGCAGGGCGGAATTCGCACGCAAACACGGCAATGCGCGATTTGGCGCCCGCATGGCTTTGCTTTCCATGGGGAAGCGGCCTAAATGCGGGAAAGCCTGCCTGAGGGAGGCGGGCCGACCGTCTGGGAGGAACCATGAAGACCTTGTTCAGCAGCCGCAGCCTCGGTGGCCTCGGCGTCGCGCTTCTCGTCGCCGCCGCCCCGGCGGCCGCCCGGGCGCAGGATTTCATCAATGTGCTCACCGGCGGCACCTCGGGCGTCTACTACCCGCTCGGCGTCGCGCTCTCGAAGATCTATGGCGAGAAGGTGCCGAATGTCCGCCCGACCGTGCAGGCCACCAAGGCCTCGGTCGAGAATCTCCAGCTCCTGCAGCAGGGCAAGGGCGAGATCGCCTTCACGCTCGGCGATTCGCTGGACGCCGCCTGGAAGGGCGACGAGGAGGCCGGCTTCAAGAGCCCGCTGAAGAAGCTGCGCGGCGTCACCGCCATCTATCCGAACTATGTCCAGATCGTCGCCTCCAAGGACAGCGGCATCAAAACGCTCGCCGATCTCAAGGGCAAGCGGCTCTCGGTCGGCGCCCCCAAATCCGGCACCGAGCTCAACGCCCGCGCCATCCTCGCCGCCGCCGGCATGTCCTACAAGGATCTCGGCAAGGTCGAGTACCTGCCCTTCGCCGAGTCGGTGGAGCTGATGAAGAACCGCCAGCTCGACGCCACGCTGCAGTCGGCGGGCCTCGGCGTCGCCTCGCTGCGAGATCTTTCGACATCGGTCGAGATCACCGTCGTCGAAGTGCCGGCGGCGATCGTCGACAAGGCCGGCCCACCCTTCGTCAAGGCCACCATCCCGGCCAACACCTATGGCGGCCAGACCGCCGCGGTGCCCGCCGCCGCCGTGCTCAACTATCTCGTCACCCATGAAGGGGTGAAGGAGGAGACGGTCTACCAGATGACCAAGGCGCTCTACGAGAACCTGCCCGACCTGACCGCCGCCCACGCCGCCGCCCGCGCGATCAAGCTGGACAGCGCGCTTGAAGGAATGCCGCTGCCGCTGCATCCGGGCGCTGCGCGCTATTTCAAGGAAAAGGGCCTGAAGACCGGCTCGTAATGCCTCACGCTCGGGCCAAAACCCGAGCGTGACGTAAGGGCACCAACAGGGACGACGGGGACGACGCATGAGCAGCCAGACGAGCCGCCCCTTGGCGGTGCCGGACAATGCCGGCACCAGCCCGGCTGCGCCGCATGATCCCGAGCACGGCCTGCCGGCGACCTTCGGCACCGGTTGGAAGGGCCGGCTGCTGTTCTGGATCGCGGTCGCCTTCTCGGCATTCCAGATCGTCACCGCCTTCGGCATCCCGCTGGATATCCAGCCGGTGCCGGCGCTCTCCTGGCTGACGCCGATCCTGCTGATCCGCGTCGCCTTCGGCCTTTGGCTGGCCTGGATCCTGCTCGGCGCCGCCCGCGGCCGCGCCAGCGCGGAGGCGGCGATCGCCTTCCTGATGCTGCTCGGCGCCTTCGAGCTCGTCGCGCTGTTCACCGGCACTTTGCCGAACCAGGTGCTGCGCACCCTGCATGTCGGCTTCCTCTGCCTCACGGCCTGCGGCCTGCTCGCCAATGCCGACGAGACCTCGCCGCCGGCGCGCCTGTTCTGGTGGGCGGTGGGCCTTCTCGGCTTCGGCACCGGGCTCTATCACTGGTGGAACTATATCGAGCTGGTGAACCGGGCCGGCTCGCTCACCGGCCCCGACATGGTCGTCGGCATCGTTGCGCTGGCGGTGCTCTTCGTCCTGGTCTGGCGGGCGATGGGCATCGCCCTGCCGCTGGTCGCCGGCACCTTCCTGGCCTATTGCCTGTTCGGCAACTGGCTGCCGGCGCCTTACGACCACCGCGGCTACAGCCTGGAGCAGGTCATCGAGCAGATGGCCTTCGGCACCGAGGGCCTCTACGCCACGCCGACCGCGGTCTCGGCCACCTTCATCTTCCTGTTCATCCTGTTCGGCGCCTTCATGGAGCGCGCCGGCGTCATCGATTTCTTCAACGATCTCTCGATGGCGGTGTTCGGCGGCAAGCAGGGCGGCCCCGGGAAGGTCTGCGTCGCCTCCTCCGCGCTGATGGGCACCGTCTCCGGCTCGGGCGTCGCCAATGTCGTCGCCTCCGGGCAGTTTACCATCCCGCTGATGAAGCGCTCCGGCTTCAAGGGCGCCTTCGCCGGCGGCGTCGAGGCAACCTCCTCGATGGGCGGGCAGATCATGCCGCCGGTGATGGGCGCCGTCGCCTTCATCATGGCCGAGACCATCGACGTCCCCTATTCGAAGATCGTCGAGGCCGCGATTATCCCGGCCCTGCTCTATTTCGCCGCCTGCTACTGGGCGGTGCATCTGGAGGCCGGCAAGCTCGGCCTGCGCGGCTTGTCCAAGGCCGAATTGCCGAGCGCCCGCGATCAGCTGCGCCGCAACTGGTATCTGATCGCGCCGCTGCTGGTGCTGGTGGTCCTGCTCTTCGCGGGCTTCACGCCGCTCTTCGCCGGGGCCATCGGCCTGGCGCTCACCGTCGCGCTGATCCTCGCTCTGGCGATTTCCAACGGCCTCGGCACCCCGGCCCTGCGGGTCGTCTTCTGGATCGGCTTCGGCCTGCTCTGCGCCGCCTCGCTGACGGTGAGCATCGCGACGGTGCTGCTGGTCGTGCTCGCCCTCGTGATCTGGAACGTGCTGCGCGGCGCCACCGGCAAGCAAGTGCTGGTCAGCTGCATCGAGGCCCTGGCCGACGGCGCCCGCCAGGCCCTGCCGGTCGGTCTCGCCTGCGCTCTGGTCGGCATCGTCATCGGCACGATGACGCTGACCGGACTCGGCACCATCTTCGGCTCCTGGCTGATCGGCATCGGCAAGAGCTCGATGTTCCTCGCCCTCGTGCTGACGATGATCTTCAGCCTGATCCTCGGCATGGGCATCCCGACCATCCCGAACTACATCATCACCTCGTCGCTGGCCGCGCCGATCCTGCTGCAGCTCGATGTGCCGCTGATCGTCAGCCACATGTTCGTCTTCTATTTCGGCATCATGGCCGACCTGACGCCGCCGGTGGCGCTCGCCGCCTTCGCGGCAGCGCCGATGGCCAAGGAATCGGGCATGAAGATCGGCGTCCAGGCGGTGAAGATCGCGCTGCCCGGCTTCGTCGTGCCCTATATGGCGGTTTACGACCCGAACCTGATGCTGCAGCCGGTCGCCGGCCTGGAGGGTGCGGGCTACTGGCTCGCCGTCGTCTATATCGTCAGCAAGGCGACGCTCGCCATGGTGCTCTGGGGGGCGGCCTTCGTCGGCTATCTGTCGCGCCCGCTGGCGCTCTGGGAGCGGCTCCTCGCCTTCGTCGCGGCCGCCTTCCTGGTCGCGGCGCTACCGATCACCGACGAGATCGGCTTCGCGCTCGCCGTGCTCGTCATCGGCCAGCATCTCTGGCGTGCCAGGACGGCGCCGCCGCCCCGGCCGGCGTGAGCATCTGCCTCGCCGCCGGTGCGCTCTTGCTGACGCTCGGCAGCGGCGAGATCACCCTGCGCTGGCGCCATTCCGTGCAGAAGACGCTGTGGGAGGAGGTCTGGCGGGAGACTCCCGCCGGGCTCGTCCTGGCGCAGGCGCGCATCCAGGGCTCCGGCGCCGGCATGGACCCGCCGGACAGCGCCAGGCTGGTCGACGGTTTCTGGCAATGGCGCCCCGACCTGCCGCCCCTGCCGCAGGTCGTGATGCGGCGTTCCGGCGCGACGGCCGACTGGCAGGTCTGCACTGATGGCCGCTGCCGCTCGCTCGACGAGATGCTGCCGCCTCAGGCCGACCCGGTGGTGATGAAGCGCTGCGGCTAGAGCCCGTTCCGATCCGTCATTGCGAGCGCAGCGAAGCAATCCAGGGGCGGCAGAGCTCTACGTCCTCCTGGATTGCGTCGTCGCTGCGCTCCTCGCAATGACGATAGTCCTCCAGCTCAGCCGCGCGAGCTCAGGCGCTCGACCTTCACCACGCGGCGCATGAAGGCGACCATGCCATAGGCGGCGAGAGCGGAGAACAGCGCCATCAGCACATAGGCGACGATCGGGCCGAGCTCGAACAGCCCCGCCAGCGCCCAGCCCGAGGCGAGCGCGACGCCAAAAATCTCGACCGCGATCAGGATGGCGAGCGACACCACCAGGATGACGTTGCCCCAATTGGTTCGGCCGGCGGCCATGCTATCGTCCTTCGAAGCCATGCAGCACCGCGAGAGCCGGATCCGCTCGGATTGTCTCAATCCGAGCGGTGAATCCGTCTCTAACTCTTAGATTAGAGAACGCTTTTCCATTCGGCTTGCGGCGCAAGCCGAATGGAGCGTGCTCTAGCCTAGCCGGCGCGGGCATGCAACAAAATCGCGCCCCCGAGATGGGCAGCCGAACCTGCGACGAAAAGAGCCTGATGCCCGAGTCACCCGTCTTCGCCTCCGCCGCGGCCGCCGCCCCCCATCATCTCGCCTCGCAAGCCGGTCGCGCCGTCCTCGCCGAGGGCGGCAATGCCATCGAGGCCATGGTCGCGATGGCGGCGACCATCGCCGTCGTCTACCCGCATATGAACGCGATCGGGGGCGACGGCTTCTGGCTGGTGCACCAGCCCGGCGGCAAGGTCCACGCCATCGAAGCCTGCGGCCCGGCGGGAAGCCTGGCGACCATCGCCCGCTATCGAGAGAAGGGCCATGACGTCATCCCGCCGCGCGGCCCCGACGCGGCGCTGACCGTCGCCGGCGCGGTCGGCGGCTGGCAGGCGGCTTTGCAGCTCGGCGGCAGCCTCGGCGGCCGCATGCCGCTGAAGGACCTGCTCGCCGATGCGATCCGCCATTGCGCCGAGGGCTATGCGATCTCCGAGTCGGAGCTGCGAACCTGGCCTCAGGAGGTCGAGGCGGTGAAGGCCGCGCCCGGCTTCAGCGATCTTTTCTGGCTCGGCGGCGAGCGGCCGAAGGCCGGCGACCGGCGCAAGCCCGCCACGCTCGGCGCCACCTTCGAGCAGCTCGCCCATGCCGGGCTCGACGATTTCTACCGCGGCGATATCGGCCGCGAGATCGCCGCCGATCTCGAGCGGCGCGGCGCGCCGGTCACGCGCTCCGATCTGGAGGGCTTTCAGGCAAGGCCGGTCGCGCCGCTGTCGCTGAGCCTGCCGGGGCTCACCGTCTATAATTGCCCCCCGCCGACGCAAGGCATCACCTCGCTGATGATCCTCGGCATCTTCGAGGCGCTCGGCGTGACGCGTCCGGAGAGCTTCGACCATCATCACGGGCTGGCCGAGGCGGTGAAGCGCGCGCTGGCGATCCGCGACAGGACCGTCACCGACCCCGCCTTCATGGCGATCGACCCGGCGAGCCTGCTGGCGCCGGCCGCCCTGGCGCGCGAGGCGGCGGCGATCGACCGCAAGCGGGCGGCGAGCTGGCCCTTCCGCGGCGGCGATGGCGACACCGTCTGGATGGGCGCCATCGACGCCTCCGGCCTGGCGGTCTCCTATATCCAATCGATCTACTGGGAATACGGCTCCGGCTGCGTCCTGCCCGGTACCGGAATCAACTGGCAGAACCGCGGCGTCTCCTTCTCGCTCGATCCCAAGGCGCTGAACCCGCTGGCCCCCGGCCGCAAGCCCTTCCACACGCTCAACCCGCCTATCGCCCGCTTCGACGACGGGCGCGTGATGAGCTATGGCGCCATGGGCGGCGACGGCCAGCCCCAGTTCCAGGCGCAGATCCTGTCGCGCTATCGTTTCGGCCAAAGTGTCGCCGATGCGGTCGATGCGCCGCGCTGGCTCTTCGGCCGCACCTGGGGCGCCGGCTCGATCTCGCTGAAGCTGGAGAACCGCTTCGACCCGATGCTGCTGGCGAGGCTCACCGCGGCCGGCCATCCGGTCGAGGAATACAGCGAGGCCTATTCCGACCAGTTCGGCCATGCCGGCATGCTGGTCAAGCATCAGAAGGGCCATGTCGAGGCGACGCATGACCCGCGCTCGGACGGCGGCGCGAGCGGGCTTTGAGGGGAATCGACGAGACGATGCAAGATGGATCGATGATCGAGGACGACCCGTTCCGCTGCTTCGTGCCCTATCCTCGGGCGCCGGTGAAGCATGCCTCCTCCGGTCCGCTCGCCGGGCTCACCCTCGCGGTCAAGGACCTGTTCGACGTCAAGGGCTATCCGACCGGTGCCGGCTCGCCCACCGTGCTGGCGATGTCCGGCATCAAGACCAAGACGGCACCGATCGTGAAGGCCTTCCTGGAAGCCGGCGCCCGCTTCGTCGGCAAGACCCATACCGACGAGCTCGCCTTCTCGCTCAACGGCAAGAACGCCCATTTCGGCGCCCCGATCAACCCGGCCGCGCCGAGCCGCATCACCGGCGGCTCCTCCTGCGGCTCGATGGCGGCGGTTGCCGGCCGCCTCGCCGATATCGGGCTCGGCTCCGACACCGGCGGCTCGATCCGCGCTCCCGCCAGCTATGGCGGCCTGTTCGGCATTCGCCCGAGCCATGGCCGCCTCTCGCTGAAGCGCGCCTGGCCGCTGGCCGAGAGCCTGGACACGCCGGGCTGGTTCGCCCGCGACGGCGCCGTCTTCGAGCGCATTGCCGAGGCGATCTTCGGCAAGGACCGCATCACCCTGCCCGAGCAGCCGCGGCTGCTGCTGGCCGAGGATCTGTTCGCCCAGGCGGTGCCCGAGGCCGAACGCGTCCTGCGCAATGCCGTGCAGCGCATCGTGCCGGTTCTCGGCCAGCCGGAGAGCCTGCGCGCCGTGCGCGACATGGACGCGCTCTATTGGGCGTTCCGCTGGATCCAGGGCCGCGAGGCCTGGGCCTCGGACGGCGCGATGATCGAGCGTCATGCGCCGCCGCTCGGCCCCGGCGTCGCCGAGCGCTTCGCCTTCGGCAAGGCGGTGACCGATGCCGAGTTCACGCGCGGGCAAGCCGTGCGCAAGACCTTCCGCAACCGGCTCGCCAAGCTGCTCGCCCGCGACGGCGTGCTGCTGCTGCCGACCGTGCCCGATATCGCGCCGCTGGTCAGCGCCGGGGAGCCCGAGCTCGACGATTTCCGCAACCGCGCCCTGCGCCTGCTCTGCCTTGCCGGCCTCTCCGGTTTCCCGCAGGTTTCGGTTCCGGTGGCGCATCGCGACGAGGCGCCGCTCGGGCTCTCGCTGATCGGGCCGAAGGGCTCGGACAAATCGCTCTGTGCTCTCGCGGTGAGGCTGGAGCGGGCGGCGCGGATCAGGATCGCGTGACGGCGGAGGAAGGACGCTTCTGATGAGCCACCACCACCACGATCACGACCATGACCACGACAATCACCTCACGCCGATCGAGGCGCGGGTGAAGGCGCTGGAATCGCTGATGGTCGAGAAGGGCTATGTCGACCCCGCCGCGCTCGACGCCATCGTCGAGACCTATGAGACCAGGGTCGGCCCGCGCAACGGCGCCCGCGTCGTCGCCAAGGCCTGGAGCGATCCGGCCTATGCCGCGCGGCTGAAGGCCGACGGCACGCAGGCGGTCGCCGAGCTCGGCTATGGCGGGCGCGGCGGCGAGCACATCGTAGCGGTCTTCAACACGCCGCAAGAGCATAACCTGATCGTCTGCACGCTCTGCTCCTGCTATCCCTGGCCGGTGCTCGGCCTGCCGCCGGTCTGGTACAAATCGCCGCCCTATCGCGCCAAGGCGGTGATCGACCCGCGCGGGGTGCTCGCCGATTTCGGGCTCGCCCTGCCGGAGGGTCAGCGCATCCGCGTCTGGGATTCGACCGCCGAGACCCGCTTCATCGTCATCCCGATGCGCCCCGCCGGAACCGAAGGCTGGAGCGAGGAGGCGCTGGCCGCGATCGTCAGCCGCGACGCGATGATCGGCACCGCGTTGCCCGTCGCGGAGTCCCGGCCATGAACAGCGCCCATGATCTCGGCGGCCAGATGGGCTTCGGCCCGGTGCTGCCGGAGCCGGACGAGCCGGTCTTCCATGCCGATTGGGAAAAGCGCGTGCTGGCGATCAATGTCGCCGCCGGCGCGATGGGCGCCTGGACGATCGACGGCATCCGCCATGCCCGCGAGAGCCTGCCGCCAGCGCAATACCTGTCCTCGAGCTATTACGAGATCTGGCTGGCGGCGCTCGACAAGGTTCTAGTCGAGCACGGCTTCCTGAGCCCGGCCGAGCTGACCACCGGCACCGCGAGCGGCGAGCGCCGGCAGCCCAAGCGCGTCCTCAAGGGCGAGGAGGTCCCTGCCGTCCTGCGCCGCGGCTTCCCCTATGAGCGCGAGCCGGCGGCGCCGGCCCGCTTCACCATCGGCGATGCGGTCCGCACCGTGGTGATGCATCCCCGGCACCACACCCGGCTGCCGCGCTATGCCCGCGGCAAGCGCGGCGTGATCGAGCGGGTCAGCGGCTGCCATGTCTTCCCCGATACCGGGGCACATGGCGCGCCGGAGACGGCGCAATGGCTCTACACGGTGGTCTTCACCGGGACCGAGCTCTGGGGCCGCGACGCCGATCCGGCGACATCGGTCAGCATCGAGGCCTGGGAGAGCTATCTTGAGCCTGCCTGAGGCGCCGGCCCCGGTCTTCGCCGAGCCCTGGCAGGCGCAGATCTTCGCGCTCGCCGTGGCCTTGCAGAATGCCGGGCTCTTCAGCGCGCAGGAATGGGCACAAGCGCTCGGCGCCGAGATCGACCGCGCCCTCGCACAGGGCGGCTGCCGCGACGGCTCCGACTATTACGAGCGCTGGTGCGCGGCGCTTGAGACCCTGCTCGCGGAGAAGGGCATCGCCACCCCGGCGATCGTAGGCGAACGGGCCGCCGCTTGGGAGCGCGCCGCCCATGCGACGCCCCACGGCCAGCCGATCCTGCTGGAAAACGACCCGCAGCGCTGAGGCCTACCCGCCCCCGCTCGCCCACATCCCGAGCAGCAGCGCGGCGCCCAGCACCGCGACGAAGGCCGCCGCCAGCAGCTCCAGGCCCGCGACGATCCGGGCGCCGCGCAGCGAGCCGCCGCCGGCGAGGCGCAGTGCCGCGAATTTGAAGAACACCGCCAAAGCAGCCAGCGCGCCGGTCGTCAGCGCCGTGCCGAGCGCCATCGCGAAGGTCGCGGCGATGCCCGCCCAGAACAGGCCCTGGCTATAGGCCGAGACCAGGATGATGAGCGCGCCGGCGCAGGGCCGCGATCCCGCCGCGAAGGCGACGCCGGCCATTTCGCGGAAGGACGCCAGTCGCGCGATCTCGTCCGGACCGGGCATATGGACATGCTCGCAGGCCGACGGATCATGCGCGCCGCCCGCGCTCAGCTGCAGGACGCTGCCGGCCTTGCGCCAGAGCACATAGAGCCCGACCAGCGCCACCAGCGCGAAGCTGCCCTGCTCGATCGCCCGCGTCGTCGCGCCCATCGTCCTGGCGGTGGCATTGAGCAGCAGCGTCAGCACCAAGACGATGGCGATGGCGACGAGCGCCTGGATCAGCGCCGCGGCGACGCTCAGCCCGAGCCCGCGCCGCAAGCTGCGATCATCGGCGACGATATAGGCCGAGATCACCGCCTTGCCGTGCCCCGGCCCGGCCGCGTGGAAGACCCCATAGGCAAAGGCGACGGCGAGCAGCCCCGGCAGCGCCGCCGGCGATTGCGCGATGGCCTTCAGCGTCGCCGTCAGCGCCCGATAGAAGCTCGATTGCCAGGCCAGGATATAGGCGCCGACCCCGGTGGTCGCCGGCATCGCCTCGCGCGGCAGCGCCGTGCCGAAGGGATTGCGCGGCGGCGGCGCCGGCGGCGGCAGATGAAGGCTGATCAGCCAGGCGGCGAGCCAGAGCAGCCCGGCGACGAGCGCGAGCGCCGCGATCATCACGGCGAGCCGCCGCGGCTGGGCTGCGAGGCGCGGCGCGGCGGCGCTCAGGGACATGCCACCAGCGCGCGCGTGGTCACCTGATAGGCGCTCATGTCAGGCGTCGCGGTGATGTCCTCCTGCGCCAGCCGCTGCTGCGTCTCGGCATCGAGCTTGGGCGGTCGGATGACGCGGACGATGCAGCCCTTGGGCGCATCGCGGGTGGTGACCGCATCGGCGCCCTCGGCGATGTCGAAGGCGACGAAATAGGTCGGATCGCCGATCTCGAGCCCGAAGGAGCGGTTGGCCCGGGCCGGCTCCTTGAGCGGCAGGGTATAGCTCAGCGTCAGCACCTTGTTGTCGAAGCTCAGCGAGGCATCGCTCGGCGCGCCGAACTCCTGGGCCTTGCCGTTCGCCTTGGCGATGGTGAAGAAGCCGACATCCGGCAGCGATTCCATATTGACCTGGGCGAGCTCCGCCAGCTCCTCGGAGGTGAACTTGCCGTCGCCGTTCTTGTCGAGCCCTTGCACCATATAGGCCGAATAGGCCTCGTCGAAGCTCCAGCGATGGCGCAGCGCGGTCACCGCGCCCTCGGCGCCATAGACGATCTCGGTGCGCGAGCTGACGAAGACATGCGGGTGCGCCGCCGCCGGCAGCGCCCAGCCGAGGCAGGGCATGGCGACGAGGAGCGGGAGCCAAAGGCGAAAGCGTCGCGGCAAGCTGCATATCCTCGAGATTTGCGCCGGGCTGGCTTCACAGGCAAAGGCGGCCAAATCGCGGCGTGCGATTTGACGACCGCCATCCGATTATGACAGCCTTGCTGACATAACAAAAGATTGGAGACCGGCGGCACCGGTCCCATAGTCGCCGCGAGCGCGCTCCACGGGAGGTCGGCATGGCCGGAACGCAGCACGATCCGCAAGCCCCCGCTCCGGGCGGGGACGGATTGCGCCCTGTCTCGCTCGACGACAAATACGACCTCGCCAAGCACAGGATCTTCCTCACCGGCAGCCAGGCCATCGCCCGCATGCTGCTGATGCAGCGCGAGCGCGACCGCCGCGCCGGGCTGAATACCGCCGGCTTCGTCTCGGGCTATCGCGGCTCGCCCCTCGGCGGGCTCGACCAGCAGCTCGCCCGCGCCGGCAAGCAGCTCGGCGCCGCCCATATCGTCTTCCAGCCCGGGCTGAACGAGGACCTCGCCGCCACCGCGGTCTGGGGCACGCAGCAGGCCGAGCTCTCGGGCGAGGGCAAATATGACGGGGTCTTCGCGCTCTGGTACGGCAAGGGCCCGGGCGTCGACCGCACCGGCGACGTCTTCCGGCATGGCAACATGGCCGGCTCCTCCCGCCATGGCGGCGTGCTCTGCCTGATGGGCGACGACCACACCGCCGAATCCTCGACCAACGCCCACCAGACCGAATTCGTGCTGGTCGACCGGATGATGCCGATCCTCAACCCGGCCGGCGTCCAGGAGATCATGGACTATTCCCTGCACGGCTTCGCGCTCTCGCGCTTCGCCGGGGTCTGGGTCGGCCTCAAATGCGTCAAGGACAACATCGAATCGACCGCCTCGGTCGACGGCTCCATCGACCGCGTCGAGATCGTCACGCCGAGCGATTTCGCCATGCCGCCCGGCGGCCTCAACATCCGCCGCGAGCTCGATTTCCTCGAGCAGGAGCGGCGCCTGCATCTCTACAAGCGCGACGCGGTCCTGGCCTATCTGCGCGCCAACCGGCTCAACCAGACCGTGATCTCCGGCGGGCCCGCGCCGCGCATCGGCCTGATCACCGTCGGCAAATCCTATCTCGACACCCGCCAGGCGCTCGACGAGCTCGGCATCGACGAGGTCCGCGCCAATGATCTCGGCATCCGGCTGTTCAAGGTCGCCTGCCCCTGGCCGCTCGACCCGGCCGAGCTGAAGGCCTTCGCCGCCGGGCTCGATCTGGTGATGGTGGTCGAGGAGAAGCGCTCACTGATCGAGGTGCAGCTGCGCGAGGAGCTCTACGGCTCGCAGCACCAGCCGCGGGTGATCGGCAAGCGCGACGAAAACGGCGACTGGCTGTTCCCGGTGCATGGCGCGCTCGATCCCAACGACATCGCCATCGCGCTCGGCGCCCGCCTGCTGCAATACCGCGATGATCCGGCGCTCAGGGCACGGCTGGAGCAGATCGCCGCCGCGCAGGGCCGGCTCGCCGAGGCGGTCGAGGTCGCCAAACGCACCCCCTATTTCTGCTCGGGCTGCCCGCACAACTCCTCGACCATCGTGCCCCAGGGCTCGCGCGCCTATGCCGGCATCGGCTGCCACTACATGGTGCAGTGGATGGACCGCGACACCGCCGGCTTCACCCAGATGGGCGGCGAGGGCGCCAACTGGGTAGGCGAGGCGCCGTTCTCGACGCGCGGCCATGTCTTCCAGAATCTCGGCGACGGCACCTACACCCATTCCGGCTCGCTCGCGATCCGCTGGGCCGTCGCGAGCGGCGTCAACATCACCTACAAGCTGCTCTACAACGACGCCGTCGCGATGACCGGCGGCCAGCAGGCGGAAGGCCATCTGACGCCCGACCAGATGGCGCGCCAGGCGGCGGCCGAGGGCGTCGCCCGGATCGCCGTGGTTTCGGACGATCCCGGCAAATACCCGCCCGGCACGCTCTGGCCGCCCGGCACCACCCTGCACCACCGCGACGAGCTCGACGCCGTCCAGCGCGAGCTTGCGACGCTGTCCGGCGTCTCGCTGCTGCTCTACGACCAGACCTGCGCCACCGAGAAGCGCCGCCGGCGCAAGCGCGGCGCCTATCCCGACCCGGACAAGCGCGTCATCGTCAACGAGCTGGTCTGCGAGGGCTGCGGCGATTGCGGGGTCAAGTCCAACTGCGTCTCGGTGCAGCCGCTGGAGACCGAGTTCGGCCGCAAGCGCCAGATCGACCAGTCGAACTGCAACAAGGATTTTTCCTGCCTGAAGGGTTTTTGCCCCTCCTTCGTCACCGTCCATGGCGCGCGCCCGAAGAAGGCGGCGGCCCGCGCGCTCGGCGCCTCCGCGCTCGGCGCCAACGATCTGCCGCAGCCGCGAGTTCCGGCGCTCGACCGCAATCTCGGCATCATCGTCACCGGTGTCGGCGGCACCGGCGTCGTCACCATCGGCGCGATCCTCGGCATGGCGGCGCATCTCGAAGGCAAGGGCTGCGGCATGATCGACATGGCCGGGCTCGCCCAGAAGGGCGGCGCGGTCTTCAGCCATGTCCGCCTCGCCCCGAGGCCGGATGACATCCATGCGATCCGGATCGGCGCCGGCCAGGCCGATCTGGTGCTCGGCTGCGACCTCACCGTCACCGGCTCGAAGAAGGTGCTCGGCGCGATCCGCCAGGACGCCTCCTCGGTGATCGTCAACACCGCCGAGTCGATGCCGGGCGACTTCACCCGCAATGCCGATTTCTCGCTGCCGACCGAGCGGCTGAAGCGCGCAATCCTCGCAGCCGCCGGCCGGGGCTGTGCTCATCTGGTCGACGCCACCGCGGCCGCCACCGCCTTTCTCGGCAACGCCATCGCCGCGAATATGCTGATGCTCGGCTATGCCTGGCAGCTCGGCGCGGTGCCGCTCTCGCGCGCCGCGCTGCTGCGCGCCATCGAGCTCAACGGCGAAGCGGTGGCGATGAACCTGCAGGCCTTCGAGCTCGGCCGCCGCGCCGCGCATGATCCGGCCGCGCTCGCCGCGGCGCTGGCGCAGGCCAAGGCACCGACGCAGGCGCGCCAGCTCTCCCAGAGCCTCGACGAGATCATCGCGCGCCGGGTCGCCTTCCTCACCGATTACCAGAACGCCGCCTATGCCGCGCGCTATCGCGTGCAGGTCGAGCGCATCCGCGCCCGCGAGAGCGCGCTGCTGCCGGGGCAGAGCGCCCTTGCCGAGAGCGTCGCGCGCTATCTGTTCAAGCTGATGGCCTACAAGGACGAATACGAGGTCGCGCGGCTCTACAGCGACGGCGCCTTCCGCCGCCAGCTCGCCGCGACCTTCGAGGCGGACGATGCCGCCGGCCGGCCGCTGCGGCTCGAATTCCATCTGGCGCCGCCGCTGCTCGCCCGCCGCGATGCCTGCACCGGCGAGCCGCGCAAGCTCAGCTTCGGCCCCTGGATGCTCGGCGCCTTTGGCGTGCTGGCGAAGCTGAAGCGGTTGCGCGGCACCCCTTTCGACATCTTCGGCTGCACGCAGGAGCGCCGGACCGAGCGCCGCCTGATCGCCGATTACGAGGCGCTGCTGAGCGAGCTGATGGAGCGGCTGTCACCTCAAAACCACGCGCTCTGCGTCGCCCTCGCCGCGATCCCTGAGAAGATCCGCGGCTTCGGCCATGTCAAGGAACGCCATCTGGCGCAGGCCAAGGCCGAGGAGGCCGAGCTGCTGGCGCGCCTGCGCGACGGCTCGCAGGCCGCGCTCGCCATGCCGCGGGCGGCGGAATAGACGCTCAGCCCGGCAGCTTGCCGAGGAAGCCGCGGATCAGCCCGGCGACCTCGTCGAGATTGGTCTCCAGCAGCCAGTGGCCGCCATCGAGCAGATGCAGCTCGGCATGCGGCAGGTCGCGCAGATAGGCCCGCGCCGAGGGCTCGGGCATGTAGCCGTCCTGCGGACCCCAGACGATCAGGGCCGGCGGCTGGTGCTCGCGCAGATAGGCCTGGTAGCGCGGGAACCACTCGAAATTCTCCTTCCAGACCTCCATCAGCCCGATGCTGATCTCGCGGCGCCTGGGCGTGTTCATCAGCGGCCAGTGGAGCTTCCAGAGATCCGGCGGGATCCGCGCGGCGAGCCCGGGGCGCACCTCGTTGAGGAACTCCTCGCGAAATCCCTCCTCGCTCACCGCCGCTTCGAGCATCTTGCGGCCCTCGGGAGTCGGATGGCGCCAATAGCCCTTCATCGCCTCGTATTTCGGCCCGAGCGCATCCTCGTAGATATCGCCGTTCTGGATGATCAGGCCGGTGATCCGCTCCGGCGCCCGCCGCGCCAGCTTGAGGCCGATCCAGGTGCCGTAATCATGCAGATAGAGCGCGAAGCGCTGCAGGCCGAGCCGATCGGCGAAGCGCTCCAGCAGCTGCGAATAGCCCTCGAAATCGTACTGGAAGCCCTCCGGCGTCGCGCTGTAGCCGAAGCCGGGATAGTCGGGCGCCACCAGCCGGAAACGGTCGGCCAGCCGCGGCAACAGGTTGCGGAACTCGTAGGACGAGCACGGATAGCCGTGCGGCAGCAGGAGCGCCGGCGCATCGGCCGCTCCCGCCTCGCGGTAGAAGATCTCGACGCCGTCGATCGCGATGACGGCATGGCGAACCCCGGGGTGATGATCGCTGGTCACGACCGCGTCCTGCATTGCTCGCGCTCCTGTTCCTTCGGCGAGAGAACGCATGATGCCGATGCCGGTTCTCCCGGCGGCGGCCGGCGCGGCTTGAGTTTGCGGCCGGGCGTCCCATAGTGCGACACGAGCCCGAAAGGGCGCAGGACGAGGCTGGCCCGCTTTGATCGCAGAGGATGACCTACGCCGGATCGCCGCCTGGTCGAACGACCTCACGGCGCAGGAATTCGAGGAGGCCCGGCGCGGCATCACCACACGCGTCTACGGCAAGGGCGCCTATGTCTGCCATGTCGGCGACAGGCTCGAATCCTGGACCGGCGTGGCCGACGGCCTGCTCAAGATGAGCACCACCTCGCGCACCGGCAAATCGGCGACGCTCGCCGGCCTGCGCGCCGGCGCCTGGTTCGGCGAGGGCACGGTGATCAAGAACGAGCCGCGCCGCTATGATCTCGTCGCCTTGCGCGAGACGCGCGTCGCGCTGATGCGGCGCGCCACCTTCTTCTGGCTGTTCGAGCATTCGGCAGCTTTCAACCGCTTCCTGGTGCACCAGTTCAACGAGCGCCTCGCCCAGTTCATCGGGCTCGCCGAATATGACCGCATGCTCGACGCGACCGGACGGATGGCGCGCAACCTCGCCTGGCTGTTCAACCCGATCCTCTATCCGAACCAGGACCGGACGCTGGTGATCTCGCAGGAGGAGCTCGGCCTGCTCGCCGGCATCTCCCGGCAGATGGCCAATCAGAGCCTCGCCAAGCTCGCTGCGCTCGGCCTCGTCGAGATCGGCCACAACGCCGTGACCATCCTCGATCTCGACCGCCTCAGCCGCTACGAGGGCTGAAGGCCGAACCTCGGCGGGACAATAGCGCCTCAAACGCCTCTTGTCTGTCAAGCGGCTTCTTGCACGGCGCAGCCGGCCCTGCGAAGCTTGCATGATCGAACGGGCGCAAAAGCCCGGCAGCCCGCGTCAGACGGGTCGATAGGGTGGAGACGGTACATCGTGGCAAGCGCGACCGCCGGCCGGGCGGATACCTTTCCCAAGCTCCTGGTTCGCAATGCGCAGACGCGCGGCGGGCGCACCGCCTTTCGCCACAAGGATCTCGGCATCTGGCAGTCATGGAGCTGGGCGGAGGTCGCCGAGCAGGTCCGTTGCTATGCTAGGGGCCTTCAGGATCTCGGGCTGAAGCGCGGCGACAAGGTCGCCATCGTCGGCTACAACCGCCCCCGCCTCTATTGGTCGATGGCCGCGGCGCAATGGCTCGGCGCCATCCCGGTGCCGGTCTATGCCGACAGCGTCGCCGACGAGATGGCCTATGTGCTCGACCATGCCGGGGTGGTCTTCGCCTGCGTGCAGGACCAGGAGCAGGTCGACAAGATCCTCTCCGTCGCCGAGCGCCTGCCGAACCTGCGCCACATGCTCTATGACGAGCCGCGCGGCCTACGCGATTACGACCATGCCCGGCTGCACGAGATCGGCGCGGTGATCGAGGCCGGGCGCGCTGCCCTGGCGGCGCCGGAGGCCGCCGCCGCGCATCAGGCCGAGATGGAGAAGGGCCAGGGCTCCGACCTCGCCATCATCCTCTACACCTCGGGCACCACCGGCCGGCCGAAGGGCGTGATGCTCAGCCATTTCAACGTCATCACCGCCGCCGAGATCGGCTGCGGCTTCGACGGGCTGAACGAGGCGGACGAGATCATCGCCTATCTGCCGATCGCCTGGGTCGGCGACCATGTCTTCTCCTATGCGCAGGCGATCATCGCCGGCTTCTGCGTCAATTGCCCGGAGAGCCCGGAGACGGTGATCGACGACCGCCGCGAGATCGGCACCACCTATGCCTTCGCCCCGCCGCGCGTCTTCGAGACGATGCTGACGCTGACCATGGTGCGGATGGAGGATGCCGGGCCGCTGATGCGCAAGCTCTTCCACTTCTTCCTGCGCGTCGCCAAGCAACACGGCGAGAAGATCCTCAACGGCGAGCGCGTGCCGCTCGGCGCCCGGCTGCTCTACAAGCTCGGCGATCTCCTGGTCTACGCGCCCCTGCGCAACCGCTTCGGCCTGACCAACATCAAGGTCGGCTATACGGCCGGCGAGGCGATCGGCCCGGAGCTGTTCCGCTTCTATCGCTCGATCGGAGTCAACCTGAAGCAGCTCTACGGGCAGACCGAGGCCGGCGTCTACATCACCATGCAGCCGGACGGCGAGATCAAGGCCGACACGGTCGGCACCCCGGCGCCGCAGGTCGAGATCCGCATCGACGACAATGGCGAGGTGCTCTACCGCTCGCCCTCGATCTTCCGCGGCTACTACAAGGACGAGGAGAAGACGGCCGAGACGATGACGGCGGACGGCTTCGTCCGCTCCGGCGATGCCGGCTTCTTCGACGAGAGCGGCCATCTCAAGATCATCGACCGCGCCAAGGATGTCGGCAAGCTCAACTCGGGCGAGCTGTTCCCGCCGAAATACATCGAGAACAAGCTGAAGTTCTATCCGAACATCAAGGAGGTCGTCGCCTTCGGGCAGGGCCGCGACTACGCCACCGTGGCGCTGAACATCGACCTCACCGCCGTCGGCAACTGGGCCGAGCGCAACAATGTCGTCTACGCCTCCTATCAGGAGCTCGCCGGCCACGCCGACGTCTACGAGATGATCGCCGCGCATGTCGACGAGGTGAACCGCTCGCTGGCCGCCGAGCCGATGATGGGCGGCGCCCAGATCCGCCGCTTCCTGATCCTGCACAAGGAGCTCGACGCCGATGACGGCGAGCTCACCCGCACCCAGAAGGTGCGCCGCGGCTTCATCGCCGAGCGCTACGCGCCGCTGGTCGAGGCGCTCTACAACGGCGCCACCGAGGCCGACATCTCGACGCAGGTCACCTTCGAGGACGGCCGCAAGGGCGTGATCTCGGCGAGGGTCAAGGTCCGCGACGCCAAGATCTACCCGGTCACGGCGCCCGCGCCGCGCGCGGTGAAGGAGGCGGCATGAACGTGCAGGCGATCAACCTCACCGGCGAACCCCTCGCCCGCAAAGAGGAGGTGCTGCTCTCGGTCGAGAACGTCTCGCTCTCCTTCGGCGGCGTGAAGGCGATCAGCGACGTCTCCTTCGACATCCGCAAGGGCGAGGTCCGGGCGATCATCGGCCCCAACGGCGCCGGCAAGACCTCGATGCTGAACTGCATCAACGGCTTCTATCACCCGCAGCAGGGCCGCATCACCTATCGCGGCGTCCGCCGCGCCCGCATCAAGCCGCACCAGGCCGCCGCCGCCGGCATCGCCCGCACCTTCCAGAACGTCGCCTTGTTCAAGGGCATGTCGACGCTCGACAACATCATGACCGGCCGCACCCTGAAGATGAACCGCGGCTTCTTCTGGCAGGCGCTGCGCCACGGCCCCGCCATGCGGGAAGAGATCGAGCATCGCAAGAAGGTCGAGGACATCATCGACTTCCTCGAGATCCAGCACATCCGCAAGCTGCCGGTCGGCAAGCTGCCCTATGGCCTGCAGAAGCGGGTCGAGCTCGGCCGCGCGCTGGCCATGGAGCCCGAGCTGCTGCTGCTCGACGAGCCGATGGCCGGCATGAACCTCGAGGAGAAGGAGGACATGTCCCGCTTCATCCTCGACGTGAACAGCGAGTTCGGCACGACGATCGCCCTGATCGAGCACGATATGGGCGTGGTCATGGACCTCTCCGACCGCATCGTCGTGCTCGAATACGGCCGCAAGATCGCCGATGGCACGCCGAGCGAGGTCAAGTCCGACCAGGCCGTGATCGACGCCTATCTGGGAGTGGCGCACTGATGAGCGACGCCGCGATCCGCCCCGTCGTCAACTTCCGCAGCTTCCGGCTGCGTGCCGCGCTGCTGCTCGGCGCCCTGCTGCTCGCCGCGATCGTCGGCATCCGCTTCGACGGCAGCGGCACCCTGCACAAGATCTTCGTCGACCCGTTCCAGCAGATGGCCCAGGCGCCGGACCTGCTGGTCCAGACGATCTGGGAGGGGCTGGTCTCCGGCGTGCTCTACGCCCTGATCGCGCTGGGCTTCGTGCTGATCTTCAAGGCCTCGGGCGTCTTCAACTTCGCCCAGGGCATCATGGTGGTGTTCGCGGCGCTGACCCTGGTCGGCCTCTACGAGATGGGCGTGCCGGCCCTGCTGGCGCTGGTGCTGACGCTCGGCGTGATGTTCGCGCTGGCGGTGACCATCGAGCGGGTCGTGCTGCGCCCGCTGGTCAACCAGCCGGACATCATCCTGTTCATGGCGACCTTCGGCATCACCTATTTCCTGATCGGCTTCGGCGAGGCCGTGTTCGGCGGCAATCCCAAGCGGATGATCACCGAGGAGCTGTTCCTGCCGAGCGGCTCGCTCGACTTCAAGATCCTCGGCGGCTTCGTCTCGCTGCAGAAGATCGACATCGCCGCGGCGGTGATCGCCTCGCTGATGATTGCGGCGCTGGCGCTGTTCTTCCAGTACACCCGCATCGGCCGCGCCCTGCGGGCTGTCGCCGACAGCCACAAGGCGGCGCTCTCGGTCGGCATCTCGCTGAACCAGATCTGGGTGATCGTCTGGTTCACCGCCGGCATCGTCGCGCTGATCACCGGCATCATGTGGGGCGCCCGCTCCGACGTCTCCTTCGCGCTCGAGATCGTCGCGCTGAAGGCGCTGCCGGTGCTGATCCTCGGCGGCTTCACCTCGATCCCGGGCGCCATCATCGGCGGGCTGATCATCGGCATCGGCGAGAAGCTCGGCGAGTTCTACTGGGGCCCGCTGATCGGCGGCGGCATCGAGAGCTGGCTGGCCTATTTCATCGCCCTGGGCTTCCTGCTGTTCCGGCCGCAGGGCCTGTTCGGCGACAAGATCATCGAACGCATCTGAGGGGCAGGCACGTGTTCTACCGCGAAGCAGGCCAGTACAAGACCAATTACGCCGCCGACATGGCGGTCTTCCCGATCCGCCAGGACCGGATCGGCCTCGCCGTCATCCTGGCCGTCGCCTTCGTGCTGATCCCGCTCACCGGCAACGACTTCTTCCTGTCCTCGGTGATGATCCCGTTCCTGGTGTTCTCGCTGGCGGCGATCGGGCTCAACATCCTGACCGGCTATACCGGGCTGATCTCGCTCGGCACCGCCGCCTTCATGGGCGTCGGCGCCTATGCCTGCTACAAGCTGACCACCTATTTCCCCGATGTGAACGTCATCGTCCTGGTGCTGGTCTCCGGCCTGTTCTCGGCGGCGATCGGCGTGCTGTTCGGGCTACCCTCGCTGCGCATCAAGGGCTTCTATCTCGCCGTGGCGACGCTCGCCGCTCAGTTCTTCCTGCAATGGGCCTTCGTGCGCGTGCCCTGGCTCTACAACGACAACGCCTCGGGCGCGATCGAAGTGCCGCACCGCACGCTGTTCGACATTCCGATCACCGGCGCCGTCGCCACCTCCCACACCCGCTATTTCATCTGCCTGACCCTGGTCGTGGCGCTGACCTGGATCGCCTCGAACCTCGTTCATGGCCGGCTCGGCCGCTCCTGGATGGCGGTGCGCGACATGGACATCGCCGCCGAGCTGATGGGCATCAAGCTGCTCAACGCCAAGCTCGCCGCCTTCGCCGTCTCCTCCTATTTCTGCGGCGTCGCCGGGGCGATGATGATCTTCTTCTGGTACGGCACCGCCGAGGCGGCCGACGTCTTCAGCATCCGGCTGTCCTTCAACATCCTGTTCATGGTCATCATCGGCGGGCTCGGCTCGCTGATCGGCTCCTTCTTCGGCGCCGCCTTCATCGCCAGCCTGCCGACCATCATGAAGTTCGGCCTGCCGGCGCTGGGCGTGCCGCTCTCCGGCGCCACCGCCGAGCATGTCACCTTCATGCTGGTCGGCGCGCTGATCATCTTCTTCCTGATCGTCGAGCCGCACGGCCTCGCCCGGCTCTGGCAGATCGGCAAGCAGAAGCTGAGGACCTGGCCTTTCCCCTATTGAGGCGAGACAACAAAAACCAAACGGAGGAAACGATGAAGACGAGCAGCATGATCCGCAGCACCGCGCTCGGCGCGCTCCTGGCAGCCGGCGCCCTCGCTTTGCCCGCAACGGCGCAGGACAGCGTCTACTTCGCCAACAACGCCTATCGCACCGGCCCCTTCTCCGGCTCCGGCATCCCGATCGGCGACGGTATGCGCGACTACATCACCATGATCAACGAGCGCGACGGCGGCGTGAACGGCGTCAAGGTCGTCTATGAGGAATGCGAGACCGGCTACGACACCAAGAAGTCGATCGAGTGCTACGAGCAGGCCAAGTCGAAGAACACCATCGTCTACTCGCCCTGGTCGACCGGCGCGACGCTGGCCGCGATCCCGCGCGCCCATGTCGACAAGATCCCGATCCTGTCGATGGCCTACGGCCTCTCGGCCTCGGCCGACGGCACCAATTTCCCATGGGTGTTCATCCCGCCCTTCACCTATTGGGACGGCGCCTCGGTCATGGTCCGCCATATGGCGGCCGAGCTCGGCGGCATGGACAAGCTCAAGGGCAAGAAGCTCGGCCTGATCCATCTCGACGCGCCCTTCGGCAAGGAGCCGATCCCGGTGCTCGAGAACCTCGCCAAGAAATACGGCTTCGAGGTCAAGCTCTACCCGGTCGCCGCGGCGGACATGCAGAACCAGGGCTCGCTCTGGCTGTCGATCCGGCGCGACCGGCCCGATTTCCTCTACAACCAGGGCTGGGGCGCGATGAACCCGACCGCGGTCAAGGAGGCGATCAAGAACAACTTCCCGATCAACAAGCTGGTCGGCGTCTGGTGGGCCGGCGGCGATGACGACGCCCGCGCCGGCGGCGCCGAGGCCAAGGGCTACCGCTCGCTGAGCTGGGCCGCGGCCGGCACCGATTTCCCGGTGATGCAGGACATCCTCAAGCACGTCATCGAGAAGGGCAAGAGCACGACGCCGAAGGAGAAGGTCGGCGAGGCGCTCTACAATCGCGGCGTCTACAACGCGATGCTGGTCGTCGAGGGCGTGCGCAACGCCCAGAAGCTCACCGGCAAGAAGGTGATCACCTCCGAGGACATGCGCCGCGGGCTCGAGGCGCTGAACATCAGCGAGGCGCGGCTCAAGGAGATCGGCATGGAGGGCTTCACCACCCCGACCATCGTCTCCTGCACCGACCATTCCGGCCACAGCAAGATGTTCGTCGCCGAATGGGACGGCAGCAAGTGGACCAAGAAGGGCGACTGGATCGAGCCGCTGAAGGAGGAGGTCCGCCCGCTGATCGAGGCCGCCGCCAAGGACTATGTCGAGAAGGCCGGCAACTGGCCCAAGCGCAGCGAGAGCTGCGAGAAGTCGTCCTGACCTGACCCTGAGGGGCGGCGGCCGCCTGGTCGCCGCCCCGCACTGCCCGACCAGCGGAGCGCATGATGTCGACCGCCACAATCGAGACGCCAGCCGCCACGGCCGCGGCCGACACGATCCTCTCGCTCAACAACATCGAGGTGATCTACGACCATGTCATCCTGGTGCTGAAGGGCGTCTCGCTGACGGTGCCGCGCAAGGGCATCGTCGCGATCCTCGGCGCCAACGGCGCCGGCAAGACCACCACGCTCAAAGCGATCTCCAACCTGCTCAAGGCCGAGCGCGGCGAGGTCACCAAGGGCTCGATCGTCTTCGACGGGACCCGCGTCGACCGGATGTCGCCGAACGAGCTGGTGCGGCGCGGCTGCATCCAGGTGATGGAGGGCCGGCACTGCTTCGGCCATCTCTCGATCGAGGAGAACCTGCTCACCGGCGCCTTCACCCGCCGCGACGGCAATGCCGCGATCAGGCGCGACCTCGAGAAGATCTACGAGCTCTTCCCGCGCCTGAAGCAGCGGCGCAGCTCGCAGGCCGGCTACACCTCCGGCGGCGAGCAGCAGATGTGCGCCATCGGCCGCGCCATGATGAGCAAGCCCAAGATGATCCTGCTCGACGAGCCGTCCATGGGGCTCGCCCCGCAGATCGTCGAGGAGATCTTCGAGATCGTGCGCCGGCTCAACGCGGAGGAGGAGGTCTCCTTCCTGGTCGCCGAGCAGAACACCAACATGGCGCTGCGCTACGCCACCTATGGCTACATCATGGAGACCGGCCGCGTCGTCATGGACGGCGAGGCGGCGATGCTGCGCGAGAACGAGGATGTGAAGGAGTTCTATCTCGGCGTCGCCGAGGGCGACAAGAAATCCTTCCGCGAGGTCAAGAGCTACAAGCGCCGGAAGCGCTGGCTCTCCTGATAGCGATGCCAGCAAGGGCCCCGCGATGAGCGAGCATTACGACGATCTCGAAACCCGCCCGCCCGAGCTGCGCGAGGCCGCGCTGTTCGAGCGGCTGCCGGCCGTGCTGGCGGCGGCGCTGGCGGCTCCGGGCTATGCCGCGCATCTGAAGGGCGTCGATCCCGCCGCCGTCACCGACCGCGCCGCGCTCGCCCGCCTGCCGGTGCTGCGCAAGGCCGACCTGCCGGCGCTGCACAGGGCGAGCCCGCCCTTCGGCGGCTTCACCACCGCCCCGCTCGGCAGCTTCGGCCGGCTCTTCACCTCGCCCGGCCCGATCTTCGAGCCGGAGGCGGCGGGAGCCGACCCCTGGGGTGCGGCGCGCGGCCTCTTCGCCGCCGGCTTCCGGCGCGGCGACGTCGTGCTCAACACCTTCGGCTACCATCTGACGCCCGGCGGCTTCATCATGGATTCGGCCGCCCGCGCGCTCGGCTGCGCGGTGATCCCGGCCGGCCCCGGCAACACCGAGCAGCAGATGGAGGTGATCGGCGCCTATCGCCCGGCCGCCTATCTCGGCACGCCGGACTTCCTCAAGCTGCTGATCGAGGCCGCCGATGTCCGCGGCGTCGACATTGCCTGCCTGAAGCGGGCGATCGTCTCCGGCGCCGCCTTCCCGCCCTCGCTGCAGGCCTGGGTGAAGGCGCGCGGCATCGACGCCTACCAGCTCTACGCCACCGCCGATATCGGCGTGATCGCCTATGAGACCGCCGCCCGCGACGGCATGGTGCTGAACGAGAACCTGATCGTCGAGATCGTCCGCCCGGGCACCGGCGATCCGGTGGCGGAGGGCGAGGTCGGCGAGATCGTCGTCACCAATCTCGACCCGCACCACCCGCAGATCCGCCTCGCCGTCGGCGACCTAACGGCGTTGATGCCGGGCAGCAGCCCCTGCGGACGCAGCAATGCCCGGATCAGGGGCTGGCTCGGCCGCGCCGACCAGACCGCCAAGGTCAAGGGCATGTTCGTGCGGCCCGAGCAAGTCGCCGAGATCGCCCGCCGCCATGCCGAGATCGCCAAGCTGCGCCTGGTCATCGGCCGTGCCGACGAGCTCGACACCATGACCTTGAAGGCCGAGACCTATGCCGCCCCGGCCGGTTTCGTCGACGCCGTCTCCTCGACACTGCAGCAGGTCACCAAGCTCAAGGGCGCGGTCGAGGTGCTGCCGCTCGGCGCCCTGCCCAATGACGGCAAGGTCATCGCCGACGAGCGCCCGGTCGGCTGAGCCTCACCAGGCGATCGGCGTCTCGCCCCGCGCCGCCAGCCAGGCATTGGCCTGGCTGAACGGCTTCGAGCCGAAGAAGCCGCGGCGCGCCGAGAGCGGCGAGGGATGCGCGCTGGCGATCACCAGATGCTTGCCCTCGTCGATCAGCGCCCGCTTGGCCTGAGCCGGCCCGCCCCACAGCATGAACACCACATGCGGCCGCTGCCGCGACACCGCCGACAGCACCGCATCGGTGACCTCGCGCCAACCGAGCCTGAGATGCGAGCCCGCCTGCGCCGCGCCCTCGCGCACGCTCAGCGCCGTGTTGAGCAGCAGCACGCCCTGCGCCGCCCAGTCCGAGAGGTCGCCGTCGCGGATCACCGGCCGGCCGAGATCCTCGCCCAGCTCGCGATAGATATTCACGAGCGAGCGCGGCAGCGGCGGCGGGCCAGCATAGGAGAAGGCCAGTCCGTTGGCATGGCCGGGCGTCGGATAGGGGTCCTGGCCGAGGATCACCACCCGCACCGCATCGAGCGGCGTCAGCGAGAGCGCGGCGAGGAAGCGGTTTGGAGCCGGCGCGACGACATCGCCGGCCGCCGCCTGCGCATCGACTGCGGCGCAGGTGCGCGCCGCGCTGCCATCGGCGAACACCGGCAGCTCCCGCCAGGAGGCGCCGGCGGGCGAGGCGAGGAAGGCGTCGAGCGCGGCGCAGAAGCTCGTCACCTCAGGACGGCCCGGCCCTCGACCTTGGCGTCGACCGTGCCGAGCCGGCGCAAATAGACCATCACCTCGTTGGCCATCAGCTTGCCGTCCGTCAGGCCGATCAGCACCTTGCCGCGCCCGAGCGCGGAATAGCCGTCGCCGCCGTTGAGCATGAAATCGTTCGAGGCCACCGTGAATTTGGCCGCCGGGTCGATCTCCTTGCCGTCGACCTTGATCGACAGCACCCGCGCGCCCTGCTTCTGCTTGAGATCGGCCTCGAAGGCGAGCCCCGACACCACCGGGAAGCGGCCCGCCCCCTGCGGCGCGTCGCGCAACCCGTTCTCGATCGCGTCCTTGATGTCCTTGCCGGTGATCTCGACCATCACCGTGGCATTGCCGAAGGGCAATTCGTTGAAGACGTCGCGGCGGGTCAGCTTCTGCCCGGCGGCATATTGCTTGTTGGCGCGGATGCCGCCGGCATTGGTGATGGCGAGCTGCGCCCCGGTCGAGGCCTTGATCGCATCGGCGATCAGGTTGCCGATCGCCGTCTCCTGGGTGCGGATCACGCCGGTGCGCGAATCGAGCGGCGCCGCCAGCGTGGCGATCTCGATGTCGAGCTCCTTCGACAGCTCGCTCTCATAGCCCTTCACGATCGCCGCCACCTCGGGATCGGGCGTCGCGGCGCGCGAATCGTTGACCCGGAAGGTCGGCGTCCAGGCGACGCGGCGGGCCTGGCCCTCGCCGCTGACCGTGACCGCGATGTCGACCGCGGTGACGTAGTTGCCCTCCTCGTTCGACTCGACCATCACCACCTTGCCGTCATAGGCGATGGCGAGATCGTGGTCGTGGCCGGTCAGCAGGATATCGACCACCCGCGAGCGGACGATCTCGATATCGGCGGCGCGGTCGGCATGGACGACGCCGACCAGGATGTCGGCGCCGGCCGATTTCAGCGTCTTGGCCTCGCGCCGCAGCGCCTCCATGGTCGAGGAGAATTTGAGGTCGCCCGGATTGGAGAGCTGCGGCGTCGGATCGTAGGTCGTGCCGATCACCCCGACCTTGATGCCGCCGAGCTCGAAGATCTGCGAATCCTTGTGGCCCGGCAGCGGGTTGCCGGCGGCGTCGCGCAGATTGGCGGCGAAGGTCGGATAGCTCTGGGCGGCGGTCAGCTTGAGGTAGTTCTCCTTGCCGAAGTCGAATTCGTGATTGCCGGGCACGAACACGTCGAGCCCCATCTTGTTCTGCATGGCGACGATATGCGCGCCCTGGTCGAAGCCCGACATCAGCGAGGGCGAGTAGCAGTCGCCGGCATGGCAGAACAGCACCGGCACGCCGCGCGCCCGCTCGGCCTTGGCGATGCCGGCGGCGCGGGCGAAGCCGCCTTTGCCCTTGTCCTCGCCCATCTTGTAGATGTCGTTGACCAGCAGCAGCGTGAAGGCGGGCGCCGGCGTCTGCGCCTTGGCCACCGGGGCGGTTGCGGCCAGGGCCGCGGGGGCGCCGAGTGCCTGAAGCGCGCGGCGGCGGGTCATCTTGGTCATCGGCCGGGGCCCTTGCGGTTTGGATCGCCTCCAGACTAGCAAGACGCGGGCCGGCTTGCGAGAGGGCGCACCGCGGTGTCGCACCTCCCCGAAGGCGGCTGGACGAAACCCGGAACTCGTCTAAATCACAGCAGGATGGAAGCGGATCCGATGATGAGCGACGCCCCCAACCTGCCCCCCGATCACCCGCCTGTCCGCGGCGGCCGCATCGGCGTGCTGCTGATGAATCTCGGCACGCCGGAGGGCACCAGCTACAAGCCGATGCGCGCCTATCTCAAGGAGTTCCTCTCCGACCGGCGCGTCATCGAGGAGCCGCGCTGGAAATGGTGGCCGATCCTCAACCTGATCATCCTGTCGACGCGGCCGAGCCGCAAGGGCAAGGACTACGCCTCGATCTGGAACACCGAGCGCGACGAGGGCCCGCTCAAGACCATCACCCGCTCGCAGACCGAAAAGCTCGCCGAGCGGCTGGCCGGCCTCGGCGGCGACCGGCTGACCGTCGACTGGGCGATGCGCTACGGGCTGCCCGACGTGAAGAGCCGGCTCGAGGCGCTGCTGCGCCAGGGCTGCGACCGAATCCTGCTGGTGCCGCTCTACCCGCAATATGCCGCCCCGACCTCCGCCACCGCCTGCGACCAGGCCTTCCGCGCCCTGATGCAGATGCGCTGGCAGCCGGCGGTGCGCGTTGCCCCGCCCTATCATGACGACCCGGCCTATATCGAGGCGCTCGCCGCCTCGATGCGCACCGCGCTCGGCAAGCTCGATTTCGAGCCGGAGGTTGTCCTCTGCTCCTTCCACGGCATGCCGAAGGACTATCTGCTGAAGGGCGATCCCTATTACTGCCATTGCGCCAAGAGCTGGCGGCTGCTGCGCGAGGCGCTGGGCCTGCCGGCGGAGCGCTTCCGCCTGACCTTCCAGTCGCGCTTCGGCCCGGACGAGTGGCTGCAGCCCTACACCGACGAGACGGTGAAGGCGCTGGCGCAGGCCGGCACCAGATCGCTCGCCATCATCGCCCCCGGCTTCTCGGCCGACTGCCTGGAGACGCTGGAGGAGCTCGACGTCGAGAACCGCGAGATCTTCCTGCACAATGGCGGCGAGCGCTTCGCCTATCTGCCCTGCCTCAACGATTCCGCCGAGGGCATCGACGTGATCGAGGCCGTGGTGCGCCGCGAGCTGATGGGCTGGGTCTGAGCGCCCGTCACCCGACCACGAAGCGCGTCACGCTCTCGACCACCGCCCGCCCCTGCAGGATGCGCCGGTGGCCGAGCCCGTCGGTCTCCTGGAGCGTGACGAACGGCCCCGCCGCCGCCAGCGCCTGCCCGTGCAGGAACGGCACCTCGCGATCCTGCCGGTCATGGATCACCAGCGTCGGCAGCCCGAGCGCCGCCAGCTGCTCGCGCCCCTCGAAGACCTCGACCGGAGTGCCGGCGACGCTGTGGATGCGCCGCTCCAGCGCCTGCTGGCCGCGCCGGCCGAGCCCGATCGTCGCTCCGAAATTGCGGGTCAGCACGGTCATCGAGGACGGCGCCCCGATCAGCGCCAGCCGGTTGGCGGTGACGCGCGGCTGCCCCGGCACGCTGCGCGCCAGCCCCGCCAGGGCGATCGCCCCGCCGAAGGAATGGCTGACGATGGCATGCACCGGCGCGAACACCCGCGCCACCGCGGCCAGCGCGGCAACCCCGAGCGGGATGGTGAGCTCCGCACCGGTCGAGCCGCCATGCGCCGGCATGTCGTAGGCCACCACCCGGAAGCCCTGCGCCAGCAGCGGCGCCACGAACGCCGCCATGAAGGCCGCCTCGCTGTTCCAGCCATGCAGCAGGATCACGGTCGGCGCCGGCCCGCCGCCATCTTGCAAGCCGGGCTCCGGTTCGAACAGATAGGTGCTGACGGTTCCGCACGGGTAGGGTACGGCCTGCTTGATCGCCGCATCCATCCGGCTGCGGGCCTTGGCCACCGCCTTTCCGGCCCGGCTCTCCGGCGCCGGCCTTGCGGGCGGCGTGCAGAACAGCTTGAAGGCGGCACGGCCCGCGGTGCGCGGTGCGATGAAGCTGCCGAGACGGACGAGAGGGCGGATGACGCGAAGGGCTGCGCTGGACATGACCGGAACCCCTGTTCGTTCAGTCTTGAACGATTATGTTCAGCCATGAACAAAAAGCAAGAGGTCATTGGCGATAGGTTGCCCTGGGAGCTGCGGCGCTTCAAGAACTGGCTCGCGGTCGCCCGCATGCACCAGCTCTGGAAGAAGGTCTTCTCCGAGGCGCTGGCCCCGCTCGGCATCCAGCTCGCCCATTACGACGTGCTCGCCAACGTCTTCCGCACCCCCGGCCTGACGCAGCAGGCGCTCGCCGAGAAGCTGCTGGTCGGCCGCAGCGCGATGAGCATGCTGCTGCCTGAGCTGGAGCGCCGCGCCCTGATCGAGCGCCGCAGCGACGAGGCCGACCGTCGCGTGCGCCGCCTCTGGCTGACGCCGGAGGGCGAGGCGCTGACCCGCAAGGCGCTGGCGATCCATTCCGCCCGCATCGAGGCAATGATGGGCGTGCTCAGCGATGCCGAATGCGATGCCGTTGGCGAGATGATGTGGCGCGTGGTCAAATATCTCGAGAGCTGAGCGCGATCGCGCCGGAACGGCTGGAGGACTGGATGAGCCTTTATGGATTCGACATCGTCGTGGTCGCGCTGGTCGCCCTGGTCATCCTGACCATCGCGCTCGGCGTCAGGACCGTGCCGCAGGGCTACAACTACACGGTCGAGCGTTTCGGGCGCTATTCGCGCACGCTCGGCGCCGGTCTCGGCCTGATCGTGCCCTATATCGACCGAATCGGCCATAAGGTGAACGTGATGGAGCAGGTGCTCGACGTTCCCTCGCAGGAGGCGATCACCAAGGACAATGCCGGCGTGCGCATCGACGCCGCCGCCTTCTACCAGGTGCTCGACGCAGCCAGGGCCTGCTACGAGGTCTCCTCGCTCGACCAGGCGCTGATGACCCTGACCATGACCAATATCCGCACCGTGGTCGGCTCGATGGACCTCGACCAGCTGCTTTCGCATCGCGACGAGATCAACGAGCGCCTGCTGCGGGTAATGGATGCCGCCGCCTCGCCCTGGGGCGTCAAGGTCACGCGCATCGAGATCAGGGACATCCTGCCACCGGCCGACATCGCCGGCGCCATGAACCGGCAGATGAAGGCCGAGCGCGAGAAGCGCGCCGCGGTGCTCGAGGCCGAGGGCCAGCGCCAGGCCGAGATCCTCAAGGCGGAGGGCCAGAAGCAGGCGCAGATCCTCGCCGCCGAGGGCCGCAAGGAATCGGCGCTGCGTGACGCCGAGGCGCGCGAGCGGCTCGCCCAGGCCGAGGCGGCGGCGACCGCCATGGTCAGCGAGGCGATCAGCCGCGGCGACATCCAGGCCGCCAACTTCCTCATCGCCGAGCGCTACACCGACGCGCTGAAGGCGATGGCGAGCGCCAACAATGCCAAGGTGGTGATCGTCCCGATCGAGGCGGCCGCCCTCGCCGGCACGGTCGGCGGCATCGCCCAGCTCACCAAGGCGGTGTTCGGCGACGACGCCGTGGCTGCCGGCCGCAGAACCGGCTCGGTGCCCGCCGCCGGCCGGCTGGAGGGCTGACCATGCTGGCATGGCTGGCCTCCTTCGGCGGCTGGGCCTGGATCGTGCTCGGCCTCGTCCTCATCGGCGGCGAGATGCTGGCGCCGGGCGCCTTCCTGCTCTGGCTCGGCCTCGCCGCCCTGGCGACGGGGGCGGTCGTCGGCCTCTTCGCCCTGTCCTGGCAGGGCGCCCTGCTGGTCTTCGCCGGCTTCGCCGTCGCCAGCGTCGCCATCGGCTGGCTGGTGACGCGGCGCCGGGGCGAGGCGCCGCAGACCGCCGCCGGCCTCAATGATCGCGGCCGCCAGCTGGTCGGCAAGGTCTTCCGGCTCGAGACCACGATGACCGGCGGCGAAGGCCGCATCCGCATCGGCGATTCCTCCTGGCGCGTCACCGGGCCGGAGCTGCTCGCCGGCGCCGAGATCCGCATCGTGCGTGTGGAAGGCGCGACGCTGATCGTCGAGAAAGCCTGAACGGAGCGCTTAAGAGCGAATTCACCGTGAATCGGCCGTTCACCATGCTGCTGAACCGCCGATTCACCCGCCCGGCCCTCTGATCGCCCCGTTTGAAACGGGGAGCAGATCATGGCCTGGCGACACGGACCCTCCGGTCTCTTTTTCGCGGCTGGTGTCTCGCTGCTGATGCTGGCGGCGCCGCCTGCCGAGGCGCGCGAGATCGTCGAATTTCCCGATTACCGCTATCGGCCGGGCACCATCGTGATCCGCACGGCCGAGCGGAAGCTCTATTTCATCGCCGCGCCCGGCCAGGCCCTGCGCTACACGATCGCGGTCGGCAAGGCCGGCAAGGCCTGGACCGGCGTCAAATATGTCGAGGAGCTGCAGGTCGAGCCGGCCTGGAGCCCACCGGCCTCCGTCAAGCGCGACAATCCGCGGCTTCCGGACGTGATCCCTGGCGGCGCCCCGAACAATCCGATGGGCGTCGCCGTGATCGGCCTCGGCCCCGGCGGCGAATATGCGATCCACGGCACCAACAATCCGCGATCGGTCGGCACCGCCGCCTCCTATGGCTGCTTCCGCATGCATAACCGCGACATCATCGATCTCTATGCCCGCGTGCGCATGGGAACGCCGGTCGTCGTCCTGCCCTGAGCGGCCGATCTTTTCGCGTCGCCGCCCCTCGCCTGCCGTTGCAAAGCCGGATATCGTTTCGTTGCGTGAGCCGAGCCCGGCTCGCGCGCGACCGGAATCTTTCAGGGGGTTACCCGATGGATCATCTCGCCGACGTCAAGAAGTTCGCCAAGAAGCCGCTGAACGAGGCTGCTTTCGCGGGCTTGAGCAAGGCCTATGCCCTGGTGATGAGCAAATCCGATACGCGCTATGTGGCCTGTTCCGACGCCGCCGAGCTCGAACGTGTGCGCGAGAATTTCCTGAAGAAGAAGCTGGGCCTGACCGCCTCGGACCTGGATGCGACCATCAAGTCGGTCTGCGAGCATATGAAGGCGGACAAGACCAAGTCCCGCCTCACCTTCTACTATCTCCTGGCCGAGCATTACGGAAAGCTCGACACTTTCGTAAAGGCGTGATGCGGAAACGGGAGTGAGCCGCGCAAGACCCCCTCAGCAACCATCCGCTGGGGGTCTTGCCGATGTTCGCCCTGTCCCGTTCCACCCTGTCCCGCGACGCGCAGATGGTCTTCGCCATGGCGGAGGCCGGACTGATCGCCGCGATCACCTTCGCCGCCGGCCTCGCCTTCGGCGTCTCGATCGGCTTCTTCTGAGGCCGGCGCCTCAGCGATAGAGATCCTCGCGCGTCAGCGGCAGGCCGGACGGGCCCTTGCGCCGCTTGGAGACGAGCGTCTGGTTGACCAGCGCGCCCCCGCGCTCGAAGGCGAGCGAGCAGCCGGCGAGATAAAGCAGCCACATCCGCGTGCGCTCGGCGCCGATCTCGGCCTCCGCTTCGGCCTTGCGCGTGTTCAGCCGCTCCCACCATAGCCGCGTCGTGCGCTGATAATGCTCGCGCCAGCCTTCGACATCATGGACCTCGAAGCCGTGGCGCTCGAGATTGGCGATCGACATGCCGAGATGGTCGAGCTCGCCGCCGGGGAAGATATAGCGCACCAGCGCCCGGTATTCGGCGGGCATCTTGTTGAAGGCCCGCTCGGTTTTCTTGGCGCGCCGCGAGATCGAATGGTGCAGATAGAGCCCGCGCGGCCTGAGCAGCCGGTTCACCGCCTTGAAATAGGTCGGGTGATTGCGGATGCCGACATGCTCGAACATGCCGATCGAGGAGATCTTGTCGAACTCCCCCTCCATCTGGGTGAAATCCTTGAGATGGAGCGTGACCTTGTCCTGCAGGCCGAGCGCCTCGACCCGCTCGCGCGCCAGCTTGAGCTGCTCCTCGGCCAGCGTCACGCCATGCGCCTCGACGCCGTAATGCTGCGCCGCGTAGCAGACCAGCGCGCCCCAGCCGCAGCCGATATCGAGCAGCCGATCACCCGGCTTCAGGCGCAGCTTGCGGCAGATCATCTCGAGCTTGTCGGTCTGCGCCCGGTCGATGTCGCCGTGATCCTCGGTGAAATAGGCGCAGGTGTAGACCATGCGCTCGTCGAGGAAGAGCCGATAGAACGCGTTGGAGACGTCGTAATGATGGGCGATATTGGCCTTGTTGGTCTCGGGCCTGCCGTCGCGGGCGATTTCGTCGCCCTTGAGGTGGTCGACGGCCCGCGGCGCCGTCCCGGGCGCGAAGATGAAGCGGCGCACCACATCGAGCACCGCCCCTTTCGAGATGCCGCGCGCCAGCCGGCCGACCTTGCCGTCAGGGCGTGCCGCGGCGAGGTCGAAGATCGAGCCGTTCGCGATGGCGATCCGATCCGAGACGTGCAGATGCAGCAGCGTATCGAGCTTCGGCTTGCGCAGCAGCGCCGCGACGACGCCGGCGTCGCGGATGGCGATGGCGAGCCCATCCTGCGGCCACTCGGCCGGCACGCGCGAGCCATCCCAGAGCTGAAAGCCGAGCTTCAGGCCCAGCTTCGCATGGGCCTCGCCCAGCAGCCGCCGGAGCGAGGCGATACGCTTGTCGTCACTCATCGAAAACCAGCCGGTTGCAAGTACGGTGAGCCTGTTTGGCCGGCGATGGTTCGATTGGCAACTATCGCGCCATCCCCATCTCAGAAATCGCTGGCGATGCCCTTCACTTCCCAGTCGTCATAGCGCACCGGCTCCAGGCCGCCGCGGCCGTTGACCTCCTTGTCGCGCTTCAGCGCCGCCGCCTTGGCGTCGAGGGCGGCGCGGCGCTCCTGCGCTTCGGCCAGCGCGCGCTCGGCCGCCGGGCTCAGCGCCCTGTCGGGCGCCCGGCCGGGCTCCTGGGACTTGGTGTCGTCGCTCATGACCGTGCATTCCCTTGCAGGATCGGCATTGCCCCCACCACATAGGGACAAAGCCGGCCGCAGGCGAGCCCGAAGCGCGGCGGCCCGGCAGCGTAAAGGGGTGTTCGATGAACTATGTCCGTACCGGCATGCTGATGGCGGCTCTGACCGCGCTGTTCGGCGCCGTCGGCTATCTGCTCGCCGGCACCGGCGGCATGCTGATCGCGCTCGGCATCGCGGTCGCGACCAATCTCTTCAGCTACTGGAATTCCGACAAGCTGGCCCTCGCGGCGCATCATGCCGAGGAGGTCGACGAGCGGAGCGCGCCTGAGCTCTACCGGATGGTTCGCGACCTCGCGCAGCGCGCGAACATGCCGATGCCGCGCGTTTACATCATCCATGAGGACCAGCCCAACGCCTTCGCCACCGGCCGCAATCCCCAGAACGCGGCGGTGGCGGCGACGACCGGCATCATTCGCACGCTGAGCTATGACGAGCTCGCCGGCGTGATGGCGCATGAGCTGGCGCATATCAAGAATCACGACACGCTGACCATGACCATCACCGCCACCATGGCCGGCGCGATCTCGACCATCGCCTCGTTCGGCATGTTCTTCGGCGGCGGCAACAGCGAGAACCGGCCGAATGTCATCGTCCAGATCCTGATCGCCATTCTCGCCCCGCTGGCGGCGACCATCATCCAGATGGCGATTTCGCGCTCGCGCGAATACGAGGCCGACCGCATCGGCGGCGAGATCTGCGGCAATCCGGCGGCGTTGGCCGATGCCCTCGCCAAGATCGCCGGCGGCGTCGCCCATATCCCGAACGAGACGGCGGAGGCGAAGCCTGCTACGGCCCATATGTTCATCATCAACCCCCTGAGCGGCCGCGGCATGGATTCCCTGTTCTCCACCCACCCCGATACCGGCAACCGCATCGCGGCGCTGATGGAGCAGGCGCGTGCCATGGGCGCCGGCCCTGGCCGCGGCGGCGGCTTCCTGGGCGGGGCCGCGCAGAACCCCTTCGCGGGTGGCCGTGAACCCGGTCCCTGGGGCTGACATGGCACAGGGTGAAGGGACGGCGCAGGCGGGCGCGCAAACGCCCGGCCTCGGCGCTCGCCGGCTCGCCGCGACGCTGATCGAAGAGGTCCTGCGCGCCGGCACGGCGCTCGACGAGACCTATGAGCGCCTCGCCGGGCCGGCGCGGCTGGAGCCGACCGACGCGGCTCTGGCGCGCGCGATCGCCACCGTCGCCTTCCGGCGGCTCGGCTCGATCCGCAAGCTGCTGGCGGCGCGGCTGGAGCGTGGCCTGCCGCGTCAATCGGGACCGTTCGAGGCGATCCTGATCGCCGCCGCCGCTCAGCTTCTCTTCCTGGACGTTCCCGATCACGCCGCCGTCGACCTGGCGATCCGCCATCTGCGGGAGGATCCGCGCTCGGCGCGCTATTCCGCGCTGGGGAACGCCGTGCTGCGCCGGCTGGCGCGCGAGCGCGAGGCTGCGCTCGCCGCGCTCGGCACCTTCGACGATACGCCCGACTGGCTGCGCGCCGGCTGGGTCCGGCATCTCGGCGACGGGCCGGCGGCGGCGATCGCGATGATCCACCGTCAGGAGCCCCCGCTCGATCTCACGGTCAAATCCGACCCGCAGGGCTGGGCCGAACGCCTTGACGGCATCGTCGTGCCGACCGGCTCGGTACGGCTGCGCAGCCGCGAGAATCTCACCGGCCTGCCCGGCTTTGCCGAGGGCGAATGGTGGGTGCAGGATGCCGCGGCCGCTCTGCCGGCTCGGCTGCTCGCTGTGAAGCCGGGCGAAAGGGTCGCCGATCTCTGCGCCGCTCCAGGCGGCAAGACCGCGCAGCTCGCCCAGGCGGGGGCCGCCGTGACGGCGATCGACCGCTCCGCCCCGCGCCTGCGCCGTCTCGAGGCCAATCTCGCCCGGCTCGCGCTCTCGGCCGAGATCGTCACGGCCGATGCCGCGCGCTTCGAGGCCGAGCCCTTCGACGCGGTGCTGCTCGATGCGCCCTGTAGCGCCACCGGAACGATCCGTCGCCATCCCGATGTCGCCTGGACCAAGCAGCCGCAGGATGTGGGCAAGCTGGTCGCGCTGCAATCGCGCCTGCTCGACCGGGCGGCGCTGCTGACGCGGCCGGGCGGACGGCTGGTCTACTGCACCTGCTCGCTGCAGCCGGAGGAAGGCGAGGCGCAGATCGAGGCCTTTCTCGGCCGCACGGCCGGATTCGCGCGCGATCCCATCGCAGCCTCCGAGATCGGCGGCCTCGCCGAGGCGGTGACGCCGCGCGGCGAGCTGCGCACCCTGCCGCATCAGCTCGCCGGCGAGACGCCGCGCCTGGCCGGATGGGCGGGATTTTACGCATGTCGCCTAATCAGGCTATGAGTGGGCGGGATTCGCGGGTCCCGGACCTGATCGGCGAGACGAGGACCACCTGTCGCGCCGGGTCATGGCCGAGCCTCCGATGCTCCCCCGACAGGCGAAGAGTACGAGGCGAACGGGTTCATTGAGCGGCTGGTCGGAGCGGGGAGGCCTGGCGCGCGCGGCGATCGGCCGTGCGGCACGGCGCACGCGCGGCCAGCTCGCCGGGGCCCGGCGCGCGCTCTGGCCGTTCGGGCGGCTGCGCGCCAGCCGCCTGCTCTTCGCGCCGCATGACCTGCGCACCGCCGACCCGACCACGGCGAGCGATATCTATGCCGGCTACTTCGCCCTGGCCGGCCGAACCATGAACTGCCGCGGCGACTCGCCTTTCCTGGTCGAGCCGCCGAGCGAGGCCTGGTCCGAGGCGCTGCACGGCTTCGTCTGGCTGCGCCATCTGCGCGCCGCCGACACCGCGATCGCCCGGGCCAATGCCCGCGCTTTGGTCGAGGAGTTCATCGCCCGCCGGCATGATCGCGAGGAGATCGCGCGGCGCCCGGCGGTGATCGCGCGCCGGCTGATGTCCTTTCTGTCGCATTCGCCGCTGCTGCTCGAGGGCGCCGACCACGCCTTCTACGACCGTTTCATCCGCCATGTCGCCCAGACCACGGAACGGCTGCAGCTGGCGCTGGCCGGCGCCGTGGACGGCGCCCCGCGGCTGCAATGCCTGATCGCGATGTGCTTCGCCGCAGTCTGCCTCGACGGCCAGGAGCGGCGCCTGCGCCGTTACGAAGCCGCGCTGTCGGACGAGCTGGAGCATCAGATCCTGCCCGATGGCGGCCATCTCAGCCGCAACCCGCGGATCATCATCGAGCTTCTGCTCGACCTCCTGCCGCTGCGCGAGACCTTCTCGGCGCGCGGGCTGGAATCGCCGCGCAGCATCATCATGGCGATCGACCGGATGATGCCGCATCTCAAGCTGTTCCGGCATGGCGACGGGGCGCTCGCGCTGTTCAACGGCATGGGCCCGACGCCGCCGGACCTGATGGCGACGCTCGCCGCCTATGACGATGTCCGCGCCCGGCCGATCGAGCATGCCGCCTATGCCGGCTACGACCGCCTCGGCGCCGGCAGCGCGATCATCGTCGTCGACGCGGGTGCGCCGCCGCGCGGTGCCAACTCGGTCGAGGCCCATGCCGGCTGCCTGAGCTTCGAGCTTTCGGCCGGCCAGCAGCGCATCGTGGTGAACTGCGGCGCCAGCCGCTTCGGCTCGCCCGAGCTCAGGCTCGCCGCCCGCGCCACGGCGGCGCATTCGACCGTGACGCTCGATGACCGCTCGAGCTGCGTCTTCGGTCTTGTGCTCGGCGAGCGCCGCATCACCGCCGGGCCGGCGGATGTGCGTGTCGCCAGGCAGGACAGTCCGGACGGGATCGAATGGATCGCCAGCCATGACGGCTATCGTCGCGCCTTCGGCACCGTCCACACGCGCCGCCTGCTGCTCGAGCGCAGCGGCAACCAGCTCGTCGGCGAGGACGAGTTCAGCAGCCCCTCCGCGCTGGCGAGCCTGCCTGCGGCCGCCCGCTTCCATCTCCATCCCGACGTCAAGCCCAGCCTGATCCGCGAGGGCGAAGGCGCGCTGCTGGCGCTCGCCTCGGGGGAGGTCTGGGCCTTCGAGGCCTCGGGCCTGCGCGTTGCAATCGAGGAGAGCGTCTTCTTCGCCGCCGCCGATGGCCGCCACCGCACGATGCAGCTGGTCGTCGAGTTCGACATCGTCGCGACGCCCAAGATCACCTGGCGTTTCGCCCGCCTCGGCGCGGCCGGCCGCACCGCCGCGACCACAAGGCCGCAGGAGGAGCCGCCCGAGGCGCGCGGCGAGCCCTTCGCTGGCCCGGAAGCGGAGCAGGAGGACGGCCCGCCCGCTTCGTAGGAGGCGCCGGCGTCCCGCCTGCCATGGCAATGCAGGTCCGACTCGCTTCTGTTGTGCTTTGCAGCAAGACCCCGGCGTGATAGGGCGCCCGCGAGCTTTCCGCGGCCCGGCCGCATTTCAAACTCCGGACTGATCTTCGCCATGCCGAACGAACTCCGCCGCGTCGAGCGGGCGCTGCTTTCCGTTTCCGACAAGACCGGCCTGATCGATTTCGCCCGCGCGCTCTCCCGTCTCGGCATCGCGCTCGTCTCCACCGGCGGCACCGCCAAGGCGATTGCCGAGGCCGGCCTGCCGGTGACCGATGTCTCCGACCTGACCGGATTCCCGGAGATGATGGACGGCCGGGTCAAGACGCTGCATCCCAAGGTCCATGGCGGCCTGCTCGCCGTCCGCTCGCATCCGGAGCATCAGGCCTCGATGCTGAGCCACGGCATCGCGCCGATCGACCTGCTGGTCGTCAATCTCTACCCCTTCGAGGCGACCGTCGCGGCCGGCAAGCCCTACGATGATTGCATCGAGAACATCGATATCGGCGGGCCGGCGATGATCCGCGCCGCCGCCAAGAACCACAACGACGTCGCCGTCGTCGTCGAGCCGGCCGACTACGCCGCCGTGCTGGCCGATCTGGAAGCCTACAAGGCCGCGACCACGCTGACCCTGCGCCGCAAGCTTGCGCAGAAGGCCTATTCGCGCACCGCCGCCTATGACGCGGCGATCTCGAACTGGTTCGCAGGCGAGCTCGGCGACACCTCGCCCTCCTTCCGGGCGCTGGGCGGCGCGCTCTCCGAGACCATGCGCTATGGCGAGAACCCGCATCAATGGGCCGCCTTCTACCGCACGCCCGAGCAGCGCCCCGGCGTCGCCACCGCCCGCCAGCTCCAGGGCAAGCAGCTCTCCTTCAACAACATCAACGACACCGACGCCGCCTTCGAATGCGTCGCCGAGTTCGACCCTTCCTCCACCGCCGCCTGCGTCATCGTCAAGCATGCCAATCCGTGCGGCGTCGCGGCGGGCGGCTCCCTGCTGGAGGCCTATGAGCGGGCGCTCGCCTGCGATCCGGTCTCGGCCTTCGGCGGCATCGTCGCGCTCAATCGCCGGCTCGACGCCGCCGCGGCCCGCAAGATCGTCGAGATCTTCACCGAGGTGATCATCGCGCCCGAGGCCGATGAGGAGGCGATCGCGCTGATCGCCGCCAAGAAGAATCTGCGCTTGCTCGTCACCGGCGGCCTGCCGGATGTCCGCGCGCCCGGCCTTGCGCTGCGCACCGTCGCGGGCGGCTTCCTGGCGCAGGCGCGCGACAATGCCGTGGTCGACGACATGGAGCTGAAGGTCGTGACCAGGCGCCAGCCGAGCGAGCGCGAGCTCGCCGATCTGCGCTTCGCCTTCCGCGTCGCCAAGCACGTCAAGTCGAACGCGATCGTCTATGCCAGGGACCTCGCCACGGTCGGCATCGGCGCCGGCCAGATGAGCCGCGTCGATTCCTCGCGTATCGCCGCCTGGAAAGCGAATGAGGCGGCCAAGGCCGCCGGCGCCGCGACAAGCCTGGCCGAGGGCTCCGTCGTCGCCTCCGACGCCTTCTTCCCCTTCGCGGACGGGCTGCTGGCGGCCGCCGAGGCCGGTGCGACGGCCGTGATCCAGCCGGGCGGCTCGATGCGCGACGACGAGGTGATCAAGGCCGCCGACGAGGCCGGGCTCGCGATGGTCTTCACCGGCCACCGCCACTTCCGGCACTGACCGCCTGATCGGGAGCATCGGCGTGAGTCTTGAATCCGTCCGCGCCTTCTTTGCCGAGCGCGCGCCCGATATCGAGATTCTGACGACCGACGGCAGCAGCGCGACGGTGCAGCTGGCCGCGCAGGCCTTCGGCGTAGCCCCGGGCCAGATCGCCAAGACCCTGTCGCTGCGGCTCGGCGAGCGTGTCGTGCTGCTGGTGACCCGCGGCGACGCCCGGCTCGACAACAAGAAGGCCAAGGCCGCCTTCGGCGCCAAGCCGCGCATGCTCGATCTCGACGAGGTGATCGCCATCACCGGCCATCCGGTCGGCGGCGTCTGCCCTTTCGGCCTGGCGAGCCCGCTGCCGGTCTATTGCGATGTTTCGCTGAAGGCCTTCGACGAGGTCGTCCCGGCCGCCGGGTCGACCAGCAGCGCCGTGCGCATCGCGCCCGAGCGGATGGCGGCGCTCACCGGCGCCGAATGGGTCGATATCTGCCAGGAGCCGGGCGACGGGCCCGGCTAGAGCCGTTCGATCAGCGCCATGGCGGCTGCGGGATTCCGCACTTTGGCGCCGCTGATCACATAGAGAAAGACATCGCGCGGCGTCGCTTCGGCGGCCGGCGCGAGACTCTCCAGATCGGCCGGCGTGCCGCCTTTTGCCCAGGCCTTCGCCCGCTTCG